>ENA-ORRR01000001-ORRR01000001.1-human-gut-metagenome-genome-assembly--contig:-NODE-1-length-1066078-cov-35.0702_pt1 | contig 1066078 bp, 766 predicted proteins | sample MGYA00242182_ERZ509148 | MGnify/ENA primary metagenome ERZ509148 (study PRJEB26280, sample SAMEA2338674) | human gut metagenome | biome: human gut; feature: human-associated habitat; material: faeces... | reverse complement strand
AGAGCATCTGCCTTACAAGCAGAGGGTCGGCGGTTCGAATCCGTCAACGCCCACAATAGAAAAGATTGTTTGGTTTCCAGACAGTCTTTTTTTATTTAGGAACCAGAGAGTTTACCCGAGGTTCCAGAAACTTTTCCAAAGCAAGTTAACTTCCCTACAATTCCCTATCTCTTCTGCGACAAGAGGACAGCGATCAGACGATCTAACGAGAACTTACCAGGTCCTGCTATATACATCAAGATAAAAATGACCAAGTAAACGAACGCCAACTCTTTCAAAGAAAACGGATCATTCCCGTGAATCACGAAGAAAGCCACTCCCATGGTAAAAATCATCGGGATCATTGCCAACCGATAGAGCGCACCGAGAATAAAGCCAATCGAACAAAAAAGCTCCCCAAAAATGGCCAAGCCTAGAGAAACCGAATGTCCAACTCCCAGTGGGTCCGGAAATGCGGCGGACATGCTCTCAAAATTCGTCCACTTCTGTATTCCATGCGAAAGCAATAGACCTCCAAATAACAAACGAAGCGCCAACAACAGTAACGATATAGCTGTACCATCCGGCTTCATTGGAAAAAGAAATTTGTAAAATGCTGACATAATTCCCCTATTTTTTATCTTATCAATTCATCTTTCTGGTAATATAACAAAAACGAAGTAAGGTTAGTTCAGCAAAAGCTCCGGGAATTGACAAGCGGCTTATCTTTCGCCTTGCAAAACGTTTGCCACTACTATCATAACACTATTTACCTTATTATAATACAACGACTTGAAATAATACATCTTCAAAAGAATAACAATTTAACAACATGCTAATTACCTTTGTTTTCCGTGTTCTTTCATTACTTAAATAACTCCATCATAAACGTACATAAAAACTTTCGGTTTTTTCGTAAGTTTGTAGTCGAAAATATATTTCACTGAATATGAGAAATTAAATTAAGGAGAACAGGAGTAACAGTGAATATATCAAATGAGTAAGTATATTACGAATTATTACATTTAGACTATGCTTTTAGAAAAACTACTTAAAGGATTTAATTATAGCACCAGTACTTTCAATTTGAAGGAATCTAAGTTATTTGACCAATATTTTGAACGAATATTGATTAGTAAAGGTACATTTTTGGTCAAGGAAGGAGAAATAGAGAGGTATAGTTATTTCGTTTTTGATGGAATATTACGTTGTTGGCTATTAAATCATAAAGGAGAAGAACAAATCTTTTGGTTTTGTAAAGAGGGTACGTTCTCAATGTCGAACATATCTTTTACATTACAAACAAAGTCTGCGTTTAATGTGCAAACAATTGTAGATAGCGTTATTTACCGAATAGACAAGAAACAAGAAAATGAACTATACACCGCTATACCTAAGGTAAAAACTGTATTTGAAGATTTGAATGCTATATTGCTGAATAAACTCTTGAAAAGAAATATCGACTTGATTAAATATTCCCCTGAACAGTATTATCTACAGATGATTGAAGAATATGGCATTACACTAAACTATATACCGCTAAAAGATATAGCTTCTTATTTGGGTATCACACCACAAGCACTAAGCAGAATCCGTAAACGTATTTTTTAACTTAGATTCAGTGCTTTAAATGTAAAAGTTCCGAACTTTGTAGCTTTAAATAGTAATTACAATTATGATTAGAAAAATTAAAGTTACAGATCATCCACGTTTGATGGAAATCTGGGAAAGTGCAGTATTAAATACACATGATTTTCTTAAAGAGGAAGATTTTCTATACTATAAGGAACAACTTCCAGTATATTTTCAACATGTCACTCTATTCGGATTTGAACAAGAGGGAATCTTAGTAGGATTTATGGGAATCGCAAAAGGAAATCTTGAAATGTTATTCATTGACAATAATTATCGAGGTATAGGAATAGGAAAAAAATTAATCACTTATGCCATAGATAATTTGCAAGTAACAAAAGTCGATGTGAATGAGCAAAATAATCAAGCTGTCGGTTTTTATAAACATATAGGCTTTAACACATACAAAAGGTCTGATTTGGACGGAGAAGGTAAAGAATATCCTATTTTACACATGCGGTTATAGTTTTCCTTAAAATCACATAAACAAAAAATCCTTGGAAATCCAACGATAACCAAGGATTTTTTGTGACCCGGGTGGGACTCAAACCCACGACCTTCAGAACCGGAATCTGACGCTCTATTCAACTAAGCTACCGAGCCAAAGACTGCGCAAAAGTACATATAATATCTTAGTTTAGCAAATACAGGAGAGAAATATTTTATTTTTGATATTTTGCATATAAGTATTCTGCTTATTCTGCCATTTTGCAAATAAAAGCGATCACATTCTTGTTATTTTGCCATTAATCATTATCTTTGCCGCACATATTTCACAAACACAAAGTACAACAAGTATATGAGCTATCTTATTAAACCCGCAGGGTATAAAGCCTTACTTAACTTATCCCAGACTGAAATGGGAATCAAGAAGATCAAGGACTTTTTCCAGCAAAACCTCTCATCCGAGCTGCGCCTAAGACGCGTAACCGCACCTTTATTCGTACTTAAGGGCATGGGTATCAATGATGATCTTAACGGGACCGAGCGAGCCGTCACTTTTCCTATCAAGGATTTAAACGACTCTAAAGCAGAAATCGTACATTCACTCGCCAAATGGAAACGACTGACACTCGCCGATTACCACATTGAAGAAGGTTACGGTATTTACACCGACATGAACGCCATCCGCTCAGACGAGGAGCTAGGTAATTTACACTCTTTATACGTGGATCAATGGGACTGGGAACGTGTAATGAGCGAAAGCGAACGTAAGATCGATTTCCTCAAGGAAATCGTCCGTCGCATATATGCCGCTATGGTCCGTACCGAATATTTAGTTTACGAGATGTTTCCTCAAATCCGCCCGACGCTCCCCCAACAGATTCATTTCATCCATTCAGAGGATTTGTTACAAAAATATCCTACCTTTACACCGAAAGAGCGGGAAGACGCTATTACCAAGGAATACGGGGCCGTATTCATTATCGGTATCGGATGCTCGCTAAGCAATGGAGAGAAGCATGACGGACGTGCTCCGGACTACGATGATTGGTCTACGATCGCCGAGAACGGACAAACCGGATTGAACGGGGATTTATTGGTTTGGGATGATGTACTAAACCGTTCTATGGAACTATCCTCTATGGGTATCCGCGTCAATAAGGAAGCCTTGCTACGCCAGTTGGATATTTGCAAAGCCGGGGAGAAAAAAGAACTCTATTTCCACAAACGCCTCTTGAGCGGTGAACTTCCGCAAAGTATCGGCGGTGGTATCGGACAAAGCCGGTTGTGTATGTTCTATCTTCGTAAGGCCCATATCGGAGAGATACAGGCAAGTATCTGGCCGGAGGAGATGCGCAAGGAAGCACGTGCAGCTGGAATGATGCTTATTTAGTTAACAGCCAACTATTATATTATGGACGTAAAGATTGAAGAAAGCTGGAAAAAACGGTTAGCCGACGAGTTTGAAAAAGATTATTTCAAGCAATTGACCGATTTCGTTAAACAAGAATACCGCCAAGGTACTGTTTATCCTCCCGGTCCTTATATGTTCAACGCTTTTGAGCACTGCCCGTTCGATAAAGTGAAGGTCGTTATCCTCGGCCAAGATCCTTATCACGAGCCGGGACAGGCGCACGGACTTTGTTTCTCCGTGCAGGATGGGGTACCTTTCCCCCCTTCCCTCATCAATATATTCAAAGAAATACAAGATGACTTAGGGCATCCGGTTCCAACAACCGGCAACTTGATTCGTTGGGCAGATCAAGGCGTATTACTGCTAAACGCCACGCTCACAGTACGAGCGCATCAAGCCGGTTCCCATCAAAATAGAGGTTGGGAGACCTTTACCGATGCTGTTATTCATCGTCTGGCGGCTGAAAGAAGCCATATCGTTTACATATTATGGGGTTCCTACGCACAAAAGAAAGGTGCTTTCATCGATTCATCCCGTAACCTGGTTCTTAAATCAGCCCATCCGTCCCCACTTTCCGCTTACCGGGGATTCTTCGGAAACAAGCATTTCAGCAAAGCCAATGATTATTTAATCGCAACTGGGCAAACTCCCATCGAATGGTAAGATCATTGAGAATTGAAAATTAGCTATACAATCCAATAATTTTCAATTCTCAATTTTCGGTTCTTAATACCACTGCTGTCCATCCCTATAATTACTTCTCTTATCATACTTCAAATCTTTCAATAAAGCAGAGCTTACAGCGATACTGAATGTATAGGATTTATAAGGACCAACCGGAACGAAACTAGCCGTCATTTGCCAGCAGTGCAAGTTACGAGTTACGTTACAAGTCATATAAGAGATCTTCTTAGCGTCAAAATCATAAGTAGCGTTAAAGTTAAAACGCCAGTTCTTTGTCGGCTGGATATTTCCGTTAAAGCTCAAAGAGTGAGTCAAGGCGTAATCATACTCCAGTTTAGAACGATTAAAATCACCATACCGCAAACTCAAACCATAACTAAACGAGAGGCTCCAAGGAATCTTGGAAATTAAATAGCCATCGGCATCTGTCTCACCGGTCTCTTTCTTTTTGCCCAACAGACGGCCACCACTTTCCTTATTCTCGCCCTCTCCTTCTCCATCCGGGTTCAAGCCATCCGGATCTGCATTCGGATCCGTAGAAGCCGATTGATTCCCAGATTTATCCGATGAACTATCACCTCCTCCAAACAACTTCTTAAACGTATCATTATTAAATGTATAAGAAAAACTGGTGCTAGTCCCTCTCAAACGGCCAATACCCTTGCCTGCTTTCCAACGGGGAATATCGACACGATGCCCATTCTCATCGTACGTATAGGTATCGAACTGACCATTCAAGTTCAACGTATAACTCTTGGATAATTTCAAACGTAAACCGACACTCAAGTCACTCCACTTAAATGAATCCGCCGCCATATTATAACTCATGCCTAACGACAGCTTATCGATCAGACTAATTTTCTTGAATCCAGTAGAGTCCTTATCCGAACGCACCTTCATCTCGATATTGTTATTTACGTCAAAACTGATATTTCCTTGTTTTCCCGTTCCCGGAACGCCATACATATTATGAGCAAACGGAGAATACGTATATTCACGATCCTCACCATTCGCGTCTTGATATACATAAGTCTCATAAAAACCAAAACGAGAAGAAGCGAAGTCCGGCTGGGCGCTTACCGTAATAGACGGCTCGAAGCGGTGACGGATCATCTCAACCTTATTACCCAAGAATGGCAACGGTTTATAAAAACCATACAAGGTCGTAGACGCAGAGATAGAAGCGTTAAAATCGTAAATACGATAAAAACCATACGTAGTGTCGCGGGCTACCAAAGCCTGTTTCTGCGTATCATATTCCTGTTCGATCTTGCTGGTGTACCAACGTTCCTTATAATTGAAAGAGGGAGAAATATTCAAGTACTTGAGCACGGAGAATGTAGCGCTTACCGGAATCGAGTGCTGCATAGCATTCTGCCAATCTTTGATCAAATTCGATTTGAATAATAAGTTTTCCTTTGTCGTGATACTATTACTGAACGTACCGGAATAACTCATGGAGATCTTCTCGTACCAACGCTCCTTCCCGACCGGATGCTTCCGCTTGAAAGGGAAGATACGGCTCATCGTAACCGTCATGCTAGGCAAGGTTACGGCGATAGAAGAATCACGGGTCGTCTGGTTTATACTCATCGTACCGGAGATCGTGAACGGGTTATTCGGGAAACGTTTCGTTATGTTGATGGATGAACTCTTCGTATTCTGGTTCACGTCGGCATACCCGCTTGCGTTCGGATATAAACTGTTCTGATTATTGCGGTCATACGAAGAGGTCGAGAAGTTTACGCTCGCCGAAAAAGACAGATAAGGATTCGCCTTAGGGTCTTGCGTATGCGTCCAGTTAACCTTGAAGTCCTTGGATAAATTATAGTCGGGCAATCCCTTATCGCCCAATTTCGTCACCAAATAAGAAGCATTAAAACTGCCCGAGAATTTATAACGTTTACGGTAAGCCGACTTAGCCGACAATCCCCAAGATCCTTTCGTATAAATCTCTCCCAATAAAGCCAAGTCCATATAATCGCTCAAGGCGAAATAATATCCACCGTCACGCAAGAAGAAACCTCTGGTAGACTCGTCTCCGAAAGTCGGCATAATAATACCGGATGAATATGTACTCGAGAACGGGAAGAAACAGAAAGGTAACCCGATCGGATACAACGGCACGTCCTCCAAGACCAGATAGACCGGACCCGTTACGATATTCTTTTTCGGGCGCACCTTCGCTTTCGTCATCTGGATGTAAAAGTGAGGATGCTCATGCTCGTCGCAGGTCGTATACTTACCACCCACCATGTTCAAGATATCCCCTTCCATCTTTTTCGTTCGCCCGGCAGTAACATACCCTTCGCCCTGCTGGGTAATCACGTCCGTGATATATCCTTTCTTGGTACCGAAATTATACCGCATCGTCTTCGACTCATATTGCTGGTCGCCCTCCTTAAACAACGGATAGCCAAACTCCTGCCCGATAGAGTCGAGTCCAAACTTAGCGAACACGATGCTACTATCCATATTCATCTCGATCAATTCGGATTGCAGCTCGATATTCTGGTATTTGACATCGCCTTCCCCGTAAAGATATGCCCAGTTGCCAGCTGTCATCACGATAGAATCGGTCGCTTGATAACTGACCGGAGCATCTAGCCCGGTCTGCTTTTCTGGAATCGAATCTCCCGCTAACGTTGTACTATCCGTAGGAGCCACCAAGAGAGAATCAGTCTGCGCCAAGCTATCGGCAGGAGCGACAATCTCCTGCGCTTGCACGCCCAAGCCTCCCAAGAGGAAAACGAATAGAATGATTAGGACTCTATATATCAAAAACATTACTTCGTTCTTTGCAGTGTGTTACAGCGTGCAAATGTATAATAAATAAACGAGCCCTTATGCTTTTATTCCCCTAAAAAGAGTTTACACCAGTGTTCAAACTGCTCAACTGTCTCATTTCCATACTTGGATAAGCTCTGTTTTATCTTATCAGCCGGTTTCTCTTTCGTCAATTTAGTCTTGCTAAAGAATTTATCAGCGAAACAGATCAATTGTTCTTCCAATGACACGGGACGCATATCCCGATGTGGAACAGGCAGGTTCCGTTCCTCGATCATGGCAAGCGAAAGCCCCGTCCCCGTATGCCTCTCGCAAACTAAGGCGTGGCGAGGATACCCCTCTTTCCGCATTAAATCGGCTCCCAGATAGCCATGACAGATATAATCGGCCTCCCCATGGCAATCGATATCCGGTGCGTTACACAAAAAGATCCCTATGTCATGCAACATCGTCGCTTCCTCAATAAAAGTCAGATCCAGATTCATCTCCGGATGCAAACGGGCCAATGCTAATGCCTTATCCGCCACGCTACGGCTATGAGTCACCAAAATCCGGTAGGCATCCGAACTTTCCGGATAATATTTCTTTATTATATCAAGAGGTTTCATCCTATTTATTTTTTTGCGAGACAAAAATAAACAATCTCTCTCACATATGGATGAGTTCGCAGAAGATATACTGCATTGGCCAAGTAATATATACTGCGTTAGCGATGTTAGTATGTATTACTTGGCAAAGTCAGTACTACTTCTCATCACTGATACCCCTGAAACCAATTGCCCAGCTTCAAATCTTTTATATCCGCACCTGTTTCCCGTTCGCCTCTCAAATACTCAGAGAAGTAATCGACCATCCGCCAGTAATAATATTCATTATAGTCATCAAAATGATGACGTTTTCCCGGTACGATCAACATATCAAAGCGCTTGCCCGCCTTGATCAACTCGTCCACGACAACAATGGTATTTGCCGGATGCACATTATTATCGATATCGCCATGGATTAATAACAGATGGCCTTTCAAGTTCCTCGCCAATTCCTGATTGGTCGGGATGCGAATATCGAACGAGATATTTCCCATATCATCCGTGATCTCCTTTACTCCATGGTGTTTCTCTCCCCACCACCGGTTATAAATGTTATTGTCATGATTGCCGGCACAAGATACCGCCACCTTAAAGAAATCCGGATAAAGCAGCATAGCCGCTGTAGACATGAAACCGCCACCGGAGTGTCCGTGTATGCCGACCCGGTTGATATCCATGAATTTATAACGAGCGCACAACTGCTCGATAGCCACTTTATGATCCGCCATCGGATAATCACGCAAATTTCCATATCCATAATTATGATACCACTTGGAGCGACTGGGATGCCCTCCCCTGTGTCCCATGCAAACCACGACAAATCCGGCTTGCGCCAAACGATCCGTACGAGGATTCATCGGGATGTAGCGAAAGAAAGTTCCCTCCTGTTGCGGTCCGGGGTATACATAGTTAATGACCGGATATACTTTCGTGGAATCAAAATCAAAAGGCTTATACATGACACCATACAAATCGGTCACCCCATCGGCCGCCTTTACCGAAAAAGGCTCAGGGAATTTATAACCTGCCATGAATAATTGGGAGAAGTCACTCTCCTCCAAGGTCATCAATCGATTACCTTGGTTATCATACAATGCCGTAGCCGGGATCGTATTGACACGAGAATAGTTATCCACGATATATCGCATGGATTTATCCATAGAGACCAGGTGGAAATAATCGCCCGGAGTAATCAGCTTTAAGCCCGAACCATCCAGATTCACCCGATACAAATGCTCGTAATAAGGAGTCGTATCTCCCTTTTCCCGGGCATTCGCCTTGAAGTAAACGACACGATTCTTACTGTCCACGTCTACGATGGCGTCCACATGCCAAGGCCCTTTGGTGATACGGTTTTTCAAATTTCCTTGCGCATCATATAGATACAGATGCGCCCAACCATCCCGTTCGCTCCAATGGATCAATTCCTTACCATTATCGGTCATCGCTAGCGGGCGGGTTTCCATAGAAGTATTTAGACGTTCCTCAATGATCGCTTTTACCGAATCCTCCCCGATCGTATACGAACAGATATCCACCCGTTTCATATCCCGGCTGACACGGGTCAAATAGAAGGTCTGGTTATCTCCCAACCAGATCGAGTTCCGAGTGAGTCCCGTACGCTCCTTATCCGGCTTGGAGGCTAGATTGATTGTTTGATCTTTAAAACAATCCACCCGGATTTCTTTCCGCTTCCCGGTATTTTCCAAATCAAAGAGATATAAATGAACGATTGGAGAACCCGCCTCTCCCGGCATCTGATATTTATAGGTCTCAAGTGTAGGACGAGGTTTGGCGATCGAGTTAATCACCCATAAATCTTGCACCACACGTTGATCCGACAAAGTCGCGGCGAAATAACGACCATCGGGAGACCAGTTCCCCATTACATATTTCCGCTTATGGTCACATAAAGTATCGGTATTCAAGAAGGTCCGGGGCATACCAAAGCCAAAATCTTTTTCGCCATCCGTAGTCAAGGCGATCTCGGATATCGTCTTATCCTCCGGGTCCTTCACGGCCTTCTCATAATCCTCATAACTCATGACATACAGGTTCAAATCTTTCGCGAAGACGACCCGCTTTTTATCCGGCGATATATTCGCCCAACGGATTTTAGCAGGAATCTCGTCTTTCGTAATCCGAGTCAACCGGGAGGACGGATAATCATACGAGAAAAAATAGTTCCCGTTCGTACCCTTTATCGAGAAAGTAAACGTGCGATCATCTTCCTTTAAGCGTAAATCTCCGATAGGAAGTTGTTGTCCGGTAAAAGGCTCTCTCACGATCTCGCTTATCTGTGCCGCCAACTCATCCCGATCGAATAATAATCGTTTATTTCTCGAATTGGGGTCCACCAGATACCAGTTTGTCCCCTCACTCGTCTTATACTCATACCAGAACTTGTCACTATTATTAAAATAATTGGGGGTAAGGGTATAAGAGAAAAGTAGCTGTTCCGCATTCGACGGGGCGAAACGGCGTGCTTGCGTATATTCCGGTAGGACATCTTGCGCATAGGTAAAAGGCACCCATGATAAACTCAAGAAGGCTACCGCATAAAAAAGTGTTTTTACATTCATAGATTCTTAGTATTGTCTGTTATTCGCCTCAAAAGTATAAACTTTCTGTGAAAAACATTTCGTACTTTTGCGGTTAGTATACAGTTATTATATATGTAATGAAACAGATCTTTATATTTCTAGTCATACTTTTTAGCCTGACGCCAACGGTCTATTCACAAAACGCCCCGTTAAAGCTAGGTGCCGAGCGGATGGATGTCGTCACCCGTTTGCTTAAGGATAAGCGGGTCGGATTAGTGGTCAACCAGACTTCCATTTTGGAAAAGCGGCAGATTCATTTATTAGATGCGCTAGTAGCGGAAGGCATAGACGTTAAGAAGGTGTTCGCTCCGGAACATGGATTCCGGGGAACCGGTGACGCCGGAGAGGAGATAAAAGATAGCCGGGACTTGAAAACAGGCATCCCCATCATCTCTATTTATGGAAAAAACAAGAAACCGTCCACCGAGCAACTGGGCGACCTCGACGTGATTGTTTTCGATATACAAGATGTAGGTGCCCGTTTCTACACCTATATCAGTACGATGCATTACGTGATGGAAGCCTGCGCCGAAAACAACAAAGAGTTTATCGTGTTGGACCGCCCGAACCCAAATGACTTTGTAGACGGGCCGATCCGCCAAAAGGGATTTGAGTCTTTCGTAGGTGTCGATCCGCTCCCGATCTTGCACGGCTTGACCGTAGGGGAATTGGCATGGATGATCAATAAGGAAGGCTGGCTGAAAAGTACGCCCGATACCTGTCGGTTAAAGATCGTAAAGATGGAGAATTGGAAACACGGAGATCCCTATTGGTTGCCGGTCAAGCCCTCTCCGAACCTCCCGAATGACCAGTCTATCCGCCTGTATCCGTCGCTTTGCTTTTTTGAGGCTACGAACGTTAGCGTGGGAAGAGGAACCTATTATCCGTTTCAAGTACTAGGTTTCCCGGATCCTAAATACGGGAATTTCACTTTTACCCCGACCTCCTTACCCGGATTCGATACCAATCCCTTGCAAAAGGATAAAGTATGTTACGGCATCGATCTGCGGGAATATCCGTTCGAAGGAGGATTAACCTTGCGATTCTTCCTCGACTTCTACAATAAAGCGGGAAAGGATCAAGCCTTTTTCTTCTCCCGTCCGAACTGGTTCGATTTATTGGCAGGCACGAAGCAGCTCCGCTACCAGATCGTAAGGGGCTTATCCGAGAAAGAGATCCGGGAAAGTTGGAAACCCGAGCTAGATCAATACAAGGCCATGCGTAAAAAGTATTTACTTTATCCGGACTATCCTACTCAAAATAAAAAATAAGAACGAATGAATTATTGGGAATCGCATACCCAAGTCGCCGTACGTTTCCGCCGATTCGACCGGAAACGTTACGCCGCATTCCGGAGTATGCACAAAGTCATTAACATTGGAGTCGTAACAGCAAGTACGCTACTATTCGCCCTGCCCGACACGGCGCAAGCTCAAAAGACAATCGAGCCTAACCGGACCGGCGAGGAAGCTTCCGTAGAGCTGGAAGAGGTAGAAGTTACCGCCTCCCGTGCGCCTATCGCACGGAATCAAGCGACCAAGATCGTGACAGTCATTCCCGCCCGTGAGATCACGGCGGCACCTGTCACCAGTATCCAAGATCTTTTAGAATATGCCGCGGGAATAGACGTCCGGCAACGAGGAGAAGGAGGCACCCAAGCCGATATCTCCATCCGGGGAGGGACGTTCGACCAAATAGCGGTTCTCTTAAACGGGGTCAACCTCTCCAACCCACAAACCGGCCATTATAGTTTTGACCTCCCGGTGAATCTCTCGGACATAGAGCGCATCGAAGTGGTATCCGGCCCTTCTTCCCGTATATTCGGGGCCAGCGCTTTCGCCGGAGCGATCAATATCATCACGAAAACAGGAAAAGAGAACAGGATATCGACCGACAATTACGCCGGAATGCATAAGCTATGGAAACTGGAAGCTGCCATCAATCACGCAACCACTCATTTCGGACAGCGCCTTTCCGCAGGGTATGCCTCGTCCGGAGGGTATATAGACAATACGGACTTCAAACAATTAAATCTTTTTTGGCAATCGGAACTTAAAAGCGAGGAGGCCGATTTCCAATTCCAAGCCGGATACAACGACAAAGGTTATGGAGCGAATAGCTTCTACTCCGCTTCCTATCCCAATCAATACGACAAGACTCGCCGCTTCTTCCTCTCCGCCGGAGGAGAAACACATGGCAAAATCAAGTTCACCCCCAAGGTATACTGGACCCGACATTTCGACCGGTACGAGTTGTTCCGTAGCGATCCCGCCGATTGGTATACCGGGCATAATTACCATGAGACGGAAGTATTTGGAGCCAACCTCAACGCCACGACACAGTGGAAACTAGGAAGAACCAGTATGGGCGTGGAATTCCGGAACGAGGGAGTAAGGAGTAACGTATTAGGCAAGCCGATGAAGGAACCGCAGGATGTTCCTTTCGAGAAAGAGGGGCAATATCTAAAAAGCGATAACCGAAATAATATCAGCTACTTTCTTGAGCATAACGTATTATTACGCCGCTTCACGTTGTCAGTCGGGGTCTTGGCAAACTATAATTCGGCCTTAAACGAAGGGATTCATTTCTATCCGGGAATAGATGCCAGTTACCGTATCGGGGACAATTTCCGTCTGTATGGGAGCTGGAACCGGGCATTGCGTATGCCGACTTTCACCGATCTTTATTATGAGGGTAAGACGAATAAAGGAAATCCGGACCTAAAACCGGAGGAAAGCGAAGCATTCGAGGTCGGACTGAAATACAACACTTACTTCCTCCGGGCTCATATAGCCGGCTTTTATCGAAAAGGCAAGAACATGATCGATTGGGTGAAAGAGAAACCGGAAGATATCTGGGAAAGCCAAAATCTGACAAAAGTCGATAACCTTGGTTTCGAGACTAACCTGAGTTTATTACCGAGGGAACTGGGCAACGAACGGTTCTTTATCCGGAAAATAGAACTGGGATATGCGTTTATCCATCAAGACAAGGATAGTGAGGGGTATATATCGAATTATGCGTTAGATTATCTGAAGCACAAGTTCACGGCTCAATTAAGCCATTCTATCTGGAAAGGTTTTTCGGCCACTTGGTATGTCCGTTGGCAAGACCGGGCAGGTAGTTATACTAAATACGAGAATCTTAAGCCGGCTTATGAGGAACCTTACGCTCCTTATTGCTTAGTAGATATGAAAGTAAATTGGGAATATCAGCGGTTAAATCTATATGCGGAGTTAAATAATCTGCTCAATTCCACTTATTATGATCTGGGAAATATCCCCCAACCGGGTATTTGGTTTAAGGCAGGATTCCGTTATAGTTTCAAATATTAATACCCAGTTGTAGAGACGGGGCGTGCCCCGTCTCTACAACTGGGTGATTTTATTTTTGCTTTTTGATCACCAACAACTTATCATTATTGGTCCCGAACAAAGCGATTTCCGTAACAGGAGCCGCCTCACCCTGTGCCTCAAAGCGCACCACCTTATTAAGCGCTTCCAGCAACTCCCGCTCGCCGCTCATATCCGGGCAAGCCATTCGGGTAGTCGCTACCTGTGGGAACTTAATGATATTTTTATAAGCATCATTATATTCGATCTTCCCCATCAACCGATTGCAACCGGCATTTCCTGAAAGCCCTTGACGAGCCACGTCGAACACTAAAACCTGATGAGTCTCCTCGGGATTCAACGTCTTACCGTTCATCTCCACGACACCCCATTCACCATCCAGATCCGAGAAAGAAGCTACCACCGCTTTCTTGGACTTACAACCGGCGAACAAACCGACGCCTACCAAAAGCAGGCAAATATAAAAAAGACCTTTTCGCATTAATTTCTCTCCAATACTAATAATACATTACCATCTTGGTCTACCAACAACATCTCATTCTCATCTTTTCCGGCCTTCACGGAACGAACCTGATCCATCGATTGAAGCACGCTCGTCTCCAAATCCATATTCGGACAAGCCATCATAGTCGTAGCGCCCGGAGCGATCGTAATAGAAGATACATCTTCCGGATCTAACGTGATCGTCGTATTGAATAAATTACAGCCTGTATTTCCATGTAATTTCTTCTCAGCCATATTGAAGTCCATCTGCGGCAGGCCTTCTTCCAAGACTTTCTCACCTTTCACTTCTACCACATTCCATTTACCTTCCAACTTCTTCACATCTGTCTTGACGTCTGAACAAGAAAACATCATCCCAACGAAAGCGGGAAGCAAAAACGCATAAAACAATACCTTTTTCATCTTCATCATAATCTTTTATAAAATATCTATTGTAATTAGTAAGACGCAAATAGAAGGCAAAATGTTCCCAAGAGCACCCTATTTTAGCTTATATTAACAGGGTTCTTTATTAACATCCTCTTTTTCCACTTCTGCGTTCGCCACCGCAAACAGAGTACCGCACCCCGGGAACATTCGTCCAAAGCAAAAGCGAACCACATCCCCGCTAAACCCAAACCGAACACGATTCCGAACATATATCCGCAGAACACGGCAAAGAACCACATGCAAAATAACTCGATGATTACCGGAACCACTACATCGCCTACCGAACGCAAACAGAAAAGGAACAGCAGTACCGTGGCCCGCCCTTGCTCCAAGAGTACATCTACCAGCAAGGCTCCCATCGCGATCGTTATGATTGCTTGATTCTCAGTAAATATCCCCAATAAAGGACGTCCCAGCAGATAAACCCCGGTACTAGCGACTAACGTAATCAGCAACGACCTCCTCCAAGCATACCAACTCAATAAATAAGCGGCTTGCTTCTTCCTCGCACCCACCAAATTGCCGGTACAAATAGAAGTAGCTTGCGCGATCGACAAAGAAAAGATATAGCCGATTATCACGATATTCATCACATAAACACGCACTGTCAAGTACCCATTACCCAGCATATTGATAAAGTAGACAATCGTCACCTGCGAGGCATCATACGAGATTTGTTCCGCCGCCGAAGGCAAACCGATCTTCAACACATCTTTCAACTTCTGAAACGGGAACGGACGGAAATAAGCCAAAGGGATACGAGGCACCAACCGCTTGAACAGCATGATAAACAAAAGTGTCATCGCCACTCCCCGGCAAACAGAGGTAGAGATAGCCGCTCCTTGTACACCGAGGGCAGGGAAACCGAAATGGCCAAATATTAACGCATAATTCCCAAACACATTCAATACATTGATCAGCAAGGTCACCTGCATCGCGTAATTCGGCTTGTTCGCCGCACGGAGCACCGCCAATATCGTAAAACTAACCGCTTGGAAGAAGCCGAACCCTCCGACAATGTGCATATAAGTCTCAGCGTCCGGCATCAGATCCGGACGGATATCCATCAGGACCAGCATCTCCTTTCCGAACAAGAAAAGCATCAAGCTGATCAAGCAACCGATTCCCGCGTTAAACAGCAAAGACGTCCCTAATACCTGAATAAAACTTTTATGATCCTTCGCCCCGAAATAGAGGGCGCACATGACGGAAGTTCCGGTCGTGGTAATATTGAACAGCAGGAATACCATGTTCAGCAATTGATTCACCACACCTACCGCCGCCACCGCATTATCGGAATGATGGCTCAGCATAAGCGTATCCACCACGCCTAAAGTCAACATCAGCAAGGTTTCCAGAAAGATAGGCCCTGTTAATTTAAATAATTTGCCTCTCAGCCCTCTCGGGGCACGGAATAGTCTATACATGTCCATTGATCTGCTTTCTACCTAAACACCTTTTTTACGAGTCCGCGAAGGTACAAAGCTTTACGCTAAATAGGTTTCGCTATTTCTATTATTTTCCGTAAGTTTGTATCCGGTTGAATAATTTTTGATGAACAAACGAAGACAAATGGACAAGAAACTACCTATATGTATCGTATTAGTCATGTTGATGAGTTGTTTCTCCTGCAAACAGCCCCAACAGCCCACGGAAGACGCAGACATGGATACGCAGTGGGTGGATAGCTCACAGCATCTGTATCAATACGGCATCTGTATCGATTCCTTGGACGTAAAAGAGTATTTGATGAAAAACGGGGATAATCCCGCCTCCATCTTCTCCGGGCTGGGCTTCACGGCCTTGAAAGCAGACAGTATCAGCAGGGCATCCACCCATGTCCTCGATCCGACGAAACTGCGAGCCGGCATGCATTATTACACATTTTCCACGGTAGATTCCTTGGAGACGATCCGATATATCGCCTTCGCCAAGTCGCTGACCGATTATGCCGTAATCGACTTGACCGGCGATACGATCAACGCCTATGAATTTAATAAGCCGATCACCCTCAAGAAAAAATATACGGAAGGAGTATTAAACTCTTCCCTATGGAACGTGATCAAGGCCAACGGAGGTGATCCGTATCTGGCGATCAAGATATCGGACGTGTACGCTTGGCAAATCGATTTCTTCGATATCAAAGATGGAGACTCATTCAAGGTTCTATACAATGAGGCTTACATCGACGATACCACCGCCTTGAGCATCGCCTCTATCGAGGGGGCGATCTTTACGCATCAAGGCAAAGAGTTTGTAGCGATTCCTTTCACCCAAGACAGTATCTTCGAATACTTTGATGAGGAAGGGAACAGCCTTCGCAAAGCGTTCTTGAAAGCCCCATTAGACTTTTTCCGGATCACATCCCGTTTTACGAACGCCCGTTTCCACCCGATCCTCAAACGATACCGGGCGCATCATGGGGTTGATTACGCAGCACCGACCGGTACACCGGTACGCAGCATCGGAGCTGGTACGGTTATCGCCAAGGGATATCAAAACGGCGGGGGCAATTTCTTGAAAGTGAAACATAACTCCGTATACACCACGACTTATATGCACTTAAGCCGCTTCGCCAAAGGAATCCAAGTAGGCAGCCATGTGCAACAAGGCCAAGAAATCGCTTATGTAGGCTCCACCGGACTCTCTACCGGACCGCATCTAGACTTCCGTGTCCACAAAAACGGGCAACCTATCGATCCGCTAAAAATGGAAGCTCCCCCTTCTGAACCGGTGAAACCGGCCTATAGGGATAGTTTCGCTTTCGTTAAGCGGCAAATCTTGGCGGAAATAGATAGCTTTCATGTAGCCACAGTTAGTAAAGCATCTGTTATATATGAGAAAGATAGTATCAACCATTTAAATAACTAGCGTATGAAATTCTTGGGGAATATAATATGGTTACTCTTCGGAGGGATTATAACAAGTGTAGAATATCTGATATCCAGCCTAATACTAATGATAACGATCATTGGTATACCTTTTGGCCTCCAGACCTTAAAATTAGCGATACTGGCTTTATGGCCTTTTGGCAGCCGTGTCGTAGACGAGGGGAATTCCGGAGGATGCCTGTCACTTATCATGAATGTGATCTGGATATTCGTCGGAGGCTTTTGGATTTGCCTTACGCATCTGGGATTCGGCCTTTTGCTATGTATCACGATCATCGGCATCCCTTTCGGCATGCAACATTTTAAGATGGCAGCTTTAGCCTTGGCGCCTTTCGGAAAGAGCATCCAATAAGGGAACGTCTGACTTTTCTGTAGAAGACAGACATCCGGCAAGAATTTAGGCTAGGATAAGGTATTATACCTATTTCTTTCTATACCTATACATTCTCGCTCCTTATTCTATTTCATAAATCACGGTATGGTACGTACAGACCACGCCTTGGTTTGTATAGATCAAGCCTTGGTCTGTAGAGTTCACGGCGTGATCTGTAGAATTATACTAGATATTCAAATGAATTCATCCGATATCTTTCAAGTATTCATAAAGAAGGAGGGAAGTATAAATAGCGTTCATATACATCTCCCTCATAGGGCCTAGGGGCGTTATAGCTCGATCTGGGAAACCGAAACCGGAGTATTCATGAAGATAGAGGCCGCCTCAGAAAACTTCTCTGCCGACTCCGTGGTAAGAAAACGGCAACTTCCTCCCTTCGTGAGCTTACGATCCATTTCCGGGTGACGCCCTAAATAATCTCGCAAACTCTCCGCTACATGCTCGCCTTGCGAGAATAGAGTGATGCCGGAAGGAAGAAAAGCACGGATCTTATCCATCAAAAGGGGATAGTGAGTACATCCCAAGATAAGCGTATCGATTTGCGGATCTACGGATAATAGATGGTCGATATGCTTTTTCACGAAATAATCCGCTCCCGGAGAATTAAACTCATTATTCTCCACCAAAGGAACCCACATGGGGCAAGCTTCGCCTGTCACTTGGATATGTGGGTACATCCTGCCGATCTCTATCGTATAAGAATTGGACGTAATCGTACCGCTCGTACCTACGATACCGATATGTTTAGTACGGCTGATCGTATCCACTAACTCAACTGTAGGACGGATGACTCCCAATACACGACGATTGGGATCCCATGTAGGCAAGTCTTTTTGTTGGATCGTACGAAGCGCTTTCGCGGATGCCGTATTACAAGCCAAGATCACCAATTGGCAACCCGACTCAAACAGACGCGATACCGCCTGACGGGTAAATTGATAAACGACCTCGAACGAACGGGTTCCATAAGGAGAACGTGCGTTATCGCCCAGATAAACGTAATCATAACCGGGCATCAACTGATGAATCTTATCGAAAATCGTAAGTCCGCCATAACCTGAATCAAAAAGACCGATCGGACCGGGAGTTTGTGGAAACATATCAGAAACCTTCTTTTATAAAGTACAAAGGGTGCAATCCTTTCGGAAAACACCCCCTCTTTTATTCTATAGAATAAATTTTCTCGCTAATTACAAACCGAGTTTCGTACGAACAAACGGAGTTGCGTCTACTGCGTTAGTACCCGTATAAAGCAAAGCTGCCGGATCGATGATATACGTATATCCCTTCTCCTCGCCTACCTTCTGGATAGCCTCGTGCAACTTCTGTTGGATCGGTTGCAACAATTCTTGTTGTTTCTTTTGTACGTCTTGCTGAGCTACCTGAACGAAGTTATCCATACGTTCTTGGATATCTTGAATCTCTTGCATTCTTCTCAACTTGATATTTTCTGTCAATGAATCTTGCTGCGCTACGAAGTCTGAATATTTCTTTTGGTATTCATCTTGCATTTGCTTCAATTCAACTCTATATTTCTCATTCAAGTCTGCCATTTGTTTTTCCATACCAGATACCTCCGGCATAGCCATAAACACCTCTTGAGTTTTTACAAACGCAATTTTAACTTCCTGAGCGATAGCTCCCAACGGGAGAATCATCAACAATAAAACAATAAGTTTCTTCATTTTTACTATATAATTACTTTGTTATTAATCAAGCTTTCACACTTTTCATGCATAAAGCGCACAAATGTAAGCATTTATTTTGAATATCCTAACTTAATCAGCACTTCATTACTGATATCGATCTTCGGAGAAGCGAAAATAATGCTCATAGCTGAAGCTCGATCCCAAACAATTTGATATCCCTTGTCTTCCGAGATTTCTTTCACCGCATTATACACCTCGTCTTGAATCGGTTTCATCAAACTCTCGCGTTTCTTATATAACTCACCCTCAGGACCGAAATATTTACGCTTCAGATCTTGCGCCTCTTGCTCTTTCTTCACGATCTCTTCCTCACGTTTCGTTTTCATCTCGGCAGAGAGGAATACCAAATCGCTCTGATAATTCTTATACATATTCTGAGCTTCTTGCTGAATCGCTTCCACCTCATTTTGCCATTTCTTGGAAACTTGGCTCAACTGCTCATTGGTCATTTCGTAAGCCGGAATATTCTTCAATATATATTCCATGTCGATTAAAGCGAACTTCTGTGCCATGCCGGCAAAAGAACAAAGCAACATCAGACAGCTCAATGTGATAATCTTTTTCATACTCTCTTTATTTATAGTTCTACTTTATGACTGCAAATATAACAGAGGGTTTACTTACAGCCTACCAATATTCGTTAAAAGTATTTATTTAAATGTAGAGACGGGGCGTGCCCCGTCTCCACATACGGAACACGCCCCGTCTCTACATACGAAGCTATACCCGATCTATATTTTAGAATTCCTGTCCGATGATAAAGTGCAGGTTACTACCGCTACGTTTACCATTAGATCCATAATTCGGCTCGTCGAAACCATAAGCCCAGTCGAGTCCCATCAAACCGATCATCGGCAAGAATATACGGACACCGACACCGGCGGAGCGTTTCAAGTTAAACGGATTAAAATTCTTCAAATCAGTCCAAGCGTTACCAGCCTCCACAAATACCAATCCGTAGATCGTAGAGGAAGGCTCCAGCAAGAACGGATATCTCAACTCCATAGCCAAACGAGAATAAGCGTATCCATAAGAATTGTAACCACCATTACCGGCGATACTACCATTCTCATAACCTCTCAAACCGATCGTTTCCTGAGCATAGGTACTGGAGTAACCACTCATACCGTCACCACCCATATAGAAGGTTTCGAACGGAGACTTCTTATTTTTATTATAAGTACCCAAGAAACCATACTCAACACGGGTCATCAATACCGGCGTACGTTTCACGGTCAACGGAGCCAACGGAGAGAAGATCTTCGCTTTGAACTTCCATTTATGATACTCGATGAATTTATACTTATCCGGGTCTGAGCTTGACATCGACGCATAATCCTTACCATCGAATAAAGAGTAAGGAGGCGTAGCAGCTACAGACAACATGAATTGTGAACCCTTACGAGTATACAACGGGTTATCGATAGAGTTACGTTGCAACATCAACTCCAAGTTGATATTATGGCAATTTCCGTTATTAACCAAGAAATAGTCCCAATCATGCATCATATACAACTGATAGTTCAACGTCGCCATGAACTGGAAGTAGTCGTCCGGCCAATTCAAACGTTTACCATAACCGGCCGCTAAACCGAACATCATGATAGACTTATCCGGGTCGTAAGCATACTCATAACTATTATTGTAACCATAGTTGCCGTAATAGTTGCTACCATAGCCATAACCGCCCCCATAATAACCGGGATAACCATAGCCATAGCCCGGATAGCCATAACCATAACCGGAATTGGTCAAGTAATTGCTACTGATATCGGTTTGCTTTGAGAAATAAGCGCTGACAGACAATGTATTCGGTCGTTTACCGCCGAACCAAGGATCCATGAAGGAGATGCTGTAAGCCTGGTAGTAACGCCCATTCGTCTGGCCGCTCAAGGTCAATGTCTGTCCCTCACCTTGCGGGATGATGCCCTTATAGGTTTTCGGGTTTAAGAAGTTCTTCATAGAGAAGTTCGTAAACTTCAAACTTAACTTACCGATCACACCCGTCTGTCCCCAACCTGCGGAGAACTCGATCTGGTCATTCGCCTTGGAAACCAAGTTATACTCGATATCCACGGTTCCATTCTCAGGATCAGGCAGCGGCACCGGATTCATGTTTTCCGGGTCGAAGTGTCCCATCTGGGCCAACTCACGAACGGAACGCATCAAATCCTCGCGGCTGAACAACATACCCGGCTTCGTACGCAACTCACGGCGAACGATATCCTCATACAGACGGTCATTACCATTAATGATAATACGGTTGATCGTCGCTTGCGGACCCTCTTGGATACGGATCTCTAACGAGATAGAGTCATTCGCTACATCCACCTCTACCGGATCGGCGTTGAAGAACAAATAACCGTTATTAAAATAGACATTCGAAACGGCATCCTCATCCGTACTCAAACGTTCGTTCAATTTCTTTTGATTATACACCTCGCCCGGTTTCATACCCAGCACGGCCATCAAATAGTCCGTAGAATATTGCGTATTACCCACGAAGCGAATATCTTTCAAATAGTATTTCTCACCTTCATCCACTTTCAAGAAGATATCTACCTTCTTCTCGTTAAAGTTCGCTACGCTATCGGACAACAATACGGCGTCGCGATAACCATGCTCGTTATATTTAGCGATTATATTTTTCTTATCGTTCTCATATTCCTCAGTCGTGAACTTCTTCGTGCTGAACATCTCCATGATACTGGTTTTCCAGTCGTTCGGCAAGCTGAACTTCTCGTTCGTCTTCTTCATCGCCTTCTTCAACTCCCGGGCGGTCAGTTTTTCGTTACCCTCAAAATAGATACGATGGATCTTGGTCTTTTCATTCTTATCGATATTGATATCCACGATCACCTCGCCTTCATTCGCGGGATCGTCCTTTTGCTCGATCTCGACATCCACGTTCTTAAAGCCTTTGCCATCGAAGAACTTCTGGATCACGATCTTGGCACGGTCCATGACGTTCGGCGTCACCTGGAAACCTTTCTTCAAGCCCAGCTTCGCCTCCAAGTCCTCACGCTCGCCTTTCTTGATCCCGTGGTAATTGACTTGCGAGATACGCGGACGCTGCTTCAGCTGGATCTCCAGCCAAATCTGGTCGCCCTCGATCTTCGTCGCCAAGATCTTCACATCCGAAAACAAGCCATGTTTCCAAAAACGCTTCACTGCTGTAGTGATCTCCTCTCCCGGTACGGTAATCTCATCGCCTACCGACAAGCCCGAGAAGCCGATCAACACAAAATCATCATAATTCTTGATACCCGTAATCTTTATATCCGCGATCTTGTATTTCTTCGCGGCCAACGAGTACGAAATGACCGGCACTTCTGCCGGCGCCTCAACTTGGGTAGTGTCTATTTCTTGGGCAAACGCACCGCAAGCGAAACCCAAGCAAATAAAAAACAGCACTATTCTTTTGTACATATAACAGCTATTGTTTATAAGATTAATTGCTCACTTGTCTTACCGAAACGACGCTCACGTTGCTGGTAATACAATATAGCCTCATACAACTCTTCTTCTCTGAAATCCGGCCAAAACACATCCGTAAAGAAGAATTCAGCATATGACAACTGCCATAGCAAGAAGTTACTGATGCGTTTCTCTCCTCCGGTCCGTATCAAAAAATCGGGATCGGGGATATTTTTGGTCGTCAAGTGGTCCGAGACCATAGCCTCGGTTATATCATTGGGGTTTATTTTCTGTTCCAAGACCTCTTGGGCGAGTTGCCTAGCCGCTCTGGTGATCTCCCACCGGGAAGAATAACTAAGCGCCAGAACAAGTGTGGTTCCCGTATTCGCCGAAGTCGTATCGATACATTCTTGCAATGTATTATAAGCATCCTCACGCAAGCGGGAAAGGTCGCCTATGGCGGTAAGGCGAACGTTTTTCTTCATCATGTCCGGAGTCTCCCGGTGAATGGCGGAGACCAACAAGCTCATCAATGCTTGGACCTCTTCTTCCGGACGATTCCAGTTCTCGGTAGAGAAAGTGTACAACGTCAGATATTTCAATCCGAGTTGAGTGACCGCATCCATAATCTTACGGACCGAAACGACGCCTTCCTGATGCCCGAAGCTACGGTCTTTCCCCTTCGCCTTGGCCCAACGTCCGTTCCCGTCCATAATAATTGCCACGTGCCGTGGCAAGCGATTCTTGTCTATTTTCTCAATCAACGACATTTTTTATCTTACTAATATTCACTTATATTTTTCGCATTGTTACAAGTACGGCACCTCGGGCCGAAATCCCATGTAACAGACAACAACAAGAAAGAGTACCAATCTTTATTCTTAAGAGCGCTACCCTTAACACCATACGGATCGTCCAACATGTCCTTTCCCTCTAGGCCATCGCCAAATAACTTACGAAACGAGAACTCGCACCCTAAATTAAGGCGGTTCTTGATCTTATATTTCATGCCCACGCCTAAAGGAATATTCGGGCTGGCGAAAGTCTTCCCGCCACCCGGAGCCACCGTCAGCCCAATGCCCACCAAGACATAAGGAGAGAAACGCTTCGCTCCCGCATAGTCGAACTTATCGCTATACGGGAAAAAGTTGAACTCCGCCTGTCCCCCCAACTCCATGATACTACGGTTGAAAGAGGTTTGGGCATTATTCGGAAAAACGTTCTCCATACCTTCGGTCTTACCGGAAACCTGTCCCCACATCAAGTTGGCTTTCAAGGCCCAACGAAAGTTGATGTTATACCGGAACACGGCTCCCACCGCCGGATTCATTCCTTTAAATATCGTATTCTTGTTGGCGTCGCCCATATAAAAGGCGCCACCAGCCATACCACCGATCTCGTACTTATATTCCTGCGCCCAAAGCGTAGGGATCGTACCCGCCAATAGGATGATTATGAGAAGCCGCTGAAAAAAAGTTGAAGTCATAAGCCTTGCTGTTATATATACCACACTTCTTTTTCTAACGCTAAAAGCCTCATAAAATTATACATCTCCTATCGAACTTTTCTATTCCTTCGGGATCAAACGATTGATACGGCCTCTCCAAAGTTGGTTCAAGTCATTGGAACCAGTGCTGATCTTTCCTCCGAAAATGTTCACGAAATTCTCTTTATCCACAATAATTGAGGAAAAGCCTCTCGCCGCATAGTCGGTCGGTAACACCACCATCGAGTCGATCAACGACCAAGAAATACCATAATCTATCGATTGATACATATCTTTCAATGCCTTGTTCGAAGCGTCGATACCTCCGATCAAGAAAAACTTATCGTCATAATTCGTGATCATCGCTCCCTCACGCTTCGTGAAGTTTGCGTCACCGGAAGCCATCAACGCCCAAGAGATACCATCCATGGTAGCCCAAGTCGTATTAACCACTTGGTTGTCCACGGTACGTCCGCTGGCGGTCATCAAGTACTCATGATACATTGCGGCATATTGGAGATTGCTAAATCCGGTAACAGGGAATCCGCTAGGCACCGCATCTCCGGCGATCCACTCCATGGATTCGTTCATCGCATAGAACGCTAGCTTTCCTTCCTGATCCACGATCGTAGCCAAGGCGGAAGGCTGTTTCGTGCCCTGCTTCACGCTACCCAAAACGTATTTCACGAAAGGGGCGTTCTCTACAGCGCTCCAAGTCAAGCCATCCTCGGATCTATATAAAGTGCCATTTGTAGCCGGCACATATAAAGCTTTGTTATACTCAGTAATCTGGGAGATCAAAAGCCCATCGGAAGGCAGACCGGTCAAGGATAATGACTGCCAGCCCTTAGGCGCGCTTACCGGAGCGTAATATAATTGGTAAGGTTTACCGGACTCGGCGGGTTTCACATACATAAAGTAATTCTCCGATCCATTATAATCGTAGGTTACCACCTTCTGATCCTTCACGGTAATGCCAATCATAGGATTCGCGTACATACTCCAAACCATAGAGTCCGGAACCACTTGATGGATATTCACTTGCGCCATATAGACTTTTGTCGTGACTTGGTCATACGCATGAACCACGAACTTTACCGGAGCGGAGAAATCGATGGAATCCGACAAACTACTTAAATAATAAGTGGAATCGGGATAAGCCTCGGGACTAGCCTCCACGCCACCTATCACTGAAGAATTAGCGAACCCAATCTTACAAACCACTTTCTCGATCTTCGTACCAAAAGGTAAAGAGTCTATATTAAAAATCCGTCCCGTTAGCTGGTCTATCGTAAACTTCACAGTATCCAACCCCGACACAGAATCATGACTTAATGAAAAAGTATGTATCTGGCAATTCTTAATAGCTTCTACACCAACGATTTCATCTGACTTCAAACAAGAAGACAGCACTAACGCAAAACAACCTGTTATAAATAGTACTAATTTATTTTTCATCAAAAACATAAGTTTGTCGCATATAAAGGCACAAAAGTAGAAACATTTTTTGCTTTCACCCTAATACCTGCTAATATTTATAATATTTTAGTTGATTATATGAGCCTTAAAATTCATAGTTATGATTTTTCGAACTCATCGTTATGATTTAAAATTTCATAGTTATGATTTTTAATGCTCATAACAGAACGTCCGGAGATGCCGCTAACAGCCTCCTTTCCAAGCATCGGCGCATGCACCCCTTGATACAGGCGAACCGGGGCCGTTTCCACCCTCGCCTCGTCCCATACATCCGCTTCCACAAAAGAATTAATCAGCTGAGTCCCACCTTCCACCAATAAGGAATCCAACTTCCGGACAGCAAGATGATCTAGCACTTGCCGGATCACCGGACCTTCGAAATCTATCCGGATATACTCCACGTTCTCTCGGTTTTCCACTTCCTTCTCCGTAAATATTAATGTACGTGAGGAACCATTCAGCAACCGATAAGAATCGGGAATAACGAGCCGGCGATCCAATACGACCCTAACCGGAGAATTACCGGACCAATGGCGCACGTTCAATGAAGGATTGTCCAATAAAGCGGTCCGTGTACCGACCATGATAGCCGCCACCTCCGAGCGAAGTTTATGCACCAAGCGGGAAGTCTCCGGAGAAGACAAAACCGTGACCGGCTCCGACACGTCCGTACGCAAACGATCGATAAACCCATCCTCACTCTGCGCCCATTTCAAGATAATATAAGGACGGCCTTTCGTTTGTAGCGTCATAAACGCCTTGTTCAACGCACGGGCTTCTTCCTCCATCACGCCTGTGACTACCTCTATCCCTGCTTCACGCAACATCCGCACGCCTCGCCCCGACACCTCGGGAAAAGGATCCAAGCAACCGACCACCACCCGTGGAATCCCTTTCCGGATAATCAACTCGGCGCAAGGAGGCGTCTTCCCATAATGAGAGCAAGGCTCCAGACTCACATAAATCGTACTGTCTTTCAACAAAGACTCGTCTTTCACGGAAGCGATAGCATTCACCTCGGCATGCGCCTCCCCACATTTCCTGTGAAATCCCTCACCGATAATACGGCCCTTATGCACAACCACCGCACCAACCATCGGATTCGGACTGACATTTCCCCTCCCTCCTTTAGCCAACTCGATGCAACGAGCCATGTATTTCTCTTCAACCTCTACCATAATCTTTGCATATAAACGGTTTTTACACTACTTTCGCGATAAAACAAGAGAAAGATATGACTGAGACCGTCGCTTACATCCGAAATTCCCTCAAAGATATTTATCCTCCCGGCGAAGCCCAAGCGCTCGTCCGGCTCATCATGGAACGTGTTTGCGGTCTTTCTACCCATCAACTCCTGTTAGGCAAAGGTAAAGAATTATCTGATACGGAGAAATTTAAAATCAAGGAGATTGTAGAAGGACTGCGTTTATACAAGCCCATACAATACTTATTAGGCATAGCGGATTTTTACGGGATGGAGTTTAAGGTGACGCCGGACGTATTGATTCCCCGCCCGGAAACCGCCGAGTTGGTCGAGCGGATCATCACGGACTACCAAGGCCAAGCCCCTCGTATATTAGATATCGGCACGGGAAGCGGCTGTATCGCTATTTCCTTGGCGAAACATCTTCCGGAGGCAGAGGTAGCGGCGGTGGATATATCACCCGAAGCGCTCGCCGTGGCCGAGGAGAACGCCCGTATGAATCAAGTTTCCGTATCCTTCCATGAATTGGATATCCTTTCCGAAGGTTATTCCAGTTTCATGCAAGAGAAACAAAATTTTCACGTACGTGAAACTAGATTTTCATGTACGAGAAACAAAATTTTCACGTACGTGAAACTAAAATCCCATACGGAGGAAACCGAAGCGTCTCTTATAGGAAGCTTAAACTGCATCGTCAGTAATCCTCCTTATATAATGTATAGAGAGAAAGCGACCATGGAAGCGAACGTTCTGGAGAACGAGCCTCATCTAGCCTTGTTCGTTCCCGACGACGATCCGCTTCTCTTTTACCGGGCCATCGCCCGCTTCGGACAAAGGCATTTGGTGGAAGGCGGGCATCTTTACTTCGAGATCAATGCCCTTTGCGGAAAAGAGACCGTAGCGATGCTACGTCAAGAGAATTACACCGAAGTCGAATTAATACAAGATTTATACGGAAAAGACCGGATCGTAAAAGCAAAAAGATGAAAGAGATAACCGAACCCGAGATGTTGCACCGGGCAGCCGCCTATTGCTCCGCCGCCGAACGCTGCATACAAGACGTACAGAAAAAGATCGATGCCGCCGGACTTCCCCCCGACGCCTCCGAGCGTATCATCGCTCGCTTGCTGAAAGAGCGGTTTATCGACGAATCCCGTTACACCCGTTTCTTCGTGAACGATAAGCTACGATTCAATAAATGGGGACGGGTAAAGATAGGCTACGAGCTTTATAAGAAAAACATCCCCTCCCCGATCCGGGAAGAATCGCTCGCCGCCATTGACGAGGGAGAATACCGCTCCATCTTACTCGATTTACTAAAAAGCAAAAAGAAATCGACAAAAGGAAAAGACGAGCGGGACCTATTCAACAAGTTACTCCGTTTCGCCGCCGGACGAGGTTTCGAAAGCCGGATCACGTTGGATTGCCTAAGCCAATTATTCAAAGGAACAGACTGCGAGGATTATGCCGACGACATGGAATAATCTGCTCAACCTGTTTTTCCCAAACTTATGTAAAATATGTAAACGACCACTCGTCGAGGGAGAAGAACAAATTTGCCTGAAATGCCTATGCGACCTGCCGCACACGGGATATCATCAACAGGCGAACAACCCCGTCGAGCAACTTTTTATCGGAAAGAACCGGATCGAATATGCCACCGCTTATCTACGATACGAGAAAGGCGGAAAAGTACAAAGCCTGATCCACTCGCTCAAATACCATGATAATAAAGAGTTGGGCTATCTACTCGGACGGCAGATAGCGAGAGAGCTCCAAGCGGATCACAGCCCGATATGTACCGTAGACCTCCTTATCCCCGTTCCCCTGCATCCCCGCAAAAAACGGCAAAGAGGTTACAACCAGTCCGAATGGATCGCCTCCGGCATCCGTTCCATATGGGATATCCCCATCGATACGCAAAGTCTAGCCCGCACCACCCACACAAGTACCCAAACTCGTAAGGCCATTTACGATCGTTGGTTAAATGTATGTTCTATTTTTAATGTCATTCATCCGGAAAGCTTAAAAAACAAACATATCCTGCTCATAGACGACGTGATCACAACCGGAGCCACGATTTCCGCTTGCGCAAAGGCTTTATCAGGGATTCCGGGCATACGCATCAGCATTTTAGCCCTGTCTGTCGCATAAATATTAATAAAAAATTAACGTACGATATTCAAGGTAATGTCATTCAGTTTATCTATTTTTGCAGACTGATATAAATATAGGATTGTATGAAAACACTGGAAAGTTTAGTAGCAGAAAAATTATTAAAGATTAAAGCCGTAAAGTTGCAACCGGCCAATCCGTTTACTTGGGCATCCGGCTGGAAATCTCCGATCTACAATGACAACCGAAAGACTCTTTCTTATCCGGTCGTTCGTAGCTTCATTAAATTGGAGTTGGCTCGTGTGATTAGTGAAAAATTCGAGAACGTAGATGCCATTGCCGGTGTTGCTACAGGCGCAATCGCTCAAGGTGCTTTAGTAGCCGATTTATTAGGATTGCCATTCGTATACATCCGCTCTACGCCAAAAGATCATGGATTGGAAAACCTTATCGAGGGAGAATTGAAACCGGGTTCTAAAGTAGTGATCATCGAGGATTTGGTATCTACCGGAGGTAGTAGCTTGAAAGCCGTACAGGCCGTACGTAACTTTGGTTGCGATGTAGCGGGTATGGTAGCTATCTTTACCTATGGATTCCCTGTAGCGGAAGCCGCTTTCAAAGACGCTAAAGTAACATTGACTACATTGAGTAACTACGACGCAGTCTTGGAAGAAGCTGTCCGTACGCATTACATCGATGAGTCTGAGATCGCGGTTCTTCAGGAATGGCGTAAAGATCCGGCTAACTGGGACCCGAAATAAGTAATAAACAAAAAGACACTCAATGACTGAAGAATTTGTGAGTGAGGTCAAACAGATCCCACACAATGATGAACGTATCTTCACGATGTTGTCCGATCTTTCCAACTTGGAACGTATCAAGGATCGCATCCCGCAAGATAAAATAAAAAATTTTGAGTTCGACAGCGATACCTGTAGTTTCGCTGTCGATCCCGTTGGTAAGATTACCTTCCAGATCGTAGAAAGAGAGCCGAATAAATTAATCAAGTTCACGACGACCAACTCTCCTGTTCCCCTTTTCTTGTGGATACAATTGAAACAGGTGGCCGAGGACGACACACGGTTAAAAATCACGGTTCGTGCCGATCTGAATCCGTTCTTGAAACCAATGGTATCGAAACCTTTGCAAGAGGCTGTGGATAAAATCTCGACCGTTATCGCCTCCTTGCCTTATTAATTCCTTTTTCATTATGGCTCAGAAACTTTGGGAAAAAAATGTACAGGTAGATCATGAAGTAGATATATTCACGGTAGGTAAGGACCGTGAGATGGATATTTACCTCGCTAAATATGACGTATTAGGCTCTATGGCGCATATCACGATGCTGGAAAGTATCGGTTTGTTGACCAAAGAGGAACTAAACGTCTTATTAGCAGAATTACGGAATATATACGCCGTAGCGGATCGTGGAGAATTCATCATCGAGGAAGGCATCGAGGATGTGCACTCGCAAGTGGAACTCATGCTTACACGTCGTTTGGGCGATATGGGCAAGAAGATCCATAGCGGGCGTTCCCGTAATGATCAGGTCTTATTGGATCTGAAGCTTTTCACCCGTTCGCAAATACAGGAATTGGTTGAGTTGGTTTCCGGCTTGTTCGACGTTTTGATCTCCCAGAGTAACCGGTACAAGGATGTACTGCTTCCCGGATATACGCATTTGCAGGTAGCCATGCCCTCTTCGTTCGGACTTTGGTTCGGCGCTTATGCGGAGAGCTTGGTAGATGATTTGCAACTTATGCAAGCCGCATACCGTATTTGCAACCGCAACCCGCTGGGTTCCGCCGCCGGATATGGTTCATCCTTCCCGCTAAACCGCCAGATGACTACGGATTTATTAGGTTTCGACTCGCTGGACTACAATGTGGTATACGCCCAGATGGGACGTGGCAAGATGGAACGCACCGTAGCTTTCGCTATGGCGGGTATCGCCGCTACGCTCTCCAAGTTGGCGTTCGACGCTTGTATGTTCAATAGCCAGAACTTTGGCTTCATTAAACTGCCGGATCAGTTCACGACCGGCTCCAGTATCATGCCGCATAAGAAGAATCCGGATGTATTTGAGTTGACACGTGCCAAATGCAATAAGCTTCAAGGCTTGCCTCAGCAAATCATCTTGATCAGCAATAATCTTCCTTCCGGTTACTTCCGGGATCTCCAGATCATCAAGGAAGTCTTCCTTCCGGCTTTCGACGAGCTGAAGGATTGCTTACGCATGGTAACTCATATGATGCGTGAGGTGAAAGTAAACGAGCATATATTGGACGATGATAAATATTCTCTCTTGTTTAGCGTGGAAGAAGTGAACCGCCGTGTCTTGGCCGGAATGCCTTTCCGTGACGCTTATAAGCAAGTAGGTTTGGATATCGAGGCCGATAAATTCATTCCTTCGAAGAGCGTTAACCATACACACGAAGGCAGTATCGGTAATCTATGTAATGAATCAATCACCGCCATGATGCGTAGTGTGATAGGTTCTTTCTCTTTCGAACGGATGAACGAGGCTGAAAAGAAATTGATCCATGGATAAGATAAGACGGATATTTCCACTTTTGATCTTGTTTACGCTATTATCTTGCGCAGATACGATAGAGACTCGTATTCCCTATCGTATCGTTAGTCTAGAATTGGACCTCACTTATCAAGATAAGGCGTTAAATGCAATACAAGCTTACAAGATCTACACACAAGCAAATATAGATCAAGATCGTGAGCAAACAGGTTTTGGAGGCGTATTGGTCTATCATGGATTGTCCAGTAACGGAACCGGTGCATTCTTTGCGTTCGATGCCGCTTGTCCTCATGAGGCATCCGCTAATGTCATCGTAGAGGTGGACGAATCCGCCGTATACGCCATCTGCCCGAAATGCGGTAGTAAATTTGAACTTTTAAACGGTATCGGCAATCCGGTGGAAGGGCCTTGCGCTGAGGAGAAACAAGCCCTCAAACAATATGTCGTCGATACAAACGGTAATAAAATTTACATCCATAATTAAATTTTTCACCGGAAATGTTTGGTAGTATAAATATTTGTACTACCTTTGCACTCGCAAAAGAGAAACAAACAATGCGGAAGTAGCTCAGTTGGTAGAGCATAACCTTGCCAAGGTTAGGGTCGCGGGTTCGAGTCCCGTCTTCCGCTCAACTCTTAGAGAAGAGGTGGATGCTCGAATGGTGGAATCGGTAGACACGAAGGACTTAAAATCCTTTGGCCATTGCGGCTGTGCGGGTTCAAGTCCCGCTTCGAGTACGATCTAATTTAATTGCGGAAGTAGCTCAGTTGGTAGAGCATAACCTTGCCAAGGTTAGGGTCGCGGGTTCGAGTCCCGTCTTCCGCTCGCTTCCAAAAGGCCTCGCTGTTCGAAAGAATAGCGGGGCTTTTTATTTCTAAAATATAATCGTATCTTTATCTTCAATTAAAGTGAGGGTTATGGAATTACGTACTGCGAATGTTACCCGATATATCATGCCTCTGCGGGAAGGCGGATCATTGCCTGCTTTAGCGGAGGCAGACGATGAGTTTAAATATGTCGTTAAGTTCCGGGGAGCCGGACATGGGACAAAAGCCTTGATAGCCGAGTTGATCGGAGGTGAGATCGCTCGTTGCTTGGGTTTCCATGTACCGGAATTGGTCTTCCTGAATCTTGACGAGGCTTTCGGGCGGTCGGAAGGTGACGAGGAGATACAAGACTTACTACAAGCAAGTCAAGGGCTCAATCTGGGATTACATTTTTTATCCGGAGCCTTGACTTTCGATCCGGTAGTCAATCGTGTAGATCCCAAACTCGCCTCACAAGTCGTATGGCTCGATGCTCTTTTGACAAATATAGACCGCACGGTCCGGAATACGAATATGTTGATATGGAATAAAGAACTTTGGCTCATCGATCATGGAGCTTCCTTATTTTTCCATTTCTCATGGGTAAATTGGCAAAAACATGCGATCGGCCCTTTCATCCATATCAAGGATCATGTATTATTGCCACAAGCGACGCTGCTGGAGGAAGTAAACAAAGATTTCAAACGTATCTTAACTGAAGAGAAAATTCGTGAGATCGTAGGTCTAGTACCCGACGATTGGTTGCATTGGAACGATAGTCCCGGTACGCCTCAAGAGATACGTGATGTATATATCCGGTTCTTAATTGACCGAATCGCCCATTCTGACACGTTTATAAATGAAGCTCGACATGCAAGACAAACACTTATATGAATATGCCGTAATCCGTATCGTACCGAAAATCGAACGGGAGGAGTTTATCAATGTAGGCCTTATCATGTTCTGTAAACGGCCTAAATTCATCAAGGCTCGCTATCATGTAGACGAGGAGAAACTTCGTCTGTTCACATCAGATATAGATAAAGAATCTTTGTGTACGAATCTCCACGTTTTCGATAAGATATGTTCCGGTACGAAGGATGGAGGTCCTATAGCCAGCCTAGATATTCCGGAGCGCTTTCGTTGGCTTACCGCCATAAGAAGTGCCTCTATCCAAACCTCGCGTCCACATCCCGGTTTTTCCAACGATCTAGAACAGACATTTGAGAGATTATTTCAAGAATTAGTCTTATAGATAATAAACATAAATCTCCGTATCACGATAAAAGAAAAAAGACGGATCGTCCAAACAACCCGTCTTTCCTTATAGAACTAATAGATATTATACTTATCCTCTTAAGTCCGCATCCATAGCAGCGGCAGCCTTACGACCGTCTCCCATCGCCAGAATCACGGTAGCTCCACCACGAACGATGTCACCACCGGCATACACATCGCCTAAAGCGGAGCGCATACTGTCTTCCTCCACTACGATCGTACCCTTCTTGCTCACCTCCAAGCCTCCAAAGGCACGGGGTATTAATGGATTCGGAGATACACCGACGCTGACGATCACCTCATCCACATCAATTGTTTCGATAGCGCCCTCGATAGGTACCGGACGACGGCGACCAGAGGCATCCGGCTCGCCCAATTCCATCTTCTGCAAACGCATCTGTTTCACACGGCCTCTTTCATCTCCTATATATTCAATCGGATTATGAAGCGTCAAGAACTCTACACCTTCTTCCTTCGCATGTTTCACCTCTTCCAAACGAGCGGGCATCTCCTCCTCGCTACGACGGTAGACAATCATAGCACGCTCAGCGCCCAGACGGCGAGCAGTACGGACAGAGTCCATAGCTGTATTGCCACCTCCGATCACGGCCACCTTCTTCCCTTGTAGCACCGGCGTATCACTTTCCGGATTCGCCGCATCCATTAAGTTTACACGGGTCAAATACTCGTTGGACGACATCACGCCCACAAAGTTCTCACCCGGAATGTTCATAAAGTTAGGCAGACCGGCGCCACTTGCCACGAACACGCCCTTAAAGCCATCCGCATGCAAATCATCATAACTGATCGTCTTACCCACGATACAATCTTTCTCAAACTGTACGCCCATCTTACGAAGGCCATCAATCTCCACGTCCACGATCTTATTCGGTAGGCGGAACTCCGGGATACCATATTTCAATACACCACCGATCTCATGCAATGCCTCGAACACAGTCACATCATATCCACGCTTCGCCATATCTCCGGCAAAAGACAATCCGGCAGGACCGGAACCTACCACGGCAATCTTGATACCGTTCTTCTCCGCAATCTCCGGAACCGAGATATTACCGCTCTCACGTTCGTAATCAGCGGCGAAACGTTCCAAGTAGCCAATGGCAACCGCTTCCTTACCCATTTTCAAATGGATACACTTGCTCTCACATTGTTTCTCCTGCGGACATACACGACCGCAAACAGCGGGCAGGGCACTTGTCTCCTTCAAAGTCTTAGCTGCCTCCAAGAATTCCCCACGCTCGATATTCTTGATAAAAGTAGGTATATTGATATTTACCGGACATCCCTGCATACAAGTAGGATTCGGACAATCCAGACAGCGCTCGGCCTCTTGCATAGCCTGTTCTTTTGTCAAGCCTAAGTTAACTTCCTCCAAACGGGTACGACTCCGGTATTCCGGGTCCAACTCGTTCATCTTCACACGGGGGATATCCGCACGTTCTTTATTTTTCTTGCTTTTGCGAAGCGCCTCCCGCCAAGGTTCGGCACGACGAGCAGCGATTAATTCTTCTGTTGTCATGATTCAATTACGTGGTTTCATTATTTCTTCTCTATATCTTTATAAGCGCCGAGGCGCATGATCATCTCATCAAAATCCACTTGATGAGCATCGAACTCCGGTCCGTCCACACAAACGAACTTGGTCTTCCCGCCTACCGTGATCCGGCAAGCACCACACATACCCGTTCCGTCCACCATGATCGTATTCAAGGAAGCTACGGTAGGAATCTCGTATTTCTTTGTAAGAGCGGAAACGAATTTCATCATAATGGCCGGACCGATCGTAACGCATAAATCCACCTTCTCCCGGTTGATCACGCTCTCCACACCATTCGTCACCAAGCCTTTCGTACCATACGATCCGTCATCGGTCATGATAATTACCTCATCCGAGTTTTGGCGCATCTGCTCCTCAAGGATCACCAAGTCCTTGGTACGGGCCGCCAATACGACGATCACACGGTTTCCCGCCTTATGGAAAGCCTCCACGATCGGCAACAACGGAGCGACACCTACGCCACCACCGGCACAAACAACCGTTCCAACCTTCTCGATATGGGTAGCCTGCCCTAACGGACCCACCACATCCGTGATATAGTCACCCTCGTTCAATTCACAGATCTTACGGGATGAGCCGCCTACCGCTTGGATCACCAAGGTGATGGTACCTTTCTCGGTATCCGCCCCGGCAATGGTAAGAGGTATACGTTCGCCTTTATCGCCAACCTTCACGATCACGAAGTGACCGGCCTTGCGGGAGCGGGCGATCAAAGGAGCCTCGACTTCCAGCTTCACCACGTTGGCTGAGAAATGTTCTTTACTTACAATCTTATTCATTATAATCGCTACTGTTGATAGTTTGTCTTGTTTTGCTGGCAAAAATAAGATAAAAAAGTGAATATAGCCCTATTTTCCTTAACAAAAGGCTTTATTCAAACAAACCTTCATCACGCACTAACATCAAAATAGCGGAATGAGGGACAATCAAGAACTTTTCGTCATTAAAATTGATCTCGTAAGCGGCATTCTGCAAATAGACAGCCAAATCACCTTCACGGGCTTGAAGCGGCAAGTATTGCACCTCCTCCCCTTTCTTTTTCTCCCAGACCTCATGCTCCTCAGATTGAGAAGGCAACGGATATCCGGGCCCCGTCTTTATGATATAACCCGCTTGTATCTTCTCCCCTTGTTGAACCGAGGGAGGCAGATACAATCCGGTCTTCGTCTGGCTCTGTGGATTCTTAGGCTTAATCAATACTTTATCGCCTATCATCAGGAATTTATCGATGTCTTTTTGATCTATGGATAGTTGCATGATTATAAGATGTTAAATTTTTATTTCGCGAACTTACGGAAAGTTTACCGAACAAAAAACCCTGTTCGTTGAATAAATCCGCTCGTTCACAGATTATATTTTCCTAAGTTTTTCCCTTGATTTACATTTGCACTGTTAGAACTTGTGAAAGCCATAACAATCCGGTTCATCATACAGACCGGCAGAATAGGTAAACATTAAGGAAAAGGGCACTTTCGGGTGCCCTTTCTCATTTATCCCCATCAGAAAACAATCGGATTCTATCAAAAGTTGTTCACCGATAAAAAACACGATTTCACAGAATAAATCCGCCCATTCACTGACTTTTATTGCTCAGACTCTAAACAAACTTTAATATTGAACCTAGTTTACTATACTTTATTAACCTATTTTATTATGAAACACAGACATGCGATCTTTAGAAGCAGGCTGGGACTAGCTTTATGCTTTATGTTGGCAGGCGGTGCTATCATACCGCAAAGTTCCGTATTAAAAGCGGAAACCTCCGTTACGCAACAATCCCGGAAAATAACGGGTACGATCACCGACGCTAAAGGAGAGCCCCTATTAGGTGTTAACGTAGTCGTAAAGGGTACCACGAACGGAACGATCACCGATCTGGATGGTAAATACGTATTAGAAGTAGAGCCGAATGCCATTCTGGTCATCTCTTACATCGGGTACGTAACTCAACAAACACCTGCAAGCGGGAACGTCATGAACATTACCTTAAAGGAAGACACCCAAAATCTAGACGAGGTAGTCGTTGTCGGTTACGGTACCCAACAGAAAAAGGACATCACAGGTTCCGTAGCGGTTATCGATACCGAAGAGCTATTGGCGTCTTCCGGTTCTTCCGCCACACAACAGTTGCAAGGTAAAGCGGCGGGCGTAAACATCGGTACCTCCGGTGCTCCCGGTTCAGCCACGATGGTACGCATCCGAGGTATTAATTCCATCAATGACAACGGACCTTTGTATGTTATCGATGGCGTATCCACTCGTGACCAAGACCTAAGCTCTATCAATCCCAATGACATCGAGAGTATGCAAGTATTGAAAGACGCCTCTTCCGCTGCGATCTACGGAGCGCAAGCAGCGAATGGCGTCATTTTGATCACGACCAAGAAAGGGACAAAAACGGGACAACCGAGATTAACCTATGACGGATATTACGGTTTCTCTAAAACAGGTAAACGCTATGACGTCTTAAACGCTTATGACCGTATTGATGTTGAATGGCAAGCCTCGAAAAACAATCTGGACCTAACGGGAGCTAGCGCCAACGGAGAATTACCTTACCACCAGCAATTTGGAAGCACTTCCGACTCTTGGGTTAATCATCTACCCAATTACATGACCGTAACCGGCGCCGGTGGTAGCACCTCCATCGATCCTAGCGATTACGATCAAGCGAACAACGTAGTCTATGCGCCCGTAGGCGATACGAACTGGTGGGATGAAATCAGCCAACTCGGTTGGATGCAAAATCACCAGTTGTCCTTGTCTGGAGGTACCGATAAAGGGCAATACACCATGAGCATGAACTATTTCGACCAGCAAGGTACCGCTATCGAATCTTATTTCACACGCTATCAAGCACGTGCTAATTCATCGTATAACGTCCGCCCATGGTTGCGATTCGGAGAGAACCTAACTTATAGTTTTAGCAAAAACAACGGACTTAGCTTCTCAGGTACAGAGTCCAACATCTACTCATGGACTTATCGGGCCTCTCCTTATGTACCGGTTTATGACTATGCGGGCAATTATGCAGGCTCCTTATTCGCCGGGACCGGCAATTTCCAGAATCCTGTAGCTATTCGTGAAAGAAATAAGGATAATTATGCCACTACCCAACGTGTATTTGGCAACGTGTATGGAGAAGCAGACCTATGGACCGGGCTGACTTTTAAAACAAACTTCGGTATCGATTATCGTAATGATTATTCTTACTCGATGACCAAGAACAACCCGGAGTTCTCCGAGTCCGGTGGCCAAAATAATTTCTACGAAAGTAATTACTTCAATTATCGTTGGGTTTGGACCAATACGCTATCTTTCAGCCGGACATTCAATGAGATCCATTCCTTGAACATCTTATTGGGAACAGAGGCTATTCGGGATGGTTTAGGCAGATCCCTCAACGCACGTAGATATAACTATTTATTCGAAGACAATACCAATACATACACCTTGGATATGGGCGAGAACAATAGCCAACGTACCAACTCTTCCACTTACAATGGAGAATTCGCGCTATTTGGTATGTTTGCCCGTGCAGACTATGGATATAAGGATAAGTATCTATTAACCGGTATTATCCGCCGGGACGGTGTTTCCCGTTTCTCGGAAAGTAATCGTTACGGAGTCTTTCCTTCTATCTCCGCCGGTTGGCGTATGTCAGAGGAGGCATTTATGGAACCAAGCCGAGATTGGCTGGACGACTTAAAGATACGAGCCGGTTACGGCGTCACGGGTAACTCAGAGATTCCTGTCGCGACTAATTTCGCCAATTTGTTCACGACCAGCACCTCCTATACGAATTACGACATGACCGGAGCGAACAATAGCGAGACAACCGGATTCCGCCTCAGTACCTACGGTAACACTGATACGAAATGGGAAATGACCAAGATGGTCAACTTGGGTCTGGACGCGACCTTCCAGAATGGTAAATTGAGCGGTTCATTCGAATGGTATACGAAGAAGACATCCAATATGTTGATACAAGCGGCCTACACCTCGATGGCCGGAGAATCCGGAAGCCCTTATATCAACTTCGGAGATATAAAGAACACCGGTTTCGACTTCATGTTTAATTACCGTGACCGAAAAGGAGACTGGGCATGGGATCTATCCTTGAATTTATCCCATTATAAAAATGAGGTCTTGAAACTCGCGGAAGCTGACGATTATTCTCTATGGGCTAGCGGTACGCGCATCGAAGGATACGTAACCCGTACGACAAAAGGACATGCCGTGTCTGAATTCTGGGGGTTGAAGCAAAATGGTTTTTATGAGTCCGTAGCCGATGTTATGGCAACCAAGCCATTTGGACAAAGTGATATCACAGAGGCAGACGCTGCCGCTTATGTCGGCCGCTTCCGTTTCGAGGACTTGAACGGAGACGGCAAATTGGATGATAGCGACCGGACCTTTATCGGCTCTCCTCATCCGGACTTAACCGGAGGCCTCAACGCCACGTTAACATGGAAAAACTGGGACTTTACTATGTTCTGGAACTTCTCTATCGGCAATGACTTATATAATAACACAAAATATTTTACCGATTTCTGGACTTTCAACGGTAATAAATCCTCACGCCTCAGAGATCAATCATGGACATTGAATGGCGATAACAGTAATGCTATCCTTCCTATGCTGAATACGGAAGATAACTATTCCGGAGCTTATTCTAGCTCTTATTACGTAGAAGACGCCTCCTTCTTACGCCTGAAAAATCTCGTATTGGGATATTCCTTGCCAAAGGAATTACTCAAGAAGGCCGGTATCCAGAATCTCCGCCTGTACTTACAAGCCGAGAATATCCTTACGATCACCGGATATACAGGCTTAGACCCAGAGTTTACCAACGCTTATTTACGGCAAAGCGATTCTGACAACGATGGAGCCGGACGTGTAGACTTAAAAAGAGGAGTCGATATGGGAGGCTGGCCAACAACCATGCGGTTCTTATTGGGCGTGAATTTTACTTTCTAAATCCATTTTATAATAAAAACGACTAGTATGAGACATAAAATATTAATAGTAAGCGCAGCTGCTTTATTTACCTTGAGTTCTTGCGGTGAAGATTTCCTGTATAAAGCTCCTCAAGGCAGTATTGACCAAGAAGCATTAACAAACGCAGAAGGGGTTGAGTTATTGGTGGTCAACGCTTATGCCGGTTTGACCCGGCCGACCGGATATGACAATATGTTCAACTGGGTATTCGGCGGTGTATACGGAGGTGACGCCAATAAAGGCTCCGAATCCAATGACCAATCCGTATTGAACTCCGTAGAGACGTATGCTGTCACCGCCACAAACGATTATTTACTGAATAAGTGGAAAGACGCGTATTATGGAGCACAACGTTGCAACTTAGCGCTCAATGTGATGAAAGAAGCGGCAGATATGGACGAGACGACCAAGGCCAACCGGACCGCGGAGCTGAAATTCTTACGTGCCCTATTCATGTTCGAAGGGGTAAAGATTTTCGGACCGACCGGCATGCCCTATATCGATGAGACGATCGCCGCTGAAGAAAACGATCCGAAAGTTCATAACGGTACGGATATCTATCCTAATATTTTAGCAGACGTAGAAGCGGCCATTGAAGGATTGCCCGAAAAACAGACCGAAGTGGCACGTCCTACGAAAACAGCGGCAAAAGCGTTAAAGGCTAAAATACTGATGCAGCAAGGTGATATGGCAGCCGCCAAACCCATCTTGGCCGATATTATCGCAAACGGATTAAGTCCTAAAGGAGAGAGATTGGCCTTACAAGATGATCTGGACGCAAATTTTAACGCAACTACCGAAAATGGGAAAGAGTCTATCTTTGAGGTACAATTCTCTGTCGGAGCCAATAATAACGGGAATTACGGATTTTTACTGAATTATCCTCATAACACAGGCCCCGGTGGATGTTGCGGATTTTATCAACCCTCTTACGAATTGGTAAACTCATTCCAAGTAGACGAAAATGGGCTTCCTTATCTTGAGGGAGAGTACAGAAATAAAAAATCCGTGACAGAACGTGTTACCGATTATGATTACATCTCTAAGAATGATAAGACGATCGCCGTAGACCCTCGTCTAGATTTCGCCGTAGGACGTATGGAGATTCCTTATAAAGATTGGGGATTGCCCGCTAATGATTGGGTACGAAATGTAAGCAGCGGTGGGGTATTCCTACCCAAAAAGCATGTCTATAGCAAAGCGGAACAGGATGCCGGATTAGCTGGCTCCACCTATTCATCCGGCTGGGCTCCCGGTTCTGCCATGAATTTACAATATCTATGCCTACGTGATTGTAAATTGTTATATGCGGAATGCCTAGCGAACGACGGAGAATTAAGTGCCGCCATGCAGCAAGTAAACGATATCCGTGAACGTGCAGCCAAACCGGACAATATCATTTATTTGGAAGACGGAACGCCTGCCGCCAATTATTTGGTGAAACCTTATCCATCCAGTCACGCCGCATTCAGCAACAAGGAAACTTGTATCAAGGCGATTCATATGGAACGTAAGCTGGAACTTGCGATGGAAGGACAACGATTTTTCGATCTGGTTCGTTGGGGAGGTGATTATATGAACAAGGAATTGACGGCATATATAAATTATGAGAAGCAATACCTAACTAAATTCTATGGTGTATCCGCTCCAACCGCTTCTAAGACGATGTTCCCGATTCCCGAGACAGAGATCCAGACCGCAGGAAACGATGAGAACGGCCAAGCTTATCTGGTACAAAATGATGCTTGGAAATAGTCCAATCTCATCCTTCTTATAAACAGAAAGGCGGGCTTCCCGAAAGAAAGTCCGCCTTCACGATTCTTTGTATCTACATTAAATAGAACGTCCCTTGAACACATTCGACTCGCTCGAAGGATAGAGATTTCCCGTAAAGGATATACGGTTGCTATTAAAGTTAGGTGATACCGTGGCAGTACATTTATTCGTACCTTTCGCCATACGGAACGTAACCCTAGCGGATACCGCTACACCCTGCACATTCATCTCGTACATAACGTTTCCTTTTTTGTCAGTCTTCATCTGTACACCGGAAGTTGTTCCATCAACCGTTATACCTCCTATTCCGTTAGGACCGGCCGCCGGAGTATTAAACGCTAACTGAATGGTAGCCTTCTCACCCTTCACCGAAACGAAGTTCGTGTTCGGAGTAACATAAACAAAACTACCGCGCTTAAACTCTATACGATCCGCTTCCAATACGAAATCCTTATTCTTCAAAGCTTGCACCGCTTGTTCAAACAATGCGTTAGCCTCGGCTTCCTCCGCAGCTTTCTTCGCTGCCTTCTCTGCTTTCTTTGCTTCTTTCTCAGCCTGCTTCGCAGCTTTCTCCGCTGACTTGTCCTGCTGTGCCATCATCGACCCTGCACCAAATAATAAAACGGCGAGCAATAATACAATCTTCTTCATATTAACTCATTTTTAAAGGTTTGTCTATAAAAGTACTTTTATACATACAATAAAAATACAATTAACATCGACATAAGTTCATCTTTAACCCTTATTTTTCACGTTTTTAACATGATACCATAAAAAGCCCCATGCGGTTACCGCCGCAATGAAATCGGAGAAAGGTTGCGCTAGCCAAACGCCATCCAATCCCCAGATCGGAGGAAATAGCAGGATAGCCGGTATCAGGAATAAAACCTGCCGACTTAGACTCAGAAACATCGCTTTCCATGCGACACCGATACTTTGAAAAAACTGGCTGATCGTAATCTGGGAACCGACAACGAAAAAGACCAGCATCGTCAGACGTAATCCATTGTCCGTAATCGACACCAATTCGGCATCCGTCGAGAATACGCTAACGATCAGTCTAGGGAATAATAAACTGACGATACATCCTACCCCTGTAATCAAGGTCGATACTATAATAGACAACCGCAAGGTAGCCAATACCCGGTCATGATGCCCAGCGCCATGATTAAACCCGACAATCGGTTGCATCCCTTGGGCGATACCGATAATCAACATAACCAGCAGCATGGCGATACTGGAAATAATACCGCTGGCACCAATCGCCAAATCGCCTCCATTCTCTTTCAACGCATGGTTCATGATCACCACAACCACACTGCCCGCCAGCTGCATGGAAAATGGAGACATGCCGATCGTAAATATATTCCAAATAATGGGACCTTTCAACCGGAAATATTTCGTATGGAAACGTACGATACTATCCTTGCTGATAAAATGACTCATCACGAAAGCGGCACCGGCAGCCATGGAGATCACCGTAGCGATAGCGGCACCCTGTATCCCCATATCCAGCCAAAAGATAAAGATCGGATCTAGGATCACGTTCAAGACGGCACCGATCATCATCGTGAACATCGCCTTTTTCGGATATCCGGAAGCACGCATCACGGCATTAAAGCTAAAGCTTAATGTAGCCAGCAAATTACCCGGGATAGCGATATATAAATAGTCTTTCGCATAAGGTATCGTCTGCTCGCTTCCCCCGAACCACATTAACAAATCATCCAAGAAAATCATACTGGGGATAATCGTCAAGGCTCCGATAATGAATGTCAAAGTGAAAGCGTTTCCTAATACGTTATCTGCCAGATCATTCGCCTTACGGCCTAGATGAATGGAGACCCTTGTAGCGGCTCCCGCACCGATCAACATTCCAAATGCCTGCATAAAGAGTAGTATCGGGAAAGTCAAAGTCAATCCGGAGATAGCTAGCGCACCCACTCCTTGTCCGATAAATATACGATCTACGATATTATAAAGAGCATTAACCATGGTCCCGATAACGGCGGGAATCGCATAATGTACCAACAAACGGCCTATATTCTCATTTTCCAGCCGCCATGTAATCTCATTTGACATATATAACTTATGATTTATGAATTATGATTGAGATCATCTCCGCCACACTTCCTACGATTCTCGTGCCCTCTTCCGCAGGGAACTGAATACGCAGGCTATCCGGAGCATTACAATAAACACTTATATAATCCTCGCTAACCGACGAGGGCTTAAAGCCATTCCGGATCAAGGCATTCCCAACCCAATAAGAAGTCATAAAATCCCCCGCAACCCCAATAAGCTTTGTTGGAGCTACCGTATTCAATTTCCCGGTATTCGGATCAAACACGATTCCTTCCTTACTGAAGAACGTCTCAAACGCTCCTCCCATAATCAGGTCTTCCGGCGTTCCGCAAGCCATCGGACGTTTTTTCTCTTGCAGCCACAGGCAATCCCCCAGCTGGATCGCCAAATCAAGATCATGCGTCGATAGCAGAATCGCTTTTTGTTGCTCTACCGCTAAAGTATGTAACAAGACCATAGTCTCTATCCGACTTGTCACATCTAAAAAGGCCGTCGGCTCATCCAACAATATGATGGGGCATTGCTGTGCCAGCGCTTTGGCGATCATGGCTTTCTGACGCTCGCCATCACTAAGTTCCGACACATAATTATAAGCCTTATGAGCGATACCGGCGGCAGCAAGCGATTCCTCGATAATCCTGCGATCTTCCTGCCTTAATTGTCCGAAAAAGCCGGTATAGGGATGTCTTCCTAAAGAGACCAACTCGTAAACCGTTATTCCACCGGCATTTGTCTTCTCTGTCAAGACAACTCCCACCAACCGTGAGAAATTACCTTGTGAATAAGAATTCAGCGGCTTCCCCATTAGCTCGATTTCTCCTCCCAGAGGAGGTTGAAAACCACATAATGTCCTCAATAAGGTAGACTTTCCCGCTCCATTTAATCCGAGAAGACAGGTCACTTCACCCGGATATAGATTCAGATCCAACGCATCATGCACGCGCTTTTTCTGTCCGCCTTTCAATATATACCCAATACTTAAATCACTTGTCTTTATCACAGGGATCCGTTCCATAGCCACTAATTAAAATATTGAATATTTTTCCGGTTCACGATTACGTAAATAATAACAGGCGCCCCAAGCATAGGGGTAACGGCATTCAATGGCAGGATCGTATTACTGCCCGGTACCACCATCAGCATATTACATAGAAGAGCAACGCAGGAACCTGTCAGCATTGTAACTGGCACCAACATCTTATGATTGGAAGAGCCTAACATCAACCGGGCGATATGTGGAACTGCTAATCCGACAAAGGAAATGGGGCCGCAAAAAGCAGTAGTTGTAGCCGTTAATACTCCCGTACACAAAAGAATCGCAATCCGTGTTCGTTTGATCCGGATACCTAAATTAGCGGCATACATTTCTCCCAATAATAAGGCATTCAAAGGCTTGATCAGCAAGATCGCTAATAACAGCCCGATTAACGCACAAGTTCCAAAGAATGGTAATTGTTCCAAGGATACACCGGAAAAATTACCAAGCCCCCACATCACGAACGCATGTACCCGGTCTGTAGATGAATAATAATTCAAGATAGAAATAACCGAAGAAGCTAGATAGCCAATCATGATTCCGATAATCAGAAGCATGACATTATTCTTCACTTTTGCCGAAAAATAGATAATCAGTCCCAGTATCACGCAAGCCCCCACAAAGGCCGCAAGGATTACCGCCATATATCCGCTGATCGGCCAATCCGTGAACTGCCCCAACGTACCACCGAAATAGAGCATGATAGCGGCTACTCCAAGATTAGCGCCATCACTAATGCCCAATATGGAAGGTCCCGCCAACGGATTCCGGAACAATGTCTGTAATAGCAACCCGCTGGTAGCCAAGGAAGCCCCCGCCAATAATGCGGTTATAGCCTGAGGCAAACGAGATTGCAACACAATATTCTGCCATGCGATCTTATCAGATCCCTTCCCCAGCAAAATATCCATCACGTGATCCAAAGGAATCGGTACGGCCCCATACGCCAGCCCCCCAACAAAAAGCCCCAAAAGAACCACCCCTAATAACGGATAAAAAAGTAGCGCTTGTTTGTTCATGGCGCAAAGGTATACAAAAAAGCGGAGTTATACAGTGAATGGTAAATCAATAAAAAGGCCATCCCTTACAGTAAGAGATGGCCTAAATTATTCTTAGTTATCCGATTCTTTTATTTTGAGAATGCCGCATAACCCGGATTCTGTTTTAAGTTCGGATTCACCTGCCAAGCATCCTGCGATACAGGTAACAACTTCAAGTAGTCATCAGCTTTACGCTCACAATTAGATTGCGGCCACATTCCTGTAGTGAAACATCCGAAACGGATATCATCCTGACGGGAATAAACCTCCCACGCTAATTCCAAACGACGTTCCAATTGTACTTCCTTCAAAGTTACAGTCGCATAATTATGGTCGCTATTGCCATATCCTCTCTCACGAATCGTATTCACCAAAGCGGTAGCTTCACTAACACTTCCCCCTCCGCGTAACAAAGCTTCAGCTTTCATTAAATAGATATCCGCCAAACGGAAAATATGGAAATCATTTCCCATAGAACTTGTCAAATCCGAAGCGAACTCCCACTTGAAGCAACGAGCTCCATCATGCTGTTCCACGGCACTCCAATTGGTTCCATCATATTCCATGCCCGGAATCATGTTCACATCGATCGTATGGTTCAATTCGTTGTTATGATCGGTCATAATCGGCTTGCCTGTTGATTTGTCTATCATCAAGCCAGTCAAGAACGTACCGTCCAAGCGAGCGTCTTCCTCATCGAACAAACGTACATACTCCGGTTGAGCGCAAATACCATTCCAAGTACCACTAGCGGTAATACCCAAAGACAGATAATCTTTATAATGCAACGTATTATTGTGCAACTCATTCTTCACGTTTCCATCATTACCCGAATCACTGCTAGAGAACGTAGCGGCCAAGATAGCCTCCTTTGAATTCTCATTTGTCACGGAGAAGTTGTCTTTCCAATTAGGCTCTAAGATATATCCCATAGCCATCACCTTATCACAGTTATCGATAACTTTCTGATAAGCGTTACCGGAGAACGTAACCCCCCAAGCCTCAGCGTTCAGATACAGTTTTGCCAACAATGAATAAGCGGCACCCTGCGTAAATGAACCATAATTCTCAGTTGTAGCCGGAGGACAGATATCCTTGATTTCCTCTACTTCCTGAATCAACCAATCAAATACTTCCTGACGGGAAGAATTCCCCGGGAATACTTTATCCGTAGGGTGGAACTCCGTCAGCAAAGGAATATTTCCCCAATAATCCATCATCACATAGATCCAGAAAGCACGGACACCACGCAAGTCTGCCACGTCTTGAGCCTTCTCCTCTTCGGTAAGGATCTCTGAGTTCTGCAATTTACGGATAGCCTCGTTACAAGTACCAATCGCTTCTGTGGCCGCTTTCCATGCGCTTTTAACTCTTGAGGTCTGAGAGGTCCATGTATGCATATAGATTTCCCGGTATTGACCACCATCATACCAGTCACCACCTCGACGAGTCGGAGTCACAGCCATAGAACCGGAGCATTCGGACAAATGCATATACTCTGTCCAAAACTTCTTCATCGTATTATGTGAGTTACCGATCAAAGCATTCAACTCGGCCGTTGACTGGCCAAAATCATCAGCGGGCAACTTGTCATATACTGTTTCATCCAAGTCCATACAGGAAGAAAGTCCTCCTAATAAAAACAATCCAGTTATAAATGATAATATAGTTTTCCGTTTCATAATAAGCTTATCTTTTTAATTAGAATGTTAAGTTAACACCAAATGTAAATGAACGTGCCTTCGGCATGTAGTTACGAGGTTCAATACCCGGAGACAAACCTGCGTTGTCATCGCTAGCCTCACCACGGAAATTCTCAACTTCTGGATCCAATCCTTTATAACCTGTAATCACGAATAGATTCTGACCGGCTACATATAAGCGAGCCTTATCCAACCAATCGATTTTCTTCGTATTGAATGTATAACCAATCGATAAGTTATCCAATCGCAAGAATGAAGCGTTTTCTACATAATAAGAACATACACGAGAGTTTTCACTTAATGTCAACAGATTATCGTTATCCATTACATTCGTTCCATCGATATATGTATTATTACCGTAAGCTGCCAATGGGTTGTTCAATACCTTATTGCCAATTGTTCCACGGAAGAAGAAACTTGCGTCCCAGTTTTTCCAGTTGAATGTGTTATTCCAACCATATGTCAAATCAGGTTGAGCGTCACCAACATACGTACGGTCATCATCCGTGATCTGTCCGTCACCATTTATATCCTCAATGATAAATTTACCATTCTCATCAAGGCCATTACATTTCAGCATGAAGAACTGTCCGACCGGGCGACCTTCCTCAACTACGTGTGAAGTCACACCTGAAGCACCGCGAATCCAAGGATCACCCACGTAAACACGTCCCGTAGAGAACAATTCATTAGACAGTTTTGTGATCTCATTCTTGTTATGAGCAAGATTGAGAGAGGTTGTCCACGTAAAGTCCTTATTACGGATCACGTCTAAGTTCAATAAGATCTCAACACCTGTATTCTTCATATCACCTACATTCGCTTGAATCTGATTGTATACGTAAGTAGGAGTAGAAACCTCATAGTTGTAAAGCATATCTTTCGTACGCTTGTCGTACCATTCGATCGTACCGCTCAAACGACTATTGAACAAGGTGAAGTCCAAACCGATATTTAACATAGCAGTCTGCTCCCATTTCAAGTTCGGGTTCGCGTTCTGTGAAGGACGGAAAGCTGTCGGCCAAGATCCGTTGTTATAATAAGTACCAGAAGCTGAATACAAATCCAATGACTTATAAGGTCTCAAACCATCTTGGTTACCGGTAATTCCGTAACCTGCACGTAATTTCAAATCATTGATCCACTTCGTATCTTTCATGAAAGACTCTTGGCTGATACCCCAAGCAGCGGAAACTGAAGGGAAAGTACCCCACTTATGGTTAGCACCGAATTTGGAAGAACCATCTCGGCGAACCGTAGCCGTAATCATATACCGCTCTTTAAAGCTATAATGCGCACGAGCGAACAAAGAGATCAGTTTATATTCATTCCGGCTGGAAGTAACATTACCGATCTTCAGCAAGTTTCCGGATTGGATATTATCAGCGCCCATCGATCCTACGGCGAAATTCGTAGCCTCCGATTTCTGGTCGGCGTACAAGTTATTTTCCCAAGAATAACCAACGATAGCATCGACCTTATGCTCCTCTGCCGAGCCAAAAGCTTTCGTATAATTAGCGGTCCACTCTAACAAGTTACGATCCCATAGTCTATTACGACGGATTGCCTTACCCGTATCACCCTGTCCACGAGAGTTCCGAGGATCTTGCCATTCGCTATAGTCAGATGAGAAACGGCTCTTATACAGGTTCACCTTGGTTGTCAGTCCATCCAAAATAGAGAACTGTACATCACCTTGTCCATAGAAGTAGTTATTAGCTGCTTTCTTATAGTTCTGATCTTGGTTCTGAACCGGGTTACCTTGATCATAATTGTGGTTGGCATCCGTGAAATAAGAGCCGTCCGCATTATAAACCGGATAAACCGGAAGCATATTGTAAGCCAAGATATAGTCATCAGAAAACGGCATCTGCATATCCGTCAGCGTTGCGGCACCCGTTAATCCAATACGTAAACGGTCGTTGATAGCACGTTGCTGGAACTGGAAACGGAAGCTATGACGAGTCATGTAGTTATCGCGAGCCACACCGTTACGATCCAAGAAAGTATAAGAAGCACGATAATTACTCTTAGAAGAACCACCCGACAAAGAAAGAGCGTGTTGTTGAGAAACACCTACACGAGTCATCTCATCGAACCAATCCGTGTCCGAGTTGTACTTATCATAAGTAGAGATATCTTTACCCAACGCCTTATTAGCGGCACGCCACTCAGAAGCGTTCAACATGTCGGGCTTGTTCGCAATGGTAGAGGCGGTAAGATAACCATCATAATTGATCTGGGTTCTGGAACCGGAACCTCTCTTCGTTGTGATCAAGATTACACCACCAGCGGCACGAGAACCGTAAATAGCGGCAGAAGAAGCATCTTTCAATACAGAGATTGACTCAATATCCGAAGGTGATACAGTAGACATATCACCACCCGGAACACCATCGATCACGATCATCGGGCCTTGGTCGTTCTGCAAGGTAGAAGTACCACGTAATTGAATCTGGGAACTACGAGTTACATCACCGGAACCAGACGTAATAGTCAGACCCGCTACCTTACCTTGCAGCAAGTCGGACGCGTCACGATTCACTCCTTTATTAAAATTTTCCTCGGAAATGTTCGCTACGGAACCGGTAATCTCCCTACGAGTCTGCGTACCATAACCGATAGCTACAACCTCTCCCAGATTCACGACAGAGGCACCAAGCTTAACATCTACGGCAGAGCGCCCTTTCACAGCTTCCTCTACCGAGTTGTAACCGATAAAAGACACTTGGAGAATTGCTTTTTTCAGGTCATTCACACTAAGGGTGTAGTTACCGTCAATATCAGTGATGGTACCGTTGGTAGTACCTTTTTCCACGATATTCGCCCCGATAATAGGCTCACCTAGTTCGTCCAGAACTTTTCCTTTAACAGCGCCAGACTGGGCAAAAGCGGCTGTCATGCAAAAAGACATTAACACGGAAAGTATGGCTACATTCCAGTGTTTGAAAGAATCAAAGATTTTCTTTCGTTGCATAATTACTTAATTTTTAGGTTAACGATCATTTAATTCACAAATACAATTGAGAATTTCCATGGCAAATGTAACTTAATTTTTTAAAATAAACTATGATTATGTAAAAAAATAAGGAAAATCAAACAGGAGGTCTTTCGGTAGATCAAAATAAATGTCAACGGATAAACCTAAAGAGTGACGTTTTCATTTCGATAAGCCACTTATAGTGACACATCCTTTTCCCCGACAGGCTCATCTACAAACATAAATAAGGAGAAAATCGTTTCTTTAGTGGTTTTAAGGTAGAAAAAGAGTACTTTTCCCTCGATTACAACCCTGTTGTAAGATACTTACAGTAGTATTATAAGGTACTTACGGTAGTGTTGTAGCATACTTCCGACTGTGATTCGCATCACTTCCGAATGAAAAACCAATCACTTCCGAATAAAAAAGCCTCCTTTTACTTGTTAAGCAAGAAATAGAGGCTCTCTTTTTCGCTGGAAGAAAAGGGAGGGAAACGATATACATCTACAAGACAAGGTGTTGCCATTATTTTCATTCAATTTCGGAAGCCTTACGCCCATAAGCCCGGAAAAATCGATTCTCCGGGACTTTAAAATACAAAATGTCAATTTGTCAATCTCCCTTTATCCTTGTCTATAGTTCTGGACGGACTACGCTAAAATCTATCTCTCCATCCTCTCCTTCTCCTTTATCAACCCATTCCGATAGGCGTAAAGAAGTTTCTCCAAGTCCTTGATCTGGCTTTGAAGATCCGCACCCTTATCCGTATCTTTCACCATCTGGCGATGGGAGCTTAATTCTACCACGATCGTGGTGGATTTGATATCCAAGCCTTCCTCGATCGCTTTCGCCCGGGATTCGAAGGGTTCGTGTTGCACAAGCTGGAAACCACGGGAGTGATATACTAATGTATAGCCCGCGATACCGGTTTCCAAATGATACGGACGGGAGAAACCGCCATCGATTACCAACATCTTGCCATTCGCCTTAATGGGATTCTCACCTTGATTGGAACGGACAGGGACATGTCCGTTGATGATATGCCGATGCATACCGGTCACCCCAAACTCATCCAATATCTTATCACAAATTTCCTCTTGCTCTCGTAACGTATAATAAGCGCCTTTTTCCTCCTTATGAGTCTCGGCCTCTTCGATAAAGGCACGCTCGAAAGTAGCCATCTTGCTTTTATCGAATAACGGGGAGTCCTTGCCGCCCCAAAGATACCAGATATAATCATGCGCATATTCCACTTCTTCCTGTTCCCCGGTCTTGAAATAAGCCGTACGGATCAGTTGGTCTACACGGTCCAACAAAGCACGGCCCTTATAATCCTGCCCCAAGATACGTACTGACTTAAATGTACCATCCGGATTCATCGGGATAGAGGCATGAAACAGTAAATTGGAATTACAAACCTGATACATTCCCCCATGCCGGAAGAAACAACGCATATGCTTTTTCATCTTCTCGCTGCTCTCAAAAGAATGCAATATCTTTCGGATCAAATCCTCTTCCTCAATAGAAAGACGATACGGATCTTTCGGGTCTAAAGTAGGCCAGTTAGTATCTTTAAGCGTATAATCCTTTCCATCGATATGAACCACTCCCCGCTTCAGATCGATATGGTGCAACAACATCCGGTCATCCATCTCAAACTCCGGACGACGGCGGATGATCTCACCCTCCAGCTTGAACTGGATGATGGTGATCGCCTTGTGCATCTGGGCGATCAAACGGGTGGTCTTCTCATCCATTGCATTATCGGCGAACTTTGTTTTCGGCATGAATAACGCGCAAGGATCATCCCCATACGCCTCCATCGCGAAAGTGGCCAACGGCAAAAGATTGATACCATATCCATCTTCTAAGGTAGCCATATTACCAAAGCGTAAACACATACGAATCACGTTGGCGATACTTACCAAATTACCGGAAGCGGCTCCCATCCACAAGATATCATGATTACCCCATTGAACATCGAAATTATGGTAATCGCAAAGGATATCCATGATCAGATGAGCGCCCGGACCCCGATCGTAAATATCGCCGATGATATGTAACAGGTCGATTGTCAACCGTTGGATCAAGTTACACATAGCGATAATGAAATCGTCCGCACGTCCCGTGGAGATGATCGTACAAATAATCTGATCCACATAAGCGGATTTATTCGGCTCTACGGAAGACTCGTGCAATAACTCCTGAATAATATAGGAGAACTCCTTGGGTAAAGCCTTACGTACTTTCGAACGGGTGTATTTGGAGGACACGTTCCGGCAAACACGTACCAATTGATTCAAGGTAACTTGATACCAATCTTCCAGATCTTGCTCTTGGCTCTTGATCAGTTCCAGCTTATCCTCCGGATAATAAATCAAGGAACAAAGCTCCTTCTTCTCGGATTCCCGGAGCGTATTACTGAAAATCTCGTTCACCTTGCGCTTTACGGCACCGGAAGCGTTTCTCAGCACATGGCTAAAGGCTTGATCCTCGCCATGCAAATCACTCAAGAAGTGCTCCGTACCCTTCGGTAGGTTCAAGATCGCCTCCAGATTAATGATCTCCGTACTGGCATCCGCGATCGTCGGGAAACTCCGTGCCAACAATTGCAAATACCGTAAATCGTTTTGTACAGATTCGGCTATAATATCTTTTGTCATCTTATCTCTTATTTATACGCGAATATAAATAGATCCGGTCATTTAAACCGAACCTGCTCCGGTTTATTTTTCTCGGCTACTTGCTGGATCTCATAGGGGCTGACCTCTACGGCACCTTTCGTCAATTCCGGAATATTGTAGGAATACAACTGATAGTCATACTTATCCGGATCTTCTTGAGGCAATAAGAACGGTTTCGAAGGCTTACCGTCTTTCCCTATATGACAAATATAAGGTAAAGTATATAAACCGTTATCCCGGCGGCTACTAAATACGACCCAATCACTATTACTACTCCAAGAATGATAGCTATCCGTATCCGGGCTATTCAACGCAGACATATCCATCGCTGTCCGATTCTCCAAATCCATCATCCGGATCTCCGCATCCGGGTGCCAAATAGGGAACTGCCCATAAGCGGTTTCCGTGTACATCAGGAAACGTCCATCGGGAGAGATACGGGGAAATGTATAGCTCAAGCTATCCGCATGTACCAACGTATCGATCGGGAAGCTGATCTCGCCACGATCCGGATCAAACGCAACACGACAGAGATTATAACGTACCTTATCATAATTCTCCGGCATCTTCTGGGCCGGGGCCGTACAGAAATAAAGCCATTTACCATCCGGAGAGAACGCAGGGAAAGTCTCGAATGCATCTTTTGTGATCAATGAGGCTTTCGAAAGGATTTCTTTGTTTTTCACGTCATACACCACCACATCGGACTCCAAGTCGAACACTTCCATCTTTTTCTCTTTCACGGAATGGAAAAACTGTTTGATATCATTTACCGATGTGGTGATATAGCGCCCGGAAGGATGCCAGAAAGGAATGGCAGTTCATACAATTATAGCCAGTCATATCGTTACGGATAATCGGCTGTTCGTCAAACGACTCCAAATTCCGCTGATAAATACCCACAATATGCCATTTCTCGTATCCCGGCTCTATCAAACGGTATACTAAATGAGAGTCGATCGCTTGATCACTGATATAGACAGAGAATGGTGCCCATTTAGTCCATTCGTCTCCCTCTTTCGTCGTGATCGTTACAAAAAAGGCTTTACCTTTATTCGCACGGGTAAGCCGTTCCCAATCCTTGGACTTAAAACAGATCGTATTCGTTCCGTAATACTCAAACACCCCCTGCTCGCTACCCTCGATCTTCGCATAGCATTTTTCAGCGGGCACGTCAATACGGAAATTCAATGGGGCTATATTATAAGGTATAGTAACCCCTTGGTAATCCGGGAACATCGGCGGGGGAGACATGCGTTCGTTCTCGGCAACAACAAAGCCACCCGGATGTACCGCCCAAAAACCCAAGTATAGTACAATAACCAGAACTTGCAATAGTAAATATCCGATCACAAAGTTTCGGACGATCTTTCGTTTCCTCGTATTATCCATCATAATTATTGTCGTTTAGGAGTCGGGGTAAATTGAGCGTAATAATAATAGGTATCGCCAAACTGCGCTTTCAAGGCGGCAGGAGGCATGCCTCGAGCCACTTTCATAAATTGCAGAAAGCGGTTTTGTACCTCCGAACTGATCGGATAGCTTTTGAACGCCTCCGGGTCTTTCTGCACGGCAGCGAAAAATAGGCATATAGCCTCTTGATAGAGAACGGGAAATGACTCGCCTCGCTCTTTCATCAATTCCATATAATGCATAAATGTCATCAAGTCTTTATAAACCAACAAGTATCCCATTCCATACTCAAAAGCCGGACGATTATCGGCATGATCGTCGATCAAGAAAGCCAGCGCATTGGGAAATGTCAAGGTCAAGTCTAAGGGATTATCCGTTACCGGAAGTACCGCCCGCTTCGCCTTTATCCAATCGGTAGAGGCACAAACCACGGAGTCGAGCAACGGGCGCTGCGCTTTTGCCCAATCCCTGTAGTGGGGAGTCGATTCAAGGATCTTAATATATTTCTCGGCGGCACGGTATTCGCCGGTTACCAGATAAGTCTCCACCAAACGCTTCATCAAACGAGGCTGCACGCAACGTTGCGAGCTTAATACACCCACAAAGGCGAAACGTTGCGCTGCGTTTACCTGCCCTACTTGCCAAGCAACCTCGCTCGCCTCGATCAATCCCATCCGGCTTTTCGGATCGTGCGGGATAAAGCCCTCCACCCCGATCTGAGGGAAACGCATCAAATCGCCAGAAAATCGTCCCGTATGTGATAAAGCCAGATTCAAATAAATCAGGGCATCCATATCCCGGACCGAATGCGCACGAGCATGTGAGACTATCTCTTGCCATTCTCCCTGCCGTGCATAGTAATCGTACCGATAGGCCTGCTCCATCGGGTCTTTCTTATAGAGAATCCCATAAGTCATCGCTATCAGAAGGAAAGCGTAAGAAACGATTCGCTTCCAAGATTCCTTACGGATAAAAACCCGGTTCCTTACATAATAAAGAATTAAAACGATCAAAGGATATGAAAGCCCGATATATCCTAAAGAATTAGGTATCGGATATTCGGGATGGCATAGATGTTTGCTGAAGAACGCTTCCCGCATCGGAAGAATATAAACCGTACGCATGGCGATCAACGGTAGCAAACCTCCCCAAGCGATAGCGATAATGGCTACTCCAAAACGAGCCTTATCCTCTTTAGCACAACACTCATAAACCGCGATCAATAAGGCCAATAATAAATTAGCGGGTGCCGCAAAAAAATAAGAGCCCCCCAAAAACAAGAAGCCAAAGAGATAACGAAGCCAATCAATCTTGATTGAAGTATACAAATACGCAAGAACCTGCACGAAAGCGAGCATCGTCAACAAGGCGATTGACTCCTGCGGATAGATCCAAATTAAAAAAGAGGGAAGAATAGCCGCCAACATAGAGGCACGCACCCCACAAGCTTTTAAGTAAAGGAAAAAACAGCCGGAGATCAGTCCTAATAATAAAGCGATCACTACCGAAGCTCCATAAGGATGGATAAACGCAAGCGATAAGAACTCAGTCACATATTCATTCAATCCACCCGGTTCGGCCAATCGGTCTTGGAAATAACTACCGGTAGTCTGAAACATCATATACTGCTCCAGAAACCGATACCAATACCGAAAATTCAACTCTATGAATAGGATACTTCCTATAATAAAAAGGAATAGTATAATAGTATTATTGTTAACAAATAGTCTATTCTTCATTCTCCAACTGTTTTTCGGATCGTAAAGATAGAAAGTATATAGAAGATGGCAAAAGAAAAGGTTTAATTATTATATTGAACACGGAACACACGGAGCGTGTGCTCCATGTTCAAAGCTATATTTCTTACATCTGTTGCTCGCCGCCGCCGGAACCGCCGCTCTTCATATCATCGTTGCTGATACCTCTTTTTACTTTCTTGATGGCATCTTTCAAGGTGCCAAAACGATAAGATACACTAACCATTAACATTCTCATCGTACGGTAATTGATCTCACGACGGAAGAAGGTATCATCGGAAGTAGTATTTTCCATCTTCATTCGCTTCCAGAAGGGGTTTTGGAAAGACAACTGGACAGATAGCTTTTTCTTCAAGAAATCCTTGTTCACGGAGATTCCCGTGAAATAGAATGGAGAGCCTTTCCCCTGTAACTGGATCCAAGGAGAGAAATATCCTCCCTGTATGTTCACACGGAAATCCAACGGGAAATTAAACTGCGTACCGGCGAAAATACGTCCGCTGAATCCACTATTCGCCATATCATTCTTTTCGCTCTTCAAATCCGTATAATCCATTCCACCATTCATATAGATACGGAACAAAGGAACCGGATTCCAATTTGCGTATACGAATAAGCCGGTAGATTGTTTCTTTCCGATATTACCGTAGGTGGTTTGGAAAACACCCGGATTCTCCGGATCGATAAAGGTATATTGCTCGATCGAATTATTGACGAACGTATAAGTAGCGCTCGCGTTAATGCTGAATTTCTGGGCGAACATACTATAGTTCAAGTTTATATTATTACTTTTCTCCGAGTCCAGATTCGGGTTACCGAAGGATATGTTCTGTGGGTCCGCATTGTTTACATAAGGATTCAAATACCAGATACCCGGACGCTGGATACGCATATTATATCCCAAGCGAAGCTGTTGCGCCATACTCAATTGATAAGAGACCGTAGCGTTTGGCACCACGTCGAAATAATGGGTATCAAAGTTCATATCGGGAGCCATCTCATATTTCACGTCCAAAGCGGTTCCTTCCGCACGTACCCCCGCCTTCACGCCAAACTTATCAAACTTCATCGAATAGCCCAGATAAGCGGAATAGATATGTTGGGTATGACGGAAATGGCTATCTTTAGAAGTTATGTCCTCCCATATATTCAACGAATCGTTGAAAGCGGTACGATCCGTATTACTCCGGCTCTGGCGGAATATATATTTTGCGCCAACCTCCAAGGTCTGATCCTTCCACGTAGGGGTCGTATAATCCACCTGCCCGGTGTGCTCGTTCGTAGAAGCCTTGTTGATATTATTTTGCGGATAGCCGAGCCAAGGATTGTAATTCACGACATTCTTTAATTCCGTATAATCCTTGTTATCATTGGGAGAATGGCTGAAACGGTAGGAGATCGTCAGCAACTCATCTTTTTTATGGGTAGAGTGTTGGTAATCCACGCTCACGTCCGTAGAACCAAACGTTTCCGTAGCGTCCGAATTACGATTATAATCGTATACCGGATTACGATTGATATCCTGCATATTCACCGTGTATTCCGAACGGTTCGTCATCTTACCATGGAATAAGTTCGCCCCTACGGTCAGCAAGTTCAAGGAGTCGATCTCATAACTACCTTCCAGCGAACCAAACTGGAAGGGTCCGTTATTCTTCCTACGTCCATTTTGCGTCAAGAAATGTTGCTCGTCATTTTCCAAATCCTCACGTATCGAGGTAGACTCATTCCAAGGCTCCCTATTATAATTGTAATTATAATTCGCTGTCAACCCGAACTTACCTGCTTTAAGGGATATATAGCCGCCACCGCCTACACGCCCCAACGAACTACCGTTCACACGAACCGTACCAGTATATCCTTGTAGAGCGTTTTTCGTCGTAATGATATTAATAATACCACCGATACCCTCAGCGTCATATTTAGCGCCCGGGTCTGTGATCACCTCTATGTTTTTCACGGAATTGGCCGGCATACTCTTCAATACCTCAGCTGGATTGTTACTCAACAGGTTAGAAGGCTTGCCATTCATGTAGATCTTAAAGTTCGTGGAGCCTTTCAATTGGATTTGGTCATCTCCGTCCACGGTTACCATCGGTACCTTGCGCAGCATTTCCAATGTATTGTTTGTCTGTGCCTCCGGATCATCTTCCAAGCTATAGGTAAGTTTATCGATCTCAGCCTTCACCAAAGGTTTCTGTGCCGTAACCGTCACTTCCCCCAGCCGCTGGTTATCCTCCTGCATATACAACTTACCCAAATCCAAGTTCCTCTGTTTATCCGAGATCGTAAATGTTTTCTCGGCAGGAGCTTTTCCTATCGATTGCATAGAGATGATGTATTTACCGGCGCTACTCAATGGTGCCTGAAACTTACCATCCACATCACACGCTAAAAGCTTGACCAGCTTATCGGGGGTCTTCGCTAAAGCAATTCTCAACGTCGCATAGGGTACGGACTCGTTACTCAGCGAGTCTAACACCTGTCCCTTAATTGAATAGGAACCTGTCTTGTCCGCTTGCGCATACAGAGGAAGCGCAAAGAACAGTACCCAAAATAAGGCAAACAATTTCTCTTTCATACGTTCATCTATCACTATAAAAATAATACATTTTACTGCAAATTACACTATTTACGATTTCATCGTACAAATAAAGTCATTAATAATGTTCATATTTCCTTTTTCTTCTAAAGAAGTCTGAAAAAAGAGTATTTTTTCATAATAGACGGACATCAAGTAAAACAGGTTGCACAATAATCCTAGGAATCTTTGAGAAAACGAATATATTGTTATTTTTGCATTCGTAATTCTTTAAAATACAATGTCATGAGAACTATCTTTTGTGTATTAGCCACTTTGATGTTGGGTTTGACGAGTCTGCAAGCCCAGAGTTTAAAAGCCATTAAGTTGAATGCTCCCGACAAGACCCGGGGCGCTTCGGTAATGAAAGCCTTGGCAGACCGTCACTCCGAGCGCGAGTTTGCCAACAAGAAACTCAGCCTACAAGATCTTTCCGATTTGATGTGGGCCGCTATCGGTATCAACCGGGAGGATGGGAAACGTACCGCCGCTTCTGCCTTGAATAAGCAAGATGTGGATGTCTACGTATTGATGGAAGAGGGCGCTTATCTGTATGATCCGAAAGCCCATCAACTGAACCCGGTAGCGGAAGGCGATCACCGTCCACTGATCGGAGGAAAGCAAACCTCCGTGAACTCAGCTCCCGCTTGTCTATTGATGGTTTCTGATGTTTCCAAATTCGGCAATGTAGGTACACCACAATTACGTGAGCGCTTTGGAGCCTTAGATGCCGGGCTGGTCTCTCAGAATATCGCCTTGTTCTGCTCCGGATGTGGCTTGGTAACGGTTCCCCGCGGCAGCATGGAGGCTGATGCTTTGAAAAAAGTGTTGAAGCTATCCGACTCCCAAATCCCGATGATCAATCATCCGGTAGGATACGCGAAATAACGTCAGCACTCACGTAAGCCCCCGAGAATCATCTTGTGGGCTTACAAGACCGCTCACGCAGGAGGCTGAGAACAATCTTTACAAAAAATAGATATTCCGACTCTCCGAATATGATCAACCAATTCCATATTCGTCAATTTATGAAAAATAGAGAGATCAAACTGATAAGGTAATAATAAATCATCAATCGCAAACGCAATCTGATTTAACCGACTACGTGTCAAGTTTGCCCCCACCAAAGATATATCCACGTCCGAAAAAGGTTTATGGTTTCCCTTAGCTCGCGAACCGTAAAGTATTACTTCCTCAATATCCTCGTATCGAGCGTAAAACTCACGCAACTTATTCAATTCTATGTCACTCAATCCATATTTCATTTACAGCTTCATCTAGTCTCATTTTCCGATATACATAACATCCTCTCTTCAAACCGGCAAAATAGTGGATAATAAACCAGTACGATATTCTCATAAATTTCAGAAGCCACATCGTCATCATAATTATGAGAAGTCAAATTACGATCCTCAATTGTCTCCATCCATCGTTTATCTTCTATAAGCCCTATTTGTAAAGCCTTACGTATAGCATCACGTGAACCTCGAATATCCGTATAACCTTGATATTCCGCATAATCTTTCATCACCTTCCAGACTAATTCACGGGTATATTCAAAACGCTGGATTAATCCTTCTTGCAAAAGTTCATCAACCTCGTCCGCTAATTCCAACCGCCGAGATACAATGTCCACCGCTTGACCCAATTTAGCCAAAGCCTTACAATAATTAGGAAATCGCTGTAACCAACGTATATCTTGTGCCATATATGTAAACTTTAGGATACGAAGATAAGAAAAACAGAAGATATTCCTACATTCATTTCTTGAAAAATGCAAACCAAGCAATCAAAGCCAGCAGCACGAATATAACCACCAAGATCGTATTCCCCCAACGAATCAGGAAGGAAGGCATCTCGCCAATCATGTTGCGGACTTTCTCGCTACGCAACTCGATACGGTTTTGATCCGATTCTGCTTTTTTCTTCATCTCATTGTATGTCGACATATCCTTAATTCCCCAACTCTAATTGATTCTTCACTAAATTATAATAAGCGCCTTTGCGATCGATCAGCACGTCGTGGGTGCCTACCTCTACGATACGGCCTTTGTCAAGAACGACTATTTGATCGGCATTGCGTACGGTACTTAATCGATGGGCGACGATTATTACCGTCTTACCCCGGTAAAAGTCCGTCAGATTCTCCACTATGGCACGTTCATTGTTGGCATCCAACGAATTCGTCGCCTCATCGAAAAAGAGATAAGAAGGGTTCTTATAAACCGCCCGGGCGATCAAGATCCGTTGACGCTGGCCTTGGCTTACGCCTTGACCATCCGGACCTATCACCGTATTATATTTTAAGGGTAAGCGCTCGATAAATTCCTCTATATTGGCGATACGAGCTGCCAATAATAAGCGAGATTTATCAATCTCACCGTCATCCACGGCAATATTGCGTGCGATCGATTCAGAGAACAGACAACCGTCTTGCATCACCGCAGCGCATTGGTCACGCCACCATAAAAGGCTGAAAGATCGCAAATCATCTCCACCCACTCGGATATCGCCTTCTACCGGATTATAGTAGCCCAATAATAACTTGATCAAGGTTGTTTTCCCGCTACCACTCGTTCCTACGATCGCCGTAATCTTGCCTCGAGGTATTTTAAGGTTTATCCGCTCCAAGACTTTCGGCGAATGGATGCCCTCATATTGAAACGTCACGTTACGAATCTCAATGTCCCTATCGCTTCCGTTAAAACCGATTATCATACGTTCCGGCGTCTCCTCTTCTTCCCGATCATGGATCTCGCTCATCCGTTCCAGACTAATCTTCACGTCTTGCCAACTATAAAGAAACTGCACGAACTGTTCCACCGGAGCGTTCAACTGCCCGATAATATACTGTATAGCCAACATCATACCCAACGACAGGCTACCCCCGATCACAGCCGTAGCGGCAATCACCGTAATCACGATATTCTTTACCTCATTAATCAAGATACTGCCGGCCTCCTGACTCTGTTGCAGCCGCATCGATTCGATGTTCGTCCGGAACAAGTCCGCTTGTATATCCTCCCATTCCCAACGGCGGCGGCGCTCACAATGCTGGAGCTTGATCTCCTGCATGCCGTTCAGCATCTGCATCGTCTTCGACTGGTTTCGAGCCCGCTGCTCAAAATAGGTATAATCCAGCAACTGGCGTTTCTTCAAGAAAAGCGTCACCCATATCGCATATAAGGCACTACCTAGCACGAATATGCCAAATATCAATCGGTTATAATAAAGCAATACCCCCCCAAACACGATGAAACTGAAAGCGGAAAAGAGCACCGTCAATGTCTGCGCCGTGAGAAAACGCTCCACCCGTTCATGGTCGTGGATACGCTGCAACAAGTCTCCCGTCATTTTCGTATCGAAAAACGACATGGGCAAACGCATCAACTTAATCAAGAAATCGGAGAGCAAGGAGATATTCACCCGAGCGCTAATATGCAATAAGATCCAACGGCGGATAAAGTCCACGGAGGCACGGCTCAGCACCAGCATCAATTGTCCCACCAAGATCAGATAGATCAAATTCAAATTCTTTCCGGCTATCCCTTTATCCACGATCGCTTGCGTAAGAAACGGGAAGATCAATTGCAAGACACTACCTAGCGCCAGTCCGAGCAATAATTGGATAAAGAAACGTTTATAGGGTCTCATATATCCCCACAAGAAACGGAAGGGATCTTTCCCCGTATGCCGTTCATCTTTCCGCTCGTAAAACGCGGGGGTCGGCTGCAAGGCCATCAATATCCCTTTTTCCTCCCCTCTCGTACGGGTACTGATCCACGCATTACGAAACTCATCCTCATTGATCCGTAATAGATTCTTGCCGGGATCGGCAATATAGAAAACATATTCACCATCCCGTTTCTTTTTAGCGTCATAGAGTACGACGAAGTGATCCTGGTTCCAATGGAGGATACAGGGGAAAGGGCGCTGCTCCACCATCTTCCCCAGGGTCATTCGTCCACATATCGTACGGAATCCTATATACTCGGCGGCATCAGAGATACCCAACATAGAGACTCCTTCCCGGGTGACGACACAAAGGTTCTGCATCGTCGCGGCGGAATACTCCTTGCCGTGGAACTTGGCGATCATGCGAAGGCAGGTAGCGCCGCATTCCATGGAGTCTGGTTGTTTGATATGGGGGAAGCTCATAATTTAATACCTTCCTCTATACTATACACATTTTTCCGTTCTTTCATTGCTTTCGACTTGTTTTTACGGAATGTATAACGAAGTAAGATCCAAGGCCGAAAAGAGGCACTGATTTTTCGTTGATCGCTGTAGTTCTCATAGCTACCACTACGTAATTCCATCGAGGTACGATAAGTAACCAAACAATTCTCCATCGCCACGGAAATATAGAAATAGTCCGTAAAATTATAAGAGACCTGTACCATCGAAAAAGAAGGGCTATGATACTTCACACGAGAGATTGGCGTATAGGTATAATTGTTATATAATATATCAGCACCCAAATACCACTTCTTATAATTCGCATTGAAATACAAAGAGGAACTAAACCCTTTCCTCGGGTCTTGATTCTCATAATAATCCACGACATGATACGCATTGACACCTATACGCCCTAAATTGCCTATCCGATAAGACAGACTTCCCCCTATGCGTAAATTCTTATACTTCCCGCTATTCCTATAGCTACTGATATAAATATCCTCTTCGCTGAATCCATACGATTCCACCAAGTCCGTGCTGATCCGATAAGAGACGCTCGGTGTCAAATAAAATCCTTTCGTGTTAAATGTCAAGGATAGGTTCAATTTATGATTTTGGCTCGGAAGCAGATAAGGATTTCCTTGTGTCTTCACTAAAGAATCCGTAGACATATTATAAGGATTCAATTCGCTCTCGGTAGGAGCCGTATTGGTAAGCGTGTATCCCAATCTCGTAGATAGATGATCGCTAAAATCATAATTACCGCTTAAAGAAATGCGAGGCTTGAAGTAATGATTAGAGGCCTCACCCGCTTTCAGCCAAATTCCTTCCAGCCCAGCAGAAAGCATATAAGAAAAACGCTTTATAGACTGGCTATAGTCCGCATACAAATACTCTTCCCATTTCTCGTGCCGGAAAGTAGGCATTCCTATACTCACTTGACGTATACGATCACTCGTAAAACGAGTCTGATTCCCTACATTCAAGCTACCTCCATTTGCAAAATCCACATTATAATCCACATCAAAACGACCGGAATTCCGGTCGTTCTTATATAAATATGTATTCAGATAAGACCAATCCAGATATGACTCCGAGCGATTTCCGTCATTCTCGTTATGATTCTTATTGAAAGCAAGGGTCGTTTCCAATATATGGTTTTTCGCAAACGTATGCTTATGGAACAAGCTAGCCGTAAAAATATACGATTGATCCTTATTAAAAGAAGAATAATCGAATTCTTGGGGTATTCCATCCGTTAAAAGTCCATCACCCCAACCTTTCTTCTTATTGATTTTTTTATTACCATACATATGAGCTACGATATAATCCTTGTCTGTACACATCCAACGGAATTGCAACTCACCTAAATAGCTAGTACCATCCAAACGTTCCTCTCCCTTCGTCCATTTACTATACCCCGTATTTAGCTGCCGTTGCTCCTGTTCCGAGCGATCATCATACAAATAGTCCACTGAAGCTCTTCCATAAAGTGCGTATCGAGAGTTTCCAACCTCAAAATACCCTACCCCAAGCCCCTTACGGAAAGGGACATCATGCCGCGTGGCTCCTTCCAAGAAGATAAAAGGTTGTGTCTTCTTTTTCAATTTTATATTCAATATCTTTTGGTAACCATCCTTTAAGTAACGGGCTTTCACCACATCGATTATCTCCACGGATTCTATCTCTCTCGGATCAAGAGTGGCGATTCCCGAGTTATAACGATTCCCGTTTATCAATATCAAGGGTTGCGCCCCATCCTCCAACTGCACCTTCCGGTTAGCCACATCCGAGTACAAGCGTGGGATCTCTTGCAGGGCCCGGAAAGGGTCTTTCATATTTTTAGCCTTCTCTGACAGATAAAAGATCTCTCCCGTAGCGGTCCGATTCACTTGATCATTCCGATTACCCGTCACCATTACTTCGTCCAATACGACCGTTTTCTCAGGTGTCAGCAAGAAGTCTTTTCTAACATCCCTGTTTTCCACTCGCAATATTTGCTCCTGCGCATTATACCCCAAGAAAAACAAACGTAGCTCATACGCTCCCTCCTTCAATCCATCTATACGAAAATGACCTTTTTCATCAGTTAAAGCCATGGCCGATAACGAGTCTTCCACACTCAATATCACCTGTACCCCATCCATCATCTTCCGCTTCTCGTTTGTAATTATTCCTGAGAAGGTGTAAGACTGGGCAGACAATGTGAAGAGGCCTTGTGAGATGAACAGAAGCCAGAAAGCGATAGTTCTCATGGTATTATGCGTATAATTCTTCTTTTAATAATTGACATTTGAAAAGATACATCAGATATTCTTTCAAAGTCATATTGATTGCGTCAAATGTACATATATTTTCCCCCGGATGCAACATTATTTGTTTATTACATGGTCCCAAACAGGCAGGCAGTAATTTACAATCTATACAATTTTGAGGCAACATCTCCTTCAACCAATAAGAAACTTTTGTCTCATTCCAATGTACCTGTCCGGATTGTAAATCAAATTCTCCTAACGCATTTTGATCATCAAAAGAAGAAATCGTAGAACACTTAAAAACTTTACCATCATAATTAAACAAAACTTCTCTATGCCGTTCAGCAAAGCAAACATCTCCTTTTGGCATAATATAATAATCCAATAAAAATTTCTTATCTAAAAACTTTTGAACCGAAGCATGTAATAACGGCACATTAACTTTATCTTTTTCTAGTTGCCACACTTTTTTCAAAATGACAAAACAATACTTACGATCTAGAAAATCCAAATCACCAATGATTTCATCTATTTTCTCTAATGTCTTATTATCAAAGTTTATTCTTACCGCAAGCCACCTATTGGGAATTTTATCATTAATAAGCCGAATAGTTCTCAATGTCTTCTCATAAGTATCCTGATTCGGGTTATCCTTATCTTTCTTTATTTGATTATGATGTATTCTATCACCATCCAAAGTAATTTGGAATTGGCATTCAAAGTTTTTTAAATAATCTATAATAGATTCTGTTATCAAAATCGCATTTGTTGTAAATTCAGCAATTAGATCCAATTGATTAACTTGGCAAAAGTTTCTCGCAAAATCCAGAATTTCTTTTATCCCTCTGAAATACAAAAAAGGCTCTCCCCCAAAGAATGATAATTTTAATATCCTATAAGATGTTTTAATATATTCTTGTTCTATATTCTTTTTTATAGCTTCTATTACTTCACTCTTCAAGAAACTTCCCGCTATTCTATTCTCGTAACAGTACCAACAGTTTAAATTGCAATCCAATGTTGTATTCACCATGACTTGATACATAGAGGCATCAAATTGCATCCTTTTTTTCCGAAACAAGACAATCTCTCTTTCATCAAAATCATCAGGAACAATATATTGATTATCCACCAAAGATTTATATAATACAGGATCAGATTGCTCTAATTCTAAAATATTTTCTTTTTTATATTTTTCATATCTCACATTATTTAATAATATAAATTTATTATTAAATGAATTATAAAGTAAATAAACCTGTGGCAAAACTTTCTCTACAACCTGATAATATATCTTCTTCATTTCATTTTTCATTAATTTCTCGATAGAAATAGCTGATGCCTTCTCCCTGTTACAAAGAAAGCATCAAACTAAAAAAACTATCAATTAGCCACACCTCCCTGAAGAATTATTGACTCCTCCACACTTACCTGAGCCATTGTTAGTACCAGAACAACTTCCATCCCCATTATTCGGAGCCTTATCATCTGGATCCTCTCCTCCACGAACTAAAATAAGTTCATTTTCCTCTAGCCTCTCTAAAATAAGGCTAGGCAAATTCATTAAATCATTCATAATATCTAAAATTTATAGTTTATAATAGGTCATAATCTATGACCGTTTCATTTACTATTTTACTTATGACTGTCTAGGATTTTCTTGTGGACACAGAACCTTCCGTCCATCCTCAATCCAATACCATTCGTCAGTCTCTTCATCATAATGCCATTCACCACCTTTTATAGCGGAAAGTTCTTCCTTCGACAACAAATCACCAATTTCCATGTCTATATGCTTTTTTAGTCTGTTACAAAAATATAAGTAAAATTTCGTACTCTATCTAACAAACACCTAATTTTCATCTAACAAAAAGCTAACAAAACGAGAAAAACGCATCTTTTTTAAGATTATTCACTATCTTCACATCCAAAATAACGAATCTATCATGAAACACTCCTTATATATTGCGGCCATTATGTTGCTAGTCTTAATACTCTCCCAAGGATATTGGCTATACAATATATATAACGCTGAAAAATATAAAACGCAAGAAGTCCTTGAAGAGCTATTCGAAGAGGCTATCAAGCAAGAAATGTCCAAGCGAATGGTTAGCAACAAACCGAAAGACCCCAACAACCCCAAAAGAATCATAAGAAGAGCTAGTGATATGACACCAGAGGAACGAGCCAAGCTAAAAGGGGATACCATAATCTGGCCACAAATAAAAAATCGGAATCTAAAAGATAACTATGCCGACCTATTAGCGCAACGTATGCAAGACGGTCTACGTAATGCAAATAGACCCTTAAAACCAAATGTATTAGACAGCCTATTCAATAAAACATTAACTGATCACAATTTACAAGCAATATCTTATATAGAAATATCAGACTCTACCCGGCAAACCGTAAATACGGTAGGAAAAAAATTCAACCTTTCATTTTATAAGTTCCAAACAGAAAAGCTCCCGATAGGAACGCAGGGATTACAATATGTACAGGCTTTCGTTAAATTACCTCTTTCTGACATTGTCCAACGAAAGCTCTTGGCTTTTATCGTATCTTGTCTAATCATCCTTACCTCGGCGAGTTGCCTATATTATTTATTAAGAACAATACGTAAAGCCCACGCCCAACTCCGAGACCGTGAAATAGCCGTACATAGCGCTATCCACGACTTGAAATCCCCGCTGAACACGGCGTATGCCTCTATGGATCTTATCGCTAGCCTAGAGAATGAACCGATGAAAGTGAACATATTAAATACCGGAAAAACTCAGATAAAACAGTTGATAGAGATCATCGAGTCCATGCTGTCACTATTGAAAACAGCGGATGGAAAAGAGAGCACACGAAAGTCGCCTATAGATATTAAATCATTTATTGAGCAAACCTACCAAGCGATAGCAAGGCTCTATCCTAACAAGATCCCCTTGTTCAAGCTTGAGAAAAGCGAGGATTTCCCCGACATGATCGAAGCTGATACCGTTCGTTTGGAACGTTGCCTCCGGAATTTGCTAGAGAACGCATTGAAATATTCGAATGACGATGTACGAATCACCGTAACGTTGACTATGAAAAACAACCATTACCGAATAGCCATAAAAGACACCGGTTGGGGAATCCCCAAGAAAGCCCAGAAAAAACTCGGACAACAATTCTTCCGGGTGAAACAAGCCGACAAGCCAGCGCAACCGGGATATGGATTAGGTTTGAGTAGCGTAATGCTAATGGCTAAAGAAATGGGCGGCTCCCTAACTTTTCAGAGTGAGGAGGGTGTCGGTTCAACATTTTTCATTAACTTACCAGCCGAAAACTCATAACACTATATGGAAGATAAACAGAAAGTGATCTTTATTGAAGATGACCCAAACCTTGGATTAATCATCGTATTGGCCTTGCAAAGTAAAGGATACGAGGTTTGCTACGCCAACACGTTAAGCGGTATTCAAGACATGATAGAAAAAGACTGCCCTAATATCCTGCTTCTCGATCTGGAAGTTGGCAATCAAAACGCATTGGATTATTTGCCTTTTATTCGTTCAAAGCATCCTTCATTGCCTGTACTGATAGCCTCTTCCCACAACGAAGGGGAGGAAATAACACGCTGCTATGAAGCCGGAGCTAATCATTACACCAAAAAACCGTATGATATACAAGAAATAGATTTCCTAATCCAAAGGTTTTGTAAAAAGGGCAGTCCGATATCAAATAGTATATCTATTGGAGATTACCAACTGGAACTCTCCACTCATAAATTATTCTATAAACAAGAACAGTCAAAAACATTAAGTCCTAAAGATTTCAAGTTATTCTATCTGTTATCCGAGCAATTAAATCAGCCAGTAAGCAGAGAAAAGCTTTTTCATGAAATATGGGATGGGCAAGAAGTTCATGATAGCCTAAACAACAGCATCTCGCGTTTGCGCAAATTATTGGAAAAAGATACCACACTTTCAATAGATGCCGTAAAAGGAGTTGGATATATATTATCAAAAAAAGACCAACTCTCCTCATCGTAATTAAGGGGGGCTTATTGTAGATTTCTAGATACGCCCTTGTTCCCTATCGCATGATTCGGGAAAAACACGTACGACTTTTTTGAAAAACACCTACGACTTTTCCCTAAAACACGTACATGTTTTGAGTAAAAGATCATCCTGTTTTTAACATACTAATAATCAGCATATTATATAATTCTTTTCATTACCAAACTTATTGTTTGGAATTTATATCGATCCTATAGGGACGTAGCGTGCAGCGTTTGCTACCTAAAGAGTTTTCATTATCTTCGCGGAAAATTAATTGAGATGTGGACGTTCTTTATCATACTTCCAATCCTGTATCTTGCAGGGAATATTTATATTTATCTAAAGGGAAAACAGGCTTTGAAAAGCCAGTCTACCGGAGTTAAAGTATTGTTATCCATTGTTTTTTGGGGAGGAGCTTTATCATTCTTCAGTAGTTTTCTATTCAGGAATCTGGATATGCCGGCTTCTTTCGCTCAAACGGTTTCTCAAGTAGGGACAGGATGGCTCGTGTTCACTTTATACATGGTATTAGCCCTATTGGTATTTGATATCTTACGACTTTTCCACCTACGTTTCAAATACTCATTCTATTTATCATTATTCTTAACACTCAGCTTATTAGGATATGGAAACTATAATTACCAACATCCTGATACACGAGTTATCAACATGGTTATCAACAAACCGGCCAATACCGATGGACAGCCGCTGAAGGTCGTAGCCATTAGCGACATACACTTAGGATACGCTACCAACAAGACAATGCTTGCCGGATATGTGGATATGATAAACGCCCAACGCCCGGACATCGTTCTTATCGGTGGAGACTTGATAGACAACAGTGTCGCACCTCTGCGATACGAGCATATGGAAGAGGAACTGTCCAAGATCTACGCCCCATTAGGCGTTTATATGGTACCGGGTAACCATGAGTATATCAGTGGCATAGAGGAGAGCGAGAAATTTATAGCGCAGACGCCCATCGTACTTTTAAGGGATTCCGTGGCTATCTTGCCCAATCAGATCCAACTCATAGGACGGGACGACCGGCATAACAAAGGACGGAAAACTTTAGGTCAGCTTACTGCGAACCTTGATAAAAGCAAACCTGTTATCTTACTAGACCATCAACCCTACGATTTAGAAAAAACGGAAGAGGCTGGCGTAGACTTACAGTTTAGCGGACATACACATCGAGGACAAGTATGGCCGATGAACTGGATCGTGGATCATCTGTTCGAATTAAGTTACGGGATTAAAAAAATCGGAAATAGTACGATTTATGTCTCATCCGGCTTATCTTTGTGGGGACCGCCTTTCCGTATCGGGACGGACAGCGAGATGGTGGTGTTCAATATTACATTCAAAGAGTAAAGATGAAAGTATTTATTCAATCGATCGTAGCGCAGCTATTACTAAATCCGTATATTTTCTGGAGAGGATATCAAGCGCTTCCTCCTAAGAAAAGTTGCCGGATTCCTTTTATCTTGTTTTTCGTACTCGAACTATCGCTTTATTTTTTCGGATTTATTTTTAGGAATGAACTACCTGATAACGTGATAATCACGATCCAATACATCTGTAACACTTGGTATATAGCGTCCATTTATATCACTTTATCTCTCTTGGTACTTGAGTTGATCAGGCTCTCCCAACGTATCAAGCCATGGTTCCCCAAATGGATGAAAGGGCATTGGCAGCAAACCAAGCTAACCCTGTTTTTTCTTATCGTATTCGGTGTTACCGGTTTAATGATTCACGCATACCATACGGTAATGAATCCGATTGTTAAGAACGTATATATCACGTTGCCCAAAGCCGCAGGGGATCGGGATAGCCTGACTATTGTCATGATGAGCGACTTACATATCGGAGAGGTTATCGGGAAGGACTTGGTACAAAAATATGTGGCGCTCAGCAACGCACAGCATCCGGATATGGTGGTATTAGCGGGGGATATTATGGATTATGAATCCCGGTTCGCGGAAAACGCCCACATAGAGGATGATTTAAAACAATTAAAAGCTCCGTTGGGAGTATATATCATTTACGGGAATCATGAATACCGGGCAAACCGGAACGCGAAATATCGTTGGCTGCAAAAGACCGGAGGTACGCTACTAATAGACTCGGTGGTCCAACCGGACTCAACTTTTTATTTGATAGGGAGGGATGATTTCATCCATAAGAAACGAAAATCGCTTCATTCGTTAATGGAAGGGGTGGATACCGGCAAACCGATTATCGTTTTGGATCATCAACCTTGGTCGTTCGCCGAGATGAATATGAATGGGGTGGATTTGGGACTGCACGGACATACGCATAACGGGCAGTTATGGCCTTATCCCCTACTGATGAAGCTTGTGTATGAATGCCCGTACGGATATTATAAGAAAGGGCCTACGCAATTCTATGTATCTTCCGGCATTGGTATAGCAGGACCTCCTTATCGGGTGGGAACCGTCTCGGAATTGGTCGTATTGCATATCCGCTTCAAAGCCCCCAAACAGACTGGCAAAAGAGGGAAAAGCACGATGCCCATTCAAGGGAGCTGACAATGGGCATCGTAAGCTCGCTTGAATGGGCATTGTAAGGCCCTTTGAATGGGCATCGGCAGAAACCCGCCTATTCGGTACCCTTGGTGGCCGCTTCCAACTCAACCGGCACGCTCAATGTACGCCTGTATAAATCCGGATCGCCCAATACCTCCAACGCTTTCTCCAATACAAGATCATCTTTCAAGCTTTCTTGCAACTCTCCTCGTTGGTAATAATAACGTTTTACGATCTCGGCGGCCATTACTCGTTTCACCTCATCCTTGAAACGATCGAAATCTTTTTCCAGATTCGGAGTCAGCTTAGCCTCTAATTCCTTGAACGCAGTAGAATCCTCCTCCAGATACCCCTCGAACTCAGCCACTTCTTTCAAGTTCCTCAATACTTTCTCGCTTTGGCGGTCATACGTGAAATTCTTGGACTTGGCGTATTGCTTCAAAGCTTCGAAATCCTCATCGGAAACCGTAAATTCCTCGATAGGAGCGATTGTCTTATGCTTTTGTGCCCAATCCGTAACGAAGTCGAACAAGACCGTATCCGCCGCCAAATAATACATCATGGTAGGCACTTTCGGCTCCTTCACCTCAAACTCCGGACGTACGCCACCACCATCACGAACCGGACGCTTCTTGGACGTATAGAATACGGAAGTCAAGCTATCCGGAATAGCAGCCACGCTACCATCCTCTTTCCGGTGCGAATAATCGATTTGCTGGATGCAACGGCCACTCGGGATATAGTATTTACTCATCGTGATTTTCACTTTTCCATTATAAGGCAGGTCACGAGGAGCTTGCACCAACCCCTTACCAAACGAACGTTGTCCCACCAACACGGCACGATCCATATCCTGCAAAGATCCCGATACGATCTCAGCGGCGGAAGCCGTACCTCCATTGATCAATATAGCCAACGGCATTACCGTATCCAAAGGCTCCGTAGAGGTTCGGTACGTACGATCCCATTGCTTGATCTTTCCTTTCGTTGAAAGCACCTCGCTGCCTTTCGGTACGAACATACCTACGATTTGTACGGCACCTTCCAGCACGCCGCCGCCGTTACCGCGCAAATCCAGTACCAAAGACTTGATATTATGATTTTTCTTTAAGTCCAAGAACGCCTCTTTCACCTCTTGAGCACTCTTGATAGTAAATGCCTTTAGATAAATATAACCGATACTGTCATTCTTAACCCCGTAGTAAGTAACTTGAGGTGTCGTGATCTGCTTACGGGTAATCTCGAACTTCCGGGGTTTCTTCTCGCCCGGACGTTGGATCGTCAAAACCATCTTCGTATTCGGAACACCTTTCAACAACTCGCTGACCCGGGAGTTTGTCGCCTTGGAAACATCGATCGTATCGATCGCCAAGATCAGATCGCCCGGCTTCAGACCCGCTAAATCGGCCGGCATTCCCTCGGTAGGCTCGGCAATCATCACGCCTCCCTCGTTGTTACGCTGACGGATCAAGGAACCGATACCTCCGTATTCGCCGGTCGTCATCAGACTCAATTCCTCCGTTTTTTGCTCAGGATAGTATTCCGTATAAGGATCTAAACCAGCCAACATTGCCTCGATTCCCCGCTGAACGGTTTTATCCACATCCACTGAATCCACGTAGAACATCTCTACTTCTTTCAATAAAGAATTGAAAATGTCTAGGTTCTTACTCACCTCAAAGCGGTTATCTTTTTGCGCCCATCCCGGCACTACGCTACTTGCGACGAACAGCAAGCAAAATAAACCTATAATTCCTCTTCGTTGAACCAATCTGTACATACAATATTTAGTTAATTAACGGCATAAATGTAAGGAATAATACGCCGCCTAAGCCAATATCCCTTTTACTTTTAACTTTATTTGTTCCCATTTATCATACGGAATCTCCGGGCCAACCACGTCGATCACATAGCCCGCCAGCATCGATCCGATGCGTGCGGATTGTACCAAAGACGCTCCTATGGATTGACCGTATAAGAATCCGGCGGCGAAGTTATCACCGGCGCCAGTCGTATCAACAGGCTTGCCCCCCTCAGCCGGGACAGAATAAAATTGACCATGACTACCGATCAAGGCACCTTCCTTTCCCAAAGTGACCAATGAGACCTCTACCAACTCAGACAAGGTATGTACGGCCTCAGCAGCCTTTTGCCCGGTAAAAGCCTCAGCCTCACTCTCATTAGAGAACAAAATATCCACATATTTAGGAATGATATCCTCCAGCATTCCTTTAAAAGCATTCACGATATTGAAGTTCGACAAATCCAGCGCTACTTTCAAGCCCAACTTTTTAGCCTTCTCCATCGTAGAACGAACCAACGGCTCGTTTACGAGCAAGTAACCTTCTATATAAATACATTGATATTTACTTAGCATCTCCTCGGTGATCTCATCCGGGGTTATTGTCGGGGCCGGGCCAAGGAAAGTCCCCATCGTACGTTCCCCATCCGGAGAAATCATCACCGTACAGCTACCTGTAAGTCCATCCGTCTTGATAAAATAGGAAGTGACACCCGCTTTTTCCAACGCATCCTCATAAAATCCGCCGATCGAATCATCCCCGATCTTACCGATAAAACCGGAATTCGCCCCTAAAGAAGACATCGAACGCATCGTGTTGCAGACAGATCCTCCCGGGGTTTGCGTACGTGGCAAGCCAGCTAAAGTTGTACGGATAGCGATCATTTGTTCCCTGTTAATCATATCCATAGCTCCTTTCTGTATACCGATTTCCGATAGGACATCATCATTTTCAAGCCTCAATAAAACGTCAACCAAAGCGTTTCCTAAACCTATTGTATTCATTTTTTCGTAATTTTTTTCGCAAAGATATTGCATATTTCGAAAATACCCCGTACTTTTGCAGTGCAATTTCAGAAAGGGGTTACGGAATAACCTTTGAAAGAGCGAAAAATTCTTCCTTAGCTCAGTTGGTTAGAGCATCTGACTGTTAATCAGAGGGTCCTTGGTTCAAGTCCAAGAGGAAGAGCGAAAAGACATCGGGAAAGACTGAAAAACATTCTTCTTTAGCTCAGTTGGTTAGAGCATCTGACTGTTAATCAGAGGGTCCTTGGTTCAAGTCCAAGAAGAAGAGCGAAAAGAGTTTTCATATAGAGATTAAAAAGTTAAAAACTGATTCTTCCTTAGCTCAGTTGGTTAGAGCATCTGACTGTTAATCAGAGGGTCCTTGGTTCAAGTCCAAGAGGAAGAGCAAAAAGAGAGATACCTATTAATAGGTATCTCTTTTTTCTTTTGTTCTTTTTCCGTTATTCACAGGGTTTTCAACAGGGTTATTAACAATCCTGTAATCTTCCTACCCTCTCCAAGCGATTAAAAATAAGTTCTTTAATTCTTCCGCAAGGACTCCACGACGCATATTGGGAAGATGAACGTTATCCCGCAAATCAGCGGGCATGTCTTTAATAAGTACATCCGACTCCTGCGAAGCCTTATAAATAAACTCCGTATCAAATAAAAAGCGATTCACCTGAGTTGAGGCCAAGAACGATTTTCCCCGCTGGTTAAAACCTTTCAAACCTCCTTGAGCATCCGTATGCGTTAATCCTAGAAGCGTAAAATTCAATATACGGGAAGCATAACTCATAATCTTTCTTCGAGTACTTAAATGGGTATAATAAGTATGATTCCGCACGGCGATAACGACATCATATCCCGATTCCAACCATTCTACCATCCGGCAGATAGAATCCGTCTCATACGGGAAATCATAGTCCGTATATAAAGTAATAGATGAGGTGGAATGAGACAAGCCAGCCCTAACAGCGGCTCCTTTTCCCTTATTCGTATCATAACTTACGATCATCGTATCAGGGAGAGCCTCCAGAAGACGTCCCACCGCATCCTTCGTAAATCCTCTCTTCGAAGCGTCATTCACGACGATAAAACGGAATGAGCGGCCTTTAAGCATCTTTACCAATTCCGCATGTTTCTCGATCATCAGACGTTCCCAGCCTTCTTGTGGGTTATAACAAGGCAAGATAAGGTCGATCGCCTCCTCTTTACCCGGGAGAGTCTTCGGCCGATGAAGCGGCTCTGAAAAATCCAATGTCAATTGCTCCCATACGATCTTAAACCAGATCAACACACAAGGAAGTGCTTTCAACGCATAAGGAATAACATACATTTTCCGGATATAACAGGGAAATATATCTGTAGGGGAAAGGGATGTCAGAATAAAACAGAAAACGAATAGTACCGTATTCAAGCCAGGAGTCGTCTTACGGGTAGGCGTACCTATATACCAAAGGCAGACGGCTATCATGGCTCCCAAATATCCGCTATTCTCTGTTCCGGAGCTAAAAAGAACCATGAACAAAAGAGTAGAGCAAAGAAAATGCATGCGGAACCGCCGGTTATCATATTGATTTATCCTAAAATAAGGAGCAATAAATAAAAGTAGCCCGGGGATAACCAACCAGAGATCACTATACGTATTGACTCCCGAAATCTTACGAACCATCCCCAACAAAGAGATATTTGTATAAGGAGTAAATAAATTCTCTACATTCTTATCGAGAAGTACCTCATACCATTTCACGTATTGACTTGCCACATATTGAGGAGACGTATATAACATCGGAAGAACATACAAGACTATGCCCCAGAAAATAAGTCCTTTCAAAAAGGCGATCCGGCGTTTTGAGAATAGCAGGAAAGCAAGACCGACAATGCCATAAATCTTAGTCATCGTACCCAAGACAATCATTAGCGCCGCCCAAAACTCCTGTTTCCGCTCAATAAAAATAAACGAGAATAAAATCATGCCGGCTATGGCTATGTTAAATTGCTGCATAAGAACACACGTAAACAACTCATTCAAGCATACCCAAATGACAAACGCCTGTTTCCAATCCACCAATCCGAGTTTACGGATAGCCATATAAAGCAGCAAGCTATTCGCGAGACACCATAGCAACATCCCGATATAAGGAGAGAAGAGGGAGAAAGGCGCTATTATAGCCGTAAAAGGGATCCCGTATAAAAACCGGTCGTGGTATTCATTCGGATAATATATATAAAGGTCTTTCAACTCTAACGCATGGAAAAAGGAAGCCCTATAAATCATAAAGTTATTATAAGTCCTTCCCACAGGTAATTTCAATAAGCAAGCGACAAGGGCCGTCGCAAACCAAACAAATCCGACAAACCTCGGATTCTTAAATATCGGGCGTCTAAAAAAAACTCTCAACATATCCTTTTTTATTCGTTACAACTCCACTTTCAAATAAAACTTCTGACAGCCTATATGTTCAAAAGACTCGCCAACGCATAAAAACCCCTATCTAAAACAGTAGAAAAAACGTAAAAAGCATTTTTTTAAGTATTATCTTCGCGACATGGGAAAGAATAAATTAGCTAAGTTTGACGATATGGCGGGCTATCCGCACGTATTCCAATACCCTTTCGCCGCCCTACAAGAAAAAGGGTTTGATATGAAAGGACAGTGGCATGAACGTTTTTTCAAGAACGACCATCCTATTGTCTTGGAATTGGGATGCGGAAAAGGGGAATATACCGTAGGTTTGGGAAAGCTTTTCCCAAATAAGAATTTTATTGGTGTCGATATCAAGGGAGCACGTATGTGGACCGGAGCGAAAGAATCGCTGGAAGCCGGGATGAGTAACGTGGCTTTCCTACGTACGAGTATCGAATTGATTTCCTATTTCTTCGCTCCGGGCGAAGTAGCCGAGATCTGGATCACATTTCCAGACCCTCAAATGAAAAAGGTCAATAAGCGTCTGACCGGAACCCGTTTCATGAAAATGTATCGGGAAATCCTTTCCGGAGATGGTATTATCCATTTAAAAACGGATAGTAACTTTATGTATACCTATACGTGCGAGATGGTAAAAGCGAACCATTATCCCGTCTTGTTCAGTACAGACGACCTATATCATTCCAATCTGGCGGATGAGATCTTATCCATCAAGACCTATTACGAGCAACAATGGCTGGATCGTGGCTTAAACATCAAATACATCAAGTTTGTTTGTGAGGAAAGGGAACGATTGGTGGAACCTGACGTAGAAATAGAGTTAGATCCTTATCGTAGCTTTAATCGCAGTAAACGAAGCGCTTTGGCTTCTGGTAAATAAAAGAATGACTTAAAAAAATCAACAGATATGACAATCTATCCGAATCTGATTATTGAGGCGTTGAAGAACGTTCGTTACCCGGGTACCGGAAAGGACATCGTTTCCATGGGCCTCGTAGAAGACAACATTCGTATCGATGGTATGAATGTCACCTTCTCGTTATTATTCGAGAAGCCAAATGATCCGTTTATCCGCTCCGTAGTAAAAGCCGCGGAGACAGCTATCTTAACCTATGTAAGCCCGGAGGTGAATATCAAGGGAAACATCACGGTAAAAGCCCGTCAGTTAGCTCGCCCGGAACCGGATAAATTATTACCGCAAGTAAAAAATATTATCGCCGTATCTTCCGGTAAAGGAGGAGTTGGTAAAAGTACCGTTGCCGCTAATCTAGCTGTCGCATTGGCTTTACAAGGATATAAGGTAGGATTGCTGGATGCCGATATATTCGGGCCGTCCCAACCCAAGATGTTCAACCTAGAAGAGGCTCGCCCTTATATGGAAGAGGTAGAGGGCAGGGAACTGATCAAGCCGGCCGAAAATTATGGTGTCAAGATGTTATCCATCGGCTTCTTCGTAAATAAAAACGACGCAGTCCTATGGCGTGGAGCAATGGCTAGCAACGCATTGAAGCAATTGATCGGTGACGCCAACTGGGGTGAGCTTGATTATTTCTTAATCGATTTACCTCCCGGAACGAGTGATATCCATTTGACAATGGTACAGACACTAGCGATAACCGGAGCCGTGGTGGTAAGTACGCCGCAAGAGGTTGCTTTAGCGGACGCTCGTAAGGGTATCAGCATGTTCACCGGAGACAAGGTTAATGTCCCTGTTTTAGGGTTAATCGAGAATATGGCTTGGTTTACCCCAGCGGAATTACCGGAAAACAAATATTATATATTCGGAAAGGAAGGTTGTAAACGCCTAGCTGAAGAACTGAACGTGCCGTTACTGGGACAGATTCCTATCGTACAAAGTATCTGCGAAGGAGGAGATCAAGGAAAGCCGGTAGCGTTGAACCCGGACTCAATCACAGGTAAGGCATTCCAAGAATTGGCCGAGAATGTAGTCAAGCAGATAGACTATCGCAACGAGCATCTGGCTCCGACAGAGCGAGTGATTGTAACCAAGAAATAAAGATGATTTATACGTATATACGTGTGGCCTCGCACGTATATACGTATCGTCCTACACGTACGCTCGCATGGGCCTACGCCTATATACGTATCAGCTTATGCGAACGTACGTATAAATTCAGCCCACAATATACTTGGCTTTCTTACCGCAAATCTTTCTGATACCCAACACAATCAGCCAAGATACAGCGAATGCTACCACAGAAGCGGCAGGAATCTGTAAACCCAAAGGGATATTCAAGGCTCTCGCCAACAGCACGCTGGGTCCCGTAAAGAAATAATGTACCATATAGATACCGAAACCGCATATGGTTAAGTTCGCCAACATTCGCTTAATCGTATCCGACTTAACATTTACCTTCTTCGCCAGCAAGAAGATAGGAATCGTCATCATCACCACATTGGGAGAACAATAATAGAAGAATAACTCTAACTGTTCCTCCGTGTAAGCAGGCAAAGCGGTCGTATAGCGGAAACCGAAGAAAGTAATGGCATAGCCTACGACAAACATAGGAATGCCTATCCCAACGATCTTTCCTAACGACCAATCATGATTCCGCAGATAATGCCCCAATAGCAAGTAACCGTTAAACCCGGCGAAATAATAAAGCATACTGAATTCATTCCATGAGCATCCACCCCAAATGTAAGGAGACACGAATTCCCGATAATAAGGAATAAACAAAGTCACTCCCCAACCTGCCAGAAACCATAATTTCGCCTTATCCGAAACTTTCTCGACCCAAGCGGAGAAGATCGGCAAATAAAGATATAAGCCTATCAGTAAATAGATATACCACATATGTACATCCAACAATGAGAAATTGAACGGTATCTGGGCGATATAGCCTAAAGACACACTCAACGATTGACGAGCCACCTCTTCTCCCGAATAAGGGAAGAAATCAAGAATAAGTTCCGGCCTCAAACCAAGCAGTCCCGTAAACCAAGGAAATAAATTATAAATAACAGACCAAATCAAGAAAGGCCAGAATACACGCAATATCCTTTTCTTATAGAAAATAGAAGTCTCTTCCCGGACCGGTAGCAACAAGGCTCCCGTAATCATAACGAACAGAGGTACACAAGGACGAAGAAAAGCCCCATAGGCAGCTCCCCAAAACTTAATATCCCCAATAATCGGAGAATCTCCGGGATAGAAATTAAACGGGTCTGTACAATGACAGCAAACAACAGTAAACATGGCTATCAAGCGTACGACATCCAGCCAAACTACGTGTGTTTTCACGGTAGGATTTGTTACATTTTGCATAAAGTAGATCGATTGTGTTTAGATTGACGGCGAAAATACAAAATAATCCAGCCGAATAGGAGATTCAGCTGGATTTCTAACCTCTATTAACGATATTCATTAATATACAAAGTCTTTCCTACGAATAAACGCCACCGTACGATGTATTTCCGTGTACATGATAATATCCTCGTCGATAAATGGCACCTCTTTCCGGTAATCCTTCAAGAACTTCTCTAATACCGGGGAAGTCCTAGCCGGACGACGGAACTCGATTCCTTGTGCCGCATTCATCAACTCGATCGCCAAGATATGATCCAAATTGTCCATGATCTTAAACAACTTCGTCGCCGCATTCGCTCCCATACTCACATGATCCTCTTGCCCATTACTGGACACGATAGAATCGCTGCTCGCCGCATAGCAATACATCTTATTCTGGCTTACCATACTGGCGGCCGCATATTGAGGGATCATGAAACCGGAGTTCAGGCCGGGATTAGCGACCAAGAACTCAGGCAATCCCCGCAAACCCATGATCAATTGAGCGACACGACGTTCCGATATATTTCCTAACTCAGCCAAGGCAATCGCCAAGAAATCATAAGAAATCGCCAAGGGCTGACCGTGGAAATTACCGCCGGAAATAATCTTATCCTCCTCCGGGAAGATCGTCGGGTTATCCGTCACGGAATTTACTTCGGTAAGCAGGACATTCGCCACATAATTGATAGCGTCTTTCGTAGCCCCATGCACTTGAGGGATACAACGGAATGAATACGGGTCCTGAACATGTTCCTTTTTCCGGGCGATTAACTCACTTCCCTCCAATAGCCGTCGAAAAGCGGCCCCGGTCTCGATTTGTCCGGGATGCGGACGCATCTGCTGGATACAATCCATGAAAGGATCGATACGCCCATCGAAAGCCTCCAAGGATAAAGCGGCGATCAGATCCGCTTTCTTGGACAGGCTAAACGCACGCATCAAGGCGAATACGCCATTGGCGCTCATAAATTGCGTACCGTTCAATAAAGCTAACCCCTCCTTGCTTTTCAGCTTCACAGGCTTCCAAGCGAACTCGTCCAATACGCTGATCGCTTCCCGTTTGCGGCCCTTATAATAAACGTCACCCACGCCGATCAGAGGCAGGAACAAATTCGCCAGAGGCGCCAAATCACCGGAAGCGCCTAAAGAGCCACGATCATACACGATCGGAAGCACGTCATTATTGAAAAAATCCAGAATACGTTGTACGGTGATCACCTGTACGCCACTATGCCCCAACGAAAGGGCATGCGCTTTCAATAACATCATCAAACGGACGATCACCGGACTTACCTCATCCCCTACGCTACAGGCATGACTTTTCACCAAGTTCTCTTGCAAGGTGCTCAATTCGTCCGGAGAGATATTCTTATTACATAAGGAACCGAAACCGGTAGTAATCCCATACAAAGGCCCCTCCTGCTGCTCGATCTTATGATCCAAGTAATCCCGGCAACGCTGGATACGCTCCTTCACCTCGGGTGAAAGCTCCAACTTCATATTTTGAGTAAGTATCCGTTCGATTCCCTCAAAAGAGAGAGGCTCGGAACCCACATAATAAACATTACTCATATGCTATAATTTAGTCTTCACCCAATCCAATAACTTTTGCTCTACACGGATAGCGTTCGCCTCCAGTTCATCCGCTTTCTTCCGCATCATTCCGACGAACACCTCGTCTTGGATGGACGTTAAGTTAATTCGGACATTCAATAAAGCCCCCAATACACAAGTACGGGCAGCCATCATCGCCACGCAAGCATCCGTGACGGCATTCTGATTACCTTTGTGAGCCACATAGATAATCGTCTCCATTACGGAACCGATCTCCTCCGCCACCCTCATCGGAACAATAGCCGCCTCTTTAGTAGCGCTCTGTATCGCATTCGTACGGACCACCTGTTCGTCAGGCGTTTCTTTCGGTAACTTAAAAGCGGAGAATACACGATCATAAGCCTCGCTGTCCTTATCGATATATTCAGTAAGACGTTCACGGATCATAGCCGCCTCGGTAGCGATCGTCTTCATTTGTCCTTCCACTTCCGCATATTTCTTTTTGCCAACAGTCAGATGGGCCACCATCTCTGTCAAAGCTGCCGCTATAGCGCCATTCAAGGCTGATATACTTCCACCACCGGGAACGGGAGCACTACCCGCCGTTTCCGCCAAAAAATCTTTAATTGTCAAGTCTGCTAACATAGTATTTTGATTTAAATGATTCAACAATTCTTATCTTACATCATATAAAGTTCCCCATCCTTAATTACAGTATCCACGAGATTCATTCCCACATGATAAGGTAGGAACTTATAAGACGGGTATTTCAGCAAGATCACGTCCGCACGTTTTCCCACGCTGATACTTCCAATCTCGGAGGCACGTCCCACAGCTGCGGCTCCATTAATGGTCAATGCCGTTACCGCTTCTTCAGGGGTCATCTTCATATAGATACAGGCCAAGGCTATCATCATCGGGATTGAGGCAGAGAAACAACTTCCCGGATTTAGATCGGAGGCTAAAGCCACCGCGCAACCGGCATCTATCATCTTCCTTGCAGGCGCATACGGCTCATTCAAGGAAAAGGCAGTCAGCGGAAGTAAGGTAGCCACGACACCCGCTCTTGCCAGACGTTTGATGCCTGTGTCCGATATATGTAACAAATGATCAGCACTTACACACTTCAAGGAGGCCGCCAGTTCCGCCCCTCCGAAAGGAACGATCTCATCCGCATGCATCTTCAATTTAAAACGATGATGACGGGCGGCACGAAGCAAGCGCTCACTCTGTTCTAACGAGAAAACGCCTTTCTCACAAAACACATCACAAAATGTAACCGTATGTTCGGCTCGTATGGCAGGAAGAACTTCCTCGATCATATAATCCACATAATCGTCCGTACGACCGGCAAATTCAGGAGGAACAGCATGAGCTCCCAAAAAGGTCGATACGACATCCATCGGATGAGACTCATTCAGGTCCGACATGACACGAAGCTGAACTAATTCTGTTTGCAAATCCAAACCATAACCACTTTTCCCCTCCACCGTGGTAACACCCATGGAGAATAACTCATCCAAACGTTCTTCCCCTCTGTCCCATAGTGTATCGAAATCACTTTCACGGGTAGCTTTCATCGTATTCACGATACCTCCACCACGCTCCATGATCGACATATAACTATCTCCCCGCAATCGCCAAGAGAACTCCTCCTCCCGGTAACCGCCAAAGATAAAATGCGTATGGCTATCTACAAATCCGGGTAACACCGCTTGGTTCTCCGCCCGAATCTCCAAATAATCCTCCGCATGGATGTTTCGAAGTACCTCCTCCGTAGGTCCTACATGCGTAATAACCCCATCAGACATCGCTACGGCTCCATCCTCGATAACGCCTAAATCAGACATCTCCGCTCCCCGTCGCGCCTTATCCCCATGGCAAGTGACGATCTGGGCAGCATTCCTGATTAATATCTTGCTATTCTCCATACGCTATTCCATAATACGGGCTTCCAGCACCTGATTCATTGAGAAATCCTCCAATCCCAAATAGTAAGAGGCCGTATCGATCAACGCCTCCATAGGAACCAAGCCGATAATCTCGCTCCCCACCACCGAAACACCATATCTGCGAGCTTCGATACGAACTAACTCGAAGGCCCGGTACAAGGCCGTACGGGTATAATCGGTCATATTAATAGAGACCTGTACGATACCACGTTCCTTCAACTCAACCCCCATCGCTTTACAATAGCGTAAACCTCCGCCGATGAAACGGATTTTCTTCGCTATATCCGTAGCGATATGCAATTGATTCGTTCCTAAGTTCACATTATAGGCGACCAAAGGCATGCGGGCTCCTATGGCGACCGTACCGGCTGTCGGATGTCTTTCGGCCGGACCAAAATCAGGTTTCCACTCCGGTTGATGGATTTTCTCAGCCATCCCCTCAAACTCTCCTTTACGGATCGCCGCCAGATTCTCCCGGTAAGGGGCGGAAGCTGATTTCTCATATAAGAAGACAGGTACGGCATAACGAGTGCCCACTTCCTCCCCTACTTCCTTAGACAAGGCGATCGCCTCTTCCATCGTACATCCGCGAATTGGTATAAAAGGAACAACATCTACGGCCCCCATTCGAGGATGTTGACCGCTATGCTTGTTTAAATCAATCAGCTCAACGGCAACTCCAATGGCCTCCAATACGGCTTGTTTTAAAGCGACTGGCTCCCCTACCACGGTAACAACCAAGCGATTGTGATCCTCGTCATTACTATAGTCCAACAGTTTAACACCCGTCTTAGCCCGGAAAGGCGCTACGATCTTATCTATCTTCTCCAGATCCCGTCCTTCACTGAAGTTAGGGACACATTCCATAATCTTATTCCAAGTACTCATACCTTTTTATTTAATGATGTTTGTACGATTTCATGAATAAACGCCCTCTCCGGGATATACGGAAGGGTAATATGATACTGTTCGCCACGGTTCTCATTGAAAGTAGCGCTCGTACGCATCGCATTCGGGTTACGGGCCCATGAGCGACGAGCGACACCCCCCATCACGTCCCATATCATAGCAGAGCGAAGTATCTCGTCCACCCGCTCACTACCATCGAGAACCATACCGAAACCTCCGTTTATCGCCTTACCGATACCAACTCCTCCACCATTATGAAGAGCGACCAAGCTCATACCCCGGGCGGCATTTCCAGCGAAGCACTGCACCGCCATATCAGCCATCACATTGCTCCCGTCCCGTATATTAGAGGTCTCACGGAATGGAGAATCCGTACCGCTCACGTCATGATGGTCTCGTCCCAACATAATCGGGCCTACCTCCCCATCACGTACCATTCGGTTAAACTCAAGGGCGATCTTCAAGCGCCCCTCAGCGTCTTGATATAAGATCCGGGCTTGCGTACCCACCACCAAACGGTTCTTCTCCGCGTCACGTATCCAATTATAATTATCCATATCCTGCCCTCTTCGAGTCGGATCGATACACGCCATAGCCGCATGATCCGTGCGAATCAAATCTTCCGGCTTACCGCTTAAACATACCCAGCGGAAAGGACCGTACCCATAATCAAATAATTCCGGCCCCATGATATCTTCCACATAAGAAGGCCATATAAAACCATCTTTCTCATCCACACCGTTACGGGAAATCTCATGTACACCGGCATCATAGATCGCTTTCATGAAGGAGTTCCCATAGTCAAAGAAATAGGTACCCCGGGCAACCAGACGCTTGATCACCTCGAAATGTCTCTTCAACGTTTTATCGACCAAAGCACAAAAGTCTTCCCGGTGATGAGCCAATAATTCCGTACGTTCCTCAAACGTCACGCCTACCGGACAATAGCCACCTTCATAGACCGCATGACACGAGGTCTGATCACTCAAAAGGTCGATGGAAAGCCCCTGTTTATCGGCATATTCCAATAAATCCACAATATTACCATGAAAAGCGATAGAGATCGGTTCTTTCTTACGAATCGCCTCGTTGGCTAAGGAGAAAGCTTTCCCCATATCATCCGTCACATGCTGGACCCATCCTTGGCATCGGCGTGTCTCGATACGGGAAGCGTCTACCTCGGCGATTATACTGGCAGCACCGGCAATCACGGCGGCTTTAGGTTGAGCGCCACTCATTCCTCCTAAACCGGAAGATACAAACAGATAGCCTCGCAAATCCTTATCTTGTGGAATCCCTAATTTCTTACGTCCGGCATTCAACAAGGTATTAAACGTACCGTGTACGATACCTTGCGGGCCGATATACATCCAACCTCCGGCCGTCATCTGTCCATAATTAGCGACTCCCATCTGGGCGGCGACATGCCAATCCTTTTGGTTATCGAACATTCCCACCATCATGGAGTTCGTGATAATCACCCGTGGGGCATCCGGCTTAGAATGAAACAATCCCAGAGGATGCCCAGATTCAATCACCAAGGTCTGCTCCTCGGTCAGCTCCTCCAAATACTTCTTAATCAAACGATATTGCATCCAATTCTGGCAGACCTGCCCAGTCTCGCCATACGTAACCAACTCGTAAGGGTACAAAGCGATATCAAAGCAGAGGTTATTATCGATCATTACTTGAAAGGCCTTTCCCTCGATACATTTACCTTTATATTCAGAGATAGGCTTCGCTTTCAGGTCTCCCTGCGGACGGTAGCGATAACCATAGATCCGTCCCCGGGTCAATAATTCCTCCATGAACTCAGGAGCTAGCTTCTCATGTAATTCAACAGGGATGTAACGAAGCGCGTTCATCAATGCCGTTTCTGTTTGAGCGGGCGTAAGCGAATAGCCGCGATCGGGAGCACGGCGAATACCGGAAACGAAGGAAGGATATTCCGGCAAATAGTTATCAAGATGTATTTCCATAACGTGAATGATTTAGTAGGTGCTTACAATCTGCAAGGAATTTCACGGATTCAGCGCCGACAAGTTAGCGATTATCCAAATCCCAACCAATTATCATTCCATGTTTAGAAGCATAAAAAAGCCCCCGTCTCTCTCATCCTCCCTAAGGAAAGAAAGAAAGAAAGACGGGGCATAATTATAATTGTTCAGTAGTAGAAGTTTTTCCTGATCCATTAGGACCAGCAACAATACAAAGTGTAGGGCGTTTCTCTTTCATTACAAATCACTATTTAGATTCGTTCGATCTATATATCTTCAGTTTTTCTCTCACTTCCTGCATTCTTCGTTTCAGTTCCATCTCCGCTCTAAGTGAACTTTCTCGAGCGGCAATAGCTACTTGCTCCATTATATCTTTCCTATCATGAAGTAACTTTAATTAAATGAATAGATTATCAATTAAATCTTCGCTCTATCAATCCAATTCTCTATTTTAAGATGAGGAATACGTTCTAGGTGCTTTACATTTTCTGTAACTAAAATCAAATCATTTGCTACGGCAGAAGCTCCAATCAACAAATCAAAATCATCTATTAAAAGTCCTTGAGATCTCAATGTGCTTTTTAGTTCAGCGAACATAAGCAAAGAACCGTAAATTGGTAAAACTGTAAACTGCGAGATAAAAGATTCTACCTCTTTCAACATTTTATCCTTTCGATTTGAGCAAGTAGCTCCATATAGAAGTTCGGCAATAGTAATTTCAGAAATAAAGCAATATCGCTTCATTTTATCATCAATCTTCTCATTTAAATGAAATTTCCCTTTCATATAGAAGATACATATGTTGGTATCTAAAAGATAACGCCTCATTCGTCAAAAGATTCAATAGATCGCGTTCCCAAAACACGTGCTTTATTAATTTCAGCAATAATCTCTTCTGCACTTTTGTCATCATCCCAAGCGCCAAACGAATCTTGTATGGATGTCTCTTTCTTTTTACCCCTCAAAAGGCTCTCTGAAAGCTTACGAATGACACGCAACTTTATCTCATCGCTAAACGAAGACAATAAATTTATATAACTATCCGCTATTTTCACCGTTGTATCCATAATCTTTTTCTTTTACAGAAACAAATATAATCATTATTGATTATAATACAGTATTTAGTCTACTTTTTTTGCAAGCGTGAACCACCAATACAGCGTACCCAGTATTTATCAACAGGTTAACCATACCAGTTTTTCTGAACAAAATTCAGATTTCTTATTCTTTAACAATTAAGCGGCTGTTTGAGACGGCTTTGTTATCTCAGCATCCTTGCCGTCTCCATAACGACGAACATAGTCACATGGCAAGAACAAAGCGTCCACATTGTTCAACTTGCAACTTTCTACCAAACACAAAAAAAGGTGCATCAAAATGACACACCCTCCTCGTAACAAAAATAAAATCTTTATGATTAGCCTCTACTTAGGCCTACACAGTAAAACGAATTTAACTCATGGAATAGCTGTTAAAATCAACGCTCAATCAAGCCCCTTATACCTCCAACGATATACTCAATATCCCGATCCGTTACATACGGGCCGGAAGGCAGGCACAACCCAACCTTAAACAAAGATTCGCTCACCCCATTCACATAAGCCGGGCAATCCTTATAGACAGGTTGCTTATGCATCGGCTTCCACAAAGGGCGAGATTCTATACCCATCGCGTCAAGTCCCACACGCATCGCCTCGACATTGGCATTCGGCTCGCAATCCGTATGTGCGTTAACCGCTACGTGAGTCACGCCACCCGCACCACCAACAGCACCTTGTACCGTTGCTTGATAAGCATTCTCCTGCCCTTTCACCCTCAATAAAGGATCCAAGACAATCGTATTCAACCAATAATTACTATCAAAACGACCGGAAGGATTCTCATGCAAGGTGATCCCTTTCACATCCTTCAACAGTTCCCGGTATAAATCACACGTATGCTTATGATGAGCCACATGAGCATCAGCCACCATCATCTGACCACGCCCGATACCCGCACAAATATTCGACATCCGGTAATTATACCCGATCCGCTCATGCTGGTAATACGGATAAGCCTCCCGAGCCTGCGTAGCGTAGAACATGATCTCCTGCTTAGCCTCCCCGTCCGGACAAATCAACGCACCCCCGCCACTGGTCGTAATCATCTTATTCCCATTGAACGACAGCACCCCATATTTTCCAAACGTACCCAACATACGTCCATCATAACGAGAGCCAAAACCCTCCGCCGCATCCTCTATGACCGGAATCCCATACCGATCAGCGACAGCCATAATCTCATCCACCTTATAAGGCATCCCATATAAGGCAACGGGAACAATCGCTTTCGGTGTTTTTCCCGTCTTCTCGATACGATCTTGAATCGCCTCTTCCAATAACACAGGGTCCATATTCCAAGTATCCGCCTCCGAATCCACGAACACAGGTGTAGCCCCCAGATAAGTGATCGGATGCGAGGAAGCACAGAAGGTAAAGCTCTGTACCAACACCTCATCCCCCGGCTTCACGCCACAGGCAAGCAACGCCAGATGCACTGCGGCAGTACCGGCAGACAGAGCCACCACATGTTTACCTTCACCCACGAATTCCTCCAGATCTTTCTCAAATCCATTCACGTTCGGACCTAAAGGCACAACCCAGTTCGTATCAAAGGCCTCTTTGATATACATTTGTTCTTTGCCGCTCATGTGAGCAAGGCAAAGATAAATTCGTTTATTCATTATTATTGTGATTTTAGAAAATACTTCGGATCAGCATAAAAGCCTCAGCTCTTTCTACGCTAATTGTAGCACCTCTATATTTCGCCAAAGCTTCCAAAGCCTCTAAAGAACGAGAACTAGGGAACCGCCTTAGTTGAGATTGATAACACTCCATCGCTCTCAATTTCATTTTTATTCCATCTTGACTACAAGGAATGAATACCGTGGGAATAAAAGCATCATCCGCATAAGGAGCAGCCCATTCCGTTTCAGATAACGTTTCATAGGTATAAACTCGCTTAACCGTATAATCTCCAACAGGACGACAAGCGACTAATACACTGTCAAAGACCATCCGATGATCTTTATGAATATCTCCTCTATGGGGAATAAACACAGTATCTATTTGATTTTCGGATATACATTTTGAAACTTCACGAGACATGATATAACCTGGATATTGATCTAATGCAGGAGCCGGAAAATCAAAGAAAAAGGTCTGTTTTACACCTAGTAAACGATGAGCCTCCAGTGCCTCTGTTCTAACACGCTGAATACCTTTTTCGGAAAAAATATTTGGATCAGATTTACTGGCATTTGTCATAATCAGCACATACACATTATGACCTTCTTGTATCATTTTATAAATAGTTGCCCCACAACCCAATATTTCATCATCCGCATGAGGTGCTACAACCAATATATTCTTAAACACGACTACTCAGTTAAATATTTATTAATAATATTATAAACATATTCAATCTCATTCTTCCCATAACGCTGATCAATCGGTATAGGGATCATATAAGAGGATAGATAATACTCAAAAGATGTAGAATCAGTTTCCTTAAGCAAATAATTCCACCAACGTCCGGTATAAATTTTCTCTTTACTTAAAAGATCCACCATATCAGATTTCTCTACAACTAATGGATAAACAAATGGAACACAATTATCATCGAAATATATATGAGGATTGATTTTATTCATAGAAGAATATAAATCAGATGCCAAATTATAATTTTCAAATCTTTTATTTTTAATATAACCATAAGGAGCATTTTTAAGTATAGCCCGAGAAAGAATAGACATTCTAGAAATGTTAGACATATCTAGACGCTTCTCATTTAATTGTCTATATTGATAAGCAGAATTGCAACCCACTTCTATTCTTTGTAATAAGAAACCTGCTGTCTCAGAAGATAAATCTTGATCATATTCATCACTAAACCTTACAGCATCTGGGCCTACCACATAACAGCCATCAGGAACGCCTACAAACTTTCTGGGAGAATAGACATTATAGACTCCATTTATAGGTTTTGCGAATAGAGATTGGGCATTGTCGATGATAACATTTTTATACCCCTCAATCAATGATAACATGTGCTCTGTAGACATAAGGCCAAAATAATTCACAAACACTATTGCGGTATCATCACCTTGAGAAATATCAAGAGGCATAAAATCCTTATCTATATGATAATAATCAACTTTAAGACCTTTGCCAAGAAGAAAATCACGAACCGTAAAGCACTCATAATAAGGCAAAAGGACTTTATTTACATTTAGAAGTCTACAACAATGATAAATACCAGCTCTATTAAGATTTAACCTACAAACTTCAGAGCCATCAAACAACTCACCAGTATCACGTAAGTCTAATTCCAAAAAACTACCTATTTCCATTTATAGCATCAACCTTATCAACTACATACTCAAAATTAAATCCACAATTAAAAATATAATCAAGAACAGACATATTCTCTATAAAATCACCCCATAACTGAGGATACTCAATAGGAGAATAATCCATATATTCTAATTTTAATCCTCTTTCATTAAAATGGGATTCATCTTGATATACTCTAGCACCATTACCCGAAATATATGTAGTAGCTCCAACTTCCAATGACAAATCAATTACACGCTCCTCTCTTTTAGCATGAGAAAGCAATTCTGAGGATCTAAATATTTTAGGTTTAATACCAAATTGATTGGAAATAAATGTATTTAATGCTATATTCAAATCTGCCACATTGGAGTAGTCATTTAGATATACCTCTTTTAAAGATGGATAAATATCAGAAAAGAAAGGAGCTTTCTTATAATTCATCTCTATTGTCTTAAGATGCCTTTCCTTCCATTTCAATTCATCTTTCGGTCTCACATGATTAATAGGATCACCAAATTTCATTTCTACGGGAAACTTTACACGCAAGACACCTTGAGGTGTCTTGATCTTATTAAAATTGTGAGCCGCTTCATTCGAGAACTGAGCATCATCCAAGTATATAAACAAATCAGATTTATACATCTTGTAAAAGAATCCCAAATATGGAATATAATCAGGCTGATGTATTGCTACTTTCATAAGCATTATTTTTTTCTGTTCTTTCTTCAGATAAAGACTTTCTTACATATTCGCCATAATTATCATTTTTCCTATGGATTAAAAGTCTAAACGTTCTAAACAATATTTTTAAATCAATAAAGAAGGAGCAATCTTCACCATACTCCGCTTCCCACTGTAGTTGTTCATCCCAAGTTGGAGTAGGATTATCCTTTAAAACTTCAGGAGGTAACAAACCTCCTCTCACTTTAAATCTTTTTTTCTCATAATCAGAAAAATATATATTGTATTTAGAAGGCATTGGTCTTGGCCCTATGATAGCCATGTCTCCGTTCAAAATGTTTAATAACTCTGGTAACTCATCTAAACTGGTATTTCGTAACCAACTGCCAAATGAAGTTTTTCTCAGTTCATCCGGCAATAGATTCCCATCTGAATCAGTTTTATTAGTCATTGTCCTAAATTTCAATAAACTAAAAGAACGTCCATTCAAAGTTGAACGCTCTTGTATAAAGAAAATTGGAGATCCTAATTTAAACCGAATCACTACTATTAGAACTAAATATATGGGAATCAAAGATACAATGCCAAACAATGATAAAACAAAATCTATTATCCTTTTTATATATCTATACATCATACTACTATATATAAAAACATACTCAGATTATTTTTTTTCACTTTCCTTATTTTTCACCAAAGTTCCAAAATTAACAATCTGGCTTTTCTCACTTATCTCTATTCCTGTCCTAATAATTCGAGCTGGATTTCCCGCAATAAGACAATGACTAGGAAAACTTTTCGTAACTACACTACCAGCTCCCACAAACACATGATCCCCTAATGTTACGCCTGGAGTAATTATTGCTCTTCCACCAATGACACATCTCTTTCCTATATATGTATCAACTTTATTTTTACCCCTAAAATAATCATGAGCCAATAACATAACCCCAACCGACACCCTTGTCTCATCTCCAATATGAATACCCCTAGGATTTACTTTGTCCATATCTATCCTCTGAGAAATAGAGACGCCTTTTCCTATATCAACTTTTTTGACATATTTCAAATAATTGGTATATATACCACGAACTACCTTACTAACTCTTTGCCGAAATGTTTTCTTTTCCATATAACTTCAATATTAAATCTTAGAATATTAATTATTATCACTTATCAACTTAATCTTAAAATGCTTACTAGCGTTGGCACAACCATCGGTTTCGTCTTCACCCACATCGTCCCCCAACTCAATCCCAGTCCAAATGAAGATAGTAACAGTGTCGTTTCTTTAGTCCTAAGTTGATTTGCGATCCTTATTACCATCAATGACGGAATCGAAGCACCTCCTAAGTTTCCAAACTCTCCCAAATTATAAGGTTCTCTTCAGGCAACTCCAGTTTTTCACAATACGATCCACGATCATCTTGTTCGCTTGATGAATCAAGAAATAATCTATATCTGTTTCACGATTGATATTATAATCCACTAAGAACATTTCGATAACTTGAGAGGATGGGATATAGCAAATGAGAAGACATTTATATGTTTATAAATAAAAATTCAGAACAAGATTATAATAAAGTATATCCACCATCTATCGCTAAACTAGAACCAGTTGTAAAAGTACTCGCATTAGAAAGTAGATAAATCGCATAGTAAGCGATTTCTTCTGGCTTCGCATAGCGCTTCAAAGGATAAGACAATTGATTTTTACTTACCTGTTCTTCAGAAATATTATCTCTATGAATAAAGGGAGTTTCTACCCTTGCAGGAAGTATACAATTCACACGAATTCGTTGAGCAGCTAATTCTACCGCTTGAACTTTCGCTATTCCCTGTATCGCAGACTTTGACGCTGCATAAATAGAGTTCCCGATATGTCCTGTAATCGGTCCATCGATAGAAGATAGATACACAATAGAAGCTCCTTTATTTATTCGTTTATATTTCAACAGTTTCTGAGTTAATAATACGGGAGCCTCAAAATTCAAACTCATCATCTTCCTCAAAATCTCATACGTTGTAAACTTAAACGGCAATGTCAATCCCATACCTGCGGAATGCACTAAGCCATCAATCACACCGACATGACTACACAAGTCCTCTATGGACTGAGAATCCGCTATATCACAGCTAAAATAGGAATGATCTCCATCCTCTAACTCTGCAAAAGCCCGAATTAAGCGTTCTTCATTTCTTGCGACTAATATCAAGTCCGCTCCCATCCGACTGCATTCTAAGGCTATACTTTTTCCAATACCGGAAGAAGCTCCGGTTACCAAAATTCTTTTTCCTTTAAGAGAAAAAGGATTATAGTTTTCCCTCATACTCTATCAAAGATAAATAACGTAAATCTGTTGAAAAATAAATGCTACCCCATGATAATCCTACTCCAAAAGCTGTCGCAATTACTTTTTGTTTTTTCTTAAGCATATCATTACACGAAGTGGTTAATGTCAATGGAATTGTAGCACAACTTGTATTTCCATAATCTCGTAACGAATAAGGAACCCTTTCCTCCGGAATTTTCAATTTCTTACGAATCTTCTCATTCATAAATAAATTGGCCTGATGAAATATAAAATAGTCTATCTCATTCACCTCTAAAGAAGCAAAGCTAAGAATATCCAGAACCGACTCCGGTGCTCTTTTTAACCCAAATGCAAAAACAGACATTCCATCCATTTCACTATCTAATGGTCGCCGAGCAATGCCTTCCCCATAAACCACTTCTTTCAATGAATTTTCAGTTACAGGATTCCGAGCTCCACCATCTTTAACAATAATTGAACGGTAAGATTTCCCTTCTGTAGCAAACGTAAAAAACATATCATCCGATTCTTCCGAATACTCTAAGGCCGTTGCTGTTCCTGCATCTCCAAATAAAGGCCAAGCGGTCTTATCATTCCTTGATTTGAATTTCGTAGGCGTATCACCAACCAGCAACAAAGCCTTCTTCATATACCCTGATGATAAAAGAGAAGCAACAACACTCATTCCATAAACCCAACCCGGACAACCATAAGATATATCTAATGTATAACATTCCGTTTTTAGGCCTAAACGTCCTTGCATAATACAAGCATTTGAAGGTAATATATAATCCGGAGTTTGGGTCACGAATATCAAGCAATCAATCTCATCCCGTCTCCAGTTCAGCCCCATGAGCAAATCTTCAGCTGCGTCATAACATAAATCCGCAGAAGTCGTATCCACATCCGCAATACGTCTACGCTCAATGCCTGTAGAAGCTATCACTTTTTCAGCCTCACCCTTTTTAAAAAAAGACAATTCCTTATTTTCCTCAATCATTTTAGGAACACATGACGTAATTCCCGCAATCTTTACATTTGAGATTTTTAAATGACTCATTTTCCCTATTAGATAATTGATAAATCAGAATAGATAATCTTACCCGAATCAGTCCTTGGTATCTTGCCAATAAATCGAACCTCATAAGCTGAAGGATTTATTAATACTCGGTTTAACAAAACCGATTTTATAGAATCAATTTTATCCAAATCTGTAACATAAACAATTAGTTTATCATCGCTACCAACACAAGCACATTCTTGGCAATGATCTTTCACGATAGATTCGACAAAATCTAAACTTATTCGGTTTCCATATAATTTCAAGAAACGTTTCTTTCTCCCTGATATATAATAAAATCCCTCCGAGTCAACATAAGCTAAATCGCCAGTATAAAGTATCCCTTTATTCTCATCACCTTTAAACAGATCATCTAATGATTCGGCATATCCCCAAAAAACATTAGAGCCTTCATACACTAATTCGCCTTCCACATTAGGAGACACTATCCGCATACCATCCTCGTCAATCAAAGAAAAATGCCCACCCGGTATTGCGACCCCTACACTCCCTACTTTATTCAAAGTATACTCAGCAGGTAAGTAGCTCATTCTTGCGGTGGCCTCTGTCTGCCCATACATTACATAAAAACGTATATCGTGCAAACGTGCATATTCCGAAAAATACTTAATTAAAGAAGAATTCAATTTACCACCAGCTTGCGTCATAACCTTAACAGATGAAGGCAAAAATTTCTCAAAACGCATTTTCTTAAGAATTTCATACGTGAAGGGAACACCTGCAAAAGATGTCGCCTTCTCTTCTAAAGCGAATTTCCAAAACTCTCGCTGCACATACGATTTATCAGTCAGCAACAAGGTAGCACCTGCCAATAAATGGCTATTCAGTACTGATAAACCATAAGAATAATACATCGGTAAAGATGTGATCGCTTTCTCGGAAGAAGTTATTTTCAAATATTCAATGATAGAACATGCGTTACTTTTTAAATTGTCATGTGATAAGCGAACAAGTTTAGGAGATCCTGTACTACCCGATGTAGTCAATAGCAAAGCTAACCCCTCAGGTAAAACCAAAGAATCTCCTTCATATTGAATCAAAGAATATCCTCCCAACGAATATTTTTCCTTCCCCTTAACAAGCAGATCTCTTCTACTAGGGAACCAACAATATCGAGGGTGATAAATAGCCTCTAAATGATACAAGGTCTCATCCGGAACATCCCGACTCAACAGCAAAGGAACCACCCCCGATCGCAAACATGAGACATAAGCCACAATTGATTCCAATGAGTTCTCGCAGCCAATAAAAATCAATGAGCGTGGCACTAAATACTCAGAAAATCGTTCAGACAATCCCAGCAAATCAGCATACGTATACACATGATGATCCTCTGTAATAAAAGCCTTATTCGATAGAAAAGAGGAGAAATCAAACATTAGAATCGTTGATTATATTTACTTTCTAAGACCTTAATGGCCGAGTCAAACGTATCGATCTCAAACATATCATCCGCTTCCAAATTTAAGTCAAAAGCATCCTCTATTTCTGAAATAAGCGTAATATGTCCAACAGAATCCCAATTCGGAGATTCTTTTAACTTAAGAGCAGGAAGTTGGTCTATAGAAGACAGATTTAAACCTTTGAAGAAAGCGGTTTGTAATTTTTCAAAATTAGTCGCCATCTGTCACTTTTTTATACATTCAAACAATTCTTGTATAGTATCTGACTTTAGCAAGTCATCCCCTTTTAAAGAAATATCATATTCCTCATCAATCATAGCAATTACTGATAAAGCAACTAACGATGACCAGTCTTCCAACTCCTTAAAATGAGTATCAGGCTTAAATACAGATGACTCTGTATCATCAAATTGTTCAGAAAACTTGTTGATAAAATCTTGTAATTCCATATATTATTATATTTAAATAAAATCAAACTTTTTTGCGGGATTACCCACGTAAACACTATTATCCTTTGTTTTTCGCATTATAACACTATTCGCACCAATAGTCGTACCTGTTCCTATCTTGACACCTTGTAAAACTACAGAAGATACACCAAAAAAATTCAATGTTCCAATTTGAGTATCTCCACTAATTCTAGCAGCTGTCATAAAAGAATTGAAATCTCCAACTTTAACATCATGTCCTAAAGAAACCCTGTTATTGAAAACATTAAAGTTTCCTAATCTAACATTACAACTCATTGAAGCGAAACTACAGATAATATTACCCTTTCCCATCGAAAAATTATCCCAATCTAAAACATAAGCTTCGGGCGCAACAATGTTAGGAAAATCAATTAAAGGATTATTTATATTCAAATAAGCCCTATACGATATTTTAGGATTTCCAAAAGCAAGAATCAAGGATAAATTTGACGGATAAGTATTCAAATCATCAATACCACCCAATAAAGATCCATATTCATTTGAACTTCCTTTTGGTTTATTCCTAAAATCGTCATCAAAAAAACCAACAAAATTCCATTGATTTTCTATACGATTTATTCGTTTTATCAATGAGGCTACTTCACGACCAAAACCACCAGCCCCATAAATAGCAATATTCTTCATTATTTACACATTACTTTTTGAAATACGTTGGTTAGTTGAGAAGCTATTACATTTGGAGAAAATCGGGCACGACTATCAGATGCGATTTTCTCTCGATCATATCTATTATGACATTCATATATCTCTTTAATTACCTCTACTAAGGAATCAATATCATCAACAGGAAAAAGCATACCATTAGAAACATTTATACATTCTCTAATTCCTCCACATATAGAAGCAACTACAGGCAAACCTTCGCACAAAGCCTCTAAAACTGCCACTGAAAAATTCTCAGATCGCGATGGCAAAACAAAAACATCACTATTACATAGTACAGAACTAATCTCTGTCTTTCCTTTCCTTCCTAATAAATGAATATTATTCTTCAATCTAGCCTGATCAATCTGCCGCTCCAAATTTACACGCTCCTCTCCCTCACCTATAATAGTTAATTCCCATTTGTCTAAAGGTAATTTAATCCGGTCAAAAGCAGCAATTAACAAGTCATATCCTTTACCATAAAGTAAGCTCCCCGTTGAAACAAAACGAATCTTACCATCCAAACGAGCTTTAGAATAGCTTCCACAAAATTCCGTCCCAACCATATTATGAACTACAGTACTGTTTGTCTGAAAATGTTGAAGTAAACGTTGCTTCAAAGATTCTGAGACAGAAATAATCGCATCACATTTAGAATACGTTGATTGCCCCAACCAGACAACATAATTAGACAAAACATCCTTATTAAGCTGGCTCCAATGCTCAATTGCTACCAAAGGAAGATTATATTTCTTCTTCAAGTCAAGTGCAGCATAAGAGTTTGTCAAATAATGAGAATAAAGGATATCCGGTCGACCATACTTTTGAATTACTCGATTAAACACTCCCTTTAGCTGCATCCTTTTGAGAAAAAACTCTACTCTTTTTCCAAATAATCTACAGGCGATCGCCCCTAGAATAAAAAAAGAATCATAATAATCAATACCATTCAAGCGATAATGAGAAATACCAGATTTCCGCCAATAGAGTCGAAAACGACTATCCACACTAATCACGACAACCTTATGCCCGACTGCCACAAGAGCTTCCGCTTGGTCTTTTTCGAAACACCCCCATTGAGGATCACGTTTAGAAGGAACACCACGAGATATTAATACAATAAACATGAACTTATTTATATCCTATAAAACATTTTTTAGACATTCAATTTAAGACATTTTTTTGCACAGAGGTAGTTTCTCTATACCCTATTCGAATTATTATAATAAAATCAACTTTATTAACATCCTATAATCGTAAACCTTATATTTATAACTATACGTTTTTCCTACGCAATAATAATGCATAAAACTCCATCACAAGATATAAAAATATAGAACTAGTTAAACCTGATACAATTGAACCTCTTGGAGCAAAAAATATTGTTGAAAAATAACTAAAAGACAAAACGACTAGAAACAAATTAAATCTTTTGTGCCTATCCTGAAAGATTGTATCTAATTTACGAAACAAAAGGCCAAATAAGAAAAACAACAATAACGTAGCAAGGAAACCAACATCACACAACAATTCACCAACACATGAAGATCCCAAGCCAAAATCCGCATTATCATATTCCGTTACAATTTTTGCCAAGTAATAAAAATTCAAATCAACACCAATTATCTGAGATATCAAAGGTGTTAAAAATGGAATAGACCCAAGTAAAGAAAGTAATAAAAATAATCCACCATAAATATGCCCTATAGTCCACCAATAATAATAGACATTATAAGTATATATACTAAAAGCTAATTCACGTGTCGGAGAAAACAAAGTTACATTTTCACTATAAGACTGATACAAAGTATACCCATGCGAAATGGCTTCAAATACATCCACTCCTTCATAATGACTGAGAGACAGTCCTCCTAAAATTTTAAAGAGACTAAAAAAGACTCCTCCTATAATAATCAATACAAAAGCATATAACAATGAAAGATCTTTTTTAGATAATAGTATATAGCCACAATACAAGAACAAGAACAAAGTTACAGAAACAGCTCTTCCACCGGCAGTAAACCATAACAGTATAATTGACAAATATAACAACATAAAAGGGGAAGGAAATAACTTTAAATAGTTTAGCACACCATTCACATTCTCCTTGCTGTTATATACATTCCATACAACCATCACCACTACAGCTTTTAGAAAAAGCTGCATATAATTAAAAAAACGTGCAGCTCCCCCATCTCCAATAATGGAACCATCTCCTTCAGCCCCATATCCACCGATAAAAAATGAAAAGCCCATTCTTTGCACAAAAAGTAAAAAGCAAAGCCACGCCAAAATAACAAATGGCCATACGTAGGGGAAACGTATATGACTACTTGATTCTGATACCTTTTTAGGAACTTGTAACACTGAATAACCTAACAAAAACAAAGAAAGACACAAAGCCGAAAAATTCAACGCCCCGCAAAATATGCTATCCTTATAAAACCAATTCATCCTCACATCATACCCCAAAACATAGTCCAGTGGCAACTGAAAATATACAATCACAAAAAACAGCACAAACATATTGCGAATAGAAACAACACGTCTATCATAACGAGTGATATAGCATGTATAATAATGTATAATTAACATTGCAAATACGCCTATTAAAACACTTATTATATACCCTTTATCTAATGTGTTAGGTGCAAGCCAATGAAGCAATAAAAAATAAAGGGGAAAACAAACTTGTATATATAAAGAAAAACAACGGATCATACTAACTATCAATTTGAGAAATTATCTAAAACACTTTTATATAATTCTTTTTATCCATTTTCCACTTTCAGTTTGCATATAGTAGCAAACAAAAAACGCAAACAAGATTGTGATTAACCATACCACTCCCCAAACTTCGTAGACATTCCACATAATCCAGCCTTTCTTCAAACATAACCCCATAAAAGCAATCACATACATGTGAAAAAAGTACATTAAAATACTCATGGAACGTAATGTTTGACAGAAAGTTATATTATTCTCTAAAAATGCCACTGCAATATTACTTCCCAAAATGAAAAGTCCCATACTTAACAATAATAAAGAAAAGGGATAATCGTGAATAAACATCACTCCTCCAAGAACAACGAAGAAGAAAGCAAATAGTTTATTTCTTAATTTCCATGTTGATATAACCATTCCTGCCGCAATATAAGCTAGCCCTTGACAAAATCCATTACGTGTATTTACAAAGACTAAATCATATGCCTTATATACAAAGGCGGAAAAACCATTCAACATACTTGGATTCGTATGTTCATATTTCCAACCTAAAAACATAAGTAGCAAACCAATCAGAAACCACCCTCTCGTTTTCAAACGAATTTTAACAAATAAATATATTAAACAAGCAGCAATTAGAGAAGCAAGCAAATACCACAACGGCCAAGAATAATTATGTTCACCTAAAAATAAAAAACCACGTACAAACAACAAACAATCCGCACGCCAAGATAAATGATTCTGATAATACCCGCAAATAGTCAAAGGCAAATATAAGATAGTCCAACACACATACAAAAATAAAATTTTCTTCATCCACCTATATAACCCTTGCAAAACTGATTGCTTGGTAGCATTTGACAATACAACATGTTCCGCAAACAAAAAACCAGAAGTTACAAAGAAAAACGGTACTGCTGTTTGCATCAAGCAAGATAAAAACATTGGGTATGATTCACCCGTTATGGATTTACTATGGATTCCTATAATCAATGAAGCCATTATGAACTTCAAAACATCAATCAAGACATATTGCTTTCTTTGAATAGTTTTTTCCTCCATACCATCCAGCTATTCATGTTTACACAATTTCTCAAAAAGGGCTTCCCACTGTTTTGCGATATTTTCCGCTTCAAAGCGCTTTATAGATTTTAAAGCATTGCATCCTAATTGAATACGAATCTCTTCATTGACTAACACCCTCTCCAATGAAAGTGATAACATTTCAATATCTCCATCGGGAACAACTAGTCCGTCTTTTCCATGAGAAATAATCTCATTAACGACTCCTTGAATGGCAAATGCTACACAAGTACACCCTTGCGACATAGCTTCTAACAATGACATCGGGAATCCTTCAATTCTTGAAGACAGTACAAATACTGCTGATTCTTGTAATAAATCCTGCACATTATTTACAAATCCCAAGAAACGTACAGAATCAAGAATCCCTCTATCCTCAATTTGCTTTTTCAATATATCCATAGATTCGTCAGAACCGGTTCCTGCAATCTGCAATATCCAATCCGGATGTTTTGACGCAATCATAGCCCATGCCTCAATCAACAGATCAAATCCTTTAACACGCCAAACATCAAGTCGCCCCATGGCTGTTACAACTTTTTTACGCTCACCGATCTGATGCAAGACATCAAATGTTAAAGGATTATACATTACAATTTTCTTAGGATATTTATTACCTAGTAACTGAAAATCCTTTTTTGTCAAAATAGTTAAAACATCGGCAAAACCATAGAGATGATGCCTTATAAAATTAAAACGCATCAATTTATTAGGCAAAAATGAAGTATGATCAGAAGCAATCAAAGGAATGTCTATTCCCCAAGTAACAAGTCGTGCTAAAAGATAAAAGAGAGGCATAACACCAATTACAACATTTGGTTTTTCAGCCTTAACAATTCTTCTTGCATTCCGAATAACTGACAATTGACGTACACCTTTGGGCAAGTGCTTGTATTTTTCACTATAAAGTGATAATAGTCTTACACGCTCATTTATAGGATAACTCCCTTTACTCGGATTTGTAGCAACAGCCACATCATGCCCACGCTTAACAAATTCATTACACAAAAGCACAGTAACTCGTTCAGCACCTCCTCCTATTAAAGCCGGAATATAAAACAATATTTTCATTTCACCTTTTCAACTAAGAATCGATACAATTTCATTTTCTCATCGGTACTAAATCCGACCAACAAGATACTAATTGCCATTATTAATACTTGAAGTAATATTTGAAGTATAAAATTCAAATCGTCTAATATTACTCTAAGTAAATAGGTTTCACAAGCAATCAATAAAAAGACAGAAAAAACAACTCTTAAAACCTTAGAATAAGAAGAAGAAGATACAAATTCTATTTTTTTCGACAATAAAAAGACACAAAAATAATTAATCAGTTCTACTACAAACATAATCACAAAAACTGAAACAACTGAAAAACCTAATTTCAAGACAATATAAGATATAAATAAAACTGATATCAAAAGTATAGACTCACATAATTGATACAACTTCAATTCTCCAGAGGCTTTAAAAATCAAGTTTAGTGGAAAATGCAAAGCCCTAAAAAACAAATACAATAAAATCCATCTTAAAAAAACATCTGCATACATAGGTACTTGCCCCAACCAAAGCCCTATCACATCATTAGTATAAAAGAAAAGTGGAACAGCCATTAACAAATAAATAAAAACAACTATTCGGGTATATAAATTCAACAAATAAAAAAATTCTATTTTCTTCCCCTCTGAATATAACATTATTCCCTGAGGATCAACTGCGACAACTACATTTCGCAAAATGGTTGTCAACGCATTCTTCACTTGATAAACTATACCACGTGCAGCATTAACATTAGTTCCACCAAATGCATTTAAAAGGATATTTATCCCTTCATGAGAAATTGAATAAGACATATTTCCAAAAAAATTCCAAGCTGCAAATGTGGACATTTTTTTCACCAAAGAAAAATCTTTCAATCTAACAATCTTACATTCTGGAAATTTCTTTTTACAATATATCATATTAACCAACCTCATTATCAGAGAAACAACAAACACTAGCACAGCATACAATTTCAATTTGTCACAATCAAACCAAACCAAACAAAACACTATAATCAAACGCAATACACCATCCAACACAGATGAGTAAGCATAAAAATTCATCTTCTCATTTGCGATAATTAGTGCATCATAAGGAACTGTCATAATCATTATAATTGATGACAAAACTGATAAATGTAACACCCAATAAGCAGTAGAAATTCGATCTGGATCAGCAACAAGTTTATGAGATATAAACCATCCACCCACACACTCTACTAAAAAAAAGAAAAATATTGCTATGGCTGCATGAATATAAAAACCAATTGTAAATATCTCTTGAATGCGGCTTAACTCATCTCGTACTTTTTCATAATTAATGAAACGCTGTATTGCTGTAGAAAACAATGTCTTCAATGAAGAAAAAAGAAGTACAAAACCGCCTATCACATTATATAATCCATAATCATCTATACCAAGTTCTTTCAGCAACACTCTTGAAGTATAAAACATTACAATCAAGAGTATTAACATACGAACATACAAAAATAAAACATTTTTTGATAAGCGTTTAATATCCATGGATTAAAATGATATTATTCAAACAAGCGTTTGATTTTTCGCAATAATCTAGACCAAAAATAATAATTGTAATTTTTAGCATCTGTAGCTACAATATATTTTCCTTTATAAAATGCCACATTGAACTGATGCCCCCCATAAAAATAAAATTTATCTTTACGATCAAATAGATTGTCTATAAAAATCTCTTCCACATATAAATCTTTTGCCAAAGATTTTATCTTATGTACAGAAACATTTTCTCCATAAGTTTTAGAGCAATCCTGAGAAATTCGGAACAGACAATCATCATACACTACTACCGAACCTGCATTTCGGCCATAGTGATTATCTGAAAGTAATGGAGATATACTCGAATATACATATTCCCCAATCAAGTTATCAGCATAATACAATAGCAATGTATTTTTACCATTATGCATCACCGTAGTAAACAAATAATAGACACCTTCTATGGGAACTATGATTGAATCAACAAAACTCACTCCTCGAACAAAAAAAGGAGGCTTTTCCACAAGTACCTTGCAAAGAGAAAAAGATGTTAATCCATCATTATCAGCCCTGTATAATCGAATAGAATCAGCTTCATTCGTTTCCGGCAACATATATATTTGCCCTTGATGTTCAAAAACATTAGGAAACGATAAATGAAAAGACTCCTGCAACACCAAGGTTTCATCACTCCAATGCAACAAATCATCTGTATAACGCATCATTATCACACCTGGCGAAAAAAGTCGTTTACTCTCATAGAATAAGAACAAACGACCATGCCATGAAAACAAAAAAGGATCGGCCTCCATGACAATAGGATTAGTTTGAAATATTCCTTTTATCTTTGATTCCCAACATTTTTTCGCACCTTTCAATTCAAAAATCGAATTTCCCTCAGGAATCTCTAATAACCGTATATTAAATTCCTCAATCATTTTTCAACAAACAAAATCATGTTATCTATCCTACTCCTTCTCTTTTTTTCAAGCACTTGGCTATTTTAGCAGGATTCCCTACAACTATTGTATAAGGAGGAACGTCCTTTGTAACAACAGATCCAACACCAACAATTGCACCTTCACCAATTGTTACACCTGGAAGAATTATTGCTCCCATACCAACACAACAACCCGCTTTCAATACTATACTTTTTTTTTGATAAGGTAATTTATTATAATCATCACCAATACAATAATCTGAAATAATACGTTTATGGCACAACAATAAACTACGACTTGCAATCCATACACCATTTTCAATAGTAATCAAATTAGCATTGCCAACATCAAAATAAACATCATACCCAATCTTAACCTTCCCTATAATATTAACTCCAGCTAATTTCCATAACTTAGGACGAATACTTGGATGAACCGCATTCCAAATACCATTTTTTGCCATCTTAAGCAACACCCATTTAAACCAATACGAACAACGATTTCGTATATAACAAAATTTCAGAAAATCCATCATCAACAAATTACAACAAACATTAAAATCAAGGTACTAAATCGTACCTAAAACTGAGTTCAATTTAAATATAAATTTTACATTTTAGACACTTCCACCTTCGACTTGAGTAGAGCTGCAATTTTTTTAATCCGACTTAATGAATTACCATTATATTGAAAAATCAACCATTTTACACTCAGATTGGATAATCATATCTGAGAATAAGTCAAGCATTTATCTCAGATTTTCTTTGTCAGAAACAGCTCCGTATATTTTATCGCAGAATTTTCTCATGGCATTTGAATTCATACGAGGAAGTTCACCTATTTTCGATATTTTGCGTATATATATTTGTATCATGAAAAGGAAATGATAACGATATTTCCTAAAAATACCTTTAATTTCACCTCGGCATATAGCATTTTCTATTTGATGAAGTGTCTATGCACTAACATAGTAATCATAAAGCACATGTTGGGATTGAAAGACTTTGGTTCTATAAGCTTTGAATATCTCTCCATAATATCTGTAAACACTATGAGGTTCCTCCATAAACATACTAATAAAAACATATAATTGGATGGCCATAGAAACCACATTAGATTTCTTTACATTAATAGAGTTGCCATCATACTCATGCGATCGTCGTTCATAGTATATTCTATCATTGTCTTTAAAAGAGTTATAAAAGTACTGAAGCTGCTTGTGGAATGTTTTAAGAGATTCAAATGCTTCATCAAGAACTTGCGTTTGACGATTGGTTGACCTTATTACATCATTTATTAATTCAAGATCTTCCGTACATACTATTTTAATCGAAAGCATCATATCTTTTTTAAGAATGTTTCTGTTCCGATATATTTCATTTGATGTTTGGCAACCGTTTACTATTTGGAAATCCAGAAGTATGTATTTGCCACCTAACGGTCTTAAACTTTTGGCGACAATAGTAACACCGTTGTTCAGAATAAGGAATTGTATATACTTTTCCTTATCACATATCGTATCTGATATTTCCTTGTTGACAGGATTTTCTCCGAGATAGCTTCTTACATTTTCATAAAAAAGTCCATTCTGAAGATAGTCGTCTTCGTCTGTTATGAGCTTTATTGACTCATCTACAGAGATAAGGCCAAGATAAGCATTGTCAACACCTTTGATATTGGGAGGAAAAGGAACAGTCTTTGATGTGATTATTTCTCTTGATATAGCATTGCTTATTTCCTTATAAATGGAAGACAACTTAACCAAATTTATTGGAATAAACTTTATATAATTGAAGTAATTAAGATCGGATATAAATTTCTCACATTTATGTTTTATGTCCATCAGATTAGAGTCTTCCACCCACTTTCCACAAGTTACATAATAAACAAAATAGGAAGGCCGTTCCTTTAAATTAATACTTTGATTAAATATATAATCGGCCATATCCTTAAATCTTTTGACTTTTCGGTTCCCTGAATAAACTTTAGAATCTTTATCAAAGAAGTCTTTTTACTCCAAATTCTGTTTTCAGCATATCCTCACTGTTGAATTTAGAGCTTGTCTTGGCCTAGACAAAAAAGAATGATGCTTCAAATCTCTTATTATCAATTACATCTTTCAAATGTTGCATGTATGTAACAACAATATCGTTGACGGTTATTAATATACCCATCTATCGCATTATCACCTCCATTTCCTGTATGAACAACCTTATATAAAAATTTGTCATTTTTATATGCATCAAGATATTATGAATGAATAACGTGTAGTTACAGAAATGTTCAAAGGTCGTACTTTCGTTTTTTTCCTTGATGCAAAAATCATCAAGGTCATTTTTCATTAGACTATAATATTCTATCTTCCATATTCGTAAGTATGTGCTCACTTCAAGGCATACATCCTTAAAAGAGTACTCCTATGAATCCATTCAATCCAACTCCTCGAACCGGGAGTTCTGGCTCTTGAACTCAGGCACGAAGGCTTTCATCTCCCTCACCATCGAGAGGATCTGAACACGGAGGGACAATTCAGTTAATACATTAATATGTTCTACTACGTCCTTATAGTCATACTTACGTACGGCGGCCACCCGAATCTTCTCGTGAGGGGTCTCTTTCGTGTTCTCCTTGTTGTTCAGTAGCTCTTCATACAGTTTCTCGCCGGGGCGGAGACCTGTGTACTTGATCTCGATATCCTTGTCTACCTGTAATCCGGACAGCTCGATCATACGCCTCGCCAAATCCGCTATCTTCACCGGCTCACCCATATCGAAGATAAAAATCTCACCGCCCTTACCCATTGTACCGGCCTCTAATACCAGACGACAAGCCTCCGGGATGGTCATGAAGTAACGGATGATATCGGGATGGGTGACCGTCACGGGACCTCCTTGAGCGATTTGTTCACGGAAACGGGGGATAACCGAACCGTTGCTACCCAATACGTTTCCAAAGCGGGTCGTAATGAAACGCGTCTCGCCTTTCACCTCTCCTCGCTCGATCGCAAGGCTCAGACTCTGTACATAGATTTCGGCCAAGCGCTTGCTACAGCCCATGATGTTCGTGGGGTTCACCGCCTTATCCGTACTGATCATCACAAATTTCTCCACACCATAGCTTACAGCGGCATCCGCCATCACACGAGTACCGAACACGTTTGTTCGAATCGCCTCGCAGGGGTTCTCCTCCATTAAAGGGACATGCTTGTAGGCCGCCGCATGGAACACTACTTGGGGATGCCAGTTGCGGAACACATAATCCACACGGTCCGGGCTACGGACATCGCCGATCACCGGGACAAAGTTTAGTCCCTTGTATTTCTCTTCCAATTCCAGACGGAGATTATGCATCGGGGTCTCAGCGGAGTCGAAGCAAACCAACTTCTTAATCGGGAAATGAGCCAGCTGGCGACAGATCTCGCTACCGATACTGCCGGCGGCTCCCGTGACAAGCACGGTCTTCCCTTCCAACAGATTGCCGATTTCGTCCAGATTAATATGGATCTCCTCACGACCCAACAAATCCTCGATACGGATCTCACGGACCGAACGCTTCGCCTCACCTCCACGTAGCTCCTCCATCTCCGGAACTACCAACGTCTTCAATGAGGCCTGCTCGCAATAACGGATCAAACGGTCACGCTCCTGATGGGCAACCTTTATATTCGGGAAGAGAACGCCATCCAAACTGTTGCGAGGGATCAAGCGATACAGATCCTCCACGTTCTCGATCTGGTAGACCGGTAACTCCGCGATCCGAATGCTTTTCTTGGAATTGCCAAAGGAAAGGAAGCCCATGATACTATAATTCTGCATGAATACCTGACGGTTCGCCGAGGTAGCGATCATCACGCTCTCCTCCTCCGTGCCAAAGACCAGTACCCGCTTGCGTTTCTTGCCTAGTTGCAGGAGGACGCTGTTATAGACATTAATCACGAAGACACGCAACGTAACCAACATCACGATCGTCAACGTACTGTCCATAATTCCACCCAACCAATAGATAGGAGGGCTGAAACGGGCTTTCAACAGCCAAAGCAGCAGGAACATCAAGAGCGACTTGCCGATCGCAGCACCACCAATCCGCCACAAGCCACGCAGCGTGGAATGGCGAATAACCCCATGATATGCTTTGAACAGCAAGAACGAAACGATACTGGCCACAAATGAGGAGAGGCCCACTTTCAGCACATCAGACTCTCCAATACGTATATGCAGAATGGAGAACATTCCTAGTACGCCCAGCAACGATACGGAAAGCGAGACGAAAAGGTCCGCACTAAAAATGATCCAACGGTTGATATACCGCAAATTCACCAGACGGCCTAAGGCCAATCGCCATCTGCCCTTATGAAAATCCATCATTTGTATTTTGTTTGTTTTATATTCAATGCCCTAACTTTTCCCAACGGCGGCGCCTGTGACTCGTGGCGTCCCGAAGCGGCGGGCGTAATACAGCTTTCCGTCCGCAAGATCGTACCATCACCATGGTGGATGATTTGGATCGCATGGGTTGCATTGGGCACGATCTGCACATTGCAACCGTAGATATGGAAGACGAAACGTGCTTGTTCCGCCCGCTCATGGTTTTCTGTCATATCGTAATTTTTTCAGTAAGGTTATCACTTTTCGTTTCCCTTGGAAAACGAGGTATATATGAATTGCCCTATGAAGTATATATCAATTGCCTAACGCAGTATATATCCTCGGGCATATGCAGTATATCTTCTCAAAAACGGCCAGTTGAGCGGTGTCTGAGACGACTGCTCCACGCATCGTTGATACGGGCACGGATGTTGCTGACGCTTTTACCCTTCGTGATTCGGGGGGTGATGGGTAGAAAGAGGCGGATGAAACGCTCTTTGACCATCTCCTCGGGGGTTATTTTCAGCTCGTTCTCTTGCATGACCAGAATGACTTGGGCCAACTCGGTAACCGTCCGGCACTCGACGATCTGCGCAAGATAGCGTTCCAGATCCTCTTCTTTATTTATATAGGCACGAAAACGGATCGTTTCAGGCATGAGACCGGATCTACCGTCCCCCTCTTCTAGGGAGGTCTCCCCGCAATATTCCCCCACATAGAAGTTCTGGATGGCTTCCGTAGCGTTGGGGAGTATCTGGTTATTGCCGCCGTGTATGGTAATCGTTATATCAGACATAAGGTATATATGAATCGTTTGTCAATGAAAAGTAAACAGTTTGTCAACGGTTATCAACGGATTTGATTTCGCTATCCGGGGGTTGTACTTTCGCATTGTCAACAATAAGTTTAATCTTTTAAAAAAAAGAAGTATGATTAATTATTCAACTTACATGTGGAAAAGTCCACTGGATGAGACCGCAAAGGAACAGGCGTACGCCAAGAACCAAGTGACGAAAGTGATGAGTTTCGATGATTTCGTGAAGCACATCTCAGATCACAACGGTGTTTTCACACGCGGCACGGTAAAAGGCGTGGTAAGCGACACCTGCTCATGTCTAGTGGAACAATTGCTGAACGGCTACAAGGTACAATTCGGCGAACTAGGAATCTTTAGTATCTCCATCACCTGCGAGCCGGCCGCTACACTCAAGGACTTCTCCAGCGATAATATCAAGGCGGTGAACATTCTATTCAATCCGGGTATAGACTTCGAGAACCTACGTTCTAAGGCAGAATTCAACCTAGTAACCAGCCGTGCGATCCAAGCCGCCTCGCTGAAGGCGGTAAAAGAGAATAAAGACACGGTGGACTTGGCTGCATTGAAGAAAGGAGACTCAGAATCTCCTGATGAGATCTAAATCCTACCATTGAGAAATACGGCTCTTAAACCATGAAGCTTATTTTATTCATTTATTTAAAGACTACAAGTATGAAAAAAACAAATTGGAAGAGCGTCTTGCTCTACATCATCCGTATTGTCGAACTGGTCATCACCGGTGCTGCCGGTGGAGCCGCTAGCGGTTGGATCGGATGAGAACCATCACGCTGATTATCGTGCATTGCTCTGCCAATAGGCAGGGCAGCACTTTACGGATGATGGACATCGACCGTCTGCATCGCTCTATCGGCTGGAATGGTTGCGGATATCACTTCGTTATCCCGACCGATGGTACGATCGAGATCGGTAGGCCCCTTGAACAAGTGGGCGCTCATTGTAAGAACCACAATCGGTACAGTATCGGGGTTTGCTATATCGGAGGACTCGCCAACGATGGAAAGACTCCCATGGATACCCGAACGGAAGCCCAACGAGAAGCCCTACAGGGTTTGTTTCGTGAATTGCATCAGCGATTCCCCAAAGCCCTAATCGTGGGACATCAAGACTTGGACCCGTCGAAATCCTGTCCCTGTTTTAATGTCGTGAACGAGTTTTCCGATTAGTTTAACGCAGGGAGTCCCTTCACCTCCCTCGTATGCCACGCTTGGTAGGCGGGAGCGGAGAGTTCAGGTACAGTCAATAACTTGTAATCCGCCCCGTTCTGCTTAGCTATATGTTTTCGTTCATACAAACGAAGGGAACGATCCGTTACGGAAACCATGACAACCGGAAAAGGATAAGCGTACAGGCGCATCGGCGTGATCTCACTATCCGGAAAGGCACGACGCAATTGATAAGCGGAACGTTCGAACGCGACCCAATAAGATCCCGTACAATATAAATGGATCGAGGTCTGATTCGCACACTCACGATTCATGATCTCTCTCAAATGCCCTTTCAGCAATAGCATCAAACGGATACCGGAGGGAGTTTCGCTTTCCTTTCTCATGACAGTCTACTATTTAATGTTTTAGCCAAATATCGTAATCGTGTAAACGCTGTATCAACAAGGCCTTGCTTCTCTTAGGCGAAGGGTCATCCCGCCAGGGATCTACCAGCTCATGCGCCATACGGTAATACAGGTTGCTATTCGTGCAGCCGTAAAGCGTGACGAGCAGCAAGGCACGAGAATTCACTGCCTTAACCAATGGAAGCATATTGCGTAGGGTGGAATACAAGCGTTCAAACTCCTCTTCCTGATCCAACAGCTTATAGGCCGGAAGGAGTAATGAGTAAACCTTGCAACGCATCACGTCGGTCTCCACACGAAGGGAAGCATAGCCCTTCAGCACCTCACGAACCAAAAGTTCGTCTTCCTTTCCCAATTTGCCCGAGAGATAATAACGCCCCAACGCCTTGTGCATACCTTCCGATAAACGATCGTTATCCAAATGGGTATAAACATGCTTGCCTTTCGTATTCAACTCGATCAGCTCATACTCGCCTTGCCTTACCTCAAATAGAGGAACCCACATACAGTCAAGGATACGTACCATGACATCCTTATGACCTCCACCCGGTTGCACCACCACCTCAGCCTCCATCCCCATGAAAGAACCCGAGGTGATACGTACACGGTCACCTTTCAGCAAGCGACCGCTATCCGGTACGTACACCGGAAGCTCATTGGAATAAGATTCAGCCATCCAGCGTAAGGTCTCCATCTCATGATCTGACAGGTAAGGAAAATAAGAGTGTTCGCCCACGGATACCCGAGGAAGAAGATTATATAAGGGCATGATACGTTTCAAACGGAAAATCTCATTCTCCGAAGCATGGATAAACACATAGTTGTATAAAAGAGGCTTCCTCGTATTGACCATCTTGCCTCCCACCTTGCGAGCCTCGACATACGAGGGGGCAAAGTACTCGAACAAGGGTTCCCCACAACGTTTACGACGGGAAAGCTCGGCATCTAATCCTTTTGACGAATAGATATTATCACGTCCCCCAACAGCGGTAGGAAGCGTCAGTACGTACCAGCGTACAGCCTCCTGGCTACGGCGATTGCGTATATGCACCATAGCTCTATCAGAGCTATTACTTGTCACGATATTCATTGAGGAAGATAATTCAGAGCCTTATCAAGATATTCTTGTAATACCCTGATAAATAAATACTTATGTGAAAACAAAAAAGGAATTACTGAAAATTTGCATCCCTTCAATACTCATGCTACTTGGCGAGTAGCCAAACTGACTGCTACTTGGCGAGTAGCCTTAACAAGAGGAGTGAAAGGATATTCCTTAGTTGTAGAGACGGAGCGTGTCCCGTTTCATCCCCTTACAATGGTATTTTAGTTACTATCAGGCGGTGGGAGACGGAGCACGCTCCATCTCTACATGATGTTATATGGAATTTACTTCGGATAACGTGATGATTTCGGGAATAACGAGGCCATTTCGTTTCTATTGCCATGTCTATACATCAGAAATAAGAACGAAGATTTAAAGAGAATTAAGGTTGAAACACAAACAAAGCCTAATGTTTGCTTGTGTTATGTTATTTTTTACTACATTTGCGGCATGAAATGAACGCTACTCGCCAAGTAGCGTACTTTTCTTCACCCTACTTTCGGCGCATAATTATACACACTCTCGAAACAAAGTTTGTTTACGGTTGAGAGTTTTTCTAAAGAGAAACTCTTCAAGTATATTTGCGTAGTCTTGATAGATTTATGCCCTAACAGTTCACTGATCATCTCAATCGGTACGTTTTGCTCCTTCAAGGTCGTGGCGAAAGAGTGACGAATCGTGTATGAGGTAACCCGAGTATGAATGCCAATGGATTCCGACAGTATTTTCAATCTGCGGTTAAAACCTCCTAATACGGTATTATATTCCTTGTAGGCATCCTCACCGGTCTTCATTCCCTCTAAAAAAGGAAACAGATAGGGCGAATCCTCGGTTGCATCGGCTGCCAACTCATTCAGCAGCCCTTGTGCCTCCGCTGGGATCTCCACCTGTATAAGGGATCCGCTTTTCTGCCGATAATAAGACAAGATCCCTTCCTTGATATCCTCCTTTCGCAAATGCGCCAAATCTACGAAAGCCATCCCGCAAAACAAAAACATCAGGCAAAAGGCTGATTGGGTCCTCTTCTGTTGCGGATCTGTCACCGGGCTTGTCATCAGCAAGCGTAAGCTTTCCGAAGGCAACGCCTTTTTACGTTTACTCTCAACCCCCGTAAACACATGCTTAAACAAATGAGGAATATAGGCAGCCTCACCCACCTCTACCGCTAAATTATAGATGTGACGAATCCGGCGCATATAAGTAGATACCGTGTTACGAGCACATCCCTTGGCCAACAGCCAAGATTGATAACGCAAAAGTGTATCCCGATTAATATACGCATAAGGAATCTCTTCCCGGCCACAAAAACATTTAAACGACCTCAACGCATCTTGATAACTCTTCGCCGTGGAATAACGCTTTTTCTCACGCAGGCAGGTGATATACGTAAGTACACCCACCACAAAATCATTCTCATTCATACTTTATCTCCTTAAGAATTAATACATAAAAAAATCCTCTATCTCTCGTTTACACAGGAAAGATAGAGGATCTTCATAAAATCCTTAAAGAAATATATTATTTTCCGGCTTTCTCAGCAGCAGCTTTCTTATTGATCTTCTTCTTCTGCAACTCGTAAGCGATCGGAGTAGCGACGAACAAAGTAGAGTATGTACCGATAATGATACCTAATAAGATAGCGAACGTAAAGCTTCGGATCGTGCTACCGCCCAAGATGAAGATACACAATACAACCACCAACGTAGTCAATGATGTATTAAATGTACGACACAAGGTAGAGTTCAACGCATCATTGATCACTTGATAACGATCACGCTTCGGATACAAAGCGATTGTCTCACGGATACGGTCGAATACAACCACGGTATCATTGATAGAGTAACCGATAATCGTCAAGATAGCTGCGATAAACGTCTGGTCTACCTCCATTGAGAACGGAAGAACCTTCCATAACAAGGTATAGAAAGAAATGATACACAATGTAGTCGTAGCAACAGAGGCGAACGCACCCACAGAGAATGACACATCACGGAAACGAAGCAGGATATAAGCGGCCATACAGATCATGGCGAAGATTACCGCTAAGATAGCGCTATTCTTGATATCGTCTGCCATGCTAGGACCCACCTTCTGCGAACTCTGTATGAAAGTAGTCGTGAACTCATCTAATGTAGTTCCTTCCGGAAGTAAGGATTTCACGCCCTCAAACAATTTATTCTCGATCTCTTGATCTACCGTAGGATCGTTATCATTGATCTTATAGTTGGTAGACACACGTACTTGATCAGCTGTACCGATCTGGATAACACTAACAGAACCGTCTAACTGAGCGTCCAGCATATTACGAACATCGTCAGTCTTCACCTCTTGATTGAAACGGATCACGTAATTACGTCCACCCGTGAAATCGATACCATTATTCAAGCCGATCGTCATAAAAGAGATAGCACCTAAAACGATGATTGCCGCCGGAATTAAATAACCGACTTTGCGAGCACCCAAGAAATTGATCTTCGGGTTTGTCAACAAGTCTTTCGTAATAGAAGTCGTGAATGTCACGTTCTTCAATTTATCTTTCGCTAACAATGCCTCATAAACGATACGAGTCAAGAACACGGCTGTAAGGAATGAAGCGAACAAACCGATGATCATCGTCGTAGCGAAACCACGGATAGGACCCGTACCGAAATAGAACAATACGATACCGGTAATGATAGATGTCAAGTTTGAGTCGAAGATAGCGGAGAACGCATTGCTGTAACCGTCGGCGATAGCCTTTCCTAAAGACTTACCGGCACGAAGTTCCTCTTTCGTACGCTCATATATCAATACGTTAGCATCGACTGCCATACCCAGCGTCAACACCATACCGGCAATACCCGGCAAGGTAAGAACGGCTTGGAAAGAAGCAAGGATACCCATCGTGAAGAAGATGTTCAATACCAAAGCACCGTCGGCGATCAATCCCGGAATCAATCCGTAGAATGCGCACATATAAACCATCAACAGCACCAATGCCAAAACGAAAGAAATCACACCGGCATTGATAGCCTCTTGTCCCAAAGACGGACCAACGACGTCTTCTTGAACGATATGTACGGAAGCAGCCATCTTACCCGATTTCAATACGTTCGCTAAGTCCTTCGCCTCTTCCGGTGTAAAGTGACCGGTGATTTGTGAACGACCTCCCGTGATCTCATCGTTTACGTTCGGAGCGGAATAAACCATCTCATCCAAAACGATAGCGATCTGGCGACCGATATTCTCTTTCGTCAAACGAGCCCAAGCCTTAGAGCCTTCGGCATTCATAACCATGTTAACCATCTGCTCTGAACGACCGGCTTGTTGCATAAAGTCAGCGTTAGCATCTGTTACTACGTCACCACCTAAAGCGGGACTTCCGTCACGGTTCGTTACCTTCAAGGCATATAACTCAAAGAACTGCTCTTTATCATCGATCGCCTTTACACCCCATTTTAAAGCCAAGTTACGAGGCAATACCTCTTTCACTTGTTTCATGTTCAGGTATTCGCTGATCTTCTCCATATCTTTTGCTTGAGCGATACCTACCGTCGAACCCGGAGACAACTGACCGTTGTACTGGCTAATCTGCAATAAAGCAAATAATGGATGTTGCTTAGCGAACTCTTCCATGCTTTGATTAGCTTCCGTATCTTTTTTATCTTGACCGAGCTCAGCCAACAAAGAATCGGCCTCACTTACATTCGCATCAGCGGCATCAGCGATTTTCTCAACATTATCGGTAGCAACAGAATCAGCGGAAGCCTCCTTACTTAGGATAGTAGCCAATACATTATCAGCGGCAACCAATTGTTGATAGATTTCCGGCAACTTATAAGTTTCCCAGAATTCCAAGTTAGCGCTACCTTGAAGCAACTTACGAACACGTTCCGGTTCTTTCACACCCGGCAACTCAACCAAGATACGACCCGCTGTCTCCAAACGTTGGATGTTCGGAGAAACCACACCGAAACGGTCGATACGAGTACGCAATACGTTGAATGAGTTATCAATCGCACTCTGCAACTCTTGTTTCAAAACAGAAACAACCTGAGCGTCTGAGCTCTGGGGCGTGATTTTATCTTTTAACTCGAATGTACTGAAAATAGCGGAAAGACGTGCGCCGCTATCCAACTTCTTATACTCCTCAGCGAAAAGGTCGATGAAATCTTTTTGGCTAGTCGCTTGATGCGCATAAGCTAAATCCAACGCCTTGTTGAAATTCTCGTCTTGGTTGTTGTTAGACAACGAACGGATTACATCCGCCACGTTCAACTCAAGGACAACGTTCATACCGCCCTTTAAGTCAAGACCTAAACTAATTTCCATTTCACGGCATTGCTTAAGCGTATAGCCTAACCATACCTTCTGAGTAGATAGTGAGTCTAAATAAGCACTCTCTTTCGCAGGATCTCCACCCGCATACTCAGCGGCTTTACTGTTGTAATGTTGCGTCACGAACGAGAACGACAAATAGAACAAACAGACAAGCGTAAGTAACACCGCGAAGACCTTTACAAATCCTTTGTTTTGCATCTGAATCTTAGGTTTATGTTATTACATTATTTATATTCGTTTTTTCACAGGGTGCAAATATAGACTTTTTTTCTTTGATAAAGAGCAATTAGTATAATTATTTGTCACGCTCATAGTTTATTTCAAACGCAAATGTATATCTTTGGGGCTAAAATAATAAGGAAAATATACCATGAAACAGTTATTATTCGCTCTGTTATTTATCCCCGCCCTGCTATTCGCACAAGAGGATCAACACTATCTGGCAGGGGCCGTTCCGGTTGCAGACGGTAAAGTCGTTTTTACCCGAGAGATTAATGCCCCCTCTTTAAGCAAGGCACAAATCTACCAACAACTATTAAAATGGGGACAAGAAAATTTTAACACAAAGGAAAGTAGAGTAGCTTATCAAAATGAGGCAAAAGGCGAGATCGCCATTATCGGAGAAGAATATATAGTATTCTCCAGCACAGCCTTATCCCTCGATCGGGCGATGATGAAATACCGTATTATCATTGAATGTAAGGAACATGCTTGTACCCTGCAACTTGCGGGCATCCGATATGAATATAACGTGTCTTACCAGAACGAGCCGGAGAAATACCTAGCCGAGGAATGGATCACGGACGAGTATGCCTTGAATAAGAGCAAGACGAAATTGAACCGTATCAGCGGTAAGTTCCGTAAGGCCACGATTGACTTCGCAGACAAGACGTTCGATAGCGCAACCAACACATTAGGCGCACAGTTGCTGACAACCGCACCGGTAGAACCAGTATCCGCTCCGCAACGGGAAACACGAGCTGTGGCACCGATGGAAGGTTTCGTAGCGTTCCAAGCTGACAAAATACCTAGCACGATCCTCCAAATGTTACCGGACAACGCTTTACAAATCAAAGCCGTAAAAGGAAATACGACCGACGCAAACGTTGAATGGAAAGGCATAGGCAATATGTTCGGTAAAACGATCAGTACAATCTCCATATCCAAAGATAGTCCTGCTTATAAAGCGATTGGCAATAACGATGTATATCGATTATCCTTCTCCAAGCCCGGCACATCTGCCGATGCGCCATGGATTATTATCGAGTGCCGTAAACAAGGCGAGACCTCCGAAGGACAGCAAACGATGTTAATCGGCGAGATTACGAATGTATGGATCAAATAACGAAAAAGAGAGTTGCATTTATGAAAAAGATTCTATTATTAATATATATGATGTTCCCTGTGCTAGTCATGGCGCAGGGGCATAAAGGCGAGGTAGACGAATGCGCCCCCATGAAAAACAGGAAGGTATGCTATAGCGATGATGTAGAGATCGAGAATACCTCTAAACTAGAAATATTCAACGCTATTAACGCATGGGCTAAGAAATCTTATGGAAAAGATGTCTTCTTATCCAACGTAAACTCGAACAAGAACAAAGGGACCATCTTCGTAAGCTCTAAGGTTGAATTATTGTTGAATGATACAGACAAGACTATCATTAAATATAAAATGCGTATCACCTGCTTCGACAACCGGTACACGATCGAGGCGAGCGATATCGTATATCAATATGATCCGCTAAACGATAAAAAGTACAAGACCTATAAAGCGGAAGATGTAATCGCCAATAATGGGGATAGCAATACGATAGCGCTGATCAAAGATCCTAAGCTATTCTGTAACGCTACCTTCTTCTTTGTCGAGAACTTGTTCGCCGACGTATTTGACGCTGCGCAGAACGCAGAATCCGAGTGATGAAACCCTTTTATTCAAGTTTCAGATAACACCATAACGGGTAGTGGTCTGAATAAGCGACCTTATCCACGGAACAATTCATAGAGGTCATGTTCGGGGAATGCAGGATATTATCGATACGGAACCAGAAGAAATTTTGATTATAGGTAATGCCCATTCCCCGGCCAGACTCGGCAAAGGCATCCGTCAAATCCCCTTGGATCGTACGGTGCGCATAAGAAATAGGCGTATCATTAAAGTCACCGCATACCAAGACATAATCTCCTTTCGCGTTCTTAATCTCTTTTGATACCGCTTCCGCTTGCTTAGCCCGAATCCGGAAAGCAGGTCCTAGCTTTTGCTCGAACGCTCCTTTCAAATCGTCCAACCCATCCGAGCTAAAGCTCTTTATAAGGGATGAATAACGGGTCCGATCCTCCATCGTCAGTTTAAACGATTCCAAATGGTTATTAATCAAGGTCAACTTCTTTCCCTTGATGTTCACTTCATGTACGGAAGAGCCGTTATAATCCGAATCGTATTTCACCATCCGGGAATTCGACAGCGGATATTTGGAGAACACAGCGATGCCGAAACTCTGGAATTTCGTGGAGCTTTGATAAAATACAGAACGATAAGGATACATGCTCAACGCATCATAGATCTTAGAGGCAGTAAGGCTCTTCTCTGATTTAGCCGTGGCATATTCCTGCAAACAAACAATATCCGCGTCCGAGTTAGCGATATATTGGATAATCTTGTTCGGAGCTATCTTCGTATGATTCTTGTACCCAAAAGCCATCACATTATAAGTCAGCACCTTCAGTACCTCTTCCCGAGGGACATCCTTATGCGAGTGAAACGGAAAATAGCGTTTCACGGGACCCCAACATAACAAGAAGGAGAATATGCCGATCAATAAGAACTTCCATTCCCATAAGAACAGCCAATAGATAATAAAGCAAAGATTGACTACACATAAGACTGGAAAGGCTAATCCCAGATAAGATAACGTCATACTCGTCTCAGGAGACACCCGATCCGAGTAAGCCGAGACTATCAACAACACGACAGCCACCACATTCGCTACGACAAATAAGAATTGAAGAAAAATCCGTAGAGTTTTCATAAGTATCTGTTATTTCTTACTGGCGTCGAAAAGTCGCTTTTTCTCTTCAGCGGAAAGGCTCTCATAACCGGAACGTTTCAATTTATCCAGTATAGTATCTAGATCCACCGACTCCTGATGTTTGCGTGCGTTATACTCATAATCCGTTTCGTTACGTTTATAAGTCACACGCATCTTCGGTTTCCGTTTGCCCAAATTCACGAACCAGTCGATCAACCGATTCATTGGAGCGGTCAAGTCCTTTCCATTACGAATACGGGAAGCGAACCACATACCAAACAAAGCCCCGCCGATATGGGCGATATGTCCTCCCGCATTATCAGAAGTCATCGCCAACAAATCGATCACCAGCGTAAAGATAGCCAAATAAATTAATTTGATCCTTCCGATCAAGAATAAATTAATCTCCAAATCCTTCCGGTAAAACGACACGGCGAAAACGATCGCCATAACAGATGCCGAAGCCCCCATCAAATAGCTAAAAGAAGCCACGTTCTGGAAATAAGGGAAAATATTATAAGCAAGGACAAACAATATCGCACCCGCAAGACCTCCCAATATATACAAGCCTCCCAACTGCCGCTCATTGAAGAAATTCAAGAACAATCCCCCGAACCAATACAACCAAAGCATATTGAACAAGATATGCAAGAAGTCAAAATGAGTGAACATATAAGTAAACAACGTCCACGGACGGAAGAGCAAGTTCCGGAGAAGCCGGTAACTGCAAATACTGCAAAAAAGGTACCCCTTGCACATTAAAGAGCATAAACAATACGCTGGCCAAACGTATCAAGATAAACAAGCCTACATTTATATATATCAGTTTCGACAGGATATTACCCGACTGAAACATACGCTTCAAATTAGTAAAAATACCGTCCATTGTCTGCATCTTTCTTTTTCCAATAACGAATTAGGAAATAACCGAATAACATACCCCCCAAATGAGCGAAATGCGCTACCGTATCGCCACCAAAACTAGCCATACCCATAAATAGTTCGGCAAGACCATAAAATATTACGAAATATTTGGCTTTAATCGGGATCGGTATGAACATCAAGTACAAAGGAACATTCGGGAAGATCATCGCGAATGCCAACAAGATTCCGAATACGGCACCCGAAGCGCCAATGGTCACGAAATAATTCAAGAACTCGCTTTTGCTGATAATCTGGGCTCCATTCAAGTTTATCATGTCTTGGCTAGCGAAGATCACATCCCGCAAATTAAAGAACCATACCACCTCTTGTACCAAACCGGCGCCTATACCCGTCACGAAGTAAAAAATCAAGAAACGTTTGGGGCCCCATACGTTCTCCAATACCCGGCCGAACATATAAACGGCGAACATATTAAAAAACACATGCGCGAACGAATGGGTATCGTGCATGAACATATAAGAAACGATCTGATAAGCCTTGAAGTCGGTAGCACCCGGGAAGTGAAGCCCTAATAAATCCACCAAATCGATGCCGACTTTCGGCAGTGCAAGGCTGGCTACCCAAAATAGCAAGTTTATAATGATAAGATTTTTCGTTACCGGCGGGATACTATTCAAGAACCCCGAATTTGTCTGATTCATCATATACTACGTTAATTTAGCGGCAAAGGTAAATATATTTTAGCCGTTTTTGCCCATAATAATACTAAAACATATGTAAATCGGTAAAAAAAGTAGGTTTTTCTTTTGTGATATTTCAAAATAAAACTACATTTGGAGCCGTCTATCGGTTATCATAGTTTTGTTTAATATATTAACAGTCAAACCATCATGAACAAATCAGAATTTATTAGTGCAGTCGCTGAAAAATCAGGTCTCAGCAAAGTGGATGCTAAAAAGGCAGTAGAAGCTTTTGTTGACACAGTTTCTAACGAATTAAAAGAAGGCGGTAAAGTCGCTCTACTTGGCTTCGGTTCATTCTCTGTGTCAGAGAAGGCCGCTCGTAAAGGTGTTAACCCGAAAACTAAAGAAACCATTGAAATCGCAGCTCGCAAGGCCGTGAAGTTCAAGGCTGGTGCTGAATTGAACGAGCTAATCAAATAAGAAACACCATTATTCTCTATAGAAGAAGGATACGATGCAAATTGTATCCTTTTTTTGTGTACCTTCGCGTGCAAATAAAATCCGAATTATAGTTAGACGAATATGGTTATCGAACAACAGATTACCGGGGCTATCATAGCCGGCATCAAAGAGCTGTACGGAGCGGATGTCACCGCTAGCCAAGTGCAGTTACAAAAAACGAAAAAAGAATTCAAGGGGCACTTGACCCTAGTCGTATTCCCATTCCTTCGCATGTCGAAGAAATCTCCGGAGCAGACCGCTCAGGAAATCGGTGAGTACTTGTTGAGAAACGAGCCAGCGGTAGCTGAATTCAATGTAATCAAAGGATTCCTTAACCTGACGGTCGCTTGCTCTTGCTGGATCGATTTACTAAACTCGATCAATAAGCAGCCCGCTTACGGTATCATTCCGGTTACCGAGCAGTCGCCTTTGGTTATGATCGAATATTCTTCTCCCAATACAAATAAACCGCTTCACTTGGGCCATGTCCGCAATAACTTATTAGGATACAGCTTATCGAAGATCATGAAAGCGAACGGTAACCAGATCGTAAAGACGAATATCGTAAACGATCGTGGTATCCATATCTGTAAATCCATGTTGGCTTGGCAGAAATGGGGAAATGGAGCTACCCCAGAGTCTACCGGAAAGAAGGGTGACCATCTGATCGGTGACTTTTACGTATTATTCAGCAACAAATTAAAAGAGGAGACCCATGCGTTAGAAGCGAAAGGCCTTACCAAGGAAGAAGCCGAGGCTCAATCCACCTTGATGGCGGAAGCCCGTGAGATGCTTCGTAAATGGGAAGCCGGAGACAAAGAGGTGCGTGCGCTTTGGGAAATGATGAATAATTGGGTATACGCCGGGTTCAACGAGACTTATAAGATGATGGGCGTAGATTTCGATAAGATTTATTATGAGTCTCAAACGTATCTGGAAGGAAAAGGTAAGGTGATGGAAGGCCTAGAGAAAGGGATTTTCTATCGCCGTGAAGACGGCTCCGTATGGGCTGATTTGACGAAAGACGGGCTGGATGAGAAATTATTGCTTCGTGCGGATGGAACTTCCGTCTATATGACGCAGGATATCGGTACCGCCAAGCTGCGCTTCGATGATTACCCGATCAATAAGATGATCTATGTGGTAGGGAACGAGCAGAATTATCACTTCCAAGTATTATCGATCTTATTGGATAAGTTAGGCTTCGAGTTCGGCAAAGGATTGGTCCACTTCTCCTACGGAATGGTAGAGCTACCGGAAGGTAAGATGAAGAGCCGTGAGGGAACGGTCGTAGATGCCGATGATTTGATGGCCGAGATGATCAGTACCGCACGTGAGATTTCCCAAGAATTAGGGAAATTGGACGAGATGACTCCGGAAGAGGCTGAGAATATCGCCCGAATCGTAGGTCTTGGCTCCTTGAAATATTTCATATTAAAGGTAGACCCTCGCAAGAATATGACGTTCAACCCGAAAGAGTCTATCGACTTCAATGGGAATACGGGACCATTCATCCAATATACCTACGCCCGTATCCGTTCCGTATTGCGCAAAGCGGCGGAACAGGGCATCGTATTACCGGAGCAATTACCGCTTACTTTCGCCATTTCCGAGAAAGAAGAGAACCTGATCCAAATGATCGCCGATTATGCGGAGATCGTGAAAGAGGCAGGTAAGCTATACAGCCCGGCCTGTGTCGCCAACTATATTTATGATCTGGTAAAGGAATACAATCAATTCTATCACGATTTCTCCATCCTTCGCGAAGAGAATCCGGAATTGAAGAACTTCCGTTTAGTCTTATCCGCCAATGTAGCTAAGATCGTGAAATCCGGTATGGATTTATTAGGCATCGAGGTTCCGGAAAGAATGTAACGATAGAAGATGAACATAAACGAGAAAACAAGAAAGGCTCTCCTTCGATTTCAACAAAATGAAATCACGGAGAGCCTTCTCTATACGCAACTCGCCGCTATCGAGAAAGATCCAAGCAACAAGGAAGTATTACTACAGATAGCGAATGACGAGAAAGGACATTATACGATCCTGAAAAAGTATACGGGGCAAGAGATCTCCCCGAATAAATTACGTGTCACTAAATACTACTGGTTGGCACGTATCTTGGGGATTACTTTCGCCATTAAGCTAATGGAAGGTAGCGAGGAAAGCGCCAAGAATGATTACGCCTCTTATGATGAGTATCCGGATTTGCAACAAATCGCACGTGACGAGGATGAGCATGAGCAGAGGTTGATCGCCTTGATCAATGAGGAACGGTTGGAATATATGGGTTCTGTCGTACTGGGGCTAAATGACGCTTTGGTAGAATTTACAGGTGCTTTAGCTGGCTTTACCCTTGCCTTGAGCGACTCTAGATTAATAGCGTTGACCGGAAGCATCACTGGAATAGCCGCCGCATTATCCATGGCTTCCTCCGAATATCTATCTACCAAGTCCGAGAATGGAAATGAAAACGGGAAACATCCTGTTAAGGCATCGATCTATACGGGAATAGCTTATATCTTTACGGTAGTCGCCTTGGTCGCTCCATTTATCTTTATATCGAACGTATTAATGGCTTTAGGGCTTATGCTCATCATAGCGTTGAGTATCATCGCCCTTTTCAACTATTATTATTCCATAGCGAGAAGCGAGAGTTTCCGGAAGCGTTTTACTGAGATGGCAGTACTTAGTTTTAGCGTGGCCGCATTAAGCTTCTTGATCGGATATGCGTTAAAAGAATTTACGGGCATCGATGTCTAAAAAAATCATAGTTATGTTTTGAAAAATTCATAGTTATGAGTTTAGTAAATCATAACTATGAATTTTTAGAGCCTATAATCAAGCCTTTTTCCGTGTCGTACGTTTCTTCGTCGCAGCAGGTTTTTCTCCCGCCTCGGCGATTATCTTCTGGCATTCCTCCAAGGTCAAGTTCTCCGGTTTCTCTATCGTCTTAGGAATTCTGTAATTCTTTTTCTTATAAGAGATATAAGGGCCGAAGCGACCATTCAAGATCTCCATTTCCGGATCCTCATCGAACTTCTTGATAAATCGTTGCTCATCTTTTTGTTTTTTTGCCTCGATCAACTCGATAGCTTCCTCGGCTGTTATCGACAAAGGATTCAAGCCCTTCGGTATGGATACGAACTTTCCGTCATGACGGATAAACGGGCCAAAACGTCCGACAGCGGCAACCATGACCTTACCTTCATATTCACCGATCGTACGGGGTAGATCAAACAATTTCAAGGCTTCTTCCAAAGTAATCGTCTCGATAGATTGCCCCTTCATCAAGGTTGCGAACTGAGGTTTAGGAGCCTCTTTATCCTCTGGGTGCGCCTGCCCGATCTGTACGACTGGGCCATAACGACCGATCTTCACGAAAACAGGTTTGCCGCTCTTCGGATCGATACCCAATTCACGCTCACCCACTTTATGCTCCGTACGGACAGAGGCTGCCTCTTCCACGATCGGATGGAATAGTTTATAGAATTTATCGATCGCGTCCGTCCATACCATCTCGCCTTCCGCTACGGCATCGAATTCCTTCTCTACGCTCGCCGTGAAGTTATAATCCATAACGCCCGGGAAATACTCCATCAAGAAATCATTCACGACCGTACCGATATCGGTTGGCATCAACTTATTCCGGTCCGCTCCTACGATCTCCGTCTTTTGGACTTCCTTGATCGTATGCTGAGCCAAGGTTATGATATTATAAGTACGCTCCGTTCCTTCCTTATCCCCTTTCACGACATACTCTCGATTCTGAATCGTCTGGATCGTAGGCGCATAGGTAGAAGGACGACCGATTCCCAATTCCTCCAAACGGCGAACCAAACTTGCTTCCGTATAGCGGGGAGGACGTTGCGTGAAACGTTCGGTAGCGACGATATCCTTCATACTCAATACCTCGTTCAAGGTAACCGGAGGAAGAAGGCCGTTTTCCTGTTCCTTCTCATTCTCGTCATCAAAACTCTCGCGGTACACCTGAAGGAAACCGTCAAAAGTAATGACCTCACCGGTAGCCACGAACTTCTCTTTCTTGCCGCCGATGCCTACGGAGATCGTCGTACGCTCCAACTCGGCGTCCGCCATCTGGCAAGCGATCGTACGTTTGCGGATCAATTCGTATAATCTCTTTTCCTGAGCGGTCCCGCTTATCTCATCATTGCTGATATAGGTCGGACGAATCGCCTCGTGCGCTTCTTGCGCTCCCTTGCTCTTGGTATGATATTGACGGAATTTATAATATTTCTCACCGTAGGTATCCAAGATAGCTTCTTTTGCCGTCCCCAAAGCCAAATCACTTAAGTTCACGGAGTCAGTACGCATATACGTGATCAATCCGGACTCATACAGGCGTTGGGCGATCATCATGGTCTGCGAGACCGAATAACCCAACTTACGGGCGGCCTCCTGCTGCAAGGTAGATGTCGTAAAAGGAGGGGCTGGTGTTTTACGCACCGGCTTTTTCGAGATATCATCGATCGTGAAAGAAGCGTCCTTGCAAGATTCAAGGAATGCCTCCACCTCTTCCTTATCTTTCAAACGACGGTTCAGCTCCGCCTTGAGGATTGTCGTACCATCCGGCAAGATAAAGCTAGCGATCACACGGTAGGCGGCCTCCGAGACAAACTCGTTGATCTCTCGCTCCCGCTCTACGATCAGACGTACGGCAACCGATTGCACGCGCCCCGCGGATAAAGCCGGCTTCACCTTACGCCAAAGAATGGGGGATAGCTCGAAACCCACGATACGGTCTAAGATACGACGGGCTTGCTGCGCGTTCACCAAATCGATATTGATATCTCTCGGCGTCTCAATCGCATGTAATATAGCGTTCTTGGTAATTTCATGAAAAACGATACGTTTCGTATTCTCAGGTTTCAATCCTAATACCTCATATAAATGCCAAGAGATGGCCTCTCCCTCCCGGTCCTCATCGGAAGCCAACCAAACCTGCTCGGCTTTCTTGGCTTCGTTCTTCAATTCGGTCACGAGTTTCTTCTTATCAGAGGGAATCACGTATTCCGGGGCATAATTGTGTTCGAGGTCTATACTGAAATCTTTCGTTTTCAAGTCGCGGATATGACCATAGCTAGACATAACCTTATAGTCCTTTCCGAGGAACTTCTCGATGGTTTTTGCCTTGGCGGGTGACTCCACTATTACCAAATTCTTTTGCATATCTATTTTTTGCTGGTTAGAAATCGGGTGCAAACTTACACAAATAATTAACGTACGCAGTATATCGGTCACTAAAAAAGCGTTTTTTCCTATACATTATATATATAGTCATGCGTTTCTATTTACCTTCGCGGGACAAAATCAAAAAGCTATTCAAAAATATGGAAGAGATAAAGCGACTTATTTCAGAGAATAAACTAGAAGAAGCGATCCGGCTCTTGGACGCTTACCTCACGGAGCAACCGAGATCCGACGAGGCTTGGTTTCTCCTCGGAAAAGCTCATTATAAACTAGGCAACGTACGCCTAGCCCTCAACAGCTACCTGCAAGCGATAGAGATCAATCCGGAAAGCCCGGCACAAGCGGCCTACGATATGGCGATCAAGGTGCTGGATTTTTATAATAAGGATATGTACAACCATTAAGAAGACAGAGCACCCGCACCCAAATAAATTCTAGAAGTACAAGTAACTCGACTTTATGCATTTATGAAGTTAGTTGTTATTGATATAGCGTTTATTCGTATAATGCTCATTTACAACCTATAACGTAAGCTCGTCATAATAGGCATCGTTAAAGGCTTACAATGGGCATTATAAAGTGCTTATAATGGGCATTCTTAGCACCTAACATTGCCCATCGTAATTTGTAGAGACGGGGCGTGCCCCGTCTCTACAAGTTATACAATGAATTTATGTTTCTTTAGATTTCAATCTTCCATGAGAGTAATCGTATAGTCATGCAGACAGAAGAATTCCTCTGTCAACATAGTAGGTGGAATCTTTCCCTCTTCCAAGGAATAGCCCACTCCACTGAAACGAACATTCAGCCCCTCCTGCTGATAAGCCATCGGCATATCCTCCACATAGTAATTACCCACGAAATCGATTGGTTTGGAACAAACTATGGCCCATAGATTCACCCGATCGTCCCAACGAATACGACCAAACTCATCAACTAGATCCGTCCTTCGCCCATGCTCATGCTTATCCTCATGCTCATCATCACCGCAAGCGGTAAAGCCTAGCATGGTAATAGTACACAGGCAAAATGATAAAAATACAGAAAATGCTTTTTTCATATAAGTAAACTTTAAGAAATTACCTTTATCCAGATGATTATCCTTTATAAGTCAGCGCCAACATCGTAATATCATCGCTCTGCGTAGCGCCGTTCACGAAAGATTGGACGGATTCGGATATACCTTCGATCATGGATTTGGGGGATTGGTTCTTTACGGAGCTACAAGCCTCTACCAAACGGATATCTCCATATTGCTCATTCCGCAGGTTCATCGCCTCACTGATTCCATCCGTATAGAGGAACAAGCTGTCTCCCGCTTCCAGTTTCAAGGATTGTTCTTTATAAGCTAATCCCGGCACGACTCCCAAGGCCATCCCACCAGTCATCGGCAAAAGAGATACCTTATCGTTCTTACGAATCCAAACCGGACGATTATGCCCCCCATTGCAATAAACCACGTCGCCCGTATGGATATTCAAGATTGCGTAAAAAGTAGTAACAAACATCCCATTGACACTCTCACGGCACAATAGATCATTCGATTCCTTCATGCAGACCGCCGGGGAAAGCTGCCTAAGCGCCGTAGCACGGATCACCGTACGGCTGATCGCCATGAAAATAGCGGCGGGAATCCCCTTATCCGACACGTCAGCGATCGTAAAACCCAGATGATTATCGTCCACCAAGAAGAAATCATAGAAATCACCCCCCACGGCCTTCGCTGCGCTCATGGTCGCGTAGAGATCGAATTGCTTATATTGCGGGAACGGAGGGAACTGCTTCGGCAAGATCGATTGCTGTATCTCACGTGCCACGTTCAAGTCGTATTGTATCTCCTCTAGCTGATGATGTTCCTTTTGGGCCTCCTTGATAAAAGAAATCTGCTCGACCGCCTTCTCGATCGTACGTTCCAGATCCTCCATATCGATCGGCTTGGTAGCGAAGTCGAAAGCACCATGGTTCATGGCGGTACGAATATTCTCCATATCCCCATAAGCCGATACGATGATACATTTCAAGGCCGGGTTACGCATCTCGTTAATCTTCGTCAGCAATGTCAAGCCATCCATCTCCGGCATATTGATATCGCTCAATATGATATCAAAGTCCGGATGGTCCAACATCATCCTCAACGCCTCCAAACCATTATGGGCAAAGGAGAACTCATACTCTCCCTTACGGATCTTCCGACGGAAATATTGGGTTAGCAACGCTTCCAGATCCTGTTCGTCGTCTACGCTTAATATCTTGATCGCCATAATTCTTCTGTTTATTTCGTTAATGGAATAAGGAATATGAAACGGGTAAACTCACCCTCTTTCGATTCCACCTCTATCTTCCCGTCATGCTTCTCCTCTATAATGGATCGAGTGATAGATAGCCCCAAGCCAGTTCCCTCTCCCACCGGTTTCGTGGTGAAAAACGCGGAGAATATCTGCTCCCGGATATCCTCCGGCATACCGATACCATTATCCTCGATACTTAATCTTAAAGAATCTCCCTCCTTCCGTAGATCCACGGATATAACCGGCTCATACCCGATCGGCGAGAGCTTGGATTTACTATAGACCGCATAGCAAGCGTTATTCATGACATTCAATACCGCACGGCTCAAATCCTGCGGGATCACTTTCAGCATCGGAAGCCCCTCCTCGTAATGCTCCCGGATCGCAATATTGAAACCTTTATAGTTCGCTCGCATCGAATGATAAGCCAGCCAAACATATTCCTTCACCAGATTCTTGATATCCGTAGGGATGTACTCGTCATCCTTCCCTCTGGAATAAAGCAAGATACCCCGGATGATACTTGTCGCCCGGTTTCCATGTTCCTCGATCTTCTTCAAGTTACCATGCAAATCGTTAACGATCTCGCTAAACTCCTCATGCAAGGCGGTCAGCTTCTCCCAAGATTCCGGAGGCAAGACATCTTTCTCTTCTTCTAATATATCTTCCAAGTCATCCACTAACTTAGAGGACAGCTTACTGAAATTGATGACAAAGTTGAGCGGATTCTGGATCTCATGTGCGATCCCGGCACTCAACATACCTAAAGAAGATAATTTCTCTAAGTTCTTCACTTGCAAACGTAGCCGTTCTATTTCCTTACTCTGGTCTTCCATATCTATTCCTCCTCTTTAGGCGGTGTAATTGTTTTCGGTTGATATACAGGGATCGTAATTAGAAACTGGGTATATTCTCCTTTCTTACTCTCCACCTCGATGGTTCCCCGATGGTTTTGCACGATCTCACGGCATAGGTAAAGCCCTACGCCAGCCGCTTCCCCCGTTGTCTTTGTCGTGAAGAAAGGAGCGAATATCTTATCTTTTATATTCTCGTCAATACCGGACCCGTTATCCCGGATCGTTATTTCCAGCATATCCTTATTGACCTTCAATCCAAGGAATATCTCCGGACTAAAAGTCACGGTCTCCGATTTCTTCAACAGGGCATACATGGAATTTTTCAATATCCCGGCCAGAACCTTACTGAACTGCTCCACGTTTACCTCCATCATCAAAGACAGCGTCAAATTATCGAAAATAATCCGGATATTCTTCTCTTGAATATCCTGCTCATACGTTTTCTTCAATTTATCCAAGGCGATCCGGCATAATCCGTTTATGTTGGTAAGCGTAAGATTACCTCTTCGGTCTTTCAGCAATTCCTCCATCGCCTTAACGATACGGACCGTATTGAAACCATGCTCGGAGATCTTCTCCAAATTACTGGTCATCATATTCAACAAATCAACCGAGTCGTCATACACATCCGGTTTCAGATGCTCTTTCTGACTATCCAGATTTTCCCGGAGATCCTTGGCCAGCCCCGATGTCAAATTCGCAAAGTTATTGATATAATTCAGAGGGTTCAAAATGCGGTCCACCAAACCTTGAGTCAATTGTCCTACGGTAGCCATCCGTTCCTTACGGACCAGCTCGTCCTGCGCCTCACCCAAGGCTTTCAAAGCGGCCGCCAATTTCTCGGATTCCTCTTGGATCGCGTCTTTCTCCGAACGGATCTCCTGCGTACGCTCCTCTACCTCTTTTACCAAATACTCTTTTTGTTTGAGTTTCCGCTTGAAAACCAACTTAGAGATCTGGCAAAACAGAATCAAGAAAAGCAATCCGATCCATTCTTGATGACCGAACTTCACAGATACACAAATACCGACCAAGCTACCCAGCGTAACCCGCTCGCAAAGTTTAATCCGCCTTTTTAACCGATCGATCTCGGTATGTAAATCCTGTATCATGATGAACCTCCTTTCCTAACTATAAATAGGCAACGTAATCGTAACTTCCGTATATTTATCTTTCTCCGACTCGATAGCGATCGTACCCTTATGGTTCAACACGACCTCCCGACTCAAGTAAAGACCTGTTCCTGCCGCTTCCGCGGTCGGTTTGGTGGTAAAGAACGGAGAAAAGACTTTCGTCTTTATCGTTTCTTCTATACCGACGCCATTATCACGGATAACCACTTGCAACTTATCCGCTTGAATACGCAATACCAACGAGACAGAAGGCTGATATCCCGGTTCCCCGAGCTTTTTCAAGACCGCATATATACTATTATCCAATATCTGCAACAAGGCTTTTCCCATCTGATCGATATTCACCTCGATTGTCAACGGTACGGAAAGCCCGGAGAATGATAGATCTACTTGATTCTTCTCGATCTCCTTCGCATAATTCTTTCGCAAGATATCCAGATTGACCTTACATAAATCATTAATATCCACGCAGGTTCGATTCGCCGAATGATCTTTCAGCAATTCTTCCATCGCTTTTACGATCCGCACCGTGTTATCACCATGCTTGGCTATCTTATCCAGATTGCCAGTCAAAAGAACCAGCAGTTCTTGCGTATCATTATAATTATCGTGTTTACCGGTCTCTTCGTCCTCATCGATATTCTGCTTGATATCTTTCGCTAATGCAGCAGACAAATGAGCGAAGTTATTGATATAATTCAAGGGATTCAAGATACGGTCTACCAGACCTTTCGTTAATTGGCCGATCGATGCCAGACGTTCCTTACGAACCAACTCGTCTTGAGCGTCCGCCAAGGCAGAAAGGGCACGGGATAGTTTCTCCGACTCCGCTTGCATCGCATCCCGCTGGAAACGCAATTCCATCGTCCGCTGTTCAACGAGATTAGAGACGAACTGTCTTTTTCGCAGACGGAATTGCGTATAATACTTTAACAGGAATAGAAGGACTACGGCTCCCACCAAATAATAAACCAGTTCTTCCTTCTTCTGGTAAACCGCCAAGGCGATCCACGCCGTCCCGATCACGGTCAGCGTCTCGATCACCCGCATCCTCCAGCGAAGGCTTTCCAGTTGTTTGATATTTATGTCGCCCATCCTTCCTGTCCTCCGGATATCAGAAATTGATATTCACGCCCAACATCGCATTAAAACTCTGCATCGGATAACCGTAATACAGTTCGTACTTCTGGCAAAGAATATTGGTCAACTTGGCATAAACACCAAAGATATCGTTGAAGGTATAGGTACCTGTTAGGTTTAGCTCGTTGATGTTATCCATCTTAAACTCATTCATTTTATCGTACGTCATACCAGTGTTCCCATTGACACCCCAAGTCCGTACATTCGCATAACGTCCGGTAGCCAAATAATAATCCAAAGCGATAGATAATTTCTCAATCGGGCGGACGGTCAGGTTCGCATTCAGTTCCATTTCCGGCTTCCCCCACGCATGAGGCAACTCGCCTTCATCCGTTTCCGCTTTCCAATTATTATATACACCTTTCAAAGCAATATCGAACCATTGTTGATAACTATACTTCAAGTTGGCTCCCACGAAAAGTTGCTTCGTGTCGATACCCGGCTCCGCAACACTGAAACTGCCGAAATAATTCGCTGACCAAACATCAGACTGAGTAAACAGCACATCATCGCTCGTTATCTTATATCCGGCGAACACATCAAACCAAAAGCCCGGTGCCACGCCGCTCCGGATACCCAAGACAGCGTCCAGCCAATTGCGCGAGGGCAATAGTTCTGCCATCGGGTAGAGGTAGCGGTTCACACGCGACATCTCGTACATGCTGTTGGAGTACATCTTGCCGCCAGCGTTCACGTATAGCTCCGTCTTGTCGGCCACCTCCACATCGGCGGCTACATTCGGAGAGGCCATGAATTTTGTCTCGTCGCCCGTAGCCAGCATCACGTTCGCACCCAGCTTTAAATTCCAATTATCACCCTCTACCTTATAATAAGGCGACAACATCGCCTCGACATGGTTCTTGAACTCATATTCATAACCTCCTACCTCCGGCAAACTGTAATTGAAATATTCGACCAAACCGCCCAAGCCTACTCGCATATTCCCATTGAAACCAGCGTTCAGATCAAACTTTGCCTCTAGAGTATGCTCCGTAGGGCCGTCCATCACCCTACTTAATCCATATTTATGCGAGAAATTAGTATAACCTAAGTCCAACAAATAGCCAACCTCAGCCTCCTCCTTCGACTCGAAACCTATCGTAGCAGCGATCGTCTGGTTCACTTGGTTGGTTTCGCGATCTCTCTGTAACAAATCCTCCGAAGGGGCATAACTGGATGTAGGATCAGACAATGCCGCCCCATAATAATTGAATGCGGAGTAGCCGTACTTCGCTCCGATACTGAATATCGTCTTCTCGAAAGCGTGCTTGTAGTTGATGCCTCCCAAGTTGTCATTGATTTTCGCCTTGACATCATAATCCTTTGGCTTTCCGTTCGTGGAGCGATGCGAATACCATAGATTCAGCTGATCCTTCTCAGTACTCAGGATATGATAGCCCAAGTCTCCGTTGATATTCATGCGCGTACCCATACCAAAGTTAAAATATCCCCGACGCTTGTTGTAATCCATCTGCGTCATGATATTTCCGGAAGGCAACAAACTAATCTCTTTCTGCGGATCGGCGGCGATCGTATAATTCGAGTAATCGATCGGGATCTTACGAACCTCCGGCTCTTTCACCACGGGAAGCGTATTTACCTTGCTAGCGTCCTGCACGGAAGGATCATACTCCCGTTCAAGCGTCATCTCTCGGTTCAGGTTCTTTTCTTTCGTAACATCCTCTTGCGCACTCGCAGCAGCAGCCGAACCCAGCAAAGCTACCACACACAACGCCTTTACATTATATATAGTCTTCATCGCTTTCTTTTATTTCTTTAGTTTACCCAATCTGTCTTCGATCATCGCGGCGATCTCATCATCGCCCTTGTAGTTGTTTTGCAAACTGGTCAGATATTGACGAGCTTGGAAATCATCACCTTGGCGGATATAAATATCAGCCAACAAGATAAAGCCCCGTGCCAACCAATATTGGTGAGGCGTACCGTTCTCGATGAAGTTCATCAAGACAGTCTCGGCATTCTTATCATCCTTATTATCATAATACAATTGAGCCAATAGATATTTAGCCTCCGCCCCGTGTATCGTACGGGTATCCTTGCTGATCTCCTTCAAGTCGGCCAACGCCTTGTTCTCCTGCTTCAAGCTGATATAAGCCTTCGCACGGACATAACGGGCCTCGGACATAATCTCGGGAGATAGCTTCGGTTCCTTCAGCAAATCGTTGGCGGCAAGCAAAGCCTCTTGCGGCTGACCGGTCAACTCGGCGCAACGCATCAAGCCCAATTTAGCGGCCTCCTTATTCTCCGGATTCTCCGCTACCGCCTGTAGATGCTTGAAACTTTCCATAGCGGCGGCGTAATCCTTATCCAGATACTCGATCTCAGCCTTACGAGCCCAAGACTCTTCCCTGAATTTCGTATCACCGCTCTCCAATACCAACGAGAACAGACGTTTCGCCTCCTCCAGATCTTTCTTGGCAAAAGCGATACTTGCCAAATAGAAATTAGCGTTCGAGCTAAACGCTCCCTGCGGGAAGGTTTGCAAATAATTCGTCAAGCTACGACGAGCGCCCTCATTATCGCCTCGCATAAATAACTTCTCGGCCGCCAGATAGGTCAAGGAGTCTTGCTCACTCACCTCGAAACGAACATTTCCACCTAACGAATTCGCATAGGCGGCAAACGAATTGATATCGTTCAGCTCGATATATACGGACTTCAAATCTTGCAAGGCCACTTTCGCCTCCTCGCTACCCGGATAATTGCTAATCACGCTCTTATAAGCGTCGGCCGCTTTCTCCGGCTGATTGTCGTTGAAGTAAATCAAACCAAGCTGTACGCCGGCCTTACGAGCCAGACTGCTTTGCGGGAAATCACGCATCAATTGCTCAAAGCTTGCCGCAGCCGCTTGATTATTATCCAATAACACGTAAGAACGTCCTTTCTCAAACAAGGCATCATCCACATATTGTGATTCCGGGAACTCACGGATCAAGCGATCCATCACGCTGATCTTTCCCTTATAATCTTTCTGCAATCCCAGCAAGAAGCCCTTCTGATACACCGAATAATCTCCGGCGGACGGTTGCAATTGCGCCGCACGGGTATAATTCTCTTCCGCCATAGCGAACTGACGGTTGTGGAATAAACAATCGCCGATACGATTATAAGCGTCCGCATAAGCCGGAGTCTGCTGATTGCTTTCCAAATTCACGTATTGACGGAAACGGTTCAACGCCTCGCCATACTCTTTCAATTTGAAGTAGCTGTAACCTAAGTTATAATGTGCCAAGGCATACATATCCGTATTACGTTGGCGGGTATTATTCAAATAGGTACGATAATCGGAAATCGCCTTGTTATACTCACCTTGGCGATAATAAGATTCCCCACGCCAGAAATAAGCGTCGTTACGAGATTCCAGATTATAAGCGCCCAACGAGATCGCACGGCTGAAAAGATCGACCGCCTTATCCAATTCCATATTCGTGAACGCCTGCGTTCCCAACTGGAATAAGATATCTTGCTTCGCCTCCAAGATCTTCGTGCTCGGATGCTTGATCTTATCGATAGAGTTCAGAGCCGCTTGATAGTTCTTGGTAGTCAAATAAACCTCCACCAGATAATCGTTTACCTTATCGGCATATTTGGAATTCGGAAAATCATTCAAGAAATCCTCGAAGATTGTCACCGACTCGCCAAAGCCCGTGAAAGCGGTCTCGTGGATCAATAAAGCGTAATTATACATAGCCGCCTCTTTCACTTGCTTATCGAAAGAAGAAGTCGCGGCAGCCTCGAAGGCCATACGGGCGTTATTCTTATCTTTTAATTTCAGATAACTTTGCCCCAGATACAGATAAGCGTTCTGCGAAAGGGCATCGTTCTCACGTACGGTCCGCCCCAAAGCGTTCACGGCGCTACTGTAATTACCCTTATTGTAATAACATACGCCCAAGATATATAAATCGCCCCTCAACGGGCTATCCGTCGAGGATACATATTTACTCAGCATATTAATCGCCTGATCCTCATTTCCCAGATGATAGTAGGCGTTACCCATGATACGGTAAACCTCGCTATTGTTCTCGCTATCCGGATAAGAGGCTAGCAATTCCTTACCTTCGCTGATCACTTTCTCGTATTTATTCTGGATAAAATAAATTTGCGTGATATAGTACAAGGATCGCTCTTTATAATCAGGCAAGTCCTTCAAGCGGGTAAATTCCACCAAGGCATTGTTGTATTTACCGGTTGCGTAATCGATATAAGCGACATAATAGGTAGACGCTTCCCGGTACTTCGTTCCAATCTGCTCGATCCGTGCGAAATAACCACGGGCCTTCTCCATATCCCCGATTTGCAACAAGGAATAAGCCAGACGGAAACAATAAGCCTCCTGTTGTTCCGGACTTAGCATATCAATGTTCGATTCGTTAAACCAAAAGATAGCTTTCTGATACTCTCCCTGTCCGAAATGGGCGGAACCGATCAAGAAGTTCACCTCGTCCGCATGACGGGAAGCCGGGTACACATCCAGATAATCTTTCAATAACTCAACGGCATTGGGACGGCCTTGCTCATAAGCGGAGTAGACCAACATATAATCGGCTTCTTGAATCAAGTCGGCATCCGTGGAATGCTGTTTATACGCCTCCAGCTTATCGATGCAACCTGAATAATTCTTCAAACTAAACAACTCCTTGCCTTCGACAAACAAACGGTTCGGCGCATCAAATTGATACGATCTCTGCCCGCTTGCCATGTGGCTGCCTACTACCAGACACAGCGGAATAAGTATTCTTTTCATCACTCATTTGCTTTTTAATACAAGCACTTACTTCAGTGCCTATTCGTTCTAATTCGCAAATATAAGTAATATGCGCCAAACAGAAGGCAAGTTCTATTAATATTTAGGACAACACGTTCTAAAATTATCTCTATGGAAGATGATACACCTTATAGGGAGAAGATGTATTATCTTACAACGACAAGATGTATCATGTTGCAACGATAAGATATATCATCTTTCATTTTCGTACAATTTTCCTAATTGTTATTTTCTAAGATAGGCTGGTACCGCCTTTCGGATAGAGTCTAAACCGAAGTCTTCCGGATTCACATTCTCCGGGCGAAGGATCACGATCTCGGCGGCATCATCTTCCGCATGCACGTTATTGAAATCATCTACCAAGCACTCATAAAACATATCCAGCGTATGCACCTCAAAGCCGGAATACATATATAAATTAGGCAAGGAAAACAAATAACGGCAATTCTGGATATGCAACCCCGTCTCCTCCCTTACTTCCCGGCGAGCGGCCTCCTCCCCCGACTCAAACATATCGACGAAGCCACCGGGCAAATCCAATGTACCTTTAGCCGGCTCTTTTCCTCGGCGAACCAGCAATAACTCCCCCTTAGCGTTCTTTATGAAACAAGCGACAGCCGACGACGGGTTGAAATAATAAACAAAACCGCACGCCATACATTTTTTCGCTTTCTCGTTATGTTCCACGAAAGCTTTTGCCCCGCAAACCGGGCAAAACTGAAATTGATACAACGGATGTCTCATACTTTATGATTTATAATTCAATTAAAAACAACAAGCCGCACCTAAATATAGATGCGGCTTGCCTTATTTCGCAAATGTCTTTTCGTTATACGTAAAACCGGATTTAGACTTCCAAACCAGCGCTTTGGTCTCTTACTTCCCAACCCAAAGCACTTGCTCCTAATACGGCAGCGTCGCTCTCTTTCAATTGAGAGAATAATAATTTAGTCTTACCTGCGTAAACCTTCAACATATTTTTCTCCATTGAACGTTTAATCGGGTTCATGATCAAATCGCCAGCTTTCGTAAGACCGCCAAACAAAATGATAGCCTCCGGGCTAGAGAATGCTACGAAATCAGCGAAAGCCTCTCCCAACATAGAGCCGGTAGCCTCGAAAATCTCAAGAGCGATCTTATCATTCTTCATAGCTGCGTCGTATACGTCTTTTGAAGTGATTTCATCCGGATCCAAGTCGCGAAGAACACTCTCGTCCTTACGGATTTCCAGATATTCACGAGCCGTACGAGCCACACCGGTAGCTGAAGCATAAGCCTCCAGACATCCTTGACGACCGCAACCACACTGACGACCGTTGTTACGACGCATGATAACATGGCCCAACTCACCGGCAAAACCGTCATGTCCGTATACCAAGTTACCACCTACTACGATACCGCTACCCACGCCGGTACCCAAAGTGATCACGATAAAATCTTTCATACCGCGAGCGGCTCCATAAGTCATCTCACCGATAGCGGCAGCGTTGGCGTCGTTTGTTAAAGCAACAGGAATACCATCAATCTGTTCGCTGATCAATTGAGCCAAAGGAATCTTACCTTTCCAAGGCAAGTTCGGAGCGAATTCGATACATCCGTTGAAAAAGTTTCCGTTCGGAGCACCTACACCCACACCTTTAATCTTATCCGGACCACCAGCCTGATCAATAACAGACTTCAGACCTTTAGCAAGTTCCGCTACATAGTCATTAACGTCTGCATATTTACCAGTCTTAATTGATCCACTATACAAGATTGTTCCTCTTGCGTCAACTACACCAAAAACAGTGTTGGTACCACCTATATCGATACCTACTACATAAGGCTTCTCCATGATTTTATATTTAGGATTAATAATGATTTTCCTCTTTCTAGGTAGCAAATATAAGAGGTTTAACACAAGTTGCAATACGATTTGAAGAAAATTTTACAGATTCCTGTCATTTTATCTTCTTTTTTCGAAAACTTATGTTAAGCAACATTGTTATATAATAATGGAGAATTATCGCAACGGTAATATCTCGATCCAATAGTCATCCGGATCATTAATAAAATACAATCCCATCTTGGTATTCTCGAAGCAAACCGCTCCCATTTCCTTGTGGTATTTACGTACTTCCTCATAATCGCCGGCTACCCGGAAACAAAGATGGCTCTCATTGTCGCCTAGCTCATAAGGTTCTTTCCGGTCACGCAGCCAAGTCAGCTCCATCAAGAAACCGGTTTGCTCATCCGTTAGATAAACCAAGATAAACGAACCGTCTTCCGCTACCTTACGATGGTACTCTTTCAATCCCAACGCTTTATTATAAAAAGCGATACTCTTATCCAAATCCAATACATTAATATTGAAATGGTCAAATCTACCTTTAACTTCCATACCTAATAAATTTATGCGTTTAAAATAACCTATACATTAATAATATATTATATATCCGTCCCTTCTCCCGGAACAGACAATACGATATAACGACATCCTTTCGATTCGGCGTAAGGGCCGAAAGCCATAACCTCCGCCGGACGTTCCCAAAAGTGCATCGGGACAAATACGCTTGTTTTTATACGATCGATAAATTGCTGGGCGCCCCTCATGAAATCGGTACCCAAACGAGGATCGACCGGGAACATGACGAGATCCATCACAGAGGTTTCTTTCGCTATTATATCCAGTTCCTTCAAGTAATTACCCTCAGCCTCGGCTACCTCTTGTGGGGTGGACTCGTCTTTCCAATGCCAATTATTCAAGTCGCCGGCATGGAAGATCCGTCTGCCTTCTGTCTCTATCAGGAAAGAGATCCCCACATCCGTGGAACCAAATGCCTTGATGGTCAGAAGTTCATCTTGATAGGCATCCCCCTTCTTCAAATAAATAGCATCATCAGCCTTGGCCCTCCGACGCTTCAATATATCCTTGGAAAAGATATATTTGATATCCGGCTTCTGCTCTTTCCATTTCAATACTTCCGGATTAAAATGATCCGGATGGAAATGCGACGCTAATATATATAATGTGCCCGCACGCTTCAAGAGTTCGCTACGCACGTATCCCTTGGCCGGGTCCGGATCGCTATCCTTGAAATAATCGATCAAGATCGAAAAGCCATCCGCTTCCAAAGCGAATCCGCTATGATAAATATACACCAATCTCATAATGATCCTCATTTATTGTTTATCTTAAGAACACCGAACCTCACCGGGTTGTTGAATTCACGGTACAAATATACAAAAGGCCGGACATATCACATGCCCGGCCCACAATGATTATCAACCTACAATTTATTTCCAGTTCTCATTCTGGACTAATACGCCTTCCATGGTGACAATTTCATCGTTAGGGATCGGAAGTGTCACTAATCTATCCGGATACGTAGCCGATTGGTACTTCAGCAAATATCTCTTTTCATAAGCCAAGAAGCCCGAACCTTTATTACCCAGCTCCTCAGAAGCCGCATTCCAGCGCACAAGATCATACCAATGATGCCCCTCCATCGCCAACTCGATCCTACGCTCGAAACGCAAGGCTTTTATCGCCTTATCCACTGTCCAGCCACTCGCGGGATACAAGCCGATGCGATAATTAGCCGCCGTATTAGCAATGGTATTTCCGCTCACCTTATCCTCCAATACATATGGAGAAGAAGTTAAAGCCATATTGTTATTCGCGTCGGCAGCCATGATACAACTTTGTGCGGCACGTGCGCGAACTTTGTTGATATATTCTCTGGCAGTATTGATATCACCCGTTTCTATACAAGCCTCAGCATAAAGCAGGTAAAGCTCAGCTACACGCATCAAGTGGAAGTTCTTGGCAGTTGAGCCACCGGTTGTAGTCAAGCTCAAGCCTCCCTTATCCGCCTTTTTCGGCAGGTTCTTCTTATTCAAGAACGGACCGCCATTCGCCAAATCACGAATCCAGCCATCGATAGTAACCGGTATATCCCAATCCATATAGGGGACATTGAAACGACCCGCAGATACGTCAACCCGAGGATCCGTATAAACCGTCAAATCCGTATGAGGTACATTATCGCCATCAATTGTCGTAACCGAGGTTTTGCTTTGATACGACTTATCGAGATAAGGCAATCCATTCTCATCCACCATATGCGCATTCACCAAGTCATAAGAAGGCTGGTAGAATCCCCAGCCGGAACCAATCTTGCCAGACAATGAGATATGAGAGTTACCATTGATCGCGTTGGTATAATACTGCGTACCGGAGATTGCCATCTGGACGTCAAACACAGACTCGCCCGTCCAGTCGCTCTCGCCCGCCGTGTAAAGCGTCTCATAACTCGGGGTCAAGGTATATTTCGTGCCCTTGCTATCCGTACCATTAGCGATAACCGTTTCTAAAATCGATTTAGCCTCCGTCCATTTGTTGGAGGTTCCATTCGTTCCATTATAGGGAGAAGACTGGAATATTCTCAGTTTCGCCAAAAACGCTCCAGCCGCCCATTTGTTGGCACGACCGGGCTCTTCCGGCCATGCGCCGGGAAGATTATCATAAGCATACTGCAAATCTTCAGCCACCTGTTCCCAAATATAAATATAGTTACCGCTCTCATCCACATTCGATATCAGTGGGTTCACGGACGACTCATAATCCTCCAAAGATACATAAGGAATAGCCGCCCCAAAATTCTTGATACCCTCAAACAAATAAAAACCACGCATGAAACGAGCTTGGGCTATGGCCTCGGTATAAAAATCTTTCTCCTGTCCCGGTATAGCGGAAAGCTCATCTTTAATCAAACCGGCCAAATGCATGACATTATTAGCACGAGCCACCGCATCGTATACTGCCACCCATTTACGCTTGATATAGGAATTATCGGTCGTAAAGCTAAAAGTCTCCAACAACGTGAAGTCCGATTGGTCCGCAGCCGTTGACCCCTTATTAGCGTCACCGCCCATCACATCACCATACGTATAGTTCGTCAAGCTTGCCCCAAAATAAGAGTTCGTCGTAGCCGCCGGAATATTTAACGCTGAATACATGCCGGTAAGAAGATAATTAATACCTTCCTGATCCGTTAAATTGGTTTCATTAACCGCACCTACAGGTTCGATTTCCAAGAAATCGGAACAAGATGTGCTGCCTAACGCGAGAACCACCGCCATCGCAAAATATATAAGAACTTTTTTCATAATGAATTCAAATTAATCGTTTATAAAGCACATACGTTAGAATGTCACATTCACACCCATCAAGAACTGACGAGGCATACCATAAGATCCATAATCGATACCTTTATTCATATCGCTTGATACATATTCGTTCTCGAACGAAGTATGCGAACGAACCTCCGGATCCAATCCATCATAACCGGTTATCGTAAACACGTTACTGATCTGGCCGTATACACGTATCTTCTCGAAACCGATCTTCTTCAGCAACTTCTTAGGCAATGAATACCCCAAAGTCAACGTCTGCATCCGAAGATAAGAACCATCTTGCACATAATTGGAGTTCGATTCGTTACCAGCCTCGGGGCCCTCGGTCGAGGTCGTTGTCCACAAAGGATAAATACCGTTCGGATTATTCACCGGATCCCAAGATTTCGCCAAACGATCTTTCGAATAATTAGACTGCAAGTTTCCAAACATCGTATAGTACTCGTAGTGTTTGTACAAATCATTTCCAATCGAGTAATACATGTAAGTACTTAGATCAAAATCTCTCCAAGTCAAAGAGATATTGAAACCTCCGGTCAAATCAGGATGAGGATTACCGATAATCGTACGGTCATCCGCATCGATCTTACCATCGTTGTTCACGTCTTTCATCTTATATCGGCCTACCCATGCGGAAGCGACCAAATCGTTTTCCGTAGCCACACCATAAGGCAGAACGCCCGAGGAAATAACATCTTGCTCATTTTGATAAATACCATCAATCTGATACCCGTAGAACATTCCGACAGGTTGGCCCACCGTAGTAATATTCACCTTGCTCAAACGAGTATCGTTGAACAAATCAGAAGATCCCAACCGGGTAACCTCATTCTTGTATCTTGAGATGTTAGCCGTGATGTTATAACCGAACTCGCCAACTTTGTCCCTCCATCCAATGGACAAATCAATACCTCTGTTCTTCATATCACCGATATTGATACTAGGCTTTGATGCGTTACCAACCAGCGCAGACCAGTTAGCAGGCACAAGCAAGTCTGAGGTATTCTTTACATAAAAGTCAAATCCGGCGGTCAATCGGTTACTCAAAGCCGTAAGGTCGAAACCTATATTAAACATTTTTGTGGTTTCCCATTTAGCGTCCGAGTCACCCAAGTTCGAGAGCACATAACCGGGAGAAGTCTCTGAATCCGATCCCGTGATAGGATACATATAATAATTTCCCGTACCATACTGGAACGCATAGTTGTAAGAACCAATATTCGAATTACCGGTCGTACCATAACCGGCACGCAGCTTAAAGTCATCCAACCATTTCCGGGTAGGCTCCATAAATTTCTCGTCAGACATACGCCATCCCAAGGAGGCGGAAGGGAAGTTACCCCAACGGTTCTTGGAACCAAACTTGGAAGAAGCGTCGCGGCGAATCGTGAATGTCGCCAAATATTTACCCTTATAAGAATAGTCCGCACGTCCGAAAAGGCCGAACATAGTCACTTTTCTTTGATAACGGCTAGAGTTACCTATATTAGAAGAAGAACCATTATCCAGCGTCCAAGTATTCGGATCGCTCTCGAAGATGTAATCGATACGGGTTCCTTGCATATAACGGCCGACACCTTGTTTGATAGCCTCCGTACCCAAAACAACGGTAATATTATGATCTTCATGAATCTTCTTGGTATAAGTAGCCGTATTTGTCCACTGCCAGTTCAAACGCCAGTTGCCCGTCTCAGTCAATGTATTGTTGGCAGAAGCCTCTTTGTTCGCCATATTTTGACGTTCGGTCATCTCCAAACTCCACATACCATTCAAGCGAGCGCTAAACTGAGAACGAAGCTTCAGACCTTCGATCCAAGGATTGGAAAGCTCGGCAAAAACCGCAGTCTGTCCATGAAACATGCGTGTCCAATCATTCTCATTCATAGCTACCTGATGCACGGCGGAAATATCACGGCCCGCATTAGGTGCCACGGATCCCGTATAATCACCTCCTACATTATATATAGGTACCCACGAATTCATGGTATAAGTCTTAGCGAACGTGTTCGCGTCTCCTTGACGACCAGACTCTCCTCCCGTTTCCATAGCGGCAAGGTTCGTATTTTGGCCCATCGTGAAATACTTATTAGGATTATAGGTCGTATTCGTACGTAAAGAGTAACGTTTGAAATAAGAATTCTGGATCGTACCCTCTCGATTTGTATAACCCAAAGAGACAGAATAAGTAGCTTTCTCGCCACCACCCACCAAAGAGATCTGGTGATCTTGGATCTTTCCGGTCTGTACAATCTCATCGTACCAATTGGTACCCTTACGAGCCTCCGCATCGGAATAACCGTCGGCCAACATCTGATAATATGCGGATCGGGCCCAAGAGCTGCTTCCATCGTCTACATACGACTTTTCCCAAGCCTCTACGCTCCCATACATATCAATAATCTGCTGTTCGCTATAACCGGCCGGCTTAATCGCATAAGGCATCGAAATACCTTTACCACCCGTAGCGGCGATTTGCCCGAATTGAGGATGAGAGGTTGCCAAACCACGATAGTTATACAGATTCTGCTGTCCTAATTCCTCGAATTCCATCGATTCCCAACCGTTCAACAAATCATAACCGCTGTTAGCCATCTTAGCGACACCAAAATATCCATTATAAGAGACACGAACACGATCAGCGCGCGTACCCTGCTTCGTCGTAATGATAATTACGCCATTCGCACCTTGTGCACCATAAATAGCGGTAGCTGAAGCATCCTTCAACACTTGCATAGACTCAATATCATTCGGGTTTACGGAACTGATATCCACCCCGGATACACCATCCACAACAATCAACGGGTCTGAACTATTAAGAGAACCCACACCACGAATACGGATCGTAGTCTCACCGCTGGGACCTCCGGAATTAGAGATATACACACCGGATGCTTTTCCTTGCAAAGCCTCGGCGAAAGTCGCCACCGGAGTCTCGTGGATAGCGTCTGTAGAAACAACAGCAACAGAACCGGTAATGTCCTTCTTCGATTGCGTACCATATCCAACTACTACCACTTCATCCAAAGCTTGAGTATCTTCCACCAATTGAATCCTCACATTCGTCTGACTACTTTTTAAAGGAATTTCTTGACTGACATAGCCAATGTAAGACACAACTAAAATCGCATTACTAGGCACACCTTCTAAAATAACACGTCCGTCCATATCGGAGATATTTCCGTTAGTGGTTCCTTTAACAAGGACATTTGCCCCTACAATTGGTCCGGCTTTGTCTGAAATAGTACAAATGACTCTACGTCCATCTTGTTGTAGGCTACGAGTTCCTACGTTTGGTGTTAAATCGCCAACTTCCGCAGCGATGATGGGATATCCGCCGCAAAGGAATAAAGAGGCTCCCAGAAACACCTGTCTCCAAAATACTACATTACTCATAAAATTAGAATTTAAGGTATAAATCAAAAAAACACAATCTACTTAACAATTTGATTTTTTCATATAGACACAACATCACAGCTTGTAGCTATTACTCATCTATAATACTTATGGTCTAAATGTTTTTTCATAAAACGACTAGTTGAAACGATCGTTTAAATCTTGCGTTTTCGAGAAGGGGGAAAGAGGATTTGAAAAAGAAGAGCTTTTTTGTGGGAAGAAAAGGTTATCTTTCCCATTAGCAATAAGATAAAATAAAAAAAAATGAACAAAAAGTTGCATGTGTCAAAAAAAAGACAGATCTTTACAAACGACTAAATGAAACGATCGTTTCAACTAGTCGTTTTTTTTAATATCATGAAAAAAACAAGAAGTGATTTTCATAATTAAAACCATGATAATGAAGAAGCTACACAAAAGAAGTTGAAAAGAAGAGAGTGATGTTTACTTATTTTAAGATGTAAACAGATGTAATATACCTTAGAGGTATGAGAGAGTAGTGAATTCATTTTGTTAAAAGTTTGTGTTTTTTATTTTATTATACCTTAAATTCTAAATTTGTATGAGAAATGTTGTATCATGGAAGCCATTAGTCTTAGGAGCTTCTTTTCTTCTGTACGGAGCCGGAACGGCCTTTGCAACAGAAACAGATCATCTGTATCCTACACCTAGTACGGGATTTATGAGTGTCCAGCAAGATGGACGACAGATTAACTGCCACATCGTGGATAAATCTGGTCCTATCGTTGGAGCCAACGTAGTCGTAAAAGGAACTACTATCGGAAATATTTCTGATATGGATGGACGAGCCATTATAGAGAATGTGCCCGCAAACGCCATCTTAGTAGTCTCTTATATCGGATACGTAACTCAAGAGGTTACTTTGAAGAGTAATCAGACAAACATCAAGATCACGCTGGTCGAGGATTCACAAGCTTTGGATGAAGTCGTCGTTACTGGTTATAGTACACAAGCGAAGAAGGATATTACCGGATCTGTGGCTGTTGTCGCTACGGATGAGTTAAAAGAGACTCCTGTTTCCAATTTCGCTGAGGCTTTGCAAGGAAAAGCTGCTGGTGTATTTGTACAAGCAGGTGGTGGTCCATTAGGGGAGACAACGATTCGTATACGTGGTGTGGGTTCCGTAAACGGCTCAGACCCGTTGATCATTGTCGATGGTGTACAAGGAGTAGATATCGATGCGGTAAATGCGAATGATATTGAATCCATGCAGATCTTGAAAGACGCTGCTGCTTCCGCTATTTATGGAGCGAAAGGTGCAAATGGTGTTATCGTTATCACGACTAAACAAGGAAAAAAGAACGACCGTGTACAAGTATCTTATAACGGTTACTTCGGTGTAGCCAAGATGGCCAATGACGGTTATGGTCTGTTGAACGCTTGGGAAGCTATGGAATTCCAAGAAGAAGGGCAACGTAATTTATTCAACTACCGCGGTGGCCAAACAGTAAACCACGCCCAGTTCGGTTCAATAGGTAAAGACGGTACAGGTCATTTAACAATGCCTTATGCTATCAAACCTGCTGGTTATAGTAAAGAACAGATCATCTCTCAATACGGCAGTATCGCAGCTTGGGAAGCTTCTTACAAAGACAATGGTGAGAACACTTGGTCTCGTTCCGCTTACTACCAAATGCTTGAGGACGGCTACTCTGAGGAAGAAGCTCGTGCCGGCACGAATTGGTACGACGAAGTAGTTCAAACCGGTAAGGTGCAAGATCACCAGATTTCTATCACCGGAGGTGGTGAAAAAGCGACTTATTCAGTAGGCTTAGGCTACATGAATCGTGAAGGTACGATCAAGGAGTCATGGTTCCGTCGTTATTCCTTGCGTGCGAATACAAACTTCTTCGTGAACAAGTGGTTCAATATCGGTCAGAATACCAACATCGCCGTAATCGAGAACTCAGGAGAACGCGGTCGTCAAGGTGATGATAATACCTTCGGTAAGACCTTCTCCATCCAACCTTGGGTACCTATCTACACAGTTGGCGGTGATTATTCCGGTTCACAAAATGCCGAAGGAGGACGTGCTGAGAGCGCACCAATGTCCGTTGATTATGGCAAGGACAATCGTCGTCGTTTCTTACGTGCCCAATCAGCTATCTACGCAGAGATTATGCCTTTAGAAAGCCTTGGAGAGAATTTGAAGATCCGTACTCAGTTCAGCGCACGTTTAGGTGGCGCATGGGACTTCTGGATGAACAAACGTACGATCATGACCAATAAAGAAGGACGTAACAACAACGAGTTCTACGAGCAAGCAAACTATTGGTTAGATTATCAATGGACAAACACCGCTACTTATAGCAAAACAATCAACGACGATCATACGATCAATGCTGTGATTGGTACAGAGGCACTTCGTGAGGGTTTAGGACGTTGGATCCAGGCAGGTCGTATCAACTATCCATTCGAAGATGATCCCAACACTTGGGTAATCAACAACGGTGCTAGCTCTGACTTAAGAAATAGCGGAAACCAGAACGCTGTATCCACCATGTTCGGTATGTTCGCTCGTGCGGACTATGCTTACCAAGGTAAATATTTGGCTACAGTTACGGTACGTCGCGACGCATCCTCTCGTTTTTCTGAAAAGAATCGCTGGGGTACATTCCCTTCTATCTCTTTAGGTTGGCGTATGTCGGACGAGAAATTCATGGAGAAATCACGTACTTGGTTAGACGATTTGAAGATTCGTGCCGGTTACGGTACAACCGGTAACTCCAATATCGATTCATATAACTGGGCATTCCAATATGGTACTGGTAACCGTTATCTCTATAGCATCAATGGTTCTGACACAGAGGTATATCAAGGATTTGGCGTAACCAATCTTGGTGATATCGAGGCAAAATGGGAAACATCTAAGATGTTTAATGCAGGTTTCGATATTACAGCTTTTAATCAACGATTAACCGCCAACTTCGACTACTACATCAAGAAAACTTCTGATATGTTGATCGATGCCAACTGGTCTGCTTTGGCCGGTGCCGCTGACAAGCCGAAAGTAAACATCGGTGATATGACGAACAAAGGTGTTGATTTGAATATTACTTGGAATGATAAAATCGGTGAGGTAGGTTACTCTGTAGGCGTAAACTTGTCGCATTACAAGAATAGACTGGATGAGATTGGTACTGATGCCGGAATCTTTACCGGAACTCGTATTTCCAACATGAACGTATTGATGAAGGGACATGCAATCGGTGAATTCCACGGTTATCAGCTAGATGGTATCTATAAGAGTGAAGAAGAAGTCCGTAACTATAAGAATGATGCCGGTGGAACAGTATTGCCATATGGTACATCTGATGCTTCTACGTTAAACGCTGCCAATTATGTAGGTCAGTTCAAAGTAAAAGATGTGAACAACGATGGTAAGATCGACGCTAGTGACCGTACATTCATTGGAAACCCACATCCGGATTTAACAGGAGGTATCAACTTAGGTGTTAACTGGAAAGGATTCGACTTAAGTACTTATATGTACTTCTCCGTAGGCAATGATCTATTCGCCATGTATAAATATTATACACATTATGGTTCCTTACAGTCCGCTTATTCTAAAGATCGTCGCGACAATTCATGGCATCCTGTAACCAACCCTGATGGTATCTATCCTATGTGGGCAACCGCTAATGGTGAGAGTACAATCGCCGCAAATGAGTCTAATTCCGGCTATATAGAAGATGGTTCATTCTTACGCATGCAAACGTTGACTTTAGGTTATACACTTCCAAAGAGTATTTTAGATAAAATCAAGTTTGAGAAGATCCGCATCTATGGTCAAATAGCAAACGTATTCACATTGACTGGTTACTCCGGACTAGACCCACAGGTTCGTACAGATACAGACGGTCGTTCCAATGACCGTACGATGGGTACCGATTTCGGTTCTTATGGTATGCCACGCCAATTTATCATGGGTGTAAATGTGACATTCTAACAAATATTTGCTAACTAAAAATTGAAACAAGATGAAAAATCTATTTATATATGCGGCAGTCATTGCCGCCACGATGGGAAGCATGACTGCTTGCTCCGATTTCTTGGATGTGAAGCCAGTCACAAATAAACAGGAACCGGATTTTGTATCGCAAGAAGGTATTACTCAGTTGCTAACTGGTATGTACGCTAGATTAAACTCTACAGATGCGAATGATGGATACTTCCGTTCGACATTGACCAACTATGTATATGGTGACGTAATGGGAGGTGACGCAAACAAAGGTTCAACTTTCCAAGACCAACCAGACTTTACCAGCTTGGAAACTTATACATTTACAACTGACAACGCTTATTTTGAAACAAAATGGGCACATAGTTACCATGGGGTATTCACCGCAAACAACGTAATCAAGGTAGCGGATTTAGCAAAAGAAGAGCTTTCGGCTATAGCAGGCCAAAGTAAAGACTTCTATACGGAAACAATCGCCCAAGCCCGCTTCATACGCGGTTTCTTCCATTTCGAGGTCGTAAAATTATTTGGAGCGGCTGTTCCTTATGTAGATGACATAGCCATGAAAGAGAACGTGAACCCACAAGTCTCTAATGTGGATGAGAATGGGAATTATATCTATATCTGGGATAAGATAGTAGAAGACTTGCAGTTTGCCTATGACAATCTGCCCGACACTTGGACCGAGGCAGGACGCGTAAACAAATGGGCAGCTGGCGCTATGTTGGCTAAAGTAAAGATGTACCAATCCTCTCCATATAACGGAAAAAATGGAACGTCTAATCATTGGACTGAAGTTAAAACGATTTTGGAAGATGTAATCGCAAACGGAAAAGATAACAAAGGCACTAAGTTCCGCTTGGCAGATACATACGAGGAACTCTATACAGCAGGGGAAAGTGACTGGACAGGAGAATCTGTATTCGATGTCCAAGCTGCAGTTTCCGGCACCGTAGAACAAACTGCCAATATCAACGGAGCTTGGCACATCGGCTTCAGCGGAGCGTTAGGAACTGGAGGTTGGGGATTCTATCAACCCTCTTATGATATGGTCAACGCTCATATTGTTGACGCAAACGGATTACCTAAAATGGATGATTCTTATCGTAATGATCCTGCGTTATCAACTTTAGACGAGAACAATTTACCTCACACTGATTTGACCGTCTATACAGACCCTCGTTTGGATGTTTCTACCGGTCGTTTCGAGACTCCATTCTTAGATTGGACAGTGCCAAATGCGTTGGATGGTTGGGTACGTGATGTTTCTAACGGAGGTTTATACCTAAACAAGAAGAATATCCCTAGAAAAGCCGATAAAGGAAGCTTATCTAACACGACGCAAACAAACTCCACTGCTAAAAACTTCCACTTGATCCGTTACGCAGACGTATTGCTTTGGTACGCTGAAACCTTGATCGAGTTAGGACAGCCTCAACAAGCAGGTGAATACATTAATCAAGTACGTGCTCGTGCCGCCAATAGCTATGTAAAGGCAGTAGATCCGGCAACAATGACCGAGGCTAGTTCTACTTATGTTTTGGATGACAAGATTAACGGGAAGCAAAGTACAGATGCTGCCGCAAACTATCGTATAGGTTTATATCCACCTTCTCAATTCGCATCAAAAGACAAAGCGCTGGAGGCACTGCGTTGGGAACGTCGTATCGAGTTAGCGATGGAAGGTCATCGCTGGTATGACTTAGCTCGCTGGGGTATCGCATCCGAGGTATTAAATGATTTCGTGAAATACGAAGCTAAGCATTTAGGTAAATATTCCAATAGTACATACAACGCAAAATGGGCAACAATGCCTATCCCTCATAATGAAATCTTAAAGATGGATGGTCTTTTAGTTCAGAATGAAAACTGGAAATAAACAAGTGGGTTAACAGTCAGAAAGGGCAGCCGGGCATGTGATATGTCCGGCCTGCTTTTTAATCCCCAAAAGTAAGTTAACTTACTTTGCTCACGAAGTTAACATACTTTGCCAACGAAGTTAACTCCATGTGCCAATTAAGTTAACTTCGTTTTGTGTAGATTGGTATTTCCGATAAAAATCGTATCTTTGTTTGACTTTAAATCAAAATGAAACGTGTACTCTAGCCATGAGATATAAACAAATACTCCTCGGTTTGATCCTGTTTGTCCTATTAGGGGGTTTCTTGCAAATAACCGGCAAGTTTCATTTCTTCTATATCGAGCAGCTTCAACTATTCCAGTTTTCCGAAGATTATCTTGCGGATAAAATCAGCAGTCCGGGAGGTTTATCTTTGATTATCGGGGAATTCTTGACACAATTCTTTATTACGCCTTATGCAGGGCCTTTCATTATCGCAGCTATACTTACGTCTATCGGCTTAACAATGAGGGAGATCATCCTGCAAATTAATCCAAATAAAGAGCTCTTCCTGCTTTACTTACTCCCGGTTTTATTCTTATTATTGATTCAATACGACTTCAATTATTTAGTACAAGGCACTATCGCATTCCTATTTTGTTTGATTAGCCTGAACGCATGGATGCGCATAAAAGATCCCTGTTACCGGCTATCCGCCGCATTGGTAATCACCCCACTACTTTTTTGGATAGGAGGACCGATTGCCGGGCTATTCTCATTAAGTGTGGTTCTCAAGGAAGCGATAAGCCGTTCCAAACAGGGGTTCTATTTTTTAGCGGTTTTAATTGAATACCTGTTTATCGGGATCGGAAGTGTCTGGTCAACTACCATCACCAGTTATCGCTTCGCATTCTTACCGGACGCTTTTTACCACCCGATTCTGGCGGCTCCCAATCTCATCTATTTCGCATGGGTCTGTTTACCGCTTAGCTTGATCGGGGCATTCGTATATCCTAAAGGCAAAAACCAATCAAAGAAAAAAACAGGGATAGAGCTTACCGTTCAATTCATCCTAATCCTATTCCTTTGCTGGGTAACGATTCCACGGTATAACGACCAGAAAGCCTATCCTCTAAAAGTCTTGGATTATTATGCCCGTACCGAACAATGGGACGAGATCATCCGGCATTGTCACGGGCCGATCAAAAACTATTTATATTTAACTTACTTAAATAGGGCACTTGCGGAAAAAGGGGAGTTGGCAGACCGGATGTTCGCTTTTGATCAACACGGTCCTCAAGGGTTACTCGCCTCTTGGAACAAGACCTTTACGGTCTCCACCCTGTTAAGCGACGCCTATTTTACGCTAGGGGAAATCGCATTATCGCAGGAGATGGCTTTTGAAGGGTATGTCACCGTAATTGGCGCCGGTAATCCCCGGAACCTGCAACGGCTTGTTCAAACAAACTTGATTTACGGAACGTATCCTATCGCCGAGAAATATATCAGTATCTTAGAAAAAACATATGCCTATCATGATTGGGCCAAACGGCATAGAGGCTTCTTATATAACGACAAAGCGATTGAAGCTGATCCGGTATTAGGGCCTAAACGAAAAGCTCTTCCGAAGGAAAGTAACTTATCCGGTATCAACGGACTGGAACATGATTTACTTATCCGTGCGGAACAAGATCCGGAAAATCAGCTCCCGATCCAATTCACCGGGGCTATCTATCTGCTGTCTAAAGACATGAAAGCTTTCCAAAGGCTGATAGAAAAGTATTATGGAACACCGGTACTCCCCTCTCTCCCCGTGAGTTTCCAAGAGGCTGTTATCCTATTAGCAGAGAAGGATGTGGATTACTGGAAGCGTTTTAACGTATCCGGAAATGTGATCCGCAAATTCGCAGGTTATCGGAATTTAGTCGTGCAGAACCGGAACAACCCACAACTTCCGCAACTTATAAAGAAGTCGTTCGGAGACACTTATTGGTCTTATTATACTCTAAAATGATCAACAACCATGAAAAGAAATATTCTATATATCACCTGTTTATTTCTTATTCTACTAGGAATATCCTGCTCGGATACGATCCCGGTAAGCAAAGAAACCTCGGAGAAACCTGTATTATTTCCCGATTATGCGGATGTAACGATCCCTTATAATATCGCTCCCTTAAATTTCAAGATAGAAAATCCACATGCGGAAGCCTTCGCCGTACTCAAATTCGGAGAAGAAAAGATACAAGTCAAGGAAAAAGGGGGACAATTCTATCTTCCCGCATCCGATTGGAGAAAATTGCTGAAAAGGGCGACAGGAAAAGCGATACAAGTAAAGCTCTACGCAAAAGACAAAGAATGGCTCGCCTATCCGGAATTCTCACTATTCGTCGCTCCGGAACCCATGGATTCATATCTGGCTTATCGCTTGATCGAACCCGGATACGAACTTTGGAATCAAATGGGTATTTACCAACGGAATCTGGAAGATTATAAGCAAAGCCCTATCATGGAAAACAAATACAGCGGTCAAAACTGTATGAATTGCCATTCTTTTTGTATGCAAAACCCCGATAAAATGCTGTTCCACATGAGGGATAAGTATTCGGGCACTTATCTGATCGACGGAGACAAGATCGAGAAATTAAATACGAAGACCGATCAGACGATCTCGCCTTTGGTCTATCCCTCTTGGCATCCATCGGGGAAATACGTAGCCTTCTCTGTCAATCAGACCAGCCAAAGCTTTCATGCCAACGACAAAAACCGGGTGGAGGTCTTCGACAGCCAATCCGACGTAGTTGTATACGATACGGAAAAGCATGAGATTATCAGTACGCCTTCCATTCGGACAGCAAAAGCGTTTGAGACTTTCCCGACATTCTCTCCCGATGGCAAGACTCTTTACTTCTGCTCGGCAGAGGCACGTTCCATGCCGCATGAATATTCAGAAGTAAAATATAACCTTTGCTCCATAGCGTTCGATCCCGTAACCCGGAGTTTCGGCTCCCGTATAGATACCTTATACAATGCCGGAAAAGATGGGAAGAGCGCCTCTTTTCCCCGTGTTTCCCCAGACGGGAAATTCTTGTTATATACGCTGTCCGGCTACGGTAACTTCTCGATCTGGCATAAAGACGCAGATCTATATCTACTGGATATAGCGAGCGGAATCTCTCATTCCTTGCAAAACGCCAATAGCACGGATACGGAGAGCTATCACTCATGGAGTAGCAACAGCCGCTGGATCGTCTTCAGCAGTCGAAGGATAGACGGGTTATACACACGTCCTTATTTTGCTTATATAGATGAAGAAGGAAATGCGTCTAAGCCCTTCCTTTTGCCTCAGAAAGACACAGACTACTATCACCGTTTCATGAAATCTTATAATATACCCGAGTTTATTACCGGAAAAGTATCCTCCAAGATCCGGGCGCTTAGCACGCTAGCCAAAGAGGATAAAGGAATTGACGTAACTTATCGTAAATAGAATAAATCACATGAGTACTTTATATAAGAAGATATTACCACCGCTTCCATTCATTCTATTGACCGGCGTCTTATGGTTTCATTTGCAGACCATGCAAGAGCCTCTCTTTTTTTATCGGGAACAGCAGCAGATTTTCCTATTCGATTCCACCTATATATTCAGCATACTTAAGCAGATAGGGGGGCTAGCGACTTTTATCTCTCAATTCTTGATACAGTTTTTCAGGATCCCGCTTATCGGATCGCTGGTGACCGCCTTGATCGGTGGAATCTCCGGTTGGTTATTCTGGCTGACCTTACGAAAGATACATCCGGCATTATATCTTATGCCCTTGGCCTTTCTCCCCATCCTATTCCAATATCTTTACCTAATGAAAGATAGCTATCATTATGAAGGACTGATAGCCATGTTGTTTTGGTCATTGGCGCTTAACGTATATAGTTACAGCGCACGAAGATTTAATTGGACGTACCGTACCTTAATTGGTTGCTTGCTGGCGACCGGATTGTTTTACACGATGGGATCTGTAGCTATATTATTCGCCCTTAGCATCTTACTATTTGATGTATTACAAAAATGCGAACGCTGGTACGCAAGCTTCATCCCGTTGCTGCTGCTACTTATCGTAGGCTCCCTATGTGTCCTAGGAGGCAGTAAACCCGATTATGACTATGTATTTTGGATGAAAGATTACGTAGAGTATTTCATTGAGCTGGAACCATTCTACGGCTTCTCTTGGCAAGTAGCGCTACTCGTTATGCTTCTATTCTTCCTATCACGTTACTTAGATCACATAAAAACCTATTTAAAAGCTTTAGTAGCCGTAGCATTACTTGCCTTATCCGGTATGTATTATACGCAAACGGCTCTTCAACAGAGGAATAAAGATTTCTATACGTTGATGCAAATGTTTCATTACATAGATACCGAGCAATGGGACGCCATAATCTCGTCCGCCGATCTAAACTATAATAACTACTTACACCTGAATTGCTTAAACCTTGCCTTATCCCACAAGGGTGTCATGCAGACTGATTTATTCAAATATCCGCAAAGCGGAATACAATCTTTGGTCTCAAAGTACCAAGCGCATATAGAGGAAAGTTTCCTATTCAGCCAGATATACTACCATGTAGGAATCACGTCCTTGGCATACAATTTCGCTTTTGGTACCTCGGTAGGAATTACATACGGCAGTCCCGTCATGACTAAATTATTAATAAAATCCCATTTGATATACGGACAGTATCCCGCAGCCGAGAAGTTTATATCATTATTGGAAAAGACATGGGCCTATCACGAATGGGCCTCCTCGCAACGAAAGTTCTTATATAATGACCAAGCGGTGGAGAGCGACCCGGAATTAGGTACAAAAAGAAAAAGCCTATCCAGCGACAAAGACCTTTTCGCCAATATAATCGGATTGTTTGATAACCTGATGATTATATTGGAAGAGAATCCCCAGAATAAAGCCGCATTGGATTATACGATCGGTACGTTATTATTATCGAAAGACCTGCCCGCTATAAAAACGTTTGTTGAAAGATTCAGTGGGACGGAAGTACTCCCTATATTACCCGAACCCTTGCAACAAGCCGTGATCTCTTATGCGGAGCATGATCCGGAATATTGCCGCAAGTATGGGGTAACCGATAAAGTCCTGTCCGAGTTCTCGATATTCAAGCAACGTGTATTGGGACTAAGGCATGCCCGACAAAATGTAGCGACTGGAATAGCCGACTATCAACCTACTTTCTGGTACTATTTGATACTCTCTAAATAAAACACATATGGAAAGACAGACTTATACAAATACAAACCGATATCTTTTCCTTTTTCTCATCGCCTTGATGGTTTCATGCTCCAAAAACGACATACAGATCGCCAAGAGCTTAAACAAGGAAATAACCATTTATCCGGATTACAAGGATGTGACCATCCCTGTGAACATCGCCCCGCTCAATTTCTCTATCGCCGATAGCAGTGAGCACTGCCTTATCATTAAAGGGGAAAAGACTCAACTCCAAGTCTATAGTGATGAGGGGCTCTTTGAGATCCCACAAAAGAGATGGAAAGCCTTATTGAAAGAGAATGCCGGAAACCAAATAGAATTGACCATTGCTAAACGCATACAGGGCGAATGGAACGCCTATACGCCTTTTCATATGGACATCGCAAATGATTCCATTGATAAATATATAGCCTATCGGTTATTAGCCTTGAGCAATGATATGTGGAACAGGATGGGTATCTATCAACGAAACTTGGAGAATTATGACCAAAGCGTGATTTATGAGAATAGCCTAACCGACTATAACTGCGTAAACTGCCATACGTTTTCCTCCGGGAACCCGGATAAAATGATTTTCCATATGCGAGGCAAACACGCTGGTTCCGTACTGATTGATGGAAAGAAAATCACCAAGCTAAATACCAAGACTCCCGAGACCGTCTCAAACTTTGTCTACATGTATTGGCATCCGAATGGTAACTATCTGGCGGCCACCGTATGCGATACCTACCAAAACTTCTTCATCAATAATCCCAATACGCTGGAAGTATTGGATCATAACTCCGATATCGTGATCTATGACGTGAAGAAGAACGAGGTATTCTCTTGCGAAGCGTTAAATTCCAAAGACGCATGGCAAATATTCCCTGCGTTCTCTCCCGACGGGAAGAGCCTCTATTTCAGTTCGACCGCCGCCGTAGATTCTATTTCTAAGAATTTCAGACAAATGACCTACAACCTATGCCGTGTCGACTTTGACCCGGAAACCCGCACCCTAGGCCAGCAAGTAGATACTTTATACAATGGCCGGGCCAATCACAAAAGCGTATCCTTCCCTAGAATCTCACCGGATGGTAAATATCTGGCTTTTACCCTACAGGAATATGGCGGTTTCGGGGTTTGGCATAAAGACGCTGAATTATATATGATCCGCCTATCCGACGGAAAGACGTACCCGCTGAGCGAGGCGAACAGCGCCGAAGGAGAAAGCTACCATTCATGGAGCCACAACAATCGTTGGCTGGTATTTAGCAGTCGCAGGTTGGATGGATTATACACACGCCCGTTCTTTACCTATATCGATGATAAAGGTACGGCCCATAAACCATTCCTCCTGCCGCAAAAAAATCCCGTAAAATATTATAAAGACCTGTTGTGGACTTACAACCTCCCGGAGTTTATACAAGAAAAGGCCCAAGTAGATACGCATGCCGTGATGGAAACCATGAGAAATACAAAAGGAATCCAAGTAAAATAAGAACAATAGCTAGGGTGGGCGAAAGGAGATAAGGATGTCTGTTTGGTTAAATCTACCCACCCTTAGCTATTGATCTGTTTGCTCACTCTTTTATCTTCACCGAGAATAGAAATAGAGCGTTTCAAATCAACGCCCATATTTCCATTTGTTGTATTCATAAAATAAGTACAAACTTTCGGCAATCAGATTTCACTCTTTAGTGAAACAAACATATGTAATCTGCGTTTATAGATTATCAAATGTCTCTTTAAAAACTTGAGACAAAAATAAACTATTTTGATAGAAAAATAGGTCTGTAAATATTCACATTTTATTCACAACACACACCAAAACGTTCATTTATCCTAGGAAGCATCACAATTTAACATTTAACTGCTCCATCATCACTCCGGTCTTCTCCCTTGCCTCCGTCACATCCAAACCACGAGCCAGCAAGACGGCCATACGGCGATGTCCATGAACTTCCGGTTTTCCAAAGAAACGCATCTGCGTATCGGGTTGTTCCAAAACCTTATCCAGATTCCCCAAAGACAACCGGTCACTGTCCCCTTCCACTACAACGGCACGGGAAGCTCCCGCTCCATGAAACACGATATTAGGGATCGGCAAGCCAAGCACTGCACGGGCGTGCAAAGCGAATTGAGACAAATCCTGTGTAATCATCGTCACCATTCCGGTATCGTGCGGACGGGGGGAAACCTCGCTGAATATGACATCATCTCCTTTAATGAATAATTCCACGCCGAAAATACCACGTCCGCCTAAAGCCTCGGTGATCTTACCGGCGATCTCACGGGCTTTCGCTTTAGCGGCAAGGCTCATGGCTTGCGGTTGCCAAGACTCCCGGTAATCACCGTCCACCTGAACATGTCCTACGGGTTCCAAGAAAGACGTTCCTCCGATATGCCGAACCGTCAGCTGGGTAATCTCATAGTCGAAATCCACGAAACCTTCCACGATCACCTTACCCGCTCCAGCACGTCCTCCTTCTTGGGCGTACTGCCAAGCACGATCGATATCCTTTTCCTCACGAACCACGCTCTGTCCGTGTCCGCTCGAGCTCATGATCGGCTTCACCACGCAAGGCATACCGATTACCTTCACCGCTTCTTTAAATTCCTCCTCGGTCTCGGCGAAACGATACGGCGAGGTAGGCAAGCCCAGCTCCTCGGCCGCCAAGCGGCGGATTCCCTCACGGTTCATCGTCAGCCAAGTGGCACGGGCGGTAGGAATCACATGGTATCCCTCTTCCTCCAGTTCCATCAAGGTACGGGTAGCGATCGCTTCCACCTCCGGCACGATATAATCCGGTTTCTCTTTCTCGATGATCTCCCGCAAGGCATCGCCATCCAGCATGGAGACCACATAGGAACGATGCGCCACCTGCATGGCCGGAGCGTCCGGATACTTATCCAAGGCGATTACCTCCACGCCATAACGCTGCAACTCTATTACAAACTCTTTCCCCAATTCGCCCGAGCCACAAAGCACGACTTTAGTTGCCGTAGCCGATTTGGGCGTACCAATTGTTACCATAAATCTTTCTGCTATTTGAATTTCGCCGCAAAGTTAAGGGTTTATGCCTGTATAGCCTAAAGCTTTTCCCTTTATCTATTAGGGCAAAGATAAGGTTAGCTTCATCGTCCAACGGCTGGTGGACGATCATGCACCAGTTGGTAGATGATCATGCACCAGCCGTTAGAAGATCATGCATCAGTTGGTGCATGATGAATGTATCTTTATGAATTGGGTAAGACAGCCGCTTGTTTGGCCTACAATATACAGAGGAAAGGAACAAGGATCTACTTATAATCAAGACCTCTTTGTTAATATTACATAATTAGTAGTACCTTGCGATACAAGGTATCTTAGTAAAACATATATTTGTAACCAGATGATAAAAGTGTTCACCAACAGTGTAACTTATTTAGCAAACTGTACGTCTAATATATAAAGTAACTACATAATATGATGATTCAACTGAAAGGAATAAACAAAACGTACTTTAACGGAGCCCCACTGCACGTTTTGAAAGGTATCGACCTAGATATAGAGAAGGGAGAGATGGTATCTATCATGGGAGCGTCCGGTTCCGGGAAGTCAACCCTATTGAATATCTTGGGGATATTGGATACGTACGACACGGGCACCTATCTATTAAACGGACAGTTGATTCAGAATCTAAGCGAAAGCCGTGCCGCCGAGCTGAGGAACCGTATGATCGGCTTCATCTTCCAATCATTTAACTTAATCTCGTTTAAGAACGCAGTGGAGAACGTAGCTCTCCCACTCTATTACCAAGGCGTAAGCCGGAAGAAGAGAAACGCCATGGCACTGGAATATCTCGACATGGTGGGATTGAAGGATTGGGCGGATCATATGCCGAACGAGATGTCCGGCGGACAGAAGCAACGTGTGGCCATCGCACGTGCCTTGATCGCCAAGCCGCAGATTATATTGGCCGACGAGCCTACCGGGGCATTGGATAGTACCACGACCGTGGAAGTGATGGAACTCCTCCGTAGCGTAAACCAAGAAGGTATGACCATGGTGATCGTTACCCACGAGCCATCCGTGGCGGAAGCTACCGACCGGATTATCCGGGTAAAAGACGGATTGATTGAATACACCGTAAACGAAGAATCGCATGTTTGATTTTGACAATTTTAGGGAAATATGGAGCACGATAAAGAAAAACAAGCTCCGTACCTTCTTGACCGGTTTCGCCGTATCATGGGGGATCTTTATGCTGATTACCCTGCTGGGAGCGGGAAATGGGTTGAGAAACGGCATCATATTCAACTTCCGGAGGTTTTCCGCCAATACCGTGGAGGTTTGGGGGCGCTATACCACCATGCCTTATAAAGGTAACCCCACGAACCGCAGGATCGAGTTCAAGGAAGCGGATCTCAGCGGCATCAAGATGGCATTCCCGGAAATAGAATACTGCTCGGCTACCATTTCGCAAACAGATACCATCTCGTATGGGGAAGAATACATCGTGGGCGACCTGCGGGGCGTATCCGAGGATTACAATTCCATTATATATATTAATGTAGCGAGCCAGAACGGGCGCTTCATCAATAAGATGGATATGAACGCTACACGCAAGGTAATCATACTAAGCCCCCGTATGGCGGAAGTGCTATTCCGTAACGAGGACCCGCTGGGTAAATACGTGAAATGCGGCAATATGATGTATCAAGTTGTTGGTATCTATGATGATGACGACAAGAGTAACAACGCACCCGCATATATACCGTTTACCGTAGCGCAACAACTTTATAATAAAGGCTTCGGGTTCGGCTCCATTTACTTTACGGTAAACGGGGTCTCCACCGAAGAAGAGTGCAAGGATTTCGAGAACAGGTTCCGGTCGTATATGGCCCGTAAGCACATATTCGACCCGACAGACAAGAACGCAATCGGTATGTGGATGACCGGCAATGAGATCCGTATGTTCAATACGATGACAGACGGTATCTTGCTCTTCATCTGGATCGTAGGTATCGGCACCTTGATGGCTGGTATCGTGGGGGTTAGCAACATCATGTTGATCACCGTACGCGAACGGACCCGGGAGTTCGGCATCCGGAAGGCGATCGGGGCGAAACCGGCCTCGATATTGAAGCTTGTCATCGTAGAGTCCATCATGATCACCGCCATATTCGGTTACATCGGGATGCTGATGGGAATCGGGTTGACGGAGCTAATCGACTATGGCATGACGATGAGCGGGATGAACAACGCTTCATCCGGAGGAAATCCCGGCGAGGATCTTACCTTATTCCGGCACCCGACCGTCAGCCTAGGGATATCGCTGGCCGCTACCGGGGTGCTGGTCGTAGCCGGGGTGCTGGCGGGCTATTTCCCCGCTCGCAAAGCCGTGAATGTATCCGCTATTGAAGCCATGAGAACAGAATAAACCGAAAAGATATGTTTGACATAGACAGATGGACAGAAATATGGGTAACCATCACCCGCAACAAGACACGTAGCTTGATGACTTGCTTCGGCGTGTTCTGGGGAATCCTTATGCTGGTATTGTTGCTGGGTACCGGATCGGGATTCAAGAACGCCATGTTCAAGAGCGTCAACGGATTCGCGACGAATTCGCTATTCTTCTACGCCGATCGCACCAGCGAACCCTACCAAGGATTCAACAAGGGGCGAAACTGGAACATGAGGAACCGGGACATAGACGCCATCATACGAGACGTACCTAGCGTACAGGATATCTCCCCCATCCTTTGGGGCAGCCGCTCGGAAAAGAATATCGTTTACGGGATAATGACCGGAACGTTCAACGTGAAAGGTATATATCCGGCTTACTTCAATATCGATACGCAAGACCTATACTATGGCCGTTTATTGAATGAGATCGATATGCGGGAAAAGCGCAAGGTTTGCTTGATCGGCACGAAGATCAATGAGGTATTATTCCACAACGAGGACCCTTGCGGCAAATATATCCGGGTGAACGGGCTTTACTACCAAGTAGTAGGAGTGGTCAACCAAAGGGCATCGGGCCTGAATCTGGGCGGCCGGGGAGAAGAAACCGTCTTCATTCCGTTCAATACCATGCAGCAGACCTTGAACCAAGGCGATATCCTGCATTTCCTCGCACTGAGCGTGAAACCGGGATATCCGATTGAGACGACGATCGAGCAGGTCAAGAATATCATGAAGACGCAAAATCAGATCGCACCGACCGATCCTCAGGCGATAGGCGTAGTCAATATCGCCGCACAATTCAAGACATTCAATCTACTGTTTACAGGTATCGACATCTTGGTCTGGCTGGTCGGCATGGGTACCTTGCTATCGGGTATTATTGGTATCAGCAATATCATGATGGTAACGGTAAAAGAGCGCACGAGGGAGATAGGCGTACGAAGGGCTTTGGGAGCCAAGCCTTTCGACATCATCTCGCAAGTCATGAGCGAGAGCTTGGTGCTGACTGCCTTGGCGGGCTTACTGGGATTAAGCGCCGGAGTCTTCCTCTTGGATTTGTTGGATAAGATATTGTCCGCCAATCCAACGAACGATCCGACCCTGCTGAATCCCGGCGTAAACATCCAAACAGCGGTAGCCGCCGCGGTGGTACTACTGATAAGCGGTTTTATGGCCGGACTGATTCCCGCATGGAGAGCCATGCAGATCAAAGCGATAGATGCCATCCGAGATGAATAATAACGAATCGATAATTAAAATAAAACTATATAATCATGAAGAATCGCATCGTAAAGAAAATCCTACGTATTATCTTATTAACGATCGTAGGTGCGGCGGTAATAGGCACATTCTATTTCTTATGGAAGAAGGCGCAACCGGTAATAACCGTTTATGAGGTCGTAACCCCCAAAAGGGATACGGTAGAGACCAAGACGGTGGCCACCGGAAGCGTGGAACCTCGCTACGAGGTAGAGATCAAGCCGCAGATATCCGGTATCATCTCCGAGCTAAGGAAAGAAGCGGGACAGATGGTACAGGCAGGGGAGATTATCGCCACGATCAAGGTCATACCGGAGATGGTACAGCTAAATAGCGCCGAATCTCGCGTAAACATAGCGGATATATCTCTTAAACAGGTGGAGGAAACCTATAAGAGAGATGAACTGCTGTTCAAGCAAGGTGTTATCGCCCAAGAGGATTTCGATCTCTCGAAGGCCAACTACTTAAAGGCGGTCGAGGAGAAAGCGAACGCACAAAGCGCACTGGAAATTATTCGTGACGGTATCGCCAAGAACTCCAATGTAGCCAGTACCACGCAGATCCGTAGTACCATCACCGGTATGATACTGGATATCCCGGTGAAAGTAGGTAACTCCGTTATCCAAGCGAACAACTTCAACGACGGTACGACAATCGCCACAGTCGCCAACATGAATGACATGATCTTCAAGGGAAACGTAGACGAGACCGAGATCGGGCGCATTCACGAGGGAATGCCTATCAAGCTTACGATCGGAGCCATGGAAAGCCGTTCGTTCGAGGCCTTGCTAGAATATGTATCACCCAAAGGTGTTGAGAAAAACGGAGCCATTCAATTTGAGATCAAGGCAGCCGTGACGATCCCCGAAGATGCTTTCATCCGTGCGGGATATAGCGCCAACGCCGAGATCGTGCTAAAACGTGCGGAAGACGTTCTTACGATCCCGGAAAGCACGGTCGAGTTCCAAGGGGATTCCGCATTCGTTCAGTTAGTTAAACAAGAGCAACCGGAGCAAGTCTTCGAGAAACATCCGGTAAAGGTAGGTCTGTCCGACGGTATCAAGATCGAGGTTCAAGAAGGACTGGCCGCGACCGATAAAGTCCGGGGCGCAGCTATTGACCCGAATAAGAAATAAAAGAAAGATTGTATGATGAGAAGAAACTTATATATACTGGCAATCGCTTCCCTCCTGTCCGGAAACTATGTTTTCGCTCAGGATGCGGTGAAGCAATGGAGTCTGGAGGAGTGCATCCAATATGCCATCGAGCATAATATCGACTTAAAGCAAAAGGAGCAGGAACAGGAAAGCCGAAAGGTAGACTTACATACCAGCAAATACAGTTGGCTCCCGGCCCTAAACGGCAGTCTTGGACAGAGCTTCCAGTTCGGACGCTCCACGTCTAAATCCGGGGTGATCGTGGACCAGAACGCCGCCAATTCCACATTGGGGATCAATCTGGACATGCCTTTATTTGACGGGTTAAAAATACCGAACGATATCGCCGCCCGCAAACTTGATCTAAAAGCGTCTATCGAGAACTTGAATAAGGCGAGAGAAGACCTATCCATCAATATAGCTTCCTACTACCTGCAAGTACTTTATAATAAAGAGTTACTGAAAATAGCGCAACTACAAGTGGAACTAGACAAGGAGCAGGTGAATAAAACAGAGGCCATGGTGAACGCCGGAAAGGTGCCACTTTCCCAACTGTATGATATCAAGGCCCAATTAGCGAAAGATGAGGTCACGCTTACCGAGTCGCAAAACAATGTGAACCTCGCTTTACTGGATCTGGCGCAAAGTCTGGAACTAGAGCGAAGCGATCGGAGTTTCGATATACAGACTCCTGTAATTGAAGATGCGGTGGCTGATAATATGAGTAGCATCCTACCTCCGGAAAACATTTACGATCATGCGGTTACGTTCAAGCCTCAGATCAAGGAACAACAGTATTTGCTAGAGAGCCAAAAGAAAATGTTGCGTGTCGCGCAAGCGGGCTATTACCCCAAGTTAAATTTCGGGGCTAGTTACAGCAATGGATATTATCATTCTACTTCCGGAGGTGAATTTGCCGATACTCGTTCCTTTAGCGAGCAGTTTAAGCAGAATGGGCAAAAGATCGTCGGATTCTCATTGAGCATTCCACTTTTCAACCGCTTCCAAGTACGCAATAGCGTTCGTACCGCAAGGATCAACATTATCAACCGGGAATTGCTGATGGAAAATACAAAGAAAACGTTATACAAGGAAATCCAGCAAGCGTACTACAACGCAACGGCTTCCCAAGAGAAATATACGGCTTCCGACAAATCCGTCACGGCGAGCAAGGAAGCGTTCAATTATGCCCAAGAGCGTTACAACGCAGGTAAAAGCACTGTCTTTGAATTTAATGAGGCTAAAACAAAATACGCGCAAAGTCTAGCGGAACAGGCACAGGCCAAATATGATTTTATCTTCCGTACGAAGATTCTAGATTTCTATAATGGTAACCCTATCCGTTTATAAACGTTAATTAATACTTCATTTTTTTATTATACACACAAAGTTTAAGGGAAGATATCTTTTATGGACATCTTCCCTTTCAGCATCCATTAAGGCATTTAGTCTGCACAGAACTATGTTTAACAGCATAATTAACAGATAGATAGCTAAGACCAAAAAAACTCCTGCCAGCTATCATAATGCAACAAGATCCCCAGTACAACTAAATTGAATTTGACAATATCAATCAATATTATATTAGTTTTAGAATGTTTTATAACAGTTTGCTTTTTTATAATAAAAATTAGTATATTTGCGGCTGTGATTTTCAGGAGTCTTGGTGTGTACATTTTTTTGATAAGTATTTTAACTGTAGTTCTGTGCAAACTATGGTCTCTTGAAAAAATAATGTGTGTCTAATTAACAAACAAATTCATTCTATGAAGCACAAATTAACGCTTGTACTACTCTCATTCTTTCTGGGAGTGCAGTGTATGGTCGCCCAGCAAATGAAGGTGACCGGTGTAGTGATTAATGAAGATGATGGGGAGCCTGTTATAGGTGCATCCATCGTAGTAAAAGGAACCACTATTGGAACCATTACCGATTTAGATGGTAAATTTGAGTTAGAAACTCAGAAAGATGCTAAGCTAATTATTTCTTATGTAGGTTTACGGACTCAAGAAACTACAGCTCAGCAAAACATGAGAATTGTTCTTTCTTCAGATTCTCAAGCTATAGATGAAGTTGTTGTCGTAGCTTATGGTACCGCAAAGAAAAGTTCTTTTACAGGTTCCGCATCCACGGTGGGTGCCGCTTTGATGGACAAACGTCCATTGAGTAACGCCCTCTCCGCATTGGAAGGAAACACTTCCGGAGTACAAATGACTTCCTCTATCGGACAACCGGGAGAAGCTGCCAAGGTAACGATCCGTGGTTTTGGTTCAGTAAACGCGGATAATGCTCCTTTATATGTAGTGGATGGTGCCATCTTCAGTGGTGATATCTCTTCTATCAGCCCATCTGATATCGAATCAATGACAATTTTAAAAGATGCCGCTTCTACATCTTTGTATGGATCTAGCGCAGGTAACGGTGTGGTTTTGATCACGACTAAGAAAGGTTCTAGCAGCAGTGGCGCAGGTGTTACCTTGAGTATCTCACAAGGTTGGTCTAGCAGAGCTTATAACGATTACGCAAAAGTAGGTGTATACGATTATTATCCTTTGCAATGGCAAATGTTGAGAAACGCAAATATGTCACTCGGACAAAGTGCTACCGACGCTGCCGCTAATGCTTCTAAAGATATTATCAACAAATTAAAATATAATCCTTTCGTAGGAATCGCCAATGACGCAATCGTGGGCACAGACGGTTTATTGAATCCATCAGCCTCGGCTTTAAAATGGGGTGAGGACCTTGATTGGGAAGATGCCGCTTACCGTACCGGACATCGCCAAGAATATAATGTAAGCTACAATACAAAAACAGAAAAGAGCGACACATATGCTTCCATAGGCTATCTGAATGATAAGGGATATATGATTAAGACAGACTTTGAGCGTTACAACGCACGCTTGAACTATAATATCTATCCGGTGAAATGGTTCAAGAGTGGATTGAATTTAGGTTTAAGTCGTACAAACTCCAATTATTCTACTTCTACTTCTAGCAACTCCGCTGGTTATGGTAACTTATCTCGTTTCATTCGTTCTATGGCACCGATCTATCCGGTACATAAGCATGATATTGAGACAGGGGCTTATTTGGATAAAGAAGGAAACGTAGTTACTGATCCGGCTTTATATACCTACGATTATGAAGGAGCCCGTATCTCCAGCAATGGACGCGACGGTATCGCTGAGGCCCTGTGGAATGATCGCTTGATGTCTACCACAAACTCTAGTGCCCGTACTTATGTAACGATCACTCCGATCGAAGGATTGAATTTAACAGTGAACTACGCATTTGACAATAAGGATGAACGCCGTAGAGTATATGAGAACCCAGAGGTAGGTGACGGAACCGCAGGACCGGGACGTTTGAACATCCGAAATAGAAACTTCTTGACACAGACATTCAACCAGTTGATTAATTACACAAAGACTTTTGGTAAGCATAACATCGAAGCTTTGTTAGGCCATGAGAACTATAGCTACCGTTTACAATATAACTACGGTATGAAGACTAATGAGATCGTTTCCGGAACGTATGAGTACAGTAACTTCGTAAGCATAAGCTCAATGGATTCTTATACACGCGAATATAAGAAAGAAGGATACTTCGCTCGTTTGAACTATGATTTCGATGATAAATATTATGTAACAGCCTCGTATCGTCGTGACGGTTCCTCTCGCTTTAGCAAGGATAACCGTTGGGGTAACTTCTGGTCATTCGGAGCATCTTGGCGTATCAGCCAAGAAGATTTCATGGAAAACTTGACTTGGGTGGACAATTTGAAACTGAGGGCATCCTACGGTGAAACCGGAAACGATGCCATCTATTATACAGATGATGACACACAACAGGATTACTATCCTTATCAAACCTTGTATAATTTGGGTATCAACAACGGTTTGGAAGCAGGTCTCTACTTCCCGACTATGGCAAACAATAATTTGAAATGGGAGACACAGGTTTCTACCGATGTCGCTTTAGAATTCGGATTGTTCGGTCGCTTGAATGGTACGGTCGAGTTCTTCCGTAAGGCCTCCAGAGACTTGTTATTCAATGTTAGCCAACCGTTATCCAGTGGTGTCGAAAAGATCGTACAAAACATTGGTAAAGTTCGTAACCAAGGGGTGGAAATCGACTTAAACTACCAAGTATTAAAATCAAAAGATTGGAAATTATCAGTCGGCGCAAACGCTACATTCATCAATAATAAGGTGACTCGTCTGCCTGATGCCAACCGGAAAGATGGTATCATCAAAGACTCTAAGAAATTGATGGAGGGACATTCAATCTATGAGTTCTGGTTACGTCAATGGTGGGGTGTTAATCCTGATAACGGAGATGGATTGTATATCTTTGATGCCGAAAACAACACCGATGCGAATGGTAATATTAAAGATGCGGTAAAAAAGACACTTGTAGAGAAAGATGGTCAAGTATTGACAAACTCTTATAGCTATGCGAAATATGATTTCAGTGGTTCTGCCGTTCCGAAAGTATATGGTGGTTTCAATATCAATTTGAGCTATAAGGCATTCGACCTTTCTACCGTATTCTCTTATTCATTAGGAGGCAAGGTGCTTGACTCGAGTTATAGAGGATTGATGGATGTAGGTGAGTTCGGTTATGCGATGTCACCGGATCTACATAACGCATGGACAACTCCGGGCCAGATCACAGATGTACCTCGTTTGGACAATAACTCAGGTCATGCGACTAGCATTGGACAATCCTATTCTACACGTTGGTTGACAAACGCAAATTACTTGAACTTGCGTACTGTCACTTTGGCTTACAACTTGCCTAAGTCTATCCTAAACGTTATCAACATCAAGAGTGCACGCGTCAATGTCAGCGCAGAGAACTTATTCATGTTGAAAGCCCGTCAAGGTCTGAATCCGCAAGCTAACTATGCCGGAGTATCTTACAATGAATATATGCCGGCTAAGAACTTTACGATCGGTTTAAATGTATCGTTCTAAATTCATAATACATCAAACAAAGGAAAAGATATGAAAAATATACAATTATTCAAACACATCGCAGCAGGACTGCTTCTAAGTGGCTCTCTGATCGGCACAAGCTGTTCCAGCGATTATATGGATACAATCCCAACCGAGAACGTTTCATTCACGACAGTATCCACTTCGCTCGACAATCTTTATCTTGCACTGAACGGTATTCATCGTAAGATGGTATCTCAAGACTTAGGCAACCAAGGTTTGGGAGGTGAGCCCGGTTTCATCATCGGTCGAGAAGCGTTAGCTGATGATTTGACATGGGACACGCAGACTTGGCATCAAGGTTTCTTAAACTGGAGTTATCCAACGAACGCAACAAGTTCGTACAACTCCGGTGAGTGGGAAACTTATTATAAGTTCATTTTGAATGCAAACAACATCTTGAAAGCGTTGAATGATAACTTTAGCGATGAGTCAAAACTCACAGATAGCGAAAAAGCGCTTGCGAACCATATCAAGGGCGAGTGTTTGGCAATTCGTGCATGGAGTCATTTCAATCTAGTACAATATTATGCGAAACCATATCGTAACGGACAGGACAACTCTCAACCGGGAGTTCCTTATCGTACGAGTCCGGAAATCGAGCCTATGGCACGTAATACGGTAGAAGAGGTGTACACAAAGATTCACGGGGACTTAGACGAAGCATTGAACTTATTGGCAGACTATGAGCCAAATGATAAGAATCATTATAGCCTAGCATCGGTTTACGGATTGAAAGCACGTGCTCTTCTGACTCAACAGAAATACGCAGACGCAGCTACGGCCGCAGTGAATTCTATCAATGAAGCAGAGAAAGATGGCTGTAAGATCATGTCTCAGTCTGAATTGATGAATGGTTTCGCTAATATCACTTCCGCTACGAAAGAGGCGATGTATGCCGCAATGACACAGAATGACCAAACGGTTTATTTCTACTCTTTCTATGCGTATATGTCTTGGAACTTCAACTCCAGCTCTATCCGCACAGGTATCAAATGTATCAGCCAAAGTACTTACGACTTAATGTCGCCAACCGATCTTCGCCGTCAATGGTGGGATCCGACAGGAAAGGCAGAAGTACCCGCAACTTCTTACAACCAGCGTGTTTATCAGAACCGCAAGTTCACGGCACGCTCTACAGCTGATGCTGTAGGTGATTTTGCCTTCATGCGTATCAGCGAAATGTACTTGACTGCAGCCGAGGCTTTCGCTCGTTCCAATCAAGACGCAAAAGCAAAGGAATATTTGCAAGCCTTGTTGAAAGAACGTGATCCAGAGTACAAGGATTTGGGTAACACTGGCGCAAAACTAGCGGATGAGATCATGACACATCGCCGTATCGAACTTTGGGGCGAAGGTTTCCGTTGGTTCGACTTGAAACGTCTAGGTTTGCCATTGGATAGAACCGGGTCTAATTTTGACGCTACTTTCTGTGGTTTCTTGCACAAGGATCCGAATGCTGATGGTTGGATCTTCGAGATTCCAAAAAAGGAAACAGATTTCAACGACTTGATCGAAAAGAACTATTAACACTCTTTTTACGTTAACTTACATTAATCACAATCCCCAAAGTATACTTTAACAGGTTATCTTTGGGGATTTCTTATATCACTATTTATGAAAACAAATCATTTATTTTCAGCTCTGCTCTCTTTAGCGCTTATATGTCCTGGAATAGCGCAAGAAACACATTATCAACGTCCTCCAGCCGTAATAGAGGAAGTGGCCCTAGCCAAATTATCCCCGATCATCCGAATTAGTGATAACAATCAGTGGGCACTCCAGTTAGAGCGTTCCCCGTACCGGTCTATCGCCAAGCTTGCGCAACCGGAGCTTAAATTAGCGGGAATGCGTATCAGTCCCGAAACATTCAATACGAGCCGGCAAGCCGAATATACGGGTGCCAGTTTAATGAACATCGCTACTCAAGAAGAAATCAAGATTGAAGGAATTCCTGACAACGCGGTAATCACAGAAGCCTCATTCTCTCCTTCATCCAATAAGGTAGCTCTATTCGTGGAAGAAGCGAATGGCGTATATCTTTATAACTGTACCCCGGAACAGCCCGTAGCTCAGAAAGTAAGTACCCGTAAAATCAATGCGACAAGTGGAGCGGAGATCTTATGGATTAGCGACAATGAGTTTATTACGCTTATGGTTCCAGAAAACAGGGGGAAGGCACCGGAGAAACCCACAGTCCCATCCGGTCCCATCATTCAAGAAAGTACTGGAAAGGTGATGCCCGCTCGTACCTATCAAGACTTGCTGAAAAATCCATACGACGAGCAATTATTCGACTATTATTTCACCTCCCAATTGGTACGTATAAAAGAGGGCATTGTGTACGAGATCGGAAAACCAGCAATCTACGGCAGTACGCTTTCATTATCCCCGGATAAATCTTTGCTACTTATCGCGACAGTTCATCGTCCGTATTCCTATCAAGTACCGGTATATAACTTCCCACAAAAGTTCGAGGTCATAGACTTACAAGGCAATTCCATTTATACGTTAGCGGATAATCCAACCGTCAATATTCCGATGGGATATGACACGACCTCGCCTTATCCCCGTCAATTCGGATGGAGATCGGATCAACCGGCTACCGTTTACTGGGCGGAAGCGCAAGATAAAGGAGATCCTAAGCAAAACAAGACCGATTTCATGGATATTATCTACCAAATAAGCTATCCGTTCAACAGCGAGAAACAGGAAGTCGCAAAGACAGAGAAACGTTTCCGCAACATCCTGTGGAATGACGATGCTTTCGCTTTATTGATCGAGACTTCCCGGGAGACTCGTAAAAACAGGACATTTACTTTTAAGCCTTGCTCTTCTGAGTCTCCGGTTCTATTATTCAATGTATCCACCGACGATAATTACAACAATCCGGGAAATCCACTTACGATTAAAAATGCGTATGGTAAATATATCGTTTATACCAATAAAGCCCACAATGAGTTATTGATGCTTGCCCAAGGAGCCTCACCTAAAGGGGATATGCCTTACCTTAGCCGTTACAATTTGAAAACAAAAAAGAACACGGAACTTTGGCGCTGCGAGGACGGATATTATGAGACCATCCTAAAGGTAGCGAATCCAGAAAAGCTTCAATTGATCACTTCACGTCAATCCATTACAGAACCAGCGAATCTCTGTTCTCGTGACTTGAAAAAGAAAAAATTCGCTCAATTGACTCATTTCGCCAATCCATATCCGGCCATGGCAAACGTTAGCAAACAAAAGATCAAGTATAAACGTGCGGATGGTTTGGATCTAACAGCGACCGTATACCTCCCTGCCGGATATGATAAAGCGAAGGACGGTCCATTACCTGTCTTAATGTGGGCCTATCCGAGAGAATATAAAAGCAAGGCCGAGGCTTCTCAGGTACGAGGTTCTCAATACATGTTTACGAATATCAACTATGGTTCTCCCGTCTATTGGGTTTTACGTGGATTCTGTATAATGGAAAATGTCGAGATGCCGATCGTTAGTACCAGTGAGGGAGCGGAGCCGAACGATGATTTCATTGAGCAATTGACAATGAACGCCGAGGCGGCCGTAAAAGTTATTTCCGAGATGGGTGTAGGTGATCCGAATCGTGTAGCCGTAGGAGGACATTCCTATGGAGCTTTCATGACAGCGAATCTATTAACACATACCAAGCTGTTCAAAGCCGGCATCGCACGTAGCGGGGCTTACAACCGTACGCTTACCCCGTTCGGCTTCCAAACAGAGACCCGTACTTATTGGGAAGTACCGGAAATATATAATGCCATGTCGCCATTCATGTCTGCCGATAAACTACATGGAGCTTTATTAATCATACATGGTGAGATGGATAACAACTCCGGAACCTTTCCGATCCAATCCGAGCGCCTGTTCAGTGCCCTAAAAGGCCACGGGGCGATCGCACGTTATGTCGTATTGCCCTATGAGAGTCATGGCTACGCCGCCAAAGAGAACATATTACATCTATTGTATGAATGTGACCTATGGCTGGATCGTTACGTCAAGAACGCAAAAAAGTAAGTAGTACTGACTTTGTCAATGAAGTATATATCCTCTGACAGGAAAAGTATATTTCCTCTAACCAGTGAAGTATATCTTCTATGAGGAAGCCAGCCGGCAGCCACCAATTGCCCTAAAACAACGATGCCCATCGTAAGGTTATAAGAATGCCCATCGTAAACTCCTTACAATGGGCATTCTTAACTCCTTATGATGGGCATTCAAAGAAAGCCCTATCTGAGATTCGTTTATTTTAGCAATGAACAAGGACAAAGATGATCCTTCTCGATATCCTTGAAATAGTTATAAGTACCTACCTTAAGATCCGCGCAAGCCGCCTCATCGCAAACAATGATTCCCTTCGGATGCAACTGCAAGGCGGTAATTGTCCACATTTGGTTCACGGCACCCTCAACGGCTTGTTGCAACGCACGAGCCTTGTTATGACCATTTACCATGATCAATACCTCCTTAGCGTCAAGAACCGTACCTACACCAACCGTTACAGAAGTCTTCGGAACTTTATTCACGTCATTATCAAAGAAACGGGAGTTAGCGATAATCGTATCTGTAGTTAACGTCTTGATACGAGTACGAGAACTCAAAGATGAACCCGGCTCATTGAACGCAATATGGCCATCAGGACCGATACCACCCAAGAACAGGTCTACGCCACCGACCGCTTTCATGCGAGCCTCATAAGACGCACACTCAGCCTCCAAATCCTCGGCGTTACCATTCAAGATATTTACGTTCTCCGGTTTGATATCGATATGACTGAAGAAATTATTCCACATGAAAGAATGATAGCTTTCCGGATGATCTTTCGGAAGGCCGACATACTCATCCATATTGAAAGTGATCACGTTCTGGAACGATACGACACCCTGCTTGTTCAATTCAATCAGGTTCTTGTACATACCCAGCGGAGAAGATCCGGTAGGCAAGCCCAGTACGAATGGTTTTTCAGCGGTTGGATTCGCGGCTTTGATCTTCGCTGCTACATAATTGGCAGCCCATTTTGAGAGTTGCTCGTAATTAGGTTCGATAATTAATCTCATAACGTTACGCTTTTTTTAATTGAAAATTGAAAATTGGAAATTGAAAATTAAAGGATTCCCAATCTACGCATCTCGCCTTTCTTTTGTTTATAAATTAGATCTATTGTTAATAGCTTTCGTTTTATCTGTTGTCGGAGCCTTTAGACTTTTCAATTCTCAATTCTCCATTTTCAATTTCCCAGCCATTTCCTTGCCCAAGGCTAAACACTCCTCGTATTTAGTAGCGCTTAAACCTTGCTTCTGCTCAACCGGCGTACCGACAGTCTCCCACTTCATCTTCTCGCCAAAAGCCGCCAAACGTTTCACGGCGGCTCCAGCCCATGTGAAAGACCCGAAATAACCGAAAATACGATTTTTCACCTCACGCAACTCGATCTTACTCAACACAGCTTCCACCTCTGGGAACAATTGATTGCTATAAGTCGGGCTACCTACGATAACTCCCTTATATTTGAACACATCTTTCAAGATATAAGAAGAAGGGCTTTTGCTAACATTATGCATCACAATATTCTTGATGCCATTATCAGCCAAAGAAGCGGCGATCGCCTCAGCCATCTGCTCCGTGTTACCATACATGCTGCCATAAATAATAACCACGCCTTCCTCACCTTCGTAGCGGCTCATACGGTCATAGATATCGATCGCTTTCGACGCATATTCACGCCAAACAGGTCCATGGGTAGAGCAAATCGTCTGGATATCCAAGCCCGAAAGCTTCTGTAATGCCCTTTGTACTGGACTTCCATATTTTCCGACAATGTTGGAGTAATAGCGAATCATCTCTTCCCAATAATGCTCCACGTTCATCTCCGTATCGATCACACCACCATCCAATGTGCCATACGTACCGAACGCATCCGCGGAGAATACGATTTTATCCGTAACGTCATAAGTAACCATCACTTCCGGCCAATGCACCATCGGAGCCATATAAAATACAAGCTCATGACGACCCGTATTCAAGGTATCACCCTCTTTCACCTCAAACAAGCCTTCCTTGATGCCATGATATCCTTCCAGCATTCCGAAAGTCTTATTGTTTCCGACAATCTGTACGTCCGGATATTGCTGACGCAACAAACGGATACTTCCCGCATGATCCGGCTCCATATGATTTACCACGAGATAATCCAAAGAACGTCCGTCCAAGGCATCCGCTACTTTTTTCAAGAAAATATCAGAGTAACAAACATCGACCGTATCGATCAATACGGTTTTCTCGTCTACGATCAAGTACGAGTTATAGGAAACGCCGTATGGCAACGGCCACATATTCTCGAAGAGGGCCTTTTGACGGTCATTAACTCCTACATAATAAACTTTATCCGCAATTTCTTTTAACTTGTACATCTTTTTTAATTGATAATTGATAATTAAAAATTGAAAATAACAAAGCGTGTGCTCTCTAATTTTCAATTCTCAATTTTTAATTTTCCATTTCTTAGCGCTCTCCAGACAAACCAGCACCCTGCCAAAACAAACGGGATACTTAGCCATTGCCCCATATTCAACATCATTCCAGCCTCGAAAGGCTCTTGGTCATTTTTCACGAATTCGATGAAGAAACGAGACCCGAATACGCATATCATAAATACGCCGAAGATAAGTCCTTGCTTTTTCCATGCCTCTTTCTTGAAATATAGCCACATACAGATAGCGAACGTCACCAGATAACAAGCGGCCTCATACAATTGCGTCGGATGGCTCGGAGCTGTAAAAATAGGCTCCGCCCCCATTCTCCATGCGTGTAAATTATCGATAAAACGAAATCCCCAAGGCAAATCAGTGGAATGACCGTAAATCTCATGATTCATCAGGTTTCCCAGACGAATCATAGCAGCTACCAATCCTGTCGGAACCACCAACTTATCGAAAGCCCATAACATACTTTTATGGCTTACTCGCTTCGAGTAGAAATAAATGGCGATAATTATACCTAACGTACCACCATGGCTAGCCAATCCTCCCTCCCAAATCTTGAAAATCTCAATCGGGTTGGCTAAATAATATTCCGGAGCATAAAACAAACAATGCCCCAAACGGGCACCAATCACCGTACCGAGCATCGTATAAATCAAAAGGGAATCGATCCATGCGGGCGGCAGTCCCTCTTTTTTCCACATCCGCTCTACAATCATATAGCCAATAGCGAAACCAATCGCAAAAGCCAATCCATACCAACGAATCTCCCGGGAACCGATGGTAAAGATAGCGGGATCGGCAGTCCATGTAATAAAATCAAGCATAATTATTTCAGTTGGCAATTGACAATTGACAGTCGACAATCGCAAGTCAGGATTTCCCGAACTGTCAATTGCCAGCTGTCAACCATCAACTTATATTAAACGAGTCTTCTAATTAAGTTCTCTCTCTCGCCGTACAGCATATCGATTATCGGCAATTCGATCATCGTATATGCGCCCGGTTGTTGCTTCAAGCTCGCACGAGCGACAGAAACCAAGATTTGAGCGGTCAAGGCAGGGTTATTGATCTTCATATCGAATTCGATCAACTGGTTCTGAGTCTTGCCCGATACACCTTTACGAACCAAGTTCACACCATGTCCCATGTCCAACAAATTATCGACACATTCAACCTGCATTACATGAGTCTCATCATGAGCGAAATAATCATCCGCCTTGATAGCGGCAGACACTTGCTTGAAATCGTATCCGTCTTCTACCTCGATATAAACCATACGACGGTGTACACCTGTTCCCAAAGGAATCGTCATACTTAAAGCCGCCTTCACGCCTTCGATAGCCTTCACGGCAACCGTATGCCCCATACTCATTCCCGGACCGAAGTTCGTATAAGTAATACCTTTCGGCACCATCGCTTCTAACAAAGCACGTACCACAGAGTCGCTTCCCGGATCCCAACCGGCAGAAATTACAGCTACCGTATTATGAGCCTTCGCTACAGCGTCCAAAGAACGACGTAAATCCACGATACCTCCGTGTATATCGAAACTATCGACAGTATTGATGCCTAAAGCCAGAATCTCTTTCGCATGCTCTTCCACGCTACGTGTAGGAGTAGCCAAAACCGCTACGTCAACCTTATCTAACTTGGTGATGCTATCAGTAACCGTGTATGCCTTCAACTCGTCCGGAATATCATTCGGATTACGACGAATAATACCTGCTACCTCAAAATCCGGGGCAGCTTCAAGGGCCTCTAACACATATTTCCCGATGTTGCCATAACCTACGATGGCGGCTCTAATTTTCTTCATACTCTAGTTTTTACTTTTCAACCAACCGCAAAGTTAGATATAATTTAGAGCTTTAACAATAAGGAATACAGTTTTTATATCATTTTCAGAATGATATAGATCCTCACTCTTTCACGAATGAATCCGGATAGGTAGTAAGCTGCTCTACACCGGCTTTCGTACGAATCCAAGTCTTGAAGGTACGGGCTCCCTCGTTCAATTCGATCACACGTGCTCCATTTGGTATATGGATGTATTCCGTCGGACCACCCGTAAAACGACCGTAAGCCAATAATACGTCATACCAGCAAACCGCATAATCATCGTCATGATCATGACCGACAAATATACCCATCACGTCCCCGTTCTCCTTAATCGCCGTAAATAAGCCGGAATTCAAGGCCGGAGCGCATGCCTTTTCCCTACGTATGCCATAGAGTTGGGCATTCTCATCGGAAGCCGCTTGATTAAACTCCGGCAACGCAATATGGAAGAAAGCCAAAGAAGGAACCGGCTCTCCCCCGTTATTCCGGGTAAACTCTGCGCTTTTCTTACAATACCAATCGATCTGGTCACGCTTAATATAATCGTATCCTTTTACCCCCTTGATAGTTGAATAGGTATTCGAATCGATGCAATACAAGACGAAAGCATCCTTCTTCCCGTCGGAGGAACGTACGGTCAAGGCGTAATTACCCACGCCTGAGATTTCGGGAACCTCATCCGCCGTTAAACTATACGGTAGGCTTTCGGCTACTTTCAGCAACTCCTCTTTTGTCGCCCCCTGCTCATTATCATGATTTCCGAAAACAATGGAGAATGGTATTTTACGGTCGGAGACTGTCTTCAATACATTCCGCATATTTTCCAACGCAGGCTTGCTATAGATAATATCTCCCGTAAAAATCACCAAGTCCGGTTTCTCGTCATCCAACACTTGGTTCATACGCTCAAAAGCGATGTCCGAACGAGGGTCTTGCCATTTCACATGCAAGTCCGTAAACTGTACAATCTTAAACTTCTTATCCGGATTAAACTTCAACCCCGGTTTTTGGGCAAATCCCAAAGAACTCAAGCCGGCGGCCAATAACAAGGCCCCGGCAAACATCCACTTTCTCACACTCATCAAATCTCGTGTTTTTTGTAATTAATAATTATTTATTCCTTTCCGAAACAAGCGTCGAACGCATGTGCGGAAGGTTGGAAATCCACTCTCTTCACCAATTCGCAAGATTCCCGTGCCCCATGTTCCCGATCCATAGCGCTATCTTCCCATTCCACGGAAAGCGGACCTTGATAGCCAATTGAATTCAAAGCACGGATAATCTCCTCAAAATTAATCTTTCCTCGTCCTAAGCTACGGAAATTCCAATATCGACGGGGATCGCCGAAAGTAACATGACCGCCGAATATACCCACCTGCTTAGGGGTATCACTCCAATATACGTCCTTCATATGCACATGGAAGATACGCTCCGGAAACTGATAGATGAAATCCACATAGTCCACCCCTTGATATCCTAGATGACTCGGATCATAGTTAAAACCGAAAGCAGGATGGTTATTTACCGCCTCCAATGCTCTGCGTGCGGAAAAAGTATCGAACGCGATCTCTGTAGGATGTACCTCCAACGCAAAACGTACACCCAGTTTCTGAAACTCATCCAAGATGGGCGTAAAGCGACGGGCGAAATCATCATACCCCTTTTGTATCATCGCGTCCGTTACCGGAGGGAAAGAATACAAATAATGCCAAATAGAACTACCCGTAAAACCTACAACCGTATCGACTCCCAGCATCTTTGCCGCATGAGCGGTCCGGATCATCTCCTCGGTAGCCCGTTGGTGAACCCCTTCCGGATCGCCATCTCCCCAAATATAATCCGGCAAGATCGCCTTATGGCGCTCATCGATATTATCGCAAACAGCCTGTCCTACCAAATGGGTAGAGATCGCATAAAGCCGTAAGTCATATTTCTTTAACAGATCCTTGATTCCTTGATAATAAGCCGTATCCGTACGTCGGACATCCACATGATCGGGAAGTCCCAATTCCACACCGTCGTATCCGAATTCTTTCGCTTTTTGACAAACTGTTTCCAGTGATAAATCTCCCCACTGGAGGGTATACAATGTTACAGGACGTGCCATAATAGTATTATTTTTAGTCGATTATTTTTATCCATTTATTCTCTGTCGATCCGGTAGCTACAATCGTCTCGATAAACCGCATGCCACGGACACCGTCTTCGGCGGAAGGGAAATCCAAGGTCTCAGGAGCCGGTTCCTCACCAGCCAGAATCGATTGCAAAGCCAAGGCGAAATTCCAATACAAATTAGCGAATGCCTCTATATAGCCTTCCGGATGCCCGCCCGGTGTACGGGAATTATGAGCGGCGATACCCGACATATATCCATTGGAAGTACGGACGATCTCCGCTGGACGATCCGGCCAACGCATAACCATCGTATTCGGTTCTTCTTGACGCCATTCCAACCCACCTTTCTCTCCATACACACGAATATTCAAGCCATTCTCTACACCTACGGCGATCTGGCTAGCGGTCAGCACCCCTTTCGCACCTCCCTCATAACGGATCAATGCCGCCCCATCGTCATCCAAAAGACGATCCGGCACGAAGGTATTCAATTCACCGCATAATTCCACGGCCTTCAGCCCTGTTATATATTCCGCCAGATTAAACGCATGCGTCCCGATATCCCCCATGCAACCGGCCTTGCCCGACCGACCGGGATCCACCCGCCAAGCCGCCTGCTTATTAACATCAGCGCAGTCATTATATAGCCAGCCTTGAGGATATTCCACATAAATACGGCGTATCTTACCTAAATCCCCCCTGCGTACCCTTTCCCGAGCCTCCTTCACCATCGGGTAAGCGGTATAGGTATGAGTCAGCATAAACAATTTTCCGGTTTCCTTCACTTTGTCTCGTAATTGCTTCGCCTCATCCAAGGTATATGTCATCGGTTTATCCAGTACGACATGGAAACCATGTTCCAACGCCATCATGGCCGGACCGAAATGCACATGATTCGGGGTAACGATAGACACAAAATCCATCCGTTCGCCTTCAGGCAGGGCGGCCTCTTTCTCTATCATTTCCTGATAAGATGCGTAAATACGATTATCCGGTAAAAATAAAGATTGTCCGGTAGCCAATGAATTCTCCGGGCGAGAACTGAAGCATCCACAGACCAACTCGATCTGTCCGTCTAAATTAGCGGCGATACGATGAACGGCCCCGATAAACGAGCCTTGTCCTCCACCGACCATTCCCATTCTGATTTTTCGTTTCATGGTATTATTCCGTTTTATTAAACTAAGGTAATTACATTGTTGATTCACAAAGCTATGAAAAATAACCCTGCGTACGCCAATTTAACAGCTTAATATTTTTTAATTCACAAAATATATCGTTCCTTTGCGTCAAACATTTACCAAAAATATCAACTATGAAGAAAAATGAATTAGTGGCTATCGCCTGTCTGCTTTGTTTTTGTTGTTGTAATGGAACGGAAAAGGAAGTACCTAACCCCGACCTACAAGAGGAATTATCCCCCATACAGTTTACGATCGATTTACAAAAGGAAGTATTACCCTTCCCCGTAACCAAGAGTATTCCCGAGCTGAATATCCCTGAGCCTATTCCCCAAAATCCCGATGCCGAGGAAGATCCTTCTACACCGGATATCGATCCGGATAATTTATACAACCGGATCGATTATATCGTATACCAAAGCGGAAAACCGGACATTCTGGTAAAACATAAGCAATTCACGCCTCAAGATCCGGATTTCACGATCATTTATGATTCACTGCCCTCCGGCGACTATCATATTTGTTTCCTAGCCCACTCAGACAAGAATATCTCCGTGTCCGGACAAACCGCACTATTCAGTAAAGTATCAGATACGTTTCATCTTTTTCTCACCCAAGAAGTACAAGCGGGAGAAAGAATCATTAAAGATATCACCTTACAAAGAATCGTCGGCAAAATAGAGTTCATATCCGCCGATGCCGTATCTAAAGCCCTAAAAAGCTTCACGATAAATGTCTCCAATTATCAAAACAAGATTGACTTAACCACCGGGAATGGCATTTCTCAAAACACGCCTTATACACAAACCGACACTTTTAACGACTCTGATATCGGGAAAACAAATTTCTCCCATTCCTTCTTCACGTTTATCCCGGCTCCGGAATTCATGCTCAAAGCACACCTCTCGGCCAAAAATCAGATAAATGAAGTAACCCGGGAAAGAGAGGTTAATGACATCCTGCCTCTCATAAATCACATTATTCGTTATACTGGGATTCTCTACACCCCGAAGGAATCAGACGATACCTTCACCCTTGATATATTAAACGGTGGCAAATGGGATAGCCCCATCGACAAAGATCTAAAAGATTAATACAAAACCGGTGTGCCAAATTTGACACACCGGCTACCTTTTTCCTAACCTTCACACTTATTTTGCGTCTTCTATCTTGAAGAGAGCGTTAAATCCCGTCAAACTAAAGGTCTCACGAACCACATTCCGCATACCGATCAAACGTAAAGACCCTTTCTTGGCAGTCGTCATTTTTTGTAATATTAAAAACAATCGGAGGCCCGCACTACTCACATATTCCAAATCAGAACAATCGACACATACTTTTACTCCCGGATTCTCCCATACCGGCAAAACCTTTTCCTCGCATTCGCGAGCCGTATTCGTATCCAATCTTCCTTTGATCTTAATTACAGTCTCTTCACCTTTTTGGTCAATAACTACTTCCATATCTTTATATTTTATTCGGTTATTTTTTTCTTCATGATAAAGACATTCCGCTCATCTACTCTCTGATAAGAGACCTCATCCATAATCTTCTTGATCAAGAAAATACCCAACCCTCCGATTGGACGGTCTTCGGCAGATAAAGTAATATCAGGGTCTTTTCTTAAAGTCGGATCGAAAGCAATCCCATGATCTATCAAAGTCACGATCAATTCCCCACCTTCCCTGACCAACGAAATGTCTACGGCATCCTCAACATCTCCCTTATACGCATAAAAAATTATATTTGAGACAGCTTCTTCCATCACCAGATTCAGGCTCATCATGAAAGCGGTGCTTAATCCCAATTCTTCTCCAGCTTCCTCCAAGAACTGATTCATCATGGAAAGCTCATGAATATCGTTCTTAATGCGTAATGTTTTTTGCATATATCTGAAAATTTTGCGCTAAAGATATAAAAAAAAGAAATATCCTTTCCTTAAATTTGTATCTTTACCTTCGAATAGTATTTAAAGGTATAGAGTTATGGCTAAAAGATATTTAATAAACATATTCTTATTGATCGCCGTCTTATGCGGGTTCAGTAGTTGCGAGGAGGATCCGTATTATGATCCGTATGAGGAAATCACCTATGATTTATGTAATTATGTATGGACTGATTGGTTTGTCGTAGACGGTTTAGATTGTGAGCAGCAACTTACATTTAATCCGGATGGGAAAGGATGGGATACAAGAATTTATCATTACCCAAGCGGACGCATAGATCGAGAGGAAATTCCATTCTACTGGGACTGGAACAATTACTATACCGATATACTTTATATGGACTATGAAGACGGCCAAACAACACTAGAGAACGTATGGATTAGTGGTCGGACTTTTAAATGTCTATATAATGGCGAATGGGTAACGTTTAAGGCCTATCAAATAGGTCTCTAAAGGATATCTTTACGTACTTCCCCGGCAAAATCATACAATCCATCAAAAAGACAGGGATCTTTCCTCAATTGTTCGAACAGTCATACAAGTAGTCTCGCCGGGAATCGAACCCGGATCTAAAGTTTAGGAAACTTCTATTCTATCCGTTGAACTACAAGACCAACTCTTTTGAGATTGCAAAAGTATAATCTTTTCCTCAAATAGGCAACCGTTATCGGATGTTTTTCCCGCCTATCCGGAAGCTTCTCATTATTTCCGAAAAAACATGTACGTGTTTCCGGAAAAACATGTACGTCTTTTTCAAAAAACACGTACGTGTTTTCAAGAGCTAATATAACATCAAATAGATCAATCAAATAAGCTTTGCATCACCGATAACGATTTGATTTCCGGAAAATCCGGGAGATGTAGACGGTAATACTCAAGAATACGATGAATAATACGGGCCCGCTCTTGCCGGGAAAAACCATAAAGCGACATATTCTCAAAACTGATACGCAGCAAACGGGAAAAGAAAGCGCTCTCCACCTTATTTAAATAATGCCGATGCATCGGGATATGATCCGTAAACACCCCATTCAACATATCGAAATAATATCCCACCCTATGCGATTCCATATTCGGGAAAATACCGAGATGGTGGAGAAGACCTAACAAGAAAACCATATGAAAATTAGCGATACCTTTATCCGCATACTCCAATAGATGTATGGACTCGTATAAATAATCAAATAAACGGGGATCCGGCTCCGTATCTTTCACGACCCTAAAAAGAACCTCCGAGAGGAAAAGCGCCAATACATTCTTAACCGGATCACAACAAACATCATTCAGCGGAAAACAAATGCGGGTCTCCTTAATCCGGTGCAAGTCCCGCTTATTCAAGTGCTCCACCTCCATTTCCAGAACGGACAAAGGTATAAACAAAGCCTTCGATACCGTGCTTTTCTTCCCTCGGCTACGACTAACCAGATACGAGGCCCGGCCAAACGCCTCCGTATACATATATATAATAGAATATTTATCATTGTAAGGGATCGTATGCAAGACAATCCCCCTCGTTTTACACAACATAATTCGTATCTTTGCGACGATGATTAAGAACAAAGATACTCAAATTAACGTTATACATATAATTAAAGTATAGAATTATGTTGGACTTAACGACCCCTTCTTTATTATTTTCCGCCATATCATTGATATTGTTGGCCTATACGAATCGCTTCCTTTCATACGCCAGCGTAGTGCGTGCCTTGAAAGAAAAGCATCAGCAAACCCATGACCCCAAGGATATCGCCCAGATAGCGAACCTGCGGAAAAGGCTCTATCTGACCCGTTCCATGCAAATATTAGGAATACTCAGTTTGCTGCTCTGCGTGATCGCTATGTTCTTCATTTATGTATCGTGGCAGGTTTTCGCCGCATGGATATTTGGCATAGCCTTATTGCTATTAGCGGCGTCGTTATGTGTATGTATCTGGGAAATAAATATTTCCGTTAAAGCCTTGGAAATTCATCTGGAAGATATAAGTTCTAAAGAGAAGTTAAAACAGTGAGTAGTATTAAATTTTCCTTCGAAATGTTTTGCCAGTTCAGAGAGATCGTCTATCTTTGCACTCGCAATCGGGAAATCACTTTCTTAGAACGCTATAAGTGAGAGCTTTGACATTTTGGCCCATTCGTCTATCGGCTAGGACGCAAGATTTTCATTCTTGAAAGAGGGGTTCGATTCCCCTATGGGCTACAATAAACAGGATTAAAAAACAATAAAGAGAAGATCTAGAAATGGCAAATCATAAGTCATCAATCAAGAGAATCAGACAGACAAACGCAAGACGTTTGCGTAACAGATATTACGCAAAGACAGCTAGAAACGCTATGAAAGTTTTGCGCGCTACTGAAGACAAGAATGAGGCACAAGCTTTATTCCCTAAGGTATGCTCTATGTTGGATAAGCTTGCAAAAAAGAACGTTATCCACAAGAACAAGGCCGGTAATCTGAAATCTAAGTTGGCTAAGCACGTTAATGCGCTAGCATAAGCAGAAGGTAATTACTTTTACAAGTATAAAGCCGGACTCTCAATAAGCCCGGCTTTTTTAAACCTGATGGCCCATTCGTCTATCGGCTAGGACGCAAGATTTTCATTCTTGAAAGAGGGGTTCGATTCCCCTATGGGCTACCAATCAAAAGGAGAGAGATAAGTTTATGGCTTATCTCTCTCCTTTTTTACTACACCCGTCCTTTTTTCGCTATTTTCACATCCCCCACTTCGCTATCTCGATAAAAATCACTACATTTGTTAGATTTTTTTTGAGGACATAGATAATTACAGATTTTAAAGAAAGATAAACTCATGAGTGAAGAAATTAAGAATACTTCTACAGAGTACTCCGCAGATAGTATTCAAGTACTTGAAGGGTTAGAGGCAGTACGAAAAAGGCCATCCATGTATATTGGCGATACCAGCGAGAAAGGTCTCCATCACTTAGTGTATGAGGTCGTAGATAACTCCATAGACGAAGCGCTAGCCGGATATTGTACATACATCGACGTGGTAATCAATGAGGACAACTCGATCACGGTTACCGACGACGGCCGTGGTATCCCCGTGGATATTCATGAGAAAGAAGGTAAATCAGCCTTGGAGGTAGTACTGACAGTGCTGCACGCCGGCGGTAAGTTCGACAAGGGAACCTATAAAGTATCCGGTGGTTTGCACGGTGTGGGTGTATCTTGCGTAAACGCCCTCTCTACTTATCTGAAAGCGGAAGTTCGCAGGAACGGCAAAGTACATATGCAGGAGTTCTCTTGCGGAAAGCCGTTGCACGACGTACAGGTTATCGATAATACGGATAAAACAGGTACTACGATCTCTTTCAAGCCGGACGGTTCTATCTTTACGGTCACGGAATACAAGTATGATATCTTGGCTACCCGTTTGCGTGAATTAGCATTCTTGAACGCAGGTATTACGCTACGTCTGACAGATAAGCGAGTTCTGAAAGAAGACGGTTCATTCAAGTCCGAGGTATTCCATTCGGATGAGGGATTGAAAGAGTTTGTCCGCTATATCGACCGTTCTAAAGAGAAACTGATTCCAGACGTAATCCATATCGTTACCGAGAAGCAGGGTATCCCTGTCGAGGTGGCGTTAACTTATAATACTTCTTACAACGAGAGCGTATTCTCTTACGTAAATGATATTAACACGATAGAAGGTGGTACACACTTAGCCGGTTTCCGCCGGGGTCTGACCCGTACGTTGAAAAAGTACGCCGAGGATTCTAAATTATTGGAGAAAGCCAAGGTGGAGATTCAAGGGGATGACTTCCGTGAAGGTTTGACCGCCGTTATCTCTATCAAGGTAGCCGAGCCTCAGTTTGAGGGACAGACAAAGACGAAGCTGGGTAATAGCGAGGTTACCGGTGCCGTGGATATGGCGATCGGCGAGGCGTTAGGCTATTATTTGGAAGAACATCCGAAAGAGGCGAAAATAATCGTCGACAAGGTGATCTTGGCCGCTCAAGCCCGCCATGCCGCTCGTAAGGCTCGCGAATTGGTACAACGCAAATCTCCGCTGACAGGAGGTGGGCTCCCCGGTAAATTGGCGGACTGTTCCTCTAAAGACGCAGCGATCTGCGAATTGTTCCTTGTCGAGGGAGACTCCGCAGGGGGTACGGCTAAGCAAGGACGCGACCGTAACTTCCAAGCGATCCTACCATTGCGCGGTAAGATATTGAACGTGGAGAAAGCGATGGATCATAAGATCTTCGAAAGCGAGGAAATCCAGAACATCTATCGCGCGATGGGCGTAACCGTCGGTACGGAGGATGACCCGAAAGCGTTGAACATGGAGAAGCTGCGTTACCACAAGGTGATTATCATGACCGATGCCGATGTGGACGGTAGCCACATCGCCACATTGATCTTGACCTTCTTCTTCCGCCGTATGCGTTCCTTGATCGAGAACGGATATGTGTATCTGGCGACTCCTCCCCTCTATTTGTGTAAGAAAGGTAAGGTTGAGGAATATTGCTGGACCGAGCAACAACGTCAGCAGTTCATCTTAAAATATGGAGGAGGCAACGAGAACTCGATCCATACACAACGATACAAAGGTTTGGGAGAAATGAACGACCATCAATTGTGGGATACGACCATGAACCCGGAAAACCGTACGTTAAAGCAAATCACGATCGACAACGCAGCCGAGGCTGACCAAATCTTCGCCATGTTGATGGGTGAAGACGTAGGCCCTCGCCGCGAGTTTATCGAGGAAAACGCTACATATGCTAACATAGATGCTTAAAATCATGAAAGTCCGTCGTCCGAATCTAGAGGCCCTATACAAAGAAGTTGATAATTATATACCGGCTAAAGAAAGCCTTCAACCTCCCCGAATAGGAATATCCGCTAACCGGAGAGACGGACTTTCCTGTATAGCGGAGACCTACGTGCAAGCCGTGCTGGATGCGGGGGGAGCCCCGGTACTTATCCCGGTGATCACGGATCTGAAAGCATTGACCGTACTGGTTTCCGAACTAGACGGATTAGTTATGAGCGGGGGTGGAGACATCAATCCGCTCTATTTGCATGAGGAGCCTATCCCGCAATTGCAAGACGTAGATACGTTACGTGACGAATACGATTTGATCTTGCTTCGCTTGGCCGCTAACCGACAAATTCCGATCATGGGTATTTGCCGGGGGCATCAGATCATGAATGTAGCGTTCGGAGGAAGTGTCTATCAAGACATCCATTCACAAGCCAATCATGCTCTATTGAAACACAGCCAGACATTGGCTCGGGAATATCCGTCGCATACGGTAACACTCGAACCGGGAATGAACCGCCTACGTACTATTTTCAATGGAGATGAACAAATCCTTGTCAACTCTTTCCACCATCAAGCGGTAAAAGAGGTCGCCCCCGGATTTAGAGCGACAGCGACCGCCCCGGATGGAATCAATGAGGCTATGGAACATACGGAGAAAACGATATTCGGTGTACAATGGCATCCGGAGGCCATGGCTCCGCAAGGGGATGAGGCCATGAAAGCCCTATTCGCTTACCATATCGAGAATGCCCGCCGTTTCGCAAAAGCCAAAGCGATCCATCAACGGATCGTGACGATCGATTCCCATACAGATACCCCAATGATCTTTCCCGGTGAATTTAATATCGGGGAGAAAGAAGGAGGGAAAGTGAATCTTCCTTTTATGGAAGAAGGGCGTATCGACGCGACCTTTATGGTCGCCTATATCCCGCAAGGTAAACGAGATGAGGCATCCTTACAGGCAGCGACAGCGTATGCGATAGAACGGCTGAATCAAGTAAAACGCCAGCAAACCTTACATCCGGACCGGATGGTTATAGCGACTACCCCCCAAGAGATCCGGACGATTAAGGCGCAAGGGAAAAAAGCGATCTGCCTCGGCATCGAGAACGGGTACGCTTTAGGGAAGCTGGTCGAAAACCTACGAATGTTCAAGGAGATGGGAGTTTCTTATATCACCTTATGCCATAATGGGGATAACGATATTTGTGATTCCGCTAGAGGAAAACAGGAATGGAAAGGACTAAGTCCTTTCGGTAAGGAAGTGGTAAAAGAGATGAACCGATTAGGAATCATGGTTGATATCTCGCATGCGGCGGAAAGTACCTTTTATCAGGTACTGGAAGTGAGCGAGACGCCAATCATAGCCTCCCACTCTTCCGCACGTGCGCTTTGCGATCATCCCCGCAATTTAACGGATGATCAACTGAAAGCGCTGGCCGCTCAAGGGGGTGTCGCCCAAATCTGCCTATACAAAGGATTCATCAATAAGGAAGAGGAAAAAGCTTCTTTAAGCGACGCTATCCGCCATATCAATCATATCGTGGATTTAATCGGTATCGATCATGTAGGAATCGGCTCGGATTTTGACGGAGACGGGGAACTGATCGGTTGCTCGGCTACCAATGAGTTGATTAACATTACCGTCCGACTTTTAGAAGAAGGATATACAGAAGAAGATATACGGAAAATATGGGGTGGGAACTTGCTAAGGGTTATGACCGCTATACAAGATTTTCCAAACAAATAGCAAACGAAAACAACTACATATTATGAAAAATATCTTATACACAGCAATATGCGCCTGTAGTATCTTATGTGGAGCACAGGCACAGACACCCGGATCGGAAGTCCCCAACTTAAAAAAGCTATATGAGTTGACAGACTCTTGCGATGTAAACGTGCGGGCACGATTCTCCCCATTGATCGGGATTTCCGCCAGTATCTCAAGTGGTGCTTCCCGGGTAGGGGCCACCTATATCCAATCCATCGTAAAGGCAGGGGGAACTCCGATTATCATCCCGGCTGTTACTGACGGTAAAGTACTCAGGAATATCGTATCGAATTTAGACGGGTTAGTTCTTATAGGAGGAGCGGATGTAAACCCTCTATGGTATGAGGAGGAGCCTCGGGAAAAGCTGGAGGAAGTCGATCCGGTACGCGATTTGTATGAGTTGAAACTAATCAAGATGGCTACCGATCAAAATATTCCCGTCTTAGGCATATGCCGGGGATTGCAACTGTTGAATGTAGCGTTTGGCGGTACGCTTTACCAAGACATCCCCTCACAACGTGGCGATCATTCTGTCAAGCATAGGCAAGATTTACCCAGTTCGTATGGCTCACACCGTGTCTTTGTTGACGCGAACTCACAGCTAGCCTCTATTCTAGGGAAAGATACCTTAGCCGTAAACTCTCTTCATCATCAAGCGATCAAGGAGTTGGCGCCTATCTTCAAGGCTACCGCTTATGCGCCCGACAGTATTATCGAGGCTATCGACGCTTATCCGAATCGATCCATCATGGGAGTTCAATGGCATCCGGAAGCGTTGACTTACGGAGGCGACACTACGATGTTAAGGATATTCCGCCATCTGATAGGAAAGGCCGAGACTTTCCACCAAGCCAAAGAGATGCACAAGCATTTCCTTTCCGTAGATACACATACCGATACTCCTTTCTGGTTCAAACGTGCCGGATTCAGCATCGCGGACCGGGAACGTAACCGGGTAAACATCCCTAAGATGCAAGAAGGGAAACTAGACGGGGTGTTCCTTGCGGCCTTCATCGGACAAGGTAAACGTGATGAGGTCTCTTTACAAGAAGCCGTACAAAAAGTAACAGGCTTGATCGAAGGTATTCGCAAGCAAGCTGAATTGAATAAGGATTTATGTGGCATCGCCATTACGAACCAAGACTTCATCCGCTTGAAGAATGAAGGGAAAAAAGCGTTCTTTATCGGTATAGAGAATGGATACGGCATTGGTAAGGATCTGGCGAATATCGCTAAGTTCAAGGCGATAGGTGTCAATTATATCACGCTCTGCCACTCCTACGATAACGATATTTGCGACTCATCCACCCATACCAAGAAAGAATGGGACGGTTTAAGTCCGTTTGGTGAAGAGGTTGTGAAAGAGATGAATCGCCAAGGTATCATGGTGGATATGTCTCATGCCTCTGAGAAGTCATTTTGGGATGTTATCAAATTGTCCAAGGCCCCGATCATCTGCTCGCATTCCTCATCCATGGCGATGTGCAAGCACGACCGTAACCTGACCGACGAACAACTAAAGGCCCTTGCCCAAAATGGAGGCGTAGCGCAAGTTTGCTTGCTCGACCGCTATATCAATGAGGATTATAAAAACGCGAGCCTTACCGACGCGATCGAACATATCGATCATATGGTGAAAGTCGCCGGTATCGATCATGTAGGTATCGGCTCTGATTTTGATGGCGGTGGCGGAATTATCGGTTGCGAAAGTGACAACGATTTCATACAGATCACTGTTAAATTAATAGAGAAAGGATATACAGAGGAAGATATCGCCAAGATATGGGGTGGAAACTTGATGCGTGTATTAGACGAGGTTCAAGCGACTGCCTCCGTAAAAACATTATAAACAAAACAGATTTATGATCAGATTATTTTTTGCGTTATTGAGTTTTGCTCTTTTATCATGTGGAGCCAAAGGAACCAAAGAGACAGGTAATATGCCGGAGATCAAAAAACAACCGATCGCCTCAGCTGTTCCCGATTTCAACGCAGACAGCGCTTACGCCTATGTAGCGAACCAAGTCGCTTTTGGTCCCCGTGTACCTAACACGGCGGCTCATAAAGCATGCGGGGATTACTTAGCATCTGAATTGAAGCGCTTTGGCGCCAAAGTCTACCAACAGGAAGCGATACTGACCGCCTACGACGGAACGAAGCTGGAAGCGAGAAACATCATAGGCTCGTTTGATCCGGAGAATAGTAAACGTGTTTTACTATTCGCGCATTGGGACAGCCGTCCCTATTCGGACCACGATCCCGATCCTTCCAAGCACCGGACCCCATTGGACGGGGCGGACGATGGCGGTAGCGGCGTAGGTGCCTTATTGGAGATCGCCCGCCAAATCGGACAAAAAGCCCCGGGTATCGGCATCGATATTATTTTCTTCGATGCGGAGGATTATGGTACGCCGGAGTTCGTAACCGATTATACACCGGATAGCTGGTGCCTAGGTACCCAGTTCTGGGCAAAAAATCCGCATGTCCCTAATTATACGGCGGAATACGGAATCTTATTGGATATGGTGGGCGGCAAGAACGCCACGTTTTTCAAGGAGCAACAATCCTTACGTGCGGCAGCCCCGATCGTCGAGATGGTATGGAGCGCGGCCCGCGATCTGGGATATGGCAAATATTTCATTAACGCCGCAGGTGGAGCCATCACAGACGATCACCAATATGTGATTAGCGGACGTAATATCCCGAGTATCGACATCATTAACTACGACCCTGAGTCTAAAACAGGTTTCGCCAGTTATTGGCATACTCAAAAAGATAATATGGAGAATATAGACCGTGAGACTCTAAAAGCTGCCGGTCAAACCGTACTGGAAGTAATATACAATCGATAAAATACTGATAAAATGACAATCAATGAACTTCAAGACAATGTAATCGAAGAATTCTCAGTCTTCGATGATTGGATGGATAAATATGCGTTATTAATAGATCTGGGAAACTCCCTTCCCCCGCTCGATGAGAAATATAAAACGGAAAGCAACTTGATCGAGGGTTGCCAAAGCCGGGTTTGGTTCCAAGCGGATTATGCAGATGGAAAGATTATTTTCCAAGGAGAAAGCGACGCCGTGATCGTAAAAGGTATCGTATCCCTTTTGATCAATATCCTATCCGGCCATACCCCGCAGGAGATACTGGATGCCGATCTTTACTTTATCGACAAGGTAGGATTAAAAGAGCATTTATCCCCTACTCGTTCCAACGGGTTGGTAGCGATGGTGAAGCAAATGCGTCTGTACGCAATGGCTTACCGGGCAAAGGAACAACAATAAAAATAGGTGTTTTCACACGTATATAGGCACGAGCCGATACGTATATACGTGTAAGCCTACACCGATATAGGCATAGCCTCATACGTATATACGCATAAGGTTATGCCTATATACGTATTAAAAACCTAGTGTAAGCTGCTCCGGTAAAAGCGTGAATGTCTTGCGATGATAAGGCGTGATTCCGTGGGTACGAATCGCTTCCCTGTGGACCTTGGTAGGATAACCTTTATTGTCCAGCCAATGATAAGCGGGGTATTCCAAGGCCAATTCATTCATATAATCATCACGATAGGTTTTAGCCAATATAGAGGCGGCGGCGATACTCAGGTATTTGCCATCGCCTTTTACTACGGTCGTATGCGGAATATCGGGATAAGGGGTAAAACGGTTTCCATCGATCAATAAATGTTCCGGCCGTACTTTCAGTTGCTCGATCGCACGATGCATAGCCAAGAAAGAAGCCTTTAAGATATTAATCTTATCGATCTCTTCCGGACTGACGATGCCTACCGCCCAAGCGATCGCCTCACGTTCGATGACAGGACGAAGCTTATACCGTTTCTTCTCGCTTAATTGCTTGCTATCGTTTAAATCCTCATTCTTAAAATCTTCCGGAAGAATCACGGCGGCGGCGAATACCGCACCCGCCAAGCAGCCTCTTCCCGCCTCATCACACCCGGCCTCTATACGCCCGGTTTCCATATAGGGTAATAACATATCCCAGTTTATTATTTATCGTATATATAGCTTTGTAGAGACGGAGCACGCCCCGTCTCTACAAGGTTGTACATTATTTTTGCTCATTCACAATCCAAGGGCGAAGCACGAACCAAGCGAATGCCGTAGCGGCGATCACCCCGCAAGTATTCGCCAAGAAATCAAACCAATCCCCACCCCGGTACGTCGTACAATATTCTTGCAATATCTCAATAATCCCACTCATAACGATCGGGCATAAAACTGCCCCGATCCAAGCATGCCATAATACCGTCTCATACTTCCGGTGATTCCGCAAGAACTCCAGCCATAGCATACCCGACATCCCCCCATACATACAGAAATGAACCACCTTGTCCACACCCGGGAATAAAGGGATATCATCCATCTTCGGCGGCTTAAAGAACGACAAGTAAATAACGACCAATATAATCGCCAGTGAAAACGGATATTTCTTAATATAATACATCATACTCAAAACATCTTCCGAACTCGTTCCACACCTGCGATGAACGTATCGATCTCCTCTTTCGTATTATAAAAGGAGAAAGACGCCCGCACCGTACCCTCGATTCCTAAGGCATGCATCAAAGGCTGGGCACAATGATGCCCTGTACGAACCGCTATTCCCAGACGGTCCAGCAACATCCCCATATCGTAATGATGGATATTACCCACCAAAAAAGAAAGCACCGCTCCTTTATGATCCGCTTGTCCAAAAATACGCATCCCTTCAATCGTATTTAATCCAGCGGTCGCATATCGTAGAAGCTCATCCTCATAAGTAGCTATATTCTCTATACCGATCCGGTCTACATACCGCAAAGCTTCCGCCAACGCCGTACTACCAATATAATCCGGAGTTCCCGCCTCGAACTTAAAGGGAAGTTCATTAAAAGTTGTCTTCTCGAACGAGACCGTAGCGATCATCTCGCCTCCTCCCTGATACGGAGGAAGTTTATCCAACCACTCCTCTTTACCATACAAGACCCCGATACCCGTCGGTCCGTAAATCTTATGCCCGGAGAAAACATAAAACTCCGCATCCAAGTCCTGCACATCCACCTTCATATGCGGAACGGCTTGAGCCCCGTCTATCAACACCGGCACGTCTTGTTCATGAGCGATCTCGATCATCGCCTTTACCGGATTCACCGTACCCAAGACATTAGACACATGAGTCACGGAAACCAAACGAGTCTTATCCGAGAATAATTTACGATACTCATCCAGATTCAACTCCCCTTTCTCATTCATCGGGATCACCTTCAACGTAATACCTTTCCGGGCCGCTTGTATCTGCCAAGGAACGATATTGGAATGATGCTCCATCACGGACACGATCACCTCATCCCCTGCCGACATACATTCATCCGTAAAGCTGGAAGCGATCAAATTAATGGATTCCGTAGTTCCCCGGGTAAAAATAATCTCATTCGAGAAACGGGCATTCAAGAAATGCTGTACCGTTTTGCGAGCCTCCTCATGCGCCTCTGTCGCCGCTTGGCTCAAGAAATGTACGCCTCGGTGGATATTAGCGTTTACGTTATAATATCCATTCTCTATCTTTTCTACCACTTGACGAGGTTTCTGGGTAGTAGCACCATTATCGAAATATATCAGCGGTTTATCGTATATCTTATGATCCAAGATCGGAAAGTCTTTTCGGATCGCTTGAACGTCTAACATAGTCTTACTTCTTTTTGTCTTAAAATTACGAGAGCCAAAGATACAAAAAAAAGGCTTTCTCGCTGAAAGAAAGCCTTTTTTATCATTACCTAACAGATATTACGCCTACACTTTATTCTCTTCTCGCACGTTTACTTTTCTCTTCCAAAGTTAAAGTACGGAGACTCTATGCGGGCGTTGTCCATCAAGACTGCCAGTTCTTTTACCTTATCGGGATATTTCTCCGCCAGATTTGTATCCTCGTGTATATCATTACTTAAATCATACAGTTCCAATATAGTCTCACCCACGATCGGTTGCCGGATTAGTTTCCATTTACCGGAGCGTAATGCTTCCCGGCCATTCAACTCGTGAAATTCCCAATATAAATAATCATGGGCCTGTTGATCTTTCTTTGATAACAAGGTTGGTAAGAAAGAGATTCCATCCGTCTTCTCGGGCAAAACCGTACCTGTAAGTTCTGCCAATGTCGGCATGACATCCCAGAATGCGCTTATATGATCCGATTGGGCTCCGGCCTTGATCGTACCCGGGCACCATGCCACCATAGGTATACGGATGCCTCCTTCATATACATCCCGTTTGATCCCCCTAAAAGGTCCGTAACTCTTGAAAAAATCGGGATCAGCTCCACCCTCATGATGCGGGCCGTTATCGCTGGTAAAAATCACGATCGTATTCTTATCCAAACCTAACTCTTTCAATTCAGCCATTACATCCCCCACGTATTTATCCAACCGGGAGACCATGGCGGCAAAGGAGGCCAAGGGCTTCTCCGAGGTGTTATAACCGCCATACACTTTATCAAACTTACCAATATAAGGAGTCTCCTCGAATGAGTTCTCGTACATCTTATAAATAGAATCATGCGGAAGATTCAATTCCGCATGAGGCAGCGTATAAGTAAGCATCGCAAAGAATGGTTGCTCCTTATGATCCCGGATGAACTTCAATGCTTGCTCATGAATCAAATCTTGTGAATATGTCTTGCAAGCATTGTTCTCGTTTTCAGGAAAAAGAACCTTCTCCTCATTATGCCATAAATGATCCGGATAGAAGGAATGCGACTGCCGTTGGCAATTATACCCATAAAACTCATCGAAGCCCATCTTATTGGGAATGGAGACAGAGCCCGGATTTCCCAACCCCCATTTACCAAAGATACCGGTCGTATAACCGGCCGATTTCATTAATTTACCCAACGTATAGGTATCTTCCCGCATCGGCTGTTGGCCTTCGGGCGTGATCTCCCGGTTTCCCCGGACTTGCGTATGTCCCGTATGCAATCCGGTCATCAAGGAGCAACGGGAAGGGGCACTCACCGTACATCCGGCATAATGCTGCGTAAACAACATTCCCTCCTTCGCCATCCGGTCTATATTGGGAGTCTTGATAATCTGTTGGCCATAACAGCCAACATCTCCATAGCCTAAATCATCGGCCAAGATATACACAACATTCATAGGACGCTCCGGAGTTTTTTCGCAACCGGACATTCCGATAAGCAGCAATGTCCCGGATATACATAAAGTCAATTGTGTTTTCATATACCTTTAAAATAAATAGAAGTGTTAGAAACCAATTACAATCTTCTGATCCTGATTCGTAGACAAACGGTTCGTCCGTACCTTAACCCTTCCCATACGGTCCGAGGCATCGAAGTACCAGCCTTCTTGTCCGGCATTGAACACTTCGGGGGAGATAGCAGATAGCGGCTTCCCGGCTACGGTTACGTTTGACGGGCTAGATTCTGAGCGGACATCCAATAGGTAAGTACGCTCTTGGTAACGTCCTTTATAATCTCCTTTCGCTTTCGCAATATCCACGGTGATCGTGCCTTTCTCACCTTTCGGGGAGGAAACAGAGATTAAGGTACGGGCAAACTCGCCTTTCTTATAATCACGGGTGAGACCGTCGTCTTCATATAAATTGAAAGAGGTATTCCCGTAGGGATATAAGTCCAAGGTCAAGACATCCGCAGGTTTCTCGCCGACATAATTCATATCCGGGTACATCGGGATAATGGCGCCTTGACGGATAAATACCGGGCAAATATCCAGTTTAGCCTCATATTTATCCAACCACTTGCCACCCTCGTATGTCTTTCCGGTCCAATAGTCGTACCATTCTCCGGCAGGGAAGTAAATACTATCGCGTACATTCTTACGGGTATATACAGGGGCAACCATCATCCACTCGCCACTCATAAATTGATATTGGGTGGTCGTATCACGGGTAACCACGTCATCTGGGAATTCCAGTACCATCGCACGAGCCATCGGTACACCGGTCGTATGCGCCTCATGGCAATAGGTATAGGCGTACGGGTTCAGACGCATCTTCAGCTTTAGGAATTTACGGTTGATATCCGTGTACGGATGCCCATATACCCAAGGCTGACGGTCGGCATCTGCCCAGCCACTCATGGTCATAAAGATCGGGGTGAAGACCTTCCATTGCAAGTCGCGGGTATAGGTTTTCGGGGAACCGCCGAAGATACCGTCCACATCGCTAGTAGCGGCGTTCATAGCGGAAAGGCCGGCACCCGTGATCGTCGGGATATGGTAACGGATATAATCCCAGTTGCTCACTTGGTCACCGCTCCATACCGTAGAATACCGCTGAGTTCCGGCCCAACCGCAAACAGCCCATACGAAGCCTCGTTCGTTCGTATTGCTCTCGATCCCCTCGAATGCGGATTTACAGCCGTTCAAGGCAAACTCATAGCCTTCTCCAACCCAAGCCACATCCAATTTACACAGGCGGGTACCACATTTACCAACCTCGTAGGCGATCTTATCCACACCATTCTCTGTCCACAAGCCCGTATGGAAGCCTCGTTTACCTAATTCCGTCACAACAGAATCCAATTTCACATAGCCGCAACCATAGCCATCGTTCGGCAAGATCCAGCCACGGGGCATATCATATTCCACATATTTATCAGCAACTTGGCTGATTACGTCCGGGGTGGATTGAGGCCATCCGGTGCGCTGTTCCCCTTTGTTATAGCAGTCGGCATCTCCCATCGTAAGCATCCACATCGCCGGCATAAAAGGTTTTCCGGTGATATCCGTATAGTCGTTCAATAGGTCTTTCAAGGAAGGGCCGTAGAAGTAGAATGCGTCAAAGCGATTCTCGTTATGCGTCAACTGACTGGTGAAGCCCATCAGCTTAAAGCCATCATCATAGTTCTTGTCCAACATCTCCGTGCCGTTGAAGGCATAATGTCCCGGGGCAAACGTATTGCGGAATACGCCATATCCTTTCGTGGACATATAGAAGGGAGCCGGGTTAGAGGATTGATCCTCATCCCAACCGGTCACCTCGATATCCGCTTCCTTCCCAGCGTATGAGAAATTACCTTGTTGCATACCGCAACCGTAGAAATCCTCATCACCGCTACGGCGCATCGTTTGGGTCGTTTTTAGTCCGAAGGCAAGTGGTTCGGCCTCCTCGTAGATCACGGCACGGTTATTCTTGTCATACATGGCGAAACGAATAGGGTTCTTATAGACACGTACGACACATTGGGAAGTCGTGAACTTATAATAGCTGCCGTTGTCGGCCATGGAGACTCTCGGGTTCTTTACCCCATAATCTACAACGATCGAGTTTGCCGCCGGATTGGTATACTCCCCATCCGGTGCCAACCAGATACGGAAGATATCATCCCGGTAAAACATCAACTTAACCTTAGCGTACCCGGAGACGAACTCATATTCCGTGTTGCTGATCTTATTGAACTTCGTCAACTTACCCAAGTTCATACGGGCGGCGAACAGGTTCGCTTTTAATACGTTGTTTGACGAACGCTCATCCTTCGGGTATTGGATAGCGAACTCTATTTTATAGGAGCCCATCTGGGTTAGGTCGGTAGCAGGGAAAGCTACCTCATATTCCTCTTGTTTAGCGATCGGATGCCCGGAGGCGGTTACCGTGGCGGTTAGTTTCTGACCGTTGTTTAAAGAGGCGGTTACCGTGAAATCCTCGTCTACGGGCTGGGAGCCAACGTTCTTCAGCTTCACTTTCAACACGTCTTCCTTCGTGAACGTATTCCCGGTTTCTTGGTGTGAGGTCACTTTCTCCAAGGCCAAGTCATGCGCGAAAGGCTCTGTCAGCTCAATATCATCGACCATCCAATACCAAGAGAAGATATCCCGCCAGAAGAAACGCAAGTAGACGGTTTTCTGATTCGCGGCTACCTCGCTGATGTTGATCTCCTCGTTCACCGGGGCATGAAGCTGGGTAGCGGCGGGGATCTTATCCATCACATTATACTCTTTCCAATTCACCCCGTCGTTGCTGACACCAACCCAAAGGCCGGCACGTTTTCCGGTGAACCAATTATTCCAACGAAACAGGTGCTGGAATTTCAACACCACATCGTTCTTTCCCGCGCAATCGATAGCGCTGGTCTGGAAATAGCCGTTCGGGTATTCCTCCCGTTGATTCCACTTCGTGATCTCCTCCCCGGTGACTACGCCCGGCCGGAATTGCATATGATAGCCACGGCTTGTAGATGCGATGGGAGGTGCTTGTTGCTCGAACTGGAAAGAGCCGGGATAAGGCTGATCGGTTACAATCCATTCACACTTTGCCGATTTCGTTGAATCGACAATCATCCAGCCGTCGGGTAATTTCCCGGCGGAGAAATCTTCTTTCCAAAAACTTTGTTGTGCGGACAGGGAGGAAACGCAACCTGTCAGAAACATGGATACAATTAGACTTTTTATCATTTGAATTAGTTGATTAGATTTAGGCAGTAAAGATAGTCTTAATTTACGAGGGTTCGCAAACGTTCGCGTGATTTTTATTCCCTTTTCGCCGGGCGAAAGCGTGTTATTATCAATGGAATCCTTCTATCTTCGCGTATGTACAACCTTGTCATATAAATCAATAAACATATATCATGAACAGACATTTATTCTTGAGCCTTTTACTGGCCCTTTTCGCTTCCAGTACGCTTTCTGCCGATAACCTTAAAATCGAGCCGGCCTTCTGGTGGAGCGGTATGAAGAACCCGGAACTCCAGCTGATGGTGTATGGTAAGGATATCGCCGGATATCTCCCTAGCGTGAAATATCCCGGCGTACAGTTGAAAAGCTCGGTAGCGTTGGAAAGCCCGAATTACCTATTGATCTATCTGGACGTGGAAAACGCCAAGCCCGGCAGGTTTGATATCACGTTCACGAAGGACAAAAAGAGTTTCAATTACTCGTATGAGTTGAAGGCCCGTAAACCGAACGCCGATCGGATCAAGGGGTTTGACTCTTCCGACGTGCTTTATCTCATCATGCCGGATCGTTTCGCAAACGGAGATCCCTCGAACGATCAAATCCCGATGCGTACCTCTTATAAGGTAGACCGTAACAGCCCGAACGCCCGTCATGGGGGTGACTTGGCCGGTATCGAGCAGCATTTGGATTATATCGAGGATCTGGGCGTTACCGCTATCTGGCTGAACCCGGTATTGGAGAATGACATGGAGGGAGGCTCTTATCACGGATATGCCACGACGGATTATTATCGGGTAGACCCACGCTTCGGCACGAACGAGGATTACGTCCGCTTGATCGAGAAGACGCACGAGCGGGGCATGCGTGTCGTAATGGATATGATCTTCAACCATTGTGGAAGCGATCATCCTTGGATGAAAGATATCCCTAGCCACGACTGGTTTAATAATCTCGATAACTACGTGCAGACCAACCACGATAAAGAGGCTTATTTCGATCCTTACGTGTCGGATTATGATAAGGAGACGATGCTGAACGGTTGGTTTGTCCCGAGCATGCCGGACTTGAACCAAAAGAACCCACATGTAGCCAAATACCTTATCCAGAACTCTATCTGGTGGATCGAGTATTGCGGCGTGGATGGTATCCGTCAAGATACGTATCCGTATGCCGACGTGGACATGATGCGGAATTGGTGCACGGAGGTCATGAACGAGTATCCGGAGTATAACATCGTAGGCGAGGCGTGGATGAACTACACGATCGGTTCCGCTTATTGGCAGAAAGGCAGCCGGTTGAACTTCGGGCAGGATACCGAGCTGAAATCGGTAATGGATTTCCGCTTGATGGGTATCGCGAGCAAGGCGTTCCATGAGGAGACCGGGTATTCCGGAGGCTTGCACACGATCTTCGAGCATATGTGCTATGATTATGTATATCCCGATATCTATAACGTATTGCGTTTCTTGGAGAACCATGATACGGATCGTTTTCTTCCCTCCATGCCTAAGTCTGTCGATGATTTGTACGCGTTCAAGCAAGGGGTGACATTCTTGTTGACGATCCCCGGTATTCCCCAGCTCTATTACGGGCAGGAGTTGCTGATGAACGGCACCAAGGAGAAGGGAGACGGATATATCCGTCTGGATGTTCCCGGTGGCTGGCCCGGCGACAAGGTGAATCAATTCGAGGCATCCGGTCGCAGCGAGGTACAAAATGACGCGTGGAATTTCCTCCGCACTTTATTGAAATGGCGCAAGGGCAACGCTGTCATCGCTAAGGGCAAGATGAAGCATTTCATGGTGAACCAAGGTGTCTATGTTTACGAGCGCAGTCTGGATGGCCGGAGCGTATTGATCTTGATGAATGGCAGCGACAAGGAGGTGAACCTCCCGTTGGCCCGCTATGCGGAAGTATTGCGAGGTAAAACCTCCGGAAAAGAGATATTAACCGGAAAGGAGATTCCATTGGGAGACGAATTATCCTTGGCACCGAAAGGGATCTTCGTACTGGAAATGTGATGCCATTAGCCCCGATGATTTTTCATTCGAGGACCTATTCATAGATTACTAATAATTAAATCGGGAGGCCTTAAACCTCCCGATTTTCTTTTCATATATACTATTTTAATCGCTTTTCAAGAATCAATTGATGCCTGCATTGAATGCCGTTCTCCCAGATAGGCTCGGCATAGTTCCGTACGAAATAATCGCGATCTACGGCAACCAAGTCGAAGCCTTCCTGTTGATAAAGCATCATCGGGCCGGCGGCTGAGGTTCCGGTGCAAATACGCAAAAGCTCGACATCTTGAGCCGGAGCCCATTTATTAGATACATGCCGTAATAGTTTCCGGGCGATTCCTCGCCGACGGAAGATATCCGCCACGGCAAGATTCATAATCTCCGCCTTGCGACCCTCCTCCTTGCGAACCACGATCACGCCGGCAACGGAATTTCGTACCGTAGCGATAAAGCAATCCGAATCCTTTAGGTAAGCCTCGACTTTCTCCCGATCCGGATCGGCTTCCAGCAGTAACTCATAAGGAGGAAATAAAGCTACTTGTATCTCCGGCTCCCCGTTAGCGACGATCTCTACTATATTTCCGTCAGGATCTCGGATCACGCCCTCATAGTAACCATCCCCGGAAACGCGGGTCTCACCGGCGATCGTGTATCCATCCATCCGGAAACGTTCGATCATTTGATCCACTTGCTCCTTCTTATCCGCATGAAAGGCCAGATGAGCCAAGCCGATATGATCCTTGTCGTAAGCCTCAGTAATATCTTGCCGTTGCATGATCTCCAAGGCGGGGCCACTCTCGAAAGAGACGAAATAGGAGGCGAATCCTTTTTTCGAATTCACATATTTCTCATTACTCTTACCATTAAAATACTTTACATAGAAATCCCGTAAACGTTCCAGATGATTCGTCCATAAGGCGATGTGTGTTAACTGCATAAGTTGGAGGTTTTAATTTGTCACTGCCAAAGATATAAAAAAATCAGACATGGTTCCCTACATTATCGTCGGGATAATCCATGCCTGATTATAGTTTTCCTCTTATTCGCAATTATTTACAAATCCGGCAACCGGCGCATTTGGCCAGCTCACCGCGGAAACGTTTCTCCACCAGTTTATGCAAACGGTCTTTCAACGCCTCCAAGCGTACATGGTCGATCACGTCGGAAGTGAAAGCCACGCTCAATAGCATACGGGCCTCGTCACGCGGGATACCGCGGCTTTGCATATAGAACAAAGCGTTCTCATCTAACTGACCGGTCGTCATACCGTGCGAGCATTTTACGTCGTCCGCATAAATCTCCAGTTGCGGCTTGCTGTACATACGGGCCTCACGAGTAGCGCACAGATTACGGTTCGTCTGGTAAGCGGCGGTCTTCTGGGCATCCTCTTTCACCAAGATACGTCCGCTGAAGACACCTACGGCATGATCATTCAGTACATTCTTGAACAACTCGTTGCTGGTACAATTCGGAACCGCATGGGTAATATGGCTATAGGTATCCATCTGTTGCTCCTTGTCCAGAACGGACATACCGCATAAGGTAGACTCGGCATACTCGCCATTCAGTTCCACGTAATAATTGTTGCGAGTCAAGCCATTCGTCAACGTAATACCGTTTACCAAGACATTGGTCGAAGCCGCCTGCTTTACGTGTACGGAAGAGAAACGGGTCGTAGACTCGCTGCTTTCTTCCAAATCATAATAATCAAAGCGAGCACCTTCCTCCGCGAAAATCTCAACCACTTGAGTCGCCAAGAATTTCACGTCATCGATACTATGATCGCAAACCAATAGCTTCGCTTCCGAATGAGGTTCCATAATCACCAGAACACGACGGTTCGCCATCGTATCCACATCATTACGGAATATATTCACCAATTGGATAGGACGCTCAACTACGACATTTTTCGGTACATACACCACGAAACCATCTTGGGCTAACATCGTATTCAACGCGATAATACCATCCTTGCTACTCGGCGCCGCCTTTCCGTAATACTTGGAAGCGATCTCCGGATATTGCTCCGTAAAAGCCTTCAACCCTCCAGCATACACGCCTTCCGGCAAATGCGCTTTCGGTAAGTCCTTATCGTAAAACGTATCGTTCACGACAAAGTATAACGATGTGCTCAGGTTCGGCACGTCACAACGGAACACGTCATAAGGATTCACCGGGATAGCGACCCGGTTGATATTCAAACCGTAATCCGGAGCGAACGCTTGGGCTACATCCGTATATTTATAATCCTCGCTTCTCGTGGAGGGGAATCCGAGTCGCTCAAAGTTCGCCAAGGCATCAGCCCTAAGGGCATTCATCACCGGCGTACTATGACGACATACCAGATCCTCACATTGGGCGAAAAGATCGATATATTGTTGCTCGGCCTTCATATTACTCATCTCCCATCTCTTTCTTGATCCAGTCGTAACCTTTCTCTTCCAGTTCCAAGGCCAATTCCGGACCGGCGGTCTTCACGATACGGCCTTTGTAAAGCACATGCACCACATCCGGCTTGATGTAATCCAGCAGACGCTGATAGTGCGTGATTACGATAGCGGCATTCTCCGGAGTCCTCAACTGGTTCACGCCATGCGCTACGATACGCAAGGCATCGATATCCAAACCACTATCCGTCTCATCCAAGATCGCCAATTTCGGCTCTAACATCGCCATCTGGAAGATCTCGTTCCGCTTTTTCTCTCCACCGGAGAAACCTTCGTTCACGCTACGGCTGGCCAATTTATTATCCAGCTCGACGATCGCACGCTTCTCACGCATCAATTTCAAGAAGTCCGTAGCCGAAACCGGTTCCAGACCGTTATATTTACGGTGCTCGTTCAACGCCGCACGCATAAAGTTCACCATACTGACCCCCGGGATCTCGACCGGATATTGGAAGCTCAAAAAAATACCCTCACGGCTACGATCCTCCGGAGAAAGATCCAGCAGATTCTTACCGTTGAAGATAACCTCTCCTTCCGTTACCTCAAAAGCGGGATTACCTACCAATACACTACTTAACGTACTTTTTCCGGAACCGTTCGGTCCCATGATAGCATGTACCTCACCCGCTTTCACCGACAGGTTGATACCTTTCAATATCTCTTTGCCATTTATGTTGGCATGCAAATTCTTAACCTCTAACATCTTTTCTAATTGAAAATTGAAAGTTGAAAATTGAAAATTATTCTATCCTACGCTGCCTTCCAGCGAGATCGTTAGTAATTTCTGAGCCTCGACGGCGAACTCCATCGGTAACTTATTCATTACCTCACGGGCATATCCGTTCACAATCAAGCCGACAGCCTCTTCTACCGAGATACCTCGTTGCTGGCAGTAGAACAATTGCTCCTCGCTAATCTTACTCGTTGTAGCCTCATGCTCCACGATCGCCGTCTCATTCTGAATATCAGCGTAAGGGAACGTATGAGCTCCACAAGTAGAGCTTAGTAACAAACTATCGCATTGGCTATGGTTTCGGGCGCCTTCCGCACGGGCGGACACCTTCACCAATCCCCGATAGCTATTCTGGCTATGGCCGGCAGAGATACCCTTGGATACGATCGTACTTTTCGTATTCTTACCCAGATGAATCATCTTCGTACCCGTATCGGCCTGTTGGTAATTATTGGTCACGGCAACCGAGTAAAACTCACCTACCGAGTTATCACCCGCCAAGATACAGCTCGGATATTTCCAAGTGATCGCCGAACCGGTCTCTACTTGCGTCCAAGAGATCTTGCTACCCTCACCTTTGCACAAACCTCGTTTCGTCACGAAGTTATAGATACCTCCTTTACCTTCCTTATCACCCGGATACCAGTTCTGTACGGTAGAATACTTCACCTCGGCACGCTCGTTCGCCACGATCTCCACGATAGCGGCATGCAATTGGTTCTCGTCACGCATCGGTGCCGTACATCCTTCCAAATAACTTACATACGCCTCATCGTCTGCGACAATCAAGGTACGCTCGAACTGTCCGGTATTAGCGGCATTGATACGGAAATACGTACTCAACTCCATCGGGCAACGTACGCCCTTCGGTATATAAACAAACGAACCGTCCGAGAACACGGCCGAATTCAAGGCGGCAAAGAAATTATCACGATAACCAACCACGCTCCCCAAATACTTCTGCACCAAGTCCGGATGATGTTGTACAGCCTCGCTGAACGAACAGAAAATAATCCCCTTCTCCGCGAGATTCTCCTTGAAAGTAGTCTTCACGGAAACACTATCCATCACGGCGTCTACCGCCATTCCGCTTAAATGCTTCTGTTCTTCCAAAGGAATACCCAGTTTATCGAATGTTTTCAACAACTCAGGATCTACCTCATCCAAGCTCTTTGGTCCCTCTTTTTTCTTAGGGGCGGCATAATAGATAATGTCCTGATAATCGATCGGCGGGATATTCAAGTGAGGCCATGTAGGCATCTCCAACGTCTGCCAATGGCGAAAAGCCTTCAAACGGAACTCGAGTAACCATTCCGGCTCGTTCTTCTTGGCAGAGATAATACGGACCGTCTCCTCGTCTAATCCACGATGGATCACCTCCGTATCAATATCGGTAACGAAGCCATATTTATAATCTCCGCTCGTTACCTCATTAATGATATGATTTGAATCCTGCATAATTATAAATTAACCATTGATAAAAGCCCTTCATTCTCCTAATGAAAACAAATTATGTGGGAAAATTGTTGGTACTATTTGCTTCACGCTATAATAAAAACGAGATTCTATCTTCGATTGGCGATGAATCAAGACCGATCCGCGATCCACGAACTCCAGCGCATTCAACAGCAAACTGGTAAAGACCAAAACGACCAGCAACCCGAAAAAACCCCCAAACAAATGGTTGATAACGCTCAACGGTGTCGCCCCTACCACCTTGGTAACCAGTTCACCCGCTAGGATAAATACCCCCATAATCAAGATAAAACCCGCTATATAACTCAAGATCGTAACCCCTTCTTCCGGAAACCAACCCAACGCCAAGATATATCCTTTCAGCCAAGCCGCCGCTTTCCCGCAGAAAAAGATCGCGATCACTAGGGCTATAAGCGAAACAACCTGTTTGATGATTCCATCAAACAGGCCTTTCACAAATCCTATCCCTGCCAGACATAGCAATGTAATGTCCAACCAGTTCATCGTTATAACGTCTTCTTTATTTCTGTCTCTTCGTAAGCCTCGATCATATCGCCCACTTGGATATCGTTGAAGTTCGTAATATTCAAACCGCAATCCAAGCCAGCCACGACCTCTTTCGCATCGTCCTTGAAACGTTTCAAAGAACCTAGCTCACCGGCATAGATAACGATACCGTCACGTATCAAACGGATCTTGTTCGTACGTTTGATCTTGCCTTCCTTAACCATACATCCGGCAACCGTACCGACCTTGGTGATCTTGAATACCTGCTGAACTTCCACATAAGCGGTAATCTCCTCCTTGATCTCCGGAGAAAGCATGCCTTCCATAGCGCTCTTCACCTCCTCGATCGCATCGTAGATGATAGAATACAAACGGATCTCCACACCTTCCTTCTCGGCGTTTCTACGTGCTTGCAAAGACGGACGAACTTGGAATCCGATAATGATAGCGTTCGAAGCCGCTGCCAAAACCACATCCGACTCGGAAATCTGGCCAACCGCCTTGTGAATTACGTTTACCTGAATCTCCTCGGTAGACAAACGGATCAAGGAGTCGGACAAAGCCTCTACGGAACCATCCACATCACCCTTCACGATCACGTTCAACTCTTGGAAGTTACCCACGGCGATACGACGTCCGATATCATCCAAAGTAAGCATCTTCTGCGTACGAAGACCTAACTCACGCTGCAATTGCTCACGACGGTTAGCGATCTCACGCGCCTCTTGCTCAGTCTCCAATACATTAAATGTATCACCGGCCTGAGGAGCACCATTCAAACCGAGGATCAATACCGGCTCGGAAGGACCGGCCTTCTCCACCCGTTGATTACGCTCGTTGAACATCGCCTTGATACGTCCTTGATGAGTTCCCGCCAAAACGATATCTCCCATCTTCAACGTACCGTTCTCCACCAATATGGTAGATACATAGCCACGTCCCTTGTCCAAAGAAGACTCGATGATAGAACCAACCGCACGTTTTTTCGGATTCGCTTTCAAATCCAACAGGTCGGCCTCCAACAAGACCTTCTCCAACAACTCCTCGACACCGATACCTTTCTTAGCGGAGATCTCCTGACTCTGGTACTTACCCCCCCAGTCTTCCACCAAGTAATTCATATTCGCCAACTCCTCCTTGATCTTCTCAGGATTAGCATGTGGTTTATCGATTTTATTAATAGCGAAAACAATAGGAACACCGGCAGCCGAAGCGTGATTAATCGCCTCAATCGTCTGAGGCATCACGTTATCATCAGCGGCCACGATAATAATCGCAATATCCGTCACCTTCGCGCCACGGGCACGCATAGCGGTAAACGCCTCATGTCCCGGAGTATCCAAGAACGTGATACGGCGGCCATTCTGCAACTTCACGTTGTAGGCTCCGATATGCTGCGTGATACCACCGGCCTCACCGGCGATTACGTTCGCGCTACGGATATTATCCAATAAAGAAGTCTTACCATGGTCAACGTGTCCCATCACCGTTACGATAGGCGGACGGGCTACCCAATCCTCCTCGTTATCATCTTCCTCATCAGCGTTGATCGCCTCGACAACATCCGCGCTTACATATTCAGTCTTATAACCGAACTCCTCAGCCACGATATTGATCGTCTCCGCATCCAGGCGCTGATTGATCGAAACCATAAGGCCGATGCTCATGCAAGTACCGATAACCTCCGTTACAGATACGTCCATCATGTTCGCCAAGTCGTTGGCCGTAACGAACTCGGTCAGCTTCAATACCTTGCTTTCCAGTTCTTCCTGTTCCATCAACTCGTGCTCACGTTTCACAGCGGCGTCACGTTTATCACGACGGTATTTAGCCCCCTTATTATTCTTATTATTCTTGTTGGTCAAGCGAGCCAAAGTCTCCTTGATCTGCTTTTGAACATCCTCTTCGCTAACTTCCGCTTTCACCGGCTTCTTCAAGCGAGGCTTACGGTCGTTATTCGGACGATCGTCACGATTCGGGCGCGGATAATTCGTACCCGGCGTATTATTCACGTCTACCCGATCTTTCTTGATACGTTTACGCTTCTTCTTAGCGTCACCTTCCTCACCCGGTTTAGCAGGAGCGTTCGGTTTAATCAAAGTCGGCGAATTCGGACTCTTATGAGGAGCGCCCGGACCGTTGCTATTATTACCCGGCCGATTGTTATTAAACTTTTGCTTCTCATCACGCTCTTTCCGCTTCTCCTCCTTCGTTTTCTTTTTCGGACGAGTCGATTGGTTAAGCGCATCCAAGTCAATCTTACCGGTTACCTTGATCTTTGACTCCAATTTAACCGAGTTCAAACGGAAAAGATTATCATCCTTTTCCTCGGTCTTCTCTACTTCCTGTTCCGGTTTCACACTTTCCACCTTAGGTTCCGCAACAACCGGTTGCTTCTCTACGGTTTTTTCTTTTTCCACTTCCACTACTATAACTTTTTCTTCTTTTTTCTCCGTGGGAGCCTGCGCAGGCTGCGCGGGTTTAACAGGAGCTTGAGCAGCGGGAGCGGCAGGCGCTTCCTTCACTTTCGGCTCTTCCTTTACCTTAGGCTCTTCTTTCACCTTAGGCTCCTCTTTAGCCTTCGGCTCTTCCTGCTGTTTTTTATGTTGTCCACCATCCAAATCGATATGACCCTTCATTACGATCTTAGGTCTGAATTCTTCCGGTATCACTGTCTTTATTTCCGCGGTCTTCTCTTCTTTCACAGAAGGAACCTCTTTCCGCACACGATCCGCCGCAAAATTACGATCTTTCTCTGGCAGATCCTTTCCAAACTCTTTTACGAGCAAAGCATACTGTTCATCACTGATCCTCGTGTTGGGATTATCCTCAACCGAGAACCCATTCCGGTGCAGGAACTCAACCACCGTGTTGATTCCCACGTTCAATTTTCTCTGTACTTGAATTAATTTTATAGGCATATCTAACTTTGTCGTAATACTTATTCGTTACCTTCATCTTCAAATTCCGCGGATAAGATAGTTAAAAGATCGTCCACGGTCTGCTCTTCCAGATCGGCACGTTCAATAATCTCATTGCGGTCCATAGCAAGGACACTCTTCGCCGTATAGCATCCTATATTCTTCAGTGCGTCGATCACCCAGCTGTCGATCTCGTCGGAGAACTCATCCAAGTAGATATCCTCCTCGTCCGCTCCTTCGATATCACGGAATACGTCAATCGTATACTCAGTCAACATACAAGCCAACTTAATATTCAGACCGCCCTTACCGATCGCTAAAGAAACCTCCTCCGGACGTAGATAAACCTCAGCTTTCTTTTCCTCCTCATTCACACGGATAGAAGAGATCTTAGCCGGGCTTAAGGCACGCTGGATAAACAAAGAGAGATTTGAGGTGTAATTAATCACATCAATGTTCTCGTTTCTCAACTCGCGAACGATTCCGTGGATACGAGAGCCTTTCATACCTACGCAAGCGCCTACCGGATCAATACGGTCATCGTATGACTCGACAGCCACCTTGGCACGCTCTCCCGGGATGCGGGCGATCGCCTTGATCGTAATCAAGCCGTCATTAATCTCCGGAACCTCCAACTCAAACAACCGTTGCAAGAAGACCTTATCCGTACGGGAAAGAAGGATCTTCGGGTTGTTATTATAGTTATCCACACGTTGAACGATCGCACGTACGGTCTCTCCCTTACGATAGAAATCGGTCGGGATTTGCTCGGATTTCGGCAGTAGCAACTCATTACCATCGTCATCCAGCAACAGGATTTCTTTCTTCCACACCTGATAAACCTCAGCGGCGATGATGTGGCCGATTTTATCCTTATACTTAGCGTACAAGCTGTCTTTCTGCAATTCAAGTATCTTTGAAGCCAAAGTTTGGCGCAAGTTTAAGATCGCACGGCGTCCGAAGTCTGCGAAATGCACCTCGTCGGTCACTTCCTCGCCCACCTCACAGTCGGCATCGATTTTACGGGCCTCCGTCAACGTAAGCTGCAAGTTCTCATCCTCCAGTTCATCATCAGCCACAACCGTACGGTTTCTCCAGATCTCGAAATCACCTTTCTCAGGGTTGATAATCACGTCATAGTTCTCATCCGTGCCAAACATCTTGGCGATCACGTTACGGAACGAATCTTCCAAAACGCTAATCATCGTATCTTTATCGATATTCTTCAACTCCTTGAACTCCGCAAGGGTGTCAATCATACTGATTGTTTCCTCTTTCTTGGCCATAATCTTACTTGAATCTTATTAAGTATTTTGTATATTTTATTTCATCAAATGTATACGACTCATCCTCCACCACAGTCACCTTCCGCTTAGCGCCTTCCGGTTTCACCTTCTTCTCGACAGAGACAACCACACCGTTCTCGTCGGCAGATTTCAACACACCGGTCAGCTTCGAGCCGTTTTTCAACAGCATCTCCACCTCGTTTCCGATGTTCTTGACGTATTGGCGAAGTACCTTGAAAGGAGAAGTAATGCCGGCGGAGCCAACCTCCAGCTCATAATCCTCGACGTCACGATCCAGATGCTCCTCCAAATACCGGCTCAACTCGGCGCAATCATCAATGCTTACCGCTTCATCGTTATCAATTTCAACGACTATCAGGTTTCCCGGTTTAATCACCACGTCTACTAAATAATTGCTTGAAGAGGCTAGTTTTTCCTCTATTAATTGGCTTACCACTTTCTTTTCTATCATACACATATCTGTTAAGAACAAAAGAAGGGGACTACCCGCCCCCTCCTCAACTTCACTTAATCGCCCGCAAATATACAAAAAATCAATGAGTTCTCAAAATATCCTCATCTTTTTACAGAAAAAATTAATACGACACAAACCGGATTACTATCCATAGTAATCAGAATTAATATCTATAGAAATCTGATTTACTATTGATAGTAATATTTATTAACACTTTTATGCCTATCTTTGCTGCCGAATACGAAGGGGTGCTCGCAAAATCCTTCACGAAAGGAGCGGGCTGAGATCATACCCATAGAACCTGTACAGGTAATGCTGTCGTAGGGATTCATGCTTCTCCCATCCTTTCTATTCATCTATTTAGTTTTAAAGCAAAAAGATGAAAAGATGAAAAATGTATTGGTTATCTTGGCCGGCTCCTTGCTAGCTACAACCGTCAAGGCGCAAATGCCCAGTCCGGTCGACTCCTTGAAAATCTCAAAAGACGTATCTTTGGATGAAGTGGTTATTACCGCTACCAAAGTCGGGAAAGAAACCCCGGTAGCTTATAGCGACATCTCCAAACAAGAGCTAAGCAGCCGGAACAACGGGCAAGGTATCCCATTCCTTATCTCCCAATCCCCGTCTGTTATCATGACCTCGGATGCCGGAACAGGTATAGGTTACTCCGGTTTTCGTATCCGGGGTACAGACGCAAACCGTATCAATATCACGATCAATGGCGTACCGGTTAATGACTCCGAGTCTCATACCGTATTCTGGGCTAATATGGCCGATATAGCCTCCTCGGTAGAATCGATCCAGATCCAACGAGGCGCCGGAACCTCTACGAACGGAGCCGCAGCTTTTGGCGCTACAGTCGCCATGCAGACCGAGAAACCGTCCTTAAAGCCTTACGGCGAATATTCCGTATCAGCAGGTTCTTTCGGTACGCTGAAGCATACGGTAAAAGGCGGTACCGGATTACTTTACGATCATTTCGCTTTCGACGCCCGCTACTCCAATATCCGTAGCGACGGCTTTATCGATCGTGCCTCCGCCCGTATGAGCTCTTACTATGCCTCCGCCGCTTTCTATGCCGATAATACATTGATTAAATTCCAAGCCTTCGGAAACAGCGAGAAGACCTATCAAGCATGGAACGGTGTTCCGTCTTATTTACTTGACACAGATCGTAGCTATAATCCATGCGGAGAATATGAGGAAGATGGAGTGAAGAAGTTTTATAACAATCAGACGGATAATTATTGGCAACACAACTACCATTTAATGGCCAGCCAGCGTATCGGAGATTTCTGGAATATGAACCTGACCCTTCATTACACCGATGGTAACGGATATTACGAGGATTATAAATCGAAAGCCAAATTCAGCAGTTATAAGCTACCGGAATATATCGATCCGGAGGGTAATACCGTAAAAAAGACGGACCTTGTGCGCCGTAAATGGCTCGACAATTATTTCTATGGAGCCGTTTATAGCGCGAACTATCAACATGACAACACCCGCCTTACGCTGGGAACCGCCGTCAACAACTATGTAGGCGACCATTTTGGCCGGGTAATGTGGACCAAAAGCGCAAACGTCTTGCCACAACCGGATTACGAATATTACCGCAATACCGGTAAGAAATTAGACTACAACGCATACGCGAAATTGACCCAACGTCTTTCCCCTCTTTTCACCGGCTATCTGGACTTACAATACCGTGGGATCCATTACACCATTAAGGGAAACGATGACAAAGCCGAGGAAGAGCTGGACATTCATAAGAACTGGAACTTCTTCAACCCGAAAGCCGGTATAAACTTCCATAATAACGGCCATAACGCATTCGTCTCTTTCTCCGTCGCAAATCGGGAACCGAACCGTGACAATTTCACGGAGGCAGGCCCCGAAGAACGTCCTACCCACGAGACCTTATATGATTACGAGGCCGGTTATAGTTTTGGTAACAACCGTTTCCGGGTTGGAGCCAATCTCTATTTCATGGATTACAACAACCAATTGATCCTGACCGGCAAGATCAGCGAGATCGGTGAGGCCCTCACTTCCAATATAAAGGATAGCTACCGAATGGGCATCGAGCTTACCGGAGGTGTACAAATCACCTCTTGGCTGAATTGGAACGCGAACGTAACCCTCAGCCAAAATAAAATCAAGCATTTCGTGGAATACGTGGATAACTGGGATACCGGAGTACAAGAGATCAACGATCTAGGTACAACGAATATCGCTTTCTCCCCAGACCTAATCGCAAACAGCATGTTCGATTTCGCTTACAAAGGATTTATCGCTAGTTTCAACTCGCAAGTAGTAGGCCGCCAATACATAGACAATTCAAGCAGCAAGGATCGTTCCATCGATCCCTACTTTATCAATAGCCTACGTATCGGTTACGCCTTCCAGCCTAAGTTCATGAAAGAAATAACCCTAGACGTGACTATCAACAACCTCTTCAACGAGAAGTACGAGACCAACGCATGGGTATACTCGTATATCGAAAACGGCACACGTAAAAAGGATGACGGTTATTTCACCCAAGCCGGCACGAACGCCATGGCCAGGATCACCTTCAAATTCTAACTTAATTTTCAATTACTAAAATGGTTTGGCTAGAATACTTCGGAGTAATAACCGGTCTACTCTATCTCTTTCTAGAGATTAAACAACATAAGGCCATGTGGGTGGTGGGATTCCTCACCTCCCTCGTGTATGTATTTGTCTTCCTGTTCGCTAAGATCTATGCGGACATGGGATTGCAAACCTATTACGTAGGAATCAGCGTATACGGTTTCTATCAATGGACCCGGAAGAAACATGAGACACACACGGAAAACGACAGTCTTCCCTCCGACCGTATCCTATACACCCATCTGAGCCTTCCGCTTTTCGTGGGGATTATCGGAACATTGGCCGTTGTATTCGCCATCTTATGGTATCTCCTTCATCAATTCACGGACTCTCCCATCCCCGTAGGCGATGCGTTCACCACGTCGGTAGGCATTGTCGCTACTTGGATGCTGGCAAGGCGAATTATCGAGCATTGGATTTTTTGGGTAATCGTAAACCTCGTTTCCGTATATCTTTATTACCTTCGGGGCTTGTATCCGACGATGCTACTCTATTTTTGCTATGCGACACTAGCCATAGTAGGCTATTACAATTGGCGGAAGAAAGGGGAAGAGTTTTGAATTATGAATTTTGAATTATGGGAGATAATATGGAAAGTCTGGAAGGAGGATGTGTGATCGTAGCGAATGGGAGATTTCCTTCCGCTGAGTTACCCTTGAGATTATTAAAGGAAGCGAAAACGATTATCGCTTGTGATGGAGCCGTAAAGACACTTTATGAAAAGGGTATTCATCCGGACGCTATCGTAGGAGACTTGGACAGCATACCCGCCGGCCTGCGCGAACGCTACGCAGACCGAATCCATCATGTAGAGGACCAAGAGATCAACGACCTCACCAAATCCGTCCGTTTCGCCCATACCCAAGGCTATCGAGAAGTTCTCATATTAGGAGCTACCGGATTGCGTGAGGATCATACATTGGGAAATATATCCCTTCTTATGGACTATGCCCACTTATTCAAGCGGGTGGAGATGTTATCCGACTATGGCCTTTTCACTCCTATCTTAGAAACAACAACCTTCGCTTCTTATCCGGGACAACAAATCTCCATTTTCGTTCTTTATCCCGAAGGGGAGATTAGTACGGAAGGACTCCGTTGGCCCATTCGCCGACGAAAGCTCACCTCATGGTGGCAAGGAACTCTCAACGAGGCTTTGGGAGACCAATTCACTATCACTCTCTCCCCGGATTGCCGGGTAATCATTTACAGGGAGGCATCCCATACAAAAGAATAGTCCTGAAAAGTATCACTACTTTCCAGGACCCTTACACCCCTCAACTTTACATGCTTAAATAAGAAGCGTTCGCTTCCTTATCAAGCAGATAATTTTTTTAACTCATTCTCTTTCCATTCGGAAAAACCTTCTACCCTATCCCTTATCTGGAACTGTAGCTTATCGTCGGCAACCAACTTCAGCACAGCCGTGGGAGAAAGCGGCAAATACATATCATTCACGGCGAAAAAAGCTTTCAGTAAGACCACATCATAGTCGCTGCGGATCACTTCTTTCTTTAATACAACCGGCACCTCCATCTGAGTCAGATAATAGGCTGAACGTTCGTATGCGCACCAAGCATCTCCTTCCAGATACAGATAGACATTGTTTGGATTATCTACCTCATGAGGCAGAACCAACTCTACTACATCTGATGCTTGTTCCATATAAAAGAAATTATTATTAATATTTGTCTTCATGACATTTACAAATTAAGCGCCTTCTATCCTATACATAGGGAGGAATAGCTATCATTTTACAGCGTTGAAACTATCAAATACCGCATTATCCTCTATTTTCTTGCGCAATTCCTCTAAATTTATCGCCGCGGCCTTTACGCCCATATCCTGAGCCTGCTTCAATAGAGATTCCGCTTCTGTCAAATCACCGGTCAACATACTTAACACTCCTTTCGCGTGAACCGCCTCCGGGGCGTTCCCCGCTTTCGCCAAATAGTTCTTAGCGGAAGCATAATCACCCTTGCCCATAGCGATATTCGCGGCGTTAAGATTCGCTACCGGATCATTCGGAAACATACGGACAGCGATATCAAATACATTATTATATTCGTCACTACCGATCTCATAGCTGTTAGCCACCGCGAACATCTCCCCTAAACTTAGCTGTTGCGGACGAGTCTTGATGATCTCACGCCCCTCATCCACCGTAAATTCACGTACCGTATAATCAATCTTATATTCCGAGCGACGTAACGAAGGGAAAATATCTTTCAGCACATAACGGAAAGCGGCGCCACCACCCAAGGCACGTAACTTAGCCTCCTTGCGATCCGGATCATCCGAGCTATCGATAATCGCCAATACCTCGCTACGATTCGGTACATTCGGATCGGCCTCTACCTTTTCCTTAAAACCGGCCCAATCTTCCGGTTCCGAGCTCATCGTGAAGAAATCAGCCTTGAAGTCATTCTTCTGGCGGATATAGTCACGTAACGCTTTGACACGATTATCCGCCAATTTCTTATTACTAGCGTAAGAGCCTTCCGGTGAGGCATATCCTTTCAGTACGATACCTGTCGGTTTCACGTTCTTATCCTCTGTAACGGTACGAATCGTATTATTGATCTTCGCCAACTCCACCGCATTATTACGGAAATCAGGAAGAATCTGATATTTACCCACTTGGAAGTCCAAAAAAGCCGTACCGACCTCCGCACGATGCTTCTCCGTCTCTGCCATCGGCGTGATATAAGAGAATGTAGGCTGAACCTCATAGCGCTTATCCGGACGACGACGAATCTTGTCCGCGATCAATAACGGACTACCGGCCTCTTCCTTACCACAACCGCATAGATTCGGGTCTAACACGACACGTGCGTCTTTCATCCAATCCTCAAAAGGCACGGCGGTTTTATAACTTACCACTTGATCTTCCTTCCCGGCTTTCAAGATAGTATAATGAGGTACGTCGTTCAAATTATCCAAGGCGACCTCACGGTTATATACTTTCTGGCGGATACGTCCGTTCACCAAAATAGAAGGAAGCCCCTCTTTTTGCGAAGCCGATTCCAAGACGGGGGTCAGTTCCAAATAGCTACGGGATTTCACCGCATCGCCACTTACCGTCACCACGGCATCGATATATACCGAGTCACCCTTCTGTACCACGTCGTTACAAATCACTTTAACCCCATCCGAGGCAGTCTGTCCCATGATTGCCGGAGACACGACGGCCATCATAGCCGCCATCATATATGCATTTATCTTCTTGTTCATCGCTTGGGTCATTTAATAAAGTAAATAATAGAAATAGCGGCTTTCGTAACCCCGAAATAATCTTTCGTATCGCTTTTCAATACGGTTCCGCAAGTGGCACAAGGATATTTATCATAATCCAGATGCGCCCAACCAATACCCAACACGGCTTCCATGCTCCACCGATCGCTTAACAACCACTGATAACCATAAGAGAGTCCGGCGCCATACAAATTACCTTGATAACGGTGATTCTCCATATTCTTGCTCAAGAACTTTAGGCCTCCAACATTGTAATCCGCATAATGCGCATGCAAGCCGAAGAAATGTCCATTGAACTTCTCGCACAACCAATAACGAGCTTCTGGTTGTACCAGCCAATGTTTCATACGAGCCTCATCGCCAAACTTCCATCCATTATAGTTGCCGGATAGATCCAGCGACCACTTTTTCGCCAAGCCAACCTCTACACCCAAATTGATCGTAGCAGTCGCATCATAGAGCAAGTTCGACTTCACCGCGAACTTCTGGCCGTAAACGCCTGTCGTAGCTACCAAGAGCAGGACTAGGAAAAGAATTCTCTTCATATCGAATATTTTTTCGTTTTTATTATACATACGTGAATGCCTTCACTTCGACGAGCTCGCATTCAACTGTTTAAGTAATAATTTACCGGGCTTAAACTTCACGCTTTTACGAGCTCTTATCATATAAGCCACTCCATTCTTAGGATTTCTGCCGATCCGTTCGGTTTGTTCCCAAGCGGAGAGCGTTCCAAAGCCCAATAGCATCAAAGAACCATCACTTTCCAAAGCCTCTGTCGTAGTCTCTTCCCAAGCTTGAACAAAGCACATCGCCTCCGCTTGCGTAACCGACAATTTATCAGCCAATGTTTTCACGAGTTCTCTCCTATTCATCCCTTTCACTTTTAATTTGCATCACAAAAATAGATTATAACATTTCTTAGCACGATAGGTGTGAGTTTCAACTTTAAAGGGTAAACCTACCAACTATCCTTGATTGATAAGAACACCTATTCATTTCAAAGAAGGTGATAGGAACACCGACACTTTATAAAGACAGCAAGGGGCAGACTTGTGTAAGCCTGCCCCTTAGCTGTTATACCATATCATCCACATCTAACACTTAATCTCTTCCTTGCGAATGAGATTCTCCAGATCGTTTATCTCCTCCAAGGAAAGCCCCGTACATTGGGCGATCACAGAGGGCTCCAAGCCGATTCTCTTCAGGTTCTCGTCGTAGATGGCACGCTCCTGCGGGGTGAGGGCACCCAAGTTCGCCACGTCCAGCAAACGGCGGAAGTGGGCCTCTTTCTCCTTTAATGGGGACATATCAAACAGGTTCATATTCTTCAGTACATAAATTGTTTTTTCTAACGGAGTAACGCACTCCTCGTAACGCAAATCGAATCGTTCGAAAGAGATATAGATCTGTTTCAGCCGAATCCGCCCAAAAGTCTTACCTGTTTGCTCGTTTGCCAGAACCACGTCCGTTCGCCATGAAGGGAACTCGGGAAGGCTGAAGTTCAGAAAACGTATCTATGTCGTAAAGGTAAGGACTATTTTCCGAATAAAAAATCTCGTCTAGATAAAATAAGCCATTCATATCACTTTAGTATCAAAGATCAACCTGTTAGCCAAACGAACATTATCTGATCCTTTTGATCAATATAAGACGCATATCGTGGCATTCCCTTTTAACGAAAGCCACACAATAAAGACATGGAGCGCTGCTTTATTCATGTTTTAGGATAAAAAAGGACGGTTTTCAACGCACATTAGGAGGCAAAAGCCTACACATACGGTGGCGTTGGGCATCGTAAGCGGTCGCTAATAGGGTTATAAGCGGTCGTGAATGGGCATTCTTGTACCGTTACACCCCAGTCGTAAGCCTGTTTTTCCCCTTTTCACCCTACTTGATATGAATTACGATGAATTAATTTAGCTAGAATGAAAGGGCATTTTTCAACATCTACGTATATGCTAAGCAATTACTGTTTTTTTCTTGCGTATTTGGAGGCAAGTCGTAGGTCGGGACGGAAAAAGGGATTCTCCGGGAGTTAAGAATACAAAGTGTCAGATTGATTTCTGTTAAATAGAGAGAGACGCAGCATGCTGCGTCTCTACAACTAGATATATCAATTTATTTTTCACTCCTCACACAACGAACAAACATGCCGTTATTCGTATTTAATGTTCCGACATTAATAGGAACATTGGTATTCAGAGAATACCAAAAATCTATAAAAAGCATATTCGTATCAGCATGAGAGTCACCAGATCCAGACCAATAAAAAGCCCCATATCGATGGGCTGTATTATAGAGAAGTCGACCTCCACCCAAATACCCAATACCAATCTCATCAATCCCTGTATCCTCTGCAGCACTCCCATGCTCAGTCATAACAGCCTTTCCATAAGAGAAGAACAAATTGACAGGTTCTCCAGTAGAACGAACCATTAATGTCCCTTTAGCTGGATTGCAATCTATAGTTTCATCTATAACCGCATTGCCTTCTGAATCCCACTGCCAACCAAAAGGAGTATTCTCAACCGGACAACTATCATCATACACATATCCTCCATATGTAAATAATGTATTTTTCTCCGTAGCACTCTTAATAGCACTGTAATGGCTAGCCGCAGGAACTTTATAACCACTCGGACATGGACTTTGCCCATACTCCCATTTGTATTTTTCATTGCGCATGTCCTCCGATGTTTTTTCTTTCCAATTCAAATGCTTATTACCATAAGTCACATCCCATGGTGTATAATAGGAATCTGAAGCCCCTCCTTGATAAAAATATCCAGATTGGGTCGGAGCGTTGGTGATAGAGCCTTTTGTCGTACAATTGAATAAAGACCAAGTTGCCCCACCATCCAACAATTGCGTATCCGCATAACCTTGACGCAAATAAATCATATGCTCGCAACGGTTATTATGATAGGTTACCTTGATAGCGCCATAACGATTGGTGGAAGAACTTCCTGTGCTCGAATTCGGTTTATAATTAAAAACAATATCACCTCCAGTACCTGTAACAGACTCCGATGTTCCGACGACAGACTGTCCGTCATCTGTAGATAGCGTAAACCAATCTCCTGCGGTAATAGTAGCTGTCCAAGGGCCAATAGAATTCAATATCTCATACTTTCTCTTCTCCTTATTAAATTCTCGCACCTTAACTTTGACAAGCTCCCTGTTGTCCCATTTCTTATAGAAAGCTATCGGATCGACCAAACGGATAACTTGATTGACAGTTACAGTTTTAGAGATTGATTTTCCATCCTTCCCTGTAGCCGTAATCGTCACGGTATTAGTTATGTGATCCTTACTACTAATATTCGTTTTCTTCGTGATAACTCGAATCGTATTCGTATTTTTATCATACGCACCAATCTGGAAATCCTCACGATTTGAACCTTCCACACTCCATGTACAATTATCAAACCAACCATGGTCTGTCGGTAACTTCACTTGGATATCACTTATAGAGCCTATCCGATACCCGATATAAATATCATCCACCGTAAAATCCCAGTTGAAATCTTTCGTCACACGCCAAGAAGCCTCGTCAACCCCGCCCTTACCGGTAAGATTAAGCGTCACGTTATAGTGGGCGTTTCGCTCTACCGCAAAATTGGTAAAAGCGTCATCTCCTAAGAAAAAGCGATAAACAATCTTCCCACTAGCACCCATTTCTGAATACTCCGCTTCCACACGAATATAAGAACAAGTCTTATCCGCTTCCACAGTGGCGACATCCTTTATTGGGGTGTTACCTAAACTGGCCGGGGTTTTATATGCCTCTACATACTGTCCGTCTTTCCATAAGCAGACACCATCCGGTTGCTTATTCTCATACATAAAGAAAACACTGTTATCTTTCATTGAACTAACATTCTCTACCGGATTGGAAAATTCGATCATATCAGCCTCCGTTATATAATCTGAAGGTGACGGATTTGCCGGGATTAAGTTGTTCATAAACAATTTACCAGTAGCCGGTACTTGATGCAAAGATACTTTTAGGGGCTTGATCGTACGATCTTTCAATCCAGAAGTATTCACAGATACGGATATCATAGCGTAAATACGCTTTAACGAAAGGATGGCAGAACCTTTTCCTCCGCTAACTGATACATCATCAGCGGATGCGCTCATTACCATCTTTGGCAAATTATCTAACGTTCCATACGATAGATTATCTATCTTATCGAACGGCTCCGCACTCAAATCAGATTCTGCGTTCGCAATTACTCGTACACGATAAGAACCATTCTGTAAAGCTATATCGTAATTAACCGCCTTATTCTCTTCGTTATTATTTACGGTAAGGCCATTCAAGGCTGCACCGGTCAAATACAATCCTTTAACTAAGCGATTATTATCCTTATTATACACAAGGATATTCAAATCGCTAATAGCATTAGCATCAGTAGCCGAGGCTTTCGTGAGCGGAGAGATCACGTCGCTAGCGGAAACGCTCAAGGACAGTCGTAATCCATCAACTTTCTGCTCTCCTCCATTCACTTCCGTCTCTTCCATGCAGGAACCTAGTCCTAGCATTAACAGGCCCAAGAACAAGGCATATATATATTTCATCGCTTTCATAATATTCTATTTACTGTTTAATTAAAGTTTGCGCTAACATCTTTCCCAACCCAAGGAGCTACCCATATCTTAAATTCACCTGTTGATTGTTTCAACATTCCTGTCACATGATAATAATTACCGTGGATCAAACCGTCCGTGCATTCACCCGCTTTATATTCAGGGTTGATTGGGATGGAGTATTGATAGTCCGTACTCTTTCCAGTAGAAGTTATATCTATTTTAGATACAGTTTCACCCATTTCCAATTCTTCCGTATTGATAATAAACTTAGTGTTTGAACCCTCTCCCCAGCCTCCATTTTCATCCCATATGGGATGAAAACCTGTAGACTTCAACTTATAAGTCGCTATTTCCTTTTTATCACCCTTAACGTATTCCCCAACTATCTTCACAGACAAGGCTTTTGTTAGATCACTGACCTTGTCTCTTTCATACGTGTAAAAAGATAAATTGACCTTAGTATCTGCCATTCCTCCTAGGATAAATCCATCTCTCAAACCAATCGCATCATTCAATTGATTTGTGGGGATAATCAGTTTCGATTGTGTATTCACATTCAATACTTGAACACTTATCAAATTAAACAACCATGTTGGAGTTGTAGTAGTTATCGCCATTGTAATAGGGTTTCCCGAAGAAAAACTTTCTATATGCGCATATTTATTACTAGTATTAGGTTGATTAGCACAGTCTTTATCCGCAGAGTTATTCCATGCCCGCGCTAACGCCTTAGCACCAGCTGGAACTTTTTCTCCCGATCCTGTTGCCTTCAATGCACCAGACTGATCCACATATACAATAACAGGTTTATTTTTGTTAGATGCGCTACTCATTCTTTTAGATAACTTATTGATAATGTCATCCATAGAATAACCATCCAACGTCCACTTACTCGTAGTCGTAGAGCCTTCCATCTTCGACAACTCCACATCCAAGTCCAACTCTACTTTCGCCACCAATTGCTTCAAATGGACATCCTTGCCGCCAGAAATCACACCGCTAGTAGCGGTAAATTTCATATCCTGCTCGCCTGCCTTTATCAAGGTTTTCGGATCGAATGTATAATAGCCCTCTCCACCCAACGTACCAGTATAAGTTACCGTCTCGGCACTTAACCCATTATAATCCATTTCCGCATAAGACGCAACCTTGTCCTCCAATGGATTCACGATAGCTACCACCTTCAGTTCCGTGTTAAGCGGCAAGGTCAAACCGGTCAGTTTAAAGGAACCCGAGCTTTGCGTCCCTACAAAACTACCATCACCTAAGGTTCCGGTCTTAGAAATCAAGTATTTCCACTCGTTATCTACCTTCTTGAAGATAGAGACAAAAATATTGTTTATGTTAAGTTCATCCGCCGTAGCGTACTGATAAGTACCATCGGCATTTATCGCTTTCGTCTCCACGCCCTCAGTAGAGAAAGAGATCGAAACCGTACCTGTTTCCATCGGTCGCTCATCTATCAGCTTCTCTTCCGTACATGCGGTAAAGGCCAAGAGCGCCAAAAATCCTGTCAATACTATATCTTTTAACTGCTTCATGTTATGTTTATTTTACCCTGTCTACTTAACTGGTTCTCCAAAAATATCACCGACACTCAAGGTATTCGGTATCCAATCTTCAATTACAAAATCAATATCCTCGCTGGCATTACCTATTGTCACAGATAACTTATAGAGATTCCCCCCAACAACCTTCACCGCATCTCCCGGCTTTGTCTTGATCGGATAGGTACGATCCATTACCGCGCCATCGACCTTATAGGTTATTTTCATGGAAGTCTGACGATCTGTATCCGTATTATCATAGCCATAAAAACGGATCTTATCGTAAGTACCGTAAATGTCTTTCTTCGGATCACTCTGGTTCTCATCGGTTGGCTTCAGAATATTATCATCTACTCCGGAAAAAGAGCTACCATACTCACCTACCACTTTAGCGCTTAGCTTAATGTTCAGCATCTGTACGGAAACGACCTCTACATTCGGTACTACCGGATACCCACCACCCACCTTTTCTTTACTTGTGTCTACCACCTTGAAGGAAGCCAGTTCAAACGCCGCGACTCTCTGCGATACGGGAATTGTTATTTTATTACAATTCCCGTCATCGTGAGTAGCCAATTGAGTAGTTGTTTCATAAGCCCCAATGGGTTGTTCTCCTACTTTTACTAGAAAATTAGGATGTTCCGCCAACTCTACATCTCGAATACCCGCTATAGTTGTACAAGTCAATAACTTATCGGCAGTCGTCTGTGTCAGGTTTGCCACCGCATAAGCCGTAAGTGCCGGCTTATCACTTGGCACTTTCACGATCATGTGGCGCTTGATATCCGTAGTAAAGGACTCGCTACTCGTCTGTAAATCGCTCGTTGCGTACCAATAAGAAGACAATACATTGCCATCTTTAATAATAGCTACAAAACAATTACTGATAGAAGATTCCGTAGAAGTAACATCATTGGGATTTTCCGTTATTTCACCAGCCTTGGTCATAGAGCTATTGCCGGAAAGAGAGAAGGCAAAAACGGTCTCGGTGTTTGCGATATTCGTCCCAACGTCTCCCATATCCACGTTATTCAAAATATCGTCTTCCATGGAGCAGGACACTCCGATGCAAAGGAAGCATAATAATGCTAGTATATTCTTTATTTTCATAATGGATTGAATTTTTCTCTTGTTTTACACTAGCAAAATTAGAGGAATCCATTATTCGGCACGATAGGCGTAACTTTCAACTTTAAGGGGTAAAACTAGCATATTGAATATAGGCATTTGAGGGTGTGGCTAAAGCTATCTTAGGCGATAGGGATACCTATGCAGGGCGCAAATCCATCCATCATAGGACAAAAAACGGAGTCCGGAAATTCCGAACCCCGTTCTCGCTATTAATCGTTATGAAAGAGTTTAATCAATTCACGTCTGTCTCAGTTTGCGTGATGACTCTCCAAGGCTCAACCTTAATGCTAAAACTGATACAAGCGTTCAACTCGCTTGTGTCGGGATCCTTAGAGCCTTCACCGGTTATCGTAGCGTATATCTTATAGATGGTATTACGTTGTACACCAATAATGCCACTAGTCGCATCTTGCTTAATTGGTATACGGTAGTAGCGATCTCTTTTAACCACATCATTACCGAGTCCTTCCGTTTTTCCATTTGGATACCAATTGCCCCGAAGAATTAACATGGTCTGTATCATTCCAGATGGAGAATCACCTTTATTCGGATCATCTGCAAACATCTGTTTATTCCCCTTCATTTCAAACACATAAAATTGAGGCATCTTTTTATGTCCATATTCATCACCGCTAACCGTTTGATCATCAAAAGAGAACCAACTGTCACCATTATAATTTATGGAACCATCGCCGTTCAAATTAGAAGAATGACTATGACCCATCATTTTGATGTCTACCCCTCCATCCATTGTCCAATGTAAAGAAGCTACATCATTCTTACCTTTCACTAAGAAATAGTCATCCCGCTTATAGCTACAACCATGAGAATATGTGGTAGCATTGTCCAAACTATACGGTTTTGCGTCAGCATAGATAAGAGAAGTATTGCTAGCGTTCGCAATATATACATGTGTCAACTCAAATGACGCATCAGCATAATTGTTCTTGAAGTCGCAATCAATAGCTTGAAGTTGGACACGGGCTACATGGCGGGTTAATGGGATTTTATCAGCAGCTAGAATATTTGCCGGATCATAAGAGGAACCATTTTCAGTCCATTCTGCCGCTTCACTTTTTTTCTCAATCTCATTATGTGCTGCACCTACTGTCGCATTGTTTGTATATATAATAGAAGGGGCCGTAGATCCTTTCACCCAGTTATCATACTTTGTCCCAGCAAGCAACTGATGCTCACCTCCACCAATCGTAACTATCTGGCTGAACATCGGCACATACGTTTGCGTAACACCTGGCGCTGGATGCACATGCGTAAAATCAACGAGATCTTCAAGTTCGGCAGTTTTCACATCCCCCAAATTAGAAGGAGGCGTAGCAAGTTTCGTATTCGCTAAAAAGACCACCGCCAATTGCGTATCAGAAAGTTCGCCGGCCGCCGTAGCTTTTACCTTAACGACAATATCTTCAATAGTCTTTACGGAATTACCATCAGTAGAGGATACCGTCTTCATTGCGGCGAATTTGTATGCATCCTCGTTCTCCCCATTGTCTACATAAAACAAATAGGCGGTTAGTTCATTAATAAATTGCTCGTTATTACTGCCAGATTCTAGCACAGCATCACCGCCCTCTTTCGTTGCACCTTTTGTCTGTATCCCATCCAAAGCCGTAGCGGTAAGAGAGACATTCGCATCTATCATCTGATAGTTCTTTTCCGGTATCTCGATACCATTCGAGCTATCGTCCGAGCAGGAGGCGAAAGCGCATGCGGCGAAGGAGGCTAATAATAAATGTCTTAGTTTCATATCCTTATGTTTTTTCTTGTTTATACTAAATTTCATTCCCTATGATTCCATAATTTAGTCTATTACCGGACGTTGTACCACCGGGCCCCAGCCTACTACCTGTACAGCGATATTCAGGTTCGTATCTACCTCTGGTTCCGGATCTGGATCTGGAGTTGGATCAGGAGTTACTGGAATATTGTCGAAACTTTCGCCGTCAAAATAAATACGGAGACGGTAAACGTAGTTGCGACGGATGAAATTATGATCATAGCCGTTCTGCAAGCCACCCGCATTGATCACCGCCGTGAAGATTTTCGTATGGTCTTGATAACTGGAATTCCCCTGCAAGGTAGCTTTTACGGCGATCATCGTGTGATCGTCGCTTTTCATATTTTCCATTACATAATGAACGAATGGCGTATTGGATATCGAAGCGCCATCATTTACCAACAGATCCTCGAACGAGGTATCCTCCGAATTTCGCACGGCATCGGGAGCCTCTGTCTCTCCCCAATCCGCCTCACTGAAATAGTAAGACTTTGTCTTCATATTGTAGATACCTACCGCATCGATTCGCACCTCACGTCCAGCGAACGGCGTTCCGGCAAAACGAGTGGATATATTCACCAAATCAATACGTGCGGCTACACGGGTCAAAAGGATCGGGTCGGAGATGCCATCCACATTCTGATCGCCAAGATCCGTATATCCTAAATAGTTATCTTCCTCAGATAAAGCGGATTTTGTAACGATCACTTGACTACTCATCGTTAGGTTCGTTTGCGATTGCGAGGAGAGGTCTACCAAGCGAGTCTGGAACTCATCGTATGTAGAAACGGTAGATAATAAATCTCTCGGCACGTTCGCCAAGACAATGATCCGTGCCCGGACAGCCTTCGTTGTCGGCACATCGGCTATTATGGCGGAATGTTCCGCCCCGGAAAGAGCCTCCCATTTATAACCGAGCAGTTCCGTGCCGGTCTCATTAAATACTACCACTGCCAAATTATTGATATAAGCCTCACCCTCCAACTCATTCACGTCATTGGGGTTATAGGCTTTCGTAGCCGTACCGGACGCCTTGACAGCGACGGACAGCTTAGCGCCTTCTAAGGAAAGAGCCGGATCCTCATCTTTAGAACAACTCACACAAGCGAGAATCGCCAAACCGGATAAAAATATGTTCGCTAATAATTTCATGTTCGTATCGTATTTCTTAATTATATATGATGAGGTACCCTTTAATGCATCGGAATATCTTCTTCCACTACTCCCCAAGGACGAACGGTTGCCCGGACGGATAAGGTTCCGCCCTCACCCCATTCAAGGATCAGATGGGTATTCTCTCCCGCGCTCGTATAAATAGGATCACCGTTCTCGTCTACGTTGGCCGAACCTAACGAGACTCCATTGGCACTTATCGACACAGCCATATCCTGTCCCGGACAAGCGGTTTGCATAGTAGGGGTTATCCATTCAACCCCGGACTCGTTCCACGCACCTTCCGGATTATAATATACGCTATCGCCAATCTGCGTGCCACGGTAATCAAAACCACTTAATGTATTATTCAAGTAGAAGTCGCAATCCACGGAACTTCTCAACCCCATCCTGCCGAGTTGCTCTTGCAGCCCCCGGGTCTCGATCGTGACCGTACCCACTTTCGGACGAATCACGATCTCAGTTTCCTTCGCTACGCCTCCGGCTTTTGTCAACACTTGTTCGCTACCATAATAAAGGCTGTCCGGGGTAACTGCCAAACCATCTTGGCTTTTCAACATCACTTTCAAGTCCTCTATGGTCTGGGCCTCCGATACGGATTGCTTTTCACCCAAGGCATTCACGTTGCCCCATGCCACGATACGTAAACTACGATCGGCGGTATAGCCATCCAAAACAATCTCATTGCGAGAACGGATAAAGTTCTTATCCAAGCGACGTTTCTCCAAGTAATTCAGATTCTCGTCGAATATATACAGATCGGTAGATTCCATCCATCCGTATTCCGTTATATCGTCTCCCTTGATATTCTCGACCTTCAGTTTGAGCGTATAGCATTGATCCAAATCCTCCTTGATGCAGCTAGTCGCTATAATAGCGAACAAAGCCACAACCAAGAGAAGCAATTCCTTTGTAAACAGTATGTGTTTCATAATCCTAATTTTTTCTTATCAATTATTTTACCCTATATTGCTTTATTCTACTTCCTCATGGATAGTCTTCACGTTCCATGGCTCCACTTTCACGGATGCGCTCACATTGGTGGAGATCATCGGGTCGTATGGGATCTCGGAACCGGGACCGATAATCGTTAAAGAGATCTCGTATTTGTAGTTACGTTGGACGTAAAACTTACTCCTTTTTTCCGTGCCATCAATCGTCACTTCTTCTCCGACAGGAATCGCATAATAACAATTCTCTTTCGTAATAGATTCTTTCGCACCTTGCGGGAGATAGGTATAATCACCTTTTACGATCAATAAGGTATGGTTGGCATAAGCCTCATTGACGTTAGATTCACCGGACTTCACCTCACCCTTTGTATTCTCGTAAACATAAAATTCATGATTCAAAGCCTCATCACTTGTTGTATTTTCTTGAACTAACATCTCTTTTAACGCCTGAGCCCCTTTCTTGTAAGAACCTTCGTCAATATTCTCTGAAAACTCTCGACCAACCATATATTTTAAATATCCAAGAGCCGGATCTGTAAAATCAATTATTTTCTCTATCGCTCCCCACTCTTCTTTAGAAGCCACACTTGAAACACCTTTAGCGCTAGCGATAAAGACCTCCTTTAAAAGGAAGGATACACTTTTATAATTTGCGTTTTCCGGATTGCTTGTCTCTACTTTTTTTAAAGCGATCGAAGCGACATTACGAACCAAAGGAACGGGGCCTCCCCCACAAATTTCCTTACCTGAAGTCTCATTTATCGTTATTATATCACCAATATTCTTAGCATAACCGATATAATTGATGGTATTGGCTATTAGCGTTACGGTAAACACTTTACTACTCATCGTCAAGCCTTTTGTCAAAGTCTCGTCAGACAGATTGATTGTTGTTTCAATAAAGTCAGTTATATCCTTAGCCTTTGCCAATTCGGTTTGGATAACAGGGGCAGCGTTCGCCACAACCACTACATGAGCTTCACCCGCATACACTTCTTGCGGACCGACATCCTTTGTCCCATCAGAGTTAGGAGTAGCATCTTTTGTATATATCACACTCCATCCATCAACTCCAAACACCCCAACCGTTAGCGTATTCACGTCCGCATCCGTTGGAGTAGTTTCTCCGGCCTTCGTAACCGCCCCTTCCTCACTCTTGATAGCCAAAGCTAGTTGAGCTTTCTCTAAGACAGGAGCCTTTGGAATTTCTATTTCATTATCATCGGAACAAGCGGCAAATCCGCATAGCACCAACGATAAAAGAATGTATTTCTTGAATCTCATAGTATAATATTTTTTGTTCTCACATTAATATGTGACAAAAATAGAAAGGATATATCGTGGTGCTGATAGGCAGAACTCTCTATAATAAGAGACAAATGTATCAATTTCATAAAAGTGATAGGTTTCCCTACCTTTTGCAACTTTCACCTACAAAAACAGGCTCAATCCGTGTATTTTATGCTACCGGGGTGGTACTCGGATCATCCTAGTAACAAATATACATAATCACTTAAATTCAGCAAAATCATGGCAAGAAAAAAGAATGAGATGAAAGCGAAAGAGCCCGTAAAGCTCCGGTTCAAGAAACTGTCGAACGCGAACCTGTCCATATATCTGGACATCTATTACAAAGGGAAGAGGTATTATGAGTTCCTCAAGCTCTACCTCACCCCGGAACGTTTCCCTGAAGACCGTGATAAGAACCGGATCACTTTGCGCTTGGCCAATAGTATCAAGGCACAACGGATCATTGATCTTCAGAACGAGATTTACGGTGTCCGTATGATAAACGGGCTCGGGAAAAAAACACTTTTAGAATTCCTCTCGGAATTGTCCACCGATAAATCTGCGCATGGCGACAAAGCCTATTCCCTACGATTAAGAAGTCTGGCCAATCATCTTAGAGACTATATGCCGCAATGCCTGCTTAAGGACATAGATACCGGTTTCGTGAAAGGTTTCATCGCTCACTTGCGTAAACAACCCTACCTCAAAAGCGACTTCACGATTCACGGTTATTACCGGCTCCTGAATGTCACACTCAATAAGGTGGTCAAAAAAGGACTGATCCTCTCGAATCCTTGTAGTTTGCTGGATACAGACGAAAAACCTCACAAACCTACCAGCCTGCGTACTTATTTGACCCTAGAGGAACTAAAGAGGTTAATCCGGACAGATTGCGTATGCCCAGAGGTAAAAAAGGCTTTTCTGTTCTGCTGTTTCTGCGGACTCCGGATCAGCGACTTGACCGCTCTTAGATGGGAAGATATGCAAAAAGAAGGAAATGATAAATTCCGTTTACAGATCATACAAAGAAAGACGAAAGAGGCTATTTATCTCCCATTGTCCGAGGAAGCGATAAAATACCTTCCCGCAAGGGAGAATGAGAATGACAGGCTCGGCTTGATATTCCATCTACCTAGCCTCACGATTATATGTCAGGTATTAAAAGGCTGGACTTTAGCCGCCGGCATCAAGAACAAGAAAGTGACCTTTCACGTAAGCCGCCATACTTTCGCCACTCTTTCACTAGCTCTTGGCATTGACTTGTATACAGTATGTAAATTACTAGGACACAAGAACATCATCTCCACACAAGTATACGCGAAAATCATCGATGCTAGTAAAAGACAGGCAATAGACCGGTTTAATGGCGTATTAGACGCATGAGACGGATATTACTTCAGATTCGTATGGCACGGATCAAGAAAGATACTTCTCCCCAAGATCCGTGTCATCCGCTATAGTTTCAGTCCGCAACTGGCTTATCAGATCAGAGACTTTGTATTATTTCCAACGAAAGCCCCGTGCATTCGGCGATTAATGAAAGATCGACACCGGCTTTCTTCATGTTACGAGCGTTGCGTAGGGTAGCCAAACGCTCACCTTCTGCTTTACCTTTTGTTTCCGCCTCCTCCACGGCGTACTCCATCGTGGCCTTCCAGTCACGGTAGATCTTCAGATTCTCATCGTACGTCGCACGCTCCTTGGGGGACAAGGCATTCACATTCGCTACGTCGAGCAAGCGTCGGAAGTATGCCTCTTTTTCTTTAAATGGGGACATATCAAATAGATTTCATATTCTTCAATACATAAATTGTTTTTTCCAGCGGAGTCTCGCCCTGACGGGAGATCATACGGCAAATGTAATAAAAACCTCGATTAAAGAAGTAACGTTGAGGGTAATTAATACTACTGAGTTGTTACTTCCCTTCACACAACAAAAGCCTAATCAACTAAAGAACAACCCCCTATAACCATTCCCCAATAGAACTTAGAAATTTATTATTCGGGACAATGATCGCTTGCGTGTTCGCGGCGTGTTCAAACGAGGATGATCCTATCGTAGGACCGGATCAACCGCAAACAGGGGAAAATAACGCAACACTGACTATTTCTGTGAAAAATGTGGCTAGAAGTTTGACTAAAGCTGCAGCGGAGGGGACACAGACTGAAAATGAAGCTAAAATTACAAACTTAACAGTTGCTCTTTATGATGCTGAAACTGGAGCGCTTGTCGCTTCAACCTCTGATATTGCCAATGAGGATGCTGCTGCGGATAATGATGAGGTTCAATTTGCCGGACTGACAGAAGGTGCGCAATTACGTGCTATCGCATTTGCTAATATGCCTGAAATCTCACTGGCTGGTACAACAATTGACAACTTTGTATCTCCTGTATATACGATGCCAGCTGCCGGATTCGCAGAAAATTATTTACCAATGAGTAGTGGTTTGTCTGATCCATTCACTTTACAAGCAGGTAAAAACTATTATGGATATACTAAAACAGCGGGAGAAGGTGAACATATTCTTGTAGCAGATCCCTTGTACTTGATAAGAAATGTAGCGCGCATTGATTTTACGGGACTTAGCTTAGACATGACTAGAGCTGCAAAAGATGTATACGTTGAAGGAATTGCGACGATTGTACCAGAATGTGTATTCATCATGCATGGGCGGACGAAGTCCAATGCAGCAGATATGGGTAATGGCAATAGCTGGTGGAATGTCGTTAGCAATACCGTATGGGGTAATGTGTCCGCAACTTATGCTGCTAATGCTACAGATTATGCTTCAGGTTATAGAGGAGATTTCGTGAATGATGACGCTATGTTTACGAATATGAGAGGTTCTATTATTGAAGGATACAAGGCCAGTTTACCAGCCACCGCATTGGTACAGAATATCGCAACTGAAGATGGTGTGTCTGCGACTATCACAATCGCCCCTAAATTCTATGTGTTCGAAAATCCCCAAGTTAAGGCTGCTCGTGAAATGAATGGTGCTGAAAATTTCAAACCAGAGGATCTTGCAACTGAAATTGTAGTTAAAGGTACTTATAAGCTTGAAAATGCTAAAAAGAGCGGAAGTGATGCAGTATACAACTATGCGGAGAAAACAGCATATTGGCCTATTAAAATTGCTGCGACGAATGAAATGGCAGCAGCTACGGCTGAGTATTTAAAGGATGGAAAGATCCATCGTAATATAATTTACAGTATTGACGCAACTTTAGCCGGTAGAGGATATGATGATCCTACTGTTCCTCCAACAGACTTTGTTGAATTGTTTGTTAAGACAAAGGTTCTTGATTGGGGTAGCGCAAATCAATCTTCAGTTGTCGAATAATATCTATTCTTTGAATAACGTCCAAAAGGCATTCCTTTTATCGGGAGTGCCTTTTTTGCATGTATAATTCTGGTTATAAATTGATCCGGAGACTACAAAATTTACTATCTTTTCCTTATGATGGCGATCCCATATGTCTTGAACCTAAGAGCCGGAATATTATTTCATGAGAATATCTACAATATCTACAATTCAACCTCATACTTATTGTAAATAAATATGTTATATAGTGGTTGCAGATGGAATAACATCTACAATTTTCATTCTGCATCTACCATGTTTTAATGGGAAACGCAAAAAAATCACTTCCCAAGCTTGCGGACTCGTATATTTAGTATTATACGATTTTATAAGAGACAGACAAAGGGATTAAAGCCAATAAGAGTTTCAATAGGTGAAGTTAGTGGTTTCATACTGAAGAAACTTTTATTTCATACTAAAGAAACAAAAGTTTCTCTATAGCAAAATTTTTGTTTTTCTATGCAAAAAAACTATTATTTATTGAAATACAGAATGTTATACATTATTTATCGTTAGTGGTAATTGTTCGTGCTAATCTTTCTGGTAACCTAATGATGGTAGATCGAAGTTTGTAGTGGTAGATGTTCACTATCTACCACCACAAGATAAATTATTTACAATCAAAAAATTACATAAATAATGGTAGATATGGTAGATGATTTAGATTCTCTACACATAGAACGATGTCTGGTGCGTGTCCGGGGAGAACAACTTCTTAAACATAAATCTTTTAACTTTCTAATTCAGCCAACGGACATTGATATATATTATAACAAAAGGCATTCCCTGTTGATAGAGAATGCCTTTTGATTATTATTCAAAGAATAAGTATTATTCGATAACAGGAGCTTGAGTGGCTGTACCCCAGTTCATAACCATTGTCTTTACAAACAAGTCAGCTGTAGGATCCCCCTTAGGAAGAGTAGGATCTGCATAACCATTACCTGCGATAGTAGCAGAAATGTTATAAACCACGTTTCTATGTACCTGACCATAATATGTGTCTTCACTATCTAATCCATCGATACCAATCTTTATCGGCCAATAGCGCAATACAGGAGTACTCTCTTCGCCGAATGTCCAAGATGTGTTATCGTTCATTATAGCTTTTATATAAACTTCACCACTGATTACCAATTCGGATGCCAAAGTTGTTTTATCCAAGACGAAAGCCTGGCCTTCTTCTTCCGGATCTTCTTGTTCTCTGGCCGCTTTTGTCTGATCATTAGGCAACACATAAAAATATAAAGAATTAGCAAGAGTAATTGCTTTACTTCCGGTAATAGCAGTACCATCCCAATTCTGAGTATATGTTGTTTCTGCTGTACTCAATGCCTTTATATAATTAGCAGCATCGACAGTTCCAGCAAAACGGCCGAATGAGTTACTAGAGTTAGTCCCGGAATAATAATCATCTCCATCAGCAGTTTCATAAGTAGTGGCAATATTACCCCAAACCTTATCTGGCAGATTGAACCACTCTGTATTACTTTGGCTTTGGTCTGCCACCTTAGCTTTTGTACGACCATGTAATACAAAAACATCCTTAGGCACAAACTTAATCGTTCCTGATTTGTATTTTTGACTACCATCAACCTTGACTTTAGTCATATCCAAATCAAGGGCATTCAATTCCACACGAGCCACATTTCTAATTAATCCTAAAGGTTTTCCAGATTCAATACTGTGTCCTCCTGTAGTGTTTGAGTAACCATAATAATTTTCACCTTCGGCAAGAGTGAATTTAGGGCTAATACCACTACTCATAGGTAACCCATTCGCTTCTTCTCCGGAAAAGACATAGTAAGCAGATGTCAACTCAAAAGAGTTAGCGGTTGCGGTAAGAGCATCCTTTGGAACATTCGCGAAAGCCAAAGCACGATAAGAAGCACCAGCCTTTAATCCCTTAAACTGAATCTCATTGTTTGAATCAGTAACCTCTTCATCCTCATTAGCTGTAAGATCACTAACTTGTAAGAATGTTCCGTCTTCATTATAAAGGGCTACAAATAAATTGTAAATCTTAGCTTCGCCTTCCTTGGCGTTCTCATCCTCGCCGGCTTTTGTCTGTGTGCTCTTTGTTAAGTTTTTCACCACAATCGTAAGATCAGCGGTGCCTGCTTCCGGTGTAGGTGTCGGATCCACGCTAGGGATAGGATCATCCTCGTTTGAACACGCCGCGAACACGCAAGCGATCATTGTCCCGAATAATAAATTTCTAAGTTTCATATACATATAATTTTATGAGTTAATAAATCTTTTATATAAACCTTTCTTTCTCAATCACTTTTTACATTTTCAGTCACATAACAAGAACTCTTTGTTCAAATCTTCCCCATGACCAATCTGTTGTTCGTTAATGACATTGCAAAGGTATTTGGACGATAAAAAAAAGTAAATAGGTGTTACTTTCATAAATAAGAGGTAAAACTATAAATTTTCATTCGGGATATTTTCGGGCTGATTAGCACCGTTGTAAGGCTATCAAAAAGAGGTTGAAAAATATCGTTTCAAAAAACAAATAAAAAATTTTGCCATTCCCCGACGATTATTCGGGAAATGGCAAAACGATTAATTCTTACCCGGCAGATACTGTGAAGGAGTGACGCCGTATTGTTCCGTAAAACGCTTACGGAAAGTGGCGGTATCGTTGAAGCCGACCATTTCCGAAACCTCTTGGATAGAGTATCGCTGCATACTGATCAGCTCGGCGGCTTTCTTCAAACGTACCATACGGGTAAGCTCCAATATACTACTATCCGAGTAGAGTTTTATCTTTCTATATAATGTAGGGAGACTCATGTTTAAAGAATCCGCCAAAATCTTCGCCTCAAAACTAGGGTCATCCAAATGTTTCTCGATCGTTGAGATAACCGCATCCATAAAAAGATTGGAAGGGGAATCATCTTTCTTTACCGTTTTCTCTCCCTCGGGATGCGCACCTACAGAATTCGACGTATAGAAACGTCTCATCTCATCCCTACGTTTCAATAAACTGTTTACCTTACTTCGTAACACCTCTACATCGAATGGCTTGGTTATATAATCATCGGCGCCACATTCAATGCCGGCTATAACATCCTCACTCTCTACCTTTGCGGTTAGCAAGACAACCGGCACTTGCGCTAATTCTGGGATGCCTTTGATTTCACGACAGGTAGCAAGCCCATCTTTAACGGGCATCATCACGTCACATAAAATAAAATCCGGCCGTTCAACTCGCGCGATCTCTACACCCTCCTGGCCATTATGAGCTTCCGAAACATGATACTCACTGGCAAAAACATGACGCAGGAACCAACGGATCTGATCACTGTCATCAATCACCAACATTTTCTTCCCAGTCTCTTTCTTTTTCGGAACAACTTGGATCAACTCGGCGATCTCCTCCTTCTGCATCTCATTCAGCTTTACCAGATCACCATCTGGCTCGATGAATTCCACGGCACGTTCCATATAATGGCTTCTCCCCAATGGAATCAATATCGTATATTGGGTTCCCGTCTCGTCCTCCGATGAAATTCCTTCGAAAATAGCGCCGGAGGATTCTGTCATATCCACGATCTGTTTCAAACCCAAACGGGTACTTTCGCTTTCTCCTAACCCATCATCTTGGATAGAGAAAGAACAATAAGCCTTACCATTCGAGCGTACCACGGAAATATTGATCGAGATCTTTCCAAAGCGGTAGGTATTTTTTAACGCATTAGATAAAAGTACACGCAAGGCAAACTCCATCTTCCGACGATCTATCCAGACCCAAAGAACAGAGGTTTGGGTATTAATATGAAATTCCACATTATTCATGGCTATCCAGTCCACGAATAAATCACAAATCTGCTTTGTTATACTGATCATGTCATAACGAGCTATCCGAAGATGGTTTGCCACGTCATCTCCATGACGGGTATTTCGCAATTGCTCGATAAGGTCTTGAAGAGCCAAAGTATTACGGTAAGCAGACAATAATTGAGTCGCTTCACTAGAGTCAATATCATTTTTACGTTGCAACAACTCACTCAACGAACCAAGCACAAGCGATAGTGGAGTACGCATTTCATGAATCGTTTCAACAAAAAACGAATTATGGAGCTTTTCCATTTCCTCAAGGCGCTTTTTCAAATCCTCCCGTTCTACCTCATTATCCCTATTCCAATTATCAGTCTCACGGATTTTATTGACCAACATTTGTTGGATCTCCCGATTTTTTACGCTTAACGCATCGACAGACCGAAGAAGCTCATCGTTTCTCGCCATAAGCTCACCACCTTTGGCAATATTCTCTTTCTTCAACCTATACATATAATAACTCAAAAAAGCTATTACACATATGGACACTATCAGTAAAATGATAAAAGGTAGAATTCCTTGAGAGCCCTCCATTGTATCATTGTTCGCAGCAATATAATGAGCTTCAACGAACAAGCCCCAAAATGCCATCATAAATTTCGCTTTAAAACCTTTTGATCTCATATCATTGATTATTAAGATGTTATTTATATAAAACGCCAGTAAAAAACGTTCGTTTAAATCTTGCGTTTTTATCTTCAACTTTTTTGCAGCCTTACAAAGGTCAAAAATTTTATTTAAATTTCAGTTATTCAGTTGGATAAAAATAATAAAAAAATAACATGATTATCAATGAGACTTCATAATTTATGCACATGAAAACGCAAGATTTAAACGAACGTTTTTTACTGTCGTTTTAATAGACGTTAACAACAACTGCATTCCTATCACACAACAGAGGCAAGGCTATCAATAAGGACCAGCGATGATATATTTACCACTCAAATTGACAGGAATAAACCCATTAACATTATTTAATCATCATCCGAAACATGCATCAACAGAGGAATATAGAGGTATAATGATAGTTTTACCCACTTTTTTGATAAAAATACCCATCACAAAAGATACAACCTATGATTTTTATACATACATTTGCGATGTAGTGATAAGGAAAGACCGTTGAGGGGCGGTCAAAAAAACCAAGTCACTTAGATTAAGGGTAAAGCATATAAAAAGTAGGGTCATGAAAAGGGGTAATTTTTTCGCAAATTGCGTATTTGCGGTTTCTGTTATTTTAACAGTTTTGTCATTCTCCGCTTGCACGGATGATTCAAATGACGTAGTAGCAACAACAAGTGAGGTTATTGAACAAGCCGAAGTACCATTCTCCGTGGTATTAAAAGCAATGAATTCAGATGGTAACGACATTACGACCAAGGGAGAGGTGAATGGAGCTACATTATTTGTCTTCGATCAAAACAACGATTTCTTCGAGCAGATTAATGTAAACAAATCTACAATTTTATCTCGCCGGGCTATAGACATTAACTGTCCGAACAGTAATGACATAACCGTGATCGCATGGAGTGGAATCAATTCTGGAAACGAAGAGATTTCAAACATGAGCAAAGCCAATATTATATCCGATTTGCAAGTCAGCCTAAAAGAGAATAACGGCATAGCTAATATTCCGAGCGATTTGTTCTATGGACAAGTTACGCTTCATAAGAACTCTTCAACAAAATCCACCGTATCAAACGAATTACAAATCATTCGCAAAACTTCAATTTTCCAGCTTTCAACAAAAGGACTGATCAAGTATCTAGGGAGTAATGCCGGAAATTTTGAATATCGAATTAAAAATACAAAAAGCTCATTGGACTACAATGGCAACCCAACAGGAGAAGAGGTTGAATTCGCTTTCCCCGCTTCTTTTGACGAAAAAGGTAATTTGACAACAGAAACCCAAGCCATTTTTCCGGCTCAAAATATAACGGTAGAGCTTTACAAGGACGGCAATCTTATTTTTTCTAGCGAAAAAGACAAAAATGGAGAATTATTCGCTGCAACCCCCGGAAAACGCACCGAGATCACTTTCAAGTACTCCGGAGAAGTTTCGGCTAATATTACAATTGCTGACTGGGCAACCGTTATCCAACATATAACAATGAATTAAGATACCCTCAATTTTTATATGCTTTGGCGCACGTCACGAGATTAGAGAATTTCGGGCGTGCGCTGTTTTTCTCTCAAAAACCGCATTCTCCGTGATAGGAATACCCATGATATTGACACGAACACCGTCTTAACTTTATTTAAATACTAACGAAAACCCGCTTCATCACAAGGTTCACTCCACCTGTTGATAGTTTTACACACTAAGCTGATATAAATACCGATCAAATAAAGATACAACCTATGAATATTATGAATATATTCGCAACAGACATTAGGGTAAGCATATAAAAATCACAGCAGGGTCACTACATAAACAAGGGTAACTAGATTTAAATTTTATATGCTAAACGCACGCTTCAGATGATTTCCGAGGCGTGCGTTATCTATATGATAGAAATACATTCTCCTATTGAGACAAATACCATCACTCAAAACATTTAGACATACATATCTTTGTATTTATAAATCAAGCAAAGCAATTTGCGAAATTTTACCCTATGACCCTGCTTACATATATAATTACCCTTAAATTATGATGTAGGCAAACCTAATTAACATAACCGCGAGGTTACATAATTATTTTGCCTGAACAATCAAGATCGTTTACGAGAAAGATTGTTCAGGTTTTTTTATCCTCCCAAAAGACCATCTGATAGCAAAAGAAAAAAGGACATAAAAAAAGGAGATCGAAAAATCGACCTCCTTTTCTAGGTAGCGAGACCCGGGATTGAACCGGGGACCTCATGATTATGAATCATGCGCTCTAACCAGCTGAGCTATCTCGCCATCATTTTATTGTCACTGTTTCTCTTATTGACGGTGCAAAAGTAGGGGTTATTTTTGAATTACACAACATTTTCAATAAAAAAATTCGCTTAATTTTTAAGGTCTCCACCTAAACAGTTAGTTATTAGATACTTTTTTCATCATTAAAATTAGTCGTTTTCAAATCTTTTACGTATCTTGCGGCAAATATAAGGATAAGAACAATGAAGAAAGAGAAGTTTCATATCGAATACATTTTCGATAAAGTTTCACGACGAAGCCTGTGGAATCACCTAACCACCGCTTTGGGACTTTCCGCTTGGTTCGCCGACGAGGTCATTATAAATGATAATCTCTATACCTTTAAATGGAGTAAAGAGGCCCAAGAGGCAACAGTGATCGACTCCAAGCCGGAGAACTTTATCCGTTACCGCTGGGTAGACGAGGAAGATGAGAACGCTTATTTCGAATTTATAATCCATACAATCGAATTAACAGGTTCTACGGCACTTGAGATTACGGATTTCTCCGAACCCGGGGAGAAAAAAGATTCCATTAATTTATGGGACTCGCAAGTGGAAGATTTGAAGCGAACGCTTGGTATTTAGAGTAGTTTTACAGAAATCTGTGGGGTGTTATCGTTTTTTACACTACTTTTGCCACTTCAACCAGATTAGGCAATGTTGAGAATAAAACGATTATATACATTTATGCTGCAGACATTCCTGCCGTTGTTTCTTATGACATTCGGTATTTGTCTGTTTATTGTGTTGATGCAATTTCTTTGGCGATACATCGACGATATGGTGGGAAAAGGCCTTGGCATCCCTGTATTAGCGGAGATGTTTATGTATGCGGCTTTGTTCCTTGTCCCAATGGCACTTCCCTTGGCTATTCTATTAGCCTCATTAATGACTTTTGGAAATTTAGGGGAACGTCTGGAATTACTGGCCATGAAGTCTGCCGGGGTATCATTGATACATATCATGCGTCCTTTGATCGTAACGCTCCTATTCGTGAGCGTGGGAGCCTTTTTCTTCCAAAACAACGTAATGCCCGTTGTCCAAGTCAAGCTATATACATTATTATATTCCATGCGCCAGAAATCACCGGAATTGGATATTCCGGAAGGTTCATTCTACAAAGATATTCCCGGATTCAATGTATATGTGAAGAAAAAGGACCCGAAGGACGGTTTATTAAAAGACGTGATGATCTATGATTATTCGGAAGGATTCAATAACGCCCGTGTAATCGTAGCGGACTCCGGACGGCTAAAGACATCCGCCGATAAATTATTCCTTGTCCTATCTTTATTCAACGGAGAATCTTTCGAGAACGTAGGTAAAAGCCAAGCCAACACGACGCAAGCGAGAACCGCCGTCCCCTATCGACGAGAATCATTCAGCAGCAAGGATATCTTGATTGAATTCGACGCGAATTTCAACCGTACCGACGAATCTTTCATGCAGAACCAATATATGGGAAAAAACTTGAAGGATTTACAAACCTCTATCGATTCGATGGGCATACGCTTGGATAGCATCAAGGACGTGAACGCAAAAAGCATTTACGATGCCTCATACGTAAAAACACTAAAGTCCTTACGGGCTAAAAAAGAGAGTGAAGCCGAGGGGCAACCAGACGAGCAGCAGGAAAAATTGCCGGTAATCACTCCTACCATCCAGTTGGATTTCGACAGTCTTTACCTAGCGCAAGCAGCGAGTAGCCAAGCCGCCTTATTAGGTCGGGCCAAATCCTCGATCGAGAATATCAAGACCGACTATTATTTCCGCGCGGCCACGGTTGGCGACGAGGCCTATAAGGTACGCCGCCACTTGACGGAATGGCATAAGAAATTCACGGTATCGTTCGCTTGCATCATGTTCTTCTTTATCGGAGCGCCCTTAGGAGCCATCATCCGTAAAGGAGGGTTGGGCGTGCCGGTCGTTATCTCGGTAATCTTGTTTATCTTCTATTATATTATAGATAATATGGGCTTCAAGATGGCACGCGACGGCGTTTGGGACGCATGGGAAGGTATGTGGCTTAGCTCCGTGGTCCTAACACCTATGGGTATATTCCTAACCTATAAAGCGGTAAAAGATTCTGTTATCTTGAATGCCGACACTTACGTGAATGCCTTGAAGAACTTAATAGGTAAGCGTGAAGGGCGAAAAGTGGAACGGAAAGAGGTGATCATATACACCCCCGATTATGAGGCCACCCTCCCCCAACTGGAGAAATTGGTGGAAGAAAGTACGACTTATCTGACAAACCATAAACGTTGGATCAATTATCTGACATTTTGGAAACAAGGAGGAAAAGATAACACAGCGGAACTGTTAGCTCAAGACACGGAAAATATCGTGGAGGAATTAAGTAATTCCGACCAGAATTTGCTCTTGAATAAATTGATGGACTACCCGGTCATCGGAGGTTACAATAATAAGCTAAGCAAGCATATAAACGGGAAACTTGCTTTGGCTATCGGTATTTTCTTCCCACTGGGATTGCCGATCTACCTATTGGCTACGTACCAACGTAAATTGCTACGGCATGATATCGTTATGGTACAAAAGACCAGTAAGGAGCTGATCAATATGATATATTCATTACATTTGCTAAAAAAATAACTCGGATATAAATAATCAATAAATATGAGCGAGATTCAATTAAACACCATCGAAGAAGCTATCGAGGATTTCCGTGAAGGAAAGTTCTTAATCGTTGTAGACGACGAGGACCGGGAGAATGAAGGAGACTTTATCATCGCGGCCGAGAAAGTAACCCCGGAAAAAATCAACTTCATGTTGAAAAACGGACGAGGTGTATTATGCGCCCCGATCACGGAAGAACGTTGCCAAGAGTTGGAGCTGGATATGCAAGTTGCCAATAACACCTCTTTACTAGGTACTCCTTTCACGATAACAGTAGATAAATTAGGAGGGAAATGTACGACCGGCGTTTCCATGTACGACCGTGCGGAAACGATCTTGGCGCTGGCTGATCCAAAGACCAAGCCATCCGATCTGGGACGTCCCGGACATATCAATCCGCTCCGTGCCCGCTCTCGTGGCGTACTTCGCCGTGCGGGTCATACAGAGGCTGCCGTGGATTTGGCCCGGTTAGCCGGTTTATATCCCGCCGGAGCCTTGATCGAGATCATCAACGAGGATGGAACCATGGCACGTCTGCCGCAATTAATTGAGGTAGCCAAGAAATTCGATATCAAGATTATTTGCATCAAGGACCTGATCGCTTATCGCCTCCGGACCGAATCGATCGTAGAGAACGGCGTAGAGGTAGATCTCCCTACCGAGTACGGACATTTCCGTCTCATTCCTTTCCGCCAGAAAAGCAATGGATTAGAGCATATAGCTTTGATAAAGGGTAAATTCGAAAAAGACGAGCCTATCTTAGTACGCGTGCACTCATCTTGCGCTACAGGTGATATCTTCGGTTCCATGCGTTGCGAGTGCGGAGAGCAACTGCACGAGGCTATGCGCCGCATCGACCAAGAAGGCAAAGGGGTTATCGTTTACCTGAACCAAGAAGGACGAGGCATCGGATTGATGGAGAAGATGAAAGCATACAAGCTCCAAGAGGATGGTTTGGATACGGTGGACGCGAACTTGCATTTAGGCCATCAAGCGGATGAGCGAGATTATGGTGTCGGAGCACAGATCTTACGTCATATCGGCGTAACGAAAATGCGCCTGATGAGCAATAATCCGGTAAAACGCGTAGGTCTGGAAGCATACGGACTTGAGGTAGTAGAGAACGTTCCTATCGAGGTGAAACCAAATCCATACAACGAATTCTACATGAAAACGAAGAAAGAACGTATGGGGCATGTGCTGCATAACATTAAATAGTTATCAGAACGTTGCAAGAATTCCGATTATTGATTACTTTTGTCGCATAATAATAAAACAACCTATACAAAAAGCAATGTCATGACACAAGTCTCAGATCGTTTAGCGAGTTTATCGCCTTCAGCAACATTGGCGATGTCACAAAAGAGCGGTGAGTTGAAAGCTCAAGGTATCGATGTTATCAACTTAAGTGTGGGAGAACCCGATTTCAATACTCCCGACTTCATTAAAGAAGCCGCGAAGAAGGCGATTGACGATAATTTCTCACGTTATTCTCCCGTAGCGGGTTATCCGGCATTACGTAATGCTATCGTTGCCAAATTGAAGAACGAGAATGGACTGGAATATACAGCAGGCCAGATCTCTTGTGCAAACGGTGCCAAACAATCCGTTTGTAACACGGTCATGGTATTGGTAAATCCGGGGGACGAGGTTATCATCCCTGCCCCTTTCTGGGTAAGCTATCCGGAGATGGTGAAGTTAGCGGAAGGAACTCCCGTTATCGTTCCGGCTGGTATCGAGCAAGATTTCAAGATCACTCCAGCTCAGCTGGAAGCCGCTATTACGCCTAAGACAAAAGCGTTAATCCTTTGCTCCCCCTCCAACCCGACGGGTTCTGTTTACAGCGCCGAGGAATTGGCAGGTTTAGCGGAAGTATTGAAAAAACATCCGGATATCATCGTTATAGCGGATGAGATCTACGAACATATTAACTATATTGGTAAACACAACAGCATCGCTTCTATCGAAGGAATGAAAGACCGTACGGTTATCGTAAACGGCGTTTCCAAAGCGTATGCGATGACTGGCTGGCGTATCGGTTTCATCGCCGGACCGGAATGGATCGTGAAAGCGGTTAATAAATTACAAGGACAATATACCTCTGGCCCTTGCTCCGTATCTCAAAAAGCGGCGGAAGCGGCTTATACAGGCTCACAAGAACCCGTTGAGGAAATGCGTAAGGCCTTCGAACGTCGTCGTGACTTAATCGTTAATTTAGCGAAAGAAGTTCCGGGCTTCGAGGTGAATAAGCCGGAAGGCGCCTTCTACTTATTCCCCAAATGTAGTTATTATTACGGCAAGACAGATGGAACCCGTGTAATCAACAACGCTGATGACTTAGCTATGTATCTCTTAGAAGTAGCGCACGTAGCTTGCGTAGGTGGTACCTCTTTCGGGGCACCCGAGTGTATCCGCATGAGTTACGCTACCAGCGATGAGAATATCGCAGAGGCGATCAAACGTATTAAGGATGCGTTGGCCGCATTGAAATAAGAAAAAATTAAACAGATATACTTACTTGGCAAAGTAAGATATATTGCATTGGACAAGTAAGTATATCTTCTATGGGCAAGTAAGCTATACTTCATAAAAAAGGCGATACATTGAGTTGTATCGCCTTTTTCTTTATATCAAATACGTTACCGCAATTACTCAGCACGCAAAGTGAAACGTTTGAACGCCAAGATTTGTAACTCAGGATCGATCTCCTTCATTGTCTCTCTTACAGTCTTCTTGCCATCCATAATGTCTTCTTGGTTCAACAAGCAAACCTCTTTCAAGAACTTGCCCAGACGACCCTTAGCGATATTCTCGATCATCTGTTGAGGTAAGTTAGCCGCCTTCTCAGCGGAAACAGTAGCAATGATTTCTTTAGCCTTAGCTACATCCTCTGCCGTGATCCAACCCTTATCCATGTTACTTTCCATGTGAGCCTCGCTATCTACATGCGAAGGATTAATACCAGCCTTCTTCAATGCAGCCTCTACAGCCTTCTGCACCTGCTCAGCCTTCGTCTTCTCGATAGCAACCTGGATCTCTTTCTCTTTTACAGACTCAGGAACACCAGCCTCATCAATAGCAATCGGATTCATAGCGGCGATCTGCATAACAATATTGTGAGCGGCTTCCTCAGACTCCTTGTTGAAAGCGGCGATCGTACAAAGTTGGTTCTTACCCATATGGTTGTATACAGTAGTGTAAGCACCTTCAACTACGCAGTAGCCATCCAACTCCATTTTCTCGCCAGTGATACCACTACGATCCGTAACAGCTTCTTGGATAGTACCCTTGCCCATAGGCAAAGCTTTCACCTCGTCCAAAGTACGGCATTTGTTAGCCACGGCAGCGTCCAAGATAGCTTGAGTCAAAGCCACGAAGTCCTCATTCTTAGCCACGAAGTCCGTTTCGCACTTCAAAGCGATGATAGCGGCGAACTCGCCATCCTTCTTAGCCAACACACAACCCTCGGCAGCCTCACGATCAGAACGTTTAGCGGCGATAGCCTGTCCTTTTTTACGGATAATTTCCATTGCTTTCTCGATGTCACCGTCAGACTCTGTCAAAGCCTTCTTACAGTCCATCATACCAGCTCCACTCATTTTGCGCAGCTTGGTAATATCAGCCATTGTTACAGCCATAATCTTATTTCCTTTATCTTTAAAATGTTTATACTTTCAAAAATTGACAATGGACAGTTGCCAATTGACAAATCCTGTCAAAAGCCAACTGCCCATTGTATTTGTATTCTAATTGTCAATTGTCAACGTCAATTGTCAATCGAATTATTCTTCGTCTTTCGCGAACTTACCGGCAACGTTAGCGTTCAACGCATCGTCGTCTTCTTTCTTCGTACGTTCTTTCTTAACAGCAGCTTTTGCCTTACGCTCTCTTTTCGGAGCTTCCTCAGCAGCCTCTGCGTCAATTTTCTCAGCCTTACGCTCTTGCAAGCCTTCGTTCATAGCCTCGCAGATAGCGCCCAAGATAACCTCTACAGACTTTGTAGCGTCATCGTTAGCCGGGATAACGTAGTCGATATTGTTCGGATTAGAGTTCGTATCAACCATACCGAATACAGGGATACCCAAACGGTTAGCCTCGCGAACAGCGATATGCTCTTTCATCACGTCTACAACGAACAACGCTGACGGAAGACGAGTAAGGTCTACGATAGAACCTAAAGTCTTCTCCAACTTAGCGCGTTGGCGAGTGATTTGAAGTTTTTCTCTCTTAGAAAGATTATCAAATGTACCATCTTTTGTCATCTTATCGATAGTAGCCATCTTCTTGATAGCTTTACGGATCGTCGGGAAGTTGGTCAACATACCACCCGGCCAGCGCTCGATAACGTAAGGCATACCTACGGAAGCAGCCTTATCAGCGACAACTTGTTTAGCTTGTTTTTTGGTAGCCACGAAAAGAACTTTCTTGCCTTGTTTAGCCAAGTTCTTCATAACTTCAGCGGCTTCGTCTACTTTAGCAACTGTTTTATAAAGGTCAATGATATGAATACCATTGCGCTCCATGAAGATATAAGGAGCCATAGCGGGATTCCACTTTCTTTTTAAGTGTCCGAAGTGTACACCAGCCTCTAATAATTGATCAAAATTTACTCTTGACATTGTTTTTTTCTTAAATCGTTTACTTTCTTTGTTTAATTTCAACCATCAGGTAGTCTTTCCGCATGTCCACATGTAAAAAGAATCCCGATAATTTAGATACTAAACGCTTCGCTTTACTTGTAAGGGACTCACAAATAACATTAACGTTTACTGAACTGGAATCTCTTACGAGCTTTCGGACGACCCGGTTTCTTACGCTCAACAGCACGAGGATCGCGAGTTACGAATCCTTCCGCTCTCAAGACAGCCTTATCTTCCGGATTAATCTTTATCAACGCACGAGAGATAGCCAAACGGGCAGCCTCAGACTGACCTTTGAAACCACCACCGTCAAGGTTGATCTTAATATCATATTGCTCTGCGACGTTCAACTTTGCTAACGGCTGCTTTACGATAAACTGAAGGATTGAAGAAGGAAAGTATTTTTCCAGCTCACGTTTGTTGATCGTGATCTTTCCCGTACCTTCGCTAACGAATACGCGAGCGACTGCCGCTTTACGTCTTCCTATTGCATTTACTACTTCCATCGTGATTATTTATATGAGTTTATATCGATTAACTTAGGTTGTTGAGCCTCGTGCTTGTGCTCAGTTCCCTCATAAACGTACATGTTGTTCAACAACTTTGCACCCAGACGGTTCTTAGGCAACATACCTTTTACTACTTTACGGAACAGACGGTCGCCACCTTTCTTCAAAAGATCAGCCGGAGTATACTCGATCTGTCCACCGGGATATCCGGTATATCTCAAATAAATACGATCGTTCCACTTGTTACCAGTCAGAACGACTTTGTCTGCATTGATGATGATTACATTATCACCACAGTCAACGTGCGGAGTGAAATTGGGTTTGTACTTACCGCGCAAAAGCTTCGCTACTTTAGCGCAAAGGCGACCTAACGTCTGGCCTTCAGCATCAACAATGACCCACTCTTTGTTTACAGTTGCCTTGTTTGCAGAAATGGTCTTAAAACTTAAAGTATCCACTGCTTAAAAATTAAATTAATTAATAACTCAAAAAACTAGCCTTACCAACATTGTCACAACGGACACATGATGCAACAACGTGCTAAGAACTAAACTCTTAGTACAATTTGATAATAATCGGCTTGCAAAGGTACGGGTTTTATCCGAAATACCAAACAAATCTAATTATTTTTCAAGTTATTATGAAGATACTCATCACTTACGGAAGTAATACCCCAAAGAGAATGTCACGTTATTTTGATAAACGGAAGTCTCGCCGTCACGCTTCAAGGCACGGCGGTCTATCATGCCGCATAGGGAACTTACGGAAAAGAAAAAGTTACTATATTCTACCGATAGGCCGACGTTCATGCCAAAATCGCAAGGTTTCAAATCCTTCTCCTCGGATACGCCGAAATGGAGATCCGGATTGGTCTCTCGGCTCTTCATCTTGCCAAACAAGGACCAATCAAAGGTAGGACCGGCGAATACGGACAGATGAACGTCCGTGAAGGTAAACGTATAAGCCACATTCACGGGTATCTGCAAAGAGTAATACCAACATTTATTATGAAGCGCCATCCCATGTATATCCTGATTCGAATAATAAGCGCCACCTTGGTTTACGAACGCCACCTCAGGACGAAGCGACCATTTTTTATTCTTACTCAAAGGAATATCCGCCAAACCCGCTATGCTGAAACCGAAGCGGGCTCCCGCCTCATACGTATCCTCCACTTTCTGGATCAACGAAGAATAAGCGCCTCCGGCACGTACGCCGAAAGAAACCTGAGCCATCGCCGGTAAAATCATCATCACGGCAATCAACAACAATCCGATCTTTCTCATAAACTTCCTCATTTGCTTTTCCTTCTAATAGCAAGCAAAGATATACATTTTTCAATAACATCTACATTTATCCTACTGAAACATACAGGAAAGCTACATAAAAAGAACAACTCATGAAAGGGCCGCTCAAAAGTTAGCCCCGATCGCAGAAACGACCGAGGCTATTTTTTTCCCACCTTCCCTCCTCACGGAGGCAACGGTGGATGAACTTTAATTTATTACTTTAGTATTAATATTAATCCATTCCCGCCTATTCGCCCTCACGGGGTACTTGAATCACTACAACTCCCGCAGGAATGATTTTCGATTTATGTTATTTATCGTCATTATTCTTATTTAACGACTGCCTTAACAGCTTCCTCGCCTTCTACAGACACCACAACGATACCTGCCGGAGCAGCGATCGTAGCGTTATCGGAAGTAAGAACCGTGTTAGCGATAGACTTGCCAAGAACGTTCGTTACAGAAACCATCTTGCCAGCCGCACCTTGGATCTCGATCGTACCGTTGCCAGCGATAACCTTGATGCCTTCGGCAGCATCAGCGATAGACTCATTGGAAGTAGGATCACCAGCAGCGATAGTGAAACGCATAGCGTTTTTCTTGTTACCGCTCCAAGACAATTTATCGTTGACACCATATAAATAAGAACCCTTATCAGCTACAGAACGGATACGATAAGCGTTCTCGTCGTCCTCACACTGGATGATCTGAACCTTGAAGTTGTCCAAGCCTCCTAATACACCCTCATCATCAGCCTCTTTAGCCACGGCAACCTTGTTACCTTTAACGATCGTAGTCAAAGTATCCTTACTTTCCCAAAGAGTGGCCGGCTTGAAGACAGCCTTCGTGTCATCCTCGTTCCATTGATACTTTCTGTCGTATGTACCGTCTGCCACATAGTAGTTTACAGAGTCTTTCGGATTGAATAAGAACAGTCTGTTACCATCCTCAACCGTACCTTTGTTAGAGATATAGAAAGAAGGAACTACCGCATCCTTATCTGTTACCTGTAAGTAGAAAGAATATTGATTCTCGTTTACAACGATACCATCACGATCCTCGTTCATGGAGATATAGTTGTTCATCTCGCTTATCAGGGAAATATGTCCTTCCTCAGCGGGATAGCTGATTTCCGGAGCCTCAACAATCAAGTAAGTATTCAATAACCAATCTTGTTGACTACTCGGAGTTGTAGCGATAGGCCATGCATAAACAGAAGACGGAGTAGTATATTGACATTCGTCGATAGAAGCCTTATAAGTAGCGTCTACTACAGACGTCGTATTCGCATTTAAAATAGAAGCGATATTTGAGCTTGTGCTTGTCACCTCAATCAAATAAACAGAACCATCAGCAGCTTGCTTAATCACAAAACGTGTAGTGTTATTTTCGCCAACTAATTCCTCTTGGGCAGACACGTTAGGACTTCCTGCCGGGAAGTATTCCTCGGTTTCAATGCCATCATTGATATACTGCAATCGATAAACATAGGCATAAGCCTTATCACCTCTAGCTTGTACAGTCACACGTCCATCCTTGTTATAAACAAAGCTACGCTCGATGATCGTACGTTTGTTATCCTCTTTCACCAATTGCCATTGAGCGGCGCCAGATACCTCATTTGCGAACTTATCATTCTTATTCAATATATACTCTGAAACTGCAAAAGGCAAATTATTTTCGGTAGCTGCCACATACCACTTATTAGAAGTCTCGTTGTTATCACGAGCAAAAGCCATCGTCACCAAAGTCTCATTGTCCACGTTCAAGAAACCAGCGTATGGATCAACTTCTGCCGGAGTCAATTCCACGATTAGCTGTTGCATATCAGCATCATCGCCCTCTGCCTCACGATATGTGTTCTCATTTACGTAGATAGCGGTAACTGTTTTGTTATCTGTAGCCAATTCGTAAACATTCTCGCCTAAATCAGTTTTCGGGAACAAGCTAGCTTGGAAATACTCGCCGGTCTCACGGTTCGTGAATGTCACTTTATATGTATCGTCTACACTGGAAATAGCCCATTGATAAGCCGGAGTTTCCAATTGAGAAAGAACCTTAGCTTTCGCAACAAATTGGAACGAACCTCTCTTAACAGCATTCGTCAAATACTTTCCATATACGCTCTTGATGTCTTTCTTATCGACACCCTTACCATCTAAGACACGGATTGTATAAGCAGAAACCTTCGCCTCTGTATTCAACAACTCAATACCGCTCTTCATCCCGGCAGCACCTTGCTTGAATATAAAGTAGTTAATTGGGTTATTGCTAGCATCCGTCAAAGTAGAAGTAGTGGCCAAATAGTAGTTGTCATTGTGCTTCAAGATATGCAACTTCACCTTGGCATCTGCTTGATCCGCTTTGCTCGCTTGTTTGCGGTAACGGAATCGATCCACGTTCAACTCATACGGATAGCCCTCGGAATAACTCTTCTGTACACGGAAGTTAGCGTTGTTTATGGAGATCTCATCGCCAGCGGCTTTCCAGTTGGAAGAAGTTCCTTGATACAAATTCAACTCGCTGATCTTTTTCTCTACCAACATGAATCCATCACCAGACGCACGTCCCGCATTTGTACCTTCCACTGTTTCGGTTGAGCTTAAAACCAAGACAGTTGCGTCCATCCAAGCTTTATAACCGCTAGAAACAGCATTAGTTCCGCTACAATCATCCTTATCAGGTGCATTCTCTGTAAAGAAGTACATACCAGCGGGAATCTTCAAATCAGCCGTACTTCCTGAATAGGAAGGATAAGAAGTAGCGTCCACTCTCAAGTCAGAAGGCACATAACGGGCAACGATTCTTTTCTCATTGAATAGATTACCATTAGGCTCGCTAGTCTGATCGGAGTCCAATCTTTTTGAGACGAAAGAGAAACCTGCCGTGTTATACAAATCATTCAACTCATCAGCTCCCACAGCCCCTAATTCCTCTGATTCTACCGCATAGAAAGATAAATCAAAAGACGAAGCCGTAGTTGAAATTAAAGAGCCACCAGCACTCCATTTTAACTGGAATACATCACTCTTATTCCCGTTATAAGCGAATAGAGCCTTCTCGCTTGCAGTATATTTACCTGTTGTTCCGATTTGAGTAGCTCCAAATGCAAAAACATCTTTAATCACATTTCCAGAAGCCGCACTATTCAATTCTACGGCCTCTGAACCAGCAGTCGTGTTGACACGTAGAGTCTTACCTGTGGCTACATTCTCAAATTTGTACGAATAAGCGCCCAAATTCTCTGTTACGGTAACTTTCCAGATATACTGCTTTACATCATCTTTCTTGTCATCCGCAATAGAAGTAGCTTTATAATCAAGAATACCTTCTTGTAATACACCATCCTCGCTTACAGAAGTAAAACCATACGCTAAACCGTTGGCATCCGTCATCACATAAGCTCCGGATTTCAGTTCCGTAACAGCACTACCCAAGCCCAATAAACTTTGAATAGAGTTTTGAGCGAAGGCACTACCGCACAGCGACCCTGCCACGAGCAGACCCGCCGTTAACAATGTAGAAATCTTTCTGTTCATAATTTAGAATTTAATATTAATAATAGTGTTAATTAAGCACTTAGCTATTTTCTGATAGCAGACTACCGTTAGAAAACGACTAGTCTAAACCATCGTTTAGATCTTGCGTTTTTCGAGAGATACAAAGGGGAGTTTGTGGAAGGAAGAGCTTGTTTCGTAAAGGATAGCCTATCCTATTGATAAGAAAGCGAATAAGGCATGAAAAAAATAACACAGAAGGGTTGCAAGTGTCAAAGAAATGCGTACCTTTGCAAATGACTAATTAAAACGATCGTTTAAATCAATCATTTTTCTCTTCTATTATTTAATGTACATGCGTACATTAGTAAATACACCATGGAATAATCAACAAAAGTAAGATCACCTTTTGCGATAGATCGGAATATTAGTTTCCCTTGTTCTAGCAAAATGACACTTTGTAAACAGAACTCCCTGAGATTCGCTTTTTCCAAGCATAAGTACAGTATAAAACGGCTTTTCACACAGAAAAACGCCATTCATAACTATCTTCCATCCGCTAGTTCGAGCACCTCACGAAAACCTCCTGTCACGATATACGGCTTATATCAAGCAAAATATCAATACAACATCTGTTTATATAACATATAGATTCTATAGAATCACACATATTATAACCTCATTATATCCTTCAGAAAACACGTACGTCTTTTTCCAAAAACATGTACGTGTTTCCGAAAAAAGACGTACGTGTTTTTTTAAAAGCAAAACAACCTCTCTCGTACTAAAAAATATTTCCTACCTTTATGCACTCATTTCAATATGCACCAGACTATACATTAATATATATGGAACCGTTTATTCATTTACACGTACATACCCAGTATTCCTTGCTGGACGGACAGGCATCCATCGACGCATTGATCGACAAAGCGTACAAAGACGGAATGCGTGCGATCGCCGTAACAGACCATGGCGTTATGTTCGGTATCAAGGAGTTTTTCAATAAGGTTAGCAAAAAGAACAGTAAACCTCTCGGGATCATCAAGGACTCCGAGAAAGAACTAAAACCGCTGCTGGCCAAGGATGCGCCAACCGATGAGGAACAACAAAGGATAACGGAACTACAAAAACAAATCGCCGAAGCGAAAGCTTCCATCTTCAAGCCGATCATCGGGTGCGAATGTTATTGCGCTCGCAACGGAAGGCATAGCAAGCTGGCCTCGCAAGACGACCGTAGCGGCTGGCACTTGATCGTTCTGGCCAAAAATAAGAACGGATACAAGAACCTGATCAAGATGGTATCCCTCTCATGGACGGAAGGATTCTACGGACGTCCGCGTATTGACAAAGAGTTGTTGGAGAAATATCATGAGGATCTGATCATCTGCTCCGCCTGTTTAGGAGGAGAGATCCCACAGCATATCATGCACGGACGAATCGATAAGGCTGAGGAGTCTATCAAATGGTTCAAAAACTTATTCGGAGAAGACTATTACCTTGAGATGCAACGGCACGAGACACACGACCCCAACGCCGATTGCACGATTTTCCCGCATCAACAAGAGGTGAACAAGGTACTGATCGAACTTGCTCACAAACATAATATCAAGCTAATCGCCACCAACGACGTCCATTTCGTCAATGCCGACGACGCTGAGGCCCACGACCGCCTGATCTGCCTTAGTACCGGCAAAGACTTGGACGACCCCAAACGTATGCGCTACTCCAAGCAAGAATGGATGAAGACAACCGCCGAGATGAACACCATCTTCGCCGATATCCCCGAAGCTTTGAGTAATACCCTCGAGATAGCCGACAAAATAGAATTCTACTCCATCGACAGCGGTCCTATCATGCCGACTTTCGCCATTCCCGAGGAGTTCGGCACCGAGGAGTCCTACCGTCAGAAATTGACAGAGCATGATTTATTTGAGGAATTCACCCGAGACGAGAACGGTAATGTCGTATTAAGCGAGGAAGAGGCGCACTCCAAAATCAAGAAATTAGGTGGATACGACAAACTATACCGCATCAAGCTGGAAGCCGACTATTTGGCGAAATTGACATACGACGGAGCCAAGGAGCTTTACGGAGACCCCTTGAACGATGAAGTAAAGGAGCGCCTGAACTTCGAGTTACATATCATGAAGACCATGGGGTTCCCCGGCTACTTCTTGATCGTGCAAGATTTCATCCGTGCCGCTCGTGAGGAACTCGGTGTATCCGTAGGACCGGGACGTGGTTCGGCCGCCGGATCTGCCGTAGCTTATTGCTTAGGGATCACCAAGATCGACCCGATCAAATATGACCTCCTGTTCGAGCGTTTCTTGAATCCGGACCGTATCTCCCTCCCCGATATCGATACCGACTTCGATGATGATGGCCGTGGCGAGGTCTTACGCTGGGTAACGGAGAAATACGGTGCCGAGCGTGTGGCTCATATCATTACTTATGGTACGATGGCTACCAAGTCCGCTATCAAAGATGTCGCCCGGGTACAGAAATTACCGTTATCCGAATCGAACCGGTTAGCCAAATTGGTTCCGGATAAGATCCCTGACATGAAGAAGTTCAAATTGGGCGACGCCATCAAGTATGTGCCGGAACTAAAAGAGGCGGCTAACGGAAATGATCCGCTGGCACGGGATACCTTGAAATACGCCCAGATGCTGGAAGGCAACGTCCGTAACACGGGTGTACACGCCTGCGGTGTCATTATCGGACGTTATGATATATCGGATGTCGTACCTGTCAGTACGGCGAAAGACAAGGATACCGGCGAGGAGATGCTGGTTACCCAATACGAGGGTTCCGTGATCGAGGAAACCGGATTGATCAAGATGGACTTCTTGGGCTTGAAGACCTTGTCCATCATCAAGGAAGCGATCGAGAACGTGAAACTGACTACCGGACATGATCTGGATATCGACCATATCAGTCTGGAGGACCCCAAGACTTATAAATTGTATTGCGACGGAAAGACAACCGGTACATTCCAGTTCGAGTCCGCCGGTATGCAAAAGTATTTGAAGGAGTTGCAACCTTCTAAATTCGAGGACTTGATCGCCATGAACGCCCTGTATCGCCCGGGCCCAATGGATTACATCCCTTCTTTTATCGCCCGTAAACAGGGTAAGGAGGAGATCAAGTACGATATTCCCGTCATGGAACGCTACCTAAAAGATACGTACGGTATTACGGTCTATCAGGAGCAGGTCATGCTTCTATCCCGTTTGCTCGCTAACTTCACGCGTGGTGAGAGTGATGCCTTACGTAAGGCGATGGGTAAGAAGTTGATCGAGAAGATGAACCACTTGAAGTCTAAATTTATGGCTGGTGGTCAAGCCAACGGCTATAAAGAGGAAACTTTAAATAAGATCTGGTCCGACTGGGAGAAGTTCGCCTCATACGCATTCAATAAGAGTCACGCTACTTGTTACTCATGGGTGGCTTATCAGACCGCTTACTTGAAAGCGAACTTCCCGTCCGAGTATATGGCCGCCGTCTTGAGCCGAAGCTTATCCAATATCACGGATATCACGAAGTTCATGGATGAATGTAAAGCGATGGGTATTCAAGTATTGGGACCGGACGTGAACGAGTCTATCTTGAAGTTCAGCGTAGATAAGAACAAGAACATCCGCTTCGGGCTAGGCGCCGTGAAAGGCGTAGGTGAGTCAGCCGTACAAAATATCATAGAGGAACGCAAGAAGAACGGCCCGTACAAGAGTATCTTCGATTTCGTAGAACGGGTGAACTTGACCGCTTGCAATAAGAAAAACATAGAGTCCATGGCTTTGGCCGGAGCGTTCGATAACTTCGGTATCCAGCGTGAGCAGTTCTTCACCGACAGTGGAAAAGGGGAATTGTTCTTGGATACCTTGGTTCGCTATGGTAACAAATACCAGATGGATAAGAGCACGGCAGTCAACTCTTTATTCGGTGGAGACGCCTTGATCGCCATCGCTAAACCGGAGATCCCGCAATGCGAGCGTTGGAGCGATCTCGAACGCCTAAATAAAGAGAAGGAGTTGGTCGGTATTTACCTATCCGCCCACCCGTTGGATGAATACCGTATCATATTAAAGTATGTATGTAATACCGGCATGGTAGAACTTAACGAGCGGGAAACCTTACAAGGCCGGGAGGTTTTATTAGGTGGTATCGTCACCGGTTTCCGGGAAGGAATGACCAAGAACGGAAAGCCTTACGGAATCTTGAAGATCGAGGATTTCACGGGTAGTGGCGAGATCCCTCTTTTCGGACAGGATTATATCGAATACAGCAAGTATGGTAAAATAGGGATGTATCTCTTGATCACAGCCCGTGTAGAGCCTAGCCGCTGGGACCCCAATAAACTGGACTTCAAGATTGGTACCGTCAACCTTTTGCAAGACGAGAAAGACAAGCTGATCGAGAAAATCAGTATCACGGTCCCGATCCATGATTTGGACGAGCCGACAATCAATGAGCTTTCGGTATTGATCAAGAACAATCCGGGCCATAGCCTGTTATATTTTAAGGTTGTCGATGGGGAACATAATATTTCCCTAAATCTCTTCTCCCAAAATATCCGCTTAAACGTGACCCGTGAGCTGGTAGACTTTTTACAGGAGAACGAGAATATCGATTTTAAAATTAATGGTTAAAGTTGTACGACGCTGAAAGAATTTGTACTTTTGGCGTCATAACAATCATTAGATTATAATTCATAATTAAATAATACGTAATTCAAAATGGCACTACAAATTACAGACGCTAATTTCGAGGAGTTGGTTAACTCCGGAAAGCCCATGGTTCTTGACTTTTGGGCAGAGTGGTGTGGCCCTTGCCGCATGGTATCTCCTATCATTGATGAGTTGGCAACCGAATACGAAGGTCGTGTGACGATCGGTAAAATGAACGTTGACGAGAATGACGATGTAGTCGGACAATTCGGTATCCGCAACATCCCTACCGTTCTTTTCTTCAAAGACGGTAAGATGGTTGATAAAGTAGTAGGCGCTACGGCTAAGGATAAGTTCGTAGAAAAGATCGAGGCAATGCTTAAATAATTGAAAGTTGAGAATTGAGAATTGAAAATACCGAGGAATACGCTCTGTAACTTTCAATTCTCAATTTTTAATACCCCTAAGTATATGTCGCTTGCCCGGAGGACCGGGAAGACGGCTCATCTCAAAACCAGCCGCTTGCATACCTCTGCGTACCTCTCCTTTTGCGCAATAGGTTACGATCACTCCGCCCGGTGCGGTATGAGCATACAAACGATTATAGATTTCCTGATTCCACATCTCCGGTTGTTTCTCGGGCGCAAATGCGTCGAAATAGATCAAATCGATATCATCCGGTAGTTCACAGGCGTTACTATTTCCTTCTATTTTATGAAGTGTAAAGCGCTCTGAGATTGAAACGGGAGTATTCCACTCCGCCTCATGCAAGGCTAAGAATAACTCTTTTCTCTCCGGCCAGATCAGCTCTCCATAATTCAAGGTACGAATCGTATCTAAAGGAAGCGGGTATAACTCCACGGTATGATAATCAATATGATGTGCTTGAGATAGCTCGACATCCTTAAATGTCAAAAAGGCGTTCAGCCCTGTACCGAAGCCAACTTCCACGATTCGGATAAAGTCTTTCTCCCGCGCATGCAATCCCGCCTCAATAAATATATGTCTCGATTCCTGCAACGCCCCGTTCACGGAATGATAATGTTCATCCATCGCCGGAATATATAGCGTATGGCTTCCATCCGCCGTTATCTGTAATTCTTTCTCCATATGTATGCAAAGATAATACATACGAATCAGAATAATACTTATCTTTACCGCTATAAATATGATATAAGATATGGATAGACGCCATCTTTACTTCTTACTATTCTTATTATGTACCATACAAGCCGCTATCGGTCAACAGCGCTCCTTCTCTATCAAGGGAGTTGTAAAAGACGCATCGAGCGGACAGCCGATACCTTTCGCTAACGTAGTGGTATGGAACACGACGCAAGGGGCGGTCACCGATTCCACCGGATTATTCGAGATATCCGGCATATCACCCGGAAGCTATCGTCTCCAATCCTCCTTTCTGGGATATAAGCCATTCGTTACCGCCGAATTCAGACTAGCGAATAAAGATATATTCTTCCCGATCGAGCTAGAGGAAGCCAGCCAGAATCTGCAAGAGGTTAGCGTAGTAGCCTCTCCGTTCCGTAAAACCGCCGAAAGTCCGCTAGGACTTCGTGTAATCGGTTTCAAGGAGATAGAGAAAAGTGCGGGAGGAAACCGGGATATCTCCCGGGTAGTACAAACCTTTCCGGGAGTAGCGTCTACGGCAGCGTTTCGTAACGACTTGATGGTAAGAGGAGGAGGTCCCTCGGAAAACCGTTTCTTTTTGGATGGCGTAGAGATACCGAATATCAACCATTTCTCTACCCAAGGAGCCTCCGGAGGTCCGGTCGGTATTATCAATCCCGATTTTATCCGGGAGGTCAACTTTTATTCGGCCGCATTCCCCGCATCCAAAGGGAACACTTTAAGTTCGGTATTGGATTTTAAACTACAAGATGGGAATAAGGAGAAATTCTCATTGCGAGGAGTCCTAGGAGCCTCAGATATCGGTGTGTCCGCTAATGGACCGCTAGGAAAAAAGACCACTTACCAAGTGTCTGTTCGTCGCTCTTACCTTCAATTCCTTTTCGATATGATCGGCTTGCCGTTCTTACCTACTTTCACGGATGCCCAATTCAAGATTAAGCACTCCTTCAACCCCAAGAATGAGCTTACAGTTCTCGGATTAGGGGCGATCGATGATATGAAGCTGAATACAGGAATGGAAGACATGAGCGAGAAAAACCAATATATCCTCTCTTACTTGCCGGTCGTAAAACAAAAAACGTATACCCTTGGAGCGGTTTATAAACACTACGCCGGTAAAAATCTCTACTCGGTCATTATCAGCCGTAGCCAGACCAACAATAAGAATATTAAATACAAAGACAATGACGAAAGCAAGGAAGAGAATCTCTCCTTAAATTACCGTTCGGATGAGATCGAGAATAAGTTCCGAACGGAAAACACGTTCCGCTTACCATTCATTCAATTGAATGTCGGAGGAAACATCGAATACGCCCAATACACGAATGACACCTATCAAAAGCAATTTACCTCTATCCCCCGTACCATCGTATATCAAACAGACCTTGGCATATGGAAGTGGGGTATCTATGCCACGGCTATTTATGAGAGTTATAACGAGCGGTTTACCGCCTCTTTAGGTGTTCGTGCGGACGCAAACAATTATTCCTCGGATATGAATAATTTGTTAGATCAGTTATCTCCTCGCCTATCCTTATCCTACCGCTTGTCCGATCCGCTTTATATAAACGCGAATATCGGACGCTACTACGAGCTTCCTCCTTATACGACATTGGGATTCAAGGATAATGAAGGTAATTATGTAAACCGGACAAATCATTTAAGCTATATCCGAAGCGACCAAGCCGGATTAGGCTTGGAATACCGTCCTACCTCATACTTGAAATTCACGGCCGAAGGATTCTATAAACATTATGATCGTTATCCGATGTCCATACTCGACAGTATCCCACTCGCGTCGAAAGGTACAGACTATGGTGTCTTGGGAAATGAGGCCGTATCGTCTACCGCTACAGGGCGAGCTTATGGGCTTGAGATCATGGGACGTTGGTATAATTATAAAGGGCTTACTTTCATCGCATCCTACACTTTGGTAAGAAGCGAATTCAAGGATGGGAGAAATATGGACACTTATCTTCCCTCGGCTTGGGACAATAAGCATCTGTTCACGTTTAGCGGGACTTATTCTTTACCCAAGAACTGGGACGTAGGCGCCAAGTTCCGGGTAGTAGGAGGCGCTCCCTATACGCCTTACGATGTAGAAAAGAGTAGTTATGTAGAAGCTTGGGACGCTAATAACGGGCTATACTATGATTACAGCCGGTTTAACAGCGAACGGCTCAAGCCATTCACGCAGTTAGATATCCGTATCGATAAAACATTTTACTTCAAAAAGATCATGCTTGGAGCCTATATCGACATCCAAAACATATTGAATTCCAAATACAAAGAGCAAGACGTATATATCAAAACGGGTAAAATTATCAACCCGGAAGCTCCCATATATGAACAACGGTACGAATTAAGACCGATAGAACGTCTTACAGGAACGCTTCTCCCAAGTATCGGAGTGATGATCGAGTTATAGATTTTAGGCGTAATAGATTCTTTTTATTTTGAATTTCAGCAATTAATCATAAATCTTTTCTATTTTTGTGGACTGTATGAACAAAAAATAGTACTTTAATCGCAAATAAGCACATGAATAGGTAGGTAAAGAATGACATTATTAAAATACTACATACGATTCGTACTCTTTATCGTGTTAAGTCTGGTCTTTTCTTTCCACTTATACGCTACAGATAATGCAGGCCCTATTTTAATCATTAGCTCCTACAATCCCGATACACGTAATACGACCGCCAATATTTCCGAGTTTATGGAGGAATATAAGCGGGGAGGTGGTATCTCGCCGGTGGTTATCGAGAACATGAACTGTAAGAGCCTCCCGGAAGCCCCCTTATGGGACGGTAAGATGAGAGGTATATTGGATAAATATAAGGAAAATAACACCCCTCAGCTTATCATTATCTTAGGTCAAGAGGCATGGGCTTCTTATATCTCCCAAGAATACAAGCCTAATATACCGGTTTTATGCGGTATGATCAGTAAGAATGCGATCTTATTACCCGACTCGGATTTAAATGTCGCCGAATGGGAACCGAAATACATCGATATCCAAGAGTACGTAGATAAAGGTTTACACCTTGGCGGGTTCTTGTATTCTTATGACGTAAAAGAAAATATCCGGTTAATACGTAAGCTATATCCCCAAACTCAAAATATAGCATTAATCACCGATAATACCTACGGTGGTTTAGCTATGCAGACCTTGGTAAAAAAGGAAATGGAAAATATCAAGGATCTGAACTTGATATTACTGGATGGAAGAAAGAATAATATCTACACCATTGTTGAGCAAATCAAGAACCTGCCGGATCAGACCGTGATATTGATTGGTACATGGCGTGTAGACGTGAACGACGGGTATTATGTTGGAAATGCCACGTATACCATGATGACCGCCAATCCCAGAATCCCGACATTCACATTGGCATCCGTCGGCATAGGGCACTGGGCCATCGGAGGTTTCAGTCCCAAATACAGGCCTATAGGTTCCGATTTGGCGAAAGAGGCTTTAAGTATATTGGAGAAGAAAATCGCCCCTAAAGATATCCATCCACAAATCATTCCCAATGGATATATGTTCGACGCTTCAAAGATCAAGGCTTTTGATATCAGCAGATTGTCATTGCCCCACGACGCTACTATTATCAACGAGGACCCGAGCCTATTCTCCAAATACAGGTTCGAGATCTTGCTAAGCGTAATCACCGTATTGTTTATTTTCCTGATTATGATATTAATCTTCTTTATCCGGACCAATAAACTGAAAGATAAGTTATTGGATCTACAGAAAGATAATATACTAATCATGAATAATATCCAAGCTTCCATCTATTTCATCAAGCCGGATTATACCGTAAAATGGAGAAATGAGGTAGAGTTCCATGACTGTATCCCTGAATTCGGTCCGGCTAATTGCTTCTTGGTCAAGAACGGAGTAAAGCCTTATTGTACCCGTTGCACGGTCGCAAAGGCCATGGAAACCAAAAAGCAGGTCGATATCACGAATGAGTTCGGCGATGGAAAGTATCTTCATATTTTGGCGAACCCTGTATTAGACGAGCACGACAACCTTATCGGGGTTATTTTCAAGAAAGAAGATGTGACAAAACAAAAACAGGCGGAGAACGAACTGAGGAAAGCGAAAGAGAAAGCGGAAGAGTCCGATCGTTTGAAATCTGCGTTCTTGGCGAATATGAGTCATGAGATTCGAACGCCATTGAATGCGATCGTCGGTTTCTCCGGATTATTGGCCGTAACCGAGAATATGGAGGATAAAGAGGAATATATCAATATCATTAATAGCAACAACGACCTGCTATTGCAATTGATCAATGATATTCTCGATCTAGCCAAGATAGAGGCGGGTACGCTAGAATTCGTGGATTCAGACGTAGATGTCAATCAACTATTCTCCGATATCGAGCAGTCTTCCCGTTTGAAGGCGCAAGATGGTGTGCAGGTATGCTTTGTCGAGAAGATCCCGAATTGTATCTTACGCACCGACCGTAACCGGGTCTCCCAAGTCATTACGAACTTTATCAACAATGCCATCAAGTTCACGACTCAAGGTAGCATCCTGTTTGGCTACCGCCATAGAGATGATGAGTTGTATTTCTATGTAAAAGATACGGGATGCGGTATCGCTAAGGATAAGATCGGTCAAGTTTTCACCCGTTTCGTTAAGTTAAATAGCTTTGTGCAAGGAACGGGGCTGGGATTATCGATTTGCCAGATGATTATCAAGCGTCTGGGTGGAGATATAGGGGTGGAATCAGAGCAAGGAAAAGGTTCTACATTCTGGTTTACGTTGCCCTATTCGATACTAGAGATGCAGGAAGTCCCGCATGAGAAACCAAAGACCGAGAATGTACAGAAGAGCCAGTCATCCAAATCGGCAACCCTATTAATAGCGGAAGATAACGAAAGCAACTATACTTTATTCCAAGCCATGTTGAAAGATTATAACCTTATACACGCATGGAACGGGGAACAAGCGATCGATTTATTCAATAAATATCAACCGGACTTAATCCTAATGGACCTAAAAATGCCGATCGTAGACGGCTATGAGGCTACACGGGTAATTCGGGAAAAGAGCCAGTCCATCCCTATCATCGCCGTAACGGCTTTCGCTTTCGCGGAGGATGAGGAACGGGTAAAACAAAGTGGATTCTCCTCTTACATCGCTAAACCGATCAAGCCGGATAAGCTAATCGCATGTATTAATACTTATTTATAGAATCCGTTTGGTAACAATCGGAAAACGCAAGACGAAAGAGGAACCCTTCTCTACTTGAGAGTCGAGACTAATACTTCCTCCATGACGGTTCATGATCTGCCGGCAAAGACTTAATCCGATGCCGGAACCTTTAGATTTAGTCGTGAAGAAAGGCACGAAGACCTTGTCGATCGCCTCGGGAACAATTCCGCTACCATTATCAATCACCGAAATAATAACCATGCCGGCTTTTTGGACAGCCTCCACGACTATTTGAGGAGATAAGGACTCTTCACAAGCCTCTATCGCATTTTTCAATAGATTAATTAATACTTGTTCCACCATGATCCGATCCGCATATAAATTCAAATCTTCCGGTTTTACACGAAAGAAGAGGATGTCGGACTTCTCCGGAAATAGAAGCCGGATATCGTCAAAGAGAGCCGAAACCGAGAAGTTTCGTAAAGTAGGTAAAGGCAGACGGGTTAATTGCCGATAATTCTCGACAAAATCCAATAGCCCCTTACTTCTCCGGTGGATCGTTTGCATGGCTTGTACCATGATAGCGTAGTCTCTCTCATTCATGCCATTTATCGTCGCACGCTCGGCTACTGTCTCTGATAAAGAGATTACCGGAGCGATCGAGTTCATGATCTCATGCGTCAATACCCGGATAAGTTTCTGCCATGCCTCGGTTTCCGCCTCAGCGACCACCGAATTATACAATCGACTCCGTAAAGCCTCCAAGGCAGCGTTCATAGAAGAGGCCAAAGCCTTTTCGTCTTCCGTCATTGAATCGGAAGGATAAAACAGGCTCAGATCCCCGTAATGAATACTCTCTATCAGGTATTCCATCCGCTTAACAGTCTTTTGCTGATCCTTATATAAGAAAACCGAAAGCGCAAGAATACAAAATCCGAACAGCGCGGGAATAAACAAAAACCCTTTCAGCATTAAGAATGAGGCAGTAAAAGACAAGACCACGATCCCCAAAATACGAGCGAACAACAAGTAACGTATCATAAGCCAAATTTCTCCAATTTACGATACAAGGTAAAGCGGGTAATCCCTAGAAGCTCGGCGGCACGAGTGATATTCCCCTCGGCACGACGTAAGGCACGTTCAATCGCTTCTTTCTCCAATACCGTCAAATTTAACTCATCGGATGGTTCCTTATCCCTAAGCGGGACAGAACGCAGAATAAAGTCTTCCGGCCTTAGCCAATTACTTTCAGACAAGATAACCGCCCGTTCAATCGCATGTTGCAGTTCACGTACATTACCGGGCCAAGCATAATTATGTAGCTTATTCTTCCCATCCCTGTTAATGCCCTTCAAGTCTTTCTTATATTTACGGGCATACTTCGACAAGAAATGTTCAGCCAATAAGATCACGTCATTTCCTCGTTCCCTCAAGGGAGGAATATGTAACTCGATCGTATTAATACGATATAAAAGATCTTGCCGGAAAGTACCTTCTGCCACGAGATGATGGATATTCGCGTTCGTTGCGCAGATCAACCGGATATCAATCGGTATGGGTTGCGTTGCTCCCAAGCGGGTTATCTGTCGTTTTTCCAAAGCGGTCAACAGTTTCGCTTGCATGGAAAGGCTTAAGTTCCCGATCTCATCCAAGAACAAGGTACCACCGGAAGCTACCTCCATTCGTCCCGGCTTTTCCTTACGGGCATCCGTAAAAGCCCCTTTCTCATAGCCGAATAATTCACTCTCGAAAAGTTGTTCCGGAATAGAGCCCACATCGATCCCGACGAAAAGATTCTCCGAACGCGGAGATTGATGATATAAGGCGCGGGCAACTAAATCTTTACCGGTTCCATTCTCCCCCAAGATTAATATATTGGCATCCGTATTCTTTAATTTATCGACCGTAGCGAAAATAGCCTGCATCGGTTCGCTTTCACCGATGATCTCGAAGCCAGCATCCTCGGGTGAACTAAGAATCTCAACTTGTTTCTTTAAATTTCGCACTTCCGCCCTACTCTCCCGAAGTTCCAATGCCGAAGAGAGTGTAGCGAGTAATTTCTCCTTTTCCCAAGGTTTCGGGATAAAGTCGGTAGCTCCTGCCTTAATCGCCCGCACGGCCTTATCCGTATCCGAATAGGCAGTCATAAAAAGAACCACCACGTCCGGGTCTATCTTCTTTATCTTCTCCAGCCAATAGAAACCCTCCTGACCACTAATAGCATCCCGTTTGAAATTCATATCCAACAAGATAATATCCGGGATAAAAGTCCGCATGAAATGATCGATGCGCTCCGGTTGCGTAGCCACTCTTATTTGTTCCATATAGGGCTCCAGTAATAAGTTAAGGGCAAAAAGGATGTCCTCATTATCATCTATAATTAATAGTTTTCCCTTTTTCATAAGCGCTGAACTAGTTTGTGATGCCTCAAAGGTAGGTATTAAATCAATGGAAGAAGCGTGCGTAATCGAACGATTATCGTGCACAGATGAACTGTTAAATTAATAGTCCGCAAAGAGGGTTAAGATTAAGTAAACGGTAAGACTATTTAAGCGAAAGAAAAAACGAGGAGAAAGAAGGAAGACTATCTTTGAACACAATTAACAATTCAGGCATTCATGAGACCACTATTGATTGGATTTTTCGTCTGTATAAATATACACTTAGGCTATGCGCAATGGACTGAGCAAGATTCGATCTGGCTAAAGGATGTATTAGCAGGCAAAGATTCCATCAAATTGAACCCTGAATTCCAAAAAGCAATCCAAAGCGGTTCTTTCCTCAACCCGGAACCGGGAAAACCGATGGGGAAACCTCAACTGGCCGCTCCCAGCAATATCCCTATCACCAAAGATTTCTCAGAATATATCCAACAAGACGATACGACACACCGAAAAGTAGCATTGAAGGATTTACCGCCATCGGTATTCTGGCGACATAATCCACCGTATAAAAAGATACTGCCTGTCTATCAATCTATCTTAGATGAATTGAAAAAGACTCCGTCCAGTGGTCGTACCTCACTAGCTACCTTCGATCTAGGAAGGATGACCAGCCGGAAAACATATGTCCATAAACGCAACGCAAAACGCAACGGAACTTGGCAAAACTACGGTAACCTCCCTACCCCGGATGTCATCTCTAAAAGGAAGAAATTCGAAAGACAACAGGCAGAGGCCGCAAAAAAGGACTCCTCATTGATGATCCAACCACCAATCGATTAGCTTACGGGCCAAGCTCAACTTACGGGGGATCTCCGGTAGGTTATCTTTGGTATAGAAGGCACCAGAGCTTAGTTCCTCATCCTGCAACTTAATTTCCCCACTTACATAATCCGCAATAAAGCCAACCATCAAGCCACTCGGATAAGGCCAGGGTTGGTTTCCGAAATAAGTGATATTATCGACCTCTAAACCCGTTTCCTCACGGACCTCCCGGCGCACACACTCTTCCAAGGTCTCGCCAACTTCTAAGAATCCGGCCACTAATCCATGGAAAGTTCCCCGGAAATTACGGGCATGTACCAAAAGAATCGAATCCTCCTTACGGATCAAGACGATCATCGCTGCTGAGATTGTCGGATAAATCTCATGTTTGCAAGAAGAACATTGCTTCATGATCGACGTAGTCTGTACGGTAGGAGTACCACATACCGGGCAGAAACGGCTATGGCTATCCCAATAAAGCAATTGAAAAGCCTTACCCGCCTTCTCGTAACACGCTCTCGAGATATAATCCCAAGAGGCACGCAACCCCATATGTACGTAACGGTCATTCCCCTCCACCGGAGTATCTAATTCTGCCGTACGCGCGGGAAGTCCATCCCGGTAATCAACCTCCAGCGTATGAGAAACCGGAACTGGGGGATTCTCGCCATAAGGGATGGTATACGTATCATTCTCTTTCTGAAGCAACAGTTGGTCTTTATAAAAAAGGAACCAATAACAGAGTCTATTTGAAGTTTCCATGCTGATATTTCCGAATTATCTTTCTGTATTTAAAACATCCGCAAACTTACGAATTAAAATCAAATAACGTGCGAAAGCGAACGTGCACCGTGCGAAGGCACACACAATCGTTTCTAAGCATTTTTCTATTATCTTATGATTAGCAGAACGTTACATCGATGGCACATTATTTGCCTCTTTTCTAAAAAATGAATATATTTAAAACCTGTTACAATGAAACAAATGATTCGAAACTTACTTTATCTATTCAAGCGGTTTAAGACCGCCGTCGTGTTAAACCTCTTCGGCTTGACAATCGCTTTCGCCGCCTTCCTCCTGATAGTAATGCAGGTGGATTACGAGATGAATTACGATGCCATGCACAGTAAATCGGGCCGAACCTTCCGGCTAGAGGCAAATCACGGAGAATTCGAGCATAACGCCATCCATTGCCTAATGTTTAGCGATGCTTTTGTTAACTCATCCGCTCATATCACGGATTACTCCTACCGTTATCCATTCTACGGAGGAGAACGGTATTGCCAAATCGACGAGGTAGACGATCAAGGAGAAGCGAAAGTCTTCAAGGAAAACTTCCAGCTTTGTCTACCCAATATCTCAGATGTCTTTGATTTCCACATGAAAGAAGGTTCCGTCGAATGCCTATCCATTCCCGGTTCCGTACTCATTCCGGAGAGTGTCGCCAAAAGGCTGTTCGACAAACAATCCGCTATCGGTAAACGTATCCGGATGTCCGGCAGTAGTGGCTGGCAACCTGTAAGTACCACGATACTTACTATTGGGGGTGTCTATAAGGATTTCCCGGGAAATACTACGGTACAAAACCGTATTTACGTCCCGATGGACCAACTGGATCTATTAAAAAGTTCTTGGCAAATGTATGCCAACGAAATATACGTCACGCTAGACGATCCCCTAAATAAAGAGGAGGTATTGGATCATTTCAACAAGACTTTCGATTTCGCTAAAAGCCAAATGGGTTCAGCGCAAGAGATCGCATTACGTCTAACCCCCTTAAAGGATGTTTATTACACGCATGATACAACTTTCGACTTTAATCCGAAAGGTCACCGGGAGACAAATTATGTGTTACTGGGTATCGCTTTCCTCATCTTATTCATCGCCGGAATCAATTTTACCAATCTCACAACCTCGTTGATTCCCCTACGATTGAAAACGATCAATACGCACCGGGTATTAGGATGCTCCATCTATAAGTTACGAGCCATCTCACTGATTGAATCGATCGTGATCTGCTTGATATCCTACATTCTCGCCTTATTCATCGTAAACGATTTGTCTTACACACCGATCGCTAATTGGGTAGATGCGGATATACGTCTTAGTCAATACAAAGGCCTGATCCTTCTCACAGCACTGATCGCTATCTTGACGGGTTGCTTGGCGGGACTTTATCCAGCTATACGAAGTACCTCCTATGCGCCGGCCTTGGTACTAAAGGGCTCTTTCGGTCTTAGTCCCAAAGGGAAAAAAGTACGTGTCGCCCTGATCGGTTTCCAATACACGGTATCGATCGCCTTGATTATTGTCACCTTATTCATGGGACTTCAGAACCATTTCATGACCTCTAGCGAGCAACTAGGATTCAATAAAGACCAAGTAGCCATCGTGAACCTGACACCGGAGATCTACGCCAAGCATAAGCCCCAATATATCCAGAAACTTAAAGATTATCCGGGAATAGAGGATGTGGCCTTCTCCGTCTACGAGTTATCGAAAGAAGATGACATGATCGATCTCGAATATGCCCGCCATGAAGATAAGGATGTATTCTTCAAGGTATTCTATGCCTCCGAGAATTTCCTTTCCGTCATGGATATCCAAGTAGAGGAAGGAAGGGATTTTACACGGGAGGATTTAAACAAGGCACAAAGTGATTATATCATCAATCCGGCGGCAGAGCGGGATTTCCACTTACATCCCGGAGATCGTTTCAATGATCGTACGGTTCTAGGAGTCAGCAAGGATTTCCGGTTTAACTCTTGCCGGATCGCAAGCTCGCCTTTCGTATTCGCATTGAATAACGATATACCCAATCCTAAATTGGTATCCTATATCCGCTTCAATTCGAAAACGAATTTACAGGAAGCTGTCGCCCACGTCCGGGAAACATTGAAAGAGATCGATCCGACTTTCCCTTTCGAGATCTCTTTCTACAACACCATCTTAAATAATTTATATCAGAAAGAACAAACACTGGGTAAACTAATCTCCCTATTCGGAATAATGGCGATCTTGATCTCTATCGTAGGTGTATTCGGACTCGTGCTATTTGAGACGCAATACCGCCGGAAAGAGATCGGTATCCGCAAGATCAACGGAGCGACTACTGGACAGATTCTTTTGATGTTCAACAAGACTTATATCCGGATTGTCTCCGTTTGCTTCATCATCTCGATTCCGATAGCATGGATGGGAACACAACAGTGGCTAGAGAATTTCGCTTATAAAACACCACTCCATCTTTGGGTCTTCATCGTAGCTTTCCTAATCATTCTCTCGGTTACGATCGGTACCGTTACTTTCCGGAACTGGCAAGCGGCGAATGAGAATCCTGTGAACTCGGTGAAGTCTGAATAAACTCACTCGGAGTGATCCCGTAAATTTCTTTAAAGCAACGGGTAAAATAGTTCGGATCGGAGAAGCCGACCTGAGCAGCTACCTCCCCGATCGAATAAGCGTGCTGCCCCAATAACTCGGCGGCACGCTTTATACGTATATTACGGGTGAATGAGGAAGCGGAGCAACCGGTAGTAGACTTTAATTTCCGAAATAAGCTGGCACGGCTCATCGCCATCTCGGAACAGAAAAGCTCTACATCAAACTCCGGGTCCTGCAAATGAGCCAGAACGACCCTTGTCACTTTCGAAACAAATTCCTTATCAGGATTGGCAACTGTTTGCTCCGGGGTACGCAGATCGAACCGATCCCTGAAATATAACTTTAGTCGCTCACTACGTTTGAGCAGATTCTTGATCTTCGCTTTTAAGACAGCAAGACTGAACGGTTTAGGCAGATAATCATCCGCTCCGGCTCCATACCCTTCCAATTGTTGACGTTCTTCCGCTAAAGCAGTCAATAGGATAACCGGTATATGGGCCGTCCGTTCATCCGTTTTCAAAGCCTCGCAACATTCAATCCCATTCATGACCGGCATCATTACATCCGAGACAATCACGTCCGGTAGGATCTCCATGGCTTTCTCCAAGCCGACCTTTCCGTTTTTCGCTATCACGACCCGGTAATCCGTTTGAAAAGCATTCATCAAATAACGACATAGATCCTCATTATCCTCTACAAACAAAAGCGTTTGTCGTAGATTCTCCGGGACCGGGTTTGTTCCTTCCAATGGAACTGATTCCCGCAAAGATGCCTCTTCCATTTTAGGTTCCGAATACTCCAACCACTCCTCAGGATAAGCCTCTTCCGATATAGGCAAGGCAACCGTAAAAACAGAACCTTTCCCCAATTCACTCTCACATTGAATGGTTGCCTTATGTAACTCCAATAGCTCTTTTGTGTACGCAAGGCCGATCCCCGAACTCTCCGAGCGGCGAAACGCTATCGATTCCCCCTTATAATATTGATCAAAAATATACGGTAACGATTCGGGGGGAATGCCGATTCCACTATCCGTAATTCGTAAAGTCATGACCGCATCGGATGAGCTTTGCTCCAATAAAGCGGAAAAGCTTACCGAACCACCATCCGGCGTATACTTAAATGCGTTCGACAGTAAATTATATAGAACCTGCTCTAGGATATTCTTGTCAAAATAAGCGATTGAGATATCCGGGGCAATCGAATACGTAAACGCAATTTTATAGGAATCGGCCAAAGGAATAAAGGTTTCCGAAATCTCCTTTAAGAATCGACTGAGATCCGCACAAACAATATGCGGGGAAGGAACTCCCCGGGTCAATACCGATAAATCCAGTAATTCATTGACATGCCGAATCAAGCGATTGGTATTCCGGGAGATCGTACGCAAAGTTTCTTTATCTCCACAAGATTCTTCTGAACCGGAATGCCGTTCCAGATCCTCCGTCAATCCCTTGATTATCGTCAGCGGGGTACGAAGCTCATGAGAGACATTCATAAAGAAACGAGTTTTCAACGCATCTTTTTCCTCCAGTTCTTGCTTGGCCTGTTTCAACAGCCGTGTACGTTCTTGTATCTTACGCTCCAACTCGGCTTGGCGAAGCTGATACCAGCGCACCCGGCTCTTATAGGCGATATACAACAGTACGCATACAACCACGAATACCAGCAAAATAAACCACCACGTCCGCCACCAAGGAGGAAAGATCCTGACAGGTTCGGTAATGGGAGCGCTCCAATAGGAACCATTGCCGGAAGTTTCCACCCGAAACACATAGTTTCCCGGTGGTAGGCGGTTATATATAGCCGTACGATCGCTGGCGTCCACCTCCCGCCAATCCGTATCATATCCATCCAGACGATACCGGTATCGGATACTACGGGGATGAGAATAATCGAACGCGATAAAACCCACCTGTAAACCTTGCTTCTCACGTGAGTCTCCGATCGTGAGGTTCGTGATTCGCAGAGACTCAGGTATTTTTCTCAAACCGTCCGTTAACTGAACGGGATCAAAAGAAACGATCCCCTCATTACTGCCAAATACAAGTTCACCCGATTTGCGCTTACAGCAAGCGCCACCCATAAACTCATTCGATAATAAACCGTTTGCCGTCGTATAATTAACGATATGCCGGTTTTGTATATCCAAGCGACTCAGCCCTTTATTCGTGCTGACAAACAGGATGCCCGGCTCACCTTCACGGATTCCTCGTACGATATTTCCCGATAAGCCATCCTGTACCGTGAAATGATCAAATCGCCCGGTTCGCTTGTCGTATTGATCCAACCCCGCATTCGTACCGATCCACAAATAACCGGAAGAGTCCACAAACAGACAATGAATATGATTCGACGCAAGGGGATTCATCTCACCCGGTATATATCGATACGTGATAAGCTCTCTCGTCTTCGTATCCCACACCCGAAGCCGCCCCTCATCCGCTCCTCCCCAAAACCAAGACTCTTCGCTCACGCATAAGTTACATAACTCCGACAACGAGTTGATCGGATAATCATAAGAGACTTGGTAATCCGGTATAAAAGGGCGGATTCGGAAATCATCCAGATTCAACCGGTCCGGGTTGGCGTCTTGATAACTGATCCATAGGTTCCGCTCCGAATCCTCACGGATAGAACCTATAATCTTTCCGGATAAAGAGGACGGACTTTTTCGGGGTGAGAAGGTAAAACGCATATCTACCCGGGAAGTCTTATGGTTAATCCGATCTAATCCCCTAGAGGTCGCAACCCAAAGATTCAGGTCCGAATCCTCATAAACGGCTAGGATATGAAGAGAAGACAGATTCTCTTTTTCCGTGTATCCCAAGGTATATCGAAACAAGGAAGGTGTTAAATCCGCATGGCTCACTCCATACGTGGAATGTCCCGCCCACAGATGATCCGAGTCATCCAGAAACAAACAGGTAATCTGGTTACTGCTGATAGAATGTGCGTCTTCCGGCACGTTCCTCAACTGTCCCATTTTCCTCTCCTTCGGAGAATAATAAAAAAGACCTTGATTGAAACGGCTATCATCAAACCAGACCGTTCCATCCTTACTCTCGAAGATGGATCGCACTTGGCATTCTCCCGTAGGTTCCAGATCCTCCGGCCGGTCAAAGAAATGCTCACATCGCAAGGCAAGCCGGTTCATCCGGCTAATCAAGCTTGCCCCCTTATTATGTCCGATCCAGAAATCACCATCACCGGTCTCCAAGAATTGATATACCCGAGTATCCTCACGCCCGACAGATTGAAAGATTTCTCGCTCTCCCATATCAACCGAACGAAAAGCCCCTTCACGTCCCGTACCTAACCACATATAATCAAACCGGTCGATATAGATCGCGTTAACGCCATTCAAATTGCCGGCATTGATATCCTCCCGGTCATTTGTCCGTATCGTATAATCTTGAAAGTGGTTTGTTTCTTTGTCATACAAACTAAAACCTGCTAAAGTCCCTACCCAAAACGAATGATCCGGCGCCGAATACAAACAATTCACAGGAGACGACGAGACTACCGAACCCGCCGAAGAAAGGCGTACCAATTTCTTCTCTTTAGCGTCATACTCCAACATCCCGTTCTCCGTACCTATAAAGATATGTCCCGGAACGGAGGCCGAGAAACAAGTAGGACTACCATACACACGTAACTGTTGTCGAAGCCATTCTTTCGTGAAATTCAAAAATGTATCCGAACCTCTGTCATAACGGCTAATCCCACCCGAGGAAAAAAAGATCCAGATACCTCCATCTGAATCCTCGAATAATTTATCGATAGAACTGCTTTGTATACTTTCCGGGCAATCCGGTACGGGCAAGAATACTTTAAACGTATATCCATCGTAGCGGTTCAAGCCTTCAGTCGTCCCGACCCAGACATACCCGGTACGATCCTTCAAAATAGAGGTCACCGAGGAAGAAGAAAGCCCGCTATCCATTGTTATCCGGTCAAAAATAACGTTGGTAGCTTGCGTTCTCGTTACCATAAGTACAAACAGCAGTAAAAGGTATATTCTCATCCATTCATCCGATTAATGCCCCAAATATAAAGATTAAGTGGGTGAAAATCACAGAAAATAGAAAGATTGAACGATTTGTACGGTATTATGAAACATATGTCCGGCCCGCTCCCTCCCTATTTCCCTAGCTTTGCGGTATCAATTCTAAAACGAATGTAAAATATGAGAAAACTTTTTCTATCGCTAGTATTCCTTAGCGCACTACTATCTATCCATGCGAATCCGGGTATTAAAGGAATCGTAATCGATCAAACCACCCGTAAGGCATTAGACTACGCTCACGTTGTATTATATGATGGAGATCATATCGTCGAAGAAGCTATGACTGAAGCGAACGGTTCTTTTCTAATCCAGCCCGTAAAACCGGGAACGTATTCGATCCGTATCCATTTTCTGGGATATGATGTTTATATGGGAGAGGAGTTTATCCTTACAGAGCAGATCAAGGATCTGGGTATTATCCCGATGCAAATGCTTGAGGTAGGCTTACAGGAAGTGGAGGTCGTAGCCAACAAGAAACAAGTCATCTATAAACTGGATAAAAAGATCATCGAGGCTTCTTCCAACCTGCTTTCCTCGGGAGGAACCGCTGTCGATATCCTAGAGAACACGCCTTCCATCCGGGTGAACGCCGAGGGAGAGGTTACCTTCCGGGGGAGTAGCGGATTCACAGTCTACGTAGATGGAAAGCCCAGTATATTTACCGGGACCCAAGCCTTGGAACAGATCCCGTCCGGACAAATCCAGAATATAGAGATCATAACTACCCCGTCCGCCCAACATGATACAGGGGGTGATGTCGGGATCATCAATGTCATTACCAAGAAGAACTTCGGGGAAGGGTTGAGCGGAGTAATCAACCTAAGCGGGAATACGGTATGGAGCCGGACCTTGGATTTCTTGTTGACCGGACAAAACAAGGTGTCTCAATGGCGTATAGGCGGTTATGTGGGAAACCGACTTCGCAAAAGTCATTTTACCCAAGAGAAAACGACGTTGGTAAACGATACGACAACGACTTCTTATTCCAATGGCCCCCGTGAAAGTAACGGCTACGCATATATTCTCAATGGAGGTTGGAGCTATACACAAAAACAAACGACTTTTTCCATTAACGCGGAAGGCGGATATGCCGGACTCAAGCGAAAAGGGGATCTGGAATATACGGAAGAACGTTCCGCTAATGGCGAGCAATTCGAGAACGGAGAGTTCAAGAGCCTTGACGACTTTGATATCCATGAGACTTTCGGACTAGGGAATCTGGCCGTGGATCATAAGTTCAATGATAAGGGGCATAACCTTAGCGGTAGCTTCTTCTTGAAATATGGAGGCGACGCTCTGGAATATTTCCAAAGCGATCTGTTCGACAAAAACAACGTACGCCAGCAAGGTCATCGTGCGTGGGAGGCCGAACATCGTTGGACCGTCCGTGCGAAAGCCGATTATGTATTTCCATACAGCAAAACCGGACAAATCAAGGCGGGTTATCAATATTTCTCATACTCGGAAGACGGCGATTATAGTATGCAGTTTTGGAACCCGGATACCAAAGAGTTCTTCTGGCGTGACGATATTTACAACACGTTCTATTTCCAACAAGGGATCAACTCCCTTTATGCGATCGTTGGGGATAGCTACCGGTCTTTTGATTTTCAAGTAGGATTACGGGGAGAACATACGCATCAAGTATTACGTAGCTCCAAAGATTGGGCGAACCGCCTACAAAAGCGTTTTGAGTTGTTCCCATCCGCCCATATCGGTTATAACCTCACACAAAATCAGAAGCTTCTATTCGCTTACAGCCGTCGTACGACCCGACCGGAGCTTTATTTCATGGAGCCATACATCACTTACAAGGATTACTATACAGCCGAGATCGGTAACCCGGATATACGCCCGGAGTACATTCATTCTTTCGAGTTGAATTATTCTTTGACTTCCGGCGACAATGCCTTGTCTGCCTCCCTATTCCACCGAACCCGCAAAGACAAGATCGAACGATTACGGGTTCCTTACCAAGCCGGGGTTACCTTGGATTCCATGGCGAACGTGGGACATGATTATTCCACCGGAATAGAACTATCGGGCAGTTTGCAGGCCACCAGTTGGTGGAATACGCAAATAAACGGTAGCCTTTATCACTACCGGGTAGAGAACGAGTATAAGACGGACGGAAAGAATGAGACCAGTACCAATTACGAGATCGCTTGGAACAACGCTTTCACGGCCGGGAAATACACAAGGATACAGCTTGACGGCAATTTCGTAGGTCCTTCCGTAACCACCCAAGGAAGAACCCAGTCGTTCTGTTTTGTCAACCTAGCGATACGGCAACAATTCTTCAAACGAAAGTTGACGGCCACCCTCTCTTTCCGGGATGTCTTCAATACGGCCCGTTATGTCAATACGATCACTTCCTCGAACTTGATTTCCAAAACACGAATCCGGCCCGATTACCCGTTGATAGGCTTGACCCTTAGCTATACATTCAACCAGTTCAAGCTAAAGAATGGCTTATCCAACAATTCAAAGGATTTATTCGAGGGGACGAATCATTAGTACAAATCATACTATCGCAAAATCCTATATAATGGAACATCTGAGATGTTTTAACTATTTGTCCTTGCAACTGTTATTATCATCTCCTACTTTTGCGATAGGAAATATGACTGTGAAGATTTCCATATAGTGAGGACTGAGCCGAAAAAGTAAGCCCCGATCGAACAAACGACCGGGGCTGATTCTTTTCCCGCTTTCCTTCCTCACGGAAGTACTAAGGGATGAACTTTAATTTATTACTTTAGTATTAATATTAATCCATTCCCGCTTGTTCGCCCTCTCGGGGTACTTGGATAATCCGCACGGGAATGATTTTCGATTTATCTTTTCATTATTCCTTTACATGTCTTATTTAACGACCACCTTTACAGTCTCGTCGCCAACCGTTACAAGAACGATTCCTGCGGGAACAGCGATCGTAGCGTTATCGGAAGTAACCACTGTCTCAGCCAATGGCATACCCAACAGGTTACGAACATAAGCCGTCTCGCCTTGAGCGCCTTGGATCGTTACGGAACCGGCGTTGCCGATCACTACGATAGAAGAGGCGGAGCTGTCGATAGACTCGTTACCGGTCGGGATGATACCGTTCTCAACGCTTACGACCAAAGCCTCTGATTTATCGTTCGTGAATCCAAGTTTACCGTTCAAGTTGAAGATATAGTTTGAACTAGATAAACTCTTGATGATATACTCACCTTCTACAGTAGCATCTTTCAATACGATCTGGAACTTAAAGTTGTTCAAGCCATTCTTAGCGGTCACCTCTGTTTCCTTACCTTTTACAGTAGTAGACAAAGTATCGATACCTACCAAAGTAGCCGGGCGGAAAATAGCCTTGATAGAGGTGCGATCCACCAACTTATAGCTATCGTCTGTTACTAGGCTAGCAGAACCCGGGTTGTAATAAGAAGCGGAATCCTTAGCGTTATACAAGAACATTCTCGGAGCGTTGGCTGTCGTATCAACACCCTTAGAGATATAGAATGAAGGAGTATAAGCTTTCGTATCAGCAGTATCCAACCAGAATGTCAAGTTCTCCGCATCTGCGCTTGTCGGAGCGATAACAGCGTCGTTAGCCTCGCCTACAGCCACGAAACCACCTTCCAATGCTTGGAAAGAAGCATGTCTAAGAACAGAAGGCAAGGAAGGAGTCGTGATATCTCTCACTACGAAGAAACTAGCTTTTACGTCTTTTGCTGTCGCATAAATACTTTCCTGCGTCAACTTGCCATCCGTACTACTCAAAGCCAAACCTTGCGTATTCTTATTAATGATCTCTGTGTATTTACGTTCTGTACCAGCCTTAATTAAATAAGCGGAACCGTTCTTGTTCTCCTTCACGATAAATCTAGGAGCGTCTTCCACGTCATCTTCTTGAATAAGTGAATAGCTTCCACGAGTTTCATTCAAATAGAAAGCCTTACCGTCCATATGCAATTTGAATGCGTAAGATACGATAGCGATATCTTTCACGTCTTTCGTCTTAGTCTCTTCGTCTTTTACGATATAAGCGTATTTTGTAGATCCATAGATCGTATCGGATTTAGCCACGTCGCTTTCAGCGGCACTGCAATCGAACTTGATGATTTCCCATTCAGCGGCATCCAACGCTTCTTGAGTAGCCTCTACAGAAGAAGGAGTAGAGCCTGTATATTTAGCTTTCAAGTACAAATCCTTATAAAGAACATTCGATCCAACCGTAAATTTCAGTCTAGCTAACTCAGCAAGCTCAGCGTCTGAATAATCAGCGTAACCTGCGGAAGGAGTTACCGTAGCAGGGATCAATTTGATCTTCAAGCCATCTACTGTTGCCAAATCTTTGTCATTAGAAATCGTATATGAGTTATTTGCAACATAAGCATAAGTGAATGTCTTAGACTCCGCATTTACTTCGTAAACATTAGCCTCATCGGTCTTACGTAAAGAAGCCGTGAATGAAAGGCCTGTGGCAGCACCCGTAGAAGTATTATAGGTATTTACCTCACGGTTCGTGAACGTGAACTTCTGCCCGTCAATCTTAGTTACTACCCACTGATTCTGCGGAGCGTTCAAGTTTACATAATCCGGGCCTTGAGCGAACAACTCATAATCGCTCGTTCCTACTTTTAAACCTAAGTACTTACCGTATTCGGAAGAACCGGATTTAGTCACATTCTTCTCATTGCTTACGAACAATACATTAAATACGGACGGCGCATCCTTACTCAACAATTCAGAAGCTTTCAGCATATTGGAAGTGCTAATCGTACATTTTGCGGTAGTCGGCTTGCTAGTCGTTGTTACATAAGTAGTGCCTGTAGAGGTAATAGCGTCTACATAAACATCAGGAACTGTAGTTTGATCGTCTTTAGCCGCATCTTTCTTCACACGTACGGAAGACAGTTTCAATGTATATTCACCCGGTTTGTTTACGTTATCCATCTCTGATACCGTAAACGCAGCGTTACCGGCGTAAACTTGCTCCTTAGACGTGTTTGCAGTCATTACCAAATTCTCTCCGGATACCAACTTGAAAGCGAAACCAACGCCATCCGCTCTCTTCAGCGCATTGATACCAAAATGGTTTACCGGGTCTACAGCGATAAAGGTAGAAGCCTTGAAAGTTGCCTCATCTACAATACCACCTTTCGGAGCAGATACGGCGAAATAAGTTCCTGACGGTAAAGACAAGTTTGTAGCCCAAGTCTCTCCAGCAAAGTTATAAGCCCTAATCTTCTGATCGAAGATATTCTCCTTCGGCTGTGGATTAATCGCCGGAAAACTCAAAGCGAAACCATTACCTAAAGCCGCATTTAAGTCATCAACAGAAACAGGAGCTGCATCCTGTACGAAAACTTGAATATTTACTCCGCTAGAGTTCATTGACCAAGTTGTACCCGAAAGCCCGATTTGGTGAGAAGCGTCAACGGCTTGGATAGCCTTACCTGCTTGAATATACTTGTTTGCGTCCAACCATGTCAACTCATTAGCCTTGCCTGCATCCACCGTCGTAGTGATTGTACCATCCGTGGCAAAAGACAATAAAGTACCTGTTTCCTTGTTCTTAAACGTAAAATAGGATTTACCATTACGAGTTACATGAGAAATAGCCCATAAATACGCACCATCGCCACTAACTACATCCTTATCAGTTTCCGCCGTAGTATTCAATGCGGTGTATTGCTCCGCAGTACCTTTTTTCACGCTCTGTCCACCAATGTAGCTGTAAGTTCCGCCATTCTCATTCGCAAGATAATAATACTTGCTGCCATTGAATTGGGTATCTGCCGCTTCTTTGGTTGTTTGAGCATTCGCAGTAGTAAACAATGCACCTGCGGTCAGCAAGCCCATTGTCATCAACGTAGAAATTCTCTTGTTCATAATCTCTAATTTAAATATTAATAATAGTGTTAATTAAATATCTCTCAACTCTTTAATTATCCTTCGCCATACCAAAACGACTAGTCTAGACCATCGTTTAGATCTTGCGTTTTTGAAGAGGGAAAACGGGAGGTTTGTTTACGGAATCGGTTGTTTCGTAAAGGATAGGCTATCCTATTGATAAGAAAGCGAATAAGGGAACAAAAAAATAGCTCGGAAGGGTTGCAGAAGTCAAAGAAACGCGTACCTTTGCAAATGACTAATTATAACGATCGTTTTCACCAATCATTTTCATATATATAATATAATGTACATGCGTACATTATAATAGCGTACTAAAATATCTCCTTGCAATAAATAACATATTCAATATAAACTCCCCTGTTTTGGGCCTCGGAAGTGAATAACTTACGGCTTGTCGAGTGAATAACTAACGGCTATACCTAGTGGATAACTTACGGCTTGGGAAGTGAATAACTAACCACTTACAAACCTTTTTTCCTACCGTTGACCAAAGGAATTTCCTATCACCACAATGCCCATTATAAGGTCTTTACAATAGGCATTGTAACACCTTTATAATGCCCATTGTAAGCTGCTTATAACTGCGATCATTAGAACGCTCAAAAAGAACACTGATAATCAACACATTAAAAACGCCATTACCTTGTCCAGAAAACACGTACGACTTTTACAAAAAACACGTACATGTTTTCTCGGAAACACGTACGTGTTTTTCCAGAAGCAAATTCCGGTCAAAAGCAATAAAGATTCTGATAAAGCCATTATCTTTGTTTTAAAATCAATACATAACCATGATGAGACACTTAAAGTACTTGGCTTTTGTAGCATGTCTGGGAAGTCTTTCCCCAGCCTTCGCGCAAAACGCCTCTAAAAGCCTAACAGTTGATGACCTGATCACTTGGCAACGAATCACGGACCGGGAGATCTCGGACAACGGAAAATGGGTAGCTTGCAAGATGGAACCTTGGGAAGGTGACGCTACCGTTTATTTGTATGCGGCCCAAGGGCAAGAGACCGCCACTTTTTCTCCGGCCGATAAGTTCGCATTCTCCGCTTCCTCGGGTTATCTGGTTGTCACGCAAACACCCGGAAAGTCCACGGTAGATTCCCTGAAAATATTGAAGACGAAAGAGGACAAGATGCCGATGAACACCTTGGTAATCTATTCCGTCGCCGGTAAAAAGGAGACGATAGACTCCCTCAAAACCTTCAAATTAGCGGACGAGGCGGATTGGATCGCTTATCAAAGAGGCCGGAAGGACTCCACGTTGTACGTCCGTTCGCTGGATGGAAGCAAGACCTTCCAGTTCCCGACCGTAACGGATTTCCAATTCGCCAAGAAAAGCGGTATGCTATATTACACGAGCGCAGCGGAAGGAGAAGCAGGTATATTCACCTTGAACCCGGAGAAAGGAAGTCCGGCGCTCATCAAAGAGGGAAAAGGCGTATTCAAACAAACCACGTTCGACGAGAAAGGGGAACGGCTAGCTTTCTTATATTGCGCCGACAAAGATTCTTCTTACAAAGCGTTAAGCTTATGGTTATCCGAGCATAACGCTCCCGCAAAAGAAATCGCCACCCGTGGAAACAAGGCTTTCCCCGCTGAATGGGTAATCAATGAGAACGGGATGCTTCAATTCTCGAAATCTGCTTCCCGTCTGTTCTTCGGTACCTCACCGGAGCCGAGGCAAAAAGACACGACCCAACTAGCCGAGAATCGTCCGAACGTACAGGTTTGGAGTTGGGATGAGCCCGTACAATATACCGTACAGAATTATAACAAGGAAAAAGACTTAAAGAAAAGCTATCAAGCGGTTTATAATCTGGGCAACGGCTCTATCTTCCAATTGGCGAATGAGGAATTACCGAATATCCAATTGGGTAACGAGGGTGACGCAGCCTTGGCGCTCCTTTCCACTTCCCGTCCCTATTCTTTGTCTTCCATGTGGGAGGCCCGCACACGCAGCGACTATTATACCGTATCGCTGGATAACGGAGAACGTAAGCAAATCGCCAAAGCGGATTATGGCCGTTTCCGCCTCTCCCCACAAGGTAAATATGCGTATTGGTATGGCGAGACGGATAGTTGCTGGTACACGATCGCCTTGGCGGAAGGTAAGCAATATCGCCTAACCACCCCGGAGAGTTTCCCGGCTTGGGACGAGGAGAACGACGTACCTGATTATCCTTATGCGCATGGAGCCGCCGGCTGGACCGCGAACGATCAAAGTCTCTTGATCTATGATCGTTACGACATCTGGAAATTCGATCCGACCGCAGCTACCTCACCGATCAACCTGACCGTGAACGGAAGGAAGGAGAAACTGTCCTACCGCTTGGAACAACTGGATAAAGAGGCTCGCTTTATCGACCTCGGAAAACCGCAATTATTAAAAGGATTCAACGAGACCACGAAAGGATACGGATTCTATAACGCACGCCTCTCCGCTCCAGCAGCCCCGAAGACCTTGCTGGCAGGCAACTATATGTTGCGATCTATCAACAAGGCGAAGAATACGGACGACGTGATCTATACGATGGAAACCTTCCAGCAATATCCGGATATCCACTATTCTACCTTGGCGTTCAAGAAATCCGTGCAATTGACACATGGAGACAAGCAGCAGGAAGGTTTTATCTGGGGTACCGCCGAGTTGGTATCATGGATTTCCTTGGACGGCCGTCCACTGGAAGGTGTCGTTTATAAGCCGGCGAATTTTGATCCGAACAAGAAGTACCCGATGATGGTAAACTTCTACGAGCGGAATTCGGAGACTTTATATAATTACCGCATGCCGGAACCGCATCGTTCTACGATCGATTATCATTTATACAATAGCAACGAATATATCATCTTCAACCCGGACATTCGCTATGTAGATGGTTATCCGGGAGAAAGCTGTTACAATTGCCTGATGCCGGGTGTCACCATGATGATCGCCAAGGGATATATCGACGAGAAAGCGATCGGTGCGCAAGGACATAGCTGGGGTGGTTACCAAGTGGCTTATCTGGCGACTCGCACAGACCTATTCTCCGCTATCGAGTCCGGGGCGCCTGTCGTAAATATGTTCAGCGCATATGGTGGTATCCGCTGGGGATCGGGTATGGCCCGCTCTTTCCAATACGAGCATACACAAAGCCGTCTGGCCGCTACGCCATGGAGTTCTCCGCTTCGTTATCTGGAGAATTCCCCGTTGTTTACGATGGATAAGGTACAGACCCCGATATTGATCATGCACAACGACGCCGACGGCCATGTGCCTTGGTACCAAGGTATCGAGTATTTCGTTGCCATGAAGAGGCTAGGCAAACCTTGCTGGTTATTGAACTATACTGGCGAACCGCACTGGCCCACGAACATGGCGAACCGTATCGACTTCCAACGCCGCATGTTCCAATTCTTCAACCATTACCTGAAGAACCAGAAGATGCCTAAATGGATGTCCGAGGGCGTACCTGCCGTAGAGCAACCGTTTGAGTTGGGGTATTGATCAGACAATTACAGCTTCATACGAAACTCGGTACGGACACCGGGTAAGGAATCAACGGTTAAATCGCCGCCATGCAAGCGCATTATGCGGTGGGAGATACTGAGGCCGATGCCGCTACCACCGGACTTCGTAGAGAAGAAAGGCGTAAAGATAGCAGACAATAGTTCAGGAGAAATACCGGGGCCATTGTCTGTTATAGTTATATATACCCTACCATCTGTCTTCAAGGCTTCTACGGAGACGATACCATCCGCTTGCCCCTCTATCGCCTGTAATGCGTTACGGATCAAATTAATCAGAGCCAACACGATCAAGTTTTGGTCCACACGTACCGTTAAAGCTTCCGCAGAGGAGAAACAAATACGGTCGCTACCCGGCTCGGCACACAACAACCGTTCCATCTTCCGAAATAAAAAGATTATAGACACCTCGGTTCTTTCCGGCTCCGGGAGATGCGTCAGACGATGGTAAGAATCCAAGAAGGCGGATAAATTTTGCGCTTGCCCATGAATAACCTCCAAACCCTCCCGTAATTGCTCCGGAGTATATGTATCGGAATATTTCAATAGGTCAGCAGACAAGGAACGGATTGGCGTAATCGAATTACGAATCTCATGCGTCAGTACCCGCAAGATACTCTCGTAATATAAACGCTTCTCTTCCATCTCACTCTGGTTTTGACTGAATAGGAGGATAATCCGGTTCATTTCCGTATACAAATCCTTTACAAAAGGATCATTCGTTTTATCTGGGTACCGCAAAGCTGTATCCCCATTACGAACCGACTCAAAGAAGGTAGCTATCTTACGGTTTATACCGTTCATCCACCGGATTAGTAACAGAGTTATCAACAGGATAATACACAGACATACAAAGGATAAGAAGTAAGAGGTACCGGTTATCAACAATACGGACCCAAGTAACGCGAGAAACACGATCAAGGAGACGATTCCTATAATCTTCAAGTATAAACTCCGGTTAACCATAGCTACTCTCCTTATAATCTACAATCCGTATTTCCGCATCTTATTATAAAGGGTCTGGCGGCTAATATCCAATTGTTGAGCCGCAAGCGTCAGGTTCCCTTTCTTTTCTTTCAATACCTCGGCGATAAACTGCCGCTCCATATCCTCCAACGTACAAGGATGAGAGGCTTCTGCAAGCTCCTCCACATAGAAATCATCGGCATCCAAACGGCATTTATCCACAAGTAAGACCGTACGTTCGACGATTTGCTGCAACAAGGCCAAATCACCCCGTCCGGCCATATCGGATAACTTAACGACCGCCTCCGCTGTCAGACGAGGCAATGGTTTCGCATAAGCCTCCGTATATTTCTTTAGCAATGCATTAATAAGAGATTCGGCCACAGATGAAACCTTATCTGTATTTGATTCCATACGGTGTTCCCACACATGGACAAGGGTTTGAATAAGTTTCTCGTTATCCCAAGGTTTCACGATAAAGTCCGAGGCTCCCCTTTTAAGGGAAGATACAGCCAACTCGATATCCCCAAAAGCGGTTATCAAGATAACGGCCGGAGGATTCTTAAGCTCCAAAATACGATCCAACCAGAAAAGCCCTTCCCCACCGCTTTGCTTTCCAGCGCCGAAGTTCATATCCAGTAAAACCATATCTACATCTCCATTCCGTAAAAGGGCAGGCAATAGAACAGGAGATGATACGGTAACGATCGTCTTAAACTCATGGGACAGGATCGTCCGCAGACTTCTCAATACCGCCTCATTGTCATCTACGACTATAATCTTCGCGTTACGCATGAAGCCTCCTCTTTTTTTCGCACGCAAAGATACGATCTTTTCCCAGCTCTCAGTGTCCAATATTTAGACAAATCCAGTCCTTTACGAACGTTTCCTCCGATTTTATTTGCCATATTCCACGCAACCGGATAGCTTTGAACCAACAAACAGATAAAACCATGGAATCCATATCTCTAAAACTTATATTCCGTAGCTGGTGGCGAAACAAGACGTTCGCCGTCATTTCCTTATTGAGTCTGGCGGCAGGCATCACTTGTACCAACCTACTGATCTCATACGTCATTTATGAATCTAGGATAGAAGCCCATAATCCCAATAAGTCGCATATCATCTATATGGCACAAGACTCTCCCTTGACCTCCGGAGAGAAAGTATCTTTTATTAAAGGGAAGATCCCTGTGCAGCTAAAAGACCAATACCCTGAAGTTGAGGATTATTTACGACTGAACATAGACAATGCCGCCACCATCACGATAGAAGAAAAGCGCTTCAACCCAATCTCGATCGTCAGAGCAGATCCCTCCTTTCCTCGCTTTTTCCCTTACAAGGTAGTGGCAGGAGATATAAACAAGGCATTAACCCAACCAAACGCAATTGCGTTGACCGAATACCAAGCGAAGATATTCTTCGGGAACGAGGATCCTATCGGTAAAACCTTCTCGGCAAAGTACGCTTATGAGAACGAGACGATTACCTACGAGGTCGCCGCCGTTATCAAAGAGTACCCTCAATCATTCTTGAAGTTCAACGCATTGGCAGGTACTACCTCCCAATTCAATGGCGGCCCTACCTTATTACTGGTAAACGATCTCTTCAACATTGATACGTTCACTCAAAAACTAAAGGATGATAAGGTACCTACTTTCAACGGAACCGGACAGTATTATTTCTATACCCTCCAAGAGAGTTATTTCCAAGAGCAAACCTATACACAAGAATACATCCCCTATATCCACCGAAACCAGAAAGACTTACTGTACGTTGGTTTGTTCTCAGCCATCCTAATCCTCGTGATCGCCTGTTTCAATTATGCCAACCTAAGTTTCTCCCGCATTTTGCAACAGGTAAGGATGATCTACACCCAGAAGGTGATGGGAGCATCGGCTGGGCAAATCCATCGCCAGCTATTCTTGGATACTTTCCTTACCGTGCTGATCGCTTTCTTTTTATCCTTGTTACTTACACTAGATTTCCTGCCGGCTTTCAACCGGATCGTTTCCGGACGTATCTCCTTGGGATTTTTCTTTAGTGGACAGGTCTTACCTGTGATCGTGACACTCATCCTAGCTCTATCCATTATCCCCTCATTATATATGAGCCATAAGATCAACTCCCTTTCCCATTCCGAGTATAAATCATTCACCACCGGTACCCGGAAGCGGACAATCATAAGCGGGCTCTCCATCTTACAATTCGCCATCTCAATAGCTCTGGTATTCGCCACGCTAACCGTACGGCAGCAACTAACGCTCACTCAGACAAACGGTGAACGTTACCGGGACCTCATCGAAATAGCCGACTGGAGTGGGAATCATATACAGACCTTCTCTGAAGAGATCCGGCGTTATCCTTCCATAGAAGAGATGTGCCTTTCGAGAAGCGGGATCATACAGTTCAACTTGCGGACAATGGTCTTGAAAGACGAAAACGGAAACGAACTAAATTATACGCTAGGCCAATACGAAGGTGATAGTACTTTCCTAAAGGTTATGAAGATAAACATTCTTCAAGGGCTCTCAGAGCGAGAGGCTCTAAAACAATACAGCACACCCGTCTATATTAACGAACAATACGCACGTTTGCTCGTGCCCAAAGGCGAGAATCCCGTGGGTAAGCCTGTCCGCCTTTACGACACTGAATTCGGGAAGATGGAAAAGGAGGGAGAACCGATAGCGATTATAGCAGGGATCGTGGAGAATCTATATACAGGAACCTTACGACAAGAGGTTTACCCTAGCTTGACCTACCTAACGCATACTCCCCCCTATAACCTCGTCCAAGTCCGACTGAAAAAAGAGCACAGAGCCGAGGCTCTAGCTTTACTGCAACAAACATGGGAAAAGATCAATCCCAACGTACCTTTCGAATACCAAGATATATACGAGGAATTTATGTTATCTAACCGAAAAACGATCGAACTGGCACATTTGCTCATCATGTACTCGATCATCAGCCTCCTGCTAACCGCCTTCGGATTATTCGGCATGGCTCTCTATGCCATCCAGCAGCGTACGAAAGAAATCGGTATCCGTAAGGTAAACGGGGCTACGGCCGGGGAGATCTTGTATCTATTAAATCGTCGGTTTATCGGCTGGGTAGGGATCGCTTTCGCGATTGCCGTTCCTATCACGTGGTATTCGCTGAGTTGTTGGCTGGAGAATTTCGTATATCGGGTGGACATATCCATAGGAACATGCCTGCTGTCCGGCGGTATCGTATTGATGGTTACGCTACTGACCGTAAGCAGGCATAGTTATAAGGCGGCATCCCGTAATCCCGTAAATGCCTTACAGAGCGAATAGCGAAAAGGAATATTTTGGATACTCACCTCAGTGTCTTCTCATCAAGGAATGCATCACAATCATCATACAAATTGAAAACTAATTCCTCGGGAATTACCGACCTTGATCGCCACGTTTCGATGGAGGAATAAAAACGTTCGAATAACTCCTCCTCCAATCGCTCGGTTTGCTGCATATACCCATTGCCGCTTAGATTGAAAAGTAATTCCCAATGGAAATAACTTTCCGTATTCGTCCCCCGATGATAACTGTAAATCTTATCCCGAAGCATGTTCGACGCGTCACATAACGGAGCATGTTTATTTTGATCGACAGTTAACGCCTTGGGCAACTTCTTATCGGCGCCTTTCAACCAAGCCGGAACCGCAGGAGTAACCGGTGGGTAACCGATAACCGTCCACATCGTAGTGAACGAAGCATCCTCGTCCGGCCGTACACCTTGAATAGCCACAGCGCAAGAGGTACTTCTACGAGCGATAAAATCCTGCTCCGCAAACCAACCGGAAGTCTCTGGCTTATTATGTTTTCCATCTTTCAAGTCGATACCCATCAAAGGATTATGGAATGAGCGAGATAAATGGGACCGCACACAATTCTTCAAGTTTTCCGCATCGCGATTTTTCCACATAATCGGACGTCCGTCAGGTGTTACCTTGCCAGAAATGATAGCCGACGTGCAAGCATTGGCAAATTCCATGGCTCCTGATAAAACAAGAGCCATGAGACACAATATATTTCGTTGCGTACTCATCCGACAACTACATACATTTGTTATAAAACAACGCATTCATGAACAACTTACTAGTTCCAAAGAAGTAAGAACGGAAATTCATATCATCAGCAAAAACAATCACCTTACCGCTTCTATAAGGTTTCACCATTATAGCAGGCTCCTCTCTCAATAGGTTCGCATTATCCGCCGACAAGAATCCCGACAACAAGGGCTTTTTGGTATAATATAAAGGCGAAATATATGGATCCCTATCTTTCTGGAAAATGATATCATTCGTTTTTATAACAGCGATCTCATCTTGATCAAGTCCCCAAGCTAGCGGATGCGTCTTATCCAAATGACAATTCAAAATTACCCCTTTGATCAACTTTCCGGCTTTTGCTTCCGCCTTATCCGCAAAAGAACGATAAACCGATAAGCTGTCCGCCTTTTCAAGCAATGTTTCCTTTGTCTTTAAAGAGATAAGCCCTTGTTTGCTAGCCCATGCGCTAGCCTTTCCGGTAGCGATCAACACTCCTCCGGCAGCAACCCACTCCTTCAAGGCAGTCTCGGTACCCTTAGTTAGATTTGGAACACCATTAGCCAAAATGATAACATTGTAAGCCTTCAAGTCCTTGCCTGTCAAAGACGGGTTCTCTATCAATACCGGACGCATCTGAAAACGCTTATCCAACAAGAACCAAATCTCACCCGATTCCGGGATACTTACGCCACGTCCTACCAACATAGCCACTTTCGGCTGCTCCAATGGTTTAAAAGCCGGGCTGCCAAAATCCACATCAGCCATCAATCCCGTGTTGGCCGAATAGATATCCACTCCCGTATTTTTCGCCAACTCATCCAATGTCGCATAGAGCACATCCGAAGGAAGCGGCTGATTATGCGTCAATACCTGGTAGGTACCATAGCCCATCGTCCATTCTCCCTCTTCGTTCTTAAATTGGAACGGACGGTTGGTCGCACTGACCCGAATCCCCTTACGCTGCAACTCATAGACAACCTTAGGCGCATAAAACTCCCGGTTCTCAAACACATACCCCACCCGGCTTTCCCCGCCGATGAGCCGTCCTTGCGGAAAATCATTTCGCTCAATCCGATCACCCATCAATCCGGCGACACTCTTCACCGGAGCACACTCCAAGTTAAACGCATGCGGGAACGTCCATGTAGAGATATCATAGAAAGTACTATCCGTATATTCTAAACAATCCTCCATAAGCACCTTAACCATCGTACTGTATTTTTGCGCCACCGGAATGACATAGGCTGAACCTTTTTGGAACTCCTTGTTACCTGCGGCTTGATAGTCCTTCGCCAACTGATAGACCTCGATATGATGACGGGCCATATTCTCCAAGAAATGAAAAGCGACAGACTTAGATCCGCGTGTATCGAACACATAGCCCTGTACCGCCTCCTTCCGCGCCTCAGAAGCCGTACGTTCATAATATTCCTTCTGATAAGCCAGCAAACGGGTACGCATCGCCTTGGCCGCTTCCAGCGTAGCGCAAGAGGCTAATGCCTGATTCCGGATCGTCCAGCCAAAGGTCCATTCCCCGCTCGGGGTATTACGCAAATGTCCGCGCGTGGAACCTTGCTCATATAGCAGGCAAACGGATCCATGCGCATCTCCATAAGCAGCCCCTTTTCCGTAATAGAAGTCATCATAACCCTCCTTCGAATAATAAGTCGTCCCAATCCGATCGAGTGCCTTTGCCGTATAAGAAGAAATCTCGGCTGTCAAGTCTTGATTAAGCTGGGGAGTAAACGGATGGGTACGCTTAGGATGTCCCGGACTGAAATAATAAGGACGTAACGCCCCTTGCTCATGTTGATCCACGACCACATTGGGCAACCATTCAAAATATCCATTTAAGCCATTGATCCCCTCGGGATGTTGTGCCATAAGCAAGTCGCGATTACAATCGATCCAATAATGGTTCGTACGACTGGAAGGCCAAGGCTCGGTAAACTCACGTGATTTTATATCGCTAACATTCGTGAAACTTCTAGAGGAATTCACCCACGACGCAAACCGATTGATTCCATCCGGATTGGCTCCGGGAGTCATCACGACAATCTCTTGGTCTAGTAATTCCTCTATCTCAGGCCCTTGTGCCGCCGCCAAATGATAGGCAACAGCCAACGAAGCGTTCACACCCGATGCCTCATTTCCATGAATGCTATAAATCAAGCTTACGATCACAGGCATGTCGTCTATCACTACGCTTCTCGATTTCGCCACGTCGCTCAACTTTAAGTGCTCCTCCTTCAGTCGATCTATATTCTTTTGGTTCTCGGCCGAAGTAAACACGACCTCTATAAAAGGACGGTGCTGATAGGTACGCCCCGTCTCCCTAATCGTGACACGGTCGCTGCATCGCGCCAATGTTCTCATATATTCCACTACTTGATCCCATCCGGCATGTTGTTCTCCAAGCTGGAATCCCAAGATTTTTTCCGGGGTAGGAACCTGAGGGTCATAAACCTGAGAACCTTCCGGCAAGAAATACGTTAAATCATACGGATACTCATCCGCTTGTGGTTGAGCAAAAACACCTGTCGCCAAGAAGATTGGCAACAGGCACATTAAAAAAAATCTTCTCATAACTATTTATTTACTTTATGGATTCGGTTCGCAAAGCGGATTCAGTTGAGTCTCCTTATCAGGAATAGCCCATTGCCAATCCCTATGTCCGGCCGGACGATATCTGTTCCCGTTACCCGTCACCGTTCCATCTCCATACATATTGTAATTAGAAGCTTCTGGATCCACCACTTTAGGCATTGCGTCTTTGTTCCAATATTCAATCAAACCATTCGGGAAAACCTCAGGACGAGGAGCCGGTCCACGGTCCAAATCCATATTCAAACGTTTCAAGTCGAACCAACGGAAACCTTCCCCCCAAAGCTCTATGCGACGTTGAGTCATCACCTCTTCTATCAAGTTTTCGCCCGTTTTCGTAGACAATGTATACTCCGGATCCCGATGACTTGCCAGCGGATAAAGAGCCTGAGCCGCTTTGCCTGGCTCCCCAGCACGTGCATATCCCTCCGCCATGATCAACATCATCTCCGGCAAGCGCATGAAAGGAACATCCCGGCCACCTTTCGTCGTAGGATCCGATACGATAAACTTATTGGCCATATAATTAGCATACGCTTTACTGTTACACTCCGCCCGGATCGGTCGCGGAAGAGTATTGGGATCGGTCGCCCTCGGAAACCAAATTCCTTTACGCACATCGGTATCACTGATCTTGTCGTATAACTTATTATAAATCGCACGAGGGGTATTGCCATTATACGAAATGATCTCATTCGACATATATCCATGGAAGTGAGTCAAGTTCGGAGCTTGCTGCAACAAAGGATTCGATCCCCACAACCATTCTGTATTTGATTGATCGCTAAAACGATCATTCAATGTCGTATAGGTATCATCTTGCAATTTGGCTCCTGATAGATCAACGACCAATTTAGCCATTTCAGCCGCTTCCAACCATTTACCTTGCGTCAATAAGATACGAGCCTTCAAACCGCGAGCCACGTGCAAATCAATATGCGACTTATTAGTCCGTTTCTCCTCCGTAGCACCCAATAATTGGATCGCCAAGTCGATATCCTCATTGATCTGCGTATACACCTCCTCTACAGAAGCTCTCGCTCTCGGCTCCGTTGAGTTATCGTTACGAATTACCACACCCAATTGCGTGTTATCGCCCTCTGCCTTATAACGGCCGCCATACATCTGTACCATCGTGAAATAGGCGAAAGCCCGGTAAAAATGGGCTTGCCCCTTGATATAATTCCTCTCGCTCTCCAAACCTTCCGCAGCATCGATATTATCGATAATCATACTACTGTTAGAGATAAAATATTGCAACAAGCGATAAAAATGGGTCGCGCTACCGATCGTCGCATTCCGATGGCTCGACCATTGAGCCTGCTTTTGGAACTGCGCATTGCTGTACGTATATACCAAATCATCCCCCATCACCTCATACCAAATCATCAACATATCGTAACCGCCATAAAAAGCCGAACTAGACAGATCACCCGTCCACATCAATTTATGCAAGCCATTTACAGCCAACATAGCCGATTGGGTATCATTGAACACTGCTTGCTCATCCACCGTTTGTGTGGAAGTTGTCTCCAAAAAATCCTCCTTGCAGCCATTGAATAATACCACAAGAGATAGCAACACTACTATATATATATTTTTCATATTGAACATGATTTAAAAAGTAAGATTCAAACCAAAAGTAAATACTCTCGCAGGCAAATAAACATCCGCATTACCACTATATCCTGAGAATATGTTTGAACGAGGGAAAATACCTTTTCGTTTCGTCAGCAAGAATAGATTCTCTCCTGACGCATATACCCGGAGTCCTTGCATGGAAACCTTCTCCAGCCATTGCTTCGGCAGATCATAGCTCAAAGTAGCGGAAGCCAACTCCAACATATTCGAGCTGATCAACCAACGAGTAGAAGTTCCCGCATTCATATTCGTATCTGCGAAATCCTCGATGCGAGGCACATTCGTGACATCGCCCGGTTTCTGCCAACGATTCAAGATATCCACATGCTTGTTGGAAGTCAAGGATGCGGATCCTGAAGGCTGTGTCATCAAATCAGAATATCCTACATCATACATCTTGCCACCTAGCTGGAAGTTAAACAACAGGCTTAAAGAAAGATTCTTCCAAGATACGTTCGTATTAAGACCTCCCGATACCTTCGGTGTAGATTCTCCGGCCCAATCATAAATGGCCTCATTCACGTTAGTCGTATATGTTTTTCCATCCACCTCTACCAGGTCGACAGACTCCACCGTCAGTTCCGGATCCGGCACATAGATAGAGTTTCCGGTAGCAGGATCTACTCCCGCCCACTGGCGAAGATAAAACTCATAGCGCGAATGTCCCTCTTCCACCCGATGTACTCCGCTGTTATAAGGTTCTACCGGCAAAGAGGTAATCCGATTTTTCAACCATGTAGCGTTAATTCCCACAGACCACGTCCAATCCTTCGTCTGGATGATTCTTCCGTTCAAATCAACTTCCACACCTCGATTGTACATCGTACCTGCATTCTTATATGCGCTGGTAGTACCCGTATCCGGTGCTTGCGGGATCGAGAACAATAAGTTGCTGGAACGGCGATCGAAATACTCTACACTACCCGACAAACGGCTTTTAAACAACTCAAACTCTAACGCCACATCGCCATTGCGAGACACCTCCCATTGCAAATCCTTATTACGAACGACACGTTGCTGGATATAACCGGCCTCCAATCCGTTCATGGCCTGCTCGTAAGCCGCTTGCCACGCATAGTAGCTACCGATGGCATCATTACCCACCTCACCGTAAGCGACACGCAACTTCAGCAAATCGATGAAATCAAGATCTTCCATGAAACGCTCCTCGTCAATACGCCAACCAGCTCCTACCGAGAAGAATGTACCCCAACGGGAATCCTTGTAAAAGCGGGAGGATCCGTCGCGGCGCACGGATGCAGAAAGGAAATAACGGCTGTTATAGTCATAGTTCGCACGGGCAAGGAATCCCTCCGTCTTGTAGGTATTCGTATAAGAGTCTTGCTCGTCCGGCACCGAATAATTGCTGAACTCAAAGTTGCCATTATGGATGGTCTGGTTTTGCATGGAGCCTTTCAGGTAATTGTACTCATAATCATAACTCTCATGTCCTAATAAGACATCGACATGGTGATTGCCGAAATTCTTTGTATAGGAGAGCAATTGGTTGAACGTCCAAGTTGTCTCAAACGAAACGGTCTTCGTGCTTGACCCCACCTCAGTCTTCTCCGGATAATAGATACTGGCCGAATGCCCTAAACGAGAGCTTGTTCCCACGGCTCCGTTCACCGTAAACTTGAAATCATTCAAGAAACGGATCTCCGCATACAATTTCGCGTTCAATTGATTCCGCTTGTATCCGTTGCTGATATTTTGCAACTCAATAGCCGGGTTATTACCAGAGATATACGCACGCGAAGGCGCTTCCACACCCTCCTCGATCGTATAGGCCTGACCGAAGTCGTACACTTTATTACCATTGGCATCCAGCACATATTCTTTGGTACGAGGATCGTGTACATGGATCGGATAGATCGGTCCGATATAGCGAGTGAATCGGAAAGGGTTGTTGTTATTTCCCGAAGCTTGCGACTGCTGCCCTTCCGCCTTGCTGATATTCCCAGAGAGCGTACCGCCAATCTTCAAGAACGAGGTGATCTGCGAGTTAACATTCGTATTCAAGGTATATCGGTCAAACTTCGATCCGATGATATAACCACCTTCCGTCAGATAACCGGCGGAAAGATAATAATCCGACTTATTATTACCTCCGCTCACGCTCACGCCTATATCCGTACGGCTGCCCGTGCGCTGGATAGCGTCTTCCCAATCGGTATCATCCGCCCACATGAACGTAGCGTTCGGGTTAAGCACACCGTTCGCATCCACGACCTGATCGTCCGGCACGTTAAACGGATTGAAGCCCAGCGTTCCTGAAATCAAGTTTTGAGCGGCTGCCATTCCCGCTTGCTCTGGTGACGCACCACCACTTATCAACTGGTTGCGTGCGCTCTCCCAATATACTTTCAAATAATCATTCACGCCCAATCGTTCATAATCCTGACTTTGCCGATTCGTGAATCCTTGGTTGATTTTCACATTCACCGACATACGATCCTTACTACCCGTCTTGGTGGTTATCAAGATAACACCATTACCACCTCGTGCGCCGTACAGAGCTGCAGATGAGGCATCTTTCAAAACAGACATACTCTCTATATCATTGGGATTGATACTACTGATACTCTGATCGTAGGGCATACCGTTAAGTATAATCAAAGGGGTATTCGTCGCAGAAATAGAGCCCAATCCGCGAATATAGATATCCGAATCTGAACCGGGCTGACCACTGGCTGAGGCTACTTGCACACCCGGCGTAGATCCTAGTAAGGCTGAAGTTGCCGATGTAACAGGACGAGCCTCTATCTTCTCTGACTTCAGCAAACTGGCAGATCCAGTAAACGTACTTTTCTTAGCCGTACCATAAGCCACGACCATCACCTCATCCAATGTTTCCGAATCATCCTCCAGAAGTATCATCATCTCTGATTTGATCGGAAGCGTTTGCGAAGTCATGCCAACAAAAGATACGGTAAGCGTACGGGCATTTGCCGGCAAGTTGTCCAATGAGAAACGTCCCTCCACATCTGTAATTGTACCGATTGTTGTACCTGTCACAACAATATTAGCACCAATGACCGGCTCGTTATCAACTCTTTGCAAAACACGTCCTGCAACTTTCCGGGATTGTTGTTCAATGCCATTTAAATAAGAAGTAGGCAAAGCCTCGGCAGAAACACTACCTGCCACTGAAAAAGCCAATAAAAAATGAGCTAAAAGCACGTTTTTAAAAGTCAAACAACGAATGCATCCTTTTAGTCCGTGCATATTGTCAAAAAGATTCATAATAATAGTTTTAGATTTTAATTTATCAAACACAATAACATCCGCAAGATCAGAATAAATATTATAACATCAAAGTAGGAAGCTCATTTTATTTACATTCTCGTATAAATAACACATAAAAAGTAGCGAATTTTCGTGAACGTACTCCATAGAAACAAGCCTGCTATCCGGCGGTATCGTACTGATGGTTACGCTACTGACCGTAAGCAGGCATAGTTATAAGGCGGCATCCCGCAATCCGGTAAACACCTTGCGAAGCGAATAGCGAAGAGGAATATTAAACTCTATTCGCCCATTGGCAATTTACTTAACTGAGATATCGCCTGTAAATTGGAATAATCGTATTGGTAAAGGCCATCATCGGCGATCATCATCAAGGTGTTCTTAAAAGGGATTACATCGTAACCCTCCATACCTGCATAATGAACAAGCTGATTAGCCAGCAAGGTCATAGGATCTTTCGCATTGAAGACCTTTAACCCTTCGTCACAGAGGAATAAAGTACCGTTATCGATACCTAATCCTTTCGGACATTTCATGCCATAAGCAACCAGCAGGTTCGGTTGGTCCACATCACTTACGTCTATGAGCATCAGTTCATTGGTATTTTGCCCGCAAGTATTTCCGGAATGCACGGTCACATACGCTAAGTCATCCTCCACGACAACCGGATCACAACCAAAGACATGACTTACGGAAGAACGATACTTAGGCGCTAACGGATCTTCCAGCGAATAGATCAACATGCCGGTCGGAGTTCCCATGAACATCTTATCTTTATAGTTGAAAAGAGTCTCGACACCACGTTGCAACCAAATGTCGTTTGTCGTCAAGACAGGCTTGTTCCCAGACAGGTCGAAAACACACATGATATTCTGTTCTACCGTATATAAGTACTTACCATAAATAGAAAAACGAGCCATAGATCCGTTCACGCCCTGCGTGGAAGTACCCGGCGCCGCATCGTTCGCCATCAGATCACCGCCATAACTCGGATAATGGTAAATAGTTTCCTCCCGTTCCTTCGGCTCCCAACCAACCACGACACCTTTCGCTCTCGCTTCTTCCGAATAACACATATTATAATCGAACCCATAGCCATTCTCTATGGTCGGAAGCGCATAACGGAAAGCGTTCTCCACACGACCTTCCAATTCAGGTCTCTCCGGATCGGAGATATCGAACCAGACCAGATCCACATACGAATCCGCATACAATTTATCATCCTTGATCGAGAGATCCTCGTTACCGATCAACTCTACAAAGCCCGCTATCCGGGGAGATGCCGGATTCCTGTTATCCACGATATGGATGCCCTTATCCGGGGAAGAAATATACAGGTAATCCTTATAGAAACAGATCTTTCCCCGCTTGGTGATTGGCACCACCTCATCCGTCACCTTCACTGAATTCCGAAACTCGGAGATCGACATGAATACCGGTTCGTTGATAGCATACCGCACGACCTCCACTCTCACTCCATCATCCTTGCATCCCATTAAGACGCAAAGGCTAAAGGCAAACGCCCAATAAAAAAGTTTCCGCATAATTATAATAGATTTAATCATTAAAAAGCATATCGTATACCTGCGCTCAACCCAAATCCCAACGGCTTGTCTGTACGAATACTAGCCGGTTGATCACAGTCGAAATAATGGGAGAAGCGAGGCTCGAAATAGAGACTCCAATCCCCATAGAAACGATAAGCGGCACCGACCGAGGCATTCACGGACCATTGCATACCGTGGATGCCCTCCTTTTTGCTCTTAGAGATAGTCGTTCCGTTTCCGGCGATATAACCGCTATACACGGCCTGCAAACCCTTCTCCATCATAAAGCCTCCGGAGAGATAGACATTCCATCGCTGATTCTTCCATACATAAACCACCAGATTCAAGGGAATACCCAGATAATGCAAAGACGATTTCACCTCTGACGGGCAATCCCCTCCCCTCTTGAATGTAGTGGATAAATACGTATACATCAATCCACTTTCCACGGCTATACGCCGGCTCAAATCCTTCCGTACCGTAAAACCGAATGATATCGGAAGGGAGTAGCTAACGTCCGGATAAGATTCGAACGAACGATTATCCAAGAAGTTCTCATCCACCTTAGAACTCCGTAATACCGGGGCATTACGGAATGAGACCGTTTGAGGAGGCGTATTACCACTCTCCTTTTCATCATCGTCTTTATCCGGCTTATCCGGATCGGGGCTTCCTGCCGAATTATTCATATCTCCCGGAGAAGAAGCATCGCCATAACTCATATCCGTATTTAAAAAGCTATCTACATAACCACTAGAGCCAACGGCGGCGGCCAATAACCACTTGTTCCGTTTACTCTTCTTGGCTTTCTTTTTCAAAGAGGCTTTTCGTCGGGGACTCCGTTCGCCTTCCGGTAGAGGAACCGTAGAGTCACCTCGCTTAACGACTATGTCCGTCGAATCCTCGGACGCCTCCTCCTTCACAGACGGTTCTTCTACGATAGCCGCAATCGCATCCTTCTCAATAATCCCGATAGTCTCACTCCTCTCATCCTTCCGGATCGTTTCCTTTTCCCAAACAATAGCGGAAGGCTTAGCCCTTTTTTCCCATTTCAGCACTTTCGCCATACGTTTCTTTACAGGTTCTACAGGTAAAACGGGACGCTCCGGAAGAATATTCATTTCCTCCGCTTTCTCCGATATCTCTTTCTGAAAGGGGCTCAATTCCTCCAATGGCATCTTCTCCGGGGAAGGTAGCAGCCAAATAACCAAGGCCAGCACCGCGGCGGCGGCCAAGCCTCCCGTCCACAACCAACCCCGTGGTCTCGCTCTCCGGTTCATCCGGGCCTCCACCTCATCCCAGCAGCCGGCATCTACCGGCAACCGGCGCTCTTCCAAGCGCTGCCGCATATAGCCGCTGAAATCATCCAGCCGTTCGTTATGATCCTTATCGTCCCGCATTTTCATACCTTATTAAAGATTGTACACTCTTTTGCAAAGCGTTCCTCGCCCGGATAAACTGGGAGCGGGAAGTCGCCTCCTGTACATGCAGCATCTCGGCGATCTCGCTATGCGTATATCCCTCTATCGCATATAAGTTGAAGACCGTACGATATCCCGGCGGCAATTGGGCCACGCAAGCCAACAAGTCATCTGCCGATAAACGGTCTAATACGGAGTAGTTGATATCTTCCAAACTGTCGTCATAGCCGTCCAGACCTACACTTAGCCTCGTGTTCTCTGAAGACCGGAGATATTCAAGAGCCGTAGTGACAAAGATCCGCCGTATCCATCCCCCGAAAGCCCCGGAGCCGGAATACGACCGGATCTTCGTAAATATCTTCACGAACCCGTCCTGCAGAAGATCACGGGCCGTCTCCCTGTCACCCACGTAACGCATGCAAACACTCATCATAGCAGGAGCATATTGCTCGTACAATTCCTTACGAGCCCATGATTCGCCTCGCATACATCCATCGATTAACAGTTGTTCATCCATAAGTACTTATGCTCTCTATTATATGGATGAAATAGGTATCCTAAAAGTTGCATCTTATTCAAAAAAAAGTTACCTTCACATCAAAAATAGGAGGAGAGTGTATGAGACGAGGATTATTTATATTCATGGCATGGATATGTGTCGTTGGAATTCAGGCACAGTCTGACTTTTCGTTTATTTTAAATAAAGAAGGTAAAATCATCGTCCTGCCTAAAAACAAGACGTATGAGTTGAACATCCCGAAAGCCTCCTATAAGACATTTACCCCTGCGGGGACACGGGATATCGATATTAAACTGCGGGAGTTCACGCCCGATATTCCCCATACGTCCCTACAAGAGCGTCCGATGGATATGCAGATATCTTCCGCCGCCTATCAGCCGTTCTTTAACGTATATACCCCGATGCTTCGGGAGGTATCGCCTATGGCGTTGGATTTCAATGAGACTTATATGAAACGGCTAAACGAAAGTTTCGATCTTATCGCTAACGGTGTTCAATATACATGGCCGGGAGTCGGAGGTATGACGATCATGAACGGGGGTATTTCTTGGCACAGCGGCAATTGGAGTCTTTATGGCGGAGGATTCGGGGGTCGTTTCTTTAGTCCCTTCAACCCTAGTCCCGGAATAACAGCGGGTGCAAACGTACAACTGGAATATCAACCTACAGACTGGTTGAAATTGAAAGGATGGGGACAATATGCTTATTACGCTGACGAGTACAACAATCCCCATATGCTCAGGAATCCCTTTTTTTACCATACTCAAATAGGCGGTGCCATGGAGTTCAAGATCACTGATAATTTCTGGATGGGAGCCGGTGTTAACTATGAATACAACCCGGTACGACGGAAAATGGAACCACAGTTCCTAGTCTATCCCGTCTTCAAATCGGGCCGCTTCAAGATTGGAATGTGAGGAAGACGCTATTTCCGTCTCAAACATTCCTACATGGCAACTGCCTAGGATACCGACACCACCGTCTATATTGCTAAATACACGGATCGGTTCGGCCAGACCGCCATCGATCAAAAGGTTCGAAACTGAATCCGTGTCTTTATCTTGCAAAACTTTCAGATATCGATAGTATTCCGCCGAGATAGCATATAGGTGTACCCGTAGGTGCTTGGGTGGAATCGGAAGGAAATCTTCCTCATTTAGATCTTCCATCCCTATCGAATCCGGGACTACTTTTAGCGGATATGATCCATAATAAGGTTCATAATAATACTCATCCGTTAAGTGCAAGGTATATTCTTGCCCGTTTATTAACTCATCAGAAAAGACCTTTCCATCATACCCATACATCCAGTCATTGCCAAAGATTTGATCCAAGGCTGTCAACGATTGGCCAAAAACAGGTTCAGTCGCATAGTTTGGACTCACCGAGAACCATTTATATTCTCCTGTATATTCCTTAGCTATTCCATCAAAAACAGGAATGCCCTCTTCCATACGAAGTAAATAATAATTCTCCTCGGCAGGGTTATCTTTGAGCGTTACCTGATAAATCGCATTCTGGCGAGCAGAACCAAAAGAGCCAGCTACCGTGGCATAGGTTACCCCCGCTTTCAAGACCTGAGCAGGCTCAGGCATGACCGTCTCAGCACTTGCCACACCATATTCCGGATAAGAGGCTTCCACACGGATGCGATCTCCTTTCACCGGTATAAAATCAGACTTGAAATAACCTTTCGTGTTAAATGCCTCATCCCCCTCTTGAAAGCTCATACGCTCTTTAAAAACGCCATTCACGAATAAATTCACCTCGGCTTTATCCAAAGTCACGTTCGGATGATCATCCGTAAAAAACCAAGTACGGGAGACACTTACGGTTAAGGGTTCGCCAGTTATAGCGACACAGTTCACTACCAAAGTGGGATCTGGCCGTAAGGATTCAAGGTCGATCTCCTTGATGCAAGACATCAAACCAAACAGGCTTACTATACAAATCGTATTTATCAAGATACTCTTTATCTGTTTCATCCTCCTAGAATTTATAAGTATATGATATGGAAGGTATGATAGGCATAATACCTATCAACTTAAAACAAGGTCTATTTTGACTGGAATGAGAAGAAGAGCCCGGGACCAAATTAATAATCGGTGTCCAGTTCTCGCTTTTATAGACCATAAACGGATTCATCCGGCTATATACATTATAAATACTGATATTCCAGATGCCCATTCGTCCCTTCTTCTTCGGACGGTAAATATTAAGTCCCAAATCCAGACGATGATAAGCCGGCATCTGGTAATTATTACGGCGTGTATACAAATCCACCACTTCCCCTGATGGTTCCCACCAGTTATCCATCTTGTATTGGTTGGAAATAGTAAGCGTACCAGCTTGCTCATAACTCTCCAACGACAAGGTCATTCGATTGCCGGAAGTATACGTCCAAGCGGCTGTCAGTTCCACCTTATCCGACAGTTTATGCGAAACCACGATATTCAGCTTATGCCGGTTATCGTAACGTGCCGGAAAGCGTCGCCCGTTATCGATCTCATCGAAACGCCGATCCGACCATGAAAGTGTATATCCTATCCAACCGGTCGTACGTCCGCTTTCCTTGCGAGCCAAGAACTCCACGCCATACGAACGTCCCTTGCCAACCGCCATTTTTTCCTCCCAAGCCGCCGTACCGGGCAAGAAGGAATAGCCGTCTTTATAATCCAACAGGTTCTTCATCCATTTATAATACCCCTCTACTGAGAAACTATAAGAACGCATCAGATTATAATAGAAACCAGCGGAAACTTGATCGCTGATTAAAGGTTTCAACTTACGGGTAACAGGCATCCACGCATCCGTCGGCAAATTTATATAACTGTTGCCCAATAAATGGATATATTGCCCCATACGGGCGTATGAGGCTTTGAAGCTAAGATCGTCACGTAGCAACCATCTCAAGGAAGCGCGAGGCTCCAATAATGTATAAGCCTTCCGCTCCACATTGAACAGGCTAAACCGAAGCCCCGCATTCAAACGCAAGCTAGGTAAGACATTCCAATCATCCTCTCCGAAGACAGCCGCCTCACGGGCCCATAGCAGATCATTCGTATATATTTTCCCTATATTCGAAAACTCCAGCATACCGGAACCGGCTGCTTTCACCTCATTATACTCCGGGCGGAAACGGTGCATCAAGAAATCCCCTCCAAAACGAATCACATGCGACGTAGAAGGCGTGTAATCAAAAGAGGAACGGACGCCCATATCCAAGATAGAGGTAGAACTACTCGTTTCCGATGAAGAAGAGAGATAATTATCTTCTCCTTCCACACCATAATTATATTCTTTTGAACTCCGTACATTCGAGCGATACCGTGAAAAGACCCCGGAAACCCGTCCGAACAAACGGTTATTGAAGACATAAGTCCAGCCCAAGGTTCCCATCAAATTACCCCAACGCAGCGATGAATGGGTACCATCCGTATAAGGGACTTGCTCTTCTTCTGTTGAGAAATCCGTTCCCCCTCCTTTTAATACATCATTCCCGTTATATAAGCTGAAAAACATCCGGCTACGATCGCTGAAACGATGATTAAGCTTTAAATTCAAATCGTGAAAAGCGTAACGAAGATTTATTTTATGACCGTCTTTTCGAACCTTATTTGCTATCGCTATCGCTGGGGCAGAGAGTACATCCAGCCACGAGCGTCTAAGCGCTATCTGAAAAGCCGTGCGATCCTTGATGATAGGGCCTTCCAAGCTCAGATTACCGGAGATCAGCCCGATCGTAGCGCTACCATGGTACTCTTTCATATTGCCCTCTTTGGTATGGACATCTACCACAGACGAGAGTCGCCCGCCATATCTCGCAGGGAAACCCGCCTTGAAAAAGTCCAGATTACAGATCGCCTCCGGATTGAAAGCGGAGAATAGCCCGCCGACATGATTGATCTGGTAAACCGGATTACCGTCTATCAAAAACAGATTTCCATCTTGGTCGCCGCCACGAACATATAAACCGGCCAGTCCCTCTGTCCCACTGGCTACACCCGGAGTCAGTTGCAAGGTCTTCACGATATCTGACTCACCAAACAGGGTCGGTGTCGCCTTGATCGTCTTCTGGCTAAACCCCATCGTTCCCATCAAGGTGTTATTTACAGACAAACGATCCCGTTCCGAAGCGGTAACTACCACTTCCTCCAGACGAGCGTTCGGACGCAACTCAATATTTAATATGGTATCCCTATCCAATTCCGTGAAATTAAAGGAACAGCTCTCATAGCCAATGTAAGAAGCATGCAAGCGGATATTCCCCGGCGGAAGCGTCAAACTGAAAAAACCATAGCTATTCGTAGCCGAGCCTTTCCGGCTGGCGACCTCATAAACAGAGGCTCCGATCAGAGACTCCGAGGACGCTTGATCCCTCACGAAGCCGCTGATCGTTACCTGTCTCTGTCTACGCTTCAGAATCACGATCTTTCCACTCACCTTATACACGATCGGATACGACTCGAACAAGCGGGTCAAACAATCCGTCAATGCCTCATCTTTCACTTGGAAACTGATCTTCGGAAGCTCTTTCAACAAAGAAGACTCATACGAGAAGGTCACGCCCGCCTGCCTTTCGATCTCCGACAAGACCTCCGGCAACGAAACCTCCTTCATACGCAACGTAATCCGGGGATCATCCTTCGTCTTGGCTGATTGGGCCAAGAGGTCTGGTACAGGCATAAAAATCATCCAGCAAAAAATGGCCATAAGCCATTTATTCATCCACTCTGTCATCATTCTACTTTATTGAGTTCATTGATAAGACAGGATCTCCCGGAAATACCCCTATCAAGGAAAAGCCTTTTTTTCATACCTCGTGAACTTACCGCTTCATGATGTATGAACCGGCAAGCGCAGGTCGTCAACGCAGGATGGGCTTATCCATCCCAAGGATTCCAATAAGGAGGCACCGTGTCTCTCGGCATCGTGATACGCGATTTATCCTCTTGATATCCGGTGACAATCCCAAAGCCGTTCTCCACATTCGAATACGTATCGGCAGGCTCTATCAACGCCCCGAAATTCGCATCGCCGATCGTGATAGAGTACCCCCTCATAATCTTCATATATCGATAATAATCCTCGGAGATAGACAACAGGCGCACATCGTAATGAACGTCCATAGAAAGGGTATCACTCTCATACGAGTATTCAACAGGAAAAACAGAAACCTTAATAGCATTCGTATTAACCAGATCCTCCCCTCTAAACACGCCCATACAGTAACGCCCATCCATCTGGCTCGTGATAGGACTACCTCCAAAAGACTGGAAAACAGGATCCTCATAATCCACGCTAAAACCGGAATAATACCAACTATATCCTCCTAAGCTACGGAAAGAGGTTACGGTACGGGTACTATCCCCCTTCCGGAAGTCCAAGATCTGCTCCACGATTAAACGATAATAGGAATCCGTCTCAACCCCGATTTTAACAGAGAAACGCAGATATTCGGCATAGTAGGCAGAAGATCGATAGGATAAGGTATCCACCTCATAAATCCGTGCCCGACCGGGGATACGAGTTTCCCCGGATACCGGCTCATACCCATCGGCCTCGGCCTCAATACGCAAACGATCCCCCTGTCTCACGAAACAACCGGGCAGAACATATTGCCCCCGTGAATGTATAGAATCTTCCGACAGGTCATCATTGCGCATAAGACCTTGAAACTCATCATTGACATAGACACGGACTTTCGCGTCGGATAACTCAAAATCGGGAACGCTATCCATGATAAACCATGTTTTCGAGAGATGAGCACACACCTCCTTTCCGGGACATACCGATGCGTTCAGTACAATCCGATCCGGTAGATCCTCCAAATCAATCTCCACATCCCGAACGCAAGAGACCATCAATAATCCTAACACAAACAGGTAAGGTAAATATCTTTTCATAAGCTAGAATTTATAAGTATAAGAAACCGAGGGCATGCAATAGAACAAAATCGTCTCCTGTAGCACCACCTGATATCGCTGATTTATATCCTGGTTTACCATAACCTCCGTCATGAAGGGATTCGGTTTCAAATACGTATTGTATATGCTTATGTTCCAAATCCCCATCCGACCCTTCTTTTTATATCGATAAAAATTCACGCCCAGATCCAAACGGTGATAAGGAGACAATTGATAATTATTACGAGTGCTCAAACCTGAATTCATCGGTCTGTATGAATCTACTCCGGCATACCCGTTCTCTTTCTGATAAATCGGAGACAGATATTTATACTCCGGTAAGCTAATATGGTTTCCTGAGGCGAACACCCAAGCTCCCGTTAACTCCACCTTCCGGGATAACTTACGAGAAACGACCACATTCACCTTATGCCGGTTGTCGAAGCGAAACGGGAAATGACGCCCCTTATTCACGGAACCATCCGGAAACCACCGATCCGACCAAGAGAGCGTATACCCGATCCATCCGGTTGTCTTCCCATTTGTCTTTTGCGCCATAAACTCCACACCATAGGTCTTACCCTTTCCCAAACCGACCCGGTCTTCCCAACCGGAGAAATGTGTCTCAACCGGCCAATGATCCTTATAATCAATCAAGTTATTCAACCGTTTATAATATCCCTCGATCGAGAAATCATACATCCGTTTCAGATTATAATAAAGCCCGGCAGTAATCTGGTGAGAACTCATCGGAGGGACTTGCTCCGTCACCGGGACCCAAATATCCGTAGGCTGGTTCACATAGGTATTCGATAATAAGTGGACATATTGGTTCATCTTACTGTAGGATATCTTCGCCGATAGATCCGGACGAAGTAAATAACGTGCCGACAAACGAGGCTGAAAAGAATGATAGATCTCATTCTCTACATGAAACAAGGTATACCGCAATCCGGCATTCACCCGCAAGCGATCCGTGACCCGCATCTCATCCTCGGCAAACAAAGAGAACTCATGCCCTTTTATCAAGGAATAATCATACAAAAGCTCATATACGGGATTTACTAACGAATCGTTCACCCAAGACCGTTGCTGGCTATTCTCCGGGCGAAAATTATGATACAGGTAATCCGTGCCCATTCGTATCCGGTGATTCATTGAAGGAGTGTAATCCACTGACAGCCGTACGCTCAGATCCTCCATCTCCGATTTATAACGGCTATCCCGCTTAATTGATTGCCGCTCTTCCCTATTTCCTTCGATCTCATACCCCTTCGCCTCTTGCCGGATATGCGAGCGAAAACGGCTGTAGCCCACCATTAGATTACCAAACAGCTTTTGCCCGAACACGTAGTTCCACCCTGCGGAGCCGATCAAGTTTCCCCAACGCCAGAGAAACATATCATCCGAATCCTCATGCTTCTCCTTGCTTCCCTGCCGAAAAGCATCTTGCCCCATATAAAAGCTCAAATAGGCCCGGCTACGTTCCGAGAAAGAATGGTTCACCTTCGCGTTTATATCAAAAAAGTGATAACCGAAACTCTCCTTGGTATCACTGTTCTTATTAATGATCGCCAAAGCCGTCCCTGTTATCAAATCCAACCACGTACGACGTACCGAGACATTAAACGAGGAGCGATCCTTAACAATCGGCCCCTCCAGATTCGCCCGTGCGGAAAGCAAACCCACGGAGATATTCCCGTGATACTCCTGCCGATTACCGTCATTCATACGGACATCTACAACCGACGAGAGCCTTCCGCCGTATTCCGCCGGAAAGCTCCCTTTATAAAACCGGGTATTCTTTATCGCATCCGGGTTGAACGCCGAGAAAAACCCCAACAAATGGTTCACATGATAGACCGGATTTCCATCCAGCAGATACAAATTCTCATCGGCCCCGCCCCCACGCACATACAAGCCGGTCATTCCCTCGGTGCCTACTGCCACGCCCGGCAACTGCTGTAAGGTCTTCACCAGATCCGCCTCTCCCAGCAAAGCGGGCATCGACTTCACCCGCTCGGCAGGTACGTCGATCACCCCCGTGCGGCTACTCAATATCTCGTAGCGAGGCCGGCTCCCCCGAATAACGACCTCGCCTAACGAGGCCAATGACCTCAACGGGAAGTCGATCATCGTATCCCTTTGCAAATCGATCTCTATCTCCATCGCCTTAAAGCCCACGTACGAGGCCCTAAGGCGGACCTTACCGGGTGGAAGTATCAAGCTGTAAAAGCCGTAATTATTAGACATCGTCCCTCCCCTCGAACTTTTCACCAGAACCGAGGCCCCCAACAAACTCTCATACGAGGCTGAATCCCTGACGAATCCGCTGATCGTATATTGACGGGGCTTTCGCTTTAAGATGATATATTGCCCCGTAACCCGATAGATAATCGGTAATGGGGAAAATAAGCGCTTCAAGCAGTACGACAAGGATTCATCCCGGACAGACAGGGAAACCTCTGGCAGCTCTTTCAGTAGAGAAGACTCGTACGAGAAGAACAATCCGGTTTGTTTCTCAAGCTCCATCAATATATCCAACAGGGGAACCTGCCGCATATCCAACGTAACCGTCGGCGTAGGTTCGGGCATCTGCGCATATAGATGTCCCATCCAACCGGGAAGCAAAAGAATCCCTATCAGCCATACAACAATAGATCTCATAAAATGATCTAATTTTATTTCTTCGAAGTGGAAACCAAACGTGCGTCCAATGTCTGGTTAACAACCTGCAATACATCCTCCAAGGGCAGATTATTAAAAGTAGCGGTCAATCTCGCTCCCTCATTCTTTGTCCGGTTCGCGATCTTGACTTGATAATAATCACTCAAGTCCTCAATCACCTTATCCAGCGGTGTCTCCATAAAACGAAGTTGCCCTGTCCTCCAAGCCAACTTGTTCACGTCTTCTTCCGTCACTACCGTTATCTCCTTGTTCTCCATAGAATACTGAGCCGACATTCCAGCGGTAAGTATCACATTCTCCTTTTCCTCCCCGGCGGTAAAACATACCTTGCCGGTAACTACATTGACTTCCGTAACGGTAGGCTTCTCATCTATCTGGAAACTTGTTCCCAGTACCGTAACTTCCGTTTGGCTCGTTTCCACTGAGAAAGGGCGTGCCTCATTCCTCGTCACTTGGAAAAAGGCCTTTCCATTCATCTCCACGGCACGCCTCTCTTTATCATATCTCTTCGCGTCATACCGGATCCATGAATCGCCAGCCAAAGCGACCAAGGTACTATCCGGAAGATAAACATCTTTCATTTGTCCGGGGGCGGTAGTAATCGCAACCCAATCCGGGGCGTTTCTCTCTACCGTAAACCATGTCCCCAGACCTACGAGCACTAACACGACAGCGGCCGCCCCGATCCAATACCGGCGAAACGAGACCTTCCGGCTAATCGCATGCTCAGAAGCGAACTTCTGCCATGCCTTATCCGGGTCAAGGCTTCCTTCCCGATAGCGTTTCGCTACGAAACGGATGCGTTGTTCCAATTTATTGTCATGCTCGTTATTATTCATAACTATTCCTTCTATTTAATAAGTCCTTCCAGTCTCATACCATTGGAATCCGACATTTGGGGCCTGCCCCTTCTTCAATGGAACTCCCACACTCATACTGGGCGAGATCCTAGACGATACGCAAACCATCGCTTTCATCCTATTTTCTCTTTAAAATGTGTATCCCAAGGTAAAACTAGCCGTATGATAGTTCAGACCTATGTTATAAGCATATCCCTTGTATTGCTTATCTATACCCAGATCATAGCCAACCTTAAAAGCGACCCGTTTCACCTCTATACCAGCCTCTATGGTAGCTCCCCAGTCAAAACGAGGCGCTACCGCATATCCTTGGCCGGGATTAAACGGGTTATATGATATTTCCTTATTATAGGGCAGCTTTCCTTTTAAAGAATAATCACTTTCCTCATACGTCACTTTTCCTCCCAAGCCAACCGCCAAATAGGGACCGACCGCCAAATGTAACCGAACATCCTTACTTACCTGCCAATCGAAACGAGCCAAGATCGGTAATTGGATATATTCACGATGCTCCTTCTGACTGCGATGCCTTATACCTTCTACATCAAAATCCTTAATTCCATAGGTATCATAATAGAAGCCCGTAAAGCCGTAACCATTACCATAACCGTATCCCCACAGATTCAAATAATCACTGGAAACGGGATAGAGAAATATACTCGTACCTTCCCGTCCCCCATATGGACTCTCACTAGTTCCATAAATCTCACTATAAGAAGACAGCCCCTTCCCCCGTCGCACATAATACAAACCGGATTGAAGCGAGAACCAGCCCGATCCGAATGTATAAGAGACCGCAGCCCCAGCCTTAAAGCCTACCTTAGCGACATCTCCCTTATACTTTGTCACGTTCATACCGGCTTCCGGCGTCACTTTCCATTGCGCTTGGGCCGAGATCACGCACGTCATCAACATCACAAATACCACCAACTTCCTCATACACTCTCCATGCTTTAATGAAATAAACAAGTAACCTTTATCTCTAAGACAGAGAAATATGAAAAACCCCCACTCCTTTCTATAAAATTTATCCGAAAAAGAACATATAAACACGGATAGCGGTCTCTCGCAAAGCTTTCAATGCCTTGCTCATCTGGTTCTCAACCGTTTTTACCGATAAATTCAATTCCTCCGCGATCTCTTGGTATTTCAAGCCATCCCGTTTGGATAACAAGAAAATCTTCTTCCGTTCGGGAGGTAACCGATCGATAGCGTCCCACAGGCGGGCGTCACGCTCCGATCGCAGGATGTCTTCCTCTTCCGAGGTATCTTCTACGTCGGGTAACTGCTCGGTGGCCTCAGCGTTTACGGGTTGTGAGGTAAATGAAAGAGAACGGTTCCTCACCGCTTGATATAAATAAGCCTTGAGATTCCCGATCACATTACCAGCCCGGTTCTTATCCCATACATCCGCGAAGGCCTGTTGCACGATATCCTCGGCATCGTCCACCTGATCGGTATAACGAAGCGCAAACAAACACAAGGGCTTATATAAACTCTTGAAATGATGTTCAAATTCTTGGGTGGTAATAGCAGCCATACGTTTGTTATCTGTAACTATTCACCGCAAAGTAACAACCTTTTCTTTTTAACAAATCGCTTTTCAGGTTCTTTATAATGGTTTTAATAAAAAGAAAGCGTTTAAGGACTTATCCCTAAACGCTTTTTCTTATTTTTAATTAATAAGCATCAATATGGACGAAAACCGATAATCTGGCGTACCTCATTTAAAGTCTTAGAAGCGCTCTCACGAGCTTTCTCCGCACCCATACGGGCTACCTTATCCAGATATTCCGTATTGGCGGCCATATCCAAGATACGCTCACGGATCGGAGCGCAGAACTTATTGATATCCTCGGCCAACTGCTTTTTCATATCGCCGTAACGGATCTCGCAATTGTTGTATTTCTCATTAAAGAAATCATAGGTCTCTTTCTCGGAGACAATTTCCATCATCGTGAATAAATTGGCGATCGGCTCGGGCTTCACGCTATTCGGCTCGGTTGGTCCCGCATCGGAAACCGCTTTCATAACCTTCTTCTTGATTGTTTTCTCATCATCTATCAAGTAGATCGCGTTACCCTCGCTCTTGCCCATCTTACCGGAGCCATCCAAGCCCGGTACTTTCACGGACTTATCGCCCAAATGGAACGAAGCTGGTTCCGGGAAGAAATCTACTCCATAGGTAGAATTGAAACGGCGGGCGAAACGACGAGCCATTTCCATATTCTGCTCCTGATCCTTACCTACAGGAACCTTCAACGCCTTATGGATAATAATATCGGCGGCCATCAAGGTCGGGTAAGTCAACAAACCAGCGCTTACGCTATGTTTATTACCTTCATTAAAAATCTCCTTCTCTACATCGCCTTCACATCCTTCCCGGCTGATATGCAACTGCTGACGGGCCTTATCCTTAAAGGAAGCCGTACGCATCAACTCGCCGATACCGGCGTTCATATTCAAATATAGATACAACTCTACCACCTCCGGCACATCGCTCTGAATATAAATGGTAGCTTTTTCCGGATCGATACCACAAGCCAGATATTCCGAGAGGATCGTCTTTACGCTATTTCGTATATTGTCAGGATGCGGGTGAGTAGTCAACGAATGCCAATCAGCGATAAAGAAGAAGCAATTATACTCATCTTGCATCCGCAAGAAACTCTTTACCGCGCCAAAGTAATTGCCTAGATGCAGATTACCTGTTGGTCTGATTCCACTTACTACTGTTTCCATGTCTTGTTATTTTTAGTTTTCAAGTGGCGGCAAAGATAGTAATATTCTCACAATATACATATATTATATGCCGCAGATCCTCCTAACCACCTATTATAACGGTGGGACATCCCAATACGATTTGCCCTCCGTGAGCTGTCGTATCTCCCATTCTGGCGGCAGGTTTACCGCAGATCATCACGGTGGAAGATCCTTTAATGATCGTGTCCGGCGGACCTACGCAAACACAATTATCCCCCATTACCGCCGCCGGTAGCTTGCCGATTAGAACAGTCGGCGCTCCCGGCCCTACGATAGGACCGCCTACATGGGGTATCGGTGATGGCCAAGCCGGGGTTTGCATAGGACATGTATGCATATCTGTCAATCTTGCTGCTGGAGGCATATTTATTACTTTTTAGTTAACGATTTATTGAAATGATAATCTACAAATATATAATATTTATCATGAATATACTACTTTTGCGCGCTAATATTTTTAATCATGAATGCAAAAGCAAAAGGATATGTTCTAGGGGCTATCGCCGCAGCGACTTATGGAATGAACCCCTTGTTCGCCCTACCCTTGTATAAAGCCGGTATGAATCCGGATTCAGTCCTATTTTTCAGATATTTATTCGCGATCCCGGTATTGGGTATCATGATCAAAGCGAGAGGGCGGAACTTTAAGTTGAAACCCAACGAGATCGTTCCTTTAATCCTCATGGGGCTGTTGGTTTCCTTCTCTTCCCTAGCGTTATTCCAAAGCTATAATTATATGGAAGCAGGCATCGCCTCGACTTTGCTGTTTGTCTATCCGATCTTAGTGGCGCTGATCATGGCGTTTGTCTTCAAGGAGAAATTAACGTTACAAACCATCTTTTGTATCTTGCTGGCATTAGGCGGTATCGGCTTACTTTATAAAAGTGGCGACGGAACGACTCTTAGTTTAACCGGTGTCCTGTTGGTCATGGCTTCCGCTCTTTCCTATGCTATTTATATCGTAGGCGCAAATCGTCCGCTATTGAAGAATATCGCTACGTTGAAACTTACGTTCTATGTCTTGCTTTTCGGAATGACCTTGTTTTTAGTCCGTATAGATTTCGGCAGGAGCCTTCACATTGTCCATGATTGGTATTTATGGGGTAACCTGATCGCTCTAGCCATATTCCCAACCGCTATCTCTTTCCTTTGCACGACACTGGCGGTCCAATATATCGGCTCCACCCCGACGGCGATCCTCGGAGCCTTGGAACCGTTGACCGCCGTATTCTTCGGAGTGACTGTCTTCGGTGAATCATTAACGTTACGATTGTGTTGCGGAATCATCCTGATCATCCTAGCCGTTACCCTCATTATCGCAGGAAGTAACGTAACAAGCCACCTAGTTCGTTTTCGAAAGCTTTTCCCAAGGCTTCCGCTTAAGAAAAAGAACGCTAAATCATAAAATCATATACAGGCATCATTTCTAGATACTATTCTACGGGGCTATCGCAAATCTATGATAAATTCGTAAAATCATTTTTTACAATCAATTATTTTACATATGTTTGCGATAAACAATACGTATCCAATCATGATCACCAAGTTCTCAACATGCTTATTGTTCCTTGCATTGCTCTTAAATAGTTGCCAACAAAGGAATCAACCCACCTCTCCCCAATATGAACCGGAATATAATCGTTCGACGACTCCGGCCCTCATTGATATAGAAAAGGCGCTGGACCATCCGGCGATGTTGAAACTGAGTCAAATAGCCTCTAAGCTGGAATATTATAATGTTGGAGACGCTCGTTACACGGTAACACAAGCGATCGCTATTCCGGATAGCGACGCTTTCATCACATTCAATAACCCACGCATTTATTATCGTAAGCAAGGCATTCCCAGCAAACGATATGGATTTAAGGCCTTGGATTATAAATGGAACCATGGGATGAACGGCCTTAATCTATTTTACGACAAGAAAACAACCCGTATGTACTGCGCCTTGAGCGGCCTCGACCAAGACAATAAAAAAGATTCGACCACATTCAACGATATAAGGCCATGTATCGGGGAATTACCCACATTAGATACGATGCTGACCATTCAGAATTATATATTCCCCGAAAACCTGCCTACCAAATATTCGATAAATGCGGATGCCAGTCAAATAGTAGGCTTCTCCTCCTCGGGATATATGCTTTGTGATTATGCGGAAGGCTCTAAAATCCCGAAAGGAATAACGACATTCAACCTTCGAGGAGATACGCTTTGCAAATTCATCCTTGCGGATGCCAAAGATATTAACGTCTCTCCGGATACGATCACCCGGTTTCAAACCTTTTATTGGAATACGGATCAAGACCGGATGAATTTCTTGATTCCTTATCGCGATACGGTATACCAGCTTTCAAGTTCCAACTCGATCACCCCTTTATATGCGCTTCATAAAGACAATCAAGATAAACCGACCGGTCTTCGTTCTTTCTTGGAGAATCCGAATGGGCTATTTATGGGAGTCTTTCAAAAAGGTTCTCCCGCCATCTATAATTGGCTGGGATGGCTGGACGATTACAAACCGGTTATCACCCATCGAGTAGTCTATCTCAAGAAAGAGAAGAAAACATACGCCTTACCCAAAAGCTCCGGAGGATTTATCAATGATATAGATGATGGACTTCCGTTCTGGCCAGACGGACAAACCGATGACTGTGTTTATATGATTCGTACCGTCACCGAAATGCGTGAGACCGTTAAACGCACAGGCTCCTCCCGCCAAAAAGACCTGATCAAATTCTTAGACGATCCTAAAGTGTTCGAGAGGGATTATGTAATGATCGTGGCAAGACCTTGATGGATATTCAATAGATAAAGCCAAACATCCATAAAGGAATCATATTGCGGAAAGCATACTCTATGTCATCTTTCACCACATACCCATCCGCCGCTTGCTTGATCTGTTGCCGCGTCTTATTCTTTCCCCCAATCTCAAAGGTTCGGCCATCTATCTCAAAGTCTGAAATCGCAGAAGAAGTAACGAAGCATACGATTCGCATCCAAGATAGAAAAACCGTCTCACGCACGGAACCGATATCCGGTACCTGCTCCGACAACGCATAAGCCAGATTCGTATTATTCAGATAGATCTTCTCTACTTTCTCCAATAATTTCAAGCCCTGCGCTTTTTCTCGCAGTAAATTAACCAGACCTGCCTTCTCCAAATAACTCATGTAGTCGGGCAACACATTCCGGCTGATATCCAAATCTCTCGCCAACTTCGTATAATTTGGTTTGAAAGGGACACTTTGAGCTAATACATATAATAATTTCTTCAACTTTACGGCAGAAGCCACCGTCATATCCGCAAAAATCGGAATATCAGATTCCACCATTTGGTTAATCACGCTACGCAGACGCAAGAGATATTCCGTATCTTGAAAAAATGGATAATAACCTGTCGATAAATAATCATTAAATAATTTGAGTGGACGAGCTTCCTTATAAGGGAACTCAACCTTCCCAGCAAGAATCTCTTCCAACGAATACGATGGAAGCTGCCACCCCTGCGATATATTCAAATATTCCCGAAAAGAAAGTCCGGGTAATCTATACTCTACCTTCCTGCGACTTAAATCCGCACCACCTTTCTCCAGATCAAGAATAGACGAACCTGTATAGATAACTTGAAGACCAGGAATTTGATCGTATATATTCTTCACCTCCCTAGACCAATCCTTGTATTTATGAATCTCGTCAATATAAAGTTTTTTCCCACCCAGATTATAAAATTGATAAGCCATGTCGAATAACCGATACTTGGTAAAATAGAAATCATCTGCCGTAACATACAAAGACTCATCCTCACGATCATACAATTTGATATGCTGCAACAATAGGGTAGTCTTCCCAACACCACGAGCACCTAAAATCGCAACCAATCGGCTATCCCATGCGATCTGATCGTGAAGAAAACGCACGACTTCTGTCGAAGTATGCTCTAATTGAGTTCTAAAGGAACGAAATAAGGTCTCCATATCGATTCATGTTTAAAGGACAAATATACAAAATTGCACGATACGATGTGCAATTTTGTATGAAAATTGCACATCGTATCGTGCAATTTCCTTTATATAGGTTGACCATGTTCTATCCTATTGATGAACGAGGTTTACCCGGACAAAAATAATTAACATTGTTTGCACAAATTCATTCAACTCACGATATAAATAGGTGACCTTAGATTGGCAATCCTAAGAGCAATACTGACTTGGCTAAGTAATATATACTGACTTGCCCGACACAGTATATATTACTTAGCCAAGTCAGTACTACTGCCGATAGCAAGCTCATCACACGAATAAACCATCAAATGAACGTTGAAATGGAGAATTTACTCTCCCGAAACGATCTTTAGTGAATATCCTTTACCCCGAGCACTCTCTATCACCAAACCCGGAATAGGAGACAAATCCTCTTTAAGCCTTTTAGCCGTAACGGTAAGATGCACGAAAAGTACTATCTAATGATAATATCTGAAGTGCCCCCCCTGTATAAGAAAAACAAAAATCATCCCCAAGTTCTTTGATACGCCGATCTGTATCCTCTTGGACTACCTGTTGAAATGATAGCAATACAAATACATAACTTTATGCCAACAAACCCTCATTTTTTGTCTGTCAGCTAAAAGTCAGCTAAAACAATTGGCCATGAAAAGGAATAAACTTATGTTTGTGAAAAATTAAATACGATATGAAACGAGCAATCTATTAAAACACCGTCCTTCGCAAAAAGAACAAATAAAACGAATGAAACTCTTTTGGATCACGCTACTTATATCTAGTTTAGTCTCTTGTCACAATTTCAAAGAAGACAGACAACTCTCATTCGCTCTTGAAAGAGCAGGCGAAAACCGCCGTGAATTAGAACAGGTATTGGAACATTACAAAAATGATTCCTTGAAATATCGTGCAGCTTGCTTTCTTATTAAGAATATGCCCGGGCATTATTCTTATTGCGGGAAAATCACCAACACATATAATAAACAAATTGACTCTATAATACTTCAAACACAAAAAGAGGGGCGTTATCATGATACACCTTATCTTGCCAATCGCATTGATAGAATCTCTAAAATCCACGAGAACACCTCATTCCCGATACAAGAAGACATTCGTATAATTACAGCTGATTTTCTTATTCAAAATATCGAGCAGGCTTTCCACCTATGGGAAGATGCCCCTTGGAGCCGACATTTAAATTTTGATGACTTCTGTGAATACCTATTGCCCTACTCTATCGGAGCCATGGATGTACTGGAGGATTGGAGGACTGGCATGTACCAACAAATAGATTCTACGACATTAACAGAACTCAACGACTTCAGCTATTCTTCCGATATGCAAAACTCAGCATTTTGGGCTTGTAAGCATATCAATCAGTTTTTAGAGAAGAAATTAGTTCCTGAAAACTCGGTATATTCCATTCCGTTCATAGCAAAAACCTCCACTAGGAGCATGATATCATTCGGCACTTGTAATCAATTCTCGTTAATAGCGTTAGCTATGATGAGAAGCATAGGAATTCCCGTCATGCTAGATTTCACACCACAATGGCCTTTCCGCTCGATGGGGCATTATTGGAATGTACTTTTAGATAATACAGGAAAGAATCTAGCGTTTGGAGGATGCGAGACAAAAACAGATCCGGATATACTGCATAAACCTAGCCAGAAGATGGCTAAAGTGTATAGGCGAACATACGCTATTAATCAAGATCTCGTAAAGCTGAATACAACCGAAGAGGTCGTGCCCGACCTCTTCCGGAATATTTTCATGAAAGATGTTACCTCCGAATACATGAAAACTTGTGATATCATGATTCCAACACAAAAAAAACGAAACCATAAACATGCCTACCTAGCCGTTTTCGACAATCAGAAATGGGTACCTATATGTTACGGTACACAAAAAGGAAAAGTTTGTTACTTCAATGAAATAGGAAAAGATATTGCCTATCTCCCACTTTATTATGACAATCAAGGTATTCATCCTATTACAGATCCATTCATACTTGATTCACGAGGTAGAATAAAATATCTACATGCAGATACCAGTAAACGAAAGAAAGTTATATTATCTAGGAAATACTATCTCGCAAAACATATTTTCGATTATGCAAAAACTCTCACCGGAGGACATTTTGAAGCTTCCAATAATCCGGATTTCTCCGATCCTGATACAATACATACGATTTCTCATTGGTTATTGTCCGCAGATTCTTTCGAGATAAAACCTCAAAAAACATATCGCTATTGGCGCTATGTATCAGCAAAAAACAAGGGTTGTAATCTAGCCGAACTCGCTTTCTACTCAGACAAGGAGGAAAAAGAATTAACCGGCACAATCATTGGAACAAATGCCTCGGTTCGTTACGATACTATGCCAATGGATAAATCCAAAGTATTTGACAAAGATATCCTAACTTACTATGAAGCCCCTTCTACGGTTGATTATCCATGGGTAGGCTTGGACTTCAACAAACCGGTATCTATCAATAAGATCATTTATACGCCAAGAAACGATGATAATAACATCCACGCAGGTGATCTATATGAGCTATTCTATTGGGAATATAACCATTGGATGTCATTAGGCCAACAAAGAGCTATTGAATCAAAGCTAACCTATACAAATGTACCAGACAATGCTCTCTTGTTGTTAAAAGACTTAACCAAAGGAGAAGAAGAACGCATATTCACATATGAAAATGACAAACAAGTTTGGTGGTAATCTTTATTATTCCATGAGAACCATATTAAATTAATTACAACAAGTAGGCAATTTTAATTTTATCTATAAATAACTGATAATCAGCGTGTAAAAAACATCATTATATTTTCCGAAAAACTCGTACGTGTTTTTACTAAAAGTCGTACGTGTTTCTAAAAATTCACGTACGTGTTTTTTAGAAGACGAAGTCGAGAAGAATATAAACATTCAAAAAAATACACTAACCCACCTTGTAAAACCTACCCCACCACACTTCAGCACATAGCCATGCCCCCGAGCACTCTCAATCACCAGATCCGGAATAGGAGACAAATCCTCTTTAAGCCTTTTAGCCGTAGCGGTAAGAGCGTCTTTGGACACACTTCCATCCGGCCAGATTTCTTCTTTCAGCCGATTAGACTCAATGAAATATCCTTTATGTTCTAATAAAATACAAAACAGTTTCAGCCGTTGATTTGCCAATTCGATACGATGCCTATGATAATGCAATACGCCATGTGTTTCATCGAACAAGATATCTTCTGTTATTTGTATCATCTCTTTAGGTGCTTCTTGTAGCGGTAAGATATTTATCCTTGGTCTTTTCCATGTCAAGACAATCGCAATAACCCAGAGAATAACCATTGCCAGAATCCAAAATATATTTCGCAAAAACACTTCACCTACTATATAAAGGAAAGGAAATTGAACAAACGCTTGTAAAACGATCGTCCGATTCGCTCCAAAAACAATATCTTTTAATGGTATGAAAGATTGATAAAAAGAAGTATCTGAAGAGCTACATTCCGTCTTGTCTATAAAGGTATAACAAGTTACGGTCTGAGCCGAAATCGCATGTTCATACAAAGATGCACGAAAAGCGCTATCCAGCAAGGTTACTTGAATCGGATTCTCCATAGACAAACAATGTTGGAGACAAAAATCAGACTTCTCCTGTGAAGACATCCTCCGTGCCACCTCCTTATTATTCCTCATATGTATAATCGCATCGGCAGTCTTGATTGTAATGCTATCTCGTTCCAATCGATTAGCGCCTGAATAGGAAAAACAAAAAGCATCCCCTAAATCTTTTATCCGCCTATTTGTATCATCTTGAACTGCCCGCTGAAATAACGTTTGAGACTCTTCTTGTAATTCATACTTTACATTTTGGTATGATTTATAAAAAGACAACAAGCAAATCATCGTCATCAGAACAAATACACTCCACTTCCAATAAAATTTCCAATTTTGCTTCTCCATAATTATTCCTCGTTGAAACTGCAAAGATACGTTTTCCATCCCTTTCTACGAATAAATTCATTCAACTCGCAAGATGAAAGATGACTATAGGTAGACAAAAGGCTTATTTTTCAACTGTCAGCTAAAAGTCACCTAAAAAGATTGGCTATCCAAAGACCAAGCCGTACGTTTGTAACAAAAATTAGAAACGACATGAAACAAATTACTTTCAAGAAAGCTTTCGCTATCATTTTCATTTGCGCCTTGTGTGCTTCGTATTTTCTTTTGAAAGAAGGAAAACAAAATTTCTCAGATCTTACTTTCTCTAATATTGAAGCGCTAGCTTCCGGTGAAAGTGGATCCAAAGATTGTTATATGGCTGGCTCTCTATCATGTAATGGAGGATATTACAAATATATATACAACCGTTAAAACAACACATGAACTACTACGTGTACATAGTTCTATTAATAGGTAGTCTGGTATCCTGTTCGGAATCCTCACGGCACTTCCCCCGCTACGAGGATTTTCCCGATGAAAAGGTATTAAATGCGCAGGTTATCCACCTAGATACCGCCTTGTTCCGCTATCCATTCCGGATAGCGGTCAAAGATGGTATCGCTATTATCATGGACTTGCACAACGTAGATTATTTCTTCCATGCCTTCTCTTACCCCGAATGGGAATATATGACATCGTTTGGCAAACGAGGCGAGGGACCCGAAGAAATGGTATCGGCAGATTGCTTCCGGTTTATCTCCAAGGATTCTATCTGGACGCTCGATGCGAACAAAATGCGAACAACCCGGTGGAAGATTGAACAAAATATGAACAACATCATTCCCGTAGAAACGATCGATATGGACAAGCGGCTGGTTAGGGCATTGGACTTTTACCCGATGGAATCGGGCTTTTTAGTATCTGACTACCTCGGTGAATATAGACAAAAGTGGACAGACCGAGAAGGGAAATGGATTCACTCCGCTAATCAGATCCCGACCGAAAATAATTATGAAGACATCGCACGCCCTGCATTGGCGCAAGCGTGGCGAAGCTTCTTCGACTATAATCCCCAAAAAGGCATCTTGGTCATGGCAACCCAACTAGGAGAGGCATTAGAAATATACAACTTCACAGATACTACACAAACCGTACGATACGGACCTAATGGAGAACCTCAATTCGCAATCTCACAATCGGAGGGAATTCCAACGGGTATCATGGGATTCAGTGATGTTCATATCACAGACCATTTCATTTATACCGTATTTCATGGCCGTAGTTTCAAAGATATCGGGCAGGCATACCAACGAGGGGAAGATATCGAGGATGGCGGGCGATACATCTATGTATTCGACCTCAAAGGAAACCCCGTCCGGAAGTACGTGCTCGACCATGCCATTTATGGTATCGACGTAGATGAGGATACGGGGACGATCCTTGCCACGGATGTAAACAGCAACGATCCGATTCTTTCATTTAAAATATAACGACAAAATATCATGAAATACTTAAATCTAATCATACTATTATTATTCCTTCTAGCTTGCCAAGACAAGAAAAAAGACGAGATCAAGCATTTAGTATCCGAATGGCAAGGAAAAGAGATACGATTTCCGAAAGACATGGTCTTTGCACGGTTTGCAACCGATACGGTAGACTTCACCCTGCCAAAATCCCCCCACAAGGTGCTGGTTTTCGTGGATTCCATAGGATGTACCAGTTGCAAACTCCAACTGCACCGATGGAAAGAACTGATTCAATACACCGACTCCATTACCCAAGGAACGGTTCCCTTCCTCTTTTTCTTCCAGTCCGATGACAAGAAAGAAATACGGTATCTATTGAAAAAAGACAATTTCGACAAACCTATCTGCATGGATCAATCAGACAGACTGAACGAACTGAATCATTTCCCGGCCGACGGGAGATTTCAAACCTTTCTATTGGATAAGGACAATAAGGTCGTAGTGATAGGAAATCCTATCCACAACCCGAATATCCGGGAGCTATACCTAAAAGAGATCACCGGAAAACAACCCGCTTCACAAATACAGACCACCGTGAAAGTGGAAGAGGCATCCATACAGCTAGGAACTATCCAAATGGGAGAAAGCAAAGAAGCTGTTTTCCGATTAACAAACACAGGAAACAACCCGTTAGTCATACTAGACGCGGCTACAACCTGCGGCTGTGCCCGCCCATCTTTCGACAAACATCCCGCCAAGCCGGGAGAGATCCTTCAAGTAAGAGTCATCATGACACCGAAAGACAAAGGAGTCTTTGACGAGACGATTTCCGTGAAATGCAATACGAATCAACTGATAAAATTAAACATTCGGGGGATGGCTCAATAAATAAAAGAGAAGGGAGAGCTTGCCGGATATATTGGAACGATCACAAGCAAGCCTCCCACCCCACTTTTACTCATGAAGCAGAAAGGAGGTGACACAAAAGTAGTAAATTAAATTGAAAGAGGAATTCGAGAATATCCTTATCTTGCAGAAGAATAGTAAGCAAGAGATTAAATTCTCAAAAACATAAACTATAAAAAAGAAATATCATGAGAAAAAAGATTTTAGGAATAGCCGTAATGGCAGTCGTAGCAGTAGCTGCGGCATGGAACATCAACCAGAGTGAAAACGAGATTAAACTCTCTGATTTAGCGCTTGACAATGTGGAGGCATTGGCTAGTGGGGAAGGTGGAAGCGGATATTGCAGTTACTCTGGGGGAGGATGTATTATCAAATATTCCGATGGGACATCCACTTACATACCGGGACGTTGGAACTAAAATTTAATCAAAGGAGGGTGTGCCAAAACGAAAAAAATCACAATGGAATACAGTCGGTAAATCAATGGAATGCAGATGTTTTCTCATTGATTTTTAATTTGTATTTCATAGACTCTAGGTATCTTGAGCAAGAAGAAAATGTGTTCAATCCCTTAATTTGGCATGCCCTCCTTAAAAAATCAGTATCATGAAGAAATACATTATCTTACATCTTTCACTCATCCTATTAGTATTCATCGCTTGTACCGATGATCAAAAACAAGATGACAAAAACATAACCTTCCAGAGAAGTGATTTCAAAGTCCGAAAATCACTATCCGGAAAAACTATTGAATTTGACAGTCTTATTTTACGACCTTCACAAATCCAATTATTCGACTCCTTCCTAGTTACTTGCAATCAAGGGGCGGAAAAACAATTCCACATCTTCAACCTCAATACGGCACATAAGGAAGGAGAATGTATTCCTGTAGGACAAGGGCCTAAAGAGATGATGACACCATGTTTCGTCAATCGGAACGATTCCGTAGTCATTTTTGATATGATGACCTCTACGATTTTCACTTACTCTATCCCGGAATTTACCAGTGGAAAAGAACCGGAATACGCCAGCCGTATCTCCCTAGATACAAAACCGCTATGGAGCAATATTCGAAGCTTGGGCAACGGGTTCTTAGGCGTATCCTATCAAGAGACGAGTCCTGGATTCCTTTTTGATCAAACAGGTAAGAAAACGATGGATTTCGGTACTTATCCTAAAACTGAGCAGGAGTATACTCCTGCCGAATTAATCAATGCGTTTCGGGCAGACCTAACCACCAACCGAAAAGAGAAGGTTGCAATCACTCACTACTTCACTGATTTAATTTGCATCTATAACGTGAACGGGACCTTGGAAAAACAATTACGGGGACCGGATCATTTCGCATCTGTTTTCAAAGAATTTAGGGATGGAGACATTATCGGAAGTAAAGCGAGCCCGCAAACTTATAGAGACGCTTTTTATAGTCCTGTAAACGTGGGGAATAGTTTATTTGTTCTTTATAATGGAAAAATGGTGACAGAGCCTAATTACAATATATTATGCAAAGAATTATTTGTAATCGGATGGGACGGTAGCCTTGAATGCCATTACACATTAGACCAAGGAGTCTCCTCCATCGCTGTAGACAATCAAAAACGGAAGATCTATGGTATCAGTGATGATCCGGAATATCATATCGTAGTGTTCGACTATTGATGACTGATATCCAAAGAATTTGGATTTAGGAAATGAGGCATAAACATAAAAGAATGGGAATAGAAAAACGTATATACAAAACAAATATAAATCAGATGTTACGATATCTGACACTTATATTTTATGGGGTATTTGGTATTGGTTGCATATACGCATTCCTCCTCATCTTCTGTTTCAGCACGTTCAAAATCCCTTCCGATTCCATGGAGCCTCAACTCCAAACCGGAGATCAAGTATTAGTAAACAAATGGATAGCCGGACCTAGGTTATTCAATATTTTCGCATCTATGAAAGGGAAGCGGGTAGATATATACAGAGTACCCGGAGTCGGGCAAATCAAACGGAATGATATTCTCGTATTCAACTACCCGCATCCCTATTCATGGGAGCGGATCGAAATGCACATCATGCAATATTATATCAAACGCTGCCTCGGGTTACCGGGAGACTCCATCCGGATCGAACAGGGATTCTACCGAAACAACCATACAAAAGAGCCTTTGGGGAATGTGGAAAGTCAAGCGAACTTATCCAGACAAAAAGCGGATCGGATGCCGGACGGTGTCTACCGTTGTTTCCCTTTTGATTCTACATTCAATTGGAATGTTCATGATTTCGGTCCTTTGTATATCCCCCGAAAAGGGGATAGAATTACCGTGAATCAAACAAATTATAAGCTATACAAACAAATGATCGAGTGGGAATCAAAAGATTCCCTATCGTGGAAAGATAGTAAAGTTTATATAGGAGACAAACAGGTAAGACAATACCAGTTCCAAAGCAACTATTACTTCGTGGCCGGAGATAAGACAGAAAACTCTAGAGATTCCCGTTATCTCGGACTTATACCGGAGGAATTTATCGTAGGGGTAGCTTGGAAAGTGTGGAAATCCGTTGACCCTTACACGGGGGAATACAGAAAGGGACGTTTTTGGAAAAATATTCGAAACAATTGAAGAATTATGAATAAGCTTATTTTATATGTATGCGCTTGGATCTGTCTGCACTCTTGCGGTTTCTCAAAAAGCCAAGAAGAAAGTATGTTGGAATATGCGTTGTCGCAAGCCGGCGATAACAGGAAAGAGTTGGAATATGTCATCAAATACTATGAAGGGGATTCGTTAAAAAGAGAGGCCGCCCGCTTTTTGATACGCAATATGGTCTATCATTTCGGATATGAGAAGCGAGAGAGGGTATCAGACATCACCACCCTATCCTCGGACTATCTAATCCGTAATATCGAGCTGGCGTTTCAGGCGTGGCCCAAGCCCTGGAATAAATCGGTAAGTTTCGAGAATTTTTGCAGGTATATACTTCCCTACCGGGGGTTATACGAACCGCCCTCCGGTTTACGTGAGGAGCTGATGCGGACGTACCTCCCTTTGCTGGATAGTTCGCATATTGATAACACGTACGATGCGGCCGTGAGGTTACAAAAGATACTACGAACCCGAGTCACCTATCAAACGGAGATACCCATCCACTATCCAACCGCAGAGGAGATCCACCGGACAGGGGTTGGACGTTGTGATGGGGTAGTCTTGTATGGTATCCAGCTGATGCGTGCGGCCGGTATTCCCACTGTAGCAGAACATACGATCTGGACTCGTAGGAACGGGGAACATTATTGGTGCGCATTCTTAAACGAGGATGGGCGATTCCTACCTTTCGCTCCGGAGTACGAAGGCCCGGATTCCTTGATCTACAACCTAACCAAGCCGTTCTTGACCCCGGCCAAGGTTTACAGATACGGATTCGCCCCCTTACATCCGGTAACGACCGAGTCGACCGATGAATACCGTACGTTCTTAAAAAATCCGTTATTGACCGCTGTCACGGAGCAATACCTACCACCTGTCGCAGATATCCATACGACTTGCGACCTCCCGGTGAGATCAAAAAGAGCACCTATTTACCTCTGTACCTATAATCATGGTAACTGGAGGCCTTTCGCCATGAGCGAACGGATCGGCAACCGCTGTACCTTCCCGAAGATCGTAGGCGATGATGTGTTTATCATCGCCGAATATGACAAAGAGGCTTATGGCTCACTACGCTTCATCACATCCCCTTTCCATGTGAGCAATACGGGGATCATCACGAAAATTAAGCCCGATCCGGCCCGAACCGATTCCATCTTTATCGCCTCGGACAACCCGTATCAACAGCAAGTGCCGTATACACTCGCTTATTGGGAACAGGAACAGCAGTGTTTTAAAAACGGATATTTCCCGACAGACACGATACCCGGTGGCATCCTCATTCGCAAGATACCTAAAGGGAGCCTGTTGAAAGCGATGATCTCGCGACCGGAAAAGGCTGCGGAAGATCGTATCTTTTTGGTGGAAAACGGTACGGTAAAAAGATATTAACCATGAAAGAACTGTTGAAACTCGGCGTATATACCCTACTTGGGACACTTTTGCTAAGCGCCCCTTTCGCAGGATTGGGAATGCTATCCACACACTTGGTGACAGAGAAAACCTTTTGGATTCAACTAATCACCCTGTTCTTATCCGCCGTGTCCCTACAAGGTTTGTGGTTGAATCCAAGCAAGGAGCTGTGCCCATGGACTTACGTGGATATCCTCCCCCTTTCCCTCTTGGGGCTTATCCTCCTCTCTTATCCCTACTCCATACACCCGGAGCCGGAAAAGCTCCTGTTTATCGGACAAATGGTTGTCTTGTGGTATCTGCTTCGGCAGGTACTCCATGAATGTCCGGTGCTCATAGGATATTTTTCAATGTTCTTTATCGCGACAGGCCTTATAGAAGCCATCTGGGGCTTCCGTCAATTACAGGGATGGGCCTATTCGAACCATTCCCTGTTTCGGCTGACCGGCTCTTTTTTCAATCCGGGGCCTTATTCCGGATATTTGGCGATCACATTACCGGTGGCTCTTGGCATCTTGCTGGAACAGTCCAAACGAAATATGCCCTATTACCTGTCCATGGGATGTATAGGCACAGCGATCGTTGTACTTCCTGCGGGAATGAGCCGATCGGCATGGATAGCGGTGGTCGTTTCTTGCGCCTGGGTATATGCCCTGTACCGCCTTGACAGGAAACAGGCAGCGACCAGACTGAGACAACACAAAAGGTGGTATATCATAGGCGGTATCCTAGGCGGCATATTGCTTCTTGGCGGGAGCGCATCACTCTATACATTAAAGAAAGATTCGGCAGACGGAAGGTTTCTGATGTGGAAGATCACGACGAAAGCGATACAAAAACAACCGATTACAGGTACCAGCCTAGGTGGGTTCCCTGCCGCTTACGCTGAAACACAAGCGGAATACATGGCTTCGGGAAAAGCGACTGAACAGGAAAAGTTGGTTGCCGGATGCCCGGAGTACGCATTTAATGAATACTTGCAGATTGGATTAGAACAGGGGTTAGTAGGATTAGCCCTATTTATAGGCTGGCTGGGGCTTCTATTTTATAAAGGAATAAAGAACAAAAGGTATGCTTGTTGCGGGGGATTGATGTCTCTGGCTATATTCGCCTTCTCTTCTTATCCATTACAATTGCCGGAGTTTTGGGTAGTATTGATATTCCTAGGGGTGATGAGCGTAACACCGGACAAGGATGAGATCCGTGAGAACCAAGCCGAATCAAATGGCCATAGATGGGGCAAACAGATATTTTTTATGGGAATCGCTATCCTTGGAATTGGTTTGTTCTGGATGCAAAAAGATCATTATAAGGCTTATCAACAATGGAACAAGGCGCAAATGTATTACAAAAATAAAGCTTACGAAGCGGCCTTGGAGGTATATGAACCTTTGTATCCATTATTGAAGCATAAACCGGAATTCCTTTTCGAGGTCGCTCAATGCCTAAGCAAGACCGGACGATACGAGAAAGCGAATGGATATCTGGAAAGAGCTGTCTTATTAAGCTCCGATCCCATGCTTTATTACGTAATGGCTAAAAATGAGCAGTGTTTAGGTGAATACCGACAAGCGGAAAAGCACCTGTTACATGCCATTGATATTTTACCGGAACGTATCTATCCGTATTATCTGTTAATGAATCTTTATACGGAACCATCTTATTTTCAACCTGCAAAATTGAAAATGGCGATTGATTCCGTATTAACTAAGAAACCCAAAGTGGAAAGTTCCGCTATTAAAGAAATGAAAGAGAAAGCACGAAGTATGTTAAACAACACATCAATATGAATACAATATCCTTATTTTTATAGCAATTACGACTACATCGTAACAATAAATACTTATATTTGCGAATGACAAATTGTACAAACCGATCAATCATACGAGTATGAAATACTATAAATTGTTGACCTTTACGCTTTTATTCTGTTTAAGCGCATGCGGCGGAGAAAAGAAAGATACAGATACCACACAGGATTCCGTAGAAACCGTATTGCCGGATGAGGCGAACGAAGTCACGATCATGACTTTGAAGCAAACGGAATTTAATCATGAGTTGATAAGCAATGGTAAACTGTCCGCTCGCAAGTTGGTGGACTTACAATTTGAGTCGGCAGAACCCATCGCCCGCATCTACGTGAAGAACGGAGACCGGGTAAACAAAGGACAGAAAATAGCGGAACTCGCTACTTTCCGGCTCACGAACAAAACAGCGCAAGCCAAGGATGCCCTAGAGAAAGCGAGGCTTGAATTAAAAGACGTATTGATCGGTCAAGGATATATGCTGGAAGACTCAGCGAAAGTCCCGCCTGCGACGCTCAACCTAGCACGGGTAAAAAGTGGATATGATCTGGCGCTCGCCCAATATCAACTTGCCCAATATGAGGAACAGAATGCGACGCTAATCGCGCCTTTCGACGGTATTATCGCAAACCTTTTCGCTAAACAAGAGAACGTGGCGTCTACGACGGACGCATTCTGTACCGTTATCGATCCTCATAGTCTGGAAGCCTCTTTCACCGTATTGGAAAGTGAGTTGCCGCTTATCCAAAACGGAGATAAAGTGGAAGTTACCCCTTTCGCCACCACCAGCTTAAAGACTGAAGGACGTATATCCGAGATCAACCCGCTAGTGGATGAGAACGGGATGGTACAAGTGAAAGCGGCGGTAAACGACAAAGGTAAATTATTCGAAGGCATGAATGTACGGGTTAGCGTACAACGCTCGCTTGGGAAGCAATTGGTCGTACCTAAAACGGCTGTGGTATTACGTTCCGGAAAACAAGTCGTATTTACTTTAGTTGATGGGCACGCTTATTGGAACTACGTGCGCACCGGACTGGAAAACGCGGATAGTTATACCCTTTTGGAAGGATTGAAAGAAGCGGATGTCGTGATTACAAGCGGCAATATTAATCTGGCGCATGAGTCACCGGTCAAGGTAATTGAAAATTGAGAATTGAGAATTGAGAATTGAAAATTAGTTGCGTATGATTCGCTTCCTGCTACAACGTCCGATAGCGGTATTGATGGCTTTTACGGCCTGCTTTATCGTGGGGTTGGTGACTTATTTCACCATACCGGTCTCCTTATTGCCTGATATCGCCATACCTGAGATTACCGTTCAGATATCCGGACAAAATACATCCGCACGGGAATTGGAAAATACTGTCGTAAAGCCGGTCCGTTTGCAATTGATGCAAGTGGCAGGATTACGGGATATCCATAGCGAGACTCGCGATGGAGCGGGTATTATCCGCCTTAGCTTCGACTTTGGCACGAACACGGATCTTGCCTTTATAGAGGTCAATGAGAAAATAGACGCCGCCATGAATTACCTGCCCCGTGAGGTAGAACGTCCACGGGTAGTCAAGGCGAGCGCTACGGACATTCCGGTGTTTTGCCTCAACCTCACACTCAAGACAATTGAAAACGACGAGGCTTTCCTCGATCTTTGCCAATTCGCAGAAACAGTAATCAAGCGAAGGATCGAACAGTTGCCGGAAGTCGCGATGGTGGATATCACGGGCATATTAGGACGGCAATTACAGATCGTACCGGATATGAAACTCTTGGATATGGCTGATATTACGTTAAATGATTTGGAATCAGCCTTGTCTGCCAATAATATAGAGCCGGGAAGCATGACCGTACGGGATGGTTATTATGAGTACAATATTAAATTTTCTACCTTATTACGTACACCGGAAGACGTACAAAATATCTATATCCGTAAGAATGACCGAATCTTCCAGATAAAAGATCTGGCAAAAGTAGCTGTCGTACCGGAAAAAGAAACCGGCTTATCGCTAGCCAACGGGGAAAGGGCCGTTACATTAGCCGTTATCAAGCAAGCGGATGAGAATATGGACAATATGAAAGAGGCGCTTGCCGAGGTTACCGATTATTTCAAGTCTATTTACCCGGATATTGAATTTACGATCACAAGAAACCAGACCGAGTTATTGGATTATACGATCTCCAACCTCAAACAGAATCTATCGTTAGGTTTCTTATTTATCTGCATCGTGGCGATCCTTTTCCTCGGGGACGTAAAAAGCCCGGCGGTAATCGGACTAAGTATGGTAGTCAGTATCATCATTAGTTTCCTGTTCTTCTACCTTTTCAATATGTCCTTAAATATCATCTCCCTATCCGGATTGATTTTGGCATTGGGTATGATGATAGACAGTTCCATCATCGTGACGGAGAATATAGCGCAATACCGGGCAAAAGGAGATAATCTGGAAGAAGCGTGTATAAAAGGGACCACAGAAGTAATCACCCCCATGCTTAGTTCCACATTTACCACGATCGCCGTATTCGTCCCGCTGGTATTTATGAGTGGTATAGCGGGAGCGATTTTCTTCGATCAGGCGTTTGCTGTTACGGTTGGTTTAATGGTCTCTTATTTCACTGGAATCATGTTACTGCCTGTACTTTACAAATTAGTTTACAGCATACCGGAGATCAAGCATTCCTTTTTCAACCTGAAAATAAACAATTTGATCAAGGAGCATACGCTGGACCGATTCTATGACGGAGGGGTTGATTTCATATTCAGGCATAAGACCACTAGCCTACTATTTGTAGCTGTCACCATCCCCCTTTGCGCGATCCTATTCTATATGATCCCCAAAAGCCGGATGCCGGAAATCGATCAGAATGAGTTAATCGCACATGTTGAATGGAATGAGAACATCCATATTGATGAGAATAGAAAGAGAGTCACCGAATTATTTGGTGAGGCCGATCGGTTAGGTGCGCAACACACGGCCTATATCGGACAGCAACAATTCCTGCTAAACCGAGACAGGGAATTATCCATCTCGGAAGTAGAGCTTTATTTCAAGACAGAAGAGACCGATGCTATCGCTCCTTTACAACAAGAAATCTCCGCTTGGGTAAAGCGAAATTACCCGACAGCCGTATTATCGTTCTCTCCGCCGGAGACCGTGTTTGAGAAACTGTTCGTAACCGGTGAGGCCGATATCGTAGCCGAGTTCTATGCCCGTAACAAAGAACAAGCTCCGGATGCCCCTACTTTGCAAAAACTAGAGAAAACACTAGAGAGTAAGACCGGTCTCGCTCCCGTTGGCGTAGCTTTCGAGAATCAATTAAACATATCCATAGACCATCAGAAACTATTACTTTATAATATCTCCTATGAAGAGGTCTACCGGGTACTTAAGACGGCCTTCAAGGAAAATGAAGTCGCTACTTTACGCTCTTATCAACAGTATTTACCGATCACGCTAGCCGGAAACGAGCAAACGGTCGATCATATCCTACATAATACGTTAATCCGTACGCAACCGGACGAAAACCAAAAGACGAATCATGTCCCTCTTAGTGCAGTAACAAAAATTACTCCCGGAGAGGATTTGAAGATACTCACCGCTGGAAAGAACGGGGAATATATTCCTTTTAGCTTCTATCAAGTAGAGAATGCGGAACAGTTAATGGAAAATATTCGGGAGCTCGTCCGCAGCGAATCCAAAGATAAGACGAATTGGGACATCGATTTCTCGGGAAGCTTCTTCTCGAACCAACAAATGCTGAATGAACTGGTCGTCATCTTGTTCATATCCATTCTCTTGATGTACTTTATCTTAGCGGCGCAATTCGAGAGCTTCTTGCAGCCCTTGATCGTCCTGCTGGAAATACCTATAGACGTAGCCGCCTCCTTACTGGTATTATGGATATGCGGGCATACCTTAAACCTGATGAGTGCTATCGGTATCGTGGTAACTTGCGGTATCATCATAAACGACTCTATCTTGAAACTGGACGCGATCAATGAGCTTCGGAAAGAAGGTGTACCCTTGATGGAAGCGATCCATGAGGCGGGTCGTCGCCGTCTGCGCCCGATTATCATGACCTCATTGACAACTATATTCGGTATGGTACCGCTACTATTCACGTTCGATATGGGTAGTGAGTTGCAAAAGCCACTCTCCATTGCCATGATCTCGGCGATGCTGATCGGTACGGTAGTCAGTTTATTTATTATCCCTTTGGTTTATTGGTTTATCTATAGGAGACATGCATTATGAAAAAAAGATACAAGAGGACATTCCTAGTTTTATACGCGTTCTGTTCGCTATTAGCCGAAGGAGTATCGGCCCAATCGCTCGTCCTTTCCCTTGAGAAGACGATCTCATTGGCCGCCGATAGCTCGCTGGAGGCTTTTCGTACGAAAAACCTATTCTTGTCCGGCTACTGGGAGTTTCGTAATTACAAAGCGGAGCGACTGCCTAGTCTTACATTGAATATCACACCCGCCGAATATTACCGGGATATCACGAAACGATACGATTCAGAAAAAGACATTGACGAATACCGTAAGCAACAGTCCTTTTATGCGGGAGGAAACTTAAAGATCAAGCAGAACTTCGATATGCTGGGTGGTAGTTTCTTCGTGGATACGGATCTGGGGTATATGCGCTATTTCGGCTCGAATACTTATAATCAGTTCACCTCCGTTCCAATCCGTATCGGATACAGCCAAGATTTATTGGGATACAATCCTTTCCGGTGGGAGAAGAAGATAGAGCCTCTAAAATATGAGAAAGTAAAGAAAGAGTTGCTTTATAATATCGAGACCGTCAGCGAGCAAGCCACCACTTATTTTTTCTCTTTAGCCATGGCTCAAGTAGAATATGATATGGCCAAAGAAAATGTAGCGACAACCGATACGTTATACCGTACCGGCCAAGAGCGGCATAAGATCGCGGCTATTAGTCAAGCGGATTTACTGACACTCAAGCTGGATGCGATCAATGCCCGCAATACGTTACAAAACGCCGATATAGCCTTGAAGCGAGCCATGTTCAGTCTGGCCTCGTATTTGAATTTCGATAAGAATACGAAGATACGGCTTCGTCTGCCGTCACGCCCCCATGATATGGATATTCCGGTGGATCAAGCATTGACGTTAGCCCGGGAGAATAACCCCAAGTTTCTGGAAGTGCGGCAAGAGGTGTTAGAGGCCGAGCAACAAGTGGATAAGACCAAAAAGGAAACCTTATTCAACGCTTCCTTGAATGCTAGTATCGGTTTCAATCAAGTAGCGACCCAGTTTAAGGAAGTTTACAAGAATCCGCTGCAGCAGGACTTGGTATCGATATCTATCTCTATTCCCCTTATAGACTGGGGAGTACGGAAGGGTAAATACAATATAGCCAAAAGCAATCTAAATGTTACGCAAATATCCGCACGGCAGACGGAAGTCACTCTGGAGGAAGACGTAATCATGACTGTCGGCGATTTCAATGTACAGCAAAACCTGATCGCCAGCGCCGAAGAGGCTTTGGACATCGCGATCATGGCCTATAACGAGACCAAGCAACGTTTCATGATCGGCAAAGCGGATATCAATAGCCTTACGCTCTCCTTGAACCGACAGCAGGAAGCGCAACGTAATTATATCACGGCCTTGCAAAATTATTGGTTGAGCTATTACAAAATACGTAAGCTCACCTTACATGATTTCGAGACAGGCATCTCATTAGCCAACGAATTTGATTACGAGCATGGGTTCTAAGCCGAACATATCATCCTTTACGATCATCGTCACCTTCCTTTGTATCGCATTGGCGGGGATCGCTTTCGTGCCTTTATTGCCGATCAAGCTATCTCCCTCCCGTACGCTGCCGAAATTAAGTATCAGCTATAATATGCCCTCCAACTCAGCGAGGGTTATCGAGATGGAGGTAACCTCACGGTTGGAGGCGATGCTTGCCCGTATCAAAGGAATCAAAGAGATCTCCTCGACCTCGGGAAACGGATGGGGAAGGATTACTTTAGAACTAGATAAACATACGAATATAGATGCCGCACGTTTTGAGGCATCAACAATTGTTAGACAGACGTGGCCGGACCTTCCGGAAGAATTAAGTTATCCGATTTTAGAGATGAGCCGTCCGGACGACAAGGAATCACGCCCGTTCATGAGTTATACCTTGAACGCTTCCGCTACCCCGATATTCATCCAGCGATTCGCCGAGGATCAGATAAAGCCCCGGCTTAGCAGCGTGCAAGGTATTTATCGTATCGATGTAAGCGGAGCGACCCCTATGGAATGGCGCTTGGAATACGATAGCCGCCAGCTACGGGATCTGGGGATCACGATAGAGGATATCCAATCGGCGATCAGCCAATATTACAAAAAAGAGTTCCTTGGAACCGCTAATATGGGACAAGGAGATACCAGCAAGGAATGGATTCGTCTGGCGTTAATGCCGGAAAAGATCACGAATGGGTTCGAACCATCGCATATCACCGTCGCAAACAAAGATGGTAGCTTAATCCGGCTGGATCAATTGATAAAGGTAACCCGGCAAGAAGAGGCCCCGCAAAGTTACTACCGGATCAATGGTTTAAACTCTATTTACCTGTCTATCCGTGCGGAAGAGACTGCCAACCAGTTGCAATTAGCCAAGAAAGTGAAGGAAGAAATGAAACATATCCGCACCTTGCTTCCTCCCGGTTACGAGATCCATACCAGTTACGACGCTACCGAATTTATCCAAGAAGAATTGGATAAAATCTACGTCCGTACAGGCTTGACCATCTTGATCCTCTTGCTCTTCGTTCTGCTGATTACCCGGAATGTACGTTATCTGTTCTTGATCATCATCAGTTTAAGTATCAACCTGTGTATAGCCGTCATCCTTTATTATTTATTAGGGTTGGAGATGCAATTGTACTCGCTGGCGGGTATCACGATCTCTCTCAGCTTGGTGATCGATAATACGATCGTGATGACCGATCATATCCGGCACCATCATGACCGGAAAGCGTTCTTGTCTATTCTGGCGGCCACTTTGACGACTATGGGCGCCCTCGTGATCATCTTCTTCTTGGATGAGAAGATACGGTTGAACTTACAGGATTTCGCTGCTGTCGTGATCATTAATCTGGCCGTATCTTTGTTCATCGCATTATTCTTGGTTCCGGCATTGATCGACAAGATGAATTTGCACCGGAAGAAAGTCGCTTCTTCTTCCCCAAAAGCCCGGAGTCATTGGAGACAACATCCGGTGGTCCGTCCGATACGGTCGTTCATACACCGTTTCCCAGTCTATTTCTCTCATTATTACCGGGCGCAGATCCGTTTCCTTTGCAATTGGAAAAAGCTGGCTTGCCTTATTCTAGTACTGGCTTTCGGACTACCGATATTTTTATTGCCGGAGAAGATCGAGCCGGAAGAGAAGGATCTATCCGCAAGGGACTCTTTGTGGATCGCTCGCTACAATGAATTCGCGGCGAAAGGTATTTGGAAGGAAACGATAAAACCTATCGTCGATAAGAGTTTGGGAGGAACCTTGCGCCTATTTGTCCAAAAGGTATACGAGGGAAGTTATTTTACCCGGAATGAAGAAACGGTATTAAGTATCAGCGCTTCCATGCCGAACGGTACGACCCTTGATCAAATGAACCACTTGATCAACCGAATGGAGGCTTACTTGAGTACCTATAAGGAAATACGGCAATTCCAGACCAGTATCTATAACGCACGTCAAGCCAGTATCAACGTCTATTTCACCCGTGAGAACGAGCGAAGTGGTTTCCCCTACACCTTGAAAAGCAGGGTGATTAGCAAAGCGTTGGAATTAGGTGGTGGAAGTTGGGGCGTATGGGGACTTATGGACCAAGGTTTCAGCAATGATGTCCGTGAGAACGCAGGTTCTTTCCGGATCGAGATGTACGGATATAATTATGACGAGTTATACGAATGGGCGGAAAAACTACGGGAGAAATTGCTTACGTATCGCCGTATCAAGGAAGTATTGATCAATTCCGAGTTTTCTTGGTGGAAGGATGATTATCAGGAATTCTACTTCAACTTGAATAAATCCCGTATGGCGCAAGCGGATATATTGCCTATCGATTTATTCGCGTCTATCCGGCCTGTTTTCGGTAAAGATATCTACGCAGGTACCATCGTCGTTGATAACGAGACGGAAAAGCTAAAACTTTCTTCTCGCCAATCAAAGGAGTTCGATATCTGGAGTATGCAATATGTACCTCAAACCATCCGTGATAAATCCTATAAGTTGTCCGAACTCGCTATCGTCGAGAAAAGCCAGACCCCTCAACAGATAGCGAAAGTAAACCAGCAATACAGGCTCTGCCTGCAATATGAATATATCGGAGCCTCCTCACAAGGCGAGAAGATACAGAAAAGGGAACTTAGAGAGTTTAACAAGATCCTGCCTATGGGATATACGGCTAAAGCGGAAAAGAACTATTGGTCATGGGATCAGAAAGATAATAAACAATATGCGTTATTATTCTTGATCATCGTTATTATTTTCTTTACGACCAGTATCTTGTTTAATTCCTTGAAACAACCGCTGGCGGTCATTTTTGTCATACCGATCTCTTATATCGGGGTATTCCTGACCTTCTATTGGTTCAAACTGAACTTCGACCAAGGTGGATTCGCCTCCTTCGTTTTATTATGCGGTATCACGGTAAACGCCAGTATCTATATCTTAAACGAATATAACCAAATTCGGGAACGGATACCCGCTATTTCCCCAATCCGTGCTTATCTAAAGGCATGGAACGCCAAGATCACGCCGATTTTCCTAACCGTTATATCGACCATACTCGGATTTATCCCGTTCATGCTAGGCACCGATAAAGAAGCCTTTTGGTTCCCGTTCGCCGCCGGAACGATAGGCGGCCTTATCATGTCTATCCTAGGCATCTTCTTTTATTTACCGATATTTACGCTGAAAAAAGAACGGCATTAAACAGGAATACGTATCTTTAACGGATAAATCGTTAATCAAATTCATTAAACTTATGAGACACATAAATTATTTAGTATTGCTTCTGGTAGCTTGCAGCGTAGGTGCTTGCAGTTCCCCGAAAAATGATACGAAAGATGCTTATCCGATGTTCTGGACTTGGTTGGATTACCAGCCCGGAATGAATTTCGACTCCATCTGTACGATCATGAATGAGGCGGGGATAGACGGTGTCATGCTAAACGCCCCTACTCCGGATGATTATCGGGCCGCTATTCCCATCGCCCAGAAACATGGGATAGAGGTCTACGCTTGGTTATGGACGATGAATCCGGAACATGACCGAGACGCTATCTTAAAAGAACATCCCGAATGGTTCAGCGTAAACCGCAATGGACAAAGCTTGGCCGATACGACCGCTTACGTGGATTACTACAAATTTATGTGCCCCGCCTTACCCGAGGTACGGGAGTTTATCAAGAAGAAAATAGAGGCTTACTGCGAGGTAGAGGGTTTGAACGGTATCGCTATCGATTACAACCGTTTCGTGGATGTTATCCTGCCGACTACCCTTTGGCCGAAATACGGTATCGTGCAAGACCAAGAATATCCGCAATGGGATTTTGGTTATCACCCGGCCATGATCGAGAAGTTCAAGGCCGCTTACGGATATGATCCAAGAGAACAAGAAGATCCCTCGCAAGACGAGAAATGGCTCCAATTCCGTTGTGACCAGATTACCGAGGTCGCTAATATGATCGCCGACGTGGTTCACTCTTACGGCAAGAAAATGGCAGCCTCTCCTTTCCCTACGCCCAAGATGGCATCCAAAATGGTTCGTCAAGACTGGGGGAAATGGAATCTGGACATTGTCTTCCCCATGGTATACCATAACTTCTACACGGAAGATATTAGTTTTATCTCAGACTGTATGATAGAGGATGTCCGGGATAAGAACCCGAAAACCACGCTTTACTGCGGACTGATGGTAGCCGACGATATAGAGAATGCCATGGATGCCGCACTGAATCATGGGGCGGAAGGAATCTCTATCTTTACCGTATCCGCTTTGCGCACTCCGGAAAGCCGTGCGATGTTCAAGGCTTATGCAGATAGTGTTCGTGCGGTTCGTGCCGAGAACAATGGGGTGAATCCGGCTTTATCCAAGAGCACCAAAGTAACGAATCCTTTCGAGAGCATGGATATCTTGAATAGGATAAACGCAAAGATCAAAGAGCTCGCCAACGTGCCTATTCCGAATATCGCCGATTATAAATTGGTGAACGAAAAAGGTGCCACGAAATACTACGAGGTCAAAGAGCTGAACACAGGAAAGACATTCTGCGTAGACTTTTACTTCTACGGAGGAATTCTTTCCGGATGGAATGTTACGGTTAAATAAGTACTTGATAATAGCTATTTTTACGCGGCCTACCTCGTAAATTCATGAGGCAGGCCGCATGCGTAAACACCCCTATTCCAGAACGCCGAAACAAACAATCACCTTTAACGAGGAGACACCTCGCCTCATTGAAGGGAACTTGCCCTTATTACCGTCCGAACAAGAAAGTACGCTATGCCGCGGGATTCGTAAGCCTATTGGAGAGCTTGCCACACAAACAGATGCTCTCCGTTATCCCGGGACTCATGAGGCACTTCAGCCGGCGCACTTACTACCGTGTCCGCAAGGGAGAAAGGCCGCTCTCACCCTCCGAGCAACAGGTCGTATTGAATGCGCTTAAACGCTGTGGGGTGAAGGAACCAAAAGACTTCGACGCTTATTTCGAGGAGTACGACTGGTAAACCAAGGAAGAGAGGCTTGTGCCACTACCCATGTTACGGATGTGCCATCGCAGTGGCACAACTGTGCCAATAGCATGGCACATCATTGGCACCACAAAGTACTATTAATAAAGCAATTAGAATGATATCACGGAGTCACCTCCCAGCATTTCCATCCTTTGTTGGCACAGATATATACAATGTAGGAACGGACATGATAGTGTGGGAACTTCTCCTTGGTATCCTTGGCGTAAGCGAGTACTTGCGCCACGTCCTCGGGACGGGGATCGCTGAGCGCCAGCATGCGCTCCGCTTCTTTCGCTTTGAAATACTTGAATTCCGCCAACCGGTCGTCCTTGTAATAGTCCGTGCCGGGGATACCGGTCATCTCGAAATCGGAACGTCCCGCCGAATTGTTCTGCTCGATGGCGAACGTATAGCAGCTGCTCAGGTAACGGGAACAAAGCTCGAAGAAGGAGCAACGGATGAAATTCTCGTTGATCTTGTCGAACACCTGCGCAGGGAACTGACCGAGGTATTGCTCGAAGTAGTTTTGCACCAGCGGCTCAAAACGACGCTCCTCGGTGAAACGCTCGTAAGTGGGGACATAGCGTTGGGCATTTCCCTCGATATGATTCATCTCGTTGTAATAGTCCATGTAGATGCTGCGCATCGTGAGGTTGGGCAGCACCATGCGGTAATTACTCCGCAGCGTGGTCATGCCCAGATAAAAGAGGCTGACCGGATAGATGCTCTTGTCGAAGAATTTCCTCTTGTTGAACTTGCTGGACAGGTCGGAAACGTTATAGGACAACTCATCATCGATCACCAAGGCGTCCTGCATCTCCTTGGCGTTCTCAAGGGAAAGAGTCAGACGACGGATCCAACCGATATCCGTACGCAGGTTCTCATCCACCAGCTCACTAGGGATTCCACCTTTACGAACGGCGAATTTCTTGAAGAAATAGGTCAGGATCGTGGAATTGAACAAGGGTTCGGCCTCCGGCAAGAAGCGATAACCATCGTAATTATTCACGATCAATTGCCAAACATCATCGAACCGATCCTGCCCCTCCGTATAGGTATCCAGCACGTAACGCAAGTAGACCTCCGCTTCCTTATACGTGAAGCCCAGCATACTCAGGAATTCCGGTTCCAAGGTCAGGATCTCCGCTATATTATATCCGCTTGTCAAGTCATCCATCGTAACGGGAAGAACCCCCGTGCAGAAACAGGTACGGATACTCCCCTCGCCAATACCCGCCTTGATCACCTTGAAGAAGGTGCGCAGGAAACTGTCCTTCGTGGTTACCTGCTCATAGAGCGGATCCTTGTAGGCCGTCAATAGCTGATTGGTGAAATTATCGTACTCATCGATCAGCACATACACTTTTGGCAATCCATGCTCGCGGGCGTACCCCAAAGCTTCCTCAAGCATCTTGGAAGCATCACCACGGCTAGAGAACCGGAAGTCCTTAAAACAAGTCCCGGTTATGCGTCACCATGATCTCCACCGCAGAACAATTCAGGTCATTGAAATTCCGTTCCAACCCCTCCATGTCATCAGCCATCACCATCTTGGAGAAATCATAGCGCACGACCATATACCGATTATGTTCCTCCGTCGGGTGCTCACCGATCCAAGTCCTGCCGAACAGCTCCTCGAACCGATCGGCCTTGGTGCGGTCATAGTAACACGCCAAGGTAGAGATAAGCAAACTCTTGCCGAAACGCCGGGGACGGAGGAAAACAGGAGCGTTATAATCTTCCAAGCTCGGGATGAAATCGGTCTTATCCACATAATAATAACCACGTTCCCGTAAATCTACGAAATCCGCTACCGCATAAGGAATCGTTATCCGTGCCATAAGCTTTCTTTTTTCAGATTAGTCGCACAAAGATAAAAATAAAAAGTGAGATAAAGTTATATCCTTCACGAGGCAGGTTAGGCGAAACTATAATTCTGAATATTCACTTCTAGTTGAATCTAGGACCTAAAATATTCTATTTTTTTCTTGCACGCTTAATTTTTTTTGATAACTTGCGCACATACTAGAACGTAGATAACGTTTATCATTCTGCTTACAGGTCGCTTTTCGTATAGCTATATTGCAATATAGCAAACGAAAATGAAAAAAACCGGTATAATCACTTATCCGGTCCCTCTCAATTAATTCATCAGTTACATGACTATCCAATAAATTTGTTTAACTTAAAATTCAACTATATGCAAAAACTAAAAACAAAAATAACAGGACTTGCATTTTTCTTAGTCATAGTATGTATAAGCTGTGATAAAGATGATAGGCTGGTCGGCTTTGTAAGCATGATTGCGCTCGAAAATAATAATATCTGTCTTGTAGCAATTCATGAAGGTCCGAAGCTTGGTGTAACCGGCTTGAATTTCTCGAATGCCATACAACTGTATATCCCCGATAATCGTACAGTTAAGCTTGCCTATACAATAAAATTCAATTGTAGAGCTTATGATCCAGCCATAGATGGTGTGATATTGGATGCTTTTACCATACCTCACCCTTCGGAATCTTATGACCCACGGGACCCAAACTCTGAATATCTTTCGAACAAAGTCCCTATGTATATTGCTGAAAATGTTGAAATAATTAAATACGAACTGGAATGAAAACAAATAATTTGATATATCTTTTAGTGATTGTGCTTTTGTCTTCAATACATTGCGATGTTAATGCGCAATATTATTGGTCACAAAATAGGAAAATCGCTTTAACCCCAGACTCATCACACCTTGTGTTGAATATAGAAGCCGATTTAATCCGAACTCCAATGCTAAGTTCGGATTATAAGGGATTTAATGAAATATCGCCGAACATCATTGTAAAAGAAAATAAATCCAATATCTTTTCTGAAAATGATTTTAAAGCATACGAGTCGGATCCTTTAGTGAAAAGAGCTTCTCCTGCTTATTTAGTAAATGGAACAGATACATTATATGTAACTAATCATATACTGCTTAAGCCTAAAAATGGCGTAAGTATTGATTCTATATTAGCAGGTATGAATGAGATAGTAGAAGTTGTTGATCAAACTAAATATGGGGTTTACACATTATCCGTGAATTAAGGGTTTGATGTTTTAACTTATGCCAATATAATATATGAGAATGGTTTGGTCGATTTTTGTCATCCTGACTTTATAATGAGAATAACTCAATTTCTGAATGACCCTCTTTATAGCGAACAATATTATTTAAATAATACGGGACAATTAGGTGGGACGTGGAATATCGATATTAATGCTCCTGAAGCCTGGAGTATGACAAAAGGTAGTTCTTCGATAAAAGTGGCTGTTATCGATCAAGGTGTGGCAGGGCATGAGGATCTGGGTGATAGACTTTTGCCGGGTTTTACGCCGGGTTTAGCCAATGGGAATGGAGCACCAGTCTCAAATAATCCACATGGAGAATGCTGCGCTGGTATTATTGGAGCTTCTCATAACAATTTAGGTATAGCAGGGATTGCCCCTCTAGTGAAAATAGTCCCTGTTAATATATTTTATAGTCAATCTAGTTCTAATATTGCAGCTGCGATAAATTATGCGTGGGATGATGCTGAAGCAGATGTTATTAGTAACTCTTGGGGTGGTTCTGTAGCTGATGCAATTACCTCAGCCATAAATAATGCTAGAACGAATGGACGCGGTGGACTGGGATGTGTAGTTGTTTTTGCAGCAGGAAATTCTGGTTCCTCTGTTTCGTTTCCCGCAACTGTTAATGGGGTTATCGCAGTTGGCGCAGTTGATAAAAATGGTGCTTTGTGTTCTTATAGTGCAAGAGGTTCAGAAATTAATCTGGTTGCACCTTCTGGTGCCTTGGATTATACAGGGGATATTCGCACATTGGATTTAATGGGGAGTGCCGGGCTTTACCCCGGAAATTATCTCTCTACTTTTGGAGGAACCTCAGCGAGTTGCCCTCAAGTTTCAGGCGTTGCAGCACTCCTACTATCTATTAATCCAAAATTGACAGAAGCTGAAGTTCGAAATATACTTGGACACTCTGCCAGAAAAATTGGATCTTATTCTTACTCAACAGTTTCAGGACATCCATTTGGAACTTGGAATGCCAATATGGGATATGGTTTGCTTGATGCAGAGGCGGCTGTCCGAGAAGTATATCCCCAAATATCCGGCGATAATTTAGTGCCATGTACCGGAAATAAAACCTACACGTTAAATCGTAATTATAAGGGGAATTGGACATTAGGAACCAGTGGCCTACAAATTGTAAGTGGAGGACAGAATAGTAATTCAATCACGGTTCGGGCTATCTCTAATCCGGGAGGAACAATAAGTGGTACGATTTATGCGAATGTGGTACTTCCTAATGGCTCTTCAGTTTCTGTAGCGAAAACTGTTTCTATCGGTGCCCCATCCATAACTTCCGTGTCCGGTCCGGATCAAGTAGGGGCTGGTGGTAGTGCATCTTTTACGGCTAGCCCTATATTTATGGAAGACGAAGGGAATTATCAATGGATGGTCAGTCCAAACACGGCTAGCATGTCTGCCTATCGGTATTCAAACAGTGTTACCTTCTCCGCACCAGGAACTTATATTGTGGGCTGTCGTTCAACCAGCACTTGTGGAACACCCGGGTCTTATGTGATAAAAACAGTATCTGTTACGGGATATTATTATTCTGTTTCAACTTCCTCATCCACTCATATGGTTAATATTTCAAAAGAAACTCAAATCCAAGATCAATTCAGTGTTATGTTAGAGACTAGGCCAACCTATACTCTATATAACCAATCAACCGGAGCATTAGTAAGGGAGGGGACATTCTTGAGAGAAGGAGATCTCTTAGATTTTAATACATTACCTTCGGGCATCTATGTATTAAGACTCCAAATAGGCAATGATACTTATGAAACACATAAGATTGTTTTTAAATAATGGATGTGTTAAGCTGGATTTAGAGGCTGTTAAACACAGACAATACTATTTCAGCATAGATTTTCGCATTTAAGCTTTGTTCTTTCAGACATAATCCATACCTTTGCCGAAATTTTGAAGAGAGAGCAGATGACAAACAAGACACATAAGGATAATCCGAAGTTCTATTCCGGTTATATGTCGGAGGTTGAGGCTCTTTTCTCTATTTTACGGGATTATAATTTGGTTATATAAGATGCGTTGGTTACTTTTACTAACGCATTTTTTTTGTGTCCAGCGGTCCGGTGATATAATATAAAGGTATAATATTCTAAAATCATTATAATAAACAAAACAACCCAAATTACTATGTCGAAAAGTGATATCAAAAAGGTGATTGTTCTGGGCTCGGGTGCCCTGAAGATCGGACAGGCCGGGGAGTTTGACTACTCTGGCTCGCAAGCGTTAAAGGCTCTGAAAGAAGAAGGGATCAGTACCGTATTGCTAAATCCGAATATCGCGACTATCCAAACATCCGAGGGAGTAGCCGATAAGGTATATTTCTTGCCTATCACTCCTTACTTCGTTGAGGAAGTTATCAAAAAAGAACAACCGGACGGAATCCTATTGGCGTTTGGCGGCCAGACCGCTTTGAACTGCGGTACTCAACTTTACACCAGCGGCACGTTGGCTAAATATGGCGTGAAAGTATTGGGTACATCCGTTGAGGCTATCATGTACACCGAGGACCGTGACCTATTTGTTAAGAAACTGAACGAGATAGAAGTGAAAACCCCGATCAGCCAAGCCGTAGAAAGCATGGACGACGCCGTGGCTGCCGCTTACAAGATCGGTTTCCCCGTAATGATCCGTTCCGCTTACGCATTAGGTGGTATGGGCAGTGGTATCTGCAAGGACGAGGCCGAGCTTCGCACCTTGGCGGAAAGCGCTTTCGCTTACTCATCCCAGATCTTGGTCGAGGAATCTTTGAAGGGTTGGAAAGAGATCGAGTTCGAGGTGATCCGCGACAAGAACGACCATTGCTTCACGGTAGTGAGCATGGAGAATGTTGACCCGCTGGGCGTACACACGGGCGAGAGTATCGTAGTGGCTCCGACTTGCTCCTTGACCGAGAAAGAATTAGACCTGTTGAAGGAACTTTCCACCAAGACGATCCGCCACTTAGGTATCGTGGGTGAATGTAATATCCAATACGCTTTCAACTCCGAGACTTGCGATTACCGCGTGATCGAGGTGAACGCTCGCTTGAGCCGTTCTTCCGCCTTGGCATCCAAGGCCAGCGGTTATCCATTGGCTTTCGTCGCCGCTAAGTTGGCGTTGGGCTACGGATTGGACGAGATCGGCGAGATAGGTACTCCGAACTCCGCGTACAAAGCGCCGGAGGTAGATTATATGATCGTGAAGATCCCGCGTTGGGACTTGACGAAGTTCGTGGGTGTCAGCCGCCAGATCGGTTCCAGCATGAAATCCGTCGGCGAGATCATGTCGATCGGTAAGAGCTTCGAGGAGATCATGCAGAAGGGTCTTCGTATGATCGGACAAGGAATGCATGGTTTCGTAGGTAACAACGATATCCACTTCGATAACTTGGACGAGGAGTTGGCGAACCCTACCGACTTGCGTATCTTCGCCGTGGCGCAAGCCTTGGAACAAGGATATAGCGTAGACAAGATCCATGAGTTGTCAAAGATCACACGCTGGTTCTTGGAAGGCTTGAAGAATATCGTGGATTACGCCAACGTATTGAAAGGCTACAACAAGATCGAGGATCTTCCGGAGGATGTATTGAAAGAGGCTAAACGCCTTGGTTTCTCGGACTTCCAGATCGCTCGTTACGTAGAGAGCCCGGAAGGCAATATGGAGAAAGAGAATATCCGCGTACGCAACTTGCGTAAGAAAATGGGCATTCTCCCTACCGTGAAACGTATCAACACGATCGCTTCCGAACATCCGGAATTGACCAACTATCTATATATGACTTACGACGGTACGCCGCACGACATTACCTACTACCCGAATGAGAAGAGCGTGATTATCTTGGGGTCCGGAGCTTACCGTATCGGCTCGTCCGTTGAGTTCGACTGGTGTTCGGTGAATGCCGCCCAGACCGCTCGTAAGCTAGGTTATAAATCGATCATGATTAACTATAACCCGGAGACCGTATCTACCGACTACGATATGTGCGACCGTCTTTACTTCGACGAGCTTTCATTCGAGCGCGTGCTAGACGTGATCGATCTGGAATTGCCGAAGGGCGTGATCGTCTCCGTAGGTGGACAGATCCCGAACAACTTGGCGATGAAACTGTACCGCCAGAATGTTCCGGTATTAGGTACTTCCCCGCTATCAATCGACCGTGCTGAGAACCGTCATAAATTCTCCGCGATGTTGGATTCGCTAGGTATCGACCAACCTCGTTGGGCAGAGCTTACCAGCATGGAAGAGATCGATGCGTTTATCGAGAAAGTAGGTTTCCCGATCTTGATCCGTCCGTCTTACGTATTGTCCGGTGCGGCGATGAACGTTTGCCATACGAAAGAGCAGATGATCGAGTTCTTGGATTTGGCCGCTAAGGTTTCCAAGGAATATCCGGTGGTCGTATCCGAGTTTATGCAAGGAACGAAAGAGATCGAGTTCGACGCTGTCGCTATGAATGGCGAGGTGGTTGAGTACGCGATCTCCGAGCATATCGAGTTCGCCGGTGTTCACTCCGGTGACGCTACCTTGGTGTTCCCGGCTCAGAAGATTTACTTCGAGACAGCCCGTCGTATCAAGAAAGTAAGCAAGATGATCGCGAAGGAGTTAAACATCAGCGGTCCGTTCAATATCCAGTTCTTGGCGAAGAATAACTTCGTGAAAGTAATCGAATGTAACTTACGTGCCTCACGTAGTTTCCCGTTTGTATCTAAAGTATTGAAACGCAACTTTATCGAGACGGCTACCCGCATCATGCTGGACGCTCCGTATACGAAACCGGATAAGAGCGCATTCGATATCGACTGGATCGGTATCAAGGCTTCCCAGTTCTCATTCGCCCGTTTGCACAAGGCAGACCCCGTATTAGGTGTGGACATGAGCTCCACCGGCGAGGTAGGTTGTATCGGCGACGATTTCAACGAGGCTTTGCTTTCCGCCATGATCGCCGTAGGCAACAGTATTCCTAAGAAGAACATTTTAGTTTCTTCCGGCGCAGCTAAGAGCAAGGTCGATTTATTGGAGCCTTGCCGGATGCTGGATGCCAAGGGTTACACGATCTATGGTACGCACGGAACCGCCAAGTTCCTGAACGATAACGGAATCAAGGCAACCGCCGTTTGCTGGCCGGATGAGGAAGGTGATTTGAACATCATGGATATGTTCAGCAATCACGCTTTCGAATTGGTAGTAAATATCCCGAAAGATCATAGCAAACGTGAGTTGACCAATGGCTATAAGATCCGCCGTGCGGCGATCGATCATAACATTCCATTGATCACGAACGCCCGTCTGGCCAGCGCCTTTATCGACGCTTTCTGCAATATGAACGTAGAAGATATTCAGATTAAGAGCTGGCAGGAGTACAAATAATCAAAATTTGATTATATTTGCATGCGTGTAATAGAAAGAGACAAGGCTTTATGCCTTGTCTCTATAGTTTAAAGACCATGTACAGACGGCTACCTTTTATCATATTATTATCTATACTGGCGGTTTTCGCCTTGCGTGCGTCTGTGGTCGCTCCCTCTATCCTCGTACAAAATTATTCCGTAGACGATTACAAGGCTAGTTGCCAAAATTGGGATTTAGCGGTTTCCTATCATGGCATCTTATATGTAGCTAATAATTCCGGTCTGGTTACTTTTGACGGGAATACATGGAACACATATCCATTACCGGATAAAACCCCTATTTATAAAGTATCTTTCCAGAACGATTCTATCTATACCCAAGGCAAATCATCGTTAGGCTATTGGCTATACGACAAACTCGGGAATCTGGAATACCATCCGATCGATACGCTCCCGTCATATATAAATTTCGATGATCCCGAGACGAATTACACGATCCCGAAAGAAATCGAGGAGAAGCACCCAACTTCCTTCGCTAGCGCCGGAGGTCTCAATTTCACGGGAACATCTACGTCCGGTATTTATATCACCAACGACGAAGGGGAGATCTTTCAACATCTCAACATCAATAATCAGTTACAAGATAATATCGTACGCTCCATCTGCGTACAGGATAATAATTTAATCTGGGTCGCCTTGGATAATGGTATCTCCCAAATAGATATCAATCCTCCCATCGCCATGTTAGGTAAAAGAAGCCAGATCGGAAAGTTGGAAGACGCTGTAAAAGAGGATAACCGCCTCTATATCCGGACCAATGTCGGCTACTTCAGCCGGAGCCTGATGTTTGGTGATAAGTTTACCCCGATATCCGATGAGATCGGACGTTCATATATCCATCCGGATACGACCGATAATCATTTATCGGTAAGCTCTTTATTTAAGAATAAAGACGTATTGAGCGTATTCGCCAACGCAGAAAGTATTTACCCGGTTCCAGACAATTTGTATTGGCTCACGATCCAGAATGAGGCCGGACTCTTCCATCGGGAAAACGGTACAGGAACTTTAAAATGCCGGATCCTATTCGATAATTACGATCTGAATCTGGTAACCAATGGCAAACGGATCATCCCCTTGAATGATTCTCTTGATTTGGTATCTGCCATGCAAGGAACCCTATTAATCAACACTCGTCAATTAATAGAGGGAAGCCTAGGAGGATTGACGATGCCACGGTTTATGCGCATCGAGTATCAAGATCAAGAAGGTACACATTATTTATATCCGGACACGCAAAGAATCGACCTGCCCCATAACTTCCAAGAACTCTCGCTATACATCGGAACAACGGTATTCACCCCTAATCACCAAATCAGTTATAAGCTGGAAGGGGTATCCGCCGATTGGTCTTCTTGGCAGAAAGACGGCAAAATTACCTTCTTACAACTTCCGGAAGGAACTTATGAGCTAAGGGTACGTAAATATGTAACCCGTGGGCCGTTTCCCGAGATCACGATGCAAATCACGGTGCGCCCTCCTTGGTATAATACCGTATGGGCCTATTTGATCTACGTCGCTTTGATATGGTTCGCCATTCAAGAAGGACTTCGGTACCATTTAAGGAATTTGCGGAAAAAAGAACAAGAAAAGCTGGAGGCAGAGCGACAAGCCGAACTGCAAAGGCTTCAACAAATGAAAAGCGAGATGCTGGAAACGGAGTTGCAAAACAAAAACAATGAGCTTACTCTCCAGACAACAGCTTTGGTAAAAAGAAACGAGGCAATCCAAGCTTTGTTGGAAGAACTGGATAAGCAGAAAGAGACATTGGGTGACCGATACCCCAATAAGTTATATACCCGTTTACGTTCCTTGATCGAATCTACCTTGAACGATCAAGCGGATTGGGTGCAGTTCGAGACCTATTTCAATAGCGCCCACCAGAATTTCATGGATCGTTTACGCCAGCAATACGCAGATATAACGGCAGGCGATTTGCGTATTTGTTGCTTACTCCGCATGAACCTTTCCACGAAGGAGATCGCATCGTTAATGAATGTATCCGTACGGGCTATCGAGCTAAGAAGATACCGCTTAAGAAAGCGATTAGCCCTTGATGGGGATACGAATCTTGTCGATTTCCTGATGAACTACTAAAAATATTTTCCGAGAATCTCACCAGAACGCCCGACGGGTTGGTTATACGTCCTCCAATTGCACATGGCTACCGGAGGGGAAGAAAGCTACAAGATCGTATTGAAGTAAAAAATTCTTCCCGAAAATGATCTCTCGACAAACTCAACATCTAACATGAATAATTTATTCCGGGAAATTTTCACATGGAAATCATTACACTATCAATATATATATATTTGTATTCAAACTTTTGTTTCACTTAAATTTAATGATGTATGGGAAAGAGATTTTTTAAATTCACGGCGTTAATCAGTTTGATCTTTTTCGCTATAAACGTAGATGTTTTAGCAGAAGGTGACAGTGATGATCATGCTTGCCCGGATGGCGACCAAGGCCCAGTCATAAGCTGCGGCAGATATGAGGGGACTTGCTGGAATGTAGATTGGATAAGTGGTATTTATTATGTGCATTGTTATTTCTCAGGAATGCAAGAACATCATTGTTATCCAGATTAAAAAGTATGAAAAGTATCATCTATTATTTTTCGATGATATCCATATTTTTCTTTCTTTCTTGTACGGGATGGAAGGATAAGAAAAACATGGAATCAGATATCATCACCGTGAATTTGGACGAGCGAGACGAGATCTCCACTAAAGATCTATTTTCTGAGATCCAACTCATTCCGTTAGAGACAACGCCAGAATCGCTGATCCGTAATATAACCCAAATCAAGTTTTTTGAGGATCGATATTATATTCACGATTATTCGAGATCCCAAATCTTTGTTTTCGATAGGGAGGGACATTTCCAATTCGCACTTAACGAGAAAGGAAACGGCCCGGGTGAGTATTTAAACTTAACAGATTTCGCGATCGATACGACCCGCAGGAACCTTGTAGTACTTTGCGCCGTCAGCAACGCTCTCTTTTTCTATGATCTAGGGGGCAAGTTCATCGAGAAAAAGAAACTTCCTGAAATAGCGGGGGCCTACAACAGCCTACAGTTCCAAAACAAGGATACGATAGCTTTCTTCACATACGATTACGACCATCGCTTGAAGTTTTATTCCCTATCAAGAAACGAGATACTCGATGAATATTTTCCTGAAGACATAAAAGATGTATTTTGTAGGGGTGTATTTCCATTTCCACACGCTTTTCGAAGGTCTTTGACTAATACGATTTATTCACTATCGGGAGCGACCTTTACAGAGCTTTATCGTTGGGATTTTGGTGATTTAAATAATGACATCGAAAAATTAGAATTCCATCCCAATATGAGCAAGCAAGAAATAATTCAATACGCGAAGGATGTCTATTCCTCTAAGAGCGTAAATTATATAATAGACTCTCAGGGACAAAACAGCAGATATCGATACGCCATGGTAGTCCGCCAAAACAAGTACATCCAACTGTTTTATAACAGGAAAAACCATGACTTGCTTCAATTCGAGCGAACCAAGGAGGGCTTGCAACTTTACCCGATCTACTTCGGAGAAGACTTCATCCTCTGTACTCCGGAAGGAGGGCTTCCATTAAATGATCTATTTCCCGAGAAGTTAAGAAATGAGGATCAGCAAAGAATTATTCAATCACATTCGGAACAAGAGAATCCTGTCTTAGTAAAATATATTTTCAAAAATGAAGGTTAACGAGAATACAATTTATATTTTCCTTTTGGGGATACTGGCAGGCATAATTTGTATGCAATGCGTGAATCATTTTAGAAAATCCCCGAAGGATGTGTATGTTGACAATTTTGAATACGAGAAAGAAAGTCTGGGTATCCTTAAAAGAGAAGAACTAAAAAATGAACACTATGAATGCCTTGATCAAATAGCCTATTGGGGAACAGACTCTCTAGATTCTTTCTCCTTAAGTAATTTATGTAATGATAAAAAATTATTCTTTTGTTTTTCAGAGAAAACATGTCCTCCTTGTATCGATGCAGTTGTCGATATAATGAACGAGGTTTTTACAGACGAGGAAATAAAAACAAAAATAGTTTTCGTATCGCCTGATTATCCTGCTCGATTAAGAAACGATTGCTATGGGAAAAAACTATTGAGCTTACATAATAAGAATTTAGGGCTACCTATGGAACTAGAAGATTCTTTCGCTCCTTTCTTATTCATTATGGATAAAGATTTATGTGTTAAATATTTACATATTCACAATAAACCACTCCCACGACTTACTTTAATTTATCTGGAAGAGATAAAAAAATGTGGTAGATCTTATTGCGGTTGATCGTACGATATTAAGCCGCAGGCTGTTAACGAGGATGGGAAGGAGGATTTGATCATCGTCGGAAGCTTTGAGGAAGCGGAAGGAATGATCGAAGAAAGAATCGTGTTGGAATTGGAGGATGTGCCAGCGTATCTCTGGCTTCCGGATCGCATCACTTTAGAATCTCGCAAAAAGTGAGTCTTATATAATTTTAATCTATTTGACATATAATATACTATATAACAGCATAGTATATATATACAAAAGGAGCTTGAGAAAGTCTTGTAGTAGTCTTATCCAATAAAAAAATCATTTGCGCAAGTCGTGTAGTAGTCATTTTCATGGCTACCGTAATTTATTGTGTTTCCTTTGCCAGCGAATAAAATCTTAAATTCTTTCGACATGATGAAACACGAACTGGAGAAACAATTAGATGCGCTAGAAAAGAAAGGTGTCGACAGACGGCATTTCTTTAAGTTATTAGCGGCGACAGGACTGATCGCGGGAGCTAATACCGGAAAAGCAAACGCTTTTTCAAGCAGCGCAAAAGGTAAAATCGTTATTATCGGTGGAGGAGCCGCTGGTATCAGTATGGCTGCCCGATTAAAACATTGGCTTGATGAACCGGATATCACCCTGATTGACCCCAGCGATCGTCAGTTTTATCAACCGGGATTCACTCTGATCGCCTCAGGTGTATACCAACCGGAAGATGTTTGGAAGAAGCAAGAGGATTGTATGCCTAGCGGTATAAAATGGATAAAGGACTCGGTCGCCGCGGTTGATCCCGTATGGAATCAAGTAACGACCAAAAGTAACGGAAAGATTCCGTACGACTTTTTAGTACTGACCCCGGGATTACAATGTAACTGGGAAAAAGTAGAGGGCATTACCCACGACACCTTGGGACAAGGAAACGCAAACTCTATTTACGATTTCGAAGGAGCCCAAAAGACATGGAAAGCTCTTCAAGAATTCGCTAAAAAAGGAGGCAAAGGTATTTATACCGATACCTATACAAAACATAAATGTGGTGGCGCTCCCAAAAAGATCTGTTTATTATCCGAGCATTACGCAAGGAAACAAGGGACTCGCGACAAACTGCAATTGAATTATTTTACCGCATCGAAGGAGCTATACGATATTCCGTATTTCACGCCTCGCTTGCTGGAAATATATAATGAACGTAATATACCTATTAACTTGAATGTACGTGTAAAAGGTGTAGACACATCCGCAAAACAAGTGCATTTTGAGAAAATAGAGACAAAAGGCGAAGAAAAGATCGTAACGCCGTTCGTAGAGGATTACGATTTCTTACACTTCACCCCGCCTATGTCCGCTCCCGATTTCGTTCGTGATGCCGGATTAGGTTGGACAGAAGGTAAATTGGCCGCGGACGCATGGGTAATGGTCGATAAAGAGACCTTGGTACATAAGAAATACCAGAACATCGTTTCTCTGGGTGATGTAGCTGGTATCCCGACCAGTAAAACATCTGCCGCTATCCGTAAGCAAGTACCTATCGCCGCCAAGAACCTGATCGCGCTCATGGAAGGTAAAGAGCCGACCGAGAAATACAACGGTTATGCCGCTTGCCCGATCGTTACGGATTATGGACACGTGTTGCTTTGTGAGTTTGACTACGAAAAGAAACCCGACGTTTCATTCCCATTCTCGATGATCGATACATCAAAAGAGCAATGGCTTGCTTGGATCTTAAAGGTATATATTTTAAAACCGATGTATTTCAACGGAATGCTTAACGGTTACGCATAATATGAATAAAGAATCTATGAAATAAAACTCCCTATAATTTCGAATGCCAAACTACAAAGCCCCGGGTTTCAGTTGTACGAAACCGGGGTTTTTGATTTTTAACGGGTAGCCTTTTCCACTAAATATACGATCGACTTATAGGATATCCCACTATTCATCGTCAAACCAATCTCGCACGTACGGCTATTGCTATATCCTTCCGTCGCCCCATGCAAGTTCGGTTTCAAGTAATGAAGACCGGAAGCGTTTAGTTCCGGATAGAAGAAACCACGATCGCCCGCCCAACCGCAACAAGTAACTTGAGCGGGAGAGACCACCCGGTTCGCGCATAAGCCTGCCAGTTCCACCAGCTTGTCTTGTACTCCCATCTTCGTTGTACTACAAGTAGAGTGTACCGCTACCGTAACCGGCAACTTAGTAAAGTTCAGACGATCACGCATAAAGTCATAGATAAACTCCACTGGTTCATATAATCGTAAACGTTTATCCAAGGTTTCCCTCATATGCAGCAAGCAAGGGCTCATGTCGCACAAAATAGGCAATCGGCCGTTATCGCTCGCCCGCAAAAGAGCCTCATTCAATTCCTCCGCCTTCTGCGCCGCTTGCTTCCGGAACCCCTTACTGCTAAAAGCCATACCGCAACAAAGCTTGCTTAGATTCTCCGGATAACGAATCGTAAAGCCGGCTCTTGTCAACAAAACGATTGTTTGTTCCGTTACACTCACGAAATCCACATCTTCATAATCAGCCGAAGTCCCCATCGTACGGGTAATACAAGAGGGGAAATAGACCATTTCCATCCCATTCTCTACACCCGTCAGTTCCTTGAACTTTGACGCGCCAGAAGGTGTATGCCGAGTCCAAAGCGGGAATTTACGAGCGGAAGCCTTAAACAAGAAAGAGGCAAATCTCTCGAATGCATTATACCCCACCAGCTTTGAAAGCACATGGGGCAACTTAAGCAAAGGACGAAGCATACCCGTTACGACTCCCATATTCCCGGCGATGCCCGAAGCGATAGCATTCGCCAAGGTATCATTCTCTTCCCACCGTAACTCTTTGATCAATAAACCGGTATTAATGCCAACCGGACATGCCGTAGCACATAGGCCATCGGTAGCGCAGGTAGCGTTACCTTTATAGTTAAAGGCATTCTTGAGTTCTTTATATCGCTTAGAGTTTGTTTCCCCCTGTTCCGCCAAAGCCGATAATTCCCTATAGATCACGATACGTTGCCGGGGTGTCAATGTCACATGCCTTGACGGACATTGTATCTCACAAAAACCACACTCGATGCATTTATCGATCAGCTCATTCGCCAACGGTATTTGCTTTAAGTTCTTTATAAACACATCCGGGTCCCGATTTAAAAGGACACCCGGATTTAATATATTTTCCGGGTCAAAGAGCCTTTTGATCTTCCACATCAACTCATAAATCTCCTCACCCCATTCATCTTTAACAAATGGAGCCATATTTCGTCCCGTGCCATGCTCCGCTTTCAAGCTACCGTCGTAGTAAAGTACCACATCTACAAGGCTACGCATAAAAGAAGCGTAATGATCAATACCTTCCTGTGCGTTTATATCCGGAAAAATCGTGAAATGAACGTTTCCATCCAATAAATGTCCCCACATCACCGCATTTCCGTATCCATAATCCGACAAGACCCCACGCACTTGTTCCAAAGCCTCTCCTAAAACCTCTTCCCGGAAAGCAATATCTTCAATAATAGATACCGTCCCCCGTGGCCGTCTTCCCGCAGCGGAAGTAAATAAACCGTTTCGTACCCGCCAATAAGTAGCGTAAAGCTTCGGATCGGTCGTAAATGATACCGGATATAAGGTCTGTATATCTGCTAGCCGCTCCTCTATATCTCGGAATTGGATTTGAAGTTCTTCTTCCGAATTAGAAGACGTGTCGATCAGCAACGCTACCGCATCCTCGGGTAAAGAATGTAATATCTCCGGCATCCCCGGTTCATCCTCTACCGCATGTAAGGCGTTTCTATCCATCAACTCGGCGGCGGACACTTTGCATTGGCGTAACGGGGCTATGGCTCTGCACGCCTCCATCAAAGAGGGAAAATAAATCAAGGCGGAAGCTTTTAAAGCCTCATCGGGGACTGTCTCGAAAGTAACAGAAGAAATAAACCCTAAGGTTCCTTCCGAGCCAACCATTAAATGCATGAGTATATCGTATGGATCGGTATAATCCAAGAAAGAGTTCATTCCATAACCGCAGGTATTCTTCAACTCATATTTAGATAGAATCCGGTCTTCCATGTCTGGATTCAACAAAATCTCCAAACGGAAATTCATCAACTTCTCCAATAAGCCTATATGCGTTTGCATGAAATCCCTGCGACTCGCTAACGAAGAGGTATCCAAAAAGGCTCCATCCGCAAAGATAATCTCCATATCCCGGACCGTATTATAGGAGTTATGGATAATACCATAGCTAGAACCACTTGAGTTATTCGCTACGATCCCGCCGATACGTGCGGATTTGATGGAGGCAGGGCTAGGCCCTAGCTTACGGCCATAAGGTTTCAACCAGCGGTTCGCCTCTTCTCCAGTTATACCACAAGGGAATTTAGCCAAACTCCCATCTCCTGAAATCTTAACCTTTCCATAGTCAGGACTGATTTCCATCAATACAGAATCTGTAATAGTCTGGCCGGATAAAGAGGTCCCCCCAGCTTTAAAGGTTACAGATTTACCAGTCTTCTCACATTCAGCAAGAACACGTTTTACATCCTGCTCACAACTCACGATTTCAACTCGTTTGGGATTCAACCTGTAAATCCCGGCATCTGTTCCCTTCGCTAATGCAGTTAAAACATCAACATATACCTTTTTTATCTTCATAGTCTAATACCTTTATTTGTCTAGTAACGACATTTCAACAAAGATATGAAACCTTTAAGACAATCAGGGCATTTTACTAAAATAACGGGGAGAATATCCGGGTACTAGCTCCGGATGGAAAATCCAGATTAAATCTTTCAATAGATATTCCGGATGTAATGGGAATTCCTCGTAATAAGGAACTATCCCTGTATTACAGGTATAAATCCGTTGTTTTTTAAAAGCGTCGAAATTCTCGTAGGGAGTATATTCGGAGCGTAAATCGTTATAGGTCATCTCGGAAGACTGATTATATTTAACAAGCCAAATATCCGCATGGATCGCTTTATCAAACACGGTCTCAAACGCTAAGGGGGTACTTCCGGCACCCGGTAAATCCTTAAACATATAATCGGCTCCTGCATCCTCGAAAAGATGGGCCATATAACTATCTCCAGCCGGTATATACCATGAGGAACCGAACTTTTTCTCCGACAAAACAGTAGGACGCTTATCTATATTCACGGTTAAGTTCTTTAGGGACAGATAGGCTTGCTCTGTTTCTTTAAATATAGAATCGGCCATCTCTTCCTTTCCGAATAGCAAACCATAAAAGCGAATCCACTCCGTGCGCCCCAAAGGAAATGCCTCCATATAGTCGGCTCCTTCGATAATGGGTATCCCTATCTTCTCGACAGGCCCATAACTACTGTTCTGAAACGGGGAAGCTATCACGAGTTCCGCACCGATCTCTATCATTTTCTCTATATTCGGAGAGGTAGCCTCACCTAAATCAGCGATTCTTCCGGCCTGTATACCCTCTTGTATGGCAGGAGTATCCATATAACGAGGCTCACAAACACCTATAACCTTATTGATTTCGTGCAATTGATCAATAATAGCCGCATGAACAGAAGTATAAACCACAATATCTTTTACCGGGACCTTCACGATCGTCCCTTTGGGTAATCCGCCAGGAACCGACTTTGTCCGGTCTACCAATAAATAGCGTTGAAGCAGACGAGTACTATCCCACGGATCACGAACTTCCACCATTGTATAGGTATCAAAGCGCTGAACCGTGAAACCTTGGGCATATTGAATTCTATCAGAGGAAAGAGCTTCCTTGGAAGAAGTTTGCTTTCCGGATGGCGTACATGCCACCATCCAGAAAGCGAACCCTAAGAGAATCAGTAATCGCATTAGATATTATCTTTTTGAGCGAGGACTACTTTCATGGGATTTAAACCGGCCTCAAACTTCTTGAACAATTTACCGTCACCTCCGAAACAATAAATATCGCCATTATTCTTATAATCAGACTCTGCGACATAGACATTTCCACCCACGGCACTGATTGAATAAGGGGACTGTATTGAGGTTCCATCTGTAATAAAGCTCGTTCCCGCAGATTGACTCTTTGTATCAAATGTTAAAAATGCAGGGCTAGACATTCCCCATTGCGCATAGAACAGAAATAGCTTGCCATCCTCATAGGCCATCTCCGTTGCGTTTGGACAATTCGTAAGGGAAGTAACCTCATAAGTCTCCGTATTTATCTTTTGTACCGTATTGGGTATATCCGCATAGTTACCCATAGAAACCACATATACATTTCCTTGCTCATCCGCCTGTATCCGTGTGGGATTCAATACTACATCCAACTTCTTTATCTCTGTAAAAGTAGACAGATCAACCACTGATACCGTTTTATCATACCCAACCTCGGTACTGTAATCCATACCTCCGGAGTTTGAGACAAACAATTTATTAGAAGATACCGCCAATTGTTCCGGATTCCGTCCGACCTTTACCTTCGCCTCAACCTCCAAGGATGCGGTATCCAAACGAGCGACATATCCATTATAATAGCTAATATAGACTTTTCCACCCTCTGATACCATATAACGGGGCTGCCCCTCTGTCTTGACTTGCTTAATGGATTTTGCCTTCAGATCCGTCACTTCTATCGTAGACTCTCCATATACCGCAATATACATCTTATCGCCATACACGATCATATCCTGTGCCGTATCTCCCAGCCCCCTGCCATTTTGAGCCAAGAAATAATCGGGAACAACCTCATCCTTTTCTATGTCGTACATATATAAAGAAGAGTTGTTATTTCCCATATTGCCCGAATTCAAGAAATATAAAGCCATGAAAGAACTATCCTTCACAAAATCAATAACTCTTACGGAAGCATAAACAGAAGACTCACCTTCCGCATTCGCGGCTATAACTAATAAATAACCTATATTTACGACATCCGTAATAGCATATGAATGTGTTCCAACTTCTACCTCCGCAATTTTCATATCTTTAACGGTTCCATCAGAGGAACCATAAATCACGTACTTTGTTACATTGTCAACAGAAGACGGAGCTGTCCAATTTAAGGTTCCACTAACTTTTAAAGCTTCCGGATTCTCATCCGTAAAACTGACATTAGTTACAGATACATTTGGTATATTCAGTGAAGGCTCATTGTCATCATCACAGCTGACAAACGAGAAAGACATCAATGCACACAAGGCAGAGACACAAAATAAATTCCTCTTTTTCATTACTTTACTTTTATAGTTTACTAATAGGATAAACAAACACTTAAACGCCAAGAACGGCCCGGCATGGGATAATACTGAATAACATCATAATTCACGTTCGTAAGATTTAACAATTCACCTTGCAAATGCAAACCGAAATATCGAAAACGAAAATCTCGATTTATAGAAATACTCTGTTCTATATAAGAATCAATCCTGTTCCGATCTATATTTTGCGGCAATGCATAACGATCACCAACCGCAGTCAGTATATAAGAGACATTTACCCATGGATTTTCCAAGGTTACGGAAACCGTGCCTGAATGACGAGGTGTATAAGGAATCTGATCCTTATAATTCTTAGCTTCCGGATCTGTCACATCAACCGCATATTGAAAAGAATAAGTGGAAGCCAAAAACAAGCTCATTCGTAAGGGCAATCGGAATTGTGTAGATAAATTTACATCTACCCCTTTAATATCCACTTCGCCCATATTCATCATCTTCCAAACATACATGGTAGGTAAAGCCACGATCTTATCTTTCACCGTATTATAATATCCATCCGCCGAAATACTGAAATGCCGCAGCCAATCCCCACAGGAAGAACTCCATGTTACCCCTACATTATATTGGGAAGTTTCTTCCGGTTTCAAATTTGTATTTCCCATACGGAGGTAATACAAGTCCGTAAATGTAGGAACCCGGAATATATCTTTGTAAGAGGCACGTATCCGCAATGTACTTTCCGAGAATGGCCGCCAAGACAAACTTACAGCCGGGGATAAACGCCTTTTATCATCCGGTTTTTCCCCTTGCTCCACTTTATCAGTGATATATGTTCCCAATAAACTACCGGTAGCCGTGAATCGGCTGTTCTTATATTGCACCGCTAGTACCGATTGAGAGGCCATTCGCTTTGGATTAGGTCCGTTTACAAAATTATTGTCCAGCATAGAGCGAGTTAAATCCGTTGTTAACGTCGCCGATACATACTTTATAGGAGTATACAGCAAACCTACAGAGCCATAATACTCATTCTGTGTATTCAAGTCGACTTGTTCGCCTGCGGCATATTTATCATTTACATCTAAATAACGAGTAAAAGCATAATTATACTTAGCCATGGCCCGTAGCGTAAATTTCTCATTAAGAACATTCTTATACCCCGATTGCACGAAAAAGTTATTATCCCATAATCGTTCAGAAGTGTTCTTGTTATATAAATTAACAGAACCGGGAAGTCCCCGCTCCGAATCAAAATAGTACGCCTTAAAGGAAAGTTCGCCTCCCCTTCCAAAATCGCCGAATAGATTACCTTCCAAATGGTAAGCATGGATATCGCTATTTCTACGCTTCTCTTTCGTCTCCAATTCCCCATTAATCAATGTATAGGGATATTGCCCATCCGCACGCACGAAATCACCATGTAAGGATGCGCTCCAACGCTTTCCTAATTTTTGATCATAATGCAGCACGGGATTAAAAAGTCCGAAGGAACCTCCCTTAACCTTAAGATAAGTATGAAACGATTTGTCTTTAAACGTGGGCTTTCCGGTTTGTATATTCAAGGCTCCTGCCGAGGCATACACCCTTGCCGTTTGGAAGATGTCATCCGATTGTCCGATCGATAAGGAAACCATCTCCACGTTATCCAACGAGAAACGGCTGATATCGACTTGCCCGCTTTGCGCATCCGTAATCGTCACCCCATCGTAACTGACGGCGGTATGCTTCGCTCCCAAGCTACGTACCGAGACCGTTTTCAATCCTCCGATCCCCCCATAATCCTGTACTGTAACTCCCGAGAAGCGTTTCACGGCCTCGGATAGGTCTTGTACTCCCAAGCGATCGATTCCCGCCCGGTCCATAATTTGCAAAGGCGTACCTTCACGGGTAACCGACGGACGTACCTTCTCCACTACTTCCACCCCGGAAAGCTCGTGATAGGCCGTCGTATCGATCTGTTGACCGAAAGCGACACCCAAAGAAAATAACCATACGCTAAAAACGCACAGACATCTTATAAGATATAAATCTCGCATAATAATTCTTAGGTTTACCAACGTCTTCACCCGAAACGTCGCATAACAAGATCATGGCAGGTTTTCTGGCTCGTCCACCCTCTGTCGGCTACCTTCCCACCTATCCGATAGGCAGTGGCAACAAGATTTGCCGGGGCTACAAGGACTTACAGCTACGGGTACAGCTCCGGATTCACACCGGATTCCCTTTTACTAGCCACTACCGGAACGGATAGCGGTTACACCTTGATCGGTGGCAAAGATAGGAAATGTTTTCTGTATTCTTGTGGCGTTACCTCTTTCAACTTTTAAAAAATCCGATTAAAATGTGGAATATCATTGTCCCTTTCTTATTTCCACTTGAAACAATGTATATCCGTTAAGTTGATTCTCATGATATACTCATCCTCGCCAATATAGTCATCCAGCAATCTTTGCGAGAAGCCGCATCCACCGCAAGACTCCGCTTTCTTCAAAACTTCTACAAGCGGATAGAACGTATGCTCGTACTCCCCCGGCCGATAAACCTCCTCCTCACACATAAGCGTTTCTTTTGTATCACATATAATTAGGAATTCACTATTATCTTTGGCGAATCTTCTTGCGCATTCCAATCGTGCGGTAAAACTTACTATTTTGCCGTCCTTACCGATTTCTGCGCACGTGCGGAATAGAACAGGTCTGGTTGCCGGCAGATAGTTTCTCAAGACGATGTCCCACACATCGAAAAAGGCTTTTCCCTTTTCGGCGGGACCGGTACGAATCCAGTTATCAATAAACGTAATGGTCCGCTCGGTTATCCCCGAGCCTTTTTCCATGATATCAATCAGGTTTTGAGCTATCTCAATCTTCTGATTCCCGGATAGCCTGTATCGGAACTTGTCGTCCATCAAGTCCAAGGAATAACCGTACAAGGCTTACCTGTCGAAGGGTAGGCCAAGTCAAAATTAACACGTATCGTTTGTATCTCATCGATTTCTCCGGGAGCGATGCGGATGTTCTCTATCACATAACTGCCGGCGGCCTCACACATCTTATCCCGCTCAATGTGATGCTGCCCGTGAGTGCCGAAATGTCCTTTCGCACCGATCTTGTCGGTCTGCCTTTCAAGCCATTCGTATGTCGGATGGCTCGTATCTAATTCAATATGTAGATTCATCTTTTTCCGCATTCAGAAGTCTATCCGGAACAAAGTTAATATAAAAAGTGAGATTGAGAAAAACAGATCTCCATCCGTTCGTCTTCTTCTCGATTTTTAATAACTTTGTACCTTCAAGCTGTAAAAATTGGCTCAAACAAGAATATGGCTCTGCAATGACATGAATTGAAAGCATGAAAACTGAATATCAAAAATGTATGGATGAGGAGCCTTTCGACGGCTCATCGCCCGAAATAACGGAAATGACTGTCCGTAACAAAAGGCTACTACACCAACTCAGAGAAACGGATTATGCCGACAATGAGGCAAAGCAGCGCATCTATCGGCAGATGTTCGGAAGTATCGGCAAGGATGTTTACATCGACATAGACTTCCGATGCGAGTATGGGAAAAACATCTATTTCGGGAACAAGGTGATCGTGAACATGAACTGCACGTTCCTCGATAATAACAATATCATTATCGGTAACAACGTGATGATAGCCCCCGATGTAAAAATATATACCGCTACTCATTCCGTTCACCTTGCGGAAAGGATGCCGGAAAGGACATGTCCCGGAGCGTCCATCTGCGACACAATTGCCCGCCCCGTCCTTATAGAAGATGGTGTATGGATAGGAGGCGGCTCTACAATCCTTCCGGGTGTGACCATCGGTAAAAACTCTGTCATCGGAGCAGGCAGTGTTGTCGTGAAACATATTCCTGCCAATTCCATAGCTGTCGGCAATCCTTGCCGTGTAATTAAAAATATCGAAGATAATGATTAAAAACCTCATTTTTGATTTTGGCAAGGTCCTTGTAAATCACGATTTGCAACCCTTGCTTGAACGACATTTCGGGGATGATGAAGTGTCGCTAATCGGTTTTCACAAGATTCTATCAGATCCGGAATTTATAAACATGTGCGACCGTGGAATAATCCCGTTTGAGAAAATGATTGACGGAGCGATAAAAAGGTATCCTGAATATAGCGATGCCTTCATGTTTTTCAAGGATAATTATCTTGAAGAGATAACAGGAGAGATTGAAGGTATGCGTGTACTTCTAAAAAAGTTAAAGCAATCTGGATTCAAACTATATGGGTTGACGAACTGGAGCGACACAATCTACCGGGTCATGGAGAAATTCGACATATTCCAGTTGCTTGACGGTGTGGTAATATCGTGTGAGGAACACTTCATCAAGCCTGAAAAGGAAATTTATCTTCGCCTTTGTGACAAATATGGCCTTAAACCGTCGGAATGTTTGTTTACGGATGACAGAATGGTGAATGTATTGGGTGCAAAGGCGATTGGAATGGAAGCCGTATTGTTCACAACACCCAAAGAATATATTTTTGAAATAGAGCGAATTTTCGGGATCAAAATTGAACAATAATAGCTACAGCCAGTGATGGTGATCGCACTCAATGGAAAGATTGTACGCTACCAAAAGCAAATAGGCTTACAGGGCTACAAGGGATTACCCTTCGGTACGTATGTCATCCAGATAAATGAGAAAACATTCAAGATCCAACTCTCCAAATAACCGCAAGGCGGGTATGCTTCACGCACCCGCCTTTCACATTTGCATATCTCCCGTTTTTTTACGAATATTGCATATCGGTAATCAACAAATAAGATAAACAGGAATATGGGTATCGGGAAATGGATAGGTGGCGTCTTGGGATTTATGGCGTTCGGACCGCTAGGCGCTCTAGCCGGCATTATATTAGGCTCTTTCTTCGAGGAAGGGGCAAATATGACGGGGCAGTCTTTCGGTGGCGGCACCAATTACGATGATGAATATACACGAAGAGACCCATACGCCGGGGAACGTAACAGTTTCCTTTTTTCCATGTTGGTTATGGCATCCTATATCATCCGTGCCGACGGGAAGATCATGCATAGCGAGATGGAATACGTCCGTCAATTCCTTCGGAGAAACTTCGGCGAGATTGCCGTAAGCCAAGGTGAGGAGATATTGCTAAAGCTTTTCGACCAAGCCAAACGCATGGATCAAGAGAACAACATGGGATTCAAGAATACCATCCGGGAATGCGGAACCCAGATCGCATACAACCTAAGTTATGAGGAGCGGCTGCAATTGCTCGCATTCCTCGCCGAGATCGCTAAGAGTGACGGGAATGTGTGCGCGGCCGAGATCAATGCCTTGAAAGAGGTAGCGATGGCGATGGGAATGTCTGATAGAGAAGTCGAATCCATGTTGAACCTAAAAGGAAGTTCCTTGGACGATGCCTACAAGGTGCTAGAGATAGAACCGACCGCCACGGACGAGGAAGTCCGTGCCGCCTATCGCCGGATGGCCGTCAAGCATCATCCGGACAAAGTAGCCAGTTTGGGAGAAGACATCCGCAAGGCCGCCAACGAGAAGTTCCAGAAAATAAATGAGGCCAAGGAAAGAATCTATCAATCGAGAGGCTTGAAGTAAGATTCGACAAACAGTATTACTTACGAATTGTCAGCCAATTACATTTACCAATATCTTCTTTATGATGTAAATATTCTTTCTCCTAAATAGAAGTGGACAGACATATCATACCTTACAAAAACGCAATTGGCTGTTTATAGAAAAACTTTTTCATATATATTTTCTAAATATTAGAAAACATTCATATCTTTGCCTCCGATTTTAGTAATCAAGCTATCACATAGTTTGGTGAGAGGGAATCCGGTGTGAATCCGGAGCTGTTCCTGCAGCTGTAATCCTCATTAAGTTGGTTAGAAGTTCAAAAGCCACTGTTCCAGAATTGGAATGGGAAGGTTTCTAACCAGAGGAGAGCCAGAATACCTGCTAAAGTCTTACAATAACATCAAGCTTCCAGGATAGAAGTATGTGTCATACAAAAAACGATTCAATTTATTTTTTGAGACATAACCAGATAGAGGCTTGTTGTTTTATTTCGTGTATAAATAAAACACTATATGAGGCTTTTAGCATTCGCTATTCTGGTGGCATGCGTACAATCCGTATGCGCCCAAAGCATATTGAAAGATCCGAAGGAACTTTCCGTGCTATTGAACGAGGTCGTGGTCACCGGTACGGGTACCGAACACTATCTGAAAGACGCCCCTGTGCAAACAGAGGTAATCACCGGCAAAGCCCTTGACAGTTACCAAGGACGCAGTATGCAAGATATTCTGGAAGGGCTGAACGCTTCCATCACCTTTAATCCGAGCGACATGGGTAGTGGCATCCAGATGAACGGATTAGGCAACGATTACATCTTGATCCTTATCAATGGCAAACGGATCAACGGAGATACCGGCGGACAAAACGACTTGAGTATTATCAACCCCGCCAATATCGAACGTATCGAGATCGTAAAAGGTGCCGCCTCTTCCCTGTATGGCTCAGACGCTATCGCCGGTGTCATCAATATTATCACGAAAAAGAACCGGGATAAAGTGAGCCTATCGAATACGACTCGTGTCGGATCATATGGAGATATATTGGAAAGCGTACAAATCGGCTTTGGGCATAAGAGAGTGAATTCCACCACCTCACTTAGTACGACCCATACGGACGGCTGGCGAAATACGACCCAAGAATGGGACCATCACGAGGTAATGAATGGAACCGTGACACGAACCGTAAACCGATCCACGAACTTTACGCTAAGGGAGAACTTAACCTACAAAGTGAACGACCGGCTGAGCCTTTCGGCCGATGGCTCTTTTTACCAGAAGTGGAATTATCGTCCGCACGGCGCATTCAAGTATTATACCTATGATCAATTCTACCGGAACTTCGATGTGGCCGGAGGAGCTAAATACACATTGGGAGGACTGAATTTTCTTTCGGTAGACCTAACTTATGGTAACTATAGTTATTTCTATAATTACCATCATAAAGATGTTACGAACTTCTTCGATCCGGAGACGGATTTACGTATCACTCGTTATCCCGGAGAACATATTCTGGAAACCTCTCAACAACGTTTCCTAGGACAAGCCAAAAGCGTATTCCACCTCGGGGAAAACAATATCTTAAGCGCCGGACTCGAATATCAATACGATCATTTGAAATCTCCCCGGCGTATCGAGAACGGGAAAGCCTCCGTATTTACGGCTTCCGCTTATGTACAAGACGAATGGAATCCGACGGATCGGTTGAATGTGACGGTAGGTGGGCGCTTCGTCGTGCACCAAGAGTTCGGGGCTACGTTTACCCCTAAAGTCTCCGCCATGTACAAACTAGGCGACTTCAATATCCGAGCCACATACTCAAATGGATTTAAGGCTCCTACCTTAAAGGAGTTGCACGATGATTATATCACGCAGATCGGCGGCGGCCCGTGGAAACATTATTATGGTAATAAGGATTTAAAACCGCAAAAGTCCAATTATTATTCGGCGAGCGTAGAATATCATGCGTCGAACCTGCAGATCACGGTAACAGGATTCTACAACCGTATCAAGAACATGATCGCCTTGACCGAGATCCCGACAAGCGCCGAAGACAGATTGGATGAGATCGAGGCCAGCATGCAACACAAGAACTTATCCAAAGCCCGCTCTTTCGGGGGAGATATATCGCTCACCTATCAAATCCTATCTTCCTTGGCTATTGGTGGAGGCTATAGCTATACGGATGCCAAAGCGCAATATACGGATGATCCGGCCGACTCGAATTATATGCTCTACACCCCGATCAACGGAACCTCATTCCATAATGCCAATTGGAAACTAGCATGGAACCATGCGTGGAAAAAGTATAAATTGGATGTCACCTTGTTCGGCCGATACCAATCCACCCGCTTTTATATCACGGACGGTGATGGAAAAAGTTATCAGCTATGGCGATTGAATACCCGTCATAACGTATTGAAAAAGAAAAAATGGAACCTAGATATCAATGTCGGTATCGATAATATCTTCGATTATGTGGATCGTACCCCGTTCGGACGCCATCGTGGAACTACGTCTCCCGGACGGACTTGGTACGCCTCCTTTATCGTGAAATTTCAGAATAAACATAAACTATAAACAATCTTAAAAGTTAAATGCGATGAACAAATTTAAGTACCTTTTGCTTGCGGCGAGTCTATTTGCCTCAAGCGCAGTTTTTACCTCCTGTGATGATGGAGACGACGACAATACCGCAAACCCGGCGGAAGAAGTCGTAAAGACAAGTAAGAAACATGACACGGCGATCTTGTTGTGTACATTCGGTAGCACATTCAAAGAGTCTATCAAGACTTACGACGCAACATTGGCCGATTTCCAGAACGCATTTCCCGATGCGGACATCTATTTGTCATTTACCTCCCGTACTTGCGTGAATCGTGTAGAGGCAGAGACCGGTATCGCACGTTACCAACCGGACCTTTGGTTACAAGCTCTAGGAAATGCCGGTTACAAGAAGGTAGCGGTACAGTCCTTACACATCATCCCGGGTGAGGAATACCTAAGCTTGATGAATACGGACGTGAAGAAGAAATTCATGATCGAGTCTTTCCCGAGTGTTCAAGTCGTAAAAAGCCCTTGTTTGGTATACGACGAGGATGATGTGGAAGCCGTAGCGAAAGTCCTATACAGCCACTACAGTGATAAATTGGCTGATAACAAGAACATCCTTTTATTAATGGGACATGGTAACCCGGATAAAAACTATAACGCAAATACGAAATACACGGAAACAGAAGAGGCTATGCAAGCCTTGGCCGCTAACAAGAATGTATTCGTAGGTACCGTTGATTACGGAGATATGTTGTTCTGGCCGGAAGAAGGCGAACCAAATGAGGAATGTGTCTACTCCAAACTTACCAAATACTGCGAGGATCATAACTTAAAACCGGAAGAGATCACGATCTCCTTAGCTCCGTTCATGTCTATCGCCGGAGACCATGCGCATAATGACCTTTGGGGTATCGAGGAGGGTGATGATTTCAGCGCTGCCGCTCCTAACGCCGACGCTTGCTGGAGACTAAAACTTTTGAAGATGGGCTTCAAGATCGACACGGAAGAAAGCCATAACGGAAGCTTGGAGAATTGTAAGATCATAGGATTAGGCGATTACGACGCTATTCGTCAGATCTGGGTGAATCACCTAAAAGCATTATATAATGACGCGGAAGCTTGGGAAACCGGAGAAGACTACCAGTAAATAATTGAGAATTGAGAATTGAAAATTAGGGAGTACTTACTGAACCAATTTTCAATTCTCAATTTTCAATTGTTCAGTGTGTATATAATTTCTTTCGATCAAAAATCGTCGCCCGTTTATATTTCATGGCGAAACGGATGTGATCGATAAATAAAGACCGGATCGCCGGATTCTCACCTAGAGGTTTTAAATAAATATCCACATCGAAACCCTGTTGACGTAGCCCTTTCTGCCAGAAATCCGTAACCGTATTTTCCGTACCTCGAATCAGTACGAACATAAAAGGAATCAACTGCACACGCTTATGACCGGCTTGGCGCATTTGCTCACCTACATCCTCGATCGTAGGGAAACCCTCACGGGTTCCGGTATAATAATCTTTCATTCCTTTGGTCTGGAACATATACCCCAATTTCGCGTAAGCCGAGTTACTGGCATGATAAGTTCCGTGCGCCACCAATAACTTAGCCCCATTTTTAGTCACTCCAGAAGGTGAGGAAACCGCTTTCATCACCGCCTCATAATCGGTATCATCATATAACAAGGGATTACCTACACGCAAATCCTTAAACAAACCTTTTCGCTGTTCCGCCTCTTTGCGGATCGCTTCCATCTCCACACCCTCTATAATGATAGTCGGTTGGATTATCACATGGGTAAACCCTTGATCACGCAACTCTACCAAGGCATCCGCCGGCAACTGAACCCAAACACCTTGCACCCTCAACCGACTCACTACGCTACGGGCGCTATAAGCCTGCCGGACTTCCACGTCTGGGAAAGCCTCCTTGACACGCTTGTTCATCACATCGAGTACTTGGGTACGAGCTTCCGGGTAAGCACTCCCGAAATGTACCATCAAGATCGCTAACTTATCTCCCTTTTCCATGCTCTCCCGGATATCGGAAGCGTAAAACTCCCGCCCGGGTTTCGCCCATAATGAACAGGCGAGCCCGAGCAGGAGTGAACAAACAAACATGGATCGTAAAAATCCCCTATACATTATTATATTAGTTAATAGTTGACATGTGACAGTTTACTGCTTGAAACGGACCAGAAGGCTGACGTAATAGGTACGGCCCGGGGTCAATGTAGCGTAATTGTAATTAAAGGGACGATCATCTACATAATCAAAAAGGTTCTCGATACCTACTCCCGGTTCCAACAAGAAATCGCCGGCTCTAAACGTATGGCTCGTATTGAGATTCCACAAGGAATATTTCGGTGCGTATCCATAAGAAGTAGAATAACGTTCCCCTTGGATACGTCCGTTAAAATTCACGTTCAGCTTATACTTATTCCAAGTATGAGACCACATAGCCGCTACCGTACCACTATGCTTAACGGTCTTATCCAAAGGCTCATCCTCATATACGTTTTTTCCATCCATGAAACTATAGCCACCATTCAAGGTAAAGCCCGCTCCCAGATAACTATTGAAGGCCACGTTAATACCTTTGATCTTCGCTTTATCGATATTCGCACGCATCTGTATCTCATCATAGTACGTACCATGGGCGGTGTTATAAGCATCCCGTTCCGCCGTATCCAACATCTTATAGTTAATCATGCTACGTACGTTATTCATAAAAGCGGACACGGACAAAGAGAAATACCGCATCGTATATTCTGCGCTCAACGTAAAATTGTCGCTCTTCTCCGGGTCCAGATCCGGATTACCGATCGTAAGGCGAGTCGCTCCGGACGCTTTCTTCTCCGATTCCGTATACAACTCTTTCAATTCAGGTGTACGGAAACCAGCCGCATACGATCCGCGGAAATTAAAACCGCCTACCTTATACAGCAAAGCCACGTTAGGAGTCGCATAACTCTTAAAATTCTCATGGTAAATATAGCGCAAACCCGCGTACGCTTGGAAATGCTCATTGATATTGATCTCGTCTTGAGCATAAAGCGCAGTCGTGTACATACTTTTACCCGCTATGTTATCCGTCTCGCTACTCAGTAACTCTTTAATGAACTCCGCACCAGCCGAAAGCTTATTATATTTGCCCAAACGAAAGATTCCCTTGACATTCAAGTTATGGTAATGAATCCGTTTCGTCATATCACTCTCTCCGCTTTTCTTTCCATCAAAGAAATCCTTATACGTACTATGATTGTCCGACAGATAATCAGCGTTCAAATAAGAGTTCTTATTAATCATGTATTGAGCGCCCGCCCCATAAGTGAACGTCTCTTTTCTCATATCATAGTTGGTCGTATTCACTTTATCCATTGGCATCGGACGATCGCTGGAACGTCCGAAGAAAGTACCACGCACATAAAAAGACAAACGATCCGTAGCGTCGTACGTGAAACGTTGGTTGATCACGTTCCGGTGAAATCCCTCGGAAGCTTGCTTATTGGTAGGAACCAACTCGCCTTTACTCTCCGTATAGGGATTTAATTGCCAACCATCGGCCCGTTGATATTGATAAGAAGTATATGAACCGAACTTCCCTACATTCACGTCCGCATTGACCGACTGCAAGAATTGGTTCTTGCTACCATAACGGCTATTGCTCGTCACGTTCACCTTATTACGGGAATCATCCGTGATGATATTGATAACGCCGGCGATCGCATCGCTACCATACAAAGCGGAAGCGGCCCCGTTCAATATCTCTACCCGCTTTACGTTAGACATATCGATACGGGAATAGGTATCATCGCCGGCCAAACGCTTACCGTTTTCCAAGATAACCACGTATTTCTCTGTCAATCCGTTCATATTCATCGTAGCCCCCTGTCCGTTTTCCATAAATACGATACTCGGATTCAGCTTGGTCATCGCATCTTGGAAATTGGTTACGCTCGCCTCTTTCAAGTCTTTTCCCGTAAGCACTTTCACGGGAATAGGAGAATTACTCATGCGGCGATGCGAACCGGTACCGGTTACCACCACTTGATCGATATTCACATACTTTTCTTTCAGCTTAATAACGACATCTTTTTCCGAGTGATCCGTTTGATACACGCCCTGTTCATAGCCAAGGTAAGTCACACGAATACGATGTCTACCATCGGGAAGGTTCAGCTCAAATTTTCCGCCGGCATCCGTGGTTGTACCATTCAAGGATTCCGACACGCGGATATTCGCGCCCGGGATTGGTTCATTACTTTCATCCACGACCTTACCCTGTAAACGTACCTGCGCAAATGATACGTTTATCGCACAACTTACAGCTAAAGCCGCGCACAAACACTTTCTTTTCATAAACGATTTGTTATTATGTATATTTCCGCTTTCCTGACCCCGAGAAAAACAGCAATAAAAACGCTTGGCAGGTTTCCTGACTTACTTCGTAGAGAACGACCTTCCCGTCTTTTACAGACAGTGGTATGAGAAATGTTTTCTACTTTACAAAAGCTTACAGTAGCGGGCACTGCTCCGGATTCACACCGGATTCCCTCTTTATGACGAAACCGGATGGTTTTTACGTCATCACCAAAACGGGGGCAAAAGTATGAATTATTTTATATAAACAAAAATATATCCCGGCTTATGTTCTTTAATAGCTTTACAAAGAGAAGCTTATAACACATCACATCGCCAAAAAGGAAAACAAAAGCAATCATGCAAGATACAAAGTTTTCCAAAACTTTTTACAACTCACTGTAAATTAATATATTAACATAATTTAATCAGCAAAAAGTTTTCCAAAAAGAAAATCATATAGAGTAATAAGATACCTTTGCACGCATAATCAATCACAAATTAATCGACATCATGATACAGACAGTTGTTAAACGGGACGGGCGTATCGTTGGCTTCAACGAGGAGAAGATAGTAACCGCTATCCGTAAAGCCATGTTGCATACAGACAAGGGAGAAGATATGCAACTGATTCGCCAAATCACAGACCATATCTCATTCAAGGGAGAACCTCAAATGACCGTAGAGGCGATTCAAGATGCCGTGGAACTGGAATTGATGGCCAGTAGCCGGAAGGACGTAGCGCAGAAATATATCGCTTACCGAAATCAGCGAAGCGTAGCCCGCAAGGCGAAAACACGGGATATGTTCTTGGAGATTATCAATATCAAATCCAACGACATCACCCGTGAGAACGCGAATATGAACGCCGATACACCCGCCGGCATGATGATGAAATTCTCCAGCGAGACCACCAAGCCGTTTGTCGATGACTATTTATTGAGCGAAGAGGTCAAGGAAGCCGTATCTAACAACTACCTCCATATTCATGATAAAGATTATTATCCGACTAAAAGCTTGACCTGCGTACAACACCCGTTGGATCGCATCCTGAAATACGGGTTCTCCGCCGGTCATGGCGAATCACGTCCGGCTAAACGAATCGAAACCGCAAGCATCCTTGGCTGTATCTCTCTAGAGACCGCCCAAAACGAGATGCATGGCGGACAGGCGATACCGGCGTTCGACTTCTACCTAGCTCCTTACGTACGTAATAGCTTTATCGAGGAAGTAAAGACCTTAGAGGATTTATACGGACAGGATTTCTCCCACTTATATAATAAGCCTATCGACGATTACCAGACACAGACCTTGGATGGATTAAGCGGTGATAGACGCGTCATACAACATGCCATCAACCGCACGGTAAGCCGTGTACACCAATCGATGGAGGCTTTTATCCATAATATGAACACGATCCATTCCCGTGGAGGCAACCAAGTGGTATTCAGCTCCATCAATTATGGGACCGACACCTCGGCGGAAGGTCGTTGCATCATCCGGGAGTTATTAAAAAGTACTTACAGAGGCGTAGGTAACGGCGAGACCGCTATCTTCCCGATCCAGATATGGAAAAAGAAACGAGGCGTAAGCTATCTGCCGGAAGACCGCAACTACGATCTTTACCAATTGGCCTGCAAGGTCACCGCCCGTCGTTTCTTCCCGAACTTCTTGAATCTCGACGCGACCTTCAACCAAAGCGAGGATTGGAAAGCGGACGATCCTCAGCGCTATATCCACGAGGTAGCGACCATGGGATGCCGTACCCGTGTATTCGAGAATCGTTTCGGACCGAAGACTTCTATCGGACGAGGTAATCTCTCTTTCTCGACGATCAATATCGTGCGATTGGCTATCGAGTGCATGCAGGTGGAGAACAAGGAAGAGCGTATCGCCCTATTTTTCGCTAAACTGGATCATATGCTGGAACTTACGGCTCGTCAGTTGCATGAGCGTATGGAGTTCCAGAAAACCGCTTACGCAAAGCAATTCCCGTTGTTGATGTCTTCCTTGTGGTTAGGCTCGGAAAAATTGAAGCCTAACGATTCGATTGCCTCCGTTATCAACCAAGGCACCTTGGGTATCGGCTTTATCGGACTGGCCGAATGTCTGGTGGCCCTTACCGGTAAGCATCATGGCGAAGATGAGGATTCGCAAGCCTTAGGCATAAGGATCGTTACGTATATCCGGGATCGTGCCAACCAATTCTCGGAGCAATACCAACACAATTATAGCGTACTGGCAACTCCGGCAGAAGGTTTGTCCGGCAAGTTCACGGGAAAAGATCGTAAGAAGTTCGGATCGCTCCCCGGTATCACGGATCGGGATTATTATACGAACTCTAATCACGTCCCGGTATATTATAAGTGCAGTGCCCGTCATAAAGCCGAAGTGGAAGCTCCTTATCATGATTTGACTCGTGGCGGCCATATCTTTTACGTAGAGATGGATGGCGACGCTACCCATAACCCCGAAGCGATCATGCGTGTCGTGGATATGATGGATAAATACAATATCGGATACGGTTCCGTAAACCATAATCGTAACCGTTGTCTGGATTGTGGCTACGAGAACTCCACCCCGAATCTGGAAGCCTGCCCGAAATGCGGCAGCAAACACTTGGACAAACTTCAACGCATCACTGGTTACTTGGTAGGAACCACCGACCGTTGGAACAACGCCAAGCTATCCGAGTTGAACGACCGTGTCACCCACAACTAATTTTCAATTGTCAATTTTCAATTTTCAATTACCATGTTGTCTATCATAGATATCATCGAAGATACCACCGTAGACGGTCCGGGATTCCGGACCGCCATCTATGCGGCGGGTTGCCCGAACAAATGCCCGGGTTGCCACAACCCCGAATCATGGGACATCCATAAAGGGAAGAAAGTAAGAACGGAAGAGATCGTGGAGAAAGTGCTGGCTGACGAGTTCGCCAATGTCACCTTCAGCGGAGGAGATCCCATGTTCCAACCGGAAGGCTTCACCGAGGTAGCCAAGGCGATCAAGGAAAAAAGCCAAAAGACGATCTGGTGCTACACGGGATATAAATTCGAGGACCTGATAAAGAACCCGGCACAAGCCGCCTTATTATCCTATATCGACGTATTGGTAGATGGCCGCTACAAACAAACCCTTCGGGATGAGAGCCTTTTATTCCGGGGAAGCAGCAACCAACGGTTAATTGACGTACAAGCTTCTTTAAATAAAAAGGAAATCGTAAAATACAAGTACGATCCTTTTATTTAAGGCTTTTAAGGCACACACATGCATAAAATCTTGTACGGAATAAGAAATAAACATCCGTTCTCTTATATATAAAGAGAATTGCATCAGCATCTATTCCTCAATTTTCAACGTGGTCTGTACAAACCACGGCGTGATTTATAAAATCCACGGCGTGATCCGTACAGACCACGTCGTGAATTCTAAAATAGAAGCATATCCAACAGAGAATATATAAGTATCCGGATAATTATTCTTACTGAAGCGAGACGGATATTAGCATGATTTCATACCTTTGCATCCGAATTGGTTCCGTACGCTCGTTCGGGCATACGGATTAAAAGGGAATCCGGTGAGAATCCGGTACAGTCCCGCTGCTGTGAAACTCCTTTAACATTCTAATACTACTTTCGCCACTGGCCTAGTAAGCCGGGAAGGCATTAGAATGGGAGTCAGTCAGAAGACCTGCCATTCATTTAAGATTCATATCCTCGTGGGTTAGGGTATAGAGAACACATATATAAGAACAAAAAGAAGATGATGACAGACAAGGAAGTATTGTTATTACGGCGCAAATTGGATCTTTTGCTCCGTACGGGAAAATTGTTGATGGAAAGTGCCGCCGATACGAACCGTATCGAGCGCAACATGAAGCGGGTGGCCGCCTTTATGGGGATTCCCGAGGAGAAATTGCATATCGATATCCGATGGACCATGATTATGGTGAACGTAAGCGATGAGCGAAACTCATTCTCCAAATTCCAGAAATGCGAGAAACATGGTATTAACATGACAACGATATCACAGGTCAGTAAGCTCTCATGGCGGGCGATCGAGCAAGATTATTCCTTGGATAAATATGAGGAAGAATTGGAAAAGATAGTTCGCCAACCTCGGAATTATACCCCTTATATCGTAGCGATCGGAGCAGGATTCGCTTGTGGAGGTTTCTGTAAGTTATTTGGAGGAGACTGGATCGCGTTCTTGTTAACCTCGATCTGTACTTTTATCGGTTTCAGGGTGCGTGCCCGTTGTGTCGAGGCTGGCCTTAACGCCTACATGGGGATCGCTCTTGCCGCCTTTATTTGTACTTGTCTAGCATATGCCTCATCTTTTCTGGGAATATCCGGTACTCCGTATCTCCCGTTACTGGCTTGTGCCCTATTCATCGTACCGGGCGTACCTTTGATTAATTTTGTAGACGATATGATCGATAATCACTTGCTGGTCGGTATTACCCGTGCCGCAAACACGGTGATGATGGTAGCGGCAATGACTTTCGGTATCGCTTTCGCCTTGCGCCTGCTCGTGATGAACGACGTATCGATCGACCATAAATTCAGCGAACTAAGCATGGTCCCGCATGATCCGTATTACGTATATGCGATAGCGGCTGCCATATCCGCCGTTGGTTTCTCTATGATATTCAATATCCAACGCCGTTTATTATGGGTGGTTGCTTTAGGCGGTATTATCGCCGTATGCATCCGGAACTTCGTGAACTTCGAGCTGGGCTATGGTCCCGTGATCGGCTCGTTTATGGGAAGTTTCGTTGTCAGCCTGATCGCAGTGAAAGCGGTTCATTGGTTCCATGTACCGAACCATGTATTGACGATCCCTTCTGTTATCCCAATGATCCCGGGAGTATTGATGTATCGCTCGTTATTAGGTTTTATCAACCTTCACGGGGTGATCGGCGAGGTTACGAACGCCTTCTCCAATGGTATTAACTCCGCCCTCATCATCCTTTGTATCTCTTTAGGCGTAGCCGTCCCCAATATCTTCGCCCGTCGTTACATCGCCAAAGACCGCCAACGTTATCTGCAAGAGGAGTTGGAGAAACGCAGGCAAAGAGGTAAGTTTATTGAGTGGTGACTTTAGCTGATCATTCATGGGTATTCGCACCCTCAAAATACATATTTGTAGGTATTGCCGAGACTAATAAGATATCGGATATTTGCTTTCGTTATTAAACTATAAAAACAAATAGGAATGAAGACTATAGGAATATTCTACGGCTCGTCTACAGGAACGACGGAAGGGATCGCGAAACGTATCGCAGAGAAGCTGGGTGTGGAAGACAAAGATATTCATGACGTATCTAACGCTTCTCCCGCTGATGTAGCGCCTTATGAAATCTTGTTATTGGGCTGTTCCACTTGGGGCGCCGGAGATTTGCAAGATGATTGGGATAGTTATCTAGGGAAACTGAAAAAGCTGGACTTAAGTGAGAAAACTGTCGCATTATTCGGTTGCGGAGACTCAGCCTCTTTTAGCGACACTTTCTGTGACGCCATCGGTACGATCTATTCCGACCTGCGAAATACAGGTTGCAAATTCATTGGCGCTGTAGATACTTCGGGATATTCATTTGACAGTTCCACCGCCTGCATAAACGGTATGTTCGTCGGACTTCCTCTGGATGAAATGAATGAAGACGATCAAACAGAAGGGCGGATCGACCAGTGGTTGGCATCTATAAGGAAAGAAGGAATTGAATAGACGCACACTTTTACATACATAACTGTTTAACCTTAATATTACAACGTTTGCGTATTCAACTTGATTGGTTTAGATTTATGAAGAGGTATGTGGGTCAAACATACCTCTTTCTTTTCATCTCAGTTTCCTGAATTGTTTCTTTATCCAAAAATAATAGCCGGTTATCGCGAAGATCGTCCCCAACAAGGAAACTAAGCAAGTCAATATACGGGTAGTCATTCCCCCCCACGAGCCGACGTGTACGGAATAAATCCATCCTCTTATCTTCCCCGATTTTGGGAGATCTTTATATAATTGGACTTCCGTAATCTCACCCGTAGCAGGATCAAAGGAGTAACGGTCGCTTCCTCTCGTATTTCCATAACGGGCCGTAGAAACCGTAGCGGAGCCATCTTGGATCGTGATTGAGTTAAAGTCCGGATAATGGCTTTTCAATGCCGATAACACCTCAGCCCATTGTGTGTAATCCGTCTTTTTCTTCGCGGGTTTCTTCGCGCCGGAAGAAGCTGGAGCATGATGCGCTTGAGGCGGGTTTGCACTAATACCGAAGACACTATAAAAGGCATTTCGATACCAACCAAACGACCATGTTAATCCGGTTAACGCTAAGATAAGCAGGAGCAATGCCGCATAGAATCCCCCGGAGACATGTAAATCATAGAAGAAACGGAACCAACCAGCCTTGGTCTTTACTTTCAACCGGTTTCTCAATACTTTTTTATTACGGGGATACCAAATTACGATTCCACTTATAATAATAATCGCCAAGACCAAAGTCGCATAGCCAACTATTGATTTTCCCCAAGAAAAACTTCCATCCCGTTTATACTCATCAAGTAACCAACGATGAAGACGCATCATTTTCAGGAAAAAACCTTGTCCGTCATCCATCCCGGTCACCTCCCCGGTGTAGGGATCAATAAAACCCGCGGCCTTTTTCCCCGGTAATATCAGTTGATAAGTTCGTCTCGGGTCAGACGATACCCGAATACCGTTTATTCGAACCGAATCGGGTAATTGTTGGCGCGCCGATTCTATCAAGGTGGCAGGCGAGAGAGGTTCCCCTTTTACTTCCTTTACAAAATAACGGGAAGGGTAGCCTAATTCTAATATCTCTGTCTCAAAGACGAGAATCGCCCCGGTCAGGCAGACAATCGCAATAATAATGCCAAAAGGTATCGATAGCCATAAATGTACTTTCGCAAAGAATTTTCTCATTTTCCGAATAATTGTTTAATCCCGTCATATATACCCGGAACCGCTACCGTTCCATGGTTCTCGTCGGGAAATGATTTACTAAAGAAACGCAGGTTCTCCGCTTGTGGCAAAACCTCCGAAAGAAGATAACTCACTTTGTCAAGATGAATGTCCACCCGGTCCGTCCTTTTTTTAGACGCGACACCGATATACAGGCTTTTCCCTTTAAAATCCCGGCCTGCAACCAAAGCCTCCGCCTCCCGGACCAACCGCCCCTGATCCCACCACAAACTAGGGTCGACCGCTAGATAGGTATCAAATAATTCCGTATGACGAAGAAACGTATTCAAGGTGAAAAGCCCCGCATACGAATGACCGATAAGCATATTCCAGCCGTTCGTGCGATAGGCACTATCGATAGCAGGACGAAGTTCTTCCGTAAGAAACTTACTGAAAGCCTCACTTCCCCCTCCTTGCGGAATCGCATCTATGGAGATTTTACCATCCCGTCCGGCGGCTGAAGTGGTAGGCGTAAAATCACGTGTCCGATCCGTATTTAATACCCCGACAATAATACAAGGAGGTAGATATTTACCTCTACCGGATGCCAACGTTTTCCTTATGCCTACCAGCGAATGAAAGAAAGAATCTCCATCTAGCAGGTAAACAACCGGATAGCGTTGTTTCGTATCCATATTATAATGCTCCGGCAGGTGTATCCAATAACTCCGCTCTTCTTGCAATACGGTAGAGTACAAAACCAGTTCCTTTCCTATACAAATATCCTCCTGGCTCCGCAGGGTTAGCGGGAGCAGGAGGAATATTAAAAGAATGTGAGTCCGACTCATACTTGCTTATTATTCTTGAGCGGCAGTCAATTTACCTACACCACTGATTTGCTCTGCCTCAACGGTAAGACCTTTTGTAGCGGTAGCTGTCTTCGGATCGATACGATACACGGCAGGTTGACTTCCATCGGTAGTCGTAACCGCCATATAAGCGATACCATCCTCCGAGAACGGAGTATTGCCAAATCCGGAAATAACATCCGTGGAAGGCAGCCCCTTCACGTAAGTAAGACTCTTATCCTCTCCTTTATAAATAGCCAACTCTTTCGCGGCGAATCCGGATTCAGTCAACGGACGATCATACATCAACAACAAGAAATAATCTTCCGTGATATGCCAACAACGCAAGAATGCCTTACCACCCGTCTGTGCCTCCAAATTACAATAATAATCAGGATCAAACTCCTCCGCGTTAGCCTTAATACGAACTACACCGGCCGGCAAAGTCGTTTTCTGTACCTCCGCGGTCATCGTCTTAGCATAGCTGGGCGAGAACACATACACATCGCCGTTGTCTGCCGTCCAAATGGTCTGGTAGTATTGAGAACGGTTACGTCCGCAAGCATAACTGATCTTATCCGTCTTTATCAGTTTCGGGTTCTCGAATTTCTCGTTCGCATAAATAGCGACCCAAGCCTCGTTCGGATATTGCGTCCATTGCAATTCCCCTTTTTCGTAAGCGCCACTACCGCTTCCTCCGGATTCTGTCTTTACCAGCTCCGGGTATTTAACATATGTACCTCCCTCCGCTTTCACGCCGTACTTACTCAATCCCATCGGGATAGCCGCGGAATAGATCCGGCCGTTCGCTTGGAGAATACCCGCTAACGTAACGAACTCGCCATTTCCCAAATAATTCTCCGACAAGATCGTATTCGTGTTTGTCGTAAACGTCTCTTTGGCCACATCCAGATAAGAGAGCAAGAAACCTTTAGGCAGATAACCATTCTCGTCCGCATATTCCTCACCCAGATCACCGGTAGAAGATGTAATGATATAGTCACCGTAGATACCATAAGAAGTAAATCGCTTGATCTCGTAAGTATTATCACGCTCTTTAATCTTACCTTCCGCATTCAGTACGTATGAAGAAGTAACACCGGCATTTCCTTGATTGTAAACCAAACGATACAAATATTTATCCTTATAGAAGATCCATTGCGTACCGCTTTCCGTAGTGAGTCCGTTGTTTTTAGCGGAGATAGAGCCATCACCCAGCGTATCGGCTGTCAACAAGTAATTCGCATCACCGACAGAAGCGGCGACTACATAGCTCGAAACCACCTCCGAGGTCGATCCTCCGCCATTTCCATTCCCGTTGCCTCCGTTATCCGGGTTTACAGGATCGTCGTCACTACAAGAAGTAAATACTCCCCCAACCAATAACGCGGCGGCAAGACCTGTCATTAAATAATTCTTCTTCATGTTGTTTTAATCTATTATGTTTTGAATTAATTATTGATAAATAAAAGATAGTCACACTTTAAATTAATTACCGAAATAAACCCTCACCTTACCATAGAAAGCCCTGCCAGCCTTCTGCAAGCTGAAGTTATCGTATAATTTCTCGTTCGTGAGATTCCTGCACTCGAAAGAGATATTGTAACGCCCGTTCTGTATACCATAAGAGAGTGTCAGGTTATGCGAGAATTGAGTTGGTACCACAAATTCGGATTCACTGCCTACTGCCTCCGAATACAGCGGGAAACTATGCATATATAAATTATCGTAAGTGACACTTAGCGTATTGCCTTTCTTCCACAAATTGCGCCAGTAGAAGGTCACATCCGAGTTGGCAAACTGATAAGGAAGATTCGGCATACGTGCGCCATATGTCAAGCTCTCTTGGTTCGTCCCGCTGGTAACCGTCTTCACGTTATCCCTCACATTCATCTGCGTAAAGTTTCCTCCTACGCTTACCCAGTTAGCGAAACCGTAGCGAACCGAGATATTGTAACCCTTGGTCTCTACACGACCATGATTCACATAGGTAGCGCCATATTTACCGCCGCTCAAATCCGATATATTCCGTTGGATATAATCTTTCGTATTCCGGTAGATCAATCCGCCTTCCACATATACGGAATGCTTACCGAATGTCTCGTTGTAGCTTAAATTCAGATTCACATTATCGCTGTTCTCCGGTTTCAAGGAAATATCGCCGGTCTCAAGGTCCTCATCGCCAAACATCTCCTCATTGGTCGGCAGACGATAGGCTTTCTCATAGGATAATTTCGCTTGCAAGCTTTTCAAGATAAAGTAAGTTCCCGCAGCCCCATATCCCATCGCGCTTACCGAATTGGTCGTACGTATATAGTCATCTTGAGCCGAGGAAGTAGCGACAGGCCCCGCGATAAACTGGTTGTAATATTTACCGAACACAGACAAGTTCCAATGTTCCGTCGGCATCAAGCGATACGAAAGACCGCTGATATTTTTACGGGTTTCCTTCGGGATAGCGTTCGCTTCCGAGTCCTCGTTCAAAAGAGACTGATTCGAACGCCGGAACGCGTTGATCACGTGATTGAACGTGAATGTATGTGCCTTACCGATACGGTAGTTAGCCGTTAAGGTTCCGTTCCAGTTATTATTATCCGACCGGGTGTTCTGATAAGATTGCTCACCGGGCATCCGGAGCGGACGCATCTCGCCACGCCAATTATATTCATAGGAAGAGGTATCTACATTGTTCGTCATGTTCTTATTATAATTCGCCGTCAATACCAAATCCAAGCCCCTAACGAAGAAATCACGCTTGCGATAGTCCAACGACGGCATGATCGAGTATCCCTTCCGATATTTGCCGCCAAACACCACTTCTTGGCGTACGCCCGTCTGTATATCTTTATACATATGTGAATAGGTAAACCCGAACATCAAACGATCCGCCCATTTCTTATCCACGAAACCGATTTTCCCGATAACGGCCTCGTTATGATACGTATCATGAAAACGCTTCACATGCTCGATCTTTTTCTTATTGATCGCTCCGGTCGTAAAGTCCTTCACCGGAGTATCCACATAGTAATTATTATCCGAATAATTCTGAAAAACGTTGATCTCATACGTGAGTCCGCTCCGGAAAGTTTGTCCGAAGTTCACATAAGATTTATGCGTATTGAAAGACCCGTATGAATAAGAAGCATCCAAGAACCATTTGTTCCGGTTCTTCTTGGTGATGATATTGATAACACCTCCGATAGCGTCTGTTCCGAAACCCACCGGTACCACACCCTTATAGACCTCTATACGCTCGGCATAATTCACCGGAATGTTATTCAGTCCGAAAGAACTGCCGACACCTTCTTGCGGAACCCCATCGATAAAGATCTTGATATGCTTGCCGGTAAATCCATCCATCATCAGTTGCATATCCGAGCCGACACCGCCGGACTCCCGGATCTTCATTCCGGGCGCTTGAGCCAAGGCTTCACTCAAGTTCTGGGTCGAATTTTGCAAGGCTTTCGTATCGAGGGCCACGGCATTGAACGCAGAACGCTTGAGCCGGGTCACGCCATTAGAAACGACAACCACCTCATCCAACTCCGTAGCCTGAGGGCTAATTACCACATTCATCTTTGTCCGTTCCCCACGCATCAGTTTCACGGGTTTCTCTACCGTCTTATATCCGATAGCCGATACTACTAATGTATATTCTCCTGCGGGAGCTTGAAGATGATAGATACCTTCCTCATTCGTAGTCCCGCCGTAATTCGTACCTTTTAGATAAACGGTAGCGAAATCCACGGTTGTTTTTTCCGTGGACAGGACTTTACCCGATATCATTGTTTTATGTTGAGAAAAAGCCGAGATGGAAATAAGCAACAGTAAAAAGGAGAGGAAAAGCCCTCTGATTTTCTTCATCATCATTTAATCAATTATGTTATTTAAAACGTTGCAAAGTTACGACCAGAGGCAACTGTCCCACAATACCTAAGAATGGGTAAAATCACATTAAAAATCCACGGAGGTATACCAAACAATCCCCTTATTCAGGTAATTGGATGTATGGAGTAAGTTCGTAAAATTGAGTTATGTCAAATTTTAAATCTATTTAAACCCAATCGCAAGTTTTTGAGAGACATTTTCTTAATAAACTTCAAAAAGGTTAACTATATTTGCGAGAAACAGATGTTTAATTTTAATTCTTTATCACCATGACAGACAGAAGAACATTTTTGAGAAACATTTCATTACTTACTTTAGGGGGCATAGCCAGCCAAAAAGTAATGGCTTCAAATCCCACCAGATCCATACCCGCCACGGATGCGGTATCCTCGGCAACCGCCGGGAAAAAGATGGGATTGCAAACCTATTCGCTCGGACAGGAGTTACTGCAAGATATGCCTAACGGATTGAACCGATTGGCAAAAGCGGGATATACCGATCTGGAGATTTTCGGATATAGGGAAGACACTGGTAAATTCGGTGATTATAATCCTAAAAATACGACATTCATCGCCTCCAAAGATTATAAGAAAATGGTGGATGATGCCGGTTTGAGAATCAGTAGCTCACACCTGACCCCTTCTCTTCGTGAGTACACGAAAGAGAATATGCCCAAATTCGACGAGTTCTGGAAAAAGGCAACCGATATCCATGCCGAGCTAGGTGTTAGTTGTATGGTACAACCGAGTTTACCCCGTATCGAAAACGAGGATGACGCCAAAGTAGTATCGGAGATCTTCAACCGTGCCGGAGAGATCACGAAGAAAGCGGGAATCCTATGGGGCTACCATAATCACAGCAATGAGTTCAAACGGGTATTGAAAGCGGGTGAGAAACCGGAAGAGAAACCGAATCCGTGGGCACCTCCTAAGGGTACTTATATCGAGGAGTTATTCCTGAAAAATACCGATCCGGATAAGGTTATGTTCGAGTTGGATGTATATTGGGCCGTTATGGGACAGCAAGATCCCGTGGAATGGATGGAGAATTATCCGAATCGTTTTAAGTTATTGCACATCAAGGATCGTTGGATCATCGGTGATTCCGGTATGATGAATTTCCCGAATATATTCAAGAAAGCGTACGAGATCGGTATCCTCGGCTACTACGTGGAACTGGAAGGCGACAAGAAAGGCCGTACCCAGTTCGAGGGCGTAGAGAAGAGCGCCGCCTATTTGCAAGCCGCTCCGTTCGTTAAATAAAACATCCCGATTTATCCCATAAAAAAGACAGTGTTTCCGTAGGGCGATCATACGCTTGGGAACACTGTCTTTTTGTTTATTTTGCCTTCAAAAAAACACGTACGTCTTTTTTCGGAAACACGTACATGTTTTTCACGAAACACGTACATGTTTTTTCAAAGGGCATTACATGATTAAAAACTCATCTTTACACCGGCAAAATAACTTCTCGGGCTAGCCGGGCCATAGATATAGGAGGAATCCCGGTTCTTACCTTGGTCAAAGTCGGATTGGTAAGCGTTGAACAGATTCTGCACGCCCCCATTTACTTCTAGTTTCAGCTCTTTGTAAAGCGGGAACTCATACGCAAGCTTGATATTCATATCAAAAAAATCCGGAGTCTCCACCGCCTTATCCAAAGGTATATATCCCGCCAAATGCTGCACCAACATACTTCCCGTATAGGTTCCCGACAGGGAAGCCGTGAAACGTTTGAAAGGCGTAAGGGTAGCCGTAAAATAACCATAGATATCCGGCGTACGGAACATCTTTGTCTCGGCTGGCACATTCTCGTCATCGCTCCATTTCTCGGCCTCTTTATAACGGCTTCGCTGGAAAGTAGCGCCCGCTTGCAAAGATAGCCATGAAGTTAACACCGACTTTCCTTCCAAGGTTAATCCCATCACTTTCGCCCCGGAACCGTTACGACGTTCCTTAATCAGATTGCCTTGCTCATCTTTCCCAATATCTTCCAAGACAAACACATCACTTAAGCTGGTGTAAAAACCTTCCACCAAGAAGTTCAACTGGATACCATTCTTAAAACGATGGTAAAAATCGACCGAAGCACTCAAGCTCTGCGATTTCTCCTCGGATAAATCTTTCGCACGCTGGATCATAGCGACCTCTCCGCCGACCGCCGAGATATGCATATCCTCATCGAACGCTTGCGGGGCACGGAAACCACTGGAATAACTAGCCCGGATATTGATATCTTCCGTCGGGTTAAAACGGATATTCGCACGAGGGCTGAATATTACATGATCCATCATATTATGTTTATCCAAACGACCGCCAATCAAGAAGCTCCATCGCTTATTTTTCCACTCATTCTGCAAAAACGCACTCTCGATATGCACCTTCTGATTCGTAAAGCGATTATACCCGATCATCTCGTCTTTCAAATGATCGAAACTATACTCCAAACCGGCAGTCAAATCCGATGGCATAAACAAGAATTTATCAAAACTATAAGCATATTGCGTACCGGCCATAACCGTCAGGCCCGTAGTCTTGCCGTAAGCGTTCGGATCTTGGTTCGTCCCGTAATAACTATCCCGGTCTGTATTCTGGGCAGAAGTGAAAACACTCCATTTATGTTTGTAATCCTTGGAGAAAAGATCGAATTTCAGACCTCCTCCATCAATCGAATGCTCCAACTGTTCGGCGATATCCGCTTCATGAGGCGGACGATCCAACAGATTTCCTCCCCTGCGGTATTCATTCATATGATGATACTCGAATGTCAATTTACTATAAGTACTCGTTTTCAGGTACGAACGGAAACCAACCGTTTGATTCTTCAATTTAGGCAACTCCGTAAAACCATCTCCATCCTGATCAAAACCGGAACGATGACGGTTCTGGCCAAAAAGATATAAGCCCGCTTTCCCATTTTCCGATACCAAAGAGGCATTTAGGGTCGTATTATTATCGAAAGCAGATGTCCCGCCGATCGAGGTTAACGTATGCGACAATTCCCCGGAATTTCTCAAGGGCTCCTTCGTGATGATATTAATTGTCCCGGCGATAGCGGACGAGCCGAACAGTGCCGATCCCCCTCCTCGCATCACCTCTACCCGCTCGATCATATTCGCCGGTATTTGCTCAAGCCCATATACGCCGGATAAAGCGCTGAATATGGGACGTGAATCAATCAGTATTTGGGTATAAGGTCCGTCTAATCCATTGATCCGGACTTGCTGGAAACCGCAATTCTGGCAATTCGTCTCTACCCGTACACCCGGTTGGAAATTTAGTCCTTGTGCCAAATTCACCGCATTGGTCGTAGTAAAAACCTTCGCATCCAATACATTCACTAATGTGGGAGCCAACCGGCGGGAAGTTTCCGCACGATTCGCAGATACCACCACGCCATCCAAGGCGATCTGGTCTTCTTCCAGTTCTACATTAATCTCTAAGGTTTTTCCTTTCTTTAGGGTCACTTCTTTAGAGATAGTCGTATACCCGAGCGCTTTATATTCTAGCGTAAATTTACCTTCCGGCAGATTCTTCAGGAAATAATGTCCCGAGTTATCGGTGGTCGTACCGATCGTGGTACCTTTTAACAATACGTTGATAAAGGGAAGATGTTCCCCTGTTTTCTTATCCAATACATGTCCGAAAACATTTGCGTCTGAGTCGTTTAGACGGTCCTCTCCCGTGGCCTGAGCTACCGTTAGGGCACAGCACAGGCATAGTATAAAGATGAAAAATTTATTCATTTTAATTTATTCTGATAAGTAATACAATGTTATTAATCTCACAATATCAGAATATGGGAGGAGCCCGAAGCGTACGTCTTCCCCGGAAGGGAACGATATAGTCCGGATAGACCGGAGCGAAAGATAAGTTACGGATAAAGGAATAAAAAGCCGCCAGCAGAATAGCGACGAAAGCCGCACCTGTTATCTGCAAGACAGATAACTGATGAAGCAACTGAAACTCGGCGTAGCCATGTTCATGGTCCGGACGACCATCGTCCGTTTTATGATACGGGTGAGAATGGACGATTGTTACCCCGTTGACAATATGAACGTGGGTAAACGCAATAATACATCCCAAATAGGCTATGAACAGCGCAGGGAGTAATATCCTCAGATATTTTCTTAATCTATCCATCTCTTTTCTCTCGATCGCAAATATAGTAATATAACCGATAAAAGAGATACGCTGTTCAAAAATTACCTATTTGTAGGTATTTCATCAACCGAGTACACCACGTACCCGATCTTCAAAGGCCGAAAGGGCCGCTTTGGCGCCTTCTCCCATAGAAATAATGATTTGCTTAAAGGGTACGGTGGAAACGTCGCCCGCTGCATAAATACCCGGGACATTCGTCCGGCAATGTGCGTCAATCACGATCTCACCGGGACGATTTGTTTCGACAATCTCCTTAAAGACACCACTATTAGCGGCTAAGCCGATTTGAACAAAAATACCGTCTAAATGAATAACACGCTCTTCCCCTGTCTTACGATCCTTTGTACGGATACCGGTTACCTTGTCGCCATTTCCAACCACCTCGGTTGTTTGTGAACTAACAAAGATCTCGACATTCGGCAAACTCTTCGCTTTCTCTTGCAAGACTTGATCCGCTTTTAACTCATCCATAAACTCCAAAACGGTTACTTTCGAACAGATCCCCGCCAAATCAATAGCCGCCTCGATACCGGAATTTCCACCGCCAACCACGGCAACATGTTTTCCCTTATAAAACGGACCGTCGCAATGAGGACAAAAAGCCACTCCACGCCCTATATACTCTGCCTCACCCGGTACATTCAATTTACGCCAGCTAGCGCCCGTAGCGACAATAACCGCCGGAGCCTTGAATATCTCACCTCCAGCCGTAGATAAAACCTTCTCGTTTCCTTCTATCGTTACCTTCTCTATACGACGATGCTCCAGCAGGTCAATCGGATATTGCCGCATATGCAAGCGCAGATTGTCAGCCAACTGGGTACCTGTTGTCTCCGGAACTGAAATCAGATTCTCAATTCCTACCGTCTCCTTCACCTGCCCGCCGATACGCTCCGCCACGACAGCGACACTCAGCCCCTTTCGTGCGGAATAAATAGCGGCAGAAGCACCAGCCGGACCCCCACCGACCACAACCACGTCATATCGTTTTACTGTCTTCTCCGTCAGGCTCTCATTGATTCCATACTGAGCTTCCAGCTTCGATAACAATTCACCGAATTCCCCACGTCCTACATGGATCAGTTTTCCATCCGCAAAGACAGAGGGGACGCCTTGTATCTTCAAGGCATCAACTTCCGCCTGATTGATAGCCCCATCTACCATCTCATGATGGATCTGAGGATTTAAAGTCGTCATAGCGTTTAATGCCTGTACCACATCCGGGCAATTCGTACAAGTCAAAGAGACATAGGTCGTCAGATGTATCGGGCCATTCAAGGCTTTAACACGATTACAAATGCTCTCGTCCGGAAAATTCTTGCCTTTCCCATCTGAATTCAAGATCGCCAACAGCAAGGAAGTAAACTCGTGTCCATTAGGTACTCCACGAAACTTAATCCCCGTTTTCGCTCCATCCTTTAATAAAATGAATTCCAATCCATCCCCATCAGATACTCGCATAGATATTTTATCCGAACAAGAGGCAACATCACCTAATAAATCCAACAACTCTTGTCTACTTTCATGCGCAGGAGAGATCGATATATCAAAGGTATAATTCGCATTTAACCCTGCGAATATACCTTTCAATTGTTCTTTTAATATTGATTCTAACACGATCTATACTCTTAATTATTTAGATTTTCCCTACCAAGTCAATGCTAGGTTTCAAGGTAGCCTCCCCTTTCTTCCATTTAGCGGGACAAACCTCACCATCATGTGAAGCGACAAACTGAGCGGCTTCAACTTTACGAAGTAACTCGGAAGCGTCACGACCGATATTGTTATCATGAATCTCGGCCACTTTGATCTTTCCTTCCGGATTTACCAAGAAAGTGCCACGGTATGCCATACCCTCTTCCTCAATCATCACACCAAACGCACGACTCAGTGCTCCAGTGGGATCCGCCAACATCGGATATTGGATCTTACGGATAGTCTCGGAAGCGTCATGCCAAGCTTTATGTACAAAATGAGAGTCTGTACTTACAGAGTAAATTTCTACTCCCATTGATTTAAACTGCTCATACTTCTCAGCCATATCGACCAACTCTGTTGGACAAACAAATGTAAAATCGGCCGGGTAGAAGAAAAAGATAGCCCACTTACCCAAAACGTCCTCGTTGGTTACAGTCTTGAAATTACCATTTTGAAAAGCTTGTACTTTAAACTCCGGAAGTTGAGAATTAATAATCGGTTCCATACTTGTTCCTATTTTTAAATGAATACTATTTGTTTTTATTTCCGATACAAAAATATAACATATTTCTTCATTAAAACAATTTTTCTAATCGATATATTTTATGAGGTTATAGATAACACTTTATCAATCAATAAAAAGGGCCTATCCTCACGGATAAGCCCTTCAATATCTTGGGTTTTGGATTACTACATAATTAGCGATTATAATTTACTTTATATACTTAATTGATTCTTTTGTATCCGTATACGGCACGGTCTCCCAATTCCTCCTCGATACGAAGCAGCTGGTTATATTTAGCCATACGGTCCGAACGACTTAATGATCCCGTCTTGATCTGTCCGCTATTGGTAGCGACAGCGATATCGGCGATCGTAGCGTCTTCCGTCTCACCGGAACGGTGTGAAGTAACGGTCGTGTATCCATGACGGTGAGCCATCTCGATAGCGTTCAGTGTCTCCGTCAAGGAACCGATCTGATTTACCTTGATCAAGATTGAGTTACCGCAACCTTCTTTAATACCCCTTGAAAGGAACTCTACATTTGTCACGAACAAATCATCTCCGACTAATTGGCAATGGTTACCAATACGATCTGTCAGTTTCTTCCAACCAGCCCAATCATTCTCACTCATACCATCCTCAATGGAATCGATCGGGTATTCGTTGATCAGCTTTTCCAGATAATCCACTTGTTCGTCGGAAGTACGTTTCACTCCTTTTTCTCCTTCAAACTTCGTGTAATCGTAGATTCCATCCTTATAAAACTCAGAAGAAGCGCAATCCATACCGATCATCACATCCTTGCCCGGTTCATAACCAGCCGCCTTGATAGCGGCGATAATTGAGTTCAAGGCATCTTCCGTACCTTCCAAATTCGGGGCGAAACCACCCTCATCACCAACAGCGGTACTTAACCCACGATCGTGCAATACCTTTTTCAACGCATGGAATACCTCAGCGCCCATACGTAAGCCTTCCTTGAAAGAAGCGGCACCTACCGGACGAATCATAAACTCTTGGAAAGCGATCGGAGCGTCGCTATGCGAACCGCCATTGATTATATTCATCATCGGAACAGGCATCACGTAGGTATTCGTTCCACCAATATATCTATATAAAGGAATATCCAAATAATTTGCGGCAGCTTTCGCTACAGCTAAAGAAACGCCAAGGATAGCGTTCGCACCTAGTTTCGATTTAGTTTTCGTACCGTCCAAAGCCAACATCGCATGATCGATACCTATCTGATCCAAGGCAGACATCCCCTTCAATGCCGGAGCGATAATCGTATTGATATTCTCAACCGCTTTCAATACGCCTTTACCACCATAACGCTTCTTGTCGCCATCACGCAACTCCAAAGCCTCGTTCTCGCCGGTGGACGCACCGGAAGGCACAGACGCACGGCCCATAACGCCGGACTCTAGTAAAATATCAACCTCTACTGTCGGGTTACCTCTTGAATCTAGGATCTCACGTCCTGTAATCTTTTCTATTTTCATTGCTTCTACGTTTTTTAAACTGACGCAAATATAGATGGATTACTTGAACCGTGAAATCACCACAAATTGCTATTTTCACCTCAATAATACCTGAATGTAGGTAGAGACTACAACACTCCCGCCCGCACCCGGCTCAAAGATTCGGGTGTCATCAATAAATACGAGGCGATATGATTGACAGAAGCACGTTTCGCTGCTTCCGGATATTCCTGTTGAAAACGCAGATAACGTTTTCTTGCCGACTCAAAACGCCAAGAGTCCGCTTTCTCTTGCGAAAGCATCAAAGCCCACTCCAGTATTTTCTGGTACAATCTATTAATAGCTAAAGATGTTTTCAATAAATCGCTAAATTCCGAAAAAGAGATCCGGTGATAAACCGTCGGTTCCAATGCCTCGATTAATAAACGCATCGGTTCTCTTTGGAATGTGCTGGCTATACAAATAACGATATTTCCCTCACAGGAGAAATGCTCGGTAATATCACGTTTATTCTTATAGTAAAACTGGCGTAATAATCCCGATTCCACATAATATAAATATTTAGATATTTGTCCGTTATCCAACAATAATTCTCCTTTCGCAGCCTTACTTGATTCTATGATCGAGGCCAGAGAATCCAAATCCGCATCGGGTAATGGATAAAAACGTTTGGATATCATTTCGGCTATTTCTTGTGGTGTCTTCATACTATTCATCATTTTCTGATCTATATCATTTTTTATCTCCTTACAAAAATAGATATTTGTTGCATATAACAAAACAAACACATATTAAATAGTCAAGGTTAGTCTAGGCAAAAATTATTACTATCGTTTAAAAGCTAATCGGATTAGATTGTTTTCCCTGATTAGCTGTTGCATAATCGCAAGGCTTGATCGAGAGATCAGGCCTTGTTATTTTCTGGTTTGTAGCGAGAGAATATCGCTTTCGCATTATCTAAACGTTCTTTTGATAAGGGTTCCACCCCCTTTAACGGATAATCGAGGCCTAATTGCTCATATTTATAGGTTCCCATCGTATGATAAGGCAATAATTCCACTTTGCGAACCACTTTATATGAACTGACATACCGAGCTAACGCCTCCAGCCACTCGTCATTATCCGTATATCCGGGGACAATAACATGGCGAATCCAAGTATCTATGCCACGTCTCTCCAATTCATCCAAGAACAGAAGCGTATTATCCTGCTTGACACCCGCCAGTAACGGATGTAAATCCGGGTTTAAGGTTTTGATGTCCAATAACACTAAGTCCGCATAATCCAAGACTTCCCAAGCTTTTGAGGTACATACGAAACCAGATGTGTCCAAAGCTGTGTGAAGACCTTGCTCTTGGCACAAACGGAAAAACTCTTTCAGAAACTCAGGTTGCAATAAAGGTTCCCCACCGGTAACAGTCACCCCCCCACGGGCGATAAAACTCTTATACCGTAAAACTTCCGTCAATAGCTCGCCGGGAGTCATCTGATATTTCACCTTCCCTTTCGGGTTCCAAGTATCCGGGTTATGGCAATACAGGCAACGCAACGGGCAGCCCTGCATAAAAACGACAAAGCGAATTCCGGGACCATCTACGGTCCCGAAACTCTCTAATGAATGTATCTTACCTTTTATCACTTACAGTGAATGGTTAATGGTTCTTGAAATAACATCCAACTGTTGTTCACGAGTCAGTTTCACGAAGTTTACCGCATATCCGGATACACGGATCGTAAGTTGCGGATATTTCTCGGGATGTTCCATAGCGTCGATCAACAAATCCTTATCAAATACGTTAACATTCAGATGCTGACCTCCATCCGGAGTAAAATAGCCATCCAATAAGCTAACCAGATTATTGATCTGCATTTCACGCTCCTTTCCCAACGTAGCCGGAGAAACAGCGAAAGTATAAGAGATGCCGTCGTGCGCATGCTGGAATGGAAGCTTCGCTACCGAAGCTAGCGCAGCGATAGCACCTTTCGTATCACGACCGTTCATAGGGTTCGCGCCCGGAGCGAAAGGAGTTCCACCGATACGGCCATCCGGTGTCGTACCAGTCTTCTTACCATATACCACATTAGAGGTGATCGTAAGGATGGACTGCGTAGGTTTCGCATGGCGATAGGTCTCGTGCTGACGCAAATATTCCATGAACTTCTCGGTGATCTCTACAGCGATACTATCCGTACGATCATCGTTATTACCGAAAGGAACATATTCGCCCTCACGTTCGAAATCAACCGCCAAGCCACGCTCGTCACGGATCACACGTACTTTCGTATCACGGATAGCGGCCAACGAATCGGCAACGATAGAAAGACCGGCGATACCTGTCGCACGGATACGCTCTACATCCCCATCGTGAAGCGACATCTCGAATGCCTCATACGCATATTTATCATGCATATAATGGATTATCTTCAAGGCGTTCACATATACCTTCGCCAACCAGCGCATCATTTGTTCATACTTAGCCATCACCTCATCATACTCCAGATACTCACTGCGAACCGGTTCGAACATCGGGGCTACCTGTACGCCGCTACGCTCATCCCGTCCTCCATTGATCGCATACAATAAACACTTCGCTAAATTCGCACGAGCGCCGAAGAACTGCATCTGCTTTCCGATCTTCATGGGGGAAACGCAACAAGCGATACCATAATCATCCCCATAATCCGGACGCATCAAATCGTCATTCTCATATTGGATAGCCGACGTATCGATAGAGACCTTGGCACAGAAACGTTTCCAGTTCTCGGGAGCGTTCTTGAACCACAGCACCGTCAAGTTGGGTTCCGGTGCCGGACCTAAATTATACAATGTATGGAGATAACGATAGGAAGTTCTCGTTACCAAAGAACGTCCGTCCACTCCTTGACCGCCCAACGACTCTGTTACCCAAACCGGATCACCGGAGAACAAATCATTGTATTCCGGTGTACGTAAGAAACGAACGATACGCAACTTGATGATCAGCTGGTCTACTAACTCTTGCGCCTCCTCTTCCGTCATCTTACCCTCACGGATGTCTTTCTCGATGTAAATATCCAAGAATGTAGAGGTACGTCCGATAGACATTGCCGCACCATCCTGATCTTTTACCGCTGCCAGATAAGCCAAATACACAAACTGAACCGCCTCACGAGCATTTTGCGCCGGGCGGGTCACGTCGAAGCCATAACTAGCGCACATTCTCTCGAACGCTTTCAACGCCTTGATTTGCTCAGAAATCTCCTCACGGCTCTGGATAATCTCTTCCGTGATCTCTTGGATATCCAAACGATTCAAGAAACGCTTTTTCTCCTCGATCAAGATTGCCGTACCATATAAAGCGACACGACGATAGTCACCGATAATACGTCCTCTACCATACGCATCGGGCAAGCCGGTGATGATAGCCGAACGACGTGCGGCAACCATCTCTTCCGTATATGCGGAGAAAACGCCCTCGTTATGCGTCTTACGGTACTTCGTGAAGATTTCTTTCGTCATCGGGTCTAAATGATAACCGTAGGCTTCCAAGCTATTCTCGACCATACGGATACCACCCTTCGGGAAGATACCACGTTTCAGCGGAGCATCGGTTTGTAACCCAACGATAACCTCATTCTCCTTATCAATATAGCCCGGACCATATACATCGATCCCTTGAGGTAATTTTGTCTCGGCGTCATAAACTCCCTTTTCTCTCTCGACCTTAAACATCTCGGTCAGCTTGTTCCAGACCTTACGGGTCTTCTCGGAAGAAGCGACTAAAAAGGAATCATCCCCTTCATAAGGCGTATAGTTACTCTGGATAAAATCTCTTACATTGATCTCTCTCTTCCAGGTCTCACCCTTAAAGTGATCCCAGTACTCATTCTCAAATTTCATAAACAATCTTATCTAATACCACATTTTTACCGGCACAAAGGTAAAACTTTTATCCTCATGTTCCTGTAACATTTGCGACACCCCTCTAAAATCCCTATAAATAGGTATTAAAAATATACAAGAAGAAACGGGATAGTAATGCGATGCTTTGCACGAAGTCTCCATTTTATTCACTATCTTTGCCTACAGAACGTAAAAGTTAATCTGGATCAAACACATGAGAAATATCCTGTTTACCGTTTTATTTATAGGAATACTATCTTTAATCGCATCTCCTATCTCACTCGCGTCTAAATCTTTGCATAAGGCAAATATGATTAATTTGTCGAACAATGCCATTATTTGCATGCATCAAGATCCGGATGGCTATTTGTGGATCGGGACTTACGACGGACTTAACTTATACAACGGAAAAGATACGTATGTATATCGTTTCGAATTAAATAACAAAAACTCTCTTTGTAGTAATATCATTCACAAAATATCCGACGCAGAACCCGGCTTTTTATGGATATCAACCTCTTTAGGTATCAATAAATTCTCGCTAAAGAAACGGAAAGTCACCGAGTCTTACCCGGGATACATGGAGAGTGATCTGGTAGCGACCGATTCATCCGGTATCACATTAGCCATTTGTAAAGAAAACCGGATATCTTGTTACACCCCATTTAGCGATGGATTCCGGGATCTGCCGAGAGAAGGGATAGGCCCTCAAACCGTACGGACTTTATTCGCCGGAACAGACGGATATTTTTATTTACTATTGACCTCGGGAATACTGAAAAAGTTAACACCGGATTTCTCCAATACAACTTTTAATTTACTATCGGAAGAACGCCAATTCCATAATAAACCGATCTTATCCGCATTTCATGAGAATAACCATATCTTCATTGTCGATACCGACAATAAGTTATATCGCCAACAGGTAGACGGAAGCGGGAAAGAATTCCTGTTTGATCTGTCTGGAATGACAAATAAATATGGAAACATCATTAAGATATGTACCTTCCAATCCAATGTATATATCGTTTTCCGTAACGGCAATATTCTAGACCTAAGCCAACCGGAAAACACGATAGACACGGGCATCGGTATCTTTTGCCTGATGAACGATAAAAGACAGGAGATTCTTTGGGTAGGGACCGATGGACAAGGCATACGGATGTTTTACGATAAACCCGATCTTTTCGGCTCTATCTTACTCAAGGATTTACCGATTAATATACAGAACCCCATACGTTCTTTATATACAGACAATGATCGATCCCTTTGGTTCGGGACAAAAGGAGACGGAATTGTCCGGATACAAGCCTATGACACTTACCCAAACAAAAAGGCGATTCCACAAAGCGCTATCACGCATTTCACCACCGCCGACGGATTATCCAGCAACCGGGTATATAGCTTCCAGAGAAGCGAATTCCATCCTTGTATCTGGATCGGTACGGAAGGCCCGGGGCTCTGTTATTATTCTTATAAAGAAAATCGAATAAAGACGATCCCGCAGCAAGAGGACACTCCCCCTATCCGCTATATCCATTCTATTTGTGAGGTAAACGACTCGACATTATGGTTGGCGACAACCGGCAACGGATTACTGAAGGTTACTTTACGTATGGATAAAGTCACGCCTACAATCAGTAAGATACAAACCTTCCCGCTAAAAAACGGGGAGAATACCTGCAAAGAGATTCAATCCATGATATATGATAACGACTCGACCTTATTTCTCGGGAGTCGTGGCGGTTATGGGGTTATTAGTTTTAACATATTCAACCAGAAATATGAGTTCCTGCAAACCAACAATTTAAGGAATCCGGCCATTGGAGACGTGTTATCTGTATGCCAGACCGAGGATTCTACTTTCTATGCAGGCGCCAGCTCCGGACTTACCCGGATTAAATTTAAAAGAGGAAAGATACATTTACGCCAATTCGATAAAAGCAACGGGATCGCAAACGACATGATCCATGGCATTCATGAGGGGAATGATAGCTGTATCTGGTTAAGCACCAATAAAGGTCTCACCAAATATAATCCCCGGAATAATTTTTTCCATAATTATCATCAACCTTATTTTAGCGTCACGGAATTCTCTGATGACGCTTATTGGAAATGCCCATACTCCGAGCGTTTATTCTTTGGAGGCATCAACGGATTAGTCTGGGTAAATAAACAAACGGAGCCGGAGCATACCTATCAACCCGAATTAAGTTTCTTCGAGTTGCAAATGGATAAACAAATCCTTCCATTATATAAGGACATCAGCCGGAACGGTGTAACGGTTCCGGCTGATGTGCAATCGTTAACGATTGCGTTCGTCGCTCCGGATTACATCAACGGGGAGAATTACGAGTATTCGTATCAGTTGGTCAACTATAATTCCTCTTGGGAAAAATTGCAAAAGACAAACAAGGTAACTTTCATGAACCTCCCGTACGGGGAATACTTGCTGAAAGTCCGTTATCGTAACGATGTCATTGATTCGTCGGCAAAAGAATACACCCTACCTATCAAGGTATTACCTCCTATTTATCTAAGCTCATTAGCTATTTTCACGTATCTTTTTATCGGTACGGTTTTAATCATCATTGCCATCTATCGCATCCATTACCAAATACTAAAGAAACAGAAACAAATAGCAGACAAGATCAAGGAGGAGCAAAAAGAGAAGCTATACGAGTCTAAGCTGAATTTCTTTACCCATATCACGCATGAGTTATGTACCCCGCTTACCTTGATCAATGGCGTGGAGAATTATATCCAAGCCTATGCCGCCACCTCAAAAGACAAGACATTAGAAAAATACACTTCAGTCCTCCGGGAAAATGTAGAGGAACTGAACGGGCTTATCCAAGAAATCCTTGATTTCCGGAAAGCGGAAGACGCTGGATTCAGTCATACGCACATCCGAAGAGTATCCGTATCCTCTCTTTTGCGAACTCAATTCGAATGGTTTTACCCACTATCCGAGCAACACCAAATCCAATTCAAGATCGATGCTCCCAAAGAGCTTTATTGGAATACGGATTCCGTCTATTTCAAGAAGATCCTAGCAAATCTGATTTCCAACGCATTTAAGTATACGGAAGACGGGGGCACGGTTCGTATCTCCTTACATGAGGAGGAGAACTTCCTCGTCCTTAAAGTTTACAACACCGGCAAAGGAATCGAGGAGGCAGACATGCAAAATATTTTCGACCGATATCGTATCCTTGGCACGATGGATAACGACGATAACAGGCAAAATACGGCACGGAATGGCCTCGGCTTATTTATCTGCCACAGCCTCGTACAATCCTTAGGTGGTAAAATCGACATAGAGAGTGAGGTCGGCCAATATGCTGAATTTACAGTTACCTTACCTTTTGGCATCGTAGAGGAGAGCTCAGACGACACGATAGACGAAGATATTCCCGTATCGCTTCCTTCCCCAAACACGGATATACAAAAGCCGCAAATCTCACATACGGCACAAAAAGAGACGGAAGATAAACCGATGATACTCGTTATCGACGATCATAAAGACATCGTCTGGCTAATCACGGAAACCCTCTCTTCCGAATATCAGGTTCAGGAAGCTTATAATGCGGAGGAGGCTCTGGAATTCCTCAAGCAATACACTCCCTCCCTTATCATCACCGATATCTCATGATGCCTAATATCGACGGATTGGAATTGATCTCTCTTATCAAGGAAAATAGATATACCCGTCATATCCCGCTTATTATCGTATCTGCCAAAATATCAGACCAAGAGCAAGCGGCAGGACTTAATATAGGAGCGGATGCCTATCTAACCAAGCCTTTCTCGCCAACAGTTCTCCTATCCGTCGTGAACCGATTGATGACAAATCAAAGAGAATTAAAAGAGTATTTCTATTCTCCGGAAAGTGCTTATCAATATACGGAAGGGCAATTATTACATCAAGAAGACAAGGAATTCCTTGACGCCGTAACCGCTATCATCAAAGAAAATGTCAGCAAGGAAGGACTCGGTCCCGAGCTGGTAGCGGACGCACTGAATATAAACACCCGCATCTTATATCGCCGTTTCAAGAAAATATCTACCATGACGCCGAGTGATTTTATAAAGGATTATAGGTTAAACTATGCAGCGCAATTACTCGTAAATACCAACATGAGCGTTCAGGAAATTATTTATAATGTAGGGATTTCTAACAAATCATACTTCTATAGGGAGTTTGCCCGTAAATATAACATGACTCCTAAAGAATACCGCACAAAAGAGGCATAAATCATTGATTCCTAAATAGTGTCATAATCTACCAAAAGAGTATCATAATCTGCCATATGCATTTCATGACACTTCTTCGGTATTTCAAAGCACTCTTCAATTCGTTAAGACCTATTAATATTGCTGTCGAATAACAAAGCAAACCGCTTGTGTGTATTCTTCCTTCGGGAAGCACATTATTAACTTTTAATTTAATGTTTTTATGAAAAAAAAGAGTGAAGGTAAGACGAGGAAATGCCTGACTTTATTAGGTGGACGAACCTCTTTGTTACTTTGTTTATCTTTAATGTTTCAGTCCTCTTATGCGGCCGAAGATTCTACTGTTCCTGAAATGGGAAACATGGAGATTCATCAGATCGCACAGCAAAGTTCAACCATTAAAGGTGTAGTAAAAGACCAAAAGGGTGAACCTCTGATTGGCGTTAGTATTGTTGTGAAAGGAACCACGAACGGAACAGCTTCGGACTTTGACGGAAATTTCACCTTGGATGTGCCGGATAACAGCACATTGGTATTTTCCTTCATCGGCTTCAAATCCCAAGAAGTTCGTTATACCGGGCAAAAAACATTGAACATAGTCTTAGCTGAAGACTCTGAGACACTAGACGAGGTAGTAGTCGTAGGTTACGGTTCCCAAAAGAAAGGTGAGATCACCTCATCCGTTACCAGCGTGAAAGCATCCGACTTTAACAAGGCACCGGTAGTGAACCCGATGCAATTGGTGGAAGGACGTGTAGCTGGTCTGACTGTATCACGTGGTAGCACCGACCCGAATGGCGAGGTAAAAGTACAGATGCGTGGTGCCTCATCTCTGAAAGGTAGCAATGAGCCTCTCGTTATTATCGACGGTATGCCGGGTAATATGACTTCTTTGAACGCTATCGCACCCGAGGATATCGAGGCGATCGACGTATTGAAAGACGGTTCCGCAGCCGCTATCTACGGAACCCGGGGTAATAACGGTGTGATCATCGTCTCCACGAGACGTCCGCAAGCCGGAACTACTCAAGTGGATTACTCAGGATATATCATGCACGAGGCGGTTTATAAACGGCCGGAAATCTTAAATGGAGACGAGTTCGTCGCTTATGGCAAGGAAACCAACAACGCCAATATCCGCGACTTTGGTGGACGGGATAACCATTACGACGCTTTATTGAATAAGAGTAATTTCACCCATGTACACAACTTGACCGCTACCGGTGGTAATGGTAAGACAAACTATCGCGCTTCTTTAAATTACAAAAAGAATGATGGTATGATCCGTAACACCAGCCGTGAAACGATCAATGGCTCTATCGCCGTGAACCACCGTGCGTTTGATGATAAACTACAGCTTTCTTTCAATCTAGCAAACTCTTTCGTGAAAGTGGACGCGGTTTCCGATGATGTGGATAAGGTAGGAGATATCCCTAATTACGGCATATTATACCAGGCGATCCGTATCAACCCGACGATGCCTATTTATAAGGAAGACGGCTCCTTCTGGGAAACTTACAGCGGTTACGAAGATTTCAACCCGGTAGCCCGCATATACCAGCGTACCAAGAAAAAGGAATTCAAGAATTTATTGGCGAACTTCAAGGCTCAATATGAGATTATCCCCGGTCTGACAGCCGCCGCTTTCTTCGCTATGGAGAAGAACGACGCATTAACTAACGATTATAGTATGCGTGAGGAATATAGCCAATATAAAGACGGTACAAACGGACGCGCCAAAAAAGAATATTATCAGAATACCAATCGTACTACTGAATGGACAGCAAACTACAATACTTCCATCAACGGCGTACACAATATTACCGGTTTGCTGGGATACAGTTACCAAGATTTTGAATACGAGCAATTCAGCGCCGAGAACAAAAACTTCTTGACGGACGTATTCGGTACCAATAACCTAGAAGCCGGCGGTTACCTAAAAGATGGTAAGGCCGAGATGAAGAGTAAAAAAGAGACCAGCAAACTGATCGCCTTCTTCGCCCGTGCCAACTATAATTACGACGGTAAATACATGGCCAGCGCCTCTATCCGCCGTGAAGGTTCCACAAAGTTCGGAGCGAACAACAAATGGGCTTGGTTCCCCTCTGTCAGCGCAGGCTGGATGATCTCTCGTGAGGACTTCATGGAGAGCCAAGAAGTATTCGACGTATTGAAATTCCGTGCCGGTTTCGGTATCACGGGTAGTCTACCTACCGATCCATATATGTCTCTCGCTACCTACGGCACAGGTGCTGGAGCTTGGAACGCTTACACCGGTTCATGGCTAACCGCCACTTACGGTCCGAATATCAACCCGAATCCGGATTTGAAATGGGAGAAGAATGAGTCCTTGAACATCGGTTTCGACTTCGGCTTGCTAGGTGGACGCCTAAATGGTACGATCGATTGGTATAGTCGTACGACTCGCGACTTGATCAGTAGCTACAATGCCCAACAGCCATCCTTGATCTACAACACGATCACCACCAACGTAGGCACGATGAGAAATAGAGGTATAGAATTAGCATTAAACGCAGAGGTCGTAAAGACTAAGGATTTCTCTTACACGGCTAATTTCACGTTCTCATACGAGAATAATAAATTGACATCTTTGTCTAACGACGTGTACAAATCTTCTTACGAGGATCAATATGACCTGCCCTCTCCGGGTAACCCGGGCAAGGCTTACCGCCTACAAGAAGGACAGCCGATCGCGTCATTCTTCGGTTATGTATGCGATGGTATCAATCCGGACGGAACTTGGAATCTTCGCGACATAGACGGAAAGGAAGGTCTGTCTGACGCTGACCGTACCTTTATCGGTAATGGTTTGCCGAAATTCAAGGCTGGCTTACAGAACACATTTACCTATAAGAACTTTGACTTCAGCTTCTTCCTGCGCGGTATGTTTGATTATGACGTATTGAACGAGGGTGCTATTTATTTCGGAACGACTGTTAATATTGATCAGTCTGGCACAAACGTATACAAGGATGCCTTGAAGAACAAGGTAACAGAGCAACCATTGTTCTCTTCTTATTATCTAGAGAAAGGGAACTTCTTGAAGATCGATAACGTGACACTAGGTTATACATTCAACTTCAAAAATAATAAATATGTGCGCAACTTACGTATTTATGGTAATGTCACCAATCTTGCGACTATTACAGGATACTCTGGTTTAACCCCTGACGTAAACGTAACAGGACTACAAGCAGGTATAGAGAAGCGCGGATCTTATCCCACCACCCGTACCTTCACGTTTGGCGTTAATTTTGGATTCTAATTAAGTAACAATAGATTTAAGACAATACAATGAAAGCTTTAAAAAATATATGCGCAATTTCATTATTGCTGGGAGCTACCGCATTTACCTCTTGTACGGACCTGACAGAGGAAATACATAGCTCGGTAATCGCTGAGAATTATTACAACAATGCAGGCGAGGTAATGGCCGCCATGATGCGTCCATGGGGACACTTCTGTGGAACTATGCAAGTAGCCCAATCGCCTTGGTCATGTAACGAGTTATCTTCCGACTGTGCCGCATGGCCTCAAAAAGGTCGCCACGGCTATGACAATGGAGACTGGATTCGCTTACACCGCCATCAATGGATTCCTACGGATGGTCAAGTAGTGGATGCTTGGAAAAAATTATTTGAAGGTATCGGATATGCTAACAACTTCCTTACAGATACAGAGAATATAGATTTTGAAGCACTCCAAGTTCCAATGTCTAAAGCACAAGCACAAGCGGAGATGCGTGTATATCGCGCTTACTGTTATTGGTATGTGATGGATATGTTCGGTACGGCTCCAATTTGCGAGAAAATCGGTGAAATCAATCCTTCCTCCAAATCTCGCGCAGAGTTATTCGCTTGGATCGAAAAAGAGTTAAACGAGAGTATTCCTTCTTTGTCAGAGAGTAAAACAGAGACCTACGGACGTGTATCCAAATGGGGGGCTTACGCATTATTGGCTCGTCTCTATTTGAATGCGGAAATTTATACTGGACAAGCACGCTGGGATGATTGTATCGCAGCTTGCGATGAATTAGCTAAGGGAGGTTTCGCATTGGATAAGAAGTGGAACGACACTTTCCGTGCGGATAACGACAAGCGATCTACCGAGATTATCTGGTCAATCGTGTATGATGAAGTATATGCCAAAGGAATGGGTTGGTATCAACGTTGGTTGCATTACGCACACCAAACTGGCTGGGATTTGCAATCCGGTCCTTGGAACGGCTTGGTGACACAACCGACCTTTTATGACTCATTCGCTGACAACGACTTGAGAAAAATTGAGGGTTTCTTGATCGGTAAGCAATATCCTCGCAAAGTAGATGAAAACGGTAATTACTACTACGACACGACCGCAGAGCCTTTGAAAGGTTCAGAGGAGTACAATGGGCAGGATTTGGTATTCGTAAACTACATTAAGTCCATGACCGAGGGCGAAGAAAACAGCGGCGCTCGCTCTATCAAGTATGAGATCCAACCGGGTACTACCGGCGATATGAACAACGACTGGGTGATGTTCCGTTATTCCGAGGTTATCTATAACAAAGCGGAGGCCTTGATGCGTAAGAACGGGGGCAAAGCAACGCAAGAAGTGGTAGATATGATCAACAGCGTTCGTCAACGTTCTTTCAAGGCAGAGGATTGGGAGAAAGCGAAATATACGACCGCTACATTGACAATGGATGAGTTCTTAGCCGAAAAAGGTAGAGAGTTTGCTTTCGAAGGAATCCGCCGTACAGACTTGGTTCGTTTTAACAAGTTCGTAACCACTTCTTGGTGGGACAAGACTGCATCCAACGAACCAAAGCGTAATATCTTCCCTATTCCGCAAAGACAATTGGATGCTAACGCAAACTTATCTCCGAACGAGGCTAACTCATTGTTCTAAATATCAACTAAGTATAGTAGAAATCCATTATTAACAAATTAGCACTTGACAATGATAGAGGACTACTATACTTATTGATCTGAAAATATAAAAGGTTACCTTTGTCACTATCAAAGGTTATCCTTGGAACTATCAAAGGTGACCTTTTATGTTTCATCCTTTTCTAACTAATTGATACGACATGATAAATCTCAAGAAATCGATGTGTTGCCTCTTTCTGGCAGCCAGCTCAACAGTAGCGATCGCACAGACCAGTGTAGTTGATCTTGTAAACCCGATCATCGGGACAAATGGAATGGGACATACATTCCCGGGCGCTTGTGTACCCTTCGGACTCGTGCAACTCAGTCCGGATACAGATACCATACCACACAACGTAGATGGTAAATACCAACCTCGCTCCTACGAGTATTGTGCGGGTTATCAACATAAAGACAGTAGCATCGTAGGTTTCAGCCACACCCACTTCAGCGGTACCGGCCACTCCGACCTCGGGGATATCTTGATTATGCCTACCACCGGAACGTTGAAGCTAAACCCCGGAACGGCCACGAATCCCGATGGCGGTTACCGTTCCCGTTTCTCGCATGGCACCGAGATATCCCGTCCCGGATACTACGAGGTGATGCTCGCCGATTATGGCGTAAAGGCACAACTGACCACCACCCAACGGGTCGGCATCCACAAATACACATACCCTACGAACAGTGAGAACCAACGCATTATCCTTGATATGATTCACGGGATCTATAACTATGACGGCAAAGTTCTTTGGACCAATATTCGCGTAGAGAACGATACGCTGGTAACCGGCTATCGTATCACAAACGGTTGGGCACGTACCAACTATACTTATTTCGCCATGTCTTTCTCCAAACCGATCACGCATTACGGATGCGAAGAGAAAGCGAAAGTTAATTATCGGGGCGGTTATGCCAAGTTCAATATGAAAGAGAACTTCCCGGATATCGGAGGACGTAAGATCGTCGCTTATTTTGATTTCGATCCGAAAACGTCTGATGAGTTGGAAGTGAAAGTCGCCCTTTCCGGAGTCAGCACCGAGGGAGCCTTGAAAAATCTACGTGCCGAGGCTTCCGGTGCGGACTTCGACCAATTAGCCGCCAAAGCCTCCGATACTTGGAATAAAGCGCTCTCCGTCATCGACGCGAAAGGAAGCGATGATCAATTGGCTATGCTTTACACCTCCTTGTATCACACGATGATCAATCCTTGCGTATATACGGACGTTGACGGTCAATACCGCGGACTCGACCATAATATCCATCAAGCGGACGGATTCACGAACTATACGGTTTTTTCCGTATGGGATACCTATCGTGCCCTACATCCCCTGTTCAATATCATCAACCGACAAGTTAACACGGATATCGCCAAATCTATGTTGAAACATTGCGAGCAAAGCGTTCATCATGCCTTGCCGATCTGGAGCCATATGGCAAACGAGAACTGGTGCATGATCGGTTATCATTCCGTCTCTGTCTTGGCAGATGCTATCGCCAAAGGATTACCGATCGATAAAGACGCCGCGTTAAAAGCGATGATCAGCAGCTCTACGATTCCGTATTATGAGGGAACCAAAGAGTTTATGGAATTAGGTTATGTTCCTTTAGATCGCAACGGTAGCGCAGGCTCCTTGACTTTGGAGTATGCTTATGATGATTGGACAATCTATAATACAGCTTTATTAGTGGGAAACCGATCCGTGGCCGATACCTATAAAAAGCGTGCGTCCAATTACGCGAATGTATTCGATACCTCGATCGGATATGCCCGTCCCCGTTATACGAATGGTAAATTCAAAGAGGACTTCAGTTTGTTAAGCACGCACGGTGAAGGGTTTATCGAGGGAAATGCCTTGAATTATTCCTTCTATGTCCCTCAAGATGTCAATGGTATGATTCAGTTGATGGGAGGCGAGCAAGCATTCATCACTAAAATGGATTCCTTATTCACGATGCATCTTCCCGATGAGTTCTTTGCCGAGACCGAAGACGTAACCAAAGAAGGATTACTAGGAGGTTATGTACACGGCAACGAACCCAGCCATCACATCCCATTCTTATACGCATGGACCAGCCAGCCTTGGAAAACCCAATTCTGGCAACGCGAGATCATGAATAAGATGTATCGCAACAATATCGACGGCCTTTGCGGTAACGACGACTGCGGCCAGATGTCCGCTTGGTATATCCTTTCCGCCATGGGATTCTATCCGGTTTGCCCGGGTACGGATCAATACGTATTAGGCGCTCCTTACCTTCCCTATATGAAGGTCCGCTTGGAGAATGGTAAGACTTTCGAGGTAAAAGCCGATAAAGTCAGCGACAAGAACCGTTATGTAAAAGCAGTAAAGCTAAACGGGAAACCCTATACCAAAGGATACATCACGCAGGATGACATCATGAACGGTGGAACGCTCACTTTCGAGATGACTTCCAGCCCGAACAAAAAGCGATTGTTCAACGGAGAGGATCGCCCTTATTCACTGACGGATTAACCCATTTTATCAGAAAAAACAGACAAGACTCATGAAGTATAAACAATTAATCAGCGGTGCTTTCCTGCTGTGGACTTGCATCGCTTGCTCCGGCAAAAAGGAACAGGCGGCTACGGTAGCGGAAGCCACCTCAAGTCCTTGGGATAATTATTACATCGGAAAGATCGATTTCAAGAATCTTTCCCCCGAGGCTAAGGGATCGGCGATCTATGCCTCCGTCATCCCGGATCCGGAAGCTTATATTACCAAGCATGCCCGCAAGGTTGTAGAAACACTGTATTTCACTCCCGAAGATAGTATCCCGGGTATCGAGGAAATCCACTATACATTAAAGGAATACGACGGGGTATCCGCGAAAGACGGAGCGCCCCCCTCCATCAGTATCGTATACAGCACGAAATGGATCGAGAAAAGTTTTGCCAATAACGACACCGCGAAAGTGGATTACGAGACCCGTGGCGTATTATACCATGAGCTGACGCATGGTTTCCAATTGGAGCCTCAAGGCATAGGTAGCTATGGGACTAATAAGACTTTCTGGGCCATGATAGAAGGTGTGGCGGATGCCGTAAGATACTTAAACGGCGGTTTTACCTTGGAAGATCGTCCCAAAGGCGGCCATTATATGGATGGTTACCGCACGACAGGCTTCTTCCTCGCATGGCTTACGCAAACCAAGAGCCCGGATTTCCTGCGGAAGTTCAACCGAAGCACATTAGAGGTTATTCCTTGGTCGTTCGATGGTGGCGTGAAATATGCGCTCGGCAATGATTACGACATAGACTCCTTATGGAAAGAATATATGGCAACGATGGGAGATGAAGCGTAGCCCCGGCAAGGCTACGACCAACGGCGGTAACACTCAACAAGTTACCGCCGTTCTTTTATAGTATCACTCCCGACCTTCCGCCAATAGGCATTATAAGGTCGCAACAATGCCCATCGTAAGCTCCTTATACTGCCCATCCTAACAACCTTACAATGGGCATTGTTACATTATTCCCCTAAAACACCTTCCTTATTTGCATTTCCGTAAACATATATCTACTTTTGCGAAAAAGTAAATATGGAACTTTATACCCGAATCCTGTTGCCGAAAGCACGATTCTCTTTCTCGTATGAGGACCGGGTCGTGATGATGGGCTCCTGCTTCGCCGAGAATATCGGGCGGAAACTGGAAGAGAATAAATTCTCCGTAGATATAAACCCATTCGGTACTCTGTATAACCCGGCTTCCGTAGCGGAAGGATTGCGGATGCTGCTACGCCCGGAGTATTTCACTCCCGGCGATTTATTCCAGCATGAGGGCATATACCATAGTTTTACCCATCATAGCCGTTTCTCCGCTCCCTCGGAAGAAGAATGCCTAGGCCATATAAACAGCCGCTTATCCGAATCCTCCGATTTCCTGCGAAAAGCGACCCGGTTGGTAATCACGTTGGGAACCGCTTTCGTCTACCGCCTCAAGAGCGACGGGCGAATCGTGTCGAATTGCCATAAGCTACCGGAAAAGATGTTCGATCGGCAACGATTATCCACGCAAGAGATCGTCGAGGACTGGAAACCTCTGTTACTAGCCCTTTGGGAACAAAACCCCGCCTTGAAAATCTTATTTACCGTAAGTCCAATCCGCCACTGGAAAGACGGGGCGCACGAGAACCAACTCAGCAAAGCCACCCTATTGCTAGCCACGGACGCCTTACAGAAAGATTATCCCGGCCGAATCGCCTACTTCCCCGCTTATGAGATCCTTATGGACGAGCTCCGGGATTATCGTTTCTATGCGGACGATATGCTCCATCCCTCCCCATTGGCCATTGATTATATTTGGCAACGTTTTATCGAAAATTTCTTATCCACAGACACTTCGGCAATCCTTAAAGAATGGGGTGATATTCAAAAAGCTATTAACCATAAGCCCTTTCAACCGGATAGCGAGGCCTATAAGCGGTTTATCCTTCAAACTTTGTTAAAGATGGAACGAATTAGCGAGAAAATTCCTTCCTTTGATATCAGAAAAGAGATCGAAATAGTAAAGTCTAAACTAAAATAAAAGAATGGAATACGCAATTAAAGAAATAGCAAGAGTTATCGGTGCTAAAACAAACCAATTGCTTGACGATACGGTCAGTTTATTGTTGACTGACAGCCGTCGTCTCTCCTTCCCGGAAAAAAGCCTCTTCTTCGCCTTGAAAACCAAGACGAACGACGGACATAGATATATACAGGAACTCTATAAACTTCGTGTTCGCAACTTCGTGGTAAGCGATATGCTACCGGAGTTCGAGAGCATGAAGGACGCAAACTTCCTGATCGTAAAAGATACGTTACGAGCTTTACAAAAACTGGCGACTCACCACAGGAAGCAATTCAACATCCCCGTGATCGGCATCACCGGTAGCAACGGAAAGACGATCGTAAAGGAATTCCTCTATCAACTGTTGCATAACGAGTTCAACATCGTACGTTCGCCTCGGAGCTACAACTCCCAGTTGGGGGTTCCTCTCTCGGTATGGCAGATGAGCGAGAAAAATACACTGGGCATCTTCGAGGCCGGTATCTCACAACCGGACGAGATGGAACGCCTGCAACCCATTATCGCCCCCACGATCGGTATCATCACGAATATCGGGGAGGCTCATCAAGAGAATTTCCTCTCCTCCAATCAGAAATGTATGGAGAAGCTGACGCTTTTCAATGATTGCGAAGCCATTATTTATGATGGGGATGATTTATTTATCGCCAATTGTATCGAATCGGCTTGCCTTTCTCATAAAGCGATCGCATGGAGCCGTACGGACTCCGAGGCTCCTTTGTTTATCGAGTCTATCGATAAGAAAGAGTTTGAGACGATCATTCACTGTACTTTACTGGGCTTCAACCGGGTCGTTACCATTCCGTTCACGGACGACGCTTCTATCGAGAACGTGATCCATTGTATGGCGGTTATGCTTTACCTAAAACCCACCAGCGTAAACGACGTAACAAAATTCTTGCATCTTGAGCCGGTGGCTATGCGATTGGACGTAAAGCAAGGTATCAACAATTGCCTGTTGATAAATGATACCTATAACTCGGATATCAACTCCTTGGATATCGCGCTCGATTTCCAACAAAGCCGCCGGGTAGGCAAGCAATTAAAGAGCACTTTAATCCTCTCCGATATCCTTCAATCGGGCACCTTGCCGAAATCTCTATATAAGAAGGTCGCCGATTTGGTTCGCCGTAAGAAGATAGATCGTATCATCGGTATCGGCCGCGACTTAAAGGAATATGCTTCCGTCTTCGAGATCGAGAAGGAGTTTTACACGACCACCGAGGAATTTATCAAGTCTCCTTCCTTCAAGAAATTCAAGGATGAGTTGATCTTGATTAAAGGTTCCCGCCATTTCCATTTCGAGCAGATCTCCGAGTTGTTGGAGAAGAAAGTGCATGAGACGATCCTAGAGGTAAATCTGGACGCGATCGTACACAACTTCAATCAGTATCGTTCCAAGCTAAAGCCGGAGACTAAGATGGTTTGTATGGTAAAAGCTTTTGGTTATGGAGCCGGCTCTTACGAGTTGGCGAAGACCCTTCAAGAACATCGTTGCGACTATCTGGCCGTGGCGGTAGCCGACGAGGGAGCCGAATTGCGTAAAGAAGGCATCTCGATCCCCATTATCGTCATGAATCCGGAATTCAGCAGTTTCAATGTCTTGTTCGAGAACCATCTGGAACCGGAAGTCTATAGCTTCCGCCTATTGGATGCCATGATCCGGGAGACCGAGCGCAGAGGGATCACCTCTTACCCTATCCATATCAAGATCGATACCGGCATGCATCGCCTAGGGTTTCAACCGGAGGATGTCCCGGCGATCTGTGAACGCTTGAGAGCGCAATCCGGGGTTATCGCCCGTTCGGTCTTCTCTCATTTAGCCGGAAGCGACTCGTACGTCTTCGATGATTTTACCCATCAACAATTGGATAAATTCACCAAAGCCGCAGGGGAACTAGAAAGCGGGTTAGAGTATAAGGTAATCAAACATATCCTAAACTCCGCGGGAATCGAGCGTTTCGCCGCTTATCAAATGGATATGGTACGTTTAGGTATCGGTTTATATGGAGTAAGCGCATCCGGACAAAAAGGCTTACGGAATGTCAGCACCTTGAAGACAACGATCTTACAAATACAAAACGTACCCGCAGGGGATTCGATCGGTTATAGCCGTATGAGTTATGTGAAACGTGATTCCCGGATCGCTATCATCCCGATCGGATACGCCGACGGACTGGATCGCCACTTCAGCAACGGAGGTGGGGAGGTCTTGATCAATGGACAACGCTGTCCGATTATCGGCAACATCTGCATGGACGCTTGCATGATCGATGTCACCGACATCCATGCGCAAGAAGGCGACGCCGTAATTATTTTCGGCGACGAACTACCGGTGAGCGAACTTTCGGATAAACTGAAAACAATCCCTTATGAGATATTAACCTCTATCTCGCCTCGGGTAAAGAGGGTTTATTTCCGGGAATAAGAAGTAACCGCCAACAAAGAATGGCTCTACCTTGTTTTAATATCAAGGCACATATTCAAATGTCAGGCTATGATATTCATTTGCGTATGTTGCACATTTTGTGTATGTTTGTGCCGTAATTAATAAACAAGAGGTATGAGTCATAATTTATTGAAAGGCAAGAGAGGCATTATCTTCGGTGCGCTGAACGATATGTCTATCGCCTGGAAAGTGGCAGAAAGAGCCGTAGAGGAAGGTGCGACTATCACGTTAAGCAATACGCCTATCGCTGTTCGTATGGGTCAGGTAGATGCTTTGGCGGAGAAGTTGAATGCGCAGGTAATCCCGGCGGACGCAACCAGCGTAGAGGATCTGGAGACCGTATTCGCGAAGTCAGTGGAAATATTAGGTGGTAAAATAGATTTCGTTTTACATTCTATCGGTATGAGCCCGAACGTACGCAAGAAACGTACGTACGATGATCTGGACTATGGAATGCTGGAAAAGACGTTGGATATCTCCGCTATTTCTTTCCACAAGATGCTACAGGTAGCAAAGAAACAAGACGCTATCGCCGAGAATGGTTCCGTGGTGGCATTAAGTTACGTGGCCGCCCAGCGCACGTTCTTCGGATACAACGATATGGCGGACGCTAAGAGCCTGTTGGAATCTATCGCCCGTAGTTTCGGTTACATCTATGGCCGTGAGAAAGGCGTACGTGTGAACACGATCTCCCAATCCCCGACAATGACAACCGCGGGTAGCGGCGTGAAGGGAATGGAACACTTGATGGACTTTTCTAACAAGATGAGTCCACTGGGTAACGCCAACGCCGACGAGTGCGCGGACTATTGCGTAATGATGTTCTCCGACTTTACCCGCAAGGTAACGATGCAGAACCTATACCACGACGGTGGTTTCTCAAGCATGGGTATGAGCCTCCGGGCCATGAACCAATATAGTAAAGGATTAGAGGAATATACAGACGAGAACGGACACATTATCTACGGCTAATATGTTAGTGAGAATCTATCCGGAGAATCCGAATCAAAAAGAAATAGACAAGGTCGTCAAAGTCCTGCAGGACGGCGGCCTTGTCGTTTATCCTACCGACACGGTATACGCCATCGGTTGCGATGCGCTGAACGTACGTGCGGTAGAGAAAATATGTCAGATGAAAGGGGTTAATCCACAGAAAAGCAACCTGTCTATCATCTGCTACGACCTGTCTAATCTTAGTGAATACGCCAAGGTAAGCAACGCCGCTTTCAAGCTGATGAAGAAACATCTGCCCGGTCCTTTCACCTTTATCTTACCCACCAGCAGCGAGCTTCCAAAGATTTACAAGAACCGGAAAGAAGTCGGAATCCGTGTACCGGACAATAACATCACCCGTACATTGGTACAATCCTTGGGAAATCCAATCCTAACCATGTCCATCCGTGACAAGGATGAGGTGATCGAATATACGACAGATCCGGAATTGATACACGAGAAATACGAGCATCAAGTGGATATCGTAATCGACGGCGGTTTCGGAGGATTGGAAGCCTCTACGGTTATAGATTGCACGACGGATAATTTCGAGATCGTACGTCAAGGCAAAGGAGAATTGTAGCTATCCACCACGATTTGTATTCGCTCTTCCGGCAGATTAGCGGGAAACTCCAAGCTTATTTCTTGTTGGTCACCCGGCATTAGCGTAATATAGTTATCCGAATAATGTACCGGTAAGATTCGTTTGCCTGTCTCCTTATCAAAGACCTTGATACGGTTGAAGAACGAGATCTGCGAATCAGCGCTCAGACGGACTGTACCTACGAAATTCGATCCTTCCTTCTTGATCTCGGTCTTGATTCCCGGTCTTGACTTCGGAAGTTGAGATAAGCTGGTGTAGTCTTTCGGCTCGGTTGTCAGCCAATAAATATTGGGGACATCCGCATTCAAGGCCAGCCGTAAGAAATAAGCGCCTTTGATCCCTTCCGGAACGGGGATATCCAATAATTCCTGTACCGTATTCGCCTTGGCGCTCGCTCTCGTCTCTTTCTCCCAAAGCAGTTTGCCTTCCAGATTATAGATACGGGCTACAATCGATAAATCCGTATAATCTTTCAGGGTCGTATTCAACAATCCCGCCTTACGGGTTACCGGGTTATAATAGGCATGTAAGGGCTCACAGCCTTTCCGGGTTCCGTACAAGGAAGCATTTACATCGAGAGACCAATCATACATTTGCCCCCGCAAGGATGTCCATGGATTCTGGGTTTTCCAGATCAAGATACCCGTATACCAATCCCACATATGAGAGGCCCAGCCTTCCATAAAACTACGATATTGGTCATAGTTCACGACTTGGGCATACTTACAATAAGTCTCGATATCCTTCACCTCCCCATAACGCTCCAGATGATCGCCATAGCCCAGATCCTTATGATACCGCCACGTATAATTACGGGTCAAACCTTTCCTTGGGAAACCGGCCAAATCCTGTTCCGTCATCATCTCCCGCATACTCTCGACCTCCGGGGAACCAACCGATCCGGCTTCCGGATTAAACGGATGCGAACGGAAGCTAAAGAACCATTCCGGCTCTTGTATACCGTAAGGACCATCCCCATTATCCCCCAAAAAATTCCGGGTAAACAACGTATCTGTCGAGAAACTCACGAAAAGACGCTCCGGATCTAACCGGGGGAAAACCTCCTTTCTCAAACATTGATCGATATCTTTAGCTAAAGGCCATTCATTCGCCCCACACCAGAAACAAAGACTCGGATGGTTACGGATCATTTTCACTTGATCTTCCACGGAGGCGATAAATAAATCATGATTATCGGGATATTCCCAACGACGCTCTCGGGAATCCATCTTGGTCGGGTCCTCCCAAGCGCCATTGCAATCACCACTGCCCCACAGATCTTGAAAGACTAAGATACCGAACTCATCACAGGCGTTATAGAATTCCGGCCGTTCCACCAACGCACCTCCCCATACACGGATCATACGCAGATTCATTTCCGCATGGAAACGTACCTCATCCCGATAACGTTCCGGAGAGAGACGAAGCAACCAATCGGAATTAATATAGTTACCACCCGTGACATATATTTTCTGTCCGTTCACGAAGAAACGGCGTCCCCCGTTATCCGGGCATTTATCGGAAGTAATCTCCCGGATACCATAACGCAACCGTTCCCGGTCACTCACTTGATTCCCGATCTCAAAAGAGAGGTTCATATCATATAAAGGCTGCTCGCCGATACCGTTAGGCCACCATAAACGAGGATTCTTTACCGCTAAAGGATTCAAGGATACCGTTTTCTTCTCGAATGGCGATAAAGTAACCGGCTGGGTTAAGCGGGTTCCGTTCGTCTCACAAACCAATAGCCCCTTTAAGGAAGTGCTCCCGGTATTCTCTAGCTCGACAGAGGTATTCACAAAAGCCTCCTTTTGAGTTTTCGTTTCCGGATCACGTACGCCGGGTACCTTGGTCACGACATAAGGAAAGGAGAGGCATACCGGCCCGGTTGTCGTAATAGATACCTCATCCCAAATACCCGTATTCCGGTCTCGTACAGGTTGTATCCAGTCCCAACCCGGCGTATATTGCATCGTATTATTCCGGGCGATCTGCCCATCACCCCCTTGTCCGCCATTTGGATTTCCGACATGTGTAGGTGGATAAACCAATACCGCTAATACATTCGGGGCATCCGTACGAAGATAAGGAGTTATATTAAACGTCTTCCTCAAGAACATACCCTCATGGGTATTCCGGTTGATCCGCTTACCATTTAAAAAGATTTCCGCCTTATAATTGATTCCCCGGAAATTCAACCAGACATTACGCCCCTCTGGTAAAGCATCGATAGTAAACTGACGGGTAAACCAATACGTATAGAAATCATTGCCGACTTCATGTATATCGGGAATCAAATTGTTATTCAACCCAAACTCAGGGGCCGGATACAAACCATTCTCCAAAAGCGTTGTCAACACCGTACCCGGTACACGAGCCGGTAACCATCCTGTTTTATCCAAAGGCACCGCGCTCAACCGGTTCCCATCCATTTTCACCTCATTCGCTTTCCGGGCATACCAATCTGAGTGAATCAAGGTTTTCTCTCCCGGTTCCGGGATCACCAACAAGGCTTGCCCCTCCGCGGATACGGGCTTTGACCAGCAAGCCAGGCAAAGCCAACAAAATAAATAAATACATCTGTTCATCATATAATCTTAGATTTATCCTTCTAAAGTAGTACAAAATTCAGAAGGGCCTCTTCGCAAACTCGAAGAAGCCCTTTCATTACATATTATTTAACAATAAGACCTATTAATGCCGATTAGAAATTACCTACACCAGCTTTGTCCCACCATACATGAGTACCACCTTTATCACCAGAGATCGAACCCGTATTCTCTTGATTCAGCAGCTCGATGCCTTTCTGTAATTCCGCATTATTGGTGTTAATTTCCGTATCTGAGTAGATCAAGCGACGAACTTGTTCGTTAGTATTGATATCACCGTTACTCAAGTTTACACGATTCGGGAATAATTTAGGATAGCCTGTACGACGGTATTCAGCCCAAGCCTCACAAGACAATGGGAAGTTAGCGATCCATTTCTGAGTAATGATACGTTGCAACTTCTCCTCCTTACTAGCACCTTCGTCCCATTTAACACCTAGTGTATTCATCGCCTTTATACTATTTTCCGCCTTAACCGGGTCAACAAAGTCAATCTGTCCACTGGTTCCATTGAGATAAGCGTCTATTTCCGCATCTGAGATAGAAGTTACACCTGCAATACTGCCCTTATAAGCCAATTCGTTCTTGATAGAAATACGAATGCCCTCCTCATATAGATCTTTAGCGCTACCTCCCATGCTCCAGCCACGTAAAGCACCTTCAGCACGTAAAAAATAACCCTCAGCAACTTTCATGACAGGGAAAGCGGTCGTATAAGTGCAAATCACTTTAGAGAAATTACCCCATTGATTTGGCTTAGAAGGTAAGTTACATCCGCCGCGAACACCAAGATACTTTGTCCCCTCCTCAATTGTCGAGCCATCTTCACAAGTAACAGCCGCTTGATTCTTGGTCACATACAAAGGTAAACGAGGATCTTTGAAACCTTCCAACATCGTGATTAAGCTAGCATTCATTCCACAATCACCCCACTCAAACATACGAGTCAACTCATTGCTCAAACCTTGGTTGATCAAGATATCACGATCAGCGGAAGTCAATACGCCTCCTTGAACGGCTTCCTCCGCTTTTTGCTTCGCCAATGTAGGGTTCACCTTTACGATACGCATAGCCAAACGTAGTTTCAATTGATTAGCGACCTTCTTCCACAAAGCGATATCACCATTACACCAATAGTCAAATGCTTGCATATCCGCAACAGATGCAGTTCCCTTAAATCCAGCGATCGCTTCATCCACCAAAGTAAACAAAGCATTGTAGACACTTTCCTGAGTATCATAAGAGAAAGAAGCTCCACCCGTAGGATCTTCGATAACAGAACTATAGGCCACTGGGCCATAGGCATCCGTCAACATCTGGATCGCATAAGCTTGTACGACACGCATCATCGCTCCATAATCACTTAAGCCTTGCTCATCACAAGAAGCAATCAGACGACGGGTATTGTTGAAAATATGAAGATATACATTCTCATACATACCACCACAGAAACCACGGTTCAACGCATAATCAACATTACCGGAACCATTAAAGTTATGTGGAGTCATGAAGTAGCCGCTAAACAAATCAATATTTAGGTTGAAGCAATATTGGAACAAGTTCTGCTGCGGAGCATAGACATAAGAGAATGGCTCCTTAAATTGGGCAGAGAACGGAAGTTCATCTGGATCAACCTCATAGGGATCAGTATTTAAATTTTCAAAATTATCTGTACAGCCCATGGTCATAACACCGGTAGATACTACCAAAGCCGATACAGCGGCATATTTTAAAATTCTATTTAGTTTCATAAGATATACTCAAGATTTAGAAATTAAGTTTTAAATTCAAACCAAAGCTACGAGATGTTGGCAACGCAAACATATCCACACCTTGCCAGCCATTGCCTGTACCAGCCGCTACATCCGGATCCATAGGAGCATCTTTATAGAAGAAGAACAAATTACGTCCAATGATAGAAGCCGTCAAATTCTTATTCGCTCCAAATAAGTTACGGAACGTATAACCAAATGACAACTCACGCAAACGAACATTAGTCGCATTGTAAACATACTGAGAAGTCAAGATATTAGAGTTATAACTTGTACCTCCAGTCGTCGTGTAATATGCTTTAGGATCAAATGAAACACCATCAATCACAACTTCACCTGCATCACGAGCGGCACCCGAACGCTCTGATACGCCCCAACCATCCAAGGTAGCTTCCGTCATTGACAAGACCTTACCACCGACCTTAGCATCAATCAAGAATGACAATGTAAAATCTTTGTAATGGAACGTGTTAGTCCAACCCATGTTTACTTTTGCGTTCATATCACCGACATATACCAAATCCTTATTATCCGTACCTCCCAACTCAGGAGCGCCAGATTCAGTTTTCACCGGCTTACCATTATCGTCTCTCTTGAAATCACGAACATATAAGTCACCAAAATGACCACCTTCAGTCAAAATCACTTTCGCACCTGTACAATAGCTAGCTAATGTCCAATCTTTCAACTCATTCGATAATTCAATGATTTTATTATTATTGTAAGAGAAATTGAAATTCGTACTCCAGCTGAAATTGTCCGTAAACTGATTATACCAACCTAAGCTAACCTCAAAACCTTGGTTTTCTACGTTACCGGCATTGATATAACGGTTCTTCAAACCAGTTTCCCAAGGAGCGGTAATATTAAAATATTGATTCTTCGTATTGGTCTTATAATACGTCAAGTTTACATTGAAACGATTCTGGAAGAAAGTTCCATCAAAACCAACCTCTAAAGAGTTCGTCTTCTCTGGCTTCAACGTTCTAAAAGCAGCTTCTTCTGGCGGGTCGATAGATCCTTGGTCACCAATCGTATAACGTTTATTGGAAGCATAGATAGGCACATCGTTACCCACGATAGAATAAGAAGCACGCAATTTAAATAGGTCTACATTCTTTCCAAAGTCCAAGAATTTATCCAATAGAGCACTTACACCAACAGACGGGTAGAAAAAGGATACACCATCCGTAAACGCCAATGAAGAAGACCAGTCGTTACGAGCGCTGACATCCAAGAACAAACCTTCCTTATATCCAAACTGAGCAGTAGCGAACACAGAGTTCAAGCGTTTTTCTTTCAGAGTCTCTGTGGTTTGCATCGTATAATAGTTCTTCGGGGAGAAGATGTTCGGATAATAAGCACCCGGGGTTATCACACCGTTATTTACTTTAAACTCCTTATCACCCCAACCGATCAATTCGATGCTAGATGCGCTTGTCTTCGTAAAGCTACCACCAGCAGTAACGGACAATGAATAAGTCTCATCCCAAGTTTTATTATAACTTGCTAACGCATCGGCATATGTTTGCTCACTGAAAGTCCGGGTATCTTTCATGGTACCCAATAAATTTCGTCCCGCGGTACTAGACGCATATTCGTTCAAGATCCATTTTTCATCACCACGTTCATAACGCAAACGCCCCGTAACAGAAAGACCTTCCATGATATCATATTTAACACTACCACCAAATTCATAACGGTTACGGTCCGTGATAGGAGTCTGACGATTCAACATCCAGTAAGGATTGGAGAATTGCTCTTGTTTCGTATTCGTCCAGTTATGAACATTCACGTTACGAACCCCGTCATATACTTCATAGTTACTCTTGTAGTAATCCCAATCCTCACCTCTCGGGAACAGGTAGGCACCTGTAATCGGGTTATTCAAATAACCGGCAGAAGGCTGATTCTCGATATGCTGCTTGTTGTAGCGGGCACTTACATCCACATGTACTTTCTTCCACAAGTTAAAGCCAACCTTAGCCATTAAATTATGACTTAAATAATCATTCTCCGGCATAATACCATTCGATGAGACATTCGCATAAGAGAAATAAGAAGAAATATTCTCCGTTCCACCAGATAAAGAGATAGAGTTATTCGTTGTATAACCCGGTTGATAGAATTTACGTGCGTAATTCGGAGATGTAGCTCCTAATTTACTTCCCCAGCTAAATGTGCCCTCGTCACTCATACCATAATTATTTTGGAATTTCGGCAAAGACATGGCTGATTCGACCGTCGTATTACTAGATACATTAATAGCGACCTTACCGGCTTGTGCGGATTTTGTCGTAATCATGATAGCACCATTGGCCGCTACCGCACCATACAAAGCAGCGGCGGAAGCACCTTTCAACAATGTAATCTGCGCGATATCATCCGGATTGATAGTAGACATAGCGTCACCACCATCACGTTCGCCGCCATAGGCCATCTTCACCTGCGAATCAGATACGCTCATCATCATAGGGACACCATCCACAACAATCAACGGTTGGTTACTACCGCTAATAGACTTATTACCACGGAATAAGATCTTAGAAGAACCACCCGCACCCGTAGAGTTCGGGGTAATCTGCAAACCAGCGCTCTTTCCTTGTAAAGAGTTGATCATATTCACATTCTTAATCTCGTTCAAGTCCTTACCGCCTACCGTTTGTGCGGAATAAGTCAAAGTCTTTGATTCACGTTTGATACCCATCGCTGTTACGACAACCTCATCCAAAGCCTCTGCGTCTGAAACCATCGTAACATCGATTTTCGTACGGCCATTCACTGGCTCCTCAATCGTTTTCATACTCAAATAAGAGAATACCAAAATAGAGTTTGCGTCAGCCTCTAAGGTATATTTTCCATCAAAATCAGTAATGGTACCGGTTGTAGTACCTTTTACTAACACGTTCACTCCTGTTAGTGGTTCATTTAGATCCTTGTCAATGACGACACCACTAATCGTTAGTTTCTGTGCATATCCTGTAACACACAGAAAAAACGCCAATAATAAGATAAATGACTTTCTCATGAAAAATCGTTTTTGATTTAAGTGATTCTACATTTGTGCTTTTTTAATTTTCATACTCTTTTTAGAGAGATCGGGCTCTCTTTTCTTTCTTTTTTAGTGCATAGGCATTTACTCTTTTTTGTTTAAAGTTATTATTATATTCATACAAAAATCTCTTTCTATTTAAAATCAAACGGTTATATTTTAAATAATAATAACAACGTAGTATCATTAGAACTAAGTCGTTTTCATGTTTTGACAGACAAATATATATATAATAACTATACATACAAGTTAAAACGTAACAAAAATCAGTATGTTCCTCACTTTTTCAGGTGTTTGCGATAACACATAGTCAAATTTTCATCATGCCTCAATAAATTAAATATGTTAATTTGATTTAGTTCTAATGAAACTAACAACAAATTTCAATTAACATAATTTTCCTTCATTATCTTCTTCCTCCTATAACATCCAATCACTATCTGACTATCATCTTGGAATAAAATTACAGCTCTATTTACAAGCTTCGAAAACAACTCAATCAGGAAATTAACCATTAACTCTAATTTCTTCCACAAATATTCAATGATTTGCACAGATTATCTCTACATTTGCGATATATATATATATTAATGTATTGACTATGAACTGGACCCAGCTATTATCCGGCAAGCGTTTTGGGATGGAAGAGTATCACGAGCGGAAACATGAGAGAACTGATTTCCAACGAGATTATGACCGTTTAATTTTCTCATCCCCTTTCCGAAGACTACAAAACAAGACACAGGTATTCCCCCTGCCGGGAAGTATCTTTGTGCATAACCGACTTACACATAGTCTGGAAGTATCCTGCGTAGGACGTTCATTGGGTAATAACGTAGCGAAAGGGCTTATCCAAAAATATCCGGACGGCAGTATCAACTTCCCAGAGATAGGTTCCATCGTATCAGCCGCTTGCCTTGCCCATGATATGGGAAACCCTCCATTCGGGCATTCCGGAGAGAGAGCGATCTCCGCTTACTTCTCCGAAGGGAATGGGCGAAAACTAGAAGAGAAAGTACGGAAGGAACGGGGACGCTGGGAAGACTTCGTCCATTTTGAAGGTAACGCAAACGCCATGCGGTTGCTGACCCATCAGTTCATTGGACGCAGGAAAGGGGGATTTGCCTTAACATATAGCACATTAGCCTCTATCATCAAATATCCTTACGCATCCATCTATTCAGGAAAGAAAGGGAAATTCGGCTTTTTCCAGTCGGAGGAGGGAAGTTATCTGCAAATCGCCCAAGAGCTAGGGATCGGGCATAACCCGGAAGCCCCGGACAAATTTCTTCGTTACCCGTTAGTTTACTTAGTAGAGGCGGCAGACGATATCTGCTATCAAATTATGGATATAGAAGATGCTTGCAAACTACATATCCTGACCACCGAAGAGGCCATACAACTATTATTGGGATTTTTCGAAGGAGAGCGGTTGGAGCATATCCGCAAGGTCATGCATATGGTAGACGATACCAATGAGCAAATCGCCTATCTTCGTTCTTGTATTATCGGGCTATTAGTGGATGAATGTTCCCGTGTCTTTTTAGAGAACGAGGAAAGCATCCTCAATGGTACCTACAGCACTCCGTTAATCAGTAACATATGCGATCAAGCCAAGCAGGCTTACGCTAATTGCTCGGCTACAGCATACAAGAAAATATATAAGGCAAAAGAAGTACTCGACATTGAATTAGCCGGTTATCATATTTTCAGCCATCTGATCGACAGCTTGACCGAGGCCGTGATGAACCAAGAGCATGCTTACAGCAAACTGCTCTTACAACGGATACCGGAGCAATATGACACGAACGCTCCTACTACATATGGCAAGATACAATGCGTACTCGATTATATCTCCGGCATGACCGATGTATATGCGCTCGATCTATACCGTAAAATCACCGGTATGAGCCTGCCGGCCGTTTGATGTTGTAATAATGTGTTAGAATTCTTCCCGGTACTTGCTTTCCATGCGATCATCCAAGATGCTTAGATAGCTTTTATAGCGGGACTCGCTGATTAGCCCATCGTTAACGGCTTGAATGACGGCGCAGCCCGGTTCATGACGGTGCGTGCAGTTATTGAAACGACATTCCTCCGAGTATTTAAACAACTCCCGGAAGTAATGGGAGATCTCAGCGTCCGCCATCTCGATCGTTCCAAATCCTTTAATACCCGGAGTATCGATCAAATAGCCGCCGTCGGGAAGAGGAATCATCTCGGAAAAGGTAGTCGTATGCATTCCTTTGTTATGATATTCGGAGATATCACCGGTACGGAGATTCACCCCCGGCACCAGCTTATTGATAATCGTGGATTTTCCGACACCCGAATGGCCGGACAAAAGCGTAATCTTATCTTTTAGATCCGCTTTCAAGGCATCCAAACCTTCCTCGGTCCGGGCACATAGCGTCGAACAGGGATAGCCAATCGAGGTATACAACTCGATTAAATTCTCCAACGCCCTTTGATCCTCATTATTATAACGATCAATCTTATTGAAAACTAATTTAACGGGGACACGATAAGCCTCGGCGGTCGCCAAGAAGCGATCGATAAATATCGTTGTTGTTATAGGATAATTCACCGTAACGATCAGCATCGCCTGATCCAAATTCGCGGCGATAATATGCGATTGCTTCGATAAGTTAGAGGCACGGCGGATGATATAATTCTTACGTTCCTCGATCTCTGTAATAAAAGCGGTTCCTTCTTTATTAATATCGATTACGACACGGTCTCCTACCGTGACCGGATTGGTGCTCTTTATGTCTTTCAGACGAAAGTTCCCCTTGATCTTACTCTCTATATCTCGCCCGTCTTCCGTACGGACCGTATACCAACTACCTGTGTTTTTTATTACCAGTCCCCTCATGAGAATTGAGAATTGAGAATTGAGAATTGAGAATTGGAATAAGGACTCAATGGGGTTCCTTAATTCTCAATTCCCAATTTTCAACTTTCAATTATTTAAACGGTCATTACTTCTTTTTCTTTAGCGGCGTAAAGCTCATCGATCTTCTTGATAAACTTATCATGGATTTTCTGAACCTCTGCCTCGGCGTCTTTCTCTACGTCCTCGGGAACCCCATCAGACTTGATGCTTTTCTTCAAGGCCTCGATAGCGTCACGACGAGCGTTACGAACGCTGATCTTCGCGTTCTCCGCCTCCTGCTTACATTGTTTCACCAATTGACGGCGACGCTCCTCAGTCAACGGAGGAATACCTAAGCGGATCACCTCACCGTTATTCTCCGGCGTGATACCTAACTCAGAATCCAGAATACCTTTCTCAATATCGCGGATGATCTTCTTCTCCCACGGAGTGATCATGATAGTCCGTGCGTCCGGAACCGTCACCGTAGCCACGTTAGTAAGAGGAACAGGCGCCCCATAATACATTACCTTCACACAATCGAGGATTTTCGGATTAGCCTTACCAGCCCGAATGTGAGACAATTGCTCGTCCAGATACTCAATGGCGAACGTCATCTTCTCTTCCCCTGCTTTGATCAATTGTTTCGTATCTATCATAAATATACGTTTTTTGTTTGCGAATCTTTTAATTAACAAAAGTAATAAAGATTTCCAACTTCGCAAACATATAATTAAAATACTCCCTAACAAAAGATTTATAATACCGTATAAAAGCTTATCGCCCTCACTGTTTACTTAACTTAGGCGTAAAGAATAGTAAGTAGGCTACGCCCACGCACAACACCAGCACTGCTCCTACTTGAGAAGCCAACATATCGGATGCCACGCCCATAAAGATCGGGAAGATCGTGCCGCCAAACAGTCCCATAATCATCAAACCGGACACCTCATTCTGCTTATTCGGCATAGAAAGCAGAGCTTGGGCGAAAATAATGGGAAAGACGTTCGAGTTTCCAAAGCCGATCAAGGCGATACAAGCATAGATGATCTCTTTCGAATGAAATAGCAGCAAACCGATCATCGCCAATAACATCAAGAAAACACTAAAGGCGAAGAATCCTTTCGGAGAGACTTTTCGCAAGATAAAAGCCCCGGAGAAGCATCCCGCCGTACGGAATATGAAATAGAGGCTCGTGGCGAAGCCTGCGTCGGCCAACGTCATGCCCAGACGTTCCATCAAGATCTTCGGGGCGGTCGTATTCGTCCCTACATCGATCCCCACATGGCACATGATACCGATAAAGCAAAGCAGGATAAAAGGCTTGCCCAGCAAAGCCAGACATTCGCCAAAGGTGGAGGGCCGCCCCTCCTCTTTGGTCTCGTGGATAGTGGTAGCTCCCAATAGCAGGATAGCGATCACGGCGATCACCATATAGACCGGAAACAAGACACGCCAACCGAGTTCCATCGACGGTATCGCTTGGGTAGCACCCCACATGGCGATATAAGGCGCCAAGAAGGAGGCGATCGCCTTCACGAACTGACCGAATGTCAAAGAACTAGCTAGTTTATCCCCGCTTACGATATTCGATAATAACGGGTTCAAGGAAGTCTGCATCAAAGCGTTGCCGATACCCAACAGGGAGAAGGAAATCAACATGACCATATATGCGTCGTCGAAGATCGGGATCATTAGCGAAAGAAACGTTACGATCAAGCTCAATAACACGGTCTTCTTCCGCCCGATACGGTTCATCAACATCCCCGTCGGGACGGAGAAGATCAAGAACCAGAAGAACACGAGCGACGGGAAGATATTCGCCTCCGAATCACTCAAGCCTAAATCCGCTTTCAGGTAATTAGAGGCGATTCCCACTAAGTCCACGAATCCCATGGCGAAGAACGCCAACATCACGGGAATCAATTTCAAGGATGAAGTCTTCTCGCTCATGGCTTATAAATCTTTAGGGTAAGCAGGCCATGCGCCACTCTGCGTACAAACATAAGCGGCTACTTTTACCGCTTTCTCATGTGCCTCACGTAAAGGTTTTCCGGTTAAGATCGATGAAATAAACGCCCCGGAGAAAGAATCGCCGGCGCCTACCGTATCTACCACCTGTACCTTCGGGGTAGGAATCGTAGAGACCTCCTCCTCGGAAAAGATCGTACTATACTCCGCCCCGGCCGTAAGTACCAAATAGCGCAAACCATATTTCTTCATGAACCAGCGACACATATCCTCTATCGTGCCTTCCAGACCAAACATCGGGCGAAGCATTTCCAATTCCTCATCATTGATCTTGAATACGTTCGCCAATTCGAGCAACGATTCGATCAATTCCTTCGAGTAGAAATGCTGGCGGATATTGATATCGAAGAAGCGCAAGGCATGACTAGGCATATAAGAAAGTAAGGTACGAAGCGTCTCACGAGATTCCGCAGCACGTTGCGCCAATGTTCCGAAGCATACGGCGTCCGCACGTTTCATCAGGTCGATAGACGCTTGGGTAAGCGGGATATGATCCCATGCCACACCTTCGATGATCGTATAGGAAGGGATGCCGTTCTTTAGCTCTACCATCACGCTTCCGGTCGGATATTCCACCGTACTGATATAATTACTATCGATACCGTTCTTATCCAATTCCTGAATAATCTCGGTTCCGAACACGTCGTTGCCCACGGCACTGATCGCATAACCTTCCGCTCCTAATTGGGTAGCGTGATACACAAAATTGATCGGCGCTCCACCGGCTTTCTTCACGTCCGGGAAGACATCCCACAATAATTCACCAATGCCTACTACTACAGGTTTACTCTTTTCCATGATATATTTTGTTTTTAATTATTTGAAGGGATAAATGGTTAATGACGTAACCGTGAACGCTCCTCCCTTGGCATGAAAGCTAATGCGATTATACGGTTCTTCCGGGAAGACTAGGTTGGTCATGACAAACTCCCCATTCCCGTCGAAAGCCTCTATGCTGGATTTATCTACCAGCAAACGCAAGGTATATTCCTTAGCGGCGGAGATCGGGGCCGAGGTAGCCGTGGCGAATGTCTTGCTGAAATCCGTGATCCCGCTGTTACGGCGATCCATCGTGAACGTATTATCCAGAAGATTATAACGCATCTCCACCTCCTCGCCTTTCGAGTTAAACAGCTGGAAGCTCATGATATCGGCCCCGTTGTTCTTAAACTTGATCTCGATCTCATAGGTTCCCGTCGGATCGGGAAGTACCGGATTGACCTCATGGGAGCGGTCCACCTTGAAGGAACCTTTCTTCTGGGCTTTCCCTCTCAACTTCAACACCTCGGGAGACGGGGTGCTGCTCAAGTACGTCTGCCCGTTTTTCGTATAAAGAACCAAGTCGCGAGGAACCGAATTCGCACTCCGGTATTGCAAGGTCGGCACGTTATTCGCGTATTCCCAATTGCTCATCCAAGCCAAGGCGATCTTCCGGTCCTCCGGGGCGTTACTCCAAGTTACCGTAGCGTAATGATCCTTGCCGTAATCCATCCATTTGGTCAAGGCCGGGGATTCATTCACGAACTGTTTCCCATCGAACGCACCTACGAAATATTGGGTAGCGGAGCCGCCAAACGGACCACCGGGGTTGATATTACAGATCAAGACCCACTTCTTCAATTCCGTGCCCTTCACCGGAAGCTCGATCAAGTCCGGGCATTCCCAAACGCCCGCATGCGCTCCTTGTCCTTCCCCGAAACTGCTCTCATACGTCCAGTCCTTCAAATTGGGAGAAGAATAGAGTTGCATCTCCTGCCCTACGGCGAGTACCATGATCCATTTATTGGATTCCTTATGCCAGAAGACTTTCGGGTCACGGAAATCACGTTGCGTAGAAGTAAGGATCGGATTCCGGTCATATTTCTTGAACGTTCGGCCGTTGTCCAAGCTATAGGCCATACTCTGCACTTGCCGGTCGCTGGCCGAGGTATAGAAAGCCACGATAGCGCCAGCGCCAAACCCCGCGGTATTATCCTTATCCACCACACAGCTACCGCTGAAGATCGTACCCAAGGCATCCGGGGCGATCGCCACCGGTTGATGCTCCCAATGAATCAAGTCCTTGCTGATCGCATGCCCCCAGTGCATATTCCCCCACATCGAGCCATACGGATTGTATTGATAGAACAAATGATACTCACCATCCTTGTACACCATGCCGTTCGGATCATTCATCCATCCCCAAGCCGGCGAGAAATGATAGGCCGGACGGAATTTCTCCCGGTTAGACGAATCAAACTGATCGGATAGCTTCATCTCTTTCCAGCAAAGAGCCGATTCCGGGGCAAGCTGGAAGTTGAAGGAGATATGCTTATCCGCATACCCCGAGAGATCTACCGGAACGAAATAATCCACCTTATTCACCGCCAAACGAACATTGAAAGTCCGTACCACGTCATTATCGACAATCATATACAACTTGGATTCCGGCGAGGACTCCTCGACCGGAAGCAACAAATATTTGGCTCGCGCATCCACACGGACAATGCTTTGCCCTTCGCCCAGATGCTTTATATCTATAGTACGTTCTGCCGCATATCCGGCCAACGGATCGACCGCGCTCAATAAAATGATACCGACAGCCATACATAAACTCTTCAGAAGTCTCTTTGTTTGTTGTTTCATAAACGAACGGATTAAAGGATAATATTGTTTGATTCTCCGCCAAAATTAATAGGATTCTTCCGGATAGAAAAACACTTATCCCTTAAAGGTGAGGAGATATGACATTTGTGATAAAGATCGTACAAATGTTATTGATACTCGGTAGGCGTAACCCCGTAGACCGCCTTGAAGCATTTGGAGAAGTAAGCGGGTGAGGAGAAACCGGTTCGGTAAGCGACCTCGCTCACCGTGTACGCGTTCTGCCTCAACAACTGGGTCGCCTTATTCAAGCGATAGGTACGCAAGAACTCGACGGGTGCGGTTCCGGTAAGCTCCTTGATCTTCCGGTGAAGGTGCCCCCGGGATAATCCCAAGGTCTCGCTTAGTTTCTCCACATTATATTCGGGGTCCGCGTAAACGGCCTCGATCTGTTCCGCGAACTTACGCAGAAAGGCGTCATCGATGCTCTCCACCTTCTCCGGCTCGGACAGAAGGAGCTTATTATCCCGCAACTTCTCCAACAAACGTTCCCGTAACTTCTGGCGCTCTTGCAATAAGTGGATAATCTTGATCTTCACGTAATCCGTATGGAAAGGCTTCTGTATATAATCGTCCGCTCCGCCGGTAATCCCGAAAATCCGTTGGCGCTCATCGGTCAAGGCGGTCAATAAGATCACCGGGATATGGCTAAAGGGAAGTTGCGACTTGATCATCCGGCAAAGTTCGAAACCATTCATCTCCGGCATCATCACATCGCTTACTACCAATGATATCTCCTCCTCTTCCAATACCCGCAAGGCATCTTTCCCGTTCGCGGCCGTCCGGGTCTTGAAATGAGGGCTAAGCTCACGTTCCAAAAAGCAGCGAACCTCATCGTCATCCTCGGTGATAAGTATCGTATAAGGATAGGTTTTGGAAAGCATCTTATGGGTTTCCGAATCGTCCAACCGGGAGGCTTCGTAGGCTTGATGGGATACGGACGTTTCCATCAGGTCGCTATCCTCGAAATGCGCCTTTCCTTTCCGCAGACAAACCGTAAAGGTTGTCCTTTGTCCCGGCTCGCTCTCCACACGGATCTCCCCTCCGTGCATATGTATATATTCCTTTACCAAATGTAATCCGATCCCAGTTCCCATCGACCGATCCTCCGTATAGAAACGGTCAAACAAATGCGGAAGGTTACCGGGTTGGATACCACTTCCCGTATCGATAACCTGTATAAAAACCCGATCCTCCTCTTCTGTCAGCTCTATCCGCACGCTACCTCCCTCCGGCGTAAACTTAAAGGCGTTCGAGAGAAGATTGACAAATACCTTCTCCAACAGGTCCGGATCGATCCATAGCGTACATTGTTTTATCGAAGAAGTGAACGTATAGGCGATCGCACGTACCGAGGCCATACTGTCAAAATAAGATTTGATCTCGCCAACGAAAGGGACCAAATCGATTTCCCGTACCGCTAGTTTCTCTTGCTTGCCTTCCACCTTCCGGAAGTCCAAGATCTGATTGATCACACGCAACAAACGGTTGGCGTTCTTCTGGATCAACCCGAGATCCGAGGCGTAAGGAGATTCCCGCAAGGAGATTATCAGGCGATCCAAAGGAGCGAGAATCAAGGTCAAGGGCGTACGTACTTCGTGAGAGACATTCGTAAAGAATTGGAGTTTCTGCGCCGTCACCTCTTTCATCTCCGCGTTCAAGGAGATTAGCTTACGATTCGCCTGCCTCATCTTCCGGTTTATGTAAAAGGCGTAAATGGAAAGGGCGATAAAACCGATCATCAATAAGGAGATCACCCCTAAAGAGTTTCGCAGGAAATAAAACCGGTCGGACAAACCGTCGATGCGGGAACGCTGCGCCTCGATACGTTGCCTATATTTCTGGAGTTGGTCCGCTTGCAACAATAAGGTGCGGGCAGACTGATGATCTACCGGAGCCGTACGAAGAGGGATAAACTTATCCACCGGCTCCCCTTGAATGATACGCATAGCCGTGCGAATCACTTGCTCCCCTCCTGTCGGATAGAGGAAAGAGGCATTGATCCGTCCATCTTCCACGGCTTCCAGACCGGCACCCGCCACGGCATCAACGCCGATAATCCGCAACTCCCGTCCTCGGATGGAATCCCATGCCATAAAGTATTCCCGGGCGGCTATGGCCATCATGTCGTTATGGGCGTAAACGAAATCTATCTGCTCGGGATGCTCTAACTTCCGAAGCTCCATCCGGGCGGTATCGACCAGCCATTGTCCTTCTATCTTACGGAAAGAAAGATCCTCCCTTTCTCGCAAGGCATCGACAAAACCTTTATGTCGCTCTTGCGCCGGGGAGGTTTGCGTGAGTCCCCATATCTCTAAGATAATAGCGTTCGGGGGAAGATAATTGGCGGCGTAATTGCCTGCCGCTAGTCCGATCTCATAATTGTTCGCCCCGACAAAAGAGGTGTATTGATCGGTATTTACCTTGCGATCTGTAATGATCGTCGGGATTCCGGCACGGTACGCTTCCTCGGCAACTGCCGTGATCGGCTCGGATTGGTAAGGGGAGATGATCAAGACATCCACCTTTTGGCGGATCAAGTCTCGTATTTGTTGTATTTGTGTCTCGTTATTGTTTTGCGCGTCCTTTATAATAATTTCCACGTCATCATAGTTGGAGGCTTCGATACGCATATCGTTAATCATGGCTTGCCGCCAAGCATCGTCCAGCATACATTGGGAGAGGCCGATAACGTGCTTCTTCTGTTTCCCCGAGCTTGTGCAGCCACACAAGACGATCAAGGTTAACCATACTAGTAAAAAGGGATGCTTCATATACAAGAATAAAGGTCTAACGTATTTGCCACAGGGCTGGCACAACCTTGCCATGCCTGTGGCACGACAGTACCACCAGCATGGCACTGCCGTGTCATCGGTTAATGGCACTAATTATGCACCAGTGTCCCGATATTCTCTCCGCTCATCACTTTCTTCAAGTTGCCGTTGGTATCCATATCGAATACGATGATCGGGAGGTTGTTCTCTTTACACATCGTGGTAGCGGTCAAGTCCATTACCTTCAGGCCCCGGGTATAGATCTCATCATACGTAATATCGGAGAACTTGGTAGCCGTAGGATCTTTCTCCGGATCAGCGGTGTAAATACCGTCCACACGGGTACCTTTCAGCATGACATCCGCCTCGATCTCGATACCTCTCAAGGAAGATCCGGTATCCGTAGTAAAGAACGGATTACCCGTACCGCCGGACATGATGACCACGTTACCTTGTTCCAGCAACTCGATCGCACGCCATTTATTATAGAACTCGCCGATCGGTTCCATACGGATAGCGGTCAAAACCTTCGCATTCACGCCTTGAGCGACCAATGCGGAGCTAAGCGCCAAGCTATTGATTACCGTCGCCAGCATACCCATTTGGTCTCCTTTTACCCGATCGAAACCTTTGGAAGCGCCACTCAATCCACGGAAAATATTACCGCCACCAATCACGATACCGATCTGTACGCCCATCTCGGCGATCTCCTTGATCTGTGCCGCATATTCATTCAAGCGGACCTCATCGATCCCATATTGTTTACCACCCATCAGCGACTCCCCGCTTAATTTTAATAAGATACGTTTGTATTGAGCCATGTTTTGTATATATTTAATATGTAATTCCGCAAAAGTAACGAATAATCCGATATTCGCATAAAAAAGATCGCCCCAACCGGTGTCGGGGCGATCTAAACACTAACCCCGTGTTTTGTAAGCTGCGAGGATTAGCTAAAATTATATGAAACGTTACTGGTTATTTTTTATCTAAGATCTCCAAGGTATCGGCAGCGATCATGAATTCCTCATCCGTAGGAACGACGATGATAGTCACCTTACTGTCCGGAGTGCTGATTACCATCTCCTCGCCACGCATGCCCTCGTTCTTCTCTACATCGATCTTCATGCCCATGTATTCCATGTTCTCACAAACCGCACGACGGGTCGCCCATTGGTTCTCGCCGACACCACCGGTCCAAACCAAGATATCACAACCACCCATAGCGGCGGCATAAGCGCCTATATATTTCTTGATGCGGTAGTTATATACGTTCAAGGTCATGATCGCACGCGGATTTCCGGCAGCTACGGCAGCCTCGATCTCACGCATATCGGAAGAGATTCCGGAAAGACCGGCAACACCACTTCTCTTATTGATCAAGTCGGAAAGGCCGGCACCATCCATGCCTTCCTTATCCATGATGAAAGACAAAGCACCCGCATCCACGTCGCCGCAACGAGTACCCATCAACAGACCCTCAACCGGAGTCAAGCCCATGGAAGTATCCACGCTCTTACCATTCTTGATAGCGGTGATAGAACCACCGTTACCTACGTGAGCCGTGATAATCTTCTGATCCTCATAAGGAACACCTAAGATCTCGCAAGCACGACGGGATACATATCGATGACTGGTTCCGTGGAAGCCATAACGACGTACGCCATATTTCTTGTACATCTCGTAAGGCAAACCATACATATACGCATAATCCGGCATGGTCTGATGGAAAGCCGTATCAAACACCGCTACTTGAGGAATACCCGGGATCAAAGCCTCCATCGCCCGAACACCCTTCAAGTTAGCCGGGTTATGAAGCGGAGCCAAATCAGAGCACTCGATTACCTTATTGATTACATCCTGATTGATCAATACACTGGAAGCGAACTCCTCGCCACCATGTACCACGCGATGGCCCACGGCATCAATCTCCTTATAGTCCTTGATGCAGCCATAAGTAGCGTCGGTCAACACGCTCAGGATAAACTCGATGCCTTCTTGATGGCCGGGGATCTCTCTCTCGATAACCACCTTCTTGCCATCCTTGTCCGTCAATTTCAAGAACGCGCCCGGCAAACCGATTTTCTCGATACCGCCTTGAGCCATAACCTCACCGGAGGTCATATCGAATAACTTATATTTGATAGAACTACTACCGCAGTTCAATACTAGAATCTTCATATTATTAAGTCGTTAGGATTATTATATTATTTTGCGGATTTCAAACCGATGGATTGATTACAAGCGATCGCTACCATCTTATAAATATCGTCTACGGAGCAACCGCGAGACAAGTCGTTCACCGGAGCAGCCATACCTTGAAGGATCGGACCGACAGCCTCAGCGCCACCCAAACGTTGAACCAGCTTATAAGCGATATTACCCACCTCCAAAGTCGGGAATACCAAAACATTCGCTTTACCGGCGATCTCGCTACCCGGAGCTTTCTTGCTACCTACAGCCTCAACCAAAGCCGCATCGGCCTGCAACTCTCCGTCGATCTTCAAATCCGGAGCCATCTCCTTAGCCAAACGAGTAGCCTCCACTACCTTATCTACCATCTCGTGAGAAGCGCTACCCTTCGTAGAGAAGCTCAACATAGCCACACGAGGCTCAACGCCTACGATATTACGAGCCGTAGCGGCGGTAGCGACAGCGATGCTAGCCAACTCTTCCGCGTTCGGGTTTGGCATAACCGCACAATCGGCAAATACCAAAATACCATCATCCCCATATTGAGGAGTCTTCGTGAACATAAGGAACGCACCGGAAACACACTTCATGCCCGGAGCCGTCTTGATAATTTGCAAAGCAGGACGCAATACATTACCCGTCGTATTCTCAGCACCGGCGATCTCACCGTCAGCGTCACCCGCCTTGATCATCAAACAAGCCAAGAACAAAGGATCTTCAACTAGAACCGCAGCCTTCTCGGGAGTCATACCCTTCTTTTGGCGAAGTTGGAAAAGCAAGTCTGCATACGCGGCTTTCTTCTCGTGATTTTTCGGATCGACAAGAGTTGCCTCACCGATGTGGTTCAGTCCGAAACCAGCCGCCAACTCCTTGATCTCAGCGGGGTTTCCAATTAAGATAATGTCTGCTACACCGTCGGCCAGTAATTGGTCGGCAGCTTTAAGAGTTCTTTCCTCGGTACCTTCGGGAAGAACAATACGCTGCTTGTCAGCTTTAGCGCGCGCAATAATGTCTTGCATTAAATCCATAGCGGAAGATATTTTATATTATTTAATAATTGTACTCGTAATCCGGCTACAAAATTAGGCATAATGCAATATAGAGTTTACAAAATAGGCAAAAGAATTACAGGTAGAGATACCAGTTTCAGATCTTTTAACAGTAATTCGTCACTTCCCGCTCCCCGGAGAGTATTTGTTGCAGTTCTTCCGCTGTCACATTCACACTTAACTTACCTTTATGGGCCACGGAGATCTTTCCTCTCTCCTCCGAGACAATAATAACCAGCGCATCTGTCTCCAATGACATCCCCAACCCGGAACGATGGCGCAATCCCATATCCTTGGGAAGGGTAGCGTTCTGGGCGACCGGCAAGATACAACCGGCCGCCTTGATCCGGTTATCGGCTATGATCATGGCACCATCATGCAACGGGCTGTTCTTAAAGAATATATTCTCGATCAAGCGGGCATTTACATCGGCGTTGAACATCTCGCCCGTATGCTCATAGATAGTCAAGTCCATATCTTGCTGGATCACGATCAAGGCACCCGTCTTTTTCCGGGCCATATTCATACAGGCCAAGACAACAGGGGCGACAAACTTCCCTTCTTTCTCCGGATCGCCTCCTCGCTTGGAAAAAAGTTTCCCTAGGAATTTCCAGCCCCGGTGCGAACCTAACGCCAACAGGAAACGGCGGATCTCGTCTTGGAAGAGGATTACCAAAACCACGAAACCTACGCTAATAAACTTATCCAAGATGGCCCCCATCAACCGCATCTCCAATACCTGCGAGATCAAGATCCATACGACGATGAATGATACGACTCCACTGAATATAGCCAATGTGCCCGAGCTTTTCATCAACTTATAGGTCTGGTACAGGAAGAAAGCCACCAGCAATACGTCAATCAAGTCTTTTATACCGAAATGCATCCACATAGTTAATTGAGAATTGAAAGTTGAAAATTGAAAATTATTTGTTGGTCATTTGACCTATGACGCGAATGGCTTCCACTGCTTCCCGCACATCATGTACACGAAGGATATTAGCGCCGTTCAAGAGAGCGTACGTATTCAATACAGTCGTTCCGTTCAAGCTATCCGCAGGGGTTCCACCCAGTAATTTATAAATCATGCTTTTACGGGAGACTCCAACTAATAAAGGCAACTCAAAAATAGAGAACTCCTTTAAATGGCTCATCAATTGGTAATTCTGCTCCAACGTCTTACTAAAGCCAAAGCCGGGATCGAGGATGATATCATTCACCCCTAAAAGCCGAAGCTGGCGTACCTTCCGGGAAAAGTACAGCATGATCTCCTCCATCATATCCGGGTAATCAGTATGCCTCTGCATAGTTTGAGGGGTTCCACGCATATGCATCATGATATAAGGCACCTTCAAATCCGCTACCGTTTGGAACATATCCGCATCCAACTCACCGCCGGAGATATCGTTAATGACAGCCACTCCATATTCCTCTACGCAACGACGGGCAATCCCCGCACGAAACGTATCTACGGACACCGGGATATCCGGGTAATGCTTATTTAATATATGTAAGGCAAACTCCAAACGGCGCATCTCTTCCTCCGGGGTAACCTCAGCGGCATCCGGACGGGATGAATAACCACCGATATCGATCCAATCCCCTCCCTCCGATAAGATTTCCCGGATACGGTCCTCGATAGCGGTCTCGGTCTGTTTGCGGCTGCCCGCATAAAAAGAATCAGGGGTAATATTCAAGATTCCCATCACCAACGGTGTCGCTAAAGAAGTAAGTGTCCCTCTAATATTGAGCATTTTATCTAACATGATCTTTCCTTATTTCCAGCAAAGATACAGGTTTCTCTCTTAAAATCTCCTTCTAGATTCTTCATTCTTTATTTAATTGCTACATTTGCGCCGAATTAGACAGGAATAAATATTTAACGCGATACAGTCATGAGTATTATCGACCTCTATGATTTATTTATACATAACCCTCAAATAACGACAGATAGCCGGAACTGTCCGAAGGGTTCTATCTTCTTCGCCTTAAAAGGTGATAAATTCGACGGAAATCAATATGCCGGGAAAGCCTTGGCATCCGGCTGTGTCTATGCCGTCATAGACAATCCCGATTATTATATAGGCGAACGCACGATCCTTGTTGATAACGTGCTGAAGACCTTGCAACAATTAGCGCACCATCACCGCAAGGTACTGGGATTGCCGATCATCGGGATTACCGGAACAAATGGCAAGACCACGACCAAAGAGTTATTGGCCGCCGTGCTCTCAACGAAATTCAATTTACTATATACCGAAGGGAATTTCAATAACCATATTGGCGTTCCCTTGACCTTGCTCCGATTGACTCATGACCATGAGATGGCGGTTATCGAGATGGGCGCCAGCCATCCGGGAGACATCAAGGAATTAGTGGATATCGTCCATCCTAACTATGGCATCATCACGAACGTAGGCCGTGCCCATCTGGAAGGCTTCGGTTCTTTCGAGGGTGTGATCCGGACAAAAGGGGAGTTATATGATTATATCCGTCGCTCCAAAGGCAAGATATTTATCAAGAAAGAGAACGAGTACCTTCAGTCTATCGCCAAAGGCATCGAACAAATCACATATGGAAACGGGGATGATGCTTTCGCGTCCGGACAGGTAGTCAGTTGCGATCCTTTCTTAGTGTTCAATTGGAAGCAACAAGGAAAGTTGCATACCGTCGAAACACATATAATCGGTAGTTATAACCTAGATAATGTATTGGCCGCCGTCGCCGTAGGCCGCTTCTTCAAGATCCCGGCAGAGCGTATCAGCCGTGCTATCGCCGCTTACGAGCCTACCAATAACCGTTCTCAGTTCAAGAAAACCGATAATAACGAATTGATTATCGATGCTTACAACGCAAATCCGAGTAGCATGAAAGTAGCTCTGGACAATTTCATCACCATGCCCGTACAGCCTAAAGCTATCATCCTTGGAGATATGCGCGAGCTTGGACCAACTAGCGACGAATTACACGCGGAGGTTGTCGCACAGATCAAGAAAGGCCAGTTCGACAAGGTGTTCCTCTGCGGCGAGCATTTCTCCAAGGTAGGCAAAGAGTTCTCCCCCTTCGCTACCACGGAGGCAATGGTGGAAGAGCTTCGGAAACAGCCGTTAAAGGGCTATCATATCTTGATCAAAGGCTCTCATAGCATGGGGCTGGAGAAACTAGCGGATATCCTATAAGCTATCATCGAACAAGACGGTTTTCAACTTCTGGTACAAGAAGGAGAGAATCAATAAGATAACTCCCAAGATTATAAAGACGACCACCTTCCCGATCGTAGGCAAGAGCCACAGATCCACCATCACCAACTTTAGCAATACGATCGAGAAGGTGGCCAAACTAATCATCCGGACAACTTTCAGATGCAATCGCATTCCCACCGCCATTTGCATAAAACCGGCAAGACTCAACGAGATAGAGAAACCTGCGCTTAATTCATCCGGCAAGCCCAACTGATTCAACAAATTATTCGTTCCCACGGCCAGTAATATCGTAGACAGCAAACAAATATATAAGGTCATCCCATGCGTACGCTTTTCTCTTGCGTCGAATGCCTTATAATAGTACCGTCCCAAGACAAAAATATGCCCCCCGATTAAAAGCAAGGAAACCCATAGCAGGAACCGGGGAATAAAGAGATCATCATACCCGACCCACAAAGACATTCCTCCGAACAGGGATAAAGATAGCCCCAAGAGTAGTCCATATCCCCCCGCATTTCTTGACACAGGCAAATAGCTTTTCCCTAATAAAACATTCGCAGCAAATAAAACCGCCACCGTAAATGTCTCGATATAGCTAAAGGACACGATCGAAGGATCTACATATGAATAGAAATCGAAAACAAAGGCTATATATAATACGACACATCCCGTCAAGAGAGGCCCTTTCGTCGAGATCCTTGTCGGACGTACCAACCAAGCGTCTACCCAATACGATAACCCCGTAAAAATACCGGTAGCGAACAAGCCATTTATAAATAGGGAAGAATCTCCGTACCGAGCCTTCATACATCCGTGGAAGACATCCATTCCGTAAGAGCCCAGCGTCAAGACCGGAAGTACCCAAACGAATATCTCGTAAACCCGCAGACGGAAACGACTATAGAACCAGAGAATAATCATTACCTCTGAAGCCCAAAACAAGGTAATAAAGGTCCCTTCCAGTTGGATCGGGATCGTCACCGATACGAACGTAAGAGCGATACCCAATAACGTATGCATCAAGAAAGTGAAAGGTTCCCCTTTCCGTTTGATCCAAAAGAAAAGAGCGAAGTTAATAGCCGCAACAAAAAGGGTTACCAGACCTTTGTAATTCTGCTCAAGCTCCATATTCTGCAGGAGACAAAGGGCAAAGAACAGGAATACGAAATTGTTCAATCCGATCACTCCTAATAAATATTGATTGATCCCCCGGATATTGATTCGCACGATGGAAGCGACCGATAATAAGAAGATCAAATAGAAGGCGATAGAGAAAATAAGTAAATGCGTTAATTGGACACTTCCCATCAAATCCAGATCCGCAGCATACGTATAACCCGCAAAGACGATCCAAGTCAAGGCAAAACAAATTACAGGCAATTCCCCCCACTTCTTATAGATAGATAGCCCGAACATCCCTAGGTCCAAGATCATGACATAAGTAAACAGCACCCAATAACTTCCATCCCCGCTGCCCACTAAGAATGGAGCGATAAATCCACCCACCAAAGCGATAATCGCCAGTTCCCTACGATTATAGAGTATAGATAAAGACGACATAAACCCGGTAAACAATACAAGCAAGATAAAAGCGACCGTTTGGCTGAACAGCCCGTAATAATGATAGGCGATCGCCACCGTTACATAAAAGATCGCAAAAGCGCCTCCCGCCAGCAAAGAGCTAAAGGTACGATAGGAATCCTTCAAACGCCAAGCCACGAATAGAAGTAATCCGCCCATCCCAAAGCCAAGGATCGTACGCAAGGTCTCGTTTATCCATTCCTTATCTATCGCATACTTCACGAAAAGACCCATACCCAAGACGAGTATCAGGATACCGATTTTACCGAATAAATTCTCACCGATATATTTCTCATAATTGACAGGCTTCCGCACCTTCTGGGGTTGAAGATTTCTCGCAGGTTCGACAATCGCCTTTACAGGTTCAGGTTGTACGAAAACTTCCGGCTCTTTCAAGGTCTCAGGCTCCGGTTCCTTTATCTCGTCCGCAACTTCCGAACTATTCTCCAAACGTCTACGCAAGGCAGCGATCTCTTTCGATAATTCCTCCGTCTTCTCCTGTGATTTGGATATCTTATTACGCAAGTTTATCCAAATCATGATCAGTAATAGAAGTATCAGTAAGGTATATTCCATAAACTCTAAAATTATAAGCTTGCCGCAATATACGCATTTATTTATATAAAAGCTTTCCGAACCATAAAAAAGTCCCGACGATACGAATATCGCCGGGAGCAATTTTTTATCCGGTTTCCTTCCTCACGGAAATACTATCGGAAGAACTTTTTTACTTTAGTATTAACCACACGTTCCCCCATCACGGGATACTTTGCTGTGTGGAAATTATTTAATTAAATATATTTAGATAGAGACGGGACGTGCCCGCCTCTACTGTATCATTTCGAATAAAATAATTATTTAACAACCACCTTAACAGCAGCCTCACCCTCTACAGCTACAGCTACGATACCGGCAGGTACAGCGATTGTAGCGTTATCAGATGAAAGAACTGTCTCAGCAACCACCTTACCTAAGATGTTAGAGATAACAACAGACTTGCCAGCGGCACCTTGGATTGTTACAGTACCATCGTTAGCGATAACAGAGATAGCAGACTCAGCAGCGATCTTGTCATTAGATGTAGGAGTGCTAGTTGTCATTACCTTGAATACTTCTGCTTGCTCAGGATCAGTTGTCCAATAAACAACATTGTTCAAATGAGCCAAATAAGCATTACGAGGTAAATATTTCTCTACATCATACTCTTCACCTTGCTCTTCAGCTGCTTCCTCATCATAAGCCGGATTCAAATATTCTTGAACAGAAAGGATCTTGTAAGCCTCATCGCTATACTCAGCTGCGACCTCAAATGCGACAGCAGCCGGATTCAAGTTCATCGCATTGATTGTATCACCCTTGATTGCGATAGAATCTATACCGCATACAGAACCAGCGATAAATGCAGCACGAACAGCCTCAGCGCCAGCAGCCTCATAAGCATAACCCTTAACCTCTGCAGAATCCAATGTATTCATCAAATAGTTTCTAGTTTTCACACCTTCTTCCGCAAATGCATTAGTAGAAAGATAATACAAAGGCATAGTCTCTTCGAAAGTCAAGCAAGCAGTATCCAACCACAAAGTCAAAGAATCATGCGTATATACATCGCTCTTCAAGATAGACTGTCCTTCTGCCTTCAATACAGCGAAACCATCTTTCTGGCTAGCGATCATCTTGTTATCATCCTCTGTATAAGAAGTGATCTGTACGTGACCGATATTCAAAGTAGCATATGTAGGAGCATCCTTCTTTGCGAACTCGAATGTAGTATTCTCAGTGTTGCACCAGCTAGCTGTATATAGCATTCCAGATCCAGCTAAAGCAGAGATTGCAAAACCATAATAACCATATTCTTCAGTATATTCAGAATAAGAAACCAACTTATATTCATTCTCTACACCAGTAGATAAGAAAGATAATGTAACAGGATAAACACTATTCTCTACATCAGGCTCACCCATTAAATAATAATCAGTTCCATTTTCATTTTTAGAGCATAAAGTAGCCTTACCTAAACGATCTGTTACATTATACTTGTAAACTTTCACTCCATTTGACTCAGCTACAGTTGAATTTGCCTCATCTAATTCAACCTCTTCTACCTTAAATCTATAAGCAGAAGCCAACTCACCGGCAGCTACATACAATTTGCCATCTTTAACAGTTACATACAAGTTCTCCAATAAATCAGATTTCAAACGGAATGACAATGCACCATTAACCAAATCTTCTTTAGAAACTTTCTTATAAGCTAACTCTTGAGCATCCTCCACTTTCGGGCCTTTTACCAATTGAACTGTATCTGTTCCAAAAGAATAAATAGCCTTCGCATCATCTATTACGCGGATAATAGCACCACCTCTAGTACTATTAGTATTCCACATATTAGCCAAATTATTAGTCTCAGTCAAATACCATAAAGCAGTAGGAACTTCTGTTACAGCACCAGCATGAACTGTACCGTTCTCACAGAAAGAGAATACATAGTATTTTCCTTTGTTCTTATTTGCGGAATGATCCTCATCAGACTTCGCATTGTTCATATCCTTAACAAAGTAAGTATACTCTGGATCCAATGTAGTCGGAAGCTTAACCTCAGCGAAAGTACATTTAGCAGCATCCTTAGTCCAGATTGTCAATTTCTCTGTACCTGCGAAGTTACCAAAAGCGATCATCTCACCATTAGCGGCAACCTCCATGTCATAACACATTTTTGACTTCTTCTCCGTATCATTTGCGCCTTTATATACAGGAGTAGCATACGGATAAAGGATCATCTTGCTATTATCGGAAGGATCTAAAACTACCTTGAAAGCATACAACTCTTTCGCACGACCATTCTCTAGGATCGTACCATCTGTTACACCGGTAGCCTTATCAGCAGCAGCAGCCTCATCTTTAGGTTGTGCGTCTACAGTAAGTTTCCAGAATTTCTCAGAAGACAAATTAGAAGACCAAGAAGTAGAGTCCACAACTAAATACTTACCGGTAGTTCTATCCTGCAAAGTAACATAACCATCTAAACCGTCAATGTCTGTAGCGAACAACTCTTTGCCTGCCAAAGGATTTCCATCCAGATTTTTGTCGAAAGTCAAAGCGAAAGGAGAACCATACTTGTTATTTAACAAGTCAGCAGTCATGTTTATCTTTGCTGGAGCTGCTACTGTAAAGTTAATCGCAGATGCAGATACAGCCGTTCCCTTTTCCAAAGTAACAATATCTGTTCTTTCAGCTTCCACATCATCTTTAGCGATGATAGAAACAACTGTCTTATTATCCAACTGAGCAGATAAAGTAACGGCAGTCACATTCTCCGGAGCGATAAACGCACTCCCATTTTTGAAGTTCCACTCAGCTTGCTTATCCAATGTCAACACTCTACCTGTAGCGCTATTCGTCAATGTGTACGCCCAAGTATTCGCCAAAGAGACAAAACGATAAGTTACTTTCCATAAGGATTTTTGATAATCAGTGTTCTTGATATCCGCAGTAGGAGCATCAGCCAAGATCAAACTATCAGTCTTTGTATAAGACTCTGTGACAGACAAATATTTACCATCCTCATTGGTCAATTGGTAAACTTTGCCATTTTCAACCTTCGCATTAGCGGTAAAGGCAGTACATAAAGCCAAACCCGCTACAAGAGTAGAAAACTTTTTGTTCATAATTCTAAAATTAATATTAATACTAGTGTTAATTAAAAGCTCTTTATATATGCATCCCACCTAAATGGGTACAAAACGACTAGTCTAAACGATCGTCTAAATCTTGCGTTTTTCAAGGGATAAAGGAGAAGGTTTGTTTATGGAATCGGTTGTTTCGTGATGGATAGCCTATTTGATTGATAAGAAAGCGGATAAGGGGTGATTTTTTTAACCTTGAAGGGTTGCAAGTGTCGAAGAAACGCGTACCTTTGCAAATGACTAGAAAAATCGATCGTTTAAACTAGTCGTTTTATAAACCTATCTTCATACGATCAATAGCATATACTATATTTTCAATAGAATTTACCCTTTTATCATATATTATATATGTACGAGCGTACATATATAATATAATTATCAAGCAATCAACAAATATTCCTTATTCCTTCAAGTCTTATAATAATGAAACTTTTGTTCACCTATGAAGTAACTTTAGTTCCATAAGCTTAAAACTATAGCTTGATGCCGATGCAACTAAAGTCACAAGGGCAAAACGCCTCTTTCATGCTTTTATTGGTCAAAAAAGAGAGTAATCTATGTATTTGAAAGCTTTTTTCATAAATTTGTCGCTTTATAATAAACTGAGTAAAAAATGAATACACACGAACTTTGCTGCGTAGGACACATCACCTTGGATAAGGTAGTAACACCTAAGAACACCGTCCATATGCCGGGAGGAACCTCCTTTTATTTCTCGCATGCGATAAAACATTTCGATGATATCGACTATACTCTAGTGACAGCCTTGGCTGAATCTGAGATGAAAACGGTGGAGGAACTACGAGCTGAAGGTATCGACGTTGCCGTGATGCCAAGTAAGCACACCGTTTATTTCGAGAATATTTATGGAGAGAACCAAGATAACCGTACGCAACGTGTATTGGCGAAAGCAGATCCTTTCACCGTGGAATATCTGGAGAACATCAACTCTAAAATCTTCCACCTTGGTAGTTTGCTTGCCGATGATTTCTCTTTGGAAGTGGTAAAGTATTTAGCGGGGAAAGGCTTAGTATCGATTGACTCGCAAGGGTATCTACGGGAAGTAAGAGACAAGGATGTATTTGCCGTGGATTGGCCAGAGAAAAAAGAAGTACTTAAATACGTGCACTTCCTCAAGGCTAACGAACATGAGATGGAGGTGTTAACCGGATATACCGATGCCGTGAACGCAGGAAAAGTTATCTACGATTGGGGCGTGAAAGAGGTATTGCTGACTTTCGGAAGCATGGGATCTATCATTTACGACGGTTCCACTTTCCATAAAATCCCCGCTTACATACCGAAAGAAGTAGTAAACGCTACCGGAGCGGGTGATACTTATATGACAGGATATCTCTATAAACGTGCCAAAGGCGCAAGCATAGAAGAAGCCGGACGTTTCGCGGCAGCTATGACAACATTGAAAATCGAAGGAATAGGCCCATTCAACGGCACTAAGGAAGATGTGTTGCGATGCTTAGAGACAGCGGAACAACGAATGCCTGAGTAGTTGAAAATTGAGAATTGAAAATTATTCGCTCTCTCCTAATTTTCAATTCTCAATTCTCTATCTTTAATTATTCTTGAATGCTTTGCAGAATGTAGTCATTAGCAAGATACAAAGCCCTAACAAGCCGACCACGATATAAGCGTATTTCATATTGAAAGCCTGCGAGATCGCTCCGATCAACAAAGGTGCGATCAACGAGCCGATAAAGCTGATACTGGAAAGGATCGTCAAGGCAATTCCCACCGGAGTTCTCGATTTAGCGCCCACTAAGCTATAAATAGTAGGCACCATACACGAGATGCCCAAGCCTACCAACATAAAGCCTAAGGAATTCACGATCACCTTTACCGTCATCGATTCGAACATTCCACCCAACATGGCTGAGATAAAAAAACCTGCTAAAATAAAGAAACCCGCTAATTGCAACACCTTCTGCTTTCCTAAAACACTATAGGCGGAGTTCGTAAGAAAACGGCCTACCGTCATCATCACCATGAACACCAAGAAACCAATCTGTAAGGACTTAGGAACCTGCAATACCGATTCGAAGTAAAGTCCACTCCAATCAAACATCGCGCTTTCCACCACCAAGGCAAACAGCCCGACGATACCTAACTGGATCAACAGCATTTCCGGCTTACGGATAAAGCTCAACAATGCCGGAGCTTCTTTCTTCTCCGCTTCCTTCTCTTCCTCCGGTGACTCAACCGCCACGTCTTCCTGCAAATACTTCCGGCTTACCAAAACAGTCACTCCAATCAATAATGCAATCAACGTAAAATGCCAGAACGGAGTAACACCGGATACGATCATGATAAACCCGATCAAAGCCCCTAAACAAGCCGCCAGACTCCAACCTCCATGAAATGAGGCCATAATCGTACGCCCATAGAGTCGCTCGATACCAATTCCTTGCGTATTCAAGGATATATCGCAAAGATTCCAGAACACCCCAAAACAGAACAAATAAACACCCAGCAGATAAATATTATGTGCCGTACCTATCGCGAATAAGGCCAAGGCATACCCCAACACACTGACCTGCGCCATAATACGACTCCCCAACTTCGACACCAAATAACCCGCTAACGGTATCGCCACAAACTTACCTACCGGGATCAGGAACAAGACCAAGCCCCAATAGAAAGCGTAATTCACCTCAAAAATATCCTTCACGTCCGGAATACGGCTAGCCCAACTAGAGAAACAAAGACCTTGCGCTAAAAAGAAAGAAAGCATCGCATAACGAATCCGTTCCTTGGGAAAAGCGTTGCCCAATGTAGCATTCATTTTTTCATTCATTATCATTTACTTTTATTGTTATCATTTATTCGAGAAAGGGGCACGCCCCCCATTTCTTCGCAAAGCTATCAAATATATCCTAATATCCTAATCCCCTAAGTCTTAAATGTAGAATTTAAGAGATGGCTTCCCTAATGAAAAATATATTTTACACTTTGGCTGAAACACTTAATTATAACTTAAACCTTCGCTCAATTGAACAATTTGACGATATTCTCCAGCAACCCATACGTTGTCGTTTTCCTTGAATACGGTTTGGGATGGAGGATTCATCATTGACTTTCCGTCTCGTTCAATACCCAAGATCAGACAAGCGTTCTTATCCCGAATGTCAGACTGTTGAATAGATCGCCCGATCAACGGAGAGTCTGGTTCAATATTAAATTGCTCTATTTTGATATTATTATTAAAGCTTTGCGCCAACTGATCTCTATATTCTTTGTCCTGTTTTTGTATTATCTCCTGGAAAAGATCCAATTCCTCATCCGTACCAACAATTATAATCTTATCAAAAGGATAAAGGCGTTCCTCTCCTCTAGGTATATTGATTTGTCGTTCACCTCGAATGATGGAAACGATATTTATTCCATATTTTTGACGGAAGTTGATCTCTTTCAAACTCCGGCCGACAATGGAGGATTCTTGGCCAACAACGAAATCCATCAAGTGCAAATCATTGAAAGGCAAAGATTTCAAGATATTATCAGTCAAAGGACTTCCAATGTTTGAGTCCGTTGTTTTCCCGTTGAAGTTGTCAATAAATCTTTTCTCGATCGAGAGAGAACGCTTTTTCAGTTTTTTGGATAAAATAATCATTAGCAATATCAACAGGGTGATAATAAATCCAACACCAGATGCTACATTAAATATATGGACTATGACTGGCATTAGAATACTTGCGCAAAGGAGCAGCTTTATCGCTATCAAAGAAACCAATGGTCCCCGGTTGAATTTACTATCATTCCATAATTTCAGGAATTCAGGAGAATGATTCTTCTTCATAATGATAGCCCAAAGAAAAGGTAATATAATGGCCAAAATAATAGATAAGCTCAATAGAGCCCCTTTGAAGCCTAATATGTTCTCGCGAATAATTGGATTTACATAAGTGAAAAATATGATAATACTGAATATTGTCAATACTGTATATAGTATTACATCTAGTAACATAGATTTCAACAGCTTATTCCATGTACTTTTATGTTTGACCGTGTTGGATCCGGAAGAATAACGGTTCAACATTAGTTTTATAGATGAAGGCAAATAATTGTCAATCAATTGATAGACCGGGGTCGCCATGCGAATCATATAAGGAGTAAGAAATGTTGTAACGACTGATACAGCGACAATAACAGGATACAGATAATCGTCTGTTACCTTTAAGCTAACTCCCAATGAAGCGATAATAAACGCAAATTCACCTATTTGGGTCAGAGAGAATCCTGATTGTAGAGCTATCTTTAATGGCTGTCCGGACAAGAGGACACCAAGACTCCCAAAAAAGATTTGCCCAATGATAACCAATATGGTTAAGATGCAGATTGGGACAAGGTATTCAATCAATAAATCCGGTTGTATCATCATGCCTACAGAAACAAAAAATATGGCCGCAAACAGGTCTTTTACCGGTTTTACCAATTTTTCTATCTTCTCGGCCTCAATGGTTTCAGCCAATAACGATCCCATAACAAAAGCTCCTAACGCAGAGGAGAATCCCGCTTTAGCCGCAATCATAACCATACCTAAACAGAAGCCTAATGCTATGATTAATAAGGTTTCGTCGTTAAGAAATGGCTTAATCTTTTTAAGAAAACTTGGAATCAGATAGATTCCGAGTAATGACCAAAATATAAGAAACGCTCCTAACTTTAGAATACTTTCCAGCATTTCCATTCCTTCGACTTGCTTGCTGACTGCTAAGGTTGAAAGCAAGACCATCAAAACTACGGCCACTAAATCTTCGACCACCAAGACGCCTAATACTACTCCTGTAAATTTTTGCCCTCTGAGTCCCATGTCATCGAACGCCTTGAATACGATAGCGGTGGATGACATAGAAAGCATACCGCCTAAAAATATACTGCTTAGATGCGAGAAGCCAAGCGCGTTTCCTGCAGTATAGCCTAGAAACATCATTCCGGAGACTATGGTTATAGAGGCGATAACAGCTGTACCTCCTACGGTCATCAACTTCTTGAAAGAGAATTCTAATCCCATAGCAAACAAAAGAAAGATGACGCCTATATCTGCCCATATTTTTATATTGGTAGGATCGGATACCGTTGGTATATAAGGTACGGCGGGCCCGGCAAGAATGCCAGCGACAATATACCCCAAAACGACAGGTTGTTTCAAGCATTTAAAAATCAATGTAATTATTCCCGCCGCAATCAATATAACCGCCAAGTCGGAAATAAGAGGTGCAATTTCAGACATGTTATTCATTATTTTGTGCTCGCAAATTTACATATTAACTTAGAACCATGTTGGGATAAAACAAAAGTACTCTTGTCCTAAAAACATATATGGGAAATATTCCAGGACAACCGCAGCAAATTCCTCCTCCCCCCAAGAGCTTTATCTTAACAGCATGAATACACCAATATCTATAAGCGGCAGTTTACGAGATATAAAAAAAGGGTCTTCATTGCTGAATACCCTTTCTTGGTGATCCGCCTGGGGCTCGAACCCAGGACCCCAACATTAAAAGTGTTGTGCTCTACCAGCTGAGCTAGCGAATCATCCTATGCGTTACTTCTGTAATGCGGGTGCAAAGGTAGGGATATTTTTTTAATACGCAATAGATATGGCTATTTTTTTGCGATTAAATCTGAATTTATTTCCTCTTGTTTAGGTTGATGAGCAAGGCTTCTGGAATCTAACTCATTATATTCATGCAAGATAAATCGTTTATAATAAGATAAGCATAAGGTTGTTAATGGGAGGGCTATTATTAAGCCGATAAAGCCTAAGATCGTTCCCCAGATGGATAATGAGAGTAAAATGATGGCGGGATTCAATCCCATAGCCTTACCCATTATGCGGGGGGTAAGATATAAATCCTGTATACATTGTACGATACCCAAGACTAAAATAGCCAAACCAAAGATCAACCAGAAGTTCTCGCCTGTCTCGGCCGAACGCAATAAGCTCAATAGAATCATCGGGATGATACCGATCGCCTGCATATAGGGAATTAAGTTCAGCACGCCGATAAACAAGCCCAGCGTGACCGCCAACGGGAAATTAATGATCTTAAAACCGATCGCGAGGAGAATCCCGACGGAGAGAGCGATCAGCGATTGTCCTCGGAAATAACGGTTCATGCTGTATTCCACATCCTCAGCCAAACCTTGCAGGAACGGACGGTAACGCTCCGGTATCAAATCGATCCAACCATTCGCGATCTTCTCATAGTCCAAAAGGATGAAGATAAAATAAAGCAAGATCACGAACACGATCGTGATACTGAAAAGGATCGAGAAGGTGTTCGATAAGATAGACCATAACTGGGGTGCTATCTGCTTCACCGCTTTCAACAAATTCTCCTTACTCAATAACTCCATAATCTGAGCGAAGTTCACATTACTTTCCAGATATTCCATCCATGAATGCGGAATCAAAGGGACATGACCTTCACCGGGATCATGTGTGCGGATCAGTTCTAGCGTTTTATCCGCCTCAGCCGCGATGGAAGGAACGACCATGACTATCAGCAACGTTATCAACAGCCCTAAAGTCACCAATACCGCCATAATCGATAAGATACGGCTCTTAAAGCATAATTTATATTGGAAGAACTTTACGAACGGTTGCATCATGTAAGCCAGCAACCAAGCGATCAGGAAAGGTAACAATGCGTTCCGTAATAAGGCTATCAAATAGATAATCCCTGAGATGACCAGTATACCGAACACTATGCGTATTACACGGTCAAACGTAAAAGGCTTGTCAAACAGTGGATTCATATTATTTTCATATCTTTGCTTGCGACAAAGATAGAATAAAGTAGAATATATAAACATCATGATACGTAAAATATCCTTTTTCTTCCTCATTTCTTGCTTATACCTTTCAGTAGGGGCACAGGTTCCACAACCTATCAAGCAATTCCTGCGTAAGCCTTATATGGAAGGAGCCTCATTTTCCTTGATCGTGAAAGACGTTCACAATGGCGAGACGGTATTCGCTTACGATACCCTCCGGCAGCTGACCCCAGCCTCGGTCATGAAGACGGTTACGACCGCTACCGCCTTGGAGATACTGGGCGAGGATTATCGCTTTCCCACGACATTGGCATACGATGGCTCCATCGAGAAGGGCTTGCTAAAAGGGAATCTATACATCAAGGGAAGCGGAGATCCCAGCCTTGGCTCAGCGCATTTCGCCCCGTATCATAAGCGGTTCCTACAGGAATGGATCTCCGCCTTGAAAAAGGTGGGTATCCATAAAATACAAGGTGCCGTAATCGCTGATGAAAGTATATTCGACACGGAAGGCACTTCCTTTAAATGGGTTGGCGAAGATATGGGCAGCTATTATGGCGCCGGAAGCTATGGACTTTGCGTATTCGACAATCTCTATAAATTAGGACTGCAAACCGGGGCTCCCGGAAGCCGCCCGAAGTTGAAAGGAACCGAACCGGAATTATCCGGCATCCATTTCCATAATTACTTAACGGCTCAGCAAGTATCTTCGGATAGTTCTTTTATCGTAGGGGCGCCATTCGCCACGGACCGTTATTTATACGGAATTGTCCCCGCTAACCGGGAATGGTATCCGCTCAAAGGGGATATCCCGGACCCGGCTCTTTTCCTAGCGGATTATCTCACTAGGCAATTGGAACATGAAGGGATCACGGTCGGCGAATCACCGTCTTGTTTCCGTATCTTGCGGGAGGCCGGTAGGTGGCAACCCGGGAAACGGACCGAGATTGTTACCACTTACTCCCCTACGCTTCGGGAAATCGTGGAAGTGACCAACCATGTCAGCCATAATTTATTCGCCGATGCCTTGATCAAGACAATCGGCCTACGCTATACGCCCCGTAAGGGAGAGGTCATATCTTCTTTTAACCGGGGCATCCAGGTGCTTCGGGACTATTGGCAAGGGAAAGGACTCGACCTCTCGTGCGTCTGGATGTACGACGGTAGTGGCCTTGCGGTTACCAACAAGTTATCAACAGCTTTTGTGGCTGATTTATTGATTTATATGAGAACCCGTTCACAACAACACACAGCCTTCTACGAATCATTGCCCGTAGCGGGGGTAGAAGGCTCGGTGAGGAACTTCTTAAAAGGCTCATCCCTCCAAGGAAAAGCTCATCTTAAAAGCGGAAGCATGAGCCGGGTAAAAGGATATGCGGGATATATAAACAAAGGCGATAAGCAATACGCCATCGCCCTATTCGTAAACAACTATTCCTGCGACGGACGTCCTATGACCGTAGCGATAGAGAAATTATTGCTCCAGTTGTTCAACTAACCAGCGGTTATTTAGGCAGGATCGATCTACGCTCTATCATCTCTAGGAAATGCTGTTTATAATTGTCGGAGATCGGGATATACTCCTTTCCAAAGACAATCCGATTACGCTCGATCACCTTGATCTTCTCCGGCTGGACGATAAAAGAGCGATGAACACGCACAAAGCGATCCGAAGGTAACATATCCTCCAAACTCTTCATGCTCATCAACGAAAGGACCGGACGGGGCTCATCCTCCACGAATATCTTCACGTAATCCTTTAATCCTTCAATATATAATATCTTGCGCAGCTCTATTTGCAACAGCTTATACTCACTCTTGACGAAAATACTCTCCATCCCGCCCTTCTCCGCAATTGGCGCGGATCCTTCCTTCTCTTCCGAAGACACCGGCTTACGGAGCAGCTCATACCATCGCAACGCCTTATTCGCCGAGGCAAGGAAGTCCGGATAACTAATTGGCTTCAACAAATAATCCAGCGCGTTTACTCGGTAACTATCCACGGCATATTGATCGAAAGCCGTCGTAAAAATGACACGGGTATCGGCGTTCAAGATACGGGAGAACTCCAATCCGCTCAACTCCGGCATCTGGATATCCAGAAAAAGCAGATCCACCGGCCGATCCCGTAAGTCGGAAAGAGCGTCCAAGGCACTATTATAAGTCCCTTGTAAATCCAGAAACGGAGTTTTCAAGACGTAGCTTTCCAGCAAGCTAACCGCTAAAGGTTCATCGTCAATAATAGCGCAAGTCAATCTCATATCTCAGTCTCGTTTATAGTAATTGATAGATAAGAAGAATAGTTATCCCCCTCCCGACCGCATTGGAACGAGAAATGCCCCGGATAGAGCAGCCCCAAGCGTTTCTCCAGATTCACCAGCCCGATACCGGAACCACTTTTATCTTGATCCGGGCTTTTCGGGAAATAGCTATTCACGATAGTACAAACTACCTCCGCCCCCTCCTGATGGATATCCAAATGGATGAAAGACGGCTTATTATTGCTCACCCCATGCTTAAATGCGTTCTCAACCAAGGAGATAAACAACAGGGGGGCGATCAAGGTTCCCGGAGAGGAAGCGACGATATTCGTTTTCAGCTCCACATGTTTGGGCAGGCGTATACGCATCAACTCCACATAATTACGAAGGAAGTCGAAATCCTTCTCCAAAGGGACAAAAGGCTGGCTACTCTCATACAAGACATAGCGAAGCAAGCGGCTCAAATCGTGCACCGCCTCCTGCGCCTTCTCCGGGCTGAACGCTATCAAGCTATAGATATTATTCAACGTATTAAACAGGAAATGCGGGTTAAGCTGGCTTTTCAAGTTCTGCAATTCCGCCTCGGCACGCTCCTTCTCCAGTTCCCGCTGGATAGCCGCCACCCGGTACCATCCGTCCGTCATCTTGATCGCCACGCTAAGGCCGGCTACCAAGGAGTAGATAACGGCGTTGACGAGAAAGAACCCCACCGTCTCGTTCAACGGGCGGGGCGGACGAGCCGGATGATGCATCTCCGGAGGGTAGAAATAGCGCATGCAGAAATGCACGAACAGCATCGTACTCCCGATAAGCAATAGGTTAATCAGCAGGAAACGCCCTGTCCGGCGGTTGAACAAATACCGCCTCACCAGCCACCCGTAATTCAAGTAGAAGACGAGCATGAAGGAGAGCGGCACGATGATGCTCCGCAGATACCCCTCGAACGTGACTTGCGACTCCCTCCCCGTGAAGAAGAAGGGGGAACAGAATAGGATACCCCATCCCGCAATGTGTATCAACTTTCCCAAACCTTTGATAGGGGGGGATTGTGGTGTGTCATTCATCTTATTATCCTCTTTAGTGCTACGCAAATATAGTCATTCCTACCGTTATATGAGCCATGTAGCCTTATCTAGTGAGCCTTCGCCTCATAGCTATGAGGTGTCATACATCATAGGTTTAATGCATCGTTCCTCATACGTATGATGCATACCCTTTACAGGTAAGGAGACCATGCCTCATCCGTCTACTCATAGCGTATGGCCTCTATCGGGTCGAGCTGGGCCGCCTTCTTAGCGGGATACCATCCGAAGAACACCCCGGTGACGGTACATACCACGAAAGAGAGCAGTACGCTCCATGGCTGGATATAGATCGGGAAATGCGCCACGACATTCACGATCAAGGCGGCTCCCACGCCGAAAAGCACGCCGATCAATCCCCCGGTCACGCTGATAAGGATAGACTCGATCAAGAACTGAGCCAAGATATCCATGCCTTTCGCACCGATACTCATACGGAGGCCGATCTCCCGCGTACGCTCCGTCACGCTCACGTACATGATATTCATGATACCGATACCACCAACGAGAAGAGAGATACCAGCCACCGCGGCCAGCAACGTCGTCATTATATCCGTCGTACTTGTCAACATCGTACTCAACTCCTGCATACTCCGGATCGTGAAATCATCATCATCGGTTTCCCGCAGCCTATGGTTACGCCTCAGTATCTCCGATATCTCGTCTATGGCTTGATCGGTGTACTCCTCCTTGAGCGCCGAGCAGGTTATGCCTTGCAAATGGGTAATGGCCAAGATCTTCTTTTGAATAGTTGTGTATGGAGCTAAGATCAGGTCGTCTTGGTCCATTCCCATGCTGTTATATCCTTTGCTTTTCAGTACGCCCACGACCCGGAACGGTAGCTTCTGGAAACGGATCACCCGTCCGACGGGATTCTCTCCGCCGGGGAAAAGGTTATCCACCACCGTCTTCCCGATCACGCATACCTTGGCGGCGGTCTGTACGTCTTGATCGCTGAACATATCGCCATCCTCCACCTCGTATCGGCGTATCTCCATATAATCCGGGCTGATACCGTAGACGGTGGTCGGGGCATTGTTGGCGCCATAGATGGCCTGCCCGCTACTGTTCACGGAGGGAGAGGTGGCGGAGACGTAGCGAGTCTCGTTCACGATATCCTCGTAGTCCTGTAGCTTCAGCGTCTCCATGGCAGAGGCGTCTTGGCGGACACCACCACGCATGTCGGCTCCCGGCTGGATCATGATCATGTTCGAGCCCATCTCGCTGATCTGCGCCTGTATACTCCGCTTCGAACCTTGACCGATGGCCAGCATCGTGATCACGGAAGCCACGCCGATGATGATACCCAGCATCGTGAGGAATCCCCGCAGCTTGTTGTTGGCCAAGGCCCGGAGGGCTATCTTTAGTAAATTCGTCGTATTCATTGTTACTTCTGTTTATCGCTTAATCATCATTCTTGGGCAGGCGGGCCAAAGCCTCGGCGGCGCTCAAGATATTCGTATTCACCGTATCGGCGGTTACATGACCGTCGCGCAACGTGATATTCCGGCTGCTGTATTGGGCGATCTCCGGGTTGTGGGTGACAAAAATAATCGTACGTCCCTCGGCGTGCAGACGCTGGAAGAGCACCAAGATCTCAAAAGAGGTACGGGTATCCAAGTTGCCGGTAGCCTCGTCCGCCAGGATCACCGCCGGGTCGTTCACCAAGGCACGGGCGATCGCCACACGCTGCATCTGGCCACCGGACATCTGGTTGCTTTTATGCATCAGTCGGTCTCCCAAGCCCACGGCGATCAAGGCGTTGACCGCCTTTTCCCTACGCTGAGCCGCTTTATAGGCGGGGTTGTACATGAGAGGGAGCTCTACATTCTCTACCGCCGTTGTCTTCGCCAGCAGGTTATAGCTCTGGAAGACGAAGCCGATCTTACGATTCCGGAGAGTCGCCCGTTGCCGCTTGTTCATGGTGCGCACGGATACCCCGTCTAAGTAATACTCCCCGCTCGTAGGAGTATCAAGGCAACCCAGCGTGTTCAGCAACGTACTCTTTCCGGAGCCGGAGGTTCCCATGATCGTCACGAACTCCCCCTCGCGGATCGTGAACGACACGCCTCGCAGGGCATGGACGATCTCGTCGCCCACGTGGAAGTCTCGTTTTATATTGTCTAATCTGATAATTTCTTTCATGACGCAAACTATCTCTTATTTTTGTTGCTTCCCGGAGGGCCCGGCATGAAAGGGCTACGCTCCGCTCCTGCACCTACTTCCGGCATGTTAGCGGCGCTCGCTAAATCTACGGCTACCTCATCGCCCTCGCTCAAGCCCTCGGTTACTTCGGTCACGCTGTTGTTGCTGGTTCCGACCGTAATCTGCCTCGGGCTCAAGGTATTTCCTTGGCGGGACCAAACCAAGCGTTTTCCGGGTTGTACCTCCGCATTCGGATCTGTCACGGTCATACCCAACGATTCCATGATGGCGGGCTCGGGGATAAAACGAAGTGCCTTGTTCGGCAAGGTCAGGACATTCGCACGTTCCAACGTATAAATCGTGATATTCGCCGTCAAGCGAGGTTTCAGTTTCAAGTCCGGATTATCTGCCGTAATCACTACCTCGTAGGTAACGACCGTAGAAGAAGAAGTACTGGAAGAAGCGCTGGAGGTGCTTTCGCTATCCCCAAGGCGAATCTGGCGAACCACGCCCTCGAATTGATCGTTCGGGTAGGCATCCACCGTAAAGCTAACCCGTTGGCCTTCCTCCACGTTCCCTATATCCGCCTCATCCACGTCTGCTATCACCTGCATCTTCGTCAAGTCGGCGGCAATGGTAAACAGAGTCGGGGTCTCGAAGCCGGCGGCAACGGTCTGCCCTTCCTCAACGGCCCGGTTGATAACCACTCCGTCTATAGGGCTCGTGATCGTGGCATATTCCAGATTACGGTTTACTTTCACCATGGAGGCCTGACTCTGGTCGTAAGCGGCCTTCGCCTTCTCATAATTATAGGTAGCCGTCTCATAATCCGTATCGCTAATCAATTGTTTCTCGTGAAGCACCTTGCTACGTGCGTAGTTCTTCTGTTGATACTCGAACTCCGTCTTGCTGCTCGCCAATTGCGCCTCGGCGGAACGAAGTTCGGCTTGGAGGTTGATCTTATCCATCTCGGCGATCAGTTGGCCGGCCTTCACCACGTCGTTATAATCAGCGTACAACTTATCGATGATACCGGATACCTGCGTACCTACCTCAACCTCGGTAACGGGCTCTACCGTACCGGTGGCCGTAACCGTATTCGTGATCGTGCTGCGCCCTACCTTAGCGGTCTCCAGCTTGATCCCGCCTTTCGAGGATTTGCCCGTGAAAAGGAACACGCCCCCCGCGATGAGGATAACGGCAACACCGCCCATGATTAGTTTCTTCTTGTCCATATTCTGATTCGTTTTATTTCTGTTTTACGTTCTGTTCTTGTTCAAAAGGCCCCCGCGACCTCCGTCGCAGGGTAACCTTGAAAAAAGAGAGTGGAGTAAATATATATATATCCATTAGTGGGTTAATAATTCTCCGCAACCGGCTTCTTCTGATAAACATTCAGCAACTGGACGCTCATCAAGGCCATGTATTTCGCTTGTAGCTGCTCTTGCTGGGCGGTCAGATAATTGTTCTTCTCCGTCAATAGCTCAAGCGTATTTTTCATACCGAGGCTGAATTGCTCATCGATCAAGTTATAGCTTTCCTTCACGTAACTCAAGCGTTCGGTAGCCGAGGTATATTGGGTCTGCGACGAGGTAGCGTCCAGATAGATCCCCTCCACGGTTTGCAGCAATTGTTTTTGGGTATTCAGCAACTCCAACTGGCTGGTGGTAATCGCGTATTTCGCCTTGTTATAGGCCGTCTTATACTGACGGTTACTGAAGATAGGGATGCTGATCGTCAATCCGACACTCTCGTTGAAGCTATTCCAGATCTGGCTACCGAAAGCGTAATCCGTTCCGGAGAGATGGCCGGTACCCAGCCCGGCGTTCATGGAGAGCGAAGGGAGGAAAGCGCCTTTCGCCTTTTTCTTCTCCAGCTCGGCGATGTCCACGGCCAGCTCACTGCTCTTTATTTGCGGCATCACGGCCAGAGAGGTATTGTAAATCGTTTGCTTGCTCGGAAGCGGGGTTAAGATATCTTTCTCCGTAAGCTCCGGCATCACCAATTCGATCTCTTCGGTTATATCCAGTTCTAGTAATTGCTTCAATTGCAACTTATAATTGTCTAGATTCGTCTGGGCTACGACCAATTGATATTTATCGGTGCTTAACTGGCTTTCCAACTGGGCCAAATCCACTTTCGAAATCGAACCGGCACGTAGCAACTCCACCGCACGATCCCGCTGCGCCGTAGATACCTCGACCGTATTTTGGTTGATACGAACGGACTCCATCGCATATAGTACCTGCATATAGGTCTGTATCAAGGAGATTTGGATATCATCCTCGTTTTGCTCGATACCTAGCTCATCGACGGTATTTTGTATTTCCTGTTGCTTGATCGTCTGTACACGTTGCCCTCCATCAAAAAGCGTCCATTTAGCGTTCAGCGCATAATTACCGCTATAGCTATTATTCGTAGCGGCGTCGCTCGAAGGATAATTCACGAATCCTTGGGTAACCGAAGCCGAAAGGGAAGGGAAAAGCTGTGCTTTCGCCTGCTTCGTATCCTCTATACCGGAAAGATGCGACACCTTGCTTTTCTTTACTTGGATATTATGCTCCAAAGCGTAATCCAAGCAAGTGCGCAACGTCCATCGGGTAGGTTGCTCTTGTGCCTTACTCCCTACACAGAGGAAGAACAGACATGCGAATAATAAAGCGTATTGTTTCATATTGCCTTCGTTTTCTATCTTTTTACGAAAGCAAAACTATATTACCTTAAAAACATGGGCAACCAGACTAGAAAAAGGGGCTGTTTTCACCGATTAAACGGGCAATTCCATCGACATCGGGATTACCAATATAAAATAATACCCGCGATACCCGCCAAGATGATCATCAAGATAGGATGTACCTTGAATTTCCATGTTAGGATGAAAGCGGCACCAAAGATCAAGAAGCTCTTGTAGTCGATGAAGTTCTCTTTATTCATTAATAGCAAGGCAGCGGCAGCGATCAGTCCCACCGTAGCCGGGCGTAATCCAAGGAAAGCCGCCTCTACATATTTATTATTCCGAAACTTAGCGAAGAAATAAGAGATCAGAAGGACCAATAAGAAAGAAGGCAGACATACCGCAAATGTCGTCAGGCAAGATCCTAGGATACTCATCGTCTCCGAATACCCCGCATTATGCACCGCCGTATACCCTATATAGGTGGCGCTATTGATACCGATCGGTCCGGGTGTCATTTGAGAGATAGCGACAATATCGGTAAACTCCTGCAAGGAAATCCAACCATAGCGGTCCACCACGTCGGCTTGTATCAAGGATAACATCGCATACCCACCACCAAAGCCCAATATACCGATCTTCAGATATACATATAATAATTGTAACCAAATCATATCAGCCCTTCTTATTTAAACCATACACCAAACCTCCGGCTATAGCCGCCAAGATAATCCAAGCGGGAGACACCCCACCCATCCAGATCAGCAATGCCGCCCCGACAGGTATGATCATTTGCACGTAACTCAACTTGATAGAACGTGCGGTTGTCAGACAAGGCACGGCGATCAAGGCGACCACCGCCGGACGCAATCCCATAAACGCCTTCTCCACCCATACATTATCCTTTACCTGCGTAAAGAATAACGCGATCAAGAGCATGATTACAAAAGAAGGGAGAATCGTGCCCAAGGCACAAACAAAACCGCCCCATGTCTTCTTCAGTTTATAACCCACGAAGATCGCTATATTCACGGCGAAAATACCCGGCAACGATTGGGCCACGGAGAAAACGTCGATAAAGTCCTCTTTCGTCATCCACCCCCGGTCTACCACATCCCGCTGGATAAGCGGCAACATGGCGTAACCACCTCCGATGGTAAACATACCGATTTTCACGAATGTCAGAAAAAGCGTCCAATACATACCCTTATCAGTTTACGTTGGCTAACGTCCTAAAAGCCTATTGTAAGTTTCTTTATTATTAATAATCTGAAGCGCTTTCTGGTAACTCGGATTATCATCATTGATAATCTGGAAGTACTGCGCCATATCATAGAGATCCCGTGCGATAAGCGCCTTGATCTGAAGCATGATCAACGGCTTCGAACGATTATATTCTTCTTCCTCAAACTCAATCTTCTCATCGCCGGCCATCTTCAGAAGCTCCTCCATGATATCCTCTCCGACCACGAAATCTTGCTTATATTGCTGGAACTTCGGATATTTAGCCATCATCTGGTTCCGATTACGATCCAGATAATTCATGGACACCCGATTGACTAAACCGGAAGCTACCAGTTTCCGGTGATAATCCGTATAGCGAGTCGTATCTACCGGGATGAACACGTCCGGCATAATACCTCCACCTCCATATACGGTACGCTCGGTAACCAAGGTGTTATACTTCATTGAATCGGGGAAATGAATGCTATCGGCACTCATCAACTCCCCCCGGTTATAACGGTCGATCAGATCATGGTGGTACTCCTCGATCTTCCCGTTCTCGTAAGGCTTTTGTATACAACGTCCGGTGGGTGTATAGTAACGGGAAACCGTCAAACGAATCATGGAACCATCCGGCAGGGGAATCGGTTTCTGTACCAAACCTTTACCAAAGGTACGGCGACCTACGATCACGCCCCGGTCCCAATCTTGAATAGCGCCGGAGACGATCTCGCTGGCCGAAGCCGAGGACTCGTCCACCAGCACGACCAAACGTCCCTCTTGGAATTGTCCGCGAGCGGTAGAGTTCGCCTCCTCACGAGGTTGCTTACTCCCTTTCGTATAAACGATCAACCGGTTTTTATCCAAGAACTCATCCGCCAGCTCTATGGCGATATTCAAATATCCCCCGCCATTTCCCTGCAAATCCAGAATCAAGTTCTTCATGCCCTGTTTCCGGAGCTTCTCCAACGCCTCCCTGAATTCATCGGCGGAAGAAGCGGCGAAACGGTTCAACTTAATATAACCGGTATTCTTATCCGCCATATAAGCGGCATCCAGACTATACACGGGAATCTTACCGCGAACGATCTTGAAATCCATCAATTCCGGCGACTTGCCTCGCTTTACTTTCACACGCACCTCGGTACCTTTCGGTCCGCGTAGTTTCTTCATGATATCGGTAGTCTTCATCTTCACGCCGGCGATCAAGGTATCGTCTACTTGGATAATACGGTCGCCCGCCATCAACCCCACCTTCTCAGAGGGACCTCCGGGGATTACCTGAATCACGTAAAGCGTATCCGTCAACATATTGAACTGTATGCCGATACCATCGAAATTGCCTTGTAAAGGCTCGGTCATCTCTTTCGTCTCCTCCGGATCCATATAATTGGAATGAGGGTCTAGCTTATCCAACATACCGACTATAGCGTCTTCCACCAACTTCGTCTCGCTAGTAGAGTCGACATATAGATTAGAGATGGCGAATAAAGCCAATTGGAGCTTCCGGGCATCCATATTCGCTTTTTGCGCTGTCGCTCCGGTAAACACACCTAGAACGATCAGCAGGGATAAGACGATTCTTTTCATCAGATATATTCGTTTCATAATTTTCAATACAATCTCGTCTCTTTAGGGACGAATTGGGAAATGTCTTTGCCGTAGCGTAACAACTCACGGACAATACTTGAGCTAATATGCGTATGCTCCGGTTCCGTAAACAAGATAAAAGTCTCGATACCCGTCAACTTACGATTCACGTCCGCGATCGTCTTCTCATATTCGAAATCATTGACCGTACGGATTCCTCTTAAGATAAAGCCGGCTCCAACCTCTTTAGCGAAATCCACCGTCAATTGATTATATGACATGACTTTCACCCTTGGATTATCCTTGTATAGATTCCAGATCGCTTCCATCCGCTTCTCCAAGGAGAAATAGGTAAGCTTCTTATCGTTGATACCGATCGAGATCACGATCTCGTCCACCAGTTCCAACCCACGCCTTACCAAGGATTGATGCCCGATCGTAAAAGGATCGAAGGTACCGGGAAAAAGCGCAATACGTTTATTTTCAATTGATGACATCTTCTTCAACCACTAAGTTATCGATAATAAAGTTCTGTCGCTCCATGGTATTCTTCCCCATATAGAACTCGAGCATATCTTTCACGAGGTCCTCTTTCTTCATTGTCACCGGATCAAGGCGTATATCCTTGCCGATAAAATGCTTGAACTCATCGGGAGAGATCTCTCCCAGACCTTTGAATCGGGTGATCTCCGGATTCTTCCCGGCAGCGGCTATGGCAGCCAAGCGTTCCTCCTCTGAATAACAATACCACGTCTTCTGCCGGTTACGTACCCGGAATAACGGGGTTTGCAAGATATAAACATGATTACGCTTAATCAAATCGGGGAAGAATTGCAAGAAGAAGGTAATCAACAATAAACGGATATGCATCCCGTCCACATCGGCATCTGTCGCGATAATCACCTTATTATACCGCAAACCTTCCAAGCCATCCTCAATATTCAAGGCCGCTTGAAGCAAGTTAAACTCCTCGTTCTCGTAAACGATCTTCTTTGTCAAGCCATAACTATTCAAAGGCTTACCCCTCAAACTAAATACAGCTTGGTAATTCGGGTTACGGCTCTTCGTGATAGAACCGCTAGCCGAGTCACCCTCCGTGATAAAGATACTGCTTTCCTCTAGCAAATCCCCTTTCGAGTCGGTCAGGTGAATCCGGCAATCCCTTAGTTTCTTATTATGTAAATTCGCTTTCTTCGCACGCTCGCGGGCCAGCTTCGTAACACCGGCGATCGCCTTGCGCTCTTTCTCGGACTCCAAGATCTTCTTCAGCAAAAGCTCCGAAGTCTCCATATTCTTATGCAAATAGTTATCCAGGTCATTCTTGATGAAATCACCGATAAACTTCGCTACCGTAGGGCCGTCCGGTCCTATATCTTTCGAACCGAGCTTGGTCTTTGTCTGGCTCTCGAATACAGGCTCCTCCACTTTTATGCTGATAGCGGCCACGATACCCGCACGAATATCCGAATACTCGAAATTCTTATTGTAATATTCCTTGATGACACGGCCTATAGACTCCTTGAAAGCAGAAAGGTGCGTACCGCCTTGGGTGGTATGCTGGCCGTTCACGAACGAATAATATTCCTCTCCATATTGGTTGCTATGCGTGATAACCACCTCTATATCCTCCCCTTTCAGGTGGATGATCGGGTAAAGAGGCTCGGTGGTCATATTCTCGTTCAACAAATCCACCAGACCGTTGCGGGAATAGAAACGCTTGCCGTTGTAAATAATGGAAAGTCCCGAGTTCAAGAAGACATAGTTCTTTAATAGCCCCTCGATAAACTCGTCCTTATAATGATAATCCTTAAAGATCTCCCGATCCGGGACAAAAAACACCTGCGTACCGTTCGCCTCCCCGGTCGGTTGGATATCCGATTCCTCCGTGACGATCGCCTTACTATATTCCACCCGCTTACACTCTCCGTCACGGTAGCTGGTTATCAAGAAATAACTACTCAAGGCATTCACCGCCTTGATACCCACACCATTCAAACCCACGGATTTCTTAAACGCCTTGCTATCGTATTTAGCGCCGGTATTCATCTTGCTAGACACATCCACGACCTTACCCAGAGGGACACCACGGCCATAATCCCGCACGGCTACCGTACCTTCCTCGATAGTCACCTCGATACTTTTGCCATACCCCATCATGTACTCGTCGATAGAGTTATCCAGCACCTCCTTCAACAACACATAGATACCATCATCGGCATAGCTACCGTCCCCCAGTTTTCCGATATACATACCGGGACGCCGGCGGATATGCTCCATCCAGTCCAGTGTCTTGATGTCATCATCGTTATATTCCGTAGGTTGTTGTATCGTTGAATTCAGCTCATCCATATCTCTTATAACTTTTTAATATACGCTCTTCTTGATTTATGATGCTCTCGCTTGAAATAATCCCATTGCGCTTGTACGGCGCTATTCGTCTCCAGCTCCGGGTTACTCTCGGCGTAAACGGCACCGATACGCTTATAGACCGGAATCAAGTCATTAAATAATAAAGCGTTCACGCCTTTACTTTGATATTCCGGCAAAACTCCTGTCAAATACAGGTCGATTACTTTCGGTTTGCTCTTCAACGCTTTCAGCAAATGAATCCACCCGAAGGGTAACATATGCCCACGAGCCTTTTGTAAGGCTCTCGATAGGTTGGGCAGGGAGATGCCAAAGCCAACCACCGCATTATCCTCTTCCCTTACGATCAGCGTTACCAAATCATAACGCAGCATAGGGATATACATATTGATATAATAATCGATCTGCTTCTCGGTCAATTGCGCGAAACCATACAAGGGAGCGAAAGCCGCATTCAATGTATGGAATACCGGACGGGCGTAAGGCATAATCTCCTTAGCGTTCTTGAACTTCAGCACCTTCAATCCGTATTTCTTCTTCACGATCTCACCGATACGCAAGTGCTTCTCAGGAACGCCATCCGGTATATAGATCTTAAATTCATGCCAATCTTGATCCTTTCCGTATCCGATACGCTCCACTTGCTTGGGGTAATAGGGATAATTATAAATTGTAGCCATCGTACCGATCTGATCGAAACCCTCGATCAACATACCCTCGTGATCCATATCGGTAAAGCCCATCGGACCGTGGATCTCCTCCATGCCTTGTTCGCGGGCCCATTTCTCGACAGCGCCAAAAAGGGCATCAACCACCTCGTCATCATCAATAAAATCAACGAAACCAAAGCGGGCACGTTTCTGTCCCCAAGCCTCGTTACTCGGGCGATTCACCATACCGGCGATACGGCCTACCACCTTCCCGTCCTTATAGGCAAGGAAGTAAATAGCGTCGCACACCTCGAACGCCGGATTTTTCTTCTTATCCAGCGTCATCATCTCTTCCTCTATTAAACCCGGTACGTGATAGGGATTACCCTTGTATAATTCGATATTGAACTTGACAAACTTCTTAAGCTCCTTCTTACTGGTAACTTCTCTTATCTCTACGCTCATCGGTAATTTTATTTAAGCGGCAAAGTTACATAAATAATCTTTTATCATGGCATTATAAAACAAATTTATACCTTTGTAAACTCAGATTCATAGCATACCATGAAAAAAATAGTTATTAAATTAATATTGGCATTTATCATGTTTGAAGGAACCTCTTGTATAAACGATCCTATTATAATCAGCCCCGATCTGGCGTTTCGGGCGGAAGCTACTACAGGGGAGGGATCGATTTGGCATCCCGATCGCAATACACTTTTCTGGGTAGATATTGAAGGAAAGACGTTATATGAGTATATACCGGACTTGCAAAATTGCCGTTCATGGCAGTTCGACCGCATGGTCTCTACCGTAGTACCGGAAACGGACAGTACGGTAGTCGTCGCTTTACAAAACGAGATCATACGTGTAAACCTAACGGATGGGAACACGACATCTATCGCCCCAATCCCGGACAATAACGGGAAGATTCGTTGCAACGATGGGAAATGCGACCCGTCCGGACGCTTATGGATCGGCACCATGGGATTTGGAGCGCCTAAAGGGGCTGCCAGCCTTTATTGTGTATGGGCAGACGGAACCGTCGAAACAAAGTTGACAAAAGTCACGATCTCCAATGGGATCGTATGGTCCGCCAACAAGAAATACATGTATTACAACGACACACCTACCCGTAAGATCATACGTTTCCGGTATGACGATAGCTCCGGTGACATATTGTACGATGGCGTAGCCGTAAATATACCCGAGGGCACCGGCTCCCCGGATGGAATGACGATAGATTGCAACGACAACCTTTGGGTGGCTCAATGGGGAGGTGGCGGTGTTTATTGTTACAATCCCTATACCGGCGACCTGTTGACAAAAATTGTCGTACCGGCCCCCCACGTAGCGTCATGCGCTTTTGGAGGGGATAAGCTCGACACGCTTTATATAACGACCGCCCGTGCTGGATTGAGTGAGGAACAGCTTGAGGAATATCCACTAAGCGGTAGCGTATTCTGTTGCAAGCCCGGAGCGAAAGGGGTGCCGGCGAATTGTTTCCATTAAGAATCCGCGAGCTTAATAAATCTAATTAACACAATTGTCAACCAAATATCAATTTAAATTGTTTCCTTTGTAGACATGGCGTGCAAAAGACGAGGCGTGCCCCGTCTCCACAAAAACAAATGCAAATAATTATACAGAATGGCAAAGAATAGACCAGCAAAAAAAGATAACAACAAGGAGAAAAAAGGAAAAAAGGAAAAGGGTGTTGGTAAACGTATGAAAAAAGAAGCGATGATCCAAGCCATCATTTCCGTTTTCCAATCCTCTCCCAAGGAACCTTTCAACTATAAACAAATCAGCAAGATCATCGGAGTCGAGAACCAAGTGCAGAAATTGCAGGTGGTAGACATCCTGTATGATTTGTCCGCCGAAGATATCATCACCGAGATCGACCGTGGCCGTTACCGTCTCAACGGATTGGGAACCCTAGCCGTAGGAACTTTCGCACGCCGCAGCAATGGAAAGAATTCTTTCATCCCTGAAGACGGAGGTACGCCGGTATTTATCGCTGAACGTAATTCCGGGCATGCCATGGATGGAGACAAAGTGAAAGTACAGCTTTTCGCCAAACGTAAAGGTGCCGAGCCGGAAGGTGAGGTCGTGGAAATCCTTGAGAGCAAGGAGCGTACTTTCGTAGGTAAACTTCAAGTAGCTAAAGGCTTTGCCTTCTTGATTACGGAAAACAAGACGTTGGCTAACGATATTTTCATCCCTAAGGATAAACTGAAAGGGGGCAAGAACGGCGACAAAGCGATCGTACGTATCGTGGAATGGCCGGATGAAGCCAAGAATCCACTGGGTGAGGTCATCGATATATTAGGTATCGCCGGACAGAATACCGCCGAGATGCACGCGATCCTTGCCGAATTCGGATTGCCTTACAAATATCCTTCCTCGGTAGAAAAAGCGGCGGATAAGATCCCGGAAGCGATCTCTCCGGAGGAAATTGAGAACCGGGAGGATTTCCGGGGGATAACAACCTTCACGATCGACCCGAAGGACGCGAAAGACTTCGACGACGCCCTTTCCGCACGCCGTTTGGATAACGGGAACTGGGAGGTTGGCGTACATATCGCCGACGTAACACATTATGTGAAAACGGACGGTGTCATCGATAAAGAGGCGCAAAGCCGTGCGACTTCCGTTTATCTGGTAGACCGTACGATACCGATGCTTCCTGAGCGACTTTGTAACCAAATATGCTCTTTACGTCCTGACGAGGAAAAATTATGCTTCTCCGCTGTCTTCGAACTAAATAGCGATGCCGTGGTACAAAACTCCCGGATCTGCCGCACGATCATCAAGAGCGACCGCCGCTTTACCTATGAGGAAGCACAAGAGGTGATCGAAACCGGCGAGGGAGATTATAAAGAGGAGATTCTAGCCTTGAACGACCTTGCCAAGAAATTGCGGGAACGCCGTTTCAAGAGTGGCGCTATCAACTTCGACCGTTATGAGGTTAAATTCGAGATCGACGAACAAGGGAAACCAGTCCGTGTTTATTTCAAGGTCTCAAAAGACGCTAATAAGTTAATCGAGGAGTTCATGCTATTGGCAAACCGTACCGTAGCCGAGTTCGTGGGCCGTCCTCCTAAAGGAAAGACTAAGAAGACATTTGTTTATCGTATCCATGAGCTTCCGGACCCAGATAAAATGGAGAATTTCGCCTCTTTTATCCGTCGCTTCGGCTATAAGTTGAAAACAGACGGCACGAAGACGGATGTCTCCAAAGGAATCAACTCCTTATTGGACAATGTACAAGGAAAGCCGGAAGAGAACTTGATCGAGACAGTGGCGATCCGTGCCATGCAAAAGGCCCGTTACTCCACGGAGAATATCGGCCACTATGGCTTGGCTTTCGAATACTATACACATTTCACCTCTCCTATCCGCCGTTATCCGGATATGATGGTACACCGATTGCTGGAACGTTATCTAGCTGGTGGCCGTAGCGTTATACAAAAGAAGTATGAGGATTTATGCGATCATTGTTCCAGCATGGAGCAAGTCGCCGCCAACGCAGAGCGTGCATCCATCAAATATAAGCAAGTAGAATTCATGCAGGATAAGCTCGGCATGGCATTCGACGGCGTTATCTCCGGTGTCACCGAATGGGGACTTTACGTAGAACTGAACGAGAATAAATGCGAGGGGCTTGTACCAATCCGTGATCTGGATGATGATTACTATGAGTTTGATGAGAAGAATTATTGTTTATTGGGCCGTCGCAAGAAACGTCAATATCGTTTGGGAGACCCTATCACTATCAAAGTAGCGCAAGCGAATTTGGAACGTAAACAACTTGATTTCCAATTAGCGGAATAGGGCCTTTCTCAAAGTAAGTATAACTTCATCAGACAACGAAGTTATACTTACTTAGGCATTTTGATTATACTTACTAGGACAAGTAAGTGTAATTTACTTTTTATCACCAATACATAAGTCCCAGCGCCCCACAAGCGATCAGCCCGATTCCCAACAACGCATAGAAGATACGTGCGCCGCCACGACCGAACCAGTTCACGAAAGTCATCGCCCCGCTGGTTTTAAAGTACCAATCAAAATTACAGATCGCCGCTACGATTGAGAACAATCCCAAAGCGATAAACAAGGATAAGATAAAGTATTCGGAAGGATCCATAGACTTACTTAACCTCTACAGTACGTGAACCGTCCGGATTCTCCGAGATCGTTACATCTACCACATCTCCGGGCAACAACTCATCTATTTTCTCCGGCCATTCGATAAAACATAAAGCTCCGCTATAGAAATAATCCTCTGTTCCGATATCCTCCGCCTCACTCAATTTATTGATCCGGTAAAAATCAAAATGATAAATCAATTCTCCCGTCGTATCGCTACGGTACTCATTGATAATAGCGAATGTGGGACTGTTGATCACATCCTCCACACCCAATTCCTCACAGATCGCCTTGATAAAGGTAGTCTTACCGGCCCCCATCGGACCATAGAAGGCAAAGACCGTACGATCATCCATCCCGGCGATAAACTCCTTAGCCGCCTCATGGATCTTATCCAAACTTTCTATTTTCAGTATGCTCATAGCATTCGTGTTTACAGTTTATATGGACTGCAAAGTTCGTGATATTTATGATATACGCAACTTTTCGGCATATTATCATTTCGGTTCCATCGTAATAAACGGCACCAACATCTCCTCCATCGAGATTCCTCCGTGCTGGAATGTATTTTTATAATAGGATACGTAATAGTTATAATTATTCGGATAAGCGAAGAAATTCTCTCCGTAGGCGAAAATATACTTACTGCTTAGATTCGGGGAGGGAAGTCCTACTTTTTCCGGATCCCGGATCTCGAATACCTCTTTCGGGTTATAATTCAAGTTCTTGCCTACTTTATAGCGTAGATTGGTATTCGTATTCTTATCACCTATCACCTTGATCGGATTCGTTACCCGGATCGTTCCATGATCGGTCGTAACGATTACTTTTCCTCCCCGCTCGGCGATTCGTTTGAATAACTCGAGCGTAGAAGAGTGCTGGAACCATGATTTAGTCAAGCTGCGATAGGCTGCCTCGCTTTGCGCCAACTCACGGATCATCTTACTCTCCGTACGAGCATGCGAAAGCATATCCACGAAGTTCAGCACAATCACATTCAGTTGATTACGAGTAAGAGAAGGGATCGTAGCCAACAATTTCTCTCCATATTGGGAATCGTGTACTTTATTATATGAGAAGGTATATTTCTTACGGAACCGATCGATCTGGGTTTGAATCAATGGAGCCTCATTCAAATTCTTACCTTCCTCGCTCTCCTCATCCACCCACAAATCCGGAAACATCTGCTCTATTTGCGAAGGCATCAAGCCCGAGAATATGGAGTTGCGGGCATATTGCGTGGCGGTTGGCAGTATGCTATAATACAAGCTCTCGTCAAACGTAAAATACTCAGTAAGCAATTCTTTTACCACCCGCCATTGATCCAGCCGGAAATTATCGATCAATATAAAGAAAACCTTCTCGTCATTATCCAACATTGGGAAGACTTTCTTCTTAAACAGGTCGGGGCTCATCAACGGGCGATCGGCCGGATTCTGTATCCAGTCCACATAATTCTTCTTCACGAATTTGGCAAAAGCGTTATTGGCCTCTTCCTTCTGCATACGGAGCATATCTGTCATTGCCACTTGGCTGCTTTCCAGTTCCAGTTCCCAGTACACCAGTTTCTTATAGACCTCCATCCAGTCGTCTGTGGTCAAGGAATCATTGATTTGCATACCAATACGACCGAATTCCTGCTGATAACCCACCGTGGTCGTCTCGGAGATAATCACGTTCTTATGGACATTCTTCTTGATAGAGAGAAGCAATTGGTTGGGATTTACCGGTTTGATCAAATAATCCGCGATCTTATTTCCGATCGCCTGATTCATGATACTTTCCTCCTCACTTTTAGTCACCATCACGACCGGCACATTCGGAGCGATCTCCTTGATATGCGACAGCGTCTCCAACCCAGTCAAGCCAGGCATATTCTCATCGAGAAAAATAATATCAAACGATTGTTCCTTACAGCAGTCAATAGCGTCTTGCCCGCTCACCACCGGAACGACCTCATACCCTTTGTCCTGCAAGAACAAGATATGCGGTTTCAACAAATCAATCTCGTCATCCGCCCAAAGTACTCTGTCTTTCTTCGCTGCCATATGCTTACCTAGTTTATTTACAAAAATATCGATAATCCTTCATATAACAACGGATTATAGAGATGTTTCGTATATAGGATGATTTTTAACATATTAAGAAGCCAATATCTCACCATTCTGGGAATGGCAGAGAGACTGGTTCAAAAAACTTTTACTTTTCATCAAAACACGTACGTGTTTGGAGTAAAACATGCACATGTTTATAAAAAGCTATTTATCAACGAATTAAACAAGCAGTTTCAAATAAGACTTATTGTTAATTATCGAAGTGTTAAGTGAATAACTTACGGCTTTTTGTCAAGCCACAAGCTTACGAGTTAGGAAGTGATAAGTTATTCACTTGGGAAACTTTATTCTAGTGGTTTAGCGCAGGTCTAAACAATCTCCCAACAACCCAGATTCCGATCCTCTTTACTAAAGGAAACACCTATTTTCACCAGTTCACGCCCATCAGCCTCATAAGGCAGCAGATAACCTTTCTCGTCAATCTGCCTCAAGGCATCTTTCACGGAACCGTCCAGCTTGAACTCAAAAACATAAATATAATCTTTCGTCTTTACTACCGCATCCGCACGTCCCTTCGCACCGCGCACCTTCGCATCACAGAATTGTCCCATCAATTTAAACACCAGATAAAACACTACTTGATAATGACACTCCGTTTTAGCCTTTAACTCATAAGGGAAATCAGCGAAAAAGGCTTTTAAACGAGTGAGGAAGGCATCCACATCTCCAGATCTCAATTCCCGAACAAACTTCCCGATATAAGAAAGACGAGGCTTCCGCCTCCACATCATCAATTAAAGTCCGAAGATCGTAGTTCCGCATTCCTATATCCATAAGACCTAATGATTTAATGCTTTTCACAAAGATATCCATTTTTCACCGCTCAATCTGTTCTTAACATCTTTTTTAGCCCAATACTGTTTTTCTATCCAAAAATTTCTACATTTGTCATCCAATCTACATTGAAAATGAAAGGAGATGATTTCAATAGTATCTATGAACGAAATTACCGACGGTCATTTCTGTTTACAAAATCATATGTACACGACGATATGGCGGCAGAAGATATCGTGGCAGAATCTCTCGTGAAATATTGGAGATTATCCCTATCACAAGAGGCAGAGACCTCAGAAACTCTTCTGCTAACCATATTAAAAAACAAAGCCTTAGATTATTTACGACATAAAGTAATCCACGAATCCGCCATTGAAAACATCATGGAACTTAATGATCGTGAACTCAATATTCGTATATCGACACTTGAAGCATGTGATCCAGAAGAAATATTCTCTCACGAAATACAAACCATCATACACAATACACTACAATCATTGCCCGAGCAAACCCGCCGGATATTCGAGATGAGTCGTTTCGAGAATAAAACCGTGAAAGAAATAGCGGAAGAGACCAACATTACTGCAAAAGGAGTAGAATATCATATAACTAAGGCATTAAAGGTATTACGTATCAACCTAAAAGATTACCTGCCCTTATTTTATTTTCTTTTTTCTTAATTTTTTTCGCTTTTCCACTAGGGATCTACCTCATTGTATCGTTTTTATAATACAAAGCGAAATTAATAGATATTCATGGAGCAATTACTACAACGATATATAAGAGGTGAGGTTTCCGAAGAAGAGAGACTGAAAGTAGCGTCATGGTTGGACGAAAGCCCGGAGAATATGCGTGAATTTCTAGCTTTGCGCAAATTATATGATCTCTCACTTTGGCAAAGTGATACAAACGAGAAATATTCCGTTAGAAAGAGACATTTCTCAATACAAAAAATAACTATCGAGCTCTTAAAGATCGCAGCCATCTTTTTGGTTGGTTTTTGGGGTAGTAAACAACTATTGACACAACAACCAGACAAGGCACAAATGCAAACTATTCATGTACCAGCCGGACAACGGGCAGAGGTCATCTTGGCCGATGGTACACATGTATGGCTAAACTCTCGCTCAACCCTAAAATTTTCTGAACAATTCAGCGCAAACACTCGCAACGTGGAATTAGACGGCGAAGGCTACTTCTCCGTCCAGCACAATGAAAAAAGTCCATTTACCGTGCAAACTCCAAAGTATACAATCCAAGTATTGGGGACTGAATTTAATGTAAAAGCCTATCACAACAGCCCATTGTTTGAAACTGCCCTTATAAAAGGAAGTGTAGAAATAACTTCACCGGAGTTATCTCAAAGTCTTCGTCTAAAACCTGATGAGATCGCCGTAGCCAACAATGGAAGACTAGAAACATCTCACATCTCGGATTACAACTATTTCAAGTGGAAAGAGGGCCTATTTTGTTTTGAAAATGAATCGATCCAAGATCTAATAGACAAGTTACAACTTTATTACGATATCCAGATAGACGTACAACGCCCATCCCTACTCCAGTATCGTTACTCCGGTAAGTTTAGGATTAAGGATGGAGTCGAACATGTGCTAAAAGTACTTCAATTAAAACATAAGTTTACTTATACGAAGAATGAGGAAGAGAATTTGATTATAATAAAATAAACACATTTATTCACTACTTAAATCAATATGCCTATGAAACAGAAAAGTCGATAAATTCAATCGGTATGAAAAACCGGGAAATGTTGCAGCATCTCCCGGCAGAAGTCAGCACCGAATTATCCTTAAATTATTTAGTACTAACATTAAAACATCACAAATGTATGGAAAATAAAATATTTCGAGTCATGAAGTTAGCCTTAACAACACTATTTATTTTTACTACCGGATTATTAGCTTCTGTTCGCTCACAAAATATGCGTATAGACTTTATACTAAATAACGCTAAAACGTACAATATTCTGGAGGAGATTGAAAAACAGACAGACTATCTTTTCATTTACAACGTTGAAGAAGTGGATCTTGAACGAAGAATCTCAATTACAGCCTCCAACCAAACTGTAACGGAGATTTTGTCCAATATCTTCAAGAATACAGACACGATCTATAAGATAGAAGGGAAGAACATCTTTCTGATGAGAAAAGAGGTAAATAGAGATTCATCTCCCCAACAAAGTAAAAAAGGAATTACAGGAACTGTAATTGATAAAAATGGAGAACCTATCATAGGAGCCAACGTTCTCATAAAAGGGACCTCTATCGGAACCATTACAGACTTTAATGGAAAATATACACTGGAAGTTCCAGAAAACGCTATTATCCAAATTTCATACATCGGGTATTTGAGTCAAGATATCAATGTAAACGGCAAGAAAGAAATAACTGTTCGTTTAGCGGAAGATACACAAAGTTTAGATGAAGTAGTCGTTGTTGGCTATGGTACTCAAAAAAAAGGAGAAGTCGCAAGTGCAATCTCTTCTATCAAATCCGAAAATTTCATCAAAACACCGTCTACCGACCCAGCCCAACTTATTAAAGGACAAGTACCGGGTTTAAGCATCATCACACCAGACGCAAATCCAACATCTACATCCGAAATTTCTCTTAGGGGAATCACAACCCTAAAAGCCAGCGCAAGCCCACTCGTTTTGATTGATGGTATTCCAGGAGACTTAAATTCAGTTTCACCTGATGACATTCAACAAATAGACGTATTAAAAGACGGCTCTGCCGCAGCGATCTACGGAACACGTGGAACAAATGGCGTAATTCTGATCACGACTAAAAACACCTTAGGAGAAATGCCAACAGAGGTGGACGTGAACGCATATATATCCACACAACAAATAATAAAAAGACTGCCTTTTATGAATGCGGACGAATACCGTCAACGAGTTAAAGAAGGAGTAGCCGGGGCTCAAGACGATGGTGCTACAACCGACTGGCTAGACCAAGTAACCCGTACCCCATTTACTCAAATTTACAACATCAGCTTACGAGGTGGTAGTCGTACAACAAATTATGTAGCTAGTTTTGAATATAGGGGGTTAAATGGATTAATCAAGCGAACCAACAACCAGATGTATTATCCCCGTATTGAAATTACACATCGTATGTTCAACAATAAATTAAAATTAAACGCTAGTTTAAGCGGATATAAGCAAAGTTATTTCTCTGGCTCGGATGGAGGAAGTTATAACAGCGAGGTTTACAGGAATGCTCTGATATACAATCCAACAACACCTGTCTATAATGCAGAGGGAAAATATTCGGAAAGTACCAAAAACGAATATTACAATCCTGTCGCTATGCTAAATGAGGTTGAAGGAGAAAATCAAGCTACAAATTTGAGGATGTTTGGAAATATCACTTACACTCCAATAGAAGGCTTGGACATTAAATATCTCGTTTCTTCCAACACTTATAATCAAACACGAGGTTATTACGAGACGCAAAACCATAAATCTACATGGAGAGATGGGAAAAATGGTTACGCATCTCGCGGAACAACACGAAAAGCGCAAGATCTATCAGAGCTAACAGTTCAATGGAGGAAAACACTACTAGAAGACCATTCATTCACGCTATTGGCCGGTTATAGTTGGCAAAAGGATACATATCAAAATTATTATATGCAAAACTATGATTTTCCATCTGACGATTACACATACAATAATATGGAAACCGGACAAGCCTTAAAAGATGGCAAAGCCACGGAATTCTCAGAAGCAAACGAAAGTAGGCTGATTGGTTATTTCGGCCGTTTAAACTACAGTTACAAGGGTAAATACATGCTAGCTGCCAGTATTCGTCACGAAGGATCCACCAAATTTGGCGCAGATCATAAATGGGGAAATTTCCCCTCCGTATCCGGTGCATGGAATATTAAAGGCGAGAATTTCCTAAAAGATATAGAAGAACTATCCACCTTAAAATTACGTGCAGGTTTCGGTATAACCGGTACAGTTCCCGATGATCCCTATATGTCCTTAAACACATTGGATTTCGGCACATATGTATATTACAATGGGTTATATATAAAAACCATCCGCCCAGATTCTAACGCTAATCCAGATTTAAGATGGGAGAAAAAGAAAGAGGTTAACATTGGTATAGATTTCGGATTTCTGGATGATCGTATCAGCGGTAATATTGACTATTATAATCGTAAAACAGAGGATCTGCTATGGGATTATACCGTACCATCTCCACCTTATCTCTATTCTAGTATGGTGGCGAACGCAGGTTCTATGAGAAATTCAGGTATCGAGGTTGGTATAACCGCAATACCCATACAAACCAAAGATTTTCAATGGACAACCTCGACCAACTACTCAACAAATAAAAACAAGCTATTATCACTATCTAATGATCAGTTTATATCTAGTGGTTACTCAGATAAAGGTTCCACCGGAGAACCATTACAAACCACTACACATCGCATTCAAGAAGGTGAACCAATAGGTAATTTTTGGGGATACAAAACAATTGATATTGACGATAATGGACATTGGATCATAGAGGGAGCAGATGGTAACCCTAAACCAATCTCCGAGCAACAACCAACAGATAAACAGGTCATCGGAAACGGCTTACCTAAGCACTACCTTAATTGGAACAATTCTATCAGTTGGAAAGGTTTCGATTTTTCAGTAACTATGCGTGGAGCTTTCGGATTTGATATCTTGAATATGCCACGCTTACAATATGGGGCTCCTGTCATGCTAGCAAGAGGTAATGTACTAAACGAGGCATTCGACACAAAATTTGGCAACTCTCCTTTGGCGATAGATCAGGAACTTCAATATGTAAGCTACTACATCGAAAAAGGCAACTACTGGAAAATAGATAATATAACCCTCGGTTATACATTCAATTTCAATACATGGATTAAACGGTTAAGGATATATGGGACAGTCTCTAACTTAGCCACCATCACTGGATATTCAGGAATCGATCCTGAGGTCAGTTTAAGTGGTTTGACTCCTGGCGTAGATAACAAAAACCGTTACCCGTCTACCCGAACTTACACATTTGGTGTTTCTATTAAATTTTAAATCGCAATAAATCATGAATACTTATATAAAAATTCTATTAGGCACTTGCTGCTCTTTTAGCATACTTTCTTGCAGCAACAATCTGGATGAGACCGTATATTCGAAAGTAACAGAACAAACATACAATTATACAGTAGATGATTTCACTCCTTCTATAGCGAGTGTATATAGTTATTTACGTAGCCAATCAGATCATTGGGGATACTTTTGCGCACAAGAAGTAAGCGCAGACGCAATCGTTATGCCACCTAATGCCTCTGGTTGGGATGATGGTGGCGCATACCGCCGTATGCATTATCAAACCTGGAATTCAGAGCAAGACCATGTGAAAAATATATGGTCATGGTTCTATCAAGGGGCTTTACTATGTAACAAAATTATCGAACAAATTGAAACAGGGGTAATACCCACACCCTCCGACACAGAAAAAACACAAGGATTAGCAGAGCTTCGGGCTATGCGAGCTTACTACTATTGGCAAATATGTGACAATTTCGGGGACGCTCCTCTTGTAACAACAACTGCGATGGATTTACCTGCCAAAAATACACGCAGAGAAATTTTCGACTTTGTAGAAAACGAACTTATAGAGGTAATACCTAATTTAAGCGAAGAAGTAGGAGGCAATTATTACGGGCGAATGACGAAATGGGCAGCCAAAGCTCTATTAGCCAACTTATATCTAAACGCACAAGTTTACATAAACGAAGCACGCTGGAATGACTGTATAACCCAATGTGATGATATTATAAACAGCGGGAAATTCACTTTAGCTGAAAATTACAAAGATCTTTTTAGGGCCCTGGGTGTCGAAAGCTGTAAAGAAATCATTTTTACAATCCCTTACGACGAGAATTTCGCTACGGGAAACAGTATATTTATGTTTTCTTGGCACGGTGAACTAAAAAAGAAATACAATACGATTGATACACCTTGGGGATGTGGATCTGCCATGGGAGTTACTCAATTCATAGACACTTACAATGAAAAAGATTCACGTTTAGCCGATACTTGGCTTATGGGGCAACAATTGGCCGCTGATGGTACTCCTTTATACGGAACTTATGATAAAATGGGAGAACCCCTGATCTACACGAAGGATATTCCTAGCGGAAATTATACCAGTGAGTTGGAAGGCTACAGAATGAATAAATTTGAGGTCGCTGAAAATTCATATTCCAGTTCAAACACAGACATTCCTGTATTCAGATATGCGGAAATTATGATGATGAAAGCCGAATGCTTGTTACGTACAGGAAAATCCGGGGCTGGTACTTTGGTTACTCAAGTGCGCCAAAGGGCGTTTAAAGATAATCCTGAATTAGCGACAGTAACAGACTCCCAATTAGCGGGAAATACTTGCTATCAATATGGTTATGTGGAAGATTATAAAATCGTAGATAGAGGAAACACTGATCCAATCCAATTCGGAAGGATGTATGATGAGCTGGGTTGGGAATTTGCTTGGGAAATGCATCGCCGCAGAGATGCCATTCGTTTTGGTATATATACGACAAAGAGCTGGTTATCTCACAAGCCTGAGGGGGATTATCGTTCAGTATTCCCTATTCCGGAAACAGTATTGACCTCAAATCCAAACCTAGAGCAGAATCCTAATTATTTATAAACAAACATAATGTCCAACCTAGGTGCCCTTCTTTTAGAAGGACACCTACAATAAAACCATTATATGAGCAGGAGTCATACACACATTTTCTATTTACTTATTGGACTTTGTTTTTCTGTAAATATTCAAGGGCAGATTTTAGATCGTCATTTATCTGATTTATATGCGGATAAATTCAACCAGCAAGATAAGGAAATATACATACAGTCCATATCGAACAAACAAGCTAAAGATTTTCTCGCCGAAAACATTCCTTTTTTCGAATGTCCCGATAAAGATATCGAAGAGATTTATTATTTCCGATGGTGGACTTATAGAAAACATATAAAAGAAACACCAGAGGGATTTATAATAACAGAATTTCTGCCTGATGTCTCTTGGGCTGGGAAATATAACGGAATTTGTTGTCCAGCTTGGTTTCATTTCAGGGAAGGGAGATGGCTACATGAACAGCGTTACTTGAATGATTACGCCTATTACTGGTTAAGGGGTGGAGGTGATGTTCGATCCTATAGTTTTCCTATAGCGAATGCAATCTACCAATATTTTTTAGTCACAGGGAACGACTCTATATTAAAAGAGTCATATCCTGAACTGGTCTCTAACTTCAACGGATGGGAAAAAGAGAAATTTAATTCCGAAACCGGCCTTTTCTGGCAAACAGACAACCGTGACGGCATGGAAATTTCTATCGGAGGAAATGGCTATAGGGCTACCATTAACTCATATATGGCAGCAGAAGCAAATACTCTTTCTTGGGTCGCTCAGAAAAAGAATGATCCTCAAGGTTCCTATTTTCACGAGAAAGCAGAGGCTATCCGTAACAAAATGTTTGATTTACTATGGGACGAACAGGCTTCTTTTATAAAAGTACTGCCTATGGATAGCAAAGCAATATTACGCGATGTCAGGGAATTGCATGGTTACACGCCTTGGAGTTTTGATCTAGCAAATCATTCTTATGCTATCGCATGGAAATTTCTAATGGACAAAAACCATTTTTTTGCTCCATATGGTCCTACAACCGCAGAACAATGTCATCCCAAATTCAAAGTTGTCTATGAAGGGCACGAATGCCAATGGAATGGTCCGTCTTGGCCTTTCGCCACAGCCATGACATTGACAGGGTTAGCGAATTTACTGAACGATCAAGAACAAAACTATATATCCAAAGACGATTTTTGGACATTACTGAAAATATATACAAAAAGCCAACATCTCACACTCGATAATGGTAATGTCATTCCTTGGATCGACGAGAACCTAAATCCTTTTACGGGAGATTGGATATCCAGAACCATGTTGAAAAATCACCAACCTAAAGAGAGAGGCAGAAACTACAACCACTCCTCTTTTTGTGATTTAGTCATAAGTGGGCTGGTAGGAATTCGTCCGCAAAGCGAAGACGTTCTTATCGTCAATCCTTTGATACCAGAAGATAAATGGGACTATTTTTGCCTAGATCATATAATGTATCATCATAAAAAAATATGTATTCTATATGATAAAACAGGAAAAAAATATAGTAACGGGAAAGGATTCTTTATCTTCGTCGACGGAAAAAGAGTAGCATCAGCAGATGCTTTGACAAAAATGGTTTGTAAACTTTAAACTTTTTATTATAAATCAGACCTACTAACATCAATAGGTCTGATTTATAAAAGCATTGATTAGATTATAACTTTAAATCTCAAAAAAATGAAACAGTTCGTATTATTATCTTTGACATGTCTAACATTATGGGGATGTAAACAAGCTCCCCATAAAGAAGCTCCTTTCAAAATGATTGACCAAGTGGACTTCTCACAAGTTCATATACAAGATAATTTCTGGTCTCCCAGGTTAAAGAAACATATATCGACCACTTTGCCTGTTTGTATTGATCAGATCGAGAACCAGACAGGGCGCATCCGCAATTTTGAGAATGCGGCAAAAAGGGAAGGGGAACATTCCGGTATTTTCTTTGATGATTCTGATGTATACAAAGCGTTGGAAGGCATGGCATACAGTTTGATCAACAATCCAAATCCAGAGTTGGAGAAAAAAGCGGATGAATGGATCGATAAATTCGCCGCCGCCCAACTACCGGATGGATATATTAATACGTATTACACATTGACCGCCCCGGAAAAACGATGGACTAATATGGACAAGCATGAAATGTATTGTGCCGGACACATGATAGAGGCAGGAGTGGCCTATTATAAAGCTACCGGAAAACGAAAACTACTAGATGTTTGTATACGAATGACCGATCACATGATGAGTATCTTTGGACCGGGAAAACGAGATTGGGTTCCCGGACATGAGGAAATTGAGTTAGCCCTTGTCAAACTATATCAAACCACAGGAGAGCAAAAATACCTAGATTTCGCTGATTGGTTGATCGAGGAACGAGGACACGGGCATGGCTCGAAAGGTGGGGAAGGTGAATGGGATCCATTCTACTACCAAGATGACAAACCTGTACGTGAGATGAGTGATATCGCTGGTCATGCCGTTCGTTGCATGTACTTGTATTGTGGTATGGCGGATGTGGCAGCGTTAAAGCAAGATTCTGGATATATCGAATCTTTGAATCGGTTATGGGATGATGTCGTACTCCGAAATATGTACATTACCGGGGGGATCGGCTCCTCACGCCATAACGAAGGTTTCACAGAAGACTATGACCTGCCAAACCTAGATGCTTATTGTGAGACCTGCGCTTCGGTTGGAATGGTATTGTGGAATCAACGAATGAATCAATTTACTGGTGACTCCAAGTATATTGATGTCCTCGAACGATCCATGTACAATGGAGCTTTAGCCGGTATATCGCTGGAAGGGGATCGTTTTTTCTATGTTAATCCTTTGGAATCTAAAGGAGACCATCACCGTCAAGCATGGTATGGTTGCGCTTGTTGCCCAAGCCAAATATCTCGCTTCCTTCCATCTATCGGTAATTATATTTACGGAACCTCCAATGAGGCGATCTGGGTAAATCTGTACATAGGTAATTCTACTGAGATAAACACAGACAACACAAATGTCACGTTGAGACAAGAGACCAATTATCCTTGGGATGGAACTGTAAAACTAACTGTAACTCCTTCTAATCCGTTGAAAAAAGAGATACGTTTACGTATCCCTAGTTGGTGTGAACAATATACCTTATCGGTAAACGGGCAACTAGTAAAAGCTCCAACAGAGAAAGGATACGCCGTATTAAATAAAGAGTGGAAACAAGGAGACGTAATCTCCTTATCAATGGAGATGCCAGTCAAATTGATGACCGCAGACCCTAGAGTTAAGCAAAACATCGGTAAGCGTGCCATACAAAGAGGGCCTCTCGTATATTGCATGGAAGAGGTAGATAACCCTCAAGATTTTGATAACCTAAAAATCGCGGCGAACACCTCTTTTAATGCCCAGTTTAATCCGAAATTATTAAATGGGATTACAACCATAAAGGCCACTACGAATGAGTTGGCAATCACTTTGATCCCTTATTATACATGGGATAACCGGAAAGCGGGGAAAATGAAAGTATGGATTGATTATAACGAATGATATAAACTACTAATTTACTAACTTATGAAACTTCTTCCTAAAATATTAGCATTATCGCTCGCTATGGTCGTTACCACTTCCGTAGCGGCCAATCAGCTTGCTAATGAAAAAACAGCTATCTCTGTTAATTACAAAAACAACCGTTATCCGTTGCTACAGAAACCTTACATAGAATTACCGATCGGTTCTATCCGGCCTACCGGCTGGATGCAGGAGCAATTAGTACGGATGAAGAACGGCATGACTGGAAACTTGGATCAAGTATACGAGAAAGTCATGGGCCCTCGTAATGGTTGGCTAGGTGGTGATGGTGACGTATGGGAACGTGGCCCTTATTGGATAGACGGTCTTCTTCCACTAGCCTATATACTCAATGATCAAGCGCTTATCGATAAGGTAAAGCCATGGGTCGAATGGACCTTGGCTTCCCAAAAGCCCAACGGCTATTTCGGACCGGATACAGACCGGAGTTACGAACCGGGATTACAACGGGACAATTCCCGGGATTGGTGGCCTAAGATGGTGATGATGAAAGTAATGCAACAATATTACTCAGCCACAGGCGATACACGGGTCATTGATTTCTTTACTCGATATTTTAAATACCAATTAGCCGAGTTGCCTCAAAACCCACTAGGTAAATGGACCTTTTGGGGAGAGCAAAGAGGGGGTGATAATTTAATGGTCGTCTATTGGCTATATAATATCACAGGCGACAAGTTCTTATTGGATTTAGGAGAGTTGATTCACAAACAGACGTTTAACTGGACGGATATCTTCTTAAATCAAGATCATCTATCCCGCCAACTCAGTTTGCACTGTGTCAATCTGGCGCAAGGCTTCAAGGAACCGGTTGTTTATTATCAACAGAATCAAGATCCGAAACAGATATGCGCCGTTAAGAAAGCGGTAAAGGATATACATAATACGATCGGTCTCCCGACCGGGCTTTGGGGTGGCGACGAACTACTTCGTTTCGGTGAGCCGACTACCGGTTCCGAATTATGTACCGCCGTGGAGATGATGTTCTCATTGGAAGAGATGCTGGAAATTACAGGGGATGTTCAATGGGCCGATTATCTGGAGCGAGTGGCCTACAACGCATTGCCGACTCAAGTGACAGATGATTACTCTGCCCGTCAATATTATCAGCAAACCAACCAAGTAGCCGTTACTCGTGAGTGGCGTAATTTCTCCACGCCACACGATGATACGGATATCTTATTCGGAGAACTTACGGGTTATCCTTGTTGTACCTCAAACTTACATCAAGGCTGGCCTAAATTAGTTCAAAACCTTTGGTACGCTACGGCGGATAATGGTATAGCCGCTCTTGTATACGCACCTTCGAGTGTCAAAGCTAAGGTAGCCAACGGAGTGACCGTGCAAATCGAGGAAGAGACCGCTTATCCGTTTGACGAGACTCTGCATTTTAAATTCGCTTTCGAGGATAAAAAAATAAAGAGAGCCTTCTTCCCTTTCCATATTCGCATCCCAGCATGGTGTAATCAGCCGGTGATCAAACTGAACGGAGAGAATGTCGTCGTGGATGCATATCCCGGGGAGATCGCCCGTATCAACCGGGAATGGAAACAAGGTGATGTCCTAACCGTTGAACTCCCAATGCAAGTAGCGGCCAGCCGTTGGTACGGAGGCAGTGCGGTAATCGAACGGGGGCCATTGGTTTATGCCTTGAAGATGAACGAGAAATGGGAGAAGAAGACATTTGAAGGAGAGAAGGCGGCTCAATACGGTAACTGGTATTATCAAGTGACTTCAGATTCTCCTTGGAACTATGCGCTTACACATAAATCCTTGGAACCAGACCAAATCAACGACAACTTTGTCGTAGAGAAAACGAAAGTGACTACCGACTATCCTTGGAACATAGAGAATGCCCCGATTACAATCAAGGCGAAAGGCAAACGTCTTAATGGGTGGTCTTTATATAGAGGTTCCTCTGGTTCTATCTCGTATTTTACCCAGCAAGGCAATGATATGGGCGACGAAGAAAGCATCGAGTTAATCCCTTATGGCTGTACCACTTTACGTATAACTGAATTTCCGGTACGGTAAAAATAATGTACCAATATGCCAATGCTTATTCTACACAAATAGATCTGCATTGGCATATTGGCACATTCCCCCATTGGCACATTATTTCAATTCTTCTTCATCGTATAATCCTTCACCCCCAAGGAATCATACGCCTGCAAAAGCGCCTCGTCATTATCGGAGATCATTAACAACTTGTCGTTCTCCTTTAATTCCGTATTTCCTTTCGGGATGAAATAGCGGCCTTCCCGTTTCACCATTACCGCCAAGGTATGATCGGGTAAAGTCAGCTGCATCAATTTATTTCCATGGGATAATACCGCCGGGGTAATATCGATCTCGCTCATAGCGCTCTTGATCTCCTCGGGAAGCTCGATGCCAAACTCATCCTTTCGTTCCGGCTCATCCACCATATCCAGCCATTTAGCGGCTTGGGTAACCGTGGTTCCTTGAATCAGCAAAGAAAGAATCGTGATAAAAAATACGATATTAAAGAACATACCGGCATGCTCGATCCCGGCGATCATCGGGTAAGTAGCGAAAATAATAGGAACCGCCCCGCGTAATCCCACCCATGAGATATACAGTTTACCTTTGAAGGAGAAATTCTTATAAGGTATCAAGCAAAGGAACACGCTAATCGGACGGGCGATCAAGATCATAAAGACTCCCACCATAACACCTACACCCGTCACCGGTAATAACTCATGCGGGTTCACTAGCAAGCCTAACGTAAGGAACATCACGATCTGCCACAACCAAGCGAAACCGTCAAAGAACGTCCCCATACTTTTCTTGTGAACAATCTTAGCGTTACCAACCACCAAACCAGCGATATAAACCGCTAAATAGCCATTACCCTTACATAAGGTCGTAGCGGCGAAGGTGAAGAAAGCCGTAGCCAATAAAAGGATCGGATACAAAGACTCGTTATCTATATCGATCTTATTGATAATCAACACAGCCAGTCTCCCCAATAAGAAACCGGCGATAGCTCCCACCGATAATTGAATGACCAAGGATAGCCCGGCCTCCCAAATATTCATACCTCCGCTTTGTATGTAAGCGATCAGAAGCAAGGTAAGCATATAAGCCATCGGGTCATTACTACCACTCTCCAGCTCCAAGGTAGGACGCAGACGCTCTTTCAAATAAACCCCTTTACTGCGCAAGATGGAGAAAACCGAGGCTGAGTCCGTAGAGGACATGACCGCCGCCAGCAATAAAGATTCCGGGAAAGTCAACGTAACATATTTGCCAAATAAACCAAATAACCAATAGATAAACCCGCCCGTGATAAAGGTCGTAGCCAACACCCCGAGCGTAGCCAATACCACACCTTGCGAGGCGATAGGTTTGACCTCCGCAACTTTCGTGTCCATACCACCCGAGAACAAGATGATACTCAACGCCAACATGCCGATAAACTGGGCTACATTCGGATCGCTGAACTGGATGCCCAGACCATCGCTGCCAAACAACATTCCCACACCAAGGAACAACAACAAAGCGGGTAAGCCGAAACGATAACCGGCCTTACCTGCGAATATACTAAAAAACAGGATCACCGAGGCTATTAATAGCACTTGCTCAGGATTTTGAAACATACGCAAAACGGGTTTTATGATTAGTGATTTGATACTTTGTCACAAAGTTCGTAAACTTTTTGCAATTATAATCACACAAAAAGAAGAAATCCGGTCCCAAATTTACAGGAAGACCAGATTTATTCTTTCTATAGAAAAACAAATCTTTCTTACAAATTGTTCGAGAATTTTTCTATCTCGCATAGAATCATTACTTTTGGCAAACATACATATCCGCTTTATGAACAAAAAACATCTATTTGCGCTGTTGTTCACATTACTCGTATGGACGAGCTGTAACAACCAACAACATTTTATTACCGACGCCGCTTACCGAGCTGAGGTTGAGAACGATTTCCAAGCGAAACAGGCCGCTCTGCCTAACGGAAACCTTTTCGCAGTATTTAACGATCAAATGACTCCCGAAGAGAGGGAGGCGTTAACCTTCATGTACGCCTATATGCCGATTGGAGACATCACGGACTATAGTGGCGATTTCTATTTGAAAAACATCCGTTCCTCTTTCCAAGCACGGAATGAGATGCCTTGGGGCGATAGCATCCCAGAGGATATCTTCCGCCATTTCGTATTGCCGGTACGAATCAACAATGAGAATCTGGATGAAAGCCGCATGGTTTTCTTTGATGAGTTGAAAGACCGGGTGAAGGGTCTCTCGTTGTACGACGCCGTACTGGAAGTGAATCACTGGTGTCATGAGAAGGTTATCTATACTCCTTCCGATGGGCGCACAAGTTCCCCTTTGGCATCCGTGAAGACCGCCTACGGTCGTTGCGGCGAGGAGTCTACCTTCACGGTAGCCGCTTTACGTTCCGTGGGTATCCCCGCACGTCAGGTATATACACCTCGCTGGGCGCATACGGATGATAACCACGCATGGGTAGAAGCTTGGGTGAATGGTAAATGGTATTTCTTCGGCGCTTGCGAGCCCGAACCGGTATTGAATCTGGGTTGGTTCAACGGCCCTGCTTACCGGGGTATGTTGATGCATACGAAAGTATTCGGTAAATACAATGGCCCGGAGGATGTCATGGAACGTACCGATGGGTATACCGAGATCAACGTGATCGATAATTACGCACCTTCGGCTAAAGCTGTTATCACGGTTATGGATGCCAATGGCAAGCCGGTAAAGGACGCTTTGGTAGAATTCAAGATTTATAACTATGCCGAGTTTAACAGTGTAGCCCGCAAGAAGACGGACGCAGATGGCAAATGCTCATTATCCGCCGGAAAAGGGGATATGCTGGTATGGGCCAGCAAAGATGGCAAGTTCGGCTACAGCAAGGTCTCTTTCGGCAAGGACGGAGAGGTTACGATCGCCTTGAATAAGAAACCGGGAGATGTGGAGACGATCGCCCTAGATATCGTACCACCGGTAGACGGCTCTATCCCCGCAGAAGTTACACCGGAGCAAAAGGAGGCGAACGCCAAACGTTTATTGGAAGAAGACGCTATCCGTAATAAATATGTAGCTACTTTCTATACGGAAGAGAAAGCAGAGGCTTTAGCGAAAGAATTGGGTATCGACCCGATGAAGACAGAGGATTTCATGATCGGTAGCCGTGGTAACTGGATGGAGATCGAGAAGTTCTTACGGGAGACTCCCGCCGAGAAGCGTGTGCAAGCAATGGCTTTATTGGATGTCGTATCCGCTAAGGATCTACGTGATACACCTGCGTCTGTCTTTGCGGACCATTTAAACAATACGCCGGCCGTTCAAAGCGAATGGTTCAATGAATATATCATGAATCCTCGTGTGGCCAATGAGTTCCTGACTCCATATAAGAGTTTCTTCGCTGCAAACATTGAGCCTTCCCTTGCGAAACAAGCCGTAGAGAATCCACAGGCATTGGTGGATTGGGTGAAGAATAACGTCTCCATTAACGACGCGCTAAACGCACAACGTATTCCGATCATGCCGATGGGTGTATGGAAATCCCGTATCGCTGATAAGGGCTCCCGTAATATCTTCTTCGTGGCCGTGGCTCGTAGCTTAGGTATTCCGGCACGTATCGAGCCGGTAGCCCGCAAGATCCAGTACTTCAAGGACAACGCTTGGGTAGACGTCGATTTCGAGGCTGCCGTACAGACGACCGCTAAACAAGGCAAGGTAATCGCTTCTTACCAACCAATCAAGGCGCTGCAAGACCCGAAATATTACAGTCACTTCACGATCGCCAAGGTTTTGCCGAACGGTACTTTACAGACCTTGAATTTCGAGAGAGGCGGTAATGTGGATATGGGCTTGGGAGATACTTGGAGCGGATTACTGAAGAAACCGTTATCCATGGATGAAGGTAATTATATGTTAGTGACCGGTACTCGTATGGCAAACGGTAGCGTATTGGCCGAGATCGAGTTTTTCAATGTGGAGGCGGACAAGACCACCCCGATCCAATTGGAAATGCGTGAAAGCAAGGACGAGATACAGGTGATCGGTAATTTCAACTCCGAGAATAAGTTCAAACGTGCGGACAACGGTGAGGAGACCAGCCTGCTAGCTACTACCGGACGTGGCTACTATATCGTAGCGCTTCTAGGCTCCCGCCAAGAACCGACAAACCATGCGATGCGTGATATCGCCGCCGTGAAGAAGGAACTAGAAGATTGGGGACGAGGCATCGTGCTTCTCTTCCCTGACGAGAAGGGCTATAAGAACTTCGATCCGAAAGAGTTCGGCGATTTACCGGGCACGATCACATACGGTCTGGATATCGACGGGGCGATCCAAAAGGAGATGGCTACAGCGATGAAATTGCAAAACGCCAATACCTTGCCGATCTTCTTGATCGCCGATACGTTCAACCGTGTCGTATTTGTCTCTCAAGGCTATACGATTGGCTTGGGCGAGCAGTTAATGAAAGTTATACATAAGCTATAACAGATCGTTTCACAAGTGTGATCTGATCTTTTCACCCATGTGAAACGATCGGATCACGGCTGTGAAACGTTCTTTTCACCTATGTGAAAAGATCTATACGACAGGAGACACTCATTTCTTCTACCACAAACCGATCAGACTTCCTCCCTAGATTCGTTTTAATTCCCTTATTTTTCCCGTTCTTCCCAATCAAGGATTCATCTCTCAAAAAAATAATATCTTTGATTAAACCTTTTTACGAAAGGGCAGTCTAAACTTGCGTTTAGTTATATATTTTGGAGTAACGAGTGTAAATTATCAGTAAATACCATACGAGAACATGATGACAAAGAGAGCGAAATGGGGAGTTACGGCGGCTATCTTATTAATGATAGCGGGAATGATCGCTTACCCTCAATTGAAAAACAAGTTCAAGGCATCCCAAGATGCCGCTTCCGTCGTACCCACATCGGGCACGAGCCTGCGAAACCAGACACTTAACATCAACGCCGAGGTATTGAAATACCAATCATTAACCGATAAGATCATGAGTACCGGGAGTACCCTTCCGGACGAAGAGGTGGATTTGGCTTTCGAGTCCTCCGGTAAGGTGGTAGCCATCTATTTCACGGAAGGTACCCACGTAAAGGCGGGCGATCTGTTGGCCAAAATCAATGACAAGCCGCTGCAAGCCCAGCTAAAGAAGCTGGAGGCTCAAGTTCCTTTAGCCAAGGATCGTGTCTATCGCCAACGTACCTTGTTGGAGAAAGACGCCGTCAGCCAAGAGGCCTACGAGCAAGTAGCCACCGAATACGAGAAGCTAATGGCGGATATCGAGCTAGTCAAAGCGAATATCGCCCAGACAGAGCTTCGGGCTCCTTTCGATGGAATCATCGGACTTCGCTCCGTGAGTGAGGGCGCGTACGTTACCTCCTCCTCTTCCGTAATCGCCAAGTTGACCAAGATATCCCCTTTGAAAATCGAGTTCTCCATCCCCGAGAGCTACGCGGCCGAGGTACAAGACGGAACCCCGATCCTATTCCGCATGGAGAAAGACGGTATGATGCAGAACTATAAGGCGACCGTTTACGCCGTGGAAAGCAAGGTAGATATGGCGACCCGTACCTTGAAAGTACGTGCCACTTACCCGAATCCGGGCGAGAATATCTTACCCGGCCGTTATACCTCCGTCGAGATCAGCAAGCGGGAGATCAAGGACGCTTTAGCCATCCCCAGCGAGGCCGTTATCCCCGAGATGGGAAAAGACATCGTTTACTTATATAAGAACGGCGTGGCCGAGCCTCAAGAGATCACGATCGGTATTCGAACCGAGAGCCGTGTACAGGTATTGCAAGGGTTGAATGTGGGCGATACGCTGATCACGTCCGGCGTGATGCAGTTACGTACCGGCATGAAAGTTTCTATTGACAACTTGACTGAATAAGGAGAAGAACGATGGCAAATATTTCAGAAACCAGTATAAACCGGCCCGTACTCTCGACAGTGATGATGCTGGTCATCCTCCTGTTCGGCTTTATCGGTTACCGGTTCCTTGGCGTCCGGGAGTTCCCGAGCGTAGACCAGCCGATTATCTCGGTCAACGTATCTTATCCCGGAGCGAACGCCGACGTGATCATGAACCAGATCACCGAGCCGTTGGAGCAGAATATCAACGGTATCCCGGGTATCCGTTCATTGAGTAGCGTGAGTAGCCAAGGCAGCAGCCGTATCACGGTAGAGTTTGAGTTGTCCGTGGATATGGAGACGGCGGCGAACGATGTACGTGATAAGGTATCTCGTGCCCAACGCTACCTTCCCCGTGACTGCGACCCACCTACGGTATCGAAAGCGGATGCCGATGCCTCCCCGATCATGCAGATCGCCATCCGAAGCAACAAACGCTCGTTGATGGAGTTGAGCGAGATCGCCGAGCTGACGGTGAAAGAGCGTTTGCAGACCATCGAGAACGTGAGTGGCGTGGATATCTGGGGACAAAAACGGTATTCCATGCGTCTATGGCTGGACCCAATCAAGATGGCGGGTTACGGAGTGACCCCGATGGACGTGAAAAACGCCGTCGATAACGAGAACGTGGAGCTTCCTTCCGGTAGTATCGAGGGAAATACGATCTCCTTATCCATACGTACCTTAGGATTGATGCATACCGCCAAGGAGTTCAACGATTTAATTATCAAGGAAGACAACAACAACATCGTGCGCTTCAGCGATATCGGACGTGCGGAGGTAGCTCCCGAGGACTTGCGGAGCTTACTGAAGAAGAACGGCGAGCCAATGGTTATGACCGTTATCATCCCCCAACCGGGAGCCAACCATATCGAGATCGCCGACGAAGCCTACAAGCGTATCGAGCAATTACAAAAAGACCTGCCGGAAGATGTCACGATCGAGATGATGTATGACAACACTCGCTTTATCCGGGCCTCTATCAGTGAAGTACAACAGACGATCTACGAGGCTTTCCTCTTGGTCGTATTGATTATCTTCTTGTTCCTCCGCGACTGGCGGGTCACGCTGGTTCCTGTCGTCGTTATCCCCGTATCGTTGGTAGGAGCTTTCTTCGTGATGTATATCTCCGGATTCTCCATCAACGTATTGACGATGTTGGCGGTCGTGCTCTCGGTCGGTCTGGTGGTAGACGACGCAATCGTGGTGGCGGAGAATATATATGTACGTATCGAGCAAGGCATGTCCCCGAAAGAGGCGGGTATCGAAGGATCGAAAGAGATCTTCTTCGCCGTGGTATCTACCACGATCACCCTGATCTCCGTATTCTTGCCGATCGTGTTTATGGAAGGTATGACGGGGCGCTTATTCAAGGAGTTCAGTATCGTGATCGCCGGTTCGGTCGCTATCTCCTCGTTCGTGGCCCTTACGTTTACACCAATGTTGGCTACCAAGCTATTGAAGAGGAGAGAGAAGAAAAACTGGTTCTATCGGAAGACCGAGCCGTTCTTCGAGGGATTGAACACGATCTACGCCAAGTCGTTGAACGCGTTCTTGAACCATAAGATATGGTCGATCCCTATCGTTATCCTTCTTTTCGGATCGATCGGGTACTTCTGGAAGAACATTCGTTCCGAGTTATCGCCTTTGGAGGACCGTTCCATGATCTCCGTGAATATGCGCGGGCCGGAAGGGGCTACCTTCGAGTTTATCCGCGACTACGCGGACCGTATCGAGCAAATAGCCGACTCCATCGCTCCCGAGAAGCAATCCATCATGACCCGCTCGTGGGAAGGAGGAGGTTCGCTAAACCTCATATTAAGCGATATCAAGGAACGGGAACGCTCGCAAATGGAGATCGCCGAGACCTTGTCGAAAGAAGTCCGCAAAGAGACCTTGGCCCGCGCCTTCGTACAACAGCAATCCACCTTCGGCGGACGCCGGGGCGGTATGCCTATCCAATACGTATTGCAGGCCCCGACCTTGGATAAACTGCAAGAGTTCCTGCCCACGTTTATGCAAAAGGTGAACGAGAGCCCGGTCTTCCAGATGGCGGACGTGAACTTGCGCTTCACCAAGCCGGAGGCACGTATCGAGATCGACCGGGATAAGGCTTCCTTATTGGGCGTCAGCACCCGCAACATCGCCCAAACCTTGCAATATGCGTTGAGCGGACAGCGTATGGGCTACTTCTATATGAATGGTAAGCAATACCAGATATTGGGCGAGATCAACCGCCAGCAACGAAATACCCCTGTCGATTTAAAATCGATCTATGTACGTAGTAACAATGGGGAAATGATCCAGCTGGATAACTTGGTTAAGGTTACGGAAAATGTGGCGCCGCCCCAATTGTATCGCTATAACCGTTTCGTATCGGCAACGGTTTCCAGTGGATTGAATAAAGGATACACGATCGGCGATGGTCTGGACGAGATGGATCGTATCGCCTCGGAGGTGCTGGATGGTAGCTTCCGCACCGCTCTTTCCGGCGAGTCGAAAGAGTTCCGCGAGAGTTCTTCCAGTTTGATGTTCGCCATGATCTTGGCCTTGTTGATGATTTATTTGGTGTTGGCCGCCCAGTTCGAGAGTTTCAAGGACCCGTTGGTAGTGATGTTCACCGTACCTTTGGCTATCGCCGGCGCGCTAATGTTCATGAGTTATTCGGGTATCACGATGAATATATTCAGCCAGATCGGTATCATTATGTTGATTGGTTTGGTGGCGAAGAACGGTATCTTGATCGTAGAGTTCGCCAATCAACGGCAAGAGTCGGGACTTAGTTTGCCGGAAGCGATCCGATCGTCCGCGACCCAGCGTCTGCGCCCGATCTTGATGACTAGCGTATCCACCATCCTCGGTTTGGTGCCATTGGTATACGCTACGGGCGAGGGTGCCCAAGGGCGTATCGCCATGGGTGTAGCGGTAGTAGGCGGAATGTTGGTATCGACCTTCTTGACCCTGTTTATCGTACCGGCCATGTATTCGTTTATATCCACCAACCGAAAAAAGAACATTACTGAATAATAAATAAACACATGAATAAGTACCTATATACATTACTATTGGCCTTCTCTTCCCTCTTTATGGCGGAGGCGCAGCAACTATTCGATCTGAAACGGTGTATCGAAACCGGATTAGAGCAGAACTACTCCATCCGTATCATTCGTAACGAGCAACAGATCAGCGACAATAACGCCACCCCGGGAAACGCCGGTTATCTGCCTACCGTAGATATGAGCGGCGGATTCAGCGGAAATATCAATAACAACCGTAACAGCCTGCAAGACGGATCGATCGAGAAGGCGAATGGTATAAACAGCGAGACGGGTAACGTCGGACTAAACGTTAACTGGACGGTTTTCGACGGTTTCGGTATCCAAGCCGAATACTCTCGCTTGAAAGAATTACAGCGAATGGGAGAATTGAACACCCGCATGACCATCGAGGATTTCGTAGCCAACCTTTCCAGCGAGTACTACAACCTGATCCGGCAGAAAATCCGTTTGCGTAACCTCCGTTCCACCTTGGACCTTTCCAAGGAGCGTTTACGGATCGTGGAAGAACGGTATTATATCGGCTCCATGTCCCGTCTGGACTTGCAACAGGCTCAAGTGGACTTCAACTCGGATAGCTCCAAGGTATTAAACCAATTGGAGGTCGTGCATACCTCCCGTATCCGCCTGAACGAGTTGATGGCATTAAATAATGTGGAGGAGGAAATCCAGATCAAGGACTCCTTGATCTACCCGAACCCGTTCCTCGACGAGGTAGATCTATGGAAGAATACCCTCGAAGCTAACGCCTCACTCCTGATCGCCCAAAAGAACCAGACGTTGTCTGAGCTTGATTATAAAAAGGTAAAAAGCCGCTATTATCCCTATGTCAAGCTAAACGCAGGCTACGGCTACACGGCAAACTGGACGGAAGTAGGCAATTACGACCTCCAACAACGGCTGGGGCTTAATTACGGCGTGACCATCGGTATGAGCCTCTTCGACGGTTTCAACCGGAAACGTGAGCAACGCAACGCCCGCATCCAAATCGAGAACCAGCAATTGCGCATCCAAGAACTGGAACTTGCCCTGCGTGCGGACATGAGCAACTTCTGGATGGCCTATAAAAACAACCTCGACCTATGGAGCCTAGAGAAAGAGAACCTCGTAGCCGCCCAAGAGAACTACCGGATCGCCATCGACCGCTATAAACTCGGCGAGTTGTCTGGTATCGAATTGCGTGAGGCGCAAAACAGTCTACTGGAAGCGGAGGAGCGTCTTTCCGTGGCGGAATATTCCACCAAGATCTGTGAGATCTCGCTGCTTCAGTTAAGCGGACAGATATTAACCTATATCCGTCCCGAGCCGGAGAAAGCCAGTTTCTAGGATAAAGGCCAGTGCCACGCCTATGGCACGACTGTGCCACTGCGATGGCACGGGTGTGCCATCCGCATGGCACAAGTTATTATAACTCCGTTTAAAGACTAGAGGCTTATGCTAATTGCGTTTTTTTATGTAAGTTCGCGGCAAATGGCAAGGTCATCATTGCCTAACGACAAAAGGAAATGCAAATACTACCAAAGGTTAATACATTACGAAAAGGATCGCTCTTGTACCGCGGCATCCGCTACCGTAAAGGATTCGGAGTACATTCGCCTTTCGTTTTTAACCTCATCACGAAGGTCATCGAGGAAAAATGCTCCTATTATAGTTTCTATGATATAGAGCTTTTACGTAAGCAGTTATTATTCCGGGAAGGAGAGATCACCTATCCGGACCGGCAGAACAAGGGGAAACGAAAGACCCGTTCCATCGGCGAGATCGTAAAACGGGAATCCATCCGGCCCAAGCATGGCGCCTTATTATTCCGTTTGACAAACTATTTCAAGTCCAAGAATATCCTCCAGATAGGAACCACGATGGGGTTGTCTACCTTATATCTAACCTCCTATGCCACGGGATTGAGATGTATCGCCTTGGAAAATGTACCGGAATTCGCCACGATCGCCCGTCAAGCATTCGCTAAAGAGGGACGTAATCCCATCGATTTGCGTATCGGTAATTATAAGGACTTGCTTCCCCAAGCCTTAAATGACATAAATAGCTTAGATTTTGTTTTTTTCAACACTTTATATGAACAACATAACAACCTCTGGCTGTTTAATGAATGTATGAAATACGCGCACAACGACACGGTATTCGTTTTTGAGGGAATCAAGGCGAGCCGTAAGATGCGTGAACTTTGGGAAGAGATCTGCGCATGTCCGGAAGTGACGGTCACCTTAGATCTTTACTCGCTAGGGATTGTCTTGTTCAACAAGAAATTGCACAAACGAGATTATATTGTTTATTTTTAGGATTCAAAACAAGTCAGATATGAAGAAGAGTATTATCTATACCAGAACAGGCGATAAAGGAACCACTTCACTGGTAGGTGGACAACGCGTGTCGAAAGCGCACGATCGGATCGAGAGCTATGGCACCGTAGATGAGCTGAACTCCTTTATCGGATTATTAATCACGGCCTTGAATGATGAGAAAGATACTGATTTCTTATCATTCATCCAGCATAAGCTATTCACGATCGGTTCTTACCTAGCCACGGATCAAGCGACCACGGAATTGAAAATCGAGAGCAAGGTAACGCCCGAGAGCATCGAGCGTATCGAGCGGGAGATAGACCGTCTGGATAACGAGCTGCCGAAAATGCACGCGTTCATCCTACCGGGAGGATGCCGCTCGGCCGCCCTCGCGCACGTTTGCCGCACCGTTTGCCGTCGTGCCGAGCGACAAATCTATCGCTTGGCAGAGAATTGCCCCGTTGAGGAGCCTGTATTGATATTTATGAACCGTTTATCGGATTATTTCTTCGTTCTGGCACGAAAAGAATGCATAAATAATAACGGTAAAGAAATTATTTGGGATTATACTTGCGTATAATAAATAAAGTCATATTTTCGCGGAAAAATAGAGAACCAAATCGCTTCGGCGGTTATTAATACTTGACAGCTATGTATTGGACATTAGAGTTAGCTTCAAAATTGGAAGACGCACCCTGGCCTGCGACTAAGGATGAACTTATTGACTATGCACAACGTTCTGGTGCGCCATTAGAAGTGATTGAGAATTTGCAGGAAATGGAAGATGAAGGCGAGATTTACGAATGCATGGAAGACATCTGGCCGGATTATCCAAGTAAAGAAGACTTCTTCTTCAACGAGGAAGAATACTAGTTCAATTGAGAATTGGAAATTGAAAATTAAGAAATAGAAGAACGAGGTGGCGGACGATCGAGCTCCCCTGCCTCGTTGTTTTTTTGTGAAAATACAATTTATCCGGATTTGCTGCGTTTGTAGTTACAACGTGAAGTGAATGTTTAAATGAGAAGACGTCTTCTTTCGATCCTGATCCTTTTGTGTACTTGTGCGGGAATCGTACGGGCGCAATATGACGCACGCTTAAGTCAATACTTCATGGCGAAACCGTATTATAACCCGGCCGTGGCCGGAGCTACGGAGGACTTGAATATATTGGCTCTCGCCCGCTTGGAAATGATCGGCGTACATGGGGCACCCAAGTCGTTCTTCATTACCGCAGATATGCCACTCGCTTTAGGCAAGACGAATCACGGTGTCGGATTGGTTGTATTTACCGAGGCGATCGGGCTTTTCCAGAATACGCATGTAGGGGCGCAATACGCCTATAAGTATAAATTATTCGGGGGAGTCTTGAGCGGAGGTCTGCAAATCGGCTTAGTCAACCAGTCGTTCGACGGAACCAAGGTGATAAAGGTTGAGTCCGAATACCATCAAGAGACCGACGCCGCCATTCCTGTAGAGCAGGTCAGCGGCATGGGGTTGGATATGAACTTCGGTATTTACTATACCCATAAACGGTTTTACGCCGGGTTTGGCATGACGCATATCACCCAACCGGAGCTTCAACTGGACGAGAACGCCTATACCTATATAGGTCGTTCACTTAATTTAATGGGTGGATACAATATTCAATTAAAGAATCCGTTGATAGAATTACAGCCCTCGGTGTTCTTGCTGACAGACATGCAAAGTTTTCATGCGGATATTACCGCTAGGCTGGAATATAATAAGATGTTTAATGGTGGTTTTTCCTATCGGGTGAATGAATCGGTGGGCATCATGTTCGGCGTAAAGCTAGGTCGTTTCCATGCGGGTTACGCCTTTGATTTCCCGACCACGGCCCTAGGCCGGGCAAGTAGCGGTAGCCACGAGCTATGTGTCAAGTATGCCTTAAAGCTGAACAAGACGAAGACAGGGAAAAATAGACATAAAAGTGTACGTATATTATAGTATATGAAAAAAGTATTATTAGTACTTGTAACGGTAGCCTTGCTTACCTCCTGCGGTAAATCTCTCCGGAGTGCCGGCGGTGAGGTGACAGGTGTCAGATCGGTAGCGTTCAATGAACCTGCGCCGTATGGAATGGTCTTGGTTAAAAGAGGTTCGTTCGAGATGGGTCCCGCCGACAAGGATTCCTTGTGGGGAATCATGCCGGAGACGAAAGGGGTCTCTTTCGACGCGTTCTGGATGGATCAGACAGAGGTAACGAACGCCAAATATCGCCAGTTCGTTTATTATGTGAGAGACTCTATTATCCGTGAACGCTTGGCGGACCCGGCTTATGGAGGCAACGATCTGTTCAAGATCACGGAAGACCGTTACGGGGAGCCTGTCACTCCGCATTTGGACTGGAACCGTCCGATTCCTTGGAGACGGGCGAACGAGGATGAGCAACGTGCGATAGAAAGTGTCTATTACACGAATCCCGTTACCGGAGAGAAAGGTTTGGACCCTAAACAAATGATCTATAAATACGAGTGGTACGACTATACCGCCGCCGCCCTCCGCAAGAATCAATTGAACCCGGCGGACCGGGTTCGTAATACGGATATTCAGGTAGATCCGAACGAGGTAGTCATGATCTCCAAGGACACCGCTTACATCGATGATGAAGGACGTGTAATCAACGAGACGATCACCCGCCCGTTAAGCAGCGAATGGGATTTCTTGAATACCCGTATCGTCAATATCTACCCGGACGAGAATTGCTGGGTGAACGATTTCAAGAATGCGTACAACGAGCCATATACCCGTATGTATTTCTCTCATCCGGGTTACGATGATTATCCTGTAGTCGGTGTTTCTTGGGAACAAGCGACTGCCTTCTGCGTATGGCGTACGAATTTATACAAAGAATCCTTGAGCTTGCCACCGGGACAATTGGTAGAGCCATTCCGTCTTCCGTCCGAAGGAGAATGGGAATATGCCGCCCGTACAGGTAAGAACGAGAATAAGTTCCCTTGGTCTACCGACGAGCTTCAAGACAGCAAAGGTTGTTTCTTGGGTAACTTCAAGCCGGGTAAAGGTAATTATACGGAGGATGGCCATTTGATTACGTCTCGTGTAGGCTCTTTCGCCCCGAATGAGTTCGGGTTATACGATATGGCAGGAAACGTGGCGGAATGGACCTCAACGTCTTACTCCGAGTCTGGCCCGAGCCAAATGAGCGACATGAACCCGGATCTGCGTTACAACGCCGCCAAGAACGATCCCTACGCCATGAAAAAGAAAGTAGTGCGAGGAGGTTCTTGGAAAGATGTCTCACAATTTATCCGTTCGGACATGCGTACTTTCGAGTTCCAGAACGAGAGCCGTTCTTACATCGGTTTCCGTTGCGCACGTACCCAAATAGGATTCTCTCGCTCCAAGGGAAAGAAATAAGCGGGAATTATAAATTTAAAGTTTTGAATCATTTAAGACAATAATACGACGATGGGAAAATATAGAAGATATAAAAACAGACTGGAGATGTTCCTCTCCAGCGAAAGAGGAAAACGAGTATTGAACTTCCTGTATAGTTGGGGTGCGTCCATCGTAATCCTCGGTGCGTTATTTAAGTTATTACATATACCATACGCTAACCAAATCCTGTTCGTGGCGATGATCACCGAGTCTATCGTATTCTTTATCTCGGCGTTCGAGCATCCGAACAAGGAGTATCATTGGGAAGATGTTTTCCCCGTATTGAAATCAAAGAACCCGATGGATCGTCCGGATTTCACCGGTACGCCGATCTCAACCATGATCAATTCTACGGATAATGTAGAAGACGATGAGATAGCCGGGGGAATAAATATCGGTTCGGCAGCGTCTAAGGCGAACGCGCAAAGAGGTGGTTCCTTGAATATCGCAGGTAATCTGGACGTGACGGAAGAAGATACCAAGAACTTATCCGAGAGCATCAAGAAATTAAGCGGAGCGGCCGAGCAAATTTCCAAGATGGCGGAATTGACGGAAGCTACCCAAAAATATCTGGAGCAATTATCTGGCATGTCTGAGAACATGGAGCGTTTCAGCCAAGTGACTAATTCGCTTACGAACGTATCCGATACACTGTTGAACTCTTATAAGAGTATCACGGATAATTCCGATGGCATCAACCAAAACTCCCGTGGTTACGTACACCAGATGGAACAATTGAACCGTAATGTATCCGGATTGAATACCATCTATGAGATCCAGTTGAAGAGTATCAGTTCGCAGATCGAATCTATCGAACACATCAATAGTGGCTTGAATCGTATCCGTGAGATGTATGACGGATCGGTGGTAGATAGTTCCGTATTCCGTAACGAGACGGAAAAGATGACTCGCCAACTGGCCGAATTGAACCAAGTATACAGTCGTTTATTGCAAGCGATGACCGTGAATATGGGCTACCAACAACCGGCGCAGCCGCAACAACAACCTCAACAACCGATGTATCAGCAGCCACAACAGCCCGGTTACCAACAGCAATATCAGCAACCCTATGGTTACCAACAGCAACAACAGGCTCCGTATACAAACAACCCAATGAAGTAAAGAAATATGGCAGGAATATCAAATAATCCCAATTCTCCCCGTCAGCGGATGATCAACCTGATGTATCTGGTGTTCATCGCCATGATGGCACTGAACGTGTCGTCGGAGGTGCTGGATGGTTTTGAGTTGGTGGAAGGTAGCTTGCGAACCTCTATCGATAACTCCTCCCGCCGAAACAAGATCGTAGCGGACGAGATGGAAGCTTATTACCAAGAGAATCCCCAGAAAGTGGGTGAGTGGGCATTGAAGGCCCGTGAGGTGAAAAGAGCCTCAGATAGCCTCTATACGTATATACAAGATTTAAAGATCCGTATCGCTAAGGTAGCTGATGGCGAGAATGCCAACGTAAACAGCATCGAGCATAAGGATGATTTGGAAGCCGCCTCCCGTGTAATGCTCTCTCCTGTAAGCGGAGAAGGTAAAAAGCTGAGAGCGGAAATTGATAAGTATCGTATCTGGATGGGCGGCTTTATCGAAGATTCGGCGAAGACTGCCGTATTGGAGGCGAACCTAAGCACGACTCCCCCTCATAAAGCGGGGATCAATACCCGTACTTGGGAAGAGGCCTTGTTCGAGAATATGCCGGTAGCGGCGGCTGTTACCCTGTTAACAAAAATGCAAAGTGACGTTCGCTACGCCGAAGGTGAGGTCTTATCGAACTTATTGAATAGCGTAGACGTTGGCGATTACCGTGTGAACCAGATCACGGCGCAGGTAATCCCGGAAAGCCAGATCGTAATGCGAGGAAGCCAGTACAAGGCGAATATCGTATTATCGGCGGTAGACTCTACGAAACGTCCTACGATCTATGTAAACGGAAAAGAATTACCTTACGAGAATAAAGGAGTCTTCACGGTGAATACCGGAGCTGCCGGGACATTCCCGATCAAAGGTTATATCGAGATGCCGAATAGCGACGGCAGCATCATGCGCCGGGATTTCGAGAGCGAGTATTTCGTGACCGAGCCGACAGCTACCGTGGCCCCGACATTGATGAACGTATTATATGCCGGTATCGCCAACCCGATGCGTATCGCCGTCCCGGGTGTACCGAGCGGTAATGTGACAGCTACCATGACGAACGGCACATTAACCCGCAGCAAGGATGGTTGGGAAGCCCGCCCGTCTAAAGTAGGAACGGAAGCCGTGATCACGGTAAACGCTCGTATGGCGGATGGCCGGAACATAGAGATGGCAAAGACTACCTTCCGCGTGCGTGCCCTCCCCGATCCCCTACCTTATATCGAGTATAAGGATCAAAACGGTAACGTCCGTAAGTTCAAGGGAGGTATGATCGCCAAACGTAGCTTGGTAGAGGCTGACGGTATTCTGGCCGCTATCGACGATGATTTGCTAAATGTAAAATATACGGTATTACGTTTTGAGCTGACTTTCTTCGACTCCATGGGTAACGCTATCCCGGAAGTGGCCGAAGGAACCAACTTCTCGCAACGTCAGAAAAACTATATCCGCAATTTAAGTAAGGGTAAACGTTTTTATATCACCCGTGTAGTCGCAAAAGGTCCGGACGGTATCGAACGTACCATACCGACTATCGAAGTAATCGTAAATTAAGATTCGCAGTATGAAACATCTGTATTACATAGCCGCTTTGGCCGCCACTTTTTTAACAGCGATGCCTCTTCATGCGCAAGAAGAAGCAGAGAACGATGCTACGCAGCAACAACAAACGCGTCGCCGTTCGCCTCAAGCCAGCCGTGGGGAAAGAAACGATAAGAAAGATACCGGTTTACCCGAACTGACCGTACGGGCCCAAGATATGAACGAGCGTTTGACGCAAGAGATCGGGAACGCTCGCTGGATGCGTATTATCTACCGGCAGGTGGACTTGATGAAAGAACAGAACGCTCCGCTTTATTACCCGACCCGCCCGATGAACGGACAGATGAATCTTTTCTCCGTAATCTTCCAGCTTTTAGGTGAGAACAAGATCAAGGCCTATGAGTATCTGGACGGATACGAGGAGTTTGACGAAGCCCATTTGATCAACTTCAAGGATTTGCTAGATCGCTTCTACATCCTTTATGAGGAGATACCGGGGAGAGCGGGTGAGGAACCGACTTTCGTAATCAATGAAAGCGATATACCTGCAGCCGACGTACGGTCTTACTATGTAAAAGAAGCATGGTATTTCGACCAGAATAATTCCGCTTTTGATGTCAAGATATTGGCGATTTGCCCGATCCTTACCTCTACAGGTGATATGGGAGAGACAACCATGCCTATGTTCTGGCTTCCTTACGAGAATATACGTCCGTATATCAGCAATTCATACATCATGACGTCTAATATGAATAACGCCATGACTTTTACGATGGATGACTATTTCCGTCGCCGGATGTTCGAGGGGGATATCATCAAGACCCAAAACTTGATGAATCTGCCATTGCAGGCGTATTGCCCGACACCGGATTCCTTAAAGAACGAGCAAGCTCGTATCGAAGGTCAATTAACCGGCTTTGAGAAATCACTCTGGTATCAACCGGATACGACTCAAGTAGCGGTAGACAGCAAAGCCGCGAAGAAGGCCAGAAAGAGCGCCGCAAGAGGAAAAGGTACTACAACCAAAGAGCCTGCCTCCGAAAAGAAAGCTCCCACTGTCAAGGCTCCGAAAGCAGAAAAATCCGCTCCGGTACGCAGTGTTCGACGCAGAAGATAAAAACGGACTCACGATACGGGTCTGAGCGATAACCGGTGATACGCAACATATGAATAAAGAAATCAAGATTAGACAAGAGCAAGAGAACGACTTTCAAGCAGTAAGGGAAGTCGTGGAACTTGCTTTCCGTGACGTGGAGGACAGTGATCAAAGCGAACCGTACCTTGTAGAACGTTTACGAAAAACGGACGCTTATATTCCGGAGCTCTCCTTAGTCGCTGAATTAAACGGCGAAATCATAGGGCATCTCATGATGAGTAAGGTGGAAATCGTATCAGAAGACCAAAGCGTGATCTCTCTTGGGCTAGCACCGGTTTCGGTGGTACCGAAGTACCAAAGGATTGGCGTTGGTAGCGCTTTGATCCGTGAAGCGCATAAGCGAGCGGGAGAGCTAGGCTATAAATCGGCCGTCTTATTAGGACATAAGGATTATTATCCGAGATTCGGATATAAAAGGGCGATTGATTTCGGCATTGGGTTTCCATTCGATGTCCCCAGCGAATATTGCATGGTTGTCGAGTTGGCACCGGAAGGACTCAAGAACGTGCATGGAATGATTAAATATGCCAAACCTTTTATGGAGTGAGAACTGTCTGTAATGAAATGAGACGGGACATACCCCATCTCATTTCACCAGATAATCAGATCCTTATTTAGAACCTACCCATGTCCACTTATGCCAAAGACCTTCCAACGGTCCGTGTTTATGTCTTTCAGCCCACCACTTACAGAAGCGTACTTGCAAGAAGAAAAAGGCGATACCGATGAACATGCTGACCGTATAACCGCAGTAAGGAGCCAGATTCAAGCCGATCGGGAAATAGATCAACGCACCAGCAAAAGATTGTGTCACATAATTCGTCAAGCTCATCTTTCCATAAGAGCGCAAGATAGAGGTAAAACGCTTAAAGGCCTCGCGCTGATACAGTAACACAAAGGAAGCCACCAATACGAACGTAAAAGCGAATTTCTGCCACATATCAAACACAACACCTGCCGTCTGGCGCACGATAGCGCTGTCCGCCGTATCCATCAACAATACTTTCAGTTGGTATAAAGGACCGAAAGCGATCGCAGTAATGATCAAGGTCTTTATCCAAAAACGGGAATTCTCCTCCGAGGGGATAAATAACTTTTTGCGCCCGATCAACATTCCCAGCATAAATAACCCGCAGGTCTGTACATACCGGCCGGCACCAACAGCCCAGAGCAAACTAGCCTTTTGTCCTAACGTCACGTTCTGCCAGATGAAATTCCATAAATCCCCCCGCTTGGTATGCTCCGCCATCTCTGAGTACATCTCCCCTACTCCTAAATTGGGTAATTGGTAATCCGGATTAAACAGGCTAGCGATATAATGATACCACTCCACCGGCTGCAATAAAAAGATAATAGCCGTTATCAAGACAGCCTTATCGCTCCATTTACGCACGATAAACAAAACAACGCCCACGATCGCATACAGCAGCAAAACATCGCCTGCCGGATAAAAAGCGGCGTTCAACGTAGCGAAGATCGTCAACAGCAGTAATCTCCAAAGGAAGCGGTAACCGAAGTCTTTTCCCTTCGCCTGCTGGTTCGAATACTGTATATAAAAGGTAAAACCAAATAACAAGGCAAAGATAGAATACGATTTCCCGGCAAACAAAGCGAATACCACCGTAAACACGCCTTCATTCAATACGTTCAACCATCCCGGCAGCGTAGCCGGGTCCGGATAGACCGGATAGATAAAATGTTCCACATTATGCACTAATAAGATTGCCAAGACAGCGAATCCACGTAGCGCATCCACCACCTCTACACGAGGTGACTTAGAGATTGTTGTTTGTTGCATACTATTTATTTGTTGTTTCTGTTAACCATGCTACCTTTTGATTGGACTCATGCGGTTGGCCGATAATATCCGCATAAAGTTCCGGACGACGGGCATTTCGGTAACGATATCCTCCAGCCTGTCTCAATTTCTCAGGGATAGCCGTAGCGATCACGAAATCATCACCCAGTTTACGGCATTCCGCCACGATATCGCCGAAAGGATCCAGAATCATCGAGCAACCGTTCTTGATCTCATTATAATCACGCCCGATCGGATTGGAGAATACCACATATACCGCATTGTCGTACGCCCTAGCGGGAAGCCATTTCATAAGCCAAGCACGTCCCTTCAGGCCATCGAACTCCTGTCGCAAGGAAGTCGGGTCGTTTGCCCGGTTCTCCCATAACATAGGATTTATCAAACCAGCCCCGGGGCGAGGGGAAGGGGTACACATCGTCACGTGAGGCATGAAAATGATATCCGCCCCTAATAAGGCCGTGGCACGGACATTCTCTATGATATTATTATCGTAGCAAATCAATATGCCACATTTCCATCCCTTGATCTCAAAAACCACATATTGATCGCCCGGCAAGATATTCGGATTAATAAACGGATGTAGCTTGCGGTACTTTGCCTTCAAGCCATTGCCATCCACGCAAACTTGCGCTTTATAGATGCGATCCCCATCCCGCTCAAAGAATCCGGCCAGTAGCGTGACGCCAAACTCTTTGGCGATGGCGATCAAGGCTTGCGTACTCTCCCCCGTGGGGATCGGTTCGGCAATAGCCAACAATTCCTTGCGAGACAAGTCCTTGGCAAACGTATATCCACAAACCGAGCATTCGTGAAAAGCCACTACATCCGCTCCCTCTACCGACGCTTTCCGGCACATCTCCCGGATGACAGAAAGATTATACGCCTTATCGTTATCCCGTGTCTCGAACTGCACGGTGGCGATTTTCAATGGTTCCATGATATTTTGATTTAATTGGTTTATATATTTTTCGACTAGATTCGCAAAGATAACAATAATATACTACTTTTGCAGGATAACTTTTTCTACCGATCATGAATATCAGACAAACACGACAAGAAGATCTGGCCGAGGTAATGGCTATGTACGATTATGCACGCAGGTTCATGCAAGAGCATGGCAACGGGAATCAATGGATCAACGGATATCCTTCCGAGGAATTGATCTCCAACGAGATCAAGGCCAGCCATAGTTTCGTATGCGAAAATGAGCAGGGCGAGTTAGTGGGGACCTTTTGTTACATCGAGGGAATCGACCCTACTTACCTAAAGATCTATGAAGGCGAATGGCTGAACGATGAACCTTATGCCGTGATCCATCGCATGGCCTCCAACGGTAAACAGAAGGGGATCTCCACCGAATGCTTGAAATGGGCGTTCGCTCATTGCGATAATATCCGTATCGACACGCACCGGGATAATATCGTCATGCAGAATTTATTGAAAAAGCATGGGTTCAAGCAATGCGGTATCATTTACATCTCTAATGGCACGGAACGCATCGCTTTCCACAAAATAGTAAATGCAACAAATAAAGAATCATGAAACATCCTATTGACCTAGAACATTGGAACCGGAAAGAGCATTTCCTGTTTTTCGGTTCCATGGACGACCCTTTCTTTGGGCTGACCACCCAGATAGACGTGACCTCCATCTATAAAGAGGCGAAAGCGGATCATGCCTCTTTTTTCCTCTATTCCTTACATAAGATTATGACAGCCGTTAATGAGGTGGAAGAGTTCCGGTACCGGATCATCGACAACATCCCTGTCTGCTTTGACCGAATCCACGTGGGAACAACGATCGGGCGGGAAGACGGAACATTCGGCTTCGGCTTCTTCGAATATACACCGGACAGGCAACTGTTCCTTCAAAACGCACAGAAAGAGATCGAACGTGTGCAAGCTCTCACCGGCCTTTGCAAAGATAGGGAATCTGACCGGCAAGACTTAGTCCGTTTCTCCCCGGTTCCGTGGATCGCCTTCACGGAGATGAAACACGCTTCCTCTTTCCGTACAGGTGATTCTGCCACCCGCATCTCCACCGGAAAGCTGATCGAGCAGAACGGACATTGGATGCTCCCTATCTCCGTAACGGCTCATCATGGCTTGATGGACGGCAGACATGTATCGATCCTCTTAGATCGTATAGCGGATAAAGGTTAAAGACTTAGATAACAAACACCCTCGCCCTTAGAAGATCGACCATTTGCTTTTTAAGGGCAGAGGCATTCAATGGCTTAGAGGCATAAGCATCGAATCCGCTATTCATGACCTGTTCCTCGTCCGACGCAAAAGCATAGGCGGTAACGGCAATGATGGGAATGACTTCGGAGAGCTTACGGATTTCCTTGGTCGCCTCATATCCGTTCATTTCCGGCATATTGATATCCATTAATACGATATGAGGCTCATATTCCTTAAACAGCTCCACCGCCTCCTTTCCGTTCCAAGCGTGTACGATTGTGTAATCATTCTTCAGTATAGTCTCGAAAAGCTTGAAATTGCCGGCGTTATCTTCAGCGATAAGTACCGTCAACTTATCTTTCTCAACCTTTATCTTCTCAAAAATGACATCCTCCCTCACAGGTTTCTCCGGCGCTTTGTAGGGGAAGGTAAACCAAAACGTACTACCCTTCCCGATCTCAGACTCAACGCCCATCTCTCCCCCTAGATGATCGACAATCATCCGGCAGATAGAAAGTCCCAAACCAGTTCCTTGGGCGAAAGAATCCAACTTCACGAATCGGTCAAATATCGCTTCTTGTTGTTCAACGGAGATCCCCCGGCCGGTATCAGAGACATAGAAGCGCAGCATCTTTTTATTTAGGCAAGAATAACCGTAGCTTATAGAGCCTTGGTCCGTAAATTTAATGGCGTTAGTCAAAAGGTTGATGATAACTTGCATCAACCGATTCTTAGCGATAGATACATAACAATCTTTCTCCTTACGCTCAAACATCAGACGGACATTTTCATTTACGACCCTTTTACTCATGGAACGTTCCAGATCGGACAATAAGGTATTGACATCCACGTCCGAATACACGAACTCCAAGGTCCCAGCCTCTATCTTAGACAAATCCAAGATATCGTTTATCAATTGGAGTAGCAACGCGTTATTATTCTCAATGATCTCGGCATATTCCTGTTTTTCCTCCAACACGTCTGTCTCGGCAAGGATATTGGAGAAACCTACGATAGCATTCAGCGGCGTACGTATCTCATGGCTCATATTAGCCAAGAAGGCCGATTTAAGGCGATTGGACTCCTCCGCCTTGTTTTTCGCCTCCAGTAATTCTCGCTCAACCTCTTTCCGGTCGGAAATGATCAAGGAAGAACCAACCAACGTGAGAGGTTTCCCGTTCTCATCCTTTTTCTCCACGGCGGCGCAAGCTTCCACCCACTCCAGCCCGTGCAATCCTTTATTCGGATTATAGATCCGGTATTCCTCCTTTATCTTATTCACCTTACCGAGGATAAGTGACTCATAAGCCTTCCTTACCTTTTCGCGGTCTTCCTTATAGATCTTGGAGAAATACTCGGTATCGGGAACCGTCAGCTGGTTCTCGTCAAATAGTCCGGAGAAATTCACGTTCACTGCCTTATTCACGTCACAAAGAATCGTATGCTGAACCAAGTCCCACTTCCAAGGAGTGACATTCGCCACGTCCAACGACATGGACAGTTTCTGGTTCACGGTGCGGAGCACTTGCTGCGTCTTCGCTAATTCCGAAACATCAACCATAAAAATATCCACACAACCCGGGGTATTCGCTGATATGATCAAAACATTGAAGTAACAGTCTGTCGGCTTGTAGTAATATTGTGTATTTATTTTTTTATTTTCCGAGAAAATAAGATGACAAACTTTTAAATACCGCGACATTTGCAACGGATGAATTTCCGAGCCTTTTTTCCCTATATAAGATTTGTCACACTTCAATAAAGCCTCCAATGCCGGATTTAGCTCTAAAATAACATAATCAGTGGGATACTCTTTTTCATCGAATAGGATACGTTGTTTCATATAGCAAATAGGCATACTATTGACCAATCTGCTATAATTTCGCATAAACATTATCTCTTTCTCCTGATACAATCGAATCCTATTCAATGACCGGATCCTCATGAACACAACAAAAGCAATAAATAAAAGAACACCGATCCCTGCGTTAACATAATCGCCATATTGTTCCCAAAACGTAGGAGGTCTCATATAGAATATCGTATCCGCAGGATAACCTGACGAAAACATCCCCCTATTTACCAAGACCGGATAGTTTAATACTGGATGGGGCTGATCCGGAGTTATAATGGTATTGAATACTTCATTTCTCAAAAGTCCGTTAATCGTGTTAATAAGGGTATTGGAAATATTCGACGCAGGGAAGAAAAATCCTCCCGCCATACCATTCTCCACAATATCCATATCATTCAAGGTAAAGACAGGCAGATCCGTATACGAACTGATCATGCGGTAGGTATCCGAACTTAACACCTCTTTATTACCTTGCGTATGTAACAATATCCATGAGTAATATAATATGCCTGTCTGTTTGTCCGCATTTTGCAGAATATCTATCAATTCATCAGTCTGTATATCACCGGCAGTGACCAGTTCCAATTTGACATCCGGGAAATTATTGGTTATGGCTTTATGTATGGAATTCTGGTTTTGCGCACTAATATACCGCTTATCAGAAAGGAATAAAAGTCGACGCATATCCGGATTCACTTGCTTCATAAGGGAAACTGTCTCCATGATATATTCCGGCACATAAATAATTGTCAATTCTCTCTCGGTCTCGACAATATCCGATAAGTTCTGTCGTTCTGGTTCAGGACAAGCTTTTTTGGAAAGATAATATTCCCGGGGAGCTAGATAGTCCTTCTCTACGCAAACCAAATAAGATAACTCCCCACCCCATTTCTCGTTGAGCCTGTCTTTTAACAAAGCGTATGAGCTATTACCTAGCAAAATGATTAATTTAGGGGCCTTCTTATATTTGTCCAATAAATATAAGGTAAAATCTTCCACGTCCTTCTCATTTTTCATCAGCATCACATCCATATGCTCCGTATAGGCATCAATATCCTCATTACCCGCTACCATACGTTCATAGATCGGAGTCGTAAAAATACGGCTCCAAGGCGTGGATTCCGTATAAGAATTAATAATAAGGATATAGTCCGCCTGTCCGTTATTTGATAGAGCCAAGCACTGGGATGAGATAAGTATCAACAAAATTGTTAGCAAAAAGATAGATTTATGGTAACCACCCTTTAATATCATGACCTCTTATTTATTTATACTACAAATCAAGAAAATGAGTCAAGCTTTATGCATATTACCCGGCTCTAATAAAGATCGTTCAAAGATACATAATAAATATTAACTACTACAGGATAAGGCACATAAATTACGCTACTATCCGTGAAATAGCTTTTCTATCGATCGATGAATTAAGCTTTCACTTACATCGAACCGGAATAACCATTCGATGTTTTCCTTATGAATCAGATCCATTAAATAAACATTAATTCTTTCCCAACACTTTTTAGCGAGAAGTTTTTGTTCCGATCGAAACGTTCTATGAACAGGACGAACGAACGGATCATTAAAAAATTATCACGATGGAAAGAGAACGAGAACAAGGTTCTGACCGGCTTGACACGGAGGAACGCAAAGAGTTGAACGACTCTGATTTCGGATTACCCGAAGAACGGAAATATCCTATGCCGGACGCCACACACGTACGGGCGGCTGAATCCTATTTTCGATACGCTACCGATCAGCAAAAGCCAGAATTGGCTCGTAACATCTTGAGAAAAGCCAAAGAATTCGGAGTTGATGTCGGAAGTCCGGCAATCTTAGAGTGGGCAAACCGACACTGACACCCACTTTGATCTCTTATTCACCAATATAACCGTATGTGTTTGGTAGCACATACGGTCATAGCAGGTTATTTACGCACCTGCAAAAAGCGTTTTGTCAAAGATCTGCGAACCGGCTCGTCATAGAGTTTCAAACTAATGTAAGCCAACACGATACTTCCGACAACTAATGCCACCGCCTCCGGCCATGCTTCCGCGAATGTAAGATTCTCCTTCTTCACCCACCCAAAATACAAGTATATAAGTGGATAATGTACCATATACAAAGGATAAGAGATATCCCCCAAGAATTTACAGATACGGGCGGAATGCTTATCGGTTGTTTTCCCGGAAGCCCCCAGATAAACAAGCATAGGGAATATTAGGATCGCACATACGGAATCATAGATACCGTTCATCCATAAAGCCTCGCCATTACCGACATATGGCATGGAGAGTAAAACGACGATCGCCAAGCTGCATATCCAAAAAGCTCCTTTGACAGGAATGGGCTTAAAAACGCGCGACATTAATAATCCGATAGAGAAAGAAAATAACACACGCAAGAAACCACCGATCAGATTGTATTCTTCCATCGTCCACCCCACACCCAGATGGCCCGCACCGGAAAAATTGAATATAGCGAACGAAGCCAATCCGATTCCCGCCAACACGACAAGCGCCGTAAGCGCCTTCGTTGACATCCGACGAATAAACAACGCATACATAATATTCCCGATATACTCAAAGAACAAAGACCAACTAGGCCCATTCAAGGGATACATCTCTCCATTCCCGCGGATCTCAGGCCCGGAGCCGGGTACAGCCGGTATCAAAAAAAGGTTGATAAGCAAAGCTAGCATCACCATGGATATGGAGACCTGCGTGCCATCCCACTTCTCACACCCTTGTATACAAAACGCGATAACTCCCAAAACAGCTCCAAGGACAACCATCGGATGCAAACGGATCAATCGACGTTTGATAAAATCCTTTGTCGTCATGGTTTTCCACCGGTCGTCATAGGCATAACCAATCACGAATCCCGATAGAATAAAAAAGAAATCAACGGCTAAATACCCGTGATTAAATCGTTGGTCGATAGGACTCGTCGCAAAGGCTTCGAATACATGATAAAATATAACCATTAGCGCGGCGACACCTCTCAATCCATCAAGAAGGTCATAATGAGGTTTTGTGTCCGCAAATGCGGCCGCTGAGATTTTTGAGTTTGACATTAATTGTTTGAGCTTATTTTTGATATTACTATTACTTCTAATTCCCGCAAAAATACAAAAAGACCCCATCTTTCACGTTATTAGACAGTTCTTTTTTCATTAGTTACACATAAATAAGGTCGCAAAATACGAAGTCCCCAGCAAAGCTTACGCCTGCCGGAGACTTGTTTCTTTATCCGTACTCCATCCTCACGGAGGTACTTACGGACCTCTTAATTTATTACTTTAGTATTAATATTAATCCAACTCCCGCCTGTTCATCCGTCACGGATTACTTGGGATCGAAACCCTCACGGGAATTGTTGATTATCTTATTTCATTATTCCTTTATTGAATATCCTTATTTTACAGCTACTTTCACTGTCTCGTTACCTACCGTTACGAATACTACACCAGCAGGAGCGGCGATAGTAGCGTTGTCGGAAGTAAGAACTGTCTCAGCAACTGTCTGGCCTAATACAGTACGAACGTAAGCAGTCTCGCCTGCGGCACCTTGGATAGTTACGACACCGTTACCGGCTACAACTACGATAGAAGATTCTTTTGCGTCGATAGATTCGTTGGCTGTCGGAACCTCTGTGCCAAGCGTGAAGACCATTGCTTTTTCTGGATTTGTTGTTAAACCTAACATACCATTCAAAGCATATACATAAGCTGTCTTATAAACATCACCCTCTTTGACCTTTCTTTGAGAAGAAACGAAATATTCATCATCTCCCTCCGCAAGTGTGATATTAAATTTGAACGCATCCAATCGATCTGTTGATTTCACGCTCTTGTCATCGTTAAGCTCCTTAACAACCTTAACGGTCTCACCTTTCACGATAGTAGTGATTGTATCAACCCCCGTAAGGATAGCCGGGCGGAAGATAACCTTCGTCTCAGACTTGCCTGAACCTTCCAAATAATATTTCTCGTCCGTATATTGTTGCGCAGAACCTTCAACGAAATAATGCAAAGAATCTGTCGGATTGAACATGAACATTCTCTCAGCCGGTTTTTCCTCACCTTCAGCCACCTCAATACCCTTAGAGATATAGAATGACGGAGTCTTAGCCTTGCTATCCGCTGTATCTAACCAGAAGATCATGCTTTCAGCGGACAAGATGCCCTCGTTGAAGCCATTCTTATTCAACTGATAGTTGATAGAGCCTAACATATTGTCGAAAGAAGCGTGACGAGGTTTAGCGGCCAATGACGGGTTGAACGGATTAGCGTCCAAAACCTCAACGTTAGCGTAAGCCTCATTCAAGGCTTTAGCTGCCATATAACGATCACCATCGAAAGAAACCTTCAAATCTGTTGTTCCAATTTTTGCTGTTTTCGCATTTGAACCAGTGGAACCCTCATAACTAAGCTTACCGTCTGTTACATCCTTCACCGCAACTAAAGAATAAGCGCCAGCGGCATTCTTAACAACAGCGAACTCTGTAGCGGCATCAGCAGCCTTATCTCTAGATGCGGCAGCGCCAAGATATTTAGCATCATCACCTTTGGCTTCCGTATAGCGTAAAACATAAGTCGGAACAACCAATGTATCGCCATCAGCCTTCATGACAACCTCTCCCTTATCATTCAAATAAGCGAAAGCATTTGTGCTTATCACATAATCCTCAACACCTTGCAGAGATTTAGTAGAATGATCTTTCGCTCCCTTTATTCTTTCCGGATAAAGAACGATTAAATTCTCCTCTTTGGTTGAAGCCTTCATTGTTTTAGTCGCATTGTCATCAATAGCGTAAAGAGCTTTCTCTCCGAATAACGCGTCCTTACCATTGAATGTCATCTTAAAGCCTTCAGCGATCTGAGTATCCGTGAATACCTTATATCCGTCCGTACGAGTCGTAGCGATCGTGTTGAACTTAACGGAAGTATTGTTTGCTAAAGCTAACGCTGTTGTTACACCCTTATTTGCGGCGATTGTTACATCAGTGCCGTTGTACTTAGCGTTAACTACCTTATAGCCACCTTCAGCACCATTAGGTTGTAAACGTAATACTAAATCATCACCAGTCTCACGGTTTGTCAATGTAAATTCATATTTGCCGTTGAAGCCAGAAACGATCCATTGTGATACCGGCATAGTGAAATCTACGCTATTATAAGCGGCGACACTTAAGCTTGAACCATCAGCAGGATCTATTGTCAAATACTTATGGTACTCAGTTTGTGAATCAGCCTCATCATTCTCACTCTTGGTTGAGCTAGTGAAGTAGATATTAACCACATTCTCAATGTTCTTCTTCAACAATACTGAAGCGTCAAGGTAAGAGTTTTCACCTAGTTGAGGATGGATAGCGGAATATTTCGTTCCTGACATTAGAACAGAAGTAACATAAGTTTTCGTATCAGAAACAGATGGCTTAACAGCAGCTACGTAAACCTTCGTCGCAGCTGTTGTTTGATCTTTTTTCTTATAATCAACAGTCAACGTCAATTTACCATCCTCATTCAATACGTCTTTCGCCGTAATCGTAAAGTTTGCGTTAGAGCAAGAGTCAGCGTTGGCTGTAGCAACCGATCCCTTCATCCAATACAAAGCATATCCCTCATTGTCTTGCTTACCATTGATGTCATAACGATTAGAGGGATCTAAAGCTAAGAATGTAATTTCTTGAGCCGCTGTCAAGATTGCGTCATTATCTGGAGTCTCTGCATTTACCGCACTAACAAATGCCTTAACTTTCTTCGAATCACCTTTCACGAAATAAGTACCGGCAGCCAACTTATTCTCATCAGAAGGTTGAGTTGCCGCAACCTCATCCGTAAATGATACGGGAACAACCTTATCAAACAAATTTCCAACCAGTTCATTCGTTGTATAATCGAATGACAATGTTGTGCCATTTGAATTATAGTCATTCAAATAAGCGGCATCAATACCCTCTGAGCAAGAGAATGCTTTCAAGCCATTCTTTACTTCTTTTGTAGGTACAGTTACTGTATACAAACCTGAGAATTTCAACTTGCCCTCTGATACAGCGAACTTAGCATTCAACTCAGAAAGATTGTTGCCGGTAGCGGCAGTCAACGCATTACCGTCTTTATCGGTAACTACCTGATAAGCCACACCACCAACATTAGCCCACAACTCAAAAGAGTTAGATGAATAATTACGGATAGTAAATACGACTCCTGTAGTCACATCACCGTCAGCATCACCAAAAGAAATAACCTTCTTTTTGTCCTTCGTCGTAAGAACATCTGTAACCTTCAACAACGTATTCTCAGACGCACCTAGATAAAAGCTCATTCCATTAGCAAGAGCCGTCTTATTCTCGCTATAGGAAATTACGGTCTTAGTCGTAAGATCAGTAGCGGCATACGCAGCATTAAAAGCAGGTCCACCTAGCAGTAAACCAGCTGTTAACAAGGTAAAAATCCTTTTGTTCATAAATTCAAAATTTAATATTAATAATAGTGTTAATTAAAGTCCATCCCGTCGTTTAGCACCCTTGTTTTACCCGAAAACGACTAGTCTAAACGATCGTCTAGATCTTGCGTTTTTTAAGGGGGTAAAAAGAATGGTTCGTGAAAGGAATCGGCTGTTTCGTAACGGATAGCCTATTTGATTGATAAGAAAGAGGATAAGGGGTGAAAAAAATAGCTCAGAAGGGTTGCAAGTATCGAAGAAACGCGTACCTTTGCAAATGACTAAAAGAATCGATCGTTTAAACTAGTCGTTTCTATCCCATAAAAGATTGTCAAACATCAAGGTTTTTAACTACATATAATGTACAGGCGTACATTAAAATAATGTAAACCTATCAAAGCATAAGATCTGAATCAAGCTTCCTCTTTGACACAAAAGTACTAATAGTACCGCTAGCTTCGAGTTATAGGTATTTTATAGGCTCACCCGATAATCATTGGGGGTATCTTCAGGCTCATCTATATTTCAGCCGGCAGCCTAAGACAAGTCGACCTACAGAAATATAGAAGTCGGCCAACAGATGAGATCATGGAATAACCATTGCCATATAAATCTCTGTCTTATATCCTGTTAATCAACAGGCCAACTCACTTGAGAAAGGCTTCCCAAGTGAATAACTAACCACTTCCAGACTCGTAAGCTTACGGCTACCCCCAGCCGTAAGTTATTCACTTGACAAGCCGTAAGTTATTCACCTGACAAGGCATAAATTATACATTAACCGTCTCTTCCCCGATGGTTATCGGGAAATGGCAGAGGAACTATAGATACAAGTGGCCCATTTGTCTTTTTGACAACTTGTAATCTGAAGTCCCGGAGAATCGATTATTCCGTACCCAAGTGCGTCTCGCTTCCAAATTCGAGAGAAAAAAACAGCAATTCTCTGTTTGATAGCCGTTTGCTGAAAAACAGCCTTCCGTTCCAGCCGAAATAATTCACCCTAGTTCATGTTTTACGGTCGTTAGGCGGTAATAATGCCCAACGCTACCGCATGTGAGGGCCGATACCTATATATGTGTAGGCTTACGCCACTATATGTGTAGCTTGACGCGACTATATGTGTGGGTTAACACTGCTATATGTGTGAGTTGATACAGCCATATGTGTAGGTTGATACGTATATATTCGTTAAAAAGCGACGCTTATCGTGTTAAAAAGCGGTTGTGGTAGCTTGTTCGCGCTCCCCGCTTACGCTCGTTGGCTTTTATAGCCAGAGAGCCGTGTCGTGAAAAAGAAAGTATTTCAATCAAAAAGATACCATTCATCGCATTAAGCTGACATCCGCAATTCTTGTCTTATCCCTTTGAATTAAGTCTGTCCCCAATAAATATCAGGTGAGCGTTTACTTGATTAATATTGGCAATATATGAACGATGAATCTACAGAAAAATATCTTGAGGCAACGATTCGTCAGCAACCACGTCACTGGCTCATAGACAAAAAACGAAACGGCAGACATCTCCGCCGTCCCGCCCAAAAGAGATAGCCTTATCTCTGTTTGTACACATGTCAAGGTTGGTTGTTTACTGATATCAGGGCCTATATAAACCCTGTTTTTCATATCGTGCGTAAACATAAGACTTTTTTTCGACAAAAGAGCAGATTCCTTCTTCTTTTTGGGAATACATGTTCTAAACATGCCACACTACCTCTTGGCTACTAGCGTGAGCTTCTATTATAGAGGAACTATGAAAAAGCATTTTACATCAAAACATAAAGCTAAATCCTTTCTTCTGCGAAGCATTGAACCGTTCAATCTCCAAAGGAAGGGATTTCTTTAACTGATTAGCCATAAATATTAAGAAAGACCTGCGTATGATGCAAATTGCCTTCAGTCGTTTTAAGGATTTTCTGAAAGAACAGTAGCCATTATATGAATGTAACATCAAGCCCGAACTTATTACTAAAGATATGATGGTTCTGTTTGTAGACTATTTGCAATCCCGTAGCGTTGGCGAGGGAGCAAAAAGTATCTATCAGCGTTTCAAGAAAGTGATACGCTATGCCATCGAACACGATGTGATACTGAAAGACCTTACATATAAGAATGTAGACTACTCAAACAAGCTATTGAAGTTTGAACAGAATAAGACCAAAGGGCATTCTTCTGCTAGTGGAGTAGTCATTCCTTTGAATGACGGTTTGGTCTCTATTATTGGTGAACCTCTTGCGGATGGCAACAAAGATGTGCTTATATTTAATATACCATCCTATGAAAGCTGCTGTAAATCAGTGAAGCGTTGGGTGAAAAGAGCCGGAATAGACAAGCACATAAGCTGGCATTGTGCCCGTCACTCATTTGCAGTGAATATCCTTAACAATGGTGCTAATATTAAAACAGTAGCCAGTTTGCTCGGACATAGCGGGCTGAAACATACGGAGAAGTGCCATTCAAGACACGCTGTAAGCACAAGCAGCACACTCTGTAAACCTTGCACTAACTTCCCGTAACTGGCTTATGGGCTGTTATATCGTGGAATTTGAACAAAACGGAGAAGACCGTGCAGCCTATGGTGAGCAACTCTTGAAGAAGCTGGAAAAACGACTGAATACCAAAGGGCTTAACGAACGTAGATTCCGGGATTTCAGACGTTTATATCTTGTGTATCCACAGTTGAAAGATGAGGTTCTTCACTACGTTATGTCAGGTTCGAAAATTCGGCACACACCGTCTGCCGAATTCATTGCACCAATTCGGCACACACCATCCGCCAAATTGCAACTAACTGATAGACAAAACAATGCATTGACGCTATCACCTAAAAAGGTCTTTAACAAGTTACCCTATTCTCATTTAAAAAGTATATCTCAATTAGACAATCCGACTAAACGTGCTTTTTATGAATTCGAAGCAATTAGGGGATGCTGGTCTTTTAGAGAACTGGAACGTCAAATCAACTCATTATATTATGAGCGTAGCGGACTATCCAAAAACAAAGAAGCACTTTCAGCATTAGTACAACAACAAACCACACAACTACAGCCTGCGGATGTAATAAATACTCCCTTGACCTTAGAGTTCTTAGGGTTAAATGAACGGGCATTAGTTACAGAGAATGATTTAGAGCAAGCCATCCTTGATAATTTACAAAAGTTCCTTCTGGAAATGGGACACGGCTTCTGCTTTGAAGCTCGCCAAAAACGCATACTGATAGATGAAGATTACTTCTTTGCTGACCTCGTTTTCTATCACCGCATATTGAAATGCCATGTCATAGTGGATTTAAAAATTGACAAATTCCACCATGAATATGCATCCCAACTGAATATGTATCTAAACTACTTCAAAGCAGAAGTAATGCAGCCCGATGATAATCCACCAATCGGTATTTTGCTTTGTACTGAAAAAGGAGATACTTTAGTTCGTTATGCCACAGCAGGATTAGACCCAAATATTTTTGTACAAAAGTATAAAATCCAGTTGCCCAGTGAGGAAGAATTCAAGAGATTTCTTTCAAAGGAGATAGGCTAACAACTTTCAATAAAAACAAAGGTTTAGTTCATTTTAGATATACAAGAGAAATGGACTAAACTTAATCTGTAACCTTTTCATTATAAAACCTCAAAAATTCCATTTCACCCACCTGCTTTAAAAATTTCTGATTTTCAATAAAGTCTTGTCCATACTTTAACCAACGTTTTGTAAAACCTTTGAACTTAGTACAAGGAAATAGATGACATTGGTAGCAGTGTGTTATTCCTTTCTCAACGCAACACAGGTAAAATGTTCTACATTTTTCACAGCGGGTTTTGTTTTCCTCTGCTCCCTGACAAATTTTTTCATCTCGTGTGTAGCTTGGACAACCGCCACAGAACACACCACAAGCAGGAATACGACCATGATATGGTTTTATTACAGATAAGGTTTTTGCCATCCAAAAATTAGTCAAATTCAATTTATTTGCCTGTCGTTTTTGTTCCTTCTTCACCACGTATTTTTGCTTCTCAAAGAATGGACGAGCAGTTAGACTCACTTCTGATGTGATTTGTATAATACCTTTTGTAATAGCATATCGTTCTATTTCTTCCAAAAGCATAGTTGCAATGCCTTTGCCTTGAAAGTCTGCGTGAATGAACATAGAGTACAGATAGCCTTGCGGCGTAATGGATGAAAAACCTACAATCTGAGACAGTTGATTAACAGCCACAATAAAATAGTGAGTCTTTATCATTTCCTCTATATTGGAAAGATCATCTCCGCATGATGCCCAATCTTCAACTTCATCCTGTGAATAATCACGCCTGTTTACTACAAGCACGGTATTCTTATACAAATCTCTCAGTTCAGCACTATCAGATTGTTGCGCTATTCTGATTTTAAAGTCCATTTTCATCTTTGGTTTTGTATCTTTTCGTATAATACCTTATTATCATTAAGGGTTAAAACATATATCTGTTTTTCCGAATTATCGTTAAATGCTTCTTCTTCAAAACTTCCAAACTTGTGAATAATATCAAATCCAGCCCGTTCCAGATATGAATCCAATTCTTGAGGGAAAAACATCCTCATGTCCAAATTCTGGATTGAATGAAACTCGCCATTGATAAAATAGTGCCATTCTATGCGATTGATTTGGGTTGTACTCTCATAACGCATTGTTTGTTTTATCAACACATCCCGTCCATCATCCGTTGTATATTCGGCAATTACTGCCTGCACTTTTTCGCTCTCGACAATATACTGGATGTTGGGATTAAAGCAATCTAACAGAAATAAGCCTCCTGCTTTGAGATGATTTCTAACGCACCCTAACGCATTGAATAAATCTTCGTTTCTGTATAAATGGTGGATTGAATTAAATGGAATAAAGATTAGGTCGAATTTTTCTTGCAAGTCGAGCATTCTAATATCTGCTTCTATGAAATCAATCACTAATTCTGCTTCGATAGCCTTCATCTTTGCTTGTTCGAGCATTGAGGGTGTGTAATCTACTCCGCAAATGCTGTATCCATCTTTGGCAATGGGGATCGTAAGTCTGCCTGTACCACAGCACAGTTCAAGTATTTCAGCCTCCTTATTTTTCGGTAGCCACTTTTTGTAGAATTGCAAATCAGATAGAAAGGTATTTAATCCATCATATATATTTGCATCATAAATCAACTCACCAACCTTGTAACCTATATTCATTTATATTCTCCAATATTCATTGTTTCATATTTATATACCAAACTTATTTCTATTCTCTTTCGTGTCCGGATGGATATGCCATAGATTAACCTTATTTTCCTTTATTTCTGCAACCCAAATAGCATGAACATTATTTAGAACCTGATCTGAACAAATGGAATATCCCTGCATAATAACCATAGAACCATTTACTGTTACGCTCTCGAAAATGTTTCGATATCCCGGATAAAGTCTAAAAAACGGCTTCCATACCTTAACTATATTATCAGATTTTCCTACAATTCGATTGTTTTCCATATCGATAAAAATATGATTTTCAGTCATTAAACTGGATAGTGCGTTAATGTCAGCCCTACTGATACATTCATTAAATTGCAAGGCAATAATTTGGGGGTCTATCATTATCTCTTCTTTGCTATATTTATCATTATTACCCCATTCGGTTTTAAGCTGCGCATAAATTATATCATCTACCCAATCCCCACGCAAATAATAGCTCTCCTTAAAGTGAGCTTCCTTTCTGAACCCCAATCGCTCTATTAACTGGATAGAAGCTGTATTTCTCGGATCGACTGAGGCTATAATCCGATGTTTATCGAGCGTTCCAAAAAGATAATCAACTATTGCTTTCAATGCTTCTGTAGCATAACCTTTTTTCTGATAATCTTTATGTAGTGTACATCCAAGTTCAGCCTGCATATTGTTGTGATTGGTAAAGCTAATTCCCATATCACCAATTAACCTGTTTTCATCTGCAAGAATAATGGTAAACTGAAAACATATATTGGCAATATCCATTGTCGCCGGCATATTGCTAATATAATCACGGACTTCTTCAACTGAATCAGGAAACCATCCCTGATACTTATTTTCCGCAAAGTCAGAACGGTAAGAAAAAATGCTTTCTGCATCTTCCGGTTCAGCAAGCCGTATGATTAATCTTTCTGTTTTAATGGGATATTTCACCTTGTTGTTTATAAATTCATGAGTTGAGCAAAGATACAAAAATTGTCTAGCCGTGGATAGTCCTGCCGAATAATTACATACAAAAAAAGCTTGACTGATTACTCAATCAAGCTTTTCAACTTCAGTACCCAGAGCCGGGATCGAACCGGCATGGAAGTGAATCCACTGGTGTTTGAGACCAGCGCGTCTACCAATTCCGCCATCTGGGCATTTTTGATTAACCTTTTAGCTTTAGCAGTAGGTTTGTTTCTCAAATGCGTTGCAAAGGTACAGCTTTTTTTTAAACCCGCAAGCGTTTGGGTAAAAATTTTCAAATATTTTTTTCACAGTGGGAATATGTATGGGATTGTTTCGCATAGAAAGATTATTTCGTTACATTTGTAAACGTATAATCATAATAACAGCCAATATCATGAAAGATAATTATTGCGTCATCATGGGAGGCGGGATCGGTAGCCGTTTCTGGCCTTTCAGTAGAGAAAGTTACCCAAAGCAATTCCTTGATTTTTTTGGAAGCGGACGGTCTTTACTGCAAATGACATTTGATCGCTTCGCAAAAATCATCCCTACTGAAAATATATACATCGTTACCAACGAATCTTATGCGGACTTAATCAAGGAGCAGTTGCCGGAATTAGCGGAAGAACAAATACTTTTGGAACCGGCTCGTCGCAATACGGCTCCTTGTATCGCTTATGCGGCTTATCATATTAAGGCATGCAATCCGGAAGCCAATATTGTCGTAGCCCCTTCCGACCATCTGATCTTAAAAGAGGATGTTTTCTTGAGGGACGTTCAAAAGGCGTTGGATTTCGTGAAGAGAAACCGTGCGTTGGTCACTTTGGGCATCAAGCCTAGCCGCCCGGAAACAGGATACGGATATATCCAAAGCAGTGATACGGTAGTAGATGATTTCACCAAGGTGAAGACCTTTACTGAAAAACCGGACCTCGAGTTGGCAAAGGTATTTATGGAAAGTGGAGAATTCTTCTGGAATTCTGGCTTGTTCGTCTGGAACGTGAATACGATCTTGGAAGCGTTCTCTAAATATCTCCCGGATATCAGCAGCCGTTTCGATCTAGGTAAGGATAAATTTAATACCTCGGAAGAAAAAGCGTTCATCCAAGAGAATTTCCCTTATTGCCTAAATATATCCATCGACTACGGTATCATGGAGAAAGCGCACAACGTATATATGCTATGTGTAGATTTCGGTTGGGCTGACCTCGGTAGCTGGGGATCTTTGTTCGACCTAGCGAATAAAGACGAAAATGAGAACGCAGTATTGAAAAATAACGAGGCAATGCTATACGAATGCTCCGGCAATGTGATCGCATTAAATAACCCGAAACGTCTAGCCGTTATCCAAGGGCTAAAAGATTGCATCGTGGCCGAGTCTGGAAACGTATTATTGATTTGTAAGAAGGATGACGAACAACGTATCAAACAATTCGTAGCCGACGCTAAAATCAAATACGGAAAAGAATACAACTAATTAAGAATTGAGAATTGAGAATTATCGGCAAGCGGTATTCATTCTCAATTCTCAATTTTCAACTTCTTAGCAAGATATCGTACAGGATACCACGCAGCTAAAAAGCCTATCGTTAATACCGTCACAAAGACTGTTATTATATCGACCGGGACTACACGTACCGGATAAGCCTCTATAATAAACGCTCCGGCAGCTTCCCCTAGTTTTATAAAGCCAAACTCTTGTTGTAGCAAGCAAAGCACAACCCCGATCAAGACTCCGATCAAAGCTCCAAAACCGGAGATCATCCAGCCTTCAAACAAGAAAATCCGACGGATCAGACTGTCATCAGCCCCCATATTACGCAGTGTGCTCACATCCTCCTGTTTCTCGATCATCAACATGGATAAAGAACCCACCACGTTGAATAAGGCGATCGCCAATATAAAAGTAAGGATCAAGAAGGTCATCCATTTCTCGACTTGCATCATCTTGAAAGAAGCCTCTTGTTGCTCAAAACGGTCTTGCACGATATATTGATCACCTAGGATACGTTGAATCTCTTTCTTTACCGGAGCGATATCCCCGCTATCTTTCACCTTCAATTCCACCGCTGTCACTTCTTTATCATAATTAAATAAAGAACGGGCCAATGACAAAGGCACGATCATATATGAATCATCGTAAACCTGTTGGTCCGTACGAAAGACAGCACCGATATAAGCATATTCCAAATTGAAAGAAGAAGCCGGATTCGCCATGTTCACCTTCTCCTCCCGCTTCGGAGCGTAGATCTCTAGCGGAGAGACAAAGCCTGCGTTTATTCCTAGCGAGAAAGCCAATCCGATCCCCATATTCGCATAATTCGCCACCTCGTCATTCAGAAGGAACTTTCCATCGATCAAGATACTATCGATCTGCGCCAGTTTCTCATATTGCTCGTCTACACCTTTCAAGGTAGCTACACCCTGACGATCTCGATAACGGACCAAGGCATTGTCCTGCAATACCTCACTAAAACAAACAATGCCGGGCAATTCCCTCACCTTACGTATCTCTTCCGAGGTCGGGTCGAAAACCTTCCCTTTCCGGGGCATGATCTTCAACTCCGGATCAAAATTGCTGAAGAGAGAAGATACCAAATCGTTGAAACCATTATAGACCGACAAGGCGCATACTAAGGCGATCGTGGCGACAACAACCCCGCATACCGATACCATCGATATGATATTTATGGCATTGTGCGACTTCTTCGAAAAGAGATATCGCCGGGCTATATAGAACGGAAGATTCAAGGCTCCTCTGATTACTTATGCAAAAGATTGTCGATATTCTCGATATAATCCAATGAATCGTCTATAAAGAAGCTCAATTCAGGAATCTTACGAACCTGCAAACGAATACGTTGCCCCAAATCAAAACGGATCGCTTTCGTATTGCTCCGTATAGCCTCCAATAGCTCTTGCGATTTATCCGACGGGAAAATGCTTAAATAAGCTCTCGCCACACTTAAATCAGGACTTACACGAACTACGCTGACAGAGACCAATACGCCATGCATTCCTTGCGTCTGCTTCTGAAATATATCACTCAACTCCTTCTGAAGAAGGCGTTCGATCTTTTGTAATCTAGTACTTTCCATACGCTTTATTATTTACTTTTTCCAGATCATCGTCAAGCCGTCACGTAAAGGGAGGATCACCTTCTCTACCCGATCGTCTTGCTTAACCTTTTCATTAAAAACCAGTATTCCCTTCGTTTGTTTATCGGAAGGATGCACTTCTTCTACCACTTTACCGTCCCAAAGCGTATTATCCGCAAGAATCAAGCCGCCCGGACGGACCATCGGGAATACCAAATCATAATACTCGGAATACAGGCGTTTGTCGGCATCGATAAAAACCATATCGAACGTCTCATCCAAACGGGGGATAATCTCCATCGCATCCCCAAAATGGACTTTTATCTTGTCCTTATGTAGCGAGCGGGAAAGATATTTCATGATAAAATCCTCCATCTCGTCATTGATCTCGATCGTATGGATCAACGCCCCCTCTTCCATGCCTTCCGCCATACACAAAGTGGCATAAGACGTATAAGTCCCGATCTCCAAGACTCTTCTCGGACGAATCATCCGGCAAAACATCTTCAATATCCTACCCTGCAAATGCCCGGATAGCATACGCGGACGGAGAAGGTTCACATTGGCGTCGCGATTCAACGCCGACAGCAAATCCCCTTCTTCATCTATATGAGAAAGAATATACGCATCAATCTCGCCCGTAAACATTCCTCTTACTCTTTAAAAGTAGGCAACTGATATTGCGTGCCGGCATCCAGCACCTTTCCTACGTTGTTAATCTCCAAAAAGCTGGTACCGCCACCTTCGCCGAAGCTACCGCTCAAATACGCTACCATATCGTTGCGAGTGATACGTCCGCTATGGATCAGCTGGTTCAACGCATCATAGAAATATCCCCTACGACTGTCGTTGTACGGCTGATGAACCGCCCATACCCCATAAGAAAGACCCAACATACGCATCACACGAGGATTATAGCATATAGCGAACACAGTAGAGGTTCCGCGGAAAGCGGCCAGATAACGTGCCGTACGACCCGTATAACTATCCGTGATAATCGCCTTCACATGTAATTTAGAAGAAGACTTAACGGCTTGTTTCGCCAAGAAAGAAGTCACGTCTAAATCATTCCCCTCGATCGGCACACGGATATCATTCGCGGAAAGCTTGGTCTTCTCGGCTTCACGAGCCACTTTCGTCATGGTCTGTACCGCCTCGATCGGATATTTTCCATAAGCCGTCTCACCGCTTAACATCAAAGCATCCGTACGATAATAAATAGCGTTGGCGATATCCGTAACCTCGGCACGAGTAGGACGAGGATTATTAATCATGGAATGAAGCATTTGCGTAGCCACGATAACCGGCTTCTTCACCTCCACGCATTTACGGATCAGCATACGCTGGATACCCGGGATCTTCTCGGCCGGAACCTCGATACCCAAGTCACCACGAGCGATCATAACGCCATAAGCCACTTCCAAAATCTCCTCGATATTGTCTACACCCTCTTGATTCTCGATCTTAGCGATAATCTTGATAGGGCTGTTACGCTCGTCCAAGATACGTTGGATATCCAATACGTCCTGTTTGTTGCGAACAAATGAGTGAGCGATAAAATCGAGATCATGATCGATCGCCCAAAGGATATTATTACGGTCTTTCTCAGTCAACGAAGGCAAATTGATACGTACGCCCGGCACATTCACGCTCTTGCGGCTACCTAGCGTAGCGTCATTCTGGATCTCGCAAAGCAAACAATCGCCGGATTTCCCGGTAACCTTCATTTCCAGATCACCATCATCGATAAGGATGTCGCTGCCAATCGCCAAGTCGTTCACGAAATTCTTATATGACACACAAATACAATCATGCGAAGTTTCCTGATCGGGATTACCGATTACCTTCACGATCTCTCCAGTCTTGAAAGGGATCGGTTCCTTGTTTACCGTCGTCGTGGTACGTACTTCCGGCCCCTTTGTATCCATCAAGATACCGATACGGTCGGATACTGTACGGACGTTATTTACCACACGGGTCAACCCCTCTTCCATCATGTGAGCCGTATTCAGGCGCACCACATTCATTCCCGCTTTATATAACGCCTCAACGAACGCAACGTCGCAGCGCTGGTCGGAAACTGTAGCAACAATCTTCGTATGCTTTAACATATACCTTAAATTATTATAACCTAATTATTAATTCTATTTGATAACCTTCTAAACCTTCTATCACATAAACGATTCGATCGCCAACCGATACGAATCCAGCCCAAACCCAAGAATCACTCCCCTGCATGCCGCCGATATCATCGACACATGACGAAACGATTCACGGGCATGCACATTCGAGATATGCACTTCCACGACTGGCGTAGTAACCGCCTTGATAGCATCGTGCAACGCAATGGAAGTATGCGTATAAGCGCCGGCGTTCAACACGATACCGTCATATTCAAAACCCACCTCATGGATCTTGTTAATTATCTCTCCTTCCACATTACTTTGATAATAAGATATCTCACACTGAGGAAAGCGGGCACGTAACTCGCTCAAATAGTCCTCGAACGAGGCATTTCCGTATACTGTCGGTTCTCGCTTGCCCAACAGATTCAAATTAGGGCCATTGATGATCTGAATCTTCTTCATTCTTAATTGTAAGTTTATTACCTTTGTACCGCCCGTTGAGGCCGGAATTATCCGGCAAAGGTAAGGATTTTATTTGACACATTCATAACGACATACCGACAATGCGACAAGGAAAAGATATAATAAACCGATATAACACCTATTTACGATTAGAAAAATCGCTCTCAGCCAACTCCATCGACGCCTATTTGACAGATCTTGACAAATTGCTACGTTTCGCAGAGGATGAGAAAAAGGACGTTAAGGAGATCAGCTACGACGACTTGCAACAGTTCATCGCCCAATTACGTGACATCGGCATCCATCCCCGATCGCAAGCACGCATCATCTCGGGTATCAAATCGTTCTATCGTTTCTTATTGCTTGACAATTATATAACAAATGATCCGACCGAATTGTTAGAGTCTCCCAAGATCGGATTGAAGCTGCCGGAAGTATTAACCGTCAACGAGATAAATAGCATTCTCGACACGATAGACCTCACGCTTCCCGAGGGACAGCGGAACCGTGCGATGCTGGAGGTTTTATATAGTTGCGGACTGCGCGTATCGGAGCTTACTGGCCTGCGTTATTCGGATATATATCCCAAGGAAGGTTTCATCCGGGTAGAGGGTAAAGGAAGCAAACAACGGCTTGTTCCTATCTCCGAAGTTGCTTTGCGGGAAATTAAAAACTATCTGTATGACCGGAATTCGGTCGTGGTTAAAAAAGGCTTCGAGGATATTTTATTTCTAAGCCGGCGAGGAACGGCCCTCTCCCGTATCATGGTATTTCATATCATCAAGCAACAGACGGAGGCCGCCGGTATCCATAAAAACGTAAGTCCCCATACCTTCCGTCATTCTTTCGCCACCCACTTGCTGGAAGGCGGCGCCAACTTACGCGCTATCCAAGAGATGCTGGGGCATGAGAAAATCACCACCACCGAGATATATACACATATCGACCGGGAATTCCTTCGCAAAGAGATACTGGAACATCATCCGAGGAGCAGGCCAAGAACTTAAAAGAACCGATCCTGCTCCGCTAGCAAAGCCCCAAGGATATCATAAATTATTTATTTCCTCCTCTGACAAACCAGTATAACGCACGACCATTTCCATCGAAAGCCCATCAGACCGCATACGCCGAGCTGTTTCTAGACGTTCTTCCGCACGGCCTTCTTCCCGTCCTTCAAACTTAGCAGTGCTCAACACGTCATTCTGGATCATAATCGCATTCAGATGTTCGTCATAAGCATAACGTTCCTCGGGAGACATTGAGTAATAGCGTAATTTCTCTCGTGCCTCTTCCAAGCCGGGGGCTGTCGTTCCGGAAGTTATGATCCCATCTTTCAAGTATCGCACCCATTCCTCCAAGGGGGTCACGGCCACCTTATCAAACTCATTCACCCGGACCAATATATACTCCGGAAAGATCTCCGAGGGAAGACGCTTGACGATCGCACCCCTCTCCTTGGTATTTACCTGTAAATGATCATGGGTATGCACGCCGACAAATTGGTTCTGCCCGTGATACAGATAATCGGTTCCTACGCCTATATCAAAATAAAGGATACTGATAGAATAGACCTTTTTCACCCCGGAATAGTCCTGTCCCAAATGAAGATGCTCGGTGACGGCTTTCGCCACGCCATAGAGCACACGTTCCAAATAATAAAGCTCGCGGGTATTCTGGATCTCGATAAGGATGATATCTCCCTTTGTGTTCTTAGCCTTGATATCCACCCGATTGAATTTATCATCGGCCATTTGCTGGTTTCCCTCACTCTCCAATATCTCCTCAATCTTGATCTGCTCGCCCAAGAACACGGTAAGAAAGCCTTCTAGCACTCCGAAATTCGCTTTTTGCCGGAGTAGGCGTTTGATGGCCCAGTCGAAACGGATATATCGATCTTGTAATTCCTTCATATACTTCTCCTCTTTTTCTGTTTTCTTTTCCATAGTCATATCATGTTTTAGTTACCCCACTATTGGGTGGCTTCAAATGTACATAAAAAGATCTGGAATACAAGCCTATCCCATCTAAAAAGAAATGTCCTTCTTTTTGGATCCGTAAGTGAATAGCCAACGAACGGGATCGTAAGCGGTCGCAAATGGGTATTCGTGTACCGTTATTACTCTATTTTAATCTCATATTTTATCGATTTAAACTATTTACTTAAAGACAAAAAACATGGATGTGGACAAATGATCACACATCCATATCTAATTATCAACAAATTAAAAGCTATCAGGTTCTCCTAAAATGAACAAATGTAAATACAGCTCAATTCTTAGAAATGAGGATTCTGTACCAAATGGCCATCCGACTTATCAATCTCCGACTGAGGAATCGGCAAGTATTTCTTTGTATCATCCCAGCCTTTGATAAAATCTTTCGCTTGGTTCGTACGTACTAAATCCCAATAACGAATACCTTCCATCGCAAACTCATAACGGCGTTCCTTATAGATATTATCCAATGAAACCGTCGGAACCTTATAATCATCACCCATCGCACGTTTAACGACTCTCGCATAATAATCCTGTGCCTCGCCAACGCTACCTCCACTTCTCAATAAAGCTTCCGATGCCATTAATAGTATGTCCGAGAAACGAATTACACGGTAATTGTTTTTATAATTCAACGCTTCCGTACCAACCGTAGAAGAATACCCTGCACGAGGATGATATTTGCGTACGCTATACCCCGTATATTGATTCACATCCGAGCTAATCGTTCCGCCTTCCGCTCTAAACTCCTCATGATCTATGATCGTTGTCCACTTTCTAGGATCATCCGGTAAAAACGCATCATTCAATGCTTTTGTTACAGGCGCAAACCCCCAACCTTCCACATACACATTATTGGGATCTTTCAAACCTCTGGCTCCTAGCATTATTATATCGGAGTTACCTTGATTGGCCTTGCCTGCCCAGTCATTCGAGTTCCCGATTTCCGTATAATTGACTTCAAAAACAGATTCTTTGCACCACTCATACTCATCATCAAAAAGGACTTTATAATCCGGGATCAAGTCATATTGATAGGCAGGATCGGTAATTAGCTCTTTCAATTGGCTGGCGATCTCCTTCATTTTAGTATCATCATTCTGATAGAGAACGATACGTGCTTTCATTGCGATAGCGGCACCATTCGTAGCTCGTCCTTTCTCATTAGCCGGGACTACCTTGGGTAACTTCCCAATAACGTTATTATCTAAATCCTCTATTAACTTCGCATAGACCTCATCCGGTTGCAATTGAGGGACAGTTGTTATATCATCCAATCCCAAATTCGTCTCGTAATACGGTATGTATCCAAAGAAACGCCACAACTGGAAATAATAAAATACACGTAAGAAATGAGCCTCAGCTACATAACGATCACGAAGCTCCGCCGACATCGTCCCCTCCGGAAGAAGAGGGCATTTCTCTATCACGATATTCGCACGGTTTACACCCTCATACGAACGCCCCCATAAACCCTCGGGTAAGTTTGTCGGTGTCACCCAATTGGTAAAATCATTCACTCGTTGCAACTGCGGTTGATCCGATACCGTCGATCCACCGGTCTCCGCATCATCCGACATGATATTACTAACCAGTTCATAAGAGCTATACGCATTATAAGCGTTCCATTTCAACGGGTCATAGGCAGCGACCAATGCCTCGGTCAAATCCTCCTGTGTCTTGTAATAATCCGTTTCGATAACCTTATTCGTCGGAGACAACTCCAAAAAATCATTGCAGCTACTTAGTCCGAATACAACGGCTAGCAGATAAATATATTTATTCATAACACTAATTTTAATGATTAAAATGTCAAATTCAATCCAAATGTATAAACCCGGGCTTGAGGATATACACCCTTATCTATACCCATTGTTGAACCAATTTCCGGGTCCATCCCTTTATATCCCGTAATAGTCAACAAATTATCGAACGACGCATAAAATCTCAAGCGTTGTATATAAGCTTTCCGGGTCAACTGAGCCGGTAGCGTATAACCTACCTGTAAATTACGTAAGCGCAAGAAAGAAGCATCGTGAACCAACAAAGTAGACGGACGGAAGTTCTTAGGCGTATCACCTAACACAATCCTTGGCATCGAATTGGAGGTACCCGGTCCAGTCCATCGCTCCAAAGCATCCGACGTATAATTGACTGCCGCCAACTCATAACGGCGTAACGCATCGAAAACATCCGCTCCAAAAGAACCTTGGAAAAAGGCACTTAAATCAAAGCCATTCCAATCAGCCGCAACGGTAAGTCCAACCATCCAATCCGGATTAGGCTTGCCTATCATCGTACGGTCCTCGTTATCATCGCTGATCACACCGTCTCCGTTCAAATCCTCAAATTTCGTATCACCGGGTGCCGCATTCGGTTGTATAGGCTTACCGGTAGCAGGACTGATATAGCTATCGATCTCCTCTTGTGTCTGGAAAACCCCAATTGCCTTGTATCCGAAGAAATAACCGATTGGATAACCATTTTCGTTCCTTGATACCGTACCTAAAGTTGGTAAACTCTCTTTATCAATATATCCCGTCTGATTTCCCAGATTCTTGATCTCATTCTTCACATAAGAAGCATTCGCCAAGAAAGATAGATTCACTTTATCTACACTTAATTTATAACCGACTTCAAGCTCGATACCTTGGTTTGTCAATGTCCCGACATTCGATAAAGGCGAGCCACTTCCCACATATAGGGGTATCGGACGCTCCATCAACATGTCTTTTGTATCTTTCTTGAACCAATCAAAACTAAAAGAAAGGGAGTTATTAAAGAAGCGAGAATCAAATCCAAAGTCCAATTGCTCCGATGTTTCCCAACGCAAATCAGGATTAGCCAAAGAAGTAGGCTTTGTTCCGCTATGAATGACACCGTTCGAGCTTACCCCGAAACTATAGTTATTTCCTCCGGTCATTGTCGTAGTATATCCAAACGATCCGATTTTCTCATTTCCGTTCTGTCCCCAGCTTCCGCGCACTTTCAAGAAGTCGAACCATCCCGGTTTATTTTCCATGAAAGGCTCGTTAGTCAACGTCCAGCCCGCAGAGACGGACGGGAAATAGGCATATTGATTATTCCGGCCGAAGTTAGAGGAACCGTCCCGACGAAGGGTTAACTCAAGCATATACCTTTCGTCATAATTATAGTTCAATCGTCCGAAAACGGAGGCCATCCGATGCTCCGTCGCCCCACCTTCCGAATGCTGATCGCCGGGAGAGGCACTATTGGTGAAATCGATCCACGCTTTATGATCATCTTCCGCTCGTAAGTTCAAGGCCGTTCCCTTTACCTTTTTACTATCATACCGTTCCATAGAGGTTCCCAGTAAAACCGCGAAATTATGTTTATCGATCGAACGTTTATAACTCAACGTATTCTCCCAAAGAAGTTTCATGCCACGATTCATCGTTTGCTCCACCCTCGATTTCTCATTCTTGACCATATAACACAAATAACTAACAGGGAACCAATTCCTTTCGCCCCAAAAAGCCATATCCGTAGAGAGAGAGGTCTTAAACGTAAGATTCTCGAATACTTCCAATTCACCCCAAACAGATCCTACAAATTTATCCCAGTCCTTGTTATTGTTTAAGGTCTGCATCATAGCGACCGGATTCACGATCTCTTGATTTTCGATCACGTTATAAATACGGCCTTCGTCATCCTTGACATAACCGGGATAATTTTTTTCGTAATAAGCGAGATCTTCCGCCGAAGGATTCTCCAGATAGACCGATTCGTTCGGTGGAGTCATCACCGCACTTGCCAACGGGCCGGAGAAGTTGTCATTCTCCGAAATACCTTTGGATATGATCCGTGTATATCCTAGGTTCGTACCGACCTTGAAACTACGGAAGAATTTATTCGTCTTATTCTCAAACACATTATAGGTATTGTTGAAACGTAAGCTATATCGTTTATAATCCGACTTATCTTTTCCTCCAACAATTCCTTCTTGATCTAAATAACCAAAAGAAAGGAAATAGCTTCCCTTATCACCACCACCACTGATGCTCGCTTGATGATTCATGATCGGGGCATTCTCGTTATAAATCTCATTCTGCCAGTTCGTCCCTACACCAGCTTTCGAAGGATCATCGTAAATAGGGTCCATCCCGGCATTCACGTAAGCCTCATTCATTATTGTCTCATATTCGGTGGCATTCAAGACCGACATTTTTCGCCAAGGATTTTGCCAACCGATTGAGAAATCATAATTGACAACCGCTTTTCCTTTTTTCCCGCTCTTTGTCGTAACCAAAATAACACCATTAGCCGCACGCGAACCGTAGATAGCGGCTGAAGCGGCATCTTTTAAGACCTCGATAGATTGTATATCCTGCGGATTCAGATAATCGACACCTCCTTCAAGTGGCATTCCATCCACAATATATAAAGGGTTACTATCATTAATAGTTCCTGTACCACGGATACGGACTCTCGACTCGGCTCCCGGTTGTCCGGAATTCTGCATAATGCTTACTCCCGAAACCTTTCCCCGTAACACATCCTCTACCCGGGTAGGTGTCAGCTTCTCCAAATCATCGGAGGTGACCCGGCTTATGGCCGCTGTCATCACGCTCTTCTTCTGGACGCCATAACCAACCACGACCACCTCATCCAAGGCTTGCGTGTCCTCTTTCAAGACAACCTGCAAATCAGTCTGCGTACCGACCTTAACCGTATGGGAGAGATAGCCGATAAACGAGATTTCCAAGATATCGCCATTTTTCACATCTAGCGTAAATACACCATTCATGTCAGAGATCGTACCGGTAGTAGTTCCTTTTACGGAAATACTCGCACCGATAACCGGAGTTCCATTCGTATCCAAGATCGTTCCTCGCAATTTTCTTACCGTTTGAGAAACTTCCATCGGATTTACATCAGGATGGGAAAGGCCGCTTGCCTCCAGATTGCCACTTAAGGAAGCGAGCAATAATGACCCGGCACATATCCAACGCCATCGCTGATCCTTACTTTTCTTTTTCATAAATTATTCGAATTTAAAGGTTTAAACAATATTCCTAACATTACTTTTTGGTTATTCGGACTCTGAGTATTTTCAAAAAAGGGGTAGCATTCCCCTCGACAGCACTCACGAGGAGTGCCGCCGTAGGAAATTGGATATAAAAGCTAACCTAACTAATTTAATGTATACTCAAAGTAATCCTTGAAAGAGGTTACCGCATCGCCTACTTTTAGATAACGGCGACTAAGTACTGGTTTCGCCCCCCCCTTCTCATGATACTCGGCTATCAAAAGATAACCTCCTGCTTTTGAGGGCAATTTCAGAAGGCAAGGTTGAAGCCGCTTGCCAAAAGGTTCAATCACAATAGACTCTTCTTGTGTCGAAATAATAGTTCCTTTCTCGTCTAGTAGTTTCAAGAGAACTTTTCCTGACGAGTCTTTATTCAAGTCGTTCACCCCAACCAAGTTGAAGACTAAATCACTACCCGGTTTCAAGGCAGGGAGATGTTTTGTATAACGATGGTCCGTCAAGTCGATAAAGACCGCCGTTGGAGCGAAGCAATGCTTGAACCACCGGAAAGCCGGCGAAGGTTGCAAGTCCTTAATATCATTGATAAACCAATCTCCCGTGAAACCATAATTATTGGTCAGATGGCAAAAGGCCAAGATTCCACCCACCGAGCGTTCTGAACGCAGCCACTCGGTCTCAAGCTGTAACCAATAGGCTTGCAATTCACGGCATTGAGCCGGAGTAGCGTTCTCGCCGAGATAATAATTATAATTATTGAGTGTCAATTTCGAGGGCCGTCCATCACGCCATAACCAAATCCATCCGTACTCATTGACCAACTGAGGAACGCCCGCATCTAGTATAGAAGAGAAACCTACCCAATTCTCATGCAATGCACCTAAGTTATAGGGATTGTTTTTGAAGTAGTCGTTCAGTTCACTGGAATGCATCAACGTTAGCGCGCGATATGGGTGTGGCTCATCCATCTCATCATTCGTTCCCATCTGATCAGATGTCATATAGCCGGCATCCCAGATCCGGGTCGGGTCTAATTCCTTTAGTTCGGGAATCAGCGTATTTCCTATATAACTGTCCCAATTCTCATTGATCGCATCCCAGATCACGATACTGGGATGATTGCCATCGCTCCATACCCAATTCGTATACTCCTTACGTACCTGTTCATCCCATCCATGATTTTGCCAATAAAGCCACTCATTTTGCAATACGATGCCATACTCATCGCAAAGATCATACCAGAAGTCCGGAACAATACCGACACATATTCGCATAGCGTTCCAATCAATCGACTTTGGCAAGTCTATCATCAGCTTCTTCACCCATTCCCGATCCCAAGCCAACGCTTGACAATCCGGGTCCTCAAAGAAACGTTGAAGCGTGATATTGGAGCCTCGTAAGTAGAATTTATCCCCATTAAGCGTAAAGAATTTGCCTTTTCTCGAAAAATCACGCATCCCGAAGTTCACCGAATAACGATCTACAAGCTCATCTTGGTCATACACCGAGACCTCGCCTTCGTACAAGAAAGGGGAATCCGGAGTCCAAGCCTTCGGATTATCCAAAGAGATACTCGTTTCGAAATAAGTCCTATTATCCCGTTTAACCTCACCTTCAATCACTTTCTTTCCAACCACCTGCCCTGTGGTCTTCTCCTTGACACAGAACTCAATCTTACAAGAGTCCTTCATTTTATCCCCATACAACATTTGGGGTGGATACAAACTTCTCACCAAAGTCTTAACTGTCACCAATCCTTTAGCCAGAGAAGGTAGGAACAAAATCTTGTCGACCCGCATCTTACCGGTAGCCGTGATGAACACGTCGTCCCAGATTCCGGGTAGGTAATGGACTTTCTCCTTATCCGTACCACCGGCAGCCTCGCTAGGCAACCACGCCCGGTCGCCCACCTGAATTAAGATCTCATTGTCCGAGCCATATTTTACGGCACTCGTAATATTAAAATCCATTGGAGTATAGCATTCCATGGAAGACCCTACTTGATGTCCATTCACGAAGACTCGTGTAACGTATTGGCTTTTCTTTATCGTAAGGAATAATTGCTCATCCTTGAATTTCTCGTCGATAAATACTTTTCGCTTATACCAATTATACATTGGCGTATAATCTCTCTCCAAGAAATTAAACTGTTCCACCAACTCCACGCCGTCAGGCTTCTTGAAGAATTTCTCGTATTGAGAAATTTTCGGCCTAGCTAGATGCACCAATCCCGGAACCGGTATCTTACGGGTATATTTCCGTGGGGGAAAAGCATGTTCCGTCTGATCAAAATCCCATTCCCCATTTAATGAGATCGTTGTCCTCCCGTCATCGGCCCAAGCGAATACGGATAGGAAGCAACACATAATTAAAATTATTCTTTTCATGACATCCGATTTATTTAACTCTTTCACGAAGGCAAGTTACAATTATTAGAAACATAAACTTTTTAGAAATTTACCTCCTGCTTTTAGAATCTTATCAAAATATAAGAATCATCGTAATACATACCATCCCAAGATTAAAGTCGTTTCAATAATTTGGCTGCTACTTCATTATTCTTCGTGAGAGACTCATCCAGCGGGGAAGAACGGATGATAGAAGTCAAGCGTTTATGCCATTCCACATCCCGCCACATTCCAGCAAACTGAGGCCCGCAAAAATTACTGGTCGCTACGCCGACCCACATACCCGTACGAGCTGCCGTAATAGTTCCCAACTCGCAGAGATCTTTTACCCAGTCCCATTTCAATAAAGGCCAATCCTTATAATCCACCAATCCCCAACACTCTGTCGTAACAAGAGGACGGCGATTCTTCCGGGCCACAGAAGCCATAAGCTCTATCTTATCAGTCAACAACTTCTGCCAATATCCAGGTCTTTCCCGATAAACCCGTTCTGCGTTTTTCACCACATTCTTATAATCATCCGGTAAAAAACGATTGTAGCCATATCCCACCAGCTTATAAAATTCTCCACCATTCTGTTGGGCCATCCAAATATGATGCTCATACAAATCAAGAAAAGAGCAATCCACCTCTTCATATTTCTTGACATCCCCATGATCAAAAGAATATAAGAATGGCATATCCGGATATACTTGTCGCATCTTCTCCAACGAGGTTTTCATCCATCGTAAGGATTCCTCCTTATACCAATTCCCCCAACCGACATTCGGATATGTCTTAGCGAAAAAAGGAGCCCACGAATCACCGGGCCACTCATTGCAAAGATCTACATAAAGGATCGTATCCAATAACCCATCCTCCTCGATCGAACGAAGGGTTGTCAGCCAGCAATCCGCCAATTTCTCCGGTGTATCCAATTTCAGGCAAACCTCATCCACATCGAGACGATACCAAGAAGAAAGCCCGACCTTAATATCCCGCTCCTTACATTTCGACAAGAACAAGTTCAAATTCGGTTGAACTTGTACCTCATTCATATCCGGACTTCCCCAATCTTGCTGATTCCAAACTTCTTTAAGTAACCATTTCTTCATTGGATTCTCCGCTATTAAATGAGGATAAGCATCAATACGTATCGCATTATACCCCCGTTCCGAGAGCTCGTCCAATACTTGGTCCCAGTCCTCATAACCGGCTCCGGGCCAACGCCTCTCCAACCAAGAAAAATCCCACATGGTGATTGCCCGGGGCGAGATTTCTCCTTTCCCGGCAAAAGCCATTTCACTTTTAGCTAATGCATTTGATAAATCAAAAGCCACTAAGCCGCCTAATGCCGCAACTGCTGTTTGTCTAATAAATACTCTTCTATCCATATTATATTATTTTATCTTTCGGGTGTCCTCCTTTTCTCCAAAAAGCCTCGATATTCTCCAATGAAACTCCTTTCGTTTCCGGTACATAGAAATATCCCCAAATAATCGCCACAATTCCAATAAACGCATAAAATAAGAACGCTCCTGCCGGATTCCCTTGGCTTTCGCCATTGATCGTTAAATCGGTTCCCGGTATTGAGAATACCTTCAGTATCTTGAAAAAGGTAAACGATACGATCGCATTGAAAAACCAAACGGACAATGAACCGAGAGAAGCCCCCAGCCCTCTTAACTTTTGTGGAAACACTTCCGACACAATCAACCAACCTAGAGGCCCGATGCTGATAGCGAAAAATCCCACATATAAGAAAATAAGGACAATGGAAAGCCATTTCCCGGAATCCCCTAATTGAGCGGCGAATATAAAAGAGGTAGCGAGTAGCGACAAGGAAATCACGATACCGCTCAACCCCAGAAAATAAAGTTTACGCCTTCCCAGCCGATCTACGAAATAGACAGACAGTAACGTGAACAATAAATTGACAACTCCCACCCCTACAGAAGCCCCAATCGCAGAGACCGCACCATCGAAACCGGCCATCAAGAATATTTTAGGACTATAATAGATCACCGTATTGATACCTACGAACTGTTGGAAGAACATGATACCAATAGCGATAACCAACGCATTCCTCAACCAAGGCTGAGCCAAATCCTTAAAACGCCCTTGTTGCTCATCATTTTTCCGCATCTCATTCCGCATCTGCTCAAATGAGACATTTACTTGATCCGGGTGCTCGATCATCTTTAAGACCGATAAACTCTCCTCCTCCCTGCCAACGGACATCAACCACCTTGGAGATGGTGGAACCAGCAACATACCCACGAACAAAATAATAGCGGGAATCACCCCCACATAAAACATCGGCCTCCAACATGAAACAGACGTCTCATCCGCAAAATACAAATCCGAAAGATAAGATACCAGAAGCCCGATCGTAATCATCAATTGGAACATGGCGACAAACATCCCCCGTGATTTCGCCGGAGAAACTTCTGCGATATAAAGAGGCACCGCAAAAGAAGATATCCCGATAGCCACCCCCAGGAATAAACGGGCGGCGATCAAATGATAAATGCCCGGAGCCCATCCCGACCATAACGCACCGATAGCGAAAATAACAGCCGAAGTCAAAATGACTTTCCTACGCCCTATGCGATCCGTCAACTTACCACAACACAGCGCTCCCAGAATAGCTCCCAGCAAACCGGAGGAAGTAACGACCTCCACCATACTATCGTCTATGCCAAAATCTTTCTGGAAGAAAGGAATCGCCCCGGAAATCACGCCGGTATCAAAACCAAACAATAGTCCTCCCATGGCGGCGACAATCGCTATCACATAAATCATCCAATATCTATAACTCGTGTTTCTCATGTTTTTCTTGTGTATTTAATCCATCTATAAACTCAAGGCTCGAAATCACGCCAGACCTCCGCTTTCAACGCGGGATTAGGCACATATAAGAAAATCTCCGGATTTTCCTCGAATTGTCTGTAAATAGATACCCCTTTCCGAATATCTAAAGAAATATAATCCGAAGGAGATTTACAAATCAAATGAGAGGAATCGTACATCGGATTCGCAATCCATTCTAATTCATCGCTTCCATTAAATATAGGAAACCAAGCGATTCCCCCGTGTTTACGAACCCCCTCATACACAAAACCATAATCTCTATCGCACCACGCCCCGAAAGTCAAAGGCAATCTCGGATTCGCACTAATCGTCGCATGTACCCAATAGGGAGGAACGATCACTACATCCCCCGGAAAGGCATGTACCGCATAACATCGACCGGGTTGATCCTCCGCATACTCCTGCATATAAATAATCGCCTCTCCCGACCAAATCTCATAGATTTCCGGCGTAGACCAACCGCTATAAGGAGATATCTTATGAATATGCCCTTGACTTCTGACTGGCTCCTGCCCCAATTTACCAGCGCTATATGTCACTACCCCGAATAACAAATGTAACTTATTCAGCAACACACGATGTTCTTCTTTGCCGACATCCATAGCGATCGAGTAAACCTGCTCCGGTCCCTTGCATTGAGGATCACGCAAACTAGCCCGTATATCTTCCAGCCGGCGAATCTCGACCTCCGGACCAAATACACCCGCCCCATAGGTAAACCCCATAGGCGATTGAACCGGTGTTATATCAATTCCTTTATCAAATACAAATCCGTTCATTTTGCTGTTGTTTTACCATGAAATACTCCAAGCCGAATAAAGCGGCGTCATCGCCCAATATTGCCGGGACAACCGGGACTTTCCCGGAAGGACACCAAGCTAATTCATCCACTCGCTTACTGATATAAGGAATGATTACCTCTTGGCTTTTTAAAATCCCCCCTCCCAGAATCACCACTTCCGGATCATAAGCATGTATATAGGTTATTATCGCCGATGCCCAGATATCCATGCATTCGTTTCTAATCAATAAAGCGTCTGTATTCCCCTCCTGCGCCAACCTGAAAATGCGCTTGAAATCATAGATATCCGCATCTCGCTTAAATGATTCCGATAAAAGGGCATGCTCCCGGATAATGGTCGGCAAGAAAAAAGAGGAAGACAGAGCTTCTACACAGCCTTTATTCCCGCATGAACATCGACGGCCCTTATAATCCAACACAAAATGTCCTCCCAAAGAACCCGCTTGAAAATGCTGTCCATACAGAAGCCGTCCATCGATCACGACTCCCGTACCGATACCGGTTCCGATTGTCATCATGACTACATTGTTCTTTCCCCGGGCCGCACCCTGCCACCATTCTCCGGCTACGGCCAAACGAGCGTCATTATCCATGCAGAAAGGAACTTCCCAATTCTCCCATGCCCATTTATCCAGACTGATCGAACAGGCATCATCATACTTCTCATTCGTAGAGATTACCCGGTTATGAATTGGATCTACCAACCCGGGAAAAGCCAGGCCGATACAACGAAGCGCCGCCACATCAATACGCCAAGCGGCCAACAACCGATCGATCGCCTCCTTTATCTTAGGTAAGTTCAGAGCTAATCCCAGAGCCAGACGGGAAGGTAATCTCACACAGTCTACGATCTCACCATCAGACAATAGTCCGATCTTTACGACCGTCCCCCCTAAATCTATCGCTATCGTATACATAAGCTATCGCAATTTAGGGGTACCGTTCACTTCTACCAATCGGGCCGAGAAGCCCTTATTCGCTATCTCTTCATAATTATGCCCGGCATCCGAAGGCCAGCATGCGGCAAATGACAAGACGCTATTTCCAGTATTAGCTACCCGGTGCGCTACACCGCCCGGTATATAATGCAGGCTACCCGGCATCATCCTTTCCGCCCACGTATTCCGTTCCCGGTCCATCAAGATCAACATACCTTCGCCTTCCAATCCCCAATAATACTCCGAACGATCCTCTTGTTGATGAAAATGGCCTTTCGTCATGAAATACTCATCTCCCACCTTTCCCGGATATAATTGAGTAATACCAAAATAAAGCCCTCCCGGAGTGCCTTCCCGCTCCGGTAAATAACTATATACCTCGTATGCTAATTGATCTAATGGTAATTGGGAATAAGCATCTTGATTCTCAAAAATTCCGGCAAGCTCACCTAAAGTTCTCCGGCTCTTTACCACACCTTCCCCCTTTAACTCATTTTGAAAAAATGACAAGGATGGGATTACAATCTTTTTATGTTCCATGATATTCTATTTTACGATACAACTTATATCGCAAAAATAGATCGAATACCTTGGGCTTTATTTTAGTATTTTTCCAAACAACTATGAAATCCTGTCCTTATTCTCCATCCAGGCGCTCCTTATATTTTTTCTGGTACTCGGATGGAAGCATATTCGTGGTTTTCTTAAATTGGCCGATGAAGTTGGATAGATTATTGAATCCGGCCTCGGAACTAATCGTGGATATCTTCAGGTTTCCCTCTATCAATAGTTTTTTCGCATGTCCTATGCGCATGTCATTCAGGTACTCCACGAAAGTCTTCTTGGTCCGTTTCTTGAAATAACGACAAAAAGCGGTCGGAGTCAAGCCTACCAAAGCGGCGACTTCCTCCAGCTTCACTGGAGACGTGAAGTTCTTCACCAGATATTTATAGACCTTATTGAAACGCTCGAAATCGTCCGAGTTGACCGTTTCCGTAAACCCCGTACTGGCTAATATCTCATATTCTTCGGAAGTCGCCATTAATTCCAGTAAAGCAATCAATTTGATCACCCTACTCGCTCCCGTCTCATTGGCGGATTGGCTGATCAGCTCGGCAATCTTCTTCCGGGACTTACCCACAAACTTAATTCCTCTACGGGAACGCTCTATCAATTCCCGGATATTATTCATCTCCGGAAGACGGATTAAATTAGGTTCAAAAATCTGACGCTTGAAGAACAAGCAAATACAAGTAGCCCGCAAGCCGGAGCTCTTATCGAAATAAACAGGGTCGTTTCTCCACTCATGTGGCAGTTGAGGGCCGATCATACAAACATCGCCCTCGAAATATCCTTCCACATGATCCCCGACAAAGCGAGTACCCGTACCACTTGTGATATACATTATCTCAATAGCCGGATGGTAGTGCCAAGGCACTATAAAATGCGGTAGATCCTCCACATAGAAATGAATGTGACTATCTATCGGGAATGGCAGTTCTTGAAATAATGGTTTCATAGGCTTTATACTAAAGGTTTCAACCTCTCGATCAGTTCATCCCCAAGCGCCCGTTTATTCACGATATGTTCCTGTACGGCGGTAACAAACGGATTATTCACGAAATCTCCTCGAACACCCTCGAAATCCTGTTGTTTTTCCTTGTTGGAACCATCCACACCGAAACCGATCATAGAAGTCAAGGAGAATTCCTTACGGGCATCCTCATAAAGCATCTCATCCAAGCGGATCACACATTCTTGCCAACGACGAACCAGATCAATAATCTCTGCGGCGGAAATCGAACGGAGATCCACCCCATAATAACGTTCGATCATCTCGTAGGCCCATGTCCATTCCAAGGAATAATAACGTCCGTGAACCAAACGGAAAAAACATTCCACATCCTCTAAGGAAGCGATTTCCCCCTGTTCGATATCTTGCAACAAGGCATCTAGCGGTTCCCTCGGGAGGATCAAGCCCGCCAAGTCCAGCCATTCTCCGGAGCCTTTGGATTCCGTAGGACGCAATTGCTCCCAGACCTCTTCCATAGAACAATAGGTCGTACCTTCCAAACGCTTGATTAACGAGTTACCAAAGAACTTATTAATTGCCATCCCATAAAAGTTCAACGCATTCCGGAGGGAGGAACCTTTTATACGAGTATTCTGATAATAATAAATCTCGGAAGTCTCTCCAACCAATGCCTGCAGGTTTTTCAAGATATCCACCGCTTTCAGCATCTTCTGGATCGTATAGGGACTCAATAGATTATAGTTAATCATATCCAAGCGATCCGGGTCCGTACGTTTATCACGCTTCGGCCATTTCTGGGCATCACGGATCGTACCTACGCTGCGAAGATTAATTCCCGGGACTAAGTAAGTCTCATCATCCTTCTCTATTAAATAGGAGAAGGGAATATCGGAAGTATCGCTATGGTGATGATGGCGACCCATTACCAAAGAGAAAGCGCCGATACGGGCCGGCCAAAGAATATACGAGTCGCTGGTAGTCTTGGAGCCACGTTCCACGATCCCTTGATGGATCGGTCCCAGCTTATACATATGATTACTCTGGTTAGAGCCACTTCCCGCGTTCAAGAACGAATACATTCCCGCTATCAACAAACTACTCTTATGCATAGACACCGTAAACGGACCGGCGAATATAGCGCAAGCCTCCCCATTCTCGAAAGCGCAGTTGCTGAACAACAAGGAATCATGGGCCGAGAAGTTATGCGTCACTTGGCAAGCCTGTCCGATAAAGCAACGGATAATCTTAGCGGCATCCGCGATCTTGGCTCCCGAAGAGACAATGAAATCTTGCGCGATCACACTATCCCCGATAAATACCGGGGCCTCTCTCTTACTATTTACGGAACCATTTTCCAGACGTGCGCTATTCTCTATGGTCGCGTAATCACCAATCTTCACGTTACGGATCGTACCGGTATTGACAATCTTGACCTTATCGCCAACCGTTCCCTCCGTAGAGGCGATACCCTCCGTATAAGCGGTAATCATATCCCGCAAGCGTTCGATCAAGGCCGAACGATGACGGTACAATGCGATAATATAAGCCAATGAAGCCGACAGGCCATCGTAAATCGGAACCTCACGCCCGCCGGTCTCATTCAAGACCGACACCTCGACATTATTCCCGAACGTAGCCTTGCCTTCCACCAACATAACATTTATATTCTGGATAAAGCAGTCATCACCGATCTGGTAATTAGCGATATAATTCTGTACGTTCTCGATCAGCACATTATCCCCCAACGTACAATTATGTAGGGTAACATGACGAAGCCCGCTATGCTTTACCAATCCTCCCGGTAGGGTAAACGCTTTACGAAAGGCTCCTAACTTAACCACTCCCGAAAAACGCACGTGGTTCACATATTCAATATCAAACACCTCTGGAACCCAAACTTGATTCCAATCATCGGCCCGGCAAGCCTGAGATCGCAAGGTGGCGATCTCATCCGGCCGCAAATTTCTCAAATGATTCATTGGTACTAATTTTGTAAGACTCTACTCTTCATCATATTGCTGAAAGAGGAAGTCATTGTAGGGGAAACGGGTGATATGGATTTGTTTAACCCGTTCATACAACATCTCTTTCAACGCCTCTATATTCGTACGTTCCTTGGCGGAGATAAAGATGCAATTATCTTGCAATTTTCCCATCCACGTACGTTTCAGTTCATCCAGATCGATATTCTCACGACCACGAGGGGTCAAATCATCTTCCTCTTTCGGGACAAAGGTAAATGCATCCACCTTATTGAAAACCATGATCATCGGTTTCTCGGTCTTATCGATCTCCGCCAACGTACGGTTCACGACCTCTATTTGCTCTTCAAAAGTCGGGTGTGAGATATCCACGATATGTACCAGCAAATCCGCCTCCCGTACCTCATCCAAGGTAGATTTAAAAGATTCCACCAGCTCGGTCGGTAACTTGCGGATAAATCCGACCGTATCGGACAGCAAGAACGGCAAGTTCTCGATAATGACCTTGCGTACGGTCGTATCCAACGTAGCGAACAACTTATTCTCGGCAAAGACCTCACTCTTGCTCAATAAGTTCATCAAGGTAGATTTACCTACGTTCGTATATCCGACCAACGCTACACGTACCATCTTACCCCGGTTTTTCCGTTGTACGCTTTTTTGCTTGTCAATATCCACCAGCTCTTTCTTCAATCGTGCGATCTTATCCAAGATAATACGTTTATCAGTCTCCAACTGTGTCTCACCCGGACCACGCATACCTACGCCGCCTCGCTGACGCTCCAAGTGCGTCCACAGACGAGTCAAGCGGGGTAACATATATTTATATTGTGCAAGCTCCACCTGTGTCTTCGCATGGGCGGTCTGTGCACGGCTAGCGAAGATATCCAAGATCAAGCTCGTACGATCCAAGATTTTCACCTGCAATTCTTTCTCAATATTACGGAGTTGCTTCGGACTCAGCTCATCATCAAAGATCACCAAGCCGATCTCATTCTCTACCACATACTCCTTAATTTCCTGCAATTTACCGGTCCCGACAAAAGTGACGGAATTCGGGTAATCCATTTTCTGGGTAAAACGCTTTACCGCATCCACCCCTGCCGTATCGGCCAAGAAAGCCAATTCGTCCAGATATTCCTTAACCTTTTGCTCATTTTGCTCGGGGGTAACCAAACCCACCAAAACGGCCTTTTCGGTCTGTGCCTCAGATATGATAAATTCTTTCATGCCACAAAGATATATTATTTCAATTATTTACGTATATTTGCGAACATATTTACAAATATAAATCAACTTAGCTATGAAAAAGAGAATTTGGCATCTATCCAGATGCGTTGTCGTTTGTACGGCATTCCTATTCGTACAACAATTTATCCAGTCACAAGTTTCAAATCCATCTACATGGGAAAGTTTTGTGCAAAGTAACGCAAATATATCTATCCGGGATACGTTTCGGATGCAGACATTTGAGGGACTTGCTTCTGATAATTGGGATTATGCCATTACAGGTGAAGCCCTTATTGAAGATATCTCCGGCGTGAAAGATATTCCTAACAGCCACGGAAACTACGGGTTACGAATGCCAATGAATACGCAAGTGGCTTTCGAGCATTTCACGTTAACAAATCATCAAGATATAAAAATCAGTATACGGAAAGGGGGCATCCTTCTAGTAGAAGGAGAAGGCATGAGAGCCAGAACCTATCGAAAAGGGGAAACAAGTTATCCCTCCTTAGTTCCAACCATAGGAGAGAGTGGCATCAATCCTTTCAAAACCACAGATATAAAAAACAATCCTCCGGGCTTAGATCTTATCGTCCCCACACCGGCCGCCAATACCAAAAACGGCTATTATTATGTAGACAGCGTTTACGCACACGGCATGATTCCTACCTATTCCCTATTTACCGGAAACAGCGATTGGAACCATGAGGATCACTGGAGCCATCTACCCACCTACCGTCACCGCAACGCCTTGATTAACGGTAATATCTCCATAAATACAAATATCAGCTGTAAAGATATCTTTATTGGCAATGGAAATATCCATATTTTACCAACCGGAAATCTATCCGCAAATAACCTTACTATCTATCCAAATGATGGTACCTTGGCGTCTTCCTCCACCTTGCGATCGTCCGGAACTATTAACATCTCCGGCAAAATAACGATCGAGAGGACCTTCGCTCAAAAAGGCAAATGGTATTTTATCTCCTTCCCCTTCGATGTATTCGCTTCCGGCATAGACCCGGATTTCCAACTGGGTGATGACAAAAGCGATACAAACGGTAACTACTTTTACGTACAAACCTATAACGGAGAAAAGCGAGCCAACTCACAAAGCCCTTCCAACAACTGGGAAGTCATACCACAAACAATAATCAATACATCCCAGCCCATCTTCAAGAAGAACAAGGGGTACCTGATCGCTATTGACGCTTCCGCCGATCGTCAGAACCTTCGTTTCTCCTCGAAAGCAAAAGATATCCCTATAGATTTCGGAAAAAACGGTCAAGCCTCTATTCCGGTAAGCATTAACAACCAAAGCCAGAACCAGAATCACAACGGCTGGTATCTATGCGGTAATCCTCTGCCGGCTCCTTTATCTCTTAGTCAAATAGAATCAAACTCAGCCTTAGACGGATACATTTATATATATGACGGCTCCACCTACCAACCCTACGTGATCGGTAGCGATTTCGCCATCCCTCCATTCTCCGCTTTCTTTGTCAAAGCGAATAAAAGTACCAGCCTATCTGTATATAATACATCCGAACCAGCCAATTATAAATTATTATCAACGAATGCACCCATATCTTTCCCAACATCGGAACCTCAAGCCCGACAAGATCCTCCTGTTTCCAATCAAGCCTTTTCATTTCCGGAATTAAGCTATCAGCTAGAGAACAAAACTTTATTCATTAATAATCTTCCATCCCCCGGTAAAGTCAAACTACTTACTCCGGCAGGCATATTGGTATTTACGCAAGCGGTACAGGCAGGGAACCCTATCCTCCCGATTCCCCTCCCACAAGGTTTATATATCTTAATTATTCAAACAGAACATTATCGGGCACAGTACAAATGCGTTTTAACCTCCTAAAGCCCGAAACAATCTTATATCTTTGCCCTGTTTTAAGAATAAAACGAATATGAAGAAGATCAACATCACAACAATTGCCTTACTTGTCTACTTAATCGTAATGAGTATCATCGGCTGGCCAGGAAACAATTCGGGGAATAATTATACCGAATATTTCTTGATGATCGGCGCTACGCTCGTCATCATCATCCTTCTACGCTATCTGCAAGTCAAACGTCTGAGAATGCGAGATAAGTGGAATAAAGACGAAGATCCTGCCAAGCAATAAAAACACAGCCTGTTTTTCTTCACAGAAGAACAGGCTGAATGAACTTTATTTTATTACACTAGTATTAATATTACTGCTTTTTCGCCCTCACAGGCTACTTGAATGTCTCGTAAAGACTACGCACAGTATAAATTATTCGATTATAAATAAGTACAATCTTAACAGGACACACACACCACTTGTTTCGCTTACTTTCTTAAAATGAGTTACTTTCATAATTCTTACATTTTATTCACTAGTACTAAAACGTCATTAACCAATACGCAAAAGACAACCGACATCATTTTTGTAATCGTAGCCTAATCGTCATATCACTGAAAGGCAATACAATCGTGAACACATTTTTAATAACATAGACATATCATCGTAATACAATCACACGTCCTTTGCGTTCTGAAAAAATAGATTAATTCTAATATATTTTAAGGACAAAAGGATGGACAACAGAAATTACTTTACGATGGCGATTCCCGCTCTTTTGCTAGGCGTAGCATACTTACAGCCAATCAATGCGGCACCAGCGGAGGATCTGCCAAACGTTACTGGACGAATGACGATCACCCAACAGACATTCACGGTAAGTGGCGTAGTCACCGATACGAACGGAGAACCAATTATCGGGGCTAACGTGATTGAGAAAGGGACTACAAATGGAGCCGTAACCGATTTTGACGGCAAATTTTCTCTCTCGCTGCAAAACAAGCAAAGCATATTGGTCGTTACTTATATCGGTTATAACACCAAGGAGATTCCAGCCGGGAATGGTTCTCCCCTCACGATCCAATTGCAGGATGACACCCAGAACCTAGACGAGGTTATCGTGGTAGGTTATAGTGTACAGAAGAAAAAAGACCTTACCGGTGCTGTTTCCGTACTGGAGGTAGGCGACCTGAAAGATACCCCGGTATCCAGTGTAGATCAAATGATGCAAGGTAAATTGTCCGGCGTAAACGTAATCCCGGATAATATGCCCGGCGGAGGCGTAGCGGTACGTGTACGCGGTTTCAGCACGATCCGTAACAATGATCCGCTTTATATCATCGATGGCGTACCAGTAGAGGGCGGCATCAATTTTCTCAACCCGAATGATATCGAAAGTATGCAGGTATTGAAAGATGCTTCTTCCGCTTCCATCTATGGTGCACGTGCGGCAAACGGCGTGGTTATCATCAGTACAAAAAAAGGGAAGGAAGGTACTTTCCGGGTAAACCTAGACGCTTACGTGGGAGTACAAACCTCGGCAAAACAGATGCGTATGCTAAACGCCCAAGAATATGGCGACTTATTATGGCAGGCACAGCGTAACGACGGGAAATCACCAGTAAGCGACGTGTATGGCTCCGGCGAGACCGCCGTAATTCCGGAATTCCTTGACGCAGATCACCGTCTTCCCTCGGGAGACGTGGATTGGGTTGACGAGATCATGCAAAAAGCCATGGTCCAGTCCTATAACCTCTCTCTGGCGAAAGCAGATAAAGTTAGCAGCCACTTGTTCTCCCTAGGCTATTTCAACCAAGACGGTCTTATGAAATATACTGGTTTCGAACGTATATCCGGACGTTTCAACAATGAGTTCAAGCTCTTCAACGATCGTTTGAAAATCGGTGAGAACGCCACATTATCACATGCGTGGGGAACCTCGGTCACCAATAACGCCGCACTGGGAGGTATGTTATACAACGCCTATAAGACCGTATCCATTACCCCTGTTTACGATCTGGACGGGAATTTCGGCAGCAACCCGATCGCCGACATCTCCAACCCGTTAGGCGAATTATACCGTAATAAGGATAATAAAGATCGTACCACCCGTCTATTCGGTAATCTATTCGCCGAACTGAATATCCTAGAGGGACTTTATTTCAAGACCAACTTCGGAGCGGATTATAAAAACCTGTATAAACGAAGCTTCAAGGCCAAATACAACGAATTGAACACCCAGCAACCCTTGAGTACGTTGAGCACGCAAAACCGTTGGAACTTCAATTGGGTATTCACGAACACGTTAAACTATTTACGGACATTCGATAAACATACGATCGGAGCCTTATTAGGTATCGAGACAAACCGTTATCAAGAGGAATACTTCTCCGCCTCCCGTGAAGGCTTTGCCTCGGATGACGATAACTTCCATTTCCTCGATGCGGGCGATAGTGGCTCCCAGAAGAACGCAGGTTCTGCCTTTACTTCCAAGATGATGTCTTATTTCGGTAAAATTGATTATAATTTCGACAACCGCTACTTATTCGCAGCCACGTTCCGACGTGACGGATCTTCTAAACTTGGTAACAATAAATGGGGTAATTTCCCGGCTGTCTCCGCAGGCTGGCGTATCAGTAGCGAACCGTTTTATGATATTCCGGCTATCAGCAACATGAAAGTCCGCATAGGTTGGGGACAAAACGGCAACTCTGATATCCCGGCTTATTCCACGATCGATTCTTACATGAGTAATCCGAACCACTCCAACTATCCGATCGACGGTAGCCAAAGTTCCGTGACAACCGGATACACCCAAACCCGTTACGGTAACGCAAACTTGAAATGGGAGACCACCACGCAAACTAATGTCGGGCTGGATCTAGGCTTCCTAGATAACAGCCTAACCGTTGTGCTGGATTGGTTTAACAAAGATACCAAGGACTTATTATGGGAGCGTCCCTTGATCGGTACCGTGGGGGGTACAAACCAAACGGTATGGGACAATGTCGGGAAAATGCGTAACCGGGGTTTCGAAGCTGAGGTCAGCTACAATAAGAGCATCAATAAAGATTTCGGGTTCAATGTCGCCTTCAATATGTCCGCTATCAAGAACAAGATGACGGAATTAGACGGTGATGTCTCCTATATCGGACTGCCTACCAGTGTGATTCACTCCCTCAACTTCGATCAAGAGGTTTCTCGTTCCGCCATCGGTCAACCAATCGGCTCTTTCTACGCTTATAAAGAAGACGGTTTATTCCAGAGCGAGGCGGAGATCAAATCATATACCAATAATAAAGGCGAACTACTCCAACCTAACGCAAAACCGGGTGATATCAAGTTCGTAGACGTAAACGGAGATGGCGTAATAGACGGTAACGACCGTGACTATATCGGTAACCCGCTCCCCGATGTCACAGCAGGCCTTACATTAGGAGTCAACTTCCATAATTTTGACCTCAGTCTATTCTTTCAGGGAATGTTCGGAAACGATGTATACGACTTGACCCGTTATGTGGGTGATTTCTACAATCAATCGCAATACAACAAAAACAGCCGTGTCGTTAATGCATGGACACCAACCAACACGAATACGGACATACCCCGTGTCACCATGGACGATCCGAACAATAACATCCGGCCCTCGTCTTACTATGTGCAAGACGCTTCTTTCGTTCGCTTAAAGAACATGAAAATCGGTTATTCCGTACCTCAGTCCATCCTATCCAAGATTAAGTTCAATAGCTTGTATATCTATGCGCAAGCAACCAACTTATTCACGATCACAGGATACGACGGTATCGATCCGGAAGTGGGATTGCAAAGTTACTCCAGTGACTACCGTAACCTAGATATGGGTGTGGACCGCGGCATCTATCCGTTATCCCGCACCTTCACCTTTGGAGTAAACGTAAGTTTTTAATCATCAAACAACAACAAACTAGAATATGAAGAAAATGATTATAGCGGCCTGTGCCGTATTCGCATTGACATCATGCAGCGATTTTCTGGAAGAGACACCTGTAGGCGAACTGACTCCCGAACAAGCACAAGATCCCAATAACATCGAGGGATTGATTATCTCCGCCTATTCCATCCTAGACGGCCAGATGGACGATGCCAGCTCCGGCTTGAATTCAGGATGCTCCAACTGGCAATTTGGCGATGTGATCTCAGACGATACCTACAAAGGCGGAGGTGGTACGGGAGACCAGAACCCGGTTCACTTGATGGAAATCTTCCATATCGACCCGACTATCCAAGATTACAATCGGAAATGGCTAGCCTTATACGAGGGCGTGAACCGCTGTAACCAAGCGATCCGTATCCTCAAAGGCAGCGATTATGATAAAAAGGAGACCCGTATCGCCGAGATGCGTTTCCTGCGTGCCCATTTCTATTTCAACTTAAAGATCATCTATAACCAGATCCCATATTTCGACGAGAGTGTCAGCGATCCTTCCGCGTTCGCCTCTATCTCGAATAAGGAGTATACATCCGATCAATTATGGGAGAAGATACTGAATGATTTTAAGGCCGCCTACGAAGGTCTCCCGGATTCCCAGCCGGATGTGGCACGTCCATGTAAGATGACGGCCCGGGCTTATATGGCTAAAGTTTACTTGTTCCAAGGCAAATGGCAGGAATGCGCTACAGCGACGGATGAGGTGATCAATTCCGGCAAATACCAGCTACTCCCCGACTTCCGGAATATCTTCTTGCCGGAAAATGACAACTGCCCTGAAATTTTATTTTCAGTCCAAGCCTCTATCAACGATGGCTCCCCGAACAACTACAACGGAAATCCGGGCGACCGTTTGTTACCTCCGGGAGGCCCTTATCCCAACTATGGTTTCCTTCGTCCTTCCCAAAACCTAGTAAACGCTTATAAGACCGACTCCAACGGCTTGCCTTTGGAAGACGGCATAGACGTTTCGGAAAATGATTATGTAGACACCCGCCTAGACCACACGGTAGCCCGCCCCGGAATCATGTTCCTAGATGTCCAACTCTATGACTGGACTCCTCGTGAGGCTACGGTTTACGGTCCGTATAGCCCTAAAAAACGTATTGTCTCCAAGAACTCAAGTTACTATTTGGCTATCTGGCCATACGTAAACGCATTGAATGTTTATATTATTCGATATGCGGACGTGTTATTGTGGCGTGCCGAAGCTGCTATCGAACTAGGCGATTTGACTACCGGATTGAAATACATCAACCAAGTTCGCGAGCGTGCCATGAACAGCCAGACCGTAAAAACCGCTGACGGGACATCGGATGCCGCCAAATACCGGATCGGATTATATCCGTCATTTTCCGACAAAGAGGAGGCGATCCGAGCCTTACGTACCGAACGACGTCTGGAATTCGCCTTAGAAGGTGAACGTTTCTTTGATCTAGTCCGTTGGGGAATCGCCTCAGACGTGATGAACACTTATTTCGAGCATGAGAAGACATTCCGCTCTCATCTCCAAAATGCCCGTTTCATCAAAGGGACCCACGAATACGGCCCGATACCGCAAGCGGTTATAGACCTTGCGAAAAATGGAATCATCGAGCAAAACCCAGGATATTAATGGAAATGCTCCCATTCCTCTTAAAAGAAATAGCTCCTATCCGAATATTCGGGCAGGAGCTATTTACATTTGTCTTTTTATATCGTCTCCTTATAACTTATCCCTTAAAAACCTTCCGGTATAGGATGCCTCGCAAGCCGCGATCTCCTCCGGTGTACCGGCACAAACCAACTGCCCGCCGGCCTTTCCGCCTTCCGGTCCTAAATCGATCACATAATCCGCACATTTGATCACATCCATATTATGCTCGATAATTACCACGGAGTGACCTTTCTCGATCAAGGCATTGAAAGCTTTCAACAAAGTCTTGATATCATGAAAATGTAAACCGGTCGTAGGCTCGTCGAAAACGAACAAGGTAGGTTGCTGCTTCTCTTGGCCTAAGTAATAAGCCAGTTTCACACGTTGGTTCTCACCACCGGATAAAGTGGAGGAAGTCTGTCCCAGCTTGATATAGCCCAAACCTACGTCTTGCAGCGGTTTCAAGCGTTTCACGATCTTCTTCTCTTGGGAGCCGGAACCTTTCTCGAAGAACTCGATCGCTTGATTCACGGTCATTTCCAACACATCGTATATGTTAGCGCCTTGATACTCTACATCCAATACATCCTGCTTGAAGCGTTTGCCGTGGCAAGCCTCGCATTCCAAGGTGATATCCGCCATAAACTGCATCTCTACCGTGATCTTGCCCTCGCCCTTACATTCCTCGCAGCGACCTCCTTCTTTATTAAAGGAGAAATAGGCGGCGTTATATCCCATCTGTTTCGCTAGGGGCTGCTCGCCGAATAGTTTACGGATCTCATCGTAAGCGCCGATATACGTCACAGGGTTCGAGCGAGAACTCTTTCCGATCGAGTTCTGGTCTACAAACTCGATCGCCTGAATCATATTCAAATCACCACTGATACCGGAGCAATCCACGGTCAGGCGGGCGGCATCATCCAAATGACGTTTCACGCCCTCGTAGAAGATATCACGAACCAAGGAGCTTTTACCCGAACCGCTCACACCGGTAACCACCGTCATCACGTTCAAAGGAAACTTCACGTCCACACCCTTTAAGTTATTCTTCCGAGCCCCTGTCACTTCTATATAATTATTCCACGGACGCCGATAAGGCGGGATCTCGATCTGATCCTCTCCCGTCAAATAACGTACCGTATGGCTATCGGTACATTTCCGGAGGTTATTCACATCGCCTTGATAAACGACCTCGCCCCCCAAACGCCCTGCTTTCGGACCGATATCGATGATATAATCCGCCGCACGGATAATCTCCTCATCATGCTCCACCACGACCACGGTATTCCCCAAGGCTTGCAACTGTCGCAATACCTTGATCAACAAATCCGTATCCCGGGAATGCAGACCGATACTCGGCTCATCCAAAATATACAACGAACCCACCAAGCTACTACCCAACGAGGTAGCCAAATTGATACGTTGGCTCTCTCCTCCGGATAAAGAGGCCGAGAGGCGATCTAAAGCCAGATAACCCAACCCCACATCCAACAGGAATTGCAAGCGATTATTGATTTCCGTGAGCAAACGTTTAGCGATCGCCGCATCCGTCTCGTCCAGTTCCAGTTGATCAAAGAAAGCCTTTGCCTCCGAAACCGGCATCGTCACCAGCTCGGCGATATTCTTACCACCCACTTGCACATACAGCGCTTCCGGCCTCAAGCGGCTCCCCTTACAAACCGGGCAAGTCGTCTTTCCCCGATAGCGGGCTTGCATCACCCTGTATTGTATCTTATAAAGATTCTCTTCCACGAACTTAAAAAAATCGTCGATGCCGTGTAAACCTCTCGCCCCATGCCACAACAAATCTTTCTCTTTCTGTGTCAAGTCGTAATACGGACGGTGGATCGGAAAGTTATATTTCTCGCTCTTCACGATAAAGTCTTTCAGCCATTCCCCCATCACCTCACCTTTCCAGCAAACCACGGCTCCTTGGTAGACAGACAAGCTTTTATCGGGCACCACCAGATTCTCATCGATGCCCAGCACCTTACCGAATCCCTCACAGGTCGGACATGCGCCCAACGGATTATTAAAGCTAAACATCATATCGGTAGGCTCCTCGAATATCATGCCATCCGCCTCGAACTTCTTCGAGAATTCCTTCACGACTACCCCTTCCTCCGTATAAATACGAATCAAACAGGTACCATGGCCCTCAAAGAAAGCGGTCTCGGCCGAATCCGCCAAACGGCTTTTCAAGGTCTTATCGTCCGATACCGTCAGGCGGTCCACCAACAACTCGATCGGGTAAGACAGCAACTCCTCGCTCGCCAGTACCTCCGAGATACGATATACCGTATCATTTACCGACAGACGGGCATATCCTTCTTTCCGCAAGATCTCCAGCTGCTCCTTCATATCCCGGCCTTCCGGCAAGACAACCGGAGCGAATACGGCAAAACGAGTTCCTTCGGGATATCGCATGACCTCCTTGATAATATCGCTCACCTGATGTTTTTTCACCTCGGTGCCGGAAACCGGCGATATCGTCTTTCCGACGCGAGCATATAACAAGCGTAAATACTCATAAATCTCGGTAGATGTACCGACCGTGGAACGCGGATTACGGGTATTCACCTTCTGCTCGATAGCGATAGCCGGCGGTATTCCCTTAATATAGTCGCATTCCGGCTTACTCATCCTCCCCAAGAACTGGCGGGCGTAAGCGGATAAACTCTCTACATACCGACGCTGTCCCTCCGCATAAAGGGTATCGAACGCCAACGATGATTTTCCACTCCCCGACAGCCCGGTTATCACCACCAGCTTGTCCCTCGGAATCTCTACATCTATATTTTTCAAGTTGTTGACACGTGCCCCCTTGATGAAAATCGAATTGCTCTCAGACATATTACCTTTATCTTTTTCTTTAACGCAAAGATAGCCAAAACTAACCGATTCTGCCCTATCTTCATCGAACTAATTCACACAGTTAGACAGGGTGTGCCTCGTCTCTACTGCCAAGTAAATAAAATAACAAGGGTGAAATATTTCATATTTACAGGGAATCTTCTACATTTGTTGAAAATTTCATAGACAAACACAGCAAGGCACCCATGTACATTAAATATTTTCGCTTCTTAGTAGCGATTCTCTTTTGTGCGATAACCTCATGTTCTACGGTTCGCGAGAAGCCTCGTCCGGCTACGAGTACGGGCAAGGAGGCCAAGCGAGAGTTTAGGGGAGCATGGATACAGACCGCTTTTCAAGGCGAATACAAGGATATGACTCCCGCCCGGATGAAAAAAGACTTCATCCGCAAGCTTAATTACCTGCAAGCATGCGGCATCAACGCCATCATCTTTCAGGTGCGCCCCGAGGCGGACGCTTTCTATAAATCCGATATCGAGCCGTGGAGCCGCTTCTTCACCGGAGAGCAAGGCGTAGCCCCGGCAGGTGAGTTCGACCCGATGGCCTTCCTGATCCAAGAATGCCATAAACGGAACATGGAGTTTCACGCTTGGTTGAATCCTTACCGGGCGAGCACGGCGGGAAACACCCGTTTCGCCGATTCCCACATCTATCATAAGCATCCCGAATGGTTTGTCACCTATAATAAACAAATCCTTTTCGACCCGGGATTGCCGGAAAGCCGTCAGTTTATCTGCCGGGTAGTGCGTGATATCGTCGGCCGTTACGACGTGGACGCTATCCATATGGACGATTATTTCTATCCCTATCCCGCAGCGGGTATGCCTTTCCCGGATGATAACAGCTTCCGGAAATACGGCTTGCGAAAAGGATACAGCGAGGCGCAAAGGAACGATTGGCGCCGGGAGAACGTGAATACCCTGATCCGGGAATTGAAACGTACCATCCTGCTCACCAAGCCTTGGGTACGCTTCGGTATCAGTCCCTTCGGCATCTACCGCAACAAGAAAAGCACCGCAGACGGATCGGGTAGCAATACCAACGGTCTGCAAAACTACGACGACCTCTACGCCGATATCACCTATTGGGTACAGCAAGGTTGGATCGATTATAACATCCCCCAGATCTATTGGGAGATCGGACACCCGGCAGCAGATTACATCACGCTTATCAAATGGTGGGACAAAAACGCCAACGGAGGTCATTTATATATCGGGCAAGACGTGGCCCGCACCATGAAAGCGGACCAATTAACCCGCAAGATGCGTTACGAGCGTGCCTTGCCTCACGTGAGCGGCAATTGTTTCTGGCCCGCCAATGAGATTCTATGGAACAACAAGGGCGTAGCCGACAGCCTGAAACGGAACTACCACCGTTACCCGGCCCTTATCCCGGCCTATACCCATATGCATAACCGTCCGCCAAAAGACGTAAGCAAGCTAAAGACCGAATGGACACCTAAAGGCTTCTTGTTACATTGGCAAGCGGAGCAAAGCCCCACGAATCCGGAGCTAGCCTCCTATTTCGTGGTCTATCGCTTTAACGACAAGGAGCCGATAGACACGAGCGATCCCTCGAAGATCGTGGCTATCACCCGGGAAACCGGCTACTTGATGCCTTACGAGAAAGGTAAGGTAAAATATCGCTATGTAGTGACCGCCGTAGATCGCTTTCACAACGAGAGCGAGGGCAAGACAAAGAAAGTAAAATTATAAAGACACCAATTATGTTAACCGACCATCGCTGCACCAAATATACCGACTGTTCCTCTTGTAGTTTCTACCAGAGGGACATATTCAAGTATCGTCTTTATCCGAAAGGGTACGTGATCCCTCAGACAAGATGCATGCAGAACATGGTCTTTTTCCTAGTCAAGGGAGAGATCTGGCTGAACAGCTAGGAGCACCCGGACACCACGTTCCGGGGCGGACAGTTCGTATTGCAACCGATCGGCTCGAAAGTGGAGTGCAAGGTACTCGACTACACCGAATGTATCATCTATCTCTTCGAGCGTCCGCAAAACATATGCGACAATCGTTTCAACAAAGGCATCTCCATCGTGGAGAACGAACGCCAGCAGCCCATCGTAATGACGATGGTCCCGCCGATACAACTCTTCATCGAGGGCATGAAGCTTTACCTCAACGATGATTTAAGATGCTCCGGACTGATGCAAGCCAAACGCTCGGAGATGGTCTACTTGCTGAACTGCTACTACCCCATCAAGGAGCTAGCCGCCTTTTACGCCCCGATTTACCGGTATAGCCACAGTTTCCAGTATTTCGTGATGCAGAACTACCAGAAGGCGAAAGACGTGGAGACCTTCGCCCAATTGGGAGGCTACAGCGTACCCACCTTCCGCCGTATCTTCAAGGATACGTTTGGAGAGCCCGCTTATCAATGGATGCTGAAACGCAAATGCCAAGACATTCATAACGACCTTATCATGACAGAGCTTTCCATATCCGAGATTTGCTACAAGTATGGCTTTGAATCGCTTTCTAACTTCTCGCACTTCTGCAGGGCTAATTTCGGCCAATCTCCCCGCTCTGTCCGTTCTCTAAAGGATGAAAATACATAATATTCAATGATTTTTTTTAAATCTCTCAACTTTTGCAACTCTTTGGACAAAAATAACAATTCTCCCCTTTAGCATTCCCTATACATTTGCGTCCAGAAGATCAATCATAATTGATTTTCAAAGATAAATAAAATGTATAGGTACAATAAGACAAGTATTATCTTAAAGATCTCTATCGCAGTTTTATTCATTATCGGCATGGTGCTGGAATGTAGTTGCGAGAGATCCGAGGAACCGGAGAAAAGAGGCACGGGCTACATCACTTGCACCCTTCGTTGGGATAGCGTGGTAGCAGGTTCCCCGGTACCGGAGAAACTTCGCTATTGTATCTACCCGTCGGAGGGCGGGCCGATGATACAGACGGATGGGAACGCCAATGGCATCACCCTGTTCTTACCACCGGATAAATATAATGTATTGGTTTTCAATTACGACGCGAAAAACATAGGTTTTCGTAATATGTCGAAGTTCGAGGAAGCGGAAGCATATATCTCCTCTCTAGAGGATCTGGAGGCATGTCAAGACGAGGTGATCCCGTTATATGTCGCCACGATCCGTTCGGTAGAGGTTGAGGGGGACACGGAGAAGCATAAGGAATTGACCTTGTCGCCGTTTTTCCTATCGAAGGACAGTTCCTTGAATCTAAGCAATGAAAGGAAAGGGATCGCAAACAATATCAACGGGCTAAAGAAAACGAGTATCCGATGAGAGAGAGCCGGTTATTTATCATCTTGATCTCGCTTGTCATGGGATTGGCGGGATGCTCGAAAGAGACTATGATCGGCGAGTATGTAGACCGTTGCGCGGTGCGTCTCGACATAGATTGGGGTCCTTGCGGTATCGACCCGGATGGTATGACCGCGCTCTTTTACCCGGTCGATGGAGGGGAGCCAAGCCGTTTCCTTACCAACACGGTGACGGGCGACGAGGTGCGATTGAGGAAAGGGATCTATAACGTAGTGGTATTTAACCAAGCGGCCGAAGAATACAGTTATCTCACGATCGAAGGTCAAGATCAATACAGCACCCTGCGGATCGTGATGAAGACGACGGATAGCGATTGGTACACGCCCACCGAGGGAGAGCGGCTGATCTACGATCCGGAACCTTTAGCGGTAGCTACATTGGAGGGTTTTGAGGTGACGCAAGAGATGGTACGGGCGAACCTTAAGGAGGGAAAGGAGTTTTCCTTGGCTTGCCGGCCCGAGAAGGTAATCTTCACGACCCATCTGTCCTTAGAGATAAAAGGATTGCACAACATGCGGACTGCGAGGGGATCGATTAAAGGGATGGCGGATACATATTGGATAGCGGATAGAAAGACCGGAAGTAGCGTAGCGACGCAACTCGTGGACTTCTCGGAAAAGACCTTTCACGAGAACTCAACGACCGATGGTATCTTATCCGGCTCTTACTTGACACTCGGCAGACCAAACGTCACATCGAAGGCCACGGACGAGATCAGTAATTTGCTTACGCTCTCCATCTTATTGGTCGATAACAGAACGGTCATTACGAAGCAATATGATATAGCTCCACGTGCCGCGATCAATAATGAGACGAAAGAGGTAGAGGTGGTGCTGGGTACGAAAATTGATCCGGATAAGGAAGAAGTTCCCGAGGATATTCCGTTGGAGCTACCAAACGTGGAGCCGGAAAAGAATGGCGGCGAAGGGGGATTCGACGCGACTGTAGACAATTGGGGAGATGAGACGAATATCGTAATCCCCGCATAGATATAGAATGATAAAATAGTAACAATATAAAACAACATTAAAAGACTAAGCGTTATGAAGACAAATTTATTCATTGCAGCATTAAGCCTAGTAGTATTGGCTGGCTGCTCAAGCGAAGATGAAATTGATACATTAGTGTCTAAGAGTGATAATGCGATTACTTTCGGGACTTATGTGGGGAAACAGACAAAGGCTATAGAGAAATCAGCATTTGCAGAGAATGATCAATTTGGGGTATTTGCATTCTATACGAAAGCTGAGGGGTATAACAATACTAAAGATACTCCTAATTTCATGTATGAACAATCCATTAAAAAAGGCGCAGGAGAAGCAGAATGGACATACAGCCCTGTAAAATATTGGCCTAATACAAATGGAGAGCAAATCACATTTTTTGCATACTACCCTGCCGGAAAGACTGGTATGACATTCCAAACAACAGAAACATCAACGGCATATAGCAATAGCTCAAAAGGTTTCCCCGATATCAAATTTGAGGTTCAAGATAAAGCCGATGAGCAAGTTGACTTTATGTATTCAACTCTAGTGAACCAAACAAAACCAGAAACTAATGCGGCGATCAAATTCAGCTTTGCTCATGCCCTATCGAAAGTTAATATTAAGGCTCAAATGAAAGAAACTCTAAATAGCGAAACAACTGTAAATATAAAAAGCATCGCTTTAAATAATATATACAACACAAACACATTAAAATATACAGGATCAACTCCTAGCTGGGGATGGGATACTGCGAGCAATGGACAGAAGTATGAAATAACTCCCACTAATATTAGTTTAGCCTCTGATGGGACGACTGCTATTGATATCACAAGTTTCTTGATGGTTCCCCAAACATTATCAACGGAAGATGGCAAAAAAGCTAGTATTACTATCACCTATGATGTTGTTACAACTGACACTAGTCTTCCAGAAGGGAGTAGTACTATTACAAACACGATAACTACAGATATAACTTCTACAACAGAATGGAAGATGAATCAACAATATGTATATACTATACAGATTTCCTTAACTGATGTAAGCGTAAGCACTGAAGTTTCAGGTTGGACAGAACCAACAGAGTAAAACTTAATATGATTTGCTTAAGATATGCTATAAGCCGGGAGAAAAATTCCCGGCTTATATTTTATATAGACTTCTAAGACATTCAAAAGCAACTATAAGAAGAGTTCCACAATAAGACAAACCACAAAGACCTTCCTGCCACTCAAACAAACGATAATCTATCTTTTTGCCCAATATAAGCCACATATCGTAACAATCCCTTCCCCCCACAATCACGAAACAACACCAAAGGCATCCCCATAAACCGCCTTTTACCCCTCGAAAGCCCCCCTTTTCACACACAATAGGTCGCGAAAGCCAACGCGAAAGGCCGCGTTAGGCGACACATATGGTTACGTTGGGCATCGTAAGCAGCTAAGAATAGGGTTATAACCTAATGAGAAAGGCGTTATAACCTTATTATAACCCTATCGTAACCTTATGGAATAGCCCAAACACCCGGCAAACCATGAGTTACGATGAATTAATTTCGCTAGAATAAAAGGCCATTTTCCAACATCTGTCTGTCTACTAAACAATTGCTGTTTTTTTCTTGCGTATTTGGAAGCGAGACGTACATCCGCCCGAAATAATCGACTCTCACGGACTTCCGTTTACATTTTGTCAAAATGTCAATCCGCGAGGAAACTTCTCCCCACATAGCATACGGATATCAATTATTCTTCCTATATTTGCGATAATCCCTCATATCTAAGCGTAGGTCACTGAAGGAGGACATAAGTTAACGAAGAGCGTTTAAAGATATTATCCCGCATTGAAATCTCGACAATTTCAACTCCCGGGGATAATAGACAAGAAACGCTCACGTCAGTGCTATATTTACCAGTAATTGCTCTGGACGATATAACAGCATGGCGTGGGCTATTGTTTATTATTCGGGAGTGGGCAGTCGAGAGCCTCAATGCGGTAATATCAATAGTTTCCACGCTTCTGTATTTTTAGCCCGGCAACCGATGGAGACAGGTTGCCCTTATCCATTAAATGAAGACGATCCTCCTGTTACCCGTCTTGTCGCTATGGCTCCTGCTTGCCACGCAAGCCAATGCCCAAGTCTATCACCTACATTTATCCGACAACACTTGCCGGATAACAGAATGCGTTGATACTCCACAAGGCGTCAAGCCCTTGGGTCAGACATGGAAAGGAAACACCTTCCATGATCGTTTCACGCTAGATTTCGATCGCACTATCTTCAGGTGGGAAAAGGAAGGAAAAGAGACGTATGCCAACAAGATCATCAACCACACTGCCAAATACGCTCACCACTCATTCACCACGGAGCAGATTACCGCCAACCTCACCATCAACAGCCATCGAGCCGTCCTTCAACTTATCCACTTTCAGAATGGCCAATGGATACAAGTCACTTATTTTTGCGAGATAGGGAATTAACGGCTCATGCGAACATCTACAACATCTACCACTTATACTTGATATTTGTACTTTTTATTTGTGAGTGAAAATTCCAGCCTTAAAAAAGGAGGCCTTAAAGTTTACGATAAACATCTTCAAAAGGTACTCTGCAACGTTCTCCCCAAATGCCTTTATTTCCATCCCGTATCCCACAAGAAATAGCCATGTTTATTTCAGCACCATGAGGTAGTTTCAATGTCCTTTTTAGCCGACGGCTGTCCAGCCCTTCTAAGGGGCACGTGTCATAGCCTTCGTTTGCCATCGCAATCATAAACGTTTGTGCGGCAAGCGCACAGGATTTATGGGCTGTCACACGTATGTCATTCTCGGAAACTTCAAGCATCATAGGACGGAAAATACTGATTATATTAGCCAACAATTTCCTGAGCAATCCGAGAATACCGAAAAACCGGGCATAAACAAAGGGCATCAATATACCGTAATATATTTCCCGATCCTTAATACGTTTGGCCTGACGTTCTTTAGGACTGTAATGACGAATGTTCTCCCGTTCAAAATTGAGTACGAATCGCGCATGTTTCTTGTACCAGTCACGCCGAACCACAAAAATGACAATTTGTGAAGCGGTAGAAGCCGCTTTCTGACCAAGGCAGTCCCTTGAAATTTTTGCCAATAATTCAGGTTCTGTAATATGGTAAAATTCCCATAATTGCATATCAGAACTGTTAGGAGCCAATGTAGCCAGTTCCAAACAATGTTTTACCTTTTCCGTATCTATTGGTTTTTCTTTATCATACACCCGTACAGAACGACGATGATGAAGGACTTCATCTAAATTCATAATGATACTGATTTGAATTAAACATTTATTCCCAGCTGATTACTTCAGCCATTTATTATTGTGCTTTATTTAATTGCCGCATAACGACCTTCGCCATTTCTTTAGAACTGAACGGGTCCTGCCCAGTAATCAGATTATTATCTACAACTATTTTTGAAGTCATAGGTATCAATGCTTTTTCATAATCCGCTCCTCTCTCTTTCAACAACGCTTCAAGATCAAAAGGCACGTCTTCTTTTCTTCTGGCAAGACTTTCCTCAAACCAACTGAATCCCGTCAGCTTTTTGCCTTTAATCATATATTCGCCATTGGATAGTTTGACATTCAACAACCCACTGACCCCGTGGCAGATGGCCGACACTATCCTCCCACTTTCATCCTGTTTCCTTACGATAGTCTTTAAAGCTTCATTGTCAGGAAAGTCATACATCGCACCGTGTCCGCCGGCTAAATAGACACAACCAAACTGTTGTTCCAACAGGTTATCCAAACTGTTTGCATGATCCAACAGCTTTTTGAATTCTGGCTTTTCCCAATACTTTTCGGACATTTCATCTAAAAAAATTGGTTTTAAACTTTCGGGATCAATGGGAGTATAACCTCCTTTCGGATTGGCTACCGTTATGTCATAGCCGCTTTCTTTTGCACTATGATAGATATGAGTAAACTCACTAAGCCATAATCCGGTCGCGAGTTTCCCATTGGCAAAAGTCCCTGTGCTAGTAACTATTATTAAAATCTTCATGATAATCAAATTATTGATTCATATTCTTTAAAAGAAAACATACACATGGATAGATTGTTTTTCAGAATATGGAATCTTTAACATAATCCGAAAATATGAAAACCTGCAGATCCTTTCAAATGCTATCTCTATCCACCAGCATTCGATAAGGAGAAATTACCGATCCCTTTCCTATTACCTCCGGGAGGAAGCAATTTGATGAATATCGTTTCCATGATGCCCAAGTTGAAAGAAGAATTAAGAACTATTTTCAACGACTATGGCTTGAAATATGTCTTCGATACCAATAGCCAGGAGATTAAAGTAATGAAAGAAAAGAAACCGGGAGAGATATTTTTAATTCCATTTCATTCCATAGCCGATACCCTGCAGCGTATGATTTTCTACAAAGCGGCTATTGAAAGTAACAGTGAGTCCGCATTAGTTTTTGAAGAACCGGAAGCCCACTCATACCCTCCTTTCATATCAAAGGTAACGCAGGATATTATCCAATCGGACAGAAACCAGTTTTTTATAACGACACACAGTCCTTATGTGGTTAACGACTTTCTGGAATTACCGAGTGACCAACTTGCCATTTACCTAGTTGACTTCAGGAATGGGGAAACTTTCGTGAAAAGAGCCAGTGACACAGAAGTACAAGAAATGTACGAATATGGCATCGACCTATTTTTCAACACTGAAACATAGCGAAAGATACAGAACACATTGCAGGCACAAGCCCATACCCAAGTCTACCGCCTACGCTTATTCGACAGTACTTACAGGATAACGGAATGCGTTAAAAACCATTTTACGGAATGTCCAAATGTTCTGTCAATACGTTTACGAATGTTCGTAATGGCGCACCTTCATAATTATCCAACTCCCCAACCAAGATCAACGCGGCGTTCTTCATCCATGGGTGGTATGGAATGGATAGTTCATAGGGGATTTCCCGGATCAGTTCCGGGGTGTTCTTGATTACCGTATAAGCGTCGCCATCGGCGGCTTTCTTGCCTTCGAAAACTAAGGTACGGTCGTACATTTTTTGCTTGTTTGCCCCGTTTAGTACTACCGGGGCCATGACTACGGAATCTCTGTCGCTACTCAACATCGGCATCAAGGACAGGGTTTGATATCGTCCCACGGAGAGTCCGCAGACACTGATCGTTAGGTCTAGACGCAAGGAGTTGCCCTCCCGCTCGATGCGGTTTTGCTTCACGGAGACTTGCCCCCGGTAAGATTGTATAGGCACCTGCGCTCCTGCCGGAAGAACAAGGCCGATCACAAGCAAGCATATATACAAGCATATATAAATGAATGTCTTCATAGATTTATCTCTTTATTTGATGATGTAAACGATACTGATACCCGCCTTTGTTAATCCCCAATACTCGTTGCGGAACTTGCCGATAGGCGCATCTCCTCTAGGAAAAGCGTACTTATCATATTCGAAATGCAAGTATCCGAAACCCGCCGTGAACTCCACGTTCCAACGGGGCGACACGTATAACTGATAACCATAAGAGATACCGCCGCCATAAGCGTTACCGTTATAACTATTCTTTTTCTCCATCCCATACAGGAGCTTCAAACCGGCGAAATCGTAATCCATATACTGGGCATGAACCCCGAAGAAATGTCCGTTGAAACGCTCGTGTATCCAGTAGCGCACCTCTGGTTGTATCACCCAATGCTTAAAGGACTTATCGCTCGAGAATGTCCAACCGTTATAATACCCCGATGCCTCAACCGACCAATGCTTGTTGAACGCGACCTCCGCCCCTACGTTCGGCGTAGTGATCGCGTCATAAAGCACATTGGTCTTCACGGCCACGACCTGTCCTTGAATATCCATAAAGGTTGACAAAAGAAATACTAACAGTAAATATAGTTTATTCATATCTCCCGGTTCATTAGGTTTGTTTATTTAAGAGACAAAACCGTACAAATATAGATAATATTTATCAGTTCATTCGTACGTTAACTTATATAATATCCACGATTTACAAACGGAAAACGTTATCTTTGCAAGATAAATCCAGAATATGACTCATGAAGGCTAAATATATCGTGATTTTTTTCCTGTCACTCCTTTCGTTTGTCGCTTGCGATAAAGAGGAGGTCGTTATCCCTACTACCGCCCCTCGTACGGTTCTTATCTATTTCGCAGGGGATAATAGCTTGAGTGGATACGTGAGCCAAAACCTGAGGGCGATAAAGGAAGGGATTGAGCGAGATGGATTGAACAACGGTAATTTGTTGATCTATACGGATAAGCAGAACGAGGCTCCCCAGCTTTTCCAATTAAAACTGGAAGCGGATACCATCCGGCAGATCGTGCTCGAGACCTACGCCTCGAACCAGAACTCGGCCTCTACCGAGACGCTGACGCAAATAATCGACAAGGTACAAAAGGAATATCCGGCGGATAGTTACGGGTTGGTGCTGTGGAGTCACGGAACGGGATGGCTACCTTCGGATATCTATAGCTATCTGCGTTCTTTCGGGCAAGACGGGAAGAATAATTTCATGGAGATCAATGATTTGGCCTCCGCTTTATCGAAGTATCATTTTGATTTTATTTTGTTCGACGCTTGTTATATGTCGTGCGCCGAGGTAGCTTACGCTTTCCGGGGATGTGCGGATTATATTATCGGCTCGCCCACGGAGATACTGGCCAATGGTTTCCCCTATCAAACGATCATGGGGGATATGTTCAAAAAAGAAGCTGATGTGGTGGGGATAGCGACAAAGTTTTATACGTATTATCAAAGTGAGGCAGGAACGATCTCGGTCATGAAAAGCGATGAGTTGGATGAATTGGCCGCTACTTGCCGTACCCTATTCCATGATAAGACGGAAAGTGATCTTTTCGCCGTACCCGTTAGCGAATTGCAGATCATGGAGTATTTGACGCCGAATTATCATGCCTTATATGATTTTGATGATTACGTGAGCCGTCTGGCCACGGAAGAGCAATATAACGCATTCAAGCGGAGCATGGAAAAGGCGGTTATTTACAAGGCTACTACACCCAAGGCAGTTTACGCTTATCCGTATCCGTATGGAAGCTATCTGCCGGTCAATAAATATAGCGGCTTATCTATCTACGTCCCCCAAGAAGCCTTGCCCAAACTGAACGAGTGGTACAAGGATCTTGAGTGGTATAAAGCGGTCTATTAATCACCCCTTATCCAACGCTTTCCGCGAGGAGTGTGAAGAAATAGTAAGATACTCCCTGCTATTGCAGCAACAATTGTAAAAAACACAGCCACTACTATCATACTAATCTATTTTAAGTATTAAACTTCCAATATATGCGAACCATACGGTAGCAACTAAGCCAACTCCAAAAATATACCAAATGATCAAAGGTATAGTATCAACATATGATAACCTTTCCCTATTACCTATATTAAAGAAAGCTCCACCTAATCCCAACACTAAAGCCGCAAATGTCAACTTTGACAGGTCAAAGAAATACTTTGCGATATTCTCCTTCCGTATCTTCACTAACTCTCGCGCCTCTTTATTCTTTTCTCTCCTTCTTTCAAAATCACTCATGACAAAAATAGTATTTATATTTCACATCCCATTCTATTTCACTAGGAAAACTTCTTTATAACGTTCAATTTTTCCTTGAGGATGAACAAGTTCCGCATAGAAAATATAAACGCCTGTTCTCACCTTGGAACCATTCACCGCAAGGCCGTTCCAAGTCAATTCACCTTCTATCCCTAATAAGTCATGATTTACCACCTCACTGATACACCTTCCGGAGATATCAAATATCCAAGCTCTACAGGTATAGCCGGATTCATCTAGATGGTAAGAGATGGTATATTCTTTCGTCGCTTCAAAGTAAACGGGAGGCTCTATGCCCGTTACCTCGCCTTCATCTTGCTTTCCATATTGGGAATTCCGATAGCCGGGCGTACCGTATCCCGCCGTGGCCGAAGCCGAGGTCCAATTCATCTCATCCTGCGTATCGCTATCAGGATTAATCCGCTCCAAGGCAATCCCCTTCTCGTTTTTCACGGATGGGGCATGCCATTTAGAGGAATAACGAATCTCATCGATCATAACCTCATCTTCTGTACGAAACAGGACTAACGTAGCGGAGGTATTTGCCAAGACCGGAAGTTTTAATTCATGCAAAGCATCCGGCGAAGATATCAGATAAAAATCGCTCACTCCTCCCATACTTTTAGTCAGCAACGCATAATCTTGTGGTTCTACCGGAGAGACTATAGAAGATAAAGGATAATGCGAACTCAATGTACCATCGGATTTACGAGTAGCAACAGACAGTCCGGCCAAAGGCAATGTCCGGTCCGAACGATTATAAAGCTCGATATACTCACTCCCTTCCGGGTAAGGATTCGGCAACAACTCATTAAAAACGATCTCATTGGGTAAGACTATAATGTCCGTGGGGATACCCGGTTTATGGGGAGCGTCCGGACGATCTGGATCTTCTGGTTCATCGTCAGGAGAAGAGTTCGCGGAACCCGGCGTGCCTCCTCGCTCATCCGTTGATAAATGAAAGCCGGTTTCAGAACGTTCCCAAGCGATACCGGCTTTCGCTTTCTCATAGGCAATCCGGTCGATCTCCTTACCGGAAGGATCGAATAAAGCAAGCTCCTTCCCCGTGTTTACCAACGACGCCGGGAATTTATCCAAGGGCAGATCCAGCCCCGCATCATCAATATGTATATCCCTACCGGACCGATAAAGCACGACATATCCATCCGCATCCAAAAACAAAGCTGTCAATACCGTTGGCTTACTACCATATAAGAATGACCAACCATTTAACTCTATAGCCTTATCCGTCGTATTATAAAGTTCCACATACTCCGTTTCCGGAAAAGCCTTTTGTCCTTTCGGATCAGCCATCACCTCATTAATACGGATACTACCAGCGGGGAAAGAAGGAGTATCCGGCACTTCCGGTTCCTCCGGAACGTCGGGCTCTTCTTCATATTCTAACCGAATCTCGGTAGAACTCTCCGGAATCTTATTTCCCTCAAGATCCATTAACCCCGAGCACAACAAATCATAACCCATGCCAACCTTCAACTCTTTATCAAAGCTGATATTCACATAGATCCGCATATCATCCGCATAGGTCATACGAGAAGCATTACCGATACCCGATATAGAGAATATCGCCTCACGGATATCCACCGGAAGATTATATTGTAATTGGAAAACAGACTCGGTGATCGGTTGGATAGCAAGAAGCCGCGGAAGAACCAACGGCTCATCGGGCTCATTGGGTTCTTCTGGCTCTTCGGGAGTATCCGGCTTCTCTGGTTCGATCGAGATATTATCGGATATAATGATGTAGTTACACGCAAAATCATTTACTCGAGTTTTAGAATAGCGGCATTCAAAACGTAGTTGTCCCCCTTTACATGAAGAAGAAACTTCAGACTCACAACTCCCTATCAAGACAAACCTACCCTTCTCTAGCACATATAAGTTCCATATCTTATGATTTTCTAAAGTAAGTTTCACTTTCAAATCCACGGCTCCCAACAAGACATCGAGCGCTTTCTCTATTAAGATCTTTGGATTCTTCTCCGTTGCGGTATGTTTCCGAAAAGTTATCGTTTTCTTATTACTGCCGATTTGGACATAATAATCGTTTTTTAATCCAAGCATCCTCTGATCATCTAAATAAACATGTAGCCGGATATGGTTTTGATCGCTTGGTTTGAAATCCATCCGAATCTCAAATTCCCATTCCATTGTAGCGGAATAAACGAGAGGAGTTTCTATGGAAACACTTTTCCGGGTAGGATCCGCACGTGAGACCAGCCATCCGGTCTCAATCACAAAGCAATCTAAATCACCCGTCCAAGGGTTATCCGATGTAATCTCCAGTCCATTAAACGGTTCTTTTAACTGGGGATAAGCGCAAAGCGGAAGTAAAAACGCAAGAATTAATAATAATTGTTTCATAGCTATATCGTTTTAGTTATAAATTTCTCTATCTTTGCACCCTAATAAGTTACAACTGTAAATAATAGGGCGCAAAAGGCAAAAATATGAAAGCCCTTTACAGACAGCAAAGTTATAACTATTTTACATTATTCAAATTAAATCAGTGCTCAAAATGAAAGTAGCAATTGTTGGTGTAAGTGGAGCCGTGGGACAGGAGTTCCTGCGTGTACTCGACCAGAGAAACTTCCCGATGGATGAGCTGGAACTTTTTGGCTCATCTCGTAGTGCCGGACGTGTTTATACCTTCCGTGGTAAACAGTATACCGTTAAGGAACTGAAGCATAACGACGACTTTAAGGGAATCGATGTTGCTTTTGTTTCAGCCGGAGGTGGTACTTCCAAGGAATTTGAGAAGACGATCACGAAACATGGTACGGTGATGATCGATAACTCCAGCGCGTTCCGTATGGACGAGGATGTTCCATTGGTCGTACCGGAAGTAAACCCGGAGGATGCCTTGAATCGTCCTCGTGGCGTGATCGCTAACCCGAATTGTACCACGATTCAGATGGTTGTAGCGTTGAAGGCGATCGAGAACTTATCTCATATCAAGCGTGTTCACGTATCTACTTATCAAGCTGCCAGTGGAGCGGGCGCTACCGCTATGGCTGAGTTGGTAAAACAATATGAGCAACTATTAAAGGGCGAGGAGCCTACAGTAGAGAAATTTGCTTATCAATTGGCATATAACGTAATCCCTCACGTAGACGTATTCACGGAAAATGGCTATACGAAAGAGGAGATGAAGATGTATAACGAGACCCGTAAGATCATGCACTCGGATATCGAGGTGAGCGCTACCTGTGTTCGCGTACCGGTTATGCGTGCGCATAGCGAATCTACTTGGGTAGAGACAGAGCGTCCGATCAGCGTGGAAGAGGCTCGCAAGGCTTTCGCCGAGGCTGAGGGTGTGGTATTGCAGGATGAACCGGCAAACAAGGATTATCCGATGCCGTTGTTCGTAGCGGATCACGATCCGGTTTACGTAGGCCGTATCCGTAAGGATATCAGCAACCCGAATGGTTTGACATTCTGGACCGTGAGCGACCAGATCAAGAAAGGCGCCGCTTTGAACGCCGTACAAATCGCCGAGTACTTGCTAAAGGTGGGTAATATCAAATAACAGACAACTTTGTAAATTCTATATACGTGGAAGCGGGATCAAGAGAATACTCTTATCCCGCTTTTTTATGCTTAGCGTAATTCCTCCATGCCTTCTCAAAACGTATAAATCAATACGCCCAATACCCGATGGTTGGTTATCGAATGTGTGTCATGAATCCGTCCGCCATCTTGCAAATCCACATTGCCATACCATGCGATGGAAGGGCTATATTCAACACCTAATTTCCAGTGCGGAAGATTATACGAAAGTTGCAGGTTGGTCGTAAATACCTGATCTACGTCCAGACCTACGCCATAGGTTTTGCCTACCAGTGCCTCATTCGCTCCCAAGTTCTTCAAATAGCCTAAGAACAAACCCGGTTTCCATTTCTTTCCGTACACGATATTCAACCAAGAAGTAGAGAAGAGATACGGCGAATATTCCTGTTCGCCGGTACGTGGGTCGATAGAGGTGACGCCGTAACCACCCAACATACAAGTCTGCGTCAAGTTAGAAGCCAGCAAGGTTTTCGCCATCACCAACCAATTCGCGTCCTGATATTTCACGTGCGCCTCGCCGGATACGGAAGAAACCCGCTCGCTGACTTTATAAATCTTGCCATCCACCTCGTTCTGCGTTCTCGGCACTAACGACAAGATTTCCATACCGGCTCCTACCTGCCAACCGGGTTTCTTATAATCCACCCCGAGATAGACTTCCGGCACGCAACTATTCTTGATATATTCCTCGCTCTTTCCGTTCGGTCCAGCCGATAGATATTGCAACTGCCATAGAACCGACCCGGTCAATTGCCACCCATTGTCCGTATAACGATAACGAATTTGCGGGCTGCGGTTAAAGGGCTGGAACGGGGCGCCGGTAGAAAGATTCAACATCTGTGGAAAGACCTCGCCAAATAGCGGATGCCATGTCTGTCCGATCAAGACAGCGGACTTGCCCCAATCCAGATTCACATAGGCATGACGGATACGGAGCACCGCCCAATTGCTACCCGAACCCCGGAAATCGGCCTCCAGTTTCAAGGAAGTCTTGGCCGAACCAACCTTCGGTCCTTGTACATCGATTCCCAAACGGGAGTAAAGCAGGTAAAAACTACCGTTCGGACTAGCGTTCAAGTCCTTGCCATCCGCATCCAACGCCACGTCCTTCGGATATAGGTGGAACAAACCATCCACGATCTCGGCATTCGCACGGGAATTATAGAACAAGTCTCCACGTACCTGTCCGTAAAATTTGTAAGAGAAGTTTTTCTTTTGCGCCTGTACGCATACCGCCATACATAGGCCGATCAAAAGAAGCAAGTTGCGTTTCATTTCCATTCCGGTCAATCTATCTTTAAAAATAATACATCATCAAACCTAATATACGATGATTCGTTATCGCATGTGTTTGCTCGATACGTCCGCTCTCTAAGTCGGTCGTGCCATAATAAGCTGTCGCCGGACAATACTCGAAACCGAACTTCCAATGCGGTAAATTATACGATACGTTTAAGCTGACGGTTATTAATTGATCGATATCCAATCCCATACCATACACCTTATCCGCTGAGACCAAGGACTTCCCGGTTCCCAAATTCTTCGTATATCCGACGAAAACTCCCGGTCTCCATTTCGTTCCGTAGGCGAAATTCACCCATGTCGTAGAATGGCGAAAAGGCGTATATCCCTGTTCGCCCGTACGGGAGTCCACCGAGCTCACCCCGTAACCGCCCAATAAAGCGGTATGATCCAAGGCTGAGGCCATCAAGGTTTTCGCCGCAAAGGTATAGTTTCTTCCGCTATACTTCAAATGTGCCTCGTAAGAGAATGCGGTCATTCGCTCGTTCACCTTAAAAGTTTGCTCCTTCCATTCCGTGGAAGTACGGGGTTTCAAGGAGATCATATGAGCGCCGAGCCCCATCAACCAACCATCCGCAGGGGTAAAATCCGCCCCCACGAACATCTCCGGAATGCAGCTATTCTTAATATAATCCTCGCTCATGCCTTTCGGTCCGCTGGAAAGGTATTGTAATTGCCACAACACGGAAGCCGTCAATTGTACCCGGCTATTCGCCTTATACTGGTAACGGATCTGAGGGCTACGGTTGAAAGGCTGGAACGGCGCTCCGGTGGAAAGATTCAAGACATCCGGCATCACGGCGCCAAACAAGGGATGCCACGTGATCCCTACTAATACCGCCGATTTTCCCCAATCCAAGTTTACGTATGCCTGCCGGATACGTAACATCGTATTACTACCGGAAAAACCGCCAAAGTCCGTCTCTATCTTAGCGGAGGAACGAGCCTTGCCAATGTCGGGACCCGTCACGTCCAAGCCCAAGCGGGAAGTGAACGTATAGAAACTGCCATTCGGCGTGGCGTTCAAATCCTTGCCATCCGCATCAAAACTCTTATCCAAAGGATAGAGATAAAAGTTCCCATCGATCGGAGCCATATTAGCCCGGGAATTGTAGAAAAGATCTCCACGGACGAAGCCGTAGAATTTGTAAGTGAAGTTTTTTCTTTGCGCTGTCGTAGAAAATAAGGCTAGCATCCCCACGAGCAACAGGGTAATCCGTCTCATTATAATTCAGTTTGTTATTTTTCTTACCTTATAAGCCGCGAATGTATATATTTTTATGGATTCAATTTGAAGAAACGAAATATTATTTGTTCCTTTGCTTCCAAGTTGTAAGCCTTAAAGGTCAAATTAGATTAATATTGTAAACACCAGATAAAGAAAATGAGTACTAAAAAGTTTTTGCTAGAAGAAAAAGATATACCTACGGCATGGTATAATATCGTAGCGGATATGAAGAACAAACCGCTGCCGATCTTAAATCCACAAACTAAACAGCCCTTAAAGGAGGAAGATTTATATCCTCTATTCTCGAAAGGCGTCTCTCATCAAGAAATGAACACGACAGACACATGGATCGAGATCCCCGATGAAGTACGCGAGCTTTATAAGGTATGGCGACCGACTCCGTTGGTTCGTGCCACTGGATTGGAAAAAGCGCTGGATACGCCCGCTCATATCTATTTCAAGAACGAGAGTGTAAGCCCGATCGGTTCACATAAGTTGAATTCGGCCTTGGCTCAGGCTTATTATTGTAAACAAGAGGGTACGACAAATATCACGACCGAGACAGGCGCCGGACAATGGGGTGCCGCTCTTTCTTATGCGGCAAAAGCTTTCGGCTTGGAACTTGCCGTTTATATGGTAAAGGTTAGTTACCACCAGAAGCCCTACCGTCGTTCGATCATGCAGACTTTCGGAGCACAAGTTGTTGCCTCCCCGAGTATGAGTACGAAAGCCGGACGTAAGATCTTGACAGACCATCCTAATTATCAAGGTAGTCTAGGTACCGCCATCTCCGAGGCGGTAGAGCTGGCCATGCAGACACCGAACTGTAAATATACATTAGGTAGCGTATTAAACCACGTTATGCTGCATCAGACCGTTATCGGACTGGAAGCTGAGAAACAAATGGAAATGGCTGGCGAGTACCCCGATGTCGTTATCGGTTGTTTCGGTGGTGGTTCCAACTTCTCCGGTATCACATTCCCATTCCTGCGCCATAAACTAACGGAAGGTAAGGATATCCGGGTTATAGCGGCGGAACCGGCATCTTGCCCAAAACTTACAAGAGGGCAATTCCAATATGACTTCGGAGATGAGGCTGGCTATACCCCGCTAATCCCGATGTTTACGTTGGGACATAATTTCTCTCCAGCGAATATCCATGCGGGAGGTTTGCGTTATCATGGCGCCGGCTCCATCGTCAGCCAGTTGATGAAAGACGAATTGATGAGCGCCGTGGATATCAAGCAATTGGATACCTTTAAGGCCGCTACTCTATTCGCGCAAGCGGAAGGAATCATACCGGCCCCGGAATCATCCCACGCTATCGCCGCAGCTATCCATGAGGCAGAGCAAGCCAAAATCGAAGGTAAACCTCGTACGATCTTGTTCAACTTATCGGGGCACGGCTTGATCGATATGGCCGCCTACGACCAATATCTATCCGGTGATCTAACAAACTATGAGGTAACGGATGAGGAAGTAGCTAACAATTTGAAAGATTTGGAGAAAATCATCTGATAAAAACAAGAAAAGGGGCGATACCAAATCGCCCCTTTCCCCTATTTGTCTATGAAAGTCTTAATTTAAAGTATGTATTATGAGAAAATTTCTTCGTAATTAGTACTCGGGATAATCATGTTCTGGACATTTAAGCTAAAGTTTTTCTTTTTCTTATCCCACATACCGTAATTTGTCTTTATCTCTCCACTTTGATCATCATATTGATAAGTGATCTGATAGAATGGAACCCATTCATCGTTTGTCCGATCCCAACGAAACGCTTTCTTCTCGGAAACCTTGCCGTTCTCGTTGTACTGGAACTCATATCTTACCTGTTTGTTCAACAGTCCGTTTTCCTGTAAGAATACCACTTTAGAGATAATCTTACCATTCTCCTCTTTTGTATCATATAGATAATCTTTAGGAGACGCTGCGCTTATCGCTAAACTACACATGAAAGTAAAAACAAGCGCAAGAATACTTTTACCCCAAACTGATGTCTTCATACTATTTTAATTTATAAGGTTACTATCATTTTGTACCGCGAAGTAAGGAAGTTTCCCGACAATCACCAAAAGCAAAGTGACAAATCGTTAGCAATATCACAATATTTAACACATTCAAGACCTTCATTCCCTTCGATTCTCCCATGTTTACTGATATATTGTAAACCAAATCGTAAGTTCCCCCGATTTTTAAATATCTATTATTTACCACCAGCCGGATGTAACTTTCAAAAGAAAACTTTAGACACCGCTTTTTTAATAAATTAAAAATCTATTGATTAATAAATATATTCTTACTTTTGCAAAGGCAGAATGCAAATTGATTTCTTGACATGCGACAAATAATGAAACTATTTATCACATCCTTTCTTTTTATCCTATTCTCAGGATGTACAAAGGATGTATATGATCCTTCCGATAAAATTCCGGGAGAAGGTACTAATCCATTCTCAAAGGTAACAATTTCCTCTAATTTCGATTGGTCGATGATACAAATATCCCACCTTACCGTACAATCTTTCGACCCCTATGATGGCACCTATAATTATCTGGTAGAAGTATTTGATAAAAGTCCGGAAGATCAAGATGCGAATCTTCTCGCTACCGGGGTTTGCTCAAAGAAAACGCTTTTCGATAAGAAAATTATCTATCCAAAGGGAGAGTCGGATCAAGTTTACATAAAATTGACGACCCCTACCGGATATCAAGTTACCGCTCCTGTCACCTTAACACCGGGTAATGATAATGTCTGTGCTTTCGATTCGTTAGCCGTATCGCAGGAAACAACCGCTACTCCGGTTAGCCGTACCCCGACCCGAAGCGTGTCTTCCACCTATACATTTATAATAGAAGACTCTTTCCCTAATTACGGAGATTATGATTTTAATGATGCCGTGATAAAAGTCCAGATGGAAACTTCCATGAAAGACGATTATGTACAATTCGCCAATATAAAACTGACTTTCCGTGCATTAGGCGGAACTAAGCGGGCCGGAGCTTTCATCCATCTCCCCGGCATAAAGTCCAAAGACATCCAAAAAGCCGAGTTAAATGGCTGGACCACGACTCCAGAATCGGAAACCGAGACTCCGGTTTATGCCCTATCGGATGATATACATGGATTATTCTCTTTTCATGAAATGATTAATACAGATAATGACCTTCCATATAGGGGAAAGCAAGAACGTTTGATCACCTTTTCGTTCGCAGCCGGTGCCTTAAAAGATTTGACCATTGATGACATCGATCTTTTCACGACCGTATTAAAGCGGGAAGGAGAGGTCTTACGCACGGAAATCCACCAACGTAATTATAGCTATACCCCCAAAGGGGTCAGATACCGTTATTACTCAAATGATAATTGCATATGTGCCTTAATGATACCGGATGATTTCAAATACCCTGTGGAACATGCTTTTATTGGTGATGCCTATCCGGATCTATTGAAATGGGTAAGTGGAGATAGCAAACATGTACAATGGTATAAAAGTAAGAATACGGTTGATAAGTGGATTTATACCCGAGAACAATAACAACCTAAAATCCTCCGTAAAATGAAAACGACCGCCATCTTATTTCTTGCCTATCTGGCTTTATGCGTTCAGTGCTCAGTGCCGGAAAACAAGAGCACGAAAAAAGAGATTAGTACTCAACCGATAAAGGTGGGTGTATTCGATGGGCATGGAGGAGCACAGACCTGTATTTGGGAAACTGTCGCCGCTATCCGGCTGGACCCGGAAATGGAGGTATGTACCATTACTACAGCAGATATAGCTAATAATGTGCTCGATTCGATCGACGCTATTATTATCCCGGGAGGAAGTGGCAAAAGTCAGTACTTAAACCTAGGGACCTTAAATCAACAACGTATCAAGGACTTCATCTCTAAAGGTAAAGGGGCTGTCGGGATCTGTGCCGGAGCCTATCTATTCTCGAATACTCCCGATTACACCTGTATACAGCTAAATGGACAGCAAGCGATCGACATCGAGCATGACAACCGAGGGCATGGATTAGCGAAATTCACCTTATGCGAGGAGGGTAAGAAGATATTCCCCGAATTAGCCGACCGCGATACGAGTTTCGTCATTTACTATGAGGGACCGGTATTTATAAACAATCCGGCTGATACGATCCAAAGCAACACGCTTGCCATCATGGAAAGCGATGTGCATGAGGAAGGAAACGCCCCGGCTAATATGACAAACGGTAAGCCATTCTTCGTAGCCAATAACTACGGGAAAGGGCGTGTTTTTAGTTCCATCGCCCACCCCGAAGGTACTCCCGGCATGATGTGGATGATCCCCCGGATGGTACGTTGGACCTTGAATAAGCCTTTTATCCCTTATCAATCCTCCGCCGTACGTCCAGACCTGTTCAATCATGAATCATTAATGGCTACCGATGATTTAAAGCAGGAAGAAAAAGCCTTTCAAATCCTTTTAAGCGGAGAAAGCGAGCAAAAGGTTGCCGCCTTGGATTGGCTGGAAGCACATCATTCATGGGACGCCAAACGATGGGTACAAGGATTGCTTTATGACGCTTCACCCGCCGTCCGTATCCGGGCAGCCCGGTATATAGCGGATACCCATTACTTACCTTTCTTACCCAACTTACAGGCGGCCTACCGGACAGAAACCGATAAGGCGACCCAAGAAGAGTTAAAGACGCAGCTGGAGAAACTAACAGCCCTACTTCCTTAGGCTAGGGAGATTTAAACTCTCCCTAGATATTCATCTACCGTATAGTTTAAGAAACGATTGAATGGTAATAACAATTTAAAGTCATCCACCGCCTTATCCATCCAATTCTTAGCGTAAAAGAAATTATCCGGCTTATAAGACACCACGCTGAAATCCTTATGCTTCATGATATAACCATAAGGGGAATCCATTGGATAGCCGGCAGGCATGCGTTTCAGCATCTCCCCCTCTAACACCGGAAATGTTTTCTTAAATGTAGGTTCCTCGATAATAGCCGTAAATTCCTCGATATGATCGTATATATCCTGACGAAGTTTCTTTAATAGCGCAGGTGGCGGGCACCATACACCACCGGAAAGCAAGCAACCTCCCGGCTCCAGATGGATATAATAACCACCCCGTTCGCTGGCACGACCACCTTGGGAGATGTAAGCGGCGAAATGACATTTATAAGGAGTCTTATCCGGAGAGAAACGGATATCCCTGTATATCCGGAACAAACAATCTTTCGCCTCCAACCCGGCTACCTCGGGATCGAATAAAGAGATACGACCGATTAAATCCTGTACCTCATCGATAAAAACCTTACGTAGCGCATCGTAACGATTTTTATTGTCTTGGAACCATTCCCGATTGTTATGGCTCCTCAACTCTGTCAAGAACTCTATGATCTGTTCATTCATAACTTTCTATTTTTAATCCTTACAAATGTAAGAAATATTAGAAACTGTAACCCAGATTCAGATAAAATTGCAGGTTATTATTCCGGTTCGACAATCCAAAGTTCGTATTCATCGGACCGACTATACTGTTATAAGCATAACCGATGCTACCTCCCCAAACGCTTTCTCCCTTGAAGAGATCGAAGAAATTATTCTCATGGATCGCATAATTAGCGATCAAAGAGATATAATGCCGTTGCCCGATACGCTGACGCAAGTTTAAGCGGACAATCGCCACGGAATTATCGAATATCTCCATATGGTTGATCCCGGCGAAAGGGAGTTGCTGGGGAAGATACCGTTCCGGCATATCGCCTCCCACCACATTCAAAAAGGGATAAGCCGGATCTTTCCCGATCAACACACGCCCATCGATGGAAGGCAACAGGCTCAAATGGGAAGTCAGCGGCAATACCGACAGGAAGCTGAGCTTCAAGGCGGAGAAGAATGTATGTCCTTTATAGGTCACGAAGTTATCCGTATAAATGGAATAGTCCGCTTGCAGGGAAACGCCTTTACTCGGGAAGTAACGACGATCCAACGTCTCCAGATGGGCTTGAGCGAAATAGCTGATAAAGCCTTCCGGTTTTACTTGATACTTTTGGTTTTCCGCCGTATAAAGGAATGAGTTATAATCGAAATACTCATAACGGGCTCCTAGCTTCAACTTGAAATTCAGCCAGTTCATATCCGAATACCCGAGTTCCACGAAATGATGGCGATACGTCGTATTTACGATCTTATTTCCCCTGTTATACACGTCGAGGTCATGGTACGTGAACATGTAAGACAGGTTAATATTACGCAATGGATTACGCTCTATCGCATAGTCCACCCGCCCATACATACGTTTCCCGATCCTCCCGGTTACGGAGAACTTCGAATGGTAACGGGCCCGATTGTCAAAAGTCACATTCAGCAATAGGGCGACGATATCCTCGCTATTGAAATTCAGGCCCACATTAATCGCGCTATTTGATTTTTCCTGTACCGTAAGCACCAAATCCTCCTGCCTCTCGCCGACTAATTTATAGCTTACATTCGAGTAAAGGTTTGTACCGATCACGATAGACATGGCTTCCTGCAATTTCTTCACGGTAAGCAAGCTATTCTCTTTCAAGCCGCTGATTTGCGTCAACCATTTCTCATCACGAGGATCTATACCTTCAAACAAGACACGCCGGATATGAAACGTATCGGTAGGGGCTACCGGATAGGAATGTACTAATCTCTTTCGGTGCATATCCGAACTATCGGATAAACCAATCTTCTTCTTTAAGGCAAGAATCTCATCCCATTGCTTGCGGGCGACTTGCTCACCCCGGTCAATCAAGGTATCCAAGGCCGTCTCCCCAAAACTAGCGGAATTATAAGGGTCTGTATTCGGGCGGAACAACAGATCGGTCTGTTCCTTATTCGGTCCGTATTTCTCATAACCATGCAAGGCGACGATCTGCCCTACGATATCCCAAGGGGTATTTATCCGCTCCAACTGTTTCAAGTCGCTAGTACCCAGATCTACGCCAATAATGATATCCGCCCCCATATCCCGTGCGACATCCGCCGGATAGTTATTCTTGATCCCACCATCTACCAACACCATGCTATCCAAACGTACCGGTGCGAACACGGCAGGAATCGCCATACTGGCACGCATAGCCAACGGAAGACTTCCATGATGGAAAACATATTCTTGGCCGTCCACCACATTCAACGCCACACAAGCGAAAGGTATATTCAATTGATTGAAGTCCACGGAATCATGATAGCCGATCGTTAGATTCGAGAACAGGTTCTGGAGATTTTGCCCTTTTATCATCCCTTGGATCGCTATCTCTTTTTTACTCCGCCCAAAAGGGAGTGAGAATACATAACGCTCGGAATTCTCTTTCTCCGGAAAAGTAAGGCTACTACGTTTCACCCGGTCGCTCAATAACATACTCCAGTCCTGCAATCTCACCATGCTATCGATTTCCGCAGCATTATATCCAACGGAATATAAGCCCCCCACGATAGCTCCCATACTAGTGCCGGCAATATAATCAATCGGGATGCCGGCCTCCTCCAATACCTTCAACACCCCGATATGAGCGACACCTTTCGCCCCACCGCCTCCCAGCACCAAGCCAACCTTTTTCCGCTCAGCCATCACAGAAGGCACCAACATCAACCCAACCAACCACAATAAAAGGAACTTCCTCATCTAGATATTCTTTCCGGCAAATGTAGCTGGTTTACTCGAAAACGCAAACGGATTCATCTAGAATAAAACGTATGTTTACCTATATATAAAGTTTATCGCTATCTCATCTATTCTATAAACCATGCCGTGAACTGTATAAACCAAGGCGTGGTCTGCACATTCCACGGCGTGGTTTATACAGTTCACGGCGCTGATTTAAGAATAAATACTTATTCGCTATGGAATGTATAGGTTATCGGAGAACTATTTCAACAAGAGAGGAACATTTTATTTCCGGAACATAAGTGGGCAATCGATAGTATTTGATACGGCCTCCCTAAAATTAATAGGCATTTCTCGCTAAAATCGATTTACGTATTATGAATCAAGTATGTACGTGTTTATCAAAAAATAATATAGCCATCAACTTACTTTTTTCCAGCAAGGTAGCAGCCGGAGCAATATATTACTTTTTCTTTTTCAGCAGCATGACCACAGGATTCGACTCTTCATCCAAGTTTGCGGCGATCTCCTTCAACTTTCCTTTTAGCTGGCCTTTCTCGTAAGCCTCAACTAAGTCCGGGGCATCTAGAGTTTGGCAGATAGCTATTTCGGGGTTTCTTGGCTCTGATGTTAGAGAGACTTCTTCCTTATTGATGAAATCATCATTGTATAGAATATAGCTGAATAAGGCATTTTCTTGTTTATCATACACCAGATCTTCACCAAGGAAACCTTTAAACGTCGTAAAGTCAACCTCTTTTCTCATGGTTCTCATAAAACAGTAGCGATCGGTGATAACGGTTGGAAAAAGAAAGACTTTCGTATCCATGGAGGATATGGAAGGGCTTCTTACGATAAAAGGACTCAGATTACCATCCGGCAAGTAATGGAATATGGTATCAGACGATGTATTGACAAGTATCCATTTATCCCGATCCGGGAACGTAAGATAAAATTCCGGCGTAATGACAAACTCCCCTTCTGTCACAACCGGAGTCTCAATACCCTTAGAGGGAATCTGGATCTCATGGGTGATACGGCCATCTTGTTTGGAAATAATCAAATGGCACTCCCGCTTGCCTTTTTCCGATGGATAACTCTTATAGCAAATCAAATGATCACGATCATAATTAAATATATAATTATAATAACTGGTATCCGTGAACTTAAAACTCCTTTTATAGTTTCCCAATAAGTCATAGACACCTATTTTTCTCGCCGGATTATCCTTGACGAATATCTCATCGTTATCCTCATCCAAGACAAGCCCTGTAAGCTGCGTGTATTCCTCACCGCTTTGCCCTAAACGGTTTATCTTCCTAAGTCCCTTTCCGTTTTTATCGAAAACAAGAATATCCCCATCACTGCCCCGATTCGTCACCAGCATGATATCCTTTCCGATCGCTTTCACGGCACCTTTAGTTATAAAATCATCCGTGGTTTCCAACGCAATGTATTCCACGTCCATAAGATCTTGAAGTATCAATTCCTTTTCCGGATAATCGGCCATGACATCAACCCTTATAAGGTTATCGACAGAGGAAGCGGACCGATTGCCACATCCCATACATCCGACTAAAGCGAGTAGCATAGCCACTGCGTTCGTAGTTAATTTTCTCATTTTTATAATGTTTAAAGTCTTTCGTTCGATGTCATTTCTTGCTCTTTAGCGCTTTCTCTTTGTTCATCATCCGTATCATCTCTTTTACCTCATCGGATGTCTCCGGCAGTTGTTGGATCAGAGATTGGAGTTCATCTATAGAAAGCTGGCTTTTCCGGTTATCTGGAGCCAGCATGGTTTGCTCCGTGATACCCCGTTTGGACATATCCGAATTTAATGACTCCAAGAAAGGCCGGGTAAAAGTCAGGTTACTCAGATCCGACTCGTTTTTCAACAGTTCCTTCGCGTAAGTCACTTGAGCGAATACACCTCTCTGTAGCTCCTCCGCATTCTTGAATCCGGAGATATCCGGATGGCTATATAGGTTCGCGATCTCACGAAGCAATTCTACACGAGTACCCTTCACCTTCCACGCCCGATAAAGCAGACGGGCCGCCTCCTCTATCTTACCCGAGCTTCTGGCGCTCATGGCACGAATCTCCATGACCATCTCCGATTCCTCCGGCAATTGATTGATCAGGTTACGCAAATCCACGATAGAGATCTTGCTCTTTTTCCCATCCGGGTCTATCATAGTCTCCTCCGCCACATTACGGAAAAACATATCCTCATAGAAGGATTGCAGAAGCGCCCGGCTAAACACCATCGTCCTCTCGTCCGCTTTTTTCTTTAAGCTCTCATTCATATAAAGTACCAAGATAAAAAGACCTCGCTGACGATCCTCCTCGCTCTGGAATTTAGACACGTCAATCTCACTATACATATGCGAGATCGCCGCCAGGAAATCCAGTCGTTCCGGATTCTTCTTCCATGCCTCATAGTAGAGACGGGACGCTTCCTTATATCTCCCGTCTTTTTGGTAAGTCTCCGCACGGAAGGCCAATAATTGATTTACCAAGAAACGATTGGGTTCCAATCCCTTTTCCGCCCGGTCAAATAAGTCGTAAGCCCGCTTCCGGTCATACGTCTTACCCAAGGCGGAACCCAATAAGAGGCATACCTCGACCGAGGTCGTATCCTGCTCATATGCCATATCCAAGATATCTACCGAGGGCATATACAGACCGGCATAATACTTCGAGGCTCCCCCATATTTCAAGGTAAGGTAGGTGGAATCACCATCAGCCAACAAACTGGAATAGACAGAATCCGCCTGAACAAATTGTTTCACGATATATAGCCCCAATCCTTTACTACGCAATAATTGACGATTCCCGGGATTATAAAACAAGGCGGTATCGCAAATCGCTATTCCTTCCGATATATAATCCGGGCTACTAGCCCCCATCCGATACAATGAATTCACTAACGCAACCGCCAACCCCGCATTCTCACGATTCAAGTTATACGCCTGAAAATAAGCGGTCGTAGCAGAAGGATATTGTTCCATTCGAGTATAGCAATCGCCAATCGCACGGTATAAGACAGTATTATCCTCATTCTGAGCTTGCAATTTCTCATAGGCATCAACTGCTTTCTCATACTCCCCCAATTGGAAATACAGACGTGCCAACTGATAATTAGCGTAGAAGTTCGAGCTATCGGCGGATAAGACCTGATGAAAATATCGCTCGGCATCCTCCGCACGGCCTAAGTTCGTCGCCGTCCGAGCCAAGATGTTTAAGATATCCAAGTTCGTCGTATCCATAGAAAAGCAAAGACGGTAATAGTCATAAGCCTTCTGATACCGAAGCATACCCTCATAAGCCTGCCCGATAGCGTTCATAATCTCATAATTCGAAGAATCGGCTAATGTAAGGCTATCAGCATGAGCGATCACAGCCGCATATTGCTTACGGTTCACCAAGTCTTGCCAATTAAACTCTTGAGCATTCCCGGGAAAAATAAGGCAACAAAGTAACAGAACTGTAACTAAATTACATTTCTCATTCATATCTGTATGTTTTTAAGATTACTGATTAAGCGACCAACATAGCCTCTATTCTTATTTCACTGTAACCGGAAAGTAATAGGCACCGTATATAAGACGCGGACCGCCTTTCCGTCCTGACGACCGGGAGTCCACCGGGGCATCATTCCGATGACTCGCAAAGCTTCCGCATCCAAAGAGGGATCTATCCCCCGTATGATTTTAGGTTCCACGATATTTCCTTTCTTATCTACTACAAACGAACAGATCACACGACCTTGCACTCCCGCTTCCTGCGCATCTGTCGGATACTTTATGCTTTGAGCGATAAACTTCAATAATTCACGATCCCCTCCGGGATATTGCGGCATCACGTCCACTACCGTCAAAGTCTCTTCCTTCGCTTCTTCTACCGGACTTTTCAAACGGAACGTAATCGGGACCGTATATTTCACGGCGACCGCCTTTCCACGTTGCATTCCCGGATTCCAACGAGGCATAGTGTTTATTACCCTTACGGCCTCCTCATTCAATAAAGGAGTCACTCCCCGAAGCACCTCCGGATTATTGACGGAACCATCACGCCCAACGATAAACGAGCAGATTACACGCCCTTGCTCCCCGTTATCCTGACTCTCTTTCGGATACTTTATATTCGTGGCTATGTATTTCAACAACTCCGCATCCCCACCCGGAAAACTAGGCATCTTCTCTACCACGGTAAATACTTGCTCGTTCATCTCACGGGATTTGGAAGATAAGGACAAATGGGTATTATTTGTCATATCAGCAGCCAAGACCTCTTGAGACTCCCTTCCTTGATAGCTGCATCGCAAAATCGCATTCGCAGGGACCTCCAAAGAGAAAGCCCCTTTCCTATCCGTGATAGTCCTCTCTTTACCGCCCTTCACCACAACTGATGCCCCGATCAAAGGCTGCCCGGTCTCATCAACCAGAATGCCCGTAGCCGTCACCATAGCGTTCGAGACCGTAGCCTCATTCGCCAGACGGACAGTCAAACGGGCTACCGCCTCGATATTACTTAACAGCATCAAGATCCCTACCAATGGAATAAATATCAGATATTTCGTACGTACGATACCCGGGCTCCGCTTCTTGTTCATCATCATAATCCGGTTCTTCAGATGCAGCACATTGAAACTATTATACAAAGTAGTAACGGACTGATGATGAGCCAATCCCAATAAATGGTATTGATAGCTCTTACTATCGTAACCAGACTGGATCACCGTGTTATCCGCCAGATACTCCAGATTATGCCTAACCTCACGCTTCAATAACCATACAAAAGGATTAAACCAGCAAGCCATACACATCATCTCGCTCAAGATCACGTCAATCGAGTGCCATTGGGATACGTGCGTACATTCATGTGTCAATATCTCATCCGTTTCCTTATCCGAATGACTCTCCGGATGCAAGAAGACCATACGGAAAAAGGAGAATGGCCCGGCGGCCTTCCGCAACGCATAAACCGGAGTTTCATGAATAACAACACGCTCACTGGTATGAGCCAACCATAAGATACTGCTTAATTGCACGAGAAAACGTCCGCATAAGAACGCTACGATCCCCCAATAAATAAACCCCAAAGATCCCAGCAACCATCCATACCAATCCACGGACGCCGCAGCATCCGCTTTCGCCGTCGCCTCAGGCAACATAGCGGAATACATATAAATCACATCTGCTATAGGCTCTTGTTGCCTTACCCAATCTTGGATGTTCAGCAAAGGATAAAACAGAGCCAAGCCAAAGAACGCCAGCAATATCGCACGACGTAGCTTGAAGAACGTGTCCTTATAGAAGAACAACCGGTAGAAGGCGTAAAAGAGTACAAAGGCTACATTTACCTTCAATAAGTAGGCAAATTCCGGTGTCATGGTATGTGGGATTTAGGTTATTCTTTTCCTTTCTCAATCAAATCGATGATATCCTTTAGATCATCCGTAGAGATTTTCTGATCTTTCGCAAAGAAAGAAACCATTTCTTTATACGAGTTAGCGAAATAATTCGTTACCACGCCGCCAAGGAACGTACGTTTATATTCCGTTTCCTCTATCAAAGGACGGTATTCATACGTATTTCCATAACGTTTCGCCTTCACGTACTTCTTTCGCTCCAGATTCTTGATCACGGAAGCGAGCGTCGTATAAGGAGGTTTCGGGTCCTCGTATTTGGCCAGCACATCTTTCACAAAACAAGGACCGATCCGCCAAATCCAGCGCATCGCCTCTTCTTCCTGCATCGTTAGCTTCTCCATAAATCTTATCCTTTTATTAATGTATATCCACAAAGCTACGAAATAGTCGTAAACGGCATGCGGAAGGCACGTTAATTAACATTAAATAAGAATCACAAGACCTGCAATCGTGAATTATTGCAACTTAAATGTGATCGGCACCGTATATTTCACGGCTACCGGCTCGCCTCTTTGCGTGCCCGGTGTCCAACGAGGCATCATTTGCAAAACTCGAACCGCCTCTTGGTCTAATGCCGGGGAGATTCCTCTAATGACCTTGTAATTCGTAAGTGTTCCATCCTTCGTTACCACAAACGAACAAATCACACGGCCTTGCTCTCCTTTGTTTTGGCTTTCTTGTGGATACTTTACATTCTTGGCTATAAATTTCAAAAGCTCCGCATCACCGCCGGGAAACTTCGGCATCACCTCTACTACCCTAAATACCTGCTCTCCATTTTCCAGCGTATCTTCGTCCTCCGCTTCCACCTGTACTTGCTCTTGTTTTTCTGCCTTTGTTACATCTGTCGGAACACTTTCTTCTTTTTGTTCCGAAGACTGTCCGCATCCTACGCACATCGCCAAAGCGAACAGGATGATCATTGTGTTCATAATCGCCTTTTTCATTTTCAATCAGTTTTAATGTTATTTATACCGTTATTACACATACTTACCAACCTCTAAGCATATCCGGATATTACGTCGGTTTCGCAAACATACGAAATACTCGTAATATAAATATAAACAATATGTTAAATAACACTAATAGCCATCAAAGACATAGAAAAGATAAAAGAACATAGCTTCTATCGCTAGATTATTACAAGAAGTACAACCGAGCGATACATATCGAAGTCAAATAAGCGAATAGAACACAAAAACCGGATTGCCCTCCTCTCCTTTTAAGTCCAACTCCTGCGGAATCGTGATCGAGTGAAGCGACTTATATAAGTTTAGCTCATACGGGGTCACTACTTGTACCAACTCATCTTTTATGACCCTCCCCCAGACCGGGAAATTCCGATAACTTCTCGTACCCTGCATGCCATGTTGAAGGTTCGCGTCCGCCAGTTCATAGATAGACCCCGGCATCTCGCATTTTTCCACGAGTGTCTTTCCCGTCTTTTTATCCACAGAGGCGATATAATAGCCTTGGTTATACAATAAACGGAAATAATAATGTGCCGGAAACTCAATCATATCTTGCACAAAGATATCCTTGGGGTCTTTTTTTTCAATTCGCAAATTACTCATGTCCGTAACATCCAACGAACGAATCACTTCCGCATCCGAGTTTTTCAGATCAAGGACACAAGCCGCACTTATTCGATCCGCCGAGATACAGAAGACCGTATCATTACTACCGGTCTTAAACAACACGGAGTTTTGCGCATCAGAATAAGCGGAGGCGATACTTGTCGTGAACCCGCTCTTCTCATGGGGTAATAAAAAGGAATAAAAATCATTCTTGATCGCTATCGTATCCCCTTTCCTCGAAAATAGGCCCAATCCGAATCCCCCTCCGTTGAAAGGCTGAAAAGGGAATGATATGGCGGCGAAACGATCCTTTCCGATATGACGCATATAGATTACCGAATACTCATGGGTGGATTGTCCGATAAATTCACCTTCTAACGTATATTCCCAAACTCGATTATTACTAAATAAAAAAAGGCGATCATTACGTTCGTCCACTTGGATACATGGCAGAATACCGCTAAATTCACCCGGCCCCTGCCCTTCTTTTACCAACGTCCGGATAAAACGCCCTTGCCGATCGAACAGGACGATACGGGGCTCTTTTACGGGAAGCACATAGATATATCGATCTGTCACGGCATAATCATAAACTCCGTCTATCAACGAGGCATCATCCGTGGTCACCTCTAAAGGGACAAAAGTAACCCCCTTGATCTCATCGCCTAATTCCAATAGCCCCGGTTTATCCATCCCCCCTCTTATATCCGCGGTTAAAAGAGAGGACGCTTCCGTTGGCGAAGAACCGCATGACACGAAACAAGAAACGACAAAAACACTATTTAAATAAAACAAGATAGAGGCTAACTTTACACTTTTCATAACCATGCTTTTTTGCCTCCAAAAATATCCCGTATATCTCACAAATCACATAATAAATGAGAACAAAAATGAGAACAAACCTGCCAAGACCGCTATAAATATATAATAATCAAAAGTTTGATATAAACTCCACAAATGCCTCCGTAGAACCTTCTTTCTTAAAAATCTTCCGGAATAGACGAGGACGAAGTACCGAACTATTATATTTCAATACCCGTGTGATCTGGTTGGCGGGAACACCGATTTTCGTGAGCATACAGGCCTTCAACTCCGTATCGGAAATAACAGGATATAGCTTTTTCAGCCGTAAGGTAAAGTCATCATAAGCCTTATTCAACAAAACCTCCAAAAGCTCCCAATCCTCAGAGATAATCTTGCCGGCATCCCGATCGTGAAACTTCTCATAGACCTCCGATTTCCGCAAGATCGCGACAGATAATAAATGCTTACTCTCCTTATTAAGAATCGACTCGTTACAAATTTCCAGCCGTTGTTTTTCCAATTGTAAGGAAACCAACATCAACTCTTGATCCTTTTCTTCCTTTATTTTCGTAATTCTTTTTTCCAAAAGGGTGATTTGCCGTTCATTCTCTTCTTTTTCTTCTCGCATACGTTGTTGCTGGCTAGCAATCGAACGTCGCAAGGCTTCTTCCCTTCGAAGAGCGTTTTCCTGCGTATTTCTCCATCGCCGATAAAGGAGGAAGCAAATAAATAGGATTATGCCGATAATAAATGCGTACAGATAACGCTCCTGTCCCCTTTGTAATAGCATCAACTCTTTCTTAGACAAGTCCTCACGGATCGGCCTTACATCATAGCGGGAAGTGATCTGATAAATCGATTCTCTCGCTGATAGTGATCCGATAGAATCCCGTAACATCTCGTATTTCTTGACCTCGGTCAGTATCCGGTCTTGTCCGGCCGCATCGTTCAATAACTGATATTGAGCACTCGCTTTTCTCAAAAAAGACATAGCCTTGCCATATAATTCCTGCTCGGCGTACAGCATCCCCATTTGGTTATATAACCTTCCCCAGAATTCATAATCCCAATTCTCTCCCTCATATTCCAACGCACGTAAATAGCATTCCAAAGCTAGGGACGGTTGATCCATATCCTCATAGACTTTCCCCCGGTAAAACCAAGCTTTGGGAGGCCAGTAACAGCCTCGTGTCGTCCTATAATAATCCGTAGCGATAGAGATTATGGAATCCGATGTATGCCTCAATCCCGCCTCATCCCGTGATTCGGTCCATAACAGACAATAACGGGCTTTCTCTCGAAGCGATAATCCATTGATATCCCTCACTTTCTCTAATAACACCAAAGCACTGTCCGGATGATGCGGAATCAATTTCTCTACCTGCCAGAACAGGTTGCCATGCTTGTCGCTCCTATATGAAAAAAGCACAAGAACCAAGATCACGATCGTAAATAATAAGATCGTAAACTTGATCCCTATGGAAAAATGCCGTGACCCATTCAAATCCTTACGCATATAGGCAAATGTATATAAATTATTCATAAGGAAAGCCTTTTCCTTCCGCATTATTCCATGTGTCGGGACACATGCCCTGACCTCTCCCATTAATGCAGAAATATTTCTTTAATCGTTTGCGCAATATATGGATTTAGCATACCTTTGCGTGATAATTACATAGTTTAAGTAGAAATTTCTAAATACAATTAAATAACTTAAATTATTATCTTATGTGGTTACTTAATTCTTCTATCGGGAAGAAGCTGATAATGAGTATATCAGGCCTCTTTCTTGTTCTGTTCTTATTGTTCCACCTGTCGATGAACGTGGCGGCCGTTTTCTCCGGAGAGGCTTATAACATGGTTTGTTCGCTGTTGGGCTCTAATTGGTACGCTGTGGCAGCTACTCTCGTATTGGCCGCAGGCGTTGTGATCCACTTCGTGTACGCTATCATTCTTACCTTGCAAAACCGTAAGGCACGTGGTAACGACCGTTACGCTATCAACGCTCGTCCGAAAGGCGTGGAATGGGCATCTCAGAACATGTTCGTTTTGGGTTTGATTGTTATCCTGTTCATGCTGTTGCACTTCAGCCAGTTCTGGTATAAGATGATGTTCGCCGAATTGATCGGTCATCACGAAGTTGCATTGGGGTCAGCTATGGTATCTCCACAAGACGGAGCCGCTTTTATCAACTATTACTTCCAAGGTAATGCCGTGATCACTGTTCTTTATTTGATCTGGTACGTGGCTTTGTGGTTCCACTTGACTCACGGGTTCTGGAGCGCTATCCAAACAATTGGTTGGAATAATACGATCTGGATGAACCGTTGGGAATGTATCTCTAAGATCGTAGCTACGGTTATTTGCGGACTTTTCGCGATCATTACTATCATCTTCTTCCTAAACGGAGTAGGTGCTTAATTGCAAGCTACAGGTTTTATAATTAAGAACTTTTGAAATTAAATCATTATGTCTGAAATAAATTCTAAAATACCTCAAGGCCCGTTGGCTGAGAAGTGGACTAATTATAAAAATCACCAGAAATTGGTGAACCCCGCTAACAAGCGTCGTTTGGATGTTATCGTAGTCGGTACAGGTTTGGCCGGAGCTTCCGCTGCCGCATCTTTGGCAGAGATGGGATTCAACGTATTGAACTTCTGTATCCAAGATTCTCCCCGCCGTGCGCACTCTATCGCCGCTCAAGGTGGTATCAACGCCGCTAAGAACTACCAGAATGATGGTGACTCTGTTTACCGTTTGTTCTACGATACGATCAAAGGTGGTGACTACCGTGCTCGTGAGGCTAACGTTTATCGTTTGGCTGAGGTTTCTAACTCAATCATCGACCAGTGCGTGGCTCAAGGCGTTCCTTTCGCTCGCGAATATGGTGGTTTGTTGGATAACCGTTCATTCGGTGGCGCTCAGGTATCGCGTACGTTCTACGCCCGTGGCCAGACGGGTCAGCAGCTTTTGTTAGGCGCTTATTCAGCGTTGAGCCGTCAGATCGGTTTGGGTAAGGTTAAGATGTACACTCGTCATGAGATGTTGGATGTAGTTAAGGTAGACGGTCGTGCTCGTGGTATCATCGCCCGCAACTTGATTACAGGTAAGATCGAGCGTTACGCCGCTCACGCTGTAGTTGTAGCTACGGGTGGTTACGTTAATACGTTCTTCTTGTCAACCAACGCTATGGCATCTAACGGTTCCGCCGCATGGCAATGCTACAAGAAAGGCGCTTACTTCGCTAATCCTTGTATGGTTCAGATCCACCCGACTTGCGTACCGGTGAAAGGTGACTTCCAATCTAAATTGACTTTGATGTCCGAATCCTTGCGTAACGACGGCCGTATCTGGGTTCCGAAGAAACTGGAAGACGCTAAAGCTCTACAGGCCGGAACGAAGAAAGGTAAAGATATTCCCGAGGCAGACCGTGATTATTATTTGGAGCGTCGTTATCCGGCATTCGGAAACTTGGTTCCTCGCGACGTGGCTTCTCGTGCCGCTAAAGAGCGTTGCGACGCAGGTTTCGGCGTGAACAGCACGGGCTTGGCCGTATTCTTGGATTTCTCCGACGCGATCAATCGCTTGGGTAAAGAGGTCGTTAAGCAGAAATACGGTAACTTGTTCGATATGTACGAAGAGATCACGAACGATAATCCATACGAGACTCCGATGATGATCTACCCGGCATTGCACTACTCAATGGGTGGATTGTGGGTTGACTATGAGTTGATGACCTCCATTCCGGGTCTGTTCGCTATCGGTGAGGCAAACTTCTCCGATCACGGAGCGAACCGTTTAGGTGCTTCCGCTTTGATGCAGGGATTGGCCGATGGTTATTTCGTATTACCATACACGATCCAGAACTATTTGTCCGACCAAATCCAAGTTCCTCGCTTCAGCACGGATCTGCCGGAGTTCGTCGAGGCAGAAAAGGCCATCAAGGATCGTATCCAAAAATTGATGAACGTCAAGGGTAAAGAAACCGTAGACACTATCCACCGCAAACTAGGTCATATCATGTGGGAACATATCGGTATGGCACGCGACGCAAAAGGTTTGCAAGAAGCTATCCAGATGCTGAAAGACTTGAAGAAAGAGTTCTGGAGCAACGTATTCATCCCAGGCAACGCAGACAACTTGAATACCGAGTTAGAGAAAGCATTACGTGTAGCCGACTTTATCGAGATCGGTACATTGATGGCACACGATGCTTTGGACCGCGCTGAGTCTTGTGGTGGTCACTTCCGTACGGAGCACCAGACAGAAGAAGGTGAGGCCTTGCGTCATGACGATAAGTTCATGTACGTATCTTGCTGGGAGTACCAAGGCGAGGACAAAGATCCTGTCATGTTGAAAGAGGATTTGAACTATGAGTTCGTTGTTCCTCAAACACGTAACTACAAGAAGTAATAATCATCAATCTCAGAAAAAATTAGAATCATGGATAAAGATATAAGTGTAACACTTAAGGTTTGGCGTCAGAGAGGTCCGAAGGAGAAAGGACAGTTCGAGACATACAAAATTGAGAAGATCAATCAGAGTGTCTCTTTCTTGGAAATGTTGGATATCTTGAACGAGCAGTTGGTCAACGAGGGTAAGGAACCGATCGTATTCGATCACGACTGCCGCGAGGGTATCTGTGGCATGTGTTCATTGTATGTAAACGGACACCCGCACGGACCGGCAACTGGAGCTACGACTTGCCAGTTATATATGCGTCGTTTCCACGATGGAGAGACGATCACGATCGAACCGTGGCGTTCCGCAGGTTTCCCTGTTATCCGCGACTTGATGGTAGACCGCTACGCTTACGACAAAATCATCCAAGCGGGTGGTTTCACATCTGTCAACACAGGTGGTGTACCCGACGCTAATGCGATACCTATCCCAAAGAAGGACGCAGACTTAGCCATGGACGCTGCCGCTTGTATCGGTTGTGGCGCTTGTGCTGCCGCTTGTAAGAATGGTTCCGCTATGTTATTCGTATCCGCTAAGGTTAGCCAGCTGGCTTTGTTGCCTCAAGGTAAAGTCGAGGCTGCTCGCCGTGCCAAAGCTATGGTCGCTAAAATGGATGAGCTTGGCTTCGGTAACTGTACGAACACACGTGCTTGCGAGATGGAATGTCCGAAGAATATCTCCGTTAGCAACATCGCTCGTTTGAACCGCGAGTTCATTTGCGCTAAATTACAAGACTAATATTTGATTAGTATATCATGGAAAAGGCGTCTTTCTCTAAAAGAAAGGCGCCTTTTTGTTTTTGTTATATGTCGTAAAACATAATTTAGCATTATAACCCTTGACAGGAATTGAAAAGTCCGTATATTTGCATCGTGGTTTTTTCATAATAGTATTAGATTTAAGGTTAACAAAGTTTGGTTAGGGCTTGTCGTGAGACAGGCTTTAATTGTTTATAGACCTACCTTTTAAACATGGACCATAAAATACTGCAAATAGAGATTGTTTAGCGTCATTTTATCGTCGATCTTTGCCTTTAAAGATCATATAGTATATGCTAATAAGTATTTTATTTGGCTTCTTATGTTATTTTCTCCGGGTGTTGATCAAACACAAGGAAAAAATCATGCGCCAGATAAGACAAATGGTAAAACAAAAATAAAATGGACAAAAAACGAACCACCAGTTCTTTCAGGGCAATGAGCACGGAAAGAAAACTCGAGTCGATCTTCCTTTTCGTAACAGGCCGATGCAACGCCAAATGCGCAATGTGTTTCTATGCCCAAGAAATGGATAAGAAGCAACCCGACCTCACTTTCGATGAAATCAAGAAGATATCAGAAACCGCCGGGCAATTCAATCGATTATGGATATCCGGGGGTGAGCCTACCTTGCGTGAGGATCTACCGGAAATATTGGAGTTATTCTACAAAAACAACCATATCAAAGATGTGAACATCCCTACGAACGGCTTAAAACCAGACCGGATCGTCGAATGGGTAAAACGGTTCCGCCAGAACTGCCCGGATTGTAATATTAACGTAAGCCTTTCCTTGGATGGTTTCGGTGCGACCCACGATACACAGAGAGGCGTACCGGGCAACTTCTATAAGGCCTTGGAAACCCTGCGTAAGATACAGGAGAATTTCGGAGATGACGGCAAAGTCTTAAAAAATATAGCAACCGTTATCACGAAATACAATATAGACCAGATAGAAGACTTCATGACTTGGGTATACGGACGTTTCCGCACCTCCACGCATACAATTGAGGCTGCCAGAGGCATGACCCGTGACGATGGCGTGAAAATCCTAACCGAGTCAACGCTACGCAAAATACAAGATGACATATCCCCTATCTATTCAGCTTATGCGGATCGGATGGTAGCGGATACCACCGGCTTAAGGAAACCGATCACACGCTTCTTCTATCTCGGCCTTATACGTACCTTATATAATGTGCGTGCCAGCAACATAGATCACCCGACCCCTTGGGGGATGGATTGTACGGCCGGAGAGACTACCTTGGTAATCGACTACGACGGACGTTTTCGTGCCTGCGAGCTACGGGAACCGCTCGGAAATATAAAAGAGTATGGTTGCGATATAAGTAAAGTGATGAATAGCGAAGCGATGAAACAGGAAATAGCCGCTATCGGACATGGGTATAAAGCCAACTGTTGGTGTACGCACGGCTGCTGGATCACCTCATCCGTCATTTTCAATCCACGTAAGATGATTCGCTCCGTATATAAAGGATACCGGGAAACGAAACGATTGAATCATCCCTTAGCCATCAATGAGCAGAAACTACAAACGATGGAAGCCAAATACCATCTGGACATTGAGCGTTTGCGTCAACTGAATATCCGGTAAACAAGACCCTCATAGCCCATAAATAAACGTAGCATGAAAATACTATTAGTAACCAGAGGCTCACAAGGCGACGTCCTTCCTTATTTGGCCATAGCGGCCGAATTGGAAAGACGTGGCCATGAGGTGACCATCAATCTCCCTCAAATATTCGAGGAGACCGTTAAACCCTACGGATTTAAATACGTATTGCAGCAGTTTGACGATATCGGCAGCATGATCGATAGCGCAGCGCAAAACTCACATAAATTCCGGCCATTCCTTAAATGGATGAGGAACGTGATCGATAAACAGTTCGATCAATTGATTCCCCTACTAAAAGAGCATGATATTTTAGTATCGACCAACTCGGAATTTGCTGTCGCAAGTATCGCCGAGTATTGCAAGAAGCCCTTGATACGTACCGCCTACGCCCCGTTCTTGCCGGGTAAGAAGATTCCCCCGGCCGTATTGCCATTTCCCAAACCCAACCCGATCATCACCCCCGCCATCCTATGGAAGTTGATGAACCGGATGACCAATTTCATGGTCAAAGACACGATCAACAAGAACCGGGCTAAATACGGACTCGCTCCGATTCGTAATTTTGGTTATCATGCGGGAGAGCGTTCATATAATTACTTGCTTTTCAGCCAGCACCTAGGAAACATAGATCCGGACTGGACGTTCAAATGGTCGATCGGAGGCTATTGCTTCAATGACACTTTTCAATATGATGAGAAGGCTTACGAGGAAATGATATCATTCGTCGACAGCGCTCAAAGCCCTATTATCTTTTTTACCCTCGGGAGTTGTAGTTCCAAGGATGGTAACCGTTTTAGCAAAGCCTTGGTCGATATTTGCAAGAAACATGATTATCGGCTCATCATCGGTTCCGGTTGGGCAAAGACAGGAATCACCTTACAAGCGGATAAACATTTATTCTTAATGAAGCAGCCGGTTCCGCATAATTTGATATTTCGGCACTGCGACGGCGTTATCCATCATGGAGGTTGCGGCACGACCCATAGCGTAGGAAGGGCGGGAAAGCCCCAATTAATCACTCCGTTGATTATCGATCAACCCTATTGGTCCTATCGAATCCACCAATTAGGGTTAGGGCCGGAAGGGCTTAAGATAGCGAAAGCGAGCGAGCAGGAGATCGAACGCAAGGTTTGTGATCTGGTCACCAATCCGCTTTATAAGAAAAATGCCGCTCATATAGGCGAGATGATCCAAAAAGAGGGAGGTATAAAGAATATATGCGACTCTATCGAAAGATTTCAATGAGGCATAAGTTCCTATTAGATTTTATTACATGTTACAAAACACAATTTAGCACTTAAACTATTGACAAATAATAGTAACTCCGTATATTTGCATCGTGGTTTTTTCATAATAGTATTAGATTTAAGGTTAACAAAGTTTGGTTAGGGCTTGTCGTGAGACAGGCTTTAATTGTTTTATAAGGTCTGCTTCCCGCAAAGCCCTTCGATTACATCAGAATAATCCGATGCGTCAATAAAGTTGATATCTTGTCTTTTAAGATCTTCCCATTAATCGGTTTCGCCGTATAGGCATCAAATCCACTATTAATGATCCGTTGCTCATCTTGGGCGAAAGCATAAGCCGTCACCGCGATAATAGGCACGCTAGCAGAAACCTTACGAATCTCTGCGGTAGCCTCGTATCCATCCATGACCGGCATCTTTATATCCATCAAGATCAACTGAGGTTTGTGCTGATGAAATAGCTCCACAGCCTCCTTTCCATTCCATGCATGAATCAATTTATATTCAGGCTTTAATATAGACTCAAACAGGCGATAATTACTGGAATTGTCCTCAGCGATCAAGATCGTAACCTCACTTCGGGCGATCTTCTCCAAAGTAACAGGCTTCTGCTCTTCACTAGGAAATAATTCTTTCTTCGGCTGAAAAGGCAATGTAAACCAGAACCTAGAGCCTTTCCCTTCCACGGAATCAACCCCTATCGTTCCTTTCATCTGGGTAACAATCATCTCACAGATACTTAAACCCAATCCTGTTCCTTGAGCGAAAGTGTTCAGTTTCACAAAACGTCCGAAAATATCTTTCCGTTTATTCTCCGGGATTCCGCAGCCCGTATCCTCTACATAGAACCACAACGTATTATCATCCTTCAACTTATAGCCAAATAAGATCGATCCTGCCTGCGTAAATTTCATGGCATTGTTCAACAGATTGATCATCAGTTGGGACAGACGATTTCGATCCGTATAAATCACGCAAGGCTCCAGATAATCCTTAAATGAGATCTGTACATCCGGATTCTTATTCTTCAAATGAGCCGATTGCTCCAAATCCCTCAATACAGCGTTAATATCCACATAGTCATAAGTAAACTCCAAGGTACCCGCCTCAATCTTTGACAAATCCAAGATATCGTTTATCAACTGCAACAATAGGGAATTATTATTCTCGATAATATCAGCGAATTCCTTCTTATCCTCAAGGTCATCGGTCGAGGCAAGGATATTAGAGAAACCTACTATCGCATTTAACGGTGTACGTATCTCATGGCTCATATTTGCTAAAAACGCTGATTTCAATTTATTCGACTCTTCCGCCTTATCCCTAGCCATTCGAAGGTCATGTTCCAATTGCTTACGCTCGGTAATAGATATCGTAGACCCGATCAACGCTTTCGGTTTACCGGAAGCATCATATTCGACCATTACCTGTATCTCCTCCCACTCATGGCGATCTTCTCCCGGAATCAACCGCTCCAGACAATATTCTTTTCGTACTTTCTTTATTTTCCCATTACACAAATCATCGAAAGCCTTTTCCACGCAAGCCCTGAAAGACGGGTGTATCTTGCTGAAATATTCCTTCAACGAAACCTCATGGGTATGCACCTCTGCAGTCTCTATATTATCTCCCGGATGTACTTTCGACTCATAGATAATCTTCCCTTCAGCCAGATTATATCGCCACGGTAAAAGATCTGCCGCCTCTAACGCCATAGCCAGCTTATGATTCATGGCTTTCAAATGCGTCTGGAATTTATGGATATCCGTAATATCAATAAAAAACGCATCAACCACATTCTCTTCCGAGGTAGGCATGATGATAATCGTATAGTAAAGCCCTGTCGGCTCAAAATAATACTCATAAGTGAAGGATTTTCCACTCTCTAAAACCGTAGGCACTGCCGATAGAAGCAAAGGATAACTCCCGCCAATCAAATTTGCGATCTCTTTTCCACGCTTATTTACCACAAAATCTTTAGGAGCGATTTTCTCCTCGAAAGCATGGTTCACATCTAAAACCTGCACATCGATTTGCGTACCTTCTCGAATCAGTCGCTGCCGTATATAAGGTAACGGCATATTATTAAATAAATCACGGTAACGGGACAATAACCTCAACTCTACTTCCTTCATCTTTTGCTTAGAACGATACACGTAATGCCACGCTAAAAACACGACTACCAGAAAGAATATCAGAAAGCCTAACAGTTGCATCCAATATTTTTCCAAGAAAGAGGGAGGCGCATTCAAGTAGATCGCATCACGCGGGAAATTATCTTCATTAGATATCGCACTTATCAACGAAGCATAATTCAAATATTTATGAGGATCATTTACCGTCGAAACCGGGATCTTGCCCATATCTTCACCGTTATAAACTTGTTGTAGCAAGGGGATTAGAGCAGTCTCAATCGTTTTAGCGCTATTATAATATCCACCAATCGTATATCCTTCTTCCACACCCATATCATATAAAGAAAAAACAGGATGCCTAGAAATACCGTTTATACCTTGATATAAAGTACTATATAATAACGAGTGATTCAAGAAAGGTTTCTCGGTAATCCACGAGTAATACATCACGGCTGTCGCTCGATGCGGATCTTTCTCCGACAGAACCGCCAATAAACTATCCATGGAGCAAGAACCCTCCGTATAAAAATCCACTTTCCCCTCAGGGAAAGAAGTTTCCATATGTTTCTCCATCTCATCCCGGAGCCATGTGGAAACATAACGTCTGTCGGATATGAAAATCAGACGTTTTAAACCCGGGATTAATTCCTTCACCAAGTCGATCGAACCTTTAACATAATAAGGGATAACCAATCCCGTAGCGTTATACCCCTTAACCGCCTCTTGTAAAGGAATCACCCTATCAGAGGAATGCCGCTGATTAAAATAACATTCATTTTCTGCCATTTCCCCCGTCTCCGAACAGACCAGAGTGGGAATATCCCCCCATTTCTCCCGGATCTTATCCCGCATAAAAGCCCATCCATTTACGCCTAAGTAGATAATTCCATCCGGCTTCTTCTTGTTAGCTTCAAAGAAGACCTCTTGTTTCTCTTTTAATTTCTCTGGCGTATCAACCAACATCACGCTTATATGATCTATCCGGAGAGTGTACTCCTCCGGGGTAGCGAACTTCGAGATCATGTTTAATAAATTACCAGACCAACGTTCGCCATCCACATATGAATTTATCACCAATACATACGATTCCTCCTTGACCGGATATGAAGAACTCCCATAAGCCGGAGTCGGCATACCGGCTATCAAGCATAAAATCAATCGAAAATAAAGTATTATTGCCTTTAAATTTATAATATTTCGTATCATTCCCTACATTCCTCTATTGCAGTTGTAAAGACAAAGATATTCCTTAATTATCAACTAATCTTATCAAACTAGTTTTTTTATCAAGTTTTGGTGTCAAATTCACGTTTCTTACAAACTAAAGGCTTTTTTAATCGGGATTATTCGGTTATTTACCGATACTCGTATAGAAATCAGCGGTATTTACTTGTGTATAGAATGACGAACCCGTACATTTGATAAAAAACAAAAAAATGGAACTTATGGATATGAAAGATTATGACATCGATTTTAAAGAGAAGAGGACAAACGGGTATCTGATCGCTACCTTATTTATCATTGTCGGTATATTATTTTTACTGCGGAATCTAGGAATGATAGATCCATCCTTATTTGACTTGCTTGTATCTTGGCCGATGCTGCTTGTCGTGTCGGGCATCTTTACGATTTTCCACCGTAATCCGGTAGGAGGTATGCTCCTCGTAGGCGTGGGAGTCTATTTCCTTTTCCCGCAGTTAAATTGGATCACGAACGATTTTTTACGTGTATATTGGCCGTTAGGATTAATCCTGTTAGGATTGGTCATCATGCTGAAGCGGAAAGATTCTATCCGCACGAAAAAGCATAAACGTCCCTTTAACCATCCCCCTTTCGGGCACAGAAAGCCTAACGATGAGATCAACTACGAGACAGATAACGGTTTCGTATCGGTTGACACCACTTTCAACTCGGTAAGGCACATCGTACTGGACCCCGTATTCAAGGGGGCGGACATAGACGTATCTTTCGGCAACGTGATTCTTGATCTTAAAAAAACAACATTAGAGGCTGATGAAACCATCATAAACATAGATAGCTCCTTCAGCGGCGTAGTAATATACGTTCCTAAAGGATGGCTGGTTCGTCTAAAGGTTGGTTCTTTCTTGGCAGGATGCCAAGATATGAGGGAACTGACAGAAGCAACCGACATGACGCATACACTATACATATGTGGAGACTTGTCGTTCAGCGGCCTTGAACTAAGAGACTAAACTCATCATGCAAGAACATCCTATTACAACATCCATATTACATAAAGGGCTGGGAAGCCTATTACTACTTTTAGCCATAGCGATCCAATGCGCATTATTAACTCTTTATGGCGATCTTCCGTTGAGCATCACTTTGGTCGATAGCCTACTTTCCATCGCATTGTTCGCCGTAGCGGGATATTATCTTTGGTATGTACAATGTACGTTACATATCATGCAAGCACGAGTGGCTTTCGCCGTACTCGTACAAATCGCTTGCATAGCCGGATGCTCGATCTTGCTACAAATATTCGGATTGGAAGATTGGGAGGAATTCTCGATCACGATTCCTTTTCGATTCCTGTTCGGCCTAATGGCATGGATCATTCTATCCCAATGGTATGCCAGTCGGGAAAGAAAGAGTGAGGCGGAACCTATCGTGAGACAAATGGAGGAAAAGACGGCCCCTCCCCCGACTACCGTTCCGGAGGAGATTCTAGATCGTATATCCGTAAAAGACGGGGCACGTATTCATATCATCCCGATAAAAGAGATATTCTATTTGCAAGCATGTGGCGACTATGTGACCTTATTCACCACTTCCGGTCAGCACGTAAAGGAGCAAACCATGAAGTATTTCGAGCGAAGCCTTCCTTCTCCGGAGTTCGTTCGTATACACCGCTCTTATATCGTTAATACGGAACAGATATTGCGAGTAGAACTATTCGGAAAAGAAACCTATCAAGTACGATTAAAGGATGGAACCTATCTTCGTGCCAGTAGCGCTGGCTATAAGCTACTCAAAGAACGTCTTTCCCTTTAGCAGTCCTATGAAAGGGATCTAATCATCGTTAAAATTAGAAGATTTTGATTGTAATATATAGAGCTTTATGTTGTGTAACACTTTTTAGCAAGCATCGACATGTTACTTAACATATATTAGTTGCAAAAGACTTGACAAATGGTCTTGACGAACGTATCTTTGCATCGTGGTTTTTTCATAATAGTATTAGATTTAAGGTTAACAAAGTTTGGTTAGGGCTTGTCGTGAGACAGGCTTTAATTGTTTATAGAGGTTTGCTTCCCTAGATTTACATATAACTATAAAAAAACGGCCACCCCTAAAAAGAGGCGGCCGTAATTATTCTTAATGAAAGAACCTACTCTTTGACAATCCTTGTAACTTCCAAATCAAAGATCAAAGTCGTATAAGGCTTTATTATGACACTTCCCGAAGCACTCCTTCCAGCCGAACCGTATCCCATCTGTTGAGGAATCCAAATCTCCCAACGATCTCCTGGGTGCATATTCTGTAACGCTGTAGCAAAACCATCTACCATCTCAGAAACAGTAAGCTCGGCAGGGGCACCTGCCTCAAACGATTTATCATCAAAAACCGTTCCATCAATAAACGTCCCTTTATAATAACATTCCACCTTGCTCGTATAATAAATCGGCTCCTTACTCTCTCCTGTCTTCAAGACCTTGTAAAGGATAAATCCGGCATTACTTTGAGAACTCAACTGCTCGAAACCCGGAACCAGCATCTGGGCTTGAAAAGCCTCCTCATTCTGGACCTTCCAAACCTCATCCACCTCTAGTGCCTCATCATCCCCACAAGAGGTGATCATGAGCACGCAAAACAACATCAACGCAATATGCCAGTACTTCTTCATTCGTTTACTCTATTACCTTTTTCAATAAATTCTTCATGCTCACCTTCTCCGTGATAATATCGTGAAGCTTATCGATGCTTACGCGCTCTTGCTCCATCGTGTCACGGAAACGGATCGTTACGCAATTATCCTTCAAGGTGTCATGGTCTACCGTAATACAATACGGGGTACCGATCGCATCTTGACGGCGATAACGCTTACCAATAGAATCCTTCTCGTCGTATTGGCAACGGAAGTCGAAACGCAACATATTTATAATCTCCTCAGCTTTCTCGGGCAGGCCATCTTTCTTCACCAATGGCAATACGGCCAACTTGATCGGAGCCAAGGCTGCGGGCAACTTCAATACCACACGGCTCTCGCCATTCGCCAACGTCTCCTCGCAGTAAGAACCCGCCATGATGCTCAAGAACACACGGTCTACACCGATCGAGGTCTCGATTACATACGGAGTGTAACTCTGGTTCAACTCCGGATCGAAATACTGTATCTTCTTGCCGGAGAATTTCTCATGCTGGCTTAAGTCGAAGTTCGTACGGCTGTGAATACCTTCCACTTCCTTAAATCCGAACGGCATCTCAAACTCGATATCCGTAGCCGCGTTAGCGTAGTGAGCCAATTTCTCATGATCGTGATAGCGATACTTCTCATCGCCCAAACCTAGGGCTTGATGCCATTTCAAACGAGTAGACTTCCATTTCTTAAACCACTCGATCTCCTCACCCGGACGAACGAAGAATTGCATCTCCATTTGCTCGAACTCACGCATACGGAAGATAAACTGACGAGCCACGATCTCATTACGGAACGCCTTACCGATCTGAGCGATACCGAACGGGATCTTCATACGGCCAGTCTTCTGCACATTCAAGAAGTTCACGAAAATACCTTGAGCCGTCTCCGGACGAAGATAAATCTTAGTCGCTCCATCAGCGGTAGAACCCATATCCGTAGAGAACATTAAGTTAAACTGGCGAACCTCCGTCCAGTTACGAGTTCCGGAAATCGGGCAAACGATCTCGCAATCCAAGATCAATTGGCGAAGATCCTCGAAGTTAGACTCGTTCATCGCCTTACTATAACGCTCATGAATCTCATTCCATTTCGCTTGATGCTCCAATACACGAGGATTCGTCTCACGGAATTTAGCCTCATCGAAAGCGTCACCGAATTTCTTTGCGGCTTTCGCCACTTCCTTATTTATTTTCTCCTCGATCTTGCCCAAATGGTCCTCGATCAAAACGTCCGCACGGTAACGTTTCTTCGAGTCCTTGTTATCGATCAACGGATCATTAAAAGCGTCAACATGGCCGGAAGCTTTCCAGATAGTAGGGTGCATAAAAATAGCGGAATCAATACCCACTACATTCTCATGCAGCAAAGTCATGCTATCCCACCAATATTTCTTTATATTATTCTTTAACTCAACACCATACTGGCCATAATCGTATACCGCTCCCAAACCGTCATAAATCTCTGAGGAGGGAAATACGAAACCATACTCCTTACAGTGTGAAACTAATTTCTTAAATACATCTTCTTGTGCCATAATCTAATAATTTGCCAATTTTGTTAATATGCCAATGTGCCAATGATAAGTCCATCGGAGACCCGCCTGAGTGACACATTAGCACATGGTCTCCTTTATGCGGCTACAAAGTAAATGATTTTTTCCGTAACTATAGAAAGTTTTGTATATTTACGACGTAAATCGTTAGTGTTTGCGCAAACAGTATAATTTAAACAAGATAATACCATGAAATCAGAAGAAATCTCACGCCGCTCGTTCCTTAAGCGAGCGCTAGCCTTATCGGCAGTATCAGCCATCCCGTCGTTCTGGACACCCGCCCACGGACGTGTTCTACCTACTTCCCCGCTAATCAGCGCTAATGACCGGGTAAATATAGCGTTCATCGGCATCGGACAACGAGGGGGCGAGATCGCCAAGGAATTGTATAACACAGGTCTGTGTAACGTGGTAGCTCTCTGCGACGTGGACATGGGAGCCCCTCACACGCAAGAGATTATCAACATGTTCCCGAAAGCGGCCCGTTTTCAGGACTTCCGCACGATGTTCGACCGGATGGCGGACAAGATCGATGCCGTCAGCGTAGGCGTGCCGGATCATTCCCACTTCCCGATCACGATCGAGGCGATGGCGCACGGCAAACATGTATATGTAGAGAAACCGATGGCCCGCACGTTCCAAGAAATAGAGATCATGATGCGTGGAGCGAAGAAATACGGCGTTGTCACCCAAATGGGTAACCAAGGACATTCCGAGGCGAACTATTTCCAATTCAAGGCATGGAAAGAGGCCGGTATTATCAAGGATGTTACCGCCATTACCGCCCATATGAATAATCCGCGTCGCTGGCACGGATGGAACCCGAATATTAGGCATATGCCTATGGGAGAACCGGTTCCCGAGACGATGGATTGGGACACATGGATCGGCGTAGCTCAATATCATGATTACAACCATGACTACCATTTGGGACAATGGCGTTGTTGGTACGACTTCGGAATGGGTGTCTTAGGAGACTGGGGAGCGCATATTTTGGATACGGCACATGAATTCCTAGATTTAGGATTGCCTACAGAAATAAATCCGCTTTATTTGAAAGACCATAACCCGTTCTTCTTCCCGATGTCATCCACCCTTCTGTTTAAATTCCCGGAAAGAGGGAATATGCCGGCCGTGGATATCACTTGGTACGATGGACTGGACAATATCCCCGCCGTACCGGAAGGTTATGGTGTCTCGGAGCTCGACCCGAATATCCCGACCGTAGCCGGAGGGAAGATACAACCGGCGAAGTTGAACCCGGGCAAGGAAATCTACTCGAAAGAATTAACCTTCAAGGGTGGTTCTCATGGAAGTACCTTATCTATCATCCCGGATGAGAAAGCGAAAGAGATGGAATCCCGCTTACCGGAAGTGCCGAAAAGCCCGTCTAACCATTTCGCGAACTTCCTGTTAAGCTGTATGGGTAAGGAGAAAACCCGCTCACCGTTCTCGATCGCCGGCCCATTAAGTCAGGTATTCTGTCTCGGCGTATTAAGCCAGCGCTTGAACCGCAAGCTCGTCTTCGACCGTGACACGAAACAGATCACGAACGATCCGGAGGCGAATAAGATGCTATGTGGAGTACCGCCTCGCAAAGGATGGGAACAATATTATACCATTTAATTGAAACATGGAGAATTGAAAGTTATTCGTTCATCGCTTTAACTTTCAATTCTCTCATATAGTTTATAAGCCTATTTGCTACAACATCTACAACTATCCCTGCATTCATCTGGTCTTAGGATGATTAACTAATGGTGGTAGATAAAAAACATCTACAATTATCTAGCTCTATCTACCACTATTTACCGCTATTTACCACTTTTCCATCACCTAACACAACGCTTCTCCACACTCACCATATAGCATTATCCGATCTCCTTTCAACACGGATAAAATATTAACATCTAGCCATTTGTAGTTTTTTAACCTAAAAAACAAAAGTTTTATTATAGGAAAACAAAAGTTTAATAAGCGGAAAACTTTTGTTTCTCTATAGGGAAACTAAAGTTTCCTCAGTATGAAACTTTTGTTACCTCTAAGAGAAATGTCTTTTGCTTTTAATCCCGACGCTACGCTCTGCATTTTTTGTTATATTTATGGCAAATATAGAAAACCATAAGAACTAAAAGAATTTTCAAATTACCGAAGGAAAAGTACAAGGAGTGAGAACAACTACGGAAGGGGTCTTATTGTATAAGGGTATTTCATGAAGACCGGAAATCCGAACGAACAAGGATTGGACGAATAGGCACCCTATACGAAGGAAAAAACATTCGTGATGACATTCCATATCGAATAAAGTCATCACGAACGCCTTCAAATATACTCATAGGACTCCGAGAAACTCGACTGGGAGCTAGAAGAAGCCAATTCTTCAGAGACTAATTGATGCAGATTGCCATTCTGATCATAGGACTTCGTGATCCGACGAAGCTCTATGGGTTTCTTCTCTGTCGGGAGAGAAGTATAAACCATGATCTCCATGTTCAATCCGTTCTCATTGCGGTACTCGCTATATCGGAGAACCTCGGACGTTTCGGGATCACGAATCGTTTCTTTTGTCAACAACCCTGTCTCATCGTACTCATAGTCCGTATAAGTAAGCTTCCGGCCGAGTTCGTCGTACTCAACTTTCCGTTCCAGAAGATTATTCTTATAAGAAAAGACTGTCACCTTGCTCTTGCCAATAACCGGATATTCAGTAATCCCCTTTATTTTCCGGCCTTGTTCATCATACTTATAATGAAGCGTAGACAAATTATGATACGTCTGATCTAGGTTTCTGTTGAAGTAAACTTCTTACGCCAAAAGACACCGAATATTCGTCAGATTCGTATCCTATGAGTGATTTGCCGTTAAAGCTTGAACTTATACCCAACCGTCAGACTCATCGTATTGTAATTGGCACCGACACTTCTTACTTCATACAGAGAGAAATTATCGCCATCGATCTTATAGTTACCGCCCTCATCACCTAGAGAGAGATCATACCCCAGATTCATCACCCAGTTATTCACCTCTATACCAAAAGAAGTTGTCAATCCCCAATCAAAAGAATTCACGTCTCGAAATGGATGATCGGCGTTTTCAGCCTCATCATATCCCGAATGGCCATAACCATAACTATACCCTAGGCCAGTAGATTTGACATATTTACCAAGCGCCTGCGGCTCCTTCGAATACCCCATCGTAAACGAAGATCCCCAATTCGTATCATTCTTGACAGATACACCGGCATACATACCGACCGCTAAATGCATACGTACCTCTTTCGACACTTTCCATGAGAAATCAGCCATCACGGGCAATTGCAAAAAATGTTGCGTGATACCACCGGTCATCATCTCTTTCAAGACATACGTGGCAGACTCCGTCGTTCTCGGATAATCTCCCAACGAATACCCTCTATTCGCATAATATAAACCGGATTTCAGTCCAATCCATCCCGGTTCAAACTGGTAAGATACACCAACGCCTACCTTAACCCCCGCACGCCAGCTAGATCCCATTCCAACACGATTAACCGCGGCAAATCCACCCTCCGGAGTAATCCCCCAGCGTGATTGAGCGCTCACCATCAAGCCGCTCAAAGCGCATAACACAAATAAAATCAGCTTCTTCATATCATATTCTTTTATATGTAAATATCAATTGTTATTGATAAGACAAAAGATTCTGAAAAACCCCTACCACCTAAATATTTATTTTATAAAATCTCTTTATTTAACGCAAACTCACTCTCGTAAAAGCCTCATTCTTATAAAAACTGCCGAATATTTGCTATATTTACACCCTGTTAGCAATTTGGCGTAATAGCGTTGTGTAGAAAGAACTGGATTTTATGAGACCGGAAGATAAAGAAGACGATTATATCGAGGATAAGGAAAACGAGGAAATTGAGGATATAAATAGTGATACCCAAGATAACGAGACTACGGAGGAAGAGGCGAATACCCATTCCGACTATAAAGTCCCGGGGAAAGGGGATACACGTGTCACGACCTATCATTTGTCTGGGATGTACCAAAACTGGTTCCTAGACTACGCTTCTTATGTGATCTTGGAACGGGCCGTTCCGCATATCAACGATGGACTGAAACCCGTACAACGACGTATCCTGCACTCCATGAGGAGGTTGGATGACGGGCGGTATAACAAGGTTGCAAATATCGTAGGTCATACGATGCAGTTCCACCCTCACGGAGACGCCTCTATCGGAGATGCCTTGGTGCAATTGGGACAAAAGGATCTGTTGATCGATTGCCAAGGAAACTGGGGTAATATCCTGACGGGAGACGGAGCCGCCGCTCCTCGTTATATAGAGGCTCGCCTTTCCAAGTTTGCCTTGGAGACCGTATTCAATCCCAAGACAACCCTTTGGCAGCTTTCTTACGACGGGCGTAATAAGGAACCGGTTACCTTACCGGTAAAATTCCCTTTATTGCTGGCACAGGGCGTGGAAGGTATCGCCGTAGGCCTGTCTTCCAAGATACTCCCTCATAATTTCAATGAGTTATTAGATGCTTCCATCGCCTATCTACGGGGAGAGGAATTCGCGTTATATCCGGATTTCCAGACAGGAGGCTCTATCGACATAGCCAAATATAATGATGGAGAACGGGGTGGATCGGTGAAAGTCCGTGCGAAAATCGGCAAGCTCGATAATAAGACATTGGTGATCTCGGAGATCCCGTATGGAAAAACAACCTCTACCGTGATCGAGTCCATCCTAAAAGCGAACGATAAAGGAAAGATCAAGATCAAGAAGGTAGACGATAATACCGCCAAGGATGTAGAGATCTTGGTGCATCTCGCTCCGGGGGTCTCTTCAGACAAGACCATCGATGCTTTATACGCCTTTACGGATTGTGAGATCAGTATCTCCCCAAACTGTTGCGTGATCAAGGAGGACAAGCCGCATTTCCTTACGGTCAGCGATGTGCTTCGCCACTCTACGGATCGTACGCTGGAGCTGTTACGGGAAGAGCTCAAGATCCAGAAACAAGAGCAGGAGGAGGCCCTGTTCTTCGCCTCCCTTGAAAAGATATTTATCGAGGAACGTATTTATAAAGACCCGGAGTTCGAGAACGCCAAGAACATGGACGAGGCGATATCCCATATCGACCTTCGTTTAGAGCCGTTCAAGCCCCGATTTATCCGTGAGGTTACCCGGGACGATATCCTGAAACTCATGGAGATCAAGATGGGACGTATCTTAAAGTTCAACTCCGACAAGAGTAACGAGTTCATTGCCCAGACCTTGGAACAAATCGCCAAGATCAACGATAAGCTGGAACATATCGTCGACTATACCATCGATTGGTTTACCATGCTGAAAGAGAAATACGGCAAGGCTTACCCTCGCCATACCGTGATACGCAATTTCGACACGATCGAGGCGACCAAGGTCGTAGAGGCGAACGAGAAATTGTATATCAACCGTCAAGAAGGTTTCATCGGCATGGGACTGAAAAAGGACGAGTTCATATGTAACTGCTCGGATATAGACGATGTCATTATCTTCTATCGCAACGGTACTTATAAGATCGTCAAGGTAGCGGATAAGATCTTTATCGGTAAGGATATTCTATATGTCAACGTATTTAAGCGTAACGACAACCGGACGATTTACAACGTCATATACCGGGACGGTAAGTTCGGATATAATTACATCAAACGCTTCGCCGTCACAGGCGCTACACGCGATCGGGAATACGACCTGACCAAAGGTACGGAAAACTCCCGTGTCCTTTACTTCAGTGCAAACCCGAACGGAGAGGCGGAGACCGTCAAGGTAATCCTGAAACCCAAACCCCGGCAGAAACTACTCGTCTTCGAAAAGAACTTCAGCGAGATAGCCATTAAGGGACGGGGTTCTCAAGGTAATATCCTGACGAAAGCGGAAGTGCACAAGATCAGCCTCAAGCAGAAAGGCTCTTCCACCTTGGGAGGCCGGGAAGTATGGTTCGACTGGGACGTACTCCGGTTAAATTACGATGGACGGGGAGAAGAGCTAGGCGAGTTCCATAGCAACGATCAGATATTGGTGATCCTGCCGAACGGCGATTTCTACGTCACGAATTTTGACCTTAGCAATCACTACGAGTCCAATATCATGGTCATCGAGAAATACCAGCCGAGCAAGATATGGACTGCCGTATTATACGACGCAGATCAGAAATATTATTATATCAAACGATTCCTGCTGGAGGTAAACACCCGGAAGCAGAATTTCCTAGGAGAGAATCCGAAGAACCGCTTGATGTTGCTTACGGATGAGGTCTATCCTCGTATCGAGGTGATCTTCGGAGGCCATGACGCCTTCCGGGAGGCTCTCGTCCTCGATGCCGACGAATTTATCGCGGTGAAAGGCTTCAAAGCCAAAGGTAAACGAATCTCTACATTTGAGGTCGAGACAATCAATGAGCTGGAACCGAATCGCTTCGTCCCTTCCGAAAACGCATCGGAATCAGACGATACCGAAGGCAATGAGGAGGGAAACGACACTGACGACGGGCAGAGTACCACGGATATTATCGATGAAATTACGGGACAGATGAAATTGTTTGACGAATAACCTATGAAAGCTATCACCTGTTTGATTGGTTTGTTCCTGCTGTTTCTCGCGTCATCGGCCAAGGCCCAGTCCGATGGAGACGAGATCCCTTGGTCTATCAACAGCGGGACCATGGTCGGTATAGGAAGCTACAACCTAATGGACACCTATTTATCTCCCAGCATGGAAGATAAGAAATATACAGGCCCCGGATTACGGGTAATGAATGAACGGATGAAGAGGGTCCGACTGGCAAACTATCGGGTATCCAGACAGCAAATCATAAGCGTCGATCTGGCTAGCACGGATAATGCTGCCTCTACCGCTACGGATTTCGCGGGCTTTATCGATTATACGTTGGGTTACTATTATCATTTGCCCACGCTATTGCCGGATCTAAAGCTTCTGGCGGGTGGTGCCGTGCATGGCATGGGTGGTTTTATATACAATACCCGTAACGGAAATAACCCGGCCTCGGCGAAAGCGGATATCGATTTGAACATCTCTGCCATGGCGATCTATAAGTTACGCGTCAAGGAATATCCCATGACGCTACGCTACCAGTTCACGATCCCCTTCGCCGGTGTTTTATTCTCCCCCCATTACGGGCAATCGTATTACGAGATCTTCAACCTAGGGAATGCCTCGGGAGTGGTGCAATTCAATTCCTTCCATAATAAATTCGCCATGAAGAACTTTTTCACGGTAGATTTCCCGGTTTGTAATTTTACGATACGGGCAGGTTACCTAAACAGCTCTTACCGTACAGATGTCAATGGGATACAGTCTCATATAATCTCTCACTCTTTTATGATCGGCCTCGTGAAAGAATTTATCTCTTTCGGAGGAAAACGCCTAAAGAATACCCAGCGGTTCAGAAGCGCTTATTATTAAAAGGAAATCAAATGAAACGATACCTTATATATATATGTATATCTCTCGGATTCCTGTTTACCGGATGTGAGAAATCGGACGAATACGTGGCCTCCCCACAGGAGAACTTTGAGGCGCTTTGGAAAATATTGGATGAGAATTACTGCTTCTTCGAATACAAGGACATTGATTGGAACGAGGTTCACGACCGTTATAAGACGCAGATAAGCGATACGATGAACCAATACGTCCTATTTGACGTATTAGGCGATATGCTAAACGAGCTGAAAGACGGGCATACCAATTTGATATCCACCTTCAATATGTCCCGCTATTGGGATTGGTATCTCGATTATCCGGATAATTTCGACTCGGACATACAAGAGAATTATCTCGGAAGGAACTACTCGATCGCCGGAGGACTTAAATACACGACATTGAGTGACGGGCAGATCGGGTATATTTACTACGGTAGCTTTTCCAGTTCGGCCGGCGAAAGCGGTTTGGATCACATATTCTATCAATTCAAGGATTGCAAAGGTTTGATCTTCGATATCCGGGATAATGGCGGTGGCATGTTATCAAACGCCGATCGCATCGCTTCCCGTTTCTTGGAGGAAAAGATACTGACCGGCTATATCCAACATAAGACGGGTAAAGGGCACGATGACTTTTCCGAACCTTATCCCCTTTATCTCTCACCTTCCGAGCGTATCCGCTGGTTACGCCCTGTTGTGGTCTTAACGAATCGTCATTGCTACAGCGCCGCCAACGATTTCGTGCAGAAAGTACGCATGATGCCTTATGTAACGACGATGGGAGATCGCACCGGAGGCGGTAGTGGCTTCCCCTTTAACTCCGAGTTGCCCAACGGCTGGGGTGTCCGTTTCTCCGCGTCTCCCATGCTAGATGTAAACAAACAGCATACGGAATTCGGTATCGATCCTACATATAAGGTTTCTATGACCCAAGAAGATATCGAGAAAGGTAAAGATACGATTATCGAGGCGGCGATCACCCACCTCTTGTCCGAGACCGAGAAGAAATAAGGTTTCGCTAAAAAAACAACGCAAATATTTGCAAGTTTATAAAAAAGCATTACCTTTGCACACGATTCCAATGCGGCTGTGGTGTAATTGGTAGCCACGTCAGACTTAGGATCTGATGCTTCACGGCGTGGGGGTTCGAGTCCCTTCAGCCGCACAAATCCAGAAATCCTTGTAAGTTCGCTTACAAGGATTTTTTAGTATGGATAAACCTCCTCCATATATACAAGCACTGTGAAGATCAAGGATTACAAACAACATCCAAACTGTTAATTTTAGAAGATTTTATGCCTATTCTGTATAGTTTCAAATTCAAAAACATTTTTTATACCGGGCAGACATGTTGTTTAACACAAGTTATACTCAAAACCCTTGACAAAGGGGCTTTACAAGCTTATCTTTGCATTGTGGTTTTTTCATAATAGTATTAGATTTAAGGTTAACAAAGTTTGGTTAGGGCTTGTCGTGAGACAGGCTTTAATTATTTATAGGGGTTTCATTCGTTTATAGATGCTTCCCGGCATCGATTTTATCTTTCCATCCAATTCCAACTCAAAGAGCAGAGAAGATAATTGATGTACCGGAAGATTCAAGGCTACGGACAATTCATTGATATGAGATTCCTTTCGCATTTCCAAGAACGACAAGATCCGTTCACTCTCCTCGTTCTCAGGAAATAATAATTGGGTTTGGACCGGTAACGCATCTGTCTTTTGAGCGACATCCCAACGCATCGCCATGATTAAATCGTCAGCGCAAGTGATCAAGCCTCCTTTATTCTGCCGGATTAAGCCATTACATCCTTTAGAGTTGATATCCGTTACCCGGCCCGGAAAGGCATAGACATCCCGGCCATACGAGAAAGCGATATCCGCCGTGATCAAAGAGCCTCCTTTCTCCGCCGATTCAATAACGATCGTGGCATCCGCCAGACCGGCTACGATCCGGTTTCGCCGGATAAAGTTCTGCCGATCCGGATTCGTCCCGCTAGGAAAGTCGGTCAATAAACCTCCCCGCTCCAACATCTCGACCGCCGTAGAGCGATGCACGGGAGGATAGATACGATCCAAACCATGCGCCAATACGCCCACCGTGGGCAATTGGTTCTTCAACGCATTCCGATGAGCGCAAATATCGATGCCATATGCGAGTCCGCTAACGACCAATAGATCCGGGAAAATCACGGACAAATCCCGCAATAAACGCTCGGTCACTTCCTGTCCATAAGTGGAGGCCCTACGAGTACCCACAACGCTGATGATATGGGCGGCGTTTAAATCCGCGTTCCCCTTGAAATAAAATAAAACCGGAGCGTCCGGGCATTCCCGCAGACGTTCCGGATAATTCATATCTTTCAAGAAATAGATAGAGATACCGTTCTTTTGGGCAAAAGCCAATTCTTTCTCTGCCCGTAAAAGCACATCCGCCCGCTTAATCTCGGTGATAATCGAATCGCCGATACCCGATATCTTCTCTAGCGACTGGCGCTTTTCCGTAAACACGGCCTCCGCATCTCCCAACGCTTCCAGAAGATGGCGGGCTAGGATATCTCCCACCCCATTAATCATAGTAAGGCCAATTTGGTAAATCTGTTTGTCTGTCATTTATGCTTGTTTTGATTCTATTCGCTTTAGCATCTCATCGAAATATTCTCCTCTGGTTAATTTGCCATTCTCTACGACAACGGATTCCACGACTCCTTTAGTAGCCAGCGCCCCATCGGATTCCCGGTAAATATCTTGCTCGAACACCAGTTTCACCCCTTTCTTATATACATTCAGGCAAGAAGTATACCGATCGCCGCTCCGCAAGGAGTTCTTGAACTGGATATCCACACGGGCCACAAAAGCATCGATGCCCTTCTCATGCATGGCGCCGAAGTTCTCACCCAATGACTCCAGAAACTCATGCCGGGTATGCTCCATATAATGCTGGTAATTGGAGTTATTCACCACGCCTTGCAAATCGCACTCGTAATCGCGAACCTTGTCTGTCAGTTTAAAAATATATTCCTTCATTATCGTAGTTCTTTTTCGATTTGTACTTTCTCCATTTTATAAAGACGATCGGACGGGCGGATCTTCTCGGACATCTTTATCGAGAAGCGTTCCCCTTTCACGGTCTCCTCCACCGGTTTCAGGTCTACCCGGATCTCATCGACGGTCTGCATAACGGCTCCGGTCGTGGGACCCGTTACCAAGATCTCATCGCCTACTCTCAAGGAACCGGACTCCATCTCAAACTCGGCGACACCGATTCCGCTGAAGTATTTGATACCCCGTGCCACGTACACTTTCTTACGGGTAGCACCGGAGCCATATTTACTGCTCCATTCACCCAACCGTTGTCCCAGATAGTAGCCATCCCAGAAACCGCGATTAAAGACCCTGCGCAGACGCTCGTCCCAAACCGCTATCTTTTCCTCATCGAAGGTACCTTCGCAATAAGCCTTGACCGCCTCTTTATAACATTCGGTCACGAGACGCACATACTCCGGCCCGCGGGCACGCCCCTCCAGCTTGAACACACGTACGCCGGCATCCATCATCTTATTCATGAAATGAATCGTCTTCAAGTCCTTCGGCGACATGATATACTGATTCTCCACATCCAGCTCGATCTGGCTATCCTTATCATGCACCGTATAGGCACGACGACAAATTTGCATGCAAGCCCCCCGGTTGGCGGAAGCGTTCATCTCATGCAAACTCAAATAGCATTTACCGGACACGGCCATGCACAAAGCCCCGTGAGCGAACATCTCTATGCGGATCAATTCCCCTTTCGGGCCCTTGATCTGCTGCTTCACGATCTCCTGATAAATCTCATGCACCTGCTTTAAGTTCAATTCGCGAGCCAATACGACCACATCGGCGAAGCGGGCGTAAAACTTCAACGCCTCCACGTTCGAGATATTCAATTGCGTGGATAAGTGCACCTCTTGCCCGATGCTATTCGCGTAACTCATAGCGGCTACATCGGCGGCGATAATGGCGGAGACACCCGCATCCTTAGCGGCATCTATAATCTCCCTCATCAACGGAAGATCCTCACCATAAATAACCGTATTAACCGTGAGATAACTCTTGATACCATGTTCGCCGCAAATAGCGACGATCTTACGCAAATCCTCCGTCGTGAAATTATTCGACGAGCGAGAACGCATATTCAATCCTTCGATACCGAAATAAATGGAGTCGGCCCCTCCTTGTATAGCCGCCATCAACGATTCATAGGAACCGACAGGCGCCATTATTTCAAAATCCTTCTCTTTCAAGGTTATATATTTTAATATTACGGTAGCAAAGGTACGAATAATATTTGAGAAGATTTCTTATAAACGACCCACAGGCCACAGAAAGAGGAAAGACAGGCAAAAGATGTGAAATAATTTAAGACACATGAATTCAGCGATTTATTTTTTGCGCAGACAAATATTCCATCTATCAAGAGATACTTCAAGACCATTCCCTGCAAGAGATTCTTGAACAAGGTATATGGGAGTTAATGAAAGATGATGGGAAGATAATATAAAGTACTGTCTATAAACCTATTGCAGCTTCCTTCTATTTCTCGCTTAGGAAACTGTAGTTTCAACCGGATGAAACTGGCGTTACTTATAGTGGAAACTGACGTTACTTTAGGAACTATGAGTGTATACAAATAAAGGGAGCGTGCGGCTGACTTTTATTCTTCGTCGGGTCTTTGCCGAACCTTCGATCAATTAAAAGTTCAGCCAATCGCCCTTTCCTTTAATAAGGAAAGGACCACAACTCTACATAAAGCCATATAACGCCCGCCCTCACGAAGGACATCCTTTATAAATTGTCTTGACCTTTTAATCTATTATTAACTATAAAACAATTGGCGTATGGACGTTTGTAGCCTTGAAGAGATTCAGAATCTTTTTATTTTTTACGATACTTGTTTTAGCAAGTATTTCCCTGAATTAGAATTTTATTGTAATGAGAAGGAATTCCACGTTCATAGTATTATACGTAAATACAGTGATATAAAGGGAGTATGCTATAATACCACTCATTTCATAATTGAGATGAAACAGGAATACGTGATCTATTTGCCTTTATCGATCGATGCTAAATTCCGTATTTTAACTAAACAGAAAACCTATTACTCGTAATATAACCTTATTTCAATATGCCTGAACTTATTACCATAGAAGAGGCCGCCCGTATCACGGGTTTCCCCAGCGAAGATATCCAATATTGGGCCAAAAGCCATAAAATAACCTCTTACTCCGTGACGAGAGACAGTCGCCTCGTGGATCTGGCCAACCTGCGTGAATTCATCTCCCATATCGAGCATCTGGGAATACAGAAACTATACCTGCAACTGATCATCGAAGACAAGAAAGAAGAGGCCGACGAGATCATCGCCCAACACGATGATTTCCTGTTCTGCCTTCGATCCCTTAAAAACATCTCTCCCCTCCTTAAACAAATTACCGCCGAACTAGCTACATTCATACACGACAAACAAGATCGATACATATTCACGGAAATAACCTCGGGCACCAAAATGCAGGATGTAGCCAAACGTTGCGATATATCCTACGACAGATTGTGCTACCGGTATAAAAACATAGTACTCCGATTACAAGAGAGCACCGGATTTCTGGCTGAATATAAGAAAACAATCAAGTATCAGGATCTGGAGATAGAGCGTTTACGGCTCGAGAACAGGAATATGGAATACGAGTTGAAAAGCCTGTACAAAAAGGCACTTGAAAGCGGTTTGTATATCGAATCTCCCCGATCACTCGTCTCCATACCCCAAAGTGCCGCCAAACGGATATGCCAACCCATCACTAACCTCACCTTGTCTCCCTATATCCGCAAGTGCCTCGCGAAGCTGGAAATAGAAACCATAGAAGATCTGTTACGCTACGCGAAGAAAAAAGGCCTCGACTCATTATTGGATATGCCGGGCTTCGGTACCCTTGGTTTGGATCAGTTGAAGTTCCAGTTGGAGAAGCACAAGATCCTAAATAAAGCGGGGCAATCCGAGCTCTATCAATATATCATAAATGATCCGGATTATTAAAAACACCTGTTCCATCTACCGATCATCTTACGAGATGTAAAAATTATTCCCCAAAAAGAAGTACTTTTGTAATCTCTATTTAGTTAGCAAACAGAAGGTATGAAGATTGGTTCAATAGATTTAGGGGAGCGTCCGGTATTCTTGGCGCCTATGGAGGACGTGACGGATATCTCGTTTCGTTTGATGTGCAAACGCTTCGGAGCGGACATGGTATATACGGAGTTCGTATCGAGCGACGCGTTGATCCGCAGTGTGAACAAAACACAGCAAAAACTAAATGTCTCCGATGATGAGCGTCCGGTCGCTATCCAGATTTACGGCAAGGACGTAGCCTCGATGGTAGAGGCCGCACGTATTTGCGAGGAAGCTCGTCCGGATATTTTAGATATAAACTTTGGTTGCCCCGTAAAGAAAGTAGCGGGCAAGGGAGCCGGGGCCGGCATGCTACGCAATATCCCGTTGATGCTGGAGATCACGAGAGAGGTGGTGAAAGCCGTGAACATCCCCGTCACCGTGAAAACCCGTTTGGGATGGGATGCCGACAACCGCGTTATCGTGGATCTGGCCGAGCAACTACAGGATTGCGGTATCGCCGCCCTCTCCATCCACGGACGTACACGGGCGCAAATGTACACGGGCGAGGCGGATTGGACCTTGATCCGTGCCGTAAAAAATAACCCTCGCATGCAAATCCCTATCATCGGGAATGGCGACGTGACTTCCGCCGAGATATGCAAGCAGCGTTTCGAGGACTATGGCGTAGACGCCGTAATGATCGGTAGGGCTAGCATAGGCCGCCCTTGGATCTTCCGGGAGGTAAAACACTATCTTACGACCGGGGAATTATTGCCACAAGAGCCTTTCTCTTGGTATCTGGATATCCTAAAAAAACAAGTGGAGCAAAGCGTGGAACGATTGGACGAGCGTAGGGGAATCTTACATATTCGCCGTCATCTGGCAGCTACTCCACTCTTCAAAGGTATTACCGATTTCAAGCAAACACGGATCGCCATGCTACGTGCGGAGACTGTTAACGAATTATTCGAAATTATGAATAACATTCCTAAAAAGTACGGAATTTCAGAATAACAAGCTTGATATATATCAAATTGAAACCTATTTGCGATATCTTTACAATAAAATGTTACAAATACTATTGACGCATATTATAAAACCCCTTATATTTGCATCGAGTTTTTTTCATAGTATTTTAGATCTAAGGTTAACAAGTCTTTGCAAGGGGGGAATCGTGAGATTGTTTCATTGAGGAGCAAAAAAAGCCGCATCCATATTGGGACTAGCGGCTTTTTTGTTTTTCCGGACTCTATATCCTAAATCAAGAAACTTATCGTATCTTTGTCAATAGGTCACATTAAATATTTGGCACTATGAACCAGACTATTTATCCCAGTCGGTATACAGAATTTCGAGAAGATTCGCAAGGACGGAGATACCCATAAACTGGCCTCCTCCCTCGAACTGACCTATGATGAAACACACTCCTTGCTGAGAAAGCGTTACGACGGCTATCATTTCGTAGCCAACGTACCGGGTATCTATAACCCTTTCAGCCTGCTGAATACCTTTAAATATATGCGGCCTGAAGATTATTGGTTCGAGACCGGGACACCTTCTTATTTAGTAGAGTTACTCAAGCACACCCATTACGACCTCTATGAGCTGGCAAATACCGAGACCGATGCCGATGTGCTGAACAGTATCGACTCAACCTCTAGCAATCCTGTCCCTGTTATTTACCAAAGCGGCTACCTTACGATCAAGGATTATGATTCTCGCTTTGGTATCTATAAACTAGGATTTCCCAATTTAGAGGTAGAAGAAGGCTTTGTCAAATACCTGCTTCCTTTCTACACCAGTGTTAGCGCCCCAAAGACTCCTTTCGAAATCGGGCGTTTTGTCCGGGAGGTGGAATAAAAAAGCCTATGTTTTCGCACACACGCTATACATTATTCGAAATAAACCCTTACATTTGCGAAAAACATAATACTATACCACCATGAGTAAGAAAGTCATAACTTTCGGAGAGATCATGCTTAGGCTGGCTACTCCGGACTATTTACGCTTTTGCCAAGCCAATCAGTTCAACGCTACTTTTGGCGGAGGGGAAGCGAATGTCGCCGCCTCACTCGCCAACTATGGCATAGAGACTGAGTTTGTAACCCGTTTACCCCAAAATGACATCGCCCGTGCCTGCGTTATGGAATTACGCAAACAGGGTATCGGAACTTCCAAGATCATTTACGGAGGGGAACGGTTAGGCATTTATTTTCTGGAGACCGGAGCGGTCGCTCGTGCCAGCAAGGTGGTATATGACCGGGCTCATTCTTCCATCGCCGAGATCCGACCGGGGATGATCGATTGGAACGAGGTATTCAAGGATGCCTCTTGGTTTCACTGGACAGGTATCACGCCAGCCATATCCGAAGGTGCCGCCAACGTATGCTTGGAAGCGATACAGGCGGCAAACCGATTGGGCATCACGGTATCCTGCGACCTCAACTACCGGAAAAATCTCTGGAAATACGGTAAGACAGCCCATGAGGTCATGCCGGAACTAGTAGCCGGATGCGATATCATCCTAGGAAACGAGGAAGATGCCGAGAAAGTCTTCGGTATCAAGCCCGAAGGTTTTGACGCCGCCGCCACGGAAGGCGAGGTACACGCCGCCTCTTTCCAGTCGGTATGTACCCAATTAATGGCTCACTTCCCACGTGCCCGGAAAGTTATCATCACGCTAAGAGGCTCCATCAATGCCAATCATAACACATGGGGCGGAGTGCTATACGCCGACAACCGGTTGTACGAATCCCGCCGGTATGACATCACCCATATCGTAGATCGTGTAGGTGGAGGCGATTCTTTTATGGGAGGCCTTATTTACGGTTTGCTCTCCTACCCCGGTGACGACCAGAAAGCCTTGGACTTCGCGGTAGCGGCTTCTTGCCTAAAGCACACAATTTACGGAGACTTCAACCAAGTAACCGTAGAGGAAGTAGAAAAACTCATGTCCGGCGACACCTCCGGCCGTGTCTCCCGCTAATTTTCAATTCTCAACTTTCAATTTTTAATTCCCAATATGGCTCAATTCAATAAAATACAAACATTACAGGCTATCATCCAAACCGGAATGGTGCCCGTTTATTATAATAAAGAGGTAGAGATCGCAAAACAAGTTGTAAAAGCCTGTTACGAGGGAGGCGTCAGAGCCTTCGAGTTTACTAACCGGGGAGATTTCGCCCACGAGGTATTTGGCGAGCTGGTAAAATACGCCGCCAAGGAATGCCCGGAATTAGTATTGGGCGTAGGTTCTATCGTAGACCCGGCCACAGCCGCCTTATTCATACAGCTAGGCGCAAACTTCGTAGTCGGCCCGTTGTTCAACCCGGAGATAGCGAAGATATGTAACCGTCGCCTCATCCCTTATACGCCCGGCTGCGGTTCCGTATCCGAGATCGGCTTTGCCCAAGAAGTTGGTTGCGACCTTTGCAAGATATTCCCCGCCGGAAATGTAGGAGGTCCCTCATTTGTCAAGAACATAAAGGCACCCATGCCATGGACCCTAATCATGGCTACCGGTGCCGTGGAGCCGACAGAGGAGAATCTATCCGCTTGGTTCAAGGCCGGCGTGACCTGCGTAGGAATGGGATCCAAACTCTTCCCCAAAGAAGCGATAGCGGGAAACGATTGGCAATCCATTACCGATTTATGCCGCAACGCCTTATCTATCATTCAAAAGTATCGCCAAGTATGAAAAACTTTTTAGATCAAGATTTCTTGCTCCAAACCGACACGGCCCGTGAGTTATATCACGAGCATGCGGCGAAGATGCCCATCATTGATTACCATTGCCACCTAGATCCCCGGCAAATAGCGGAGAATCATCAATTCGAGGATCTTACGGAGATATGGCTTGGCGGAGACCATTACAAATGGCGGGCGATGAGAGCAAATGGTATCCCCGAGGAATACATCACCGGAGATAAGCCCTCTTACGAGAAATTCCTTAAATGGGCAGAGACGATGCCTTACACGATGCGAAACCCGCTTTATCATTGGACACATCTGGAACTTAGCCGTATATTTGGAATCCATAAAGTCTTGAATCCGGCTTCCGCCGAGGAAATCTACGCAACTTGTACGGATAAACTGCGTACCCCCGAATATCGTGCGCAAGCCATCATGAAACGGATGAACGTAGAGATTGTTTGTACGACCGACGATCCTATAGACTCATTGGAATTCCATCAAAAAATACGTTCAAGCGGATGCCACACCCGTGTATATCCGGCATGGCGACCGGACAAGGTACTCGCTATCGATAATTTCAAGGCGCTAAATGACTATTTGTCCAAGCTGGAGGCCGCCGCCGATAAGACCATCCTCACCTACAAGCATTTATTGGAGGCATTACAAAAGCGGCATGATTTCTTCGCCGCCCAAGGGTGCCGGTTATCGGACCACGGGTTGGATACTTTCTATGCCGAACCTTATACCGAGCAGGAGATTGAGGTGATTTTCCTCAAGGCTCGTATGGGTAAATCGCTCACGGAGCAGGAAGTTCGCAAATACCGTTCGGCATTGCTATACGAATTGGCGGCAATGGATGCCCGGAGTGGATGGGTACAGCAATTCCATATCGGCGCAAATCGGAATAATAACAAACGGATGTTCAAGTTATTAGGGCCAGACACGGGTTTCGACGCTATCGATGATCAGCCGGTAGCTGTTTCCATGAACCGCTTTTTCAGCCATTTAGATCAAGAAGGGCTGTTAGCGAAAACGATCGTTTACAACCTGAATCCCCGCGACACCGAGTTGATGGTAGCCAATGCCTACAATTTCAACGACGGCAGTGTACCCGGGAAGATGCAATATGGAGCGGCTTGGTGGTTCCTCGATCAGATCAAAGGCATGGAAGATCAGTTAAACGCACTTTCCAGCCTCGGTCTTTTAAGCCGTTTCGTCGGTATGCTGACAGATTCCCGCAGCTTCCTGTCATATCCCCGCCATGAGTATTTCCGCCGGATCCTTTGTAATATGCTAGGCAATGAGATAGAGAAAGGCTTATTGCCCGCCTCCGAGCTTTCCTTCATTGGACAGATGGTGGAGGACATCAGTTACAACAACGCTAAACGATACTTTGATTTCTGATTATTGCAACCCGCATTGCAATGTTACTGCACGCCTGTCGCAGTAACACTGCACGTGCGTTGCAGTAAGGCTGCAACAGCTTTGCAACATTTTATTCACAAACACTTCATAAGACCTTCCACTATACTCGCACATATTACGCCTACTTTTGCGGCAGATTTAGATAAACACTAAAATACGCAAACATGAAACAACGGCTTTATGATTTCATCCCTGTCAAGCATCTATGCGTAGGGATGTCTTTATGTGGCATAGTGGCAGGTACCCAAACCGCTCAAGCTTCTCCCGTCTTCGGGCAATCATCGGGCTTAGAACTTCCGAGTCCCAGCATCTACCAACAAAGTACGAAACAGATTTCCGGTATCGTCAAAGACCAGGCGGGGATTCCTGTAATTGGCGCAAACGTGATCGTAAAAGGGACGACAAACGGAGTAATCACCGGGCTCGATGGAGATTTCCTACTGGAAGTTCCGGAAAACGCTACCTTAGAGATCAGTTATATCGGTTATATGACGCAAAGTATCCCGATAAACGGGAAAACGACCTTCAACATCATCCTAGAAGAAGATACGCAGAAATTGGATGAGGTAGTCGTACTCGGTTATGGAGCGGGGCAACGCAAACAAGATCTCTCCGCTTCCGTGGGCGTGCTGAACAACACGGAAGACCTGGTGGCCCGTCCGGTTACCTCTACCGAAAGTATGTTGCAAGGGCAGTTAGCGGGTGTTACCGTACAAGCGAACGGTGGAGACCCGACAGCTACACCCTCGATCGTGATCCGTGGACAGGGCTCACAGAATGGCGATAACGTATTATGGGTTGTTGACGGTGTCCCCGGCGCACCCATCGCTTCTATGAATGATATCGAGACGATTGTCGTCTTAAAAGATGCTGCCTCCGCCGCTATCTATGGAGCGCAATCCGGAGCCGGAGGTGTTATCTTGGTAACCACCAAGAAGGCGAAAGAGGGCAAGACCTCGTTGAGCTATGACGCGACTTTCGGTGTTCGTAAAGCTAGCAACGTAATCGAGCCGTTAAATGCGGAAGAGCAACTCGAGATGCGAAAACTGTCTTACGCAAACGCAGGGCTTACATTGCCGACCGGTTGGGACTTGACCAAGAACCCATGGGTAGGTACCACACGTACCAACTGGATGGATGAAATATTCCGCACCGCTTTCTACCAACGCCATAACGTAGCCTTGAATGTTGGTTCAGAGAATGCCTCCAACCGTGTTTCATTTGCTTACGATAATGATGAAGGTGTATTGATCAATACTTTCAACAAGAACCTTTCACTTCGTTACAACGGTAAATTCAAATTGAATAAATGGGTGACTATCACCGAAGACGTGGTTTGGAAAAACAACGAAAGCCGTTCAAAAGATACCGACAGTGGTTATACGGGAGTTGTCGCGGCGGCTATGTATATGCCTGCCAGCGCTACGGTTTACAATCCGCTGGATGGTACTTACGGTGGAACAACGACCGAAGACCCGGATTACATCGCCAAATATGGCTCCAACTTCGCGGATATCCACGGAGACGCTGTCAATCCGGTTCGCTTGCTGGAAGCGGAAAACCGCTATGACCGAACCAGCGACATCTGGAGTACGACCAGTCTGGAACTAGCTAATATCGTTACCGGCTTGAAGTTCACGAGCCGTTTCACTTACAACCTGAAGAATAATCTATATAAGAACTTCAGCCCGATCCGTGACGAGGTGGGAAAACCCTCCTTGACAAATAATCTGGATGAAACGACTTACCGTGCAGACGCATGGAAAACGGAAAACACATTGACCTACGACAATACGTTTAATGACATGCACACCGTGGGTGTCTTACTATCCACTACGGCCGATCATTACAGCAAGCGAGGATTAGAGGTTAATGGAAAAGATTTATCTGACGAATCCGCTTATTTACAATATCTATCCTATGCGAATTCCGTTTCCGCAACCGATTATTTGACCGGTCCTGACGCAAACGTATCCTTGATCGCCCGTCTGGCTTATTCCTTCAACGATCGTTACTTCGTTACAGCCTCTTGGCGTCGTGATTACGCAGGCCGTCTACCTAAAGATAATAACTATGGCGACTTTCCTGCCGTAACAGCCGGATGGAAAATCTCTAATGAATCTTTCTTCCCGAAGAGCGAGACACTGAATTTATTGAAGATCCGTGCTTCTTGGGGACGTGTCGGTAATCTAGGATCTATCGGTTATAATTACAAATCAGCTTTATTAGGTAAGAATTATTGGTCGGAGCAGGCACAGTACGGCGTAGAATCGAACAAGATTTGGGGAAACTTCGTCTATAACTCTACCGCATTAAATCCCAACTTAACATGGGAAACTTCCGAGCAATGGGACTTAGGTCTAGATGTGAACATGTTCGACAATCGCTTGAGCATGGCATTCGACTATTTCGACAAACGCACGTTCAACTTGATCCAGTCGCAAACGATGAACTGGCCGGGAACGATCGGTATCGATGCCATGTTAGTCAATCAAGGTGAAGTCCGCAACCGAGGTTTCGAGGCGCAAATCAATTGGAACCAACAGGTAAATAAAGATTGGTCGTACTTCGTTTCCGGAAACTTCTCTTATCTAAAGAACTGGGTTTCTGATATTGGGGTAAAGAACGCAGACGGAACCCCGGGCGTTTGGACAGGTATCACCAAAAATGATGCATATTTCGATGGTAGTTATCGTAACCTTCCATATATGTATCAAACAGCCGAAGGAGAACCGCTGGCCTCTTTCTATCTGATCAAGACTGACGGCATTTTTCAAAGCGACGCAGAGGCAGCCGCTTATGTAAACAAAGACGGAAAACGAATCCAACCGGACGCTGTAGCCGGCGATTTGAAATTCGTCGATGCCAATGGTGATGGAGTCATCAATGATGAAGACCGTCAATACTGCGGTAGCGCTACACCTAAAACTACATTCTCATTCTCCGGAGGATTCACTTGGAAGAAGCTTTCCGTAAGCGCTATGTTCCAAGGCGTAGGTGGAGCACAAGCTTTATATGTAGGTAAATATATGGCCTTAAGTGATGTAGAAGGAAACTTTAACCGCTCAAAAGAGATCATGAACGCTTGGAGTCCGTCGAATACAGGGTCGAATATTCCACGCTTATCGAAAAACGACCCGAATAGCAACTTTAGCACACCGTCTGATTGGTATCTGGAGAATGCTTCTTACTTACGTTTGAAGAACTTCACCGTATCCTATGACTTGAGTGATGTTATCAGGAAATGCGCTCACCTGCAAGAACGCAACAGCATGATGTCGGTTTACCTTAGCGGTGAGAACCTCTTCACGATCACGAACTACTCAGGAATGGACCCGGAAACCGGCGGTTGGGATGCCTTGAAGTATCCGGTTTCACGCGTATTCTCTGTCGGAGTCAAATTGACATACTAATCGGGTGTTTTAAAAGATATTCATATTAACAAAGGATCAAAATGAAAAGATATATTACAGTATTAGCATTATCCGCATTGGTTTGTAGTTCTTGTAGCGACTTCCTCGACGTTCAGCCGGAAGGAAACGCAACTACAACCTCCTATTTCTTGAATGATCAACAGGCCATTGATGCCATTGACGGATTATATGAAAGATTCCATCAAGAGGGTTGTTACGGCCGTGAGTTATTCTGGGAACAGGGAGCCGCATGCGACATTGTTTGGGGACGTACGCGCGGTTATAACTCTTTGGCGACCTTAGCCTATACCGGTGATGAATCTCCTCTAAGAGATGTATTCAGCCGTATGTATTCTACTATGTCCCGTGCGAATTGGATCATCCAAGAATTAGTGAAGAAAGAAAAGGGAACGACGCTGACCGCCGTCGAGAAACGCAGCTTGGGCGAAGCTTACTTCAGTCGCGGTTGGGCACATTATCTGATCGCTTATCGGTACGGTACGGATAAACAAGGAGTGCCTTTCGTACGTTACGAGGACTTCCCCGACGATTACGACAACTCCATACCGCCTCAGCAAGCTACCGTTATGGACAATTATAAACTGATCATCGAAGATATGGACAAAGCAATCGCCTACCTTCCAAACTTCGAATCCTATGACGCTGACAACCGGGGCCGGGCACATCAGGCTGCTGCCGTGGCGTTCAAAGCGAAAACTTATGCTTACTGGGCTACTTGGGATGCTACCCAATGGAACAACGTCATCGAGATGGTCAATCAATTAGAGAACAACTACAATCGAGATCTAGCTCCCACATTTGCGGAACTATTCTCGTCTGACTTGAAAGATTATTGGAACGCCGAATATCTCTGGACTATTCCGAGTATCGGTGGCGCACTACCGGGCGGTACCGAATTCCCGGGTATTATCCTTGAGAACAAAGGCTGGGGCAAATATAATGGTTGGGGGCAGATGAAGCCCTCTTACGACATCTACGAAGAAATGGCGAAAGATGGTAAAGGTAATGACCGTTTAGTACGCTCAATCTTGGAATACAACCAAGAGTTCCCGTTCTTCGGCGAGACACGCAAGTTCTGGTCTACCTCCGACCTTGAAGCTGGTTTCATGATCAATAAATACATGGACGCGTTCAAATACTCAGACCCTGTAGGTGAAGGAGCCGTGAGTGCTAACGGAGACTGGCCTACGGTCCGTGTCAATTTCCCGATCATCCGTTTCGCAGAAATGTTATTGTTCCGTGCCGAGGCATATTTAATGACAGGCCAAGCCGATAAAGCAACCGCAGATATCAACCGTATCCGCCTACGCTCCAACTTGGTACCGCTTGCCGGCACCGCCACGATGAAGGATCTATATCACGAACGCCGTTGTGAATTGGCTTTTGAGTTTACAGACCATCTATTCGACTTAAAGCGTTGGAACCGTTCTTCCAATGCCGACATAAAGACATTGGCCGATAAAGAGTTGAACGCACATCCACGTATCCGCAGATATGAAGACCGGGCGAATCCGGAATCCGCGTTCACGATTATTGGTTACGAAGATTACACCAACAAAAACGCCTATCAAGCACATATGATGGTATTCCCGTATCCAAGTGAAGAGATTACTAAATCGAATGGTCAACTGAAGCAGAACGAGGGATATTAACCGGCTCCTTTAAACCGATCAAGGAACGAATAAGATTCAATTACGGGCTGTCTCAGAAAATGAAACAGCCCGTGTTATTTTCTACCGGGTAAAAACGCATATCTCAAATAGGTAGTTTACCTTTGCCAATTGTATAATATAGTAAACAAAAGATACACCATGAGATTAATTCAAACTCTTTCTTCTTGCTTGTGTACAGGGATAATAGCCTTATTCACGGCCTGTAGCCAAGCACCACAATCCCCCATCGATTCCGTGAATCCGTTTATCGGCACGGGATTTCACGGACACACGTATCCCGGGGCCACGGCTCCTTACGGAGCGGTCCAACTCAGTCCGGACACCCGGAAAGGGAATTGGGACGCTTGTTCCGGTTATCATTACAGCGATTCTACCTTAATGGGTTTTTCCCATACCCATTTAAGCGGTACGGGATGTATCGACCTTGGCGATATCCTATTCCGTCCGTCACTCCAGACACCTCTAGCGTTCTCGCACTCGGACGAGAAGGCTTCCCCGGGTTACTACTCGGTGAATCTCAGGGAGGCAGGTGTATTAGCGGAACTTACCACGACCCCGCATGTCGGGATACACCGATATACCTATAAAAAAGGGATAGAGTCTACGTTGGTGGTCGATATGGACCATTTATTGGATAACGAATATATATACGAAGGCTGGGTTAAGCAAACCGGGGAGAATGAGCTTACCGGTATGCGGCGTACCCGGGGCTGGGTAGACAATCAGTATGTCTTCTTTGTAGCGCAATTCTCGCAACCCTTCTCTTCCATGGAACAGCCTTCCGAACGGCAAGCCGTACTTACCTTCGATACGACTACCGGAAAGCCCATCGTCTGCAAAGTCGGGGTATCGATCGTAAATGAGGAGAACGCCCGTCTGAACCTTGAGCAAGAGACGGATTCCTATGGCTTTGATTTCGACGCCATCCATCAAGCGACACGCTCCGATTGGGAAAAAGAACTGGACGTTATCACGGTAGAAGGAGGCACCGAAGCCGAGCGCACGAATTTCTATACGGCGCTATACCATAGCAAGATCATCCCGAATATAGCGAGCGACGTGAACGGACAATACCGCCGTCACGACATGAGCGTAGCGACGATCCCGGCAGGTCGCCGCCAATTCTCCACCTTTTCCACTTGGGACACCTTCCGGGCCTGGCATCCGATGATGACTCTGTTGGATACTACCTTGGTGAATGATATGGTACAGTCTCTCTTGGATATGTACGACGCCAGCGGCGAGCTTCCGTTATGGCCCTTATCGGCAGGCGAGACCGGAACGATGATCGGTTATCACTCCACATCGATTATAGCGGACGCTTATTTAAAAGGTATTCGCGGATATGATGCGGAACACGCTCTCGAAGCGATGAAGGTCTCAGCAGAGAAAAATAAGAAAGGAGCGGATTATTATATAAAGGAAGGCTTCATCCCGACGAATATCAAGAAAGAATCGGTTTCCTGCCTATTGGAATTTGCCTACGATGACTGGTGTATCGCACAAATGGCGAAAGCTTTAGGACATATGGATGATTATGAGACCTTCATCAAGCGTTCCCAGAATTTTATCAACGTATTCGACGGTAGTACCCGGTTCTTCCGGGGCAAACGGCAGGATGGGAATTGGGAGACTCCTTCCGATCCATTCGCTATCGGACGTTCCTATACGGAGGCTACGGCCTGGCAATATCGTTTCTTTACCCCGCATGACGTATATGGATTGACCCAGTTGTTCGGAGGCCGGGAGGCATTCATCGCTGATCTGGATAGCTTATTTATGGTTACCTCCGAGGTAGTCGGCGATCTGGTAGACGTTACAGGATTGGTCGGTCAATACGCGCATGGCAACGAGCCTAGCCACCACATGGCTTACCTGTACAGCTACGTAGGCGAGCCGTGGAAAACCCAAGAATGGACCCGCCGCCTGTTGGACGAGATGTACCAACCGACTCCCGAGGGGATTATCGGCAACGAGGATTGCGGGCAGATGTCCGCTTGGTACCTGTTGAGCAGCCTTGGTTTCTACTCCGTTTGTCCGGGTAGCAACCAGTTTATCCTGACTGCGCCGCTCTTTGACAAAGCGACCGTGAAACTCGGAAACGGAAAGATACTTACGATCACGGCAAACCAACCGGAAAAGAATAAATACATCACGAGCGTATCGCTGAATGGAAAAGAGATTAAGCATTGCTATATCACATACTACCAGTTGATGCAAGGAGGCACACTGGACTTTACGCTCTCGGCGACACCGGACAAGAGTTGGGGAACCGCTCCCGAGTACGCTCCCTATTCCTATACGGAGCAACCTACCGTCTCTATCCCTTACATAGCGAATGATCTGGATTTATTTGAAGGTGAGATTACGGCGGAACTAAAATCCACGACACCCGAGGCGGTTATCCATTACACGCTTGACGGATCGGAACCGGATGAGAACGCTCCGGTATACAGCGAGCCATTCGTCTTAAAAGAGACCACGATTATCAAGGCCAAAGGATATAAAAAGGGATTCGTACCCAGCCGTACGTACTCGATCCAAGCGACAAAAGCCGTATTACGCCCCGCGTTATCCATACAGCCTACGAAGCATGGGGTAGCTTATACCTATTACGAAGGAGAGTTCCAATGGGTAGCCGATCTGCAAAAAGCGAAGGTAGTCGAGACCGGAACAATACCTGAGCCTTCTATCCTGAACGCTAAATTGCCGGATCATTTCGGTTATATCTTCACCGGATATATATACGCACCGGAAGACGGTGTCTATGAGTTCAGTACCCGCTCGGATGACGGTAGCGTCCTCTATATCGGCAAAGAAAAGGTAGTGGACAATGATGCCTCCCACGCCGCCATCGACGCGACGGGACGCATCCCCTTACAAAAAGGCTACCACCCCTTCGCCTTGCATTATTTCGAGGATTACGAGGGTGAGTACCTAGGCTGGAGCTGGCGTACGCCAAGCATGTCCAAACTAGACGCGATCCCAACAGAGAACCTTTATATAAATTGATAATATTAAATACTGAATCATATGAGAAGAACAACTCTATCCGTGCTATCCGCCTTAGCCATCCTGCTATCCGGCATGATCGTTCCAGAGGCTGCGGCACAAAGTCGCCGAGACAAAGAACAAACGTATGTATTAGAGAAACCTTACGAGGTCAAGAAACTAGTCCCCCCTACCGGAAAGAAAATAAAGAACGTGATCCTCATGATCGGCGACGGCATGAGCCTTATGCACATGTATTCCGCTTGGACCGCCAACCGGGGCAAGCTCTGGCTGGACAACTCCCAATACACCGGCCTCTCGAAAACCTATTGCGCCAACCGCCTCATCACCGACTCCGGAGCCGGAGGTACCGCACTGGCCACCGGCCATAAAACGAACTACCATATGGTAGGCGTAGATCCGGAAGGCAAGCCCTTGGAATCTTTGGCTACCTTGGCGAATAAGAAAGGCCTGTCAAGCGGCATCGCCGTTACCTGTCGCCTATGGGACGCTACGCCCGCCGACTTCTGCTGCCACAATACGGATCGCGACGCCGAGGCCGAGATCGTAGCGGATTACGTGAACTGTGGCGTCGATTACGTATTCGGCGGCGGCTCCAAGCTATTCGAGAACCGTGCGGACGGTCGCGATTTGTTCAAGGAATTAAGGGAGAAAGGTTACCAAACTCCCCGTAGCTGGGAGGAACTGGCGAAGATTCAAAAAGGCAAGGTATTCTGCGTTACCGATACCGTAGACACCCCGCTTCCCGCCGAGCGAGGCGATCTCTTGGCTCGTGCCTCGATGAAAGCGATCGATCTGCTGGGACAAAACCCGGAAGGTTTCTTCCTGATGGTAGAGGGCTCCCAATTGGATGATTACGGACATTTCAACGATATCGACCTGTTGATGCAAGAGACACATGATTTCGACCGTACGATCGGACGTATCTTCGAATGGGCCGCCCAAGACGGTGAGACATTGGTCGTCGTAACCGCCGATCACGAGACCGGTGGCCTTACCTTGGTGGACGGGGATCTGAACGAGGGCCGTATCGTTTGTAAATTCTCCACCGGAGGGCATAGCGGCGTAATGGTCCCCGTTTATGCTTTCGGCCCGGGCGCCGAGAACTTCACGGGTATCTTCGAGAATACGGATATCTTCTGGAAGATCAAAAAGCTCCTGAATCTATAATCAAACAGTATTCATCCGATGGAGAGTATAACAGGGCTATCCCGCTAGTCAAGTACCGCAGTACTTTGGCTGAGAGGACAGCAGTACTTGACTAGCAGTACTACGGTACCCGACCGGGAGGACTGTGTTCACCGACTGAGGTGCGCCTTCTCCCTCTCTCCCCCAATAAATATCATAAAGAATGACAACAAGACGAAACTTCTTAAAGCAATCCCTTCTTGCGGCAGGCGCGGCCTCCGTTCCCGCCGGGAACCTTTTAGCGCAAGAGAAAATGGAAGAGAAACGCCCCAAATACAATCTTCCTTACAAGAACACCTACCTGAAGGAACCCTTCGTGACCGAGAACGAGTTCCGGACGGCGAAACCGGAGACCATCACGCCCGGAACCTTCGAGGAGGCCAAGCAAATCCTCCCGGACCCGACTTGGAGCGGACACGAGAAGGAAATCGAGATGTACTGGAAGGCTTGGCAAATCGGCATCGGCAACATCAAGGCCCCGGAACCGGATTCCGGTTTCGTATGCAGTTACCTCGATGTCGCCTACAACGGCAATATCTTCATGTGGGACTCCGCCTTCATGATGATGTTCGCCCGTTTCGGTACCCGCTTCTTCCCCTTCCAACGTACGTTAGATAATTTCTACGCCAAACAACATCCGGACGGTTTCATCTGCCGGGAGATCAAGGCGGACGGAGCGGACTGTTTCGAGCGTTACGATCCGACCAGCACCGGACCGAATATCCTCCCTTGGAGCGAGATCGTCTATTATAAGCAGTTCGGCGATATAGACCGCCTACACAAGATATTCCCCGCCCTTTGCGCTTATTATAAATGGTTGAAGCTAAACCATACGTGGCGCAACGGTACGTATTGGACCAGCGGCTGGGGTACCGGCATGGACAACATGCCCCGGGTGGAACCGAAATACAATCCGATATACAGCCACGGCCATATGATCTGGCTGGACGTTTGCTTGCAACAATACTTCACCGCCGGGCATCTGCTTGAGATGGGTTTCTATCTGGAGCGTTGGCAGGAGATCGAGGAGTTCGAGGACGAGCAGAAGATGCTAAAGAAGTATATCAACGAGAACCTATGGGACGAGAAGGAGCATTTCCTTTTCGATCAATACGCCGACGGAAGCCTTTCCTCCACCAAGGGAATCTACGCGTACTGGGCCTTATTGACCGATGTCCTGTCCAAGGAACGCATGGATGCTTTCGTGGCCGAGCTGGATAACAAGGAGACATTCAACCGCCTGCACCGCGTCCCTTCCCTTGCCGCCAACCATCCTAAATACAAGGATAACGGCCGCTACTGGCAGGGTGGCGTATGGCCGGGAGCGAACTATATGGTGATTACCGGCCTATTGCAACAAGGCTATCGTAAATTGGCTTACGAGATCGCACGCAACCATTACGATAACGTCCTAAAGGTGTATAAGAATACCGGTACGTTCTGGGAATACTACGCTCCGGAACATGAGGAGCCGGGCTTCATGGCTCGCCCGAATTTCGTGGGCTGGGGCGGACTGGCACCGATCTCCGGCTTGATCGAGCAAATCTTCGGCATCCGCTCCAATGTGTACGAGAAGAAATTGACCGTAGACGTGAACTTGACGGAGGCTTATGGTATCGACCGTTATCCTTTCGGCCTCGACGGTCTGGTAGCGATCAAAGTCAAGGCCCGTTCTTCCGCTACCCAAGAGCCGCAGGTAGAAATTACCAGCGACGTCCCCTTGGAACTAACCGTCCTTTGGGGCGACAAACAGAAGACGGCTAACGTAAAACCCGGCACGCAAACCGTATAAAACAGTAAATCCATCAAACATCCAGTTGTAGAGACGGGGCACGCCCCGTCTCTACAACTAGACTCAAAAAACAATTAGTATATGAAACAGATTCTATCCTTATTTATCACCTCCCTCGCCCTCTGTACGGCTTGCTCCTCCCCGAAGGGATCGGACACAGTTCAAGTGGCGGAGACAACCACGGAGCAGACGATTCAGAAAGCCTCCTCCGCAATTCATTACAACGCCTTCTCGCACAATGATTACTGGCGGGAGAGACCTCTGCTGGACGCCTTGTCCTTCCGCTTCAACTGCGTGGAGGCCGATCTGTGGCTGATCGATGACGAGCTATACGTTTCCCATGACCGCCCGGAACCCAATCCGGCAATTACCTTCGAGAACCTATACCTCAAGCCGCTCGTGTCCCGCATACAAGCGAATGGAGGTAAGGTCTATCCCGGTAGCGATCGTCCTTTCTACCTGATGGTGGATTGCAAGGCACAAGGCGAAGAGATGTACAAGCTATTAAAGAAACAGATGGAACCTTACAAGGAATATTTCTGTTCCGTCGATAACGGCGAATATAAAGAAGGTGCCGTCCTCTTCTTCCTTTCCGGCGACCGTCCGAAGAACAGCCTGCCGAAAGAGAACAGCCGCTTCACCTTCCTCGACGGACAAATAAAGGATCTGGGACAGGGCATCCCTGCTTCCCTCGCTCCGGTCATAAGCGATAATTACTCCGATTTCTTCACATGGAAAGGCGAAGGTGAGATGCCCGCCGACCAACTACAGAAGATGCGTGAGATCATCCGGAAAGTCCACGATGAGGGAAAACTATTCCGTTGGTGGGGCGCCCCGGATACCGAGCAGTTCAAACGCTTCTTCATCAAAGAAGGCGTAGACTTGGTAGGTGCCGATGACCTGAATGGGTTATACAACGTATTGAACAAGCGTTAAACGAGAAAATTACAATAGGCATTATAAGGTTGTTACAATGGGCATTCTAGCATCTTTACAACAGGCATCGTAACAGCCTTATAATGCCCATCATAGTTTTAACATATCACAACCGCTTTTATTCCAACCAAGGCTGCGGATTCAGCTTCGTCTTTTCCTTCCACAATTGGAAATGGAGGATCGTGGAATTACCGTCCTCCGGATCCGAATAGATCCTTCCGATCGCTTGACGGGTAGAGACCCGGTCGCCCGCTTTTACATATACCTGACTCAAATTGCTATAAACCGTCAAGTAGTTACCATGACGAACGATTACGGAATTATTATACCCCGGCACCACGAACACACGCGTCACCTCCCCATTGAATACCGCACGGGCATCCGCCCCGGGTGAGGTCTGGATATCGATACCACTATTACTGGTACGAACATATTTCAACTCCTGATGCTGTTGCTCGCCGAATGTAGCGACGATCGTATGTCTTCCGGCCACCGGATACGGCAAACGTCCCCGGTTATTGGCGAAGTTATCGGACAATTGCTTCTCCGCCTTTGTCATCGCATAGCCCCCTTTCGTATCCGCCACACGTTCCTCACGGATCGGCTCTTTTTTACTTTCCGGTACGGGTTTACCCTTAGCGGCAGCTTGTTCACGAGCACGACGCTCACGTTCCGCACGTTCACGGGCGGCTTTCGCCTCGGCCTCGGCACGGGCGATCTCCTCGGCGATCTGCTTCTCTATCTGTCGGTTTAAAGCCTCGGCTTGACGACGCTTCTTTTGGAGATCCGCCTTCAAATCCTTTTGTCTCTTATTCAATAGCTGGACTTCCTCTTTCTGAGAAGCTTCCTCACTTTCTAGCTTCTTACTCTCTTCTTGACGAGTTCCTAAAAGGGCACGTTTCTCGGCACGGGTCTTCTCCATCTCAGCTTGCTTACGGCTGATCTCGGCCTGCTTTTCAACGATGTCATTCGCTTGCCGCTTCTGCCAATCCGCATATTCCCGCAAATACCGCATACGCCGCATGGATTGAGAGAAACTCTCGGCGGATAGGATAAACAACAATTTATCTTGCGAGCTATGGCGTTTATAAAGCCCTCGCATCGATTTACCGTAATTCGTCTGCTTATCGCCCAGTTCCCGTTTTAAGGTGCGCAACTGGCCTTGGATATTCAAGATATCTTTCTCGATCTCATCCAGCTCTTGATTCAATAAACTGATGACTTTCTTACGGGAAAGAATTTGTTTGGAGAGTAGATTCAAACGGTTCAGGGAAGTTTTAGCAGTCTGGGCCGTCTCTTGCAATAATTTATTCGTCTCCTCGATATCGGCCAACGCCTCCTTGCGCTGCTGCTCCAACTGACGGACAGCGGCGGATTTCTGACCGTAAACCACGGTAGATAAAGACAATGCCAATAGAACGATCCAGACGTGCCTCATGATAGATTATTGATTCAGATTCGTAATCGTTTTCAATACTTGCGCAAAGGTAATACGCTTATATTTAGAAGGAACCGAAAAATCCAACTTGAGCGGCTCGTCCAGTTGGATACGGGAGTAATGGATCTTCACCCCACCCTCGGGATTCCCGTTCTTCAACACCTGCACATCCATCAACATCGGGAACGGCTGCCGATCCACCAAGCGAAAATCCTCGTACAGCCATTGCAAGGCATAACGATCGGAAGGATCCGCTACATAGGTAGAGAGAAGTTTCTCCTCGCCATCCGCCTTAAAGGTATAGAAAAGCCCCATGGCATCCTTGGTCTTGATCTCGGCTACCGGGCCTTCTTGATTCAGCTTAAAACGATTATAATGCTTACGGGAAACGCCCTGCTCCCCCGGGATAAACAGATGATTCGTGAAAAGAGCCTGCAAATTGTAGAAGTTGAACTCGATCGGAGTCTGCCCTTGCAAATTGGAATAATTCTCGATCATATAGCGTTTATTCATGCGGTCTACCACCTTGATCGTATCCCGGCTCAACTCGATACGGAAGATCTCGATCCCGAGAAAAGGTTGTACCGACAGTTGGAAAGCACTATCCTTGACCATCTTCATATCCACCCGAGAGCTCATTTGCTTACCAGGGATATCCAGATCCACGTTCAACCGGGCCGTCAAGGTACGGAACTGGAAGGATTGATCCTCCACCGACTGGAAGAACTCATTATGAGCCTTCACGCTAGCGGATTCCACCGTCCCGACTTTCTTGGACGATTTACAGCCTGTCAACATCGAAAGTAAAAGACCTCCACATAACAGGAAGGTCAAGAAATAGTCTCTTTTCATTTCGCGTTCTCGTCTTCTATATATTGTTGCTCGGCGATCTTACGGTTCAAGATCTCGGAATCCTTCCCCATCTCTTTCGCCTTTTTCCATTGCTCCACCGCTTTTTCCTTATCACCGTTCATGAAAAGGATGTCCCCATAATGATCCACGAGTTCGGCGCTCTTTGTCTTATCTTTCTCCAAAGCGCTCTCGATATAGATTTTCGCCAAGGTATAGTTTCCTTGTACGAAGAAGATCCAAGCGTAGGTATCCAGATACGTGGCGTTGTCCGGTTCCAGCTTGATACATTGGGCGCTCATACGTTCCGCCTTTTTCAAGTCTTTCTTCTCCAAAGAAAGGAAGTAACTGTAGTTGTTCAGTACGACCACGTTCTTGTCATTATACTTCAACGCCTCATCGTACGCTTTATACGCTTGATCCAATTGCCCCATCTGGTAATAAATATCACCGATCTGACCGTAGAAATCCGATTTCAGCGGCAGGTTCTCCTTCGGAATGATATTCAAGCCCGCATAATAGGTATTCAAGGCTTCTTGATATTTCTGTTGTTGGTAGTAAGCGATACCCAGATAGAAGTAATATTCCGGCGACTCGGGGAAAAGCTCCATACAAGCCGTACAGATACGGATGACCTCCGGGATATCCTCCCCTTTCAAAGCCAGATTCAGCAATTGCTGCCAAGCCCCGGCGTTACCCGGTTCCATCTCTGTTACCAACTGGAACTGGAATTTCGCCTCCTCTGTCTTTCCTTGGGCCATCAAGAGACCGCCATACATCAGTTTTAAGTCGATATCCTCCGGATGTTGCTCCAAAAGAGTTTGGAATAAATGGTTCGCATTCTCAGTTCCTTGCTTCGTTTGTTGCAGTTTCAAGATATACCGGGAAAGGATGTTCACTTTCGTCTCCACGTCCAGCTTCTCGTTTACCAAAGCGCTGCGGATTTGTTGCTCGGCGGCCTCCTTATCCCCTTTCGCCTCGTAGTAATTGGCCATAGAGACGATATAATAAGGGTCGGTCGAATCAATCTCATTCGCTTTTTGATAGCAAGCCAAAGCCTTGTCCATCTCCCCGTTTTCCAAATGAAGATCGCCCAATACGATCTGGTAACGGGCCTCCATAGGATATTTAGCCGCTAGCTTCTCGATCTCCTTGAAAGCCTCTTCCGGTTTCTCCAACTGGACGTACAGTTTGTATTTCTGCATGGAGATCGCCTCGTTCATACCCATAACCGACTCCAACGCATCATAAGCCTCGATCGCCTTCCCGATCTCGCCGGCTTGCGTCAAGGCATCGGCCAGATAATAATTCAGCTCCTCCTTCTCCGGATAATCACGAACCAATTCCTCGTACTCCTCGGCGGCTTCGCCATACATGCCCAGATTCCGGGTGATAGACGCCAATGCCATTTTATACGTGAAATTATCCTTGCTGTTGGCCACGGCTCTTTTCAACATCTCGACCGCTTTCTCCGGACGGTTCAACTGTACATAAAAAGAAGAAAGCTCATACAAGACCGGAGCCGCCGTAGAGTCAATCTCCAAGCAATGGTTGAAGGCATCATAAGCGGCGTCGAATTTCCCGGCGTTCTTCAAGTTCAAGCCCTCATAAAAGAAGTAATCGAACTTACGTTGATCCTTCTCCGTTTCTGTAGCACCAGCCGGGAGCACAGCGACCAACGAGAGGAAAGAGATGAGATATATCAGTTGCTTAAACATCCTATTATTCTTGTTAACCTTATTATTCTTATTCTTTTCCGGTATGACCGAATCCCCCGGCTCCCCGCTCCGTATCATCCAACGTCTCCACGGGTTCCCAATCCACATGGCTATGAGCGGCTATAACCATTTGGCAGATACGCTCACCATCATTCACCGTAAAAGGCTCGGAAGATAGATTCACGAGAATGATACCGATCTCCCCCCGATAATCGGCGTCGATCGTACCCGGCGTATTCAGCAGGGTTATCCCATGCTTTAAAGCCAGCCCGCTACGCGGACGCATCTGGGCCTCATAGCCTTCCGGCAGCGAGATATAAAGTCCGGTCGGGATTAATTTACGTTCCAACGGTTTCAACACAACCGATTCCGACAAATTCGCCCGGATATCCATCCCGGCAGATAAAGGAGTCGCATAACCCGGCAGCGGGTGATGCGATTTATTGATAATTCTTACTTTCATACTTGCAAAGATAAACAAATTGTCAATAGTCAATCAATTAACCCAATCCCCGTTCTCTTTTATTAACTGAACTAAACGTTCTACAGCGTCTTCCTCGGGGATATTCTTGAGGACACATTCCTTACCTTTATACAGGCTGATTTGTCCACGTCCGGCACCCACATAACCATAGTCGGCATCGGCCATCTCGCCGGGACCATTCACGATACAGCCCATGATACCGATCTTCAAGCCTTTTAAATGGGAAGTAGCCTCCTTGATACGGGCGATCGTTGTTTGCAGGTCGTACAAGGTACGTCCGCAACTCGGACAAGAGATATATTCCGTCTTACTGATACGGGTTCTTGTAGCCTGCAAGATCCCGAACATACAGCGATCCGAGACAACCGCCTCGCATCCCTCATTGTGCAGCATCAAGCCATCCCCGAAACCATCCAGCAAAAGCGTTCCGAAATCGGCGGCGGATTTCAGTTGCAACAACTCCACATCCGTCTCCCGGAAATCACGATGCAAGACAACCGGCACGTCACAACCCGCCATCAGCAATTTATGCATAGCCGCACGTTGCGAGCCAACCCCATTCCGATGATGTGTACTTAATAAGACCACCACGGTCTTATCCGCTTTCAAGATCTCCAACATACGATCCGTAAGATCCATATACGTCAGACGGATAAACTTAAGCGGACAATCGTAATCCTTTAACTCCTCCGCCTCCGAGGCGATGAAGCAAGGAAAAGCATTCGGACGCTCTTTCCAAAAATGAGCGTCTACCAATAAACGGAAATTATCCGGCAAATTATCCGGATCTTCCTTTCCTATATATATATAGTCCGGCAAGGACAAATAATCAAACTCAAAATCCCCGCTACTACGATCGGAGATCACGACTGGCGAGAAAGTACCTCCGATACCTTCCACCACACGGCTTATACGACGGCTTGTCGCCACCGTATCGAAACCGGGAGCCATCGAAGCCTCGATAGGACGATGATTTTCCCGTTCCCTAATATAATCCACCAATTTACGCGCTACCGGCATTTCCGCCTCGGGGTCCTCACTCAAGGAAACCCGGATCGTATCACCGATACCGTCACATAGAAGCGTACCGATTCCAACAGCGCTCTTGATACGCCCGTCCTCACCGTCACCCGCCTCCGTTACCCCAAGGTGCAAGGGGTAATGCATATTCTCGGCCTCCATCGTACGAACCAACAACCGCACGGTCCTTACCATGACAACGGTATTGGAAGCCTTAATCGAAATAACCACATCCGGGAAATTCTCCTCCCGGCAAATGCGAAGAAACTCCATACAACTCGCTACCATCCCCTCGGGCGTATCACCATAACGGCTCATGATACGATCGGAGAGCGAGCCATGATTCACACCGATACGAATAGCGGTGCCATGTGCCTTACAAATATTCAAGAAAGGGACGAACCGCTCGCGGATCTTCTCGATCTCGGCGGCATATTCCTCATCCGTATATTCAAGATGGCTGAATGTCTTTACCTTATCTACATAGTTTCCCGGATTGATACGTACCTTTTCCACCTCACCGGCGGCGGCATCAGCCGCTCTAGGATTAAAATGGATATCAGCGACCAAAGGAGTCGTATACCCTTGCTCATTCAATTGTTTACGAATCTCGCCCAAGTTTCGGGCTTCCCGTTCCCCCTGTGCCGTAAAACGCACATACTCAGCTCCCGCCTCGATCATACGGATCGCTTGAGCTACCGCCGCCTCCGTATCCATCGTTGATACATTAGCCATGGATTGAATACGGATAGGATTCTCACCTCCCATGGGTGTGTCACCGATTTGGGCAACGGATGATTTACGGCGGTTGTAATTAAAGTAAGCCATTGTTCATTGAAAATTGAGAATTGAAAATTGAGAATGAGTGTTGAGAACTGAAAACCTAAAGAGAGACTTTCTCCTTAATTTTCAATTCTCAACTTTCAACTTTCAATTAATTAGTTTTGTATTTAAAAGAAACCTTAGCCAACTCCTCGTTAGCCTTCACGATTTTCTTCTTCAAATCCTCCTTATAAGCGGATAGCTTCTCCTGAAGTTGCTCGTCGTCGACGGCAAGCATCTGCACCGCAAGGATACCAGCGTTCAAAGCGCCATTGATGCCGACAGTAGCCACAGGGATTCCCGGAGGCATCTGTACGATAGCCAACAAGGCATCCATACCGTCCAGCGTAGAGTTAATAGGCACGCCGATCACGGGAACCGTCGTCATGGAAGCGATCACACCGCAAAGATGAGCGGCCATTCCGGCAGCGGCGATGATAACCTTGATTCCACGTCCTTTAGCTCCTTTGGCGAAAGCCTCCACCTCAGCGGGAGTACGGTGTGCGGATAGAGCATGCATCTCGAACGGGATCTCCATCTCATCCAAGAACTTAGCCGCCTTCTCCATAACGGGTAGATCCGAGGTACTACCCATGATAATACTTACAACAGGTGTCATTCTTATTTAGCGATTAATTTTTGATAGTCTTCAGCGGATAATAGTTCCTCCAACTCAGAAGCGTCCGTAAGAGAAATCTTGATTAACCAACCTTTACCATAAGCGTCTTCATTAACCAATTCAGGAGCGTCTTCCAATTCAGCGTTTACTTCCAAAACCTCTCCGCTAACCGGCATGAAAAGATCGGAAACAGTCTTAACAGCTTCAATCGTACCGAACACCTCTTCTTTAGCGACGGTCTCCCCCTCTGTCGTAATGTCTACATAAACGATCTCACCTAGCTCGCCTTGAGCGTAATCAGTAATACCAACATAAGCTACGTCACCTTCTACACGAATCCACTCATGGTCTTTTGTGTACTTTAAATCTGCAGGAAAATTCATAATTTTAGTGTTTTTATTAGATGAATAAATAGATATAACTCATTAATGAGGCTACAAAGGTACATATAAATCCCAGACAAAACCCCGCATATACCTGCATTGGTGTATGTCTTTTTAAAAAGATGCGCGAGGTACCTAATAAACCGGCCACGATCAACACGACTATAAAAGCCCAGTAGGGATTTATCATATGGATACGCGCCACTCCCATAATAGCGCCCAGTAACCCGCCGATACCAATGGCATGCGCGCTAATCTTCCAAGCGAAATTGACGCATAAGGCGATTACCAAGGCTACGCAAGCCCCGATCAGCATCGCCAACAACCAAAACGGCATCAGCATCTTATACAGGAAAAAGATACAGACCAAGATGGAAGTGATAAAAATCAGATAAGGAACCACTCGTTCCTTCCGGTCGGAAAGCTCTATATCGCCGGCCGCGCCATTTTTCACCAATAAGAAAATGAAAAGTCCGGGAACTATCGCTGTCGAAATAAAGGTGCCTCCGGCAATCAGCAGCTTCACAGGTAACGGGTAAATGGCGAGGAATGTAAACATCAACGCCAACACGATCCCATAGGTCACCATAAGCAACGGATGGAACACGAAGGATATTATATTCGAGAATAGCTTCATACGCTTTTATATTTCTTTTCTCAGACGAGCTACCGGAATCCCCAGTTGCTCCCTGTATTTCGCTACCGTACGCCGGGCGATGACATATCCTTTTTCTTTCAGGATCGTAGCCAACTCCTCATCGGTCAACGGTTTTCGTTTGTCTTCGGCATCTACATGCTCTTTCATAATCTTTTTCACCTCACGGGTCGAGATCTCCTCGCCGGTATCGGTCTGCATAGACTCGGAGAAAAAGTATTTCAACGGATAAATACCGAAATTCGTTTGCACATATTTACTGTTACTTACCCGGGAAATAGTGGAGATATCATATCCCGCACGCTCCGCTACGTCTTTCAAGATCATGGGATGGAGGGTAGCCTCATCGCCTGTCAGGAAAAAGTCCCGTTGTAAATAGATAATCGCCTCCATGGTACGCTGCAAGGTCTCATTACGTTGCTTGATAGCGTCGATGAACCACTGGGCGGAATCCAACTTTTGTTTCACGAACTGTACGGCATCCCGCCTCTCAGCGGTTTGGTTCGCCTTATTCGCCGTATAATCCTGAAACATCTCGGCATACTCCCGGTTGATACGCATATCCGGTACCCCCCGGTTATTCATGCTCAAGATAAGCTCTCCATTATGCGCTTCCACCACGAAATCCGGGATGATCTGGCTCATCGCCACTTCCATAGAACCACCCCAACTACTTCCGGGTTTCGGATTTAACATAGTAATCTCGTGAATGACCTTCTTTAACGTTTCCTCATCGATATCGAGACCTCGTAAGATCTTATCGTAATGTTTGCGGGTGAACTCCTCGAAATATTCGGTCAAAACACGAATCGCCAAATTTGTAACCGGAGTATTCTCCTTCTTATCCAGCTGGATCAACAGACATTCTTTCAAGTCACGGGCACCTACCCCGGCAGGCTCAAAATCTTGGATGATATTCAAGATAGACTCGATCTCCTTCTCATCTACCTCTTGTCCGGCTTGGAAGATCAAATCGTCTGCTATCGCCGAAAGGTCCCGTCTCAAATAACCGTCATCATCGATATTTCCAATGATATACTCCGCTATTTTCATTTGCTTATCCGGTAAATCCCTTAACCCGAGCTGCTGTAACAGAAACTCATTCAAGGATTGGCTTACGGAGAAGGGGACATCCTCTTTCCGTTCCGCACGCTCGGTCATTTCCCGTAGCTTATAATCAGGTATATCGTCTTCCGTTAAATAATCTCCCAAAGAAAGGTCGGTCTCAGTATCAACAGAAGGGATCTCTTCTCCCCCCTCCTCGCTTTCAGTTCGTTCAAAATCATCAACAGGCTCTTTTCCTTCCTCCAAGGCTGGGTTATCTTCCAGCTCATGCTTCACACGTTCTTCCAACTCGATCGCAGGAAGCTCCAGAAGCCGTATCAACTGTATCTGCTGAGGGGATAGCTTTTGCTGTAACTTTTGTTGTAACTGTTGCTTTAACATAATCTAAATCATTGCACTGTAAGGGCAGGACAATCACCCGCCCTCTTATTTATCAACATGCAAATATAAGTTTTTAGTTTTAACAGTACAGCTATTAAACTATAATAGTTCTAAACAAGGTGCATGATGGACCCTAGCGACTTTAAAATCCTTCCTTCACGATCCGTTTGATCGGGAGGAAGAATCGTTCGATCAGACGTAATTCTTCCGTTACGATCTCTGCGGAGGCTTGCGTCTCGGGCGAGACGGGCAGGTCATGAAAGCCTCGATGCGGTCATGGTCTCCGATGCGCTGCATGATATCGCCCACCATCTTGGTATCGAAGAAATGCAGGGGCAGGCGCATCAGCTTGGCGAGGAAATCGGAGATCAAGGCGATATTGATCCTCGTGTTTACGTGCAGCAATATCCAGCTCCGTATGAAGTCCACGGATAGCTTGGCGATAAAGATCACCAATTGCGATATAAGGATCAAGGTTATGAAACCTAGGTTGTTGTCCCGTATACCGGTATCCACCAAGCCCTGCGTGAGGAAAGGCAGGATGAGTTGCAGTACGCTGGCTGTCACCATGCCCAGCACAAGCTGTGCCATCTCCCGCCTGTAGGGCGATATATATCGGAAAAAGAATCCGAGGTTACGTTTCCTGTCTCTCCCCTCGTCCTCCATCCCGTAGAACTCCGGTCCCGGTTCCAGCAAGAGCGCCGTCCCGGTATCCTGTCCGCCCACTTTGGTGCTGACCCAGCACCGCTTGAACTCCTCCCTCGTATAGGTGATGAGTCCCGCTGCCGGGTCCGCTATGTAGAACTTCCCTTTCCTTATCTTATAGCAAACCACGAAATGCCATTGGTTCCAATGTAGTATGCAGGGTAGGGGACATTCCTTCTCTAGCTCGTCGATGGTGATCCTCACGCCTGACGTTCGGAACCCGATCGTCTCCGCCGCCTCGCTGATACCGAGCATGGAGACTCCTTCCCCTGTGATGAAGGCTTTCTCCCGCAGGTTCTGGATGGAGTAGGTACATCCGTAATGCTTAGCGATCATACGGAGGCAGGTAGAGCTACAGTCCATACTATCTAGTTGTTGGAAATGAGGAAACATTTATGGACTTGATTAAAAAACAATAACTATTTAAAATTCATAAACATAATCACTGGATTGGAATCCTCTTTCATCTTTTTTACAATGTCAATAAGTTTTTGTGACTTGATTTTTCCTTCTTTATAAGATTTAAGTAAGTCTTCCGTATTTAATATGGCGATTCCTATTCGCATATCCACAGTTCGCTCTATAGTTCTTGGATCTAACTCCACATTATTATCCTCTATGTCCTTATTTCGGATTTTTGGTATATATATCTTTTCTCCTTCTTTCTCTATCATAAAATAGGCTTGTGCAAAGCCCTCATCAGTACTAGGATCGTATTTTTTTTCTACCGTGGAAAGAAAATAATATTGATTGCTCTCAACCCAAGCATTGACGAATATCGGGATGGACTGCTCATGGATAGAAGGTAGCCTTGTGAAAATTGGTTTTATCTCCTTTTTCTCATTGAGAATGTAAAATGTATCAGCGGAAATTTGCGAGAGTAAAAATCCTTCACGGACCTTTACTAAATTATAGAAATAAGGGCTATATTTAAATATCATCCCATTTTCTTTCACTGAGATGTAAGGTTCAATATTCTCTTTTAACCTAAGATCTATTGAATCTTTTATCTTACCAGTCTCTTTAGACACGAATATATATGCCGAGGAGAGAGACTGGTTATTATCGCACAATAGATACTCCTTGTTATAGTTTTTTACATCCCAAAGAAAATACTGAGTATCAATAGAATTGGATTTAATAAATTGTCCATCCATCGTATAATACAGAATCTTATTATCGTGACAAACGATTAATTGATTTACGAAGGAATCGTAAACTACACTTCCGATGTATGGATATTCGCCAGGACCTTGTCCTGCATGACAAAACTTTTTCACAAAATGACCTTGCATATCATAAAAAACGAATTCTTGATCCGAATTGGAAAATATAATGTAAAAGTCTGTTACCACCTTAGGCCTACCGGAAACAACTATAGAATCATCAATTAAAACATAACTTACATCACATATATCTTGTATATAGATTTCTTTTTCCGGGTAATGCTTTCTCATATCAAATACAATAACTCCTTTTTGGTTATTTGAGGAGCAAGAACATGCCAATAAAACCAATAGAATATAATAGTAATTCATAATTATTGTCATTTAAGGTTGAATATTGCAGAAAATATAATCTTTTAATATTAATTCCGAAGAACTGATAGGAGGACATAAGTATTTATATATGCAATTGCAACAAGGCTCCTTCTTGTTTCGTGTTAGAAACCATAAATTATCAGTGTTATTTATAATTCGAGATACAATAGAAAGTAAAGGTTCCTTTAATATATTTCCTATAATGGGTTCAGTTGTATTTAATCGAACAGTACCATCTAAATACACGCATAACTTTCCATAAAAAATTGAGTTAATAGATGCATTTTGATGGATATGTCGCATGTTTACAGGATCTGATTGAATATCTTTTATGCTAAATGACGCTTGATTTTGAAAGAATTTAATATTTTTTTATTGTAAAATAAAGTAATATCAAACATGTTGATAAATTTGTTTTTTGTTAAATATTTTAGGTCTTTTTCATCTTGAACAATCCAGTTGAATGAATTCTTATTTTTCATAATAATTTTCATATTTACTAAGTTGTAATCTGTTATTAGTACTTCTATATTATGACCAAAATTAGAAATAAAAGCATCTGGTAAATAAATATAATTTTTGTAATTGACAATTATATGACATTTTTCTTTTATGTGATTTGGCATAGAATTTAAATAGTTGAAAGTAAAATGATCATTAGGATTAGATATTATAATATTTATTTTATATAAATAATCAATGCATGAAGATACGCTATTAATAAAGCTTTTGATGTTCAATGAATCAGGACTTGTGATTATGCTATCTTTTGTACAAGCATCAAATTGCTTGTGATATTCTCTGCAATCACGGCAGTCATTTGTACAACTTGTATTCGTGAAAAAAGTTATCTCTGTTAATGATGATAATATATTCTTCGCAAAATGGTTAAAGTTTGGATTTGAAATGTCAACTCTAAGATGTGGCATTAACTGTACAGGTTTTGTAGACATTTTTTTGATTGGAACTACATCTCCCATAAATAAATTTCTAAGATCATCTACAAAAGAAGAGATTTTATCATTTGCGGTGAACTTAATAGGGATAACTCCAAGATTATCTAATATATTTAATTCTTTTATTAAGTTGATTATGTCTTTATCATAAAAATGCAATATAGCCCCATCCAATGTATTGTATAATAATGCTTCTTCTTCCAAAATTGATATATATACATAAGGTTCTAAAAAAAGCCAATAATCCATTTCCATATTTATATAATTTTATATTTATTAATAATATCTCTATAGCTGTATATCCCAGATTCGGCTATTTCTATGTTTTCAGTCACTTTGTTAATCCATTCTTTCTTTGACATAAATCCATTACAATTTAAATGATCATTTGAATCAAATATATAAAATATGCATTCTGTACACTCTTTGTTATTATAACATTTATCACAATATGACTGGAGGCGTCTATAAGAATTATTGTAAAGGGATACAATATACTTATTATCAATAATAACATCATCTGGTGTGCAAATTCCAAAACTATAATTTTGTCCTATGCGTTCACAGGGTAGGATTTTTCCATTAACTGTTACAAAAATCTTTCTGCTGAAAGGTTGACAAGTCCCTGTTGAAAATTTTTTAGTTTTTAATGAAAAGAAAAGATCTCTGCTGTCTTGATAAAAACTATTAGAAAATCTTCGTATAAATTGAGCAAAAGAAACTGCTCCTGGAGCAAATATCTCCATGCATGATCTTATTTTGTCAAAATCAAAGTCGCTTACACCATCTTTTATATTTGCATATATTGAATAAAATTCATTTTTTAGATCATCATTGACACCAAGAGGATTTATTGTGGATACTCTTGGTGTTTTTCTGTATTTATTTTTGATAAAATTATATGAGTTTACAATGGAGTTGTTTTTACTTATTACAGAATTGAAATTTACGTGATTTTCAAAATAATCAGAATATTTAGTGTATAATAAATCTATATTTTTGAGTACTTGATTAAATGAAGGGTTACCCTGTTTGTCTATTCGTAAGGCAGATCCATAGGAATCCCCATCTAGACTAATCAATAAATCAAATTTCTTCTCATGCAAATAATCCATATACTTATCTAATAATAAGCCATTTGTAGTCATACTATAGGTGAATTTTCTAGAGGGATTATCGAGATTTTCAGTAAACGATACAATTGTTTTAATAAAATTCATATTTAATAGTGGTTCTCCTCCATAAAATCCTATATTGACAACTCCATCTGAATGATTATAATTAGAGTTCCATAATTTATTCATGTATTTCAACATAGAATAAGCCAATCTAATATCCATTTTTTTATTGCTTCTTATGTCGTAATTATTATAAAATTTACCATATGCGCAATATACACAATTTAGGTTGCATACATCAGTTACCTCAAATGTTATCTGGCGAGTATTTGCTAGAGATATAATGACATCTTCTTCTTTTATTTTATATTTAAATTCAAGATTATCCTTTGGATTTAAAATCCCCATTTTATGTAAATATGCAATTTTTTTCGTGTAATAAGAAGAGGTATCAAATTCGGTATTATCAGAAATGTATTTGACTCCATGGCTTGGTGTTATTGATAAATAATTAGAGTAATTATCCACTATATAATTATTGCCATGCTTTGTTTTAATGTAATTGACAGATTGTACCATAAGCTGTTTTTGTTTTATCATTTTCAGGTTCTATAAACAGAACCTGAAAATGACTAAGATTTAGGATTTACTAACTTTTATTGTTGCTACTGGCAGAAGAATTTGTGTTGTCAGAACCTCCTGAACTAGCACATCCGCAACCACATTTGTAACCTCCAGAGATGATTTTCATCTCTTTTTCTTTAAGTTTTTTACTACTGGATTTAACCAGATTTAACTTGACACTTTTCATAAAACCTCCTTTTTTATTTAATAATTAAACTTATCAAATAAATTACATATACTATGCTCCATTCGAGATAGTGTATATTTATTTGAATAAGATGTTCTACTTTTTATTGAAAAACGGTTTCTGACGCTTTTATCAGAAAGATATAAAATTGCTTTTTTTACATTTTCTGGCTTGATGAAGCATGTATCGTCTTTTTTTATAACAGGAATAGACACTCCTTGTGCCATTTCCTTTAACCCTGTAGATGTTGAATATATTAATGGAACTCCATGCATCATAAATTCAATAGCAACATAGCTGCATTGTTCATGAAATGATAGCATAATTCCAATGTCACAGATTTGATATAATTTATAAAGTTTATCTTTTTCTAAAAAACCTAAGAAAGATATATTTGTTCTCATATTTGTTAATTTTAGATATTTATTATAGTCTCCATTCCCTGCAATTAATAGATGATATTTATTAGTGTTTTCTAATTTTCAAAAAGCTTCTAGGAGAATATCTACACCTTTTATTTCATCTAGTCTCCCTACAAATAGAATCAGCATTTTATTCCTTTTAATCCCTATCTTATTCCTATACACTATTTTATCATACTTGCACATCTTCTTAATATTGGGAGATAATCCATTATATATTAAAACTATCTTCTTTTTTTCTATATTGTATAATTTATGTAATATATTTTTTGTATACTCACATAAGCATATTATTTTATCTACATTCTCATACACGTATTTTTCCATTAAAAAAGAGTCTAATAGATCTTTGTCTAGTTTATTTTTAACGCATTGGCTATTTTTTATTATACTTTCATAGTAATCTAAATTTCCTTTTAAAAGAAAACACCAATTCTGATAATGTATTGTAAATATCACATACGAATTCTTTAGCCTCTCTTTGATTTTTTTTATAATGTATATATCTTTATAATAGTTGAAAATAAAAATAGATTTTTTCTGTTTGCAAATCTCTACATATGAAACCAATATATACCATATATTTCTATAATATGCTTTTTCTGTATTTTTATTAAAGCGATAAAAACTGTCAGGAATATAATATTCAATTACATTTTTGTCACTATATTTTACGCAGCATTCTGAATAGTTAGAACTAACATGTATAATATTTAGTATATACTTGTCGTTTTTAATAAATATACTTTTAATACTTTGTATATAAGTACCAATTCCATATGCTTCCGCTTGATAGCTTTCTGAAAAAATATATACATGAGTTTTCATAATACTATTGTATTTCTGTTAAACATTTCATTCCAACTCCTGCGCAACCATTTATTAAACACAAATTTAAAGATAGGATATTATTATCTTTGGGCTGTTTTGATAATAAATAATTCCATATTTCTTGCTCATTCCATATTTTTAGTTTATTTGTTATTTTTCTCCATTCTGAAAGATAATATGTATCAAATGATTCTTCTATCGCTTTATGTGATATAGATAATAACCGTAATGATATATAACATGATATTCCCATTAGTCCTGTCTCCAAACTAAGATCTTTCATTCTTCGTAAATCCCGCTCCATGACTTTTTGATCGATTCCTGCAAGGATTTCATTGGAATCCCCTTCCATGAACCCATTTTGAATCAGATATTCGATACCCCAGCCAATTCCACACAATCCAGTTTCTAGGTTTATTGGTAATGTTTCTGGAATATTCTCACTAATTTCCTCAAGCAACTCTCCTGCAAAGTCATCATATATGGCTTGATCTGTATATCTTGCGTAGTGTGCAAAGAACAATACAACCCCCATTTTCCCATGGAATAAACCAATATCCTCTATGTCGATTGAATGCAAAATCAGATGATTCGCTATTCTTCGTAATAATATGTCTTTTTCTGTATTCATCTTACCAACACTCAATTTTAGTATTTGAATCTTTTGCAAAGCCTAGTAATAATTCTTTTTGATAAGTTTTGCTTGATGCCAAACAAACAACCTTACTTGGGCTTAAGATTCGTAAAATCGTCTCAAACGTATTTGCGTATAAGAACAGTCTAGGAAAATTTTGTTCGATACTATCATTCTCAAATACTTTTTGTTCGGAAAATTCAACTTGTACAGCTGTAACTATCTCTGATAGTTCTGTGTCATCCGGAATCTCATATTCAGATAATAATAGAATTGGAATCTCTTTTCCTTGTAAAAAAGTTGATACATGAGCCAATTCTTTCTCATCTGTTAGGTAAACCAAACAACATCTTTTATATGGAGATAAAAGCTTTGTCCAAGGATGGCTATCTATATTAAAGTTATTTGTGGTATTCCTTTTCTTTTCTATCCACTCAAAATGATTCAAGAAATTAGAGATATTGTGAATAGACTCCTCGATGGATTTTCCAGCGATACGAGAACGTACATAATCCATTTGTTCTTTCGAAATGAAAGACAGTATATATATGAACAATGCGTTTTTTATGGAATGGTTGCCAAGCATGAGTCTTAGAGCATCCCGGACTTCATATTCTTGGATAGCTTTTCCTATATATTCTTGTATGATTGTATCAAACTCGATTTTGTATTTTCCTAAATCTAGCAAACTCATCTTTTCTTGAAACTCTCCTTGTCTCCAATTCCCCAATGTGCGCCAAGGAATCGAATGGCGTTGCGCAGAATAGAAATAAGAAAACATAGATTCAAAGCGTGAATGTATGAATAAGTTTTTCGTTTTTTTCAACTTTGAATAATTGCATTTCTTGAAATTCTCTAAGGGCATAAAGCGATCCTTCGCCTTCTCATACCAATATTGATAAGTTTCGGTATGTTTTTGAAGACAAGGGCGTAAATGAAACCATATCAGACCGCCATCGAACAACTTTTTATTGTGAAACATTACTTCCAGAACTTGATTGTAGCCGGGAGCTTTTGGCAAATAACAAGCTTGGTAGGTCATTTCTTCAGAGACCTCAAAAAAGAAAAGATCTCGCACTCCGTTGAATGGGCATAGAATGTCCCGGTAGGTTGTGTCTATCTTTTCGTCTCCTAAAAAAGTAAGCCATTCTCCATTTTTTTGTAATACATTGATACCAGAGAGGGATACCAATATTTTATCTTGTTTGATTCTTTTTTTCAAATAGGAGAAATAGAAAGGAGCCATCTTTATCGCTAACCAGTCTTGCCATTTTCTTTTTGGACTTTTGCCCTTTTTAGAATTATGCAGGTAAGATGTATATAGCTTATAAGCTAGTTGTTCCAAAGGGTTGATCCGGACTTTTTGCTCGGTGCGGTAGGCATCACAATATTTTTTGAATGATTCGGAAAAAAATAGCTGGTCTGAATCTATCTTGATCGCATAGCGATATGTTACTTTTGAAATCGCGTAATTCGTGTATCCGGAAAGGAGATGAATCGAATCCTTCGGCAGATTCATGGTCTCTTGAAATTGTTCATCCGCTAAATCTATAGGATAGATATAGGGTAGATATTCAAAGATTTTGATCTTGTTAGGGTATTTGCTCTCTTTTCTTTTAAGTATATTAGCTGTCTCATCTGTACAATTGTGATATACCGCAATCAGCTCATCTAATCCTTCAATACAAGACTCTACGCAAGCGTCTAGGAAATCCGCGCTGTTTTGGCAGCGCAATATACCCGTTACCCCTAAAGGGCGTTCTTTTGTCAATTGTGATAAATCGACAGCGTATTCGGTATAGTCCTGTTGCTTAGAGTTCATGGTAATTAAATTATTGATTCATTTCTAATTGATTTTGAGAAAAACAAGTTTTCCTGATTATTTTCTGTATATAGCTCTCTTTATAAGGACTATATGGCAAATCTCTTTGTACATCTTCTCCTATGTACTCTTTTCTAAACATTAAATATGTATGATAATCTTTTAGTGTATCGTCATTCAAAATTTCTGTTTCTTGTATCTTTATATCTATATCCGATAATACATCTTTGATCTCACCGGTAATAAAACGTTCTCTTAATAGATAGGTGATTCCCCATCCAATGGCCACATAATCCATTTGACAAATCAAGAGATAAATTATCCGGAAGCTCCATTATAGATTCTAATATCTCGTCCGCGAATTGTTCATATAAAGCATCTCCACTATAACGACTGTATTCATAAAATAGAATAGTCATGCCTAGCTTACCGTTATACTCTAGAGCCTCTGTTTTCAGTACCCCGTAACGGAGTAGGTCTTTTAGTATGCCTTTGTATTGAATGAATAACTCTTTCATATCGTTCATTAATTGTAAAATGAAAAATTCGTATCCCAGCTACCAAAAAAATAATGAGAACAATATGCTTCCTTTATTTTTTCATGGAATGAGACGGTCTCTCCCTGATAGATATATGAACCCATGTCATCTTTCGTCACAGGCGTTACTTTTGAATAAGGGAAAAGAGTAACCTTGTATCTTTTCTTCAAGGTATTAAATATCCGTGATATCATCAATGGGCCTGTTGTATGCATCACCTTTTGTACTGGATAGTCCCGTAACATTGCATCAGTAATTTCTTTTAAAATGTTTATCCATCCTCCGCATCTTGGCTCAGAAACCATAAATGCGTTTCCTATTAGGGTGGATACACTTGGGTAGAAATTATGCTCCGGGGGCTCTTCGCCAAATCCTATCATCACGTCTTTTAATAATGGTTCGATTGGCTTGAAGCATTCCGTATCCAAATCCGTATAGACTCCCCCATATACATATAATATCATATAGCGAATCGTGTCCCAACGTTGTACATTGTATGGGAAACTTCTATACATGGAAAGATACTCCGGAAAATGTTTTTTTACCAACTCATCCATTTCCTCTCCGTTCCAAAGGTGATATTCCCAATCTGGATTCTGCTCTCGCCAAGTTCTTGCCAAGATTTGTAAGCGGGTGGGCATACATGGTTCTGTACGCCCCTCCCAGACTTGATGTATGATTTTAGGGATTGCCATACGGTTTATTGATTTTCAAATTCACCCACTAGCCATCCTAACTTATGGGTCAGGATAACTTGATATGTCCCTGTTCGCATCCTGTTCACTGCAATGTCGATTATATCGCCCATCGCACCGGAAAATGTATTCTCATATATTATATTACTATTCTCATCCGTAATATGAATTGTCAGGTTATCCAGAGCATCCTTGAACTCTATGCTCAGTATATTGTTATCTATGGACAATGTGGGTGGCAACGCCGTGATGGAGCGATAATCCTCGTCATCCCATCTTCCTTGTGTAGGAATGTCATCCCCATACGCCAATGAAATGGAGAAAAAAGAACTTAAAAAGATACAGAAGGTCAACAAATTTGTTTTCATACGCTAATATTGTTTAATTACTGGTTGTGTTTTAATCGTTTGTGAATATCAGTAAAAAAACAATAAGCGAATGAACAAATATGAACAATGCGCAAAAATGTTTTTTCGTCCTGTTCTCACTTTTGTCCGTTTTTGTTCGTTTTTTGATTTTAAATCCTGTATAAATATTTATATATCAGATATATATTTATCAAAATCCTTCGCTGTTCCTGCCTTCTTATTGAGCTTCTCATACAATCTTTTTCGATAAACGGATACGTTTCCCTTACCCAGCAAGATTTCGATCGCCCCGGGTTTTACTCCTATTTTACTTAGATAACAGATTTTCCTCTCCGATTCGTTTAAGGAGGTGGATTTTTGCAAGGTGGTCACCATCTTTGGGTAAAGTTTGTCCACCGAGATGAAAAGTTTATGCCAATCCGTATCCGTGGGTTCCCAGCCAGCGGGGGAACGGAATTTATCATATAGGCGTTCGTTTTGCAGTCGCTCTGATTCCTCTATTTTTTTCCGCTCTTCTTCTCTTGCTTGTTCCCGTTTCTTTAAGTTTGAGTTCTCACTCCGAAGGGTGAGCAAATTTTTCTCTAATTCATCTTTGGTATGAGACAATTTCTCTAATTGCATGATTTTTTGCCTAATCTCCTCGTTTGTCCGCTTTAGTTGCTCATCTTTTTCCTTGGAAAGTTGTCGCTCTTTCGTTTTGTAAATTTGGATTTCGTTCTGTAGGCTATCCTTTACGTCAGATATATTTTTCAGGGTCTGCTCATTTCTTTGAATTTGTTCCTCATTGGCTTTTAACCGTTGTAACAGGCTTTTTCGTTCTCGCCTGTAATGGATGAAACGCAGTAGGGCTACTGTTAATAAAAACAGGCAAGCCGTTATGAGTAAAGAATAAAAGGACTTCTGTTTAGAGGCGTAAAGCCGTGCCTCCCATAAATCCTGTTCGATTTCGTTATATGAATAGAACGCTTGTACGTTCCGGATGGATTCAGCATTCTTTCCTTGCTCTATAGAATCTTTTAATAATTCGTATTGCTTAGATAATAACGCCGCTTGTTCCCATTGCCCTTTCTCCAAGGCTATTTCTTTCAAATGGAAAAGTCCTCCGGCACGTGTCTCGGGTAAAGGTGCAGAATTTATACAGGCTTGTAAGTAAAAGCGAGCCGAGTCGATTTGACCGCTTTTCTTATAAAGTTCCCCAAGCACTAGATATACGGGATATTTGGCTTGTGGTTTTGCTACGTTTTGTAAAGATGTCCGCAATAATCCATGTGCTTCCTCCAGGCGTTGTCTGTCTATATAGAGACCTGCTAATTCCGTATAAACCGAAGGAATAATTCTCTTCCTCATTAAAGCGATCGCTTTTTGGTTGCAAATAATGGAGCTGTCTTGAAGGCCCAGCATCAAGAAGGTACGCCCTAAGTCCCGCAATGCGAACACCTGTCCTGTACTGTCATTTATTAGATGAAAATTCTCCACCGCTTTTTTCTGGAAAGGCAATGCCTTCTCATAAACCTTCTGGTAGGCATAGAGCATACCTATATGATTATGGATCCTACCAAGCAAGGCATGATCCTCTATCTTTTCCTCATCCCGAAGAGCTTTGAGGTAATATTCCTGCGCTTTTAGCGGGTGCCCCAAGTCTTGATTGATTCTTCCTTTATAATACCAAGCTTTCGCTTTTCTTCCCAAGTCGTCTGTTTTCTCGTAATAATCCGCGGCGATCGAGATCAGGGAGTCGGTGGTATGCGTAACGTACGTCTTGTCTTCCGCTTCCGTCAGCAGCAAAGAATAATGTGCCTTATCTTTTCGGGATAGGTTTTCTTTGTTCTCTATTTGTTCAAGGAGCATTAGCGCGCTATCCGGATGTTGGGGCATAAGGTTCTCTACTTTCCGGAAGTCTATGGTTGGGTGCCCCATCCCATCGCAAGAGATCCATATAATAGGTATTAGAATTAACAGGAAAACAATGTTTTTCTTCATTTGTGTGTTATTTGTTGAGGGTAAAAATAATACAAAAAGACGAGAATATCTTGGCTGGAAATCCCGACTTTTTGGATCTATTTTTATTACCATTAAAACATATTGAATAACAGACGGTTACACTAGAAGCAAGTCATCCGTTTATGGCTTGACAAGTGAATAACTAACGGCTTCTCAAGTGAATAACTAACGAGTAGGGGTAGCCGTCAGTTAACGGCTTGGGAAGTGATCAGTTATTCACTTGAGAAGCCTTTTCCCAGAGAAGATATACTTACTTTGCCGATGAAGTATATCTTCTCCGGGCATAGGATATATACTTCATCCGCAAAGTAAGTATATATGGATAAAACAGGCTTTTTTATCCTACCAGCCATCGTTCTATATTCCGGGTCTCTGAGGAGAAGTTCGCGCCGATCTTGATCACTTGCCGTTTATCAGCGGCGAAGGGTAGGGCGTAGCCTTTCTCGTCGATCTGCCGCAGAGCCTCCTCTGCGGTTCCGTTCAGCTTGAACTCCATGATATAGACGTAGCGGTCGGTTTGTAGGACGAGGTCGATGCGTCCGTTCGAGGTGTGGTATTCCACTTGCGTGTACAGTCCGACCAGCTTGAAGACGATGAAGAGGACGTTTCGGTAATGCAGCTCCGTGTCCCGTTCCGGGTTCCGGCCAATAATCGCCTCGTAAGAGGTATCGGCGAAGAAGCTTTGTAGGCGGTGGAAGAAGGCGTCGTAGTCTCCTGCCCGTACCTCTCTCACAAAGCGGCCTATCTCGAAAGGAGACTTCGAGGCTTGAATGTTCGTATAGAACGGCAGTAAGTATTTCATGAAACCCTCCTCTACCTCTTGGTTCGGGAAACCTAAGCGATAGATCTTGAATTCCGGCTCGTAATCCTTGATCGTGAGGTATCCGCTTTGGTAGATGACGGGGATGGGATTGTTCGAAGCGGAGTCGATGCTGTTCAACACATCCGCGTCGGTCTCGGTGTTGGCCATGTCGTACAGGTCGTAGTTCGTTCGTTTCAGCAACTCCACCAAGTAAGTGGGCGTGCCCGTCTCGAACCAATAATCGCTGAGCCACATATACTTGAAGGTATTCAGCAGGCTGAAAGGGTTATAAATGCCCGGTCCCCCGGCCACGAAATGATAGCCGTCGTACCGTTTCCGTAGCAAGGATCGGGCCTCCTCGTATGTCCGCTCAAGGGCAGAGGCCAACGTATGGATGTCCTCATCGAAATGCGTACGCAGCTCCGTTTCCGTGATGCCGCAAATGGCGGCGTAAGGCTCCCGCATGGATATATCGTCCAGATTGTTGAGGTCGCTGAAGACGCTTACCTTCCCGAACTTGGTCACGCCGGTCAGCAGGGCGAAGCGTATGGCCCTGTCCATGGTCTTCAACACGCCGTAGAAGGGTTTGAGCATGTTCCGGAATCGGTTTTGCGTCTCCTCGTCGTGCAAGTTCTGTAGCAAGGGCTTGTCGTACTCGTCGATCAGGATCACGGCCCGCTGTCCGGTTTTGCGGTAGGCCCGGTCGATGATTCCGGCGAAGCGGAGGGGCAGGGTCTCCTCGGTAGGCCGTGTCCCATACTCCTCCTCATATCTGGACAAGGTATCATTTAATATCTTATACAAGCTGTCAGGGGCGTCGTAGTGGGAGATATTCAAGTCGAAATGCAAGATCGGATGCTTGGTCCACTCTTTCTCCAGCTTCTCCATAGCCAGTCCCTCGAACAGCTCCTTTTTCCCTTGGAAATAGGCCTCCAGCGTGGATAGCAGCAGACTCTTCCCGAATCGACGCGGGCGGCTGAGGAAATAGTAGCTTCCTGTTTTCACCAATTGATAGATCAAGGCGGTCTTATCAATGTAGAGATAGCCGTCCTTGCGGATCTTCTCGAAGTTCTGTATGCCGATGGGGTAAATAGTCTGGTTCATATCGTCTTGTGTTTAATGTGACTCATAGACAAAGATATGAAAAAAACACGTACATGTTTTCAAAAAAAGACGTACATGTTTTCGGAAAAACACGTACGTCTTTTTTTAAAGGCTTTATAGAGTATGATTCTACCTAGTACTTGAAGCTTCCTCCCCCCAAGAATTCACGGAGCAAGGAAGTTCCGGGAAGTTCCTCCGTCGGGATGTAATTAAAGTAGCGGAGGAAACGGAGCAAACGATACGCCTCCGCATTCGCCTTACTACTCTCCGGCACTTGCGCGAGGATCGGTTCCGCAAATTTGCGCAAGGCGGCCAGCTCATACAACATGGCGCTGTTAAACATAGCGTCCGCATTCTCCTGATACGGAAAGATCCATTTATCCTCACCCCGGCGAACGCTCGGCCAACGGTTGATCGTATCTTCCGCCGAATATCCCCTAAAGCGATAATCCCGGATGATACGGCGCAGCAGACGATTATCCGTCGTCGGTATCCAATTATGGTTATCCAAAGAGATAGAGGTCAAGACCGAGACATATACCCGATATTTATATTTATCATCGATAAACTCCGTCAGCTCCGGATTCAAGGCATGGATACCTTCTATCACCAAGATCGAGTTCTCACGAAGCTTAAGCTTCTTCCCTTTGAAAACCCGTTGGCCGGTCTCGAAATTAAAAGTCGGCAAATCGATCTCTTCCCCGGATAACAACTTCTTCAAATCCTTATTAAAATAGGGTAAATCCAGCGCATACAAGGATTCAAAATCATACTCGCCATGCTCATCCTTCGGTGTATCTTCCCGGTTCAAGAAATAATCATCCAAGGAAATTCCTACCGGATGAAGCAGGTTAGTTGTTAATTGCACTTGCAAACGCTTGCAAAACGTAGTCTTTCCCGAAGAAGAAGGGCCAGAGATCAAGACGATACGGATGCCCTCTTTATATCCATCGGCGATCTTTTCGGCGATCTTAGCAACCTGTTTTTCCTGCATCGCCTCAGAGACAAGGATTATATCCTGAGAGCGGCCTTTCTCTATCGCTAAATTCAAATCCCCCACATTATCTAAGCCGACAGTCCGCTGCAATGTAAGGTGTTCCTTATAAGCCTCGAACATCTTATCCTGCTTGATGACAGGCTGCAATTCCATCGGATCGGTCTGCTTCGGAATACGGAGCAAAACGCCATCCATATACGGTTCCAAGTCAAACAATTGGATATAGCCGGTCGAAGGGGTTAAACAGCCATAAAAGAAGTTGATATAACCTTCCAACTCATAATAAGAGGTATAAGGCAATCCCGCCGTCTCTATTAAGCGAGCCTTATCATTCATACCCCGCTCCCTGAACAATACGGCGGCATCCACCGTACGGACACTCTTATGGAGGAAAGGAAGATCCGCATCAATCAACTCCCACATACGTTTCTTGATCCTCTCGATCGTCTCCAGATCGATGTTCTTGCCGTTATGGATCACGCAATAGTAACCTTTCGACACCGGATGTTCCAGATTTAAGGTCGCCGTCGGCCAAATATCATACACCGCCTTGGAAAATATATGGCAAAGCGAGCGGACATAGGTTCTCAATCCGGATAATTGAGTATAGTCGATAAATTCGATATCCTTCGGTTGCCAGCAACGGAAGTTCAAGCTTTCCGTCTTATTATTCACTTGCGCGTTCATCGGCCTGTACCGAAGCGGAGCGCCAAGCGCCGTATAAATGTCCAACAACGAAGAACCAATGGGTACATCCTTGTAGGTATTATTATTTTTGCAGTAAATTGTTATTGTCTCAGACATACTATCTCAGTTATTATTTGTAAATTCGCCCCCTAAAGTTAGGAATATTAATCGGATATACAATCCACTTAAACGTAATTTAAATGGACTATTCTTTTTTTGATTTTCTCCGGCTGATCGGCTCCTTGGCGCTGTTCTTGTACGGAATGAAGATCATGAGTGAAGGGTTACAAAAATTTGCGGGTGACAGTTTACGTCGAATACTAACCGCGATGACCACAAACAGAGTGACCGGTGTGCTCACCGGCGTGTTAATAACGGCTCTCATCCAATCCTCATCGGCTACGACGGTTATGGTCGTGAGTTTCGTGAATGCCGGACTCTTGACATTGACCCAATCCATCGGAGTCATTATGGGTGCCAACATCGGAACCACGGTAACGGCATGGCTTATCTCCGCCCTCGGTTTCAAGGTCGATATCGCCGCATTCGCCCTTCCCCTTTTAGCTTTCGCTCTCCCACTCTTCTTCTCAGGAAAAAGCTCTCGTAAATCAATTGGTGAATTTGTCTTTGGTTTCGCGTTCCTGTTCATGGGGCTTCAAAGCTTAAAGGCAAACGCCCCGGACCTCGGAGCGAATCCGGAGATGCTGGCTTTCGTGCAGAATTATACGGATATGGGATTTTTCTCCATCATCTTGTTCTTATTTATCGGAGCGATCTTAACCATGATCGTACAAGCCTCCGCTGCCACGATGGCTATTACATTGATTATGTGCGCCAACGGCTGGATCGATTATCATTTGGGAGTCGCTTTGGTATTAGGCGAGAATATCGGAACCACGATTACGGCCAACTTAGCCGCATTAACCGGAAACACACAAGCACGACGAGCCGCGTTAGCGCACCTTGTTTTCAACGTTTTCGGTGTCATGTGGGTTTTGGTGCTCTTCTACCCTTTCACGAATGCCGTCTCATGGTTTGTTACCCATGTAATGAAGGTCAGTGATCCGGCTGTGGCGGTATCCTTTAAACTGGCAGCGTTCCACACAGCATTCAATATCAGTAATACTTTCATTATGATCTGGTTCGTAAGCTTGATCGAAAAGACCGTATGTACGCTTATCAAGCCCAAGGTGGAAGACGAGGAATACCGCCTTCGCTATATCACGGGAGGTATGTTATCCACCGCCGAGCTTTCTATCCTGCAAGCGCATAAAGAAATCTCATTATTCGCCGAGCGTACGGCTAGGATGTTTAATATGGTGAAAGAATTATTCTACGAGAAGAATGAGGAGACCTTCCTCAAGACTTATAGCCGCATCGAGAAATACGAGAATATCAGCGACCGCATGGAGATCGAGATCGCAAATTACTTGACTGAAGTATCGGAAGGCCGTTTGAGTTCTGAAAGTAAGGAAGAAATCCGTATCATGCTACGTGCCGTCTCGGAAATCGAGAGTATAGCGGATTCTTGTAATAACCTTGCCCGAAGTATCAAACGCAGAAACGAGTTCAAATCCGAATTCACGGAGGAGCAAAACAAGCACTTGGATCATATGTTCGAGCTGGTATCCGGGGCGTTAAATCGCATGAACCTAATTTTGCATAAACCGGAACTCGTACATGATGATATCAATCCTTCTTATAACATAGAGAACGAGATCAACAACTACCGTAACCAGTTGAAGAGCCGGAATATCGAGGACATCAACAATAAGCTGTACCAATATCAAGATGGCGTTTATTACATGGACATGGTTAGTGAAAGTGAAAAGCTGGGCGATTATGTATTAAATGTTGTTCAAGCGGTTATCGAGAAGAAAATATAGCGTATATTTGTCCTTAACAATATCAACAGCCCTTTTCCGTTATTGAGAGAAGGGCTGTTTTTAATATATATCCACTATGAATTATAAGTATTATACGATCGTTATCCTTGGCCTTTTAGCATTCTCCGCTTGCGAGAAAGATGATATCGATATTCTGGCAACCGACAATGAAGTAAATCAATGGATCGAGCAAACGATGCGAGAGAATTATCTTTGGTATTCCGAGTTCCCGGATAAAAGTTCCTTGGACTTTAGTCTTGATCCGGAGAGCTTCTTCAAGGGCCTGTTATCCTACAAAGACGGGAAAGAGCTTTCTGATGGCCATCATTACTTCTCCCAATTAGAGAAAGCGACCGTAACAAAGAGCATTTACGATGCGAACAACTCATACGGATTCGATTTCGCGACTTCCAACCTTAAAGACGGAGGTAGTACCTATAAAATAGCCATTGTCCTTTATGTATTAAAGGATTCACCCGCCGAAGAAGCCGGATTGAAACGGGGAGACTGGATACTCGGCGTAAACGGCTCCTTGGGTTCTATCCAAGACTATGATGTGTTGAGAAGCGGAGGCAGCGTATCCCTCCAACTAGGAAAAGAAACAGGAAACACCAAGGGATTCGTCTCCACCCGAAGAGTTACCTTGAACGCATCCCGAACGGTAGAAGACACCCCATTCCTAAAAGATTCCGTATACACATATGGCAATAAGCGAATCGGCTATTTGATGTACAACCATTTCGCCTCCGGACCGGATGAATACGATTATAGCGACACTAGTTATAATCTTTATTTGCAACAACTCTTCGAAAAATTCAAAAGTCGCAACGTCAATGAGTTCGTACTTGATTTACGCTATAATGGGGGTGGGCTTGTCAATTGCGCCCAATTACTGGCTTCGCTATTAGTCCGTGAAAACGTTTTAGGAGAACCTTTATGTATCATGGAGTATAACGATAAAAACTCCAATAAAAATGAGACCTTGCCTTTACTCAAAACGACCGAGGTCATGGCAGGAAACTTAAACCTACAACGGCTATTTGTTTTGACAGGTTCAACTACGGCTTCTGCCTCCGAACTTATCATTAACTCGCTACGATCTTATCTAGACGTTCGGGTTATCGGTAAGCAGACTTTTGGCAAGACCGTCGGTATGACGATCTACAATGAATCTAAAAAATATGGCTGGATACTTTCTCCCGTCACTTTCCATATTTATAATAAGGATCGGGAAGCTGATTATGAAGACGGATTTCATCCCGATGTAGCTATCGATGAATTCAAGAGTGATCTAGCTGAATTCGGAGATTTGAAGGATCCTTTATTAGGACAAGCTATTTACGAGATAACCGGCCAGTCACCGCTCTTACGATCCGCTACCCCGAGGGGCAACCGGGAAATCCAATATAATCCCCCGTTGTCCTATAAGGATAACTTATTACTGATTCCAAAAGACTAAAAACAAGATATATGGAAAGCGCATTTCTTAAAATCATAAACGCAAAAGTATTAACTCCTTCGGGTCTCCTACCAAACGGGCAAATCATCATCTCGGATGGGAAAATAGTGGAGATCACCGGGCAAAACCGGGAGATTCCTCATGCGGAGATCATCGACGCAAAAGGATATTATGTGGCTCCCGGCTGTATCGACACGCATGTACACGGCGGCAACGGACATGATTTCACGGAAGCTACCCCGAAAGCGTTCTATGCGATCACAAGAGCACATGCTTTACAGGGAACAACGGCTTTATATCCTACATTGGCAGCTGCCCCTATCGATACCTTCCGGGAAGCGATCAAGACCTGCGAGCACATCATGAACCACCCGGAACAGGGAGCCCGCATCATGGGATTACATCTCGAAGGCAACTATTTGAATATGGCTATGAAAGGCGGACAAGACCCTAATTATATTTACCCGCCCAATCCCCAAGAATATAAGGAATTACTAAACAGTACCCAATGTATTAAACGCTGGAGCGCCGCCCCCGAGCTTGACGGAGCTTTGGAATTCGGTAAATATGCGTCAGCTCATGGTGTGTTGGTTTCACTAGCCCACACCACAGCCGATTATCTCCAAGTGAAAAAAGCATACGAAGCCGGATTCACCCATGCTACCCACTTCTACAATGCCATGACTTCCGTCCATAAAGACCGTGAGTATAAACATGAAGGAACAGTAGAAGGTATTTATCTCATGAAAGATATGACCGTTGAAGTTGTAGCCGATGGTATCCACGTACCGCCGGCAATCTTAAAGTTGGTATATCAAATCAAAGGGGTAGAACGTACGTCCTTAATCACGGACGCAATGGCCGCCGCCGCTTGCGATAACGGTACGGAACATTTTCCGGACTCCCGGGTAATTATCGAGGAAGGCGTATGTAAATTAGCCGATCGCTCAGCTATCGCGGGAAGTATAGCTACCGGAATCCGTTTGATCCGTACCCTAGTCGAGAAAGCGGAAATTCCATTGCACGACGCTGTTCGTATGGCTTCCGAAAGCCCAGCCCGCCTAATGGGTATTTTAGACCGTAAAGGAACATTGGAGAAAGGAAAGGATGCCGATATCATCATTTTCAACAACGATATAGAGATTCAAGAGACCTTCATCGAAGGTAAACGGCTCTCCAAAGAATAAGAAATCCAATAAACAATGACTTCTCCTATCTTGTTTTTAGATAAATAAGGGCATGAATGTATATGGAAAACGTAAAAGAACATTACTGGAGATACTCATTGATCACCATTATATTAGGACTAGGGGTAATTCTATTTTTTAAGATTACCCCGTTTCTTGGAGGTATACTTGGAGCATTCACCATCTATATATTGCTGCGTGGACAGATGTTCCATCTGACAGAAAAGCTAAATATGAGACCGGCTTTTGCAGCTTTACTGTTACTGGGGGAAACAATCTTATGTTTCTTAATCCCAATCACATTGGCGATCTGGTTGGTAATCAACAAAACTCAAAATATTAATTTAGACCCGACTGTACTGCTAAATACAGGCCAACATATAGCGGATCTAGTTCAGGAAAAGACCGGGTTTGATGTACTGGATAGAGGAAACTTATTAAAAGTGGCCTCTATACTCCCACAAATCGGACAGTTTTTAGTGGGTAGCATAAGCAGTTTCGCCGTAAATGTCGTCGTCTTGATTTTCATTCTGTACTTCATGTTGATAGGCGGAAGAAAAATGGAAAACTATCTATACACCTTATTCCCCTTCAGTGATCGAAACAAGGATGAGGTACTCAACGAGATCAATATGATCGTAAAATCAAACGCCATAGGTATCCCTCTTTTGGCGGTTATACAAGGTATCGTAGCGGTGATCGGTTACTTTATCTTTCAGACTCCCGATCCGCTGTTATTTGGGTTTCTCACTTGTATCGCTACGATCATTCCCATTGTAGGGACCGCATTGGTCTGGGTTCCGTTGGCGGCTTATATGGCTTTAAACGGAGATTGGGTACATGCCTTGGGATTGGCTATTTATGCCTTGCTTGTCATTACGAACGTCGATAATCTGATTCGTTTTATCCTACAAAAGAAGTTGGCGGATATACATCCGTTAATCACCGTCTTCGGAGTCGTAATCGGGTTGTCCTTATTCGGATTTATGGGGATCATCTTCGGGCCGTTGTTATTATCCTTATTCCTTCTTTGTATAGATATCTTCAAGAAGAGCTATTTGGATAAATAAAGAGTATCTACAGGACAGGGTATCTTAAAAAGTCATACCTTTACACTACATTTTGAGTAAAATGAATTAATATGTCACGTAGAACAGTAAACAATTGGAAGCCTATCAAGGGGCAACCTCTCACCGAATTAGACAAGAAAATCCTATATATCCAAAATAAAGGACATTTAGTACCCACCCGCAAGCTTATCAAGACTCCAGAGCAGATTGAAGGCATCCGCAGAAGTAGCGTGATCAATACAGGGGTGCTGGACTTAATCCAGAAGGAGATTAAAGAAGGTATGTCTACAGCTGTTATCGATAAATTGGTGTATGATTATACGGTAGGGCATGGAGCGATTCCAGCCCCCTTAAACTATGAGGGGTTCCCTAAAAGTGTATGTACCTCTATCAACGAGGTCGTTTGTCACGGTATTCCCAGTGAGAAGGAGATCCTAAGAGACGGTGATATTATTAATGTGGATGTCTCAACGATTTTAGATGGTTATTATTCGGATGCGTCCCGCATGTTCATGATCGGGAACGTATCTCCGGAAAAGCAGAAATTGGTACAGGTCGCCAAGGAATGTCTGGAGATCGGTATGAAAGCGGCGAAGCCGTTCGGATTCGTCGGTGATATAGGCAACGCTATTCAAAAGCATGCGGAGAAAAACGGATTCTCTGTCGTACGGGATTTATGCGGACATGGCGTCGGTCTGGAATTCCATGAGGAACCGGAAGTTTGTCATTTCGGACGAAAAGGAACTGGGATGCTTTTAGTTCCGGGTATGGTCTTTACGATCGAGCCTATGATTAACATGGGTACTTGGAAAGTATTTATCGACGAGGAAGACGGTTGGACGGTCATCACCGAGGATGAACTACCCTCCGCCCAATGGGAACATACCTTCTTGATGACAGAGACAGGATTGGAAATTCTTACCTATTAATATCTAATGCAATTAACGCTTCCGGGCCTTTTCCCGGGCTACCTTTTCCTTTTCCCGCAAGGCTTCCTTGCGGGCTTTTTCCTTCTCTTTCAATTTTTGCTTGTATAAGCGTTCCTTCTCCTTGCGCTCTTTTTCCTTCTGTTTCAAGCGTTGCTTATAAGCACGTTCTTTTTCCTTACGAAGGTCCTCACGAGCTTTCAGTTTCGCCTTACGATCCGCTTCCGCTTGTTTCAGCTTAGCCTTGCGATCAGCTTCCAACTGTTTCTCTCGATCAGCCTTCGCTTTCAACAGGGCACGTTCTTCCTCCGCTTGCTTCTTGAGAAGTTCTTCCTGTTCTTTCGCTTTCTGCTCACGTAATTCCTTATCCGCCTTTTGCTGAGCCTCGAAAGCCTTACGAGCCTCTTCCTTGCGGGCTTCTTCTTCGGCAGCTTCCCGTTTACGGATCTCTTGGATTTCTTTCAAGGTCATGCCTTGATCCTCAACCGCCGGCTGAACAACAGGAACCGTATCCTTACGAAGGGTATCGACAGGCTGAATCTCCGGTTTGTCAAACGCAGGGACCTCAATCGTATCCGGGACGACTGGTATAGCGGGCTGTCGAACAGGTTCTTGAACAGGCCGTTGTTCCTCCTCCGGCTCTGTAACAGGTTGTTTTTCCGGTTCAACTTCTGGTTTCAATTCATCTGCCTCTTCCGGCACTTCGGCTTCTTCCTCCGTGATCATTTCATCTTCAGTCGCCTCCTCCTCCTTAGCGGCTTCCATACGGGCTTTCCAACGGCCTGCCAGATCCGGTAATTCCTCACCGAAGCTCTCATCGAAGAAGGTGATATATTCATCCAAGGTCTTGCCACGCATCAAGGTCTCATAATTATCATCAGAGATCGGTAACACGGCAACCGCTTTATTCAAGGCCGTAGCATAACCATCCTTACCGTATATCATCTTATAATATTGGATAATCTCATCAAAACTAATAAATCCTTTAATCGCCAGCATACTGATCGGACCGGCCTGCTCCAAAGCCAAATCAAACTCTTTCACCATGAAGTTCGCGAAGTTATAAGCGGCGACGGCGAATAGCAACTGATTCTGATCTACGCTACCCGTAGGATATACCAAAAGCATCTGATAAGGCGTATTCCGTTCCGGATTAAATACACGAGCCGAATCCTCGGCAGATAGCATACCATCCTCGCCCAAACCGAATCGTAGGTTCCAACTCATACCTTTCACTCCGCCCTGCACCAAGGCACGTCCCCGAAGAACACCTTTCAACATCTCCCCGGCCAGTTCCGTGACATCCGCATTCGGATACTTCTCGACCAGTGCTTTCAAGGCATTCTTAAACCCTTCCGCATCCCCGGCCTGCACATAGGATAACGCATCCAAGAACATGAATTTAGGCATCAATGTAGCCAATGGATATTTCTCGCTTACGTACCGGAAACTCTTACGTACATACGCTGTATCGCTTTCCAGATAGCGGTCGTAAGTAGCTTGATAGATCGAGTCTTGTACCACATCCATCATGCGGATATTATACTCGTAATTCGGATCAGCCACAGCTACCGCATAATCGCTTTCCGGGAAGGCGTTCATTAGTTTATTCTTATACTCGGTAGCCAACACTGTATTTCCGGTTTTCAGGGCCATCAAATATACTTGATAATAGCTCTCCAAACGGTGCTCATGATCCGGGAAACGGCGTTCCAAATTCTCGAACGCCTCGACAGATAAGGGGATATCCTCCAACTTATCCTTATAGATCATCGCCATATTGTAAAGACCGTCTATAATAATAATGTTAGAAGCGTCTATATCCTCTTGCGTGAAAGGTAGCTGCTGTAGGTAATACTCACGGGTATGCGGATCATCGGCGGCAACAGCCGACAGGTCACCGCCTATCGAATCGGTCGGCAACGGCTCACCGTCCGGCCCTACCATTTGGGTGGAATCTCCCTCGGCCAGCATCTCCTCATCCAGATTCTCATTAAAGGTAGAGAGTTCCTTCTTACGGCGGCGCCAGTGATCTTCCAACGGACGACGTCCCCATTTACGCTGGAACTGTGTCTTTCCTTGCGCTACGGTCTGAGGGTTATAGAAATAGAAAGACGCTCCACCGGACGCATTCGGCAAGACAACAGCATTGGTTTCCGTACCGGGACGGTCGATTCCGGTGCCTTTCGCTTCCTGCTCGGCCAGATAAGCCTCCTTCTCAGCCAAGGCTTTCGCCTCTTCCTCCTCTTTCTTTACCTCCTCAATCTTCTTATCGATAATCGCTAACCGCTCCGCTTCCGGTAATTTAGCCAAGGCTTGCAAACTGTCTTGAAGATGGACCGCTTCTACATGCACGACCAATTCATCCAGAATCGCCGACAATTTAGAAACCCGTTCATAATCCCTGTATTCCTTTTGAATTCCGGCTAAGGCTCCGCTAAAGCAAGGTTGCGCTTTCACGTAATCCCGCATCGTAAAATAGATATCTCCCAGCTTTATCTGGCAGATCGCCTTATCCATTCCATTCAATGTACTCTTATCGATACCGAGTTGATAGTTCTTTATGGCATTCACCGTATCTTCCCGGCTGAGGTATACATTTCCTAAAGCATAGTATACTTGATCCAGATAATCCTTATTCTTCTGGCTTTTCGCCATTTTCTCGAGCATCTTCACCACTTTCAAGTAATTCGTACCCGAGAATACTTCTGTCTGACGGATACGTGAGGCAAATTCCAACTCATACGGAGGATTCGAACGGGCTACCTCACCAAAGGTCTTATAAGCCAAGCCATCTAATTCTTGATCCGCATAGATTTGTCCCAAAAGATACTTCATCCGGGTACGTTGCTTCCGGTTTTTCTCCGCCTTGATAGCGGTCTTCAGATAAGGGATGGCATCCTCGAACTGCCCGTTCTTGATCAAATAATCGGCATACACCGCCGCATATTGCTTCAAGGCGGAAGCAGGAATACCGTTCTTGTTCATCTTATCCAAGATATCCTCGGATTCATAGAACCAACCCATCTCGGAATAACAACGGGCTTGCCACAAACGGGCCTCGGCCACGACCTCCTCGTCCTTCGCATAATGACGGGCTATATAGGAAAAGGTAGCGGAGGCTTGCAGGAAATCGGCATTGTAGAATTGCGCCTGTCCCATGATCAGCCAACTATTCTTTAAGAAAGGGTTATACTCCTCTTGTTCTTGGATAGCACGTAGTTTGGGATTATTCCGCCAGCCCGGTTTCTTGGCCGGTTTCGCTTTTATGGAGTGTAATTTAATAGCTTTATTACTTTTCTCGATCGTCCGGTCGAAAGGGCCGCCCGGCTCGGCTTTGTCTTTAGGCTGGGCGCTAATCGGATACATATAGATCCTGTCGGAATAGTTCTCTTTATATCCGTCCTGTTGGCTTTTCAGTGCCTCGTCAAACGCTTGTTTTCCATTGAAATAAATATTATAACGGGTCGTAAAGGCATGATAAAAACGGCTCGCTTTCGTGTTCTTCTTCGTGCTGCACGACCAAAGCAAGAGTACCGTTAATAACGCCACTATGTAATAAAACCCTTTTTTCATTCTTTAATTAACGCCGTAACAACGGTTTTATTGCTTTCAAGGCCAAAAAGAGGACCACCAAAAACAAGATGATAAACGCACCGGAAGGCACGTTCAGGAAATAAGAAAGAACCAGTCCGGACACGCAACCCAGAAAGCCGATCGCAATACTTCCCCACATGATCTTCTTGAAGTCGGAAGTAAACAGGTTCACCGTTATTTGAGGCAAGGTCAGCAAACTCATCAATAGCATAATCCCTACCAAACGGATCGAAAGAACAATTGTCATGGCGATAAAGCACATCATCGTATACTCGATCCATTTTACCGGCAGGCCTTGCGTGACAGCGAAGTCACGATCGAACGCCACGTAAACAATCTCACGGAGGAAAAGGGAGAATATGAGTATCAACAATACCACCAACCCTAAAATCCATAAGATATCGGCCGTAGAGATCGTTAATATATTGCCAAATAAATAAGCGGATAGATTCGGGGCGTACCCCGGGGTAAGAAAGATGAAAATCACGCCCAAAGCCATACCCAGCGACCATACACCCGCTATAGCGGAATCCTCCCTTACGTTTTGCGTCTTGCTCGCCCACTCCACGCCAAAGGCAGAGAGGATCGAAAACAACATCGCCATCAAGATCGGGTTTGTTCCCAGATAAAAACCCAAGCCCAAACCTCCGAACGAAGCATGCGTGATCCCTCCGCTGATAAATACCAACCGGCGGGATACGATGTAAGTCCCGACAATCCCACAAGCGATGGCGGTTAGCAAGCTCCCGATCAAGGCGTTCTGAAAAAAGGCATATTGCAATAAATCCATATGATTCGTTTCCTAAATTAATGAGTACGGCGTTCGCCAATGATCAGGAATGCCTCATCCTTCAAGGCATCCGGCAAATTGATCCCTCGCAATTGCAGGCTACGGAGCCAACCGGCCACCTCCACTTCCCGGAGGGTATAAAGCACTTCACTAAACTCCTCAACGGCTTCCTCATCGTAAGCGTCCGCTTCCACTCCTTGGAACCGATCCAGTTCCTCATCGTTATAATATTCGATTTTCTTGCTGACGGCGGCTAATAAACTATCCCGCTCGCAAGTCTCATGTTGTCCGCAGCAAACCTCCGGAATCTCCTGTGCCTCGGGGATCTCCGAGATCTCCCCCCGTTCCAGCATCTTCTGAAGTTTCTTATTCCGGAAATACCCGGCGATAGCGGCTACGACACCCAGACCTATAAGACTTATGACAATGTACCACATAATTCAATTGAAAGTTGAGAATTGAAAACTGAAAATTAAAGGGCTGATTCCCTAATAGAGAAACCAGCGGCCTTAAGATCTTCCCAATAATGGGGATAACTCTTGCTGACCACTTGCGGGTGGGCGATCTCTATCCCCTCGGGACGTACCAAAGCGGCGGGAGCGAATGACAAAGCCATCCGATGATCCTCGTAAGTGGCGATTACCGGATGCGACTCCGGTTCCCTGCGTTCACCGTTCCACTCCAAGATGCTATCATTGCGATCCGTCAACACATAACCTAATTTACGAAGCTCTGTCTTCAATGCCTCGATCCGATCCGTCTCCTTGATCTTCAATGATTGAAGTCCCGTAAAGCGGAAAGGGATATTTAATAACACGCAAGTCACCACAAAGGTTTGAGCCAAATCCGGTTCATTCACGAAGTTATAAACCAACTTCTCACAGATATTTCCAGTATGCTTTAACACTACTCCACGTTTCGTATAAGTAGTGCCCACTCCCAATTGAGCGAACAACTTCGCTCCGGCGGCATCTCCCTGCAAGCTATTCTTGAATAAACCTAACAATTCGATCTCAGCATTTTTCGATAACGCCATGATCTCATACCAATAAGAAGCGGCACTCCAATCGGATTCCACCGTAAAACGAATCGGCTTATACTCTTGGGGAAGTACTTTGATCGTATTCTCCGTCCAAGAGGCTCTCACTCCATATTGCTCCATCAATTGCAAGGTGATATGGATATAGGGCCTAGAGATAATAGCGCCCTCCAAATGCAACGTAACCCCATTTTCTGTTAACGGGGCGATCATCAAGATAGCGGATATATATTGAGAGCTAACATTTCCCGGTAGCGAGATCTCTCCGCCTTGCAAGGCGCTTCCGAAAATACGCAAAGGGGGATAACCCTCCTTCTCCATGTACTCGATCCGGGCGCCTAAAGCGTTCAGCGCATCCACCAACACCTTGATCGGACGGTTCTTCATGCGTTCGGTTCCCGTAATCGTCCATTCGCCCACCACCTTCGAGAGGAAAGCAGTAAGGAAACGCATCGTCGTACCCGCCGCACCCACATTAAAATCCCGATCGTTCGAGTTTAATGCCTTTACCATCAAATTTGTATCATCGCAATCGGATAAGTTCTCCACATCGTATGCGCTATAACTTAGCGCATTCAAGATCAATGCCCTGTTACTGATACTTTTAGAAGCGGGAAGCTTTACGGTAGTCCGGATAGCGGAACCCGGAGCATCTATCTGATAATTCATCGCTTTCGTATATTCAAGATTCAAGAAGCAAAAGTACGAAAATTAGCGTACATATGGAGTATAACTGCGGGAAACTTTCTTCTTTCCTCTCACTACATGACTCCTTACATTAACAACGGACCCCTTTGCCGACATGATACAGAAACCGGCCTTCGGCTTTCTTTATGCTTCTTCTCGAACACCAATCGTGACAAGGCGTTCGTTTAAACCGATCCAACCAGTAGACGGGAGGGGCAATAAAACGCCCTTTTAAGTGAGAATATTCCCGTTTTCAGGCACGAAAGGCGATGAAAGCCTACACGTATAGTCGCGTTGGGCGACGCCAATACTGCCGTTAGGCATTATAAACAGTCACGAATAGGGTTGTCAGTAGTCGTGAATAGGCATCGTAACCCGGTTAGAACCCAGTCGTAACCCTATCGGATAGCCCGAAGAAGTCAATGGATATGAATTAGGATGAATTATTTTCGCTAGAATGAAAGGCGGTTTTTCGGTATTGTATTATCAATGAACGAATTATTGTTTTTTTCTTGCGTATTTGGCAACGAGTCGTACATAGTCCCGGAAAAATCGGTTCTCCGGGACTTCAGTTTACAAAATGTCAGAATGTCAAATCGCCAAACGGTCTTATCACAAGGCCTTCATCTTCAAGAAATGCTTCCAGAAAAAGAGGATCTGGTAATCAATAGAATTATTCCAGTATTGTGAATCATGATTACCCGGGCGAGTGATAAAGTCGTGGTCGATGCCTTGTTTTAATAACGCCTCGTGGTAGTTCTTATTCACCTCCAAAAAGAAATCGCTGTCACCGCAATCGAAGATCAAAGCGATCTGGTCTTTCCTCAAGGTTGGAACCAAATTGATAACCGTGTACTTCTCCCAGTTTTCCGGATATTTTGCCTTCTCACCTATTTGTACGCTCATCTCCCAGTTTTTCGGGAAAGGGCGGATATCCACGCCACCGCTAGTACTTCCCGCAGCGGAGAAAACATCGCTATGACGAAGGCCATTCCACATAGCGCCATGTCCACCCATGCTCAAGCCGGTAATAGCACGTCCCTTACGATCGGCCACGGTCTTATAATGGGAATCCACGTATTTCACCAACTCATCCGAGATGAAAGTCTCATACCGTACATCAGCGTTCAAAGGGCTATCCCAATACCACGTATTCTTACCATCCGGGCATACGAAAAAGATACCCTTCTCATCAGCGATCTTAGATAGATCCGGCTTGATACCGACCCATGTACGAGCGTTACCGCCATAGCCATGTAACAAATAAATCACCGGACACGCTTTCGTCGCAGCCACATCCGGACTTACCACGACTACCTCTATACTTTTATTCATCGAAGGACTTTTCACTTGCAAAGTATCTACCTTCGCCGCCTGTAAACCGAGCGGAAGCAAACAAACCAACGCTACCGCTACCTTTTTCATCCAATTCATATCAGTGAACATTAATGATTAATTCCCCGTAGCCTTGTTTTCAAGGAACTACGGGGACAAATATACAGATTTTACAGCCAAAAACTTATTTACTTAACGAGAAAGGACGATCCTCTTTCGCGGTTCCTCTCGTCTTCTCCGGTTGATTGCCCATTTGAAGCTCCAGCACGCCCCCATTCACGATATCGCTGTAATGGATATAATTACGTGTATGTCTCTTCCCGTTCAAGGTAGCGTTTTGGATATATACGTTATCCTTACTATTCCCTTTCGCCTCGATCACGAACTTCTTGCCATCCTCCATCGTAATCGTAGCTTTCCGGAATTTCGGGCTACCCAATACATACTCATCCGTCCCCGGGCAAACACTGTAGATTCCCAACGCGCTCAATACGTACCAAGAAGACATACCGCCTTGATCCTCATCACCCGGATAACCATTTTCCGAGCTATTATATAACCGATCCATCACCTGACGAATCCAATATTGCGTCTTCCAAGGCTGGCCTGCGTAACTATACAAGTAAATCATATGCTGGATCGGTTGATTACCTTGGGCGTACTGTCCCATCTTCGCCAATTCCATCTCCAGCATCTCATGAATTTTCGTTCCGTATGTTCCATATTTCACGATACCGGGTAAAGCGAAAACAGAGTCGATCTTCGCCACGAAACGCTCATCACCTCCTGTCAAATCGATCAACCCTTGGACATCATGGAAAACCGACCAATTGTAATGCCAAGCATTCCCCTCGCAATAAGGACCGCCCCATTCGAAAGCATCGAAATCCGCCCAACTACCATCCAATTTACGACCTCTCATAAAACCGACAGATGGATCGTACACATTCTTGTAATTATAAATCTGGCGGGCAAAGACCTCCTCATAAAACTTATTCCCAGTCATTTTCGCCAACTGATACGCACAAAAGTCATCATAGCAATATTCCAACGTCTGTGCCGTAGATCCCATGGATTCCGGATAAGGTATATATCCCAACTGATAATAATCCTTCCAACGAACCCGTCCGTTGGCACCGCCCCAAGGTCCCTTATTCATCGCCTCATGCGCATACGCTTTCAAGGCTTTCTCCGGATCGAAAGTGCGGATACCCTTCACCCAAGCATCCGTCAATAAAGAGATCGAGTGATTCCCTACCATCCCGCCGGTCTCACTCGGGAACGACCAAGAAGGTAACCATCCACATTGCTCCTGAGCGTCTAGCAAGGCTTGCATATATTGCCCCTGCATCGTAGGGTGCAAGATATTGGTCAGCGGGAACTGGGAACGGAAAGTGTCCCAAAAACCATTATCGGTAAACATATATCCATCATGAATCTTCTCATCGTACGGACTATAGTAGTAAGGAGAACCATCCTCTTTCTCCTCATAAAACTTATGGGAAAACAAATTGGCACGGAACATGCAGGAGTAGAAGGTTTTCATATCCTCCTCGGTTCCACCTTCCACCAACACACGATTCAATAGCTGGTTCCATACATCAGCAGCCGCTTGCTTCGTCACTTCTACCGATGAGTGCTTACCTAGCTCACGAGTCATCGTAACCTCCGCTTGCTCCGGACTGATATAAGAGGTAGAGACCTTGGCCTGTACCTTAGAGCCTTTCGCAAATTGTACATAGGCACCGATACCTTCCCCTTCCCGGCTCAAATTATTCTTCTGGATCGTATTCTTACGATTCTCCCATGTACCATAGCTAACGAAAGGTTTATCAAATTGAATGATAAAATAATTCTTATGTGTCTTCGGAGAGAAAGCCCCATTGTGTACATAGCCGGTGATCCGGTGGTTCGCTACATCGATTTGTACCTGACTGGTTTTCGTATAGCCATCCAGTACGAGAAAAGCGTCTCCCTTCGCGGGAAAGGAAAAACGGAAATGAGCGGAACGGGTAGTTGGCGAGAACTCCGTGGTAATACCATTCTCCAACGTAACCTTATAATAATGAGGCTTGGCAATTTCTTTATCATGAGAGAACGGAGTCGCCCGTTTGGACTCATCAACAACCAATTCCGATACAGGCATCAAAGAAAATACCCCGTAATCTCCCACCCAAGGGCTACATTGATGCGTCGGTTGGAAACCCCGGATCGTAGTGGCCGAGTATTGGTATTTCCAACCATCACCATTCTTCCCGGTCTGTGGAGACCAGCTATTCATGGGATAGGGAACCGCCGTAGTCGGGTAGGTATTTCCCCAACTCAATTCGTAAGTCGAGTTTGTTCCTTGCAAAGTATTTACGTATTGTACCAAGTCTTTCTCCGCAAAAACAGGGAAAGAGAGGGTTAAACAGAGGGCTAAAGCCGCCCCCTGTTTATAAAAAGTATTGAGTTTCATGTTATTTTATTTACTGATTAATTATTCACGCCCCAATTTGTATTCGGCTCGGGGCCCATCTCCAATTCTAGTACGCCACCTTTCATGATATCCCTATAATCAAGATAGCATCTCGTATAATCCGTCCCGTTTAATTTAGCGGATTGGATATAGGTGTTTTCCGGGGTATTTCGGTTGGCTCGTATGATAAATGTATTCCCTTCGCCAACCTGAATCTCAGTCTTCTCAAAAACCGGGCTGGATATCTCATAGCGAGTATCTCCCGGACAAACCGGATACAAACCACATGCCGCCAATACATACCAAGCGGACATCTGACCGACATCCTCGTTTCCAACCAAGCCTTCTACCTTATTCTTATACGCCTTATCGCAAATGAAACGAGACCATTTCTGGGTTTTCCACGGCTGTCCCAAATGATTATACAAGAAAGGCACATGATGAACCGGCTCGTTCGCATGATTGTAATAAGCGTTCCACAGGAAATCTGTTGGTGTCTTGTCGAACATCGTATCCAGATCGGCGATCACCCGTTCCGTTCCTCCCATCAGTTCCACCATACCCGGAATATCATGAGGCACAAACCACCCCTGTTGCAGCTCATTGCATTCCATACAGCCGTACCATTCCTTCAGCTTACCCTCTTCCGGCCAAGCCTCAAACCGGCCATTCGCTTCTCTCGGGCGGAAGCTATGTTTCTCCGCATCATATAAATTCCGGTAAGACTGAGCCAACTTCGCATAATAAACCGCATCCTCCTGTTTTCCTAATGATTTCGCCAACTGAGACATACACCATTCCGTATACGCATACTCCAAGGTTTTGGAGATACTCTGCGGATTCGGGGTATAGCCCAACTCCGCATTCCCGAACATTCTCGAGGTTTTATCCGCATACCGATAAGCCTTTTCCATATCCAAGCTACAAATACCTTTCGCATAGGCATCCGCCAAGACCGATATAGCCGGATTTCCTAACATACAACCGCTATAGGCGTTCAACAACTCCCAGCGCTCATAGTACTCACGGCCACTCTCCTCTGCCATCGTTGTCAATGACTTCAACAAATCGTTCACCAATACCGGATTAATAATCGTTTGCAAAGGCATCTGACTACGGAACACGTCCCAACCGCTAAAGATCGTACGTTTCGTGAACGTATCCGACTTATGCGCTTTTCCGTCCGCGCCCATATATTGACCATCCACATCCGTGTAAATCCTCGGATCGATCATTGTATGATACAAGGAGGTATAGAAGATCACCTTCTGCTCATCCGTTCCACCGCTGACATCCATCTTAGCCAAAGCCGTATCCCATAACGAGCGGGCACGAGAACGTACCGCATCAAAATCCCAATCCTTGATCTCCGCTTTCAAGTTCTTTTCCGCACCCTCCAAGCTTACAAAGGAAATACCAGCCTTGAAAAGAACCTCCTCATTCGCCTCAGTCTCAAACTCCGTAAAGAACCCGAGGTGCTCGCCCTCATATGCCTTTGGTCTCTCCGAAATCTTTGCGTTCGCTGTCAATATCTGGAAAGCCGGACTCTCCACGAATTCCCGATGCCGATCCTGCCCTGCCGGGATATCCACGCTCCATACACCATAATCTTTCAACGGTTTGGAAAACTGCGCATAAAAATACACGGTGTATCGGGAAGAACCTTCACCATTCCCCCAGCCTCCACCTTCCGGCGTACATTCCATTCGTCCGGCGATCGTATGGTCATCTATCACTTGAACCGCCTGATACGTAGAAGTCCCTCCTCCACGACGGGCTAAGTCCAACTGGATGCGGGACTGCTTATTCTCGGGGAAAACGAATCTCAGCATACCGCTATGAGGAGCCGCTGTCGCCTCCGCTTGTATCTGGTAATCGCTCAGCAATACCTTATAATATCCAGCCTTGGCCTCCTCGGAAGATTTATCATACCGGGAACGATACCCGGCTACGCCCCCCTCTTTTCCTGAGTTCGTGCGCAGATCGCCCACGGTAGGCATTACCAATAAATTACCCAGATCACCATACCAGCCGATACCACTCATCTGCGTAAAAGCGAATCCCTCGATCGTCTCATGCTCGTAGCTATATCCGGAACCATTGTCGCCCCCCGTAATCGTATTCGGACTTACCTGTACCATACCGAAAGGGGTAGTCGCACCGGGGAAGGTCTTCCCCAAGCCATGGTAAGCACCGGCCGCCTCCGTATTCGTACTCGCCCCGATAAAGGGATTTACATAATCAGAGAAATGAACCTCCTCGATAGTCCGGGTCGGACCGGAACAGGCCGTTCCCACCAATGCGAGCGATAACGCCGTAGTCGTTATCCATCTTAAACTTCTTACTAATCGTATCATTTCTTTATAAGTTCTATTCTACGTACCTTCGGTTGGGCGATCTGATACATACGATCCACCAACATATCGATTTGTTGGTTCCAAGCCTCCCGGATCTCCGGATACATCATCTTGGAGTAGTTATCCAGATGGCCGGCCAAGAAGATATTCGTATGAAGGTTCGCCCTTAACGTATCCATAGCGGCGATATTATCCTGAAATAACATGCCCTTCCGCTTCAAGATATAAAATTCCGTCCACGCATATTCCCGGAAACGTTTCTCGATATTCCAACGTTCCTCATTCAAATGCATGACCCGAACGGCCTGCTGATATTGCGGTGTGTTCGTTAACGCCGCTAAGTTAATACCTTTTGCCAAATCCTCGGCCGAAAACGTAGAAATTGAATCCCCGTCTATCTCCAACCTATACGCACCTTTCAATCCATCCACCCGCAATACCTCTTGATTAAGATCCTCCATAATCGGAGCGTATAAGGTCGCCTCATATTGCGTATGTTTTTTCTCCCAGCCCCGAGAGATCGTATCCATCGGATAAGGTAAAGACTTCGCTAAATAGGTAAAAGAGACCGTACCCTTGTCTGATACTTTCAATTCATTCACGAAACAATTCTCGTTCGCCAGCACCACACGTCGGGAAGCATCGATATCAACTTTAGCGACCGGTTTACCCGCCAATCCCTGAGACTTCAAGAAGAAATAGGCCATCAACATATTACCGTGGTTATCCGGATGAATCCGATCTCCTTGCATTAAGGTAAACCGCGGATCTTTCGCTTGCTGTACCCTGTTCACCTCCAATACCGGGTTGTGGAAATCCACGAACGCCCAGTCATTCTTCACGGCCGCCTCTCTTTGCAGACGGATGATTTTCTGGATCGTAGCGTTCTTTCCAAGAAAAGGCTTATTTTTCTCATTTTGCCAAGTCTCGTCGTACGGCGTGCCACCGATCATGATCACCCTTGTATCTTTGTGAGATTTCATGATCTTCTGCATCGCCTGAAAGGTCGTATCTACCCGATACATTTGCCGCTCCACGAAAGCCGTAGGATTATCGCCGTTATATTCGAAATAACCACTATCGTTCATACCGAAAGTAGCCGTAACCACCGTCGGATTTTTACCATATACATCCTCCTCGATCCGTTCCAACATATCCCAAGAACTGTCACCACCGGTACCGGCGCTATACATCCGCATCCGCATATCCGGGAAATGAGTGATATAGTACAACCATATATAAGAATGATAATGTCCGCCCTCTGTTATGCTATTGCCTAAAAAAACAACCCGGTCACCCCTTTGAAAAGGGGAAGGAGTTTTCTGCGCATTGCCACACACAAACACAGAAAGCATACACGCCAAACTAAAAAGCCATCGATTAGTTCTCATCTTATTTACTTTTGGACACTTAGAAGTTCAATTGTTTATCCGATACGGCCACAGCCACGAATGAATCGGCACAGCCATAATACAGATACCATTTATTCCGGTAATAGACCAGACCTTCCACGAATACGGTACCCGCAGGGTATTGACCGCTTTTTTCAAAATCATCCGTCGGTTGCAAGAAAGGCTTATCCAAACGACCGATCAATTTTGTCGGGTTATTTACATCGAACAATGCTTGTCCGGCACAATAAGAGTTCGCAGGATAAGCGGTATCCCCTTTTTCTCCCGGTTCGTTTTTACCGTTATACAACAGAACGATGCCATCCTTTGTCAAGATAGCGGGAGGTCCACATTCGGTCAACTGGCTATCAAAATAGCCGGAACGGGGAGAGAACAATTTAAGCAACTCACCATTCTCGTCCAACAGTGGGTCCCAATCTGTTAAATTATCGGAGGTAGCCGCATATACATTCTTCTCCCCCCAGTACATGAAATACTTGCCATTCACTTTCGCAATGACCTGCTTATCTCCCTTTAAAGTCGTGACTAACGATGCGGATTTGGTCGCCTCATCCTTGAATTTGCCATTATAGGCTTTCTCAAAAGCCGGACCGAACTTCGTCCAGTGTTTCAAATCCTTTGAGGTCGCCACCGCCAGACGAGGCACCTTGCGGTTCCATTGCGTATATAGCAAGACATACGTACCATCCTCGGTCATAGCAATACGAGGATCTTCCGTACCTCCGGGACATTCGTTCTCTACTTGATTATCTTTAGCCGGATAAAAAGCAGGCTTCGTATCCCTCTCGAAATGGATACCGTCAGTAGAGGTCGCATATCCCAAACGGGAAGTCCGGGAACCGATTCCCTGAGCGGAGTTATCTTCCGCACGGTACATCACCACAATCTTCCCATCGTAAATCGTAGCCGCCGGATTAAATGTGTCACTCTCCTCCCATGCTACAGAATCTTCCCGCATCGGGCAATAAAACTTAGTTGGTAACGGCTTAATTACCGGATTCACTCCTGTCGGACGCTCAAACCCGTCCAAGCACCAAGCTGTTTCCGATACAGCTTCCGCCGTCTGGTCTTTCTTTTGAGAGCCGCAAGCTACGGTAACCAATCCCAATAAGCCGAAAGTAGAGACTAATAATGTTTCTTTAATCATGTTATTCGTAGTATTAAGTTATATTTATTTTCCATATGAAGGGGGAGCTATCCGAGTTCCCCACGTCTTATCCGGCTTCCCGGATAATTTATATTCCAAGGTCGCCCCCCGATATAAATCCGACCAATCGATCCAAGTGCCCTCCATCTTCTTTCCATCAAGACTTAAGGAATGGATATACTCTTTTTTCTCATCACCCCCCTTGATAATCACGTCTCCCTCGGGCAAATGTAAAACAATCTTACGGAATACCGGACTATTCACAGAGAAACCTCCCACTCCGGGAATCTCTGGAAACAAACCGATACTGGCAAAGACATACCATGCTCCCATCGATCCTAAATCGTCGTTGCCCGGCAAACCGTTCACACGGCTACTATATTGTTCGTTCAGTATACGCCGGATCACTTGTTGCGCCTTATAAGGAGCCCCCGCCCAATTATAAATCCAAGGGATTTGGAAACTAGGCTCGTTACCGGAGGCGAACCATTCATCTCCATAACTAGCGTCCAAACGTCGGAACATCTCATCCAAACGCTTCTCCGCCGCTTCCTTTCCTCCTATACTATCGATCAACCCTTGCAAATCATAAGGTACCATCCAGAAATAATTCTTATATGTCGATTCCCGCCAATCCGCATCATAACGTTTCCACGAACCATCCTCGTTTCGGGACTGCAACCAACCGGTCTCCTTATTAAAAAGATTCTTCCAGTTCATCGCCCGTTGCGTATACCAATTACAAACCGGCTCATCATTGCAGGCTTGCAAGGCGAAACGGCCAATCGCAAAATCAGAAGATGTATATTCCAGTAAGATCGAAGCGTCGTAATACCCTTTCTCCAAATACTGTTCCAAGCCCGGTCGAGTCAAAACACCTTGGGAATTAGCCCCCGGCACTTCTGCTCCATAACGCATAGTCCGCAGTAAAGTTCGAGGATCATAGTTGCGAGCTCCAAACGCATACGCATTGGCTACAAGAATCGGAGTCGGGTCCCCCTGCATAACACCTGTCTCTATATTCGCCAGTACCCAACGAGGGAAGCCACCACCGGATTGCTCGGCAAATAAGTAATGAGACATAACGATATCCGAGGTCTCCTCGGGAGCTAGCATAGCGATCAAAGCAGTCTGCGTACGATACGTATCCCAATTACTGAAAGAGGTATAGAATTTTCGGGCTGTCTTATGCACTTGGCTATCCGCCCCCATATATTCCCCATTCACGTCGCTACAAACATTCGGATGGATTAATGAACGATATAGATGCGTATAGAATTGCATCTGGCGATCCTCGTTATCTCCCTCTACCTCTATCTTCCCGAGGTATTCATTCCATTTATCTTGCGTCGCCTGACGGACCGCAGAGAAGTCCCAAGCGGGATTCTCAACCCTCAAATTCTCTCGGGCATTCTCCACCGAGACATAAGAAACACCGATCTTATACTGCACCGCCTGATTCCCCTCTTTCAACGGAAAAGTAAAATACACCCCCGAGTGACTGCCTTCCGCAAACGTATGATTCGCATGTAGTCGCTCCTCCTTCCATGTACCAAAACTCTCCGCATCCGCATCGAACTCAGCCACAAAGTAAACTTTATAGGGAGTTGGGATTCCACAGAAAGCACCACCCTCCGCATATCCCTCGCAACTATGAGGACCCGTAATCTTAATAGCGGCTACTTGGATAGAGGTAGCGGCTACTCCTCCTCCGATAATCACGGTACCCTGCTTTTCCTTGGAAGAAAACGTATAACGAGCCATACCCGTACGTTCCGTAACGGTTAATTCCGCACGTATAGAATGATCTACGGTGGCTGCGTAATAACCGGCCGTTCCGATCTCCTTGCCGACCGGAGTCTGCATATTCAAGATACTATCCGGAGAAACCCGTAAAGCTCCGGCAATCGGAAGCGTAGGGAAATTTCCCATATGATCGCATCCCGCACCACTCAATTGATTGATAACAAAGCCTAGTTGTTTCGTGAAATAAGTCGGGGTAAACTGTACCATACCGAAGGGATAGGTAGCCCCCGGATACAAATATCCGGAAGCCCACCCATTACCTTGAGTCCCTATCAGGGTATTGGTCTTAGAAACGAGATTTGACGCATTTACCAAACCTCCACACAACAAGAAAACATAGCTAACCACACATATTCGCCTTAAAAGCTGTTTACATTTAAACATGGTAATAGATCCTTTTTATTATTTAGCCTTTTATACTATATACCCTTCAATAGAATAAAACACTTACGGCGTAATAATTAAAAAACAGCTATTAACATAAGTCAACAAAAAGGGAATCATATGATTCCTATTCCGCAGGCAGCGATAGCGTGTGTTTTCCACTTTCCAACAGGATCGAACCCGCCGATATTTCTACATTATTCCCATCTAACACACAATTCGATACGTTAAATGGAGCGATAAAGGTCGCCATACTATTCGCCGGTATCTCCAGATCGAGGGAAAGCGATCGGTTCTCCATAGTCCAAGACACACGTGCCGTACCGTAAGGGGTCTCTCTCGCCGCCCTCGCCCACGTCACGCCATTCGGTATCTGAGGTTTGATAAAGAAATGTTTATAGCCCGGCTCATCCTCATCCGGCAAGATCCCTCCGACCGCCTGACAGAACCAAGCGCCAATGCCATTGAAACAATTATGAACCTTACTACGTTCTCCCGACCAGTATTCCCAAGTCGTAGAAGCCCCTTGATCGATCATATATAGATATCCCGGTAGCTCTCTCTTTTTCAGCATGGAATAGAGAAAATCAGCCTCTCCGTTCTTTATCGTCCAATCGGTCAAGATCGTAACACCCACCAAACCGGAACCGATATGGCCCTTACAATTCTCCAAAGTCTCTCGATATAAACCTTCCTTTACCTCGGGCATATGCTGTTCATCTGTCACGCCGACCAACATCGGATAAATCCGATCGATCTGGGAGCCTGTAGCGTACTGTTTCTTCTCCGGATCATAGAAAGTCTTCTGGATAAGCTCGTTCAATCGTTGGCGACGCTCTTTATACTTAGCGGCATCCTCCGCTTTCCCCAATACCTTCGCGATCTTCTCCATCGTAGTGAGGCAATCGCTTATAAAGCAGTTGCTAACCAGATCTACCGATGACTGCGCCGTATAATCGACACCCGCCGGAGCCAACCAATCCCCTAAATACCATGCCCGATAATCCGTATCCGGCCAACGTTTCAGCAATCCATCGACCGTATACGCATCCACATAACGCAACCAATGTCGCATAACCGGATAATATCGCTCGATCAGACGGCTATCCCCATAATTCAAATAAGTCTGCCACGATCCCGTGATAATAAAGCCACACCAATACGGACCACCTCCCGCCGGGTATGGATTCGGTACGCAATGCGGCATACCCCCATCCTCACGGATGCAATCCTGCCACATCTGCATCCAGTTCATATACACGGAAGAGCCCTCATACAATGTCTGGAAACTCTTACAAGAGGCATTTCCATCCCCACCGTATCCCATACGCTCATAATGCGGGCAGTCTACGATATAACCACTGAAAGCTAGGTTCTTGAAAGTATATTTGATCATCGCATAGATAGCATTCAAGTCCGGATCCGAGCACTCGAAAGACGAGGCATCCTTATAATCCGTATGAATCAGATAGCCGGTTACCTCCTCGGGGGCTTTCGCCAAACCGGATATCCTTATATATTGAAACGCATGATGGTTAAATTTATTCCGGAATACCTCTTTGCCTTGTCCGGAACCGATATACCAATCCTCATACTGTCCGTTCTCCTCTTGTGGCTTGAAATCTTCGTTTTCATTTAACCAATCCGTATATTCCATACGGACCCGGTGGCCTTCCGGCAATTTCGGGAAACTCAGCTCGACCCAACCATTCAACGCCTTTCCCATATCTACGAGCCAAATACTGTCCCCTATCTGCTTGATTTCCTTGGGACGGATAATCTCTTGTATTCGATTAGGCTCACACATCTGGGGACTTACCTCTATCCCGGGTACCTCCACCTCCAATACCGGCGTCCAATCCAGTTTGTCAAGCGTAGCCGTTGTCAAATCCGGCAACGCCTTCCGCCCATCCACACATTCACCCCCGAATTGATGGGGATACCAAGTACCGGTACCGGTCTCACCATACATACTTCCCCGGCCTTCCCAAGAGCTATCTGTAACGAGTAACGTACTTGTAGCGCCATTTCTTTGAATCTCGTCCAATTGCAGTTTAACCAACGGCCCATCATGAACGGCATTAAAAGTAGCTTTTCTGTACCAGCCACGGCCCAACCAGAGCAATAAGTCGTTTATTCCCTGCTTTGCGTACGGCGTAAGATCGTACGTCACCGATAATGATCTTTTGTTTAATTGAGATACCGCAGGCGAGAGAACATCTTCCGATACCTTCCTCCCATTTAAATAGATCTCATGATACCCTAAGGAGTTTACATGAAGGAGTAATGTGGCATCACGGTCTTGAAGCTCGAACTTATTCCTTAACATCGGATTCTTCTCATCCGGCATCCCTATATATTTCCCTTGCCATTCCGCTTTATCCAAAAGCCCGATCCCAAAGCGATTGATTGGACTCCAATCCGAGGATTCCCCCTTATCGTCCCATACCCGGACTTTCCAATAGGCCAGCACACTAGATCGCAACTCTTTCCCTCGATAAGGGACCATCACGGAAGCGGACGATTCCACCTTACCTGAATTCCATAGATCGGCTTTGCCTTGAGCCAGCAAGGAACTATCCGTGGCTACTTGTATCTCAAAATACGCTTGCCGCATAGTTTGCCCGTCTGTCTCGATTTTCCAGCTAAAATGGGGATGGGTATTGTCGATCGCAACCGGATTCTCCAAGTTCTCACAACGAAGATCTTTTAAGATGAACCTCCGCCCGGATTCACAGCCCGACATCAGTAACAATAGGGTCACAAAGTAGATAGATATACATTTCATGATAAATAGATTGAGATTACGCATGAATATACTTTCTAATGGCTTACGATACTTATATCCCCGGTAAATATTAAGATTTATTAAACAAGAAAGGCGAGCCACTCGCAAATGACTCGCCTTCCTACGATTCCTCAAGAATGGCTAGAAGCGGATCTTGTAGGATTGATTTTCGATACGGATGATATAGGCACCTTGCGGAATGGTTATCATCGTCTCACCAATTGGCAAGGTTAAAGCCTTATATAGTTGACCGCCGAATGTCACTAGATAAGCCGTACTCACATGAGCGGACTGGATATGCAATACCCCGTTCGATCCCCAGACTTTCAAGTCATTGGATTCGAGTTCGGCATTGCCTACGGTGGCGTTTTTCATGATTCCGGTGATAGAGATCGTAATGTCGGACGCGATACCCTTGATCTCGTATTTACCGTCAGAGGTCGGCTCAATCACCTTATCACCTACTTTCACGATAGGGGTAGATTGATCGTAGTCCGCTTCCAGCGTAAGAGAGAAAGAGAAGCTGCCACCCTCTTCCACGGAGTAGGTTCCGGCGGAAGGATTCAACGAGGCACCTTCAACGGATGGAAGAACGACGCTGAATGTCACTACCGGATCCGGTTCGGAAGAGACTGCGGTTACTTTCGATAGGGTGGTCAAAGTCGTAGCGATCTGGTCGCTCACCTTACACGTGATTACGCAACGGTACGTACCCACCTCGGGAGCCTCTACCTTATAAGAATCAGCCAACGGCTCGGCAGCACGTAAGAGAGACAAGGATATCGCTTGAGGTGCTGGGGTCTTTGTCGTTGTCTTCTTATCAATCCATGTACCATTCTCTAATCTCTGCCATTGGAAAATCACCGAGGTATAAGATTCGCCGGGGACAGCGGTAGCCATCAAGTCAATGGAGGAGCCTTCTTCCACGGTCTTATCTCCGATCGGAGCGATCGCGAGAGCTCCCGTGCCGCTAACTTCTGAGATCAAGCCGACACTATCTGCGAATATACCCGCATTCTCAACCGTAGTATTGACTAGCTTGGCTTGTTCATCGGCCGACGACAAGATCAGTACGCCCTCATTCTTGATCTCACCTAACCGGTTCGTGCCGGAGAGAGCCAGTTCCGCTTTCGCCTCCGGGGTAACAGTCAGCGTAGGAGCTGTCACGTTCGTCAATTGAATGGTAGCGGTATCTTTAGCGGCAGTCTCATTTGATATCATGATATCCCCTACTATCGCGTTCTCTATTACAGAATCCTGTTGATTGATCCTGAGAGAGTCTAGCATTACGGCTTCCGCCACGATCTTCAGATCCGTGAGGACAGATGGCACGGACAAGGTACCCTTGGCCTTGTCATACGTATATCCCTTTACGTTTACCTCAACACTATCGGGCAGTTCGTAACCCTCCAGCGCCAGTAAGGTAAGGTTCAGCGTACTATTTCTCTGGATGGATTTGACGGTATCCGCCAATGAGATGTTCTTCAAGTCGTATGTTATCGTATAAGAATCCTTGATACTGGGATCGTATTCCTCTATGTTCTTGAATTTACCCCAGAAATCATTATTCTTATAGACATCCAAGCAGCCTTCCGGGACCAATATCTTACAAGTCAAGGTATCTACGCTTTTAAGCGTTTCGACATCAATTCCCGGCATTAACGGTGACGAGAGTTTTATTGTCCGTAAATTGACGCAATTCCTTATTGACGAACCCATACCTTTCACTGAGGCCGGCACCGTCAACGAATCCAAGGAACTCCCGAAAGAATGCTGTATCTTCGTCACCGCATAATCTATTCCCCCCACGGTAAGGAGAGAAGGGATAATGGCATTACTTCCCCCTTTATAGTTAGAAAGCGTAGCTTCCGCATTGGCCTTATCTAACTCATAGGTATTGACTCCCTCTTTATATTCCTCATATCCATCTATTGTTATTTGCAGATCACCAAACAACGCTGGTACTTGAATCTTTTGTTCTTGGTCATTAATTTTCAGAAAGTCCGGTCTACAATACTCTCCTGTCTCTATAGATCTGCAACTTACGCTAAACCGAAGCGGCGTTCCATCTTTGCTTCGAACGGTTACATTTACGTCCTCTCCGTATTTTACTGATTCCGGCCCATCAAAACTTACATTCTTAGATTGATAAGTAATCTTCAAATCATTGGATGGAGCTACTCCCTCATCAGACTCAGAGATATTAGCCTCTTGTACCGGAAGACCTGAATAAGCCTTATAAACCTTACCGGCCCCCTTAGGAACAATAATTTTCAAGTTATCCTTGTCAACAACATCAAACAAATAACTTGCTATACCAACAGGAATATATCCTTTAAATGTGATGGAAGCCAGGGACTTCGGGAGCACATTATTAAAATACATAAACTCCTTGACCCTATATTTAGAGCCACCAAACGTCACAGAGTCCGGCACAATCAGATTCTTGGTTGTACTCGGGACATCGTTTATACAGGCTGTTTTGCCATCACGATCAAGACTGTAGGCATATCCTCCTATCACAGCTTTACCATATCCTGTGACATGTATAACTACATCCCCTGTCACATTGGATATCTTGTAGAACTTAGGTTCCATCTTATCTTCCTCCAAATGCCCCTGTGAATTTTCCATAGAGACACTATAGCTCATAGGATTCCCATACGATTCGTATTTAGGTTTTAACCTAAAGGTGAACGTCTCGCCATGTCCAACCTTCGCCGGACCTTCCACAAGCTCCATGTTCTTAAGATCATAGGTGATCTTGTGCATCACTTTCGCGTTCTCTTGCCCACTGGCAATCCACGTTCCACTACATAAGAAAGCCATCACCAACAGTGACAGTCTTAAACTAATTTTTTGTAAATCTAGTTTCATAAGCTAATATTTATAATGAACAATCGTTTTAACATTCGTTCACAGGTATGCTCATAGCTTCCCGTCTATGACCGGTGAGAGAGCCTAGGCCATGAACCATGAGAGAGCCTCGTCTATGAGGGGTGAGAGCCTAGGCTTTATCAGCCCTCATAGATGAGGCTCTCCGCCTTATCAGATCTCGTCCGGGCTCTCGCTATCGCCTCCGCCTCCGATACCTACCGTCAAGAGGATGGGGAACTTATAGGTACGCGGGTCCTTCACCAAGCCGTAATTCGCCCCCGCCTGCGTAGTGACGCTCAGCCAGTACTGCCCCTCGGCGAGTGGCGGGATCTGGATGATGATCTCGCTCTTGGTGTTGCGCACGATGAGGGAGACCTTCACGGGCGTGGCGCCCTCCTCGTCCTTGGTGAAGTAGACGCCTACAGATGGATCATCCCCCTTGATAAGCAGCGTGCTGCCGAAGATGATAGCCGGAGCGTTTGGAGTGATATGGAGGTTCTTCTCGTTCGTGGTAGAATCCGTGAGGCTCTCGATCATCGGGCCCACGGTAGCTACGTCGGCGTTCACGTAGATGTTTTCTAGCGCCTTCAGGAGGGTGGCGCTGGGGGTGAACATTACGGTGATCTTATTCTCCGTAGAGCGGAAGTCTGATTTCTTTCCGTCGAACGAGCCGTTGATAGTGAGCAGCCATTGCCCGAACTTGTTCACCACGCAACGGCCTTGGGCGAGGGCCTCGATCATCTCGTCGTAGGAGAGGTCGAGGATGTTGGTGATCGTCTCCGGACGATACTCGGTACGTTTCTTCACGATGCGGTTCGAGATGTCTGAGGTTCGCGTGGTTCCGGTAATGCGGATCTTTCCGGTGAAATCGCCGGTTTTCTCGGTTAACACGTTGTCGTACAGATCTACGGTCAAGATGGTCTTTTCTTCTGCCATGATGTTTTTTGTCTTTAATGCCCCGTGGTAGTGGGGCGTTACCTTTTAATAATGTTTATCACCCTTATTCGCGAAATAAGGGGAGGAGATATCGCACGTCCAACATAAACTAAAAAAACACGCATAACCACTATTTTTAACCGCATATCCACGATATATGCGCAATAAGCATAAATTTGGATTAATTAGAGGATACGATATCTGTATCCCCTTCAATTCCTATTTCTTAATAAATAGATAAAAGTGATTGTTTATCAATAATATTTTTTACATTTGCCAAGCCTTCCGTTGAAAATAGCCTATTATAGGTAATTTTTATGCTGAATAGGCTCTTCCCCTTATTTCGCGAATAAGGGTATCACCCAGCCGCCAAAAGCAAATCCACCTCTTCCGTCACCCTAGCGTTCGCACGATTCAATTCTGACTGTTCCAAAGAGGCCAGATAAAAACGTGTTGTTTTTTCCGAGGTATGCCCCAACGCTTGGCTAATGATCGATAAAGGGACTTGTTTCCGCAAGGCGTTCGTTGCCCATGTATGGCGGAAAACATACGAGGTCAGATGAATGGGGCGAGATAGCGCACGACCGATCTTCTTCAACGAGTTATTATACGAACGCAGTATCGCCTTGTATTCCTCATGCCCTACCTCTCTACCCGGAGATAAAATAGGGAAAAGGTACGGGGAAGAAGCGTCCGCATACTTATTAATCAACCGCCGCATCCCCGCTGTTATCCCGACACGGATTAAGATCCCCGTCTTCTTACGCCGATATACGATTTCCTCGCCATACAGGTTCGCCGTAGTCAAGCGAGCCATATCCGCAAAAGGCATGCCGCAAGATAAATAGGCGAACGTACAATAGTCGATCACGCACGCCAAATCCGGCTCCTCAGACTTCAAGGTCACGATCTCCCGGAGCGACTCGTTTCCCAACGCCCTAGATCCGGCTCTTTCCCGCTTCAAGTTCAAGTACGCGAAAGGCGATACGACGCAAGCCGGCAACAGACCATCCCGGCAAGCTTGGTTATAAATCGAGCGAAAGTTGCTGAGGTATGTATTCACGGTATTCACTCGCAAGCCGGCGGATTGCAGATAAGCGACAAAACGGCTTATTAAGCCCGGGGTTATCTCCGGGAAAAGAAGGTTTCTCCTACCCAGAAAGGCGCAGATCCAATTACGGGTAGTCCTATATAAATCGGCGGTGTTATGTTTCCCCGCTAAACGTTTCTCCCGGATGCGTTCGGTGGCATAGGTATAAAATGTGATGCCCGCCTTGCCCAAGCAGTTATTCTTTCTTTTGCTCATATCTCCTTTTTTGATGATTAAACGTATTATTATCTACCATCAAAAATAGCATAAAAACAAGATCAAGCCAAGTCCATCTCGGGCTCGTGAATCAAGTCGGTCATCACGTAGAAGTCGGCGTAGCCCTTGTTGGCTTTATACTCCGGATAAATAAGTAGCTACGGGGAATCTTTATAGATTAATGTTATCCAACTTAAAAGAGGAAGGGATTATCCCACATAAGTCGGAGACAATCCCTTTCTGCCGGAATAAAGTACTTTTAGAAAGATACGTCTACAGGGACGACCTCACTATAATTAACCTTACCGTTTGTCGTTACACCAACACGGATATACATCTTATTTCCGTTTCCTTTCATGATGGCCTGCTTATCCTTATTGTTGAAACTCGCACTTTCACTTAAGCCGATCTCTTGGGTTAATACCGTATTTAGGATATCCTTATCGGACACGTTCGTATAGTCAACAGTCACCAATTCCTCCGAGTTACCGGACATCTTATCGATATAAGGGCTGATATGCCAAGCCAAAAAAGCATTCTCTATCTTATAGTCATCCTTGCTACGAGTGATCGTATAGGATACCTTCAACTTCTTGTTCTCGAATACGGCGTTGTTTACATCGATTCGGGCGTAAGGAATCACCTTGATATCTTGATCCGTCAGTCCACCGGCGTTCAGATCAACCACCATCGTATCCACCGGATAGAAATTAGTCTGCTCCAGCGTCAAGATATATTGCTTACTGAACATCCACGAGTTCTCGTAAGTCCCATCGATCTTGGGATACGTGATAACCGGAAGCTGCGAGTAATCATCACCCGTAGAATAATAACGGTCACGCTCATACATACGTATCTGGATACTGCTGGTACCCTGTACCGGCATCGGGACAACCTCGGAGGTTTCCGCATCGATAAAGCGGCCTTTGATACCGGAATTAGGCTCATCATAATTATCATCCTCACAGGAGGCAAAGAGGCAAGAAGCCGCCAAGACAATCGCTATATTATATATGATCTTTTTCATGATTCTTTTTCCTTTCATTAATTAGAAACCGGGATTATTAGGAGCCAACATCGGGTTGCTACCCATATCGCTATCCTTGATCTTTATGTAATAGTTACGTTCCAAGAATACCTTATTAGGTTTCGGAGCCTTACCAGTCGTAAAGATATATTTACCTTCCCCCCAGATATACCATGGATAAAGCGCCATGGTCGGGAAATCGGCCAGTTTGATATGCGCAATATGCCAACGCTTTAAATCCCAATGACGATGATTCTCATACGCCAACTCTACGCGACGCTCATTACGGATACGATCCAATGAAACCTCCCCGGCAGAAAGCGTACGGATGCCCGCTCTCTCACGAACCATATTCAATGCAGTAGCGGCATCGCCCGTCTTGCCTAATTCCATAGCGGCTTCCGCCTTGTTCAAATACATCTCGGCCAGACGGAACACCGGCCATGGAGCATCTGATTTATTTCCGGAGATATCCGTCACTCCCTCGTCTGAGAACTTCTTCGTGTAGAAGCCGGTCTTTCCAACATCCCCGGTATCCCACACGCCATCCTTACCTAAGATCTTCATTTGGTTACCTTCCTCACCATAATACTCGTTCACGTTATTGCTGGTGATAAAACGGGCATCCCCAGATTTAGAGGCATCGTAAATACCCCGACGAATCTCGACGATCCCTCCCCTACATTCATCCATCGGTAAATAGAAAGTCGCCCGAAGACGTGGGTCCTTGTCCTTAAATAGATCCAATGGAGAGTCATATTTGATATAATTGCCGGAAGCATCCTTCAATTTCAAGGTACCGTCTGAACCATCTTTATATTCAAAAGCCTCTATTAAATCGAGTGTGGGATTCTGTCCGCAGCCATAGCCATTCTGCACGAAGCTAAACGGCACATTCAATAAATCCCAAGAATGGCCTAGATCGGTAGCCAGAAACTCTTTCCAGAAGATAAACTCCGAACATCCTCTTTTCTCCAGAAACATATTCCGGAAGTTCTCCACCCGGTCCGCATACTGGTTGTAAAGCGTATATTTACCCGAGTTAATCACTTTATCCGCCGCCTCGATCGATTTCGCCCAATATGCGTTAGCGTCATCACTATTCACGCCAACGATACCGTTCAATTGCACTTTGCCGTATTTAGCGATCGATGCCGCATACAATGCCGCACGAGATTGCAACGCATAAGCCGCATATCGAGTGGCACGGGTTCTTTCCACAGATTCACGGGTCTCCGGTAATTCCAAAGCGGACTCTTCTAATTCAGTTAGAATAAAATCCCAGACTTCTTGCTCCTTATCACGGGAAACTTGTAAGCCATACAAGTCTTCCGGACCGGTATATTGCTGTACTTCTGTCACGATAGGAACGCCTCCGTAGCGTTTTACCAAATTAAAATAATGGAACGCACGAATAAAACGAGCCTCGGCGATCAATTGCTGCCGTTTGCTTTCCGGCATCTCGGCCGCATTCAGCTCTTGCAACACCAGATTCGTCGCTCGAACAGCCTTAAAACCGTCCTCCCACAGACCAAACCACTCATCATTGAAATTCGCACGGGCAACGTCACCCGTACCAAGATCCCCAGCTTGGTAAGCTCCTGTACCCTCATCCGAAGCGGTCACTAAGCTGACATTCCAAACATCCCATCCCTCAAAATAAGTGGAGTTATGTTCCATCTGCATCTGGTTATACAATCTAGAGAACACTCCTGTTATCAGATTATCATCCTTCCAAACTTCCTCGTCCGGCAAACGGTCAGTCACAGGAACATCCAAATCACAGGAAGAAAGTAATAAGGAAGCGCAACACAAGGAATAAATTATAGTTCTTCTCATCTTCATTTTTCTTTTAAATCCTATTAGAAACTAACGTTAACACCGAATGAATATACTTTCAATTGCGGATAATAGAAACTTTGCCAACCTTCTATTGCCTCTGGATCTGTATATTTGACATTCGTAATTGTCAAGGGGTTATACGCATTAGCATATACGCGCAAATGCTCAATACCCACCTTGCTTAAAAGATTCTTGGGAATGGTATACCCAATCTCAATAGATTTCAAGCGAACATAGTACGCATCAGTCGTCCAATAGGTGGATTTTTTCGAGTTATTATCATTACCCTCAATACGTAAAGAGGGGAATTTGCCCGGTACCCACTCACTATCCGGATCATTATAATCCGCCTTATGCCAACTATCCATCCATACACGGAAACCATTTCCCTCGCCCGGTCCACGGAAAGGACTGGTCAAGGCATTCAATACCTGCGTATAGTTCGAGGCTCCTTGAAATAAGATATTCACATCAAAGCCTTTCCAATCCGCAGCTAATGTCAGCCCGAAATTTAAGTCAGGGAAAGTTCCTTTACCTATCACTTTCTCATCATTCGCATCAATCAAGCCATCTCCATTCAGATCCTTATATTTAATATCACCTGGACGTAACGATGAATTACCTTTACCATCTTGGATCGGTGAATTATAGATCTCATCATAAGACTGGAACTGACCGATATGTTCATACCCCCAAGTAACATTTTTCCAACGATATGCGCCATTGTCTCTCCAATTCTTATATTGATTCAGTGGTAATGCCTGCTCCTTATACAAATCCTTTTCACGAGCATAAGCCACATTTCCTTTGATCTGTAAATTCACGTTCCCGATCCGTTGGACAGTACCTAAAGACAATTCAAAACCACGATTATCACTACTATTCAAATTCTCCTGCGGCAAAGGGATACCAGAGGTAGTTGGTAAAGAAGTGTTACGTGTCGCCGGATATCCTGTCGTCTTGCGATAGAAGTAATCGAACTCAAAACTAAGCTTACCGCCCCAGAAAGAGCCATCCAAACCAACATTCGTAGTCATTACCTTATACCAAGTAATATTCGGATTCGCCAAATTCGCTTCTTTCATACCATTCGTAATCGAAGCCGAAGAGTTTCCTGCGCCTCCCAATATAAATCGATCCTCAAATTGCCATCCACTGACGAACTGACTAGCGTTTAGTTGGCTATCATTACCAATGCTTCCCCATGAGGCACGTAGTTTCAAATTATCCATCTGAGGTACCAAGTCTTTCATAAATTGCTCTTCAGAAATACGCCAGCCAGCAGATACGGCAGGGAAAAATCCCCAACGTTTATCCGGAGCCGTCTTATAAGAGCCATCATAACGAAAACTGAACTCAGCCATATATTTACCCGCATAGACATAATTCAAGCGGCCTACTAAACCGCCATATTTATAGACCGCAGAGTTTCCTTCATTATACATATTATCCACGTCACCTCTATCTAGCTCAGGTATAGCCGATGTTGTCGAATAATAACGTCTAGCCATGAACCAGTTCGTATTCGTCTCTTTCCACTCCCATAAAGCCAAAGCTTCCACATCGTGCAAATCATTGAATGTATTCTTGTAGTTCAATGAGTATTGCTGGGTAGTCTTATAATAAGGTTGAGTTTTCTCCATCAACTCTCCCTTCGCAACCTTCGTTATCGGGTTATACGTATCTTGAACCGAATCGTAGGTATAGAACGTACAGGCCGTCTTCATCTCTTTCTGAGCCAAGTTGGTATAATCATAGGCGAAGAAAGCACGGGCTTTTAGTCCTTTAAAGATCTCATAATTCAAGGCTAATTGACCGTTAAACTCGACATTGCGCTTATCCTTGAAGCCTGTAGCGTCACGATCGAGCATGGCTACCGGGTTCAATTCATTATTGTCCGAATTATAGTAGTAGTTTTTATTATTATTGGCATAGACAGGGACATTCGGAGCGTTCGACTTAATCGCTGTAAATAACTCGATACCTTCATCGCCCGTCCAATACGGATATTTATAATCATCGATATGACCGCCTAGGCCCACTTCAGCGTTCAATTTACTGGTGATCTCAGCCGTAATATTTGAGCGGAAATTATAGCGCTTAAACTCTTGGGTAGATTTTAAGATACTCTCTTGATCCAAATATCCTAACGAGAAGAAATAGCGGATCTTCTCAGAACCTCCATTGATATTCAAGTTATGCTGTTGTTTCGGGGCAACCTTGCGGACCGTTTCCGCATACCAGTCGGTGGACGGATAATTGATTGGGTCCGAACCTGTACGGTATTTCTCGACCTCTTCATCCGTAAAACGCTTGGATTGTCCGGCGTTCATCAACGCTTGATTACGGTAATAGGCATATTCATACGCATTCATCATCTCAAGGTTCTTTACCGGAGATTGCAAACCGATAGAATAGCTATAGTTAATTTTAGGGCGGCTCATCTCACCTTTTTTCGTCTCAATAATGATGACACCATTCACACCTTTGAAACCGTACACAGCGGCGGAGGCATCTTTCAAGACGTTCATAGAAGCGATCTCATTCGGATCGATCTGGGTAAACGGACGTTCCACTCCATCCACAATAACTAACGGCTCTCCAAAACCACGGATATTAAATCGATCCGAGCTATCGACACCTGGCTCACCCGTAGACTCTTGATAGCGTACACCCGGGATCTTACCGATCAAGTTTGCCTTCATATTCGGTTGGCTAACCTTTGCCAGTTCCTCGCCCTTCAAGGAGGCGACAGCTCCGGTTAAGGTCGCTTTCTTTTGCGTACCATAACCGACCACTACGACCTCATCCAATTTTTGAGTATCTTCCGCTAATTTAATATCGACCCGAGTCTGCCCTTTTATAGCGATCTCTTGAGGGCGATAGCCAATATAAGTAATTTCCAGAATGGCATTGTTAGGCACTTCCAACAAGAAATTACCATCCATATCCGTAATTGTACCGTTGGTGGTACCCTTAACGGATACGTTCGCTCCGATAACTGGCACCCCTAGATCATCTACCACCGTCCCCTGCACTTTCCTTGTTTGCTGGGCTACATTCACTCGCTTTTCAGCGGATAGGGCGATTTGGTTGTTTTTAATAACATACGATATACCCATCTGATCGGCGATCAAATTAAGTACATTCTCGATATCGCTATCTTTTACGTTTACCGTAACCCGTTTCTCCATCGGAATCGAGTTTTCATTATAAAAGAAACGATAATCACTGATCCTTTCGATCTCTTTAATAACTTCACGAACAGGTTGTTGTTTCACAGATAAAGTTATCTGCGCACAAGTGGCGTCCGTATAAGCAAATAGGAAGCCACACAATAAGATTGTTCGTACCGTTTGTTTAATTTTACGCATTTTCCACGTGTTTTTAATAGTATAATTTACACAATATGATACGCTTCCACTCTTTTTCGCAGAGTGGACTATTCACAAAAACATATCAAAAGTTAACGATTGATTTAGCTATATAAGCCCGACATTTGTTATCTCAAGTCCTTCGTCATAGGCATTACTTTTTTTCATCAATAATAATAGTATCTCCTTTTGATGTATATATAATAGGCGATGTCAAACTGATTAGTTCGATAATATTATCCAAGCTATTATTGGTTATCACTCCCGTGAATCGTAATGCTTTAACCTTCTCACTCTTAAATACTACTTGGATATTATACATCCGGTTTAACAATACGGCGATCTCGCTTAAAGCCTCATCATTAAAAGCCAACTCATTATTCCGCCATAGACAGGCCCTATATGCGTCATTCAGTGTGGATTTTTTCAGTTGCCCCTTGTTTTTCAAGTAAGTAACCGCTTGATCCGGTAATAAGAACGCCTCGTCTCGTCCGACACTCGTTTTTACTTTTCCTTGAAACAAGGTGACCACGGCTTGATTATCTTCTTCGTAAGCCTTTACATTAAAAGAAGTGCCTAACGCCTCTACCGCTAAATCGCCCGCTTGTACGACAAAACGATTGAGACTATCTTTCGCTACCTCAAAATAAGCCTCTCCATCCAAGGATATGATGCGCTCCCCATCTCCATATAGGTTTGTGTACTTGATTTCTGAGTCTGAGTTCAGCCAAACCTTGGAACCATCCGGTAAGACAACGCTCGCTTTCTGTCCTTTAGCAGCAAAGACCAGATAGTCTTTTTCCGCACCAACCGACCGTGAATACCTTGTCAGCAGATGTCCTCCCAAACCGGCGCAGATCACCAACAAACCAATAGCCGCATAACGCATGATATTCCGAAGAGAAAAACGCCCAACTTCCTTCTTCTCGACCGCTACGCTCTCAATACGACTTTGTATTTTCCGGAACATTCGCTCCTTCAAATCCGTAGGAATAGAACTATTAGACGCAATTTCCCATTTCCGCTGGATATAGTTCCTTAATTCATCCCGGGAAACATCGCTCTTGAACCAATCCACCAGAATCCGTTCCTCGTCATGAGTAGTCTCTCCTTTCAAGAAACGTTCTAACAATATGATATATTCACTCTTTTCCATACGCTTTACATGATTATATACTCTTTGCCCGAAGCGACTACTTACAAGCAAAGCGTTTTTTTTCGCATTTAATATTCATTAACAACAAAAGATAAGAGCCAAAGCAAGATCCCTTCTTCCGCCAAATACTTCCTTAAAAACTGAAGAGAGCGGTAAATCTGGGCTTCAACGGTTCTTTCGGAGATAGACAGACGTTGTGCGATTTCCTTCGTCGATAAGTGTTCTTTACGACTAAGCAAAAAGATTTCCCGACGGGATACCGGTAATTTATCGATAAGAGAATCAATATATTGTCCTATCGAATTTACCGTAATATCTTCTTCGACTTTTGAAGTGTCCCGTTCATCCCAATCTGCTTCTAAGGATTTCATATATAGCTCCGCATGGAAAAGGGAATCCCACTCGTCATACACTAAATTACGGGCAATCGTGAAAATATAGGAATCAAAATTCTTATCTATATCCAGTGAATCTCTCTTTTCCCAGATCCTAACGAAGACTTCCTGCGTCAAGTCCTCCGCCTCTAACCTGTTATACAATAAGGAATAGATAAAATTATAGATATGAGCGCTATACGATTCATATACAGACTGAAACGCCAGCATATTTCCTTCCTGCAGCCGAGAGATTATTTCCTTTGTTACTTTCATTTCTCAGAATTTGAAACTCTATCCTTATCATAACATTTACAGATAGTTACAGAGAATATTTCTTACAAAAACGACTAGTTTAAACGATCGTCTAAATCAACCGTTTTTTTTAATATTGAATATGCTTCATTATGAAGAGCTAACTACATGAAAAGAAAGAAGATAAATGAAAGCTTTGAATATTGTAGGTCAGAGAAAAATATATATTTTTGTGACGAATCTAGACGATCGTTTTAATCATTCATTTTCATTGTATGATAACAAAATAAGAGGCTTCCCTCACCACTATGAGACAGCCTCTTACCTCTAGGAGAAATAAATATATTATCTCCGATCTCCCTACCTTACTTTTTTAATCCTGTTGCTTCCAACCAGACATTTGCCATTAACTGACGGCCCGGTAAATCGGGGTGTACACCATCCGCTCCCCAATAACGAGCTGGAGCTAATTTTAACGCAGCGTCGAATGCCGCTTGGTAGGGAACAAATATCGCATTAAACTCATCGGCTAGTTTTTTCAACGATGCCCTGTAACCATCAAACTCCGGGAACCATTTGGCATCATCAATGGCGGATCCGCCACGTAAAGCGAAAGGCTCTCCTAGCACTAGTTGGACATTGGGAAGTTTTTCCTTCGTATAATGTAGCAGATCTTGTAAATCCCTTTCATAAATCCCTAATGATCCTTTATAATTTCCCATCAATATATGCCAGAAGTCATTTACTCCAATCAAGATACTTAGCACATCCGGCTGAATAGCCAAGGTATCCAGTTCCCAACGATCTCGTAACTGATATACCTTATTGCCCCCTACACCACGGTTATATATCTTCAATTGCTTATCTGGATAATCACTCAATAAGGTTGAGGCGGCAAATAAGGCATATCCCATACCCATTTGCTCGGGTGTATTACATTGGTTACAGTCATATTTTCGAAACATATCCGTTATCGAATCACCTTGAAAAAGAATCACACTATCCTTTTCCAATTTAATCTTCGGAGATACATTTCCATTTTGTTTACTCACTACTGCCTTCGCCAATTCCGACATGGTTAACATTCCTAAGCCCGCAAAAGCCCCCTTTCTCAAAAAATCCCTTCTTGTGTTCATCATTCTAAATATTAAGATTCATTCTTCTTAATATATACGACTCATTCACTCAATTCACTTACAGAGACAGTCTTTTTCTGCAAAAATGTCCACAATTTCTAGTGAATACTAGTGTTTATTCATAATAAAAAGGTTTCTTTTGTGTCGTTACTCGTTTTTCAGGAATATATAAGGAAGAGTAACAGAAAGGCCAAATACACTTACTATGGGAGGTGCATAGCCTAACCATTATTAAACCGGGCTTTTTTTGTATATAGAATTTAACAATAACTAATATATATCCAAAACCTTAACTATGACGGTACCTGTTGTTGATTAAATGTTTACGGATCATCCACTAGGTTGAAGATCGTATTCTCATCATACATAACATAAGATTCCCAGTTCAGTTGCGCCAAAACCTCATAACGGAAAGCGGTACCGTCATTAAAAGTCCGCACCACCAAATTGATCTTCCGCAAAGGCGCAGCTGCTCCCTCTAGGGGAATGAGCACCTCAACTTGCCATCAAGCGAAGCAAGTTGCACACTTTTACGAGCAAACAACGATAAACTCCCTGCAATGAAGAAAAAGATCATTGAATAGATTGTTCATTCTTCATATATTCATATGAAAATTACTCATACGCTGAATTTTGTTCCCAATTCGGGTTCGAACAGAATTATACATAAACATACAATATTCACCAAGATCTTCGGGATTCGCAAAGAATCTTCAAAAGGACCTGCCCCAAAAGGAGACTAAAATTACCTTTGGAGTAATTCATTTTATGTTATCATGAGGTATCATCAATTAACCAACGAGTAAAATTGCATCGAACTGCGTTATCTCACCACAGGAAACTCTGAGATCCTTAGAGTTGTACATCCATAAGGGACTAAGACGATCTCTTCTTCTGGTTGCTCACTCTTACTTGTGGAAAATGGGAGAGGACCGGTCATCTCATTATATATTCTCCAAGAAGTCATCTCTTTCGCCTTTAGCTTGATCTGTATAGGAGCGTTTCTCACATTCCAGAAATAATCGCAAGATTGCTTGTCCGGGTCTATTGTCACTTGACTATTTTTCTCCAAGTCCTCGATTGTGGCAGATAAAATTCCATAATTCCATTTTGTAGGGGAAGATACCTCATAATAATCGAAACCAAACTGATTTCTCTCTTTTCCTACAAATTCCTTTTTCATCCATCTCTCCTCCATTTTTAGCGCATAGACCAGGGGACCGCGTTCTATCGCTACAGAATTCTCATACCACCGGCTACTCTCAACTTTCATAGGTAAAGATAGTATTACTTGATCACCATCTTTCCATGGTCGATGTAGAATCGCCATATCGCTTCCTCCATTTATTGAATCAGTAATGCCATTAATCGTAACAGCAGCCCCTTTACACCATTCAGGAATACGTAAATGAAACGGGAACGTAACCTCCTTTACGGAATTTGATAATCGGATCGTAAATCGAATTTTATCATCCATCGGATAATAAGTATCCTCTATTATTGAGATCTCATGCCCATCACCAACTTGGGCTACCACCTCTGAAGGAGAATAAGCCAACGCCGCAATACCCTTATCTGGGGTCGCATACCACAGGCTTTGGGTAAATTTAGGCCAAGCTTGATGCATATTAGAAAAACAGCAAGGATAACCAGTCCGCGTTCCATAAATAATATCCGTTGCCGCATGATGTGCATCTTCATAGAAATTATGAGGGTGTCGTGTAATCATGATTTGATTGGCCTGCTGGAAATACTGCTTATTCATAAAATCATCCGTAATCTGTGTGGGAAGCGCATTGAAAGCGATGCGCTCCAAATGATCAGTGAATGTCAGATCACCCGTTATTTCCATCATTTTTTCCAAAGAGTACATCAACTCTACCGCAGAGCATAATTCGGAGCCTTGCGTTGGATTATTTCCATGCAATCCTTCATCTCCTCCAAACATTCCTTGAGGTTGTCCGTTGTATTTGCGAATATCAGCCAATCCCTTCTTTACCGCATCTATATATGACTTTTCCGGCTTCTGCTGGTAATAGATAACAGGTTCTTTAAGCCCTTGTGCTAAATTTACGCAATGGATGGAATTAAAGCGGGTTAAATGATCCCTATTTAGAAACATATCGATAAAATTAAAACTTTGCTCATGCAACAAATTCCCCAAATCGAGGAGAAATGCCTCCCCCGTAATATTATAGAGCCAATAGACAGCCTGCAGATTATCACAAGCACGGAATTCGGCCCAAAAAGTCCAATTCCCTAGTGGAGTGGAAGGAAGAGTTGCCAGTTGATAACGGAAATACTTCGTCATAAAATCGATCACTCTCTCATCCCTTGTCGCTGAATAATATTGTTGCATAATTTTCAACATGACCATCCTTGGCCACCAGTCGGCAGAATTATCCCTCTGCAAACCAGGCTCTGGACTATAATCCTTAGATGGACCAAAGAAACCATCCTCCCGTTGACTTTTCAATGTCCACTCAATCCAAGGCTGGATTTTTCTCTTTAGATTATCATCATCCAGTATATAGGCCAACGGAAGTAAACCATCTATCCAATAAGGGCCTCTTTCCCATTGATCCCCATCACCGCCTAGCCATCCATTGCGTTCTCCCATTACCTCCGGATACAATGTATCCATCTGGCTAGAAGCCCCGTCTCTCTGTCGTTCCAACATTTCAAGAAGCCATCCCTTCGCCTTAATACTCCCCAATGGTAACTCCATATAAGGTTTTCGAATCAGCGGATAGCGATTATTTAAATAATTGGAGTTATCTGCCTTAACGTCAAAACGTCCACTTAATATTCCCAGAACGAATAAGAATGATAAAAAGATTTTTTTGCTCATAATCGCACTTTTTAATAAGGTATTGATAATAAACTAACAGGTCCTAATAATCCTGAAGGTTGCAATGGAGAATCTACATTCCAAGAATTATGATGCGCCCAAGTCGGACGTTTTTCTGGAGGAAGGCGAAGATCCCCGATCAAACGATTCATCCATGTACTGGAGACCTCTATCTCTAGAACATTTTCCCCTCTTTTAACCATATCTGTCACATCAATACGATAAGGAGCTGTCCAAACTCCACCCGCATATTTACCATTGACTTTTATTTTAGCCATTGCTATAACTTTGCCTAAATCCAAGAAAAGCCTTTTATCTAGCTCCTCTTGAACTTCAAATGATGTTTTGTATATGGCTGTTCCTGAAAAATATTTTATACGGTCATCCTCATGCCTTGTCCAATCTATTAATTTATTAAATGCAACAGGCTCGACAGGACCTCTCTTATATTGATCAGACTCAAAAGTAACTTGCCATGGCTTATCAATTTCTACAATAGTCTCAGGCTTAGGGAAATTAGCTTCCAATTCGGTAGACAAAGGCTTACCATGCCTACGAAATACCATAAAACAACTTTGGTATGCGTCTAACTTTAAAGGTACTTGTGTAAATTCTTCATTTTCTATGAAAGAAGGTAATGATCTTGTCGAACCGGTAACCGCATCCCATAATTCAGGGACTTTACCTTTCACACGGAATTTTGGCAATGTGACGATTGCTTTATCACTTTGATTCGAAATAAAATAAATCTCATTTCCGTCAACGGTACGATGGGTATAGAGTGCGGGAGAATCATCTTCAAATAAACAATCCGGGATAATCCCTAAATCATCAAAGACCTCTTTTAGTTCTACGTTCGTAAAAATCTTTCCACTTCCATAAGAACGTTGTTTTACGGAAAGATCACCCCACATCTTTTTCGCAAGTTCATTCACCTCTCTATCCGCTATCGGGTAATTCTCCATACTAGGAGAACAAACAGGGGGATAGCCAAGTATTATTGCTCCATCAAAAACCAATCTTTCAATTTTCTTTAAAACAGAAGGGCGCATGGTTCTCATCTTAGGTAATACCAATACACTATAAGATGTACCATGGGGCAATACTAGTTTCCCATCCTTGACTGATAAATCATTAATCAGCACCTCCGCATTTATATAATCATAAGAATATCCCTTCGGTAGCTCAGGATCACGCACACCCGTCATCTTTGGAACATCCTCTCCGATAAAAAAAGCGACATCCGCAATATTTAAGCCCTGCTGTAGCATATAATTAGATCGTTTAATATAATCCGTGAAAAGATCAAGATGAGAATACCACGTATTCAAACGATTAAATTCATTACCGAAACTCGTATTGACACCCGGTGGACGATTAGCGTAAGGTTGATGAATGTAAACATGCAAAAGTGTGTTATTAACACCTTCGGCAAACGACCAATCACCTCGTTTCTTTAACATTGCTGGGTAACGGCTATATGAACCTTCCCCACAGGTAAATGATTCAGCAGAGACTTTCGACTTTCCATAAATGTGAGCGCATGAAGAAGCAGCCCGATTCTCTATACTTCCCAAAGTACCTTCGTTCCAAAACTCTCCCCCAACTTCGTCTGATTGCCCTCCATATTGCAGGAACTCTCCGGGAAATCCCCAATGGCCATAATTTTCCAACCAAGTTGTCATTTTATGTTTATGACTTATCTCTCTTAAACCACCTACATAGTCATAAGCGATTTTATCCGCTATTAGTCGTCTTACATCCCATAGAAACCTATCAGAAAGATCCGGACTGCCAATGGTGTGACCTTGTAGCACAGGTAGGAATGGTGCCGGATCGTATCCATAATGTTCTCTAAAATTCTCAATAAAACCATCGGTAAAGTTTTGACCTCCTGTCTCATAACTATCTTGGACTACAACCTTCAACGTTTTTCGATCGGATTCTGGTATACGCTTTAATATCATTCCTAAGTAAGAATCAAAATGACTTGCCACATGTTCCTTATTCATTTTATCGATCTCAAGTCCTGTTCCTTCAGATGATGCAGGTGCATTCGTTACACCTGTAGGTGTCATTCCCATTCGCATAATGATCCATTCTCCTTTTGGCGCATTCCATGTCAGCATACCTTTACTATCCATGTAATCAGAAATATCTAAAATCTCATTAGGCTGTACCACGGAATAATCTACAACCTCGGGTTGCTCATCCCACAGATAATCATTCCAATAAGGAAGCGGTGTCTGGTGCATTTTAGCCAATGTTTTTTCTGCGAATCTTTCGACAAAGGGTGTCGAAGAAAGTAAAATACGTTTAATACCACTTCCTTTGTTGGCCTTCATCACAAGCCGAAGTTTTTTATCCGTTATTTCTGGTAATCGTATAGCTACAGGAGCATAAGGATCAAAACCGACATTTAATGCCGCATTCGTCCGATTCAACGTAAATTTCTTTAAGCTCTTGAATGAGTTTTCTATTGATATCTGTAATTCAACAGTCGCATTTATAGGACGTTCTTCCGGATATAAGATAAGACTCCTTGCAATCGTTTTTTCAGACAAGGGAATATCTATTATCACCTCGTCTTCATTAAACGATATTCCTTTTCCGGCATCTAAATTCGTTTTTAAGCGAGCCGGAAATACCGTATAATTTATTTTATCCAACAAATTATCATAATAATCCTTTTTTACTGGCATCGCTATAACTTTAACATCTTGAAATTCATTTGAAGGTTGCGCAAGATACTCTTGAACTCTGCACGGTCCTGTTACTCTTTTTTCTGAATGGGCGAGATATCTCATTGACTGTTCTGGCTTCACCCAAGGCCCTCCAGATTGACTCCAACCCGGACTATTAAAAAGACCTATTTCAATATCTAATTCTGTCGCAGTCTTTAAAGCTGTATGTAAAATATCCCACCATTCATCCGTGAAAATTTTCACGCTTCCATAAGGAGCCTCGTTGGGGGATAAACCTATATTTCCAATAAAAGCTCTATTGATCCCTTTCTCCTTCATTGAGTGAAGATCTTTAATTACAGCCTCCTTTGATAAATTGTCATTAATCCAATACCAATATATAGAAGTCTGTATATCTGCTGGGACATTTTTAAAATATTTCTCAATCCTATTGAAATCCGATTCACTTCCTAAAAGCATTGAGGAAGTAAATAAAAATGAATAAATAATTAAAACAAAATAATGCTTATAAAAATTTCGTCGCATAATCTAACTTTAAGATTTACCTGATTTGCGATTGAGTAAACTCAATCGCAAATCAGCATTTTTCACTTATCACCTATTATAAAAATCGATTTTACGGGAGATAGTTGGAGCCTAAATGTTGTATACACGATATTATCATTACCTATCTCATACTTAACAGGTATTTCCTTTCCTAAATCTCCTGTATAAGGATTCCAAATTTCCAAAGATAACTTTCCCTTCAAACGCACATCCGTCTCAACAAAAGAGTCTGTAGAGTTTGCGAAAAAATAAATATCCTTTCCATCTTTTTGCTTATGAATATAAGAAAACATTCCTAATTTTTCCGGGGGAAGGCCTCGATATTCATCTACTCCCAACAACGGACGATGCAAAGCATCCAGCTGGTCAAGCGAGCCCACCGTATTTATATGAACATCCGGACAAGGCAATAATAAATCGATAGCATTAGCCAGTAGATCTTTTTCCGCTGAAGGAAGGAATGCCGCTTTACCTCCTCGCTCGTTCGATACAGCAACAAACTCATCAAGACCTGGCTCTGAATATTTCTCACCAAATATCTCTTTTATAAGTTCTACCAATTCTTTATCCCTCCCAAATTCCGCTGATTTCTGAGGGAATTGATGCGTTATTAAAAGCTTTCCTCCCGTATCATAGAAAGTCTTGATCTTGTTTAGGGTCTCCACTGACAACACGTACGATGAAGGTATTATTAACAATTTATATTCTTGGTGCGTAATCGGAGTTGTCAGACGAATCTCCCCATCAACGATCTGATATTTATCCTTTAATAGTTCCTCGGGATGAATAAATGTAAAATCTTTACGAATTTGTCCTGTCAACATATCTCCTATCTGGTTGTAATCTGTACCCGGAGGCACATCTTTCCCAATAGTAGGACGAGTTGGATTATCCCACTCATACCATCCTTCCAATGACTCAATCGGGTATAAAATCGCGATATCCACTACTCGATTACCATCTTGCAACAACGTAGAAGCACGCGCCACATAATCACTATAGGAATGTAGAGCCGGTCCCAATAATTTACTTTGATGCCCTATTAATGGAGGAATTTTCACCATGGTTGGGTCATACCACATCCCATGAGGAACAAAGAAGTTCGCCCCTCGAACCATTAATTCCATCGCTCCTCTATATAGCATAAAGGAATCCATATCAGCCCTATAATTGCCATAAATCTCTACGGCAACATTGGGACGATTATAGGTATCCGCTGCCGAGCTTATCAGCTTAAATCCCGGGCGCCCGTACGGATAACCGTGAATAGCATCCATCAAAGGGACCGAGACATAGCGATAGAATTTAAACGGGTCACCATACATGTCAACTGCTGTCGGCTCGTAATTTCCAGGTGGATGTCCCATACTCACTAAATCGTGTCGTTCACTCCATTCTCCTACTTTTTTAGGATAACCCTCCCCCATAAGTTCAGCGCGCAATCCATAAAGAGCCACACGAGCAGCCTCCGTTTCTTCCCCGATATGGTACCATAACGCAGGATAATATAAAACAGCTTTTTTCTTATATCGTTTTTCAAATAAAGCAGTAAGCTCCGCATTCCAATAGCGAGAATTACCTAAGTAACCAACATCGTCAAAAAACGTTCGCTTAACGATTTTTCCAAAAAACTCATTAAAACGAGCACTGTATTGATCATACGTCATTGATATAAAATGGTCTACGGCTTCTTTATCCATATAATCCAAACGAGAATCCACATTGTATTCCAAGAAAAATGACAAAAGCTTCCATTTACCCTTAGGAGCCTGCCATGTGAGCAATCCCTCATTATCCACACATTCGGTTAGGTCGATCCGTTCAAAAGTCTCCATATTCATAGCGACCGCTCCCATAAAAAGGTCTTTTACAGGCAGTTTTTCCTTGACCACCCGCCCACCTAAGATATCCCACTCTTTTTTACTTAAACGTTTTTGCGTATATTGAGGAAATTCTTGCTTGAGACGACCGCCTAATACACCACTTGGAAAATCCACATCGTCGTATAAAATAACCTCCGTGCCTAGCTGCTCTGAGCACTCTAAAATGTCTCGATAACGATCGAAATAAGATTCACTCAAATATTCGGGAGTCGTTCCGGGGCAAATTTCCTTGCCTCCCCACATCTTGGCAGGAGTTAATGACAATACTGCCACACCGCCAAAACCATCCTTTTGGTACGCATCTGTAATTTGCCTATAAATTCCCTCTTTCGTTAATTCCCCATTTATATGCCAAAAAGGTTGTGGACGATATTCATTAGGAGGAGATATGAATTTAGCCTCCATCTCTTTTCCCTCATTATGGGGTGTACCAAACGCACACCCCGTAAACAAAAGTAGACCACTGATAGCTATATTTGCTAAATTTGTTTGTTTCATTCTACAACATATTAATAACCATTATTTTGTTCTAAGCTTTCATTGCTCTTCTGAATTTCCGAATAATGAATAGGCAAGACAAAGAAAGCATCCTTCCATTCATTTTTCCTGGAATCTAAAGATAATACGTATCGTTCATAAGAGAATTTCCCTTCACCATCTTTTATGATATTAAGGCCTACTATTGGCGTATTATCAGCGATTTTCCACCTGCGCAAATCGAAGAAACGATGTCCCTCAAATGCTAACTCGATTTGTCGCTCGTGATAAATTCGCTTCAATAAGGCCTCTCCACTATCTGTTATAGAAGGCATATTTACGCTTTTACGAGCTCGAACCTTATTCACATATTCCCGAGCGACATCCTCATGTCCTAATTGGAACTCTGCTTCTGCATAATTCAAATAGATCTCGGCTAAACGGAAGAAAGGAAATGGAGTTGTATAATGATGGGATTGAGATACAGGTTCGTTCTCGTTCACGAACTTCCTACAATAGTAACCAGTCATTGTCATATCTTGCTGAATCATATCCGCTCCATCCTTAAATGTTTCAACGATACGACCATTCAAGCTGGTTGAGCCATTGTAATAAATACAATCATAAAAACGCGGATCTCTATTCTCATATGGTTTCTCCGGGTTATAAATCGATTTTGGATTTATGTCTCCGCTCTCAGAATTTAACACCGGTATCTCGCCGTCTAAAGTCTCATAAGCGTCAACCAGATTTTGAGAGGGAGTAGCCCATCCTCGGCCACCATCACCTGTACAGGCTAAATTAAAGCCCAGCATGTGAGAATATGTCTCACTGAACTCTTTAGCAAAGATATATTCATTGTTGGTTACATCAAAAAACATTTCTCGATAATTGTCACATAATGAATATCCCTTATCTAGTAGCTCTTTCGCCGCATCTGACGCTTTTTGCCATCTTTCTTTATCATTGTCCGGATTATTCAAAGCACTCGCATTATAAAGCAAGACTCTTGACTTTAAAGCTCTAGCAGCATTAGCTCCGACTCTATTTCTCTCGCTTGGCCGATCTGGCAGATTCGCAATCACATCATCCAAATCACTGATAATGTATTCTACACACTCATTATAGGTATTTCGTTTGACATTCGACCAATCACTATTAATATCATAAACCTCCTTTATAATAGGAACACCGCCATAAGAACGGATCAAACGAAAATAGATGAATGCACGGATAAACTTCATCTCATTTATCATCGTATTCTTAAATTCTTCATCCACCCTGGAGGATTCAATATTCTCAAAGAACATATTTACCTTATGAAGATACCCATAGCCAGTATTCCAATAGTTTAAGACATCGCTGACCGATCCTACATTATCCGACGTTAAAATATTCTCCCTGATATAATTACATCCTTCATCATTATATTTTTGATAGACCTCGTCAGAGAAAAAAGAATAACGGTAAAAATTATCTTGTCCCACAAGAGCGTTGTACTGATCGTTAACGTACATCTTTATCAGATTTTGATCCTGCCAGACAACCGGATCTGAATAACTGTCGCTTGGAATTATATCTAACGCATTGCAAGCCGTTAGAGCAAACATAGCCGAAGCTGCATATATTATTAGATTTTTCATATAATTAATTTATTTAAAATGAAACATTTACACCTAAATTAATCAAACGTTGCGGATTCAAGGCCCAACCGCCATACCCGGAACCTGTTGCCTCTGGGTCAATTCCCATACCTCTCATATGGTCGAAAGAAAATAAATTTGTGCCGCTCAAATAAACACGAGCATTCGCAACACCTATCTTCTCCCGAACCGCAACGGGTAAAGTATATCCGATTTCCGCATTTTTCAGTTTGAAAAATGCGGCGTTTATATTTGTGAATGTAGTACCGTTAATTTTATTAGGTGTACCTAAGCGAGGCTTCGTCCCATCCGTATTTTCAGGAGTCCACATATCCTCCGTCCACCATTGCATGAGATTTCCCGCTCCACCAGACGAAGGATCGACCCATGTTTCTTGTATGGTATTAATAACTTTCGCTTGTCCCTGAAACAATAAAGAAAGATCAAATTGCTTCCAAGTAATGCCCAAATTCACGCCGTAGACGATTTGAGGGATATCGGTCAGATCTTGACGTATTCTATCCAGCGAGTTGATCTCACCGTCTCCGTTGGCGTCCCATATCTTGATATCACCGGCCATGGTTCCCGGTCGTTTAGGAACATTTGAATCCGCCATGTCAGACTCGCTATAAATACCGATCGCTTTATAACGCAATGAACTTCCAATCGGATGCCCTTCCGCCTTTTGATATTCTTCCGCCATCGGTGCCTCATCCGAGAACACAACATTGTTTTTCGCATAAGTAAAGTTGCCAGAAATAGAATAAGAGAAATCTTTGTTGACCGATTTCTGGTGACCAATCATGAATTCTATGCCTTGATTCTCTGCTATACCTATATTCTCGTCGGGTAATGACAAGCCTGTAAAAGCCGGGATAGAAGCATTTCGCTTAGATAATATATTTGTTCTTCTTGATTTGAACCAGTCAAACTCGAAACTTAATTGTCCCCCGAAGAAACGAGACTCTATACCAACATCATAAGAATTCGAGACTTCCCATGTTATATTAGGATTAGGAGCTCTCTTTTGGGATAGTCCGGAAACTTGTGCGCCATTGAAAACAGATCCAGCGGTAAGTCCATATAACACCATGTATTGATAGGCATCAACTACATCATTTCCCATTTGTCCCCATGAGGCTCTTATCTTCAAATTATCCAACCAGTTAATATCCGACATGAATGCTTCGCGAGAAATAGTCCAGCCCGCCGACACTCCCGGGAAAAAGCCATATCGATTTCCCTTGGGGAAGTTTTGAGAACCGTCATAACGAAACTGGAACTGCAACATATACTTATTATCATAATCATACATCGCACGGCCAAAATAGTTTATACGAGCTGTCTCTCCCCATAAACCATCATTCGTTTGCGTATTGCTATCGCCAAAAGGCAATTCCGGAACCACTCCCGAAGCGAAATTGCCTCTATAACCTTTCAACATACTACTCTTTGCCTTGCTCTCCTCAAAGCCAAAAAACGCATCAATCGTATGGACCTCATTAAAAGTGTTATGATAGTTCGCACGGACATTCCCCGTCAAATTCTCCGTTCTTTTTTCCTCGACCGTTAAAGAAGGGCTGGAGATAGTCGGCACGATAATTTTTGAGTACTCTCCTGTCGCTTGATCGTAATTGTAAACATAAGCTACATTCTTAAATTGCTTATACTTCTGCTGATAAAAATCATAAGCAAAGCTCCCGACTAAAGACAACCCCTTGACCCACGGGATATCAATCGTGATATTCGCTTGTGAGTTGAAGAGCCAACGATCGGTCTTTGTCTCACCGGCTTCTCCCGATGTTTGTACTAATGGATTATCTCCATCACGAGCAGGAGCGGCCAAATCTGTCCCGGGATATTTCGCTAAAATTGTCGGTAAATTCAAAGCGACATGAGAATACATAGATCCTCCATTCACGGAGCCATCACGAGGAAGCACACGACCTAGTTTTTTCGCAGATAAATCTAAACTGATTTTTATATAGTCATTTACTTTCGCATCCAAATTAGAGCGGACATTTATTTGTCTATTATAAGTGAATCCATTATTAAAAGGAGTTCCTTGGTTCAAGAAACCTCCAGACATGAAATACTGTACCCTCTCGCTTCCCCCACGCAGAGAGAGATTGGCTTTGTCCTGGTGAGTCCATGTTTTTTGAACAGTTCTGTACCAGTCCGTATTCGGGTAATTCAAAGGATCTGACCCATCGGCAAACTTCCGTATCTCTTCCTCGGTATAAGTAGGCTCTAATCCCTTTGTTATATTGGCCCAATTTCGTGCGGTCGCATAAGTTGCAGCATCGGCCATCTTTACGATTCGTGTAGGTTGGGCAAATGAATGGTTGTAAGAAACGTTTATGGTAGGCTTAAGTCCCGTTTTACCTCGTTTGGTCGTGATCAAGATAACGCCATTTGCAGCTCTTGATCCATAAATCGCAGCAGAAGCGTCTTTCAATACGGAAATCGACTCTATATCATTGGGATCCATCCTTGACAAGATACCATCTTCCTCCGTTCTCGCAATACCATCTACTACATACAAAGGCTCTGTATTACTTCCATACGTACTTTTTCCTCTGACAAAAATAGAGGTCCCCTCGTTTCCAACCTCACCGGAACGAGTATTGATAATTACACCAGACAAGCGACCGGCCAAACCTGCCGCAACATCGGCGGAAGGGCTTACGGCGATATCATCCGCTCCAATCGAGGTAATCGCAGCCGTTACCACTTCTTTCTTTTGTGTTCCATAACCTACGACTACAACCTCCTCCAACGCTTGCGTATCCTCATTCAAGACAATCTTAAAGTCTGATTGATTATTGACATGTATCTCTTTATCCTTATATCCTATATAAGATAGGACGAGTACCGCATTGGACGATACGTCAGAAATGGAGAAGTGACCATTGAGATCCGTAATCGTACCATTTGTCGTACCCTTCACGACTATGTTCGCTCCAATAATCGCATCTCCGTTCACATCTAAGACCGAGCCCGTGATATTTTTCTTGGGTACTTGTTGGTCTGACACATTGACCTTCTTCAATATAATATTCTTCCCTTGGATCTCATACGTCAATCCTTGACCACGCAAAATTTGTTCGATTACCGCATTGATCGATTGATTTTCCGAAGACACGGATATTTTCTTCCCTGTATCCACGTCCGCAGACGAGAATACAAACGAGTAGCCACTCCTACTCTTCAGCTCATCCATCGCTTGTTTTACTGTTATATTACTCATTTTCAATGTTATATTCTGAGAACTAACAGTTAAATTTAAGCAAAACGAAGCCATGGCCACATAAATGACCTTTTTTACAACTTTCATAAATAGCTTAATTTTTAGTAATTTAACTTGTGATTGATGATGACCTTTCAGAGGATTGATTACATTTGTATTCCTCATCCAGATCATTTGCATAATGTAATTTGAGGATTTATGAGTCGGAGGATCTAGCCCATTCTCCGATTCCTTTTATGATCCTGTTACTCCTTTTTTAATCTCCTTCCATATTCTCCATATTAAAACAATTTTAAGGTTAAACAATTATCTATCACTTCGCATAAAGCAGAATACTATCACCTTCCACTTTATATCTTACTTGATTTGTCGCAGTTATAATATCTAACACATTATAGATAGTCTGTTCTTTTCTATTGAATAACGCATAAAAGCGATTATGGGTTAACTGTTCATCCGCAATATGAATCTTCACATTATAGCTACGATTCAGTTCTTTCACAATGTCAGATAGAGGCATCTCATCGAAGAATAGTCCATCGTTTGTCCATTCCTTAGCGTTTTTCACTTCCGCTCGGCTTATAATCATTTCCCCGGTAAGTTTATTCAAGGTAACCTTCTCTGAAGGAGACAAGTAGTTTATTCCCATCTTCTTTACATAATTCTCTAGCTGAACTTTTCCTTCCAACAGATTCACGGTTACCTCTTCGTCCTCGTCATAATTCCGGAAGTTGAACTTAGTACCCAATACTTTTACATTCAACTCTTTCGTCATTACATCAAAAGGTAACTTCTCATTTTTCCTCACCTCAAAATAAGCCTCTCCATTCAGCCGAAGATGGCGGTCTTTCACCCCAAAACCTTGCGAATATACGATCTTTGAGCCAGCGTTTAACCAGACCAATGTGCTATCCGGTAAAATCAGCTTGGTCTTGGCCCCTAAAGGAGCTTCCACCAAGATATCCGCAAACTGGTTCTGTAATTGCCGCTCACCCCACCAATAGGAAATCGTAGAAGCGATCAATAATAGGATAACCGCTGCCGCACCATAAACGATTTTAGGAATATTGAAAACCATACGGCGTTTTTGCTGGGTACGAGAAACAAAACGATCGAACGCCTTATCGACATTATAGGCACAGGAATCATCGGCAACCAAAGCAGAGAACCAAAGTTCTTGTTCTTCATGATCAGGTAATGATCGCTCGTTTTTCGTATGTGATTTCTTTTCTTCCATATAGATTAAATATCCAGCTTTTATATATAAGACAGTTATTTCTCCTCAAGGGGTAGTGAGAAACATCAATTTTTTCATCCTCACAAGGAGAAAAATGATATCAACAAGATCAGATACTTCCTCAGATCTTGATGTAGGCGGGTTAAAGCCATCTTTATGTGGTATTTAACCGTATTGACAGAAATTCCTAGCTCTGTAGCGATTTCCTCATTTTTCTTATGCTCAAAACGGCTTTTCCTAAAAACTCGTTTACATTCATCGCCTAAACTATCGATTGATTTTATGATCTCCTTCTCTAACTCCCGTTCAAGTAATATACCTAGCGGCTGTTCATCCGATTGTATCATAGCGTCCCACCCCAAGGTCTCAGACTCAATCTTCGAGAAACGGACTTCCTTCTTTTCCTTTTCTGATGAGATATGGTTATAACAGCGGTTCCGCACAGCCCGCATTAGATAAGCACGAAGAGAGCTATTTATATCCAATGTCTCACGGATTTCCCACAGATGAAATATCACATCACCAACTATAGTCTCCGCTAGAAATGGGTCGCCAACCAACTCATTCGCAAATTGACATAGTACCACATAATGACGATCATATAAATATCGATAAGCATCTTGCTCGCCATTTCGTAATTTTTGCACTATTAACCGCTCCTTAACATCCATCTCATCGCAAAGATGAGATTTTAAAATGAAAATTAAAAATATTATTTCTAATTATACGATCTTCCATCCACAGCTTTTTCATTTACCGCTCCGTTTAAATGAAGCTTCTTGTAGATTTTTATATGCGCTCTGGTTTTCTGTGGAAGGATTCGGGACAAACACGTACGACTTTCATCCAAAACACGTACATGTTTTTTCAAAAAGTCGTACGTGTTTTGGATGAAAGATCATCGTGCTTTTTTGACCCTGATTTTTAGCCTCTTATACACGAGGCTCATTAATGGTCTTATTGTTCGGAATTTGTCTTGAGAACAATGCTTTCCAGCTTAACCCAAACGGATGGGTTGCCATTTCATATACGTGCCGGTCCGCCATAACCACTCCATCGGGCCGTAGCCCAAGCCGGACAGCCAATATTGGCTAAAGGCAATCTGTATGGCCGTAAATCCAAGGCAGACCAATACACTCAAGAAAACACCCAAATGGCTCCAATCCAAGCCAAAACTGGAAAAGAATTAATTCACGGTAAGATAAGCAATTATAGTCCCAACGGCCAAAATAGCGCCGATCGCGGTCTCATAAGGAATCAGCCTCAACCGCTCGCGAATGCTTATATCCGCTACCCCACCGGTAGCGTGGAAGAACGATCCATGCGGCAAATGATCAAGTACGGTAGCGCCGGAATTAATCATGGCGGCTCCCCAAACACCACTTATACCGGCGGCGATAATAATATCCGCGAATGACGAAGAGGCAACTGTCGCTCCGGCTGTAGTAGAGGCTGTAGCGGCAGACATCAATACGCCGGAAACCGGAGCCAATAAAATCTCTCCCATATTCGTATGCGATAACGCATCTAATAAAACATCCTTGATAGAGGAAGCCTTGATCACTCCCGCTATAGTGCCTGTCCCGACCAACAGGATCGAGACATTCGACATCTTCTTGAGCCCATACGAGAGACAGTCCGTAATCAATGACCATTTCCTCATCGCCAGAATCCCAACGATTCCTCCAACGGGCAAGGCTATCATCGGATCGATCGCCACATGGAATAAAGGGCGAAACGACAGCAGTAGGATCGTCACTACCGGAGCAACCATGCTAGAGGCGAAGGAGGGGAGAGCCGCTTGCAGGTTATCTATCTCCTCGTTCGCATAAAATCCATTTTGCCGGGGTAAGAAACGGCCTATGACATATACCGTAAACAACAATCCAACCAACGCCGGGATCAAGTTCGCATACATGACAGAGTACAAATCCGCATGAAAATTCTCAACGGCGATAATCGTATTCGGATTTGGAGAAATGATATTGCCACATTTTCCTCCACCAATCATCATCAACAAAAGGCTACCCCGGGGAACCGCCAGTTTCCGGCCGATACTCAACGCAATCGGAGCCACCGTAATAACAGCAACATCAATAAACACTCCAATAGCCGTCAGCAACATCGTAGCGAAAGCGAGCGCAAAAAACACATGCCGTTCTCCCAATCTATAAATGATCGTATTGGAGATAGAAGCCGCCGCACCTGTTTTCACCAATATCCCCGACAATACCCCCGCCGTCAAGATCCGAATGACAGCCGGAGTTACGTCATTTACTCCACTGATCATTAAAGAGACCGTTTCCGGCAACGAGACTCCCCCTAATAATCCTCCTACTAATGCCCCTAAAATAAGGCTATAGACTGGCGATACCTTTCTTATAATCAAGAAAATCGACACTAATAATCCGATAAAAGCTCCCCATGCACTCATAATACCCATGTATTAGTGATTCATATAGTATTGGATTACACGCAATTGTTGTTCCAAGGCACGCCCAATATTCCGGCAGGTGAAATCCTTATCCATCGCCTGCTCCAAGGAAACCGGATAAGGAAGAAGTGGCAAGACCGCCAGAAACCCGGATTTATTAAGCGCCTCTACCTCCTCTACGGAACCACCCATTACGATAACCGGGATACCCTGTCTCATGCCTGCCTGCAATACTCCGCATGGGGTCTTTCCCATGCAAGTCTGTTTATCCAGTTTACCTTCTCCCGTAATAATTAGATCCGCCCCCCGTATACATTCATCAAAACGCAAGGCATCCAGAACCATCCGGATACCGGGTTTAAGTTCAGCCTTTAGGAAAGCGACAAATCCTCCACCTAAACCACCTGCGGCTCCCGCACCCGGAATGTCGTCTATCTCTATTCGTCCCGTTCTTTTTATGACTTCCGCAAAATTTCGCAAGCCCTCATCCAGCAAACGGACCATAGCGTCGTCCGCTCCCTTTTGGCGGGCAAAGACATACGCCGCCCCTTTCTCACCATAAAAAGGGTTATTCACATCGCAGGCTATGGTAAATGAAGTTTCCCGCAATTGCGATAATGCCCTTGAGCAATCTATCTCATAAATCTGATTAAGGATCTGCCCACCCAATCCCAGCTCATTCCCGTTTCTATCAAGAAAACGAAAACCCAAGGCCTGCAACATACCGGTTCCTCCGTCATTCGTTGCGCTTCCTCCTATTCCTATCAAGAAATCCCGGCAACCACGATCCATAGCGTCTTTTATCAACTCTCCGGTTCCATACGTCGTTGTTCTCAAGGGATTACGCTCCGACACAGGCACTAACGTAAGACCACTCGCCGTCGCCATCTCGATAACCGCCGTACGATTATCTCCCAGTATCCCATAAGTGGCCTCGACCGATCTCATCAACGGATCATGTACGACACAAGATACGGCTTCTCCACCCATCGCCGTAATCAAAGTCTCCACGGTACCTTCTCCCCCATCCCCAACCGGGATTTTCACGACCTCGCAATCCGGAAAGACCTTATGGATCGCCAACTCGGCACATTCAGCCACTTCAATAGAAGATACTGAGCCTTTAAATGAATCGGAAGCAACAACGATTTTTTTCATTTAATCTCCTTTTTACACATATAATAAAATAAATCAATTCCTTCAAGATGTCCCAATATATAGATTTTAAATCAAATGAAGTACTACTTACTTGAGTAGAGAAGATATACTTCATTGGCAAAGTAAGCTATCTCCTGTGACAAAATAAGTATATCTCCTGCGACAAAAAAACTAAAAGTGACATTTTAATGCGGTTACCCTTCATAGTCTTTCAAGAATTTGTCTAATAGTATTCAAATTTTTATTTTTGCATTTATTATAATACAATTATACATTATGAAACAAAAATTGAACATTACTACATTCTTACTGTTTTGGTGCATCACCGCTTTATGGTCTATCCCACGTCCCGAATATCCCCGTCCACAATTTGAACGCATGGATTGGGTAAATTTGAACGGAGAATGGACTTGCTCATTCGATTTCGGAGGTACCGGAATGGAACGGGAGTTCTATAAATCGAACGGTTTTGACCAAAAGATCACAGTGCCTTTCTGCCCGGAAAGTAAGTTATCCGGCGTAAAATACACGGATTTCATTCAACATTTCTGGTATCAGCGTCCTATCACGATCCCACAAGAATGGAATGGAAAGAATATAAGACTTAACTTTGGAGCTGTTTATTATAAATCGGAAATATACATTGATGGAGTCTTAGCCAATCGCCATTTTGGCGGAACCTCTTCTTTCGCAGTAGATATCACCTCCTTGGTAACACCAGGAAAGACACATAGCCTAGTCGTATATGTAGAAAGTGACCTACGAAGCGCAAAACAACCGGCAGGAAAACAAAACCTACAATTTGAATCCTACGCCTGTAATTATACCCGGACCACAGGTATTTGGCAAACGGTTTGGATGGAGGCTGTCCATCCGGAAGGATTGCAATCCGTGCAGTTGCTGACAGATATAGACCAACAACAATTGGTTGTGCGTCCTCGTTTCTATAAAGAACTAGGAGGTAAATTGCAAGTAACCGTAAAAGACAACGGTAAAATAGTAGCCAGCCAAACCATTACGGCAAGCTCCTTATCTTCTGCTATTCTACCCATCAAGAAAATGAAAACATGGAGTCCGGAAAACCCTTTTCTGTACGACTTGGAATACAAAGTAATAGATAAGAACGGGAAGGTAGTAGATGAGGTAAGAAGCTATACAGGTATGCGTAAGGTACATATCGAAGGCAATAAGATTTATCTGAACAACAAACCTTATTACCAACGCTTGGTACTTGATCAAGGATTCTATCCCGATGGAATTTGGACGGCTCCTAGCGACGAGGCGTTAAAGCATGACATCGAACTCTCCATGGCGGCCGGCTTTAATGGTGCCCGCCTCCATCAGAAAGTATTCGAGGAACGTTTCTATTATTGGGCGGATAAGATGGGCTATCTTACATGGGGGGAAGCTTCCAGTTGGGGAATGGATTGCAATGATACGGAAACCGCCCGGAATTTCATAACTGAATGGACCGAAATCGTAGAACGTGACCGTAACCATCCTTCCCTTCTTATCTGGACACCTACAAACGAGGAGTTCTGGCCTGATCGCATACAATATCCGCGCCTGATGCACGACCTGTATAACCTAACGAAAATGATAGACCCGACGCGTCCTTTCCACGGTACCAGCGGTGGTGTACACATCGCTACCGATATCTGGACAATCCACAATTACGAGCAAAATCCGGAAGAATTGAAAAAGCAACTGTATAATGACGGTAAACTATTTGTCACCCCAAAATGGGAAATACAATTGATGCCGAAAAATATCGGTTTCAACGGCCTGAAATATACAGACCAATACCAATTCCCGGAATATAAAAAAGATATGCCTTATTTAGTTGATGAGTTTGGCGGTATAAAATGGAACCCGTCACAACAGATGGAAAGTACCCAAAATACATCTTGGGGATATGGAGAGCCCCCCCATTCTTTAGAAGAGTTTTACAAACGTTTGGAGGGCCAAGTTAACGCTGTCCTATCTCTTTCGAAGGATATCTGGGGATATTGCTATACACAGTTGACTGATGTGGAACAAGAGCAAAACGGTATCTATTATTATGACCGTACGCCAAAATTCGACATGAAGCGTATTCATGATATCCTCAGCCAAACCCCGAAGGTAGAATAACATCATGATCTTAGTACGAGGGACAGTCAATATGTAACAACCAAATTTTATCAGGGACATATCCACATGGATACGTCCCTTAATTTTTACAGATTACAGATTACATATTTATCTTTATCTCAAAAATTTAATAAATAAAATAAATAACCTTGATAAGTATCTACTTTCGTTTGGTTAATTTTGAATAGCACAACATTATTTATCAACAGATTCTCCTCGAACTCCACCACCTTCTCAATAATGACCTGCGGTTCCGTACAATCTATGCTCTAAGTTTTTTCATATTCATTTGCAATTATCACCAGCTCAAATATTTTAAGACAAAAGGGAAAAATATTAGCTCTTTACTTACAAAATAAAAAAACACGGAACTCATCAATGAATCCCGTATTCTTTAATTATCAACATTTTAGAGGATATGCTACTTTTTTCTTGTACATCTTATAACTTCCTGATTGATGTACTTAACTTTCTCCAGATCCATCTTTTCCACCTTTCGGTCATAAGTGACCAAGCCATTTATCTCATGTTCCACATCTGTAGTCTGCGTATAGATGGCCGTGCTTAGTCCGAAATAGTTTATCATCTGCTCTAGCTCGGTAAGCATTAATACATAGGTATCGGTCAGGACCTCTCTATTCAACATCATCTCATAAGCGTCATTGCGTACAGGCCACATATGCCCACGCACAAATAGACCTTTTCCTCCGAATTCACCAAGGGACGCAGCACGTTTATCATCGGGACGGGGGATCGCCTTAGGCTCGATCTTGCCATAATGATGCATATCTACGAAATCTCCATTTCCGGTATCTCCATAAGCTTTCCGATAGCCCGGAGCGTAATTATATCCCGACATACCGTTTACCCAACGATTCGGATCGTACTTTTTCACCCAAGCTGTGATGTCTGTCGCTTCAAAGGCTCCCCAATTCTCATTAAACGGGACCCACATCACGATAGAAGGCGAGCTGACGTGTTGGTCAATCATCACTTTCAATTCGTCACGGAACTGTTTACGAACCGCCACTGAATCCTCACCATCAGGCTCCCAAAGATTCGGCATATCTTGCCAAACCATCAAGCCAAGCCTGTCACAATGATAATACCAACGTTGAGGCTCTACTTTGATATGCTTGCGTATTACATTAAAACCCGCACGTTTCGCCAGTTCTATATCATACAACAAAGCCTTGTCGGTAGGAGCAGTAAATGCGCCATCGGGCCAATAACCTTGATCTAAAAGACCGATATGGAAAACAAACTCCCCGTTCAATAAAGGCCGAAGCACACCATCTACCTTTCCCATACTAACAGAACGCATACCAAAATAAGAAGATACCTCATCTATTATCTCACCCTTTCGATCTTTCAACTGCAATTTCAAACCATACAAGAAAGGATCATCTGGACTCCATAGACGGGGTTCCCGGATAGGCAAGTAAAAACTCATATTGGAATTTCCTTCGGTTCTTGCCACCTCTGAAGTACCATTATCCGCGATAGCCGTTACCTTTAACTCCTTATCCTCCGTATAAGCAATTACTTCCAACCGATTATTTTTTAAATCGGGCACTAGCTTAATCTGAGAAATATATTGTTTCTCTACCGGTTCAAGCCAAACGGTTTGCCAGATACCGGAGGTAAAAATATAATCTCCACGTGAGCCGTTCTTGCCCGAAGCGGCCCGGCCGTCGTTAGGATCATAAGCACCTACCACAAGGACATTTTCACCGGATTTCAAATAATCAGTAATATTTAAACTAAAAGCATCGTACCCTCCCGTATGGGTACCCACCTTCTTACCGTTGACAAACACAGACGAGATCCGATCTACAGCCCCAAAATTCAACAATACATTCCTGCCCTTCCATGCTTGAGGAACAGAGAAGCTACGCTTATACCACAGGCAAGTATCACCCCCACGAGCTATACCGGATAATTCCGATTCCGGAGGATACGGCACACGTATCTTTTCTACTTTTGCGGGAAAGACTGGAGGGGTGGTTGCCGTAACAGGATCAAGCAGGTCTTTTCCTCCCATATAATCCCATATACCATTCAGATTCAACCATTCCGAACGCACCATCTGCGGACGTGGATATTCCGGTAAAGGAATCTCAGCCTTCAATGCCTCCTCTGTCCATGGGGTAGGCAATGTGAACTTCTCTAGGATTTGCGCCTTTACGGAGAAGAGATCTCCCCCAAAAAGAAAGGAGCAAAGAGCTAAACAAACAACGGTAATCTTTTTCATAAACCAACTATTTAAGTAATTCCGGATAATATTTCCGGATCAAATCTTGATCTTCTTTCTCCAACTTATCGATCAAGACCGGCTTATCTTGCGGACGGAGGGCTTTTTGATTGATTTTGTTGATCAAGCTCCAATCCTTAGCCGGTTTCTCCGGGCTGGGATCGGCAGGTTCATGGGCTTGCAAATCATAACGGGTAAAGTCGATGACGTAAGCCGGGGAATTTTTCGTATGCCAATCACGTAATAAGGCCAAGCGGAATTCCTTATTCATAAACCATTTTATCTCCAAATTATTATAAGAGTCTCCCAAACCAGAGCCTCGTTCTACGAAGCGATAGTTCCAGTCGTCGTTCGATTTATATTGTTTTCTCCAAAGTTCGCCAAATTCTCCGAACGTAACGAAATGAGTATCCGGCCAGCGTTCCTTGGTACCCGTTACCCACATCTTCATGGCATCACAGATGAGATCCTTCCCGAACTCATGTACCATCTGCGCCTCCCAGATATTGGCGACCCAGCCAAAGCCATTCAACTCAAGACCTTTATCAAAGTGAATCGCTTCCGTGTGCATCACCTCACGATGTCCCAAGTCGAGCCCCCAACCTTTGTACGTCTCGATCGGGCCGACACCTCTACGGCTGTTGTATCCATCGATACCATGTCCGGTCTGTCCGCTACGGCGGGCACAGATAAAGTCCATCGTCCAGCCATCCAGATTCACGCAATCGATGAAATCGCTTTTTCCCTGCGCCGGCTTGCAAAAGTGTTCCGTCGAGGGATAGAAAGGATAAGAAGGAGAACCGTCAGCACCACCACCGTCTATATTATGCTGGCTCCAGATCACGGCGTGCGCCACATGGATGTTCTCTTTCTCCGCCAAATATCTCAAATTATCGGCCGATAAGAAACCTCCCATAATTGATTGCGGACGATAACCATTTCCTACCATTTTAGAAATGATCTCTATCGCCTCCGACATCTCACGGTTTACCCGCTCACGGGGTAGATACATCGCCGGAAAATAACCGGGGAAATAAGTAACCTCATCCCCATATTTCTTTTGGCACTCCACTACGTAATCACGGATCTCCCGGTAATTCTTCCGTCCGTCCTCCAAGGCATTCATCGTGAATCCCCATGTAAGACGACCGTTCGGGTTATTCATGGCGAAGGCCTCCCGCAAGGCACGTACTCCCTCAAGCGTATGCCAATCCACCTCATCGCGGGGATGTAACTTGACATCCCGGGAGACTTCCCAAGGCGTCGTACGTATCATGATACATAAGGTGACAAAACGATTTCCTTCTATCGTCAGCGGTTCCATATTCGCCGGGACGACCACAGGATCTGCCGCCCTTAATTGAAAACCACTGAGCACAGCGACCATCCATACGATCGCCCATTTTCTCCAAGCTAATATATTCATATCATTATTTCTCATGTGTACAATTTAATCTCGTATTTGTACAATCTATTACTATTTCCTGATCCGACGGAAGTATCCTAAAGGCATAATCCGAACCGGATTCAGGTTTCCTTATATGGCCTTTCTCGCAAGTGATCACGTAGTTGAAACCATCGAAGCTAGCGTTGACCGCCTTATCCTCTATAACGGTGAAAGGTAGCTCCTTCCCTGCTGCGACCTTTAGCTCTAAAGCCCATGAGAGGTCCGCCTCCTTTGACAGAGCGGCTACCTCGAAGCGGGTCTCATAGAAAGTGATCTTGAATGGATGGCCTTTTGAGTCTTCGGCGGAAACTACCAAGGTATCCTTGCCTATCTCCGTCACTACCGGATGATCCAAGGTAAGTTCCTCCTTATCTCCATCCTTGTCTAATCGGACGATCCGAAGCCCGGCACGATCGAGTCCCTCGCTCCACATGAATCCGTCCACGACGGGCAAGGTATAGAACAAGAACTGGTTCCCGTCTCCGGGCTTTTCCAGATAAGCGGACTTATAGCCTTCGTCGAAAAGATGGATATCCCTAAAGCGGAAGGTTCCCCTTTCCCACAATAAGTTCGCCCGATAATAACGGCTGTTAAACCAGACCGTCTTATTTCCTTCTCCACGGACATCCGTCAACGTGGTGACAGCCGTCGGCGGCGTAACCTTGAAGCATTCCTTGAACCACGCACCGGATTCGCCCAGCGTCTCCACCCGGATCTTATTTTCCTTCCTCAAGGAGTCCAAGATAGGGATCTGCATCTCCAGTCCCTTGCTCATATTACTCCACGTGAAAGAGTTCTCCTGTCCCGCTTGCGCATAATTGAAGGCCAGACAAGGCTGATCCACGATCGATTCCAAGAAATAATCCACCCAGCGGCGATCCATGCCCGCCTTCTCATACACGGGTTCCAAGGAGATCACCCCTTGACGCTCTTGTCCCAGACCATCATCATACTGATAAATAGGATCACTGCCCAGCATACGGAAAATAGGAACGGGGATTTGCCCCTCCTCGGTCTGCGCCGGCATATAGGCGTTTACCCGGCTCGGGTAATAGGCTTGGTTCCAGTAACCACCCCATAGGGTATAACCATCCGTCCCCACTTGGTCCTTGCAGTTGCACGACGCCACGATCTTATATTTATCGTACATATACCCCAAGGTATGCGCATCGATAAACCAAGAGCCGATCGATTTCGGGTACGTGCCGAATATCTCCTTGAACTTCGCCATATAGACATCCACCAGTCGCTCCCGTTCTTCTTTCGTATATCCGGTGCTGAAAGCGATATTCGCGTGCGAGACCCAAGAATGCTCGCCACGCCACTTGATCCCGGCGGCCTCGATCTGCGGTTGCGTAAGTTCCCACCAAGCGCCGATCTCGGAATGATCATTGAGTTTACTTTTCAACAGATCTTGGTACAATGGGTTGATCAACGCATCGTACTGCAATAAGAAGGTTGCCGGTAAATCATATTTATTCACCAATTTCACTTGCTCACAAACCGTCTCGTACAATAAACTATCAGCGTTCTCCACCCGGTAATCTGTCTGGCGGATGAAATTGATGATGTTGATAATACGGGGAGCAGCCGCACTCTCAACCGGTTTCTCTCCTGCGCTACGGCATCCCGCACAGCAGAAGACGATAAAGCATACAAGACCTATCTTCTTTATGAATGACATTCGATTCAATTTTAAATTCATTTACTCTCATAAAATATTCTAGAAATGGCATTTCACCGGTGTAAAATCATTTTTAGAAATCTAAAAGGCATTTCGCAAGGGTGCAAAGCCATTTCTTAAATCTAAAAAGGCATTTTACACCAGCGCAAGGCCATTTTTACCGGAATATAAGGCATTACCCTACCACCCCGGGTTGTTCGGAGCCAAGTTCGGGTTCAGATACAACTCATCCAACGGAAGGGAATAATAGTAATGCTTCGGGGTCACAAAGTTACGATTCTCCGCCGGTTCCACAATCAAGAAACCATTTTCGTCTGTCAAACCGGGATTTCCCTCGTTCAAGACATCCAAGTTCTCGTATTCCGAACCTTTCAGCTTAATACCTTTTATGGCACCTATCAATTCCGTCTCAGCCGTCTTCCAACGTCTCAAATCATCCCTGCGGAAGCCTTCGAACGCTAACTCGATCGTACGTTCCCGACGGATCTCCGTCCGCATATCCAACCCATTGCTCTTCACGAAAGCGTTGGTCAAAGGAGGCATCTCCACGCCTTTCCGGGAACGGATCACATTGATCGTCTTGTTCAAGATGTCATCGCTGATCGCCCCGTCTTTCTCGTAAGTGGCCTCAGCCAATATCAGCAATACCTCCGGATAACGGATGATGTGATAATCATATACATCCTTGTCAGAAGGAACGGAAGTCTCCGCCATATATTTCCACAACTTATAACCCGTACGTGTCTCGGGACGTATGGTAAATTGCGGCGGGCAAGTCAAGGCGCCGTCTTGCGGACTGATATAGTCGGTTCCGGGCATCAAGAAGGTCTGTTTCATACGAGGGTCACGATTCTCATATTCGCTCTTGATCGTGGCATATCCCTCAAATCCGGAATTAGCGTTCTCAATCGGTAATCCCGTACTCTTACACAAATACATATCTGCCAGCTTACGGGTAGGCGTCCCTCGCCATCCCCAATATACAGGGCACGCGTCGCTATGGTGGCGGATATCCGTCTCGTACCGACTGTCGAAGATACCCTCTTTTGAATTATCGCCCGCATTGATAAACAAGTAGCGGTAGCTCTCCTCACCGGAGCCTTCATATAAAGCATACTCACCACTATCGATCACTTTTGTAGCGGCATCGATCGCTTGTTGCAACAACTGCTGATAGTCCGAACGGTGCTGGTGATACTTCGCCCACGTCCCGGCAAACAAGGCAACCCTCGCTTTCAACGCCAAGGCAGCGCCTTGGGTTACACGTCCCGCCTCATCCGAGCTTAACTCACTTTGCAAGGGCAAGGCTGCGATCACCGCATCTAACTCAGATAAAATAAAATCCTCTACTTTTTCTTGAGGTTCTCTCCCCCCATACAATTCCGGGGAATCAATCTCAAGTACCTTAGTCAAGATAGGAATATTATTAAACTTCTTCATTAACCTCCAATGAGTATAAGCCCTAAAAAAACGAGCCTCTGCCACATATCTGCTTATCTCTTTTGGATCCTTCTCATACGAATCAGCCTTTACAAGAATCATATTACACTGACGCAAATCCTCGAAACGATCGCTCCAATCCCCGTCCGTATTCGGGGCGATTAACGTACCGTTGCTCGTCGTATTCTCGTTCAGCTCATAGGCGATATCGCTATCCGTATCCTTGGTGCCGAACGTCTCGGTACGTGTGTAGAGCCAATTGACCTCTTTCTCGAAATCATCCGGGGTTTTCCAGAATAGCTCGTCCGGCATATTATCTTTTGGCAACAGGTCTATATCTTGGCAACTTGACAAGAACAAAGCGGAAACAATAAAGCTTCCCAATATTATCCGATAGTTTTTCATGACTTTTCGCTTTAATTTTTAAAATACGACATTTATACCAAATGAATAATTACGGGTAAACGGATAGGAAGTAATGCTACCGCTGTTCTCCTCCGGGTCCCAACCATTTGGCGTGTTATGTACCTCAAATAAATCCTCGCCGGAGAAATACACCCGCACCTTCTGCAAACCGGCCTTCGAGGTCAAAGTCTGCGGGATCGTATAACCGAACTGCAAGTTTTTCAAACGGGCATACGCAACGTTAAACTTCGTGTTCGTAGATACATAATAGTTGTAGTTTCGTTTATCCTTCAACGTGATCGCCGGATATTGGGCATCCGTTCTTTCCGGGGTCCAAGTCTTTCCATACCAATACTCGGCGGATTGATACCATGCCTCTGGCATCGGGCATCGGCTCTCCCCTTCCAAGAACATCGTCCTACGGCCTACTCCTTGTATGAAAGCGCTCAAATCGAATCCCTTCCAAGCCATACTCAGGTTAAAGCCGAAATTATAACGAGGGTTCTTGTCACCCAAGTATTTCACGTCACCGGAGCCTTCTTTGCCATCACCTAATACGGATAGCTTCCCGTCTCCATCCAAGTCCTTGTACATAGCGTCACCTACGCTCAAGTCACCCGGGATACCTCCTTCCGAGAAACGAGATTTATACGCCTCCAATTCTTGCTCATTCTGGATGATTCCATCAAATTCATATCCGAAATAGGAATTCAACGGATATCCGGTCGGAGTCTCGTTATTACCTAATTGGATCAGGTTACTTCCAACCCGATCCACGACCTTGTTTTTCGCATCACTGATATTAAAGCGAACCGAGTAGCTGAAATCCTTGATCTGATCCCTCCAGCCTAGAGAGATTTCCCATCCATGAATACTTAAATGGCCGCTGTTCGTGCTCGGAGCGTCCGCACCTAACATAGAAGGATAGGTCTTCGGGATAAGCATGTTCTTATTCTCTTTCCAGAAGTAGTCGAACGATCCATATAAACGGTTATTGAGCGTCGAGAAATCAAATCCCACATTGGTTGTCTGGATCGTCTCCCATGTACGAGAGGTAGAAATAATATTTCCAGACGTAGCCATTTGTCCTTTCACGCCAGTCCCGAAAGGATAATAATCGTTCGATAAAGAGATTAATTGAATATAATCATACAATCCGATACCGGACTGATTACCCATCTCTCCGTAAGAAGCTCTTACCTTCAAGTCCTCGAACCAACCTAACCGTTTCATGAAACCCTCTTCTCCGACACGCCAAGCCGCGTTTACACCCGGGAACCATCCCCAACGGTGATCCGGATCAAAGCGGGAACTACCATCCGCACGGATCGTTCCTTCGATGACATATTTATTGGCAAACGTATAATTCACTCTGGAAAAGAAAGAATTAATCGTCCACTGATTTCCCTCGCTCCAAGCGTTTTGATCTTGGGCGCTACCCAATTGCAAAGACATATTTTCTTGTTGGTCGAAGTTAATACGCTTCGCCGTGAACCGATCATAGTTCTCAGACTCATGGGAAGTACCGACCATCACGCTTAAATCATGCCGGTCATTGAAGTTCTTTTTATAATCAGCATAGAGCGTGAAGTTCTTGGATAAAGTTTTCTGGTAACGACGCTCCGCACTATTCGGCGTACGTTTCTCCCGAACCTCGTTATTATCCCAATCGTAATTGATGATTTTCTTGTTCGTCACGTTCTCATCCTGATCATACTTGCGGATCACGGCTTGTCCCACCAATTGCAATCCGTCGATCACCTTCCAGCGTAATTGGTTGTTGACCGTTATATTACCTGTAGTCTTATTCACCATGCCTCCCTCTTCCAATACTTGGGCCGGATTATCAAATCCCTCGAATGTATAGAAAGTTCCTGACGGATTGTACATCGGAGTCCAAGAGCGAGTCTTATAAATCAGCTCCCATATATTTTGTCCTTCCGTCAAACCCGAGGAATAGTCCCTGTTGCTTGCCTCATAAGCTAAATTAAGATCGTAAGTCAAGTTCTTGAAGATCTCGACGCTCGATTTAGCACGTACGAAGTAACGCTTGTTCACATCCTCACCAAATTTAGGGATACCTTCCTCACGCTGATGGCCTAAAGACAACATATACGAGTATCTCTCTCCACCACCGGAGATATTGACATTGTAGTTCTGCATATTGCCATTGCCAATAAGCATATCATTCCAGTCTTGATCCTTGAAGAATTGCGGATAACCGGTCCAACGCCCCCATTCCGCATCGGGCAATACCAGATCACTATTCTGCCGGATCAATTCCAATTGGTCTCTCGTGTATTCTGGAGTGAATGATCCATCCGTGATCTCCAAGGCCATCTCCGCATGTTGTAATAGATTCGCAGGTTTCCTTAACAACGCAGGAGTCTTAATAGAGTAATATGCATCAAAAGCAACAGATGTCTTCTGATTGCGCTTACCACTTTTCGTTGTCACCAGAATAACACCATCCGAGGCACGAGCACCGTAAATAGCGGCCGTACCATCTTTCAATACGGAAATATTCTCGATATCGGAAGGGTTGATCATATTAATATTTCCCTCCGCTCCATCAATCAAAACAAGGGGAGTACCACCGTTGATAGAAGAGACATCACGAACCTTCATGGTCATGTCCGAACCCGGAGCGCCTCCGGTACGTGTAATCGTCAAGCCAGGTACTTCTCCCTGCAAAGCCTGAGCCGCATTCTGAACCGGACGAGACTCAAACGCTTTTGCGTCGGCCGTAGATACGGCACCACCCAAGTTCGCTCTTTTTACCGTACCATAACCGACAACTACAACCTCATCCATTTGCAAAGCATCTTCCCGTAACTTCACGTTCAAATTCGCTTCCTTGCCGGGACGCAATTCCGTCATGGCATATCCGATGTAAGAGATTTGAAGGACACCGTTTTCCGATACCTCTATCGTAAACTTTCCATCAAGGTCCGTAACCGTTCCGTTGGTAGTACCTTTCTCAACTACGTTCGCACCGATAATAGGTTCTCCATTCTCGTCGGTCACTACACCTTGCACTAAATTCTTCTTTTGCAAAACGGCTTGTGAGGAAGGGGCAGTTTTCTCGTTTTTTGTAGAGGGATTAATCAAGATGAAATTATTCTCCGTAATCTCATACTTTACGCCTTCCCCTGCAAAAAGACGCTTCAAAATGGTTTCCACCGTCTGCTCTTTCACATGTACAGATACTTTTTTATTCAGGTTAACCTTCTCGCTCTCGTAGATAAAACGGAAGCCAGACTGTTTCTCTATCCTGAAAAGAACCTCTTTTATTGTCTGGTTATTAACGTCCAAAGACAACTTTGTCTCTTGCGAATAGACAGAGGCCGAGATCTGAAGTGAACATGCGATAGAGAATAATGTCGTCAATCTCATAATAGACAAAGTTTTTTTAAGGACCGGAGACTCTTCCGGCCTTGCTATATTCCAAAAATTCATATATTTGTAATTCGATTGTTTGTTAACACTAGTGTTACGAGCACTAATTTTAATGATCAAAAAGATGACGGGGAATGTTCCAGCATTTCCCGTTTTTCATGTGTATTCATGCGATTCTTGTTCTTTACTTCATAGGCAGACTTTATTTAGAGGTTATACTTATATTTTTTCCTTTCACGTTATAACTTATATCACTCAATCGGGATAGTACACCCAATATATCCGTTATGGTTTCCTCCTGTATGACTCCATCGTAATGTATGCTATTCCCCAAATCCTTTTGAAGATGGATGGTTACATCGTACCTCCTCTCCAGATATTTACAGACGGAAGCTAGCGGCATATGATCCATATAGAGTTTATCTTCCAGCCAACTGTACGAATGAGATAACACGCCCGATACCGGTCTCATCCGGTTGGTTTGCTTATCGAAAACCGCCATGTCTCCGGCGTTCATTAGTAATTTCTCATTCCCATGATCCAGCTCGATACAACCTTCCACCAACGAGGCTTCAACTGTTTTTTCATCCGTGTACGCTTGCAAATTAAAAGAAGTACCATGTACCTTTAAGCGCAATCCATTGTTCATCTTGATCACGAACGGTATCTTGTTCTTCGAGACATCGAAGAAGCCCTCTCCTTGGAAATTCACTTCCCGGATCTTCTCCTTCGCGTTATAGGAATACGTAATATCAGATCCAGAATTCAGCTTAACAACGGAACCATCCGGCAAGACCACCTCCGATCGGCTTCCGTAATCAGCGGTCATTCGAACCAACATTTCCGGCTGTTTATCAAATACTCCCATTTTCGAAAAACCAAGGACAAGCAATAAAGTAGCTGCCACTCCTGAAATAATATATCCGATATTCACCAAGCGTTTCCGCTTATTATATCTCTTCTTATTGATACGATCGATCTTATCCCATGCGTATTGAGCATTAAAAGTTTCTTGCTCCAGATAAGAGCCTGTTTCTTTCCAGATCTCTTTATACCGTTTAAAATCTTCTTGATTAGACTCATCCTCAGCCAACCATTCATCCAGAACCGGATCCACGATCTCCTCATTCATCCTCTCCGATAAATGGTCAACGATGTGTTCTCCTATTTGCTTTTTCTTCTCCATGAGTCTAGTCTTTATTTAAATGACACCACAAATAAAAAAAGGTCCTATACGAACCTTGAAAATTTTCTCATTATTCTATACCTCCTTCATCTCCAGACATTCCTTCAACTTCTGTAAAGACATCCATATTTGATTTTTAATTGTTTTCACGGATATAGATAGTTTCTCCGATATTTCTTTCTGCTTCAACCCTTTTACCCTGTGAAGAAGTAACACTTCTCTACTCCGACCCGGCAAATGGTCTATACAATCATAAAGAGCGATCCTAAACTCTTCTGTTTCCAGTTGATTATCCTCATAGGATAGAAGTAATAAGTCTTGATTCTCTGATAAACTTCCCGTCTGCACCTTTGATCGGATAAAGTTCAAGGCCAGATGTTTAGCCATCCGATATAAATATCCTGATACATTTTCCTTTATCTCTATTCTCCCCCTATTTTTCCATAAATTCAAGAAAAGCTCTTGAACAACATCCTCCGCATCATTTCTATCCATCAATAGACTATACACATACTGACAAAGACGCCCGTAATAACGATCAAACAGTTTATTATAACTGATATAATCATTATTTCCGATCGCTAGCATTAAGACCTTATCGGCATGAACTTCCTGCATATAATCTTCATTTATCATGAATATTCACAATCGTCTTTACAGGTAAAAGAGTTTCGGCAAGACTATGGCTAACAAAAAGAAGAACGAAGATATAAAGCGAACAAATTCAGTTTGTAACCGAAGTTTAAAAAGATGCTTAGTAAAGAGATCTGAGATTTCAGGAAAAGGAGAACTGGATTATAAATATATGTGGTAGAATAATTTACAGTTTATCAACAAAACCATAGTCTTGCCGAGACTCAGTTGAAATAGATCTCAGAAGGATATTTTACAAGAAATTAATCCTGCCTTTCCACAAATCTCCTGTGACGCAAAAGTAGGAAAATTATTATTTGATTGATTATTTTATCATTCTTTTCATATAAGATCATCTTCCCTTTTACTCCCCAGCAAATAAAAAGGGAAATATCTCACGACACTTCCCTTTTACCATGAATCTTATGTTTGAATTATTTTACTTCTACTACAATCATCACAGGGAAATGATCAGATGGAACACGAGCTACATGTTTTTGCATGGAGACCTCCTTCGGAAAATTCGCATTTTGCTCATTCTTCGCATCTTTCGCTTCCGAACGATATGTATCCGTCAAGACACCATATTTTTTCACATCAAACTCTTTCGTAAGGAATAAATGATCGATACGACTGTCTGTTTTGCGATCCGCATGGAAGGCATTAAACGTGCCGTTGGGTACATACCGGAAATCCGCTATCTGATAAGAATCCCGCATAATACCGGAATTGTCCAGTAATAAGTAGGATTCATTATGTTGATCCACATTAAAATCACCTGTTAGAATCGCCGGTAGCTTCTCCGGAAATTCTTTCAACTTCTTAAGGATAAGTTTTGCGCTTTCCGCACGGGCCTGTACACCAATATGATCCATATGTAAGTTAAAGAACAAGAAAGTAAAGCCGGTTTGTTTATCCCGAAATTTACCCCATGTGCAAATACGGGGAAGAACGGCATCCCATCCCTTATTAGGGCGATCGGTTATCGTAGACAACCAAAAGTCCCCATGATCGAGCACCTCGAACTTTCCCGTACGATAAAATATGGCAGAATATTCACCAGCTTGCTTACCATCATCACGTCCTACCCCGATATAATCATAACCGGGCATCGCATTCTTTAGATCTTGCAACTGATGATATTTACCTTCTTGAGTCCCAAAGATATCAAAACCATGGAACTGCACCAATTGGGCAATGTAGGGATAACGTTGTCCCCAGCCATTCCCATTCGTCGAGTCTCCCGCATTCGCATTACGCAAATTATAGGTGGCTACTACCATTGACTCCGCTTGTAACGCAAATACGGAACAAAGGACAAATAAAAAAGAATAAATTAGCTTCTTCATACCTTTTATCATAAAATTAAATCCACATCAATAAATTAGAACTCTGCCTCTATCATTATCGGGAAATGATCCGAAGAGAAATGCCCATACTGGCACTCGTTCAAAGTCCCATATTTATTTACCTGAATACCTTTAGTGACGAAAATATAGTCAATCCGGTTTTTCATCGGGGCATTCAAATTGAATTGGTTTGTCGTTCCTACCGTCCCATAGGGTGGTGTTTTTGAGATTTCCCGTGAGTCCAACAGTAAACCATCGGATTTCAGTATTTGTATAGGCTCAGAATCCGGCGTACCATTGAAATCACCTACACAGATAGCAGGGGAATCCCCCGCTATCTTTTTAATATTAGCCAACATTATCAAAGCAGACTCATGACGTGCCACCTTACCGATATGGTCAAAATGAACGCTGAAGAAATAAAATTCCTTTCCCGAAACCTTATCCTTCAACTTCGCCCAAGAACAAACCCTCCGGCATTGCGCATCCCAGCCAAAAGAAGGCTTATCCTGTGTCTCCGACAGCCAGTAATTTCCCGAGTCCAATAATTTAAACCGATCTTTCTTAAATAAAACCGCGGCATGTTCCCCAGCCTCTTTTCCGTCATCCCGGCCTACGCCGACATACGTGTACGTATCATCTTTCACTAATTCCTTCACTTGGTGAATCAACCCTTCTTGAATCCCAAAGACATCAAAATCATGGAAATGAACCAAAGATACCGCCATGTCTTTGCGGTGTACCCATGAATCATCCTTATCCCCCTCATTATCATACCGCAGGTTAAAACTACCCACGTTCAGTTTACACTTCTGTTGTCCGGATATCCCTATGCAGAAAGTAAATAAAGAGATAAACACTATAATTAAGTTTCTCATGATACCCCCTTGATTACCAGCCCGGATTCTGGCTTAGATTCGTATTGAACTGAATTACTACCTCCGGTATCGGATATAAGTACTGACGAGCCGGCCAGCTACGTCCGGCGTAATTATACTCCATCAAATAACCTCCTTGAACCGGCTTCACGTTAAGCACATTACTCTTATTTGTACCCACATAGACACCAATCGCAGCATACTTCTCATCAGCGATCTTATCCGTATCATAGAAATAGGCATCATAATTACCATCGCCATTCACATCCAACGGTTGGTTAAGTGATGGGATAAAGATACCTTCCCAAGGATCGTTCACCCAAAGATCGCAACAATTCCAACGTTTCAAATCATTTAGGCGCAAACCTTCCAGACAAAGTTCAATACCACGTTCGCGACGGATCTCCAACAAGGAAGGATCAGAGATCGTCGGGTAATAAGAAGCGATATAAGGCTCTGCGGATGACGGACGGGTTGTCAATGTACCTGTCTGTGGTGTGCCTCCCGTAATTCCCGCACGAGAACGAAGCGCACCTATCGTAGCCGCCCAATCCGCATCAGTCAGTTCGCCTAATTCAGCCTTAGCCTCAGCATAGTTCAACAAAACCTCAGCATAGCGCATGATAGGAATGTCATTATCATTCGTAGCCGCATCATCGTAAGCCACGTCATCCATGGCAAACTTCGTAAACTGATATCCCGTCAATGTATGTCCCGTAAAATTAGCCGCGGTCGGCTCATAAACACCAGAAGCATTCTTACGGGTATAATCCGCTCCCCGGATCGTCTGGTTCAAGCGGGTATCACGTCCTGTTGTCTCCTCCACGAAATTCTTATAGCTTCCATCCGCTTTTTTCTCGACATAAGGCGTACCATCCGCATTCAAGTATGACAGCATAAATTTACGGCTCATGCATAAGTGTGGTCCGTAAGTAGAGGAATTATACCACCAATTCTGCTCACCCAGTCCTAACACCTTGTCAGTCTCGATAGCCATCATTACCTCCGTGGTAACGGCCTTATCGGCAATGAAAAGTTCGCGATACGCTCCACGGCCATCGCTATAAGCACCCGAAGTATAAAGTTTGTACGGTCCGTTATCCATAACTTCCTTAGCCGCCTCAGCCGCTAGTTTATATAAATCTTTGGCCGAATATTCCGTACATCCCGTACGAGCGATATCCAATTGGTCAGCGGCATGGTATTTACGCCAAGCAGCCTCAAACAAGCAAACACGAGATTTGAAAGCGGCAGCTGTCCATTTATTTACGATCGTTGAATTATGCGTGACATCCTCTTCCAATATATTCGTATACGCATAATCCAAATCCTCCAAGATATGCCCGATAATCACATCACGTGTATCACGCGGGTTATAAAGATCCGGGTCTTCAGCCTCGTTAAATACCTTATCAATCCAAGGTACCTCGCCATATTGTACCAATTTATCAAAATAGAAGCGAGCACGGAACAAGCGTGCGATACCATTATAATTGTCACGGATAGTCGTGCTTAGTGACTCATTCACGTTATTCTCCAAAAAGAAATTTATATTACGAAGAGCGGACCATGACCAACTCGTCGCGCTATTCGTAGTATAAGCGCCAACCTCCATACCACCCAAGGAATTTTTCACCCCATAATCTGCCGTAGCATCACGCCGGAAAGCGCTTCCTCGGGAAGGCAAGACATTGTAAAATGAGTACGTATACGTCTTCAAACCATTCTCGGAGCTAAACACCATATCCACAGAAGCCTCCGACTTTGGTTCCTCATTCATCTCGCACCCCGAAAATACAGCCAAAAGTGCCACCAGACCGCTTAATAGTATATTCTTTTTCATTTCGTATAATCTCCTATTCTTTAAAATGTAACATTCAGGCCGATGCTGAACGACTTCATCATCGGGTAATTATATCCATCACCACTATTGCTGGAGGTCAAGTCCTTATCCGATTCACCGATATTCGATACATTGACATCCTTGGAATACTTGTAAAGCGGAGACCATGTAAAGAGATTTTCCCCGGAAAGGTAAATTCCCACATTTGTCAAATGCAATTTTTTAATCCATTCCGACGGTAAATTATAGCCAACCTGTATGTTCTTCAAGCGTAGATAGGCCGCATTCATCAAATAGCGCGTGTTAGCGTTCTTATGACCTCCATAGAAAGGCGCATAGTAACCAGCGTAACGAGGCAAGAATGCATCCGGGTTCTCAGGAGTCCAATAGTTTCCCACATGCCAAGAAGGCATCTGGTTATACGGGCGATTGTATTGCCCCCAGAACGTAGAGGCTTCATTAGACGGATACCAATCCTGCTTACCCACTCCTTGGAAGAAAGCACTCACCCAGATATTGTTCCAATCGGCAGAAAGCGTAAAGCTATAAATATAACGAGGCTCCTCGTTACCGATGATCTTACGGTCGCCCGGATCATCTACCGTATTCTGTCCACGATCAATATAACCGTTGCCATTTAAGTCTTCAAACTTAATATCACCCGGATACAACTTATAGGTTTTCGATGTTTGCATGAGCGGATTATAATAGGATTGTCCCGCAGCTTTCGCGGCAGCCTCAGCCGCATCGATACTGGCTTGGTCCTGCCACAAACCATTGGATACAAATCCCCAAATCTCACCAATACGCATCCCCTCATAATAATTCTTGTCGAGTGATTGATTCGCATACTCGCTCAATGACTTATTCGCATTATTAAACCTATCGATCACTGAATAGTAATCTGCCAATGTACCCTTGATGCTATAATTAAATCGCTTACCAGCTAAATCAAATCCATCTCTCCATTCCAAAGACAACTCATAGCCATAAGTAGACATATCCGCATAATTACCTTTCGGAGAAGAAGCACCGAACACATCCGGCACGGTCGGACCATTCACGATCATATCAGTTGTTTTACGGATATAATAATCTCCACTTACGGTCAAACGATTATCAAAGAATCCTAAATCCGCTCCTATATCATACGTCGTAGCGGTTTCCCACGTCAAGTTGCCGGGAAGAGCCGCCGGAGATGACATATAATTCTGCCGCAAACCGTCAAGAATATAATCAGACTTGCTGATACCCAATGTCTGGATATACTGATAATTACTCAATCCGGCCGCATTGCCCAAAGAGCCCCAAGAAAACCGGACCTTAGCGTTAGAGATATGTTCGGACTTAACATTCCACCAAGGTTCTTGCGAGATTCGCCAACCCACGGAAGCCGAGGGGAAGAAAGCCCAACGCTCATCACTCGGGAAGCGGGAGGAACCATCGTAACGTCCGTTTACCTCCAACAGATAACGATCATCAAAGGCATAATTCAAACGGAAGAAAGCGCCGCCAAACTGATAAGCCTTCCATTGTGAGGTAATACTCCGGTTATCAGTACCCATCACCAAATTCATGTTGTCCACGTCGTCCGTCAACAAGTCATCATTATAAGCATAGATGCGTTTGAAAGTAGATTTTTCGTAATTCCATCCAGCCATGGCCTTGAAATAATGTTTCTCGGCAAAAGTTTCCTCAAACTCTGCGAAAAGGTTCGTTGCTAGATAGTTCGTATGATCAGTTGTCTCTGCCAAATTGGAATAGGTACCCGTAATATGTTCGATCTGGCTTTCCCCATCTGCATCAACCGACCGTGCATACGGTGAACGTACTTGTTTCTTGGTCTTCTCTTGCGTCTTCTGTTGATACGTGAAATCACCATTCACACGCAAACGGTCACCCAAGAACTTAGCATTGAATGTCGTAGTATTCTTTAAGTTGGAGTTCTTTGTCGTAATACCGCTACGTCCATAAAGCAAATCGCCTACGGTATAGACGGCAGAATAAGTCATCGTACCATCAGGGTTGAACAGTGGCGATGACGGGTGTCCCTCGTCTGCGATATTTCTCCATACCACACCAGAACCTTCCGAATAGGTAATCGGATTGTAGTATTTATTATGGGAAAACTCAAAGTTATTGTTGATCTTCAACCAAGGAGTTAACTGATAACCTCCCTTGAAACGCATGTTATAGGTCTTGAACTTATCCGTTTGCTCATCGCTATCGAAAAGTCCATCGTAACTATAGAAACGTCCTGACAAATAATAATCAAACTTCCCGTCGGAACCCGAGATGGAAAGATTTTGATTCTGCGCGAAGACACTCTTCTTATACATCAGATCATAATAGTCGGTTCCTTCCGGATAATACACATAACGGCCTTTTGTACCGATAGAGCCATCAGAGATCACCGTCCCGAAATCGCCCGTCTCATGACGGCGCTTATACTCATCCAGCCAAGCCACGGAAAATTGCTGTGTCTTGTTGATACCGGAAGGATTCGCTTGATTGTAATTAAAATAAGCGTCATAAAAATGCTTTGCCCAAATATAACCATCGGAAACTACATCCGGCACATTCTGTGGTGATTGTAATGAATAGCTAGAAGACCATGTCACCTTCGGCTTACCTTCCGTAGCGTTCTTCGTCGTGATCAAAACCACGCCAAATGGAGCACGTGCGCCATAAATAGCGGAAGCGGCAGCATCCTTCAATACGGAAATACTCTCAATATCATTCGGATTTAACATAGAAGGGTCTCCTTCCACACCATCAATCAACACCAAAGCACTACCCCCATTGATAGAACCGGCGCCACGTACGTTAAAATCCGCCGTACGCCCCGGTTTACCATCAGACAAGGAAATATTCAAGTTCGGGACAACCCCTTCTAGCATCTGAGTAGCGTTAGCCGTAGGACGCCCCTCGAATACATCACTAGTCACTTGCTCTACCGCACCGGTCAAATTCACTTTTTTCTGGGAACCATAACCCACCACGACTACCTCATCCAGCTTCTGCGTGTCCTCATGAATAGATATAACCAAATTATCTTTATTGCCTACCGGAACATCTTGAGCCACATAACCAATATAAGAAACCTGAAGTATCGCATTCGGAGTTACCTCAATAGAGAAATGACCATCTATATCCGTGATGGTACCATTGGTAGATCCTTTCACGACCACATTCGCCCCGATGATTGGTTCCCCTTTCGGGTCTGTAATCGTACCGGTAACTTTCTTATTACCTTGTTGCTGAACAGTTTTTACCGATGATAAAACGATCTGATGACCCGATTTCAATACATAAGCCACATTCGCTTGCTTTGCTATCGCATCCATTACAGCATTAATATCCGCATCTTCCACGTCAACAGAAATCGGAGAATTCAGACCTTTGATCCCATCATTATAGAAAAAACGATATTCAGTCGTTTCCTCTAATTCTTTAATAACCTCCCGCATCGGTCTATCCTTTACCGACAACGATATCTGGGCGGCAATCGCAACTCCGGAAAAGCCCGACAATAACTGGGCATACAAAAGTGTCCGGAAAAAAGAGTGCTTGAAATTACTCATTTTTAAAAGTTTTTTAATAATACATAGATTTTAAACAGGTAACTTTACAAGCAAATCATTTACATATTCTATCTTATTTATAACCGGCTAGTTATTTCCTTGAAGATATTATATACAAGTGATTTTGCTTAAGAGGAAGAAGGGCCTTGCCTTTCTTCTTTTTTTACTACAATCATCTAGCTCATCTCATAGGCTTCTTCTTTATTAGGTTAACACTCAACTTTCTATTTCTCATTTAAATAAATAGTATCACCTACCGACACATACGTAATCGGAGCCGTAAGGCTTATTATTTCAAATACATTATCCAGACTATTATTCCGGATCACCCCCGAGAAACTGTAGCCTTTAATCTTATTGGACAAAAAACGAACTTCAACATTATACATTCGATTCAACAATACCGCGATCTCCTCCAACGACTCGCCAGAGAAGGCCAGTTCATTCGTACGCCAAAGACGGGCATAAGAAGCATTTGTCGGGTGATTAACAGATAATATATGACTAGACTTATTAAAAACCGCACTCTCATCCGGAGACAGAATCACAAACTCTTTTCCAACCACTGTTCGTACACTGCCTTCAAACAAGGTCGTAACCACCTCGTCATCTTCCTCATACGCCTTCACATTAAAAGCTGTGCCTAGCGCCTCGACTTCCATATCCCCCGCATTTACCAAGAAACGGCGCAATGTATCTTTCGAAACTTCAAAATAAGCCTCACCAGATAAAGAAACTGATCTTTCTTTCACGCCATAATCACTCTTATAATTAAGTTTAGTATGCGAATTTAACCATACTTTCGTCCCATCAGGCAGAACCACGCTAGCACGTTGCCCATTATCTGCTGACACCACATAATCCAATGGATCGGATAATGGAACCTGTCTCATATAATACCAATGTGAACCAATTCCAAGGCTTATACATACGAATGCCACCGCCGCATAAGAAAGCCACTTCCATAAGGTATGCGGTTTCTTCTTTATCTCCAAAGTTTTCTTCTCTTGTCTTATCCGCTTTTTAATCTCACAGAACATCTGTCCTTGTAGCTTAGGAGGAAGCTTTTTCCCGGAAGATTCTTCCCATCTAGACATATAAAAAGCCATGATCTCTTCCTTATGATCGGAATCGCTAAACCACGCCAAAAGAGTTCGCTCTTCTTCCGGTGAAGTCTTGCCACTCATAAAGCGATCTAATAATTCGATATGTGTATACGTTTTTCTCATCGTGTAATAAGTATATCCCGAAGAAGAGCTTTACCCTTACACGGAAAAATCAAAAAAGCCTTGATTTAACACAAATTAATACCACACTTGTTTTCCGCCTTCATAAGTAAACGGGCGATGTTCTTTTCCTCGTGTATGGTTATGAATACGAAAAATAGATTCCCGTGGAATATTTTGATATATTAATTTATTGTCTTCGGCATACTGTTTACCTAATGATATCCACTTTTTTTCCCAATAGAAGAGTTCATATAATTCTCCCGTTACGATCTTATTATCATCATTCCTCGGATAAAATTCCACCTTCGCTATCTGTTTAGGTTCGCCTAGATCTAAAACAACAAATTGATCTTTTTGAAATTGATCTGGTTGATAATAAGACACTCGGTCCTGATCTGTCACCAAATCGAGACCATGTCCTTTAGTCCCTTCATTTCCACCCCACTCTCCGGAAAACTGCTGGCCATCGCTTCCAAATACTTTTATTTCCGCTATAGCGTAAAAATAGCCCAATGGCTGTGTTTCTTGAAAATCACAGATCAAATAACGATATTTTTGGGAAACAGATATACGGAAACTATCCACATAAAAGGGAGGATTTTCAATAGAATATATCAAAGAACGATCCGAAAGATCTTTCTTGTTACAAACATAAAAGCGGGTTCCTATCGTTCCTGTGGCTTGAAGCGCCGTATTCATTCGATATGGAGCTTTTGAATAGAATGTAGCAGAACTTTCCATTCTTTCAAAACCCGGCAATAACTTACGTAAGTTTCCTTCACTAGTCAAGATGAACGCATCTCCCGCCGGTTGTATACTTCCATTATTATAATAAGCGGGAAGGTAGAGCATATTGACACCCATCTTAGGGAAGTATGCCTTTGTCCCTTCAGCCCGGCTCCAACATACCGGATTCCAACCAATAACATCGTAGCAACATAAATAAACATATTCTTTAGGATGTTTTTCTTTCCAAAGCGGAACCTCTATATCCTTACATACGACATACTGGTCAGTGATATCCTCAAGTCCCGGATTTTTAAATAAAGCAGGTATTTCCTCTTTTGACAAGATAGCTAGAGAGTGAAGCTGTATCCGATAGTTATACCGATAAACTTTAGGAGCAGTCCTACAATATTGGACAGTGATAGCAGACGGAAACATATCAATTTTAGATTGATAGACATCTCTCCAAAACATCCCGTCTATCTTAATGTCATCCTTGGTAAGGAAAGGTCTTTGTGTATTATCATATATCATGCCGGATTGCTTACTCCCTATAATCTCGACCCATGAATGAGGATATTGTGAATTTCCCCAACAGGGAACCATATTTAATGCGGCAGGTATACCATTCGCCCTCAATGCAGCAATTTTATATGTAGACTTTTCTAAACAAGTTCCCATTTGAGTGGCTACTATATTTTGGAAAGTCATGGGGCGCAATCCTTGATATTTACCAGTAAAGATTATCCATTCATTGAGAAAGCCCTGCTCTACGTCATCCGATATAGCTTTACCAATCTCTTCATACGAACACATATACATAGAATCTCGTAGTGAAGCATATTTTCGATCAAAATAACTCCCAGCATGTTCCCAATGACAATTATCTGTAGTGTAAGGAAGTACATAATCAAAGAAAATATCCCAGTCCATATTCTTACACCAAGGATATCGCTCTTTATTTTGAAAACACTGATCTATATGATGTATAAGATAATCAGAAGACAATTCTTTCAAATCAGATAAAAAGCGAGGATTTACTTTTGTATAAGGATACAATTTGTTTATACTATCATATATAGCGTATTGGATATCATATAAAAAGGGACCGTATGTCGCTCTATAATTAGCGAAAGCATCGAAATATACCTGGTTCCCTTTCACCGAGTTACTATCTAATACTTGCTTTCCTATCATATTACTTATTAGAAAGCGGGCTGCTTCCTCTTTCTTCTGATTATCCTTATAATGATGCAGAACAGCTTCTAACTCCGATCTATTTTCCCCGGATTTATCCAACGCTAATTCCAATAAAACATTTTCATTCGAAGAACAAGCACAAAAAGTTAAAACAACAAAGAAAAAAAAGTATCCTACTATCATAGCTAAAATGCTTTTTTACTACCATGTAAATGTAACCTTTGATAGATCAAAAGAATACAGATGATAATCATCATCCCAGCCCAAGGCTATTAGTTCTTTATCATCGTTTGTCACACAAATATTGAATAGTCTTATATCAGTAACTAATCGACAAATACATTTTCCACTCCAATCATATACTAAAATGTCATTACTTAACATAGTATCTAACATGCCCGCATTAGTATGCTGATCCAACTTTTTCCCTGAATATAAGGTGTAAATATAATGATCAGTCGCATATATATCCGTATAACCAATAACATTCTCTTTGCCATGTTTTATGCCGTTCCTGCCAGATCTACTATCATCAATGTATATAGGATAAATATCGTGATAACGTTTTATGAGCATTGGAATCGTATCTATCTGATATAGTTCAAAGATAGCGCCAGATGCCGCAACTGTAGCCAATCTATCTAATACTGGATTATAAACCATATAGCCTTGATAGGCAAATGTTTTACTTTTACCTCCACTATTGTTCCCATCATTTGGAAAATCGCCAAAAGACTTCACATATTTACCTGCACAATCAAACAAAGCATATCTCTTAGCATTTGTTTCCTCTTTATCAAGGAGTCCAGAAACGACATACCCATGCTTTGTTTGAATAGCAGAGAGAAACATATATTCCAAATTCACAATAGAAGAAATACTTTTAGATAAACTTTTGGTTACAATTTGTTTCTTTTGTATATCCAATATAATCACATTTGATTCATCTTTCTTTTGCATCAAACGAGGCATGATGTTTTCATCTGGGCCTTCTCCCGTTTGGGCAAAAGATAGAATACTGTCTTTTGTATAATATATTTTATCCAAAAGAGATTCACCTAAATAATTCTCTTTTATTAGACATTTCTCACTCTCAAATAGTATCATCCTACCAAACGAACTTAACTTATAAGTATCCGCATTGAGTTGATTTGCTTTTATATTAACGACTTGTTGAAAGTACTCTTTGGGATCTATTTCGTTCTGTTGACAAGAGACAAAGTGTATAAAAATAAAAATTATAATTAATATATATTTCTTCATATTGTTCTTTTCAAACAGCTGAATCATTATACTTCTCTTTGCTTTTACATAGCCTAAATAGTCTAAATATCAGTTTATCATCATCATAATTTGTGTTTTTATAATGATTTTCAGAAATATACAATCCTTTTTCATCAATATACATCAGATTTGGATTATATGTATATTCAGGAAAAACAGTCTCACCTATTATATTAAAGTTTTTATCTAGAATTATAATAGAAAATATCTTTCTTCCAAAATCCCACAATTCCATATAGTTTTCTCTATTATCTATCTCTGTTTTCAAATAGCAAACTCTATAATACACATTACGGTATTTATCATATAACAAGTTACCATAATTTGGATTTTCACACATAGATTTTAATGTTCCATTATAATCATTCGGCATCACAACCCTATCAATATAATTACTTTTTACATTCACTCTTTTAACAATATTGTGATCTATAGAAGTTATAAATATATCTTCTTCATAGAAAAAAGAATAGATAAATTTATCACCATTAAAACATCTACTAAAATACAATTCTACACCAGCATTCTTTTTTTTATTATCTGCACCATTAAATCGGGGATATTCAAATGGAAGTTCTTGTACATCCCCTGTATTTAGATCAATCATTGCAGATACAGGGTTGGGATATTTCCATCGATTACACTCCGATAATACAAACAGATTATTATTAAATTTAAGTATAGGGTGATAACTAAACGACAAAGAGTTACATGCGTTTAAAACATTTCCATCTTTTGATTTTCCATAATAAATTTTTTTATTTATTTTTCCATCTTTATTTACACTATATATTTCTGGAAGCTGTAAACTCGTCAGATAAATACTATCTAGACTGTCAATATAATACCCTAAGAAAAAACCAACTCCATTATCTCCCTCTATATCAAGATCTATTTTGAAGGCCATTTCTTTTGTCTGTATATCATAAAAAACAATCTGATTTTTGAAACCATTTTGAAAACTAATATATTGATGTCCATCTTTATCTGTATAAGGAAATAGAGCTTTAATATATGGTTCTACATCATAATTCAAATCAAATGTTATATTACTATCCTTTTCCAAGTAATACATATAATTTATTTTTTCACAAGACAAAAGAGCAATTAAGCTTGATAATATTATTAGCAAATTATATCTTTTCATTTTATAAGTATTTGAGATAAGTTTCAATCGTAAGAATTAGGTTCTACAACGAATTATAGATCAAAACAAAGTTATTTTTATTACATATTTCACTACAAAAACGTTATAGAACCATAAAATTAATCACATGGAGCACAACCGATAGACCCACTATTACAACAAACTCTTGTATCTAAGTTCAACCAGCAACTCCAATGAGTAGTACATTCTTCACCCGCAAGAGCTTCTATATTGCTTAAAGCTAATCCAGACAAAGAAGGATCAATATTATTTTTTAGAATATTAATCATCACCAAACAGAAAACAATAACAATAAGAATAACTCTTAATTTCTTCATAACACTCATAATATAATTATTTATAAGATCTTTATGTTTCGCCTAACCCTCTTTAGTTAGAATAAGATATCCTCTGTATCTTTTTTACATTTAAATAAATTTTAGACTTTCACATCACCTCCTTTCTGATAATATTAGGGAGCGAATAACTTGCTGTGATAGTTTCTAAGATATCAGGCAAATTTCCCTTTTATAATTTGACTTTATCAAATCGTCTTTCCCCGTATATTGAGTTTAATTAATTGATTTGTATTACATTTTACTGTGATTGTCTCATCAAAGAGTCCCTTATTTTCAGGTGTCACTCCCACTTTAATATGAAGAGATTCACCGGGCTGAACTGGATGTTTATCAAACAAAGCTTGAGCACATCCACAAGTGGTAGTTACATCTATAATAACTAAAGGTTGGTCTCCTGTATTGACAAGCGTAAACAAAGTGTCTTTACTCTTCCCTAAAGGAATAGTTTCTAGTAAGAGTGATTCCTTTTCCACTTTTACGGTTGTCTGAATTGGTGCAACAGGTTGTTTCCTACTTATTTCTTCCAAATATAATTCTTTTACGTTCGGGTTATGGACAGGATTACCTATCACCACCACTTTATTATTCTTGTCTAATAAAAATACTTGAAACCGAATATCTTTTGGAAAATGATTGAGCTGATTTAGACTGTCTGATCGATCCAAGCAAATCGGCTTGTCAAAATTCTCTCTTATTAATAAAGAATGTATCTCCCACTGATCATCAAACTGAAAAAAAAATAAGAAAGGGATATTCTTCTGACTGATAGAATCTGTATATCGGATAAATTCTTTCCAACGGGATAATTGCAATTTACAACTCGTACAACCAATTGAGTCTACAAAAACCAAGACTTTGTAATCCGAAGTCGGGATTACGAAATTAGTTGTATCAGATGCAAATCGAGTAAAGACAATATTTTCAGGAAATAGTATCTGTTTACCCTGCCACTCCTTAACCAACAACGTTATCGCTTCCTTTTGCTTATCTTGACAAGCGGATAGGGAAACTGTCAGTAATAATATGATTAGATCTAAAGGTTTCATTTTATGTAAATGTATATACGTTTGTTCATCATATAATACGTATATCCGATAAAAACTATCTACCCCTACAAACCACAAGATATTTAATGCTTATTAACTATAAAAAGAGTGTTATAAGGCAAAGAAAGCCATCAGAAGAAAGTCGATCTCGCAAAAAACGCAAAGCCCTACTCAACTGTGTCTCCACAGTCTTTTCTGAGATAGAGAGGCGTTCCGCTATTTCTTTATAGGATAAATGCTCATGACGGCTCAAACGGAATATCTCCCGACGTGATGGCGGTAATTCTTCTATCAAGCTATTAATATATTCCCGTAAAGACTCTGCGTCGATTCGTTCTTCCGTAAGAGAATCGGCATCTGATAGTTGCCGTTGTAGGCTTTCCGTCAGTTTCTCGGAGAGTAGCCGATTCTCTGTCTCTTTATAAACTAAGTTACGGGCGATGGTGAATAGATAGGCGTCAAAGTTTTGCTCCACATCTATCGTCTCATGCTTCTCCCAAATCTTAAGAAAAACGTTTTGGGTCAAGTCCTCTGCCATAGATTTTTCATATAGTAATGAGTAAATAAAATGATATACATGCTCATTATATTTCCAGAATAGAGTCTCAAAAGCCTTTTCATCTCCATTCTTCAGATCTATAAGCAAATGTCCATCCACTTTCATATTACATATATATTACATATCCACGCCATACAAATCTTATCTCCTTTCTGCATATTTGCAGTTTTCATATACATGAGTTCTGATGAAACTATGTCGGTTAGTGTAGATGATATGAATGATAAGATAAAGATAATCAGCGGATAACTAAATAGTAAAATTACCGATGGTAGTGGAGAACTAAAGAAAAAACGAACTAGATGGTTGTTATTTAGATATTTATATTATAAACAAGACATGGTCTCATCAGAACCAAGTACAAGGTTACTAATAAATATCCAAATATAAACAAGCATCATTACATATCGCAAATATACAAAAAAATGTAAATACAGTATGAGTATCCTTGAAATCTAGTTAAATTCTACTTGAGGACAAAGAATGTCCTCACTAATTATCCGCTTCGCGAATGATATATTGATAAAGGTCGGAATGTCCGGTTTTATCGATTATCTTATGCTTTTCGAGTTGGAATTTCAGTTGGGCCAAACCAAGAGCACCAAAGCCGGGAAGGTCTAATAAAGAATCGAGTCCGTTTTTGAGGGCGTAACGTAGAATATCTTCTATGGTTTCTATATTCAAGGTTGTAAGGCATTTACGGATATAGGGCGCTAAGGCGAGACGGGTAATGGGTTGGCATATCCGTTTCGCGGCATTTAAGGGAACGGGAGTAAGTGATCGGGGAGATTCGATACATAGACCGTTTTGGAGCGCCTTTTTATATAATCTTCTCAATTCGTATTCCATGTTCCTGTTCTCTATCCACAGACGTTCTATCTCAAGGTCTTGATTCGTGATTGTTTTCTTGTATTCGGTCAGGAAGCCCATGTTTTCTTGCAAGCGGAGCGATATGACCTTATATCGGCGACAGATTCCGTCGTAGGATATACCACAACGTTTGGCTACGTCTTCTATCTTGGCTCCGGAAGTTATTTCCGTAAAGATAAGTCGGTCTTTCTTGTCGTGTATGAATGTTGATAGTTCGGCGATAATGAGTTTAAGTAGGGGAGAGATGTTTTTAAGGGATCGCAGGCAGAAAAGGTAATCATCGAATTGGGAGATGATCTCGTTTATCTCTTCTTCCTTGTCTTGGATGATAAGTTGCAGGTATAGCTTTTGTATTCCCATACGCTCGATATGGGAAATAAATTCACGTAAATTGGTCAGATCGACTAGGCGAACACCTTGCTTCACGACGTAAGATGTTATTTTTTTAGATATCGCCCATTGCTGGATTTCTTCAAATGGAAAGCCGGTGATACGAGCGGCTTCTTCAATAGTAATAAACTCAGGCATAACTATTTGATTAAAGTAAAACTTATACTATTTATCTTTAAAAAGGGCGTTATTTGGCGTTATATTGAAGAGCTGGCCTTTCATTATAAAATAAAGAAAGGGCGATTGGCTGAACATTACGTTGACAAAGGTTCCGCTAAAAACCCACATTAGAGTAAAGTCAGCCGCACGCCCCCCTTTATCTATATACAATAATCTTATCCATACTTTAACAGCATAGATAACACGTATATTCGGTAAAGGGTTGCGGGGCCTTCTTTGCGCTTCTCTAAAGTTGAAAAATTTAGCGGATTCTGTCAACTCGCACAAATATCGCACGCAACACAAGGCTTCTAACTTAAAAGCCTTTTATTGTCGCAAATATACGTATTTAAAAATATTTTAGTCTATAATAATCCATACGTTTTCTATTTTATCATTGTTTTACTACCAACAAAGAAAGAATAAGTAGATAAAAACCTACGCTTTTACCTTTTGCTTTTCTGTCTTAATTACTAGCTAGGCAAATATATGATATATTCTTTAATTATAATTGATTATTAAGGAAAAAATCAAGATGGCAATCCATCAAACAGTACGAAGACTACTACCCTAAAGTTTATGGAATGACCTTACAAAACACTTTTATAGCGCAAAAAAGATTAGGTACATTGCCAAATGGCTTTTTTAGGTAGAAAGTTACCAGTTAACTAACATTTCAAAGTAAGTTAGCTTCAACGGCAAAGTAAGTTAACTTCATTGGCAAAGTAAGCTAACTTAAATGACCAAGTAAGTTAACTTCATAAATCCGGGTTGAAATCCGCAAACGACATACAACACGCGTCTACACTCCCAACACTATATAACCGCTATGGATATTTGAAGTATTGATAATAGGCGGTTTACTTCTGTTATCCGTAACTCCAACCTTATCAGTCAACAAGCCTTTCATTAAAAGATAAGCACATCATGATGGCACGACTGTGCCATCCTAGTGGCACACCATTGCCATAAGGAAGGCACAACTATGCCACGCTGATGGCACTGCCGTGCCACGATATGGAAAATGATTGGCACTGCGGAAGTCTGTTAACTAGACAGTTAAGGATGGATAAATAATTATTCCCCTAACTTATCAAGCAACTCATACGACGGAACGAAGAAAAGAGTTCCCGTTATCGGCGTGCTGAAGTCCAGCAGACGATCCGTATTGCCTACGGGATCACCGACGAACATATTCTCCAGCATTCGTCGGGTGGTGCTGAACGTGCTGGCATAGGCGATAAAATAGGTACCGTATTCACCTTTGGAGGTATGGGCGAATGGCATGTTAGCACGGACTATTTTCAGATCGTCTCCGATGTTCGTCACGGCGTTATGGGCGTTCTTCGGTTTTTCCTCATCTGATAGCTCAACATCGTTGAATTTACGGCGACCGATGACTTTCTCTTGCTCTTCCACTGGAAGCGCATTCCATGCCACCATATCATGAATGTATTTTTGCACAAATACATAACTTCCGCCCATAAACTCGGGGTCCTCATCACCTATTACCGCGAAACGATAGGGGTCTTCATCCACGGCAGGATTCTCCGTACCGTCCACGAAACCGATAATCGCTTTACCGTCTCTATACCGAAAACCGTGGGTCTCATCAATCGATTCCACGACACCTCGCAGTTTCTGGTCTATAATGGAGGCGAACTCAAAGCACAGTCCCATCTGCTTACAGCGGATGTGGAATAGTAAATCCCCGGGGGTAGAAACAGCCGTAAGCTTAACTCCTTTGATCTCTTCAAACGGTTGCAATTCCTTGGGGTTTCCTTGCTCCGGAAAGAAACGTTTCCAAGCATCCGCCCCGAATCCTATCGTACAACTGAATTGCATATCAGGATAGCGATTGCGCATACTACGTATCAAAGCGGAGAAATTAGCGCACACGTCCTTTACCTTATCAATCGTGTCGGGGAGATCTTTTAGAGCATAGACAATGAAAACCGCATTCTCGCCCGGTTTTTGGGTAACATCTTGCGGATAGTTAGCGTTCAATGGATTTTGTAGAGAGTTCATAGCACATCTTTAATTATATTGTTATTATATGGATATAACTCTATAGATGCGCTCTTGTTCAAGGAAATGTAACGAAAAATGTCCTAGCGGTTATTTTTCAATATCTATTTGTAGAGACGGGGCGTGCCCCGTCTCATCCCTTCAAAATAGTAACTAAAGAATACTATCAGTCTGTGGGAGACGGGGCACGCCTCGTCTCTACAACTGGGTAGTTATTTCACCTCCACGCTGATTCTCTGCGTGATATCTGAGGCGGAGGCTCCTAGTTGGAGGATGAACTCGCCGGGTTCTACGACGAATTGGCTTTGTGCCTCACTATAGAAAGCTAAAGAGGATACGGGGATGTCCAACGTGATTCGCCGACTCTCACCGGGTTTAAGGAATACCTTCTTGAAGCCTTTTAACTCCTTGACCGGACGCATCACGGAGCAAACCGGATCGCTTACATACAATTGGGCCACCTCAGCTCCTTCACGGTCTCCGGTATTGGTTAGGGTGAAAGTCGCTTGGATCGTGTCCGCTTGATCATACGTCTTTTTATCCGTATTCAGATTGGAATAGTTGAATGTCGTATAGGATAAGCCGTAACCAAACGGATAAACGACCGGAAGCCCCTTCGTATCGAACCAGCGGTAACCTACCAAGATATCTTCCTCATAATTCACTTTCAGATCCCTGCCGGGGAAGTTGCCCAACGCATGCGCCGGAGATTGATCCAAGCTCACGGGAGTGGTGAACGGCATCTTTCCGCTCGGATTCACCTTGCCGGATAATACGTCTACCAAGGCATTTCCTCCTTCCATACCGTTGAACCAAGCCCAAACGATAGCCGGGGAACAAATATCTACGGCAGCCATATTCAACGGCGATCCGGCGATCATGACCACGATCGTACGAGGATTCGCCTTTACCACCTCTTGAATCAACTCAACCTGCCCGTATGGGATATCCATATTCAGACGGTCGAACGACTCGGTATCATAATCATGGTTCAAACCACAAACCAAAAGGGCCACGTCACTCGTGCGGGCAACCTCTACCGCCTCTTTCAATAATGCGTCGCTTTCCTGTGTCTTGGAAGAGAAAGTACCAGAGCTTTGCCCATTATTGCTTCCCTCCACGAAAGTAGATAGCTTCTCATAACCTTGGGCAAAACGGATATCCACCTTATCGCCCCATTTCGCACGAAGCGCCTCCAGCGGGGTCACCTCGTAGACCGCCTTGATCTCGGAGCTCAAGCCGCCATTGGAGTGCTTACGGGTAGCGTTATCACCAATTACCGCCAGACTCTTGATCGAGGAGAAATCCAACGGGAGAAGATTATTCTGGTTCTTCAATAAGACAATGGCTTCGGCAGCCGCGTCATAAGTGGCTTGCTGATGCTCTTTCGTATTCATGGAGCCGGGGCCGAAACGCTTTTTCGGGTCCAAGACATTCGTCTTGATCATCACACGTAAGACATCGCCCACCTTCTCGTCCACCAAGCTCATAGGAACCTTACCGGACTTAACAGCCTCGATCAAGGGGTTGGCATAATACCAATCCTCATATTTATCGATCAGCGTGCCCATCTCCAGATCCAAGCCGGCCTCCATAGAAGGAACCGTGCTATGGGCGGCTCCCCAGTCGGTTACATATACGCCATCGAATCCCCATTCATTCCGAAGGATCTTGCGAACCAAGTAGTTATTCTCCGCGCAGAACTCCCCACGGAATTTATTATAAGCGGCCATTACCGTCAAGGCGCCTCCCTCCTGTACGGCCGCCTTGAAAGCGGGTAAATAAATCTCACGCAAGGCACGCTCGCTACATTCCACATCGACAGTCGTACGGTTTGTCTCTTGGTTATTCACGGCGAAATGCTTTACGCTGCAAGCCACGTCACGGCTCTGCAAGCCTTTGATATAAGCGACCGCCAATACGGAGTTCATATAAGGGTCCTCACTCATATACTCGAAGTTACGGCCACAAAGCGGGGAGCGAATGATATTCACGCCCGGGCCCAGCAATACGTCCTTCTTACGCCAACGAGCCTCCTCGCCCAGCACCTCGCCCCGGCGATAAGCCAACTCCGGGTTCCAAGCGGCGGCGAAAGCCGTGCCGGTCGGGAAATAAGAGGCGGAATCATTTGTCCAACCCGCATATGCCCAGTCGTGGCGATTGATCTCCGCACGTACCCCGTGAGGCCCGTCGCTCAAGCTCCACTCGGGAATCCCCAGACGCTCTACTCCGGCAACATAGAATTTTGAGTTACCATGCAATAATCCGACCTTTTCCTCCAAGGTCATCTTCTTAATCAGTTTCTCGATACGTTTCTCCATTTGTACCTTCTCTTTATCCGTGACCTGCGAGCTCGCGGCAGCCGCGTTCAAGAATAGCCCGCAAGCGATCACGCCTATTATCTTTTTCATTTCCTCTTTATTTATAGGTTTATTATTGCGCTTGAATCGTTACCGTCGCCTCGGGTAAGCCCTCGGCTACGGCTTTTAAACGGATGTCGCCTCGTCCGCCCTTGTTCCGGATCACGACCAAGGCTTTTCCATAGTAAGCTTGCCGTTTCGGTTTACGGAGGCTGTTCGGATCGTTCGGATCTCCGTTATCCGTTCCGGCGATCTCACCCGGGCCCTCCACGGAGAAACGGATCAACGGGGTAGCGTCGGGAACCCGGTTACCATCGATATCGCATACATCTACGGTTATAAACGATAGGTCCGAGCCATCCGCTTGGATGACGCTACGATCCGGGGTCAAGACCAAACGGGCCAGCTCTCCTGCCGTATGGATCTCTTTCACCAAGACCTCCTTACCCCCTAAGCGGGAGACGGCTCTCAAGGTTCCGGGCGTAAAAGGCACACGCCAAGAGACATGATAGGTACTGTCCGTTTTTTGTCGTACGCCTAGGCTCTTTCCGTTTAGGTATAGTTCCACCTCATCGGCATTGTTATAATAGCCCCAGATATCCACCGGTTCGCCTTCCTTCCAGTTCCAATGCGGGAAAATGTGCAATACGGGTTCATCCGTCCACTCGCTTTTATACATATAATATACATCCTTCGGGAAACCCGCCAGATCCACGATACCGAAGAAGCTGCTCCGGCTCGGCCACCAATAGGGGGTAGGCTCTCCCAAGTAATCGAAACCCGTCCAGACGAACAGGCCGGATACATGCGGAAGCGTCTTCACCAGATGCCAAGTCTTCTCGTGCGTAGAGCCCCAAGGTACATGGCAATTATCATAAGAGGAGCAAACATGTTCGGGAGCCTCGAAAGGCTTGTCCCACGATTCCGGACGGATATAAATATGATCGGACGGCATCTCATAATAGCCACGGGTCATCAAGGCCGAGGTAGATTCGCTCACGATCAGTTTCTTTCCGGGTAAATTCCGGAGAAACGGCTCAAGATATTGCTCATGGTAGTTGAAGCCCAGCACATCCAAGGCATCCGAGCGGAACAGATGATTCGCAGGGTTTACCTCGTTACAGCCGGCGGTAACGACCCGGGAGGTATCCAGCCGTTTCACGATAGCCGCCAGATGACGGGTGATCAAGGATTGACGGCTAAGGGTCGTATCCTTCAGCAAAGCGGGATCGATGGCATGGCCCGCATTCAAGATCAGGTTCGCCGCTTGCAGATCCAGCTCGGTAGCGTCGGCATGACTCCATTGCTCAAGTACCTCATTGCCTATACTCCACATGAAAACAGAGGCGTGATTCCGGTCACGCAAGATCTCGTCCGTCAAATCCCGCTCGTGCCACTCCGCGAAATACCGGGCGTAATCGTACGGAGACTTACGGCGTTCCCACATATCGAAAGACTCATCCTGTACCAGAAGGCCCATACGATCGCAAAGATCCAGCAACTCGGGTGCCGGGGCGTTATGGCTGGTACGGATCGCGTTCACACCCATCTCCTTCATGATCTGTAGCTGGCGCTCGATAGCCCGTGTATTCACGGCGGCACCCAGACAGCCTAAATCATGATGCAGGCAAACCCCTTTTATCTTCAAAGGCTTATCATTCAAATAAAAGCCGGTAGCGGAATCCCAACGGAACGTACGCAATCCGAATACCGTCTCGTAACGATCTACCACCTTACCAGCCACTTTCACTTCCGTGACGGCCGTGTAGAGCGAGGGAGAATCGGGGCTCCAAAGCTTGGGATTTGAGATCGAGAACTGATGATCGACAGATGCCTCCCGCATACGGGTGTCGTAACAGGGCGTATACGGTACCCGTAACAGAGTTGTTACGGGTGCCGTAACAACTCTGTTACGGTCATCGTAAATAGAGGTAGAGACTTCGGCCTCCCTATCCGCCTCCGAGCTATTCCTTATTCTCGCCTCCAAGGAGAAGGTAGCCTCCTCCGGTGAGATCTTCATATCATGCACGAAAGTGCCCCAGTTGTCCACATGTACCGGATTCACCTTCACCAGCCATACGTTACGGTAGATACCGGAGCCGGAATACCAGCGGGAGTTCGGCTGCTCGCTATTATCCGCCTTCACTACAATTACGTTCGGTTGGCTTCCATACCTCAAATAAGGCGTCAAGTCATAACGAAACGATACATAACCATTCGGGCGGAATCCCAGCGAATGACCATTGATCCAAACCTCGCTATTCCGGTAAACCCCGTCGAAATCAACATAAACAACCTTACCCCGATCCGTCTCCGGAAGGGTAAATGTCTTTCGATACCAGCCAATCCCGCCCGGTAGCGCGCCGCCGCCCGGGGTAGACGGGTTATCGAGGGAGAAATCCCCCTCGATACTCCAATCATGCGGTAAAGATAAGATACGCCAAGTGGAATCATCGCTGTCCGGGGATGAATAATCCTGAACGCTATCCGACAAGGCAAATTTCCAATCGTCATTCCATGAGCTACGTTCACGCACCTGCTCCCCGGTGGGGGAACAGGCGGTGAGCAATAGGCCCAGAAGCCACGCGAATGGCCGATTCATCAGTGATATCATTAGTGATTATATAGTTTAATTGATATTACCCAGTTGTAGAGACGGGGCGTGCCCTGTCTCTACAACTAGAGGTTTACCTTGGTAAGATATTGTCACGTCCTTGCCAGCGGGGTTCTCCGGCGTGATGAGACGTACCGTGATCTGACGCTCGCGGATCATGCCCGGATAATCGCCCTCCCGCGCGCCGATCGTGAGCGTTCGCCTCGCATCATCATAAACAAACGGGATGGTAGCGTAATTTCCTTTCTCGTAATCGTAGGTCACGCCATTATCCTCATATAAGGTGAAGGAGCCGTCGGCACCGGCGTAAACAGAGACGGTTAAGTCTTTCTGCTCCTCTTTCGTAGACTGGATTACCTTTCCGGTCGGTACGATAGAACCGGCTCTCACGAACAAAGGCATACGCTCGTAAGGAGCATCCACGTCCATTGTCGTTCCGCCTTGCACAGGCTTGCCGTTGTAAAAATCGTACCAAATGCCGGCCGGGAAGTACACCTCACGGTCGCGAGCCTTATACTCATACACCGGGCATGCCATGAAGGCCGGGCCAAACATAAACTGGTCGTCTATATCGTAAGTCTTCTCATCGTCCGAATAATCCATCACCAAGGCACGCATGATCGTATAATCCTCAAAATGCGTCTTGGAGGCCAAGCTATAGATATACGGCATCAATTGATAGCGCAACTCGGTATAATACTTCATCGATTGGTACGTAGGCGATCCTTCCGGAGCGATATTATAGATCTCGCGGCAAGGATATTGCCCGTGGCTACGGAACAACGGACAGAAAGCCCCGAACTGATACCAACGGTTGTTCAACTCCCTCCATTCCCTCAAATCCTCGCTACCTTCCTTTGCGGCCATATAACGGTTCTCCACGCTGAAGCCACCGATATCCATCGTCCAGTAAGGGATACCGGACATGGCGAAGTTCAAGCCGGCGCTGATCTGCGCTTTCATATCCTCCCAGCGAGTACCGATATCGCCACTCCATGTAGCGGTAGAGTAACGTTGCTGGCCGGCGAAACCGGAACGGGTCAACAAGAATACACGGTCATCCGGGTTTACGCTACGTTGTCCGTCGTAGATCGCCTCGGCGTTCTCCAAGGCATACGCGTTGAAGTATTTCGTGGACGGGCCCAGATAAGTCGGTCCGCAAAGCGCCTTGCGATACTCGATATCCGTATTATCCTGTACGTTCGGCTCGGAAGCGTCCATCCACCAAGCGTCGATGCCCAAGGAATACAGATGCTCGTTCATCTGTTCCCAGAAAAGCTTGCGGGCTTCCGGGTTGTACGCATCATAGAAAGAACCGATATAACCCGGATAAATCCAGTCGCGGATACTATCCTTAATCGCCTGCTGATACATAGCACCCAGCGCGTCCAACTCTTTATAATGCTCTGTCGTATAATAGAACTTCGGCCATACGGAGATCATGATACGGGCATCCTTATCGTGGATTTCCTGAATCATGCCTTTCGGGTCCGGGAAGCGTTCCTTATCAAACTCGTGGCTACCCCATGCGTCTACCGGCCAGTAGCTCCAATCCTGTACGATCACATCCAAGGGAACCTGCCGCCGGCGGTATTCGTTCAAGGCGGTCAATAGCTCCTCTTGCGTCTTATAACGCTCACGGCTCAACCAGAATCCCATCGCCCATTTCGGCATGATCTGGCTCTTGCCCGTAACCGTGCGGTAACCGCTGATCACCTTATCCATGGAAGACTCTCCGTTGATGAAGTAGTAATCGATATCATCCCCCATTTCCGACCAGAAAGCCAACCGCTCCCGCTCCTCCTCCGGTAGCGGAGATAATACCTTCAAGCCGATATAAGATACATCTCCATCCGGCAACCATTCGATACGGATCGGATAACGTTTGCCCTTTTCCAGATCGGCCGTAGCCTTGTAATCATTCGGGTTCCATGCCGCGCGCCAACGTTCCGGGATGATCTCCTCGTTATTCACAAATACCTTGGTATAACCGGCGTAATGTAGTTTGAAATGATAAGTACCCGTCTCTTTCGCCTCGATCTCACCCTCCCAAGTAGCGGAAGCGCTCGGCTTCGGGAAGTCTGCCGGCAGGTTCTTGATGGTTTTCAGATTCTCATAATCTACCTTATCTTCATCCCGCTGGATTAAAACGGAATTCTTCGCCTTATCCGTATAGTAGGTAGCGGTCAACGCCCCTGCCCTCCCGTCTTTTCCGTATAGGCCAAAGACATCGCCCAAATCGGCGTATGGACGCTTGTCGCCGAAACGGCTCAAGGAATAGTTATGCCAAAGTACACCATACCCTTTTGAGGAAACGATAAACGGCACGCTCACCTTCGTGTTATATTGGAAAAGCTCCTCGTTCTTGCCTTTATAGTTGAACTCATCGCTCTGATGCTGTCCTAGGCCGTAAAGCCCTTCCTCGTCCTCGCTCTCAAATACCTGACGTAAGGTATAACCTTTGGTTCCTTCCACCTCGATCGGCGTAAATTCCTTGCCTCCGTTTGTCTTCTCACGAAGGATCGTGTGTCCGTTGGCGTCGGTAAAGCGAACCTCTCCGGTCTCTCGTGAAAGACGGGCCTGTGTGGTTTGCGTACTTACGATGATCGTATCCCCCGAGGTCGTTATCTGAAACGATGGGGCGGGCAACGATTTCGTGTCCTTGATCAAGTTCACTTGGTTGGAAAACTTACCATCCGGAGAGGCGATTACCCGAATAATATCATCAGAGATTACTTCCAATTTAACAGCCTTCGCCTGTCCGGAACGGATATCGGCGACCAAGCCATTCTCGACCTTCCGGTAAGCGGAATCAGTCATGCAGGAAGTCAGCAGGGAAAGCCCTAACGTGAATACCGCGATGTGTTGTTTCATATTCTATAGATTCTTTAATTATTTCCGATCAGCAATGAGTCCGAACAGGTTTTTCCATACAAGAAAAATGGTTCTTCATTCGTTGGCAAAATTAAAGGGTTCGCGGCGGACAGGAAGCCATAAATGTTTTGGGTTACGGGGAGAACCGTAAAAAGGTAGGGGAAGAATGTTTATTTTAAGGGGATATTTTGTTATATCCCCTAATTACGTGGCATTTATTTAGAAAAAGTTTATTTATGATAGTCAGAGGGAAGCCTTCCGAACTCATCCTTAAAATACTTCCGGAATAACTTCACATCATTAAAACCGCACTCCAGCGCGACCTCGTTGACCCGCATCTGGCTCTTTTCCAATAACTGCGCCGCACGCTTCAAGCGCACCGTACGGATCAACTCCACCGGAGTCTTACCCGTGATGGAAAGGCATTTCTTGTAGAAGTTCACACGACTCATGCCCATCTCCCGGCTCAACCGTTCTACAGACAACTCCGGATTGGCGATCTGCTCCTCGATATAGCCGATGGCCTTACGCATCAACTCCTCATCCATGGAGCTAGCTTGTACCTCCGTCAAGGCGATGCCCATGGTAGAGGACTGCATAAAGGCCTTTTGCATCTTCTTCTTCATCTCGATCAAATGCCGCACCTTCAAGAGAAGCATCTCCATATTGAATGGCTTGCTGATATAATCATCCGCACCGGCTTCCAGACCGACCAGTTGGCTATCTTTAGCGGACTTTGCCGTCAGTAGGATCACCGGGATGTGGGAAGTCCGGATGTCTCCCTTGATCCGGCGGCATAAGGTGATACCGTCGGTGATAGGCATCATCACGTCGCTGATCACCATATCCGGCAGCTCCTCCGGAATGAGTTTCCACGCATCTTCTCCATCCGCCGCCGTGAGTACCGAATAAACGCCACTCAAGCTTAACTTCATAAATTCCCGGAAATCCGTGTTATCGTCTACGACCAGCAACGTAGGTCTTTCCGCCGGAGACGCATCCTTATCAGCGATCTCCGGATGCTCCTCAACCGGAGGCAAGATATCCCCTTCGGCAATTCCTTCCGGAGCCGAGATAATATCTTGGTTGTCCAAGGGGATCACCGGCAGCGTAACCGTAAACGTACTACCCGCTCCCGGCTCGCTTTTCACGGTTATCGTCCCATGATGCATCCGCACGAATTCCCGGCATAGGTGCAGGCCGATACCCGTACCTACCACGGGATTTCCCTTATCCGGGGAAGCCACCTGATAAAAGCGATCGAAGATAGCTCCTTGTTTATCCGCAGGAATACCGATACCGCTATCCGACACCTCGATAACCAGTTTGTTCTCTCCCTCCTTCTCCAACCGCAATCTAAGCGTCACCGAGATAGTACCTCCCTCCGGCGTAAACTTAAAAGCGTTACTCAGTAGATTAGAGACGATCTTGAAGACCTTATCCGTGTCAAACTTCATCGGGAGAGACGTGAAGACCGAGGAAAAAGAGAAATGAATCCGCTTTTGCTCCGAAAGCTCCTTGAAGGAATAAGCCACGTCACGCACAAACGGGACAATATCGCCGGTAGACAAGACCAAGCTATCCCCTTGCATATCGATCTTGCGGAAATCCAATAACTGGTTCACCAATTTAAGCAACCGGTCGGCGTTCCGATAGATCAACTTCAATATTTGCTGGGATTCCATGTCTTTCTCCGTTTTCATCAACTTCTCCAAAGGAGTCATGATCAATGTTAGCGGCGTACGGAACTCATGGCTTACGTTCGTAAAGAAACGAAGCTTCATCTCGTCCACCTCATGCTGCTGACGCACAGTAGCCCGTTCTTGCTCCTCCTCCAACTTCTTTTGCTGGATACGGAAAATAAAACGTATCACGCCATACGCCAATAATATACCAGCTATGATATACAACGCTATTGCCCATCCGGTAGCCCAGAACGGAGGCAGGATCGTGATCTGCAAGCTCGTGATCTCCTTGCTCCAAATCCGGTCGTTATTCATCGCCTTTACCTTGAAAGTGTAAGTTCCCGGGTTCAAGTTCGTATAGGTAATACGACGTTCCAAGGCGCTTACGGTAGTCCATTCCGAGTCGAAGCCCTCCATCTTAAAAGCATATTTATTCTTCAAAGGAAGGAAATAGCAACAAGAAGAGATGGTAAAGGAGAAATTACGTTCCGTATAATTCAGTTTCAATTGCTTGGTACAGGTGATATCTTTATCCAAAATCACATGCCCGTCATACGCCTCTCTCGCCGTTATCGGGACATTATTCACCATAAGTCCGGTTATCACCGCCGGTGGAGCATAGCTATTATAACGTATCCGGGCAGGATCAACGAAGGTAAGACCGTTTGTCCCACCAAACGCCAACTCACCCGTTTCCAGCCCACAAGCGCTATTCACATTAAACACACGTCCTTGAACGCCCTCATTCTCATCATAGCTATTCCAATCGAACGTATAATTATTATCCGTATCCCGATTCGGAACGATATTCAATAAGCCGTTCTTCGTCCCCACCCAAACCGTATGATATTTATCCTCCAAGATAGACATGATGCTGTTATCCGGTAATCCGGAAGAATGGTTCAACCGATACATCTTATCATTCAACCTATCATATATATGTAGCCCATGATTACTCCCGATCCATACCCATTGGCGGCTATCACAAAATACGACATTGATGATTTGATCCTCAAACACGGAACGTCCATCCTTCGTGCCGTTAAAAGAAGTAACAGCCCCCGTCTCCGGGTTGATCCAGTTCACTCCTAAAGAAGTTCCAACGACAATATTCCCCTTCTCATCCCCGGAAAGGCTATATACGATATCCGAGTTAATCGCATTCTCCTTATCCCCCATGCGATAATACGTCCATTTCCCGGTAGATTGATCCAAGCAATCCAGGCCGCCTTCCAACGTACCGATCCACAAACGATTCTTGGCATCGACATACAAACTATACACGCTATTATTGGATAAGCCGTCCTTACTGCCCGGGATATCCCGATAATGCTTGAAACGTTTCCCGTCAAAACCGGTCAACCCCTCCATATAAGTACCCAGCCATAACTTGCCATCCAAATCTTTCGCCATACTAATCACGACATCGCCGGAGATAGCGTTCTCGCTTTCCCGTCCCGCCCGGTAGCGGACATACTCCCCGGTTTCCCGATCGTAACGTAATAGGCCGTTTCCGCTAGTACCGATCCACAGATCCCCTTCTTTATCTTCTACGATACAATTAAAGTCATTGTTAAAGATATCCCGCATCAACTCCAAAGGGTACCGGATAGTCTGGAATTTAAAAATGCTCTCATGATAATAGTTGATGCCGTTTTTATAAGTGCCGGCCCACATAATCCCCGTATCATCCCGATACAAGCAGATCACGCTATTCTGGCTCAAACTCGTTTGGTTAAACGGGTTATTTCGTATATAACGCATCCGGTTCAGACGTTTATCCAAGATATTGATACCGCCATGATCGGTAGCGATCCAGATATTACCGTTCATATCCTCCGCCACGTCACGCACCATTATAGAGGATAAAGCGACCGAGGTTTCGGTCGTATAATGTTTCCACTCCTTGCTTTTGGGATTTAGGCGAAAGAGACCTCTACTATATCCGGGATTTAAGAAAAACCACAGATCCCCGTCACTATCGGCGAACACATAGAATAACTGGGCATTCGCATATTGAGTCAGATACTCATCCCGATAGACAGATTCTCCGGATGCCTTATCGATCCCCTCTACCACTCCCGAGGTATGGACTACATATAGACGATCGCCCACGTCACTCATATCACAAACCCGGCCATCCTCTTTATTTAGTGGATACGAATAAATCTTTCCCCTCGCTTGATCATAACGACAAAATTCATTCGTATAGGTAGCGAAATAGAGTTGTTTATCATTGTCGACGAATATCTTAGCGGGAGGATTCTCTAGACGTAAGCTATCTAATATTTCCTTCTCCGGAATAAAACGGTCATTACCGGGCTCATATACGCAAAGTTGGTTCGTATTATAGGTAATCCAAATACGCCCATCAGCGGTTTCTTGAAGTTCGGAGACATGCTCCTCCCTAAAAGGCAACCCGCTTTCCTTGTATTTATAATGCTTAAACTCATACCCATCAAAACGGTTTACCCCAGAAGTGGTACCCAACCACATAAACCCCTTCCGGTCTTTCAGGATACAAGTGATCTCATTGGAAGACAGACCGTCCTGTACTCCCAGACGGTTGAAAAGAATATCTTCCGCCGCAAGTCCGGATCCCAATATTCCCCAAGACAGGATCATTATGATACAGAGTAGAGTTTTCGTTTTCATACTTAGCAAATATAGATATTTCCCGAGAACGAACCAAACCAACCGGTATCTAATTCTGCTGCAATGGGGGTTGCAGTAAACATACACGTAAAGTATCCATATATAAGAACATGATTATTAAAAATTATCCCGTACATTTGTCTTTCGATTGGAATAGAAATGAATAAGGCGCAATGATTGTTGTAAGAGATTTTGACAGACTGAAAGGAAAGGAACTGGTGGCTACGATCGGATTTTTCGATGGTGTGCATCTAGGACACCGTTTCTTAATCGACGAGATGAAAGAGATTGCCAAAGCACGTAACCTGCCATCGGCCGTAATCACCTTCCCGGAACATCCCCGGGCTGTATTGCATGCGGATTACCAACCGAAGCTATTAAATTCTTTCGAGGAAAAGTTACAGCAATTAGAGACTACCGGAGTAGATTATTGCATCGTATTGGATTTTACGATCGAGCTATCCCGGTTCTCGGCCAAGGAATTCATTACCTCTATTTTAGCGAAGAGCCTGCATGTAAAGACCTTATTGATCGGATATGACCATCGTTTCGGGCACGATCGGACGGATGGCTTCGAGCAATATGTCGTTTATGGCACCGAATGTGGTATCGAGGTGCTAAAGGCATCTCCCTATGACGAAGGGAATACGGCTGTCAGCTCTTCCGAGATCCGGAAATTACTTCAAGCCGGAAATGTAGCGGAAGCCGCTTATTTACTGACCTATCCCTATCAATTGCTGGGCCATATCGTCAGCGGCTATAAAGTGGGACGCACGCTAGGATTTCCCACGGCGAATATACGGGTAGATGAGCCTTTTAAAGTCATTCCGGGTATTGGCGTATATGCCGTATGGGTGGAGGTGGAAGGCGAACGATATAAGGGAATGCTTTATATCGGTGACCGTCCGACACTCAATAATGGGAAGGACATATCCATGGAGGTCAACATTCTGGATTTCTCCGGAGATATCTACAACGATAGCATTCGTGTCTCATTCGTTCAATACGTACGCGGAGACATCAAATTCGATTCCTTAGAAGAATTGAAAGCCCAACTGGAGAAAGACAGATGCACCGTAAATAATTTATTATAATATGGAAAGATATTACGAAGCGATTGATTTATTAAAAGGCATGATCTCCCGTCCGTCTTTCAGCCGGGACGAGACCGCCGTAGCGGATTTCCTGCAAGCAGAATGGCAAAAGGCCGGACAAAAGGTGTTCCGCAAAGGCAACAACCTGTGGATCATCGCCCCGGATTTCGATTTCGGTAAACCGACCCTTTTACTCAACTCCCATATAGACACCGTCAAGCCCGCTTCCGGTTGGACCAAAGACCCGTTCACTCCCGAAGAGACCGAGGATGATCAATTATATGGACTGGGCAGTAACGATGCCGGGGCGAGCGTAGTCTCCCTCTATGAAGCCTTCTGTATCTTAAGCGAGAAAGAACAACCTTATAATCTAATCTTCCTTGCGTCTTGTGAGGAAGAGGTATCCGGGAAGAATGGCATTGAAAGCGCATTGGCCGAGCTTCCTCCTATCTCCTTCGCTGTCGTAGGTGAACCCACGGGTATGCAACCCGCCGTAGCCGAGAAAGGGCTAATGGTACTGGATTGTACCGCTATCGGAAAGGCCGGACATGCCGCACGCAATGAGGGTATCAATGCCATCACTCTAGCCATGAAGGATATAGAATGGTTCAGCACCTATCAATTCCCGGAGAAAAGCGACTTCCTCGGACCGGTGAAAATGACTGTCACCATCATCCATGCCGGTACGCAACACAATGTCGTTCCCGATAAATGCGAATTCACGGTAGATATCCGCACCAACGAATTTTATACGAACGAACAGTTATTCGAGCTAATCAAGGAAAAGGTTCATTGCGAGATCAAGGCCCGCAGCTTCCGCCTTAGCTCCACCCGCACGGATCTGGATCATCCTTTTGTGCGACGGGCGATCTTGATGGGAAAAGAGCCTTTCGGCTCTCCTACGCTTAGCGACCAAGCCTTGATGCGTTTCCCCTCCGTAAAGATAGGGCCGGGAAACTCGGCACGTTCCCATTCCGCAGACGAATACATCAAGGGACCGGAGATCCGGGAAGCGATCGATACCTATGTAAGGTTACTGAATGGATTACAACTATAGCTTATGTTAAAAAAGATACTGGGGACAATAGGCTCGCGTTATCTGATAGCTTTCCTTAACCTAGCGCTGATCTTCATCAACGCGAAGGTGCTGGGAATCGAGGGCGTGGGGATGATCGGGTTGATCGTGGCCTCGGTAAATATAGCGGTAATCGTCAATGGGATTTTATGCGGGAATACGATTGTCTATTTCATGAACCGTTACTCCATGCGGACAATTTTCCTTCCCGCATATCTGTGGACACCTATCGGCTCTTCCCTAGCTTGCGGCTTCATGTATCTTACTGGGCTTTTACCCACCGGCTATCGGCTGGATATCTTCTTGTTGGCGATCTTGAGCTCTACGGTAAACGCCAATGCCCGCTTCTTGTTGGGTAAAGACAATATCAAAGGGTTTAATCTCACGTTTATATTGCAAGGAGGACTGCTATTTTTCGTCTTACTCTATTTCTATTATATATTGAAGCGCCCGGACGTACGGTCGTATGTCTGGGGATTATATGTCACGAACGGCATAGCCTTTATTGCCAGCCTATCGATGCTTGTTCCTTATTTCTTAAAGGAGACATCCCGGTCTTCCGGCAAATCACTCTACGGTCTATTAAAAGAAATGTTTGCCTACGGCCTGTGGGCCGGCGCGGACGGGTTGGCGGAAACCTGTACTACCCGACTCAATTATTTCTTGATACAACGTTTCGCCGGGTTGGGAAGCGTAGGCTTGCTAGACGCTGGGACCAAGATCTCCGAGAGTGTATGGAATATTAGTCGCAGCGTAAGTTTCATCGAATACAGTAGCGTGGCCAAGACCTCAGAGGCAACGGAACAAAAACGTATTACCTTACAGCTTTTCAAATTGACCTTTTGCGCTTTAGCCCTCGTGATGGGATGTATCCTATTGGTACCGGAATGGATATATACGGATTATCTTTTCAGCGCCGAGTTCAAAGGCATACGTAAAGTGATAGGCGGATTATCGATCGGAATCGTAGCGTTAGGCTGCAACAGCATCATCAGCCATTATTTCATCGGCAGCGGAAAGATCCGGTACAGTACGGCAAGCTCGTGCGTAGGGCTTATTGCCTTATTAATCTCCGGCTTTTTACTCATCCCGTCTTACGGGGTCGTAGGTTCCGCTATCACGACCAGTATCGCCTTTACCTCTATGCTGGTTTTCTCATTGACGGTCTTCTCCCGGCAAACACTTACACGCTGGAATGAGTTCCTTCCGGACAAAAAAGACTTCCAAGCTTGCAGAATTCATATACAAAAATCCCTGTAATTCTATCACGAATTTTATCGATAACGCTATCAAGTTCACGGAAAAGGGGACAATTACGCTTGAAATGATTTCGTGCAAGGTACAGCTCTCGGGTTATCAAAACATAGACTGTACCCTATAAACAAACTCCATCCAAACCCAATAACGGATCGCTTTTCCTAAGAACATGGAGATCGCCACGACCCATATATTAGCCCGCAAGAAACCTAGAGCGACAGCGATAAAATCACCGATACCGGGAAGAAAAACAAAGAAGCCCATCCAAGAGCCTTTTCCCTTGATCCAATCCTGCACCTTCTGTAGTTTTACCGGATCGAGTTTGAGGTATTTCTCGATCCACTCTACCTTTCCCAGCATCCCCAACCAATAGCAGCTCATTCCACCTAAGAAATTACCAAGCGTAGCGGCGATCATACAAGGCCAATAAGCCGAACCCGCCAATAATACACCCGTCAATACGACCTCACTGCTAAACGGCAAGATCGTAGCCGCTAAGAAAGAAGCGATAAACACCCCGATATACCCGTAGGCTATAAGAAATTCCATATACGTATCATTAATAATGCGATAAACATAACTACCGAGAAATGGAACAGCCAAAAGATATATTTCCCCCGGTTCACCGTAAAAAAATGGGCGATCAGGATAGACGCCGGTACACAGGCCATTTCCAGAAATTCCTCGGACGACTGCTCATAGATAAAGAACAATCCAAACGACCAAATGGCCATGACAATCAGAAAAGAAAGAAACTGACGAGTACGCAAATTATCCTCATACTCATGTGTAACGATGTTTAATGAAGCAATGATCGTTAATCCCGCCACTAAAACAATCTGTATCCAATCTATAATTCCCGTCCCTAGTACCGCAAGGAAACGGATCTTGAATAAGGAGGTGAAAGGTATGGTAAATGCCGTGAAATCCCATTCCCAGACACACCATCCGAAAACAAACCAATAAACCGTCAAGATTCCGAACAAGGAAGCGACAAATGTCCGGATATTCAATGTCCTGAAATTATACATTCCCAACCAAAACAGCGGCAAAAACCAAAGGATGTGTATCCACAACAGACTTCCGATACTGATAATCAAGGATGCGTTATAAGCCTTATCCGTAGCGTCCGGGTCATGATAAGAGGTAAATAACTGATAAAGGGCCAATATCAAACAAAACACCCCGACAGATGTTGATTTCAAGGGAAAGAAATCCGGGTTTGTACTTGTCAACAAGGCATAGAAGAGAAAGGGAAGCAATGTCTTCTCACGAATCAACATCAACGCATAGTTTACCCGATGCACCAGAAACGCACCACCGGCCATCAGCAAAAAACCGATCAAATAGGTAAACAACTTACCCGGAAGAACCAGACAGAGGGCATTCCATAAAGGAGGAGCCGTCACCTCTCCATACACGGGATAGCCTACCGAATCCACATACCCCACGATCCAACAAAAAATACAAGCGCAAAGCATGTACAAATGGGTCATAGGTGTCGCTATAGTATATCTACGTCCGTAATATGAAGTTGTTCCTCTTGCCATAATCTTATCTTAGTGTGAAAATACGGTACCTGCGTTAGTGCAAGCACCGGAGCGACGTTCGTAGTGAACGCCGACCGGTACTCACCGTAAACGCCGACTGACGTTCACTGCAAATGCCGACCGGCGTTCTCGATAAACGCAATTATAAATCAAACCCGATATCCCGACGGAAATACTTCTTATCGAAATCGATCTGCTTAGCTCCGGCGAAAGATTGGGCCAAAGCCTCTTCCTTAGTAGCCCCATACGAACTGACCGCGATCACACGGCCGCCATTCGTCAGGATCTGGCCGTCTACCAGCTTCGTTCCGGCATGGAACACTATATTGTTCGAGGATACGCCATCCAATCCCGTGATTACCTTATTCTTCTCGTAAGCCTCCGGGTAACCGCCGCTTACCAACATAACCGTAACCGCCGCACGAGGATCCTGTACCAATGTACGGCCCGCTAAATTACCTTCCGCTACCCCTTCCAGCAAATCAACCAAGTCACTTTGGATACGAAGCATGACTACCTCTGTCTCCGGATCGCCCATACGACAATTGTATTCTATCACCATCGGCTCATTCTTCACATTGATCAGACCCAAGAAGATGAAACCTTTATAATCGATATGCTCCGCTTTCAATCCCTCTACGGTAGGACGGATAATACGCTCGTCCACCTTCGCCATAAAGACCTCATCAGCGAAAGGAACCGGGGAAACAGCTCCCATTCCACCTGTGTTTAAACCCGTATTGCCCTCGCCGATACGCTTATAATCTTTCGCTACCGGAAGCACCTTGTAATCGTTGCCATCCGTCAAGACGAATACGGAGCATTCGATACCATCCAAGAATTCCTCGATCACGACCGTCTTGCTCGCGTCGCCAAACATTCCGCCCAGCATATCTCCCAACTCTTTCTTGGCTTCCTCCAAGTTATCGATAATCAGTACCCCTTTACCGGCAGCCAATCCATCCGCTTTCAATACATAAGGAGCGGAAAGAGATTCCAAGAACGCATAGCCTTCCTCTAGGTTTTCAGTGGAAATACTCTTATAACGAGCGGTCGGGATATGATGACGCATCATAAACGCCTTGGCGAAATCCTTGCTACCTTCCAATTGGGCACCTTCCCCACTCGGGCCGATCACGGGGATGGAGCTTAATGCCTCATCCTTCTTGAAATAATCATAAACACCCTTCACCAATGGATCCTCGGGACCTACCACGACCATATTCACTTGGTTCGCCAACGCAAAATCCTTGATAGCGGCAAAATCATCCGCTTTAATATCCACGTTGGTTCCTACCAACGCTGTTCCCGCATTACCGGGAGCGATAAATAACTTATCAACTTTCGGGCTTTGAGCGATCTTCCAAGCGATCGCATGCTCACGCCCACCAGAGCCTAATAACAATATATTCATATCTCTTCTAATTTTCAATTCTCAATTCTCCATTTTCAATTCCCAAGGTAGTCATCGAAATACCTCGTAATCTTCTCATGCAAATGCGGACGGTCCTTACCGGTCACATTATGCTCATGGCGAGGATACACAAAGTAATCCGGATACGTATCAGCCTCTACGCAAGCCTTTAAGAAACCAAGGCTGTGTTGCCACACTACCACCGGATCGATATCCCCATGTATCATCAACAGATGGCCTTTCAGATTACCGGCCTTCAGTTTCAGGTTCGCGTTCTTATAACCTTCCGGATTATCCTGCGGGCGATCCATATAACGCTCGCCATACATAATCTCGTAATTGCTCCAGTCGATAACCGGCCCTCCGGCCACGCCCACCTTAAAGATCTCCGGATAAGTCAGCATCAAGTTCGTTGTCATAAAACCGCCATAACTCCAGCCATGTACCCCGATACGGTCGGCATCCACATAAGACAAAGATTTCAGGAACTCGACACCCTTCACTTGGTCCGCCATCTCATTGATACCCAAATTACGATGAATCACGCTCTCAAAAGCATGTCCACGATTTGCCGAGCCGCGGCTATCCACGGTAAACATCACATAACCTCTCTGTGCCATATAGAGGTCCCAACCACGAGCCCCGTTTTGCCAGTCGCCCGTAACAAGCTGTACTTTAGGGCCTCCATATACATAGACAATCGTAGGATACTTCTTCGTCTCATCCAAATCCGGCGGTAAAGTCAACCGGTAATTCAAGCGAGTCTTACCATCGGCAGCAAGGATATGTCCAACCTTGATCCGCGGCATCCGATACGATTTAAAGGGATCCGGAGCGGAAAGTAAGGTAGAAATCACCTTAGCGTCCTTTACACGGATTAAATCGATATCCCTCGGGGTAGAAGGAGAACTTACATAATCAATCGCATATTCGCCGGAGGGACTCAGCAACCAACGGTGCACGCCCACTTTCCAACTCAAGCAATTCATGATATCACCCGTTCTCAAATCCGTCTCCCAAATATAACGTTGCATCCCCGTTCCTTGCATATTCGGAGATACGGGATGAGGTGCCGTTCCCTCGAAAATCACCTTATTTCCGTCTTTGCTAAAGCCTAGCACCTTGGTAACCACCCATTCCCCACCGGTTAGCTTCCTTAATTCCTTTCCGGTCGTATCATACAGATATAGATGGTTATAGCCATCCGCCTCACTCTGCCAGATAAACTTATCCGGATCGTTCGGCAAGAAAAGCACGGGATGCTGCGGCTCCACATAACAACGATCCGTCTCGGTAAACAGATCAGCCTCTTTCTTTCCCGTCAAGGCAGAGTACCGCACCAAATGCATCTCGTTCTGCTCACGATTCAACTCAGCGATATAAATACTCTTCTCATCCGGACTCCAAGCGATATTTGTTAAATATTTCTCTTTCGGCAAGCCTGTCTCCAACCAAACCGTCTGCCCAGTAGCTACCTGATAGACACCCACCGTAACCTCATGGCTCTTCATTCCAGCCATCGGATATTTATGAGGAACCGGCGTAGCGCAACGAGTATCGATATTCACCAGCGGGTAAGCGGTCACCATACGCTCATCCATACGATAAAACGCTAGAGCCGAGCCTTTAGGAGACCAAAACATACCTTTCGTAATCCCGAACTCCCGTTGATGGACAGCCTGTCCGCATACGATTCCATCCTGTGTTTCACGTGTAACAATCGTATTTCGTCCATCCGGGGATAAAATATGCACATTGTTTCCCTCCGTAAAAGCTAAGTTATTCGTAGCCGGGCAAAAGTCATAATTCGCCCAGTTATTCTTCAAAGCATAATCAGCGACTACCTTATTCTTCTTATAGTCATAATGAATCCGGTGCTGTTTGCTAGTAAAAGCCAAGACCGAACCACTTTCATAAGGTACCGAAAAGCTAGGCAAGGAACCAACCGTCTGTAGGTTTGCCACCGTCAAGGCCCCATTCAGTCTTTCCAACGAAAAAAGGACCTCTTCTTTTTTCCCCGGCTTAGCTCCTAACACGCTATCTCCTTTCACATATAAGTACTCGTCCCCGCACCATCGTAACTGTTTCAAGTCACGAGGTACGAAGCGGCTATACGTTTTTCCTCCCGGAATCAAGTCGTGCAAGGAGAGTTGCTTATCTTGGGCGGTAATCGACATCGTTAATAAAATCAGACATAGGCTTATGAATAAAGATGATTTAATCCTCATAATCATCATACCCTCTCCGTTTTATAGGCTTTATAGGTTTGCTAAACGGGCGCTTTCCATCCCGCTTATGATCGCCAAACCCTTTCTTACGGTCATCCTCATCCCGATAACGCATTTTCACAGGACGTTCTCCTTTTGGCTTGATCGGCTTACGAACCGGGGCATCTACGAATTTCTTGCGGACCGGACGATCCTCTCCCCGATCCTCTCCAAAGATACGTTTCCCCGGAATGGAAGCGAAACGCTCCTCATCATCCTCGCTATGAGCAGCGGCGAAACGACGTTCCGGACGATCCACACGGCCCGTACGGAAGTTTGGACGATCATTGCCTCTACGCTCGAAAGAGCCTTCCGATCTGTGCGGACGCTCCTCTCCATCCTCATTCAATGCCTTTTTGAAGTCCTTATTGGTTCCCTCAAATAACTCATAGCAACGGTATTCGCACTCCAAGGAACCGTTCATCAATTTGATCTTCTCGCTCGGGCGCAAGCCGATCTTATCGAAACATTCATCTTTATAGCTCAAAATCCAAGCCTTATATCCCATGAACACATGTTTCAAACGCTCGCCGATCATATTATACAATCCCAATAGATCACGAGATGATATACGCTCTCCATAAGGAGGGTTCGTCACCAATATACCTGGCTTCGGAGCCTCTGTATATTGTTGGAACGGTTTCACCTTCAGATCGATATATTTCATCAAGCCAGCGCTACGGATATTCTCCAAGGCGATATCGATAGCGGCTTGGGAAATATCGGAGCCATAGCAATGGAAAGCGAACTCACGCTCCCCGCTCTCATCATTATAAATACGATCGAACAATTCCTCATCATAGTCCACCCATTTCTGGAAAGCGAACTCTTTCCGATGGATACCCGGAGCGATATTCAAGGCGATCATGGCAGCCTCGATCAACAATGTACCGGAACCACACATCGGATCTACGAAATTAGATTCTCCTTTCCAACCGGTTTTTAGGATCATGCCAGCAGCCAACACCTCATTCAACGGAGCTTCCGTTTGATCCACCCGATAACCACGCTTGTGCAAAGACTCGCCGGAGCTATCGATAGATAAGGTACAATCGTTATGCGAAATATGGATATTGATATATAAGTCCGGGTTATTGACACGAACGGACGGACGCTTCTTGAACTTCTCGATGAAATAATCCACGATAGCGTCTTTCGTACGGTAAGCGACAAACTTCGAGTGATTGAAATCCTCGGAATAGATCACCGAGTCGATCGCGAACGTCTTGTCCAGCGACAAATACTTCTCCCACTCTACCTTTTTCACCTCTTTATAAACGGTATCAGCATCTTTGGCCTTGAAATGATAAATCGGTTTCAGAATGCGCAGGGCAGTACGGCAGTGGAAATTCGCTTTATAAAGCAATTCCTTATCACCCGTAAAGGAAACCATACGACGACCGATCTGCAAGTCGTTGGCACCTAAAGCTAATAACTCCTCGGCCAAGATCTCTTCCAACCCGTATAGGGTTTTGGCCACCATTTCAAATGTCTCGCTCATTTTAATTGAAAATTGAGAATTGAGAATTGAAAATTATTCCCAATTGCGTATTACGTTGTTTATTATTAATTATTCTCATTTCGCTCTCTGACATGCTTCGATCTCCTTCCGGCTACCCTCTTGATAATTTTCAATTCTCAATTTTCAATTGTGTAACCGTACTCCCTGCCGGTACATCCTCCGCTATCCAGACGTTACCACATATCGTAGCCCCTCTGCCAATCCGGATTTTACCGATTAAGGTGGAATTAGAATATACTGTCACATGATCTTCCAAGATAGGATGACGGGCTACGCCACGGATAGCGTTACCGTTCTCATCGGGGGGAAGTTTCTCTCCCGCCAAGCTGACGCCCTGAAAGATTCGGACGTAATTGCCGATCACGCTCGTCTCGCCGATCACCGTACCCGTCCCGTGGTCTATCGAGAAATGATGACCGATCTTCGCGCCCGGATGGATATCGATACCGGTCTCGGAATGTGCCATCTCCGTAATCATACGAGGAATATAAGGAACCCCGAGCTTATACAATTGATGGGCGATCCGGTAATTACCGATCGCCCGGAAACCGGGATAACAAAATATGACCTCACCTAGATTTTGAGCGGCGGGATCGCCATTGAAAGTCGCCTCCACATCCGTAGCCAGCAGACCGCGAATCTCCGGAAGCGTAGAGATGAAAGCCTCCGAAATAGCCTCTGCCTCAGCGGAGATCTTTTCTTCCGGGCAAGTCACGCAAGATGTATCCGCGAAACAAAGTCCCGCATAAACCTGCTTGGATAATAAAGAATGAAGAGTCTCAACATTTACGCCCGTATGAAAACGGATCGTCTGTTTACTGATACGGGCATTCCCATAATAACCGGGGAACAGGATCGCACGGCATAGATCGATGATCTCTTTCAGCACCTCGCCCGAGGGCAGCGCCTCCTCATCCCTGTACGCATGGAACAATTGTTTATACGATGCCTCATCCGACAGCTTCTCCACCGTATCGCCCAATACGCTACTATGCCTCTGTATATCCATTATTTGCGGAATATTCTTTATAATGCGCAAAAATAGTATTTTATTTGAGAACACCTTCACGAAGAGGCATCAAAAATACAGCCAACGACTAATATTACGTTCTATAGCGCTAAATTCCACGCCAACCTTTACCAACTCACGCCCATCCGCCTGATAGAGTTACAAATAAATAATCTTCATATCGAATACTTTACCACATCCAATGCTCCACTTTCATCAAGAGCCAAGGCGACCAGAAAACCATCGGAAGGGTCTACAGCAATCCTCTTTATTGAACGATCAAAATTCAATCGTTTCTTTAATTGGCCGTCCCAAGAAAGAACCAGCAATGTGGATAAATTCGAAAAATCCACAGAACCATCGTACAAGCAATACACATACCGATCCGTACCGAATATATCGATAAAGCATTTTGTCGTTCCAAGAACATCCACTTGGGTATCATTCTTCTTCAGTAAAGGCACGATAGGCTCCTTCCCATACGTAAAGCTCCTTTGATAAGTTCCCTTCAAATCGTAAAAATCAATTTGGTTGAAGAAACGCAAGGCAGCAACCACACTGTTTTGCCGCTCATTCACACAAAGATTAGGCAAATAAGCGACGTGCTTACAAGAACGATACGTTCTTGCTACTTTTGGTAGCTCCACCCAATAAATTCCCTCTTCCCGATTCGCATAGCAGAAAGGACCATAAACATTTTTCTCTACGATCGGAACCGCATAAACTTCTTTCGTGGTGACATTATAATGCGTAGAGGGAACAAGTTTGGGTATTAGTATATATTTCCGATCAAAACGCAAAGAATCCGCCAGCACCTGCATCTTATTAAACGTAAGTTGGTTATCCACGATCCAGAACTCATCCTTTCCGGCGGGTTCTTTTGTATTTGACTTCATACACTCCGGGTTAGAGAAATAAGTGGCACCATATCCTTTCAACGCAAACGCATGCAGGTGCGACAAATCATCTTTGTCGAATACTTGAATGATTGTATCACACCCACGAGCCAACAACACCAAATAAGACTCGGTAAGACCAATCCCATCATAGCATACACCAGAATCCCCTTTCATTAACAAATTTCCCTCCAGCCGTTTTTCTTCTCTTTCCGCATCGGAACAAGCGAGAAGAAACAAAGCGAAGAATACAATAATCCCATACAATACTCTCATGACCTTTCTATTTTAAATAAACATAAGATCGGATTATCTTCCTGTGTACGATTCTCCGCTATCCGTCTCAAATCCTCATAATGTATCTGATTACGCAACAGCACCGTCGAACTAATCTTCCCGATAAAATAATTTTTATACACTCCGCAAATACCGTAAAAGCCTGTCAACCCCGTAGCCCTTATGAAGTTGGGGAACACATACGAGAATGCCTCTTTCCTATCCTTGTCATAAAATCCGAAGTAAGTTACCTTATCGCACATATAGGTCGCATGCAGGATCCGTTCGGTCTCCAGCAGCCCAAAAGAATTTACATAGCCGGAGCGAAACAGATCGCCAGAGAAATCTCTCCCGCCTCTCCCTTTCTCCTTGACATACTCGATAGGAGGCATACTTTTATCTCCGAAGCGAACTTTATAAGCAGGCTCCAACATCCCGTCCTTCACTTTCCACACTTCGGGGGTAAAGGGGAAATGCGCATACCAATCCCCAGCAAAGGCATGCAACGTCTTGCTCCCATTGATCGTATGGCCGGACGTGAAATAAGCCGGTCCCAACAATGCGTCTTGCTCTCCTTTCCTGTCCGCGGCTTTCAGATAGAAGTTTTCCCTTTGCGGTGTCGCAAATCCCAAAGGATAATACCAAATCCAATTCTCCTTATCCAAAGGGGCGCAGTCCACAAAATAATCAGCTACATCTTGCGTGGATATATATTGATAGGTATCCAGATCATAACGCAATAAGGCCGTCCCACCAAAATCCACCAATGTCAAGATTCGCTCTTTCTCATCCACGAAAAAGTGAGTTAGATAAAGATACTCTTCCGGCCCTTGTCCCCGCAAGCCTACACGAGTAATAAAATTTCCTTGATCACTGAATACAAAAAGCGCATTTATCTCATCACTTCTATCGAATACAAAAATACGATCGTCCACCCAGCAAACCCGGTAGAGATCTTTTAACAGCACGCTATCCTTCGTCTCCAAAGGAATGAATCTGCATTCCAAATGTTCCTGCAAGCCAACCGTACAATCGTTTCCGAAATCCACCACGTCCCACTCTTCCGATCGATTCTCGCATGCGGTCAAAATGGAAGCCAGACTTATCATCACTAAATAATATAGTTTTCTCATGTTTTTCATATTAGATTCAGACCACTAATATACGTAACTTTTTGAAATACGCCAACTGCACAAGTTTTCCTAAGCGCACAATCGGAATTCACGAGAAGTACTACTCCCTTGGCCTATGAAGTATATCTCTTAGGGATACAGTGCTTATTTTCCACATAGTTATTGTACATTTTTCCAAATGCATTTAAAACCTCATTATCTGTTTCCCAAAACACGTACGTGTTTTCACAAATTCTCGTACGTGTTTCCGGAAAAACACGTACATGTTTTTCCGGAAACATTATCAACTTTTTATCAGTCTGATTATAAAGACATTATCAATACGTATATTTTAAATACTTACTGTATTTTTCACTATCAACAAAACACCTTATGGTTATGATTTTTGAAGCCCCAAGAAGGCTTTATTTACGAGCTTATCGACTTCCTTATACAGCCGTTGTATTTCCTTTGTATCCAATCCATTTTGTTCCCACTCCGTCTTATGAGCGTCGAATAAATCGAAAATCCGGTTCTCTACCGCACGAAGCTGTTGGATATAACCAGATTGGTCATCATTCCATAACAGTTGCCAATGCAAATACTTTTGGCCGTTGCCACGATGTATGGAGTAGACATTCTTCTGTAATTGAACGGAATACCAATCTAATAGAGCTGTTTTATAGGATGCGTCGTAAGTAACTAAAGCGCTTTGCTCCTTTCCCATTTTCACCCAAAGAGGAATAGCGACAGAGGTAGGAGGATATCCCAAGGCAGTCCACATCGTTGTCAATTCCGGATTCATGCCGGATCTCACGCCTTGGATTACGATAGAGGCCGTACTTTCCAGACGAGGGATGAAATCCTGCTCCACAAACCAACCCGTACGATTGTTCGGACTTTGTCCCTTGTCCATCAAATCGATATCCAGCAAGCTATTATAAAAAGAGCGGGAAGCCTGTTGAAAGATACGCTGAGGAGTAAATCCTCCGTCCCGCATTTCCTTAAAGATCTTTTTCGCGTTCTCATAACGTACATACCCTTTGCCTTCATCCGTACGCCCCTCGAAAGAGAAATTCGTATAAATCAAGTAACCTTCCGGCGCCAGATTCGGATCATTTGCGTCTTTCTTATAATATCGCTCATTATTCGTCTCATAATAAGCCGCGCCACCATAAGCATCGATCACTCCGAAATTAGCCTCCACATGCATCGGGCGAGGCAAGGTATCCAAGAAATGCTCGAAATCCTGCACCGTCTTACAGACTCTCAAGGCTTTTCGCATCAAGTTTCCCTCTTGATCCATCTCCTTTATATCATCGTCTTTCAAGTTATAAGAAGCCGTATTCATGATAGAGAAGCCCGTCTCATTGCTTCCGGTCCACACGGCTCCCTCCGGATCATCGCTATTTACCAGCCCCAGAAAACGATAACCACCTTCGTCAAAATAACCGATATGGTTATACGGAGCGCCGGTATCCCGGTGTTTCCACATCAACGGACGGCCATCGGGAGTAGCCTTTCCAGTGATTATAATGGAGGTACAAGCCTTGTCAACCACCGGAAAACAAAGACATAGAACAAATAAAAGAAGTAGTTTTTTCATATCATTTATTGATTTAATAAGATTTCTTATGAGGAGCGCCAAATTCCTTACAGCTGACCTCGTCTATATCTACCGTCCAAATCTTCACGTTACGGACCGCCGGATCGCTATAACGGAAAGTCTTATCGGAATATTGCTTCATGATAATATCCAAGGCTTCCACCTTCTTGTCGAAATCCTCTTCGTAAGCGACCTTTCCCCAAGCGATCACGCTCTTCGAACGCATACGGTAGCTACAAGCTACCTCCGGATGCTGGAAAACCAAGGCATGGTCAATACTAAACGTAATACAGACTTTCGGATTACGTTCCAATATAGAGATGCTTCGTCCATCCTGCGCCGAGTGTAAATAAATCACGCCATCCTTATAACCGAAATTCATCGGCAATACATAAGGCGTTCCATCTGTATCCGCCATGCCAACGAAGCAAACATCGCTCTGGCGGATAATCGATTCGATCTGTTCCTTGTCCGTGTGTATAAGTGTCTTCATATTCCTTATGTTTAAATCTAACTTGATGCAAAATTAAAAAAATCATCTGTTTCTGCAACCCTTTATAACCCGCACTCGTCTATTAAGAAAAGAACCTAAAAAATTAAAGACGATGAAGACGAGAGTATCACTTTTTATATTCTGCATACAGATGATCGCGGTTTGCGGATTCGCAGCCGACAAACGTATCGATGGAAATGGGAACCCGGAAACCCGGGAGATAAAGATTAGCGATTACGACGAGATCACGTTCGTTGGCTCCGCTGATTTCGAGTATGAACAGTCGGATAAAGCGCCTTATCTATCCGTAACGATCGATGAGAACTTATTTGATTACCTCGTGACCGAAGTAGAAGGCGGTACGTTAAAGATCTATCCGAAATCTATCAAGAAAGGTTTTAATAATAACTCCTACGACTTGAGGCCGACCGTCTACAAGATAAAATCCAACTCCAAGGAACTAAAAGAGTTGAATACGGTAGGTTCCGGCAGTTTCATTATCAGCAAACCGACGAAAGTAAACCGGATGGAGATCAATATGGCCGGTAGTGGAAACGTTGAGTTGAGAGGCCCCGTAAAAGGTTACAAGCTTGAATGTAACATGGCCGGTAGCGGAAATATCATCGCCAAGGATATACAGCTGGACAACCTATCTTGCAGCCTCGCCAGCAGCGGGGAAATCGAGGTAATAGGAACCGTAGATCGTGCCTCATTCAATGTAGCGGGAAGTGGTGAGATTAAAGCCTTTGACTGCCAAGCACGTAAAGCAGAGTGTAATATCGCCAGCAGCGGCGAGATCAGCGTATATGCCACGCAAATCTTGGATGCTAATATCGTAGGTAGTGGCGAGATCCATTACAAAGGAGATCCGGAGATCAGTAAGTCTATCATGGGTTCCGGCTCGATCAACAAAGTCAAATAAACATTTAATACATACGAACGATGAAAACAAAATTAGTAGCGGTAATAGCCCTCATCTTTTGTGCCTTCATGGCAGAGGCTAGTAAAGTAGAAGGAAATGGGAATATAATTACGAAAGAGATATCGGTAGATAACTATAGCGAGATCGAACTGGGTGGAAATATCGAATATTCCGGCAATAATTTTTGGGGAAATAGAAGCAACAAGAAATTCCCGGTATTCAAATATACGCATGGACGAAGCGCTTCCTTGAAAATTACGATCGACGAGAATCTATTCCCACTCCTCTCGATCAAATCCAATAACGGACGGTTAGCTATCCGCATACAAGACGGGACCCGTATCAAACCGACCCAGTATGTAATCGAAGGAAGCTCGAAGACTCTGAAATACTTAAAGACTTCCGGCCCGATGGATTTTGAGGCGCAGAACGCTTTTTCCGAGGATCAACTGGAAATCAAGATTTCCGGCTCCAGCGACGTAAAGTTCCCACATAACGTGAAATTACGATTAGGTGAGTTCTCGGTATCCGGCTCCGGCGATCTGGTTTTTGAAGATTTGGACTGCAAGAATCTTACCAGCAAGGTTTCAGGCTCTGGAGACATCACCTTGAAAGGTAAGGCGGACGAAGCCCGCTATTCCGTATCGGGCAGTGGAGATATAAAAGCATACGACTTATCTGTCAATGATTTGAGTTGCTCGGTAAGCGGTAGCGGAGATGCCCGTGTTTATGCCAAAGATAACATGAACCTATCGGTTTCGGGCAGTGGAGACATCCGCTATAAAGGCCCGGCGAACGTGAATAAATCAAAGTCCGGCTCTGGATCCATTCAAGGCGCAAATTGATCGAACACACACATTTTTTTTAATACACACATTATCAAATTTAAAAAAGCTACTAGATGTGATATCCGGTAGCTTTTTCTTGCTATTTTTGTAACCAACTCTTTATTTATAGAGTCTAAATTAAAAAGTAGAATCATAAAAAACGATACTTATGAAAACAAAGGCTATCTTATTAATGGTATTTTTCCTAGGATGGGTCACTACCGGTTGGGCCGCAGATCATGTAAAAGGCGATGGTAAATTGACCTCGAAAAAGATTTCTGTCGCCGATTATAACGAGATTAAGGTGGATGGCGTAATTGATTTCAATTACGAGCAATCCGATGATCCTTCCACCGTGGAGGTTACCGTAGACCAGAATCTTCATCCCTATGTCAATATCGAGGTGAAGGATCGTGTCTTAACCATCGCTTTCAAAGGAGCGAAGGTAGATCATTTCACGAAGTTTATCGTAAAGACGAATTCTAAATGGCTTGCCGCCGCAAAAGTTTCCGGAAATGCCAACTTCATGGTAAACAGTCCGCTTACCGGAGACGAGACCGTTATTAAGGCGAACGCCAATAGCTTGGTGCAACTGAAAGAGACAGTTACGGTCGGTAAACTGGATTTGAATGTATCCGGTAGCGCAAATATGGTTGTCAATCATCTGGAAGCCGACAAGATCGAATGTGATATCGATGGCTCTGGCTCTATAACGATCAAGAAAGGTAATGCGAAAGAAGGAGACTACAGTATCGTCAGCAGTGGTGATATACACGCTTTTGGGTTAGCGGTTCCTCAGCTAAGTTGCAAAGTAACAGGCAATGGCTTAGCGGAAGTACATGCTACCGATAATTTAAAGGCCAACGTAGTCGGTAAAGGAAATATCCGTTATAAAGGCCCGACAGCAGTTCAACAGAGAATAATCGGTAAAGGTACCGTAGAAGAAGTAAAAGAATGAAAACAAGAATTATATACCTATGTCTGCTGGTGATCCTCTCTACGACAGGCTGTATCCCTACGCAAACCATAAAAGGAGACGGCAATATCACCACGGAAAACATCCCGGTTTCCGAGTATGACTGTCTTGAGTTAGAGGGAGGAGGCATGGTCGTGAATTACACGCAATCCGACGCTCCTGAAGGTTTGGAAATAAAGACAGACCGGAATATCTTCGAGAAATATGAGTTTAATGTAGAGAACCATAAGCTTAAGATCCGTCCGAAAAAAGAATTCAGGAAACATACGAATTTCCGTCCGACCGAGTTCATGGTTACGGCCAACTCCCGCAATCTAAAGAAACTAGCGGCGGCAGGCAGTACCCATGTAAATATAAATTCCCCTCTACAAGCCGAGGAGTTCGAGGCAGGATTAGCCGGTAGCGGGATTATCCAATTCCACGACACGGCCTCTTTTACAAACCTAAAGATAGAGATCGCCGGTAGCGGAGATTTCGTTGGCCATAAAGTGTATTGTGAGGAATTAAACGGGGATATGGCCGGGTCTAACACGATCGTTCTAGGGGGAACCGTAGGCATAGCTGAATTCTCGATCGCCGGTAGCGGTACAGTACGTGCTTTCGATTGTACCATGGATGAGCTTGAGTGCAAGATTGCCGGTAGTGGAGACATAGAAGCCTTTGTCGTAAACAAAATCAAGGCAGAGATAGCCGGTAGCGGTTCCGTAAAATACAAAGGAGATCCCCAAGATATCCAAAAAAAGGTAATGGGCTCCGGTAAGATCGAGAAGGTGGAGTGATTCTTACAACCACCCCTCCTTTTTATACCATTCGATACTTTCTTCCAAGCCTTTACGTAAAGGATAGGCCGGGATAAAACCTAAATCATCTTGAAGAGGCGTGACATCGCAAATCCAGTTACGCTGCTTCAAGATGATGTATTTATCACTATTTAGCGTCATACTTTTCTTCAACAACTTACCGATCCATTCTGAACAGTGGCAAGCGATACGCACCAATCCCAGCGGTATACGGGCATGCAATACCCGCTTCTTTCCTAAGATATCTTGTATCATACGGGCAAAAGACTCATCCGTGTAGACATCTCCGTCGGCTACAAAATAATGCCGGTTCTCTATCTCCTCTTTCTCAAGGGAAAGGAAGGCCACGGTCGCTAAATCTTTTACATAGATAAACGTGATTCGCTGGGGAATAGCGCCTACGGCGAAATCGAGTCCCGACTTTACGCTTTGTATTTCCATGAAATAATCCTTCTCACCCGGCCCGTATACTCCTGTAGGCCGCAAGATCACGTAAGGAAAATAGGTTTGTTTACGGATGTAGTTCTCCGCCTCTAGCTTACTTTGGCCATAAGCCGTGTCCGGCCGCTGCGGATCGTCCAAGTGTATCGGGCGGAAAGTCTTCTCGTCGCCTCGCCCATAGCTGCTTAGGCTGCTCATCAAGAGGAATTTCTTCGGTTTGCAGCCGGCGGCGGCTAAAGCCTCGATAAATCGATGCGTATTCTCGGCGTTCACACGGAAAAAGTTTCGCTTATCCAATGTCTTCGTCAACCCGGCGTTATGGATCACATAATCCCATGCCCCATGCTCACGGGCAAAGTCTGAGAGTTGAGCCGTAAGCGCTTCCTGATCGCCATATTTCAAGTCGATGAAATGAATCCGCTTATCTTGCAGATGCGCTTTACTGCTACCCGCACGGATACCCGCCCACGTCTCATAGCCACGGCGAAGCGCCTCCTCTACCAAGAAACCGCCGATAAAACCACTCGCTCCGGTTATCAATATCTTCATATCCTTCATTTTTCTTTCATATAAAATGTATAATAATACCACAACAACCCGATCCAATTCAAGAACAGGATCGTCAGCATCCAAAGAATCTTTTGTTTCTTACTGATGAAAGGGTTTTGCGATACGGCCTTACATCCGAACAGGATTACGGCAATACCTACGATATAACCGATCTCCGGCAAGCTTATCCAGCAAATGATTTGTGGTATCATAAAAATAGAGTTATTCGTGAAAAAGAATTATTCGTGTTGGTGTTTCTTCAAGACTCGGTGCGGCAAGTCACCATGCCCCACCAACTCGATCGGACAAGCGTATTTCTCGCCCAACCATTCCTCAGAGACATTCGCTCCCGGGTGATAATGCAAAGTCTCGTTTACGCAAGCGATATTTTTCACCATCGTCAAAACCGTACCGATATCATGGGAAACCAAGATGATAGCGCTCTCTTTATTGATATCTTCCAAGAGCTGATAAAAACGAGACTCGAATCGTTTATCCACATACGAATTAGGCTCATCCAAGATCAATACCTGCGGACGGGAGACAATAGAACGCCCCAATAAGACCCGCTGCAACTGGCCGCCGGAAAGCTCACCGATGGCCCTGCCCGCCAACTCCTCCAATCCCATCTGTACGATCACCTCGTCTACACGCTCTCTCTGGGATCTATTGAATGGACGGAACAAAGGTTTCTCCGCGGATAAACCGGAAGAGATCACTTCCCGTACCGAGATCGGAAACTTCTTATCGATCTGGCTCATTTGGGGTAGATAACCGATCTTCAAGGAAGGAACCTCTACATTTTCATCGTAAAAACGAATCGTTCCGGAAATAGGAGGCAATAGACCTAGTATCACCTTTAAAAGCGTCGTTTTCCCGCCGCCATTCGGTCCGATAATTCCCAAGAAATCATTTTTCCACACATCCAGCGTTACGTTACGTAAGGCGATCTTATTACCGTATCCGGCGGTAACCTCTCTCAACTCAATCAGCTTGTCCATCGGCTAACGATTTTGCGATATGAATCATTTCCTTACTCCAATCGTAATCCAGCGGATTGATCGGGATCAGACGGCAACCTGTTTCTTTAGCGATCAACTCGGCGTTCTTCTGGTCAAACTCCCGCTGGATAAACACGACTTTCGCATTATGTTCCCGTGCGGTCTCGACCAGTTCCTTTAATTGTGCGGGAGACGGTTCTTTTCCGTCCATCTCGATGCAAAGCTGGGTCAAGCCATATTCGTTAGCCAAATAGGTCAGGGCCGGATGGTAAATAATAAATGTCTTATTGTCAAGAGAATGTAACAAACCGGAAACGGTCTTTTCCGTCTCTCCGATTTCTTTCGTCAGTTGTTCATAATTCGCTTGGTAATATTCCTTATTCTCCGGGTCCAAAGACACAAAGGCATCCAAAGTGTTCTTGGCGATCACCTTCGCTCCAGAGATAGAGCTCCACGTATGCGGATCGACGCCTCCGGGATGATGATGGTGGTGGTGATCATGTTCCTCTTCTTCCTCGGGGCTTTTAAGTAAATCAATTCCTTCGGACAGGTCAAAAACCTTGAGTCCCGGATTATTATTCCGGATATTATCCATCCAAGCCTGTTCGAACCCGATCGATCCGATCCTTAAATAGCCTTGGCTTTTACCCACCTGCACCATTTGCTGCGGTGTAGGATCATACGTCTCCGGACTTTGCCCTGCCGGAACCACACAATTAATCTTAAATTTATCTCCGGCTATCTTCTCCGCAAAATACCGTTGCGGCTCAATCGTCACGGAAACGATTCTCTCATCTGCCCGCTTATCGCCGCAGGCCATAAGTATCAAGACGAAAAGAGCTGATATCAATACCTTAAATTCTTTCATACCACATATATATTTTCGCAAAGGTAACGAATATCGGGTAATAAGGCAGCAAGGAGACGATTCAAAGTTATCAGGAAGCAGTCTGACAAAATCCCCGTATTACAACCGATAAGTAATAATACGGGGATTTTATAGGGAAAAAATAGGCTACTCTATTTTTACTCGGCCAGCCATTTATTCATCTGTGTAAGGATCCGCTCCTTCATATCCTCCGGCATATTGCCGATACGGGCACGATGGCTGCCTCGGGGCTGGATATAGATTTGCTCGTTCTTCTTGCCTTTGAAAGCGGGAACCATGGCCGCGCTCCACGGGTCGATCTCGCCATAGATGAAGATCATTTTCGGATCGTTGTCTTTCAAGAAGTTATAGATCTTGTGGTACAGAGCCGGACGGAAGTCTACTTTACCGACCAGTTCCTCGGGAAGCATGATACGGTTTAGGTATCCATGGGCGCTATCGATCGTAAGGTATTTCTTGAAAGGTTTTACGTCATAGCCATAATAACCGAGCTCACGGGCAGCTTGTACGAAGAAAGAGATATTCGGCTGGTTCTCGGCGAAATAATCAGGACCGCTGATTTCCATCAAATGATCGAAGAGCGCCTGATCGTCGGCAGACTTGGAAGGGATCGTACTTACCGAAGTTCCCCACTGCCAAAGAGCGAATGAATATTCCAGTACGCAATAATCCAATACCTCGGGCATCGGGATACGGAATGTCAGGTTTTTATTCTTACAATAGCTCTCCAATAAAGGAAGCATATCGGACTTACGCTTCAAGACTTCCAATTGAAAATCCTGTATCTTCTCGCGTTCCGCTTTCGTACCTACCTTACGTAAGAAAGGTTCGTGGCGGCCATCCTCTACACCTTTACATAACGGACCGACATAAGGAACGGAGAAATCCACGTCGTCCGGGAAAAAGGCACGGTAAAGCATTGTAGTCTGCCCCCCCTTACTGATACCGGTACTGATCCATTTTCCCGGATAGATCTGCTTGAATGTATTGCGGACGTTATGTAAATCGTACGCAGAGTTCTCGGCGGTCAGATAATCCCAGTTTTTAGGTTCCGGCGTCGACTCCAAGAAATAACGGTACTCCACGAATACTAAGTTCGCATTCAATAGTTTAGATAGTTCTTCTTGATATTTCGGATTGAGCGCATAAGCCGCTCCATATCCTTCGGTCACGATAATGGTAGGACGATCATAACCTACATGGCCTACGATAACCCGTTGCGTAAATGTTCCGGCGGCGGGGTCTTTCGGATCGACCTGCTGAGTAATACGTACTACATATTTCTCCGGATAATAATCGGATTGAAGTTTTTCAATGCCACTAATTCCTTTTAGGGCGGCAAGCTTCTCTTGTAAATCTCCGGGAGCGGCCATTACCGTCATCACCGACAGGAAGAAAAGAAGCAAGAAGTTAAATGTTCTTCTCATGGTAATTTAGTCTTTTAGATATTGTATTGTTCGTAATAATCCCTCATATTTGGCGCGTTTCACCGCCGAATGCGCAAAGATACGATTATAATCCTCACGGCTCAATGCCTTGAGGTCGTCTTTTTTAAGGGAGAGCAAAGAAGGGGTGGGATGAAAGGCTGCTACTGCCGTAGGCATAGCGAAGCGGTTCCAAGGACAAACGGCTTGGCAGGTGTCGCATCCATAGATACGGTTACCTAAAAGGACGGCTTGCTCAACAGGGATTTCTCCACGATGCTCAATCGTAAGATAAGAGATACATTTACGGGCATTCAAACGTTTCGGCCCTTCCAAGGCTCCGGTAGGACAAGCGTCCAAACAGCGGATGCAGGAACCGCAGTGATTCTTTTTGGGGGAATCATAGGTATCGACTACCAAAGTTGTCACGATCTCCCCAAGGAAAAAGAAAGAGCCTTTGCCCGGGATGATTAGATTCGTATTCTTTCCGATCCATCCCAAACCGGCTTTCCAAGCCCAATAACGCTCTAACAGAGGGGCGGAGTCCGTGAATACACGGGCCTCATTGTTGGAGGGATGATGCTCGGTTATCGCTTTCCATAATTGGCGAAGTTTATCCTTTACGACCCCGTGATAATCTTCTCCGTACGCATAATACGAGATATAAGGTTCCGCCGGATTCCGGAGAACTTTCGGATAATAATTCAAGGCTACTGAGATAACTGATTTGGCACCTTCCACCAAGCCATCCGGATTGAGACGGATTTCCCGATGATTCTCCATGTATTTCATTCCAGCATGGTAGCCTTCCGCGATCCATTGGTCAAAATAAGCCTCCTCGCTCCCGGCCTTCGCTACTTCAGCGATACCGCAAGCGGAGAAGCCTAATTCCATAGCTTTATCTTTTATAAACTGGGAGATACCCATTATTCAAAAACTTTAAACTCGTAGCCTTCCTTTAAGAGCCATTCGACAGCCCGGGGCATTGCCTCACGCATATTGCGCTCGGCTTTCAAGGAATCGTGGAAGACGATAACGGAACCATTACGGGTATAGTTCTTTACCACGTTGAAGACACCGTTCGGAGTCATATGAGGGCTATAGTCACGGGTGACCACGTCCCACATCACGATATGATAATGGCGGCGAAGCCATACTACCTGCGGAAAACGCATATGCCCGTGAGGAGGCCGGAATAAATTACTGGGAATATATTCAGCCGCCTTCTCCACATTCGCCAAATAATTCTTCGTCCAGAACTTGATGCCTTGGATATGATTGAACGTATGGTTACCGACACGGTGCCCACGATCTATCACCATCTGGAAGACCTCGGGATGCTTACGTACATTATCCCCTACCATAAAAAAGGTAGCCTTGATCCCATACGTATCCAATATATCTAAAACCCAAGGGGTAACCTCGGGAATCGGGCCATCGTCGAAGGTGAGATACACACACTTCTTCTCTGCCGGTATTCGCCAAGTTACCCCCGGGAACAGTGCCCTGTAAAACCAAGGCGGTTGTTCTATAAACATACTTTGTTAGTCTTTTGCCACTGATCCGTACGCCATACGGTAATTATCAAATTCCTCTTGATAAGGCTTAGCGAACTCCGGATTGTATTGTTTGCTTACACGCAATACCTCTTGGAGAACCGCCAAGTTATGACCTAAATCACTCTCGACAGATGATAATTGCCCCGGACGCAAACGGAAATACCAGTTTATACTGCGCAACGCATTGTCCGCTATACCTTTATAAACCATCTCCGCCTTCTCCTTCTGGCCCAACTCGTAATACAGCTCACCTAAAGAAAGAGCGCTATAATCCAACGGAACATTCTCGGGAGGCAATACTTCCATCGCCTTATCCAATACGTTCAGTGCCTTCTCATTCTTACCTTCCGCAACCAAAGCGGCAGCCAGCTTGCTGAACAACGCGATACGATAGCTCTTGCACATCCGCATTACATTCTCATCCAAGTACACACCCGGCGTATTGACACCACCCCATTTGAACTTATTCATCACGTTGTCATACATCTTCTCCGTATTGATCGAACGAACAGTTCCCTGTGTCTCCATCGGAACGATCTGATAAGCCATACCGGTCTGCTGGAAGTACGGATCCAATTTCACGAACTGATCCGGGCTTACGGTAATCGCGTAATAGATCGGACGGTTCCAGTCATTCGTCTGCAACATATCCAAGATAATCAACTCTTGCTTACCCAAGACATCCTTGCCTTTCAAGTCAATCTTCATCTCTTTCTGCAAATACGGCAAGTTAGCAGTATCGATCACGCCAGCAGCCATAACCGCGGCGGAATCTACCCCCATCGTCAATGTCTGCGCAGGAATATAATCTAATTCTTGATTGATACCCGGGATCTTCTTAAACTTCGGATCGTTACTACGAACGAAATCAAGAGCGGTCTTCAGATCAATCGATTTATCCGTCATCGGGAATACATAAGCGGCATCACGAGTACCTTGCACATAATCCTCCGGTTGCCAAGAGATTGGAAGCGGATCGGATTCGTATGCTTGCTTCTTCATTTGGTTGATATACCAGTCGGTTTGCAAATAGCTCGTATTACATACACGTACATCCGTACGGATACCTTCCACCTCCTGTGCGTACCACAACGGGAATGTGTCATTATCACCATTCGTAAATATGACAGCGTTCGGCTCGCAAGATTCCAAATAGTTCGCACCGAAATCACGGCAAACATAACGGTTCGAGCGATCATGGTCGTCCCAGTTCTGCGCACCCATCTGGATAGGAACCAACAAGCAGAGTACCGTAGCGACAGAACCCGCTATCACCGGAGATAACTTGCCATACTTCTGCAATCCTTTCGCCAAGGCCGCCACACCGAAACCGATCCATATACAGAACGCATAGAATGATCCGGCATACGCATAGTCTCGCTCACGAGGTTGATACGGCGTCTGGTTCAAGTAAAGCACGATCGCGATACCCGTCATAAAGAACAAGAAGAACGTGATCCAGAATCCCTGAATGCCCTTCTTTCCGGCATAAGCTTGGAATAGAAGCCCCAAGATACCCAATAGAAGCGGTAACATATAATATACGTTATGCCCCTTATTGTTGATAATATCGAACGGCATATCCTCTTGCGGGCCCACTAAAGCCTCATCAATAAACGGAATACCGGTTATCCAGTTACCATTCGAGACCTCACCGTTACCTTGTATATCGTTCTGCCGTCCGGAGAAGTTCCACATGAAATAACGCCAGTACATGAAATTCAGCTGATAAGCGAAGAAATAACGCAAATTCTCGGCAAATGTAGGTTTCATCACCGTCACCATCTCACCGCAACGGTTGAACTTCACCGGTGTACCTTTCACTTGTGCCCACTCCTTATAAGCAGCCACATGACGTCCGTCGCTACTATACATACGGGGGAAAAGCATACTCAACTCATCCACGTATTCGTATTCCGTATCGTAACGAGAGATATAATAATGATCCTTCTCGTTTTTATCTTTCTTAATGACACGGCTCCAAGTCGGCTCACCCTCTTTCGATACAGGTACACAAGTGCCGCCTTGGTTCTCACGCTTCACCTCAGAGACATAGGTCTGACCGTAGATCAACGGAGTCTTACCGTATTGCTCGCGAGCCAAATAGGTACGCAAGGTAAAGATATCTTGCGGAGCGTTTTGGTTCATAGGCGTATCGGCTGTCGCACGGATCAATGTCAAGGCATAGGATGAATAACCCACTACAATTACCATCAAGCAGACCAAGATCGTATTCAGCATCTTGATATTTACCTTCTTGCTCATGAACAAATAAACCGTCAAGGCCGCCGTGAGGATCACGGCGATCACGTAGCCACTACCGATAAACGGAATACCCAACAATACGATCGAGAGAATAAAGGATATCTTCATCCGCACCGGATGGATCTCGTCTTGCATCGTCTCCCAGATCGCCCAGATCAAGGAAGCCGCCAATATAATTACGAACGCATATACACCCGAGTTATACGGCATACCGAACGTATTGACAAACAACAGCTCGAAATAACCGCAAACCTCAACCAAGCCTTGTACGACACCATACATCATCAAGCCCACGATAGCGAACGACACCAATAAAGCGATCAGCGTACCCTTCATCGTAGGATTCGGGAATTTCTTATAATAATATACCAGCACGATAGCCGGGATACACAATAAATTCAGCAAATGGACACCGATACTCAGACCCATCAAATAAGCGATCAGCACGATCCAACGATCGGCATGCGGACGATCGGCGGCTTCTTCCCATTTCAGGATCAACCAGAATACCAAGGCGGTAAACAAGGAAGAATAAGCATATACCTCGCCCTCCACGGCGCTAAACCAGAAAGTATCGCTAAACGTATAAGCCAAAGAACCTACCAAACCGCAACCCATGATCGTAATCATCTGTCCCAGAGACATCGTCTTATCGTCTTCCACGATAATCTTACGAGCCAAATGAGTAATACTCCAGAAAAGGAATAAGATCGTCAGGCCGCTAAAGAGGGCGGACATCGTATTGACCATTACCGCCACCTTGGAAGGGTCCGAGGCGAACTGCGTAAATAAATTGGCTGTTAACATGAAGAAAGGAGCTCCGGGCGGATGCCCTACTTCCAATTTGTATGCCGAAGAGATAAACTCACCACAATCCCAGAAACTGGCGGTGGGTTCCATTGTCATCAGATAAACGGTAGAAGCGATCAAAAAAACGACCCACCCCAACACGTTGTTGATTAGTTTGTACTTTCCCATACTTTGTATAAGTGTGATAATTAATTGTTTCTACTTGCATACCCACACGGGCAGTCGGCCGCAAAGGTAATCATTTACGTTTAATACCTAACGTTCCATTCCCCTATAAATTATATAGAATAGATTAGAATTATATTAAACAAACCTTATCACTCAAGTGTTAATAGAATAGTTGAGTATTAAAATTATAGGGAGATGAAAGAAAATTATGAACTAATTGATAATGAAGAACGCCACCAATATGAATTTCATATAGAGCGATACGTTCCCAGAATAGAGTATATAAAAAATAAGGATGGGGTAATTTATCTCACCCACACTGAGGTTCCCATGGAGCTTGGAGGTAAAGGAATTGGTAGCCAATTGGTGGAGAAAGTGCTCTTGGATATCGAGAAGAAAGACTTACGTCTCGTTCCGTTATGTCCGTTCGTAGCTGGATATATCCAGAAGCATCCGGATTGGAAACGCATCGTAATGAGTGGTATACATGTTTAATATTTATAACAAAATTATATGGGCAAGAAGATCGAATATACGAATGGTGAACTCACCATTATCTGGCAACCGGAGTTATGTCAACATGCCGGTATCTGTGTAAAGACTCTTCCCGGTGTCTATAAGCCGAAGGAGAGACCCTGGATACAGATAGAGAACGCGACAACCGCGGAATTAATTGCCCAAATCAATCAATGTCCGTCTGGCGCGTTGACATACCGAATGAATAAAGAGGTGAAATGAGGCCCCCCCCGTCTGTTTCATCTTGATAGAAAGGAGTATTCCGTATCGGATACTCCTTTTTTCACCATAAGGGGCTCTTTCTATGATTTTTTGCTAGTTTTGTGATCTAGATTCACTATCAATGAAACAAATATGATAAAAAGACATTCTATCTTAACGGCAATCCTGCTTTGTTTCGTCGCTTTCACACAAGTGATGGCACAAGAGATGCAGGAACCCGAACCGCTTCCGATCGATCCTAAGGTTCGATACGGGAAATTGAGTAACGGATTGACCTACTACATCCGTCACAACGATCAGCCCAAAGACCGGGCAGACTTTTACATCGCCCAAAACGTAGGCTCCATCTTAGAGGAAGAGAATCAACGAGGTTTGGCTCACTTCTTGGAACATATGGCATTCGACGGCAGTAGGAACTTCCCGAATAACGGGATGGACGAATATATCGAGAGTGTAGGTATGCGCAGCGGGGAAAACTTCAACGCCTATACCTCCTTTGATGAGACCGTCTACATGATTACCAACGCCCCTGTCAACAAAAGCGGCGTGGTTGATTCTTGCTTATTGATCCTTCACGATTGGTCCGGGTTCCTAGCCTTGACCGACTCGGCTATCCAGAAAGAACGTGGGGTCATCCGTGAAGAATGGCGTACCCGACAGGATGCCCAGACTCGTCTATGGGAGCAGCAACTACCCAAGATGTACCCGGGAAGCCGTTACGCGAACCGGATGCCGATCGGTTCGATCGACGTGATCGAGAACTTCAAGCCGGACGAGTTGCGGGCTTACTACAAAAAATGGTATCGTCCGGACTTGCAAGCGATTATCGTCGTGGGAGACGTAAATGTAGATCAAGTGGAGGCAACGATCAAAAAGATGTTCGCCGATGTCCCTGCCCCGGTCAACCCGGCAAAACGGGAACAAGTATCGGTTCCCGACAATGATCTACCTCTGATCTCGATCGCCAAAGACAAGGAGGCATCCAATACGATCCTTTATATCTTCTATAAACACGATAAATTACCCAACGACTTGAATCGTACGATTGCCGGATTGGTAAAGGACTATATCCAGCAAATATGCGCGTCGATCATGGACGAGCGTTTCGATGATATCTTACATCAAGCGAATCCTCCGTTTATCTATGCCCAAGCCTACGACGATGATAATTTCATGATCGCGAAGAGCAAGGGAGCATGGACCGTAGCCGCTCTTGCCAAGGAAGGCGAGATCGATTCCACACTGACCACGCTTGTCAAAGAGACCCAACGGGTAAAACAATATGGCTTTACGCCATCCGAGTATGAACGGGCACGCATCAACGTGTTGAAACAATACGAGTCCGCTTACAACGAGCGGAATAACCAAAAAAACGACGCTTATGTTCGTGAATATGTGAATCATTTCACCAACGGCGGTTATATCCCGGGCATTGAGATGGAATACACGCTATTGAACCAGATCGCCCAGAATATCCCGGTAGAGCAAGTCAACCAATATATCCAAGATATGATCGGAGAGGATAATATCGTGATCGGGTTAACCGGACCGGATAAAGAAGGTATAAAATATCCGACCGAGGAGAACCTGCTCCGTACATTCCTCAAAGCACGACAGATGCCGGTAGAGCCTTATAAGGAAACTGTCTCCAACGAGCCTTTAGTCCCGACCTTGCCGACCCCGGGCCAGATCACGGAGACAAAGACCGGCCAGCCCTTCGGAGCGACAGTATTTACCTTAAGCAATGGTATCAAGGTGGTATTAAAGCCTACCGAATTCAAGAAGGACGAGATCATCATGACCGCTACCAGCCCGGGAGGAAGTACCTTATTTGGCACGAAGGATATTGATAACTTAAAAGTTTTCAATGACGTGATCGAGATAGGTGGATTGGGCAATTTCTCCGCCACGGATCTAAGTAAGCGTCTGGCCGGAAAGAAGGTATCTTGCGCCCTATCGCTCAGTCAAGATAGTGAGAACGTGAACGGAATGGCCGCTCCTTCCGATTTGCGAACCTTATTCGAGTTAATTTACCTTAGCTTCACGGCTCCCCGCATGGACGAGGAGGCCTACGCATCTTTCGAGACACGGACAAAAGCGCAATTGCAGAATATGGAGTTAAATCCGATGGTCGCTTTCAGCGACTCTTTGTCTAAAGCGGTTTACGGAGATAATCCTCGTGCGTCACGTCTTCGTCCACAAGATTTCGAACATATCAGTTATCCTCGTATCATGGAGATGCGCAAGGAACGCTTCTCGGATGCTTCCGGTTTCGTATTCACGTTTGTAGGTAATATCCAGATTGATAGTATCCGTCCGTATATAGAGCAGTATTTAGCGACATTGCCATCTCAAGGAAAAATTGAGAAGGGAAATCCGGCGGAGGTTCCATCGACGCGTAAGGGAGACTATATGAATCGATTCAACCGCTCCATGGAAATCCCGAAAGTAACGGTAGCCAACCTCTATACCGGACAGATGGAGTACAATCTGGAGAATATCATCACCGCTACCGCATTGAAACAAGTTATGGACTTGGTATATTACGAGAAGGTACGCGAGAAAGAAGGAGGAACGTATGGCGTCGGTGTATCCGCTAGAATCTCACCTTTCCCGGAAGGAAGAACGACATTACAGATATTCTTCGATACGGACCCGGCTAAGTGGGAGCAGATGAACACGATTGTCCGCAATGAGTTGAAACGGCTTTCCGAGGTAGGCCCTCGTCAAGAAGATTTCAAGAAAACACAGGATAACCTGCTGAAACGTCATGCGGAAGTCTTGCAGGAGAACAGCTATTGGTTGAACGTATTGGATGATTATTATTATAAAGGATTTGATACCGATACGGATTATGAGTTGATTGTTAAGGCGTTGACTCCCGAGAAGATAAAGGCATTCGCCCAAAAGCTTTTGGGACAGGCTAACCGGGTAGAAGTTATCATGCAACCCTAGTTACTATTTTGAGGGGATGAGACGGGGCACACCCCGTCTCTACTTTGATTTCTTTAGTTTAAAATGATCGAATCCTTCCCCATAAACCCCGATTACGGCGCTTTGGGATACAAAGGCGGTCGGATCAATATCATTAATGATACGGAAAATCGTAGTGGATTGCCGTTTTTTAGCGAGCACGAACATCATCTTCTGTTCTTGCCCCGTATATAACCCGGTAGCATCGATCACCGTAACCCCTCGGTGCAACGCATTAATCTCCTTACCAATCTCTTGATACTTCTTCGAGATGATAAAGAATTGCACGGACTGGCGGGCACTGTTCACGATCTGATCCAGCACGAAACTACAAACATATAACGTTACGAAACCATATACCACTTTCTCCCAATCCTTTAGCACGAAATAACTGGAGGTGATAATAATCATATCGCAGATCATCATGACCCGTCCCAGCGTTATATCCCGGTATTTATTGATGATAGCGGCAATAATATCCGTTCCACCCGTACTACCGTTCGAGGAGAAAGCGATACCGATACCACTTCCGCAGAAAGAGGCTCCCAGCACACATGCCATAAACGGTTGATCTTGTAATAAATGCATCCCGGCTGTCAGCTCCTGGATAAGGGACAAGAAAAAAGTAAGCGTAAACACGGCGAAGATCGTCTTGATACTGAACTTAAAACCTAATATTTTCAAGGCAAGCATCAGCAAGACGGCATTAATGAGGAAGTAAGTGTACTGAACGGGAAATCCCGTAGCCCAGAAAACAATGGAAGCGATACCCGGCACTCCACCTGTCGTAATGTCATTCGGCAAAAGGAAAACGGTCCATCCGATACCGTAAAGGATCATCCCAAGAGCGATCATTAAATAGTCCCGTGTCTCCCGAAGCAGGACTTGTCTGGATAAGGAAGAAATTGATAAAGTAGATTTCATCTCATTTGTTTATTTTTAGCGGGCGCAAAGGTAATGAAAGTTATTGATAGGAAATGCTTCACCTTATATTTAGCCGGAAATATAATGGTTCACTTTCCCCTATTTACAGAGACGTAAGCAAAAGCCAAGGAATGTTAACTATTTATCAGTAATAACCCCTTTTATATAACATCACCTTTATTTAGAAAAGCTCTATAAACGAGAACATGAAGGAGAAAGCAGGCATTTATACGCCTTTTTCACACAAAAAGACCCGTTTTTCGATAAGAATACCCTCGTTAGATTACACATATAGTCCCGTTCACCCACGCCTGTACAGGCGTAAACCCACACATATAGTCACGATAGGCTACACATATGGTCATAATGGGCGATATGACTACCTTATAATGGGCATTGTTGCCCCCTAACGACTGGGCCATAAGGCATAAGATATGAGATAGGATGAATTAATTTCGCTAGAATAAAAGGCCGTTTTTCAACAAGTCACTAGCGGATAGACGATTGCTGTTTTTTTCTTTCGTTTTTAGGAGACGAGACGTACTTTGGCCCGAAATAATCGATTCTCAAGGACTTCAGTTTACAAATTGTCACATTGATATTCTAACCGGAACACGCATAAGCCTTTTCATCCAATTGTAGAGACGGGGCGTGCCCCGTCTCTACAACCAAGTATGTATGAGCTGCAAATATAGACTTACAATCTCACATTCTCCATTTCCTCACACTTCTCTTCCCGCAAGCGTTGAATATCCTTAAGCTGGCGGTCGAAAAACATGAGCAAGTCATTGATGAGCCGTCCGTTCTGGGATAAAAGCAAAACCCCATCCATCAATTGCGTTGACAGGTAGCGAACTTTCATATTACTTACATGCTGATCGGGACGCTGCAGATAAACGGCCATACATCTGTACAAAATTGGTGCTATTTGTATCCACGGCAGTTTTAGACCTACCAACAGATTTTTAACGCTTTGCAACTGATGGTTCAGATAATCAAGGTCATCCGCATCTCTCTCAAAACAGAAAGCTTCTTTCAAGCGTCGTGCCTCTTCCTTAAAAAATACATCACTCAACATTTCCATGTTCGAAACCGGAGCGTCTTGCTCTGAACCGACAGGTTCAGTTACGGAATAGATCTTTTCCTCTTCCATAATATATTAGTTGTAAGCAGGCAGAAAAAAGAACGGTCCCGCCTGACCCGTTGATCAACACTTTACCAGAAAGCTGGAGGCACATTAATGCACTCCACGGGGGTACGGAACCGTCATATCGGATCGGTTACAGGCAAAAAAATGCCTGCAACCGAATAGAAGCAGGTATTCTACTCTGCTTTCTGGTTTTAAAATGTTGATCACAGCAAATATACTTCTTTTTCCGGATATCCAACCTATAAAGGATAAATAATGTCTAGTAAGTAAAAAATCTGGAGATGATACCTCTGTTTTTACAAGCTATGCTGGAACATCCAAGCCAGATAATCCGGTTCGGCGAAAGCGTTATCCCAACTGTTATGGTCTACACCGGGAAATTCCTTATAACGGACATCAGCTCCTGCTTTCTTCAATGCTTCATTAGCGTCACGGGAGAATTGTACATCGACTACGCTATCGGAGCCGCCATGATAAATACTGAAAGCCGTCTTGCCCTTAAAGTTTGCCAAACGTTGCAAATTTGCTCCACCACAGATCGGGGTGGCAGCGGCAAACAGGTTCGGGTAACGCATCACGATATCGAACGTGCCCATACCTCCCATTGATAGGCCGGTTACGTAAATGCGTTTCGTATCGACCTTACCTTCCGCTATATAACTATCCAATAATTCCTTGACGGCGGCCATCGATTGTGTGGCCGGAGCATTCAACGGATAGAAACGCTTTCCTTCTTTTCCGGCGTTCAATCCCTTATATTCAGACCAAGTCTTCTCGGCCGGGCATTGAGGCGCTATAATGATAGCCGGATATTTGGTTTGATTCTCGAAAGAAGCGAACATATCGCCACCATGTATTAATTGGGCCTCATTATCCGACCCTCGTTCGCCCGCTCCGTGCAGGAACAGGATTACCGGGTATTTCTGCGCCGGATTATAATCTCGGGGATACAGAACCCGATAATTCAATTGATAACCATCACGAGCCGTAAACTGCTTTTTCAAAAAACTAGCCTTATCACCAGCATATCCAGCAACGGAGAGAAGAAGGCAAAGAGACAGAAAAAAAATACTTCTAAGTGTTTTCATAATCATATATTCAAATGTAAATACTATCTACTTAGATCGATAACTTCCGCAAATATAATTAAATAGTCTGTTAAGGCGTTGTATAATATCAAGATTAAAATTACTTTTGCAATAATAAGGATATAGGATATGAGTCCAAAGGCTATACTAATAAATGGATTTGATTAATTCAAACAATAATTGAACATGAGCGAGTTATCAAAGACAAATGGAACAACCACTTCGGCAAATAATAGAGCTGAGGTAACACATATTTCCCGCAATGGCTTAATATTGTGGGTAAAGGATCGGGAATATTATTTACCTTACGACAAATTCCCATGGTTCAAACGTGCTGCCGTAGATGACGTGTTTAATGTCCAACTATTAGGACGTGAGCGGATTCGTTGGGATGCTTTAGATGTAGATTTGAGCTTGTCTATCATAGCAAATCCAGATAAATACCCGTTAGTAAGTAAATAATCGAATATTGTATGTATTTTGTAGAGACAGATTGTCCTATCTCTACAAAATACATTTGAAAATGATACCGGAAGATTATTGGGCTTCCTGTATTTTTGTCGCTTCTGATACACCGTTCTCGTTGAATGCCTCGATGGTGAAATAATAAGGCTGGTCGGTGGACAGACTCTTTAAAAGTAATTCATTCTTTCCGTATAGGAGCCATGAATTGTATAGTTTATCGGGAGCGATGCCCCAACGGATGTTGTAGCCTTGGCTGTTTTTGACAGCGTCCCAAGTGATCATAGCGTCACGGCGATCCGCTTGGCGAACGACCTTGAAGTTCTTCACCGTCGCAGGTTTCTTGCCCTCACCGATACCGAACACACGCAAGTCCGAGATCGCCAGATGAGGCGTAGGGACCTCTATGTTCTTATAACGGACATAACGGACACGAGCCGGATTATCCACTTGTACGTAATCGTTCGGGACATCCTTATAATTATTCCGGCGATCCACCAACGTTACCCAATCCTGCCCGTCCAAAGAGCCTTCCACCGCATAACGGTGGCGTAAACCGGGAATACGTCCATACATATTCGATTGATGATCGTGATAATTCACTTGCACGGCATACACCGTAGCGGGAGCCTCCAGATCGATCTCTACCCATTCAGTATCTCCATTCGTGCGAGCCATCCAGAATGTCTTACATTCCTCATCCGTCAAGTTGGCCGGAAGGAAATTGGCGGAAGTCTTGGGACGGTTCGATTCCGTGAATCCTTGCGCGGCGGGAGCGGAACCCTCCGCATACGAGGAAGCTTTCACCGGCTTTTTATAAGAAAGCAACATCCACCCCGTAAACTCTCCTTTCTTTCCCGGCTCGGCGGGAGCGTAATGCGGATAATCACCGAAGTTATTATCACAATACATAATGCCCTCCTTATCGAAGAAAGTAGGATACATGCAGAGGCGACGCTCCCAATTCACCGTAGCCGAGAGAGACATAGAGGCGAAATGCCAATAATTACCTCCCGGCCCCACCAAGGTACTTCCGTGTCCGGCACCATTCATGAAACCACCGGGCTTATAGCTTACCGGGTTATGCGATTGGTATTTATACGGACCTAATGGGGAGTCCGCCACATAAACACCATCGGCATATACGTTGAATTCCGTACCGGGGGCGGCATACTGCATATAATATTTACCGTCGTGCTTGGTCAGCCAAGCACCTTCCATATAGCCCCCCAATACCGTATCGGTATGGTTCTCGCCAAAACGTTCCCAGCCATGCTTCGGCATATCCAAGCCGAAAAGCTCGACCGTCTCACCCTCGATCAAGAAACGGTCATCCTTATTCAGTTTCTTGCCCCGAAGCGGATAAACATTGGAAGAGCCCCAGAATAAATAAGCTTGCCCGTCATCATCGATGAATAAATCCGGGTCTTGTAGGTCGTGGAGTATAGCAGGAGTAGCGTTCCAATTACCCGATTTCGGATCATCGGTATAAAGAACGCTCATGGAGCCGGACGGATCACCCATCACATAAAGCACGGAATCCTTATAATTATGAGCGGCGGGAGCGTTGGAACCCTGAGGATACCAGTTTTTACCGGGAGTGATAAAATCCCAGTTCAACAAATCTTTCGAATGCCAGTAGCCATGCGAACGGGTTACGAACATATAATACTCGCCCCGGAATTCTACGACAGCGGGGTCCGCACCCGAACGGTAAGACAGGTTGTTCGATGAGTTATAAATCATATACGTATAATCCACATTAAGCGGATTACAATACGTATTCGCCCGCATGGATTGAGCGGTGGCGGAACCTCCGGAAGCAGCCAAGAATAGAGCGGAAAAGATATATTTTGATAATAGTTTCATGTTGATATGTATTAATTTTTACCGCAGAGAGAAAGAAGACTGATTCGTCTCGTCGGCAGAATTCAAGCCTACCCAAACCGTGAAATCACCCGGCTCGGCTTTCTTCTGCATATCGATACCATAGAAAGCCAGCAAAGCTTCGTCAATCGTGAAAGAGACTTGCTTCTTCTCGCCCGCTTTCAAAGCCACCTTCTCGAAACCTTTTAGCTCTTTAACCGGACGGGTCACGCTACCCGCCAAGTCGCGGATATACATCTGGACGACCGTCTCGCCATCCACCTTACCCGTATTCTCTACCTCAGCCGTTACCGTGATCTTGCCCCCTTTCGTGAAAGAGTTCTGATCCAGCTTCATAGAGTTCACGGCGAAAGTCGTATAGCTCAAGCCATAACCGAACGGGTACAACGGTGTGTTAGGCACATCCATATATCTGGATTTATAATCCGTATCCGGAGCTTCCGGAGGAACCGGGCGGCCTGTCGGTTTCTGGTTGTAATACAGAGGCAATTGACCTACCGTACGAGGGAAAGACATCGTCAGGCGAGCGGACGGATTATAATCGCCACTGATCACATCGGCCATACCATGACCTGCCATCGTACCCAGATACCAAGCCTCCAAGATACCGTCGACATGCTGATCCTCCCAAGAAAGATCCAAAGGACGTCCGTTCACCAAGATCAAACCTAGAGGTTTACCCGTCTTTTTCAATTCTTTCAACAAGGCTTGTTGAGCGCCCGGCAATTTCAAGTCCGTACGGCAAGCGGCCTCACCACTCCAGTTGAAATCCTCGCCCATAGCCGCCAATACGATATCCGCACGGCGAGCCGTAGCGATCGCCTCAGCGAATTTAGATGAATCATCAGTCAAGAGATCACATCCCTCGGCATAAATGAACTTCACGTTCGTACCGGCATATTTCTCGGTCAGACCCTCGAACAAAGAGATACTCTCCTCACGCTCACCCCGGCCGGCCCACTCGCCATTCTGGTTGATCTTATCTTTTACCATCGGGCCGATCAAGGCTACCGTAATATGCTTATCCTTCGAGATCGGGAAGAAGTTATTATCATTCTTCAAAAGGACGATCGAGCGAGCGGAAGTCTCACGAGCCTCTTGCAAGAACTCCGGCTTCATGATCGTATTCTTCTCACGCTCATTGTCCAAGTAACGATATGGATCATCGAACAAGCCCAAGAGGAACTTCATCTCCAAGATGCTCGCCACGGCACGGTTGATATTCTCTTCCGAGACTTTACCCTCTTTCACGGATTGTACAAGATATTGGTTGTAGATGCCACCCGTCATATCCATATCGATACCGGCGTTCGCAGCCAGTTCCCCAGCCTCCTTGTCATTTCGCACGATACTATGGGCTACCATCTCATTGATACCGGTATAATCGGTAACCACGAAACCATTGAAGCCCCAGTCCTTACGTAACAAATCGGTCATCAACCATTTATTACCCGTGCTGGGCACTCCGTTGATCTCATTGAAGGAGGCCATGAACGTAGCGACTCCCGCTTCCTTAGCCGCTAAATAAGGCGGCATATAATAATTCATCAATGTATTTTGCGACAACTCGGACGTATTATAATCACGTCCGGCCTCAGCGGCCCCATAAGCGGCAAAGTGCTTGCAACAAGCCAAGACCGTATTCACGTCGGCCAACGAACGCCAATCGTTTCCTCCTTGGAAACCCTCGACACGGGCCTTCGCGATCAAGCTTCCCAAATACGGATCCTCACCGGCACCTTCCATTACACGTCCCCAACGGGCATCCCGGGAGATATCCACCATCGGGGCGAACGTCCAAGCGATACCGGAAGCGCTCGCCTCATCCGCCGCGATCGCCGCGCTTTTACGCATCCGCTCCAAATCCCAAGAGCAGGATTCCGCCAACGGCATCGGGAAAATCGTACGATAGCCGTGCACGACATCATAACCAAACAATACGGGTATCTTCAAACGGCTCTCGGACAGAGCCATCTCTTGCATTTTACGTACGCCATCTACCGTATATACATTAAACAAGCTTCCTACAAGACCTTGTTTCAGCAAAGTCTCATAATCCCCCGTCATAACCGGGCCGGTCACATCCCAGTTACAGGAGTATTGGGCCATCTGCCCCACCTTTTCCTCCAAGGTCATTAAAGAGAGCACAGAATCTACACGGCGTTCAATATTTTTGTCGCCGCTGAAGCTTTTCCAGCCACTTACAGCGGGTTGCTGGCATCCACCTAAGGTAGCGGCAACGGCCGCACCAGCGATAAAAGTCGTTAACCTTTTCATTATTCGTATCTGTATTATTTGTTCCAAGTCACCTGCGCCGATTTCACGTCCCGGGAGTTCGTACCTACGTAGATATTGAATAAGCCCGGTTCCCAGATGTATTCCAACGCGCTGTTATAAAATTTCAAGTCTTCCGGCGTAATCGTAAAAGAGACTTTTCGGCTCTCACCCGGTTTCAAGGAGATCTTCTGGAAGTTCTTCAACTCTTTCATCGGACGGGAGATGCTGGCAGCCGGATCGCCGATATATAACTGTACGACTTCCTCGCCCTCTAGCTTGCCCGTATTCGTCACCTGTACGCTGGCGGTCAATACACCGTTCTCTCCTTGCACACTCGTCTTATCCAGCTGAAGATCACCGTAAGAGAAAGTCGTATAACTCAAGCCATAGCCAAACGGATACAAAGGATCGTTCGTGATATCCAGATATTTAGAAGTGAAATGATCATCCGGATTCATTGGGCGGCCTGTTTTCTTAGCATTGTAATACAAAGGAATCTGGCCTACGCTACGAGGGAATGTAGTCGTCAATTTACCGGAAGGATTCACGTCGCCGAACAATACGTCCACCAATCCGCGAGCCGCGGCGGAACCTCCATGCCAAGCCTCAACGATCGCGGAGAATTGGCTATCCTCCCACTCCAAGGTCAACGGACGGCCGTTCGCCAAGACCAACACCACCGGTTTACCGGTCTCCAACAAAGCTCTCAACAGCTCTTTCTGGCTCTCCGGCAAACTAATATCCGCACGGCTGCAAGCCTCTCCGGACCAGTTATTCGGCTCACCCATTACGGCGATGATACGATCCGCATCTTTCACTTGCTCAACCGCTTCCTTCACCAAACGGGTATTCTCCACCGGATCAACCTTCAAGCCACTGGCTTTCGCCAACATCGGCTCGTTCGTCAAATTACATCCCTTGGCGAAGATCACACGGGCCTTATTGCCAACCATTTCCTTCACAGCCTGCACTACGGAAGCCGACTTCGCCGTATCGATACCACACCATGTCCCGAACAACTCAACCTTCTTATCCGCCAACGGGCCTACCACGGCGATCGTCCCTGTCTTTCGCAAAGGCAACAAACCCTTGTCATTCTTCAACAGGACAATGGATTTACCGGCGATATGGCGAGCCGTATTCATATGCTCATCCGTGAATGTATTCTTTTTCGCACGATCTGCGTCCAAGTAGCGATAAGGGTCCTCGAACAAGCCCAATTTATATTTTGCCTCCAATACACGGCGGCAAGCCTGATCGATATCCGCTTGAGACACACGGCCCTCTTCCAGCGACTTCTTCAAGGTCGTGATATAGCCGTTCGTCATCATATCCATATCCAAGCCGGCATGCAAAGCCAAGGCCGATACGGTCTGCGTATCACCCAGACCATGATTGGTCATCTCGCCGATCGAATTATAATCGGAAACGACAAACCCATTGAATCCCCATTGATCACGAAGCAAATCGGTCAACAACCAACGGTTACCCGTAGCCGGAATCGCCTCCACCAAATTAAAGGAAGACATAACCGTGGCACAACCAGCCTCTACAGCCGCTTTATAAGGCGGGAAATACTCATTAAACATCTTGATACGGCTCATATCCACCGTATTATAATCACGACCGGCCTCGGAAGCGCCATACAAGGCAAAGTGCTTCAAGCAAGACAAGATCGTGTTCTCTTTTGTCAAGTCATCTCCTTGATAACCTCTCACCATGGCGGCGGCGATCTTTCCACCCCACCAAGGGTCCTCTCCACTACCCTCGGCGATACGTCCCCAACGAGCGTCACGGGCGATATCCACCATCGGGGAATACGTCCATGTCACACCGTTTGAGCTGGCCTCGATAGCGGCGATACGGGCACTTTGCTCGATCAACGTCGTATCCCAGCTACAAGACAAAGCCAATGGGATCGGGAAGATCGTATGATATCCATGAATCACATCCAGTCCGAACAAAAGCGGAATTCCTAAGCGAGATTCCTTAACCGCTATCTCCTGCAATTTACGGAACGTCTCCAGCTCCGAGCCTCCCGTAGCACCCAGCCAGCCCCGACGAATCGTCTCGTCCGCTCCTTCCGAACCACTCAAGATGCCGGGAACACCCCCACCGGACAAGTTCAGCTGTCCGATCTTCTCATCCAAAGTCATTTTACCCATCAACTGATCGATAAACGTATCCATCGCTCTCGTATCTTGAACGGGCTTTTGTCCGTATGCCGCAAGTGCCAAACAAGCGGCGAATGATAATATAATCTTTCTCATGTTATTTAAATATTAAGATTCTCTCGCATTATGGATCGTGAAACCCAATTTCTTCAAACCGTCCTGGATTTCCGGACAGCTCATAAACAAACGCCACAGAAGGCCCGTACGGTAATTCTCGATCATCGGGGTGATCGTACATTGGTCTATCGCCAGATAACGACGCGGATACCAATTCTCGCCTTCACTGAAAGCGTCGTAAAAACCATACTTACCCCAGATGCTATCTCCCAGATTGAAATAGAAATGCTTCAATGCCTTCGAGGATTCCTCCGGTGTATACGGATAACTGCTCAAGGCGGCTGTCGGCGTAATTACCCCATGATCGTTGGAGGGCATATGCGCGTTATAGCCTTTCACGGAATAGCTGGCGGTCAATCCCCAGCAAGCGTCGCTATATCCTTTGAAGCCCTTCGGATTCTCCGCGCAATAACGGTAATCGATCAATACGTGATTCCGGTTCAAGTCCCAGTAGTTAGCGTATCGATCCGACAAGCCTACCGGACATAGGCCGATATAAGAATAATGCGCCCAAAACAACGGGCCGCCGTACTCCTCGGCATAATTATGTTTCAAGATCAAAGGTAAATCGTAAGCGACCGCATCGCTCTTGATCCCTCCTTTACGAGCCCATCCGTTATGATAAGCGGAAGCCGGGATCGGATACGTAGGCGAAGACGCCGCCAAAATATAAGTAATCAGACATTCATTGTAACCTTCCAAAGGGAAATTCATCTCCCACGCATAATTCGGGCTCCAATGCCAATACAATACATCCTGCCCGTTCAAATACCAAGTCCATTCCATCTCACGCCATAGCTGGTCAATCTTCGCGGCCAACGCTTTCTCGCTCTCATTACCATCCTTGAAATATTGGCGTACGCATAAGAGACCTTGCATTAAGAAAGCGCTCTCTACCAAATCGCCTCCGTTATCCTTCTGGCCGAAAGGCTTTACCTTACCCGTAGGTCCATGCATCCAGTGAGGCCAGACCCCGTGGAAACGATCGGCCTTCGCCAAGTAATCAGCGATTTGATGAAAACGGGCCACACCTTCCTCACGGGTGATAAAGCCACGCTCAATACCTACCAACAGCCCGGCGATGCCAAAACCACTACCTCCGGTGGTCACGATATCAGCGTCGTTCTCAGGATACACGCCATCCGTATGGATACGCTCACAGGCCAGTCCGGAGGTAGGCTCCGCACCTTCCCACATATAATTAAAATGAGCCTTTTGTATATAGGTCAAGAATTCATCATCCGACTGAAAATCCAACTTACGCTCACTGGCCGTAGACTCTGCGGATGTGTCACTTTTCTTGGCCTCATGACAAGCGGTCAACGAAAAGCCAAGCAACAGGGTAACAACGCCTGTACGGAAATAGGTATTCATAGATATATACATTTAAAATAGTTATCGTCTCAATACTTTACTCATCGGTGAACGACCGCTCTCTCCCAATGCCTCGATCGAGAAATAATAGTCCGTATCCTTATCCAAGCCCCTAAAATCGTACATCGTATCTCCCAGTACCGTGATACTGTTGTACAATTTATCCGGCGCTATACCATAATAGATATTGTAAGCGTACGCCTCTTTTACCGGCTCCCAAGTGATCATCGCATTCCGCTTATCCGCTTTTGAGCGTTCCACCTTTAAGTTCTTAACGGCGGCGGGAGCTTCTCCCAAACCATTTCCAAAAATACGAAATCCGGACATAGCGAAGTTGCCCGAAGGCACATGTTCGTTCACTATTTTCAAATAACGGGTTTTCAAAGGCTCACGCAACTCGATATAGTCGTGCGGAACGTCCTTGTCGTTATCGCTCTTATCGACTACCAATTCCCAATTTTGTCCATCTATAGAATGATAAATACGATATTGATGATACAAGTCCATCGCCTTATTATGCTGTACGGCTCTATGCTCGTAATAGTTCAACTGGATCGCACGTACCTCTTTCAATCCCTCTAAAGAGATCTGGAGCCATTCACCCGGCTCTCCCGAGCGGGCGGACCAGAAAGTACGCATGCTCTCATCCGTTACATTCTCTGGTACTAACGTACTATCCATGGAAGAGGCCATCACCGGTTTTCCATACGATAGCAACATCCAGCCGGAAAACGTATTCGCGATATCATCTACCTTCCCTTTCGGCGTAAGCAAAGGATAGTCCCCGAAAGCGGTGTTCGAATACATCACGCCATCCTTATCGAATGCCGTAGGGTACAAACCAATACGACGCTCAAACTTATATTTCAAAGAAAGCATGCAAGTAGCCACATGCCAGTAATTACCATACGCATCCTCGAAAGTACCACCATGGCCGGCACCTTGTACGAAACCTCCCGGCTTATAGCTCATCGGGTTATGTTTCTGGTAGGTGAACGGGCCCATCGGTTTGTCGGATACATAAACTCCATCCGCATAGACCTTGAACTCCGTTCCCGGCGCACCGTATTGGAAATAATATTTACCGTTATGCTTGGTCACGAAAGCTCCTTCCGTAAAAGGCGCTAAAGTCGTACTATCGTCATTGTTCATCCCGAAACGTTCCCATCCGTGTTCTTCCGGGCGCAGCATCATGATCTCTTGGATCTTGCTGATCGGGTGGAAATCACGGCGATCCAATTCCACTCCCTTCAAAGCGAACTCATTACTTGAACCATAGTACATATACAAACGTCCGTCATCATCCAGCAAAAATGCCGGGTCCCAGCTAGGAAGAGCCGTTTTCTCCACATACCGCTTGAACTTTCCGCTTTTCGGGTTCGTACTATACCAAATAGGCAATCCCACATAGGTAGAACCGGTATAGAACAAGGTATCTCCACTTACGAAAGCGGCCGGAGCGCACAAGTCGTCATCTTCCGGATAACGTTGGAAACCGGCGAATACAAACTCCCAATTACTCAAGTCCTTGGAATAATAGAATCCGGCTTGGTTCGTGGCGAAAAGGAAATATTCCCCTTTATACATGACCATCATCGGATCGGCCGTAGAGCGGAAAGAGCCATTCTTCACCAAATCCGGCAGATTCGCCCGGAAGCAGTAGCTCAAATTCATCGGGTTGCAATAGGTAGAGGGATGATCGGCCGTAGCGTCGAACCAGCGGGTGGCTTGCTGAGGAGCTTTTACCCGTACATCACGAGGATCGGCCTCCATCCGGATATCTATTTTCGTATCGTTATCGCCAAACGTGCGATAAGCGTACTTCATCCCCGGATAATACACGAATAACTCATGATCGTAGCGGCTTGCTTGTATCTTATAATAGCCTGTCGCATCGGTGGTATAATGAACCGGGCTAGCCGTGAACATCACTGTAGCGCCTTCCAAGGGCTTGCCGTCCGGTCCGGTAATCGTACCTTCCAGAAAATGCTCTGGGGATACGGTAATATAGTAATCGCTTACCTGCCCTTTGATCACGATCACGGAATCTCCCCGCTCGTTTACTTGAGCGTTTACGGTAGAGACCGCGAAGAAAGAGGCAAGGAGTGATACGAGCATACACTTATTGTAGGCTTTTAAGGAAGCGCTAGAAACTCCTACGTCTTTCCGGAAAAACATGTACGTGTTTTCCGAAAAAGACGTACATGTTTCCGAGAAAACACGTACATGTTTTTTCCAAGAAGCGATAGCCCTATTTATTCTATTACATGCCAGCATATTATGTTCAAGATAAGTTATTGTTGTTTTTTGTCGCATTATTATTTTATGGATTGAATCTTTTGGATACCTTTCTGGACATCCGGATGGCTCATGAAAAGGTTCCACAACAGATTCGTACGGTAATTCTCGATCATAACCGTTACAGGCGCTTGATTCAATCCCATAAATAAGGGAGATACCCAATTTACAGTCAAGTTGAAAGCATCCCGGAAACCGTACTCACCCCATAAGAAGCTGCCGTGGTTACGATAATAATTCCGCAAGGCTTTCATGGAAGCGTCCGGCGTATAAGGGAAAGAAGCCAGAGCGCCCGTAGGTGCCATCGTTCCGTTATCCCTGTGCGGCATCGGCTCCTGAGCTTGATAGTTCCAAGCGAAATCGCTGGCGGTCAATCCCCAACAATCTTCTCCATAACCAACATACCCCCCTTGATTCTCGATACAATACCGTTGATTGATCTTTGCCATTTTCTGGTTGTTCTCGAAATAATTCGTGTACTTATCCGTGAACTTATGTGGGTCCAGCCCGAGATAGGAGTAATGGATAAAGAAAAGAGGACCTCCATTAGAGACACCTACTTTCAAGTTCTCCCCATAATAAGTATTGCCATTCGTATACATCTTACCATCTTCTACACGCCCCCAATCGGCACGGTATTCTTGCGCATACTCCTCTTGGCTGGCCCAGCCGCTATAATACATCTCCGGAGAGATTCCGTATTTCGGCCCCATGATAGCCAACATATAGGTAATCATGGTCTCATTCCAGCCGATCAATTTATGATTGATCACCCACGCCTGATCTGGAGACCAGTGCCAATATAGATATGGGCTGTCCTTAAATTGCTTATACCAGCTCCATTCCACGTTTTTCCATAGATTATCGATGCTCTTACGGATTTGTTTCTCCTTGTCATTCTCTTGGTTGAAATATTGACGAGCCGTTAACAGCCCTTGGAATAAGAAAGAGGTCTCCACCAAATCACCTCCATTATCTTTCGGGCCGAAGAAAGCGACTGTCTTCCCGGTTGTCCCATCGATAAAGTGAGAGACCGCCCCATGGAATTTATCCGCTTTCTCCAAGAAAGAAGTGATTTTCAAGAAACGCTGTACGCCCTCTTCCCGGGTGATAAATCCCCGTTCGATACCCACCACGATCGCCATGATACCGAAGCCGGAAGCCCCGGTAGCGATCATATCATTCCGTCCGGGAATATTCTCACGGGCAAGACCGCTGTTCGGCTCCGCTCCCTCCCAATAATAACGGAAGTTCGCTTCCTGTACCATATCCAGCAATTGCTCGTCCGTCATTGGATAGGTAGTGGCCGAGACTGTCTGGGAATCATTGGATTCATTCAGCGCATAATCCACGGCCGTCACCTTATAATAAGCCTTTTTACCAACCTCTCCCAAGAAATCAGTATAACGATTCATCCAAGGGCGGCGGACAGCGACCGGCTGGTAAGTGATCCCGTCGAAAGAACGGTAAATGCGATAGTATTTTATATCCTCCTTCGATTGAGGAATCCATTTGATATCGATATGACGCTCATACGCCTTGGCTTCCTGCAAGACCGGAGCGTTTAAGGCACTTACCGACGGGAGGGAAGCCGGCAAAAGCTCTATATCGTCCAGATAAATCGTATATTCGTTTCCATCGGCCGTACCGGGACGAAGGGCTACGGCCGCTAATTTCTTGATGTTCGTATCGTTCACGGCGTTTAATCCGAAATCCTTCAAAGGAATAGATACGGAATGCCATACGCCGGGACGTGTATCTTTCAGATAATTTCTCAGGTTTAGGTATTGGGTATACGTGCTGTCCGCATAACGAATAGCGATATTGGGAAGAGCGGCAGCATTCATGCTCTCTCTCAACCGCACTTGCATAGAGAGCGTAGAGGGCTCACGAAAGAAGTCATTGCCACGGACCGGGCAATATTGTATCTCGCTATACCAATCTCCACCGGGAGCGGATACATAGGTAAGCTCCAAGGAATTGCCGGGCGTAAAAGCGACAGAGCCGGCAACCGGAAGATGATGTCTCGCATTTTTAATCCAAGAGGGTGAGGTATATTTCGCTTGAGAATAAAAGTAATCCCCTTTCATCAAGCTATTCTCGAAGAAAACATAGTCGTAAGGTTTCTCCACCGCTTGCAAGCTGGCGGATAATAAGAGAGTAGTTAGTAATGCGATGTGTTTCATGATGCTGATATTTATATAAATAAACGATATGATTTGAGATAAAATAGGCGGTGCCAAACGGGTTGACACCGCCTTGCCAAACTACAAAGGTCTAGTAAATAATGAGAATCTTATATTACTCTGTTACTTCCGGCTCAAAAGGCACAGGCTCAGCTTCTAAGTTAGGATTCAAGTCAATTTGATCCTGTGGTATCGGATAATATTCGCTTTCTCCTTTCACAAAACCCGGAAGTTCTTGAGTGGCTCTGTCCGTACGGACTAAATCGAAGAAACGTTCGCCCCATTCCAATGCCAACTCAACTTGACGCTCTTCCAGAATTTGATCCAAAGTCGCATTTGCAATCGGAGCTAAACCAGCACGTTCGCGAACCAAGTTTAATGGAGCGTCTCCATTTTGTCCCTTACGAACTTTAGCCTCAGCGTTCATTAACAACACATCAGCATAACGGAATACACGGATATTATTATTATCGCCATATCCAGTACGTCCCGGAGTCATTTGATTAGCCGGTGTATAAGCCTTTCCATTATAAGCAGTCGGTTCACCCGGTTGAGCGACAGGAATATAATCACCGTCACGAGTAGTGGCATCCGTCATGAGGAACGTTGTTTCCGCACGAACCGCTTCACCACGTTTAGAGAATAAATTACGGATTTTCTCAGTCGGCTCAATAAATGCCCATCCAGAGATAGGAGCCTCTCCACGAGGACCTTGGAACGCAAACCAGTTGTCAGAAGAAACGATATCACCACTTCCATTTCCAAAGTCAGTAAATTGATACTCTAGCAAAGACTCATTACACAATTTTCCCGGAATCTTAAACAACTCATAGAAGTCATTATACAACTCAAACTTTCCGCTATTGACGATATCCTCGGTCAAGGCCAATACCTCATCCCATTCATTATCATACATCTTCTGTTTCGCTTTCAACATCTCAGCGGTATATTTTGTAACCGCTCCCGGATGCTCAGACTCATTCGGACGAATAGCCGGTAAGTTTGCTATACAATAATCCAACTCGTCATAAATGTACTTCTTTACATCCTCTTTCGTATTCTTGAATACATTCAGTTCTTGATTGTCTAACAAAAGAGGCACATCGCCAAATAAATTTACCAACTGGAAATAAGCATATGCTCGGAAAAAGCGAACTTCAGCAGCATATTGAGCGTTTAATTGCTTGTCTGACTCACTCGTCAAATGTTTAGCATAATTCTCTAAAGACTCCAATGCTGAATTAGAAGTAGAGACAACATAATAGCAGTTTCCCCAAAGGCCACTTAATGCCCAGAAAGTAGTCAAACGATCATACTGGAATTTACTAGCATACTCATACTCAATCTGGTCCGTAGGAGATCCTCCTTTATTCACATCGTCACCGCGAACTATGATACATCCATACGAGGACCAAGACCCCAGATAACCACGAGCGGTCGCATATACACCGGAAACAGGCATATACATATTCGATTTATTCGTATAATCAATACCCTCTACCTCTACAGTATTCTCTGGAAGCTTATCCAAGTAATCACTACAACTGGATGTCAGCAATGAAAAGGCTAAAGGGATAGCCCATAAAATCTGTTTTTTTAATATATTTTTCATATACTTTTGATTAGCATTTAAAGATTAATAAATAATACGAAGACCTAACGTATAAGAAGATGCTAAAGGATATACACGCTCATCAAATCCATAAGAAGAAGATGCTATCTCACCTTTCTCGTTCTTACTACCCAACTCTGGGCTGAAGCTGTTTGCCTTGAAAACAGTCAAAGGACGATCAGCAGTCAAGCTCAAACGAATGCTCGGCATCTTGAATTTTCCAAAGTCTTTCTTCGGGAATGTATAAGCAACTTGTACATTCTGAATACGGAAATAAGAACCATCTTCTACATAGAATGAGTTAAAGTTAGAGATATTCCAAGGTTTTACAGAACCTTTCGCAGACATATATTCGTTAGTAGAGCCCTCACCTGTCCAACGATTCTCGAACTGATCTAAGTCATAGTTCAATTCAGAGTGCCAACGGCGGTCACCACGTTTACGGTTTACGATCTGGTTTCCAGCTACACCTTGCATAACCATAGAGAAATCGAAATTCTTGTAAGAGAATCCTAAGTTGATACCGTAATTGAAGTTCGGGATATAAGAACCCAATGTTACACGGTCTTTATTATCAATCTTACCATCCTTATTTTGGTCAACATACTTGAAATCTCCGGGCTCCAAACCATTTGCTACAGCAATCGGATCAGCAGCGATCTCTGCGGCATTCTGATAAACACCCTCAATATCATATCCATAGTAAGCATTCAACTCACCACCAACTTGAGAAATCGTACGGAACTCCGCAGAACCACCATATAAATAAGATAAACCATTCAAATCTTTTACCTCATTGTGCAAGGTTGTCAAGTTTGCTCCAATGTAGTAAGAGAAATCTTTACCGATCTTATCAGCCCAGTTAAAAGACAACTCAACACCTGTATTCAAAATCTCACCTCTGTTACCTAATAAGTTACCGGCACCCATTGGCAGAGGAGCGTCGATCACGGCATTTTGAGTCAAACGATAATACCAGTCTGCCTCTATTGTCAAACGGCTATTCAACGTACGAAAATCTAAACCGACGTTCGTCTCATTCACGACTTCCCAACCTAACCAACTAAAATAAACCAAGTTTGTATAACCAGGAACAGCGCTTCCTCCAAATATACCAGAGGTACCCATATCTTGCGTAATGGAAGCGAAACCATCACTAGCCGCAACCTTATCGTTACCTAACTTACCCCAGCTCGCACGTAATTTCAGATAATCAACCCATTTCTGATCTTTCATGAATCCTTCTTCTGAAATATTCCAAGCAGCACCTACAGAAGGGAAATAACCCCATTTCTCTTGGTATTTGGAAGAACCATCAGCACGCATTGTAGCAGACAATAAATATTTGCCTTTATAATCATAAGATACACGACCGAACCAAGAAACACCACGATAAGTCGTACCGTCATCGCCAGTTTTACGTCCATCCGCATTACCTTGATTCAAATAGTAATATTCCTCGTGTCCGCCCGGAACACCTGTAGCTTCTCCCCATAGGTTACGCCAGTTCTCTTCACGTACGGATTGACCCAACATCGCAGTTAAACCATGATCACCGAACGTATCTGTATAGGTCAATGTATTATCTAAAATCCAACTGTGATAAATATCATTCTTCTTATTCAAAAGGGGAGTCGAATTCAACTGAGTTCCACCAACCAAAAATTCTGGAGTATAAGCTCTTGTCTGGATAACATTGATATCTTGACTATAAGCCGTTTTAAAGAATAACTTATTCTCCGGCAAGAAGTCGAATTGCGCATAGAAAGAAGGCATTACGCGCAACATTGAATTTTTAGAATCATAATACTCCGCTTGAGCAACCGGATTGTAGTAATACTCACTCAAACCGATTTGGGCAGGAGAACCATATTTCGTAGGATACGGATTCAAGGAGCTATTTTCATCATATACAGGAATAATACCCGGTGTACGGAAAGCTGCTAACCAAACCTCGCCGTTTGGCAAGTTTTGCGTAGAGTTGCTCAAAACAACGTTAGCTCCTACTTTCAACCAATCAAAAGCCTTATAATCCGCTTTCGTACGCAAATTGAAACGAGAGTAATCATTTTTAGAATCCAAGATACCATCTTGATACAAATAAGAGGTACCCACAGAATAAGTAGCTTTTTCAGTACCTCCAGAAATGTCTAAAGAATGGTTGTGAGTTAAAGCTGTATGTAAGATCTCATCATACCAGTTTGTATTCGGAAGTGTTCCCCAAACATTTTTAGCGTTATTTACAACAGCCTGTAAGGTTTCATTACCCATCTCACTGATCATAGTCGCATATTGCTCACTATTAGCCATTTTCAATACATTCGTAGCCTTTTGAAAGCCAACATAACCATCATAAGTAACCGTAGCAGGACGATTCAACGCACCTTTCTTTGTCGTAACCAAGACTACGCCATTCGCCGCACGTACACCATAAATAGAAGCGGCAGAAGCATCTTTCAAAATAGACAAATCTTGAATATCACTATTATTCAAGAAATCAATATTATCAAAGAACATTCCATCTACAACATACAAAGGTTGGCTATCCGTATTCATAGAACCGATACCACGAATACGTACGGAAGGACCGGAACCTGGCTGGCCACTATTCGTAATCTGCACACCCGGCACTTTTCCTTGCAAAGCACTCATCGGAGATGATGTCGCATGTTTCGTAATCTCATCAGCCTTGATCACGGCAATTGGAGCTGTCAAATCCTTAGCCTTACTCGTACCATAACCGATAACGACAACCTCTTCCAAGTTTTGCGTATCCTCACTCATAAGAACATTTACTACAGTCTGTCCGTTAACCGGAACTTCTTGTGTAGTCATACCTACATAACTAAATACTAAAGTCGCATTCTTGGGAACATTACTCAAAGTATAGTCTCCATCCATAGAGGTTATGGTACCGTTAGTCGTACCCTTAACCAAAACACTCACCCCGATAGCTGGGTATCCTGTGGCCTTTTCAGTTACCACACCGGTAACTGTCAGATTCTGCGCAAACATTGTTGTCGCGGCAAGTAACAGGCATAAACAAAGCATTAATTTAGCTTTCATTCATTCTAGTTTTAAAGTTGAACATTTGTTTTTACACTCATTATTAAATTTGAAGCAAATGAACACCCAAACCTAAAAAAGGGCAAATTTTTGTATACTTCAACACTACTGCAAGCCTTGCGCAAGCAGAAAATTACTACTTTTATACTACTGCAATACATATTAATTATCTTATTTTCAGTTATAATACATTTGTTAATTCAAAAGGAGAACATTATATGTTATTAAACACATCTCACTAAATATGGGAACACAAAAATGACAAGGAAAACTCATAGTTATGATTTTCTTATTTCATAGTTATGATATTTTTCATTCATAACTATGAAATTTCTTAGTGGAACTGGATCATGAAATCTACCAAGCTTTGCCCCTCCGGTAGATTTAGTTTTTTACGCAATCGATAGCGCGCCGCCTCGATACCACGTACGGAAAGATTTTGCATACGAGCCATATCCTTAGTTGGCATATTCAAACGTAATAAAGCGCATAATCGTAAATCGCCCGGAGTCAAATCGGGATACCGCTCTTTTAGATTCGTAAAGAACTTTTCGTGGATACGATCGAAATTAGTCTGGAAAATGGCCCATTCATCCTCGCCTGATATATTCTCTTCGATCATGCGGATAAGCTTATCGAAGAATCGTTTCGTATAACTTCCCGATAATTGTTGAGCTTGTATTTCCTTTTTTAGACCTTCAAGGAAATCATTATGAGAGATAACAGACAAAGTAGCACTGGCTAATTCCTTACTCTTATAAGTAAGGTCATTTTCTAATTTTTCATTCTCTAGCTTGACAATTAATTGCTCTTGCGCCCTCAATTGCTCTTCTTGCAATCTCTTTTGCTCCTCGTTAACTTTTTTCTCACGCATGACAATCCACATCGTATACATTCTCACTAATACGACCAGTATACATAAAAACAAAGCAAAATAGATGATCAGCGCCCACCAAGAGCTATAAAATGGACGTTCGATCTTGAATGGATAAGACAGAGAAGATAGCTCTTTTCCTCGATCGTCTTTCACAACCGCATGTAACACAAAATTACCATACGGTAAATTAGAATAAGTCCGTTGAAAATTACTGGTGCCTTCTATCCATTCATTATCAAACCCGTCCAGTTTATAATAGATCAGGAAACGGCGCCCCGTAAAATCCGGATACGAAAACTTAAAAAGAATCGTATTATAGCTATAACTCAATACGGACGCACCGGCTTCCGGTGCGTCCGCTCCCTTGCAAGGGAGCGGAGCGAACTCATTTTCATGCCGATTATAGGCCCTTACCTGCGACAAACTTAATGGAACTCGAGTCGTATCCACATAATTCCGGTATCTGTCATAACGAGCGATCCCCCCGTTTAGACAAAAATAAGACGTCCCGTCGGAAGCCACATAAATATTTCCCCTATCCTCTATGGTCGGATTATCAAACAAAGTAAAAGGAATACGCTGTTTTAACTGGAATCGCCCAGACTCATATCCTAACAATACATATTCCGAATTCCGGATAAACCAATATAAATCATTATTCAAGGAAACAACCCGATAGGTATCGCTTAACTCGGGAAAATCCTCATTCAACAAATCATAAGGAACGATCTTTCCAGTCAAATCCTCATAAGTATAAAACTTACTCCCATCCGAGAAAACAATACGTCCGCGTAATTTCATTACATTAATCGTACCACTCTCATTACCTTCCTCCAGTTTTCCGATATACTCCATCTCTTTCACGCTCCTCAAATCCTCATTCAAGCGAAGACGATAGATACCTTTATACATATGGCTAGCCCATATATTGCCGGTAGGGTCAACCTCAAACGATTTGATCAAATTAGAGAATCCTTCTACATTATGGCTAAATTTCCAACGATTAGTAACCATATCCCGGGTGAAAACACTGAGTGGACGGTAAGACATCTGGAGTAAAACTTCCTTTCCATGGATAATTGTCTTACGTAATGCGGTACCCCCTCCATTGGGACCCGGTATCTGAGTAGCTTTTCGGCCCTCTAGCTGTAAGGTACCTGTATTATGTCCGGCAATCAGTTGATTTCCGACATCGGAGATATACCATGTCTGTTCTTGAGTACCGGGAATCAAGGTTGGATAACTATCATTCTCAGATAACGCATAAAGACCTTGGTTCGTAGCTAAATAAACAATACCCTTCTCTATCACCATATCATGCACCATACCAATCTGGGCCTCAAGCGGTTCATAAAAATAGATCGGAGAATTCACATGTATCTGCGCGATACCATTATCCAATGTAACCCATAAATTATCCGAATTATCAGCAAATACTCTCAATACCGTATTATTAATCAAGCCATTCTCCCGGTTGATATGCCACAAAGTTTCCCCCTGCTTATTAATCGCTACAACCCCATTAGAAATCGTACCCACAATAAAAGTAGAATCTTTCATCATGACTCCCCGGTTTGCGATCCCTTCCTTTAATATCTCATTGGCTGGTGTATTCCACACAGACAATTTTTTACGCACCTCATCATAGATAAAACATCCACTACGAGCCGAGACCAATAATAGCTGATGATCAAATGGCAAGACCGAAACCACATCATCCTCCAAAACCTTTTTCGATAGTAACTCTGTAAACTGGCCGTCATCCATTCGACAAAAGCTTCCTCCCTCCATGAACTGAACGTATAGATGATCGTCTAATGTGAAAATATACAATGGAGACAGGTCGGATACACCTTTTCTTACTTTTTCCCCGTCATAAATAAAAAAGCTCCGGAATGATTGAAAATAAATCTCACCCTTATATTCATTAATCGTCCAGAACTCATCATTATTCAGATAGACATTCATCTCAGACGAACTGAGTGAATGATAAATCAGATCATTCTCATCATCCATCTCAAAATACCCGAACTCCTCGAAAGAGCCGACATAAATACGTCCGTCCTTCGATATATACAAAGCACGGACACCTAGATTATTCGGTAATTTCACAAGATCCCAATGAATACCGTCAAAAACCAAAAGCCCCCGGTTATTCCCAATATACATCTTTCCTCCCGGACCTTGGGAGACGGCCCAATTCTGGTTTCCCGCTTTGTAATCGCTTACGGAATAATTGATGATTTTAGGAATATAGGGTACCTTCGCATTCCCCGTTATACAAAATAACAAGGCAATAACGCAACAAATCAACATACGAACCAACGTCCTCTTAAGTATCTCCTTCACTATATAGTACAGAATGTTATGTACCACAAAAGTAAATAAAAAAACATCACGTTACACCCTACTTCTTATAAACTCTCACATAATCAATCTCGAACACATGTGGAAAAAGAGAATCATCAATACCCTTTTGGCCTCCCCAATTCCCACCGATCGCCAGATTCAGCAAGATATGAAAGCGTTTATCGTAAGGCCAAACCTCATAGCCTGTCCCCTCGTTCTTAAATGTAAAGTATAATTGATCATCTACATAAAGCCGGTACTCATCTTCCTCCCATTCCAAGGCGTACACGTGAAACGCTTTATAACAATCCGTACACGCAATTTTAGCATTTTTTTGAGTTCCGATCGCATGATTATATTTTTCCGTATGCGAAGAACCTACGATCGTATCGGGATCATAGCCCACATTTTCCATAATATCTATTTCCCCGCTTTTTGGCCAATCCCCGTATTCCCAATCCGTTGGAAGCATCCAGATGGCCGGCCATGTCCCTCGTCCGGTCGGGAGTTTCGCCCGAATCTCAAAACGTCCGTACAACCAATCCCCTTTTCCTTTCGTAATCAGACGAGCCGATGTATATGAACGACCTTCCATCGGTTCTTTCAAGGCCGTAATCCTCAATACCCCATCCGAGACCCAAGCGTTCTCCTTTCTGCCGGATGTATAATATTGAGCCTCGTTATTTCCCCATTGATATACATTACCTTCCGTATCATAAGACCATTTCGTAGAATCAGGAAATCCCGTATAGTCAAACTCCTCACTCCATATCAATTTCCACCCGCCTTTATCCATGGGTGCAGACAAATCGATATCACTAGCATTCGCCAGACTGCTCAAGAAAACACTATATAGGATAAAACCAAACAAAAGAAATGACCGTGACATAACAATATTGATTTAAATCAGAATTTCCACAAATATATGAAAAATAAATAAAAGTGTAGATGAAAAACACATCGCAAGGTTATCCCCGCAATTATACTGCGAATACCACAGGAGATATACTTCAAGTGGCAGAGAAGATATACTTCATGGCCAAAGTAAGTACTACCCCATTTTCCCTAGGGATTTATCGGATAAGCTATCTATACGAGAAAATGTCACAAAATAAAAAAGGGATGCCACAATTGACATCCCTCTCTCTGGATTGTTGAGTTGTCTCACGAGGATTCGAACCTCGACAGACAGAACCAAAAACTGTAGTGCTACCATTACACCATGAGACAATCCGATTGCTTTACTAAAGCGATGCAAAGGTAAGAATAAAATCTTACCTTGCAAATTTTTTGATTATTTTTTTACTTTGCGATCAACAAATAATAATTTTTCTTACCTCTTTGAACCAATAAATACTTATCGTCAAGCAGTGAAGAACAATCAATTACAGTGTCAACCTCCGCTAGTTTCTCTTTGTTAAAACTTACGCCACCACTTTGTACCAATTTACGCATCTCACCTTTTGAAGGGAAGATAGCGGCTTTTTCAGTACATAAATCAACAGCCTTGATTCCTGCGGCCAATTCATCACGGGAGATATCGAAATGAGGAACACCCTCGAATACGGCTAGTAATGTGTCCTCATCCAATTTCAACAAAGCCTCGTGAGTGGAGTTACCAAACAAGATATTGGAAGCCTCGACAGCGGCCTCATAATCTTCCAAAGAGTGAACCATAACAGTCACTTCTTTCGCCAAACGTTTCTGCAACGGACGCAAATGAGGAGCGGCCTCTTGCTCCGCCTCCAAAGCGGCGATCTCTTCTTGGCTCAAGTCCGTGAAGATCTTGATATACTTGGCGGCGTCAGCGTCGCTTACGTTCAACCAAAATTGATAGAATTTATACGGAGAAGTATAGCGACGATCCAACCAGATATTACCGGATTCCGTCTTTCCGAACTTACCACCGTCAGCCTTCGTGATTAACGGGCAAGTCAAGGCATAAGCCTCCCCTCCCAACGTACGGCGGATCAATTCCGTACCAGTCGTGATATTACCCCATTGATCGGTACCACCCATCTGTAGACGGCAACCCTCATGCTCATACAAATACAAATAATCGTAGCCTTGTAGCAATTGATAGGAAAACTCGGTGAAAGACATACCTACACTGGATTCGCGGCTCAAACGCTTCTTCACAGAATCCTTAGCCATCATGTAATTCACGGTAATATGCTTACCGATATCACGGATAAAATTCAAGAAAGAATAACCCTTCATCCAGTCATAGTTGTTCACCAACTTAGCGGCATTAGGAGCGTCGGAGTCAAAATCAAGGAACTTAGCCAATTGTTTCTTGATGCAATCCTGATTGTGACGAAGAGTAGCCTCGTCCAGCAAATTACGCTCGGCAGACTTCATAGACGGGTCACCGATCATACCGGTAGCGCCACCCACTAAAGCGATAGGACGATGACCGGCACGTTGGAAATGCTTCAGCATCATCACACTTACTAAGTGTCCGATATGCAAAGAGTCTGCCGTTGGGTCAATCCCCACATAGGCCGATGTCAACTCTTTCTGCAATTGCTCTTCCGTCCCGGGCATCATATCAGCGATCATGCCCCTCCATCTTAATTCTTCTACAAAATTCATCGTATTAATTTATATCGTATTACATTAATATATTTGTCACTTTATCTCATACGAGGCAAAGGTACGACTTTTTAATTGAGAATCGAAAATTGATAATTGATAATTATCCGTTTAGGTGGAAGATAGAAACGTTTTTAGCGATTTGAATCCGCAGCTTTTCTTCCGGAATATCCAACGCTTCCGCTACATTTTGGTAGACCCCGCGGATATCAATCGATTTATCATCGGTCTCCAAGAAAAGGAAATCAGGCCATGCGGCACGCAAAGCCGACGGATTAAAACGATCTCCAAAAGAGAGATAAAACCCCAAGCGAACCAATTGGGAGGCAAGTTCACCATTACCTCGAAAGCCATGGATAATCCAAGGCATCTCCGGTTTCACGGCCTTTTTACAGGCAATGAGATCCGCCCACGCTTTTACGCAATGGATGATTAATGGCTTATGTGTTTCCTCCGCTAAATTGGCTTGTGCCAGAAACACCTCTTTTTGCAAATCCATTGGAGATTCGGCCAGTGTATCAAGTCCAGCCTCTCCGATCGCCACGACTCCCGAACCAGACACCAATACCCTAAGTAGATCCATCTGCTCCTTTACATTATATATATACCACGGATGAATACCATATGAGCGAATAACCGTATCAGGAAGTGAACCCGGCTGCATATCACCCATTGGACTCACGATCCTATTTATAATCGCGATATCCTCCTTATGGAAAGGCATCTGATGCGTATGTATATCATAATAACCCATGGCGTTACGGAACCGGATCATAACCGCTCCCACCCCAAGGATGGCAACGAAGTATTCGTTTAACCGCAAGATACAATCCTTTCACAGGGCCATATTTCTTCAAGGCTTGCACCGCATATTCGGAACAAGTGGGCGTATACCTGCACGAAGCCGGTGTCATAGGAGAGATACAATATTTGTAGAAATAAACCGGCAATAAGAGTAATGTGGTAAAAAAGCGTCTCATTATTCTTTATCCCGAAGGATATGGATCGCTTTCTTCATTGCCTTTTCCATCGCAGCGTACGGATGGATCTCTTTATCGAGGTACAGGAAAGCGATTAACATGCCCTTATTCTTCGCTTCCAACGGTTCCAGTAAATCATATTTACGAACCCGGTAAGCCTCACGTACCTGTCGTTTGATCAAGTTACGTTTTACGGCTCTCTTAAATCTTTTCTTCGGTACACTCACTAAGAAGGAAGCACGGGCAGGCATCTCTTCCTCCATCGGTAAATAAACGACCCGCAGTGGAAACGCCACGAACGATTGTCCTTTTTCGAATAATAGGTCAATGTAACGTTTCCACGACAGGCGTTCTTCTTTTGAAAGGGTATACCTTTTTGTCGTCATTATTTTTTACTGTCTTGCTGTTTTTTCAGATATAAATCCAAAGCAGCAGTCATAGAAGGGGCTTCCACCGTGGGAGCCTCAACGTCCAAACGCAGACCCGCATCTTTAACAGCCTTTGCCGTAGTAGGGCCAAAACAGCCGATCTTTATATCGTCTTGTTTGAAATCCGGGAAGTTCTTCAATAAGGAAGAGATACCCGACGGACTAAAGAAAACCAACATATCATAATCGAATTTCTCGTCCTTCGCGAAATCATTGCTCACCGTACGGAACATCACCGCTTTCGTATAGTTGATTTTCTTCGCATCTAACAAAGCGAATAGATCATCTTTATGTACATCGGAAACAGGTACTAGGTATTTCTCCTTCGCATGTTTGGCGATAACAGTCACCAAATCATCTGCCTTACCGGTCTGACCATAAAAAATCTTACGTTTTCTATAAACGATATACTTCTGGAGATAAACAGCGATCGCCTCTGTCATACAGAAATACTTCATCGTTTCCGGGATAGCCACACGCAATTCCTCGCATAAATGAAAGAAATGATCGATAGCCGTACGAGCCGTAAAAATAACGGCGGTATGATCCAAAACCGAGATTCGTTGCTGCCTGAACTCCTTGGAAGATAAAGGTTCAACCTTGATGAACGGACGGAAATCTATTTCCACACCGTATTTTTCTGCAATATCGAAATATGGTGATTTCTCCGATGCAGGCTTCGGTTGTGATACCAATAATTTTTTAATATTCAATGCCATAGAGTACTTGACTCGATAAAGTTATACAAATAAATAATGCCTTCATACAGAAAAACTAAAGGCAATATTTCTTGGCCGCAAAGGTACAAACTAATATATAAAAAACTGCTATTTTTCCTGTGAAATATCCGTATGGTCTTATAAATTATCACAAAACGACACAGAATATAGAAAAATACAAACAACAAAACAGGAATCTGTATACTGCTCCCCACGAATACCAACCAAAGTGCCGGAATGTATAAACAGATCCCCCACGCTCCTATAATAGCGTTATAATTAGTCTTCCAAAACTTGTATTTCGGAGCATCCGTAAAAACAACCCCCAATAAATAATAGAAACAGCGCTTACACCAATAAAACAGTATCAATACCATCATTATCAACCCAATAGATATCAATACCGTATTTTCTAGCAAATGGTTGAAATACCCATATGCCCTAGCGATAGCAAAAAGGCAAACGCTACAAAGAAACAAGGCTTGAAACGTCATGAAATTCCGGAAGAGCCATTCGCTCCCCCTCGTTACCTCAAATAAATTTTGACGTTCTTTCACATATACCACATCACGCATCATCTTCAGGAATAAACGATAATTGGTACGGAACACCAACGCAAAACACATAAATAAGACGAACAAAAGGCTGAAGACCACATCGTCCACCAATTGTCCGTCCCACAAACGAATCCCTACATATCCTTCAAATGTACCCATGTGCCGCTATTATCGGCACAAAGGTACATAATTATTTCAATAAAGCGCTTCCTTAATAATCTCTCCTACCGTAGGATGCGGGAACACAAACGACTTTAACTCATCCGATTTCATCCCCTTCTCAATAGCGATTCCGGCGATCACGATCAACTCCGAGGCCGGATTACCCAACATATGGGCGCCGATCAACGTCTCATCCTCCGACAAGATCAACTTACAGACGCCATTACCCATCTCATTCTCCGCAACAAAACGTCCCGAGAATGCCATCGGTATTTTCTTCACGGTATACGAAATACCTTCTGCCTGCAACTCCTCCTCTGTCTTCCCGACACCGGCGATCTCCGGATTCGTATAAACGACACCCGGAATAGCCTTATAACTCATCGGGCGCGATTTGCCCAAGAGATGATCCACGGCCACCTCCGCCTCGCTAACTGCCGTATGCGCCAGTAAGGAGAAAGCGGTAATATCACCGCAAGCATATACATTTGGCAGGGAAGTCTGCATGTACTCATTCACCTTCACCCCATTACGAAAAGTCTCCGGAGCCAGTGTCTCCAAGCCAAAACCTTTCGTAACCGGACGACGCCCTACACTCAAAAGGACCTTATCGCCATGCAACGTGAATGTCTCCCCGTCTTTCTCTACAGAAACCTCGGTTCCATGCACCCCGGTCACTTTATGACTTAGATAGAACTTAATCCCCCGTTTAGCGTATTCCGCTTGCAACATTTCGGACAGCTCGCGATCCATCGGGCCTAATATCTTATCCAACATCTCCACGACATGTACCTCTACCCCAAGGCTATTGAAGAAAGAAGCGAACTCCATACCGATCACGCCTCCACCGATTATCACCAAAGAGGCCGGAAGCTCCTTCGATTGCAACGCCTCCCGGCTCGTCCAATATTCCGTCTCCGCCAATCCGGGTATAGGAGGAATTACCGTTTCCGATCCCGTACAGATCAAAAGGTTCGCAGCCTCGTATAGCTCTTCTCCGGCAGCGATCGTAATCGTCCCGTCGGCCGCACGTCCTTGGATACAAGCTTCCGCCGTAACCATCACCACGCCATGCTCCGTCATTTTCATACGGATACCGGCTGTCAGCTTTTTCACGACCTTATTCTTACGGGCGATGATTTTCGGGAGATCAAAAGAAGGATTCTCCGCTTTCACCGCATACTTGGAAGCATGCTTGATATTATCATACGTCTTAGCGGAATAAAGAAGCGTCTTTGTCGGCACGCATCCCTCATTCAAACAAACCCCGCCCAATGCGTTTTTCTCAAAAAGAATCGTGGAAAGCCCACCCTGCGCCGCTCTCTCCGCGGCAGTATAACCGGCAGGACCTCCACCGATTATAGCGACATCGTATTTCATACTATTAGATCTATTTAAGTTGTATATTAGGATTTATCTTTCTCAACTGTTTGATAAAATCAGCCCGGTTGGTCGGAGATATGAGCATCCAAGGTTTCCCATTGCTCCATATGATCAGCCGATCCAACGAAAGGGCGTAGCTGGACACCGGCATCACGGTAGATTCCAACGCCTCTATATCAGCGATAGCGATCTTCTTCTCCGGGAAAATACTACAATGCGCTATCAACACATCATCTTCCGTTATCCGGTAATACGTATTAAAGAAAACATGAAGCACCCCCAACGCAGCGACCATCATACCCACTATAGCCGATATATTGGTACGCAAAAACGCAGCCACACAACCAATTACCACCATGATAATCACCAGATGATACCACCATCCCACTTTTGATTTATATTCTCTTTCCATTTTCCGAAATTTGCCGCAAGTTAACGAAAAACGTCAAACAAAAAGAAAATTGCCCAATCTTTCCTATAAAAGAAAATACGCTGTCACTTCTCAGCAACAGCGTATCCACTTAAACCGGTTAATACAAATCATAAGATTGTAGTCGCCTTTTTTATTTTAATTCTTCCAATACCGTATAGGATTGTAATACGTTATTCTTATCATATTGTTCCGTACGCACTAAGCCTACATTCGGGCTGTACCACTCATAGCCATACCCAGTGATTGTCTCCTTTGATTTAGGGGAACGTGTAGCGATATTATATTTTACCTTAGCGCAATCGAACGTACCGGCAGGAGTTGTTATGCTTTCCGTTTTAATAAACTCACGGTCCTTAATGGCCATATCCTTACGATTCTTCCGGTTCTTCTTATCGTAGATCTTTACGGAAGCCTCGTCGAAATACACGTTATTCTTATCGAAATTAGCCGCATACGGATTTGGGTAATTTATAAAGTTCTCCGTGATATCCACATTCGTATTCATTTCCGATACCACTCCCGGATAAGAGAGCGTCTCTTTCGAGTCGAGGAAAAATTCTCCATTCTGGCAGTATGCCTTGATATCTCCTTTGTTCACGATCGTACCGGAGGGATTAGTATATACGTAGTCCGCTTCCACCTCTTGGCCGGAAGGCAATGTTTCCACCTCATCCACTTGATAACTCATAACAGATTGTAAGTTTCCCTTCGCGTCATATCCTTTACGGACCCATACCGTTCCCTCTGTTTGCGGAAAGAAGAACGTACAATCTTGCGCCATCGCTCCTCCCGCGATCAATGAGATTAAAGCCGTGTATAATATTTTCACCTTCATAATTTTGACGTTTAATTAATTCACTACTAAATACATGCCGGATATCCAATGCTTTGTTAGAACAGAGTGAACCACTAAATGTTCAGAAGGTAAAAATTAAAAATAGCCAAAATATCGTAAGGCAGCGGTATATCATCCACTATCAATGGATACCGAATATAGCATCTTTTACGACGATAGAATCATTTACATCGTACCTATTATATAAAGTCCCTTCCATCTTTCCCTCAATATATGGCATCATGGACGATTCATGGTAACGAACACTATCCACATAGACCTTAAACGGTTTTTTTAAAGGACAATATTCCACCTTATTTAGTGAATCCGTTATCCGGATATAAGACGTTATCTCCTCTTGTGTCCGAATCCCCTTCTCTATATTATATTCTCCTTCTTGTAATGGGAGCAATACCACCTTCATCGCATAACGGCTTGAATGTTCGCGATCCAGTGGAATCGTCCAATGCGAACATCTCAAGACCTCCCATTCTCCCCTCCTTACTTCCGAATAAAATCCAGCATCTATATATCTCCATGAAGCCGACTTATTCCTAATAGAAATATCCTGTCCGTTTACCGCCCCCTCAAAATATCCCAGATAATAGGGTGTTTCTTTAGGTGTATCCTCTATTATCTCTTCTTTCTCGCAAGAGATAAACGCCAACTGCAAAAGAAATAGTGAAAAATAAATTAGGTATCTCATAACGCATATATTTTAGAAGTAAGACACTTATATTCAGAGCTATTTCCAAAGATACAAACTTTATCCGGATTTCAAACTAAAAAGACGTAGAATTGAAGTTCTATAAACCAAATACACACAAATCACTTCCTACATATGTACGAACCTCTTTACTATACAAGTTTCCATATATTATATTATCAGTTACATTTTTCTTAGATAAATTCAATCCCCAATGATATCTAAACATTAACCTATTCTCGCCTTCCTTAAACAATGGGGATGATACAATTACGGGGTAGTTAATCTCATAGACTAAACCGGACGGTATATTTTGTAACTGATCCGATTTTCCCTTCGACAATATGAAACTAGGAGGCATTATACTAGAACTCATTCGCATAGATTTTTCGTATATCATAATCACTCCTCCCGGATAAAACAGCTTATCCTTATCCGATATATTCTTAAATCGCAAGCTTACCCTTACAGTATCACCCATCAAAACAGTGTCTCGATCAGTTGCAATCACAAGGCTCATATTTTCTACGATATTCCCATCCGGCAATAATTTATCTTGTTCTTTCTCAAACATCAATGACTCCGAATAATGCCATTGTCCACTGTCCTTGCTTCTTTTAAGAACAAAATTATAGAAACTTTTAGCGGCCAAATCTCCATTTTTTGCTGAGATGAACCTAAATGATTTTGACAATTCCTGTATAGTATTCCTATCCTCTCCATCCATACCTTTCTCCCAAGAAGACGAGCTACAATAAGGTATCCCATTCTCATCTATCAAAAATGTTATAAAAAAATGGGTATCCTCATAATTAATCTCCGATAACTTCTCACAAATCAAATCCGCATATTTACCGGACGATCTCATCAAAACTGGTGGGACACCCCACCATGTCACTAGATGATTTTCCATCCATCTTCCATACCTATCGTAATATTCTTTATCACAATCAGAAGAAGTGTCTTGAGCAAATGCAGTTACACTGATAGACAACATCATCCATAAACATCCTATTTTCAACATCTTGATAACATTTTTTCGTCAATACTAGAAATGGAATCGTACCCCCGCATCAAAAGTCAAACGAAATAAGCCAGAGTAATCTCCTTTATCGTAAGAGACATTCTCTTGCTTGGGTAAGGAACCTCCTACATAACCGATATTCAAGCCCACTCCCACATGCTTTGACAAAAGATATTCTGCGCCTAATGAGAAATTATATCCTACACCGGATAAGGACTCGCTTATCCCCCTCGCCGATTCCCGGTAACTAAAATATCCTATACCTATTTTCTCTTCCACGATCCATCGGTTTATGATTTGTTTCATCACAAATTGAGGAGCGACATAAGTAAGCCCCACGTTAATATCTATTCCCGAATAAGTATAAGACGATTTATATCCCGAATACAATAAGCCAGCACCGAAACCGCTCCTTGATATCCAATCATACCCAACTTGCCAATCCAATCCGTTTTTAGGATGGCCAGACCCACCCGGTGGCAAATAAAATTTACTGGTCACAAAAGCGTAACCTATATTCGCATAAATCGTGTTATGCTCAAATGAAGACTTCTCCACGACAGCCTCTTCCTCCAAATCCAAAGCTTTCGATAGAGGAGCGGCCCGAAACGCCGCCGTGTCCGACACTAAAAGCATACTACCGGCTATCTGATGGCAACTACTACCCAATAATGAAGGTTTCCGATGGTCTGTCAACGCCAATGCGTTACCTCCCGCTTTTGCCGTTTCTTGTTTCGCCAACCAAACAACCTGATCATAATTACATTTAGTAGACACTCCGTTATCCACTACAGAAACATTGCCGATCCTCTCTGCCGAGGCAGGAACAGCCTCCCCCAGCTCATACAAACGAACCTTATCCGCAGTTACGCTTGCCGGGTAACTTTTAGAGATATTTGTAATGACTTTGGGCGCACATCCTGTCATTAGAAACAGAAAAGAGACAAATAAGACAGACAAACATTTAATCATTTTCATTTTTCATTTATAAGTTCAACATCCACTTTCTAAACTCCTCATTCTTTCTAAGTACCTAGATTTAATAATAAAACGTGCTTAGCCACAAAAAATTATTTATCACAAACCATTCTATCCAAACCATTGAACAAGCCCTTACCTTTTGCTGTATGAAACCAACATATCAATATACAAAAGTTCAAACAAAAAATAGGCTGTCTCATTTTCACTATGAGACAACCTATTCCTTTTAATTATCTTTCAAAACCGCTACCATATCATTCCCGATACCACCCGAAGAGCAACACCGAAAATACCTTGAACACAATCCTCCAAGCTCATCAACTGATCTCCTAAATACAGGGATATCTAACCTTCTATTTTAACAGAGGTTTTATTATTCAAGCAATTTGCTCAATACGACTTTCTTGGCACAAGGGATATGTTGCGACAAAAGGCTCTATTTTCTGTTTCATTTCGGAATAAGAATTTCCATAAAAATACAAGGCCGTGTATGCATCGCTCTCCCAATAGCTATATAAACCGCCGATTCCCTTCATTGCCAACTCCATTTGTTCAACCACATGATTAATGTCACAGGTTTCGTAGACTACATCGGGTAAATCTGTATTATTAAGATAATAAGCCAATCCCTCCAAAGTCCCAACTTCCACTCTAAATTTACGATCTATCCCTAGCAAGGCAGAACCATTGGGGATACCCAAGCGATTTAGTAAATTTACCAAAAAACTTACATGATCCCACTTATCACCAGCTAGATGGATATCTATATCACAACTTACAATCTCGCCGTCTGGATTTTGAACCGTACCACCCCCTGTTACTTCTCCCATTTGCTCCTTCTCAAGTACACCTTGAATCGCATCCTCTAATTCATGTCTATGCATCGGTTGCAAACGTGCGTTTAGTTTTAATACAACTTCCATATTCTTTCACTTTTATGAGATAGATGTGAGTTTTAGATACGTCTACAAATGTATACAAAATCTATGATTCCTATACTTAAAACGATAAAGTAGATTATCTCTCCCTCTATTTAGCCTGTTTTCATACTAGAAGTATGCTTTATACCTTTAAGGATATGATCATCCATAATCAAAAGCCACACCTAAAGTACCAACCCTAGACAGGACTACCCAGAATACCCAAGCCATAATTCTTCATACTCATGAGATGAACTCGATATCAGTACATATACAAAAACTCAAACAAAAAATAGGCTGTCTCATTTTCCATCACGAAACAGCCTATTTTTAAATAAACCCCTTCTTATTACCGCTTAAAATCAAGAGAATAACTCTGCATACATTTTGAGGTAGCGCTCCCGAAATTGCAACGCTATGCCTTTTCCCATCGCTCCGGCGCAATTACAACCATGAGCGTAACTGCGAACTCCATTCAGATTGAATATATCACCTTGCTTTATAAAATTAACCATAAATCACATCTATCTAATTTTCTCCAACACTCCATCATCAAATCCTACAGTTATATACTTAGTATGTAATAACCAAGCACTAACCTTCTCCAATGAAATAATGTCCAATAAGATCGTAATTACCTCATTTAAGAACTTATCCGGATCCACATCAACACCTTCAATATTTAGATACTTATCGACCGGCTCATAATCAACATCACAAGCCCAATCATCATCGTCCACATCATAACTTTCAGAGCCTATCAAATAAACACAATATCCATTTTCAGACTCAAAAATACCAAAATTCAGTGCTACTATATTTTCTGGTATCACTTCATTATGGCTTAATTCCAAAAGCCAGTCTTCTATCTGTTTCTTCATAGCATTTATTCTTTTAAAAATACTTCAAACATATAAAGCACATTCGATAAATTAAGTTAACACAAAATTTATTTCATTAAATCAACGACATCCATTATTCGTTTTTTATCTTTCTCTGAAAAAATAAAACATACAGAATGATCATTAAAACCAGCCCAAAATGAAAGAGTTATTTTAATTATTTTCAAATACATTCTTAAGTCATACTCATCTAACAATGATAAATCTTCATGTATTATTACAATATCATTATTAGATATCCAGTCAAAATCCCTATAAACTTCACAAAGAGCATCCCAATTTTCTCCAAAATAATTAGGAAACACTAGAGCTTTTGATAAGTTAAGGAATAAATCCATTTTGTCTCGTACTTTATATACATATCCAATAAATGTATCCTCCACTAGATACATTCTAGGATACTTTACAAAAAATATATTCTCCATCTAATAGTAGTTTTAGAATACAAATGAAAGAATAATATTATATATTCACATACTTATAACGAACTTTTTTCAAAATTTGATTTGAATCATTGTTCCATAATGATCTGGAGTAAACCACATCTTACTTCCTCCTGTGATAACTCTCATAGGCCCTGCTCCTCTTGTCAAACCAGGCGTAGGATGAACATACTCTTTATAAACACCATTTGATAAATTTGGCAACTTTCCTTCATTATTATAATAGATCGCCCCATCATGACGAAACGTAAACAACTTTCCAGACCGTATTCTATCAATAGTCGGTTGTAAATCATGAGTTACCCCATCTGGAGTTGTCACAAAACGAGTCGTACCCGAAGATTGACTAGAAGAAGCGACCTGAGATGATGTCTCTACCGGATTTAATTTAGGGGTATTACTAATATCCGGTTGCGTCACATTTAGCCCACTTCCTGGAGCCTCCATCAACCTCATCTCCGGTGCCGGTCTTGTTGCCGTGTTCTTGAACGAGAAGATTGTCCGTCCGAATTTAACGTCCTTACCTGTCCAGAAGTTATTACCTTTCAAGGCAGCAACCGTACCGTTTCCGATTCCACCTGTCAAGGCTCCACCCAGAATACCCAAACCATAATCCTTCAAGCTCATAAACTGATCCCCGAAATACAACGAGTTACCCGCACTTTGGACCGGCATCATCACCGCTGTACTCGCCGAACCTGCGGCGGCTCCAGCCAGAAAGCCTCCGATTCCCCCGGCGGCACCTCCGGCGGCGGCAAAGGCCAATCCCCCCGTAGCAGCACCTAAACCTCCGGCGGCGGCTCCAATACCAAATGCGGCAAATCCATCTTTGAAACTATGAAGTTGACCCGATACAGCCTTATAGATCAAATTTGCTGTTCCTCCGATAACCGCACCTATTATAATATGGATAAACTCTCCATCCTCGTCCACATACCTCAACGGGTTGTTCATGGCATAGCTGTAACGATTGAAGTTCTGGGACAAGTCCGGCATCTGGACAAACGGATCAGGAGCGAGGAAACGACCCAGAGCCGGGTCATACAGGCGAGCGTTCATATTTACCAAGCCAAACTCCTTAAGATGCTCATGGCCACTGTAGCCACGACCAAGGAACAATTCTACCTCCTGCCCCGAAGGGATGTAAACGTGACTGGATGAGTTACGTTGGCGACCCCATGCGTCAAAATTATAACTCGCGTATTTCGTCCCTGCCTCCGTGATGATATCCGTGATACTTCCCAGATAATCACGACCTATATAATAAAGTTTCCAGCTATTCGTATGATCCTTCACCAATACCGCCGAAGCGTCGTAGTAATTCTCTCCCGCCAAATACAACTTCTCCTTATTACCCGAGGGAGTCTCATCGATCTCATAGCAATCCCCCAAATAATAGCGGGTCAACAAACGGCTACCCCCTTTAGCCACCTGCATCTTCACACGCTGCTGATTGCCGTTATAGGTAAACGAGGCCACGTTACCATCTTGCGTAATAGCGTTCGGACGCTTGAAAGAGGTATAGCTAATAACCTGTGTGGCGGAAGACATAATACCATTTGCCACGCTAGAGGAAGATATGGCGTAAGGCTTGCCACTTGTATTATATGCGAATGTACCACTGACATCCCCTTTGGTTAAGATATTTCCTTTCGCATCATAAGTTGCCATAAGCCCTTTGTAGGAAGTCAGACGATTAAGATTATCATAAGAGAATTTCTCTTCTTGGGATACATTAATGTCTTTCCGGTAAGTCAAGTTCCGTTTAACAGGATCAAAAACATACTCCATATTCTGGAGGAATGTGGTCACCCCTGTTTTCTGTATCTTCCTGGAAGTAGGGAATCCATAACTGTCATATCCATAGGTACGAGATAAGGCACCGGAGCGTACCTCGGTAGGTAACCCCATGTCATTCTCTTTCGTGAGCTTAAATATGGATGTTTGGTTATTCAGCTTGGTCTCAACTAAATGACCATTCGCATAATTATAATTCTCGGTTGTCAAAACTCCGGATTGAGACGTATACTTAATAGAGCTTACATTTCCTCCGTTATAGGTATAATCCTTTCGTAAATATTTATTGTCTACCGCCGTCTCTGTCTGGCTCGACAGACGACCCAACGCATCATATACATAATCAATGGAAGTTCCGACAGAAGAAGAGACCTTCGTCAACTCATCGTAGCCATTATAAGTATATGTAGTCGTAAACTCTGGTAAAGTCGCCGTTTTAAGGCGATTATACGTATCATACGTGTAATTGATAACCTTATTATTTGCGTTCGTCTCTTTCAATAGGTTGCCGGATGCGTCATAAGCATAAGTTGTCGTACCAGAGCTAGGATCGCCCAAGCTAGTCCGACGGCCGAAACCATCATAACCAAATGAAGTAGTCACGTTACCCGGTGCGACGATAGAAGAAGGTTGTCCATCCGGACGCAGATTATAGGTAATCGTTCCTGCTGGGTCTACCACAGATATAAGATTGCCCAACGCATCATACGTCCGCTTGACAGAGATTCCATCCTCCACCGTTGTTATACTATTGCCGCTATAACCATGAGTCGTTTTTCTTCCGGAAGGTTCCGATATAGCGGTTAAGCGATCATACGTATCATAACTATAGATATTCCAAGCCGTAGCCGAACTACCGGCAAACGGACGAGAGACTTTTTGCACCCTTCCATAACTATCATAAATTTTATCCGTTTTTAGAAAACTGCCATTAAAACGAGTCTCGGCCGTTCTTACCTCTCTATTCAACGCATCATATACACTTTTAGTAGTAGGTTTACCCGTCACAGAACGGGTTATGGCATACAAAGCGTTTGTCCCTTCCTCCGACCATCCGTAAGATACAGTAGCGGTAGTATTATCAGGGAACGTGACACTTGTCTCCCGACCAAATGGATCATACGTATGCGCCGTAGACTTTCCCCGGTGGTCCTTCTCAGAAGACATACGCCCCTCCGTATTATAAGAAAACTCATTTGCAAGTCCTAATGGGTTTGTCACCTTTTTCAATCGACCGTTCGTATCATAAGCATATTCGGTCTTCAGCCCTTTATCCGAACCATACAAGAATAGCGTCTCTTTTGTGATATTACCCGGAGTATCATAAACATACTCGTAAGTTTTCGCTTTATTTCCATTCTTATAGAACACCTTGCTATTCGCATAGCCGTTCGTATGCGAAGGAATATTCATTCGCTCGGTATAAGTACTGCTATTACGAGTAGTAGTCACGCTCTGATCGGTCAAGAAACCAATAAGATATCCACTCTCTGCCGTATTGTTATAAAATGTGTTCGCCTTTTTTACCGTAATACCCCCAGTGTAAGTGATAGTCTCTTGCGTCGCATTTCCATAAGTATCATATACAAAAGCGGTAGTAGCCGTAATACCCTTAAGCAAGTCCTGCTCTGTCTTATTGCTTAAACGTATCTTGACCGTTTTATTGGCTTGAACATTAACGGCAAAATTATAGGTCAATTTCGCCTCAGGTGAAACCTCACTCTTCAATACGCCATATTTATAAGGATCAAAATATTGCTCCGTAAGCTGCCCTTTCAAATTCGTACGGAATATACTCTCAAATCCCCTAAACCCCAATCCTTGGCGGTGAATAACACCACCTCGGTACGTGAAAGTGAAATTATCAACCCGGTTACCTTTCATATAAGTACTGGAAAAGGCTATGACAGGAATAGACTCTTGAATGTCCACATACGGGAAAACAGCGTTCACACCCTTAGCATAAGTACCGGAAGATATGGCCTCCTCATTCATCAACAGGTATGTGTTCTTTTCGACCACTCCCAAACTATTCGCCATACCCGTGGCCAAAACGCCTTTATTGTCATTCCTCTTGAATGAATATTTTGTAACCACTCCATTCTTCAAGCTGACCAATTGACTAAAATAATTATGACTGTTTATATTAGTCGGGATCAAGATTGATTTCGATGTATAATTTTGGGCACATTCAACCGAACCCACGTTATTTTTCTTAGCGAGGTAAGTGAAGAAACCGGAGCTATGATACCGGATCAAGTCTGTCATACCATCCCCGTTTACATCTTGTAGCAAAAAGCCATCCGTAGAAATCCCCGAGTTTTGAGTACCGGCAAACGTGGATTTATAAAATTGTCCATCTCCCATCGAGTTATAAGCGGCCCACGTATAGACTGGATCCTTTTTTTTCGGAGATACCAGCAAATCCATAAGCCCATCTCCGTTGATCTCCCCCAGCAACAACGAGCGATCTTTTAGATCCACCTTTTTTAATCCGGTATAAGTAGAGACTTTTCGGCCCGTCCAAGTACTACCGGAAACATCAAAAGTATATATATTTACCCCGGAGTCATTAATAAGAGCGATGTCACTTTTCCCGTCTCCATCATAATCTAATACCAGAAGTCTATCTGTTTTCTGAAATGCGTCCTCAGGATCAGGCTGCTCCGTGCCTACAAAATTAACGTTATAGGGAAACAAGTAACTCTGATATAAGACCTTACCACTTTCCAAATCAAATATATAGCATTTAGAGGTCTTACTGGTCTCTCCAAAAGGATGATGGCAAGAGACCGCTAGTACTTCCTGTTTTCCATCCCCATTGAAATCCCCTGTATAATAAAACTTAGGATGTATGCTCTTTGCCCCATCCGCATCGGTCAATACGGTCGGGAAATTAAAAGTCCGTGTATATTTAGATACCAATCCCACAGTCAAACTGGCCCTATATACACGGAAAGTCACTTGATCATTATCACCGGAAACGCCATTGTTTACTTTTATGATATGCTCTTCTTGCTTTCCCTCCAAATCCGCACAAAAGATATCGATAAAATTAGCTCCGGTCGTAAGATTGGGCATGGGGGAAGCGTACTCGCTATTCAATCCGGCATAAAGATAGATTTTCTCTTCTCCGGTGAATTTATTGTCATATCTATTCTGGGAATGCTGAAAAGCCGTCGAATGTCTGTAATGCTCCCAATAGGGATTCTCATTAGGCAAAGAGATCAAACCATCTGCCCCCGACGCATAATCATACCTTCCTTTCACTACCTTGATACGAGCAGGATCCGTTGATTCATACCAATTATATAGCTGTGTGACAGAACCATTATCATAAGACCCATCTGTTATGCCTTCTCCATAGTAAAGCTTTATAGGGTTCAGAGATTGCCCGGAGGCGGAATAATCTATCTGGCTTAAAACTGAGCTATTGTTCTGGTTTTTATAGCTCAAGCTATACATACAAAGCGCAGTAGAGCCTAATTTACTGATGATTTTAGCCAGCAAGTAGCTTTCCCCTGTCTTAAGCCCCCCTATAAAAGAGACCAAGGGGTCCGGTCGTGAGGCTTGATACTGAAATTCCACAGAGGCACCATTATAAGCAACTTTTGTCAATCTGTAATGGTTTTCTTGCTCGACATAAGTATATAGGATCTGATTATTTCGCAAGTCAGACAAAGAAACTATCGGATAAAAGATCTTATTGCTTGTATTTGAGGCATATCCAAATATGCCCTTGGTTCCATTAGGATAAAATACCTCAAAATATTTCACGACATCGCCGGACAAAAAAGCTTTTACTTTTATATTGCCTTGCTCGGACTCATAATTAATAGTTGTCGCATTCTCTGAGATCTTTATAAGACGCATCCCGTCTAACACGAACGCATCCGCTTTCGTACGTAAAGCTCCTTGGGGCTTACCATCATAATAAATATTCCTACTCGTACGCATGATCGATTGCACACCGCCAATACCCCATCCAATACCAACGATGCCATTTCCTTGCTGGCTATTATAAGCCAATGATAATTGGGGTTCAAATCCATTTATACCCGGATAAACCTGTATGGGAACTGTATAGGTTTTAGCTCCAGTCGGGGAAACACCTGTTTGTATCGGTATCTCTCCTACAGCTTTCGATTTATCTATTGTAACTGTAGTCGGAACGTAAGTATTATCAGATATGGCTTTAGGAACAAAAGCCTGAGGTTGCTGTGAAAACCTTTCCGGATTTTCTGCAGTTTTCGCTATAACCGGAGGATATAAAGCCTTCAATAAAGAATCCTCATAAGCCTTGTAATCACTTTCCTTCCAATCGAAAAATTGATTATTCTCAGCAACTCCTTGGGCACATAAATAAGAAGATGGGGACATAAACATGATAAATATCCCTATCGTATATAAATATATTAATTTCATCTATAAGTATACTTAAATTATATTTTGATCAATCCTCCTCTTGGTCTACGGGAACGGCCTCCAAAGATGAAGCCATCGCACTAAATTGCCGTGTTGTTCTATTTCCTGACGCATCATAAGTATAAGTAAATATCATTTGTTGGGATTGCCTAATATTCAAAATTCCGCCAGACTTTACCTCAAAAGGCCCATTAATCGTAATTTGCGCCGGAGCGGAAAGAGATAAATTACCATTACTTGCCACGGTTACATTTTGGACAGCCAACGTATTACAGCCCAAAACTGATACACTTGATGATACTGTCTGATTTGTATAAGTACTCACACAGCTTCTCGTGTCAACCTCTTGTGATGATAACGGGGAAAATAAGCAAGTCAATACGATACATGTAAAAAAGACGATTCTCTCTTTCATATCAAAGAATTTATGATTCTGTTATTTCTATTTTTAATTCCTTGAGATTACAGACTTACATACTTCTTCAAAGTATCCGCTTTCTTCCCATCCACAAACAACGTATAAATAAACGTTCCATAACCAAGTTCCGAACGGCTTACTTCTACCACATTACTACTTCCATTATCCAACTTAATAACTTTCACGGGTTTACCTGTGACATCAAATATCTGTAGACTAGCAGACACAAACGTCGCCGGTAAGGTATAAGAGACAGAAGCACCTTCCCTATTATATAATTTTGCGCCATCCACAGCACTTATATTACTTGTGGAAGTCGTGTTCGAACGTAATTGAGATTGTACCTCCGGCGATAGTAGAGCTTGCAAATTATCAATCACCTCATTCTGTTGTTGGATCGTTTGTTGCATCTCCTTGATACTTTCTACGATAAGCGGAATAAAACCTATATAATCTATAGACATCATCCCGTTTTCATCCGTTTGTACAAGTTCGGGTAATACCTTTTGTATGTCTTGAGCCAGAAAACCAATTCGTTTACGACTAGCCTCCGCTGCCTCTCTTCGATCTATCTCTGCTTGGATTTGTTTGTCTCTATTTATCTTTGCGATAGTAGCGGCATCCATAATCTCCTCTGAATCGGAGGAACTTCCCGATATCCCATTATCCAATGTGGCAGAGAACTTAGACTCATCCTGCTCCCTATTCTCCTCAAGTGTAGAGAGGTTGTATGAATAAGAGACCCCATTCACTTGCTCTAAAAGAGCTAATGGATTTTGCAGCGACTCTACATTTTCCTTCAAGCGAGCGTCTGAAGTTATATTCACTCCATTCACACGAAGATTCGTATTGAACACGAAATTAGTATTACTAGCCGGATTGTAATACGCCACGACATTGTTAGCATAACCATTTGTAGTCATATAAATACCCAATTTCCCATGCAACCAAAGTTGATCCGTATCCGTGGTTCCATATTCTCCAGCAAACACATTCCAACCTTGATTCGCATATTGTCCAAAATCACCAAATGTTAATTTCGAACCTGCGCGTGCATCCCCTATCCGACCATATATCTGCATAGAGGTTACATTTCCTAAGTCCTCATTATTGTCTTTTAAAAGGCCTGCTTGTACTCGTCCATTTGAAAGAACCCGGAGTTGAGCATTTGCGTTTGATACTAAACTAATTAAAATTAAGAAAGAAAAAAGTCTTGTTGTTTTCATATAAGTTGTTCTAAAATATAAATAGATAAACATTCAAATAATACTTCTAAGGAACCCAGTACCATATCCAAACAATTGCGTAAAAGAGGCTATTACGGATAGCGATCCTACACGTAAATCACATTTATTGCGGAACATTGCGTCTACAAACAATAAAAGGGCATAAATAATAAGAGGCACCAGAAACAAGCGGCAAAAGAATGAGCCGATAACCAATAGACAGACTGAAAACGTGAATAATGCCGGTAAACAATGTACCAGCTTCAATGAGCCGGGATGTTTCCGGTTCAATGCGATCCGGGCCTCTCCGGAATGTCGCACCTGACGAAAGAACTGCATGAGATCCGTCCGCCTTTTATGATAAACCCATGCTGAAGGAAATAGCCGGGTCCGATAACCAGCCTCCATGATCCGTATGCTAAAATCAATGTCCTCACCATATCGCATGCCGGAAAAACCGCCCAGACGCTCATATACATCCCGCCTTATTCCCATATTAAAACTACGGGGATAAAATTTATCCAACTTTTTCTTCCCGCCGCGGATACCACCGGTCGTCAGGAATGAGGTCATGGCGTAATTGATCGCCTTCTGGATCGGGGAAAACGAGGCATGCGCCTTATCCGGGCCACCGAACGCATCCACCGGATAATGATTCAACGAGTCGTGTATATGCTCAAGCCACGTGGAGGGTAGTACCACGTCAGAATCCAGTATGAGCAGATACTCGCCACGCGCTTGCCTAGCGCCATGATTACGCGCCATACCCGGGCCGGAGTTCGAGATCACATAATAATGAAGATCCAACCGCCCTTGGTATCGCCCAACAATCTCTTTCGCCGGTATCTCCGAACCATCCTCCACCACGATAACCTCAAAATGGACATAGGTTTGCTTGCAAAGGCTTGATAACAGGTCATCAAGCTCATCCGGCCTGTTATAAACAGGAATTATAATGGAGTATAAACGCATATCTTTTGTATAAAAGTCTAGCACAAATGTAGACTCATTTTCATACATAGTCAAGGAACACACATGGACAAATCAAGACCAGACACCACTGATAATCAACAAATTAAAAACAAACATATGGACATCCCCTGTTTTTAGTACTCTTTGAGATATTGATCTAGCAAGAAGCTTACGTCGGAAGGTATTTGTTTACTTTTTTTGATACGCTGTTTGATACGCTGTTTCTGTTTGGATACAGACTCGGGGAGAGAGTTCGCAAAAACAGCTATTTGGGAAGAACTGAACCCCATCTTGATCAAGCAGCAATATCGCTTATCTAATTCAGAGAAATCGGGAAAATCTTTCTCTAACCGTGTATAGAACTGATGGTATTGCAAGTTTGTCCAGTTTATGATTAATGACCAATCTGCATCCTTCAGATATCTAGGATGCTCTTTTAGGTCTTTCAATTTATCGAAATAAGGCAATTGCTCATCTAGTTTCTTATATGAGGATTTCAGTAGCTCTTCATATTTCTCTATCTCTTTATGGGACTCCGCATTTTGATCCAATAAACTTTTATTCTCTGAAACAATCTCATCGATTTCCTGCTGTTTATTATTTAACGTGGCCATCAATTGCTCATTTTCCTTTATACGATTCTCATTCTCTTTTATCGATTCCTTGTAAATTCGTATTTGCTCTCTAGCATGCGCTAAAGATTTTTCCTTCCGCAATACACGATATTGATAGACGATTATAAGAATCAACAGAACCGCAGTGACAAACAAGCCGATTATCTCTTGATTCGTTTTTTCTAGTTTTAGCTGGTTATTTATGTTCAACAATCTCTCATGATCATACCGAGCCTGAATTTCAGCCAATTCTCCAGCATGATTTATTACCTGTAGCGAATCTGAGTAAATAAGATATTGGTTATTATATTCTATGGCCTCCTTGTAAAGTTTTTGTTCTACACATATATAATATAACACCTCATAGGCTTCATTTAGCGTATACAAATTGTCTGTTTCTAACGATTTCTGAAAGTAAACCTTTGCAGAGTCTAGTTGCCCCAAACTCCAAAAAGCACTACCTATCTTGTAATATACTTGAGGAAGCTTATGTAAGGAAGATATTTGTAAACATAAGTCAAGCTCTTTTCTAGTGTAATGTAAAGCTTTTTCTCCTTGACTTAATTTATTATAAACAACGCCTAGCTCTCCCATAGCCATAGCTTCGAGCTCTATATTACCTAACCTTTGAGCATTATCTAATGATTTACCAAAATAGAACAAGGCACTATCCATTTCATTTTTATGCACATAAGTTCTTCCTAGTTCTGATAGAGCATAAGATATCCGTTCTCCATTTCCTGATCGTAATGCGTATTGATAAGCATCCTTTAATTGTACCAACGATTCTTCATAAAGATCTTGATAACGATACATATTTCCCAATGATTGGCAAATCAGATAAGTAAAAAGCGGCTCATCCAACTTTGTCATCATTTCTTTAGATTTTAGAAAGAAAGGCATCGCTTCCGTTATTTTTTTCTGATCCTTCAATAACTGTCCCTTATAATAATACGTTTGCGCCATTCTTTTCAAATCTCCCTCCTTCTCGAAATAATCCATCGCATCTTGAACCAACTTATCCGAGGAAGGGATATTCAACGAATCCGGAAGGCGTTTACCATATACCTTATCCCGGGCTTGTGCCAACAATAGCGCCCAAGTAGCATAGTTCTTTCCGATAGAGAGTGATGATTGAGGCATAGAACGTAATATAGATAATGCGCTATCCGGATGCTCCCACATCACAGATTCCGCACGAGATAATTCCGCAGGTAATGGTTTTTCTTGGCGCATACAAGAAAAAAGGGTAGCGAAAAGTAGCAAAGTCAGTCCTAGTGTTCTCTTCATTTAGATTACAGTTTACAACTTAAACGCAAGTTATAAAATTTATTTTATAAATACCACTAAAATATTTGTTTTTCAATAGTGATTTTGAGATACGATCAGCCAGCAAGGAGACGCGGCACACTACGTATCTACTAGTTATATTATGTATTTAAAATATTAGCATATAATCATTTGCAGTTTTTTATGGTAAAAAACAAAAGTTTATCAAGCAGAAAACTTTTGTTTCCCTATATAGAAACTAAAGTTTCTTCAGCACGAAACTTTTGTTTTCCCTAATAGAAACTACTTTTACATATATAGGCACTACGACACACGAACCTAAACGATAATTTGATTTCTTGCGTTTTCTATCAAAACATGGTAGATAAAGAATGATAATTGTAGATATTTTCTATCTACAACCACTATATAAGATGTTTATTTATAAGGCATATAAGAAGGAATTGTAGATGTGGTAGATATTAAGTGTTTTTTATTAACTGGTAATTTATGGAACTCGATTATATAATCCAACAAGTTCTTGTAACTTTGCAGCCATTTTAATTGAAATCCCGATTGAATATGAAGAACAAATACGAGGCTAGGCTAGGTACGGAACGTATGCTACCGCTGGTTTTCAAAATGGCGCTTCCGGCGGTAGCGGCCCAATTTGTCAACTTACTTTATAATATCGTAGATCGTATCTATATCGGGCATATTCCCGAGATCGGGACAAACGCTTTGGCCGGTATAGGGGTGACCACCTCCATCGTGATCTTGATCTCTTCTTTCTCCGCTATCGTGGGAGCGGGCGGTTCGCCGTTAGCGGCTATCGCTCTCGGGCAGGGCGACCGGGAACGGGCCGGAAAAATAGTGGGAAATGGATTTATATTGCTTATCCTATTTACTATATTCACTTCCCTCATCACCTATACCTTCATGGAACCGATCCTGCTTTTTACAGGAGCATCAAAATATACGTTAGGATATGCGGTGGATTATCTCTCTATTTATTTACTGGGCACTCTGTTTGTCGAGATATCCACGGGCTTGAATGCCTTTATCAACGCGCAAGGGCGTCCGTCTATCGCTATGTGCTCGGTTTTGATCGGGGCTTTATTGAATATCGTATTAGACCCTATCTTCATTTTCTGGTTGGATATGGGGGTAAAAGGCGCCGCGCTCGCCACGATCCTATCGCAAGCTTGCAGTGCCATATGGGTATTGAGCTTCCTTTTCTCAAGACGTGCCTCCTTGCCTTTGGAAAGGCGGTATATGAGACTGGACCGAAGAATCGTACTCTCGATGTTCGCTTTGGGAATTTCTCCGTTCATCATGGCCAGCACGGAGAGTCTGGTCGGTTTCGTCTTGAATAGTAGTTTGAAAAATTTTGGCGATATCTATGTGAGCGCATTGGCTATCTTACAGAGTGCCATGCAATTCGCTAGCGTACCGCTGACCGGTTTCGCCCAAGGATTCGTACCGATCATAAGCTATAATTACGGACATGGAGACAAACAGCGGGTAAAAGATTGTTTTCGTATCGTGCTAATCGTTATGTTCTCTTTCAACTTGATACTCATGCTATTCATGATCTTATTCCCCTCAACCGTAGCCTCCGCTTTTACAAGCGACGAGGAGTTGATCGATACCGTCCGTTGGGTCATGCCCATCTTCTTGGCGGGTATGACGATTTTTGGCTTACAACGAGCTTGCCAGAATATGTTCGTAGCGTTGGGACAAGCTAAGATATCTATCTTTATCGCCTTGCTTCGTAAAGTAATCCTCTTGATTCCTTTGGCATTACTATTACCTCATTTTATGGGGGTAACCGGCGTATACGCGGCAGAAGCCGTATCGGATGCCACGGCCGCTATTTGCTGTACGTTGTTATTTATATGGAAATTCCCGAAGATACTAGGGAAAATCAAGAAAAAAGAAGAAAGGGCTGCCCAATAACGGACAGCCCCCTGATAAAGCCTTAAAGATTAAAATGAATCGTATTAATATCCCGGATTCTGTGTCAAGTTAGGATTCAGGCTAAGGATATCGGCATAGATGGAGAATACCGTTGTATATCCCGTCTTATCCTCTTGATAATCCAGTGAGCTGGCGGAATGTTTCACGCCTACATAGCGGTCTACCGTAGCCTCGGTAAACTTGCCGAAACGGATCAAATCCTGCCGGCGTACGCCTTCCCAAGCCAACTCAAGCATACGCTCGTCTAATAGCGTATCCAGCGTTACGTTTTGTAGCGGTTTGGCGCCTACACGGTTGCGAACTTGGTTCACCTCATCGTCTCCATTCTGTCCCAGACGAATCTTGGCTTCCGCCTTCATCAGCAACGCGTCGGCGAAACGGAAGATCACGCAGTCATTTCCATGCAAGTTTCCACCATCCTGAGCATTCTGGTCGAACTCATATTTAGCCATACGAGCTCCGGCGGTCTTCACCAACAAACCATCGGAGGCATCCATATATACCTTCGGGGCGTTCGGCTCATATTTCAAAGGAACTTTCTGTCCGTCCCATTCCGTATAGATCGTCTTTCCGTCCGGACCGGTTACCTCGCCCGTAAAATAAGTAAGCTTACAACGAGGATCCTCATCCGCCGTACCGAACTTAAACACGTTCATCGCCTTCACCGTAGCGCAAGAGCCATTCCATCCGGATTGGCCGTAAGCGGTTGCATGATCATAATGGCGGGTACGTACCAAATTGTAGTCCTTTGCGTCCGGATAAGCGACCGGGTCCATAGGAACCGTGAAAATATTCTCAACCGAGGTCTCGTTCGCTACGGCGAAATTCTCCGAGAAGTTTCCCTGCAATTTATAGCCCAAAGCCTCCAGCTTATCCACATAGGCGATCGTAGCTTCCCAAGCGTTCATCTCTTTACCGCCAACGGTAAACTTGATGTTCTTTCCATCCGGACGATTGCCGTCCGTCCAATTGTCGTCCGCATAAACCTCCGCGTTCAACGCCAACTTAGCCAAGATCATATAAGCCACCGGCTTGGTAATACGCCCGTAATACTCGCCCTTTTGGTTACTGCGGTTATCTGAAAGATAAGGCAACGCCTCCTCCAACTCCGAACGGACAAAGTTAAATACAACGCTACGCTCAGATTGCTTTACCTCAGACATCGGTGTCGTAGAGGAAGTTACCAACGGAACACGAGCGAACAAATCCAACAACTCATAATAGAAAAACGCACGGACCGCACGGACCTCTTCCAGATAAACCTTGAAATATTCCACGTCCGGTTGTTCCTCGGCAAAGGCTTGCAACTTATCAACACTCTGGTTGCATTTTCCAATCTGCTCATACAAGAAATCCCAAGAGTTCTTGGTCAAATCATTCATCGTGCCCCAACGGTGTAAGAAAATATTCTGCCATAAACCGCCATCTTCCCAGTCGCCAATACGGCAAGGAAGCATAGCCTCATCGCTGGAGAAAGTATTCAAGTCATATACATGACGGTCGTTACCCATGATCTTGAACATATTATTGTACAGGCTCGCAACCGTGTTTACATAGACCAACGTAGGGCTTTGGAACGCGGTCTCCTCATCAAACGCATCCGTAGGACGCTCTCCCAAAAAATTAGAACAGGAAGAAAATGCCGCGGCGGCAGCGGCTATCATAAAGCTATATATAAATTTCTTTTTCATGACTCTTTAAATGGATTTAGAAGTTAACACTCAAACCTAATGAATACGTACGGGATAACGGATAGAAACGTTTGTTATCCATACCTAGGTCATTATTATCTTTATCGACCGTCGTACTGTTAATCATCGGAGACAAACCGGAGTAACCCGTGATCGTAGCTACGTTGTTCACCGAGAATGTCACACGGATATTCTTCACGTATTTCTCGATCTTCTTGCAATCGATGTTGTAACCCAACGTAATATAATCGATATTCAAATAATTACCCTTCTCCAACCAATAATCGGAGATCGACTGGTCGTAGATCTTGCTTTCCGGAGCCTCAGCCAACGCGTTGTATGTAGGGAACTGACTCAGGTTCATATAAGCTAGCGATGTACCATTGAAGATCTTATGACCGAAAGCGCCGTTCATCTGCGTCATCAAGTCGAAGCGTTTGTAGCGGAAGCTGAAGTTCATTCCCAGATAATATTTCGGCATGGCTTGTCCGGCGATATAACGGTCGCCACCATCATTGGTATCCAAACCCTCTTTTCCATCGATCGTCTGATCCAAGTTATAGACATAACGGCCTTCGATAGCGTTTCCATTCTCATCCAAAGCCGGAGTCAAGCCCAAGCAACGAGGAATGTAGAACACTCCGACAGGCTGGCCTACCATCTGATAAACCACACGGTTGTTTCCTACGAAACCGGCACCACTCATACTGGACAGATCCATATATTGTTTCGCCTGCAACTCTTGTCCCATATAAGAACCGCTCAAGGAGTTCAATTTATTCTTCTGGTAAGAGAAATTCACGCCCATGTTGAAATCGAAGTCCTTTGTCTTCACGATACCACCGCTTACAGCCAATTCCACGCCGGAGTTGGTCATCTCTCCCAAGTTCGCCAATAATTCCGGATATACGAACGGAGGAACCGGAACCGCGTATTTATACAACAGATCCGTAGTCTTGGAAGTATACCAATCGGCGGTCAACGTAAAGCGGCCATCGAGGATACCAGCGTCCACACCCACATCGAATGTCTCTTTCACCTCCCAACGCAAGTCCGGGTTCGAGTTACGTGTAAAGCCATAGGTAGCGGTAGAATTTCCATTGACGGAAGTCACACCGTTCGGGCTCATCAAAGCCAACGAGTTATAAGCCTCGATAGCATCTTGGTTACCAGTCAGACCATAACCCGCACGTAGTTTCAACTGGCTCAGCCAATCCACGTCTTTCAAGAAAGCCTCCTCATTCAACACCCAAGCGGCGGAAGCGGAAGGGAAGAAGCCCCATTTATTATTCATACCCAATTTAGAGGAACCGTCCGCACGTAAGTTCACGGTGGCGATAAAACGGTTGTCATACATATAATTGAAACGACCCATGAATGAGGCCAGACGATTCTCGTTTTGGAAAGAAGTCACGTCTCCGTATTTCACTGTACCACCCGCTTTCAGGTTGTTATAACCGAAGTAATCCGTCTCAAAGCCACGGGCACCGGCGCTAAATCCCGTATAATGATATTTTTGTCCCCTCTCCCAGACAATAAATGGATTCAATCGTTACGCTGCTATTTCTCGGTAAATAATGTATTTACACTTACCGGATATACCGGAGGCGATCCCGCTAATATCAACGTGAATGGCGTAGAACCCGGTATCGAGACCACTTCCATCTATCCTGTAGCCCGTACCTTCACGCTGGGATTATCCGTCCAATTCTAAAGACCTCCACTGCAAGCCGGGTTGCAGTAACACAACCCGCAAGGCTCTATCCGGAAAACCTGTAGTCTATATTTATTTTGTACGAAAAGCAAGCGCAAAAGGAACAACCTAATCAGTTAATCCCTAACTTTGTGAGCCTAAACAGTAGAAAACATGGTACAAAGATTCGATTACTTAGTGATAGGCTCAGGAATCGCCGGTATGAGTTTCGCTCTGAAAGTAGCCAATGAAGGCAAGAGCGTAGCACTTATCTGTAAAGCCGGACAAGAAGAAGCCAACACATATTTCGCGCAAGGAGGTATCGCTTCCGTAACCAACTTGAAAGTAGATAATTTCGAGAAGCACATAGAAGACACGATGATCGCCGGCGACTGGATCAGTGACCGGGCAGCCGTGGAGAAAGTCGTGCGCGAGGCCCCTGCCCAGATCGAGGCGCTTATCCGATGGGGAGTTAATTTCGATAAGAAAGAAAGCGGAGAATTCGATCTGCATAAAGAAGGAGGACACTCCGAGTTTCGTATCCTGCACCATGCCGACAATACAGGAGCCGAGATACAGACGAGCTTGATAGAAACGGTAAACAACCATCCCAACATCGCCGTATTCACGAACCATTATGCGGTAGAGATTATCACCCAGCACCATATGGGCATTATCGTCACCCGCCATACCCCCGGTATCAAATGTTTCGGTGCCTATGTATTGAACGAGGATACGGGCGAGGTACATACTTTCTTGTCAAAGATAACCGTTATGGCGACAGGCGGTTGCGAGGCCGTTTACCGGAATACGACAAACCCGCTGGTAGCTACCGGAGACGGTATCGCCATGGTTTACCGTGCGAAAGGCTCCGTAAAAGATATGGAGTTCATCCAGTTCCACCCGACCGCCTTGTATCATCCGGGCGATCGTCCCTCTTTCCTCATCACCGAGGCGATGCGCGGATATGGAGCTGTATTGAGAAACCTTGGCGGAGAGGAGTTCATGCATAAATATGATCCCCGTCTTTCCTTGGCTCCCCGTGATATCGTAGCCCGTGCGATCGATAGCGAGATGAAACAACGGGGTGAAGACCATGTCTATTTGGACGTGACGCACAAAGATCCGGAAGAGACGAAGAAACATTTCCCCAATATCTATAAAAAATGCCTCAGCTTAGGGATCGATATCACGAAAGATTACATCCCGGTAGCCCCTGCCGCCCATTATTTATGCGGAGGTATCAAGGTAGACTTAAACGGGCAATCCAGCATCCGCCGGCTATACGCAATCGGAGAATGTTCTTGTACCGGCTTGCACGGTGGTAACCGATTGGCCTCAAACTCATTGATCGAGGCAGTTGTATATGCCGATGCCGCGGCGAAACACTCATTAAGCGTCATGGATCGCTATGAGTTCAACCAGGATGTACCGGAATGGAACGATGAGGGAACGATCACCAATGAAGAGCGTGTATTGATCACCCAAAGCATGAAAGAGGTAAACCAGATCATGGAAGCGTATGTAGGTATCGTTCGTAGTAACACACGTTTGATCCGTGCGTGGAACCGTTTGGATATTTTATATGAGGAGACAGAGAGCCTTTTCAAACGTTGTAAGGCATCCCGTGAATTATGTGAGTTGCGTAATATGATCAATGTAGGTTATTTGATCACTCGTCAAGCGATGGAACGGAAAGAGAGCCGGGGATTACATTATACGATTGATTACCCACCGATTAAATAATTGAAAATTGAGAATTGAGAATTACTAGCTATGTTAATTCTCAATTCTCAACTTTTAATTATCAATAGTTCTGTTTCATCGGTTCAAAGTAAGCTTGCGGATGAGCGCATGCCGGACAATTAACCGGAGCCTTCTTACCCTCGAATACGAAACCACAGTTACGGCATTGCCAGAAGATAGCCTCATCTTTCTCGAATACTTTACCTTCCTCTACGTTAGCCAACAATTTACGATAACGTTTCTCGTGTTCAGCCTCTACCTTTGCGATCATCTTGAAAGCTACGGCAATAGCGGGAAAACCTTCTTCCTCCGCAATCTTAGCGAACTCAGGATACAATTCAGCCCACTCCTCATTCTCACCAGCTGCCGCGGCTGCCAAGTTCTCAGCGGTTGTTCCGATTACGCCTGCAGGATAAGAAGCGGTAATCTCAACCATTCCACCTTCCAAGAATTTAAAGAAACGTTTAGCGTGTTCCTTCTCTTGCTCGGCTGTTTCCATGAAAACACCTGCGATTTGCTCGTAACCTTCTTTCTTGGCTACGCTAGCGAAAAATGTGTAACGACTTCTTGCCTGAGATTCTCCGGCGAATGATTTCAATAAATTCTGCTCGGTACGTGTACCTTTAATACTTTTTTCCATAATGCTAATTTTATGTAGTAAATTAATGAGTCTGTTTTGTATATCGTTTTTCTCATGACCGATCAAAAGTAAGAATTTGTTTCCAGATATCGATTACGCAGACATTAAATAATATCTATCTCTCAATAGATATCACTTATTTATCAAGGAAAAACTTCTCCTCCTTTATACAATGAAACAACAAATCCTCCTAAATTGTTTACACAAAACCGGAATGCGTCTTTAGATTTTTTGCATCTTCTTTATTTTATTAACTTTGCATCCTCAAATCAAACAGGCAAGAAGAAAAATGAAGAACAAATTTGATTTTCAGCCCAAACTCTTTACGGCGCTGAGAAATTATTCCAAAGAGAGATTCATGACGGATCTCATGGCGGGTATAATTGTCGGCATAGTTGCCCTACCACTCGCCATCGCTTTTGGTATCGCCTCCGGGGTAAGTCCGGAGAAAGGATTGATCACGGCTATTATCGGTGGATTCATTGTCTCCCTTTTAGGAGGCTGCAACGTACAGATCGGCGGACCTACCGGAGCGTTTATCGTGATCGTTTATGGCATTATACAGAACTTCGGTATCGAAGGGCTTGCCATCGCTACCGTCATAGCGGGTATTATTCTGGTATTGATGGGCGTGCTGAAGCTCGGTACCGTGATTAAGTTTATCCCCTACCCGATTGTCGTAGGTTTCACGAGTGGTATCGCTATCACTATCTTCACGACACAAATGAAAGACTTATTTGGATTGACTATGGATAAAGTCCCCGCCGATTTCATCTCTAAATGGATCGCATATTTCGGGGCGTTCGATACGGTTAACCCTTGGGCATTCGTTATCGGTATCATTAGTATCCTGATCATTACGTTAAGCCCGAGGCTAACGAAGAAAATTCCGGGTTCCTTGATCGCTATCGTCATCATGACGATCGTTGTTTACATTATGCGTAATCATTTGGGTATTACAGGTATCGAGACGATTGGAGACCGGTTTACTATTAACGCTTCCTTGCCAGCCCCGGCTCCGATCACGTTTAATATGGAGACAATCAACTTATTGCTTCCCTCCGCCTTTACGATCGCTATCCTTGGGGCTATCGAGTCTTTATTATCCGCTACGGTAGCGGATGGTGTGACAGGCGACAAGCATAATTCAAATACGGAACTAATCGCCCAAGGTGCGGCGAATATCATCGTTCCTATTTTTGGCGGTATTCCCGTGACCGGCGCCATCGCCCGTACAATGACCAATATAAATAATGGTGGACGAACTCCGGTTGCCGGTATTATTCACGCCATCGTATTATTATTGATTTTGCTTTTCCTCGGACCGCTTACCAAACACATTCCAATGGCTTGTCTGGCTGGCGTATTGATCATCGTATCCTATAATATGAGTGAGTGGCGTACGTTCCGTTCCTTGATGAAAAACCCGAAAAGCGACGTATCCGTCTTGTTGGTGACTTTCTTCCTGACGGTTATCTTTGATCTTACGATCGCTATCGAGATCGGCCTTCTGATCGCCATGTTATTTTTTATGCGCCGTGTGGCTGAGACCACGCATGTATCCGTCACCACGGATGAGATCGATCTTTCCGACGAGGGCGAGATTCATCATGACGAGGAAGTCCTCTCCCTGCCTAAAGGTGTAGAGGTATACGAGATCGATGGTCCGTTCTTTTTCGGCGTAGCGAATAAGTTCGACGGCATCATGAAAAGTATGGGAGATAAACCGAAAGTCCGCATCATCCGTATGCGTAAGGTTTCGTTCATAGATTCTACCGGTCTGCATAACTTGGAAAGTCTTTTCCGTCTTTCCGAGGCAGAGCATATCCATATGATACTTTCCGGGGTCAATGAACATGTACACCGTGTATTGACAAAATCCGGATTCGATAAGAAGATTGGCGCAGAAAATATTTGCAGTAATATCAATGAGGCGGTAGAGAAAGCGAAAGCTGCCGTACAAGACTAAGATACTATCAGACAGTGGGAGACGCAGCATGCTGCGTCTCTACAACTGGATATTTATTCCGGTAAATAATACCAGTCCTCTGGTAAGACAGCTTCCTTTATTTTACGGCTGGAAACCCCGACCTCCAAGGCCTCGCCCATATAATCCTCGAAATACAAAACACGTAATTCGTGGAAACCAGCGTCTAACGCTACCTTTCCTTTCGCTATACGAGCATTATGAGAGCCATCATTATCAACAATAGCTTTACCGTCTATAAATAGCTTGGAACCATCATCCGAATACGTATAAAAGCGATATACACCTTTTTCAGGGATATTTATCAACGTACGGAACTCATAAGCGAAATGATCCTTGGCCGGAGCCTCCTGAATGGAGATATTTTTCATCGTACCCTCTTTCACTTTTGTCCCGGAAGCGATCTGATCCGTATGTTTAAACTTGCCTTCATAATAGGTATAAGCTACCCCGTGCTTTTTAGGTTTTACCGTTTTGGCGGGTAAGAATTCCATCGTTTCCTCATCCTTAGAGGTCAGGCCAGACGGATAATAATACGTATATTCCTTTCCGGACGAGGTACGAATCCATGAATCAAACTCAAACTTGCCCTCACGCAATTCAATGATACGGCCACCCCGCTCGAAATCTCCATAAGCGTCCCATCCGGATACACGCCCGAAAGCTAGCCCCACGTTATATAACATTCCTATATAATCGTTATCATGATCGTGCCCGGCGAAAGTAGCCATCACATCCTTCATTTCCACCAAGGAAGCGAAGAAGCCCGTGTTGATCTTAGGAGAGGCGATTCCCTCTTCTTTCTGTCCTAATGTAGTCTCCGCCCCAACGATCTCATTATATTCCAACAGAGGAATATGGAAAAAAGCCAAGGCTGGCAACGGTTTGCCGCCATTTTCCTTGGTATAGCGCATACTTTGCTCACGATACCAATGGATCTGGTCGAAATGAATCCAATCATACGTGCCATAATCCTTCAGCGTAGGATAATCGTTGGAGTCGATACAATACAATAAGGCCGCCGGTTTCTTTCCGTCCGAACTGTAGACCGGTACCACATAGTTTCCGGCTCCATGGATATCACCCGGTCCCTTCTCGCCCATAAAATAAGGTGATTTACTAAGCATGGCATAAATCTCGTCCTTGGGAACGATCTCTGCGTCATGATTTCCCATCATCACCGTAAACGGTATCTTGGCCTCCTCAAAGATCCCGATCACTGACTTCCATCCTTCCAAACCGGGATTTGCTGTCACCACGTCGCCCGTCAGCATCGCCACATCCGGATTTTCCGCCTTTAATACGGATTGTATCGTAGCGACTGTCTTAGCGCATTTAGATGATTTCTGATCCCAATGAATGTCTGTAAATTGGACGATCTTGAATTTCCCATCCTTGAAAGCAAGCTGTTTTTGTGCGAATAAGCTCATCGGGGCACAAAAGCACAACAAGGCTATCGCTAATAAAAAAGTCTTTTTCATGTTCTTCGATTTAGTAATTGGGGGCTAAGTTATAAAAAAAAGAGAGCGATGTATAAAAACAGGCTCTCTTCCTTATGTTAAATGCCACAATGAAACCCTTGCTGTCAAACAAAAGCTATATACATATCCGCAAGCCGGGTTTTCCTGTCAAAATGCGGGATCTCTTTTACTATTTTCTCACAATCCTCAAGGCTCATTCCTCCTTTAGGTTCCCCCCAGTACCAAAGTTTAGGGGTATTCTGTTTTTTACTTGTTGACTCCATAATTCTCGTTGTTTTTATCGTAAGACAGGAAACGCTCAAATACCCCTATCCTCAAAATATATAAAAGATTAAAATAATGTGAATTTATATCCAACCGACAACCCCAATTTCAAATCCCGGTCATTGACACAATTCTGGAAATAGTTCACTCCCACATAAAATCTTTTTACCTCTATACCGGCCGCCGCCGTAGCTCCCAGATTCCAATATTCACCACTACCGGTGTAAGCACCCGCATTTAATCGGAGATTCACTTTATCGCTCAACGGAATATGAAAAGAAGCATACACGGGTACAAAAAAATCAATATTCCAATCATCTCCATATGAAAACGAATTCCCTGCGGTATGCAGCAACAATCCCGTTTGTATAGAAAACAACCGTGATTGCGGAAAGTTTATATACGCCCCGGTTTGAAGTCCCCATCCATCTCCTCCTAATATACCGGTACGAGCCTCTATATCAGTTGCCTGCGATCGGCCAAAAAATAAAAGCAATATCAACAGAACAAATAACTTCTTCATTACTTACAAGGTATTAAAATTAATATTTAGACTGAATAAAAGTTCGACATATCATGATATAGAACTCCCATTCAATCTAAATATTGCTTCTATATCATTATTCGGCTCCAAGTTAGTGTATTCCGAATATAGCGTCTTTTATGACGATCGAATCTTCCGAATTCTCTATATTATATAAAATACCTTCCATCTTCCCTTCAATATAAGGGGTACCACTTCCCTCATGAAAACGAATACTATCCACTTGTATCCGAAATGAAGATTTCAGTGGATGATACACTATTTTAGCGTCATCTTTCGTGATCCTAACAGTAGATTCTATCTCTTCATTCAATAATTTACCCTTATCGATCAGATATTCTCCTTCTCTCAATGGAATCAATGAGATCCTCAGCATAGGATAAGGATAGTCAGAGATATGCACTCCTAATGGTATCTCCCAATAGAAACCGCTTAAATCGGTATTTACCTCCTGCCAAAAATTTCCATGATCAATGAAAGAATGAGAGTTCGACTGATTAGCTATAGAAATATCTTGACTATTCACCTTTCCTTCAAAGTACCCCAAATAGTAAGGAGTTTCTTCAAAAGAAGTATCCTCATCCTTGTCACAAGAAACGAATGAGAATAGTAAAAGAATGAATAAAGAAAAGATGAAACCTGCCATCATTCCTTTTTTAGCTTCATCCCAGTAAAGCATAGAGATATTCCGTTTTTCAGTTGTTGATTCCATAATGACTATTGTTTTCTTATAAGACAGGAAACCATCAAATACCCCTATCCTCAATGTATATAAAAGATCACAATAAAGTAAACCGTATTTTATTATTTCTATTTTACACAAAAAGACATTAATTATATTTTTACATATAGCCTATTACAATATATTCACTACATTTGAAATATTAATCAACATAAAATATAAGCCATGCAAAAATCATCATTTAATAAACTTAGCATTTTACTATTTATTATAGTAATTCTATCTTCTTGTAATAAAGATAATGGCATAGAAGAGATTAGTGAATCATATATTGAAATAAAAGTGCTTAGAATTAGCAAAGATAACACAAAAACACCTATTTATAATGCAATAGCATACATTTATTATGATATAGCACCTATTGATCTCGCAAATTACACAGATAAAGGGAATGGTATATACTCTAATGGTAAAAATACAATTATACCTAATCAAGTAAAAAGAACAAATATAGATGGCTATCTAGAAATAAAACCAGAAGAAACTATTCATTCTATTACAGTTTTCATCCATGACACTAATAGTAATATGATTTCTCACTCATATTGGTCAAACCGTCAAAATCAAATAAAAGAAACTATTACATTTTATTACTAATTATATTTAAGATATGAAGTAAATAGTTTATAAATAACTATTTACTTCATATTTAGCTTATTCATATAAGCATATCCATTAATACATTTTCAAAGGAGCCAACTCTATTTTATAATAACCATTATAATATTTACTATTTAATGGAATTGAATATGCCGTATCTCTACGTCCTGCATATTCAATCCAATCACCAGAAAGAACAACAGGATCATAAAAATTAACAATAACATCCCCCAATTCATCATTACCCAATGTAAATGTTTTTTCAAATGTAGTCGTAATTGTCTTTTTCGCACTTGCACCAAATTTCAATCCTACTTTTTCAAAAACTCCTTTTACAGGATTAAGTTCAAAATTTCCTGCAAATTCAGCAGTAGTTTGGCTAAGCGTCCTTTGAGTTTCTGTACCATCAATTTCTTCTATAGAAATTTTTATTACACAACTAAAATTTTCTATATTCCATTCAAACAGAGGTAAATCAAGAGGAACAACTAGGCATTCTTTTACACCATCAACTTTAGAATTACCTCCTCCTATATCTTTGTAAGATACTCTAAATAGATCTTCTGGTTTTACGCCAAAAGAAAAAGTTTGTTCTGTCCCTATAGGACTTTTTGTTCCAACATATACTTTAACTAAAAAATCAAATTTACCATCAGTCCAAGGAGTAGCTTTATAAGATTGCCTAGGATTAAATATTTGATCATAATCTAACTGTGCATCTCCTGTTTGATCTGATATCTTTTGGAAAGCTATATTTGGATCCCCTTTCATTTGGAAAGAATATAGTGTTTCTTTATAATCATAAACAAATACACCTTTATCTGAACCTGGAACCATATCATAATATATATAGTCCCTATGCCATCCATCCTTATTTTTATAAATATTATATGCATCAACTGATTTTTGTAATCTATCTTTCATACTTTTATTTACATTTCGAGATCTTAAAATGTTTTTTTGTTTCATATTATTAAAAGATTCTCCAAGAAAAGAATAAGTTATTCCCGATTTAGAAGAAAAAGTAAAATTAGTACTACTAAAATTACTTCTAGACAAATTACTATATTCATTCGCTACGATTCTTTCATTATCCTTTAATACAACAATAGGATACATAGGAATGAGATCTGATTTTATAATTTTTTCTTCCCCATCCTTATCATATATAGGAACATCGTTACTGATACAAGTTCTAACAGCAACAACTGGTATTTCTTTATCAGTATTCCAAAGAGCAGCAGAGAACGAATTCTTAGGTAATTCTGGAACAAAAATTGTTAGAGTAGGAAACTTTTCATTAATAGATAATAATTTATCCATTTCAATATATTTCCCTATATACTGTTCAAATGTAATATTATCTTCCAGCATCTCATCTTTTACTAATTGATAAAGAACATCATAATCATTATCAATCATTTTTAAAGCCTCGTTTTTAATCAAATTTCTAGCCATTAGGCTTTCATTAAAAACTTTTGATAATGCTTTAGCAAAATCTTTTTTCAAAACTAAGTCTTTATTCATTAGAAGAGAATCATGAATAGAAATTTCTATATTATTTGTAGATAATATATCATTTCTTTCCATCACTAAATCATCATTACAAGATGATATAAAAACTAAGCAAATAAATAATAAATACACCTTTTTCATAATACTACTTTTTAAAAGGTAAAACAATAGAAAATTATATTTTTACTCCTATATCATTTACAAATACAAAAGTTTAAATTTAAAAATCCCCAAATACATGATTATAATCATTCATTATATGTAATACTCCTTTTTCTTGATCTCTTACTTTTAGAGGTATTACTAAATATGGCATAGTACTCGTTTGTACCTTTTCATTATAGATCACTTCTCCCGTAGAACTAGTGACGATAACACATACATCACCAAGATCCTCGTGAAAGTTTACTATCAGTTCTCTATTAGCCTCCTCAATCGATGCATCCATTGGCAAACCTATTGGAATGGATTTTTTCTTATGTTCCCATTTACCATGTAGATCTATAGGCTTACCCCAGCATGGCATAGCCCATAATAAAGCTATTGCCGCTAATAACAATTTAAGCTGTCTCATTTCGTTTTTATTTTTTCAACGTAAAGATCAAGCCTATAGAAGAAACAAGCAAATATAACGCTAAATAATAAGCGACAAACGAAATTCATAATCAACTAATATTTAATTGATTATAAATCAACTAGCAGGACAAAGGGTAAAGCCAATATTAATAGAAGCTATTGTTTATCAATCTATTGTACACTATTAATAAGATAAGCACATAAATCAAGCTCTTTCGCTATGATTCCCAGCCTTTGGCGTACACGCTGCCGACGCTTGTTTACCGAATCCGGCTGGATATGTAACAGGATAGATTCACCTATCGAATCCAAACCCAACAAGCTCAAATAACAATAACGCAATTCGGCGGCAGATAAATTAAACGCAGCGAGTCGATCCGCTAAAAAAGGATAAACCTCATTCACTTGCGTAATAATATTTTGCCAGTCTTTTTCTGATAGTGGAGATTTGGTAGCTCCCGGTACTACTTTTTGGGATAGCTTGATTACTTTCTTGGCTATAGCGGATGATAAGAATAGATCCTTACGCCGTTCCGCTATCCGAAGGACGAGGGTTTCCTCTTCTTTTTTTATTTGTTCATATTCTTTCTCCAGTTTCTCTCTTGAATCAAGTTCATTCAGTTTTTCATTTTTTTCAGACAATTGAATAGATAAAGCCTCTAATCTATCTTGTTTGTTACGTAAATTATCCCGTAGTCTGAATAATTCATTACTCTTATTCGACAAATCGATTTCCTGCTTAAGAAGTCTTTTATTTTTTCTATCAATTCGTATTTGAAAGACCCATAATAATATTAAAAGAATAGATACAGATATTACCCAATAGATAAAATACTTTTGTTTATCCGATTTTAATCGCATATTTTCCAATGATATTTTTAAATGCTCATATTCCTTTTCTATTTTTATTATGTTTTCCCTATTTCGTATCGTCAAGATCGAATCTGAGGCACTGTTATATTCATCCAAGTAAAACCAAGCCTTTTCCCAATTACCCTCCGCTTTCTCTAACAAAGAATAACCATAAAGTACCGAAAAACGGGTCATATCATTAAAACTAGGTACACTTGCTTTCTCCAAACAAATACGTGCATTCTTAAAATCGCCTTCTTCTATATATATACCAGCCAATGTCCTGTAACTTGGTGCGTCATCAAAATCTGACATATTGACATTTTTCCACAAATACAATTTAGCTAACTCTTTATTACCTAACATATTATAAATATTTCCTATTCCATTATATATAGTCCCTATATCAGAAGAGTCACCTACTTCAACTATAATAGTATCCGCTTTCAACAAAAAAATTAACGCTATATCCAAAGAATCCGAAAACGCATACATTCTTCCCACATCCCGCAAGGCGAAAGCCGAACTTCGCATATTACCCGCTTTTCGAAAATAAGATTCCGCTTCCTTATATTTGTCCTTTCCTAACAGATAATTACCCTCGAAATCATACAGATCTCCCATATAGCTACAAATATATCCGGCTTGATTATAGTCTTCACTGCGTAAAGCGATATCCAAAGCTTGCAAATAAACCTTCATCGCTTTCTCGTTCTCTTTATCTTCCACATACGAACGCCCCAAATACAAACCAATCTTCGCTTGTTCTTGCTTTGTCCCGTGTGACTTATAATAGGCTTGCGCACGTAGCAATTGTTGTACATAGGGCAGATCCGTATATAACGTGTCCGCCACTTTACCGGATAGCATACACCAACGAGCCAATAATTTATCACTCAAATTATCGGGCACGGCTATGCTATCCAATAGGATATGGGAACTATCCGGATCGGATTTCAACAAGGATTCCGCACGATCGATTAGGTATATGGCATCGCTCTCATCTCGACAACCTATAAATGAGAGTGTGGATAATAGCGATATCAAAATAAGCAAATGCCTCATTGGTTCCTATCTTTAGATTCTATGCGCAAGATAGGCATATTTTTCATCAAACCTTAAAGAATAATTGATTATTAGGCTTATTGTATAAAATTCTTATCGCTTGGATATCTCCATCATCTTTTTGGAAAAACACGTACGTGTTTTCATAAATTCTCGTACGTGTTTCCGAAAAAAGACGTACGTGTTTTTCCGAAAACATGTACATGTTTTTATACATCTGATTTTCAATATACTAAAAACAGTATTCCCGAAGGCAGGGATATTGTAGGAAATTCAATTATCTTTGGACTTTTATTGGTAACTTTTTAATCTACTATCAATATGGCACAACAATCCGGAAGATTGCTATCCCTCGACGTGATGAGGGGAATTACGATTGCGGGGATGATTTTGGTAAATAACCCCGGGTCATGGAAGTATGTATATACGCCTTTAGAGCATGCACGTTGGAACGGCCTCACTCCCACCGATTTGGTATTTCCGTTCTTTATGTTCATCATGGGGGTCTCCATGTTTTTCTCGCTTCGGAAATATAACTTCAAGCTGTCGAAAGAAAGCGTGACGAAAGTATTGAGACGCACGGTATTGATATTCCTCGTGGGATTAGGGCTGAATCTGTTCGGGCATGTTTGCTACAATGGATTTACCGATTTCCAGAATTTACGTATCCTTGGGGTGATGCAAAGGTTGGCGCTGGCATATGGCTTCGGCTCGTTGATAGGATTAGCGATTAATCATAAGTATATTTTGCAGGTAGCCGCTGGTATATTGATATTTTACTGGGCATTACTAGGTTTCACGCATAGTATGGAAATGTCGGAGGATAGCATTATAGCGATCGTGGACAGAACTTTATTCGGTACATCGCATATGTATCACGATGATATGGCAGATGGTACACGGATCGCCTTTGATCCGGAAGGGCTCTTGAGCTGCATTGGTAGCATAGCGCATGTATTACTTGGTTTCTACGTAGGAAAGGTAATACAGGATTGTAAAAAGAACAATGAGTTGATTATCCGTAATATCTTCATTTTCGGTACGATTATTCTTTTTGCCGGTTTCTTATTGAGTTACGGCTGCCCGATCAATAAGAAAATATGGAGTAGTACGTTCGTATTGGTAACTTGCGGATTCGCCTCGTTATTCCTCGCCTTATTAATCTGGATCATCGACATAAACGGGAAGAAGAAATGGACGTTATTCTTTGAGTCGTTCGGTATCAACCCCTTATATCTGTATGTACAAGGGGATATATTCGCCGTATTGCTGGGAATGAGCGGTATCTCCGCCTTTATGTATATGGATCTGTTCAGGCCGATATTCGGCGATTTCGGAGGCTCATTAGCATGGGCTATCTTCTTCGTGGTACTAAACTGGATACCGGGATATTTCTTGTATAAGAAGAAGATTTATATCAAGTTGTAAAAAGAAATGATCTATGCTCTGTATATAGAACAAAAAATCACTATATTTGCTCTATATACAAAGCATAAATACAAAAATCAAATTAATAATTTAACTATGGAAAATGAACTTCAAGTTATTGGAACGAAAGAAGTAGAGGAACGTATTATTGAGTTAAGAGGACAAAAAATACTACTAGATAGAGATGTAGCAGAATTATATAAAACAGAAACAAGGGATATAAACAAAGCCGTGAGAAATAATCCTGAAAAGTTCCCCAGTGGTTATTTTTTCACATTGAAACCCTCTGAGAAACAGTATGTGGTGGAAAATTTCCACCGGATGGAAAACTTAAAAAAATCAACAGTAGAACCTAAAGCTTTCACTGAAAAAGGACTTTATATGCTGGCTACTATATTAAAAAGTCCAAGAGCCACACAAACAACTATCGCTATAATAGATTCTTTCGTAAAACTACGTGAGCTTATCCGAAATGTAGATGCGATTCAAAATGAACCTGACCTAATAAAACAAAAAGGTATTGTGAAACGAACTGGCCAACTCTTATCTGATCTGTTGATAGATGATGCTGATACAACTGAAATGGAATCTACCATAGAGTTGAATCTTATGGCCGTAAAACTTAAACATACAGTAAAACGTATTAAAAATAACAATAAAACCGAAGATAAATCTGAAATTTAGAATTGCAAAAAAAATCCAACCACTCTCCTATTCATATCGGAGAATGGTTGGATTTTTTATAGGTATCAGCCTAGCTGACTAGTTCACGTTATAACCGGAGATAACCACCTTCGGGGTCTCGCCTCTCGTATCTACATCTTTCCAATGGATGTTGATCTCTTTCTTCTCGCCCGGAAGCAAGGAGAAATAGTTGTCGCTATAGAACATCGGGAGGAATTGCTCGCCATCCTTCTCGCCCACTACATTCACACGGATCATCAGAGCCGGGGTGGATGAAGTATTCTCTAAGGTAGCGGTAGCGGTCCAAGTACCGTCATTACCCTTATTGGTTGCCACGTTGGATCGTAAAGTAACCTTTGGCATCTCACGCAAAGCTTGGTAGTTGCCTTCCTCTACGCCACGCAGATAGAAGTTATCCGATACGATCTTGCCATTCTCTGTCAACGTCAACTTGACGAAATGAGCGCTGGATACGCTAGCTGGGAAATCCAGTTTCATACATTTGTTGGTAGTATCTTCTTTACTATCCACGGAAACCTCGTTTTCCCATGAAATAGAACCGTCCATATTGATGATTTGAGCCTTTGCCGTCAAACCATTACGTACGCCGGCGCTATAGTTCACTACCTCGATCTCGTCCGTAACCGGATTCCATTGAATGTGCAGAGGCTCGGAGGCCTTCTTGCAACCAAAGTAAGCGGCGGTAGGCTCGAAATAATAATCGTAAGTCTGCCATACCATAGAAGGCCATGCCGGATGCGTCATCCACAGCAATAATCCCTTACGGTTCAAGCTTCTTGATTCGAACATACCCCGGTAACCATCATAGTTTACCCACTGAGCCAGATCGGCGAATTCCTTGGCGTTGTTCGGCTTACCGAAGCCCTTTTCGATGATAGCGTTGAAAGAAGCGCAAGACTGGGCGCCTTCCATCGTATAATCGTGTTGTCCCCATTGAGCGTTTTGCGGCCAAAGCGCTTCCGGAGAGAAAGTACGAACCAAGCTCTCGTAATTCATCACGTTGGGCATACCCCGCTCACTATGGAACTTATCACTACCATTCTTCAAGCTAAAGTATTCTTTAACAGGAAGCGCACGGTACGGGCCATGGCCACTTACCACCTCATCCGCCGAGCTGGAGATATAATGTAAGCCCGGATGATCCTCTTTCACGATACGGCGTAAAGCCTTGTCGATCTGCTCCGGCGGGAAGCCCTCGTTGCGCCCGCAATAAATACCGATAGAGGCATGGTTACGGAAACGTTTCACATAATCCTCAGCATTGGCGATAAACATCTCCGGATCATAAGGATCGGGTCCGTCGGAAGGATTCGCCAACCAGAAATCTTGCCAGATCATGATACCATGACGGTCGCAAGCCTCATACAATTCCTTGTCGCCGATTTGTCCTACCCAGTTACGCATCATCGTAAAGTTCATATCAGCATGGTAAGCCACGGCGATGTCGTACTCACGACCCCGGTAATTCAGATTAGACTCACCAAATCCCCAGTTACCGCCACGGCCTATAAAACGACGACCATTGATAAAGAGACTCAAGATACTATTATTCTCATTGAAGGTCATTTGTCGGATACCTACCTTGAAATCCTCAGAGTCGGATACCTTATCGCCTACCTTAAAGGTGAAATTAGCGTCGTATAAATAAGGAGATCCGTACCCTTTAGGCCACCACAGACGTGGGTTCTGAACCTTCAATTGGCTGAAGCTATTTGGATCGAAAGTAACCGTCTTCTCCTCGTTTGCGGCCAATTCTACCGGTTGCTCGAAAGTGATATCGCCGATCTTTCCTGTCAATACACCCTTTACTGGAGCGGCATCATGGTTCTTCACGATCACTTCCGGAGTCAAGGTAGCGGAAGTCGTATCCGGCAACGGTAATACAACCTGTACGAACGGGTCTTGAATCGTTACCTTGCCTGTAGAAGTCAAGTACACATCATCCCAAATACCTATATTACGACCACGGATCGTCGAGATCCAATCCCAACCGATCGAAGCGTGGAAGGTTGGGTTATCAGCGCCTAAGATACCACCGTTGAAATCCGTATTCTTCTCACATTTCTCCTTGATAGCGCCGATATGCTCATTCTTGATGATCTCCACCGCGACAACGTTCTTACCCGGTACGACCCTGTCTGTAACGTCAAATACACCTCGGATAAACGCTCCCTCGATACGGCCGATCTTGTTACCGTTTAAATATACATTCGCTTTCCAGTTGATACCATCGAAATTCAAGAACAAACGATCTTGCTTGAATCCTTCGGGTACCTCAAACTCATCCCTATACCAGAAATTAGAGTTGAAGAATGACTCGGATATCTGCATCAGGTTATCCGCGTAATTCGGATTCGGGATAGCTCCGATATTCTTATAACTACTCAATACCGTTCCCGGCACAGTCGCCACGATCCAATTTTCCGGAGAGAAAGAAGGTTTCGATATTTCCTCGCCGGAAGCGGTTACCTCGGAAGCTCGTTGTACTTTCCAGTTTCCGCCCGATAAACGGATCTCATCTTTTGTAGCAGCCGGAGCAGCAGCCGGTTGGGCAAGCAAGCCACCTTTACCCATCACCTCTATCTCGCTTAAGATATAACGTCCGTCATTAGCCGGTTGCTCCATCCATACCCGTACGTAGCGGCCCTTTCCTTTTAGCTTGATCTCATCCAGATTAGCATCTCCACCCGGAAGATTCGCTATGTCAACCCATTGTTTAGCGTCGTCGGAAACTTGAATCTTACCCTTGATCGCTTTATTGATCCAATGTAATTTTACTTTGTCGAATTCGGATTGGCTACCCAAGTCCACATAGACCCACTCCTCTCCTGTCGTGGCACTCATCCAAGCGCTATTAAAGAATTTGGAAGGAAGCAAATCTATCAACTTATCTTGGTTATAGAAATTCATCTCGAAGAATGCCCAATAAGCGGCACCTTCCATTTTCAATCGCATCCGATAATAAGCATATTCACCCGGTTGATCGAATGTCAAAGTCTCATTCAACATACGGGTGGGCAACGTACCCGGATCCCAGCTATTCTTGTTCGGGTCTGAATGCGCTTTATACTTGCTGGCCTGCCCCGGCATACCTTTACCCTTTAAGGCAGCCAATTCCGTCCAAGTATTTCCATCATTCGATCCCTCGCAAACAATCTCATATCCATCCTTAATCTTATTCTCGTCATAAGCCACGCTGCCACGAAATTGTACCTTGTCGGCTTTCTCTTTCCAGTTATTCAGCGTGAACAAGAAATAGGCATCCTCTCCCGTAACCGCATTACGAGAATAAGGACCTTGATCGATCATCCACTCACGCTCACGACGAGCTATATCCCCATTTTGCGTGGAGAGATCGAGATACTGAGGTTGTTTATCGCTAATAACACCATCCGTCACCAGTTGAGCCGTTAGATTGTAATCATAACTGGAGGAGTTGTAAGCGCTACGCAAAAGAGCTATGTTACGATACGTGGAATAATCCGGACGTAATGAAGGAGAAAAATCCTCCCCCGGATCTCCCGGATACGAACCGATACCTCTGGTATAATAATCCGACCGATCGAAAGATTCCGCCGGAACACCGCTCTGCCCACATCCTCCTAGCAATGCTGAGACCGCTACCGCTCCACAAAGCGTCAAGAGTCGAGGCAATTTTTTCTTTTTACTGAATGTTCTCATACTACTTATTGTGTTTCTCTAAATTAGTTAGTTTAATAAGATACCGTCACGTCAAAACCCTCCTTCCGGGCCCGTTCTGCAATCGCATCTAATTCTTCTTTAGTAGCTTTTTTCAAAGCTTTAACCGGGGTCTCCCTATCTATCGTATAAATCATGACTTGTTTCGGACGGATTTGTTTTAAGGCGGAGATCCAGCCCGCTATCTCCTCTTCTGTCATATTATTAACCGATTTCCCATTTACTTCCCCCTTCAAGAACATGGTCTGTATAATCAAGTTTCCGTTAAAACGACATAATTGCTTTAATAAAGACTCGAAATTAAACGCCGGAGAATTAGGTACGTCTATCTGCCGAATCCGACTGTCTAATACAGAATCCAGTTTCAATATGTTATCCTCTATTTTATTCAAGGCTTGAAAGACCTCCTCTTTCTGGAGCATCGTAGAATTAGAAAGTACGGCGATTTTAGCATCAGGGAAAAATCGATCCCGGGTAGCGATCGTATCATCAATGATTCCACCGAATTCCGGGTGTATCGTAGGCTCTCCGTTTCCGGCGAATGTAATTACATCCGGAACGATCCCTTCCGCTTTCATGGAACTTAGTTTTTGCTCTAAGGCTTCCCTCACTTCCGTACGAGTAGGCAGTTTACTATGGGTCCTATGATTCTCATTCAATCCACATTCGCAATAAATGCAATTAAAAGAGCATAATTTCCCGTCTGTAGGAAGTAAATTCATCCCTAAAGAGACACCTAGACGCCGACTATGTATCGGGCCAAATACTATTTTATCAAAAAGAATTGTAGACATAGCGCTGTTTGTTTTTACCCACGCAAATCTACTCTAAAATTTCCAGCGAAGCAAAGCATAAAGATCTGTTTTATCAGAACCGCTTATCTCCTCCGTATCAGTACCTATCAAATCCCTGTCCCAATAATGGGTGTGAGCCAGTTTCGCGGACAAGGATAAACGTTTCCAAATATCCAGACGAAAGGTAAGGGCAAACCGCATCCCATCCCCATAAAAAAAGGGCATATTAAAGGCATATAATATATTCTTCTCATACGAACTGACCCGGCTATTGTAATCATCCGTATAAAACCACGCTAGATAACCATCTATTTGAAGAGGTAGGGTAGTGGGCTTCCAGCCTATACTTTGGGAGATCATAATTCCTTTATTAAGTTTCTTTATAGGATCATCGAATAGAATACCATCTAAGGAAGTCTTAAAAATAAAAGGAGAAGAAAAGTTATAAACCTGTTGAAAACGAATACGATGTTGTTTACAAGTATTGATTTTCAATAAATTATCATTTTCAAAAGTTCCATTCTTTTCTTTTTGTCGATATTTATAACGAAGATAAGCTGAATAGTTTCTACTAGGGGTATAATCTATCTGAGCCATATATTCCTGTCCTCCGGAAGGAGCGTCTATCCCGTATTTCAACCAAGGGAAACGGAATAAGTCCGCATAAACGGATAATTTCCAGCGGGCGATCGGAGTCAACTGAAATCCCATATAAACCCCTTGCTCGTTCTGAACCGTAGAGCCTTGCGAGAAAGCGTTCCCAAACAAAGCTTGATAACGGCGATCGTAATAGCGGTATAATACCAAGAAAGATATGTAGGAGGCAGGCGTTAATTGCAAGGCATTCAAGGTCGAAACAGCTCCGTTTTTCGAAAGGGCAATCTCGCCATAAAACTTGATACGGTTCGTTTTCAACATATAGTCAACACCCATGTTGAAATTGTTGGAACCTTTGAAATAGAATAGATTATAAGGTTTTGGATCAGGATCCATCTTAAACTTACCGAATGAATAGGAGAGAGCCGTTAAACCTACATGAAAATGAGGCTTAGCATAGCGGATATTTCCTCCATATACCTGCATCGTTATCGTTTTCCTCTTTTCCCAATCCCGTTGCAAACGATGAAGTCCATCTGTTTTTAATGAGGTGAATGTCAAGCTATCTACGGCCGCATCCATTTTTCGGTACGAATAGAAAACACTTATATCCAAGTTTTTAATCGTGATCGTACCGGCCACCCCTCGAAAGAAATCCTGTTCATTGGTAGAAAAGTGCCTACGGAAGCCGTTTGTCCTTCGCTCTGCTTGAGCGACTACTGCCGTACGACTAGGAGAAAAGTCATTGCTAATCACCAGACCTTGTCCGAAAGACATCTTGTAATCCCCTATAGCCAAGCTTTTTAACCAGTTGATATCTTTTAGGAATAGATGTGCGGAATAAAAGTCATATCCTTTATGATATGCGTTCCAAAAAGGTTCGCCCGCATCTTTCTCGGCTACGAAGCCTGCTTGTAAACGATCCTCGAAAGTATAGGAATAACGTAAGGAGTGATAGAAGGGTTCTCCTCTATATTTACGATTCGGATATAACAAAAGTATGCTGTCCGTTTGTTCACCATATCCCTTTTTCTGTTGAAAACATTGATCATACCTGATTTGTAATTCATTACGACCATATTTCAACAGGTTCTTAACCGTAAGCAACCGTTTTTCAACAAGATTATCACCTATATAAACAAATGGAAGGAGAAGAGATATCGTCTGAAAATCGATATCCTCTATATTCTTCAACTCATAGATGCTAACCATATTTCCGTATCGTTTCCGATAGGAGAGGAGCTGCTCAATTTGGCGATCGGATAGAAAAGGTAATCGCTTCAGTTGTTCTTCCGTCACGGCATTCAAATCAAAAGGATGCTCAATTAAATAAGATAAATCGGCATACAAACTTTCGATACGCTCCGTATCCTCGGTTTCCAAGGCTAGTTCCTCTACATACTCCATCCACTTATCAACAGAATATTCTATTTGAGAATTAGCGTAATAACTATTTATCAACAGGATTATCGACAAGATTATAAACAATCGTTTCATAGCTAAGTATCATTTAAAAAGAGAATGATAAACCAAGACCGGTACTCATCCCTAAAATCGGATGGTAAATAGAGGCTACATCTATCGTAAAGCAAGAAAAGTTATAACCAATTCCTAAAGAGGGCAGGAGAGGAGCGGTCTGTATTCCGGCACGAATAAAAAAAGAATCGAAAGCAGTGTATTCAAGACCAAAGTTTCCAACAACTAGGTTTTCATTTTCCGTTCCTACACTTCCTGTAATTAACAGACTGTTTATAATCTCCCATTGAAAACTTATTTGAATTAAGTAATAATTAAAATCTTCTATTTCAATATCTTTATCTCCTATATAAACAGAAGGAAAATTCATTATTAACATTCCTATTAACAACTTATCAATAGGAGAGAAAGTGATTCCAAGATCTGTTGACAGTCTGGATCTTGTATTTTCCAATAGATCAGTTTGCAAGAAACTATAGTGAACTCCAAGCCCTAACGCCCATTGATCCCCCAAGCGTTTTCCTCCCAGCACACGAACCATCATCTCCCTGTATTTATCAAACCCGAAAACAGAGATATCAACACCTACGGATAATAGTTGATTCGGATAATAAAAACTACCGGACATCGTACCCAGTTCTTTCAACATGTACCGATTAAAGTATTCTAAATGAATGGACTTTTTCTCTTTATCGACAATAAGGGCCGGATTGAATAAAATAGATTGCGTCGCCACATTCCCTCCCATTCCCACGCTACGGACATCCGGTAAACGTAAGTTATCAACACCATGTACATACAATGAAAATACCCCCGCAAACAGGGATAGCAATAGATATTTCATAGTTAAGATTTTGTATGGTTTCTATTTATTCTTCAAGGTTTTCTCATTATCCTTATTTACTCTACGCTGTACCTTTTTAATATCCTCATCAGGGGAGAGTCGTTCAGGCTTAATTCCCCTTTGCAATAGCATATCACAATCCAATAGGCGTTGTTCAATCACCTCGGCCTTACGGGTTTGTACCGCAAAATAAGTCTGTGCAAAAGCTACTTGCGGTTTACGACTATCACCATTTTGTGCGATTAAGTAGCATGCGTAGCGTGTTAATAAGATGTCATTTATTTGTTGCTCAGCACCATGCCCCACAATAATCACTTTCCCGACGTCGGGAAAGTGATCCTCTATATTTTCTCCCGCATTCCGGCACGCTTCTTTGGCTTTCACCACTACATTATTGATAAAGTTATCCCATTTGGCATATCCTAATAGGGGTTGCAACTCTCTGGCACTCCAGCATTCTATGCCTTCTACCTCACATGAAATGGATTCGAATTTTCCGAATAGGGCGGTAATTTCTTCTTTCTTCATAGTTAATATATTCTTAAGTTGTTGTCAATTGCGCAAATGTAATGTTTTATATTCATTTAGCAAGTTATTAACAGATAAATGATGCTGAGAGTCACGCAGTATTTATATTTTCGCGGTATATGATACGAAAAGGGATATATTGTGTTTTGGCTCTACTTGTTCTCTGTAGCTTTAAAGGGATGGCGCAGGCGGTAAAGACAAATATTGTTCCGGAAGGTTATCAGAAAGCTCAACTGTATGAAGGTGATACAATGGCTGTCGTCAACCTTCGGGAAGTTTTTATATATCCTCAAGTTAAGTTTAAGAATAAGCGTGAACAAGCCAAGTACAATAAGTTGGTACGAGACGTAAAGCGTACTTTGCCCTATGCCAAAATGGTGTATGATACGTTGATAGAGACCTACGAATACATGGAAACCTTACCGAATGACAAGGCCCGCCAAGCCCACTTGAAACGGATGGAGAAAGAGTTGTTCGCCCAATATAAACCGGAACTAAAAAAATTATCCTTCTCGCAAGGCAAGCTACTTATCAAACTGATCGATAGGGAATGTAATCAATCCAGTTACAATTTACTGAAAGCCTATCTGGGAAGTTTCCGTGCGGGCTTTTGGAATTTCTTCGCAGGCATGTTCGGAGCCAGCCTTAAATCGGAATACGACCCGAAAGGTAAAGATGCCATGACCGAACGGGTCGTCGTATTGGTTGAGAATGGTTTAATCTGATAGTTGCTTGAAGAAATCCCAGATCACGATACCGGTAGTAACCGATACGTTCAAGGAATGCTTTGTACCGTATTGAGGTATTTCAATACATATATCACAGTTATCAACCACATTTTGTTGAACGCCTTTTACTTCGTTACCCATGACGATAGCGTATTTCTTTGTCTTGTCTAACTGCAAGTTATCTAACATGACACTACCTTCCGCTTGCTCTACGGCACATACCGTATACCCCTCTTGGCGCAGTTTATCAACAGCCTCCGGGGTATCCTTGAAATATTCCCAATCTACGGTTTCTTCCGCTCCTAAGGCGGTCTTATGGATCTCCGCGTTCGGAGGGCAAGCCGTAATACCACAAAGATAAATAGCCTCTACCCGGAAAGCATCGGAGGTACGAAACACGGAACCCACGTTATTAAGACTTCTAATATGGTCTAAAACAACGATTAAAGGTATCTTCTTACTTTCCTTAAAAGCCTCGGGAGTCAGGCGGTTCAATTCGGTTACTTTTAATTTTCGCATAACAAATATCTTTGACCGCGAAAGTAGCGAATATCCGTGGATATGCCGTTGAAAAGCTATTAATAAGTAGTGGACATAAAATGAAAAATATTTCTTGCTTTATTCAAATACTTGTCCATACACCCCCCTTTCTCAAATTAGCAAATGAATAAGCCACTTATTTATTACGCGCTATCAACAGCCCTTATACACCTATTGACAGCCTTGCTGGAGGATCTATTTTTTCACAATCAAGGTTATCAACAATAAACAGCTAAATATTCATAAAGTCTATAACTATAAGAACTACAATCTATAGATAGACATCCATGCTGTTGGTATCCTTTTGATAAACCGTTCACAGACTTTAATAAGTCAATAACCAAAGATTGTAACAAAAATGTTTTAACCATTTCAACAGCCTATCATATTCATCATATTTATTTTTAAAATTAAAGATTAATAAGAATATAATATAATGATTGTGGATAACTCTTGAGGGTTGAGGGCAACTCATCCATCGGTGGCAAAGATAAGAATCTTTCTTGTTATTTCTATAAATGAAGAAAGTTTATACCTTTGTGCTTTGTGAACAATAGGTTGATAAACTAGATAAGATGAAGATTATCAGTAATACTTTCTGTGGATAATATTGTTTATATATAGTGAAAAGCCTATTGGGAGCAGTAGAAACAGGAATCATTAATATATAAGGCTATGTTGACAAACCAATCAATCGGGTACATGGATGCGCCCGTTCCTAAGGATTTAGACCTTAAGGAAGCGATCGACAAGTTACGTAAAGAGAAGAATGCGATTATTTTGGCGCATTACTATCAAACAGGCGATATACAAGATATAGCGGACTATGTGGGAGACAGTCTGGCCTTGGCACAATGGGCGGCTAAGACGAAGGCGGATATCATCGTGCTTTGTGGGGTTCACTTTATGGGAGAGACGGCGAAGATCCTCTGCCCGGATAAGAAAGTGCTGGTACCGGACTTGAATGCCGGTTGCTCCTTGGCGGATAGTTGTCCGGCTACGGAGTTCGCCGAGTTCGTCAAGCAACATCCCGGTCATACGGTAATCTCTTACGTGAATACGACCGCCGCCGTGAAAGCGGTCACGGATGTGGTGGTTACTTCCACGAACGCCCGCCAGATCGTGGAGAGCTTCCCGGAAGGTACACCGATGATTTTCGGTCCGGATCGTAACTTAGGTAATTATATCAATAGCATCACGGGACGTAATATGTTGCTTTGGGATGGCGCTTGCCACGTGCATGAGCAATTCTCATTGGAGAAGATCTTATCTTTGAAGAAACAGTACCCGAATGCGGAAGTGATCACCCATCCGGAATGCAAGCAGCCGGTTATACAGGTCTCAGACTTCGTAGGATCGACCGCGGCTTTGCTGAAGCATACCATTAAGTCCGACGCAAAACAATTCATTGTAGCGACGGAAAGTGGCGTTATTCACGAGATGCGCAAGCGGAGTCCGGATAAGGAATTCATCCCGGCTCCTCCGAACGACAGTACTTGCGCTTGCAACGAATGTAATTTCATGCGCTTGAACACGATGGAGAAGCTATATAATTGCTTGAAGTTCGAGATGCCGGAGATATTCGTGGACGAGGAGGTACAGAAGAAGGCCATCAAACCGATCAAGAAGATGTTGGAGATCTCTGAGAAGCTGGGACTCTGATCCAAACAAATGCGGGATAGGTCTCAACCGATAGGCCGGACTTGAGTGATATAAAAGCTAAGCCCGGTCTATTATATGTAAATAATCAAAATTATGTACAATATCTACAACTATCCTTATAATCATTTGATTTTAAAATATTTATCCTATTGTTGTAGATAGGAAAACATCTACAATAGTAAGTCTTTATCTACCATCATTTCCCGCTTTTAGTAAGTGTCTTTGCCATGCCGTCAAAGGAATTTTCTACACTCTACGTATATAATCAGTCCGTTTTTCTTCCTTTCTTTATATAGATAAAATATTAATATATAAGTATTTGTGGTTTTTTATGGTATAAAACAAAAGTTTTACACATGGAAAACATTTGTTTTCATAGAAGAAAACTAAAGTTTTGTACTGAAGAAACTTCTGTTTTCCCATATAGAAACTTTTGTTTCCCTAGGAAGAAACCATCTGCTTCGCTACTCGAACTCGGACGATCCCGGGAAAGAATATATCAAGAATGATCGCTATTAATTACCGTAACATTCTGAATTTAGTTACTTTTGCGTAGAAATCTAATTGTAATTCTCAATATCATGAAAAAGATAGGACTAATGTTGGCCTTATTATGGGTGATTTGTGCGCTCTCGTGGGCTTCTTCTCCGGATGCCCGTATTAAGGGGCAGTTAATAGATGCCTCTACGAATCAAGTGATTAATTATGCGGATATCTTTCTGTTTACGATGGGAAGTGAAAAACCTTTGCAACAGACTTTTCCGGACGATCAAGGACGTTTCTCGTTTACTAAGGTGGCTCCGGGTAATTATGTGGTCATGGTCCGTTTGATGGGATATGATGTGTTTACAAAGAATGATATCATCTTGGATGCCTTGTCTCCGGTGGATCTAGGTAAGTTGATGATGAGTCCTTTGGAGGTAGGTATCGCCGAAGTGGAGGTAGTGGCTGAGAAACGGCAATTGGTTTATAAGCTGGATAAGAAAGTGGTCGAGGCCTCTTCCAATATGATGGGAGGAGGCGGTTCCGCCGTGGATATATTAGAGAATACGCCTTCCATACGGGTAGATGCGGAAGGCGATGTTACTTTTCGTGGAAGCAGCGGCTTTTTGGTTTACATAGATGGTAAGCCGAGTGTCTTCTCGGGTACACAGGCTTTGGAGCAAGTCCCGGCCGGGCATATAGAGAATATAGAGATTATCACGACACCTTCCGCCAAGCATGATACGGAAGGCGACGTGGGTATCATTAATATTATCACGAAGAAGCATTCCCAGCGGGGATTGAGCGGGATGGTGAATCTCTCGGGAAGTACGTGGCTTTCCCGCCATGTCGATTTCTTGTTGGCACAGCAACATCAGCGTTCCCGTTGGTACATCGGCGGACAGTGGACAGACCGGTTGCGCAAGAGTGATTTCGACCAAGAGAAGATGACGGTGGTGGGCGATCAGACCACTACCTCGCATTCCGTCGGGCCTCGTACGGGAAACAGCTATCATTATACGATGAAAGGCGGTTGGAGCCTGAATCTTCCCAAGACAACCATCGCGTTGGATCTGGAGGGCGGCTATGGCGGAAATAAGCGTAAGGGAAAAATGAACTATAAGGAAACCCGTTCGGTAGCGGGCGGCTCTCCGGTGACGGAAGATTATCGAAGCATAGATGATTATGATAATGATGAGAATATAGGTTTGGGAAGTCTGGCGGTACAGCATAAGTTCAACGATAAGGGGCACGAGCTTTCCGGTAGTGCCTATTACAAATATGGCGGTCATGCCTTGGAATATTTCTTTAACGACTTGATGTCCTTGGAAGGGCAACGCCAACAGGGGCACCGTGCTTATGAGGCCGAGCACCGGGAAACGATGCGTATCAATCTGGATTACGCCTTGCCTTTCGGAAAAGGAGGTAAGCTAGAGGCGGGTTACCAATATTATTCTTATCTGGAAGACGGCGATTACAATATGGAATGGTGGGACCCCAAGGGACAAACGTTCTTTTGGCGTGACGATATCTACAACACGTTTTATTTTCAAGAAGGGGTGAATTCTATCTATACGATTCTTTCCCATACGTGGAAGAATTTAGAGGCGCAAGCCGGCGTTCGGGGAGAGCATACGCATACGGTCTTGCGAAGTTCCGTGGAGGGAGCGGATCGTACGAAGAATCGTTTTGAGTTTTTCCCATCGGTGCATTTGGGCTATACGTTCCCGAATGAACATCGTTTGTTGGCTTCCTATTCCCGTCGTACCACACGTCCGCAGCTTTTCTATATGGAGCCTTATATCACGTATCGCGACTTTTATACGGCCGAGATCGGTAATCCGGATATACGTCCGGAGTACATCAACTCCTTTGAATTGAACTACCGGAAGAGTTTCGGGGAAAACACGGTATCCGCCACCGCCTTTCATCGGTATCGGAAGGATAAGATCGAGCGGTTGCGTGTTCCCTATTCAGCTGGTGTAACCTTGGATTCGATGGCGAACGTAGGACATGATTACTCGACGGGTATCGAGCTAAGCGTCAGCCTGCATCCGGTGCGCTGGTGGAATACCACGGTCAATGGAAACGTTTATCACTATAAGGTGAAGAACGAACAGGCCGCCGGTGGAAATACGACCTCTAGCACCAATTACGATATCCTATGGAATAACCTGTTTAATCTGGGGAAATACACACGTATCCAATTGGATGGTAGTTTTGTAGGCCCTTCCGTAACGACGCAGGGCCGTACGGACGCTTATTGGTACGCGAACGTAGCCGTCCGCCAGCAACTATGTAACCGAAAACTAACCGCCACCTTAGCTTTCCGGGATATTTTCCGTTCCGCCAAATATATCAGCGATATCCAAACGGCAGATTTACGCTCCCTGACACGTATCAAACCCAAATATCCACAAATCACGTTGACGTTGAGTTGGACATTTAATAGTTTCAAGGCCAAATCCACCCAAGCGAAAGAAGATCGCTCGGAGATGTTCGAGGGTATAAAGCATTGATATTGTATCTTTACTGTATTGGTTTGTCTTCGGGAAACAACTACGACTACAAATAAATTCTGCAATCGTAGTTGTTTCCCTCTTTTACGGATGGTGGGATTTGGTTCTTGGCATTAATCGCTGCGAAAGGAGCGGAGAAGATAACAGATCAGATCATCCGAGCATTGCGTTCATCTGGTTTTTCTTTTTAGGATGATATAAACAAGGTTTCTCTATGTATTTCCAGGATAACATACCTAATCCGGTGCTAAGGATAGTGGTAAGAGCCAATGTCAATATAAAGCTATATTGATCAAGTCCGTAATGAATGAATATCTGGATGATCGGGAAATGAATCAAGAAGATACCATACGAGAAATTTCCCATCCGGTTGAATACATGTAACCACTTGAATCCGTAAGCTACCGTGATAATGATAGAGGCTAGAGCGATAGGCTCGAAAATACTCAGCAACAGATACTCTCTACCCAATAAAAGAAATAGGCTGACAGGGAACAAATATCTCATATATTTTCGAAAAATAGGGAAATAGGCAAGTATGATAATACCAGAACAAAAGTACATCATTTGTCCGGGGAATTGTCTTTTCATGAATTCATAAATAGGGTTGTGTGTCATATCATCTAAATAATTACACGTTGTCGAGTAGATGAAAGATAAGATATAAATAAGAAGTAGGCATACTAATTTGTTATATCTTTTCAGTAACCAATAGATAATGGGTATGGTGATATATAGCATGAATTCAACCTTGATAGTCCATAAAGACCCATTCATCGCTTGTAAAGGATTGGTATCGAATACGCCGGGTAAATCCGGCGATAAAAAGTTAAATGTAAGTAAATTACAGATAAGATAGGTGTATAAGCTAGAAGAGGTGAGGTATTCCCTGCAGGATAAGGAAGTAAGGAATAATCCGATTAAGGCACATAATAAAATAGTCAAGCTGTAGGCGGGCATAATACGTTGAATACGTTTACGGAAAAAAATCCGGGTATTAGGCGTACGTAAGAAGCTAAACATAACAAGAAATCCACTAATAATAAAGAAACCTTTCACTCGAAATCCTCCGCTAACAAACCAAAAAGGATCTGTCTCTGTCAGTGTGCTGAAATGGTTGAACATGACAGAATACGCAAGAAAGAAGCGAATAAAATCAAAATTATTCGCTTCTTTTACTTGATTTATTAATCTGGAGTTGAGTAAAACTTTCTCTGATTGATTCATTGTTCTATTTGACTACAATGATTTTTGTTACGACGCTCTCTGAGGCTTCCTCCGTGGAAGCTAGTACAAGATATACGCCTGTCGCTACACGTGATCCGTTTGCGTTCCGGCAATTCCAGATAGCTTGCCCCCCCAAGGATTTAGTTTGATAAATAATATTTCCGTTTAAATCCGTGATTTTTACATTCGAATTATCCATTAATCCTACAATCGTTACTTTATCCATATGTTCGGGACGTACCGGATTAGGATATGCGTAGATCTCCGAGTAATCAGATTTACCTTCCGAAGCTTCTCCTTGATAGGAATTTAGTCCTTTATCGGTACCGATAAAAACTTCACCGGTCTTATCGTTTATCTCTATATCGTATATGTTATCGGAAAGGAGCGGGCTATTGGTCGTATTAAATTGATAAACGATTGTCTCATTATCATTATCTAGAACATAGACGCCATTTCCTTTGGTTCCAATCCATTTTCGATTACCTGCGTCTACTTTTAGGGTCGTGACGACAACGTTATCTAAGAAATAAGCGAGATTGCCAGTTTCCTCATTGGTATATTTTACCCTTGTACAACGTGTAGCGGCTTTATCCTCAGCGGAAGAGATCCTAGGTTTAGTGAAGTATACGGCTCCCCGATTCGTACCAACCCAGATATATCCATCCTTATCCTCGGCTACGCATGTATAATTACTAGGAGTCAATTCTTTTCCGTCGGTATCAATAAGTGTAGTAAACTCATACGAGGAAACTTCGTCTAAAGACTCGCTATTCGGTATCATTACAAGTTTAGGGGTGTTACGAGGCACATAAATCCATTTGTCGTTAGTGGAGGTTATAAGTATATCGTTTATTGTATAAACTCCTCTAAGTTGCTCGATATCCAAACGATGCCATGCTCCTGCTTTGTCAAGAACAAGTACCGCATGGTTAACCTCTGAGCTTGTCATCCACAAATTTCCATTTTTATCAAAGGCCAGTCCATCTATATAACAATAACCGGACCCATAGCCTCCTGCGGTTTCTTTAAAGGCATTCTTTTCATTGTATGACTGGACGGGAGTTCCATTCTTATATTGGATAACGCCATCACCCATGGAAGAGGCGTATACGATCTCATCATTAGAATCATCGGTCGTTACGGCTATACTTGTATAGTCTCGTGGATTTCTTGGTAAATTGAGTTTCTTTTGGGCTTCTTTAGGATCGATAAAAGACCATTTATCATAATCGTATGTAAGAATATAACCTCCTTTGTCGAAGCGCTTACCATTTAGGAGGTCTTTACCTCCTATGATCATATATACTTTATCATTTTTACAAACAATATCGAATGCGCTATTGCTGTAAGGTCCGTCTAAAATGATAGGTTCATTAAGAGCCTCAAAACTATTTGAGCCTTTCCGTTGGATAGAACGTAGCCCTTTACTTCCTTCCGCTATCCAATATTTGTCTGTTTGATAGGTACTGATGTCATTGATACTTAAGTTTATTTGGTCAAACTTTTGTGTATCGGATACGATGAAAACCCTTGAGTTATCTATACATGCTAATTTTTCGCCTATTACTTTCATGTATTTTAGGGTTGAGCTATTTATTATTTGGGAAAGCTCTCCATTGTTTTCATAGAAGATACCTTGCTGACTGACCAAGTAGAACAAGGTATTCTTGAATGAAGCGATAGCTGAGATCGTATGATTATCGGAAAGGTTTGATAATCCATAAGGTTTCCAGTTTGCTTTATCCAGCAGGTTCTCTTTTAATGAAGCATATATAATTCCTGAAGATATTTCTTCTTTATTGGTTGTGGAAGCATATATATTCCCATTCTGTATAGCGCATGATGTTATATTTAAGGAAAGATTATAAGTATCCTTAATTTCCTTTTTGGCCATATTGACTACGACGATACCAAATGCAGTCGATAAATAAGCATATTCATCATGTACCAATATCGAATTGATTTGTTTGTCTCTTATGGACGTACTGGTCGACAGATAAGGTAGATTTGTCGCCACTCCTCCCTCAAGTATATCTATATTTGAATTATCATAGATAATAAGGAGTGATTTTACTTGTTTATTATAGCGGATCAAAGAAATCGTATTATCATTTAATCCATTTCCTTTATAATATTGCTTAATACTATTATCTTCTTTTCCATACGTATAAAGAGATCCTTCCGCTACCACAAATACTTGGTCGTTCGATTCCTCTACGCTGTTTGTGTTATTGTAAGAAAGATACGTTTTCCATCCGGTTGTATTAAAATTAGCGGCTAATACAGTGAATGAAAAAAATGAAAATAGAATGATAGTAAGTATATGTCTCATATTAACAATTATAATCAGATAAAAATGATGTTAACTTCATGACGGCTTTCGCACGATGGCTGATCTGGTTTTTTGTATCGTTACCCATCTCGGCGAAAGTTTGTGTATAGGTATCAGGCATGAATATAGGATCGTATCCAAATCCGCTATCTCCGCGTTTTTCGGTAGTGATAGAGCCATTCACGATACCGTCGAAGGTATATTCTTTTCCGTCAAGGACTAGAGCTATGACCGTGCGGAAACGTGCTTTTCTGTTTTCTTTATGATTCATTTCGGACAACAGCTTGTTCATATTAGCTTCCGAGTCGTGCCCTGTTCCTGCGTAACGAGCCGAATAGACTCCCGGAGCATTATTCAATACCTCGACTTCTAATCCCGTGTCGTCAGCGAAACAATCATATCCGAATTTCTCCTTGATATAGCGGGCTTTTAGCAAAGCATTTCCCTCTAAGGTATCTGCCGTCTCGGGGATATCGTTATGGCAATCTATATCGGATAAACTTATGATTTCCGCGTATCCGGCGGTTATCTTGCGGACCTCGTCCAGTTTGTGTTGATTATTTGTCGCGAATACAAGTTTCATATTTCGTAATCTATTAAATAAGAAAGCATTTCTATACGGTAGATATATAACGTATGGAAATGCTTTAAATTGTTTGTATATTCTTTTTTAAGTCTTTATCTGATCGAACCCCTCACCATATACCCCTCGGACAATGCTTTGGGAGATGAACGCTTGGTGGTCTATCCGTTTCACGATCCGGAAGATGGAGACGGATTCGGATTTCTTGGCGAGTAGTACGACTACCTTGACGGGTTTGCGGGAATAACCGCCCTCGCCGTCCAGTATCGTACAGCCACGGCCTAAGTCATGGATGATGCGATCCGCTATCTCGTCGTACTTCTGGGAGAAGATGAGGAATTGTACGGATTGGCGGTTACCGTTCAATACCATGTCGAGAACGTAATTGCTTATGACCATCTCCACGAAACCGAAAACGATCTTGTCCACGTTATGGAACAGGAAGAAAGAGGAACTGATGATGAAGAAATCGCAAAACAGAAGGATACGTCCGATCGATATATTCTTATATTTATTGATTACCGCACCGATAATATCCGTACCTCCGGTACTACCGTTCGCCGAGAATACCAATCCTAGTCCGGCACCACACATAAACGCTCCGATTATGATAGCCATAAACGGCTGGTCGTGCAGTATAGGTTGTCCTTTCAGCAGCCACTCGAAGAGAGAGAGAGAAGCCGAGAGTGAGAAAACTCCGAAAATAGTTTTTATCAAGAATTTTAGACCAAGGATCTTTAAGGCTACCACCAACAAGGCTACGTTGATGACAAAATAAGATACGGATACCGGGATCAATCCATTGGAGGCAAAGAAGATCAACGCACAGATACCACTTACCCCACCTGTCACGATCTCGTTGGAAAGGATAAAGGCGTTGAATCCGAATCCGTATAATAAAGTTCCGAACAGGATCATTAGATAATCCTGTACGGAAAAATAGATTTTTGTGAGTTTTAAGTTCATCCCACTACGATATTAACGATTTTGCCGGGAACGACAATAACTTTCTTAACGGCCTTGCCTTCCATCCACTTCGCTGAGTTCTCATGATTCAAAGCCGCTTTCTCGGCGTCCTCCTTAGAAATATCCGCCGGTAGCTCTAGGTTGTAGCGAGCTTTACCATTGAATGAGATCGCGTAAACAACGGATTTCTCCTTGAGATATTCTTCGTTGTGTTTCGGCCACCGGGCATCGCAGATGGTCGTATCATGTCCTAATTGATGCCATAGCTCTTCCGCTATATGAGGAGCGAACGGAGCCAATAAAGTGATCAGCGGCTCCAAGATGGTGCGCTTGCTGCATTTTAAGCTCGTTAACTCGTTCACGCAAATCATGAAGGCGCTAATGGACGTGTTGTATGAGAAATGCTCGATGTCGAACGTTACTTTCTTGATCAGCTTATGCAAGGATTTCAATTCGTCGGCCGTAGGCTCGGCATCGGTAACTTGCAGGGTATCCGTATTGCCGAAGAACAAGCCCCAAAGCTTCTTTAAGCAACGGTGTACGCCATCGATACCGTTCGTATCCCAAGGCTTGGATTGCTCCAACGGGCCTAGGAACATCTCGTACAAACGTAGGGTATCGGCACCATATTTCTCAACGATCATATCCGGGTTCACTACGTTGAACATGGATTTGGACATCTTCTCGACCGCCCATCCGCAGATATATTTACCATCTTCCAATACGAACTCCGCGTCGTTGTATTCCGGACGCCAGTTCTTGAAAGCCTCTATATCCAACAGATCGTTAGATACGATATTTACGTCTACATGGATAGGGGTGACCTCGTATTGGTCTTTCAAGTTCAAGGAAACGAATTTATTGGTTCCGTTGATGCGGTACACGAAGTTCGAGCGTCCTTGGATCATACCTTGGTTGATCAATTTCTTGAACGGCTCTTCCTCGCAAACGATACCCAAGTCGAACAAGAACTTATTCCAGAAACGGCTGTAAATCAAGTGGCCGGTAGCGTGTTCCGTACCACCGATATATAAATCCACGTTTCTCCAATATTCATCCACGTCTTTAGCTACCAAGGCTTTATCATTATGCGGGTCCATATAGCGCAAATAATAAGCGGAAGAACCGGCGAAGCCCGGCATCGTACAAAGCTCCAGCGGGAAGATCGTCTGGTTATCGATCTTCGATACCTCGGTGACTTTTTGGTTTACCGTGTCCCAAGCCCATTTAACGGCGTGTCCTAATGGAGGCTCGCCCGTCTCGGTAGGCAAGAATTTATCTACTTCCGGCAGCAACAGGGGCAGACATTCTTCCGGCAACATCTGAGGCATGCCATCGGCGTCGTAATATACCGGGAACGGTTCGCCCCAATAACGCTGGCGGCTGAAAATAGCGTCGCGCAAGCGGTAGTTTATCTTCACACGTCCCAGATCGTGATCTTTTACGTATTTCTTGGTAGCGGCTATCGCTTCCTTGATCGTCAGTCCGTTCAAGGAAAGATCGCAATAAGGAGTAACGCCGGCTCTCGGAGAATTGCATACGATACCTTCCTTGGCATCGAAACTTTCCTCGCTTACGTCGCAACCTTCCACCAAGGGGCGGATTTCCAGTCCGAAATGCTTCGCGAAAGCGTAGTCGCGACTATCGTGCGCCGGAACCGCCATGATCGCTCCCGTACCGTAGCCGGCCAATACATAGTCGCTGATCCAGATGGGAACTGCCTCGCCCGTAAACGGGTTAATAGCATAGGAACCACTGAATACACCGGTTACCTGACGGTCGGCGATGCGCTCGCGCTCGGTACGTTTCTTGGTACGATCTAGGTAAGCGTCTACTTCTGCTTTTTGGTCTGCCGTAGTTAATTGTTGAACCAATTCGCTTTCCGGAGCTAATACCATGAAGGTAACACCAAACATCGTATCGGCACGGGTCGTAAAGATCGTGAATTCCTTGTCGCTGTCTTTTACCTTGAAGCGAACCTCGGCACCTTCGCTGCGTCCGATCCAGTTCTTTTGGGTCTCTTTCAAGGAATCCGTCCAGTCGATCGTATCCAATCCGTCCAACAGGCGTTGCGCGTAAGCGGATACACGTAAGCACCATTGGCGCATGATCTTTTGTTCCACCGGATAGCCTCCACGCTCGGAAACACCGTTCACGACCTCATCATTCGCTAATACGGTACCCAAGGCGGCACACCAGTTTACCATGGTCTCGCCACGATAAGCGATCCGGTAGTTGAGTAATATCTCTTGTTTTTCTTTATCGCTCTTGGCTTTCCATTCCTCGGCGGTGAAACTAAGTTCCTCTCCGCAAGCTACGTTCAGACCTTCCGTACCACTGGTCTCGAAAGCCTGTATCAACTCGCTGATCGGGCGGGCTTGCTTCTCGTCGTTGCAGTAGTAGCTGTTGAACATCCGGATGAAGGCCCATTGCGTCCATTTGTAATATTCGGGATCGCAGGTACGGATCTCACGGCTCCAATCGTAGCAGAAACCGATCTTTTCCAATTGCTCCCGATAACGGGCTATATTATTCTTTGTCGTGATCTCCGGATGTTGTCCGGTTTGGATGGCGTATTGCTCGGCGGGTAGTCCGTAAGCGTCGTAACCCATCGGGTGCAATACGTTGAAACCTTGCAAACGTTTGAAACGCGAATAAATATCAGAAGCTATATAACCGAGCGGGTGGCCAACGTGCAATCCCGCACCGGAAGGATAGGGGAACATGTCCAATACATAGTATTTAGGCTTATTCATGTCTTTTTCGACTTTATAAACCTTTTCGGCAATCCAGTAGTCGTGCCACTTCTTCTCAATCTCTCTGAAATTGTACTCCATGATCGTTTATCGTTTTTGTATCGTTTTCTATTTAAGGCCACAAAGTTAGTGAATTTATTTATTTTATATGAGTTATTTACATGAACTGTTTATTTCACGTAACCAATCCGGGGGCGAGATTGATTCTCGGTTCTTTTCGCTTGTAACTCAGCGAGTGACAGATTGATTAGCTCAAGTTGCGTACGGGTATCTTCGTTGATGTCGTTGTAATCGGCAAATGCTTCTTCGATATACGCTTTGAGTTCCTTTACTTCTTGTTGGAGTTCAAGCAAAGGGGAGGAAGAACTTATTATTTGTCGTATGCCGACGAAAGCACGCATGATAGAGATATTGACTTTAATGGCTGTATCGGATCTGAGTACAGAAGAAAGCATTGCTATACCTTGCTCCGTGAAAGCGAATGGAGCATATTGGTTACCTCCTTTCTTTGAGATGCCAATTTGGCATACCATATTGTTTTTCAAGTTGTTAAATTCTTGAATTGTTAATGTGAACATAAAATCATCAGGAAAGCGTTCTATGTTTCGTCTGACCGCACGTTTCAGTTGGGCGGTTTCTGTTCCATACATTTCCGCCAGATCAAAATCCAGCATGACTTTTTGCCCTCTGATCTCATAAATCTTGTTTTGTATCGCTTGTAATTCCATAGTATAAGAACTTATTAGTTTACTTTATTTGATATAACCAATTTTAGGTCTTTTAGCATTGTTCTTTTTCTTTGTAGCCAGTTCGGAAAGAGCTATGTAAATATCATCCAAAGACTTTTGGGTATCTTCACTGAGATCATTGATAGCGCAAAGGGTTTCCTCATTAGCCATTTCAAGAGATTTGATACGTTCTTGTAGTTCTTTAATTTCGATGGAACTAGTGATAGTTTGTAAGGTATAATTCCGGATAGCGACAAAGGCTCTCATAATGTTTCTGTTGATTTCGATCGCAATGTCTGAGTTCAGCACACTACTTAGCATTGCGACTCCTAGTTCCGTGAAAGCGAATGGCATATATTTAAAGTTATTACCTCTACCTTTATTCAAGGTCACAAATTGTGATCTTGAAAGTTCCTCCTTGGTCAATTCAAACATAAAATCATTTCCCTCGAATCGTTTAGGATTACGCCTGACTGCCTGTTTAAGTACCCTTGTCTCTATTCCATACATTTCCGCCAGATCAAAATCCAGCATGACTTTTTGCCCTCTGATCTCGTGAATCTTGTTTTGTATCGTTTGTAATTCCATAGTAAAGATTTTAGTTTAATATTATGTTCGCAAAGGTTTGTAAAATAATTGAGATAAGCAATAAGCTAGTTGGATATTAATGATTGGTTGCATTTGTAAGTTGTACAATGAATTATTGCTGATCCGGCTTATTGTCTATTTTTTATGTGTTCTTATTTTCCTTATAAGATTTCCGGGAAAAACACGTACGTGATTTATGAAAAACACGTACGACTTTTCGGAAAAACATGTACGTGTTTTCCGGAAAACATGATGATGTTTTTATATCACTGATATTCATGTATATATAACTTGATACCTTTGCATGGACTTATTGTTTTTTTTCTTCTTGTATTTGTTATTTTGTTGTTCTATCGTTTGTTTATGAATTAAAAATATTTAATTTTGCTTATCTATAATAAAGGATGAAGTCATTTATATATATACTATTAACTTCCTTGACTTTCCTTGTGGTAGGATGCCAAAATGAATCTGAGGAAATCCGTTTGATCAATCAGGCGGAACGCCTGTTTGATGCCTATCCGGATAGCGTAATCACTACATTGGATTCCATTCCGCTCCCGGAAGAGATGAGTCCCCGTCTGGTAGCCCGTTGGTGTATGTTATACGCACGTGCCGCCGATAAAATAGAGGACGAGATGCCTTATACGAACCAGCTTGAGATCGCCTTGAAATATTATCAAAAGAAAAAGATGCGGAAAGAGGAGGCTGAGATTGGCCTTTATTTGGGGCGTTCGTATGTGGAGGATAAGGAGTACGAGAAGGCAATGAGGGCTTACTCCGATGCGCTGGAGGTAGCGTTGGCGATTAAGAACTATAATCGTGCCGGGTATATTTGTAGTTATATGGGGGATTTGTATGAACTGGATGATCGTTATGTGTTAGCTGCAAAAAAATATAAGGAGAGCGGACGGTATTTTCGATTGGCCGGTAATATGAAAAGCTATGTGCGTTCGTTTGTGAATGAGGGAAGGAGTTATATGGATGTTGATTCTAATTATTTAGCTTTAACTATATTGAAGCGAGCAGAAGTGATAATAGATTCCTTGAGAGTAGATGAGGTTAGAAATTATGTATACAATGGTCTAGGTAATATATTTAATGTTTTGGAAAAATATGATTTAGCTGAAAAATATTTATTGAAGAGCATAAAAGAGGATTCGAGTGATACTGCTTCGGATTATTTGACCTTATCAGATCTTGAGCAAAAGCGTGGAAATTTAGAACAAGCGGAAAATTATCTTCAAAAGGCTAATAGTGTATCCATAGATAATGATTTTGTACCGGCTACTATTGCTTATCATTATTATAAAATAAATAAAGAAAGAGATGATTATAAAAGAGCTTTGTCTTTTTATGAAGAATATGTAGCAGCAGAGGATTCCCTTATGAATATAAGTAAATCTGTCGATATATATGATACAGAACAAAAATATGAACATTTGAAATTGCATAATGAAAATATAAGATTACTATTAAAGGGGCAAAGGAATTATACTTTTATATTGATATTGTTATTTTTATGTGCTTTACTCATTATTGTCTATTTAGCTACGATAAGAAGAAAGAATCGTTCACTTTTAAAACAACAAGAAAAAATTAATACTTTGAATCAAAGCATATATCAATTATATGCAGAACTTCGGAGAAAGAGTGATGAACTAATCCAATTGCAAAATACTCAGTATTCTTCGGTGAAAATGCAAGTGGAATATGAAAATGTAAAGAAAGAGGTAGATAGCTTGAGATCTCGATTATTCGAATTAAGAGAATCTAAAATTCTCAATAGTAATTTAGCTAAAAAAATAAAGAAAATATCTCAAACTGTGCAGCCTAATCATTCTGAAGCACCCGTTTCCGAAAAAATGTGGATTGATATTGAAGTTTTGATGATGGAAGTTTACCCTAGTGTTATAAAGGTACTGAAGGATGCAGGCTTGTCACCATCGGAGATGCATCTTTGTTTCCTTACATTATTTAAACTTGATTCAACAGCTATATCTATCCTTTTAAATATTATTCCTACTTCCGTCGATCGTACACGTTTGCGAGTACGAAAGAAATTAAATTGGGAAGGTAAACAAGGATTGTATGAATCTCTTGTTAATATTTAGTATGTAATAAACCTTCATTTAAGGGGCTCTACGATTGTTTGTCTATGTATTTGTTTTTATAGTATTTGATTGTCAAGTGTTTACGTTTTTTTCTTTGTCTATGTGGATTACATAATTTAACCCCTTTAGATCATATATAATCTCTAGATTTGCAACCGAAACATAACAAAAAAAGAGAGATTATGAAAAATGTAAAATGGCTACTAACAGTGTTGTTTATTTTTTCAATTTGTATTCCATCTTTTGCAGGTCATGTGCCTTTACATGGTCATCTTAAGAAAAAACAGCGATCTGTAAATTTGGATGTACCTATAAAAGCAGACATAGATGAAACTTCAAAAGTTTTGTCTTTGGAGTTTTTAGAATATATAGGAGAGGTACGAGTATCTGTTGTGGATGCGAATGGAAATATCGTTTATGAGGAGATAGTGGATACACAAGATGTTTCTTCTAGTATTATCTCATTAGATGAATGTACTTCTGGATCTTATGGACTTTATATATCAGATTCAGAAAACTACGCAGAAGGTTTTTTTAATTTATAAATAATTCAAATTTTAGAAGTATGGACAAAAAGACAGTGCTTTTAGCATCTGCATGTACTTTATTGATGATATCATGTAGTAATGATGCGGAATTGATTAATGTTGCTGAAACGACAGGATTACAAACAAAGGCTTTTGTTGGTGAAGCAGATTTCCAAATTGTAGATTATGCGGGAGATAAATGTATTCAGTTCAAGAATGATTCCGTCTTTAATGCGATGCTTTGGGAGATGAATGATATGTCAGAAGAAGAGAGAAATAATATTTTCTCGGGGGCAGGTTTCGTAAGTCAATGGCAACTTATGCAAGAAGCAGATCAAGAACAGGAGCTTATTGTAGACAATTATGAGAAAGATCTTAGCCAACCTTGGCCTGCTCATCAAATCAAAGAATTCAAACAAAAATATGATGATGTTTTCATGTTTGAACCTTATGATTCTACAGATTTTATTGCGCATTATAAATTAAAAGGTTCTACATATAGTTCTTTTGTGAATAGAAGGGGGGTGTTTTTGATAGGAGATAGTGTAGCACATGCTCCTGTATATAAGGCTTTAGAGGAATATTTCGGATCAGGGATATCATTGTATGGTAATAATGAAGCTACAAATGAAAAGAATGATATAAACCTAGCTGAAAGTAAATATCAAATACCAGGTGGTGATTATGTAAAGGTTCGAGCTATTCCAAGATTTATAGAGTTACAAACTATTGAAAATAAAAATTATTTGTCATTGGGCTTTGATTATCTTAGTCAAAAAAAGAAAGTTTTATGGAAAAAACACCGTACAATGATTATACTACGTCTTACAGCTTCAGGGTCAGGAAGTGGTTTTGAAGTATATAATGTTTCAATTAAAAATTATCAGAATAAAAATGGGGTAACAATTCTTTTACATACAGATGTATATAATAAACTTTTAGCTAAGGATCAAGGAGGTATGTTAGGGCATGTTGGTGAAAATCCAAGAAACTCAGTTACAATCGTAACTCCTCCTCGATTTGAGTTTTCTGGACGAATGGAAATTTGGTCAGATGAAATGCCTGAAAGTAATAAAGGGACTGCAAAAATAAGTTTAAAAGAAGACTGGTGATAATTTATGAAAAAAATTTTATTTTTACTGTTATTGATTTCTACTTCAGCTTTTGCCCAAGTAGAGCATGGCTTATTAGTAGGTGCCGGTGTTGGATTTCCTTTACAAGATAGTTGGAAACGAACTACTTGGGGTGATGAATCAAATTGGTCTTATCGGCACGATTATAAGTTAAATAGTATGATCGGTTATCGCTTCCGATTCCTTCCGGAACAGAAATTCTTTTATGATTTGGATATTACGATGGGATTTCAGAAGATGGAAACGACGAAGTATTTTCCTTATTATGAAAGTATAGAGGATGGTATATATGTTTCTAAGAAAGCTGATGTTTTCGATGAGTTTGTGATGCCTATCTCCGTAGCCGCTAGTTGGAATTGGCGTTTTACCAAGAAATTCCATTTGGGTATCGGTATCGCTCCTACGCTTTATGTACAGCCACAAGCCGTGTTTGATCTGTCCGTGATGGCGAAGGTGGGATATCGTTTAAGCAAGCATTGTGAGTTCGGCCTTTCTTATCAGTATGGCTGTTTCAATACCTTGAAGCATTTCAATAACGGACCGGCTAATGGCCGTCGTGGACATCTTTCGGATTTGATGCTCTCTGTATATGTTCCTTTTGTTTTGAAATGATAGAATAATAAAGTATAGAAACACATAATGTTTTATTTGGAACCAAAACAAAGATGAATAACTGCCTATAAGAAAAGAGTACGTGAAAAGAGCCATGTGTAGAGAGATAATTCTATGCATGGCTTTTGCTTGTATAATGTATATAGATTCTCAAGAATTATTGAGGCATTTTTTGTTTGCGATATTGTCTCTCTCGTGATTAAGAACTATCTTTGACAAACTATCCAATAGTGGATGCCGAATCAAAATCAATTGACTATGAAAACAAAAAAATTGAAATTCTTCGTAAATTTGTGGTTCTTTAAGCATATCTTATAGTAAGGATCGAATATGAAAATGAGTGAAAAGGAGGTTGATACATCAAATGAACTACGGGTCTTGTCCCTGTTCTCTGGATGTGGGGGCATGGATTTAGGATTCGAGGGGGATTTTATATGTCATCGTAAGTCTATATCTCCTCAAAGTACGTGGGTTCAAGAGGTTATCGATGAACACTGGGTTCGTTTACAGAGGAATCGTTTTCGGACGGTCTTTGCGAATGATATATTGAAAGAGGCACAAATCGCTTGGCTTCAATATATGGATCGATTCGGATATGATAAAAACGTTTATAATACAAAGAGTATCGTAGACTTGGTGAAAGAGCATCGAGCGGGGAAAAAAGTTTTCCCTAAAAATATAGATGTCGTCACGGGAGGTTTTCCTTGCCAGGATTTCAGTGTCTCTGGTAAACGTCTGGGATTTGAGTCGAATAAGGATCATACCGGGAAATTGCGTGAGGACGATGAGGCCTCGGAAGAGACGAGGGGTAAACTTTACTATTGGATGAAGCAGGTGATCGATATTACGAGACCCAAGATATTTATCGCGGAGAACGTGAAGGGACTGGTGAATCTGGGAGACGTGAAAAGTATTATTCAGAGAGACTTCGCCCATGCGGCTGGGGATGGATATATTGTTTTAGATCCTCAAGTTTTACATGCGGGCAATTATGGGGTTCCGGAGTCTAGAGAGCGTGTGATTTTTATCGGGATACGTAAGTCCGCGTTAAAGGTTAAGGCTTTAAGAGCGCTTCAAGAGGAGAAGATACCCAAAGCTTACGATCCTTATCCGAGTCCGACACATGCTTGCACCGTGGAAGATAAGAAACTATTGCCACCGGTGGTTTGTCGGGATGTATTTGTAGGATTGGAGGAACCGGATAGGACAGAAGATCCATCCCAGCGGTATTATTCACAGGCGAAATATATGGGAGCTCATTGTCAAGGTCAAAAGGAGATCGCGCTGGATAATATTGGCCCGACGATTCGTTCCGAGCATCATGGAAATATAGAATACCGTCGTTTATCCCGGGAGCATGGGGGCATTATTACGGAAGAATTAGACGCCGGTTTACAAGAACGTCGCTTAACTCCTCGAGAATGTGCTTTGATACAGACGTTTCCGCCGGATTATACGTTTGTCTCCCATAAAAAGAACAGTACACGTTTTGAATTAAGTGCCTCAGGCGCTTATAAAGTGATCGGTAATGCGGTTCCTCCGGTATTAGCGTATCATATAGCGAATCGCATACAGACTTTATGGCCGTTGTATTTTAAAAAGAGATAATATGGAAGAGGAGAATATTATTACTGTGCGTAATAGAAATCTTCAAAAAGCGGATGAGGCTTTTGCGGATTTTATGTTTATGCTGGAATCATACTTGAATGAAAAAGCAGCTGCTATTCCGGGTACGTATTGCGATTGTAAGAGTAAGGAATTGGAAAATGTAGTAGTGAACGTGATGAAAGAACTTTGCGGTAGAACTCCTTTCCGTGCGGAGGAGATACGCTTGGTTTCCGCCCAATATTTTCCGGATATTATCGCGGAGAAATATTATGGAGTTGAGGTAAAATCTACAAAAGAGAACCATTGGACATCTACGGGAAGTAGCATCGTGGAGTCTACACGTGATAAGAATGTAGAAAATATCTATATGCTCTTCGGTAAACTGGGAGGTAAGACGGCGGAGTTTAAGTGCCGTCCTTATGAGGATTGTCTCTCCGATATAGCTGTTACCCATTCTCCCCGTTATTTGATTAATATGGAATTAACGAAAGAGCAGACTATTTTTAGTAAGATGGGAGTTGCTTATGATCAATTAAGGAATGCTCCGGATTCTATAGAGATCGTTCGAAAATATTATAGGGAAAAAGCCATTAAAGCCAAAAAGAAAGCTATGCCTTGGTGGTTGGGCACTTCCGCTGAGGAAAGTTTGGAGGAGCATACGGATATGAATATAAGCCTGTGGGTGGATAATGGAGAATATGCGGATCCGGAAAGGAATAAGAGACTAAAAGCGGAGATATTTATTTTATTCCCGGAAGTAGTGAGTGGGAATTATGAGAATGCTGCCTTATGGTTATGTACGCGCCGGTCTGTTGTTAATTTTCATATGCGGGACACTTTTTCCGCAGGGGGCCAACAATTGAAACTGAATGATGAACTTCTGCCTTTTCCTTTACCGCATGTGGTTGGTGAGTTGTTAGAATCTGCGACTTTAATAAAGAACTATCTTCTTAATAGTGATGATTTAGACTTAGATATATCTGAATTCCGTCCAGAACTTATGTTGCCTAACCGATATGAGGTCTGGCTTAATGATATTTGGAAACGTATTCATCAACTAAAACCTTATAAAAGGAAAGAGACTATCGAAGAATTGGGCGGTATTTCATTGGCCGAATGGATCGATAGGAAATATACTTTGTCTGTAAAATAAAATATATCTTCTTCTCGATCGTCTCCCTAAGATCATAGATCGTATCAAGAAGCATACCTATCCCGGAAAAATACGCTGTTTTATATCTCCGCAAACGGCTTAACGACTTGTATATGGAATTAGTAGGGGATTGAGACGGTTGATTTAGAACTAATAGCGAATCAGAAGGGTTATACAAATACGTAACATTAAAGTTTAAAGCTATGAAGTTTTTTATTGACACGGCGAATCTGGACCAGATCCGGGAAGCGAATGAATTGGGAGTATTGGATGGCGTGACGACTAATCCGTCCTTAATGGCGAAAGAGGGAATCCGGGGGGTGGAAAATCAACGGAAACACTATTTGGAAATTTGCGAGATCGTGGGCGGGGATGTAAGCGCCGAGGTAATCGCTACCGACTTAGAGGGCATGATAAAAGAAGGGGAGGAGTTGGCCGCTTTACATCCCAATATAGTCGTTAAAGTACCTTGTATCGAAGCGGGGATTAAAGCGATAAAATATTTCACCAGAAAAGGCATCCGTACGAATTGTACGCTGGTTTTCTCTGTCGGTCAGGCGTTATTGGCGGCTAAGGCCGGGGCTACGTATGTATCGCCCTTTGTCGGGCGTTTGGATGATATTGCCAGCGACGGGATAGAGCTGGTACGTAAGATCGTGGAAATGTATGATTATTATGATTATGATACCCAAGTTTTAGCGGCTTCTATCCGTAGCACCCAGCATATCATCCAATGCGTGGAGGCCGGGGCGGATGTGGCTACTTGTCCTTTGTCCGCCATTAAAGGCTTATTGAAACACCCGTTAACGGATAGTGGGCTGGCTACTTTTCTAGCGGATTATAAGAAAGTAAACGGATAGAAAAAAAATAGTACCTTTGTGCGGATTAATTCGTAAACGCATTTAAAAGATTACTATCGTGGCAAAAGTTGTGGAAACCCCTTTGATGAAGCAGTATTTCGATATAAAAGCGAAACATCCGGACGCTATCCTTTTATTCCGGGTTGGAGACTTTTACGAGATGTATGGCGAGGACGCCGTGATTGGCGCGGAAATACTGGGTATCGTACAGACCAAACGTGCGAATGGCGTAGGGCAGCATGTTGAGATGGCGGGATTTCCACATCATGCCTTGGATTCTTATCTGCCGAAGTTGGTGCGGGCCGGTAAGCGTGTGGCTATTTGTGATCAGCTGGAAGACCCTAAATTGACTAAGAAATTGGTGAAGCGGGGAATTACGGAATTGGTGACTCCCGGTGTTTCCATCAATGATAATATACTGAATCATAAAGAGAATAATTTCTTGGCCTCTATCCATTTCGCCAAGGAGGTATGTGGTATCTCTTTCTTGGATATCTCTACCGGCGAGTTCATGACAGCGGAGGGTTCCATCGATTATATCGACAAATTACTCAATAATTTTTCCCCGAAGGAAGTGTTGATCGAACGGGGAAACAAGAAGCGTTTCGAGGAGGCTTTCGGTCCTCGTTTCTTTATCTTTGAGCTGGATGACTGGATCTTTACGACCTCGGCTGCCGAGGATCGCCTGTTGAAGCATTTTGAGACAAAGAACTTGAAGGGTTTTGGCGTACAACACTTGAAATTAGGTATTATCGCTTCCGGGGCGATTCTGTATTATCTGGACCAGACCCAGCATACGCATATTTCCCATATCACCGCTTTATCCCGTATCGAGGAAGATCGATACGTCCGCTTGGATAAGTTTACGGTACGCAGCTTGGAACTGGTGGGTACGATGAACGATGAGGGAACAAGCTTGTTGGACGTGATCGATAAGACGATCTCGCCGATGGGCTCTCGTATGCTTCGCCGGTGGATACTATTCCCGCTAAAGGATGTAAAACCGATCCAAGAACGCCAAGAGGTCGTGGATTATTTCTTCCGTGAACCGGAGACAAAGGAGTTGCTGGATACGCAGTTGGAGCAGATCGGCGATTTGGAACGTATTATCTCCAAGGTGGCTGTCGGCCGTGTATCTCCTCGTGAGGTGGTTCAGCTAAAGGTCGCGCTTCGTGCGATCGAGCCGATCAAGGAGGCATGTATGGCGAGCGGGGAACCCAGCTTATGCCGGATCGGGGAGCAATTAAACGCTTGCGCCTTGATCCGCGACCGGATTGAGAAAGAGATTAATAACGATCCCCCTTCGTTGGTCAATAAGGGAGGAATTATAGCGAAGGGTGTCAACGAGGAATTGGATGACTTGCGTGCCATCGCTTATTCCGGCAAGGATTATTTGTTGAAGGTACAGCAGCGCGAGATCGAATTGACGGGTATCCCAAGCTTGAAGATCGCTTTCAACAACGTCTTCGGCTATTATATAGAGGTACGTAATACCCATAAGGATAAAGTCCCGGCGAATTGGATCCGTAAACAGACCTTGGTGAACGCCGAGCGCTATATTACCGAGGAGTTGAAGGAATACGAGGAGAAGATATTAGGGGCGGAAGAAAAGATCCTTGCTCTGGAGACCCGCCTTTTCAATGAGCTGGTATTGGCCTTGACGGAGTATATTCCGCCTATCCAGATGAACGCGAACTTGATCGGGCGTATCGATTGCCTTTTATCTTTCGCCAAGGCCGCGGAGGCGAATAAGTATATCCGTCCGGTCGTGAGTGATTCCGACAAGATCGACATAAAGGGAGGTCGCCACCCGGTAATCGAGAAACAACTGCCCTTGGGAGAACCTTATATCGCCAATGATGTCTATCTGGATGACGAGAAACAACAGATCATCATTATCACGGGTCCGAATATGGCCGGTAAGTCTGCCTTATTGCGTCAGACAGCCTTGATTACGCTCATGGCGCAAATCGGTTGCTTTGTTCCGGCCGAGAGCGCCCATATCGGTATCGTGGATAAGATATTTACCCGTGTAGGCGCCTCGGATAATATCTCGGTGGGTGAGTCTACTTTTATGGTCGAGATGAATGAGGCTTCCGATATATTAAATAATATGACTTCCCGGAGCTTGGTGCTTTTCGACGAGTTAGGGCGGGGTACCAGTACCTACGATGGCATATCGATCGCTTGGGCGATCGTGGAATATATTCATGAGCACCCGAATGCGAAGGCGAAGACGCTGTTCGCTACCCATTACCACGAGCTGAACGAGATGGAGCGTGCCTTTAAGCGGATCAAGAATTATAACGTATCGGTCAAGGAAGTAGGGAATAAGGTGATATTCTTGCGTAAGTTGATACCGGGAGGAAGCGAGCATAGCTTTGGTATCCACGTGGCGAAAATGGCCGGTATGCCTAAAAGTATCGTGAAGCGTTCGAATGAGATCTTGAAGCAGTTGGAGTCCGAGAATCGTCAGGAAGGCATCGGGGGTAAGCCTGTAAAAGCGATCGCGTCTGCCGCCGAGGGGTATCAGCTGAGTTTCTTCCAGTTGGATGATCCGGTGTTGAGCCAAGTACGGGATGAGATCAAGAACTTGGACGTGAATAATCTTACCCCCTTGGAAGCCTTGAACAAACTGAGTGAAATTAAGCGGATTATTACGGGGAAATAATCCGCTTGATCGTATTACCGATGATTGGTAATCATTTACTTTTTAGGTCTCACCAACACTACCACCCGGTTGTCATCCTCTTCCAATGTCGCGGCCACCTCTTTTAGTTTGCCTTTCAGCTTTCCCCTTTTATAGTCCTGGCAAAGATCGGAAGCATTGATGGTAGAACACAATTCGCCTTTTGAATTGATGGGAGGAAATGTCACCATATAGATTTCTTTCTTATAAGAATAATCATCGTTGTATGTGATATAGTTGAAAAATTTCTTTTCTTGCGTATCGTATGCGAAGTACTTTCTCGGGAAACCTTCTCCTGTGTTAAAATCATATATATTCGTTACGCTTTCCATGAAATAATAACGATCGGAAATCAATCTTAAGACGACGAAAACGCCCGGGTCCATGGTGTGGATAGGGGGTGTTCGTGCGATAAGCGGGCGCAAACTGTAATCAGGCATTAAGGTGTAGACCGTATCTGCAGAGGCCTCAAATAGAATCCAATTACCGTTAAAAGGAATTATACTGTTATACGGACCTGGTCCAGCTGCTCTTGTTTCTCCTTTATCATAAAGTCTTTCAACGATATGGAATAATTGCTTCTCTTTATATGGAACCGTGATTTCTTTCGTTATACTTCCATCTTGTTTCGACACAAGCAAGAATGGTACCTCAAAATTAAACTTATCATAACAAATCAAGTTGTCCTTGTCATAATCAAGCATTTCCACGTAAAACGAACTTTTCTCGCTTCTTTGATTCAGACTTCGTTTGAAATTTCCTTCCAAATCATAAACCCTTATCTTTTTCGCATGAAAATCATTTACGAAAATCTCTTCGTTTTCTTCATCTAACGAAACCGATCTCATAGACACGTATTCTTCTCCACCTTGTCCCTTGCGATTTATTTTGCGAATAGCTTTTCCGTTCCGGCCATATACGAAAATATTGCCATCATCGTAAAAGTTTGTCACGATTATGTATTTCTCGCCAACCGCCTGCACGCATGCCCGATTGATAAACTCATCGTTTGTTTCCAGCGGAATATACTCCACATCCATGAAGTCTTGAAGGACCAACTCTTTTTTGGTTGAATAACTATCGTTTACATCCACGGTTATAAGACCATCGGTCGATGAATGGTCGCCTCCACATCCAGCCATTACAAACAGGATGATTATCCCTGTAAAAATGAATCTTTTCATACGCGTATGATTTTTGTTTAACTTATGGTGGTGAAGATACTATAAAAAGCCGATGGTTTTCACGAAATTATCCTATTATTTGTTGATCTCACTGGTAATTTCTTGCACATCTTGGAGCGTAAAACGCCCTAACAATTGCATGACGCTGAAGCTCCCGTCGTCCATGTCGGCTATCATGATCAACTCCTGTATCAGTTCTCCTTGTTGCTTGACGTAGAAATTGGCTTTGGTCTTTCCATCTTTTACTCGCATGAGTTCTTCATGATCCTTTCCGATCAAGGCTTTGAACTCACCTCGCATTCGTTCCCTTAAATCCGCTTTTTGGGTGGTGAGTATTTGCAGGGATTCTATTTTCCCTTTCAGGTTGGCAAGGTTGAGTCCGGCGGTTTCCATGACCGGCATCATCTGAAACATCTTTTTGGAGATATATACGGAAGTAACATCGTCCATATCCGCATATTTGTCGAAAAGCTTGTTCTGGGCAAAACAGATATTCACGCAGCAGAGAAGCAGTATTGTATATAGTTGTTTGAGTCTCATTGTATTAATCATTTAAATGTTTATTTACGATCTTGTTTATTTTTGTGATCTCTTGACTGGCTTCATTGACCTGCCCGAGACCTTTGTTTAAATTCCTAGACATGAACGCCAAGGCATTTTGGGCTACGACAGCTGCCTCTTCAGGATCGGTAAAGGTATCGGCCATAACGGGAGCCGGACGATTTGTCTCCGTGAAGATGAGGAATAGGGCGCCAAGAATAGCGGCGGCGATTCCGCTTATCCAATAGAAGGAACGTCTTCGTGAGACTCGGGGAGATATCTCTTCTTGGGCTAGGAAGTCGATTTGTCGTTCCAGCCTTTCGGAAAGTCCCTCCGGTAAGGCTAAATCCTCTTGGAGTGCCTTGTTTATTAGTTCATCTATCTTTTTATCATCCATGACAACTTGCTTTTTCTAGTTTCTCCCGGATCAATTTGCGTGCCCGGGAAAGTAATGTTCTTATATTAGAGGAGCTAAGCCCTGTAATCTGTTCAATGTCCTCATAGGAACAATCCTCAATACCACGCAGGCGGATTACCTGCCTCTGGTTCTCGGGGAGCTGTTCTATCAGTTCTTGTATACGCCGGATATCCTCTTTTTCTTCCAATTCCTTTTCCGGCGAGGAGTCGGTCGTTAATAGAACGGTCTCCAATGCCTCTTCGTTGTCTCTTCGGCTTGCTTTGGGCGAGCGCAGGAAATCCAGACAAAGATTTTTGACCAATGTTATGGAAAATGCTTCCGGATTCTGGATATCTCCCAGCTCATCCCTTTTATTCCATAATTTGCAATAGGCATCTTGAAGTATGTCTTCCGCATCCGCTTTATTGTCTAATAAGGCATAAGCGATCCGATAGAGTTTAGGATGAAAGGGTAGGAACCGTTGTTTAAAAACATCAACGTCCATCAGTATCGCCCTTAATAATTTCCAGTTTTGTGCTCATTGATTACCCGGTCTAGATCGGACGGGCTGATCTTTCCTTTGATACGGATTAACGCATTGTCGCTTCCTGTCGTGAATATGACCAGTTCACGGATCATATCCTCTTTTATTTTGACAAGAACTTTCGTGCGACTGTCCCTTTCATTTGCCGTGACCATCGTCTCATAATCAGGATCTCTCAGGTTCCGTATGGCGGTAGACAGTCGGTCTTTCACCTCTTGGGCACAATTATCAAATTCAAGGATCTCTATACCGTTTACTCCCATTGTCTCGGTGAACAGGCTGGCTAGCTTCATCGTTATGTTTCCGATATTTACGGAAGTAACATCGCTTTCACCCCGGAAAGCATTGAATAATTGATCCATCTTCTGCTGCCCGTATCCTACTTGGCTGATAAGGAGGATGGCCAGTAACACTAGTAATCTTTTCATTGTAATTGACTTTTTCGTTAATACTATGTTTTTGGATCGCCCTTCGTCCGTGCGCCTTAGAGTGGGGGCTTTCACAAAGAAGACGGGATAAGGGATTTGTTTGTTACAAAAATAGGCAAAAAAGATTAGAGTCCGGGTGTATTTATTCTCGATAGGCTTTACGGTAAGAATGAAAAGTTCCATAGATTAGTACTCTTATTTTATATCCTGATTATTTTTTCTTCAGTTTAGGTGTCCATATATAGGCGACGGAATCGTGTAACCTGATATCTTTACCATCGAAATATAACTTATAGGAATATTTATATCCTTTATTCCAGCAGGTGCCTTCCGGAATGATGTATTTGTAAGTTCTTCCATTGATAGTAAAGATCGCCTCAACTTCTTTTTCCCGGATAGGAGAGTAGGTAGGGACTATACGGATATTTTGCTCCTCCGCTTTCGCGTGTCGTAAAGTTACGGATGGATCTATTGTAAGTAAAGTGGCTTTATATGCCCCGGGAGTTCCTTTGATATTTCCGGTTACGATATCCATTGTCCCGGTATATTGCAAGGTATTACCTCCCGCACGGTTACCGATCTGTATGGAGGTTAGCTTGAATAGCCCGTTGATGTCCGAATCTTGATATATTTCGAATGAGAGAAGTGATAATGCATAATTCATGGAGAGTTTCGCGAGCGGAGATTTACGGTTGACCTCTTTTTGGCCTTGCGAGAGCCTCCCATATTCATAAGAGGGGGGTTCCGCCGCGATTGGGGATATTTTGATCGGTATGGAGGTAGGATCTAACGGTATTTGTACTTTATAAGGTGAGTAAGCGTAGATCATGACTGGTCGATTAGATCTGAGGAATACCTGCGGTGTTTGTTTCCATTTTAAAGAACCTTTTGATGAGCCTACAGCCTTTGATTTTACGTTTTTATAAAGAGATGCGCCTTTATATAAACTGTCTTGATTACCATAGGTTATAAATAATCCTATTTCGGACCCTTCGGGCAGAATTTCGGTGAATACTGAAGAACCTGCCGTATAGGACCGGGTGGTCATTTCAAGAACTGACTTTCGTGCGGTTGATTTCTCTTTGGACATCCACTGCTGATTTTCATGACATCCGGTAAAGATGATTAACAAGATCGTAATTAATAATAATTTGTTCATTTTGTCTAATGTTTTAATGGAACCTTTCAAACAATAAACATTTGAGCCAATATAGTTTATTATTCTATTACTATTAATTATTATTCCTGTTATAAAATGATATTTTTATATATTATATAGTAACGATTGTTTTATCCTCTTAATACGCAAAGTAACCTGCTTTATTGTATACTATAATAATCAATATATCCAAGAGATATAAAGTTATTATTAAACGGGTCTCGTCCTTGTAATAGTCAAATAGAAGAGTGTTTTTGGCGATAAGTTGAGAGGGAATGATAACCCTTGAATGTAAAAGGGTATTTGGACGAGACCCGTTGTTTCTCTTATTGAGAGAATATATAGAGTCGGCTGAATGAAAAACACATCGTACGGGTAGTGACCCCGATGGTCTAATTCGCCGGAATGATAGAGCCAATTGTTATTTTCAGTGTAGTTGCCGGTGGCAAACGGATCAAAGCTTGCCACGGCATTACACCTTAATAACCACAACATAAAAAACTTACATGATATTGCCAATCAATCCTTCGTCGTTACCCGGTAACCAGTCTGTGATAGAGACGTCTCGCAATTGTAACGACCTTCCGTTAAAGCTTAGCTTATATAAATATTTTTTCCCTTTTTCCCATTGGGTGTTAGCGGGTATGTCAAATTTGTAGGTTTCTCCGTTGATCGTGAATAAGGTCTCCACGTCTCCGGTTCCGATCGTGCCGGAAGGTGGAATTACCATGAGCCGCATAGGATCACAATATTTCTCGTTGATGAGGGTAACCGGATTCGTCAAGGATAATACCGTGGATGCGGACGTGCTACGGGCGGTAGAACCGATGATATCGCCCGTCGTGATATCGAGGGTTCCTTCGCTGACTAAAGTTGTTCCACCGGGCTTATTTCCTACTTGAACGGAACTTATAATAAAGGCACCTGTCTTGCCTTTGCTTAGGTTCAACTGGAAAGATATAAGCGATAGGGCATGATTCATGCTGAGTAATACAAGTGGCGAGGTACTGTTGACCGCTTTTTGTCCGATCGCATGGGTTCCATACATATAATCATCGGTCTCCAATGCGTTCGGGGCCAGTTTAACAGGTATCTGCCGGGCGTTAAAATTTATATCTTCTTGATATGGATAATATGCGTATATCGTAGCTTCATTAGAGTCAAGGATCACTTCCGGACTCTGTTGCCACCGGATTTTTCCATTCACTCTATAAGCTTTTACGCTTACGTTTTTATAAGTGGATATGCCATTGTATAAATCGTCGACTGTACCGGACGTGATTTGTAGTCCGAGCATAGAGCCTTCTTTAAATTCTTGTATAAAATTGGTGGATTTTGTAGTTAGGATACGAGTCGTTATTTGGAGTGGTTTTTCATTCCAGCCGATATTCTCAAGACCTCCGAAGTCTTTGTCGTTGGAGCAACCCCAAAAGCTTAAAATCATACTGGTAAAGAGTACTAAATTTCTCATTATTTTACTTATTTTTGTGTGAAACTTCTGGATGCAAATATCGGGTGGTTAAGGGGAAAGGGAGGTGCATACGGTCTAAAACGTCGGTGAAATCGTATAAAATTAGATCGTTCAAATTGTCTAAGGCGTTCATATTGTTAACTGAGGGGTCAAAAAGAACATTCGGGGGGGCGTATTGTTTAATAGATAGGAGGTAGTGTTATTATGTTGGATAAAATTCAGTTTCTACTAAGCTTACAGATATTAGGCTTTTGTGTTTTTGGTGGTATTACCCTGCTACTACGGGCCCGTGAGAATAGGGCAAAACAGATTTTGGGGTGGAGTATGTTATTATGGGCGTTTTTAGCGGCGGTACGAGTATCGGTTAACCTGTATTTAGAGGATTCAAAAGAGATATTTCATCCGGATGTGCTGATTATGGGATGTATTGTGGTAGCTACATTAGCTTGTTACGTGATAGAAGTGTTACGACCTTGCTATATGACCGTTCGCCGTTTCTTTATTTTTACCAGTCCGATATGGGTATTGGGTATTTCTTTTTTGATTTACCGGCTATCCGGTGGAAATATTCATCGTTATAACTCTTTTGGCGAGGTATTCGATACCTTGAATCTGGATGTGGTTATAAGGCTTTTGATTTTATTTTTCACGCTTCTGTATATGATCGTTCCTATTTATCTGATCTTGCGCTATAGTGAGGGATTTAAGGTGTATTTAAGGGAAAATGTATCGGACCCGGAAGATTATGATCTGGACTGGTTGAAAAAGACCATGCTGATCCTTTCTTCTATGTATATTTTTTATTTGGTATTGTTGTTTACGGATCGGGTTAGCCTATATGTAATCGACAAAACGTTTTTATTGGTTTTATGGTACTATTTCTTTTATAAGGCCTTGTTCCTAAAGGTTATCCATTTGGATCACACATTCGAGAGCGGATGGGGATTACCCGATTTGGAGGAGGATACGGATGATGATCAAGGTAGTGAGGAACAGAAAGGCATCATACGCCAAAGGTATGTTGAGGAAGTACAGGCGTGGTTTGAACGTGAAAAGCCCTATCTACGGGAAGATTTACGCTTAACGGATTTACAGCGGATCTTCCCGATGAGCCGCTCTTATCTATCCCAATTGTTTAATAAAGAATTAGGTTGTTCCTTCTCGGATTACGTAAACCATTTCAGGGTAGAGGAAAGCAAACGTTTATTGGAAGCCGAACCTCTGGCCAGTATACAAGAGATAGCCGAACGTTCGGGCTTCCATTCTATCAGTACGTTCCGTCGTGCGTTTATTAAGCAGACAGGGGTTATTCCTTCCGAATACAGGAGAGACGGGAACGAGTCAATTTAACCGGTAACTGACGAAAGCGAATCGCTTGCTATCGGGTGCCCAAGAGTTTACGTTTATCGTACCTTGCCCGCCGAATAGTTTGACTAAAGTCTTAGGTTCTCCGCCCTCGGCTGGCATAAGGCGTAACTCTACGTTTTTATTGGCGAGGTGTTGTCCGGGTTCCAGATCACCTTTTGTATAGGTGATGAAAACGATTTGTTTTCCATCCGGAGAGATGTGGGGAAACCAAGAATTTCGGGTCTCATCGAATGTCATCTGGGTTTGTTCGGAACCATCCGCCTTCATGCGCCAGACTTGCATAAGCCCGGTACGTACGGAGTTGAACCAGATATATTGTCCGCAAGGTGAGTATTCGGGGCCATCGTCCAAACCTTCGGCTGTCGTAAGACGTTTTTCTTCTCCGCCTAGGGCAGGAATGACGTAAACATCAAAATTACCGTTTCTCTCGGCGCAATAAGCGAGTTGTTTTCCGTCGGGGCTCCACCCGTGTAGGTAGCTAGGACCGAGTGGGGTAATCAATCGGGGAACACCTCCTTCGAAAGGCAGGGTATAGATACGCGACCGGCCATCTTCTTTCGTTCCGTTACTGATCGCTATTTGCTTCCCATCCGCGGAGATCACATGGTCGTTGTTGCAACGGGTTGCGTAGTCGCTATTGATTAATTGCGGCTCTCCCGGAGATTCCGGAGAGAGCTTATATAATTTTCCTCCACTATTATATACAAGCCAATTACCATCCGGAGTCCAGTTAGGTGCCTCGATCAAAAAAGGGAATTCCTTGACAACGGAACGTTGCCCGGTCGTAATGTCCATCACTTCCAGCACACTAGTCACATTCTTTTTTTGGGCATGCGTACAAAAAACGGCGATACACATACAAAGTACAGAATTGAGAAAACGTTTCATATACATATAGATTTAAAGGATATAAGAAAACCGGGTAAAATTAGCTTTACGCTATTTTACCCGGTTTCAAAGATATAATTTATTTCGATTACTCCTTATACATTGAAACGGAAATGCATGATATCTCCATCTTGCACAACATATTCCTTACCTTCAACGCTCATCTTTCCGGCCTCTTTAACAGCAGCCTCGGAGCCATAAGCGATATAATCCTCGTACTTGATCACCTCGGCACGGATAAATCCTTTTTCGAAGTCCGTATGGATAACACCGGCGCATTGAGGAGCTTTCCAGCCTTTATGGAACGTCCACGCACGACATTCGTCCGATCCGGCGGTCAAGAAGGTTTGCAGATTCAATAATTTGTAAGCCGATTTAATCAAACGGCTTACGCCAGACTCTTCCAATCCGATCTCTTGTAAGAACATCTGGCGTTCCTCATAGGTATCGAACTCAGCGATCTCGCTCTCGATCTTAGCGGCGACTACTAGAATCTGGGCATCCTCGTCTTTAACCGCCTCGCGTACGGCATCTACATATTTATTGCCGTTTACGGCGCTAGCCTCATCCACGTTACAAACATACATGACAGGTTTATCCGTCAGCAAGAATAAATCGTGGGCAATGCGTTCCTCGTCTTTCGTATCAAAAGAAACGGTACGTGCGCTTTTTCCTTGTTCTAAAGCCTCTTTGTATTTACAAAGTACCTCGTAAGCGATCTTGGCTTGCTTATCACCTCCGGTTTGCGCTTGTTTTTGCACCTTGGCGATACGGCTGTCTATCGTTTCCAAATCCTTGATCTGAAGCTCATAGTCAATGATCTCCTTATCACGGACCGGGTCTACACGTCCGTCCACGTGCACGATATTATCGTCGTCGAAGCAACGCAATACGTGCAAGATAGCGTCTGTCTCACGGATATTAGCCAAGAACTTATTGCCTAATCCCTCGCCTTTACTCGCTCCTTTCACCAATCCGGCGATATCCACGATCTCTACGGTGGTGGGGATCACTCGCTGCGGATGTTCGATTTCCGCTAGTTTATTCAGTCGCTCGTCGGGTACGGTGATCACGCCTACATTCGGTTCGATCGTACAGAACGGAAAGTTCGCTGATTGTGCCTTCGCGTTGGATAGGCAATTGAAAAGGGTAGACTTTCCTACGTTCGGAAGTCCCACAATGCCACATTGTAATGCCATAATATTATGTGTTATTATATTTAATCATTTGATTTTTAATAATATAAAAGAGGGGTTAAGAGTGAGTAAGTAACAAACTGGTAACAAAAGCCTCTGTTTTAACATCTGGCTACCTTCTTTTATAACGCAAAAATACTTATTTTATTGGATAGTAGCAAAGAACGTTCAAATTGAGGTTGATGTTTTTTATGGAATATCGGGAGAAGTAAAATGTAAGTAAGAAAGTTTGTTATATTTGCGATAGATAACTTTAATGAACTATATTATGATAGAGAACACACAAGATATGCGAGCATATCATTTCATGAAAAATATAGATACTGGAGATCATGATTTATTAATAAGGTTGATAAGTCCTTGGCGCTATAAAGACTATTTTGATGAGTTGGCTGAGAAGCGATACCAAGAACAGACAAAAATAGGGCCTTTATTAGATAGAGTAATAGATGAAGTTCCTAAAGAAGAACTTCAAGATATTTTAAAAAAATGTGAAGTAGGAGAGTGGGATTATTTTAGCATGAAGTCTTATATAATGGATGCGCTTCGTTATGCTTATAAAATAATCCCTAAAGTGCCTATTGATGAAGTTGATATAAAGAAAAATAATCCAGAATTAGATTTACAAATACAAAAAGACCGATTACAGGCAGAGTTATACAGGCTAAATTCAGAATGTGATAGGGAATCATATGTATATCAGTTACTTATAGATTTGCAAGGAAGATATGTTTTTGCAGGGCATGAGCTTAAGCGTAAGTCTGATAGTCTTGTTTTAAGAGAGGTTTACACTGATTATATGTCTTTGTTATCTTTGGCTATGCATGAGATAGTGCAATTGTTAGGCTTAGGTTTTAATATGATATTGAGTAAACGATCTATATTAATCCTTCAAGATATCTATAAACAGTATAAAGATATTGATGGGTGGTTTAAAGAGCCAGATGACTTATATCCCGGATTGTATAATGAAATGTTACGGATGAGATGGCTGGTGTGCCGTGAGACTACAGAACAATTTGAAGCTTCTATCCAAAAGAGAATAGATACGTTTAAACCTATTTTTGATATGGATCGGATGAAAGATCTACGGCGTTCTTTGTGTGAAGGTCAATTTATAGATAAGGGTACATTAGAAGAGCATTTTTTGTTTTGGTTTGGCTTGCTTAACGATAAGCCTGGAAATTTATGTTCAATAAACTGGATAGAAACGAAAAACCTATTAGGATACTTCGTTACGCAATATTGTCGTGCGATACAAGATTCTCCTATACAAAGATGGAAAATAACCCAGTCTGTCTTTACATATAGAGGACAGAGTATAGATGGCAAGTTTACAGATAGCATGAAATCCTATATAAGTAAATTAGAAACAGGGGAAAAGAGATTTACGAAAAGATTCGGTGAAATAGATAAATTATTAAAAAAGTAAAGTAACCCCAACTGTGGCCAAGGTTGTCCTTTGTTGTTTCTTTTTAGTAGGATCTTTGTCTTGTCCTTTAAAAGTGACGAGGTTGGTACGTCATTGGGATGTATAGAAAGCATATAACCAACATATGACTGGATATACGGTTAATTTATTTTATTAATTATGGACAGGAAAATATGGATGATCCTTCAAAGGATTGATAAAAATTTGTTATTAGCAGCAAAACAAGTGTTGAACATGGATGAGGCAATGTTACTTACCGGATTAAGTAAATCTCATCTATATAGATTAACTAGCTCTTGTCAAATACCTCATTATAAACCTTCAGGGAAGCAGATTTATTTTGATCGCTCGGAGATTGAGGAGTGGCTTAAACGAAATCGTGTTGATTCGGTAGAAGAGATAGAGCAAGCCGCCATTAATCATGTTGTAATGAATAAAAAAGGAAGGGGGAGAGTATGAAAGATGAGATAGCTTCTAAAATCTATGTCAATCTATCAAGGTGTGAGAAAGGACATGATTCATGTACTGAATATAGTAGTATGTTGCATGATATGGTACATGGTCATATGTTATATGATACGGTTGACTTTGTTCTTAATCAGAAAGATGTTCCAGAAATAGATTTGTTAGCGGAAGTGTCGCCATATTTGATGAATAGAAGTGATTGTATTGGTAATGATGGCCTCCCTTATGTACGTGGGAAATATAAGGGGTATAATGTGTATGTAAATACTCATACTCTAAAAATCAATGCTTGTAGCTTATGTAAATATTACTACGGTACCAACATGCACGATTTCCCTTTAGAGGACGTACGGAAAGCCATTGGGAGGATAGGAGAGGATTTAAACATCCCTATGGATAAGGTCATTGTGACTAGAATGGATTCAGCAATGGATTTGGAGTTACAGCGGTCTCCAATAGAATATTTCAATCGGATGTTAGATTTACCTTATTTTAGGCGTCTTTCATATCCTACAGGAATTACGTTTCAAACAGCAGAGAAAGAACTTTCGTTTTACGATAAAGGAAAGGAACAGGGGAGTAATAATAAGAATATAGCTCGATGCGAGTTTCGGATAAAGAAAGTTAGGAGGTGCTTTGGGAGATCGGTTACTGCGTCAATGTTATATGATCCTAGCTTTTGGAATGATTTGCTGGATCGGTTCTTATCTTGTTATTCCAAAGTCAAGGTGAGTAAAGAGTCTTTACCGCTTGATAAGATAAATGGGATAAAGATTTTGAAAGATTGTGCCTTATGTGATTATGTTAATCGTAATGGATTTGATCCGTTGAGGTCTGGATTTAAGGCTCGTGTACGTGATGGAGAATTGGCGCAAAGAGCCTGCAAGTCTATTATAGAAAAGATCAAGAAGTGTTGTTTCTCTTCTCAAGGAAAAGACGTTGGCCCAGAGATAGAAGAATTTGATGTGAAATTCAGGTCATTTTTGAAGTTAAAGAGATTTGATTAAATATCATTGTTTTGCCCATATTTGAGACTTGCAACGTATCTAGTCTTAATTTTTTCCTAATAAAATGTAGGAAATAATACCCTTGTCGGGGATCTGTCAAATAAATTTAGAGAGGTGGGGGATATTTCCGGGGAGGTGGTATCTCTCACTTCTTTTGGTTTTAGAGGATATTGTTCTGTAAACGATTTCCCAAAAAAGAATCACGATAAAACGGAATTTAGAAAATGTTCGTTATATTTGCGTGAGGTAATCACTAAAAGATGAAACAACAGATAATTAATAAGCTAAGAGGCTTTTTCTCTTTGCAGCCAATAGAGAAAGCGTGGGTGTTTGGTTCCTGTTCACGTGGAGAGGAGACGAAGGATAGCGATATTGATATTCTGGTTCGTTTTGACTCCCACGCTCGTATTACATTATTCAAGTATGCGGGTATGGTGGAAGCTCTAAGCCAATTGCTGCATCGTAAGGTTGACTTGGTGGAGGAAGGACAATTGAAGGATTTCGCCGTTTCTTCTGTAGATCGGGATAAAATATTGGTATATGAGAGAGAAGCCTAAAGACGATACACGTCTACGGCATATGCTGGAGGCGATAAATAATGTCATTGAGTTCACGACAGATGTGACTTTTGAGGAGTATTCCAGGAACAAGATATTGCGTTTTGCGGTCATCAAGAATTTGGAGATTGTGGGGGAGGCTGCTTATTTGATTACAAAGGAATTTCGGGAGGAACATCAGGAGATCGCATGGAATGAGGTCATAGGCATGCGTCATGTGTTGGTGCATGGGTATTATCAGATTCGGGATGAGATTGTGTGGGGAACCATTCAAACAGATCTATTTCCGCTTAAGGATAAGATAGAACGGTTGCTCTGTAAATAACTCAATGTATTGTTTAGAAAATAACCCTTTATTGGGGGGTATATCAAATAAATTTAGAGAGGTGGGGGATATTTCCGAGGAGGTGGTATCTTTCGCCTCTCTCATTTTTAATGCGATCACTATCAATAAAGTACCTATCTAATACTCTTAGGTAGATAACTATTGATAGTATCTGTTGATGTTTTTAAGTCCGTTTTAGGTTATATAGTTCTGTTTCTGAGTTTTGTCTTTTTCTAAAATGCGCCGTGAATGGCTGTGATAAAATTGTCATTGGAGGTATAAACAATATTAAAACTTTTCCCGAAAATGTTACCTATTTGTTCAATTAAATTGTATTTTTGTATAGTTCTCAATAGCACCACGCCGATCAGGGTGGTGCGGGAACTGACATAAACTTAGAAAAGGCGTTTACTTTACGCTTTGGTTTTGACGTTCTAAGAATCTCGCAAATTCTCAACTATCTGTCAAAAACAAAGCAACGGTGGATGTCCTCAAGGGTGTATTATATAGCCCTCATTGTACCTTGTGTAGCCATTGGTGTATCCATAAGGGAAGGGGGTGTATCATATATATTCACATCGGCGTGGGGCTTTCGGCGTTGCTCGTTTCGACAGATAGGGCAATGCGAGAGCCTTTAGAGCGTGGAACGGGCAGCAAGGTACGGTTCCCACGCTTTTTTGTTTTTATCTTTCCAGAGGGGAACAGGAAGAAAAAGACAAATTATGGAAAAAGATATTACCCCAAATAGTCTTAAAAGTGTATTTAAATTTTATTCTCTGACGGATTATAATTTAGATGCTTTTTTGAATCATTACTTATTCACAAGTCATCCTTATCATCTAAATGATTTAATGGATGGGAATATATATTCAATAGACTTAAGAAATACATCTAATACCCAATATGATATATTAAAAAAACAAATCAAACAACAAGCTCCTCAAATCTGTAACAAAGCAATATGGAACTATTTGAATCCAGAATCAGATCCAGGGTTTATTCAATTACAAACGGCTATTATGGCCTCCTTTTTTAGCTTTGGTGGTATAATTTCATTAACTAAACAAAATCGTTTTAATGAACTAATGTGGTCTCATTATACTAATGAGTCTGGTTTTATGATTGAATTTGATACAAACATATTGATAAATAGTATCATAAAAGATTCACGAAATAGTCACGTTAAAAAGATGTATTTTAAACCAATAGAGTATAAACCTAATCCTATCAGTATATCTTGTTCTAAATATCAAGATATAGAAAGTATTAATATACATAATGCTACTCAAAAAAATATAGAATGGTCGTATGAAAAAGAATGGAGGCTTATATTGACATCTTCTCTATATATGGGATTACCCAAATCTATATATGCCGATTCATCTGATTGTGAAATAACCAATACAAACAACAGAAAAGTCTACTATGATAACCATGCAATTAAAAATATTTATCTAGGGAAAAAGTTTTGGGAAATAGATAATGTTAAAAAAGTAATACCTTATATGGGTGATAGAAATATTAAAATATATGGAGTTACTAATAAAATAGCGGCCCTAATAAGTGAATTATGTAATTATAAAGAACGTATCTATATGTCTGGAGTATGTCAATGCGCTGAATTCAGACATGGAACAAATACTTGTGTCTACAATATAAGAACTGGACAATACGAATTTAATCCTAATAGTTTTTATTTAACTCGCTCTTTTGAACAAATAAAAAACATCGATATAACAGGACTAACTGTAATAGTTACATACGATGGTATAGCAAGAATTAAAGACTGTGATTTCGAATAACAATATAAATATCATAATATCATGCCAACAACATCCTTAATAGAAGAACTTCCTAAAATCGTAAAAGAAGGAAGACAAGAAGCGCAACGTATCTTAGAACGTTTGAGTAGCAACACCCATATCGGATTACAAACAAATGAATTGGTTCTTCCCGCCAAAGATACTTCCGGATTATGGAAAGGAAAAAACGAACAAGTGATAAACAAAGAATGGATGAACCGTCTCGTCTATGGCGATAACTTATTGGCGATGCAAGCCCTGTTAGCCGGAGATGAAGCAACCGGATTACCTTCACTTCGGGGAAAGGTGGATTTGATTTATATCGATCCTCCTTTTGATAGCAAAGCGGATTATCGGACAAAGATTAATTTGCCGGGTGTTGATATTGAGCAAAAGCCTACGGTAATTGAACAATTTGCTTATTCGGATACGTGGCAGGATGGGACGGTTTCTTATTTGAAGATGCTTTATCCGAGGTTGGTGTTGATGCGGGAATTACTTTCGGATAAGGGAAGTATTTATGTACATATTGATTGGCATGTAGGAGCGTATGTAAAAGTTTTAATGGATGATATTTTTGGAAAGGAAAGCTTTGTTAATGAATTGATTTGGCAAGGTGCAATAGGTGACACATCTTCAAAGAATAAGAAATTTATTAAATCTCATGATTCTATTTATTTCTATAGAAAAAATATTTTAAATCAAAATTGGAATGACATTTTTCAAGAGTATGATGAAGGGACTCATGAGCATTATAAATGGAAAGATGCCAAAGGGTATTATGGTAAAAATCCTGTAGATAATCCAGGGGGCGGAGGGTACATTTATGATTTGGGATTTGATGAAAAATTACCAAGCCGAGGTTATTGTATGCCTAAAGAAACAGCTTTACAATGGCTAAAGGAAGGAATCTTATTAGTTGAAAAAGGAAAAGTGCCAGTAAAAAAAGTATATAAAAAAGAAGAAGGAACAAGATGTAGAGATGTATGGACTGATATTGCATCTGCAAGAGGAAAACAACTTGTCGGTTACGCCACTCAAAAACCCGAAGCCCTCCTTGAACGCATCATAAAAGCCAGCAGCAACGAAGGCGATCTCGTTTGCGACTTTTTCGGTGGAAGTGGAACAACCGCTGCCGTAGCCGAACGGTTAGGGCGTCGTTGGATTACTACGGATATTGGTAAACCAGCAACCTTGGTGATGCGTAAACGCTTTATCGACCAGGAGGTAAAACCATTCCTTTATCAAGCTATCGGCGATTATCAAAAAGAGGCTTTCCAAAACAATAAACAATACAAACGTATCGGCGATTTGAGCCAGATCATCATGCAACTGTATGGTGCCATCCCTTTCACCCAAGAACAGATGAATGATCGGAACTGGGGATATATCAAGAACGGACGGACTTTGGTACTGGTAGATAGTCCTAATAAAGTAACCGGAGCCGCCACCATCCGCCGAGCATACGAAGCCAAAAAGAACCTGTTGGGAGGTGGATGGAACAAGGCGGTCGTATTAGCTTGGAACTTTGCTTTTGACATTTCTGCGGCTATCCAACAATACAAGGAGGATGTTGAGGTCTTGGTGATTCCACCAGACCTGTTGGACAAACTCTCCAAGAAAGGATATGACAAACTGATAAGGGAAGGCTCTGTCCGTTTCAGCAGTTATCAATACCTATTGGTAAAACCTATTCAGACAGAACCGCATTACGGTGAACAGGACAAACTAACAATCGAATTGGATAATTATGTGCTTCTTTCACCCGACAATATCCCGTTGGATGATAAAGATAAAGCCAAATTGCAACAGGTATTGGAGAAAGATCCGCTGGCTTTGATCGAGTATTGGAGCATCGATCCGGATTACGACGGCATCACATTCCGCAGCCAATGGCAAGACTATCGGGAAAACACGGACAATGATAGCGATCCACTTCATTGTATCTATACAGCTACATTAATCACTCCTCGAAAAGCAGAACGGACGGTTTGCGTGAAAGCGGTCGATGTATTCGGCTTTGAGAGCATGGTAACAGAGACTATTCATTCTTAAAAACGACACACAACATGAGAAACGATATATCCTTGGAATTGGCAAGCCGGTTAACGGAACAAGTCAAAACAGCCTTTGAAAACGGCAGTTTATTAGATGCCGTTACCCCGGTAACACAAGATTTGCTGAAGTTTTGGTTCATGGGGCCTTATACGGAAGAACGCTCCAAGAACTTTCATGAAGGACAAAAACAAAGTATTCTAAACATCATTTATCTGCATGAAGTTTTACAAGTGACAACCGTAGAAGAAATATACCGGCAAGTTGCGCCGGATCTATTAGCCGAATGTAATCTAAGTGATTTGGCTAAAGAAAAATATCGTATTCCCAAATATGCCGTAAAGATGGCAACCGGAACAGGTAAGACATGGGTCATGCACGCTTTACTTTTATGGCAACTCCTTAACGCACGACATGAAGAACAAGAAGAACGAAGCGGACGCTACACCCAAAACTTCCTGATCGTAGCTCCTGGCCTGATTGTTTATGATCGGCTAAAGGATGCCTATTGTGGACGCCTGAAAGAGAACTGCACGGAAAGAGATCCTTTTACAAATGACCTCTATCTGCATAAAGATCTTTTCATACCTCCGGCTTATCGGGACGAAGTATTCTCTTTTATACAAAACAATGTTGTCACCAAAGAAGAGGGAATCGGACGAAAAATAACCGGAAACGGACTGATCGCCTTAACCAACTGGCATCTGTTCTTGTCTGATGAAGAGAAAGAGAATATGGTCCCAGACTCCGCTCCCTCTATTATAAGAGATTTATTGCCTATTACACCAGGCCTGAGTGGTGGTAATGTCTTAGAGGCACTGGATAGGAAATACCTACGAGGAAGCGAATTGGACTATTTATCCGAACTATCGGACTTAATGGTAATCAATGACGAAGCCCATCATATCCATGAGAATAAAAAGCAAGGAGAAATAGAAGAGGTTGAATGGCAAAAAGGATTGAATAAGATTGCCCACAACAAAGGAGGTCACTTCTTCCAAATCGACTTCTCAGCTACACCCTACGATACGGTCGGTTCCGGGAAGAAAAAGATGAAATGTTATTTCCCGCATATTATATCTGACTTTGATTTAAGCCAAGCGATGAAAAGCGGATTGGTTAAGACCTTGTTGTTGGATCGCCGACAAGAATTGACAGATCTTGCCAATCTGGATTATAACGCTTTACGTGATGAACGAAAAAAAGTGATTGGATTGAGCGACGGACAACGTTTAATGCTTCGTGCCGGATTACGAAAATTACAAATCCTTGAAGAAGGTTTTATCAAGCTGGATTCTAAGAAACGACCGAAGATGATGGTGATTTGTGAGGATACCAATGTCACCCCGTTTGTCGAATCATTCCTAAAAGAAGAGGGATTAGCCGAAAAGGATGTTCTCCGTATTGACAGCAACGCTAAAGGCGAAGTAAAAGAAAAAGATTGGATGCAAGTCAAAGAACGATTGTTCAATATCGATAAATATGAATCACCCAAAGTCATCGTTTCCGTGTTGATGCTTCGGGAAGGTTTCGATGTCAACAATATATGTGTCATCGTACCGTTACGATCTACGCAATCCGCTATTTTGTTGGAACAAACCGTAGGGCGTGGTCTTCGTTTGATGTGGAGAGAGCCTGAATATTCAGAAGAAAAAAGGGAAAACCGATTGCAAGTATTGGTTAAAAAGAAAGCACCTAAATCTTATATCGATATGCTTTCCATCATTGAACATCCGGCCTTTCTTGATTTCTACAATGATTTGATGAACGAAGAGCTTGCCGGTATAGACGAAGGTGATTTGCCGGATGGCTCCAATGTAACCGGTGATATTATAAAGGTAGGGTTAAAAGACAATTATCAAGACTATGATTTATTCTGGCCTCTTATTATCAAAGAGCAAGAGGAGGAGATACATCCTTCAGAAATAGATATAAACAGACTCGCACCTTTTACAGACTTTTCGTATGAACAACTAAAAGAAATTTTGGCGAAACCCGGTGAATCCTTTATCTCGCATGACGTCTTAGTCGGTACTCAATTCGGCAAATATGAGGTAAACGCAGACTTATGCAATGCACAAAGTTACAATGAATACTTGCAAAAGGTATTACGCATCGTCACAACACGCTTCGACAAGGTAGGAAGGAGCAAGCCTAAGGAACTACCTACATTGCAAATTAATCAGCAAGAAATCATACGGGTCATCGACCGATATATCCGAACCAAATTATTTTCACGTTCATTCAATCCGTTCGAGAATTATAATTGGAAGATTTTACTACACAATGAGGGAGTCGCGACCCAGCATATTGTAAGAGAGATCAGTAAGGCGATCTATTATATGCAAGAACAGATAGATATAACAGATGCAATAGTTGAGAAGATTTATTTTTCTTCCATACCTACACTACGTATACGAGAAAGTTTTTCACTTGATTTGGAAAAGATTATCTATGAAAAAGTGGGCTACCCTTCCAATAAAGGAGGTTTCGAGAAAGCTTTCCTTGAATTTTTGGATGCCGACTCGGAAGTGAACTGCTTTATCAAAATAAATGAGAATCAACATAGCTTCGCATCAATCCATTATATCCGGCAGGACGGTCTATTGGCCACCTATCATCCGGACTTTATGGTATGTACATCACAACACATCTATATTATAGAAACGAAAGGACAAGACAAGATTTTCGACAAAAATGTCCGACAAAAACAATTGGCAACTCTTGAATGGTGTAATAAGATTAATCAACTGAGAGCCCAATATAGAATGAACCGACAGTGGCTTTATATATTGTTAAGTGAAAATGATTTTTATAGTCTAAAACGGAACGGTGCCACGCTTATTGAAATCTGCAATTTGAATAAGGTCTCAGAGAGTGTGGCAACAGGTAATTTGTTTTGAAGGGAGTTGGAGATATCATGATTTTAGTATATGGCCTTATATTATTGGATTGGGAGTGGTAACATAAGGCCGAGGTAAATCGGAGGATTTGTACTTATTTTGTGGTAATAAAAACAGGTGAAGAAAAAGAGTTGATAACGGATATTGGTTTGATATGAAAACAAGTAAATGCTTTGATCGTGCTTCTTGTAGCTGGGATTGTAAACCTCGGATTACGGGTTTAATACATGATCCGGTTGAGGAATCAGAAGCCTATTTATCCATAGAGAAGGAGTTGGAGGAAAAGCTACGATCTTACTTCTCTGATAAAAAAATTGATTCTGGTAGCTGGTTTCGTACCCCGGTCTCATGTTTCGAGTATTGGCAAGTGATGAGACGTTTTTTATGGGAGGACTATCGAATAGAGTGGAGATCCCCGGTTGAATTGAATCCTACTATATTCAAGAACGACCTATAATCGGTAAAAAAGGAGATATGGAAGATTTTTTAACCTTCTTATTCGTTTGTATTGTTGGTGGGGTGGTTGGATTACCGGCCTTCATAATCCTTCTATTTTGGGCAAGGCCGGAGCGATGGACATTTAAGTCTTTTTGCCTTTGGTTGGCTACTTGGGTCTCATGGGTATGTTGTCCGCCTTTGTACGTGTGGATTGAGCGGAAATGGCGGTGGGCGAGTTGGAGAAGGTGTTCTTATGCGCTGTTATCCCCTATCTCTCTTATTAGCTTAATATATGTTTGCTCGTTTGTATCAGATATCGTCAATAAGCCGTATGGGAGCCGTATGGAGATCTCATACAAGGTAGGTGTAGGATTGCCAGCGTACGAGGTTATAGATCGCACCTATGGAAAAAAGTCGTTCACTTTGGACTATATGGATCGGATAGATATTAAGTTTGAACCGGGTCGTGAAACGGAGAGATTCTACTGGTGGATAAAGACGAATCCCCCGGCTCATTGGAGCGTGTCGGAGGACGGTAGTTTTTACTTTAATGAGATTTCAGAAGATGGAACTTTCTTCACAATGCGTATAGATCCCCAAAAGGGTACGGCACGTATAGAATATGGAGCGTGGTAGATAACTGGGGGTCAATTGTCGGGGGAGGCCCTGTGCCTGTGGACGGCGGCGAGAGTCCTTTTCCCCTTGTTTATGGTGTTTGGATATTATAAGATTTATAGATGTAAATTATACATTGATTTTACCTATTGCTTCCATTGCTTCTTTTTTTGAATTATCAAGAACTTCTGTGTAAATTTCTGTAACTGTTATACTTTGGTGTCCTAGTAGTTTAGATACAGTATAAATATCTACTTTCTTTGCAATAGCAAGAACGGCAAATGTATGGCGTGAACAATGGAATGTAAGATGTTTGTTTATTCCAGCTTTTTCAGCCCATTTAGGCAATATCTCATTACTTCTACCTAAAGTTATTAATCCAGAAAATACTAGATCTTCCATTGAGGCATTTCCTTGCTCTGGTAGCCATTTCCTAATATTTTCGTTAAGAGGTATATCTACTGGATCATTTGTCTTTTCTTGGACTAAAGAAATGCATTCTATGCCATTTTTAACAACTCCTATATTACTCCATTTCATTTGTTTAATGTCACAATGCCTTAAGCCTGTTAGACAGCCGATCATGAAAGCTCGTTTTAATAATTCATTTGGATGGTCAGTTCCTGCGAATCTCCTTAATTCATCTTCTGTGAGAAATTCCCGTTTTGGGGCTTTTTCTGCCGATGGACGGTATTTCTTTTTTATAGATAAAATAGGGTTCAATGGTATTATGTCATCACTTACAGCCTCATCCAAAACCATTTTGAGACATTTAAAGTACATGGCTTGACTATTCTTGCTTAGCTTTCTTCCTTTGTTTCTTTGGGTGTGTTCTATTTGAGCATCTTCTAAATACTCAATAAAGTCCATGATGTAATATTTATCTACTTTTCCTATTTGTATATCAGTTCCTTTACTTCGCTCTAGATGATATACAAGGGAGTTGAGATTCTGTTGGGTGGATTTTCCTTTGGTTTCTGCAAAGCTTCGGATATAGTCACGTAGTAATATTTTGGAGCTTTCTTTTTGATTGCTTAGCCCGTGAATGGTTGTGTTTAGTTGAATGATCATTTGAGCCTTAATCGCTTCTGCTAAGTCCATATTCTTTCTGTTAATAGCTTTAGCCTTCTCATTTGTTTCTGGGACTAGATATAGTTTAAGAAACTTATAGTTTCGTTTTCCGTTCTGGTAGATATCCAAATAGATAGAAAGATTGCCATTCGCTAGTTTCTTGTATCTGATTTTAACTGGCTGTTTTTCTTTTGTGGAAAGTTCAGTTTTCTTCTTGCTCATTGTTATCAGTCTTTTGTTACCCGCTACAAAAATACAGAACAGGTAACAAATGAGTAACAAATTAAGGCTAAAAATAACATAAATAACGATAAGGAAGAGTAATAGAATAAACGTCTTTTAGTTCTTAATCTATTGATTTATATGTTTTTATTTATCATTTTTTTGCTTTTGTTTCTCATGCTTCTACCCTGCTTTTACAACACATTGTAATGCCATATTATTATCGTATTTTTTATTATCAATCTGTTATATAGTCGCTCCAAGCGACTTGTTTTGAGTTCGCAAAGATAATCAATTTTAGGCTGATACGGTTATTTTCTTAGGCTTTCTCTTCATGCTTAACCGGTTGCCTCATCGATTGTTTGTTTAATAATGTTTTAACGAGTTTGTTCATAGGCTTCTTTACTAATGTTATTTTTTACTTAGGTTGTTCTCTCATATTTCCGGTAAAAGAAAGTCAATAACAAGAATCCGATAAAAGCGAATCCGGAACCTATCAAGGCCGGATATTTATAACCAAGGCCGACCTCCAATGGTAACCCACCACAATAAGCTCCGATAGCATTTCCTAAATTGAACGCAACTTGTACGCTGGCGGCTCCCAGCATCTCTCCACCTTTGGAGTAACGGATCAATAATACTTGTTGAGGGCTTGAGACGGCGAATAATCCCGCCGTACACAGACACATCAGCAAGACATTTAACCAAGATATTTGTGCCAAGAAGAAGACGAGCAGTAGGGCTACGCAAATCATGCCTTGCGCTATGGCCGCTACCCGTCCGGGCATATATTTATCGGATAGGCGGCCACTGATCAAGTTGCCCGCTACCATACCGAAACCTGCCAATACCATTAAAACAGTAAGGCTTTCGGCCGAGAAGCCGGATACTTGTGTCAATAGCGGGCTGATATAGCTATACCAGCAAAATACACCTCCGTTACCTAGCATTGTCGCCCCTAGGATTAACCATGGCGCTTGAGTCTTAAGAAAACGAAATTGTCCTTTAAAGCCAGTATCCGGAAGGTTCTCTACCATAGGTACCCATCTCCAGATGTAATATAAGATGGCTATGCCCCAGCAACCAACCAGTAAGAAAGTCAGACGCCACGAGAGCATGGTGCTGAGGGCCGTCCCCAACGGGACACCGAATAGGTTGGCGATCGTCATCCCCGCTATCATGATAGAGACAGCCTCGGAGCCTCTTCCTTTATCAGCAAGCTTTTCGGCTACGATGGAGCCAACACCGAAGTAAGCTCCGTGAGGCAATCCAGAGATGAAGCGGGCTATCATCAATACCCAGTAATTAGACGCTAATGCGGCGCATAAATTACCGATCATCATAATCCCTACTAAAACAAGCAAAATGTGTTTTAATGGATATCTACGGGCGATAATCAACATGGGAGCGCCTACGCAAACCCCTAGTGCATAAGCTGAGATCAGATGCCCGGCTGTAGCAATGCTGATGTGTAAATCTTTCGCGATGTCGGGTAGGATACCCATCATTACGAACTCGGCAATCCCCAGCCCAAGGGTACCGAAAGCTAAAGCGATCAAACTTTTTTTCATAACCTAAAATGCTCAACAATCTTTTCGAGCGCAAATATAGTGTATAGTATACATTATTATTTGCTTTTCGGAATGTTTTTAGGGGAAAGTTTTGCGTTTCGTGATGGGCTGTTAGGGTCTTAAAAAAACATGTACGTCTTTCAAGAAAAAGTCGTACGTGTTTTCAGGAAAACACGTACATGTTTTTTTAAGGGGAATTCCGGCATTATTTTAATGCGCCTCCAACCAGTTTTCTCCCTCGCCGCAATCGGCGATCAAGGGGACTTGTAGTTTCATGACGTTTTCCATTTCCTCCAGCACGATTTTCTTTACCTCCTCGGCCTCCTCTTTGTAGACATTGAAGTTTAACTCATCGTGTACTTGGAGGATCATCTTGCTTTTCAATCCCTCTTCCTCAAAGCGTTCGTAAATGCGTACCATCGCTAGTTTGATGATATCGGCGGCGCTCCCTTGGATAGGGGCATTGATTGCGTTTCGCTCGGCATAGCCGCGTACGACGGCGTTGTGTGAGTTGATATCCGAAAGGAAACGCTTGCGCTTGAAAATGGTCTCTACGTATCCTTTTTCCTTGGCTACTTTGATGCTCTCCTCCATGTATTCCTTGATGCGGGGGTAGGTGCTGAAATAACCGTCTATCAGTTCCTTGGACTCAGAACGAGGGATGCCCAGACGCTCGGCGAGCCCGAAGACGGAGATGCCGTAAATGATACCGAAGTTGGCGGTTTTCGCCTTCCGGCGCATATCGCTGGTTACTTTTTCTACCGGGATTCCGTAGATCTTGGCGGCGGTAGCGGCGTGAATATCCGCTCCGCTTTGGAAAGCCTCGATCATATGCGGGTCACCACTCAGGTGGGCCATGATACGAAGCTCGATTTGGGAGTAGTCGGCGGAGAAGAAGAGGCAATCCGCATTATCCGGGATAAACGCCTTACGGATCTTGCGGCCAAGATCGTCCCGTACCGGAATGTTTTGCAGGTTCGGATTGGTAGAGCTGAGGCGTCCGGTAGATGTTACCGCTTGGTTGAAAGAGGTATGTATCTTTCCGGTCTGCGGATTGATCAACTCGGGTAGAGCGTCGATATAGGTACTTAATAATTTTTTAAGTCCGCGGTATTCAAGAAGCTTGCCGATGATGGGATGTTTGCTGCGAAGTTTCTCCAATACATCCTCGCTGGTACTGTAACCGCCTGTTTTGGTCTTCTTCGCTTTCTCGTCCAGCTTCAAGCGGTCGAAAAGGATTTCGCCGACCTGTTTCGTGGAGTTGATGTTGAATTCCGTGCCGGCCAGCTCGTAAACCTCTTGCTCCAGTTTGTTCATGGAGGCGGTAAGTTCGCCCGAAGATTGCTTAAGCGCTACTGTATCCAGCGTGACGCCGGTAGCCTCCATTTCCACTAATACATATATTAATGGCATCTCGATCGTGGTGAAGAGGGATTCCAGTCCTTCTTTCTTCAACTCGGGTGCGAAATAATTCTTTAGCTTGAGCGTGATGTCCGCATCCTCGGCGGCGTATTCGGCGATTTGCTCCACGGGTACGTTTCGCATCGATAACTGGTTCTTTCCTTTTGGGCCGATCAGTTCCTCGATGTGGACGGTCTGGTACTTGAGGTAGGTCTCCGCTAGGTAATCCATTCCGTGCCGTAATTCCGGGTTCAGCAGGTAATGGGCGATCATCGTATCGAACAGAGGACCGGCTACCTTCACGTTGTATTTACGAAGTACCAAAATATCGAATTTGATGTTTTGCCCGATCTTTAATGATTTCGGATTTTGCAGGGCAGGGGAGAAGCGTTCCACTACTTTCGCCGCCTCTACTGAGTTGGCGGGAACAGGAACATACCAAGCCTCGTTTTCTTTCACGGCGAACGACATTCCGACCAGTCCGGCTTTCAAGGGATCGATGCCGTCGGTTTCCGTGTCAAAAGCGAAAAATTCTTGACCCAATAAAAAGTGGGCTAAATCGGCTTGTTTTTCCTCTGTATCAGTTAAATAATAGTTATGGGGGGTGGACTTTAAGTCCGTGAGAATCGATTTTTTGGGCTCTTCCGTACTCTCGGGCGTAAAAATCGCGAACAAATCGCCTTGAACGGGACCTTTCGGAGCGGCTTTGACCGGCTCAGAACTTAGTTTGTTAATAAATGTTCTAAATTCCAATTCTGTGTAAATCTCAGTCAGCCGCTCTTCGTTTGGCTTTTCACGAACGCAACGGGCGGCATCAAACTCGATAGGGACATCCGTTTTGATCGTCGCCAAGAATTTGGAGAAACGGATTTGCTCGGCGTTCTCCTCCACCTTCTTCTTTTGCGCGCCTTTCAACTTATCAGTGTTCGCTAACAGGTTCTCGATGCTTCCGAATTCGGTCAGTAGTTTTTGAGCGGTCTTCTCGCCGACACCCGGACAGCCGGGGATATTATCGGAAGCGTCGCCCATCAGTCCCAGCAAGTCGATCACTTGCTCCGTACTCGTGAGGCCGTACTTGTTTAAGACCTCAGGCACGCCCATGATCTCGTAATCGCCTCCGAATTTCGGACGATACATAAATATATGTTCGGACACCAATTGGCCGTAATCTTTATCCGGCGTCATCATGTACACCTCGAAGCCTTCCTTCTCCGCCTGTTTGGATACGGTGCCGATCACATCGTCCGCCTCGTAGCGGGGTACTTCCAGAATCGGAATATTGTAAGCCTCTATGATTTCTTTAATGATAGGGACGGATTGACGGATCACTTCCGGCGTCTCTTCCCGTTGTGCCTTGTATTGCTCGAAGGCCTCATGGCGGAAGGTCGGTCCCTTCGGGTCAAAGGCCACCGCTATATGAGTCGGGTTCTCACGTTTTAATACATCCTCCAGACTGTTGATAAAACCGAAAATGGCGGAGGTATTCACACCCTTGGAGTTGATACGCGGATTCTTGATGAAGGCGTAATAGGAGCGATAAATTAACGCATACGCATCTATAAGGAATAACTTCATTACTTTTAACACGTTTTAGTGGGACAAAATCTGGGTAAATGTACGAAAAAACTCGCTTACTCGATAGTTTTTGTTACTTTTGCGAATCTTTGCATGGAATTATGGATGAAAGAAGGAAAATAGAAGAACCGGTTTCCGCTGAATTTGAACGTTTCAATAAGGATTTCGAGGCATCTCTACGCAGCGAGACGACCCGGTTACAATCGGCTATCGACGTTATACTGAATTCTACCGGGAAGCATGTGCGTCCGTTATTGGTGCTCCTTACCGCCAAGGTCTGTGGACAGGTTACGGATAACACGATCAATTCCGCTGTCTTGCTGGAGCTTTTGCATACCGCCACGTTGATTCACGATGACGTGATCGATGAGACGAAGCAACGTCGTGGCGTTCCCTCATTGAACGCTATCTTCGATAACCGTATTTCCGTGTTGGTAGGTGATTATGTGCTTTCTACCGCTTTGATCCGTTCCATACAAACCGGCGATTTGCGGATTGTCGGGATTATCTCTAATTTAGGCAGAGACTTGTCCGAAGGTGAGATCAAGCAATTGGAGACCGCCGAGGAGAGTATCCTAGACGAGAATTGCTATCTGCAAGTGATCAAGAAGAAGACGGCTACCTTGCTTTCCGCTTGCACGGAGATTGGGGCCATTTCATCGGGCGCCTCTGCGGAGGTGATCGCTCTTTGCCGTGAGTTTGGCGAGTATCTGGGGTATTGCTTCCAGATCAAGGATGATATCTTTGATTATTTCAAGGAGGCGAATATCGGTAAGCCGACGGGAAATGACATTCGTGAGGGTAAGGTTACGCTTCCATTATTATATGCCTTGCGGCAGGGTAGGGAAGAGGAGGCCGCCCGTTATTTGGATATGATTTTACGGAAAGATTTCGCGGCGGAGAATGTCGATTCCTTGATCGAGTTCGCCAAGGCGAATGGTGGAATCGAATATGCCGAGGCCCGCATGAAGGAATATCATGATAAGGCGGTCGATGTTCTTTTGAGATTGCCAGAGTCTGAGGCACGGACATCCTTGATCCAGCTGGCCGATTATATCATGACTCGCTCCAAATAGAAATTCCTTTATCTATTAGTTGTAGAGAGATGGCTCTTGTTCGTAAAAAAGTAAGTATGCTTCAATAGCCAATGAAGTTAACTTACTTGACGAAGTCAGTTAACTTCGATGCCAAGGTAAGTTAACTGACTTTGAGAGTGCTTACCGGACACAGGATTCTAAGCCATCTGCGCCCGGTTTATTAGAATGGACTATTTCCCGAGTCGTTTTTCTATATCACCGACCAGACTGCTCGCTCCTATACGGAACAAATCTTTGTTAAGCCATTCATCGCCTAGTATCTCCTTTACGATCGTATAATATCGAACTGCGTCTTCCGCCGTGCGTACGCCTCCGGAGATCTTGATGCCAACCTTGTTTCCGGTGATGGAATGGTAGGTTTTGATGGCCTTGCACATGGTATAGGCGGCCTCGAAAGTGGCTCCCGGGTATCCTTTGCCGGTAGAGGTCTTGATGAAGTCCGCGCCGGAATACATGGCTAGGATGGATGCTTTTTGGATGTTCTCCGTTGTGACTAAAGCTCCGGTCTCTAAGATTACCTTTAAATGGGCGTGGCGACAGCTCTCCTTGATCTCTTGCAATTCCTCGGTCAATTCCTCGAAATTGTCTTCCATGAAATAGCCTAGGTTCATGACAACGTCGATTTCATCGGCTCCTTGCATGACTGCCATGGCCGTTTCGGCGATCTTGACTTCCGTAAATGTCTGTGAGGAAGGAAAACCTCCGGCAACCGACGCAATCTTAACCTCTTGCGCAGTAAGTGCCTGCTTAACCGTTTCCACGAATAGGGGATAGACGCAAATAGCGGCTACGTTCGGGACATCCGGACGAGTTCCCTCGAAATCATTTACCGTGTCGACCATCTTCCAGATGTTTTCTTTGGTATCCAGACAGGTCAATGAGGTCAAGTCGATGCAGCCATGAATCGTTTTCAATACTTCCGGTGTAAAGTTTTCTTGGAAATGTTTCTCTAAAAGAGCGTTTACAGTCTCGGTGGTCTGGGTATCCGGCAGGGCCGGCTCAAACTTATTGAAAGCTTCATGATAACGGTCTATCTGTACGGAATTTGATTCGTGTTCATGTTCATGATGATGATCATGTCCACATTCGCAATCGTGATGATGTGCCATATGCTTATAGTTTTTGATTGTTTATATGTCGTTCTTTATCTCGGTCTGTTTTCTTTTGGAGATTCTTCTCGAAAGCGGCGGTAAGATCTACTCCGGTCTGGTTGGCGAGGCAAAGCAGTACCCATAAGACATCTGCCATTTCATCGCCTAAATCCCGGTGTTTGTCACTTTCCTTGAAAGACTGCTCACCGTAGGTACGTGCCATGATCCGGGCTAGCTCGCCCACTTCCTCGGTGAGGATGGTCATATTGGTAAGCTCATTGAAATAACGGACCCCATAGGTCTTGATCCAAGCGTCTACCATTTGCTGGGCTTGTTGTAAAGTTATATCTGCCATACTTATTCTTTATTTTGAGAGTCGATAATAATAGTAACCGGCCCGTCGTTTAAAAGTTCAATTTTCATATCAGCTCCGAATGTTCCGGTTTGTACAGGTTTTCCGAGTTGAAGCCCTACCTCTTCGCAAAAAGCTTTATACATCGGAATGGCGATATCCGGTTTAGACGCTTTTAAGTAGGAGGGGCGGTTCCCTTTTTTCGTAGAGGCGTGTAAGGTAAATTGGCTGACAACCATGATCTCGCCTCCCGCTTCGATAACCGAGCGGTTCATGACCCCGTTTTCATCGTCAAATATGCGTAGGTTGGTGATCTTTTTTGCCAACCATTCAATGTCTTCTTGCGTATCCTTGTCCTCGATACCGACTAATACCAATAGCCCCTTTCCAATTTTGGACTTAAGCTGTCCGTCTATCGTGACGGAAGCGTGCTGCACACGTTGTGTAACTGTTCTCATCTTGTTCGCTTTTGTTCTATTTTTGTTCGCTTTCTGTTCGCTTTCCATCCAGTCCCTCTTGTAGTGCCTTGGCTTTCGCCTCGCCAATCACGGATTTCAGTTCCTCGAAGCTTGCTTCCTTGATTCGTTTTACGCTTTTAAAGTGACGTAAAAGTAATACTTTTGTCTTTTCACCGATACCCTTAATGGTGTCTAATTCGGATTTTGTCTGGGTCTTACTTCGTTTATCCTTGTGGAAAGTGATGGCGAAACGGTGTACCTCGTCTTGTATCCGGGTAAGCAGATGGAATAGCGGACTGTCCAAACGCATGCCAACGGTTACGGGTGGGAACCCGAATAATAACTCCGAGGTCCGGTGCTTACCATCTTTCGCTAGTCCGGCGATTGGAATGGACAAGCCTAATTCATCTTCTACCACCGAGCGAACCACTTCCATTTGCCCCTTTCCACCGTCTGTTATAATTAAGTCGGGTAGGGGAGATCGCTCCTCGATTGCCCGCCCGTAACGCCTACGGACAACTTCTTTCATAGAGGCGTAATCATCCGGACCGACTACGGTCTTTATATTGTATTTACGATACTCCTGCTTGGACGGTTTTCCCATCTTGAATACCACGCAAGCCGCTACCGCATCGCTTCCCTGTATGTTTGAATTATCGAAACATTCGATATGAGCAGGCAATTTCTCCAGATGCAAGGCCTCTTGGATCTCTTTCAAGATACGGGTATTCCGTTGTTCCGGATTCAACTTTTCCGCTTGCTTCAAGCGGTCAACCTTAAACTGCTTGACGTTCATCTCGGATAAATCGAGCAGTTTCTTTTTATCCCCTCTTTGGGGAATGGTGAAGGTGACATTCTCTAGTTGCATATCCAGCTTGAAAGGCACGATAATCTCCCGGGCGGTGCTTTTAAAACGATTCCGCATCTCGATAATACCGAGGCTTAACAATTCCTCCTTACTCTCGTCCAATCGTTTTTTATACTCGAATGTATAGGCTTGTACGATCGCCCCGTTTCCGATATGCATAAAGTTCACATAAGCGGAATGGTCATTCTCTATGATCGTGAATACATCTATATTATGTAGCATCGGGGTTACGACCGTAGATTTAGAACGGTAGTTCTCGATGACTTCGTATTTTTCCTTGATCTTTTGCGCTTCCTCAAACTTGAGCTCGGCAGCGAGCGATTGCATCTCCTCATAGAGGTGTTTGCTGATTTGCGAGATGTTGCCTCGCAGAATCTCTTTGATCTCGGAAATATTTTGCTGGTATTCTTCCAATGATTGCAAGCCTTCACAAGGCCCTTTACAACGCTTGATATGGTATTCCAGACAAACCTTATAGCGTCCTTGTGCGATGGATTCGGGAGTGAGGGGATATTTACAAGTGCGTAAAGGGTAAAGTTCCTTTAGCATTTGTAGCATCACTTTCGCCGTGAACAAAGAGGGATAAGGACCGTAATATTGTGATCCGTCCCGAACGATGTTCCGGGTTTGGAAAACCCGGGGAAAGTACTCGTTCTTTACCACGATGGAAGGGTAGGTTTTGTCGTCCTTCAATAATACGTTATAGCGGGGACGATACTGTTTGATGAGGTTGTTTTCCAGTAGTAACGCGTCTTCTTCCGTATCGACGACTATATATTTGATATCCCGGATTTGCTTGACTAACACACGGGTCTTATTGCTGTCATGTACCTTGTTGAAATAAGAGGATACCCGTCGTTTTAGGTTCTTCGCCTTGCCGACGTATATAATCGTTCCGTTTTCATCGAAATACTGGTAGCATCCCGGCTTTTCCGGAATGACCGATAGGATCGTCTTGATATGTTCGTCTTTATCGGCTATCATACGAATAGGGAAGTAAATTGGAATGTCTCGCTATTGAACAAACCTTTGTTGCTAAGTTTTAAGGATGGGATCGCCAGCAATCCCATAAAAGAAAGCGTCATTTGTAATGAATCCATCGGGGATTTTAATCGCTTGATCTTTTCCTCGATCTCTTCGTAACGGCGGCTCGTCTCTTCCAATGATTCGTCGCTCATCAATCCCGCTACCGGCAAGGACAGGAGAGTGACTTCGTCCATGCAGCTCACGGCGATTCCTCCTTTCGCTTTTATGACCACATTGATCGCTTGCATAAGCTCGAAATCGGTTACGCCTATAGCGATGATGTTATGGCTATCGTGGGAGATACTTTGAGCGATGGCACCGAGCTTGAGCCCTGTTCCTTTTATAAAGGTAATAGCGGGAGGAGCCGTTTGATAGCGATTTAGAATAACGAGTTTTAAAATGTCTCGTTCTGTATCTGATTCTACAAATCCATCGAATGTATGTACAGGATATAGTTCTTCTTTCGTGATTAATTCGCTGTCTTCGCAAACAATGACACGCATCTGTTCCCCTTTCGCTTTTACCGCTAGCTTTTCTAATGTGATCGGTTTCGTGTGGAAATTATTACGATGTATAGGCTTTTGGAGTGGAAGCGTGCATTTCTCTCCATCGTATACACAGGTTCCTTGTATATAGGTTGCCTGTATGGTTAGATCCTTTAAATTGTTTACTTGGATAAAATCGGCGGAGTCTCCCTCTCGTAAGAAACCTGCGGGGATTTTATAGTGCATGGCCGGATTATAGGAAGCGGCCCGTAATACATCATATAGATCATATCCTAAATCCAGCGATTTTTTTACCATCCTATTTATGTGTCCTTTGTTTAAAAACGAAGGATGTGCGTCATCTGTACAGAACATGATTTGTTCGGGATACTCTTTCAATAGCGGATGAAGTGCGTCAAAGTTTTTCGCCGCGCTTCCTTCCCGAATAAGAACATGCATCCCAAGCTCACATTTCTCACGGCCTTTTTCTAGATAGATGGTTTCATGATCGGTGGAAATACCAGACTCGATATATGCCTTTAGCTTGGGACCTGTCGCTAGGGGATAATGTCCGTCTATGGGTTTACCCGCTTGTTTCGCGGCTTCTATTTTGCGCATAACTTCCGGATCTTTATTTAAGACTCCGGGGTAATTCATCATCTCTGCCAAGAAGTGTAGATCCTCTCGTTCCAACAAACGAGCGGTTTCGTCTGCGTCTATGATCGCACCGGAGGTTTCCATAATCGTAGCCGGTACGCAAGATGGGACACCGAACCATGTGTAGAAAGGAATCCCTTTCGCGTTGTCGAGCATATATTCGACTCCTTCGGTACCCATTACATTCGCTATCTCATGAGGGTCCGCCACGGCACCGATACTGCCATGGCGTACGGCTGCGTGAATGAATGCCGTAGGGGTTACCATGCTACTCTCTATATGGACATGTGCGTCAATAAAGCCGGGGAGGAGGTAATATCCCTCATCTTGTCCGGTAGGGGTTACCTTTCCGATATGCCCGTTTAGGATTGAAATCTCTGCCCCGAAGGTGCGCCTGTTGATTATATCTACCAGATTTCCTCGTATAACCAGTGTTTTAGCTTCATTCATTTGAATATCTCCTTTAATATGTTTCACGTGGAACATTTCGTGTTTTATCTTCCGAGTAGTACCAAAAGGATGTTGATGTCGCTAGGGGAAATACCCGGGATGCGGCTCGCTTGAGCGATCGTGTCGGGATCTATCCGGGTCAATTTCTGGCGGGCTTCCGTAGATAAAGACTGGATCGAGTTGTAATCGAATTTACCCTTGATCCGGATATTCTCTAAACGGTTTATCTTATCCGCTATGATTTGTTCTCGCTTGATGTAGCCGCTATACTTAATCAATATCTCAGCGGCCTCGATGATCTCTTCCTTACGGGAGGCCGGGACTTTGTCCAGCTCCGCACGAAGGGCCGGAACTAGATCTGCGAGGTTTTCCAATGTAGTCTGCGGACGGAGTACGACATCGAATAATTTGCAACCATGGGATAGGGGGGCTGTACCCAGTTTCTCCAAACCGCTGTTTATATATTGAGGCTTTACGGAGTAGGTCTCCGCAAAACGAATGATAGCGTCACGGCTCTCTTTTTTCTCTCGCAGTAAATCGTAGCGGTCTTGTTTGGCCAATCCCATTTGGTAGGATTTCTCGGTGAGTCGCATATCCGCGTCGTCTTGGCGTAGTAAGATGCGGTATTCCGCACGAGAGGTGAACATACGATAAGGCTCGTCCACGCCTTTGGTTACCAAATCGTCGATAAGGACACCGATATAAGCCTCGTCTCTTCCGAGGATAAAAGGTTGTCCGCCGTGGCAATTGATGTGGGCGTTGATACCCGCTACCAAACCTTGTCCGCCGGCTTCCTCGTATCCGGTAGTTCCGTTGATCTGTCCGGCAAAGAAAAGATTACGGATTTGTTTGGTCTCCAAATTATGTCTTAGCTGAGTCGGGTCGAAGAAATCGTATTCAATCGCATATCCGGGACGATAGATTTGCACGTCACGGAAAGCGGGGATCGCTTGGAGCGCACGAAGCTGGATATCCAAGGGTAGGGAAGAGGAGAAGCCATTTAGGTAATATTCTTGCGTGGCCTCGCCTTCCGGCTCTAGGAATAGTTGATGCTGCGTCTTGTCGGCGAACGTCACGATTTTCGTTTCGATGCTGGGACAATAACGGGGACCGATACTTTTGATCTGTCCATTATAAAGAGGAGAGTCGGGGAGACCTTCCCGTAATATATCGTGGCAAGCCTCGTTCGTAAAGGTAGTCCAGCAACTCAATTGTTTTAATTTACGATGACTGGTATCCATGTAAGAGAACTTATGGAAATCGTTTTCCCCCGGTTGTTCCTCCATTTCATCGAAGTGAACGCTCCGGCCATCGATACGGACCGGTGTTCCGGTTTTCATGCGATCTGTTTGGATACCTAAAGAGACAAGTTGCTCGGTAAGTCCGGTCGCCGCAGGCTCGGCGATACGTCCGCCCCGTATCTGGGTTCTTCCGATATGAAGCAGGCCGTTTAGGAAGGTCCCGTTCGTAAGCACCACCGCTCCGGCACGGAATACGACATTCATTCCCGTACGGACGCCGCAGACTTGTCCATGCTCGATAATCAGTTCTTGAACCATATCCTGCCAGATGGATAGATTCAGCATATTCTCCAGTATGCCCCGCCAGCAATCGATAAAACGGGCACGGTCGCTTTGGGCACGCGGGCTCCACATGGCCGGTCCTTTGCTACGGTTTAACATACGGAATTGGATAGCGGTCTGGTCGGTCACGATTCCCATATATCCGCCTAGCGCATCGATCTCTCGTACGATCTGTCCTTTGGCGATTCCCCCGACTGCCGGGTTACAACTCATCTGGGCGATCTTGTTCATGTCCATCGTGATCAAAAGCGTCTTTGATCCTAGATTCGCCGCGGCGGCGGCGGCTTCACAGCCGGCATGTCCTGCGCCTACTACTATTACGTCGTAATTGAAAGTCATTTTTATTCCCTTTTATTTTACGCGAAGATAGTGAGTGTTCGTGAAAGAATTCGTTTATATTTGTATAATAAATACATACATTGTTTTCAGGTTTAACGAACTAAAGATTTAAGCTGCTATGAATTCTATTCAATGCCGTATCCTTGTTTTTCTGGTTTTACTGACCTCTTGCTTCAGTCCGGTTTGTGGGAAAGATAAGAAACCTCGTCAAGCGATCGAGAAGTTATCGATCGATGGTCCCTATCTATTGAAAGCCGATGATGGTAGTATGCGTGCGATATCTGTAGACGGGAAAGGCCGGTTATTGGATAAGCATTATAAAAGTATACCTACCACCTTTTCATTCGAGGTGTTTTCCGATAACGGGGAGAGATTGTTTCCGGTAACCATACACTCCGTCTCTCGTCCGGAATGGAAAGATGTGCAACCTGAGAAGACGTTTGTTCTTTCAGATCCACATGCGAACTGGTCTTGTTTCGCCTCCCTGTTAAAGGCGGGAAAAGTGATCGATGCGGACTATAATTGGATTTTTGGGACTAACCAATTGGTGATAATCGGTGACGTCTTTGACCGGGGCGTGGATGTACTCCCTATCTATTGGTTGATCTACAAATTGGAGAAAGAAGCGGAAGATGCCGGTGGAAAAGTGACTTTCTTAATCGGAAATCATGAGACCATGGTTCTGGGAAATGATTTGCGATATACGAAGAAGAAATATACTCAATTGGCGGATACTTTAGGAATGACCTATCCGGAGCTTTGGCAGAAAAGCGAGTTGGGACATTGGTTGAAAACTCGTAACTCTATACAAGTGGTCGGAGATAACCTGTTTGTCCATGCTGGGTTGAGCAAGGAGTTTTTAGACCGGAATTACGATATCCCTACCGTGAATGAGATCGTGAGCGATGGTCTCTTCTTAACGAAAAAAGAACGTAATGCAGATAAAGGCTCCGATCTTTCTTTTATGTTCGCTACGTATGGACCGATCTGGTATCGGGGTATGGTACGTAGCGCAGATAAGTATCATCCGCTAGACCGGGATGATTTGCGGAAAATATTAGAGAAATATAATGTGAACCGCATCTTTGTAGGTCATACCATTTTCGATGATATCACGACTTTCTATCATTATAAAGTGATTGCCGTGAATGTTGATAATCAAGAAAACAAGGAGAAGGAACGAGGCCGTGGTGTCATGATCGAGAAAGACGGTTCTATGTTTGTCGTATATGATTCCGGAAAACAAGAGCCGTTATTAACCGAGTAATATTTGGTGCTTGAGCTGTCACGACTGCTACCATCATGGTAGAGGAAGAAGTGCCTCCCCTAATGTGAACTAATGAGATAGGGAGTGCAACTTTTATGTATCTTAAATCATCTATAAATATAGATATGTTTTAAATGTAGGAGTTATGAAAAAAGTTGTATTACTGTTTATCTTGTTTGTTTTCTCTTTGTCGCAAGCTGATGCTCAAGAGTTCCATTTTATTCCTAGGATTGGCTTGAATTTGGCAAATACTTATCCCGAAAGTTTTGCGGACATGCGTCCGGGGTTAAATATTGGTGTGGCGGAGGAAATACGTTTTAGCAAACTGTTTGCTTTAGAACCGGGTGTTTATTATTCTATGCAAGGTTATCAAAAAGAAAACGCTAAAGGCGAGACAGCCCGGCTAAAGGCGGATTATTTAAATATTCCTATTTACGCTAAATTTTATTTGTATCGGGGATTCCATCTTTTCGCGGGCCCACAAGTTGGCTTTAATATAAGGGCGAAAGCTTCGAATTATATTTTCGTCTCGGGTCCTACTCCGGTGCACCAGAGCGAGTACGATTTTTCCGGTGATAAAAAAGAAGAGATCCGAAATTGTGATTTCTCCGTTTCAATGGGGCTTGGCTATACCTTTGACATGGGATTAGTTATCTCCGCCAATTATAATTTAGGATGTACTCATTTCTTTAAGGAGCCGGAATACTCATTCGGTGGAAGCAATCATTTTAGGGGAAAAGATCATAATGGGGTTATTCAATTCAATCTAGGATGGCGTTTCTGATCTCCAGTAAATCGTGAATTAAGAGAGATCGCTTGTTCCTCGTTCAGCCTTGCGGCATGGCTACACAGGCAATGGACTGCTTTCGGGCATTGCTCGTCCGTGGCGTAGCAATACGTGTAATCGTAAGGTATGTCTTCTGTTTTCATGTTGTCTGTATTATTTTTATTTATTTCAACAATAGTCTGCTCTCAACCGCCTCTAATATCTTCATTTGCTGGATCGCTATTTGATTAAGCTTTATTAGTCGTTCACGCTGGGTAAGTCCTTCATCAATAAATACAGCATTCAGGCTTTCCATATTCGATAAACAGATAAGTTCATTAATAGTCGCATAGTCACGAATGTTACCTTTTAATTCGGGATTGGCTTCCCGCCATTGTTTAGCGGTTGTGCCGAATAGAGCGACATTAAGAATATCGGCTTCGTTTGCGTATATAAAGCTTACCTGTTGCGGGGTTAACTCTATGGGGATGAGATTATGCTTGATAGCGTCGGTATGGATGTGATAGTTTATTTTGGAGAGTTCTCGTTTGGCAGTCCAGCCGATTTGTTTCTGTTCCTCTTCTTTTAGGCGTTGAAACTCTTTAACGATATATAATTCAAATTCAACAGAGATCCAACTTGCGAATTTGAAAGCTATATCCTTATGAGCAAAGGTGCCTCCATATCTTCCGGATTTGGAGATAATACCAATTGCCGCTGTTGTATTTATCCATTTTTGTGGAGAAAGGGTAAAAGCATTTAACCCTGCTTCCTTTTTAAACCCCTCGAATTCGAGGGGTTTAAAATTAGGATTATATAAACTTTCCCATATACCTAAATATTCAATGGTATTACGATTACGCATCCAATTGCCAATTACTGCTGTCGGATCATCGCTTTTGTACTTTGCGATGTCGGTAAGTGAGATATAGTCATTCTTATTTATAGATATGATCATGACACTTGTATTTTGGACTGTGATTTTCTCCATAATTTTCTTCAGATAAGATTTGTAGTATAAATTTGTTTCTGGTTAACATCTCTTTACCGACATTCCTCCGGCAAGATCGCTAACGCTCTGTTCTCGTTCTCCTCCATGATCTCCCGCTCGCCGGGGCCTTTGTCGTTGATACCGCAAAGGTGCAGGATGCCGTGGATGATGGTACGGTGGAGTTCCTCGTTATAATCCGTGTGGAATGTCTCGGCGTTTGTCCTGACCGTATCGAGGCTGATGAACAGGTCACCCGAGATCTTATTTCCTTCCGTATAATCAAAGGTGATGATATCCGTGTAATAATCGTGTTGGAGATATTGGCGGTTTACCTCCAAGATCTTCTCGTCCGAGCAGAAGATGTAACTGATATCGCCTGTCTTCTTCCCGTAGGTCTCGGCTACCGCCTTGATCCATCCGCTGACCGCTTTTTTCTTGATTGCCGGGAGCTGGATATCCTCGGCGTAATATGCTATTGCCATAAGGTCTATTTATCGTATTGAAATTTCGTTACAAATGTAATCAATAGATTTTAAATAGATTCATTTCAAATCTATTGATTGTATAGAATGTTAAAAGAACAGGTAAGCCATCGCTATCGCCGCTATCGCCCCGGCCAGATCCGCTAACAAGGCGCATTGCACCGTATAGCGGGTATTACGGATACCTACGCTACCGTAGTAAAGAGCAACTACATAGAATGTCGTATCGCAAGAGCCCTGAACGATGGATGACAGGCGACCGACGAAAGAGTCCGCTCCATACGTGTTCATGGCGTCCAGCATCATGCCCCTAGCCCCGCTCCCGCTTAACGGTTTCATCAACATGGTAGGTAGCGCTTCCACGAAATCCGTGTTGAGCCCTATCGAAGCAATGCCGAAACGAACGCCTTGTATGATGAAATCCATCGCTCCGGAAGCCCGGAAGACACCGATACCTACTAGGATAGCTACCAGATAAGGAATAATCGTTATAGCAGTCTGGAAACCTTCTTTCGCCCCTTCTATAAAAGCATCATATACATTGATCTTTTTACGCATGCCGCTGATGATAAATCCGCAGATAATGGTAAAAAGAAGCGTGTTGGCGAATAAAGTCGAATACAAGGAAACTTGCTCCTGTTCCATCGAGTTAAATAGCCATACCAGGCCTCCGATAAATAATCCCAGTCCCCCGAAAAACAGGACTAGGTTCCGTTGGAGGATATTGATCTTCTGCCGTACGCAAACCGCTAAAATAGCGACTAAGGTTGATGTGAATGTAGCGAGCATGATCGGCAGGAATACGTCTGATGGATTCGCCGCTCCTAACTGCGCCCGGTACATCATGATGGTGATCGGGATCAAGGTCAGTCCCGAGGCATTGATGCATAAGAACATCACCATGGAGTTGCTGGCGGATTCTTTATTCGGGTTTAATTCCTGTAACTGTTGCATGGCTTTCAATCCCATTGGCGTGGCGGCATTATCCAGTCCCAGTAAATTTGCCGATAGGTTCATGAAGATAGAACCGGTCACGGGATGGTCTCTTGGGATATCCGGAAAAAGCTTGCTGAATACGGGAGCCGCCAATCGTGCGAACGCTTGTATCACCCCCCCCTTCTCACCGATCTTCATGATGCCCAGCCAAAGCGACAAGATCCCCGTTAATCCTAACGAAATCTCGAAACCCGTCTTGGCCGAAGCGAAAGAAGCGTTGATAATCTCGGTAAAAACGGCGGTATCCCCACCAATGACCAGTTTACCTACGGCCACGACGAAAGCGATCAAGAAGAAAGCGATCCAAATATAGTTTAGTACCATAATAAATATATATTGGTCACAAATTTAGGAATTAATTGCCAATTGATTTGTATTTTTGCTTTTTGAATAACAAATAGATCCAAGATGAAGATATTAGTGACATACGACATGTTCCGCGAGGGATTTACCGAGTTGGAAAGTAAGTACGAGGTAACCTTTCCCGAAGGAAGAGATTTTACGTATGAGGAGGTTTTCGAGATGATACCGGAGTACGATGTGCTCTGCTCCATGTTCGATTTCCCGGTAAACAAAGAGTTGATCGACCATGCGTCGAAATTGCGGCTGATCGCTAACTACGCCGTTGGTTATAATAATATCGATGTGGCCTACGCCCTCGAGAAAGGCTTGACGGTGGCGAATACGCCTGATCCTGTCACGGCCCCTACCGCCAATATCGCTTTAGGCTTGATGCTGGATACCGCCCGGCGTATCACGGAATGTGATCGTAAGCTGCGTACGCTTGGTAAGGACATGAAGGTCGGTGTACTGGAGAACCTCGGTATGCCGGTTACCGGACAGACCTTGGGCATTATCGGTATGGGACGTATCGGCAAGGCCTTGGCGAAACGGGCGAATGCTTTGGGCATGGATGTGATCTACCACAATCGCCGTCAGCTTTGCATCGAGGACGAGACCAAATTGAATGTTACCTACGTCTCCAAGGAAGAGCTTCTGGCGAAAGCCGATTTCGTATCCTTGAACGCCCCTTATACCCCCGATACCTACCATATCCTCGGCGAGGAAGAGTTCAAGCAGATGAAGCCTTCCGCCATCCTGATCAACACGGCCCGTGGCCCGTTGGTGGACGAGCATGCCTTGGTAAAAGCCTTGCGAGAAGGTACGATTCATGGTGCCGGTTTGGATGTATTCGAGTTTGGAGACTATCCTCTCCCCGAGTTATTGGAAATGGACAACGTGGTATTAACCCCTCATATCGGCACCCAGACGATGGAAACCCGTATCATTATGGCACGCACGGTATGCAACAACGTGATCGGTTTCTTGGAGGGCGACCGTCCCGTATCACGGGTACTCCGGCCATGACGGCGGCGTTTATCCTATCCGAGCTACAGTCGGTCGGTACACCCGAGAAGGCGGTTCATTTGAGCCGCTTTTTCAAGACTGGTCCCGGTCAATATGGCGAGGGCGATCAGTTTCTCGGAGTGGTTGTCCCGCAAACCCGCAGCATAGCGAAGGCTAATAAGGCGACTCCTTTCGATGAGCTGCAGCTGTTGCTGGATAGTCCGTGGCATGAGGCACGTCTATGTGCCTTGCTGATTTTGGTCTATCGTTTCCAGGATCGGAAAGCGATGCCGGAAGAGCGGGAAGCCATCTTCCGATTCTATCTGAAGAATATGCGGCGTTGCAATAACTGGGATTTGGTAGACTTAACCTGTCGGGATATCGTCGGCGAATATTTGGTGGACAAAGATCGTTCCCTCCTCTACCGTTTGGCGGAAAGCGAGAATTTATGGGAACAACGGATCTCGATCGTCTCTACGTGGGCATTTATCCGTCGGAATGATTTTGGGGATACCTTGGAGTTATCCGAACGGTTGATCGGTCATAAACACGATTTGATGCATAAGGCGGTTGGGTGGATGCTGCGTGAGGTCGGCAAAAAGGAGAGGCAGACGCTTACCGATTTCTTGGAACGCAACGCTACTCGTCTTCCTCGTACGGCGCTTCGTTATGCTATCGAGCATTATCCGGAACCCGAGCGGCAATATTTTCTAAAGAAGAAATAACATGGATACAAAGACCATCTCTTTACTTCGTGAATGGGCGAAAACGTACAATACGGAATCGTTTATCAAGGATGATCCGGTGCGATTCCCCCATCGGTTTACGGAGAAACGGGATATTGAGATATCGGCTTTCCTGACGGCGTGGATCTCTTACGGTCGCAGGGCGCATATTCTCCAAAAAGCGGAAGAGCTACACCGGCTGATGGGCGAAAGTCCTTACGAGTTTATCCGTACCGGAGAGACTTCTTTCGCTCCCCTACGGAACCGCCCGGTTCGCGGGCGGGATACCTTTTACCGTTTTTATACCTATCATGATCTGCATCTCCTTTGTTGTCGCCTAAAGGATATATACGATACCTACGACTGTATGGAAGACGCTATGGCCGCCGCCGGTCCTTGCGCAGATCCTATCTTGCGGTTGCAACAACTTTTTGCTGATCTCAATGGCATTCCGGTCTTGCACGGGACTTCCGCTTGTAAGCGTCTGGCGATGTTCTTGCGTTGGATGGTGCGTACGGATGGTATCGTCGATCTCGGTATCTGGAGAACGGCCGTGCATCCCCGCCAATTAATCATCCCGTTGGATACGCATGTGCACCAGATCTCCTTGCGCTTGGGCTTGACAGGCCAAAAAACCGCTACCCTTCGTACGGCCCGTGAGATAACGGACGCATTGGCGAAAGTCTTCCCCGATGATCCTTGTCTGGGGGATTTCGCCTTATTTGGCTACGATATAAATCAAGAATAAAAAGATATGGAAGAGAAGAAGATAAATAACATCTCGTCTGTTTGCGTGTATTGCGCGTCCAGCACGAAGATTCCCTCGGTTTATTTTGACGCCGCCAAGGAATTGGGGCGTCTTTTGGGAGAGCGAAAACTACGGGTAGTCAATGGTGCCGGGAATATCGGTTTGATGTGCGCTGTCTCCGACGCTGCGTTAGCGGCTGGTGGAACGGTAACGGGCGTTATCCCCCATTTTATGGTGGAGCAGGATTGGTATCATAAAGGCTTGACTGAGTTGATTGAGGTCGAGACGATGCACGAGCGTAAACAGCTCATGGCAAATCTCTCGGATGCGGTGATCGCCCTTCCCGGTGGATGCGGTACATTAGAGGAACTTCTGGAGATCATCACTTGGAAACAACTCGGTCTCTACCTCAATCCGATCGTAATCCTCAATATCAATCATTATTATGATCCCTTGTTGGAACTTTTGAGGAATGCCATGAACGAGAATTTCATGCGTCCCCAGCACGCCAAGATGTGGGCGGTAGCCGACACGCCGGAAGAAGCTATCCGTCTCATCCACGCCGAGCCGAAATGGGACGCAAGCCTTCGGAAGATCGCGGCGATTTAATACTATTAGGCGAAAGGAGACGCAGCACGCTACGTCTCTACAATTAAAAATGAATATGATAATGAAAAAACTAGGTTTATTAATGATGTTGTTGATCCTGTCAAGGATCGCTTTATTCTGCCAGTCACAGACGGCAGGCATCGAGGAGAAAGAAGTGCTTAAGAATGAAGATGTGGTATTCCGTCAGATCGATGAGCATACATGGTTGGGTACAGGAAATTTAATGGCGAACGAGAGCCTGTATCTGGTCGAGGGCGATACGAAAGCGATCCTGATTGATGCGGGGACGAAGATCAAGGACTTGGATAAGCTAGTGGCTTCCATCACGGATAAGCCGGTTACGCTGGTCGCCACGCATGTGCATCCGGACCATACAGGCTCGGCTATCGATTATTTCCCCGAGATCTATATCAATCCGGCGGATACGGTAGGTATACCGGAATTTATGCCGAATTATAAAGGCAAAGTTTGTTTCCTTGAAGATGGTGAAATCCTAGATTTAGGTGGGCGTATCCTAGAGATAGTCTTTACTCCCGGGCATACTCCCGGCTCAACCACTTTTGTGGATAAGGATGCCGCTTATGGTTTTAGCGGCGATTCGTTCGGCTCCGGTAATCTATTGCTGGGAGTTGACTTCTCTACGCTCATATCTACTTGTAAGAAGATGAGTGCGGTGATCGAGAAATATGATATCAAATACCTCTACCCCGGACATTATTTCGGAATGAACAAGGAAACCCCTCAACGGGTAAAGGATCTAATCACGATGAGCGAGGAGATCTTATCCGGTAAAGCGCAAAGCGAGCCTAACCCCAGCGGCCTGATGGGGTTAGACCGAATATACACGAAGTATGGTGTCCGTATAAATTATAAAGAAGAAAGTATGAAATGAGGGGACCTTTAGATTCTGAACTTGATTTCACTGATAATCTTCAATTCAAGCAATTTCTCCAATATTAATCTATCCATATGAGAGTGAGCGGTTTTTCCGTGTGCTAACTTATATACACGGAAGCCGCTGACATTGAATTCTTTCCCTAATTGATCATACAAGCTTTTCTTGTTTGTCTTAAACCAGTAATTAAATAAGTTCTTCATAATCCGACTTTTGTAATTATCTTTCATTGTACGTTGTTAAAGAGCGTATTTTTACCTACCAGAATTGTAAGCGATGAAAACGAATAGCTAAAACGATCGTTTATATTAGCCAAAAAGTTTGTTTGATGAAGTATTGGTAAAAGATGAATCTCTTATTTTGTGAAAGTGCTGAATAACTTTTAGTTGAATCGCATTTTTGGTCTCAAAAGAATTTCATATATTTGCGGCATGAAAGGGTAAAAAAACGACTAGTTGAAACGATGGTTTAAGCTAGTCGTTTTAAAGAAGCACTTAGGAATGAAGATGTGCTTTTCCATCAGATTGATGAGCGTACATGATTTGGAACAGGAAATTTAATAGCAAACGAGAGCCCGTATCTAGCCGAGGGAGAAACGAAAACGATCTTGATTGATGCAGGATAAAGAAAAATGTAAACTTAATGTAAATAAAGTATTGGTTTCTGGGAGAAATGAAACAGAGGCGAGTCCATTATGTTTCTTTTAAATTCTTGAATATTTTCCATAGTAGAATCTTCTAGTAATATTAATATAACATTGTTTTCTATATTAATTTCAAAATTACTTGTTTTTAGATTTTCCTTTAATAAGTACTTATTGCGATTAAAGACTGTATTTAATTGGTTTAGTGTATCTCCGAGCATTTTTAGAGAATACGAACATTTCTTTATTTTGAAATCTTTATTACCTATTCTGTTTATAATATCACTTTTTGTATATATGTTGTCTAGTGAATCTACTATATTCACGAATAATAGGTTATTCTTATTTATATAGCTTCCTCCATAATATAGAGGAAAATCAAAATTTCCAGTTTTCCTGTAAAAACTATGATCAAGACGGATTTTCCTTTCTTCTAATATCTTGAATATAGAGTCTTTTCTGAATATAGAATCTTTTTCTATGAGAAATTGTAAGTTCTTATTTTCAATAGTTGTTTCTTTATTTGTGTCTATTATATATGCTAAATTCTTCTTGTCTTGATTATTTGTTTGTTGAATATCATTTTCTTGTTGTTGATGATTACCTGAACAACTTATCAATAGTAAAATGAATATTTCGAAATATATTTTCATATACAAAATTATATTACACAAAGGTATGTAATTAATGGCAATTATGTACCTTTGTGTAATTGAAAATAAGTTTAATACCTTGTTACGCCAAGTTTGCTATTGACTGTTGATGCAGGCCAATAGTAACCTATATATTTATAGGTAAAGGTGGAATAGCCCCCTCCTTCATGCATCCCCACTGTTTTATATGAGGTAGAATATACAACTCCACCACTGTCACCCTCTTGGCATTCATAATCAGTTTGTGTAAGCCCTTTATAGAGAGGAGTGTAAAGACCTGTTTCTTTATCCTTAAATGATACACTAACATTAGTCGCTTGTACTACTCCCCACGCTCTGCGATTTGTTGTTCTGCCATCCATCAAGACATCAGCACCGACACTTAAAGTCTGTATAGAAGTTGATAATTGGGCGCCAAATGCAGCTTGGTTGCTTAATGTGAATCCATTGTTTGTTACTTGGCAAAAAGCACCGTCTAGATCACCATTATTGATCAGTTTTACGCAGTTTCCAATTTGAATTTTTTCAGCTAAACCGTAATAAACCGGCGCTGTTTGTGTTTTCATCACGTGTGCACAAGTAACAAATCCTTGTGCACCTGTTGATCTTGACTTAACTCTATATCCAAAACTACCCCCTTTGTTATTGTTAACGGTGCTGGTTGTATATAAAGGTCCACCAGGATGTATATCTGATGCTAGATGTGTACTACATTCAAAATCAGTATTGCGAAAGATTATAGCAGGTGTATCCATAATCTTATTTTTAAATTGATTTATTTTATCAGAATTGAGATCTTTAATGTCAACAAATACTTGATTTTTATTATCTAATAGACCAAATGCACTTATTGATAACTCTTGTAGCATTTTTTTCCCTTCTATGGTGTCAAAAAAAATATTAAGGTTGTTGATCGTTGTTAATAGATAGTTATATGAATATAAGCATGGTTCTAATTCGAAATTATCACTAATTACCCTTGTTTTAATTCTGTTCCTGAATTCTATAGTATCTCCAACTGTTAAGACAACTAACCGTCCTTCTTCATTGATATAATTGCCTCCATAATAATTAGGATAAACTGTATTACTAGATTTCGTAATACTAGATTCGAATGAGCTGTTAAGATTATCAGCTAAGCTCATGGCTTCCATTTTTGATTTTTGTAAATCATAGACATTGTCTGCTTTATTTTTAGTATTGTTCTGTATGTCATTTAACATGTCATCAGATGAACAGCCTGTTACTAAAGCCATAACAAGTAGTGTGAAAATTAATCTCTTCATTTCCGTTTGATTTAATTTGTGAAATTTGTATTTGTTTTACCTACACAAAGGTATTACTTCGTTTATAATATGATGATGAATAAATTTTAATTAGTTTTGTTATTCTATGAATATATTATGATCTATAGTTAATAGAGGTAGACTTTCTGCTTATTGTAATTTTTGTGCTAATAACTTATGTGTTTCTTTAATGTTTTCAAGGATACTAAATGTCTTATCCAACTCCTCCTTTGTATGCATAGCTGTTAAGCTAAAGCGAAGACGGGATAATTTTTCCGGTACAGCTGGATAACTGATTGGGTTTACATATATTCCTTGCTCAAATAGTATGCGAGCTGCTTCTTTCACATTGTGTTCATTACGTACCATTACGGGGAATATAGCTGATTCGGTATTACCATAATCAAGACCTAGGGTTTCAAGTCCGGTTTTAAAATATTCGATATTTTCGGCTAATGTATTTCTCCATTGGGGTTCTTGGTCAATCAGTTGGATGGCTTTTATTGCGGATGCGGCGGTTTGAGGTGTAGCGGCGGCGGAAAATATATTTTGTCTTGAATAATATCTGAGTAAAGTTATGATCTCTTTTCTTGCTATGGCATAACCTCCCACGCATCCGAAAGCTTTACTGAATGTTCCGGTTATCATGTCTACTTTGTCGAGAAGACCATAATCTTCAATAATTCCTCGGCCTGTTTTGCCTAATACACCAATACCATGAGCGTCATCAACAATGAGAAATGCGTCATGCTCTTTACATACGGCATAAATTTGATCAAGAAAGGCGATATCCCCATCTTGGGAGTAAACGCCATCAATAATTACAAAGCGATTTTTGAAGTTCTTTGAGTTGTTTAAGACATGTACTAAAGAATCAATGTTGTTGTGAAGGAATCTCTTTGTATTGGTACATAAACAACCGTCAAATACACTCGCATGAGTAAACATATCCATGATTGCGATATCTTCTTTACCCATCATGGCCAGTAATGTACTGCAATTTGCGGCGTATCCGGATGTATAGGTTATCGCATACTCATTTTTCAAGAAATGAGCGATCTCTTGTTCTAACTGCTCATGCAAGAAATTGTGTCCTCCGATCAAAGGACTGGCCCCAGCTCCAGCTCCATATTGTTCAAGTGCGTCAATACCTGCTTTTATTACTTCCGGGTGATGCGATAGACCTAGATAGTCATTAGATACGAAACTGATCATTTCTTTTTCTTTATTTGAATATGGATCGACCACTTTCATATGGGCACTAGAACCGGTCAAAGAGATGACACGATAAGGTAAGTGCTGGATTTTATGTCTATATGATATATAATCATCAACCTGTTTTGCTCTGGTTAATAAGTCTTGACCTCTATTTTCGAAGTCTTTTAATGTCATGTTGTCAAATTCGTTTTGCATATAAACCCCTCTCTTTTAATTTGACAAAATTATTGACAGTTATTATATTATGAAATGAAACTATTTTAATTATTTACTTAGGTTTCTTACTTTATAAAGAAGATTAAACATAACAGATTCTCCATTATCATTCTCTAACGCAAAAGTGGAACGAAAAATAAGTTGCCTTATTAATGAACTTTTCTCCTTATTTGACTTAATCTTTGGGGGGTGACTCCTATGTAAGATGCCAAATATTTTAATGGTATATTATTAATTAGTTCTTTTTCTTTGGTTATAAGATCCTCATAAATAGCTTCGGCGGAGGAACCAAGTAGCAAGGTCTCTCTTGTTATTTTCCGGCATAAAGCATCTTCGAGAACAATTCTTGCAATCTTATTTATGTTTAGGGAGGTTTGATATAAATCAGCTAAGTCTAGCTTCGATAATTTCCAGATTACACAGTCTGTCAATGCTTGTATATGTATGAGTGATGGCTGATTTTCTTTAAGGGAAAAGTACGAGTTGGCGAATTCGCCCGGGAAAGAAAACCAAAAGGTGATTTCTTTGTCCGGATCACCATATTCTTGTGCAGTCCAATAACGTAGGATACCACTTTCTATGAAATAAAGATATTTTTCGTAATCACCGATTCTTATGGTAAACTCGTTTTTCTTGATTTCTTCACGTTCGAAGTGTTCACAAAAAAATTGTTGTTCTTCGGGTGTTAATCGTAGTCCTTTATTTAAGGAGTCTATAACGTTAACGGATTGCTCTATTAATAATGCGATGTTGGTTTTCATGTGTTTAGTATGTTTAGATGGTTATGTTAATGCGCTCTAAGAACAAAGATAATATTAAAAGTTGGATAATCAAGATTTATTCAAGGTAACTGCACCAAAATATCTATGAAATAGAGATTGGGAAGAAATACTGTTTAGATTTGATGATAAGGTAGGCTTATTGTATATTTCCATATACGCTCTTGTTTCCTGTCGTGTGATTCAGTAAAAACATGTACGTGTTTCCCGAAAAACATGTACGACTTTTTCCAAAAACACGTACGTGTTTCGCGGAAATTATAATCGTCTTTTTAAGATGTTTATGTTCAATGATTTATATAAGAACATTATTTACGTGCTTATTGTCTAGGATTTGCCTTGGGATACGTATGCTCTAAATAGACTCCGGATACTGAAAATCGGGTGGGAAAAGTAAACAGGGATCGTTGGCAAACTTACCAGCGATCCCACTAAATCCCTATTATAATTTCGCTTGATTCACTTGCGGCGTGCGGATACCCGGTTTCAATTCTCCGTTGATGATAGTTAACCGGCCATCTTGGATAACCGCTCCCGCTCCGGCACGGGCCAACTGCTCATATTCGCCCAGATCGCTCCATGCTTTCGTGGATAGGTCGTATTGAAGTAAGGTGGTATTGAATCGGTACCATTCTACCGGATGGTGCATATAGGCCTTGGCTTCGGCTTGCAGGCGGGTAATGGCCGCTGAATCTCGCGCCGCCTCCGCTTTCGCTAAATGGATCGGTCGGGCGATGGCGGCTAAGAAACAATCGTAGTTCACACCTCCCATAAATAAGATTTTATCCGTTTGGAAAGTCACGGCACAGCCTCCTGTTAGGGTACGGTTCGTTCCGTCCTTAAACGGGGGAAGAACGGTCTCTTGTTGCCAGGTAAAAGTTGCCGGGTCGAATACCAATACATCCGTCGGGACGATCGGTTCCTCTTCGTTTAGGATGGGCTGGAAGCCTCCGGCTAGATAAATACGTGTGCCGTTGGGACTTTCTCCGGCCGCTAATACCGGTTGTACACGGGCTGCTCCCGGGAAGTCCGGTAGTTGTTCCCATCCCTTTTCGATATTCGCGAGGTTGAGGCGTAAGAAGGTATGGCAGGGCTGTCCGTTCTCATTTCCCCCTGCTACGTAAATCTCCTGTCCGGTAAAAGCGGCCGAGAGATTATCCATTGGAGACGGTAAGGGGGGTAAGGCGCAAACCGCTACCTCTCCTTTCGTGGGGTTATAGGAGATGCGGGAGACCTCGACCAAGGAAGAATCACTGTTGTTTCCTCCGATGCAAACGATACCTTCCGGGGTGGAAACCGTAGCGCCGTAGGCGACGGGACGAGGCAGTCGGTCGATCTCTTTCCAGCCTTCGGGAAGAAGGACGAATATCTCGCTATAATATCGCTTGGCTCCTCCCTCGGTGACGGGTTTGTCCGGAAAGTTGCAACCTCCGGCAACGATCAATACGCCGTTATGGATGCCGGCGAATGGGGCGGAAACGCCAAGGGAGGCCGTATCGGCTGCTCCCGGTAGATCCGGTAATTTTGTCCAGTTTATCATGGTGTTCTGTTTTTTAGATACAGGCTGGCCGCATCCCGCTACGCAGAGTAGCAGGAGGAACAGCCAGCCGGTGATTTGTTGTTTATTATGCATAGCTTATTCTTTTATAGCCCGGAACGTAGAGGCCGGCATGCCCGCCTCGTTTACAAGATTCGCTCTCGTGAAGGGTTGCCAGCCGTAGCGTACCAGCTTCGGGTGAGTCACTTGATCGTTCCACACCTTTACTTTCCCGTTCTCTACCACGGCTTGCGCCGGATAGTAAAGTCCTTCCCGCTCGGCGATCTCGAATGTACGGATGGGGTCCCCATCGGAAGTTGTCAAGCCCTTTGCGTAATCGAAAGTGATATAGGCGGCGTTATCGGTAAACGTTGCGCTGCGGAACAAAGGGCCGGATGGGATTACGTTATGTCCGTAGGTCTTGTTCAAGGCCCAATGTGCCAGTCGTTCGCCAATCTCTTTTTTTCGGGTAGGGTGAACGTTTAAAGAATCCCCACGATCGCTACTAACGGCCATACCCGTATTCGATACGGTTTGCGCCAGGCGGCGTTGGCTGTCCCTGAACCAAGTCCAACTCGGGCGGTCTATGCTGGATAGTTGGACATAGTAGAAAGGCAGGTCTGCGTTCCAATTCTGGCGCCAGCTGTTCACCAATAGCGGGAATAATCGTTCGTGTACTTCCATATTATGGGCGTTCGATTCTCCTTGGTACCAAATAATCCCTTTGATGGGATATCGGTGAAGGGGTTGGATACCCGCCTCGAACAGATAACAAGGCTCATACGGATGGCGTTGGAGCGGGTTGGACGCTTGCTTGATGTTTAAGGCCGCCCGTTCACGTACCCAATCTTGGATAAAGTCGTTCTTCGTCCAATCCTGTAAGATATCCGGAAACTCGAATTCCAGTGTTTTCCGGTCGATCCATGCCTCCGTAGGCGAGCCGCCAACAGCGTTCAATATCAATCCTACGGGTACTTGTAAGCTATCGGCCAGCATACGCCCGAAGGCAAATCCTATGGCCGAGAAGCGTGCGGTATTCTGCGTGTCGCATACTTCCCATTGGGCGTCGTGGTAATATTGCAGGCGGTTCAATGAATCCAGTACGGAAGCGTCCCATTCCACGGCGTAGGTCTCCCAGCGGGGCTTTAGGTCGAATAAACGGATTTGCGAGTGTTGTTTCGCGTAATCCAATTGTTGCTGTTGTTCTTCCTTTACGCTCTCGTTTACCCGGAACGCCATGTTGGATTGTCCGGAGCATAGCCAGACTTCCCCGGCTACTACATCCCGATAGTTCAGCGTGCGGCTGGGGGTAGAAACCGTTAAGGTATAGGATTTCCCGCTTACCCGCAAGGGATCGAGCGTGACAGTCCATTTCCCGTTCGTACCGGCTACGGTCTCCTTCCTTTGTCCGGCGAGGGTAACAGTTACTTTCTCCCCTTGGTTGGCGATGCCAGATATAGGAAGCGGTTGATCCCGTTGCAAGACCATCCGGTCCGAATAGATGGCAGGAAGCTGTAATCCTCCGTAATCGCCGGTTAGCGCCCCATAAACGGTGCGGGCCAAGATACCGGCACCTTCAGCGTTGGGATGCAATGCGTCGGGCAATAGATCCGGACGGTCGTATAATCCTTCCTGCAAATCGACCAAGGTCGCGCCGGCTATCCGGGCGATTTCTTCGATAAGCGCTTGCTCCATCCAGTACCAGTCTCTTGTACCGGATTTAAAACGAGGATGGCGGTGAGATATCGGAGTCATACGACAAACCCATACCTTGCATCTCGGATTGGCTTTCCGGAAGGATTCGATCAAGGAAAGATAGTCCCGGACGAAATCATCCCGGTAATTCGGCCATGCCCGAGGGTCCGTATCGTTCAATCCCAGATGGATGATCACGTAATCCCCGGCAAACCTCAGTGCCTTTTGATACGCCTCTTGTTGGGTATAAGGACGATATCCCTTGTTTAATAAAGTAGCCCCGCTATGCCCGAAGTTCTCCACTTCGTAGGCATCTCCAAGCATCTGTTGCAATTGGGCCGGGTAGCAGTTTGTTTCCCTGTTCTTGATTCCGTAGCCGTAGGTCACGCTATTACCTACGCAAGCCACCTTGATCTTTTGCGCTTGGCTCATAAATGCGAAAGCGAGGAAGATGGATAAGATTCCTATTATTTTTCTCATTTCATTCAACCGAATTAGACGTTATTTAAGTTGTTTATCTGGAGAGTAAACCAGTCCTTCCACCGCTTTCTCTCCATCCGGGGTGACGCAAACGAACGTAAACATCCATTTCACCAGACGGACCTCGGGGGTATTGAACGTACCGACCGGAAGCTTCATGAACACCTTGTTCCAGCCTTTTTCCAGATGGACCGGGGTTGGTTTACGGCTTACGCAGTTCTCGTTCCCCAGTGGGATCTCATTGGACTTCTCCCGGTGGGTAGCGGTCCATACGGGGGGCGTTATCTCTTGATCATTTACCCAGATACGGCTTTCTTTATAATCCCATTTTCCTTGCATTGGAGGTAGATCCATTTCAGAACGGCTATAATTTTGAAATTCGATCCACGTACCTACCTCTTGCGCCTTGGGCGAATAGATCCAAGTCCATGCGTAAGCGGTATGGTTCGGTTGCGGGTCTTTATAGGCACCGGGAACCAGCGGTCCCCAGACATGGCGCAGGTAGATACCGGCACCGATGGCGTCGTGCGTACCGTAATTTTTCCCTTCATAGGTATATTGCGCTTGAAGCGACTTTTCCGGAGGGAAAGAACGGGTCAGTTCCCCATCATTCGGGAAAGGGTCGGTGATACGCCATCTCACGTTGGTTTGCTTGACGTAGGCGAACGGGTATCCTTGGAAATGATGTTCTTTATGCCATAACATCCGCCGCTCAAAATCGACAAATGCCTTATGTTCCTCGTTATCGGGATCGATAGGCAGCATCGTTCCGTTCTTATCGAAATATTGATAGCCGCCGCCCAACCAAGAACGTTCGGCGATCGCTAATAGATTCGGATACAAATTATTCTCCCGGATCAATTTGTCCTCCGGCTGTACGACCCGGTCGTGCCATACGGCAAGGATCGTACCCGCCAAATCATGGCTTCCTTGCGGTTCATTGTAAATACGGCTTTTGTATAAGCCGATCAAGTCGGCGAACGTATCAAAATGGTTGATATAATGGAAACGGGAGTCGATCGCAGGAATGCCCGGTCGCGCTTTTCCCCGGTAACTCCACATTTGCTCCATGTCGATCTCACCCGGTTTGTACTTCCATCCCGGGTTCCAAGAGATCACTTGTTTCCCTTTCGCACGGATATAAGCGACCATCTCGGGTACGAACTTCGGATTGGTAAACTTTACCTCGTCCGTACCGATATGTAAGTAAGGAACCTCCTCGAATACCTCGCAAACCTCATCCATCAATAGTTTTAAGATCGCCATACCCTCCTTGCTCTGCATATCATGACGGAAGGCCCGTATGAAAGCGGCGCTATGTCCCGGCATATCTACCTCCGGGATGAGTAGTACGTTATGTTCTTTACAAAAGCGAACCAGCTCCTTTGCCTCCTCGATCGTGTAATATTTTCCGGGCATACGGCTCATATTGCAGCTGTCGTTCAGCATCGGAAAGATCTTGCTCTCCAGACGCCAAGCTTGGTTCTCCGTGAGATGCCAATGAAATACGTTCATCTTGTAGCGGGAAAGTACCTCGATCTCCCGTTTCAGTTCTTCCATGGAGATATAGCTCCGCCCTACGTCTTGCATGAATCCTCGTATGCGGAAAGCAGGCCAGTCGGTGATCTCGCAACCTTGGATGGAATATCGCTTCCCTTGCCGCTCGGTCAGTTGGCGCAAGGTTTGTATCGCCCAATAAGCTCCTTGCTCGGATACCGCCCGGATGGTTATCCCCCGGGAAGAGACGCTTAGTTGATAAGCCTCCTCGGAGTTGAGGGGGATTCCGTCCAATTTGTCAACCAAGGAAACCTCTATCTTGTATCGGCTGTCCGGTTGGACGCTTACCGGCAGCTCCTCCAAGAATTCCATTAGGATGGAACGGAGTTTCCCTTCGGAAGAAACTGCGATTTCCTTCGGATGGAACGAAGCGTTTGTCCGGACGTATTTTTGGGGCAAGGGCAATAAAACAGGATTCCGGGCCATCAGAGGCCCGGAATACAAGAAACTTAAAACAATTGCAAAATGCAGTATATATCGCATATACTTAGATTATTGATGAATGATATCCTGTAATTTGATAGCTTGGAAGGTCATATGTGCTACGCTTGACTCGTAGAAGATTCCTACCGTTTCCTTATCGATCATCGAAAGACAGGAATATCCCCACCCCTCGGCCTCGTCTAATAAGACTTGATGCTCCGTGGGCCAAGTAAGTCCACCGTCCAGACTCGCCTTGATCGTGATATGATTACGCCCTTTCGTCGTGTTCGGATTGGAGAAGAGTAGAAGGTCCTTGCCGGTGATGTTATCCTTGGCGTTTACCTTGATCAAGCTGGCCATACAAACGGATTCCTGTAAGGCGCTACGGCTGGAAGGATGCTCTGTCCATGTCTTGCCTAAATCCTTTGTGGTGGCCACGGCACGGCTACCGCCCCGGTTATCACGCATATTTAACATCAATACGCCCGGCTCTACCTCGGCAACTTGCGCCTCTGTGGTATTCGTGCGGGCTAAGTTATGCAGGTGCCATGTTTTCCCGCGGTCTTTGCTATACATAATGCCGGCGTTGGGCACACGGGTAGCGTCGATAAACTGGATCGGGAAGACCAAGGTACCGTCTTGCATCGTGATGCCTCGTCCCGGGCCTTGCAATAGGAAATACCAAGACGGGTCTTTTACTTGGGAGGTGATATTGATCGGTTCGCTCCACGTCTTACCATCGTCCTCACTTTTCACGAGCATAAGTTGGGCGGTCTCGTCCGGTGTCATTCCCGGCATGGAGTTCCACCAAGCCCGTTCGTTACCCATACCATGCGTCCACGCGGCTACTACCCAGATCGTATTGGTCTTTTCGTCTACCAAGATCGATGGGTCTCCCACGCCGTTTTGTCCGTGGGGCAGGCCATCCGTTTGTTTGAAAGTCATGGCTACTCGCATCGGTTCCCAAGTTTGTCCCTTATCGGTACTGCGGCTTACTCCGATATCGATTTTCTCTTGCAGGTCCACGCTGCTATTATAGCGAATATCGTAGACTCCAAGTAATGTTCCGTTATTCGTCGTCACTAATCCCGGGATGCGGAAGGCCGCCGATCCGTCATCCCCGGCTTGGCGTACGCCGATACCTACATGGCGTTCGTCCACCTTTCCTTTCCAAGTGATGTCGATCGGTTTGTTGTTGATCTGTGCGTTAGGCATCGTGGTCGCTACTTTTGCCAATAAGGAAGTCTCTGGCTTCATCTGGATACTTACCCAGAAATAGTTGATGCCTTTAAGCATCGGTTGCTTAGAGGTTAGTTTTACCGTGCGCGACAAGGGGGCGCTAACCTCATCTTGCCGTACGGAATAAGATTCAAGAGCCTTACGGGTATTTCCCGGTATATGGCTGGATATGTACGTAACGGGACTGAAATGTTCCCCTTTGCGGGATGGAGCTTCCACTCCGCTATAAAATAGACGTATCGCTTGGATGTCCGACAGGTCGACATTGTCTCCGATCTGTATCGTGATCTCGTTTAATACATCCCCTTTTTGGGCCGGTATCCGCATCTCGTAAAGTACATTGTCGATCCGGTCTATCAAGATGGGGATTTGTTGCTCTCGCACATAAAGACTGTCTGCCGCAAAAGCCGTTTGTACGATGAAAAGAAGGCAGAAATACAGGAAAGTTTTTTTCATGATGTTTTTTGTTTGTAGGTTGAAATTAATAGATATGTGAATTCCAAAGGTAGCGATATTCATTCATATGAACAAAGCCCCTTTGGAATTCGTGCCAAAAACCTAGTTATATCCAATCGCCTTAAACCTATGTACGATTAGTATCCGGGAGTCTGTTTCAATGCGGGGTTGTTTGTCAATGCCCCTTCATTGATCGGCCATAATAAACGTGATTCTTGTGCTGTGGTATATTTTAATACATAATCCTTACCGAAGCGTCTCAAGTCGTACCAACGTTTACCCTCAAAGAAGAACTCGCGAAGTCTCTCTTTAAGGATAGCTTCCATCACATTCTCGTCGCCCGCCTCAAACGGGTTATCGTTATAGAAACTTCCTTTGTCATTCGGATAAGCCACCTCGTTCTTATGTGCGTTAAAATATTCGGAACCGTAAGCACGCTCGCGAACGGCGTTGATCTCTGTAGAAGGATCTTCTCCGAGCAAGGCCTTAGCCTCGGCTAATAATAGCAAGGCATCCGCATAGCGATAGATAGGATAATCATCGTACCAACTTCTCTCGTTACTACCTTCCAAGGTGGTTCCTTGGAACTTGTATTGGATTGGTGCGATATACTCCAAGGTGCCGTCTTCGTGCTTTTTATAAACGGCCTTCAAGGTACCTTTCAAGCGGGTATCACCTTCGCGGAATGATTTTAGGTAATGATCTTTCTTTACTTGGTAGCGCATTAAGCCTTGTAGGTTGTATCCCGGTATTTCAAGGAATGGAGTTCCTGTCTCGTCACAGTAGCCTGCCATGTACTCACGTTGAGGTACCATATTGTTACGCCAGTTATAGTCTCTCCACATCATGAAATCATCCTCCTTACCACTATGGAGTGCGAAGATCATCTCGCTGTTCTCCTTATTGTTGAAAGAGAAAACGTCCGTGAATTTCTCTTGCAGCTTTAAGTTGCCGTTTTGTTGAAGATCTTGCAAGGCTGTCTTGGCTACGGTATAATCGCCCGTGCCGCCACCCATCTGGCGTCCGCTCCATAGATAAACCTCACCTTTCAGCATCAAGGTAGCGGGTTTAGACCAATAACACTTTCCTTGTTTATAAGAATAATCTCCGCCAAAAGCTTTTTCCGAGGCATCGATATCCTTCTTGATCAGATCCATCACCTCACTCGCTGGAGAAGCGGCCTTATCAAGGTGAGAGATGTCCAATTCGCTACCTAAGGTTGGCTCCGTAGTAATGATAACGTCTCCCCAAGAGCGTAACAAATGGAAATAGATATAGGCGCGTAAACCGTAAGCCTGCCCTAAGTAATAGTTCTTTTCGGCCTCGCCTAATAAATCGGTCTCGTTCGTTCTACGGATCATCAAGTTGATTTGGTTCAGTGTCGTATAAAAATTAGCGAAGTTGCTGATTCCTGTAAACTCTGCGTTGATCGTATTGTATGAGAAACGCTCTACGCCTTGGGTAGCCTCGCCTCCGAACGGCTGATCTCCGTAGATGTCCGAGCGAGGTTCGCCCAATACGAATATGTTATAACTGGATTGTGAACGGAGCAATCCGTGTAAACCTATGTTGAATGCCTTAAACTGGTCCGGGGATTTCCAATAGTTTGCGTCGGAAATACTACTTACGGGTTCCATGTCCAAGGAGTCGCATCCGCTGAAATTCAGTAATGAGACTGCTGCCATCATGGCTATAATTATCTTTTTCATAAATGTCTGTCTTTTTTAATGGGTTTGACTAAAATGTTACGGATAAACCAAGAAGAACCGTTTTAGGAGTTGGGTATCTACCGTTATCAAGACCTTGACCATAGGTAGTATCTACCGCCGGTTCCGGAGATACACCGGTATATCCTGTGATGTAGAACAAGTTTTGTCCGGTTACATAAACAGAGGCATTGCTCATCAAGGCTTTGTTAATCCATTTCTTCGGTAGGTTCCAAGTCAATGTGATTTCACGTAAAGCTAGATAATCACCCTTTTCGTAGAAGCGGGAGCTGTTGTTGTCAACTGCTGTCAAACCATTGTTGGAGCGAGTAATATTCTTCTTGCTCAACTGATCGGCATAGTAGAACTTAGGTATATCCGTATTCTGGTTTGTCTCCGACCAACTGTCTTTCACCATATCGATGATGTTAAACGAACCTTGATATTGTCCAAGTGAACGTGCGGCTAAGTCGTTATACAGCGTATGCCCTAACGCATAATCAAAACGAGCGTATAAAGAGAAATCTTTATAGCCTAATGTCGTGGAGAAACCACCGGTTACTGTCGGGAAAAGATTACCTACTTTCACGCGGTCTAGATTGTTGATTACGCCATCATTGTTCAAGTCGGCCCAACAAACGTCACCCGGCTCGATCGGTTGCTTACCTGCCTTATCCTTTAAAGCTTCCCATGCGGCGGGGCCATACAATTCTCCAATTGCGTCGTAGCGGTTATTGGCATTCGCTTTCACGTCATCCCAATCCTTGAAGATATGATCTTGCTTGAAGGCAAATAAATCACCCAGCTTACCACCTTCTTGTTTTCCGCCAACCCATACGACTTCACCCTTTTGCGGGTCGTATACTTGGTAACCTCCTTGGCGGTTATTTTCGTTCCCATTGGCCGGAAGCTTGACAATCTTGTTCGCTACCGTAGATAAGTTTGCTGATACATCCCAACTGAATCCGTTTACGTTGTTTAGGATATTCGCTTTTACTTCCATCTCGAAACCTTGGTTACGTAAAGTTCCCAAGTTGGTTTTGATGCTGTTGAAACCAGTGTAATTGGGTAAATCCAAATCTGTCAACAAATCGGAAGTCGTACGATTATAATAGTCTAGGATAAAGCTCAGGCGATTGTTGAAGAATCCTATATCCAAACCTACTTCGAAAGATTTACTTTGCTCCCAACGTAATCCACCGTTTACCAATTTGTCATTATAGAAACCTACAGAGCCATCATAGTTTGTTATGATCGATCCGTTCGCGTCTTTCTGCCCATAGCTGCCATATACGTCGTAGTATCCTAATCCGTTTACGTTACCGTTCACGCCGTAGCTGATACGAGGCTTCAGGTTAGAGATCACATCTACCAACTTCGATTCCTTAAAGAACTCCTCTTCCATGATATTCCAACCAGCGGAGATACCCGGGAAGAAGCCCCAACGGTTATCGCTCAACTTGGAGATTCCGTCATAACGAGCTACGACCGATAATAGGTATTTGTAATTGTAGTTATAGTTTACACGGGCAAAGCCAGAAAGGATACGATAGCCTTCCTTGTAGCTATAGGTATAGGTACGATTACTACCAGCGTTCAAAGTAGGGATGTCATCCGACGGAGAATTTTCGGTCCTTGCGTTCAGCGTATATTGATGCCAATTGAAATACTCGCCACCAAGCATTGCCTCCAGATTGTGTTTTTCTTTGAATGTGTCTGTGTACGTCAAAGTAACACTATGTTGCTGTTGGTTCTGCTTTATATATTTGGCCTCAGCCTTACGGGTAAGATTCGGGCTAGTGGCGTTTTGTTGTTGGTAAGATTTCTCGAACTTATCTGTTTGATCGTCTACGTGGTATAGGGCGCTATTCTCTTTCAAGATTAATTTCTTCGGGATGATCTCTAGATCAAAACCGATATTATAGGTAGAGCGGCGGGTTCCATTCGTATTCGTTAATTTATCTTTGTAGTAAAGAGGGTTTCCATCACCCGTGCCGAAGCCTGAAGCGGGAGATCCGTCTTCCATGTATGGGTTCCATGTAGGGCGTTGGCTCATTGTGCGATAGAAGAACTCATATGATCCGATCCAAAGACCCGGCTGGCGAGACCATGTATAAGTCGTTCCAGCGTTGACTGTCAAGATCGGAAATATCTTATAGGATCCATTGAATGTCCCGGAGAAACGCTCGTAGCTGGTTCCCTTAATGAGACCGTCTTCTTTGTAGTAACCTAAGCTGGCTGCGAATGTACCTTTGTCGTTACCTCCTGTGATATTGATATAATGATCTTGCGTGAAAGAAGGGTCTTGGAAGGCTGCGTCTTTCATTTGCCCTGAGTAATCCTTGAATAAGATTTGTTTATTCGGATCGGTTGGGTCTTGCATTTGTTGCCAACCTTCTGCCAAGAGGCCTTTGGTACTGTCATCCAAATAACGGATATCAAATAGGTCATTCCCGATACCGTATCCCATTTGGTTATCCATGCCTGAACGTCCTGTTCTTTGGTATCCTAAGCGATTGTAGTAAATATAATCGTGAGCGTTTAAGTAATCATAACCTGTGCGAGCAAAGTTGGCACCTCCCTTGAACTTGTAAGAGACGGAAGCGGATCCTTCTTTACCACGTTTCGTGGTAACCAAGATTACGCCACCATTGGCACGGGCACCGTAGATAGCGGTTGAGGCTGCGTCTTTCAATACTTGGATAGACTCGATGTCGGAGGGGTTGATGTCGGCCAATGAGTTGCGCACGATACCATCTACAACGACCAATGCGCCATTATCCTTACCTGTTATGGTAGCTCCGCCACGAAGTACGATATTTGGGTTTGCTCCCGGCTGACCGGTCGTGTTTACGACGCGCAAACCAGATACGGTTCCTTGCAAGGATTGTCCGGCGTTAGACATCGCTGCGTTTTCCAGTACGGCGTTATCCAATTTAGAGATAGAGGTTGTCAAGGTCGCTCTCTTTTGTGAGCCACCGTAACCGGTTACCACTACTTCGTCTAGCTGTTCGGCGTTTTCTTGTAGGATCACGTCTACTTTGGCTTTCCCAGCTACTGGAATTTCTTGTGTCTTGTACCCAATGAAAGAAAATACTAATGTGGCGTTTTTGTTGGATACGGTGAGAGTGTAATTACCGTCGAAATCGGTAATCGTTCCATTTGTCGTGCCTTTTTCAACGATAGACGCACCGGGGACACCCATGTTATAGGTATCCAGCACTGTTCCGGAGACTGCCTGCTCTTGTCCGTACATAAATGCCGGAAGTAGGAGCGCAAGCATTAAGAGCAGTAGATTCTTCTTCATAATGAATTATTTTTTTGTTGTTTATTTAGTTTATTGGATGAGATTAATTAGCATTCGTCGGTCATATTAGCGACTTTCGGACGTAAGAAGATCACTTGGATTAAAAGTGCGATGAGTACCAATCCGGCTAGCATGGCGAAGTCATGGCCAAGATTACCAGCGTCGGTAGATTTTCCTAGTATATCCGTGATGGCGGCTCCGGCAAATACACCGGTCATATTCATAATTCCATAGGCTGTAGCCCGATAACGGGGGGAGATGAATTGGCAAAGGATAGGCATATTATTGGCGTCGAATATACCATAACCGATACCGAAGCAAAGACCACCGCCGATAATCATCGGGAAGTTGTGCCCAAATCCTAGTAATAGGAGAGAGGGTATCGTTAATGCCAAACCGATGGCGCCTGTGTATACACGTCCCCGGACATTCCGCTGGATCCATTTATCGGATAAAATACCTCCGGCGATTACCCCTATAAAGGAAGAGATAGCGATCGTGAATGTAGATAACGGACCGGCCTCGGACATATCCAACGAGAGATTTTCAGCGAATAGGGTAGGGAGCCAGTTCTTTGTCGCCCAACCCGGTAAGCTCGGCGTGGCGAAATAAAGAAGAATGATCCAAAAAGCGATGTTCGTGAATAACATCCCTAATCCTTTAAACGCACCGGAAATCGGATTCTCTTTCGGATAATTTTCCAGTTTTACGGCTTGTTCCACATGATCTTTCTTATCGTGTAAGAAGATGATCAAGACCACGCTATAAGCGATGCCGATGATACCAAACCAATGGAAAGTCGTTTCCCACGTATAAGCGCTGGCCACCGTAGCTCCGAATCCCCCCAAGGCTTGGCCTACGTATAGACCTGTCATATGGATACCTACGGCTAATGAGCGTGTTTTCTCTTGGTGATAATCTGTGATAAGCGATAATCCGGCAGGAATATACAGGGCCTCACTGACCCCCATCAAGGCACGTAGGTAATAGATCTGATTGAAATCCGTGCAATACCCCATCATCAAAGTCACGAAGGACCAGACAAATAAGCTACCCACGATTAGCCACTTCCTGTTTACCCTGTCTGCCACCATACCGGCTACAGGGCTCATGAATCCGTAGATCCAGAGGAAGACCGCCATCAAACGTCCGAAGTTCGCCGCAGACTATGGTATTCAACTTCTATTACAAATTCTTACAATTAAGATAGCTCCTTATGAAAAAATTTTATTTTATTACGCTTAGTTTTTGAAAAAACTTATTGTACCTTTGCCCTAATCACTCAATAAAGGTATAACCATGACAACTAAGTTCTTGCTCTCGTCCGATGACAATACTCGCAGTGGCCTTCTGAAAAAGAAGATCATACATTATTATATGGCCAATGGAGACGCTACTATAGCGGAGGTATGTAAAGAAATGAATCTCAGTATCCCCACCGTCACTAAGCTAATTAGCGAATTACAAGAGGACGGTTATATACTCGACTTTGGAAAACAAGAGACTAGCGGAGGGCGTAAACCTAGTATTTACGGGCTCAATCCCGTATCCGGCTATTTTGTGGGCGTAGATATACTGAAAGATCAACTGAATCTAGCCATATTAGATTTTAAAGGAGATAAGATCCGCATTGAGCAGAATATCCCTTATACACTCGAAAACACACCAGCCGCTTTAGACCATCTTTGCGAATGCATCAATGAATTTATAAACTCGTTGCCGATCCCAAGGGAAAAAATATTAAGCATTGGCATTAATATATCCGGACGGGTAAATCCTTTCGCCGGATATAGCTATAGCATTTTTTACTTTGAGGAGAAGCCCTTGTCTCAAATCCTTGAGGAAAAACTACATATAAAGATCTATATAGAGAATGACACCCGTTCCATGGCTTACGGCGAATATCTTCAAGGAGTCGTAAAAGGAGAGAAAAATATCCTATTCATCAATATATCTTGGGGATTAGGTATCGGTATCATCATAGACGGCAAGGTTTATTTCGGGAAATCAGGTTTCTCCGGAGAATTTGGGCACTTCAGCTTCTTCGAGAATGAGATTCTTTGCCATTGCGGTAAAAAAGGATGCCTCGAGACTGGAGCTTCCGGTTCTGCCCTATACCGTACCCTCCTTGAGCGGTATAAAGAGGGTAGCAACACCATATTGGCCAGTAAAATCGATGCCGGGGAATACATCGGGCTCTCTGACTTGATCGACGCCATTCACAAAGAGGATATGCTATCCATTGAGATACTGGAGGAGATCGGTTTTAATCTAGGTAAAGGAATAGCCGGATTGATGAACATTTTCAATCCGGAACTGGTCGTACTGGGCGGCCCCTTGTCGCAGACGGGAGAATATTTAAGCCTACCTATTAAAAGTGCCGTCAGGAAGTACTCTTTGAACTTGGTAACCCGTGATACTCAGATCAAAGTATCCAAATTAGGTGAAAGAGCGGGTATATTAGGAGCCTGCCTGCTATCTCGATCTAAAATTCTAGGTATGATTTAATATGTATTTCAAAGGAATTAAATAAAAAATAAATAATTATTTCATTTTCTCGATAAAACACCACTATATTATTAAAATATTTTATTTATATTTGCAGCATAATTAAAATCAGAGGTTAAAACTCATAAAAATAACGCAGATATGGATAAAATTAAAGGATTGATCGATGCTCCCTTTACTCCGTTCTACGAGAACGGGGAAGTTAATTACGAGCCCATTGAAGATTATGCGAAACTTCTTGTGAAAAACGGGCTGAAAGGCGTATTCATCAATGGTTCTTCCGGAGAAGGTTATATGCTGACAGAGGAAGAACGCATGAAATTGGCCGAGAAATGGATGGAAGCAGCTCCGGAAGGCTTTAAGGTAATCGTGCACGTAGGTAGCACATGCGTTAAGTCTAGCCGTAATTTAGCGGAACATGCTCAAAAGATCGGCGCTTGGGGTATTGGCGCTATGGCTACCCCTTTCCCTCGTATCGGTCGAATTGAGGAATTGGTAAAGTACTGCGAGGAGATCGCTTGCGGCGCTCCTGCCTTACCGTTTTACTACTATCATATCCCTGCGTTTAACAACGCTTTCCTCCCTATGCTGGATTTCTTAAAAGCAGTAGACGGGCGTATCCCTAATTTCGCCGGTATCAAATATACATACGAGAGCTTATACGAATACAATCAATGTCGTTTATACAAGGATGGTAAATTCGACATGTTGCACGGACAGGATGAAACGATTCTTCCTTGCCTTGCGATGGGTGGAGCGCAAGGAGGTATCGGTGGTACCACAAACTATAACGGAAAAGAATTAACCGGTATCCTAGAGGCTTGGGCAGCCGGTGACTTAGAGACAGCTCGCGAGAGACAAAACTTCTCTCAGGAGGTTATTAACGTTATCTGCAATTACCGTGGTAATATCGTCGGAGGAAAACGCATCATGAAATTGATCGGATTAGATCTCGGCAAGAACCGTACCCCGTTCCGGAATATGACGGACGAAGAAGAGGCCGCAATGAAAGCGGAATTAGAGGCTATCAATTTCTTTGAAAGATGTAATAAATTCTAAGGTATGGCAGCGTTTGACAATTTATCTAATCCATCGGAATATCTAGCTTATTGGGGCAAGACCTATCGGAATGAGCTTCTTTCCAATATTCTTCCTTTTTGGATGAAATACGGACTGGACAAAGAGAACGGCGGTTACTTTACTTGCGTAGACCGGGATGGTACTCTGATGGACTCCACTAAATCCGTTTGGTTCCAAGGACGATTCGCCTTTATCTTGGCATATGCCTATAATCACATTGAGAAGAACGAAGAATGGCTGAGAGCCTGTAAAAACGGTATCGATTTCATCGAGAAACATTGTTTTGATACGGACGGACGTATGTTCTTCGAGGTGACAGCGACAGGCATCCCTGTACGTAAACGCCGTTACGTATTCTCCGAGACTTTCGCGGCGATCGCTATGGCTCACTATGCATTGGCATCAGGCGACAAAGGCTATGCTGAGAAGGCCGTGAACTTATTCAAGCAAGTATTACACTATAAGAATACCCCGGGATTATTGGAGCCTAAATTTCGTGAAGGTCTCGTGGCGAAAGGCCATTCTTTCTGCATGATACTGATCGATACGGCGGCACGCATCCGTGAGGCCATAAACGATCCCATACTTACACAACAAATCGATGATTCCATAGCCGAGCTACGCCGTGATTTCATGCATCCCGAATTCAAGGCTATCTTGGAGACAGTAGGACCCAACGGTGAGTTTATCGACTCTATCGCCGGGCGTACCATCAATCCCGGCCACTCCATCGAGACCGCATGGTTTATCTTAGAAGAGGCCAAATACCGAGGATGGGACCCTCAACTGAAAGAGATGGGCTTACAAATCCTCAACTGGTCTTGGGACTGGGGCTGGGATAAGACGTACGGCGGAATCAACTATTTCAAGGATTGCAAAAACTTCCCTCCCCAAGAGTATTGGCACGACATGAAGTTCTGGTGGCCACAATGCGAGGCGGTTATCGCTACGCTTTACGCCTACCAAGCGACTGGCGACGCCAAATATCTCGAAATGCACAAACTAATAAACGATTACACATTTAATCATCTCCCCGACAAAGAATATGGGGAATGGTATGGCTACCTACACTTCGATGGTAGTCTCTCTCAATCTGCCAAAGGCAATCTATTCAAAGGTCCGTTCCACATTCCTAGAATGCTTCTCAAATGTAGTTTACTCTGCGACGAAATTCTTTCTAAATAACTTTATCTAAAATACTGAAAATTGGTCAATTGACATCAGGGGTCACAACCGTGGCTCCTGATGTTTCTAAGGCTTTGTTTTCCTTTTTATTTTCCTCAATCAAATGAAAAATAAGAAATTATATCCTTGGATCGTAGTCGGTTTACTATGGGTTGTCGCCTTACTGAACTATATGGATCGCCAGATGCTATCAACCATGAAATCAGCTATGATGGTGGATATCGTGGAACTAGAGTCTGCGGCGGACTCTGTCACTCGTGACATCTGTGATAAACGCATAGGAAAGAAAGGATAATATTACACTAAAATCCTTCTTTCACGATCCGTTTGATCGGGAGGAAGAATCGTTCGATCAGGCGTAATTCTTCCGTTACGATCTCCGCAGAGGCTTGCGTCTCGGGCGAGACGGGCAGGTCGATACCGTAATTGGTTCTCAGGCCCTCTGGAAAATCGATATCCGCCGTATAGTACTCGTCGGTGGGGACCAATGAGATATTCGATACCACGCCGTTTACCACTCCAAACTCCTGATCCGGGAAATTGGAGAAACGGACGATCGCCCGCTGGCCTCTCCGGACTTTTCCCGAGCGTGCTATCGGTATGCGCACTTTCCCCACCAGCCGGCCCTCGCCTTGCGGTACGACGGTGAAAGCCACCTCTCCGGATGGGATATACTGGTTCTCATTCCAGTACTTGGTGAAAGTCACGACACCCCCTACCGGGGCGATGAGGCAATAACGCAACCTCCACTCGTTCATGCTGTTCAGCAATTGTTCCCGGGCGGTCTGTAATTCCTGCCGTAGCGTAAATTCTTTCTCGCTCCGCTCCAGCGTCAGATCCAGCAAGGATTGCTCTTGCTCCCCGATCTGTATCCTGAGATTCTCAGCCGAGGCTGCCGCCCCTTCTAGCGAATAACGGCTTTGCAGTAGGGAAGCCCGTGCGGTCTCATGCTCGTAGGAGGAAATCACGGACCGGCTATACAATAATGAATCCCGGGCGTATTGCCGCCTTGTCAAGGCGAATTGCTCCGAGAGGGTCTTCCGCTGCCGTTCGGTCTCGTTATAGTAAGCCTTATACAACGCTATCTGTTTGCGGATGGAGGTCATTTTTTGCGGATAATAATCGATCTCCCTGTAATTGATACAGGCATGGAGCGCCGACAGTAGTCCCGAGTAAGCCGCTTGCATATCACCCAGCGATAGCTCCTTGTACTTTGATAATGCCTTGTCCAAGCTATCCACGTCGCTTCCGGATCGTTCCAACGCCTTATCCAGATAGATGGCATCGTCCGTGTCGGCGTGATTCTCTATGACCGCCAGCCAATCCCCCTGCCTTACCGGACGATTATCCCTGACGAGCAGCTCCTGTATCTTTCCCGCCGCCCGTGTCACCACCGCCGTTGCGGGATGTTGCCCCGTCAATGTCATGTCAGCCGTGATCACGTCAGGATACTTGAAGAAACAGCTCCCCACCAGCAACGCTACGACCACGAGGAATAACAGCGTTATCCCCCACCGTACGATCCAGGCCGGCACTTGCCCCATCACCTCCTGTACCTCCTCGCTACGTAACTCTATATCTTTATTATTTTTCATAAGGTGGTTTATTTCGTTTGGTGGTAACTACGATAATCCCTCTTTTCCCTTTTGGACCGTATATAGCAGCATCAACACCTTTTAGGATAAAAATTTCTTCTATTTCGGTCACAGGAAACGAAAGTATATCATAATTTTGATATGGAACGTCATCAACGACAAATAAAGGTGGCTCATAATTTTTTACAGGATCCGTTTGGAATGAAATGGCTCCATAATCTTGAATAAACACACATTCCTTATACACATGATCTACTACATACCACGAAATGTTAACACTCCCCAATAGATAAAGTAAGGACCTCATATCCTGTATATGCCATTGTTCTATGTTTTGTCGATAGATTACACGACTGGATGGCAAAGATCCAGAATACAATCCATTATATTTTTGTTTTCTTCTCATGCTTGCGATAATAGAAACTTCATCGAGATTTACGGTTTTCCATATATCCGGATTTGGTTGTGATAAGTTTTTAATGGGAGTAACCTCTAATGTCATAGCTATTAAATCCCAGGCCAAACTCAATCGTGAGGGATCTGAATCTATTTGGTTCTTAAGTGGAAGCAATCCCATTCGGAAGTCTGGAGGCAATGACTGGAAATCAGTCTGTTCTTGTATGTTTAGTACGACACGGCCACACAATAGATTCTTCATAGAATCTACTAAAGCGAACGAGGATATCCCTTTTGGAAAATGTTTTTTGTCAAAAACTAAATAAGAATCTTTAGGATTCCAGACTTTTTGGAAAAAAATAGAATCTTCCGATTGGGCCACTAAATATAATAATTTCATTGGCACTTCCCTCGAAGAGTTGATAACGGATAAGAGCCATTGTTCTTTATTTTCAATTATTTTAAGACCAAAGCCATTTTCACTCATCATTGGCAAATAAAAATTCTTACGGATTCTATCTCGATTTTCGCATTTTAAGATATATCTTTCTCCTGGATTTGCATAAATATGAAAGTAGCCTATTCCGGGCAATAGCGTTTTCACGGATTGAACCGTATCCCCTCTCTCATTTATAATTACTCCAGTGATGGATATCTTTTTCTTGTCAATTCCTTCCGCTGTAAAAACTATTTTACATGAGATATTTTGAAGAATAGATCCACTTTCAGGATAAAACGTAACAATATAGTCGGTCTCCCGTTCCGATGCAGAAACGGGAGATACCAAAAAAAGAATTTGGATAATACTAATGATAATAGATTTCATAAATTTATATATTCATTAGTACCGGCAAATCAGGTAAGCGACGTTCAGGGCACACTTCTATGTTGGGAGAACAAGTTCCATAGTTTCTAGGGCAATTAGTACCATCTCGAAAATTTCCACATGGATCAGAAATGCCAAAAGCCGCATTACATGAGTATCCTGTTGCTCCACAATTTGTATTACGCTCGTTACAAGGCCGTCCTCCTATAAGTTTAGCCATTGTAAATTCATTTAGACGGCTTTTTTCAATCACTTTAAAATTTTTCATAACGCAATGATATTAAGTTTTTAAATAAATAGCCTTTTTATTATAATCTTATTCAGCTATTTTGTGACAAATGAATTTTTATAAATTCTTTGAGAGAACCCTTAAGGTATGTACATGTATCATAATGTTTATCTTTAAATATATTTTCTATCCGTTTATGGGGGCAACCTCCAAAACAAATAGGAAGATAAGGACATTTAGAACATGTTTTATCTTCCAGTGGATCTGCGGCATAGAGGTATCGGTTAAGAATTTTCTGATCTATGGATTGAATAGTTCCTTCTGAATCCAATTTTGCTATGGCATATTTTTGATCGCCTATAATTTCCCAACATTTATATAAGTATCCTTCTGGATCTATTGTAAATGTGTGTTTATTTCGAATAGAACATTCTGTAAAAGAGGAATCTGGATATCCACATAAATTGGTTACGATACCTCTGTCATAGTAGAGCTGTTGTATAAACTCAGATTTCTCTTGTCTATTGAAAAGTAAAGAACAAGAAGAACTTGATTTAGAAGAAGTAGATGTTATAAAAGCAGGATAAATTCCAATCAATGGGTTGCTCTTATATCGTTGTAATATGAAAGAATATAAAGTTATAAATTCAGAAGAATTCTCTTTATTCATATTTACTCGTATACTAATTCGTATTTCTGGGGCAGAAGATGCTAGCAAGTCTATATTCTTTATAGTTCTAGAAAAAGTATCGTTTTCATTTTTTGTGAATTTTATCTTGTTGTGAGTCTCTTTTAATCCATCTAGCGTAATTTGTATGTGTTGTAACTTCATCTCCTTAAAGAGTTTTATAATATCCGGTGATATCAAGAACCCATTAGAGATTATTGAGAAAGAATAATTTTTATCGGGAATCAGAATCATCTTACGATAAAGTGATTCTATTTGCTTAATGCCTAGAAGAGGTTCTCCTCCAAACCAAACTACGTGAATATTTTTAATGTTTTCATATTGTTCTATGAATTTAATAATTGAGCTTATGACCTTTTCTGTCATATAAATATTACGTTTGCAATTTTCAAAACAGTAAGAACACGAGTAATTGCAATCCATGGTTGGAGCTATCGTTAGATTTAAGATATTGATGGAGCGTCCTGCTAGGATAATACTTTTATACAGTAAGAACTCATCCCGATCATTTTCAGTGATCATATGGTTTTCTTTCAAAGTTTGATAAAGTTCATCACATCCCAAGTCTTTCTCTTGTAAAGGTGTATGTCTATTCTTGTTGACTAATAAAATCTTATATGTATCCTCTGCTATTTCGATCAAGGCATTAGACAATGTATTATATGCATAAAATTTACTGTCTATCTCAAATAGGAATGTGTACATTGATATTTTCATGGTATTTGCATATTTAGATTGTTAAGTGATTAATTCCCCAACTCCAACTGGTTCTTCACCAACTTATAATAAGTCCCCCGCAAGGCCGTGAGCTCCTGATGCGTCCCTTCCTCCACGACGCGTCCCTTGTCCAGCACCACGATCTTGTCCGCGTCACGTACCGTGCTTAGCCGATGCGCCACGACCACCACCGTCCGTCCTTTGTAGAAGGCGTGCAACTGCTCCATGATCTCCCGCTCGTTGTTGGCGTCCAAAGCGTTCGTGGCCTCGTCAAGGAAGATGAAGTCGGGATTCTTGTACACCGCCCGGGCGATCAGGATACGCTGTCTCTGCCCTTGGCTCACTCCGTTTCCCTCCATGCCGATCTTCGTATTATAGCCCAACGGGAGAGAATCGATGAAATCCCGGATATTCGCCACCGTCACGGCATGCAGCAGGCGTTCCTTGTCCACCACCTCTTCGCCGGGGGCGATGTTGTTGGCGATCGTATCCGAGAAGATAAAACCATCCTGCATAACCGAACCGGTCTTGCTACGCCATACGTGAGGATTCAAGTTCTTGAGGGAGGTATCGCCGATCCTCACATCCCCCTTGTTGGGGTTGTAAAAACCGAGCAGGAGTTTCACGATCGTCGTTTTTCCGCTCCCGCTGGCCCCCACGATGGCGGTCACCCTGTTATGGGGTATCGTCAGGTTGATATCCTCCAGCACGTAATCCCGGTCCGCGCCGTCATAGCTGAAGCTGAGGTTTTCCAGCCGTAGCGTCCTGTCATCGGGAAGAACATTCAGCCTTATCCCGCCTGCCTGTTCCTCGTCCTCCTTCCCGTGTATCTCGCCGAGCCGCTCCAGACTGATCTTCGCGTCCTGTAGGGATCGTGAGAAATCGATCAATTGCTCGATAGGCGAAGAGAGCTGCCCCACGATGTAGGTCACCGACATCATCATACCCAGCGTCATATCCCCTTGCACGACGGCCCGCGCCGCGATGAAGGAGATGAGTATGTTCGTGGTCTGGTTGAAAAAGACCGCCCCGAGTTGCTGATATTGTTGTAACGCCAACCCCTTGATCCCTATCTTGAAAAGTTTTACCTGTATCCGTTCCCATTTCCATCGCATCTTGGTCTCGCAATTATTGAGCTTGATCTCCTGCATTCCGGTGATGAGCTGGAATAGGTTGCTTTGCTCCCCGGCCGCTTGCGAGAAACGCTTTACGTCCAGCTCCCTCCTCCATCTCATGAAGGCGAGTACCCACGCCACGTATAAGCCGTTACCCGCCAAGAAGAGTCCCAGTATGGTCCAGTCATAGTAGGCGAGCACGAACCCGAACACGATGAAGTTGACAAAAGAGAAGAGCGTATTGATGGATGTCCCGGTCATGAAAGCCTCGACGCGGTCATGGTCTCCGATGCGCTGCATGATATCGCCCACCATCTTGGTATCGAAGAAATGCAGGGGCAGGCGCATCAGCTTGGCGAGGAAATCGGAGATCAAGGCGATATTGATCCTCGTGTTTACGTGCAGCAATATCCAGCTCCGTATGAAGTCCACGGATAGCTTGGCGATAAAGATCACCAATTGCGATATAAGGATCAAGGTTATGAAACCTAGGTTGTTGTCCCGTATACCGGTATCCACCAAGCCCTGCGTGAGGAAAGGCAGGATGAGTTGCAGTACGCTGGCTGTCACCATGCCCAGCACAAGCTGTGCCATCTCCCGCCTGTAGGGCGATATATATCGGAAAAAGAATCCGAGGTTACGTTTCCTGTCTCTCTCCTCGTCCTCCATCCCGTAGAACTCCGGCCCCGGTTCCAGCAAGAGCGCCGTCCCGGTATCCTGCCCGTCCACCTTGGTACTGACCCAGCACCGCTTGAACTCCTCCCTCGTATAGGTGATAAGTCCCGCCGCCGGGTCCGCTATGTAGAACTTCCCTTTCCTTATCTTGTAGCAAACCACGAAATGCCATTGGTTCCAGTGCAGTATGCAGGGTAGGGGACATTCCTTTTCCAATTCCTCCACCGTGATCCGCACGCCCTGTGTTCGGAACCCGATCGCTTCCGCCGCCTCGCTGATACCCAGCATGGAGACTCCTTCCCGTGTGATGAAGGCTTTCTCCCGTAAGTTCTGGATCGAGTACACACGACCATAGAACTTGGCGATCATACGGAGGCAGCTAGGACCACAGTCCATAGAATCCAATTGCTGATAATGTGGAAACGATCTTAGCATAAATTAAAACATTAGGATATAGACATGATTTAGTTCTTATTTCTTATACTTGATCAGCATTATGACGGGATTGGAATCCTCATTCAATTTCGTCGCGATTTCGTTTAGCCTACCTTTGAGCTTCCCTTCTTTATAAGCCTCAATCAGTTCAGGCGCATCAAAGGGATACCAGTTCGCGATATCTTGATTAATAGATGAAATCCAATAGATCGGTCTTTGATATAAAAAATCAGTATTATATATTTGATATTTGAATATAGAATCTTCCTGTTTGTCGTATACCAACCTACTCACCGGTATTTTTCTCGTTTTAATATCGAGTTTTTTTTCTACGGTTCTCATAAAATAATAACGGCTTGTCACCTCCTCTACAAAAAGAAATATTTCTGTATCCATGGAATATATAGAGGGTGTCCTCACGATAAAAGGTTTAATATGACCATTTGGCGAATAGGAATATAGGGTATCGGATGAGAGATTCATAAGTATCCAATTATCGGAAGTGGCGGTTGTAGCAAAAAAAGTAGGAATTACTTTTTGATCATTATCTCCGAATATAACCAGTGTTTTCTGTTCTTTAGAAGGAATTGTAATTTTCTGGATAATACTTCCGTCATACTTTGAGATAATCAAATGATAAGGCTGTTGGTCTGCCACCATTCCATAGCCTTTGTTATCATAAGTGATCAGATTATCCTTGTCATAATTAAAAACCTTAAGGTAGTCACTTTCGGGGTCTAGGAAATTAAAGCTTCTTTTAAAGTCCCCGTCTAAATCATATACTGATATTTTCCCTGTATGTGTAACAAATAGCTCATTGTTTTCCTCATCTAGTGTAATTCCTGCAATCCCCGGATATTCCTCGACACCTTGTCCTAAACGGTTTATTTTCCGTATAGCTTTTCCCGTTTTCCGGTCAAAAATGAATATGTTCCCGTCGTTTGTGTTGTTTTTTACTATTATAAATTTTTCGTCGACATCCATGACATTACCATGTGTGATAAATTCGTCAGTCGTTTCCAGCGCAATATATTCCACATCCATAATATCCTGAAGGATTAGCTCCTTTTCTGGGTAATCTTTGCTAACATTGATCGTGACAAGCTCGTCTGTCGATTGCTTATCTTTTCCACATCCCGCTAAGGCAAAGAGGAGGACTACTGAAATTAAATTTACTTTCATGCTAGTATTTATTTTTCTTATGTTTTATCAGCATAATCACCGGATTAGACTCTTCATCCAATGTAGTTGCGATCTCTTTCAGTTTGCCTTTCAATCGTCCTTTCCCGTAAGCCTCGGCAAGTTCGTGGGCTTGCAATGACTGTCCGATTACGAATTCCGGATCTAAAGGTCTCGACGTCATATCCACTTCTCTTTTGCTGGTATAATCACCATTGTATATTTTAGGTATGAATAAAGAATTTTCCAGTCTATCGTACATCAATCCGGAAATTGGAAACCCTCTCCCTGTTTCAAAATTAAATTCCGCTTTCAACAGGCTCATGAAATAATAACGGTCGGTAAAAACGGTTGGTATAAGAAATACTTCAGGAGGATCCATGGAGTGTATGGAGGGGGTTCTTACGATAAGGGGGATTGTCGTATTAGCATCCGGCAAATAGTGGTATATGGTATCGGATGATGTCTCCATAAGTACCCAATTGGTATGATCTGGAACTATTTGATACATGGCGGTTGGTACTGGAGCGGCCCAGTTCTCCCAGTTTTCCCCATCTCTTGCGACCGGGTTTTTAACTTCATCAAAAGGAATTGATATTTTCCGGGTGATACTTCCATCCTGCTTGGAAAAGATTAAATAATATGGAGGTATGGCGTTTGACGGGTTTTCCAGACTATTATCTGGTACATAAGAGATCAAATTATCCCGGTCGTAATTAAATGTATTTATATGAGATTCCGTACCTTCGGCTTTGAAACTCCTTTTAAAATTTCCGTATAGATCATATACAGAGATTTTACTTCCGGTATAGGCTATAACAAATATTTCCTTGTTTGCCTCATCCAGAACAACCTCCGTAATACCTACATATTCCTCGCCACCTTGCCCTTTCCTGTTTATCTTCTTCAAGGCTTTGCCGGTTTTTCTGTCAAAAACAAACAAATTCCCGTCGTTGGCCCAGTTGGTTATTAATATAACTTCTGCACCAATGGCCATTACTTTGCCTTGGGTAACAAACTCATCATTTGTTTCCAACGGGATGTATTCCACATCCATGAAATCCTGTAGTGTCAATTCCTTTTCAGGATAATTCTTTGTAACATCAACTGTGATGAGTTCATTTGTTGATTGTTTATCTTTTCCACATCCCGCTAACGCAAAGAGAAGGATCGCTGAAATTGTGATTATCCATTTCATTATTCTTACGATTTAAGGTTAAACACTTAGGGCGATACATTCGCTCAATCATGCCTAATTACAAAAATAGGTTATTTTTTCTCGATATCTCTTCTTTTTGCTCAAAACTTATAGCGGTGAATGGAATTCTATCCGTTATTTACATAATTTAGGCAAAGGCTTAGCAATGGATGTTGTTTCCTCTCGCTATCTTGCTATCTTGTGGGTCACTTATCAAAAGGTCGAATAGTTCGTTTATTTCCGGGTCGTTGATTCCCAGATCATCCTTTTCGGACTCCAGATGCCAGCTGACCCATGTTTGTCCTTCCAACTTATCCAGTCTTCGCTATCTAAAAAAGCGATATACTCACCTTGGGCAATCTCCAAACCTGGGTTACGGGCAGCGGACGCTCCCTCGTTCTCTTGATGAATCACCTTGATACGATCCTCTTTCTTAGCGTATTCGTCAGCGATCTTTCTGGATAAGTCGGTCGAGCCATCATCCACCAAGACAATCTCCAAGTGCAGATCGCCTTGGTACATCAAGGAATCTATGCATGTGGTCAAATATTTTTTGCTTCTTGGAAGGCCCTTGTATAATCACCGTTACCGGCTATCAGCAAACGACTATTAGGATGAGCTTCTAAGACCATATGGAACGCTTTGATCAAAGAACTCACACCCTTTATTTCGTCAATCCGATCGGCAAAAAAAATAATTGTTTCTCAATTTTTGTATTATAAGAGACAGCCTCCATTGGATTCATAACCATTAGGGATTGGTTTGTTTTTTGTGTTTTATTAACATGATTACCGGATTGGATTCTTCATCTAAACTTGCGGCAATTTCTTTTAATCGTCCCTTCAACTTCCCTTTTTCATAATCCTCAATGAGCTGGGAAGCCTCGATACTTTGCCAAGATGCGATTTTATCGTCTACAGGAAGTGATTTCATATTCACCGCTCTTTTCTCAGAATAATCGTTGTTATATACAATATATTCAAAAATAGCCTTTTCTTGTTTGTCATATAATAAGTCTGTAGTGGGAAATCCCTCATGTGTCTCGAAGTTATATTCTTTTTTAACCGTTTCCATAAAATAATAGCGGTTAGTAAGAATCCCTAGGAAGAGGAATACTTCCGGATTCATGGATTGTACGGATGGGGTCCTTGCTATAATCGGTATCATTTTATGGTCTGATTGGTACTTATATACTGTATCGGATGATTGTTCTACAAGTACCCAACAATCAAAATAGGGAATTATAGGATTATAGTTATCAGGGATCACGTTGTAATATATATCCTTTGCTTTATCAGAATAGTTTACAGCCATTGATATTTTTTCTTTAAATGGAATCTGGATTTGTTTGGTTGTTCCATCCTGTTTAGATATAATAGTAAAAGCAGGCTTGTCTGTTACCCAATAATTATTAGTTATTAAACTTGTTTGGTTGAAATTGTATAAATGAAAGAAATAGAGTTCATCACCTCGTTTAAGGCTTCTTTTAAAATTCCCATCTAAATCATATACTGATATTTTCCTTGAAAAATGATCGAGTACAAATATTTCATTTTGTTTTTCATCAAGCACAATTCTTTGGATGAACGTATATTCTTCTCCACCTTGCCCTTCTCTATTTATTTTTTTTAATCCTTTTCCCGTTTTTCTGTCATAGATAAAGATATCTCCATCTCTGATTCGGTTTCTGGCAAGAATAATATCCTTTCCGATTGCTAGGACAAGACCTTGGCAAATAAAATCGTCCTTTGTTTCCAAAGGAATATATTCGACATCCATAAAATCTTGAAGAATTAGTTCTTTTTTAGGGTAACTTACCGTAACATCAACAGTGATAAGCTCATTTGTCGATTGCTTATCTTTTCCACATCCCGCTAACGCAAAGAGGAGGATCGCTGGTATTGTGATTATCCATTTCATTATTCTTCCGATTTAAGGTTAAACACTTGGAGCGATACGTTCGCTCAATCATGCCTAGTTACAAAACTAGGTTATTTTTTCTCGTGATCTCTTCTTTTTGCTCAAAACTTATAGCGGTGAATGGAATTCTATCCATTATTTACATAATTTCGGCACAGTCTTAGCAATGGATGTTGTTCACCCTCGCTATCTTGTGGGTCACTTATCAAAAGGTCGAATAGTTCGCTTATTTCCGGATCGTTGATTCCCGGATCATCCTTTTCGGACTCCAGATGCCAGCTGACCCATGTTTGTCCTTCCAGCTTATCCTGATCATTCTCTAGCTCATAATGCAATGTGGGAAGGTGGAAAACGACTATAGTCGCCTGTTGGAAATATTTCCTGTCGGTGGTTATCACCCAATCAACGGGTACATCCTCTATTTTCAACTGTAGATCTTCCCCATTTATCGTGTTGAATACGAGCATCACTTTTTTACCAGCCTTTATTTGGCAATCTACGCCTGCTACCCAATCAGACACACGCCAATCCGTATATTCTTTCAGCCCGGCTTCTGCCTTGTAGTAATAATTTCTGCATCTTTGTATAGATTCCGGAATCATTTGCCCGCAATCCCTCCAAAATCGATCCAGATAATGTTTGTGTACTATGTATGAGGAATCTTTTATGTTGGGAAGTAGTGTGAATGCCTTAGAATAAAGCCTGAGGATGTTTACATACCACCAGCTTCTCAAGTCAACGCTCGTCTTAGAGGAAACAAATTGATCAGAGAATTTAATCAATCCCTCAGTAACTTGAAATAATGATTTCAGCCTTCGGGCTAGGCTTGTCGTATGCATGACCGATTCTTCGTTCTGGCGGTAATAATAAAACTCAATGTTGGTGATAACCATCCTCTCCGCTTGGCAAAGGACGATGGGACACCATAACTCATCCTCATGCATGATGCCTTCCTCAAAACGAGCCTGTATTTTATGCAGATATTTCCTATTGTATATGTATTTGAAGGGCATGGGCAAATAGAAACAAGTTTTGACTAATTCTATGAAACTTTCTTTACCGGAAAGCAATTCTTTTATAGATCCGTTGGAAATACATTTAAAAGGTTTATCCATACTTCCGTCTTGATGACATAGCCACATATTTCCCATCACGACATCGGCATGATGTTTCACCGCCTCATCATATAAAAGAGATAATGATTCATCTTTAATCCAGTCATCACTATCTAAAAAAGCGATGTACTCTTCCGTGGCAATATCCAAACCAACGTTGCGGGCTGCGGATGCTCCCCCGTTCTCTTGATGAATCACTTTGATACGCTCCTCTTTTTTAGCGTATTCATCAGCAATTTCCCCTGACAAATCAGTCGAGCCATCATTAACCAATATAATCTCCATACGAAGGCCACCTTGGTTCTTCAACGAGTCGATACAAACCGTCAAATATTTCTCCACGTTATATATCGGGATAATGATCGATATGTCGATTTGATTGAGCGTATCCATATAGTATCAGGTTCGTTGATTATTATTTACATTCTTGGAATAAGGATTTATAAAATGCGATCATGTTTTTCCCGAATACTTCCGAGGAATATTTCTCCAAATACCGTTTGCGACCGTTCTTCCCGAGTCGTTTCGCTTCTTTCGGGTTCTGTAATAGGTAGACGATCTTCTGCGCTAACAGGGAGGTGTCGATCTCTACACTATCAGGAGATACTATTAATGGTACTTTCAATCCGCAAGATTCGTCTACGACCTCGTTCAACCCGGATGTGGCGGTTGCGACGATGGGTAATTCATGCATCATCATTTCGACAGGTACATAACCAAAAGGCTCGAATAGGGAAGGTACGACACCGACATCAGCTAAACGGTATAACTCAAAAAGCGAGGTTTGATCAACGAAACCAGTGAAAGTTATTTTGGAGAAGATAGGATTGGCTTCGGAGAAAGAATTTTGATAATCGCCATCACCAACTATCCATAAACGGCAATTGGGGCTTTCTTGTAAAATTAATTGAAAGGCTCGAATCAAGAAATGAGTTCCCTTGATCTCTTCTAACCGTCCGACAAAAATAATCATTTGTTCTTCTGGGTACAAGTGCCATTTTTTTCGTAATCTCTTCTGGTCAACTTCTTCTTTTATCTTGTCGCTCATTCCGTTTGGAATAATTATTATACGATTTATATCTACTCCATAATCGTGATACAATAATTCTTGCATATAGTTTGACAGGCTGATCACTTGATCCATTCTTTCATAACATGTCCTTTCCTCCTCGAATGATTTTTGGATTAAATCTTCCAATTCATTTGTTTCTTTTTTTCGTAAGATAATTCGAAGTTTTTCTAAGTTATCATGAATAACTGAACTCCATTCAGAAAAATGAGTGACAGTAATCACTTTGCAATCAAATGCAATTTTTAGTTCTAATGCAAGTGATTTATCTCTGTATGAATTTAAATGAAAAACTAGATTTTTTTGGTCTTGAATATAATTTCTGAGTAGATAGACAATATTCCGAGAGTAAACTTTTCGTTGTTCTTGATCTAGAAGATTCCATTCTTTTGAGATCGGCTCTGGGAAATACCAGTATGAAACATCTTTCACTTCTTTTTTTTCGATTTGAAGTTGGTCACATAATATGTGAACTACATGGATGTGGATACTATTACTTTTACTTCGCAAGGCGGTAATCAATTCACGAATATAGGTACCTACTCCGTATAAGCCACCTCGACTTTTGTTCGAGAAAATATATAGATTAATCATTTTTATGGTATGTTGATAGAATATACTTACAACTTATATTATAAAAGCTGTTGCCACGAAGTCTCAATTGCTCCAAGGGCAGTCAATCTATACATGCCCTCACCTGCATAACCACCAGATAACCCCATATTCTCCAATGTTAAACTAGGTTTAAGCTTCGGAAATATTCTGTTCGACTCTAATTCTCTAGTGTGTGCACGCAAAAAAAGATATATGTCTTGTTGTTCATTTGCTGATAGATCATTTCTATTATTTTTGATACTCTCTGTGATAAAAGATAAACATTCGTTGCTCATTTGGCTTTTGGCACGATGAAGCCAATACCATCCATATCGAATCAATCCTTCATCACGACTGTAATTAGGGAAAGGGTCGTGAATGACGGCTCGGTACATCCGCTTATCGAAATCCTCAAATAAATCTTCCTCAATCTCAATAAGATTATTGTAGGATAAATAGTTGATCCCTACCCCAATACCAGCTATGCCTTTCTCATAATCTGGACGATAATTTACATGGAGCTGTTCTTGGATTGCCATGATCAAATCCCATGCATATTCTTCGAATAATGTTTTTCCTGTATAACGAGCATAATGGAAGAAGAAAATAGCTATTCCTAACTTGCCATGTAGTAATCCTGGGCATTTTGTTAATGTCCCATTTAAAAGAAGCCAATCTGCAATTTTTGTTAGTTCCATAATAATTACTCTAGGCAGTTACTTCTTTTGTTTATATTTTGCAATCATAAGAACTGGATTGGATTCCTCATCTAAGCTGGCTGCAATCTCTTTTAATTTGCCTTTTAAATTCCCATTTTTATAGGCATCAACTAGATCAGGTGCTTCTAATGTTTTAACAAAGGCTATTTCTTTATTTATAAAGGCTATTCCTCCATAACCCAAACTTACAAATTCTTTATGCACATAATCAGCATTATAAAGAGAGTATTCATAGATAATATTTTCTTTCATATCATACATTAAATCTGTTCTTGGAAGTCCTACCCGACTTGAAAAATCATATACTTTTTTTACTGTCTGCATAAAATAGTAGCGATCAGTAAGAACTGATGGATATAGAAATATCTCGGTTCCCATTGATTGTATGGAAGGAGTTCTTGCTATAAAAGGGACAACTCTTTTATCAGTAAAAACCCGATATATCGTATCTGATGAGTGATCCATTAAAATCCATGAATCATGAAATGGAACAAATTCTTCATTTCGAGGTCTTGCAGATTTAGTCTGTTCCTTATTAATAATTAAACTGGTTTTTTTCTTGTCATATGGAATATGAATTTCTTTGATAAGTCTTCCGTCCTGTTTTGAGATAATATAAAATATGTTTTTGATTTCATCGGTAAATAAATTGTCTCCATCATTACAGATTAAATAGTCACTTCCTAAATTGAAAACCCGATCATAGGATGCCCCTTCTATATTTTTAAAACTTCGTTTAAAATTACCTTGTAGATCATATATATATACTTTTTTAGATCGATTATCAACTACAAATAATTCTTCATGTTCTTCATCTAGGGTAACTCGCAAAAGAAAGCTATATTCTTCGGAACCAGAACCTTGCCTATTTATTTTTCTAATACCTTTCCCTTTTCGGTCAAAAATGAATATATCACCATCTGAAGATAATTTCAGATTTCTGACAATAATCATATCCTTACTGATATCTTGCATATACCCCATAGTCGTAAACGTACGACTGGTGTCTAGCGGGATATAATCTATATCAAATATATCTTGGAGAGCAAATTCTTTTTGAGGGTAATCTTTTGTGACATCTATTGTGAGCAAATCTTTACTTTGTTGCATATTTACACAGCCTCCACTCAAAATAGAAAGGAGGACAGATAATGCTATAATTTTATTTTTCATTACTTTTTATATTTTAGAATTAAAGATTCTCACAATTTGGATTATGAATATTTACATGACAAAGGTTAGTTTGCCCAATCATTATTTCATAATCAGAAGGAGACGGACATAGCCATTGATAAATACATGCATTGCAAGGCTCTTGATTGCGTACTCGCAGCCAAGATTTTCCTTCTTCTATTTCTTTCTGTATTAACTCAAAAATACTATGAGTACATATGTTGCCTAATGCTGGATAATTTATATTCGAATGCACATCTCCATTTGGCATTATGTTGATTTTCCCAAAGTCATTATTATTTATCATTTGTTTGATAAAAAAGTCTTTAATGGACATTGATGTAGATAATATATCGCTCTTTTTTAGAAAAACATTTTCTTTGAAAAAATCGATATTATACCCTGTGTATATTGGATTAAATTGATATTTGTCAATTTGATATTCTTCGATAATTTCCCAAGCTTTTAGATAATCATCTAAAGATGCTATATCAAAAATAAGTTCAAATAGATTATTCTGATCTTTTAACGATTGTGTAGTTATGATTAATTGTTTTATATCTATAGGAAAATGAATATGTATTTTGTATAAAAAAATATTTTTGCATACTGATGCTGGAATTGCAAAATTAATATAATTGCATATTATTTTTTTTGACGAATTATATTGATTCAAAAAATCAACAAGCTTGTCAAATTTAGCAATGTGTTTTAAATCCCCACTGATGCTATATGTTATATTATCTGGCATTGACTGCAAATAATCAATTAGCTTATCTTGATCTAAGATATGATCAAGATGAATGATTATTTCGTTTAAAAAATGCAATAAGTTGGCATTTTTTATAAAATTATACTTTTCGTTACGTTTATTGCAGAAATTAGTATGTGGTAATATTTGTATAGGTTTCCCTTTAGATAAAGATATATCTATAATATCTCCCATGTATTTTTCTCTTAAATTTGTAATAAAAGAATGTATATCATTTTGTCTATATTGCTCATTTTTCAATATGGTAACACCGCAATTTTCATCTTGAAGTAATTCTTCTAATAGATTAATTACTTTTTCATTATTAGAGATTATGGTTTCTTTGTCTAATGTGTTATACAATAACATATAGCCATTTGCAATGTTTATATGCACATAAGGCTCAATCATAAACCAATAGTCACTTGTTCTTTCCATTACTCTGTTATTAAATGATTAATTATTTGAAAGAATTCACTAGGACATTTTTCCAAATATGAAAAAATGCGATTTAGTTTATCTTCAAATGTTTTTTGATTCTGAAAGTCTGGACAAACAAATTCCTCTACACCTAGTTGATCCAGATTATCCAAACTTAATAAGCAAGTGGAGCAAGCTCTTCCTCCGTAGCAATATTGACAAACTTTTTTGCAGTGTACATAATAAGAATTGTACCTTTGTACAATTTCAGGAATGTTAATAAATACATGATCATTTACTTTGCCTAAAAAGTTTTTGTAGCTAACTTTTTCACAAGGTAACAAGTTATTGTGCGTGTTTAAGAATATTCTTGTTTGAAAGGGCAAACAAGTTCCCGTTGGGAAGGAATCTATCAAATCATACAATAAGTAGAGTGTGTTTGAAAGATACAAATTGAGAGAATAATGTTTCAAAAACTTTTTTGATTCATTAAATGGGATCAATCGATTACTTACTATGGGTAATACGTCAGATCCTTCCTTTTGGAATTCCTTCTCGCTTATTTTTCTGGAATGAAAAATATCATCAAAAATATTTTTTTTATTAAGATTTATATGATCTGAGCTTAATTGTGATATTCTTGGAATTTTACCATATCTATTATAAATAAACTCGTAAATTCCTTTTATGGAATTGCGATTATTTAGTACTGCATTAAAATTCACATATTTATCGAAATAACTAGGATGTTTTAGTTTTATCATATCGGTATTCATTAAAACATCATGAAATGAATTTTTGTTGTTGCTTGCATAGGTACGATAACTATGAGCTTTTTCGTTTCCATCAAAACTGATTAATAACTCTATATTATTTTCAACTATAAAGTCGATATATTTGTGTATTAAGGTGGCATTTGTTGTCATATTGAACATTAAGTCCAATTTTTTGTTTTTGTTTAAAAGTTTCGCTTCTTCTATTATTTGTTGTATAGCAGGAAAATTGACAAGTGGTTCTCCCCCAAAAAAGCTAATTGTTAATTTGGTCTTTTTATGTTTTACATTGAAAATGTATCTTAGGAAATTTAAAGCGTATTTTATATTTATATTTTTGGATTCTTTTTTTGAGAAGTTGTATAAATCACCTAGTGAACAATATTTGCATTTTAAATTACAATAATCTGTTATTTCAAATACAATAACTTTCGTTTGAGTGATATTTTCCTTTATGCTATTTTCGCTAATATTAGCTTTAAATTCAAAAGGTTTTGCTTCTCCAAAAAAACCATGATTTACAAGATAAGAGTATTTTTTCAAATAATAAGCATCTATATTTATATCTGTCGACTTTTCATGAATTTTTTTTAATTCGGGATGTATTAACATAGATAGTATGCGTTGGGTATCATACAAATAGAAGTTGTTATTTTCAGTGGAATGTATTATTGATTTCATTATAGTAGATTAATTAAACAAAAAGTTCATTCTATGCATTACATTCAAAAAATATTCAAGGTCGGTAAAGACCTTGAATATGACAACTTGGAGTCTTTGTAATAAGATAATACTAGTCGTAGATGTTGATAGCAGTAGATTATGAATACTTATCAACAGTTGCATTCGATATGCTGGTATTTGGAGAGCAGCCATCAGGACAATCAGATCCACCTTTTAGGATTCTCATTTCACGTTTCTCCAACTCATTCTCACTAAGCTTATTCAGCTTTAATTTTCCAAGGATTTGCTTTTTGTCTTTTTCCATAACTATTCGTTATTAGATTGTTAATAATTTGTTCTTTACAGAAGTAATATTACAAATGTATAGTATTTAATGCGCAAAAACAATAGTCTATTTGGGCTTTTTTTGTTTTTTTTGCGCAGAAATTCACCTTCTTAGTAGTTTCTTTATGATCCAACTGCGAATTGTACTTTCTGCGATATCGACCATGGAAGCAATTGAGCGGATGCTTTTACCTTTATCTAATAATATTTGTATTTCACACATCAACTTTTTATTGATTTTTTTGGGGGAGCTATGTATTGTTTCATTTGGAAAATCGATCTTTTTTTCTTTGTATGGGTGTAGGAGGTTACAATGGTTTGCTCTTTCGATGGCTTCTTGTATAGAATGAACATTCAATTTAACGAATAGGGCCTTGATTTGATTTTGTATCGTATGTTTACTACGACATAAGGTTTCTGAAATCTCATTTGAATTTAGTCCTTGCCGGGAAAGATTTAATAAAATTCGTTCCCGCTCGTTTAGGAGACTCATTGTATGTGTGCTCCAAGAACCGACTGCAGGTTCATATTTTTCATAAGTTAGCGAGTTTTTGTAATGTAAGTAGAAGCCGTTTTTTTATATGCTACACTTTCTACAGAACAGATTAAATAGCTTATTTTTTCATTCTTCCAAACAGGAATCATTCTTTGGTAGAGCACTTGTGATAGTGGATCTTTAGTATAAGAGTTCTTACGAATCAAGCGGACTGTACATGAAATATGATCTATCTCATTTCGCTTTTCATGTAATGCTTGTAGGTGTTGAGGGATAATTTCTAAAAAGTTGTTCCATAAAGATAGATCTTCAGGATGGATAATCAGAGGAAATAAATCAAAGTTAAGTTTCATAGCTTCCTTTACAGAATAACCACATAGTAATAAATCATCCGGTTTGATATAGATGAAACGTTTTTTTGATATATCTAGTACGTAAAAACTACCAGTAATAACCGCAGAAAACATTCTACAATATTGAATCAGAAGAGGTTCTTGTTCTTCTGAAATTTCAATTATATTATTTATATATTGGTAGATCGACTCTTCAATGGGGTTCATAACAACATCTATTTATCAGTTATTTTCTATTAGTTTAGCCAGCTGCCGAAAAAGTAATGTATGGCAAATGACTTCTCTATCTTACTCTCTACATTCTTGGTTGTTTCATTGTTTATGATTGTTTTTATATCTGTATAGGTTAGAGGTGCTATTAGTTCTGCTGGAATTAATGTCACACGCTTTTGATAATTGCTGTTTTTGTATACTTGAGTGGTCATGCAGGGGCCTGTTGTATTAAGAATCAACTCGCAAAGATCAGAGTACATGTTGCTATTTTTCTCAGTACAAAATACAGTATCGATCAGCTCTTTGAAATAAGGATGCTCCGGAACTGTCGCCATAAAAGCATTTCCAACAATGTAAGGCACATGGATACGGAAAGCGTGAGCTTCCGGTTCCAATCCCATGGCACATTCTGTATTACATAATATAGGAGTGATATTTTCCGTACATTCATAATCCATGTCTACATATAGACCACCAAACTTATAAAGTATTAAATACCGGATTGCGTCCCAACGTTGTACATTATGTGGAAAAGCATTATAGGCCGGAATAAATTCCGGATAATAGGTTTTCAAAAATGTCTCTATATCATTTTTATTCCAAAACCGATACTCCCAATCGGGATTTAGCTCTTTCCATGATTGGGAAATCTCGACTAAAGAAGGAGGTGGTCCCGCTAAATCCTCATAGATCTGATGAATGATCTGTGGAATTTTAGGATGTATATGATTATTTCGGATTGCGGTGACAAAGTGCTCTTTTAAGTAAAAGTATTCTTTAGGCATATACAGTTCCTCGAAAGATGTATTATATTCTTTGGTTTGTGAATATAAATCGGCTTCTATGTCCGGACAGATGAAAGATGGATGAACAATATGGTCGATTTCCTCGTTTTTGATGTTTGTAAAAGGATGATTCTTTATGGCATGGGGCGTTTTGTCATTATATGCGATCTTTGTTATTAAATTTTTGTTTGGAATGATCGATAATCTATTATTGATAAGGTTTGTGTAAGCATATTTGGCCTCCCAAAAACCTTCATTGTCATGATTCGCCATATTGAAGAGTCTGTTCCAACGATATTGGAATGGAGCGTGAGAGGGTAAATTTGATAAGTAATCTAATTGTTTAAAAAGGTCGTACTTGTTTTCGTGAAGGCAGTGCTCTTGCCAAACTCTTCTCCAACCAGCCCATCCGGATACGTGGGTTAGGTTTGAATAATAGAAAGTACCGTCTCCCCTGTTTTTCCCGAATTGGTAATTGCTTCCGGATATGTGTCCGATGCGTTCATCGTGTCTGAACTTTTCCAGCAATGTCGTACAAAAACCAAAGAATGAAATGGAAGGTACACAATCATCTTCTAGAATGACTCCTTCTGGCTCTTGCTCGAAGAACCAAGAAATCGAATCAAAACAGTGTTTGTCGTATCCTTGATTTTTTTCCTGATATAGTTTAAATACTTGGCATTCCCAGTCAATGTGGGAAACAATGAACGTTGTTTCCTTACTTATTTTACGCTGTGTGTCATTAGTTGATCCATCTACTGCGATATATAGTCTTCTCGGTTTCACCACTTTGATGCGATCAAATACTTGCTTTATATTTGATCGATTAAAAGCTATAAGGAGAATCGCTATTTTGGGGTCGTAGATTATCATAATATGTATTAGTTCTTGATTAATGACAAACTTAGTATTTTTGTTAGGTTACGCTTAGAATTCCTAATAACATAGTTCAATGCAAGCATTCAGGAAAAACGTATCATTGGGGGCACTGTACAGTGATTATCACAATAGTGATGGATCAACTATATAATACTGTTTAATCCTGAAGCTTGCATATGATAAAGAATAATACCTAATTATTTTGTATGATGAATTCTCCCATAAGCCAACCTAACTGATGCTCTAACTTTACGTAAAATCGTCCTGTACTCTCATTGTTTAAAATGATAGTTATACATTCTCCTGTTTCACCAGAGATGTTGTCTTCCATTATTACAGTACCTTGTTCGTCGGTTATAGTGATGGTTAGGTTTTCAAGCGCATTCATAAAATCCACACTCAAAATGTTCCCTTGTATGGATAATGAAGGTGGAAGAGGATTAATTGAGCGATAATATTTATCCCCCCATTTCCCTCGTGTCTCAACCGGATCTCCATAGACCAACTGCACAGAAAGAAGAGCTATAAGCCCTAATAAAATAGCAAATCTTTTTCTCATGGTATTAAATTTTCTTGTAGGCAAATGTAAGACTTTAAGGATGAACTTGTTTTTATAAAACTGCACATTTTGTAATAAAAATTTGTGCAGTTTTGTAAAAAAATAAATGTGAAAGTGTTATATATCAAGTATATATCTATCAAACTCCTTAGCCGGAACATCTTTGTTGAATGCTTTTTTATATAATCGCTTTCGTAGCATCGTAATATTTGTATCGCTACAACATAACAATCGAGCAATAACTGTTGGCTTTACTTGTATCTTTAGTAGATAACATAAACGTTTCTCTGAGATGGTTGATCCGGGTAATGTTTTACTTAATGTAGAAGCAAGCGTAGGATAAATGAGATCGATTTTATCGAGAAGAGCTTGCCAGTCTTCCGGGGCCGGTGTCCAATTTTTCTTATCATGGAATTGTGCATATAATGATGAATTTTTAAAAGCTATCTCTTCCGCACGGTTTTCTTGAATATGCTTTTTATGTTTGAGTGATTGTATCTCATTCTCCAAGTGCGTGCGCATAGTATTCAAACTCTCTATTTTCAAGTTTTGATCTTGTAAATGTTCTTTCAAAGAATGTAAAGTTTGCTCATTCAAGGCTATTTGTTCTTCATAGTCGTGAATCTGGTTTTCATAGATGGACAATCGTTCTTTGTTTTGGATATCTTTTTCTTGTTGTCGAAGAATTAGCTGACTTTTTTCTTGTTTGTGTTTAAAATAAGCATAAGTTGATAGCGAAATTACTAAAAAACAGACTATCATAACGATTATGATCCTCAAATTAGATACCGCATTCTTGGCTTGTTCTTTTGTTAGTTTTAGTTCTGTCTCTTGATGATCATAAAGTGCTTGATATTTCCGGATAGATTCCATTTCTCCTTGTGCATGAAGAGAATCATGCATACTTGTATATTTCTGATCTAACAGGACGTATTGCTTCCAGTCATTTTGCTTATAGGCTATTTTTTTGAGGGTGGCATATGCGGAAATACGTGTGTCTAGCCTTGTCGTTTGTTCTTTGCAAATATTCAAATAGAATAAAGCGGAATCTAATTTATTTACTTGATTGTAATAGTCTCCTAATGTCGCATGAAAGGAAAAATCGATATTGTCAGAAAAATTATTCGCTTGCATTCTATCCAAAAATGATTTCATTTTCATTAAATACTGATTCGCTAGCGAATAATCTTTCTTTTCTATATATAAATTTCCTAACTCCGAATAAATAGACCATTCATCGAAAGATCGTATTAGGGCAATTGCGTCTAAGTAGCAAGCGATTGCGCTATCAGGAAGTGCTAGCATTTGATAAACACGGCCTAGATCACGTGAAGCGTAAGCTTGACCGATAGAATCGTTAATCGCACGAAAATTTGAGACAGCTTTTTTCTGGAAAGATAACGCTTTTTCGTAGACATCTTGAAAAGTGTAGAGTATTCCAATATAGTTATTTACTCTTCCCAGTAAAGCGTGATCTTTTATCGATTCTTCATCCCGTAAGGCTTTTAGATAACACTCTTGGGCCTTTAGTGGATGGTTCTGATCTTGGCTGATTCTTCCCCTATAATACCAAGCTTTCGCTTTTCGTTCCAGATCGTCTGTTTCCTCATAATAATCCGTTGCGATCGTGATCAGCGAGTCGGTTTCATGCTTAACAAAAGTTTTGTCTTGCGCTTCCGTCAGCAATAAATAATAATGTGCCTTATCTTTTCGGGATAGGTTTTCTTTGTTCTCTATTTGCTCAAGGAGCATTAAGGCGCTATCCGGATGTTGGGGCATAAGGTTCTCTATTTTTCGGAAGTCTATGGTTTGATGGCCCATTCCGTCGCAAGAGATCCATATAATAGGTATTAGAATTAACAGGAAAACAATGTTTTTCTTCATCTGCGTATTATTTGTTGGCGATAAAGATAATACAAAAAGGCGAGGATATTCCGGCTGGAAAGTCCGACTTTTTTGAACGGTTTTTATTTATGTTGTAAATGCATTGAATAACAGATTGTTACGCTAGGTGTAAACTGTCTGTTTATGGCTTGTCAAATGAATAACTTACGGTTTGTCAAGTGAATAACTTACGAGTAGGGGTAGCCGTAAGCTTACGAGTTGGGAAATGATTAGTTATTCACTTGAGGAGCCTTTTGGGGGAGAAATATACTTCGATGCCACTTGAAGTATATCTTCTCCGGGCATAGGATATATACTGTATCGGCAAAGTAAGTATATCTGGATAAAAACATGACTTTTTCACCCAACCAGCCACTTCTCGATATTGCGGGTCTCGGAAGAGAAGTTCACGCCGATCTTGAAGACTTCCCGGTCGTCTCCGGCGAAGGGTAGGGCGTAGCCTTTCTCCTCGATCTGCCGCAGGGCCTCCTCGGCGGTTCCGTTGAGCTTGAACTCCATGATATATACATAGCGATCGGTTTGCAAGACGAGGTCTATACGCCCGTTCGAGGTATGGTACTCCACTTGCGTGTACAGGCCGACCAGCTTGAAGACGATGAAGAGGACGTTCCGGTAATGCAGCTCCGTGTCTCGTTCCGGCTTTTGCCCGGCGATCACCTCGTAGGGTGTGTCGGCGAAGAAGCTTTGGAGGCGGTGGAAGAAGGCGTCGTAATTGCCAGACCGTATCTCCCGAACGAACTGTCCGATCTCGAAGGGGGTCTTAGAGGCTTGTATGCTCGTATAGAAAGGAAGTAGGTATTTGACGAAACCTTCTTCCACCTCCTTGTTCGGGAAACCCAGTCGATAAATGCCAAACTCAGGATCATAGCCCTTGATGGTAAGATACCCGCTTTGGTAGATGACGGGTATGGGATTGTTCGAGGCGGAGTCGATGCTGTTGAGCACGTCGGCGTCGGTTTCCGTGTTGGCCATCTCGTAGAGGTCGTAATGGGTGTGCTTGAGCAGCTCCACGAGGTAGGAGGGTGTTCCGGTCTCGAACCAGTAGTCTCCGAATTCCATCTTAGCGAAGGTATTCAATAGGCTGAATGGATTGTATATACCCTCGGACTTGGCGGTGAAATGGTATCCGTCATAGCGTTGCTTGAGTTTTAGGCAGGTTTCCTCGTAGGTCGTCATTTGGGTATCAGCCAGTTCCTTCACTTCGTCTTCCAGATAGGCATGTATCTCTTTCTCTGTGATGCCGCATATCTCGACGTACCGATTATCCATCGACAGGTCCATGAGGTTGTTGAGGTCGCTGAACACGCTTATCTTGCCGAACTTGGTCACACCTGTGAGCAGGGCGAAACGGATGGCCCTATCCATGGTCTTCAATACGCCGTAGAAGGGTTTGAGCATGTTCCGGAGCCGGTTTTGCATCTCCTCGTCGTGCAAGTTCTGTAGCAAGGGCTTGTCGTACTCGTCTATCAGGATCACGGCCCTTTGTCCGGTTTTGCGGTAGGCCCGGTCGATGATTCCGGCGAAACGGAGGGGCAGGGTCACTTCCGAGGGACGTGTCCCATATTCGTCTTCGTACCGGGACAGGATGTCGTTTAATATCTTGTATAAGCTATCCGGAGAGTCGTATTGGGAGATATTCAGGTCAAAATGGAGGATCGGGTATTCTTTCCAGTCCTTTTCCAGTTTCTCCATGGCCAGTCCTTCGAACAACTCCTTTTTCCCTTGGAAGTAGGCCTCCAGCGTGGACAGCAACAGGCTTTTCCCGAAGCGCCGGGGGCGGCTGAGGAAGTAATACTGTCCGGTAGTAACCAATTGATAGACCAAGGCTGTCTTGTCAATATAGAGATAGCCGTCCTTGCGAATTTTCTCGAAGTTCTGTATGCCGATGGGATAAATTGTCTGGTTCATATCGTCCTATATTTTATGCGACTTATAAGCAAAGTTACATAAAATATAGGAGAGGAACCGTATCTTTAGAAGTAAATTTTCAACAATAATATCTTACTATGAAGTCGATTTATAATTCGCTGATAATAAGATAGATAAATATGCTTGTCGGATTTCCGTAAAAACACGTACATGTTTTCACGGATTCACGTACGTGTTTTTGGGAATTCACGTACGTGTTTTCCGAAAAACATGTACGAATAAAAAACAAGTCTGGAAAAATAGACAATAAGTAAGAAGTTTTTTACTCCTTATACTTAGCCACCATAATCACGGGGTTGGATTCCTCATTCAATCCCGCTGCGATCTCATTCAATCGGCCTTTCAGCTTACCTTTCTCGTAGGCTTCCACCAACTCATTGGCTTCTAGTTTCTTTATGAAAGCGATCCCATCGTTATTGATGATCTTTAGTATTCCGTGTTCGTACCACATATTAACGGGTGTCTGATCTACGAAATCGTTATTATATACGACACACTCAAAGATAGCGTCCTCTTGTTTATCATATACCAAGTCGGTTCTGGGGAATCCGGTTTCTTTCTCAAAATCCCATTGTTTCTTTGTTGTTTGCATGAAATAATACCGGTCGGTAAGAATACTTGGATAAAGAAATACTTCCGGGGCCATAGAGCGGATAGGTGGAGTCCTTACGATAAAGGGTTTGATAGAGTGATCTTGCGAATAACTATAAATCGTATCTGTAGATGGCTCTACTAAAACCCAACTTCCATTTTGGGAAATTAATTCGGTATTACGAGGTCCCGCGGCCCAACCTCCTTTCGATAAAAACGGTGATATCTTATGCTCATAAGGGAGTTCGATTTCCTTGACAATGCTCCCGTCTTGTTTGGACAGGAGCCAAAATGCGCTTTTTCTCAGATTTATATAATTGCCAATCTCATCGTAGCAGATTAAGTTGTCTTGATCGAAATTGTATGTCTTCCCGCTATTGAAATTAAAATCTTTATCGTACTTTAAAGTTCGCTTAAAGTTTCCGGACAGGTCGTATACGATAAACTGGCTCGAGTAGTAGTTGTTGATAAACAGCTCACCTTTCTCCTCATCGAGGGCAATAGACCCGATATTCGTGTATTCTTGGCTACCTTGGCCGCTGCGGTTGATTTTTCTCTGGCCTTTTCCGGTCCGGTCGAAGATAAATATATCTCCGTCTTGTCCGTTCTTGTTTCTAAGGATTATGAGATTTTTGCCGATGGCTTGCATGCTGGCTGAGGTTATGAATTCCTCATTCGTTTCTAATGGGATGTATTCCACATCCAAAAAGTCTTGAAGAATCAGTTCCTTCTTCGGATAATTTGCCGTGATATCCACGGTTAAAAAGTCGTTAGCCGGTTGCTTGCCACTTTCGCATCCCGTTATCAGGAACAGGATCATCGCAGAGATTGTGAGTATAAGTTTCATGGTAGTATGTTTTTAAAGGTGTTCTTTTGGCAAACATATGCTTTTCTCACTGTCAGAAAAATATTTTATACATCTATTTTCGTGAATGTGTTGTTTAACATTATCTTTGCAAGTCAATGAACGTGAATATGGAAGATGATTTTGATATAAGGGATGCCCGGATGCCGGAAAACGAGCGAGAGTACGAGAACGTGCTTCGGCCGCTTTCGCTCCGTGACTTCAGCGGGCAGGCGAAGGTGGTGGAGAACCTGAAGGTGTTCGTCATGGCTGCCCGCATGCGTAAGGAGGCGCTGGATCATGTGCTTTTGCATGGACCTCCCGGGTTGGGAAAGACGACGTTGTCGAATATTATAGCGAACGAGTTGGGGGTTGGTTTCAAGGTCACGTCGGGGCCGGTGCTGGATAAGCCGGGAGATCTGGCCGGGGTATTGACCTCGCTGGAGAAGAACGACGTGCTTTTTATCGATGAGATTCACCGGCTGAGCCCGATCGTGGAGGAATACCTGTATTCCGCTATGGAGGATTACCGGATCGATATCGTGATCGATAAAGGACCGAGCGCCCGCTCGATACAGATCGATTTGGCTCCGTTTACATTGATTGGCGCTACGACCCGTAGCGGCTTGCTGACTAGTCCGCTGCGTGCCCGTTTCGGTATCAATATGCACTTGGAGTATTATGATATGGAGACGCTGACGAAGATCGTGCTCCGTAGTGCTAATATTTTGAATGTAAAATGTGAGTTGAACGCCGCTAGGGAGATCGCTTCCCGTAGCCGGGGTACGCCTCGTATCGCCAACGCTTTATTGCGCCGTGTGCGTGATTTCGCTCAAGTGAAGGGGAACGGAGATATCGATAAGGCGATCGCTTGCTTCTCTTTGGAGGCGTTGAATATAGATCGGTATGGCTTGGATCAGATCGATAATAAGTTGCTGACGACGATCATTGATAAATTCCAGGGAGGCCCGGTCGGATTAACGACGATCGCCACGGCTTTGGGCGAGGACCCCGGAACGCTAGAAGAAGTGTACGAGCCTTTCTTGATCAAAGAGGGCTTTATCAAACGCACGCCCCGTGGCCGTGAGGTCACCGATTTAGCTTATACCCATCTGGGACGTAGCCGGGTGGGGGAACAAGGTTTTTTATTTGATTAGACAGATAGATATGGCAGGAGGAATGAAGCGGCTCGCTAAAGAGACAGCCGTTTATGGATTGAGTAGTATAGTGGGGCGTTTCCTGAATTGGATGTTGGTACCGATGTACACACGTGTGTTGGCCGGAACAGGGGATTATGGGATCGTGACGAATTTATATGGTTGGACAGCCCTGTTGCTGGTCTTGCTTACTTATGGCATGGAGACGGGTTTTTTCCGCTTCATCAACAAAAAAGAGGAGCAAGAGCCGATGCGGGTGTATGCTTCCGTGCTGTATTGCTTGCTGGGAAGTTCGGCGCTGTTTAGCGTAGCGGTTTTCGCCTTATTGCCATCTATTAGCGCCAGCTTGGGATATGGCGACCATCCGGAGTATATCGGGATGATGGCGGGTATCGTGGCGGTAGACGCTTTTTGTTGCATTCCGTTCGCTTATCTTCGGTATAAGGGGAAAGCATGGCGTTTCGCCGGGATTAAGTTGCTGAGTATTTTCTTGAATATTATCTTGAATATATTCTTCTTGATCACTTGTCCGTGGTTGCATGCGCACTATCCGGAGGCGATAAGCTGGTTCTATCGTCCGGATTATGGGGTAGGCTATGTATTCGTGGCGAACGTGTTTACGACACTGATAACCTTATTGCTTTTGATCCCGGATATCTTGCCGGGCATACGGGCGAAAGTAGACGGAACGGTATTGAAACAAATCTTGCGTTATTCCTTCCCGATCCTCATTCTAGGTATTGCCGGTATCTTTAACCAGACGGCAGATAAGATCCTGTTTCCATTCTTGTTTGATGATAAGGAGTACGCGAACGAGCAATTGGGTATATACGGCGCATGCTTCAAGATCGCCGTGGTGATGGTGATGTTCACGCAGGCTTTCCGGTATGCCTATGAGCCGTTTATTTTCGCTAAAAACAAGAGCGATGATAATAAGAAAGCCTACTCGGAAGCGATGAAATATTTCATCATATTCGCCTTGTTTATCTTCCTCGGGGTAATGTTCTATATCGATATCTTGAAGTATTTTGTCGGGCCGGCTTATTATCCCGGATTACGGGTAGTGCCGATCGTGATGCTGGGCGAGTTGTTCTTCGGTATTTATTTCAACCTCTCCTTATGGTATAAGCTGATCGACCAGACACGATGGGGCGCCTATTTCTCCACGATCGGATGTGTGGCCACGGTCTCTATCATCTTGCTGTTCGGTCCCTCGTACGGTTATATGGCTTGTGCGTGGGCATCGTTCTTTTGTAATTTATTGATGATGCTTTTATCCTATTTTGTAGGACAAAAGAAATTCCCGATCGAGTACGACTTGAAATCCGCGTTTCTTTATTTCGGAGTGGCGACGGTGTTATACGTGGCAGGCATGGCACTGCCGATACAGTCTGAATGGCTCCGGTTGGGATACCGTACAATCTTATTAGGCGTATTCATCGCGTTTATGGTTAAAAGGGATTTACCTTTACGAGAACTCCCGTACGTAGGACGTTTCTTTCGTTAATCGGTAGGTTCGGAGGGCTTGGACGGCGTGGCGATTGGCATCGTGATAACGAAGCGTGAGCCTTTCGTATAAGACGGATCTGTCTTTATCTTACCGTTTAGCCGGTTAACGATCAAGCGACATAGGTAAAGCCCCAGGCCAGAGCCGGGAATGAAATCATTGGTCTTCGTGAAACGCTCGAATATCCATTCCTGTTTGTCTTGAGGGATGCCGCAACCCGTATCTGTTACCGACAGGGTCACTAAATTGGCTCCGCTATCCAGATGGTATGAAAGTGTGATGCTTCCTTTCTCCGTGAATTTATTTGCGTTTGCCAGCAGATGCGAGATGATCAAGCTGAAATAAGCGCGGTTGGTCAAGATCATATCATTCTCCTTATCGCCTTCCACCACATAGTTGATCTCCGGCTTCTCTTGATATTTCTTTACCTGTTGCATCTCATATAAACAAAGCTCATGGATTCGTGTGGGAACAAGAGGAAGGGAATCATTGCCGCTATCGAGCTGGGCGATCTCAAGGAGATTGTTCAGCATGGAAGTCAAGTGGTAACAGTTTTCATAGATAATACGGCTGAAAGCCTGTTTCTCGTCCATGGAGATATCGTCGTTGGTGATGAGTTCCGAGAAACCGTTGATCGCGTTTAAGGGAGTCCGTATCTCATGCGACATATTCCGGATGAAGGCGGTCTTCATCTCCTCGCTCTCTTGTGCCTTCTGGTTCGCTATCAGGACCTGCTCGTTGGATTTCTGTAATGCTTGATAAAGAGATCTCATCTTGCCTAACCGGAAAAAGATATAGAACACGGCGCATAAGGCTAGAAGCAATAGGGATATATATAGGTAATTCTCCTTCTTGCTTTTCTGCAATTCCAATTCCAATGATTTCTTTTCGATCACCAACTTGTTCGCCCCTTTCTCGATCTCGAGATTCTCCATTTTCTTCCGGAGTTCTTGCATACGCAAGGTATCTAGCAATACCGCATACTCTTTGGATGTCTCATAGGCCTCCTTGTACATCCGGAGGCTGTCGTAGGCGGCGGCTTTTGCGGATACATAGGCGATTACATGCTCCTTGTAAAGCGGTATTTGTTTGGAGAAATTGATCAAGGAGTCGCTGAACTCAATGAATTTCATGTAGTCCTTGATGTTTAGGTAATAATTGGCGGAAGTATAGTATAGCTCGTATTCCGGGGTGGTGCTAGCCGCCTCCGGATAAGCCTTCAATAACTTTTGGAACTCATGGAAATAGGAAGTGGCCAAATCCTTCCCGATAGCCTCGGCGCTGATGGCGAGGTTGGAGTAGGCGCTTAGCAAGTGGCGCTTGTTAGTCGCGTAAGGACGTTTGCTCATCTCCGGGATATTGGAGTATCCTAAGATCGTATTGAGATAGCGGGTTGCGTATTTCCCTCTCTCCCAAGGGTCGGCAGCGTAGGCGCATAGCATGAAATAGGTGTTAGGCAAGAAATTGTATGCGTATCGTAGGGGCAGTTTTTCAGCCTCGGTCAAGACGTTGTCGAAATATTCTTTCCCTTGCTTGAAGTCCTCCTTAAGCATGTTCTCCTCCATGACGCTGTTGCTGACAGCCATACCAAGTACATAATTGCAGGCTATTTTCTCATAGGGAGACAATTTGTCGGGTTCCTCCAGCTTGAATAGGCAATTCATGAGGACTTTCCTTCTTGGTTCACCGGATGTGTAGAATATGACGCGCGTATCTTGGATCATTTTCATGAACGATACGAGGCTGGTTCTGGCTTCTCCTTTTAGCTCCTGCTCGGCTTTGGCGATATAGACATTTGCGCTATCGGTTTGGTCCGTGTTGATATAATGCCGGAGAATCTCGGTCAATGCCGCTTCCTTATAGTAATTGTCATTCGCTTTTAAGGCTTCCTGATAGAGTTGTTTAGCGTTTACTAATATGTCATCGTTTCGTGAGATATCCATCAAGTTGGCGAGGATTTCCAGCCTTGTGCGCTCGGAGGTCGTTTTTTGCAAGGCGCTTTTAAGCGAGTCTGGTGTAGTCGTTTGAGATGAAACGACAAAGGACATAAATAATAAGCATAAATGTATTAGATATCGTTTCATACAAATAGAATCTCTTGTTGTGTTTATTGTATTACAAATGCAAATATACGTAATCTCACCATAAAAAAGCTATTAAATAGTTAGAAAAACAAACAATTGAAATATCTTTGCATAAATATGGGACAAGATTAATACCGCATGGAAAAAGGATTGCTACATAAACAGATTATGGATTTTTTTGTCCGTAATTTCGACGTCAGGCAGGACAAAGAGGATGAACTGGACACGATAGAATCTATTAAGAAGGGAGTCGAATTTAAGGGGACAAATTTATGGGTACTTATTTTCGCTACATTTGTGGCCTCTCTCGGATTGAATACGAACTCTACGGCCGTGATTATCGGCGCCATGCTGATCTCGCCGTTGATGGGACCGATCATGGGATTCGGCTTGGGATTGGGAATCTCCGATTTCGAGTTGATCAAGCGTTCGTTCCGTAATTTCGCTACCGCTACTATTTTTAGCGTGATTACCTCCACCTTATATTTCTTGATCTCACCGATCAGCGAGGCGCAAAGCGAGTTGCTTGCCCGTACGCAACCTACGGTATACGATGTATTGATCGCTTTCTTCGGCGGTCTGGCCGGAATCGTGGCGAGCTCGACAAAGAGTAAGGGTAACGTGATTCCGGGTGTAGCTATCGCTACGGCTTTGATGCCTCCGCTTTGTACGGCTGGATTCGGGTTGGCGAGTGGCAATTTGTATTACTTTTTCGGTGCTTTTTATCTGTATTTTATCAATACGGTTTTTATCAGTTTGGCTACGTTTGTCGTCGTTCGTTTGTTGAAATATCCGAAGAAAGTTTTCTTGGATAAACAACGGGAAAAGATCGTGACTCGTTACGTGGGTATCATTGTTTTTTTCACGATCGTGCCGAGCCTTTTCTTGAGTTATAACTTGATCCGGAGTAGTTATTTCAATGATCGGGTACGTAACTTCGTATCGGAGGAGTTGACTTTCCCGAATACGCAAATCTTGAATAAGGTCGTTACGGATACGAGCGAGAAAAAGGAGGTGAAAGTAGTCTTGATCGGCCAGACGGTACCGGATGAGATGATCGCTAACGCCCGGGCTAAATTGCCTAAGTATGGATTGAAAGATGTGCATTTAGTCGTGCAACAAGGCTTCGGACAAGAGGCCACGGATATCAATGAGTTGAAAAGCCTCTTGATGCAGGATTTATATAAGAATAGCGAGGAGGTGCTACGTGCGCAGACCATCCAGATTGATTCATTAAAACGACAGGTTGACAAATATCAGAGTTATAGGCGTTTGACATCCGAGTTGATCCCGGAGATGAAGGTTCTTTTCCCCTATGTAGTCGAGGCTTCTTGCTCGAATACGTATATCGTGAATACGGAGACGGCGAAGCCGGATACGGTTATGCTGGTTTATCTGAAAAGTAAGACGATCATTAAAGATGCGGAACGTAAGAAGATCAAGGAATGGCTGTCGGCTCGTGTGGAAATGAAAAATATTAAATTACTAATCGAATAATTTAGACTAATCAGAGTAGAATGAAGTTGATGAAAAGAGTGTGGGCGGCTTTGTTGCTTTTAGCCGCTTCCGGCCAGTTATATGCCGATGAGGGCATGTGGGTGCTGAAGGAATTAAATAAGCAGAATTTGGCGAGAATGGCCGAGTTGGGTTTTACCCCATCCTATGATCAGTTGTATAGTGAGACGGATCCTTGCGTGGCGAACGCCGTGGTAATCTTCGGTGGGGGATGTACCGGTATTACGGTCTCTAACGAGGGATTGATCTTCACGAATCACCATTGTGGTTTCGGAGCCATCCAGCAGTTGAGTAGTGTGGAGCACGACTATCTGAAAGATGGTTTTGTCTCTCAAAGTAAACAGGAAGAACTTCCGGTTCCAGGCTTGACAGTACGTTACCTGAAAGAGACCGTAGACGTGAGCGATCGTATCAACAGCCAGATCTCCGGTATCGAGGATGAGTTCCAGCGTTTGTCGGCGGCTGATTCTATCGGTCGTGTGATTTGTGATTCCGTGGGAAATAATGAGTTCCTAGCGGCTGATGTTGTTCCTTTCTATAGCAATAATAAATATTTCTTGGTAGTGTACGATGTTTATCGTGACGTGCGTATGGTTTTCGCTCCGCCTAGCTCTATCGGTAAGTTCGGTGGCGATACGGATAACTGGATGTGGCCTCGGCATACCGGTGATTTTTCCGTATTCCGTGTGTACGCCAACGCGGATAATAAACCGGCGGAATACAATGCGGATAATAAGCCTTATACCCCGAGATATGTAGCGGAGGTGTCTATGCAAGGCTATCAAGATAAAGATTATGCCATGACAATCGGTTTTCCGGGAAGCACGGATCGTTATTTGTGCTCTTGGGGCGTGCAACAGCGTATCGAGAATAGTAATAAGCCCCGTATCGAGGTGCGTGGCATCAAGCAGGGCATCTGGAAAGAGGCGATGTTGGCTAGCGACGCCGTACGTATCAAATATGCCTCTAAGTATGCGGGAAGCTCCAATTATTGGAAGAACTCGATCGGTATGAATAAAGGATTGGCGAATCTAAACGTGATCGAACGTAAACGTGCGGAGGAGACGGCCTTCGCTGATTGGGTAGCGAAAGATCAGGCCCGGGGCGCTAAATATGGCGAGGTCTTGAATTTGCTGGAAAAAGGATATACCTCGACCAATAAATATAGAGAGGCTTTGACCTATTTGAATGAGGCGTTTTCTAGTGGAGCGGAGATTATTCGTTTGGCCCGTATGGTGCAATCGGTGGATATTGAAGGAGCTACCCCGGAAGAGATTACTGTCTTTTTAGAGGATCGTATCCAACCGTTCTTCAAGGATTACGAGCCGTCTTTGGATCAGAAGGTACTGGCCGCGATGATGAAGATCGCGAAAGAACGTGTATCTCCGGAGTTCTTGCCGGATATTTATACGAGCGTTGATAAGAAGTATAAAGGAAATTATGAGAAATATGCGGCGGATGTATTTAAGAAGACTTCCTTATTGTCGTACGACAAGATCGCCGAGATGTTGAGAAATCCGAAGCAATATGAGAAATTGAGAAAAGATCCGGCGGCGGAACTGAGCTTGTCCGTATTGGTGTCTATCTTCCAGTTACAGCAGTTGATGGGTGATGCGGAGTATGATATCGCTAAGGGAGAACGTTTGTATTTCGCGGGCTTGAAGGAGATGTATCCGGAGAAAGCCTTGTCTTCCGACGCTAATTTCACGATGCGTTTGAGCTATGGTTCTATCGGAGGGTATCGTCCTTATGATGCCGCATGGTACAATTATTACTCAACGGATAAAGGTATCCTAGAGAAAGAGGACCCGACGAGCGATGAGTTCTGGGTACAACCGGAGATACTGGATCTGGTTCGTAGCCGTGATTTCGGACCTTACGCAAATGAAAAAGGGGAATTGCAGCTGTGCTTCCTCTCGAACAATGATATCACGGGTGGTAATTCCGGTAGCCCGGTATTCGATAAGAACGCCCGTTTGATTGGACTTGCTTTCGACGGTAACTGGGAGGCGATGAGTGGTGATATCGCTTTTGAACCGGATTTGCAACGTTGCATCGGCGTAGATATCCGCTATGTCCTTTTCATGATCGATAAATGGGGTAAATGCCCGAGGTTGATTGAGGAGTTGAAACTGGTTCGATGAGAGAAAAAAGAGATGGGCATCCGTGATTTCCGCGGATGCCCATTCTAAGGAGCTTATAATGCCCATCGTAAGGTGCTTTGAATGCCTATTGTAAGCGCCTTACGATGGGCATTGTACTAAATGCCTAATTTAGACTTGATTGCTTTCGGTATTGCGTCCTTATGCACCATGATGTAAATCGTCTTGGCACGGACAAAGCTATCTGACATGTTGAGGTAACCGCCGAATGTATTACGTTCGGTTCCCCAAGAGTTCTTCGTGATATAATATTTCGTGCCGTTTTGATCCTTGGCGATGCCGGTAAGGTGCATCAAATGGTCATCGGTCGTGACGAACGCCTCGAAGCCTTCTTGACGGACCTGCGGGGTGACGTTTACTTCCGGGAAAGGTTTCTCGAATTTGTAGACTTCCTCCAGACGTTCCTTCTCGTCCATTTTCTCGAAGCGGGCACGGTCGGTAGTCGAGTAATCTTCCACCTTCTTTACCTCCGGGTTGATCGCCACGCCATTCTTGAAAGAGAAGCCTTTCTCGCTCACGTCGCCATCCCAGCATACCGTGTAACCGTTATTCAACGCATAATCCGCTACTTCCATCATTTCATTCAATGGTAGGTTATACATTTGCGCATGCTCCCAGTTATCGGGAACCTCTACCTCGAATTTCTGGTAATACGGATGATGCGTGAAGCTTGTCAGCTCGATATAATTGTCCATATTCAACCCTAGGGAGGCGGCGAATGTCTTCGGGGTATATTCCTTGCCTTGATAGGTGAATTTCTCCGGAAGCTTGCCTAGGTAGGTATCGAATAGGTTATCGATTAGTTTGTAATATTCCGGGCTCCGTTTTTTCATATCCACGGCGGTCGTTGCGATCGCCTTGATGTATTTTACCATCTCGGCATGATTGTGCCGGTCGGAATCGTAGTTGATACCCGAGTACACCTCTTCAGGAACGATACCTACTTGGTTGAAAGCGTTCATGAAGGTGTGGGAGAGACTTCCTTGACCGATATTACCTCTACCTTGGCGGACATAATTATCCTGCAACTGGTTCATGTATTTCTGGCGGACGATAAACATCTCGGAGAGATCGTACGTCCCTTTTCCCATACGGAGTAATTCGGACTCCATGAAAGAGGTCGTGGCGAAACACCAGCAGGTTCCCGTGGATGCTTGATTCTTGACTGGCGTGGCGGGTACCTTTACTACATCCGTAAATTGGTAGCCTTGAGCGAATGTGCTCAAGGAGCCTAACGCTAAGGCGCATGATAGAATGAATGTTCTCATTGTATATGAATTTAAGTTTATATTATTATTGTAGAGACGGGGCGTGCCTCGTCTTTACTATCGGATGTGGTGATTAGAAGCCTCTTTCGAATTGGGTCCAGAATGAGTCTCCCATTTCTCTCCAGCGTAGCATCGTGGCTCCGGCGAAATCGGCGGTATATCCGGTTAGGTATTCTTTTGCGGCCTCCTCACCTTGTTGGGTAAGAATCTCTTTGTAACGGCTCTCTACGAAAGGAAGTTCTGTCTGCCCTTTCTCCGTAAAATGGGCGATAGATGCTTTCATACGATCTTTAGTCGCTCCCCAACGTACGGTGGCGAGTTTGTTGGCACGACGGAAAGCCCATACGGCGGCATCTTCCCGGTAACGGTGCTGTCCGCAAACCTTGAAGCAAGCCGGGAGATCTTTCGTCCCACAGAAGATGGGGATGCGGGGGCTTTGTCCGGGATTATCATAGGCCATCCAAACCACGCCGCCTACCGCGTCGGGCAGCCAGTCACGCAATTGGATCACGGTAGAGTAGGAGCATTGCGGCACGGCTACAAGGCGGTAGCGTTTCACGGCATCCGGTCTGAGTCCGTTTAACATGTTTACCATATCCGTAGTCATCCACGGATTCGCTACCGGGCTGATAATGGTATCTGTCTCGTTACTATCTTTTTTCTTGACGGCGACTTTCAGGTTCTTCGTCATATCATATTCCGTCCCCTCATACGTCTCGGAGAGAAGGGCCATCACGTCGGTCACGTCAACCGGTTTTTCCGGTTTTACGCTGATCGGAAGTTCCTCGGCATCATAAGAAAGATGCAAGGATGGCGCCAGCTTATTCAAAATGAAAAACTCGCGGATGCTGAAGGATTTCAATTCTCCCGAATAGTTCCCGCCGCCATAGGCCTCCCAGAAGCGGAACGGTTTCTTCCCGTCCCAGAAGCCCATGCGCTTGGCTACCTCGAATACGTTGGCGGAAGCCATGCAATTCTCCTTGTCGCTCGGATCTACCTTGGAGATACGGGGGATATTGGCCGATACGCCCACATGATCGTCGGGGATGCGGATCGCCGCCCATACGCCACCGATCTTATCCGGACCCTCGCCGAAGACCTCGAAATGCCATACCTCTTTCGGATCCGCTATCGTAAGGCACTCGCCCCAGTCGCCATATCCGTATTTCTCGATCAACTCGCCCATTAAGCGGATCGCGTCACGGGCGGTCGTGCAACGTTGCAAGGCGATTCGCTGAAGTTCCTCGATCATGAACATACCTTTCTTGTTGACAAGGGCTTTCCGGCCGGTGATCGTTGTTTCCCCGATGCCTAGTTGTTTCTCGTTCAGGCAAGGATAGGCCGTGTTGAGGAATTGATACGTAGACCGCGCTTCGGGCAGCGTTCCTTTTGCGATCATCCCCCGGGTTCCCTCGGCGTATTCGGTATGCATACGTCCGGTATAGACCGTGGTTGTCGTATCGTGATCGTACGAGGCGGAAGGTACGATATCCATCCAAGTGCGGTAATTGCTATCGCAGGTGTGGCTGGTCATCACGGAACCATCCGCCGAGGCTTTTTTCCCGACCATGATACTCGTACAACTCTCCGGGTTTAACACCGGCTCCGGATACTGGATCTGTTGCGCCACGGAAACGGATAGGCTGGCGTAAAGCATGATTACATAGGTAAAAAGTTTTTTCATCTTTCTTGTATTTTAAATGTTTGTATCAATTGTCCGAGAAGATTTTTATGACCGTAAATATACGATTTATTTGTTAATTCTTGAATACGATACGACTATAAGCATGGTATAAGACGGAACAAGTCTACTAAAGTCATGAAATTATATATTAGGTGAAAGTGAGAGCGTGCTAAGAAAGGCGGATTGCCCTAAAATCACTTTCTGGGCAATCCTATAGGTTATTTCAAATATGAATAAAACGAATGGCCTATTCACGTCCTCCGCCTAAGGCTTGATAGAGGTTAATAACCCCTTGGATTTCCGTGAAACGATTAGCCACTTGGGTTAGTTGGGCATTTAATAATCCTTGTTGTGCTGTGAGTACTTCTAGATAGGTTGTCGTTCCGTGCTGCATAAGTAGGGAGGTACTTTTATAGGCTCTTTCGAGAGACTCTATCTGTTTTTCAAAGTACACAGCCTTGTCACGTGCTGTATGATATTGCACCAAAGCATCGTTAACCTCGGTTCCTGCGTTCAGTAAAGCTTGCTCAAAACTCAACCGGGCCTCTTCTTGTTGCGCTTTGGTGATTTTCAGTTGTCCTAGAAGTTGTCCTCTGGCAAAAAGTGGCTGGGTGAGTGAGCCTACTGCCGAGGCCAGAAACTTACCCGGATTGGTGATGACTGCACCTGCCGAGTTAGTCCAGCCGGCCGAACCACTTAGGGTAATAGAGGGATAAAAAGCGGAACGGGCTTGATTAGTGGCGTAAAATGCACTTTCCAGAGCATGTTCCGCTGCCCTTACATCAGGGCGGTTTGATAATAAATAGACGGGTATGCCTACTGAGAAATGTTTCGGCAGTTGCTGGTTTTCCAATTCACCTCTTTGTATGGTATGAGGTGTATCAGCCAGTAACAATACAAGGCTGTTCTCTACCTGATTGATTTGTTCTTTCAGGTCGAGGATGGATGTACAGATGCTGTAGTACGTAGCTTCCATTTGGGAAACAGCTGTTTCGTTTACTATGCCTGCATTCATTAAGGCACGGGTGGAATTGACCGTCTCTTTCCAGGAGGAAGCGGTTTGCTCTGAGATCTTCAACTGAGCATCCAGCATAAGCAGGGAATAATAAGTATTAGCTATTCCGGCGATTAGCTGTGTACGTACCGCTTGCCGATAATCTTGACTTTGTGCGTAAAGAGCTTGCGCCTGCTTTTTGGCATTGCGCATTTTACCAAATATATCCAGTTCCCAACTGGCTGTTATCGGAATCGAATAAGTCTGTGTAGCCTTATGGGAGTCGAAACTGCTCACCGCTCCTTGAGGAGCGAAAGCGAAGGCAGGCAGGAAAGCTAGCTTGGCTGACAGTAAAGCTGCTTCAGCCTCCTCTACACGGAGTTGTGCGGAACGATAGTCTGTGTTGTTTGCCAGGCCATGCTCAATGAGTGTTTGGAGCTGCGGGTCGGTGAAGACCTCCCGCCAGCTCATGTCTCCCAAGGATACAGTATCCGTTTGAGCGGTGGCCTCTGAGCCGTACAGATCTGCGGAAACCTCAGAAGCCGGTTTGTATTTTGTATATATACCACAGCTGTTTAACATAACGCATGATACAGCTAGTGTGATGATATGTCGTTTCATTCTTTTTCTATAATTGTAATTAATGGGATTCTCCCGATTTATTTATGATTCTCGCGTTCGTTTGCGCTCTTTTCTTGCTCTTGCAATACCTGTAGGTCTGCCTCTACTTCCATCGGCTTGCGGATCTTCTCTTGTAAGAACTCGAAAGCGATGTAGAATACTGGTACAACGAAAAGCAAGGCCAATGTACCGATAGCCATACCGCCGACTACACCAGTACCCAACGAGGAGTTACCGTTGGCGCCGGCTCCACTCGCAAACATCAACGGAAGCATACCGAAGATCATCGTCAATACGGTCATCAAGATAGGACGCAGACGTACTTGGGCGGCGGAGTAGGCTGATTCGATAATACCCATGCCCTTCCGACGGCGTTCGATGGCATATTCCGTAATCAAAATGGCGGTTTTTGCCAATAGGCCGATTAACATAATTACACCGGTTTGTAGATAGATATTGTTTTCCAATCCGAATAACTTAGCGAAGAGGAATGACCCCATCAATCCGAAAGGTACGGAAAAGATGACAGCGAACGGGATTAGGAAACTTTCGTATAGGCATGCGAGAATCAAGAAAATCAACAGGATACAGATCGCATAGATGAATATAGTCTGTGTACCTCCGGATGCTGCCTCTTCACGCGATATACCTCCATATTCGTAGCCATAACCGGCAGGTAGGCTCTGGTTGGCTACTTCTTTGATTACTTGCTGCACCTCTCCCGTTGAGTAACCCGGAGCTGGGTTCACGTTTACGGTAATGGCACTGAATAGGTTGAAGCGGTTCTCCACTTCTGATCCCATAATCCTCTTAAGAGTGACGAACTGACTGATAGGAGCCATCTCCGTCCCGTTGCGTACGAACATATTGTCTAATGCTTGCTCATCGAGACGATATTCAGGAGAGGCTTGCAACATCACGCGATACACTTTACCGAATTGGTTATAGTTGGAAATATAGGCACCACCGCAATAGCTACCGAGAACATCCAATACGGAAGCGGGCGAGATACCGGCTCGTTTACATTTGGCGGCATCTACATCTACAGAGATCTGCGGGAAGTTCATGGCGTAAGAGCTATAGGCCATCGCTATTTCCGGGCGTTGGTTCAAGGCTCCGAGGAATTGTAATACTGAGTTATAGAAAATCGTCTTATCGCCTCCGGTCTTGTCCTGCATGTTCAACTCAATGGAGTTACCCATGCCGTAACCCGGGATCATACTAGTTTGGAAACTAAAGATCTGTGCTTCCTTGATTTGATGGAATTGTGCGTTGAGCCGGGCAATCACCGCATCGGCGGGGTGCTCTTTTCCCTTACGCTCATCCCAGTCTTTCAGTCGGATGATAACCGAACCGTAAGAGGCTCCTTGTCCGGAGATAAGCCCATAACCGGCAATGCGGGCATAATGCTCGATCTCTGGCGTACTTTCCAGGATTTTTTCTATTTTGGCCATTATTAGCTTGTTTTCTTCTAGCGTGCTACCCGGAGCGATGGACATGTTTACCATGATCGCACCTTGGTCTTCTTGAGGGACCAAACTGGTTTTTGTGGTCATCATCATCCAGACCAACAGCACAAGCGTAGCGATTAATGATACCCATACCATCCAACGATGGTGGATGAAAAACATCACGCCTTTCTTATATTTTTCTAGCACAGCGTTGAACGAGGCGTTATAAGCGGCACGTACACGGCCGTTGATACTCTTGGTACTCTTGTTGCCATCGGATGGACGCATCATAATAGCGCAAAGCGCCGGGCAAAGTGTCAAAGCCGAGATCATGGAGATACCAACGGAAGTTGCCATGGTCACACCAAACTGAGTATAGAAAATTCCGGATGTACCTCCCATGAAAGTTACAGGGATGAACACTGCCATAAATACGCAGGTACAAGAAATGATCGCCATGGTAACATCGCCCATGGCATCTTTAGTCGCTTGATAGGGCGACTTATAGCCGACGTCGAATTTCGCCTGTACCGCTTCTACTACGACGATCGCATCATCCACCACCGTACCAATAGCCAATACCAACGCAAAAAGAGTCAAGATGTTGATACTAAATCCTGCCGCAACCAAGCAAGCGAAGGTTCCGACCAATGAGACAATGATCGAGATAGAGGGAATTAACGTACTCTTGAAATCCTGCAAGAAGAAGTAAACCACTAAGATCACGAGAATGATTGCGACGATTAGGGTCTCCACCACATTATAGATAGAGGCGAAGAGGAAGTCATTGGAACTCATCATAGTCATGAAAGAAGTTCCTTTCGGCAGATCCTGCTCAAGTTCGTTCAGCAAGTTGGTGATCTGTTCGTTCACGGCGGTAGCGTTAGAGCCTGCGGTCTGGAAAATCAAGAAGGTTACGGCTGCTTTACCATCCATTTTATTATCGAATCCATAAGTCAAAGTTCCGAGCTCTACATCTGCGATATCCTTTAGCCGTAGGACTGATCCATCATTTTGTGATCGGATGACGATCTCCTTAAATTCGTTGACATCTTTTAGGCGTCCGCGGTATTTCATCGTGTATTGGAATACGTTTTGTGAGTTCTCGCCTAATTGGCCTGTTGGAGCTTCCAGGTTCTGTTCGCCTAGTACGGCAGTTACGTCTGATGGTACCAATCCATATTGAGCCATACGATCCGGCTTGAGCCAAATACGCATACTGTAAGCATCACCTAACATCATCACATCTCCCACACCTTCGATACGTTTGATTTGTGGAATAATGTTAATGTCCAAGTAGTTGGCAAGGAATGTTTGGTCGTAGCGACCATCATCACAGACTAATGCGTCGATCTGTAAGAAACTCGTCTGGCGTTTTTGAGTGGAGACACCAATCTTGGTTACCTCGGCCGGTAGTAAGCCTTGTGCCTTAGAGACTCGGTTCTGCACATTAACCGCTGCCATGTCGGGATCAGTTCCCTGTTTGAAGAATACCTCGATAGTTGCAGTCCCTGCGTTTGTAGCGGTAGAAGTGATGTACATCATATTTTCCACACCATTGATGCTTTCTTCCAAAGGCATGATGACACTGTTCATCACAGCGTTGGCATCTGCGCCGGTATAGGTAGCTGATACATTTACTGTTGGCGGAGCGATATTCGGATATTGCTCAACAGGTAACGAGAAAAGCGAAATCAGCCCGACTACCAAGATCAGGATGGAAATGGATATAGCCATAACAGGCCGTTTGATAAATATATTCCCTTTCATAATGCACTGATTTCTTTTTATTTAACTTGTGTTCCCTCACGTACCAATCCGGCTCCTTGTGATACGATTTCTTCACCGGCTTTCAGTCCGTCTAATACGACATACTCGCGTCCATCGTTCAATTCAGCTACCGTGATCAAGGATGAGACTGCTTTGCCATCCACTACTTTATATACCATTGTTTTATCCTGTAGACGTATTGTCGCTTCCTGTGGGATTACGATACAATTCTCATATGTACTGGGGATGATTACCGCTCCAGAGGCTCCGCTATGTAGTAGGCGTGCCTCGTTTGGGAAGACAGAACGGACGGTTACCGTACCGGTCTGGCGATCGATCACGCCGCTGATCGACTCGATCTTTCCTTTATGTTCGTAGATGGAGTTGTCATTTAGTCTAAGTTCTACTTCCGGCATGTTCTTCAGTGCGTCATCCATGGAACCATATTGACGGGTCAAGGATAAAAGCTGGTTCTCATTCATAGAGAAATACACATACATGTTCGAGTTGTCGGATACTGTAGTCAATGGCTGTGGAATATTGGCGCTGACTAAGGCTCCGACCCGATAGGGTAACGCTCCTACCACTCCGTCACTCGGACTTTTTACTTCGGTATAAGAGAGGTTGTTGCGGGCGTTTGTCTCTTGAGCCTCAGCTTGTGCCAAAGCTGCTTGTGCGGTGAGATAACTGTTCTCGGAGGTCTTTAGGCTGAACTCTGATACTACTTTCTGGGCATATAGCTCTTTATTGCTGTTGTAGGTTAATTCCGCCGTGGCTAAGCCTGCCTTTGCTGATTTAACGTTGGCTATAGCCGTATTCAAGGCTGCCTTGTAGGGTACTTGGTCTATGACGAAAAGAATTTGTCCTTTCCGGACTTTCTCACCTTCTGTTACGCAAAGGCGCTCGATAGTTCCGGATACCTGTGGATAAATATCGATATCCTGCCGTCCACGGATCGTGGCTGAATAAGAGGTAGAGAATTTCTTGTCACTTACTGTTATTTTCATTGTTGCATAATTGGCATTCATTGGAGCTTGAGGTGTTTGTTTGCAAGACACCAATACTGCCGTAAAACCGACTAATCCTATTAGTCTCATCCATTTTGAACTCATAACCATTTGTATATCCTTTTAAAATTCCGCGCAAAGTTAAAAGGAGATAGCTCATTTTTATATACCAAATGTGCTGGTGAAGTGTTCTGATTGTAATATCTTGTAGTATGGTTTCTCAAAAAGAAAGTATGAGATGCTTTTATAGCTTATTTATAAGATGCTTTCTGTATTGGGTAGGCGACATACCCGTGTGTGCCTTCACGTATTTCCCGAAATATGAGAGATTGGGAAACTCCAAATAATTGGCTATTTCCTTAATGGATTTTTCAGAGTATTTAAGTAGCTCGGTGATATCCTCTATGATAAATTCATTAATGATATCGAAAGCTGTCTTTCCACATACCTGTTTACATATCACCGAGAGATATTTGGTAGTGATAAAGAGCTTATCCGCATAGAAAGAGACGGAGCGTACTTTTACTTTTGATTTAGATAGTAATTCTATAAATCGATTGAATAAAAGATCGCCTTGCTTGAACATCGTGTTGTTTCTGGATATACAATATGTATCCAAATTACCTAGCAACTCATAGAATATAGCGCTGATAAGGGCAGACATGATCCCTTTCTGATAAGGATTGTCTGTTGCTTTTATCCTGGAACCAATTAATTTATGATATAATTCGAAGATTTGTGCTCCCTTTTGTCCTATTGGCAGGACTGGGTTTTGTTCGAGATAAAAAAACTTGTCTCGTGTGCCACCACCCAAGCTGACTAATCTCCTGACTATATTCATGGAGATAGCGATCCCCTTGCATTCCAAATCATCACTACCGATAGCATTGCGAAGTACGGTCAGAGGAAGGCAACACAGAACTTCGTTGGCTCGGATTATCCGTGTCTTGGTATTCACGTCTACTTGCAATGTGCCTTTTGTGCATATCAACAATTTTAATGCGTCAATCTTGACAGGCTTGGCATGGGGCACATGAGGAAGGCGGAGGCGATTGGCAAATGCTATATCTCCATCAATATAGTCAAGCACAGCGTTTTGCGATAAATCTTCTATGGTTAGCTGACGTACTAGTTCTGTTTGCATGTCTTCAGGACTTTTTCCAGTTTTGGCAAAAATAAGGAATTAAGTACCACAAACTTTGTAGGTACGCATAATTTAAGACCTTTATAACCTTAATTAAAAAATGAGCCCGGTTCGATGCCGAGCTCATTAGGAAGGGTTATGAATATCTATTTTTATTTACTGCGTTTTTTCTTTCCACGAGGAGCGTCCTCATAGAATTTACGCTTCGGTTTGTCATCGCCACGGCCGGAACGTCTACCGCCACGGTCTCCACGGTCGCTTTCCCGACGGCTATCTCTGCCTTTTCTACCGCTATCCCGTCGGTCTCTGAAACCGTTTCCGCTACGGCTACCTCCACGGCTACCACGACTGCCTTTACCACCTTCGCCTTTCGCTTGCGCCGGTTCTACGGAGATACGTCGTCCGTCTACCTCGAAGCCGTTCATCGAGTCCATGACACGGTTGGCTTCTCCCTCTTCTACCTCGAAGAATGAGAAATTATCACGTAAGTCGATACGACCGATACGAACCTTACCCGGTACACACTTATTAACCAACTCTATAAGTTGAGGAGGTGTAAGCTCGTCTGTCTTTCCAAAGTTGATAAAGAAACGGGTGTAGCCTTCTTCCGCTTCGCCTCTACCACCACGTTTGCCTCTTTCTCTTGGGGCGCTCTCGTCTACAACCTCGATATCATCGTTATCTTTATAATAGTCGATCATCCGGTTGAACTCCAAGGATACGACACGCTTGATGATATCTTCCTTATCCAGCCATTCCAATTTACGGTAGATAGAAGGCATCAAACTAGCGATTTCCTCCTCGTTCACTTTCACTTTCTCGATCTGGTCCACCAAGTTGAACAATTGCTTCTCACAGATTTGCTCACCGGTAGGCATCTTGCCTTTATCGAATTTCTTGTTAATGATTCGTTCGATCTCGCGGATCTTGCCTTTTTCCCTTACGTGGCAGATAGAGATAGCGATACCCGTTTTTCCCGCACGGCCCGTACGTCCGCGGCGGTGGGTATAAGATTCTACCTCATCCGGCAGACCGTAATTGATTACATGGGTTAAGTCATCCACGTCCAAACCACGTGCGGCTACGTCCGTAGCGACCAATAACTGGATATTCTTGATACGGAACTTCTGCATCACGTAATCACGTTGCGCTTGGCTCAGCTCGCCGTGCAAGGAGTCGGCGTTATAGCCGTCTTGAATCAATTTATCGGCGATCTCCTGTGTCTCCTTACGGGTACGGCAGAAGATGATACCGTAGATGTTCGGGTAATAATCGGCTAGACGTTTCAATGCGAGATATTTATCCTGCGCACGAACCATGTAATAGATATCGCGGATATTCTTGTTTCCCTCGTTCTTCCTGCCAATGACGATCTCTTTCGGGTCCTTCATGTATTTCTTGGTGATAGAGGCAATCTCTTTCGGCATGGTAGCGGAGAAGAGCAGCATATTGCGGTTTTCCGGTATAGCCGCCAAGATCTCGTTGATACTGTCGGTGAAACCCATGTTCAACATCTCGTCCGCCTCATCAAGAATGACGTTCTTTACGTTGCTTAAGTCAACCGTCTTGCGGTTCATCAAGTCGATCAAACGTCCCGGGGTAGCCACTACCACGTGTACGCCTCTCTTCAGTGTCTTGATCTGGCTCTCTATACTGGAACCTCCGTATACAGGGAGAACCTTCAGGTTATCGATGTATTTAGAATAATCGTTCAAATCGTCCGCTATCTGTAGGCAAAGCTCGCGTGTCGGACAAAGGATAAGCGCTTGAGGCTGATATTGAGAGACATTGATCTTTTGCAGGATCGGCAGGCCGTAAGCGGCTGTCTTGCCGGTTCCTGTTTGTGCCAATGCGATTACGTCGTTATCTTCTCCCAGTAAGAAAGGAATCACTTCTTCCTGTACGGGCATGGGCGATTCGTAGCCCATCTCTTGGATTGCCTTTAATATCGGTGCGGCAACTCCTAATTCTTCAAATGTTTTCAAAATGCGATTGTGTATATATGATAATATTCAGTGGCCGCAAAGGTACGTAAATAATTCGGATTCTATAGGATTGTTATGCTAAATTCGCTAAAAATCAGCGAACCACGGATGGTTTTTACCTATTGGGAGAGGGTGGGCATCTCGGTCGCATGCGAACCGTGTCGTTTATTTGTTAGCGAAACAGCTCTTGTCTGATCTTTCTGATAGAAATAGGGCGTATATCGTGACATGTCCTTTTTCTTGATACTATGATATAGCCGGAGGGTAAGGGGATAAAGTGGTGCTTTGGGGGAAAATAGTGCCTTTTCCAAGTGTGATAGGTGGCGAAAGACCGTTTTTCGGTATCTTGTTAATCAATAGCTGATTGCGAAATATTTCTTCCTTATTTGCGAGCGAGCCGTACTAAGTCCCGGAATATTCGATTCTCTGAGGCTTTAGATTACAATGTGTCAAAAAGTGACAGTTTGTTAGAAACGGTCTGAACGGAGATTTTCTATGGATTAAGATAAATGAAAAGTTAAAAGACTTTTTGTTGTATATATTAAGGCCGTCTTGAGCCTGTCTTGCCCGATGAACCTGCTTGTTGCCATGATGGAGGAATCAAGCACTGTGATTTGTTACCGTTTATAAATCTAAAATAGAGAGCTTATGAAAAAAGAAAGAATGATTATTGCTTTTTTGAGTTTACTTTTCCTGTTGCCGGGATGCAAGGAAGAGAAAACACAAAGTGTCTTTGATGCAGATGAGTTTGATTGTGTTGGTTGGCCACACATTAGAAAGGTTACTATTACAAATGTAAATTGTGAGGCAGAGGGAATATTCCTTATTCTAGAGGATTCTTTAGTTTATTGTGATGATGAGATAGTTATACCTTATAAAAATCACTACGGAAAACGTTTAGAAGTAGGCTTTTGTTTTGGGGATAGAAAGAGATATCCATTGTGTAAATCGGATTCCTCAGTAATTGATATTTCTGTACTTTCTGTTCGAGAATTGAATGAATAAACTTTTTAATATGATTGTATTATGAAAAAACTTTTTTAATTATTAGTGTTTTATTGGGTATATTGTTTTATCCTGTAAATGCTCAACAGCGAATAGTGGAGGGATCTAATATCAATATATCAGAGGTTCCTTGGCAGGTTGCGATTCAAACGAAAGGTGTTTTTAACGGAGGAGGGTCTATATTGGCTCCAAACTTGATTTTAACAGCTGCTCATGTGGTGGAAAAATATACTGCAAAAGAGGTTAAAGTGGGAGTTGGTAGTTCTAAATATTCAAATATTGGTGCGAATTGGTATTCTGTTTCAAATATTGTTTATCACCCTTCTTTGGATATTGCTTTATTAATATTGTCTAGGCCTTTGTCTTATTCTACAAATGTAAAAGCTATAGATATTCTTTCAGCTAATAAGGCTTCTTATTATAATGTAGGAAATATACTTCGAGTTACAGGTTGGGGGATTACTTTTCTTGTGATTGATGATCCTTTTAAAGAATGGAAAATGTCAGATGATTTAAAAAAGGTAGATCTTCCTATTGTTTCAAATTCTACTATAGGAGCTGCTAATAGTTTTGTTATTACATATGATGGTAAGCATAGTCCTTCTAAAGGTGATAGTGGTGGAGCATTGACAATTTGGGATTCTTCTTTACAGAGACATGTTGTAATTGGAACTGTACATGGAAATCCTAGTACTCAGAGAGCTTATTGTGCGTATGTTCGATCTTCCTCCTTCCTCGACTTCCTCCTTCCTTACTATCCCATATCCATCACCGGTGGTTCAGACCAAGTCTGTTCTTCTTCAACATTCTCTGTAAGTTATCCAAACTCCACAGTTACTTGGTCATGCACGGGGCCTTTGCGAATAACCTCGCAAAGCAATACTTCTTGTACGGTCTCTTCTACCGGTAACGGACCTGCCGTATTGAAAGCCACAATCAAGAGCGGAAAGTAATTAGTGGAGGCTATACCTCTTGTATGATCACCTATCGGAACACTGTGAATGGAAACGATACATGGTGTACGAGCCATTCCGGAAATATCTTCACCATCGAGTCTGATTATAATTTGAGTTCTTATGAGGTTCGGTTGCTGAGATATCCGGGGTTGAATGTGGTTATGACGAGGACCGCCTCGAAAGGTGATAATGATCTGACTAATATGCTCTCTCCGGGTTGGTATACAATGGAAGCTCGTTTGTTGGGATGCAAGAATGGAGATTGGGTAACTACTGGTGAGGTAGAGGCTGTGGATTGCTCCTCAAATTATAGCTTTTCTTTGACACCGAACCCTGCCACCAGCCTAGTAACGTTAACTCTAAATGATGTAAATACGCCTAGTCCACGTATGGAACCTATGTTTACGACAGAAAATGGAGGTGAGTATGAAGTACAAATCTGGTCGGAAACAAGCTTGTTGAAACAATTTACTTTCGATCGTCCTATAGTTGAAATCCCTGTATCGGAATTGAGAAGTGGAAGGTATTTTGTGCTGGTTTTTGTGAACGGCAAGAAGCTGACTCAACAATTAATTATCAAATAGAACAGGCATAAACGTGGAGAATTACCGAGAGCCATCGGGTAAGTGAATCTTTTCCGGGTGGCTCTTTTTCTTAATAAAGTAATATGTCCTTGAGCCTTTCACGTTTCTTATCAGTAAGACGTAATCCTTTCGACAAATATTTCTCGGTGGAACCGTACTCTTTCTTGATTTTATGGAAAGCTAGGTCCATGAGCCCCTCGTTGGCCGTAAGGAAGACCGTAATGCTTTCTTGGGCGTCTGTGGAGAGATGTTTCACGATATCAGCTAAATGACTCGTATCGATATATTGATTGGATGTCAAGTAGTCTTCCATGATGGCGTCCCGGGGAATATCCAAGGCGGCGAGTAACATGGCGGTGAGAAACCCGGTACGATCCTTTCCGTAGGAACAACTGATGAGAATGGGGTAATTATCCTCGTTCTGGAACTGTTCCAGTACCTTGGCGAACTGATCGGTATTATCTGTCACGAATTGCAGGTACTCGTCTTCCATATATACCCCGGCGTCTCCTTTCCGCATTCGTCCCTCGATAACACGTTGGGGGGCATCGGCGATCTTGCCGACCGAGATGGGGATTTGCAGGATATTTGCTTTCGTATATTTGATAGGGGCGGTGAGGGTTTCTTGGTTCGTACGGAGGTCGATGATGGTCTTGATCCCTAGATTATCCAATCGGATGGAGTCCCATTCGCTCAAGCTGCTTAACTCGCCGGAGCGAAATACCTTGCCCCATTTCACCGTCTTCCCGTTTGTAGAGGTATAACCGCCTAGATCCCGGAAATTCTGTACGCTATCCATAACCGCCGAGCGTGCCCCGATGATCCGTGGGTATTTATCATTAAAAGAAAGGCGGAAATACTTACGTGATATATTATCGTTCGTGATGTAAGTAGCTACGCCATCCTTGATGTTGGCGTAAATGATCGGGGACTCGTTGGTGAAAAGATCCGGGTTGTCGGACACGGTCATCTTGACAATCCCCTCCATTACCGGATCGGTTTCCCATTTTATCACGTAATTTCCGATGTCATCACGTAGGCAAATAGCTCGTATGTCGGGTGCGTTAGAGGAACAACCCACTAACAGGATCACACTGGCGAATAGAGAGAGAATCTTTCCTAACATTGTCTTCTATGATAATAAGCTTTCCTTACAAAGATAGTAAAACAAGTTTTTCCCGCTTCTTCATTAATGATATTTAAGACTGACTAACATACTTCGCCGCGAACTCCTTGGATATATAATTATCATAGCTTTGGCAAACCTCGGAGGCGAGGTCCATTCCGCAGCGGATGATTTTTCCCCAAGTATCCTGATCCAGAGAGGGAAGGTCGGCATGGCGTACGTCATACTTTAGAAGTCCGTAGATAATACCCGCGTTAAAATTGTCGCCGGCGCCGATGGTACTAAGCGGCTGGATTTGCGGGGAATCGAAATGTCGTGTGAAATTACGGGTGTGGAGATTGACTCCGTTTGCCCCGTGAGTTGTTAAGAAACGATCACAATAAAACTGAATATGCTCTTTGTAAACCTCCTGTGCGTCGCTCTTGCCATAAAGGTTCTGGAAGTCCTCGTCCGAGCCCCGGACGATGTCGGCGAATTCCAGATTTTCCAGTACGGTAGGCATGAGGCGGATCGCCTCATGAGCGTGTGCCTTGCGGAAATTGGGATCGTAATAGATGATCGCTTTCCGTTCTTGGGCGTATTGCAGAAATTCTACCATACGAGTCCGCAAGACCGGGTTCAGGGAATAATAAGAGCCAAACACGAAAATATCGTCTTTCTCGATCTTAGGCAGGGGCACCTCCAGCCGTTGCGCCGGGTAATCCTTGTAGAAGATATAATTAGCGTTCTTATCGTCGTCCAGAAAAGCGAGTGATATAGGACTTTTCCCATCGGGGAAACGGTCTACGAACTCGGTCGTGATGTGGTTATCTTCCATGAAATCCCGAATCATGTCGCCAACCCGGTCGTTGCCCAGCTCGCTGATAAAGGATACGGGGACATTCAATCGACCTAATGATATCAATCCGTTGAAGACGGAGCCACCGGGAACGGCCTTCTGTGGTTGGTCGTTCCTGAAAATGATATCGAGGATGGTTTCTCCTATACCAAAGACTTTTCTCATGACTATATACTGGTTTGTTATTCGTTCTTGCTTAGCTCACGGCTCTTGGAGCCTAAGTAGCCCCCGTGATGGCGCTTGGCGTAATCCTTGTTGGTGAAATGGATACGCTTCATGGTTCCGACCACGAGGATATCGCCTATTACCGTCATGACGGTCGTGGAGGTAGTCGGCGTAAGGCCTAACGGGCAAACTTCCTTGGGAGCGCCGGTCAACAGGCATACGTTCGCCTCGGCGGCTAGAGGACTATCCGGGTTACTGGTGATAACGATAAATTTCATGTCTGGCACCAAACCCCTCGTGAGATCTACCAATTCCACCAGTTCACGTGTCTTTCCTGAGTTGGAGATCAATAACATGATATCGTTCTTGCATACGATTCCCAGATCTCCGTGTTGTGCCTCGCTGGGATGTAAGAAAAAAGCAGGTGTACCGGTCGAGCTAAAGGTGGTAGCGATATTCAAGGCGATTTGCCCGGCTTTACCCATTCCACTCATGATCAGTTTTCCACCTAGGTCGTGTACATGTTTCACTATAAGCGATACCGCTTCCTCATATCCGGGTGTAACGGGTATGTTGCGAACCGCTTCCGCTTCCTGCTCCAATAAAGAGGTGATATTTTCGTTTACCATATTGTTGATTGATTGTTTTACGGCATTCCTGCCTGAATAACGATCGCGAAAGTATTTATATTTACTGATATTGGCATCATCTATTTCAGACAATTTATCTTTTTAAGACGTTTGCGAATTCGGACTTCGGCTTCCATTTCGGGTATCCGGTATCTTGTGCCAGTTTATAACCGAGGTCGAAGAATAATTGTACTTCTTGTAACAGACCACTGTAATCATCCGTGTCGGGATGGGTCTGGTCGGTCGGTTTGTGGTAAGTTTCCGCCCAATAATGTGCGATATGCTCTTTGGCCCACTCCTTACCCTGTTTGCGGTTGTCGTTCCAACCTTTGGCGAACATGGCCGGGATGCCTTTTTGTACGAAAGGGAAATGGTCGGAGCGATAGAACATCCCGTTATAAGCGTCGGGGTCGGGCATGATGTAACGGTTGTATTTCTTCGCTAGCTCGGCTAGGGTATCATCCAGCTCGGAGTTGCCGTATCCGGTGATCGTGACATCGTTGTTCTCGCCCCATAGCGGGAAGACATCCAGATTGATTACGGCGGCTATCTTATCAATCGGGAACAACGGGTGCTCCACATAGTATTTCGTACCGAGGAATCCGGTCTCCTCGCAAGTAGGGGAGAGGAAGACGATATTCCGGCGGGGTTTCTCTTTCAAGGCATTGAAACAACGTGCCATCTCGAGCATCCATGCGATGGCTACGGCGTTATCGGTAGCGCCGTTGATGATACTGTCGCCGTTGATCGGTGCTCCATAGCCTAGATGGTCCCAATGGCCTAGATAAATAACACTCTCATCCGTGTTCCCGCTACCGGGAATATAACCGATTACGTTGGGGCTTTGCTGGCGGTCGAAGGTGTTCCTCATCGAGACGGTTACCGTAGATTTCAAGGAGATGGGCTTGAAGTCTGGCGATTTAGATTGCTCGATTAGTTGGTCAATGTCGTAGCCATTATCGGCCAGCAATTGCTTGGCGGCATTGAATTGGATCCAGCCGTTTAGCGGGCAATGATAGGCATCGCTATCGCTGTCCACATACATCTTAGATTGGGCGGAAGCTCGTACGACCGACCAAGGATAGCCCGCTCCCCGGTCTTCATGGATGATCAAAACTCCTTTTAATCCCTGTCGGGCGCCCTCCTCGAATTTATACATCCAACGACCGTAATAGGTCATGATATCACCGTTAAAATAATCCGTGTTGTCGCTTCCGAGTCCCGGGTCATTTACGATAACGACCGCTACTTTATCCTGCGGGTTCTCGATTCCCTCGAAATCATTTTTCCCATACTCGGGGGCTACGATCCCATAGCCGGCGAATACCAGTTCTGCGTTGTCTATATCGATCTCCGGCTCGATCCGTGCGGAGAAAGCGGTGTAACCTTCCAACCAATCTAAGGGGATTTTCCCTTTCGGGGTCTTTAGGACCATCGGGTCCGGGCATCGTGTGCGTGAGGATATGATATTAACCTGTTGGAAATAAGAATCGCCGTTGATGGGTTTCAGCCCAACCTCTTTCATTTGGTGAGCGATATAGTTCACCGCACGGTCGGCCCCTTCCGAGAATGGTTTACGGCCTTGGCAGGAGTCATGCGAGATGGCCTCGGTGTATCGCTTTAAATGTTCCGTGGTCGCTACGCTTTTCGCTTTCTCTATATCATTACTTCCTCCTCCACAAGCGGTAAAAACCAAGGAAGTGATTGTTAGTAAACAGGTTATTATTTTCATGTTTCTCATAGAATTACAATGTTTTTTCAATCAGCCATTCACCTAAGTTGCGAGTGGCTGCGTCGAAAGCGACCCCCACTTTGACTACTTCCCGTTCGTCGGCCGTATAAGGAATCGGATAGCCTCGATCGTCGATTTGCCGAATCGCCTCTTCCGCCGTACCTCTCAGCTTAAACTCGAATACGTAGATGTAGCGAGGAGTTTTTACAATGGCATCGGCACGTCCTTGGGCCGAACGTACCTCGGCCTCGGTGAATTGCCCTAGTAGCTTGAATACGATGTAGAAAACCACTTGGTAATGACGCTCGGTCCGGTCATTCAGCTCGTAGGGTATGTCGGCGAAGAAAGCCTTTAGGCGGGTGAGGAAAGCCTCGGTGTTTCCGCTTTCCAGCTCTTGAATGAACTTTCCGATATAAAAGGGAGTCTCGGTTTCCGGTAAATGCGCATACATGGAGGCAACAAAATTCAAAAATCCATATTTAACTTCCTCATTCGGGTATCCTAACGTATATAACCGAAAACGTTCATCGTAGCTTTTGATTGTCAAATATCCGCTTTGATAAATCATGGGCACGGGATTATTGATGTTCGCCCGATCGTCCGAAAGGGATACCTCGGATACCTCTATCCCGTCCAGCTCCCGTATATCGTAATTCGTTTTCCGTAACATCTCCGCCAAGAATGTCGGGGTACCGGAAGCAAACCAATAGTCGTAAAAGACCTGTTTACTCAACACGTTCAATACGCTAAACGGGTTATAAAGGGCGATACCGCTGCGGAAATCAAAATGGTAGCCGTCGTATCGGCGTGTAATTTTCTCGATGGTATCTTCGTATGAAAGCTTATTCGCCTCGGCCAAGGCATAAAGCTCCGGCTGGAAAGTCGCCTCGATCTCGGGCAATGTCATGCCACAAAGGGCCGCGTATTGCGGGGCTAGGCTGATGTCGTTCAAATGATTTAGGTTGCTGAAAATACCGACTTGCGCGAACTTGGTGACACCGGTTATGAATACGAAGCGCAGCCAAGGATCGGCATCTTTGAGGACCGTATAGAAAGCGGTCAATAATTCCCGGAACTCGTTCTGTAGCTCTTCGTTGTGCAGGTTCCTAAGTAATGGCTTATCGTACTCGTCGATCAGTACGACCACCTTCCTTCCGGTTATCTCCGCCGCCCTTCGTATGATGGTCATGAACCGTCCGGAATAGGTGATACCCTCACCTCCGGTATCATATATTTTTTCCCATTCCCTCAACTGGCGTTCCAGCATATTCTCCAATGCCTTGCGGCTATCGTACAACTCGGCGTTGAGGCTGAAATGAAGTACCGGATGCTCTTTCCACTCGGTCTCTAGTTTCTCTATGGCTAATCCCCGGAACAATTCTTTCTTCCCCTCGAAATAAGCCTTGAATGTCGATAGCAGCAAGCTTTTCCCGAATCGCCGGGGGCGGCTTAGGAAATAAGGGACACCTTGGTATGCCATTTGATAAATGAACTCGGTCTTGTCAACATACAAATAGTTCTCTGTACGTAGTTTGTCAAAACTCTGTATGCCTATCGGTAATTTTCGGACGATATTTCCCATAGCCTTATCTGTTTAATTTACACAAATGTAGGTATTTTTTCCAAGGAGGCAAATAGATCGAAAAAAACACGTACGTCTTTTTCCGGAAACACGTACATGTTTTTTGAAAAAGACGTACATGTTTTTCCGGAAAGTCTTTCGTACCTTTGCGGGCTGATACAAACAAGAAGGAAAATGGATTATATCGCTCATACATTGCCGAATGGACTTCGCATGGTACATCTCCCGGTTAATTCCCCGGTTTCTTACTGCGGTTTCGCCGTGAACGCCGGTACACGGGATGAGAACGAGGATGAATTTGGCTTGGCGCATTTCGTTGAACACATGATCTTCAAAGGTACGGAGAAACGGAAAGCGTGGCATATCCTGAATCGTATGGAGAACGTAGGAGGGGAGTTGAATGCCTATACTACGAAGGAAGAGACCTTTGTTTATTCCATTTTTATGGAGGAGGATTTTGGCCGGGCGTTTGAGCTATTGACCGATCTGGTTTTCCATTCCCAATTCCCCAAACAGGAGATCGAGAAGGAGGTAGATGTCATCTTGGATGAGATCAATTCGTATGAGGATAGTCCTTCGGAACTTATATTCGACGAGTTTGAGAACTTGCTTTATAAGGGTCATGCCCTCGGGCATAATATCTTAGGGGATGAGGGATCTCTTCTTCGCTTTGACTCCGAGTCCGGTCGTTCTTTCATGCGTCGTTTCTACGCCCCGGAGAATATGGTGTTCTTCTCGATGGGACGAAAAGACTTCAAGAATATCTTGAAATCAGCGGAATCCGCTTTAAGCGATATCTCTTTCCCGATGGCTGAACGGATCCGGAAAGCTCCGGACCCCATCGAGGCTTGCGTACGCCAGATCCATAAAGATACCCATCAAGCCCATGTACTGATCGGTGGCCGGGCTTTCAGTATGCACGACAAAAAACGTATCCCTTTGTTCTTGTTGAACAATATCTTAGGTGGTCCGGGCATGAATAACCGCTTGAATGTCTCCTTGCGGGAAAAGCATGGCTTGGTCTATAACGTAGAATCCAATATAACCTCTTATACCGATACCGGACTAGCCAGTATCTATTTCGGGACAGACCCGAAGAACCGTGAGAAAGCGATGCGTTTGGTGCATAAGGAATTGGCCCGTTTACGTGACGTAAAGCTGTCCGCCACTCAATTAGCCGCCGCCAAGAAGCAGGTAATCGGTCAACTGGGCGTGTCGGGCGATAACCGGGAGGGTCTTTTCCTTGGCTTAGGAAAAAGCTACCTCCATTACAACCGTTACGACACCCTCCCTGAAGTATTCGCCCAGATCGAGAAAATAACCGCCGGGCAAATCCTAGACGTGGCGAATGAGGTGTTCGCTCCGGAACGGTTGTTTTGCTTGATTTATGAGTGAGGCTAATTATGGAACCTATACCCAACCCCCAACATCAAGTTATTCGGATTATGAAATTTGTGCAGTTGGTATCCGACATGCAGGAATAAATTTCGTGTAACCGATACCTTGAGGGCTAGGATCTGGTATAATCCTTTCAGGTCGCCCTTGTTGTAAAATAAATTATGTCCGACTCCTATATTGATCGAGAAGAATGGCATGGTGAATTCGCCACGGGCAGAGAGGCCGATACCGATTTGCTCATGGAGGGGCGGGCGGTAGAATCGGGGTTCTTCGCCGACTTGGATGATCTCGTCGGAATAAATATTTGCGCTTTCGTCATATTGGCCGTCTAGGGAGATACCTGCTTTTAGGAACCGGTTGAATTTGTACATCGGGTTGAGGTTGAATCCGAGGATGCCGAACTGACCTGGAAAAATATGGGCCTCATCACCTAGCATAACCCCCTTAGCACGGGTCGCACCATATAGGATGACATCGTAACTGACACGTTGCCAAAAGCTGGAGAGGTATAATTGATTTGCCGGTAAGGAACGTGCGGTACCTATCTCATGATGGCTTTCCTCGATAGGATTGAGCGTGTAGACGAGTCCGATCCGGCCACCAATCGTATTCAATCCCGCATTCGGAAGATGAGTATTTCCGTTTGAGTAGTGCGTTAAATCCGCCCCGACAAGCAGGTTGCAATAACGGGATAGTTTCGCGTTGAGGAAAAAGCCCAGATTGATATAGGCATTGATCTTAGAACCGATGATCTTATTGCGGTAATTATTGTTATCATCATACGGATGCCAACCAAATGAGGCTCCGAAATTCCACTCATAATCGAAGGATAGCCGGGAAGAAATTTTGGCGATGCGGGAGCTTTGGAAAACATACGCCGCCCAAGGATTACCAACTTCCTGCCGGTTTCCAAAGGTATTATAAGAGACGCCTATTCCTTGGTAAGTGTGCGGATAAAGCTGGCCCTCCTTAGAGTTAGGATTCAGTTGGAATCCGTATTTCAAATGGAATGAAGCCGCCTTACGTAAAGTAAGCCCGTTTCCATAGCCGTCATCTTTGAGGAATTTACTAGTAGGGGCGACATACGAGGGACGTACGTCGAATCCTATTTTGTGGATAATGGATTTATCATCATCTTGAGCTTTTACCGTACAGGTCCATATCATCATGACCGCTATGTAAAAGCTTATCATCTTGCTTTTTATCATACTTCAATACGTTTGTCTGATCACCAACACTGCGCTTTGTCTTTCAACTCGGGTATCTTGTTCTTATCGAATACAGGGCTTTTAATACCCGCTTTCTTTTGGGCTACGTAATCCTGTAATAATAGGAACGCTTGACGGCTCAACAATGAGATCGCGATCAAATTGCAGATCGTCATCAGTCCCATGGTCACGTCCGCTAGGCTCCAAGCCAAGTCTAAACTAGCCAACGCACCGAACATGACCATTCCACCGACTAATATACGATAAATAAATAAGACACTTCTCTTGGACGTGATAAAACGAATATTCGCTTCTCCGTAATAGTAATTACCGATAATACTACTGAACGCGAATAAAAGGATCGCTAAAGCGACAAACGTACTACCGATGCTACCCACCTCGTTACTCAAAGCTTGTTGCGTGAGCTGGACTCCATTGATGGAGCCGTCTAATGGCGCTCCGCTAAACAAGATGATGAACGCCGTGCAGGTACAGATAATCAGCGTGTCGGTAAATACGCCTAATGCTTGGATCAATCCTTGTTTGACTGGATGGGAGACATGCGCCGTAGCCGCTACATTCGGTGCCGATCCCATACCGGCCTCATTACTGAATAGACCTCGTTTAATCCCTTGCATCAACGCCGCTCCGACACTACCGCCTATCGCCTGTTCCCAACCAAAAGCGTTTGACAGAATGGTTTCTATAACAGCGGGTAGGCGGGTAATATTAAACAGTACGATTCCCAACGCCAATGCTATATATCCTAATGCCATGACCGGTACGACAATACTGCTTACTCTTGCGATGCGCTGAATACCTCCGAATATGACGATTAACGTAAGTACCGTAAGAATCGCTCCGATCCAAGCATGATCGATGCCAAAAGCGCCTTCCCAAGCTGCGCAGATCGTATTGCTTTGTACGGAATTAAAGGCAAAGCCAAAGGTTATCGAAATCAATACGGCAAATAATACCCCCATCCATCGTAACCCCAAACCATGTAGCATATAGTAAGCGGGACCGCCAATGAACGAGTCTTTCCCTTTTTCTTTATATAATTGAGCTAACGTAGACTCCACGAATGCGCTGGAAGAACCAAGTAAAGCGATCAGCCACATCCAGAATACGGATCCGGGTCCGCCGATCGCTACGGCTGTCGCTACACCGGCTAGGTTTCCGGTCCCTACACGGCTGGCTAAAGATACGGCGAAGGCTTGGAAAGAGGAGATATGCTTTTCCCCTTTTTCTCCTTTCCCGGCAGAATCGCCTAATAATCGGATCATCTCGCCAATCATGCGGAATTGCACGAACCTACTTTTTATCGTAAACCATACGGCGCATCCCAATAACATGATAATAAGGATGTATGACCATAATATATCGTTGACTCCGTTGATCCAATTATTCAATAGCTCCATGATTTATAATCTGTTGTTTGGTTACAAAGATACGTATCTACGAAGCAAATTCATCGAAATATTATTTTTTTATCATTTTCTTGTAACGTTTTCCAAACGGCTGTCGTCTTATAGTTAGAAACAAATGATAAGCGGGAAAGGCCACCCTGCTATATTCGGAAAAAATACGATAAAAATGAAACGGATGATGATTTGGATCATACTGCTAGGCGGTATGGTACAGGGAGCTTTTGCTCAGAACTTGGAGATAAAGGGAATGGTGCGGGACGCTCGCAACAAAGAAATCTTGGAATTTGCAAATGTGGTATTGCAAACAATGGACTCTTCTTTTGTAGCGGGTACGACTACGGATATGAAGGGGCATTTTTTATTAAATAAGATTAAAAAAGGGAGTTATATTCTATCTGTCTCTAGTCTAGGCTTTAAGACGGAGTATATTTCCTTGGAAGGCTTGTCCAAGAATATTTCTTTGGGAGAAATATCCTTAAATGATGATGCGGTATCCTTAGACGGGGTGACGGTTAGCGCCTCTGCCCAGACGAGCCATGCCGATAAAAAAGTGGTCTTCCCATCGGATCGCCAGATGAAGGCTTCGGGAAACGGTATGGATTTGTTGCAGCAGATGATGCTACCGAGAGTGCAGGTGGATTTGTTGAACAACGAGATCAAGGCCACGGGAAATGGGGTAGTCCAAGTGCGTATCAATGGCGTGAAGGTGGAACAGGATGAGATCAAGGCCTTGAATCCCTCGGATATCATCCGTATAGAATATCATGATAACCCGGGCTTACGTTACGGCAATGCCGATATCGTGCTGGATTATATTGTTCGCCGGCCGGATACGGGAGGTAGTTTTGGTCTGGACATGGCGCAAGGTATCAATTCCATGTGGGGTGAACATAATGCTTGGGGAAAGATCAATCATAAGAACTCGGAATGGGGCGCTTCTTATCGGATCGGTCCTCGTGATTTCTATGGAATGAAACGGAATAACGAGGAAGAGTTCCATTTAGCGAATGGAACGACCTTGAACCGTGTGGAAATAGGCGAACCTTCGCGCGCTCGTTTGTTCATGCATAACCTGAATGTGAACTATAGCTATCAAAAGCCGGATAAGTATATGTTTAACGCCACGTTCCGCTACCGGAATAATCATCAACCGCATTGGGATTATCAAGGAGTCTTGATGAATAAGGCGAATCCGGAGGATAAAGTGGATATGATCGATCTATCGGGATCAGCCTATCAAGCTCCTGCGCTGGATTTATATTACCAACGGGATTTGAAGCATAACCAGACCTTGGTGTTTAACGTGGTAGGGACTTATAACCAAACGAAATCGACCCGTATCTATCAAGAGAGTAAACATGAACAATTGTTGACTGATGTAAATAATGTGGTGGATGGTGATAAATACTCGATTATCGGCGAGGCTATCTATGAGAAGAAATTAACGAATGGTAATCGGTTGAGCGGCGGTTTACGCCATAACCAATCTTTCTCGGATAACAGTTATATCAATGGGCATAACTATAAGACGCATATGGAACAGATGGAGAGTTCCGTATATGCGGAGTTCAAGGGAAAGGTGAAAAAACTGGATTACTCGTTGGGTGTGACCGTGAATCGCTCGTCTTATAGTCAACGGGGTGAGGATGCGGATTATGAACGTTATACGGTGAGTCCCCGGTTGACCTTGTTTTATGCTTTGCCCGGGGAGTCTTCCATCCGTTTGAAATCAACGATGGGGAATGTGACTCCTTCTTTGGGTGAGTTGAGTGCGATTGACCAAGTGATCGATTCCTTGCAAATACAGCGGGGTAATCCCAACCTGAAGTCTTATATGAGTTATTATACGGAATTGAATTACGAGTTTCGCAAAGGTCTGTTTTACGTGAATGCCTTGGGCGCTTATGAGTATCAGCCGGACGCTATCATGGACGAGAAATATCTGGAAGGAAATAAGATCATCCAGACTTGGGATAATCAGAAAAACTGGCAACGGGTTGTCGCGTCTGCCAATTTGCGGGTCGGTCCGATCAAGGACATCTTGCAATTTTCTGTCAATGGTGGTATGAACCATTATATGAGTAACGGTAATACCTACACGCATCGATATACGAACTGGTGGTGCGAGGCGAATGTTTCCGCTACATGGAAGAAATGGTCGCTTTGGTATATGGTAATGACAAATTGGAACTGGTTTAAGGGCGAGACGATGAGTGGGGGTGAGAATATCCAAGGAATTCAACTCGGTTATCGGCATAAGGACTTGATGGTTGGCCTGCGTGTCATCAATCCGTTTACGGATAATTATAAGCAGGAGACGGAGAACTGGAACCAATACGCCTCTTTCCGCCGTTCAAATTATATCAAGGAAAGTTCTCGCTTATTCATCGCGACGATCTCCTATAATTTCTCCTTCGGCCGTAAGTTCAGCGCCGGCCAGAAGAAGGTGAATAACGCTGATAATGACTCCGGTGTGATGAGTACCGGTAAGTAAGGGAATATTTTATATCTTTGAGGAAAAATAAAATGAGATATGAAAGCGATTAATCCGAATGAGATCAAAGACAACTTTATCGAGTTGATTGGTAAGGAGTGGATGCTGGTAAGCGCCGGTGATAAGGAGAAGTTTAATATGATGACTGCCAGTTGGGGCGGCGTGGGAGTGTTATGGAACCGTCCGGTGGTGTTTGCCTTTATTCGTCCGGAGCGTTATACCCGTGAGTTTATCGATGCTAGGAATGAATTCACGATTACTTTCCTAGGACCGGAGCACCGGAAAGCCCATAGCATTTGTGGCTCTAAATCCGGACGGGAGATTGATAAAGTGGCCGCTACGGGGTTGACGCCGCTCTTTACGGAGGCCGGCAACCCGGTATTCGAGGAAGCTCGCCTTACGTTGGAATGCAAAGTGGTCTATAAGTCCGAGATCGAGGAGGCCAAGTTTTTAGATCCTACCGTTTTCCCTCGTTGGTATGATGAGAAGAACGGTAATGCGCATATCGTTTACATTGCCGAGATCTTGAATGCTTGGGAGAAATAATATCACCCAAGCAGTTCTTTCATCATTTGCTCCGTATGCGTGAGGAAATATTTAGTGAGTTGGTAATGCTCGGTTTCCTCATACGGGGTGACATGCGCTCCGGTATCATCGATGGCGTAAATGTCCGCGTTCGGATAAGCCATCAGGATCGGGGAATGCGTGGAGATAATCAGTTGGCAACCGTTATTCACCAGTTCGTGGATACGCACTAAAAGGGCCAGCTGCCGTTGTGGGGAGAGTGCGGCTTCCGGTTCGTCTAATATAAATAATGTATTGCGGCTGGCATAATTCAGAAAAGCGCTGAGAAAGCTCTCGCCGTGCGATTGCTCCAATAAACTCCTGCCACCGTAAGCTTTATAGGCGTAGATCCGGCTGTACTTACGTAATTCCAGTTGAGCTTGTCTATCCAATTCGGCCGCATGGTTAAAAAAGGATTCTGCCCGGAAGAAGAAATGCTTTTCCGGTTTTTGGGTCTCGATCAGCTTAATATGCTCGGGTAAGACATTGGCGTAAATCTTGTATGCCTCGGTTCCGTCATATAGCATACCCGGTTCTTCCTCATCCCTTTCCTCATATTTACTCATCATCGCTTCCAGCAGGGTGGATTTTCCCGCCCCGTTCTCCCCGACAAGGAAAGTGACCGGCTTGCGGAAAATGAACGATTCCGTGAAACGTACTGACGGAGCTTTATAAGGATACTTTAGCTCCTCGGGATCGCCGGCTACCAAGTCCGGATCCAGTAATTTTACTTGCTTCAGATAGATCATACAGAATATGTTTTGTTACAAACATAGTGAAAATATCAATGGAATGAAAGATAATATCGTAATCGTTGTTGTTCGTGCTCCGGAAACTCTTCCAATAGGGATAAATCCTCCCAACCTTGTAATTTCCTTTTTTTCCGGATCATTTTTTCGATGATCCTAGCTTGTTTATAACTGACATATGGGTGACTGGCTAGTTTTTTAGCTGACAGTTGGTTGACAAATAGATGACTAATAACTGACGGGTCCACGGAAAACCACGATTTCATCGCTTCATAACGATCCTCGTCAATACCATATACTTCTCCTAGTTGTTCTACGGAATAAAATCCTCCTAATAAGTCCCTGTATTTAATGATCCGCTTGGCAAAAACGCTACCAATTCCCGGAACCATTTTAAGGGCGGTGGTATCAGCCGAGTTTAATTCGACAACCGTTCCTTGCGGCCATTTTTCTGCTTTGGGATAAGAGGGAAAATGGGGCTTTGATTCCCTTCGGATGCGTTTGGATTTCCCTTCGGAAGGGATTTTAGTTTCGTTCGAATGGGATTCTTTTTCTTTCCGAATGGAATTTGAAGGTGTTTTATTCGAATAGATCTGTGAGGAATCTTGTTTGATTCCGGTGTTTACCAATGGAACTGTTTGAAATTGGGAACGGTAGAAATCCGTCCCGATAATTGCGATCCATGCCATCGCTATTAAGGAAAGGAGTAGGGTAAGAGCCTGCCTTTCCCCCTTGGAGAAATAAAGTAAATCATGCCATTTCATAGTCTTATGTTTTGATTTGTGGAACTTCCACCGACAAAGGTAGAAGTTCCGTTTCTATTGACAAGGAATTCTCGGTATTATTTACCGGTGATCCATTTCAAGATACCTAATTCGTTCAAGAATACGATACCGATGGCGATTGGGGCCACGTATTTCATAAAGAATACGTAAGCGCCGAAAAGACGGAACTTAAGAGTCCCCTCATTGGTCAACTCGGCTTTCAATACTTTTTTATCGACACGTGTACCTACGAAAATACAAGTGAGCATACCTCCCAGCGGTAGCATGATCTTGGCGGTCAAGTAATCCAGCGCGTCGAAAAAGGCCAAGCCTCCAACCGTGAATCCTTTCATCACCCCGAATGAGAGAGAACTGAAAATACCTAAGAAAAATACCCCTAAGGAAACGATCAAAGCCGCTTTCTTGCGTGTCATGTGGAACTCCTCAAGAACGTAGGCCGTAGCTACCTCATGTAAAGAGATCGTGGAAGTCAGTGCTGCCATCGCTAGCAAGATATAAAAAATACAGGACCACAAGCCACTCAGCGGTAATTGCCCAAATACGTTCGGTAACGTGATAAACACGAGTTCCGCACCAGCGGAAGGGGTGATGCCGAAACTGAATACCGCCGGGAATATCATGATACCTGCCAATACGGCGACAAGCGTATTAATGATTGTCACCTGCCAAGCGGTGGCCTGCATATTCGTATCTTTCCCGAAGTAAGAGGAGTAAGTGATCAGGCAGCCCATACCCAAACTCAAAGAGAAGAAAGCCTGTCCTAGTGCGCTCAAGACCACTGAGGAAGTCAATTTGCTAAAGTCTGGCTTGAAAAGGAAAAGCAATCCGGCCTCAGCGTTCGGTAAGGTCACGGAACGTACGCACATGATCAGCAAGATCAAGAATAAAAGCGGCATCATGATCTTAGAGGCCCGTTCGATACCTTTTTCTACACCCGAGACAATCACGAAGTGAGTTAACCCGATAAAAGCGCCCATCCAAAAGATCGGACGGAAGACATTGGAGGCGAAATCCTGAAAATCGGCCGTATAGTCTATATCCGGCTGTCCATACAAACGGCCACTTAGCGTTTGCCAAACATATTCAAGCGTCCAACCGGAGACAACCGAGTAATAACTTAATATCAAAAATGCGGCCAAGATCCCGTTGTACCCGATCCAGCACCATTTTGTTCCGGGAGCCATCTTCTTGAAAGAACCCACCGTATTACTACGGGAATACCGGCCAATGAAAAACTCGGTTACCATCACCGGAATGCCCAAGAATATCATGAAAAGTATGTAGACCAGTAGGAAGGCCGCACCTCCGTTCGCTCCCAGCATATACGGGAAGCGCCATACGCTTCCCAATCCGACGGCGCATCCTACGGTAGCTAGTACTACGCCCAATTTACTACCGAATGTGACTCGATTGTTTGCCATATTATTTATTGTTGCTTTTATGCTTTTAATTGTTACCTATTTTCTTATTTTCGGGAGCAAAAGTAATAATTTGAATTAATTTGTTCGTGTAAAGTATAAATAATTTAGTGAAAGGAGTATGAAACGAGGACGTAAGAAAAAGTTAGCAATCTCATTGATGGATTATATGGGAAAACGAAGAGACATGAAACGGCAGTTAAAGAAAGAAGGGACAGCTGAGTTGTATGAGGTGGCCGTAAGGCATTTTTTAAGATTCGTGAAGAACCCGGGGTTCTGTTTGGCCGATTTGAATCGTGCGTTGGTGATAGATTTCATCACGTATCTTCAGGGAAAAGGATTAGCTACTAATACGGTAAATACGTATATCAGTAGTTTGCGGGCGCTTTATAATATGGCTTGCCAAGAGTCGTTGGTTCCTGCGTCATATTATCCGTTTGAGAATTTGAAACTCCGGCGTGCGATGACGGCGAGGCGTGCGATTCCCGCATCTTTGTTCCAGCAAATCGCTCAGATCAAGGTGGCGGATGACCCGCAAGTGGAATTATCGATAGATCTTTCCCTATTCAGTTTTATGGCTTGCGGGATGCCTTTTGTGGATATAGCGTACTTGACGAGGCAGAATATCCGGGGGAATGAGTTGGTATATCACCGTCATAAGACAGGACGTATGATCCGGTTGGAGATAACCAGTAGTATGTTGCAATTGATCCGGAAATATGCGGATCGGCAGCGAGCGACCGGATCGTCGTATTTGTTCCCGATTCTTCCGCCCGGGAATCCGGACCATTTGAGGTATAAGCGTAGCTTGGCTCAGCATAATGCCCGGCTGAAACGGATTGGGCAAACTTTACGGTTACCGAATCCGTTTACGTCGTATGTTGTTCGCCATAGCTGGGCATCAGAAGCTTTACGTTGCGATATGCCGATGGCCTTGATCAGCCAGGCGTTGGGGCACTCGTCGGAGAAAACGACTCGTTTTTATCTGGAAGAATTGGATATATCACGTTTGGCTCATGCGAACATGAAGGTGATAGGCTCTGTAAATCGGATTTTAGAGAAAAGGATGGATGGTTTGTGAACTTATTTATGGAATAAGGAGTTTTAGCGTTAAAATAGTAACTTTCTCCCTATTAGTTCACAAAAATACATAATAAATATTTTATTATCACAACTTTTCTGCATTAAAATTGTCAAGTTCTTTTCACCAAATAAGGAATTTAGGGGAAGCTATGTCTTTAAAATGAACCATATTCACCTTTATTGATTCACTCTCTCAACTAAAGAGGAATTTCTATACTCTACAAATTCCTCCTGAATATCAAAAACAAATAATACAATAAGCTCGTTTGGATAGGCCTATATGTAAGCCATTGATTGGCAGCTGTATAGAAACACCATAATATTTATTGGATTTCATGTACGTGTTTTCCAAAAAACATGTACGTCTTTTCAGGAAAACATGTACATGTTTTTCTGAAACGTTCCGTGTGGTCTATTGATATACTATATAAACGACAATAAAATGTTGTTTAACGTTTATTCTCCGCTGACGTTTTTGAAACGCTAAACCTTATTCCATAAATAAGTCCACGGGCCATTCTTGCCGTTAGTTGATTTTAGGAAGTTGGGTCTTGAGGGGCAGAAGGGTGAGAAGATATAAGATTAACAACCATAATGAATAAGAAAGAATGAAGAAGACGATTTTCATGCTATTCTTGTTGGCAGTCCCGTTTCTTTCGAGAGCGCAGGGGGTACCGGCCGAAGGGAAAGGCTCCATGATTGGGATCAAGAGTAATATTCCTTATTGGGCTACTGCCACGTTTAATTTGGGGGCTGAAGTTTATCTCGCCCGTCATTGGACGCTTGAGTTGGAGGCAGGCTTGAATCCGTTCAGCGGCAAGAACGATGATGGGAGTTATGGCCGTTCACTGAAGCATTTGCGTCTGCACCCGGAGTTGAGGTATTGGTTTTGCGAGACGTTTAACGGTCATTTCCTCGGCGTGCATACTCCGTACCTATTATATAATGTAGCCGATATCAAATGGCTGGGTACAGAGGGCGAGCGTCACCAGGGATGGGGCGCGGGAGCCGGTATCAGTTATGGATACTCGTGGCTGCTGTCTCGCCATTGGAACTTGGAGGCCACGGTGGGCGTGGGCTATCTGTACTTGAAGTCGGACAAGTATCCCTGCGCGAATTGCGGTCGCAAGCAAGAAGGGATCAAGAAGCATTACTTCGGGCCTACGCAGGCGGCGATCAATCTGATTTACCAATTTTAAATCGATGGAGGACTGAAAAATGAAGAATCTACAAGGATGGATGATACTTGGGATCGCCTGTTTGGCCGGTTGTGTGGGTACTACGATTCCCGTACAGGCGCAGCAGACGGCTACCGCCATCGTCGTGAAGGAGCGGTTGGTGGAGCATGTGGGCGATCGCTTGATAATTGATATGAAACTAGCGCTGGATGAGTTGTCGCTATCGGCCAACCGGAGTTTGGTCTGTACGCCGCTGATCGAGCGGGGCGATAGCGTAAGGGCTTTGCCTTCCGTGATCGTGAACGGGCGTAACCGCCAGATCCAGTACGACCGGTCTGGGCGCGATGCGACGGCGAACGGAGAGTTTGTCTTACGCCGTCACAATGGGAAGGAGCAGACGTTCGATTACCATGCCTCCATTCCTTTCGCCAAGTGGATGGAGCGTTCGGAGGTGTCGCTGGTAGCCGATTTTTGCGGTTGCGGTTGGGAGGCGTTGAGTAATGACAAGTCGCCGCTTTTCCCGATCCGAATTGCGGAGCCTGTGGTATTGCGGCCGCTTTTGGCCTACGTCACGCCGGAGGCGGAGCGTGTGAAAGAGCGTGTGAAGGAAGGAAGCGCCTTCCTCGACTTCCCGGTAAACCGCACGGAGATATATCCTGAGTATCGCGACAATCCCTCGGAGCTGCGCAAGATCCTTGAGACCGTGTCGTCAGTGAAGGAGGATCCTTACGCTACCATCACGGAGGTATATATCAAGGGTTTCGCATCGCCGGAAGGTACCTATAAACATAACACGTATTTGGCCGAGCATCGCGCCAAGGCGTTGATCGAATACGTGAAAGGCCTTTATCACTTTGAGCAGGCCCGTTTCACGGTGGATTTCGAGCCGGAGGACTGGGCCGGATTGGAGAAACGGGTGGAGAACTCCTCGCTTGCGGACAAGGAGGAGCTGCTGGCCATCATTCGTGCGGACGAGCCGAAGGATTACGACCGTCGCGAGGCGAAGCTGAAGGCGTTGAACGGGGGGGCCTCGTATCGGGTACTCTTGCGTGATATTTATCCCGCCTTGCGTCATTCGGATTACGCGGTGCGCTACACGATCCGTTCGTTTACGGTAGAGGAGGCCCGTGAGCTGATCTATTCGGACCCTAGGCAGTTGAGTCTAAACGAGATGTTTCAGGTGGCGCAGACGATGGAACCGGGTAGCGACGCTTACCGCGAGGTCTTCGAGATTGCCGTGCGTATGTATCCGGAGGATCCGGTGTCGAATCTGAACGCCGCCCTTACGGCGATCGACGCAGGTCGCTTGGAATCGGCCCGCCGTTATTTGGCGAAGACTTCCGATTCTGCGGAGCGTACCTTGGCGGAGGCGGCCATCGCCATGCTGGAGAACCGCTTGGACGAAGCGGAGGCTCTGCTGGGCAAGCTGTCCGGCGATCCTTCCGTAGCCTCGCAGGTGGAGGAGAACTTGAGGCAGATCGCAGAGAAACGGCAAGAGTGAAAATAGGATAAGATAACAGACAAAAATTTTAATATTATGAAAAAGAAAAAATGGTACGTAGCGATGGCAACGGCGCTTTTATTGGCGGCCGGTTGTTCCGATGATCTCGACAACGGAAAAAATAACACCGGGGCGGAAGAGGATGGCGAGAAGGTCTATATGACGGTGAACGTCTCTACGGTTTCGCAAGGAACGCTAACGAAAGCAGATCCTACTCCTTCTAATCCTAATCAGGGGGGAGCCGGTTGGGGCGAGGATGGTAATGGTTCTCTTGGTGAGCTTTCCGGCTCTAAGGAGGGTATGGTATATGATGTTAATATATTCTTGGTGCCAACAGATGAAGAGTCTTTGGGGGATGGCAATCAGCTGGAGTTACTAAATACTGACAATGGTAGTAGTATACAGATCGCAGGCCAAGGTTATTATTCGAATCTGGAAGGTATTGATGCGAGTTTAGGTGGAACTGAGCCTGGTCATGGTGACGGAAAGGTTACGATGAAAGTAACCATGAAGAATCCTCTGACACAAGATAAGAGCAATTATCAGGTATTTGCCGTTATTAATGCGGGAGGAAGGTTGACTGGTATTAGTACGTTGGCAGACTTGCGCGATAGAGTTGCCGCAAACGATAGGGCATTGTGGACTCCTGCTAGTAATATGGCGGATTACCATCATTTTGTAATGTCTACACATAAGATGATAAGTGGTGCTATTCCTTCTAACGGCAGTTCTATCGTTGAACTTTCTGCTGCGAATATGGATGAGACAAATCCGGCTCAGACAACGGTGTTCGTAGAACGTTTAGCCGCTCGTATTGATTTGGCATACTCCTCGAATTTAGATCTGACTAATATACCGGGAACTTCTCCTGTAAAGAATAAGGGCACGTTCACGTTGAAGAGGTATAAGGTAGTGAATCAGTGGAAGGGCGAAAGTTATCTTTTTAAGCAAGTTTCTCCTACGGTACAGTATAACTATGGTGCTAATGCGGTATTGCCGGCAGATGGTACCAACGATCCTGCTCGATATTTAGGTGATGAGAAATGGATATGGAAGAATAATGATACTGGTGCCGGATTGTTCAATTATGTGTTAGATCCGAAGATCCGGGAAAAGAAATTGCCAGAAGGGGAAAGTTCTTCTTGGGATCAATTTAAAGATTCATATGTCAATTATTTTAATCCGAGCAATTCAACTGATTTGAATAACTTGGATAAGATGGTGTCTATGCCTACTTCCGGATTAAGCTATACACAGGAAGTAAGTGGTGATAGTCGGACATATTACCCGGTTGTTTATACCAAGGAAAATACGTTGGATCTGAACTCGCAGGTACATGGCTATACTACTGGTGTAATCTTCGAGTCTGAATTTACTCCGAGTAACGACTTTAAGGTGAGTTCCTATGAAAATGGGGAGATCAAGTCTGTGAATTTGCCTAATGGTGATAAAACGTTTCTTTCTGCGGCTCATTATAATAGTAATGGTTCTGTGTCACGTCTTGTTTATAAAGATGTGAAGAGCGTTGCTGCCCGTGCGTTCAATTTGGAAAACGACAAGAAAAATTTATTGAAAGGCTTTATGGATGGTTGGGACGATATAACTGCGGATGTCAATGCTGTGAAGAAGGCGGTTCAAGGTATGTCTTCCCAAAATGGATTAGAAAGTGCGTTTAAGGAATATTTGGATGGGATTCTAACTGGTACAACCACTCTTGATGAGACTATAAAACAGAAATTGACTTATGCGGCTTTTAGAGATCAAGCTTCGCATCTTCCTTCTAATTTTACTCCTGTATCTCAATTCAGCTCAGAGCAAATCGGCAATTTATACCAATACTATAATGTTTCCCTATACAAAAGCGGAAGAAGCTATCACAAGTTCTGGATCCGTCATGATGATAACGGAAACGATGGTCTGATGGGCGTGATGGAATTCTGTATCGTACGCAATAACGTGTACCAGTTGTATGTGAAAGGTATTCGTGGCTTGGGCGATCCGTTACCTTATACCCCGGGTAAGGATGATCCCGGTACGCCGGATGAGAGTGATGATGTCACTATCGACGTGACTATCTACGTGAAGGATTGGGTAAAACGTACGAACAAAGACATTATCCTATAACTTTACCCTTCGGGGGATTCTTACGATGGGCATTGTAAGCACTTTATGCTGCCCATCCAAGCAACCTTACGATGCCCATCATAAGAACCTTATAATGGGCATCATGGTTTACCTCCATTTCCGGTAGTACGGGCGGAGGATTACTGTGTATCTTAATAAAATGATTATGAACCGTTTATTTCATACCTGCAAACAGTTGATTGGCATAGCCGCCTTGTCCGTGGGGCTATACGCTTGCGATTGGATACACGACGACTCGCTGCCGCTTTGCGAGTTCCGCCTGTATTTCAAGTACGACTATAATATGAAATTCGCCGACGCTTTCCAGCATGAGGTAGACTTCGTTACGCTCTTCTTCTGCGACCAAGAAGGGAACTTCCTCTTCCAGCGGCGGATCGAGAAGAGCGAGCTGGACGAGCGGAACTCCATCGCCCTCGACATGGAGCCGGGTACCTATCAGGTAGTCACTTGGGCCGGGCTGGACAAGGGCAGTTACGCATGGAACGATCCTGCCGAGGCGTCGCAGGCTGTCGAGAGGGCGCAAGACGTCAAGGTACGTACCTTGCGTGAGGACGATACGACACAACCCAACGAACTGCGCCCGCTTTGGCATAGCCTCGATACCTTCACCGTGACGCGCGACATGCCCGAGGCCGACACCATCTCACTCGCCAAGAATACCAACAAGCTGCGTGTCGTGCTGCAAAACGTGATGGGTGAGGACATGGATGTGAATAACTTCTCCTTCCGGATCGTGGCTGACAACGGGTATATGGATTACGACAATTCCCTGCTGCAAGATCCCACCATCCACTACCTGCCTTATTATACGGAGAACGTGGAGTTGGGAGCCGACCCGACCCCCGGCGCTACCGTAGGCGGGCAATACGTGGCCGTGGCCGAGATGAACACCATGCGCCTGATGGCGGGCCGTAACTACCGCCTCATCATCCGTCATCACGGATGGGAGAAGGATGTGCTGAACGTGAACCTCAACGATTACCTCCTTCTCACCAAGATGGAGGGGCACCGTATCTCCCCGCAGGAGTATCTGGACCGGCAGGACGAGTATTCTATCATCTTCTTCCTTACACCGAAGGTATGCCCCGATTGTCCGGATAAGCCTACGCCTCCGGATCCTTCGGGACCTGACAATCCTGATAATCCTGACAATCCTGATAACCCGGATAATCCCGATGGTCCCGATCCGGAAGACCCTACGATCGTGGGGTACGCCTGCTTCAAGATACAGGTGAAGGATTGGGTGATTCGTATCAACGATGGCATATTGTAAACAGAGATTTATTAAATATCGCTAATGATGAGACGCTATACCATATATAACCGATTGACGGCGGTCGCCGCTGGTCTTTGCCTCTGTTGGCTTTTTATGGCTTGTGGTGAAGATCGGGGGGGCGATCTCCCGGATGACGACCCGAACCATTGTGTTGTAACTATCACTTTGCGGACATCCCGTTCGGTACGCCCGCCGCAGACGAAGGCCGGAGGGATGATGACGAAGGCGGATGAAACTACTGAGACGGATTTCTGGGCAAAAGATGAAGAATACGAGCGAGACATCACGAACTGGCTGGTGGTGGCCTATGATGAGAATGCGGATTTTGCCGGATATATATCCGGCAAAGATGGAACATGGACTCCGGATATCAGTAATGAGGATTCTCGTACTACGGTGGAGATGAAACTACCCTTTGGCACATACCATTTTTATGCGTTCGCCAATTTACAATCGTTGGAAGACGGTACATCGTTGTATCAAAAAATTACCGAAGCCCATTCCTTGGCGGAACTGTCGGAGGTGAAGATATTGGACTCGGGAACGAGTATTGATACAAGGAATGAGGAGAAAAAAGGTAAATTCGGAGGCGAGGAAGCGTCTCGAAAGCGTATTCCTATGAGCAGCTACGCCCAAAAGCATACGGTATTGCCCGCTCCGGCAGAGAACAAATTCGAGATTCCCTTGATCCGCATGATCGGCAAGGTGCAAGTGGAGATAACCAATAACTTAGATAAATCCATAACCGTAAACCAATTGGACATCATGAACCTCCGCAAGGGAAGCCTGCCGATCTGGCTCTTGCCTTGGGGAAATGAGAATTATTTGGAGTTTAAGGATAACAAGGACTTGGAAGAGCCTTTGGCTCCATCTTTTCCGAAAGATGCGAATCCTCCTGTAGTAAGTCTAGAGGATCTTTATACTGAATCTATCAAACCCGGTGATAATGAAAAAGAAATACAAGCCAAACATGTGGACGGCGAGAACGGTAGTAAACGAGCTTATATTCGCTACATTCCTGAGACCAATGCGGCCGTCGGAGAGAACGGCGGTGGCATCCACCTCGGTGTAGAGATCGAAGGCCGCCCTCGTACGGAGCACCTCACGGGCTTCGACTTCGTACGCCGCAATGACCTGCTGGTCATCCCTGTCTTGATAACCAACATCACGACGAAATTGGAAGTAGCCGAGCAACGTCTCCCCATCGGGGTCTACCCGACCGCCTTGTTCTATGGCGAGAAGACGGGCGTGCAGATACTGACGCCTGTTGAGCATACCCTGCAAGCCGCCGGTGACTTGTCGATCCGTTTCGAGATATCTAGCATAGAAGGCGTGACAGGAGATTTCACGATCAAAGGTCTCCCGCAGGAGGGAACGGTTACGGAAACAGCGAAAATCAGTTCGATCCAAGTAAAAAGCGACGAGAAACGTCTCATTACGGCCGTAAACGGAGAGGATTGTGACAAGAAACAGCGTTTCTACCTTCCCGAGGCTTCGATCAAGGAAGGAAAGAAAGGTTCCTTCACGATCCGCACTCGGGAACTGGGTGGAAACGTGGATGCTACAGTCATCCTCACGCTCATTATAAACTATTATGTGGGTCAGGAGAAGCAAGAGATGCAAATCCCCTACACCATCAAGATCAGAAACTACAAATAACAACCATAATATAACAACAATAAACTAAAAAAGGAGGACCTGACGGATGAAACCATCAATCAACCTACGATATAAATCCTTGTTATTAACTTGCTTGTTAATTTTTTCCGCTGGTGTGGCTGTGCCGGCGTGGGGGCAGACGTACACGATCAATTATAAGAATGGTTCACCCCAAACCGGTATTACCGAACGTGTGGATACGGTGTATGTGGCAGATGGGGAAGAGAGGGAGTTGTTTATTCCTGAGTTGAGGAATAATGATGGCTTTTATAATGCGAACTATCGGTGGTATGTACGTTGGTATCAGCTTAATGAAGGTAATTTAAGTTGCGAAAATATAAAAGGTAAGGCTATAAATCCTAAGTTAGATGGTTCTTTTGTACAGGGTGGTGCCTTACAGGATCTTATAAATCTCTATCCAAGCTCGTTGAGAGACGCAGGTACTTCTTTATTTTTTTATAAAGACTTTTATAAGATAGAAGGTACAACTGCTATAAATAGCTCTGTCCCTCTCGGAGCCTCTACGGTTGAATATTCAGCGGTGAATGTAAAAGAAGATCTTGTTGTTTGTGATGTGAGTTTAAATAACAATTATAAGGTGGATGGGACTACATTCACTGAACCTACTTTGTCCATACGTTATAAATTTGTGATTCGTCCGGCAAGCGAAATTGCGAATCGCATAAAAGATTCTAAAGCGGATGAAACCACTCCTTTTATGGATGAAACCATATATGTCCCGCAAAATAATGGAACGATTAATATACAATTGGGTAGGATCGCTAATAATTATGCGTGGTATGACGGAGATCAAATAGTACAGGGAGAAACTTATCAATATAAGAAAGACAATGGCGAATGGAAAGATTTGGGTAATCGCTGGACACAGATTATAAATAATTTGATAACGGTTGGAACACAACCTGTAAAATTAGAAATTCGGGCGGTGGGTAAAGATAAGACGAAAGCGAGTCCTCTGTTGGTGCGATATAATCTTATCTCTGGTGATCATGGTTTCATGTTACAGGAAAAGCAAGAAAAAGATTCTGACCCAAGGCGTAATCCGGATAACTATCCGGAGTTTTATGAAAGAATAGGATATATAAATTTTGACCGGAATGATTCGATATCTGTAGACGATTTGAACTCTGTTAATAATATGGCAAAGATTGGTTTTTCTGATAATAAAGAGGATAAAGGTAAATGGTTGGATCCGGAGATCACGGGATATGCTCCATTTAATTATCAAATTCAACCAAATAAGGATAATCGGATTCAGACCTTACAAAACCAATATGGTTTGTTTCGAACAGCGGATGTGGAAAAAGTATCAACGAATAATGAAAAGGTTGAGGGAAAGACTTATTTTTGGTTTGCAAGTGCCCAAAGTAAGCCCAAAGTGGCAATCTATGACCGGACTTATTACAATACGGGGAAAAAATCATTGGGATATTTCTTTTATGTGGATGCGGCCAATTTGCCGGGACGTTTGGTGAAAATTCCGTTGGATGGTAATATCTGTGCGCATACGGGTATTTTAGTGAACTTTTGGGTGAATGATATGACGACATGGAAAGATACTCAAGCCGAAGGAAAACCTCTACCTCCTAATGTAAACATGAATTTTATCGGATTAAAAGCAGATGGTACAGAAGTTGTTTTACATCGTTTTACTTCAGGGGATGCACTGACTGATTATACCTCGACTTCGGAAGGGCGGCCGGCTAATAACAATATTGGTAAATGGCAGCAATTAATGTACTCATTTTCCTTGTCACAATCGCTTGATGATTATGTAGGATATTATCTGGAGGTACAAAACAATACAGCTCATTCATATGGTGCGGACTACGCCATCGATGGTCTGCGTATTTATCGCTCCATACCGCAAATCGACGTAAAGCGAGTAGACGTGTGTTCTTCTGCCAGCCTGACCGTTGCCACGGATTACGAACTTCTGCTCAAGAATATGGGTTGGAGCATTAATCCGGATGTATTGTCCGATCTGAATATGGGGAATAGCATAACGGAAGATTCAAAGCATATATGGAAATACCGCTATGGTTTGATGGGTGGAGATCCAAGGAAAAGAAATGAGAATCTTAATAAAACGATCGGAAATGTTTATATTGGAGCTACCGATAAAAAGGAAAATGGGGATATAAAGAAGCCTGAAGATTGGATTACATTAAATACGGATTTGAAGGATTATAGTAATGAGCGCTATAACAACCGAAGCAAGGTGTATCGTATTATCGTTCCGACTAAAGAAGGGTTGAAGCATCAAGGATTTGAGGATCTGACAAATCATGAAACTGCGATGCGACGACAAATTGTCGTAAACCTGCGTATGATCAATGATTTCTTATATGATGCCGCTGAGCATAAAATTTGGCAAAAAGACATACTAGATCATGCCCAAAAAACAAATGGGGATAAATTCCCGGAAGAAGAGTATATTGCGTACTTGAAACAAAATTTGAGTGTACTCTGTGGCAAATCGGATTCAGAGTGGGACTATAAGATTCCGGAACCGAAAGACCTATCTAACCAGATAGATAGAATAATGGAGGGGAATGACAATAATCTGTACGAAGAACTGATACGGGCCGTTTGTTCGGTAATGGGTATTTCTCGTCCTCGTATGCCTTGGTGGGATGAAGGAAATAGCAATACCATCCATTTGAGTGCCATTGATGTGGACAAGACTGAGTTGAAATATAAAGGGGAGCAAAATTTCGGAAGTAAAGAGAATGCCGCCTCCGGTAGGTATGATGTGGTAATCTTTAGTGCGGCCACGACAGTTACTAGTGATGAAATCGTGGATTTCCCGAATGCCCATGCGGGAGATAGTTTCAACGATCCTTGCTTGCTGACTACCCCTTTCACCGTACTCCCTTCCTTCACGGTCGTGGCAAAGACCAAGACAGATTTGCCGGAGGGCATGATCGCTTGCGAGGGACGGATCAGCCAGATTGAGGAGGCAACCATGTGGGTTGAAAGATATGATAAGGACAACAACTTGATGACTGGAGAGACAGATAAGTTTGTAGATAGATATAAGGGTTATTCATATACGTTCGACTGGTTCTTGGGAGACTCGCTGGAATTTGCTGCGTTCTATGATGAATATGGATTCTCTTTAGAAGAGATATTGAAGTCTTATAGAAATACCCTTCCCGATGCCGAGAAAGCTTTGTCTTTCCCCGCGAAAAATTTGATTGAGTATTATGAAAAATTAGACGCATATAAAGATAAGCCTGCGCTTATTGCGAAATTGAAGACATTGCTTTTAGGTGATGTAGATACAGAGCCGAAATTGGTGATTGGCGGGAATTTGGGATATGCGGAGTTTCGTTGGGTAAAAAAAGTGGTAGCGATTCCTTATCTACCGGAGAGTATTCCCGAGAAGGACAGACTTTGGCTTTTCTGCGATAGACCTCAAGAACGATCACTGAAAGCCGCTCCCGCCCCGAAACTACTTGTTGGTTTCCCGGACGTGAAGTATCCGGAAGGAATGGAGCATTATCCCAATGTTCCCCTGCGTATTGGCTTGCCGAATATCATGGAGAAAAGCATAACCAATATTCCTATCCAAAGCAATGGCCTAAAGATGGGTATGACAGAATCCAATCAATTAGGTCTGCCCGAAAGCAATACTACGGATATCTTCTTGCGGCAAGGGGCTACTTATACAAAGGTGGGTAATTTGACAAAGTTGTCTGCGAAAGCTAAAAGTAAAAATGAGGCAGGTGGAACTGACTATGGCGGTGGATTATTCTCCATGACTTTTGACGATAAAGCTTATACAAATTTTGACGAAGGCCAGATTTATGCCCTCTATATCCCATTCGGTGAATATAAGGACGAAGCTTTCGTAAAAGGCTCTTGCGAAGGATACGCTACCTTACTTATCAAGATCGTGCCGGAATATCTGACTTGGAAGGGTACGAACACCGGTGAGGACGCTGAGGCATGGTATAATGACGCAAACTGGCATCAGTCTACGAAAGGGGAATTGTACATAGATCCAAACGGAGAAGATAAAACAGACGCCAACGGCAATGATGCAGACTTGACCGCCGCCTTCGCCCCGCTTCATTTCACCCGTATCACGATCCCGGAAAAGCAGATGCTGGAATTGGAAGGCTTGGAGACGAAAGATCATTTGTTACAGATTCCCGAAGCGAACTCATCAAAGGCTACCGAGTATATCCAATATGATATGGCGGTAGACAAAGACGGAGATAATACGATCGTAACCCCGTACTATATAAATAAGGTAAAGGCTATCTATTTCAAACCCGAGGCGCAGTTACGCCGTCAGCAATTCCTGACGTACGACACTGCCCATGTGGAATTCGAGATGACACCTGATGCGAAATATTGGATGGCATCGCCCCTGCAAAGCGTATTCGCCGGCGATATGTACACCGTGAAGAACACGGGCCGTCAGAACACCTATGCTTTCGCCGATATCACCTACAGCACGGCTGACAACGACCGCCAAGCCCCAGCCTTCTACCAGAAAGCTTGGGACAAGGCGATCACGATGTACGTGCCGAAGAGCGAAGCAGATCAAATAGTTTCTTTTCCGGAGAATGGTTTGGATACAACTCATTACGAGGTAGTCCAATCCAACTGGAGCCGTGAATATAACGATGTGAATGTGCCCTACGCTTTAGGAAAGGGATTCTATGCCAGCGTAGAAAAGAAGAATGCGACCGGCTTAGGTGAGAAAGTATTGGTACGCCTGCCGAAAGCGGATGACTCCTACAAATATGAACCGTGGAAACCGGATACGAAAAGCGCTACATTGAGAGCCGCCATGACCAAAGCCCCGACTTTAGCAAATCGGATCAATGCTGGTAAACTGGCAGATAACAAGTCGATCAAGGTGGTATTGACAGATGTGAATGGAACGGAAGATTGGTGGAATACGGATAATGGAACCGTCCGTGTTATTGCTGATGGTGACGGCAAGCACTTCCTGTTGGGTAATCCTTATATGTATCCGTTGGATATCGTTCGTTTCTTGAAAGAGAATGAGGCTATCTTAGAGCAAAAATATTGGACATTGGATGTGAAGGAGGGGCTTGTTGTCGGTACACCTGATGTAGCATGGGAAGGTGGAAATGTTACTGATGCTACATCCGGAGCCGTTATCGCCTCCATGCAAGCCTTCTTCGTAGAGCTGAAAGATGCGGCTCAAACGAAAGCGGAAGGTACGGCAACCGGTACCGATCTGAAGGTGGTTCATTTCGATCCCTCCATGATGCAAGGAGAGTCGGAGAAGGTCTCTTCTTCCTTACGTACCGCTACGGCCAAAAACCCGGTATTGAGGCTGACAGCAGAGCGGGATGCATATCGTAGCACGGCCTTGTTGATGCGGCAGGATGATGCCGCGAATAGCTATGAGGCAGATAAGGATGCCGTAATCTTGCTGGATACGGAACTGGAGGAGATCCCGCAGGTGTACACTATCGCCGGGACTCGTGCCGTGGGTGTGAACGTAGTACGACGGATCGACCAAGTGCCCCTTGGCGTATATGCCGGCGAGGGTAAGGGGGAGGTTACACTGACGATAGAGGGTATCGGCGATTGGGCGGAGACGCTTTACCTGTACGATGCCGTGACCCGTAAAAGTACGGAGTTGTCGGACAATACGTATACCTTGCGTTTGGACGGCAGCAGCCATGGACGTTACTTCCTAAGTGCGGGCTCGCCTACCGGTAATGAGGGGGTGGACAACGTAGAATCTATCTCTGTCTATTCCGCCGTATCGGGTAGGATAGTGGCCAGTGCTAGCGAGGCGTTGAAGCGGATACAGGTGTTTACGCCGATGGGTCGTTTGGTACGTACCTTATATCCCGCCCGTCCGACTTATACGTTCGATCTCCCGGCAGGCATCTACATTATCCGCACGGAGATCGCCTACGACCAAAAGACGGTGAAACTACGGGTATTGTAAATAAACCCCCTTGTTGTTAGTTCGTTTCTACCACTCCATCCTTGATATGAATCACCCGATCCGTGTTTGTGGCCAGCTGTTCGTCATGCGTCACGATGACGAACGTCTGGTTCATCTGGTCTCTTAACTCGAAAAAGAGGGCGTGCAATTCTTCCTTGTTCTTGGTATCGAGGCTTCCCGAAGGTTCGTCGGCGAGGATAACCGCCGGGTTATTGATAAGCGCACGGGCTACCGCTACCCGTTGCTTTTCTCCGCCGGATAGCTCGGCGGGCTTGTGTGCCATACGATCGGAGAGTTTCAAGAAGTCCAGCATCTCTTTCGCCCGCTTCTCGGCTATGGCCGATTTCTCCTTGGCGATCAGGGCTGGGATCATCACGTTTTCCAAGGCCGTGAACTCCGGCAATAATTGATGGAACTGGAAGACGAAGCCGATATTCCGGTTGCGGAAAGCCGCCAATTCCTTATCGCCCAATCGTCTTGTCTCCGTGCCATTGATAACCAGTCGCCCGCTATCCGGTGCGTCGAGCGTGCCGATGATTTGCAACAAGGTTGTCTTACCCGCCCCGCTGGGGCCTACGATAGCGACAACCTCGCCCTTGTTTATCGTGAGGTCGATGCCTTTCAATACTTGTAAGGCACCGAAACTTTTCGTTATTCCTTCGGTTTGTATCATATCAAGTTTCTTAGGACGTGCGAGGCAAGGAAACAACCGAACGTTGCCGGCATATAAGAGACCGTTCCCGTGGTCGTACGTTTACATGTTTCGTTTTCAACTTCGATCACGGCGTCCGGATCGGCGAACTCGGTGGAAAATACGACGGGAATCCCCTTGCTTACGCCTAGAGGACGCAACCGTTTCCGCACCGCTTTCGCGAGGGCGCAATTGATTGTCTTGGAGATATCCGCTATCCGTACCAAGGATGGGTCTACCTTAGCGCCCGCCCCCATGGAGGACACGATGGGGATCTTATGGATATATGCTTGGTACATCAGGTATACCTTGGGACTTAGGGAATCGATGGCATCTACCACGAAATCGAGAGGGGCCGATAAGAGTACCTCCTCCGTCCGTTCGTCTCGCAGGAATTCATTCAGGACGGTTAGTTGCAACTGGGGATTGATATCGAGCAAACGCTTGGCCACGACCTCGGCTTTCGGCATCCCTAGGGTGGAATGAAGGGCGGGCAATTGGCGGTTGATATTACTCTCGTTTACCGTATCGGCGTCTATGATCGTCATCTTTCCTACTCCGGCCCGACAAATCTGCTCGGCGGCATAAGCTCCCACACCTCCTAGGCCAACTACCAATACATGGCTACGGGATAAGCGCTCCATACGCTCCGCTCCGAACAAAAGTTCCGTCCGTGTATTCCAATTGTAACTCATTTATCTATTTTTGAGCACAAAAGTAATCAATTGTTCCGGTTCCTCCAATACTTGCTTTTATCCGAAAGCTTTGTGTCTTGTTACTGCACGGGCGTTGCAGCGTTACTGTATGGGCGTTGCAGTATTACTGCATCAGCCTTGCAGTACCACCGCAACCCAGGTTGCAGTGGATGAGTTACGTCAGATGGGTTGAATATGAAAGACTGATCCTCCGTCGGAGGCCAGCGGAAGGGTGATTTTATCCCTGTAGGTGATCTCCTCAACCTCTTTTACGAGTTTGTTCGAGTCTATATTCATATCTTCAGCATCTTTATAGATCGTTATCTTATATTTCTTGTCCTTATCCAAGAACTTGAGGTCTACATCGATACTGCGTGCTTGGCTGTTATTGATCGTACCGACAAACCAATCCTCTCCCTTTTTGCGGGCGATCGTTACGTATTCATTGACGGAAGCGTTCGGAACGACTGTTTGGTCCCAAGTCGTAGGCACGGCTTTCAGGAACTCGAATCCCGGTTGTCCCTCGTAAGCCTCCGGCGTATCGCAAATCATGCCGAGATAGCTCTCTAATACCACGTACATCGCTAACATATGGCAGCGGGTACTCATTACGTAAGGGTTACGTTCTTGGTTCTTGAACTTATCCCTTGGCAAAGAGCGGAAACCTCCTAAATGATAATCAGTCGCTCCCGCTAATAAACGGGTAAAAGGCATATGGATGTCATGATCTGCGTCGGTATCCTTATCCCATTTGCAATGCTCGTAATTAAGCGTACCCTCGCGGGTGAACTCGTTGGGATAGGTACGGCTCAATCCAGACGGCTTGCAAGCTCCGTGGAATTGCACGAATAGATGATGCTTAGCCGCCTTCGCCAAGAACTCTTCTTGGATGCGGATCATCTCCTGATCGTCTCGATCCATGAAATCGATCATCATGCCGGCGATTCCCCATTTCTCGAATTGGGCGAAAGCCTCGTCTATCTTTGCGTACAGAGGTTTCCAGTTGGTCCATAAATGGATACGTACGCCTTGACTCTTGGCGTAATCGCAAATCTCCTGCATATTGAGGCTCGGAACGACTTTCAAGATGTCCGCTTTAGGACCCGGAGAACCGAATCCGGCTCCATCCTCGTCATACCAAGCTTGCTCGGCGTTCCCGTAGATCGAGTGATAATCCAATCCGTTACGGGCTACGAAATCAATGTAATATTTATTCGTGGGGAAATTGTTTCCGCCAAGGAAAGTCGTATCCGGAACGACATTTCCGTTCCACCACGTAAAAGTAGTCTTACCCGGCTTAATCCAAGACGTATCCTCTATCTTACAAGGCTCATTGAGATTCGTAAGGATATTGGACGCTATCAAGGAACCGATTTGATCACTGATCATCAAGACCCGCCAAGGAGATTGATGGGGTAGGGATGCCTCTACCTTGATACGCTCTTGTCCCAGTTTAGGTGATAGTTTCCCGAGAAGAGTCCCGTTTTCTTTCCATAGGTACATACCGGCGTAATCACGAACCGCCGCCTCGGTAATCGCCATATAAACATGGTTCGGGAAAGAGAATAGGGCGGGCATATCCATCAATCGTTTATTATCCATGTCGGCATAATCTGTGACCGTATATTTACCTTCGTGGGAACTTTGGTAGTTGGGGAGGAATAAAGTAGTTACGTTCGGATTCCCTTGTAGGTTGAAGGTGGTTCCCTCGTCATACATGATATACGAATCCCATCCTTTTTGCTTCGGAAACTCATAGCGGAAGGCGATACCGTCATCGAAAGCCCTCAAGACCAGATTAATCTTGCGAAAAGGCTGAACGGTTTCCTCTAGCGGGATGATTACCTCTTTGGAAAGGCTATGTATATGTTTCGCCTTACCAACGATCAATTCGTAGGTCTCTTCCTTCGTACTGAACACGGGTTTGTTGATCTTTACATTTTCCCCGAACGCCCCATTATCGAAAGTCAACGTTAGCGGAGAGTCTTGGATCAGGGTTTGTTTATTAAACGCTACGCTGTATACCGGGCTATTCTTATCCAAAACCAAGGAGAACTTGATCTTTCCGTTTGGAGAAGACAATCGCACGCTTTTATTTGCGTATAAAGAGTGAGCGCAAAGTATAAAAAATGCCAGAACGAGGTAGATTGATTCTTTTTTCATGGATGATAATTTTATAGGCCAAAGATATACATATTTATTTTGTACGGTTTAACTGCTTCAACAATTCCTTAAGGCTGACGGTCTCATTCTTGACCAATGGTTTTGCCCAATAGGAAATACTCAAGATATAGCCCAGCGTGATAAATAGGAAAAACATGGAATAGCGCAACCCGATCAGATCTCCAAGTCCCCCAATGATGAACGGAATCAATGCCCCACCGAAAATACCCGTACACAGGATACCGGAAAAAGCCCCATGATGCTTATCCACGGAGTTAAGGGCTAAGGCGAATATCACCGAGAACATGATCGAGATCGAGAAGCCGCAACAAGCGAAAGCGATAATCGCTACTTGCGTAGGACCGAAGAGCGCTATCGCTAAATTAAGGATCGCTATCATCGAGAAGATACGTAACATCAGCTTTGAGTCGATTAACTTAACGATCACCAATCCCAACAAGCAGCCGATGGACATCAATCCCCAGAACCAAGCAACCGTAGTAGCCCCGGCTCCTTCCGGGCTGACCCCATGATACATATTCAAGAAAAGGCTCATCCAATTCGCCAATCCTTGCTCGGTTCCCACATAAGCGATAATCCCTAAGAAATAGAATATAACTTGTTTTTGCCTGAGCAATTCCTTATAATTCTGTACCGTTCCCGCCTTCTCATCTTCCTTTAATTCTACTTTCGGGAATTTGACATAAGAGATAACCACTAACATGATGACAAAAACAATCGTAAAGATAAAATAGAGCGAGCTCCAAGGTAAGCTCTCCGGCGTTATCCCTTTGAGGAAACGGATGAAGAAGTCGTTTGCCGAATCCTCACCGGTTAATTTCCGCATAAGTCCGGCCAAGACGAACGGGCTCATGAAAGAAGCGGCCCCGAATACGATCTGGGCCAATACCTGATTAAAGGCATATTTTTTCTCTCCACCCGCCTCACGCATCAAAGGCAATATGATCACCTGTAGCATCGCCATGCCCAGACCGATAGCGAAAAGGGAGGTCAATACGATAGAGTAGGTCGGGAACATGACGAAAAGCCCCGCACCCAAAAACGCCAGACTGAAAGCGATCAATAAGGAAATCTTTCCCCCGAAACGCTCGATGATCATTCCTGCCGGGATGGACATGATGCCATATGCCAAGAAAAACGAGAACGGCAAGAATGCGGCCAATGTCAAGCTCAGCCCAAAACTATCGATAATCATCGGTAGCATAGGGCCTAATATATTGGTAACAAAAGAAATGACAAACCAAATACACAAGATGAGGAGTACGATCCAATTATTCTTATTCATGATAGATAGATTCAATGATTAAACACCAATGCCGCCGCCCCGAGGCATCCGGCCTTATTTCCTAATCGGGCAAGTTCGATAGTCGTGAAGTACGAGGTTTCCTTCATCACGAATTTCCAGACCTGTTCCCGTATATTATTAATGTAGAAATCTCCGGATTCCGAAATGCCTCCGCCGATAATCACCTTTTGCGGAGCGAAAATGTTGATAAGGCTCGCTACGCCTAGGGACAGATTCCGGAAATGATCCTCCATAGCGAGTACGGCCTCTTTCTCTTGAGCTTTATAGCGCTCTACTATATATTTTCCATCGATACGGGAAGGTATCTCCCGTCCGTTCTTCTCCAATAATTGCCGATATAAGGCGATCAACGCACTTACGGAAGCGTGTGCCTCTAGGCAACCGGACGCTCCGCAAGTACATTGATTCCCATTCAGACCATGAATAATTAAGTGCCCAAGTTCGGTGCCCCGGTTCCGGTAGCCGCCATAAAGCCGGCCGTTCAAGAACAAGGCGCCCCCTATGCCGGTACCCACCGTCAAGAAAACGATATCGGAGAGACCCTTAGCCGCTCCATATATCACCTCGCCCAACCCCATAAGGTTTGCGTCGTTGTCGATGAATACCGGTAGATTAAATTCCGCTAACGCAAGATCCAATTGTTGGTTGTCCAGTTCAGGAAGATTATTGGCAAAGAGAACCACCCCCTTATCTACTACGGAAGGTACACCTATGCCAATTCCGTAAATCCCCCAATCCCGGGAACGGGCGTAGTCTGTCATTTTCCGTACGATACTTTTTATGATATCGGATAATGGGCGTGGATTCTCTTTTGATTGTGTGGTTTCCGACGATTCGTAAAGAATGTCGCCATTCTGGTTCACAAGAGTATATTTTATGCTTGTTCCTCCAATGTCTAATGCGATAGCGTATTTCATGATAATTGTAAAAGCTTAATTAGAACTATGCGCCGCTTCCCTGTCGATCAGGCAAATCACGTTCGGGTGCAGCCACAATAAGGAGGCCGGCAACTCCGTCGAGATCTTCTGTTCAAGGAAAGCTTGAGTAATCTCCCTTTTCTTTATCCCGTTGATAAGAAGGATAATCAGGCGTGACTGAAAGATATTCGCCATGCCCAATGTCAGTCCGTATCCCGGTTTCTCCGTATCCCCGGCGATCATGGGATGTTGCAAGGATTTCTGGGACAGATGAGCCACATGGCAATTCGTATGCAAGGAAGGAGCCGGCTCGTTCAAGGCGATATGGCCGTTCATCCCTATTCCTAATATACAAATGTCGATAGGGCCTTTTTGATCCAGTATCTGTTGGATCCGCTCACATTCCGCCTCAGGGTTCTCCGGATCGCTTTGGAACGCTATATACCGGTCTTCCGGGATTTGAAGCGGACCTACGAAATAGTTCCGTAGATACGACTCGCACGTACCCGGGTGATCCATCGGGATTCCTCCCCATTCATCGAGCTTTAGTACCGTGAATTGGGAGAATAATTCCGGTTGGCGACCGGCTTCCTCTACCAGCAACTCATACATCCGGGTAGGAGAGCCCCCAGTGGCGGCACAAAGCGTAAGTGCCTTGTGCTGCCCTAACTCTGAGGTAACAATCTCTTTTGCCTTAAGGCTTAATGCCTCATAAGATTGACAAATCTCTATTCTCATACGATTTTAGAGCTCTTTGATTCGGATATTGCGGAAGCAAACACCATAACCGTGGTCTTGCATACCGATGTAACCCGGTTGTTTTCCGCATTGTAGCATCAAGTCGTAAGCTTCCGGGCATTTCTCCGGACTCGTGCTGAACTTGCTGAACTTACTATGATCCACTAACGCGCGCCATACCGGGGTACCAAATTGGAACTCCAGAATTTTCACGTCGTTCATGTAATGGATCACGCGTTGGTTATAGACAACGATTCTCGTCTTGTTCCAGTTTCCGTACGGTTTTACGGGTTGTGGATCCGGCATAATCATGTCATATACGGCACCGGCCTGACGGTTACCGTCGCAACCTTCCCATGCGTCCGGCATATTCTCGTTGTCGAGTAACTGATATTCTGGGCTGGAGTAATAAATAGGTGTACCCTCAATTTCTTGCGCTGTATAGAAGATACCGCTATTACCGGCCTTGTCGATCTTCCATTCGATCTCGAAAACGAAATTTTTGAACTTCTTGTCGTAGATCAAGTCGCCGAAGCCCGTGTCTGCCTTATTGTCGCTACCTTTATAGGTGATCGATCCGTCTTCAACCACCCAACCTTGGGGTACATCCTGACGGCAATAGCCGCGCCATCCGTTCAAGGTCTTGCCGTCGAACATGGTGATCCACTCGCCTCCCGTAGGGATACCGTCGCTATCGAGGGCTTGGGTTTGGGCGGTTTGCGTTCCGGCATTGTTCGTATTGTTATTGTTGCCAGAGGTACATGATAGAGCCGATGCGAATAAGGCTACGGCCATAATACTGCTATAAATCTTTTTCATCTTTGTATAGTTATTTAAGTAAATTATCTAGTTGTAGAGACGGGGTGTGCCCCGTCTCATCCCATTGTTGTTCGCTTTTATAACTTGAGATCTTCCCATCCATCGCGGTATTTCCGCTTGATGAATTGGTTCGCTTGCTCGAAGTTGGTGATACGCATGTTCGCTCCGTCCCACTGGAAAGTCTTGTTTCTTCCCGGATAGATAAAGCCCTCGCGTTCTCCGTAGATCGAGTCGTTATGTTTCACTTGTTCCCGGATATTATAGCTGCGTAAGATCAGGTTACCCATCAATACGGTCTCCGTCAACGGACCGGCGTAACCTTCGAATGGTGATTCTACGTCCGCCTTGTCGTATCCTGCGATACAAGAGTCGATCCACGCCCAGTAATGACCGTTCGTGCCGCCTTCGATACGTTTGTATTTATGAGGAATGTTCACGTCCTTGTCGAACAGCGGTTTCTTGTTCGCCTTCTGTCCCTTTGGCCAGAATCTCGGGTCGGAACCGCCCCAGCCGCAAGAAGCCATACCTTTCGTACCTACGAATACGGTTGCGCCTTCTACGTCCATCATATCCAAGTCTCCCATCGTGCAGGTCATGTCTGCATCCGGATCGATCTCCTCGAAACGCTCCGGCATGATACCACCGTCCATCCAATAGAGATTCAGGTCGCTTCCGTCTTTCTTCTTGAATTTATAACGGATCGAGCTGGCTACCGGGCAACTCTCAGGATAATAAGCCTCCTCGAAGATACCGGAGTAGACATTGGTCGTGCTGCAAGAAACCTCAGTCGGATAACCTAATTGAAGCAATTTGAATGGAGGGCCGATGATGTGGCAACCCATATCTCCAAGAGCGCCTGTACCGAAACGCCACCAACCACGCCAGTTGAACGGAACAAGATTATCGATATAATCCACATACTCGGCGGTACCTACCCATAAGTCCCAATTTAATCCCTTGGGAACCTCAGGCTTCTGGCTCGGCCAAGGAATACCTTGCGGCCATACAGGACGGTTGGTCCAGCAATATACCTTCTGGATGTCACCTAACAGATCTGCCTCGAACCATTCACGAAGGGTACGCATACCGTCGCAAGAGTTACCTTGGTCGCCCATTTGGGTCACGACCTTGTATTTCTTGGCGGCCTCGGTAAGGATACGTGCCTCGTAAATATCGTGCGCGATCGGTTTTTGCAGATATACGTGCTTACCCATCCGCATAGCGCCGAAAGCTTGGATCGCATGGTTATGATCCGGGGTGGAGATACATACGGCATCGAAGTTCTTGCCTTCCTTGTCGTACATCTCACGGAAGTCGTTGAAATACTTCGCCTTCGGGTATTTCTTACGAGCGTCGGCAGACTGACGGTCGTCTACGTCGCACAGACAGGTGATCGCTGCGTTTTTGTGCGGCGTATTCATCAAGCTACCCAAATCGGCGGCTCCCATACCGCCACAGCCTATTTTCGCGATATAAAGCTTATCGCTGGGAGCTACGTGTCCTAATCCCGCTACGGTAAAACTGGGCAGGATCGTAAGGGCGGCAGCACCTGTGGCTGCCATCCCAAGGAATTCCCTTCTCGAGATTCCAGTCGGACAGGATTGTTTATTTACCTCTTTCATAAATTTGTTCATATTATGATTAATAATTGAATTGGGGTCTAAAGAATTGATATTAAAAACAGACTGATATGATTAGAATGCCGGATATCCCGGGTTCTGAACCAAATTATTATTCTTCTGCCAAGCCTTGAACGGGATCGGGAAGATCTTACGATATTCCGGAGTCTGTTTCGGCTTCATATATCTCGGTTTCAGATAAGTCCCGAAGCGGATCATATCTTGGCGGCGGACAAATTCGAATGCCAACTCATAACCACGCTCGTTATAGATATCGTCCAATGTCACGCTCGTGTAATTATGATCGGAATTGCCGTAAGCCCTTTCCCGGATAGCGTTTACCAGACGAGTAGCTTCACCGAGATCCCCGCCCATACGAACCAAGGCTTCCGCTTTCATCAGGTATACATCGGCCAGACGGAAGATCGCGATATCGTTCTCCATATTGGTATTTTGCATGCCTTTCTCATATACCCACTTATTGATACGTGCGCCGTCTTCTTGGTGAACCTCGCCCCACGGGGTTAAGTTACCATCCGCATCGGTTTTCTCAGTTCCCGGTACCACATTTAAGTCGATCGTATGGATCAAGTCATGTCCTAGGGTCGTTTTCAAAATCTCTCCCGTGCTAGGGTCGATCATCGGGCCAATCAAGAACGAACCTTCGTAACGAGGATCTTCCGTATCAAATGTGCGGACAAAATCCGGCTGGGCGTTGATACCATTCCACATACCGCCGGTGAAACCTAATACATCGGGATCCAGATAATGCAATGTCCAAAGATGAATGGAGTTACCCCAAGCATCAGATGCCTTGTAGCAGATCGGGAAAATAATCTCTCGTGATACCTCGTTATGAACCTCGAAATTGGTTTTCCAATTCGGCTCGATGATATATTCGAGTTTCATGATCTCGTCGCACTGCTCCACTACACCTTTCCAGTTCGGCTCGCCGATCCATTCCTCGGCGTTGAGGTACATCTTTGCCAATACCATACGGGCAGCCCCTTGCGTGAACTTACCGTAGCTGGCGTCTGATACATCGGAGCGCAGGTTCGGGATGATCTCGGTTAATTCCTTCACCACGTATTTATACAGATCCGCACGGCTCGTGATGGAGGGCAAGGAGGTATCCTCAAAATCTGTCACTAATGGAGCGTTACCGAAAATATCTACGATTACATAATACCAGAAAGCGCGTAATCCTCTTAGCTCAGACAAGTATTGAAGCTTAAGTTCATCGCTCATCGCCTCGCTTTTCTCTATAATATTATATACGGAATTAACTGTGGTTAAACCTTCCGTACAATATGTCCAGCAATTCTCCACGGAGTAAGAGTTCGGTTTCCAACTGTGCATACATTGTTCCATGTATTGTCCGCCGTCCCACCAGTCGCCACCTACACGTGTCGGTGCTATCAAGATATCGGCTGTCATATCGGCCGCTCCCCAAGGACCGTCATAAGCCAGCATGTTCTTTAGGGATTGGTATGCCGGAGCCATGATCGCATTAATCTGCTTTTCTGTTGTCCCGAATTCGTCGGTAGGAAGCTTGTCGTATACGTTCTCGTCCAAATCCATGCAAGAGACAAGTGCTACCGGAGCGAGTACGGCACATATTATATTTTTGAATAATCTTTTCATGATCGTTACTGTTTGTGTATTAGAAATTCAAGTTTAATCCAACAGAGAATGTGCGTGCCTTCGGATAAAATTCACGAGGTTCTACACCCGGGGTCAAACCGTCTCCTGAATCCATAGGAACTTCGGGATCAAGACCTTTATATTTCGTGATAACGAATAGGTTTTGCGCCGTGAAATAAACACGGATACCATTCAATGCTTTGATCTTATAACCTAAAGTCAAGTTGTCGAGACGCATAAAAGAACCTTTCTCTAAGTAATAGTTGGAGAATCTTGGAGTTTCGCTTAACGTATAGGTCAATGGATCATCCAATGCGTTTGTTCCCGGCAAGAATCCGGATTGAGCGTATGCCATGCGGGTCGCGTTCAATATATCATTACCGATCGTTCCACGCAAGAAGAATGACAAATCAAAATTCTTGTAGCGGAAAGTATTGGTGATACCATATGTCAGTTTCGGTTGAGCGGATCCGATGTAGTCATAATCCGCCGGATCGGAAATCTCGCCGTCACCGTCTTTATCTACCATGATATATCTGCCGTTCTCATCGATACCGTTGCAAACCAAGCCATAGAATTGTCCGATAGGGCGTCCCTCTTCCAATACGTGTGTACCGCTGGAGCTTCCACCCCGGATGAATACGTCACCTAATAAGATCTTATCCATTGTAAATACGTCGTTGGATAGACGAGTCACTTCATTCTCATTATGAGCCAAGTTTAAGGAGATGTTCCAATCGAAATCCTTCGTGCGGATAGCGTCTGCGTTCAAACTCAACTCGATACCCGTATTACGCATATCGCCCACGTTAGCCATGATCTCGCTATATAGGTAAGGAGGGGTTGGCACCGGATAGGTATAAAGCATGTCAGAGGTCTTTTTGTTATACCATTCGATACGACCACCTAGGCGGCTATCCAATACGGAGAAATCAAGTCCGATGTTCAACATCGCTGTCTGTTCCCATTTTAAGTCTGGGTTTGCGTTTTGGCTGATTTTATAAGAAGGTAGCCAAGAACCGGTATCATAATATACACCATCTGTGCCGTAAAGCTCGAGGGTTTTGTAGGGGTCCAATCCTGTTTGATTACCAGTGATACCATAACCGACACTTAACTTTAAGTCGTTAAGCCAGTTTACTTTTTCCATGAATGACTCTTGGGTGATATTCCAACCCACGGAAACGGAAGGGAAGGTACCCCATTTGTTATTCGTTCCAAATTTAGAAGAACCATCCCGGCGTACGGTAGCTGTCAACATATATTTCTCATTGAAGCTATAATTGGCTCTTGCGTATAAAGAGATCAGGCGACTTTGCCATTTTTGAGACTCTGCGTCTCCCGGATTCAGATTTTGTCCCGCGGCTAAATTGTTAGCACCTAATAAATCAGTGACGAAACCACGGGTCTGTACGTGAGTCTCCTCATAATTCTCTTCTTCCCAAGAGTAACCGATCAAGGCATTGATCTTATGCTTATTGAACTCAGCTGAATAATTGGCGGTCCATTCCATCAAGTCTTTATCACGTAGTCTGGACCAACGTTCGGCCTTACCGCCATCGTTGTAACCGGCTTGAGACTCGATACTGTTGTATTTGCTCTCATCTTCCGTATTCCGGCTTTTAGCTAAAAGAACTTTAGCCTCTAAGCCATCGATAATCGTATAACCGACATCAGCGGTTCCATAGAAATTATTGATGCGGTTCTTATGTGTATTCTCTTTCTGGTTACGTACCGGGTTTCCTTGGTCGTATTCACGTGTGTCGAACCAAGATCCATCCTCTAGCTTAACCGGGCGAACGGGAATCATATTGTAGGCAAGTAAGAAATTGGTCGCATTGGTCGGCGCGTTATCTGTAACGGTAGCCACGCCGGTGATGCTTACTTTCAAACGATCCTCTAGAGCACGTTGGGAGAATTGGAAACGGGCGTTGTAACGGTTCATGGAGTTATCGCGTGCGATACCTTCACGTTGCATATAAGAAAGGGAACCTCTATAGTTATGGTGTGAACCACCTCCTGATAAAGACACGGCATGATCCTGTTGGAAACCGATTCTCGTGATCTCGTCGAACCAATCCGTGTTCGCTCCCATGTCAAAATCCTTACCGTCCTTACCCGGGGTAGAGGAAGTATAGCTACGCCATTGGTCCGCTGTTAGTAGATTCGGCTTGTTAGCCAAGGTAGATACACCGAACGCTCCATTATAAGCGATGGTCGGTTTGCTGGCGTAACCTTTCTTAGTCGTGATAAGGATAACACCACCCGCTGAACGGGAACCGTAGATAGCGGCTGAAGAGGCATCTTTCAAGATAGAGATAGATTCGATGTCCTGCGGATTAACCGTAGACATGTCCATGCCCGGCACGTTATCGATAACGATTAACGGGCCTTGGTCGTTTTGCAAAGTGGATAGACCTCTTAATTGAATCGTCGAGTTGCCCGTTACGTCGCCGGAACCTGTATTGATCGTTAAACCGGCCACCTTACCTTGCAACAAATCCGCTGCGTTACGAGTCAGACCTTGGTTGAAATCCTCAGCGGTCACGTTGGTGATAGAACCGGTAATCTCACGTTTCGTCTGCGTACCGTAACCCACTACGACTACCTCGTCCAGTTTTTGAGTGTCCTCTTTCAAGTTTACATTGATCTCGTTTTTGCCGCCTACCGGTTGCAACTGTGTCATGTAACCGATATAAGAGAACTCAAGGGTCGCGTTTGAGGATACTTCCATAACGTATTTACCATCCAGATCTGTAATCGTGCCGTTGGTCGTGCCTTTCTCGACTACGTTAGCACCGATAATAGCGTTTCCTTCCGGGTCTTTAACGACACCGGTGATGCGTTTCTTAGTCTGTTGGGCGACAATGTTTTTATTAAATACATTGATATTTCGTCCTTCGATCGAATATTTCAAACTCGTGTTGCGTAGTGCTTGCGATAAGATATTTTCTATGGACTTATCGGTTGCGTTCACGCTCACTTTTACGTTCTTTACGTCAGAATCCACATAGAAGAATAAGAAATCGCTTTGTTTTTCTATAATAGCGAATAGATCGGTTAGCGGGGCTTGATCCGTCTTCACGGAAATCGTTACAGATTGTGAATAGGAATTAGTCGCTACCGCTTGGAACAGTGTCAAGAAAAGTAAAATAAAGGACATTTTTAGGACCGAGAGCATTTTTTTTAAGTCTTTGGACCTAAAAGACCTATAATACGAAACATTTTCCATATTTTTGTACTGATAAAAGGTTGATAATATGCGTCTGCCACAAAATTTGGTCGTGGAGTAGCAGAAGCAGGAATTAATTCTTTTTAATGGGGCCGGCTGTATTTTTGCAGCCGGTTTTGTTTTTTTGAAAGATAGGATCCGTGTTATCTCATAGGCATTGCTTGTTTTTTAAGATGTGTTGATATTTTTATTTTATTGAATATAGTAAGTTCCATCTCTTTGTGACCATTTGATCGGCAAACTACGAGAGATCACTTGTAAAATCTCCTTTAAAGATTGATCCTCACTGAATGTTCCGGATACAGTGACATTCGGGTCCAGCAATCTCTTGTTTTCTATATGGATCGGAATCTCGTATCTTTTCTCAAGCTCATTCAGCAAGGTACAAAGCGCTATTGATTTATACTTTAACAAGCCGTCTTTCCATGCCAGATTTTCTTTTGCGTTGACGGATTGGATATCAATCTTGTTCGTTGAACGGATGAATGTAAGTTGCTGGTCGGGAGCGAGTAAGACTTGTTGTGTCGGGCTTTCGAAACGGATAGACCCTTCCAGCAGGACGGCCGTGATCTGATCCTTCCCTTTATCGGCTTTTACACTAAAGGTCGTACCTAATACCCGTATGGAGGCATTTCCCATATCGACGATGAAAGGTCTTTCCGGATTTTTCGTCACCTCGAAATAGGCTTCTCCTTCCAAATTAACCTTTCGCTGATCCGTACCGTATGCGTCAGAGTAGGTAAAGCGACTATTCCGGTTCAAAATGATCTTCGTACCATCATCTAGCGTAAAATGAGATTTATTTTTATCGGTTATATAGGTATAGAATTGCTGAACCTTAGCTTCCCGGGTATTTAAGTGTATTGTCGCGAAAAACAGAACAAGAAAGGCGATTGCCGCCGCAATGGGAGTAGCGATGAAACGGATCAGCCTCAATCTCTTTTGCCTGCTTTGATCGTCGATCTTCTTTCTCAAATTATCGAGGGACACATTAGGCATTAAGGAATGGCTGAACGAGACTTCCGCATCCCAATAACTCTTTAGCAACCGAAATTCTTTTTTGTTCTTTTCGTCTGCGTTCAGCCATTCGCTCAGCGAAAGAAAATCTTCCGAGGAGCTGTTGCCACTTAATATCCTTGTGATAATATGATCTATGCTATTCTCCATTTTAAGTTGTTTCTATACTAATAGTCGCAACCAAATTTGAAAACCCTTAGTGGGAGCATGGATTTTTTACTTATTTTTTTCGTAGCTCATACACGAGTTCTTTGTATTCGGGGATCGCGTTGAATGAGGGGCATTGTTTGATCCATTCATCCGGCGAGATCGTCCCGTCTCCGTTTAAGTCCTCCGAGAGATCCCGGTGCCCACAGACCCATGAGCCGGGAAAGCAGATTAAGAGATGCCGGATCAAACGTAACAACGAGGTCTTTTGAGCCTGTGTGCGGGTATCCCGTGGCTGTCCGGTGATGTCCAGTCCACCCTCGTAGCAAATCCCGATGCTGTGTTTGTTGTGTCCTCTCGCATGAGCCGGAATTTGCTCTAGCGGGCGCAGGTTCACCACTTCTCCCGATTTACGGATGTAGAAGTTGTAACCGGCACGGAGAAATCCCCGTGCCTTGTGGTCACTCTCCAGTTGCTCCGGGCTATAATCCGTATTCTCACGGGTTGCCGAGCAATGAATCACGATCAGGTCAATTTTTCTCATATCTCGTCCGGGCTTTCGCTATCAGAACCTGCGCTCTTTTTCGTAACCTCCAGAGGCTCGAAATTCACCTCATTGCGGGTAGTCCGCAGGGCCGAGCCCGGGAAAAAGATAATACGTGCCCCCTTTATCTTGGTGGCGTCGAAGTCCTCGGGCGTATTCGTTCCTTCGGAGTTAATAGACATACGGAAGTTACCAAATTCTCCCAATTGCACCACGTTGCCGGAGGACAGTTCCAGATCCATCGCCCAGTTTAATGAATCGAGCACTGCTTTCACGTCCGCCGACGAAAGCGTGGAGCGAGAGCAAATCAGTTTACATAATTTGTTGAGGTCCGAAGTCCCCGACGTTTTAGCGATTGCGTAGTTCTTTACTGAGTCTTTCTCTGCGCCGTTCAATACCTTACGCTTTACTACTTTAAATTTCACTGCCATAATTTTAAATTTTAAAAGGTTAATTACTAATGACAATGCAAAGATAGACCCTCTGAAAAACGGGAATCGGCGAGTGTCGGTGAGTGTCGGGATATGTAAGTAGTAGTCGGTTTACTTGTTATTCTGGTTTTTTATTACGTAATTTGCGTTACGTGAATTGCGTAATGCAAATAAGATGCTGAATATGAATAATCCTTTTTTAATAGTTGGTTATCAAGGTCCAGAATATTTTTGTGATCGGGAGAAAGAGACAGAAGTGATTTTATCCGCTCTTCATAATGGGAGAAATATCACGTTGGTAAGCCGGATAACCTCTCGCAATCTACGTTGAAGGAGATTTTCGACTACTTGCGGCAGTCTGGAAGAGAATGTTATCTGGCTATTGACGAGTTCCAGCAAATCATGGAATATCCTGAGAAAGGGGTGGAAGGCCTATTGCGTTCTTATATTCAATTTTTGCCGAATGTTCATTTTATCTTTTCGGGGAGTAAAAAGCACTTGATGGAATATATATTCTTCTCAATCAAGCGCCCCTTCTATCAATCCACCCCAAAATTATTTTTAGACAAGATCAGCAAGGAGGTGTATTTTTCCTTTGCCCATTCTTTCTTCGAGAAGGAAGGGAAGGAGCTTCCGGAAGAAATATTTGATAAGGTGTACACATGGGTAGATGGGCATACTTGGTATGTGCAATATCTTTTGAACCGTCTCTTCGCTTTACCGGAAAAAACACTTTCTCCGGAGCTTCTTGATTCTCTCATGATGGAGATCCTACAGGAAGAAGAATATACCTACCAGACTTATTTCCAATTGTTGACATTTAATCAAATCCAGCTATTGAAAGCGATCGCCAAGGAAGGGATCGTCCGGGAGGTCAATGCTGCCGCCTTCATCAAAAAGTATGATTTGAAGGCGGTGAGTAACGTGAATACTTCCTTAAGGATATTAATAGATAAGGAGTTTATATTGAGGCAACCGGATGGGTATATCGTGTATGATAGGTTCATGTCTATTTGGCTCAGCCGGATATGACAACGGATGAAAAATATTTAGTTGACACAGTTCGCTCGTACCACCAAAAATTATTCCATTAATATTATGATGGGATTATCTTCTTCTGCCAATTTCTGGAGATCTTCCCTATAAAGACGATACAATTATCATCATCGGTAATTCGATTATTCAACTCTTTTACTTTTCTCAATACCTCCGGAGATAGTTTTTGAGTGGAAGTCAAAACCTTTTCCAATTGCTCTTTTAATGCGTAAGGTTCCATGATCGCAGTGAAATAACCTCGGTTGAAGGACGGATTGGTAGGTCCGTCTATATTCCCTAGCATATTCCATTTCAAATTCACGAAACAACCTTTAAGGCTTTGTTTGTCTACTAGGATTTTCGGGAAACGGGGTAACTCATTATTCCATGAGGTCTGTGTATACCAAGTGACTAGAAAGTGATTGGGCAGCTCCGTGAAATAATGGCAGATCGGCTCATGACCCGTATGCATCGTAAAAACAGGGTGTAGCGTATTCGAGTCTATGTCATAATGATAAAGTGTGTCTTGCGAGGCTATACAATTATGAAGATAGAAGTCGGAAGCGGTGGTATTCAAGGATTCCCGTACCTCATAATCGTAAGTGCTTGGGATCAACATGAATTGGTCGGAGACCGGATATTCTTGGATGATATTGCCTTCGAAATCCTGCGTCCAGATCAATGCGGTGGGAGTTCCCTGAAAAGGTATGCACATGACGGTTACTGTTTTTTTCTCGGTATTGATGACAAACCGTCCTTTATGGGTTATATAGGCCAGAGGAATGTGTTTTTGTGGCTGCCCGTCGAAGTCAAACACTAATATCTTAGAGGCACGAATCTCCATTAGATAGATTTTATTATTACTTTCATCTAAATACTGATCATAAATAAATAGGTTATATTCATCCGGCCCTTGTCCTTGGGAGGAGATCTTTCTGATGAAATCCCCATTACGGTTATAGAGCTTACATGAAGAGCCTGCCCTAAAAGATTTCACTAAAATATAATGGTCACTCACGGCTATATGGGTATCTTGTCCTGCGGCGGTCAATGCGTCTTCCGAGTTTTCTAGGCGAATAACTTGAAAGGAAGATAGCAAGGTGCTTAGCGATAAATTGAATGTATCCTTTACGGAAGAAAAGTCTAAATTAGTCACAGGATCTCCTTGCAGATTAATAACCTGTGCTATGACCGGGCAATTATCCAAGGTCAACTTTCTGGATACATTTGTCTCTTTATTTCCGCATGAGGAAACAACCGTTAGTAACGTGATCGATACGTAATATATGATTTTATTCATGCGTTTTATTATTTAAACAATGAATATTACACAAGTTGAATCATTCCATGATAATGGAATGATGATTTGTATTTACAGAGTCCTCACAACAAACATATACTTCTTCCTGTATATAAGCAAATAATATCTCCGGTATTTTCGTAATAGTGTTGTTTAGCATTTCGAAATTCTATTTTTTTCTTAATAGTTCCTTTTCTCCTTATATTTATAATCCACCCCGAATAGGGCGCCGGCGAAAGTGGAGACTTCACCGAAGCCGATTAATACGGAATTATGGATCTCTCCCGTGGGGCTACACCAGAATCCCATGAACAGCAGCGAGAGGCCGGCTAGGCATAACATCACGGCTACTGTTAATTGTATATTTATTCTTTTCTGATACTTATTTCTTTTATGGTTCATAGATGAGTTTTTATTTTGTTGAGGTCGTTTTTTTTAAAATCACGATGAGGGCAAGGCCCGGTGCTAGCCATAACCACCAAGGAACCGCCTGTCTTTTTCGCTCCTTGCTCTTTTGCGATACGTGTGTGGCGGTGCCGGTTTGTACGGATCGTTGGGCGCTGGACCGGGAAGAGGTATCCGTAGCCGATCGCCGGGATCGCTGCCGCAGGGTGGCGGTAGTCACGGATAGTGGGTATTGCCGTCCGGTGCTGTCGGGGATGGAGAGGGTCACTTGGCGCAAGGTTGCCGATAGGTGATTCTGGCTGTCGCTTCCGGCTTTATGAAAGAGATGGTCGATACGGATCGCCGAGATGGAGTCTTTCTCTTGTTTATACAGTCTTTGCTTACTATCTCGTGAAACGGAGCAAGATAATACGGATAGGGTGATTAGCCCGATACATGCGAGTTTATTCATATGCTTCTTTTTTCCGCAAAGGTAAGAGGCCGAAAAAAGGGCAGTCGGCCAGTGTCGGTCAATGTCGGGATTTGTACCCGAAAAAAAGACGTACGTGTTTTCGGAAAAAGTCGTACGTGTTTTTCGCAAAACATGTACGTGTTTTTTTGAGAACATCTACGGCCGTGATTCGCTCGAGAAAAAGAGTTGGATTACGGGAGAAATCACCGTCATGCCGTTAATACTGGAAAGTTAATAATTGAGGCTTGGAAATTAAAGGTTCCAATTCTCAGGGTCGCCCATATGATCGACGATGGTCCGCACTTGCAAGGGCGTGTAGAGGCGGAGGCCTTTACGATAGCCGATGGCTTCGAGGGCAGACAGTAGCTCCGGGTCCCGGCGGATGAAACGGGTCAATTGCGTGGAGGCCGAGGAGGGGAGTACGTTCGGGAAATATAAAAGGGCCAACTCTTGATGGCCATAGATTCTATTCGTGTTCATGATGTTGCTGTTTTTGTTCTTTTAATCTTAAATACTCTTCATACGTGATACCACTCGAGGAGGGGGTGGTAATGGCGGGAGCTGCCGTGTCCGGTTGCCGGTAGCGGACGCTCTCCTTCCGTCGCTCATCCATGAATTGCAGGAGCGAGGTGGTGATGGTCAAGGCATCCACCGATCCGTAGAAGCGTCCGTACCGCCCGCATTTCAGCCGGTGGAAGAACAAGAGCATCTCGGAAGCTTTTAAAAATGGGTACTCTGTGAGAATCAAGACCGATAGCTCTTTTTGGCGGCTGACGGGCATTTTTTCTTTTACCCCCGCGAACAGGTTTACGTTCTCCAGCTGGATGCAGATCCATACGATAGCTACCGGTTCGCCGTAGCCGACGGCTATCGTGGCCAACGTAGGGGCCGTGCCCGTATAGGTCCGCTCCGGGTGACGGGCGGCGGCGATCTGTAGATCGGGGGTGAATATCGATAGGAAACCTTGGGCGTCTCCGTATCGTTTACGCATGTCGGCTAGCGCTTGTGGCGTTGGCTGCCATTTGGAGTAGCTCGGCTCTGCGGCCTGCCTCTCCGTTATCGTTTGAGGTCGAATGTTCATTTCTAGCTTGAATTTTTGTTACCGTGTTTGTTTTATTTTCTTTTCCTTTTCCTTTTGGGGTTGTTTCTGTCGCTAAAACCGGGGTTTCTGTAACAGGAACCGATATTTCTACCGTAGAAATAGGGGCGGTCTCTTCCCGGAGTTCCCATTCGGGGGAGATACGGGATATGCTCCGCTTGTTGATTACCCGATAGCGGGATTGGATTCCGAAAGATGTGAGGATTCCTTGCAGGGCGAATAGTTCTTGATTAAATAATCGGATCTCAACACAAAATCCGATGATCTCACGGATCTGTTCTTCCTTCAGATTGAGCGTAAATCCGATATCAAAACAGAAATTGTCCGTGTATCGGACGTAATAGCCCGTGGTTCCATACGCTTCACACAGGATCGCCATGTAGGTGGAGAAACCTTCGCATCCATAATTTTGAAATAAGCGACGTATTTTTCGATCGGACAGTATATCGGTATCCAGCGGAAAATAGCTTAATCCCTTTTTGATTGGTCTCGACATAATTTTAAAAATTTTGTGTGGCATTCCGGTTCGTTCTCCCGTACGAGGGATGAAGAAGTAGGTTTAAGGTTCGGCTAACAAACTCGAAAACGAAATTCGACTCTCTCTTCCATCTCTATTTGGATGCGAACTTAATTATTTTAGATGAATTTAGACTTTAAATAGGGTATCCTATACTATAATGTACCCGATCCCCATCGGCGTAAAAAAGTTCAAAAAAAGTCGTTATAAAATTTGGATGTTATAATAAAAGCGTATACTTTTGCACCCGCTTTCGAGAGAGAACGGCGCTTCAGAAATGATGAAAACGTGGAGGTATCCTTGGGTAGGGGATGAGGTTGGCTAGGCCAAGCGATAATT